>Ga0209935_1000030_pt1 | contig 792091 bp, 718 predicted proteins | sample ThiBio_1000_plan_2_FD_183958 | JGI IMG/M metagenome (GOLD analysis project Ga0209935, IMG submission 183958) | Wastewater bioreactor microbial communities from Cape Town, South Africa - Thiocy_cont_1000_plan (SPAdes) | ecosystem: Engineered > Bioreactor > Thiocyanate-remediating >... | reverse complement strand
AGCTCTCGGTGAAGGTGTCGGCGCCGCGCATCGTCTGGGGTCTTGGTTGCAACTGTCGGAGGTGTCAACTTCCAACGCCTGAGGCCTGTCACGCGCCGACTGGTGGGAGAGGTATTTCAGCAGCCTGCTAGAGTGATCAGGCCCACGGTATAGGAGTACGTCGGGTTGGCCTTCTGAAGTGACTGAAGTTGTTCAGCCAAATCTGGACGGCCGGCATCGGCGAGAAGCTTCGGGTTTTTGATGTATGGAATTGCAGCCACGACTGCGTCCCACTTACTTTTGGGAGTCACCTTGCTGAGGTTGTCGGGGCAGTGAGCTTGAAGAATCACTATTTCTTCACTGCTGGCGTCAGCGAAGGCCATGTCGATCCCTTGATCATTGCCCCCATCTGCCGCCGCAGACTCAAGGGCATCATCCTCCTCCACGTCGAAGAAAGTGATCGCGAACCAAGCGGCGAATGCCCGACTTCTAGTGAGTGACCCGCGATTCGCCAACTCGTCGATCGAGTCGAGAATATCTTGCAATTCTTTTTGCACTACCTTCTCCATAAGTTATTACTGTGAACAATAGCACAGCGCTAATTGGACGCTAGAGGGTCGCGGCACCTTGGCCGCAAGATTCGCCCAATGCATCAGCTGATTGCCGTGCGCCCTTTAGCTGCGGACGCTCAAGACGCCTTGCTCAACGGTTTGCGCTGTTCTGCAGATGTTGCCTATCAGAGCAGACCGGTTGCTGCCCCGATGGCCCCTGCGGTGATAGCTTTCACCGCTCGCCGACACTAGCCCGTGAGCACCGAACGTCTCCCATCAGACTAAAGCTGACTTTGCACCACACCTTCTTAAGATGCGAACGCACCACAGTTTTTGATGTTCAGAAAGGCTCCTAACCATACCTGCGGACCAGAAGTTGCAATCGCTCCCTTGTTGGCGCTTTCAACTGTTCAGACTTCGCCATCGCATCGGCTTTCGCAATCAAGCTGCTCTTGCTCGCAGCCTGATTCGCCTTCTCTATTTGGCCCGCATTCGCCAGTTTCGCCGGCAGCAAACTCAGCATTGCGAGCTGCACTCCAATCGTCTCGACGTATTCGTCCTGATACCACTTACCCTGGCTCTTCTCATAAGCCTCTTCATATCGCTGCAGCATCGGTGGCAGCGTTTTCAGAATCTCGTTCGCGATCCGCTCATTGCCCTGCCCACCATTGGCGAGCGCGTAGAACACCATTGCGGCGTTGTCAGCGTTCAGCGAGGTGTCTACGCTGCGGCCGCCTTCGTCGCGCAGCCACAGCGGCTCATCGGGGTAGGCGATCTGGCGTTGTTCCGCGGCGCGCAATGCATACACGTATTGCGTGAGCAGGCTTGAGCTTTGCACTGCGGGATAAGGCAAGGTCGTTCTGACGACATTGCCGCATGCAGCGGTAAATACGAGCGCGCTGAGCGCGAGGGCGAGGCGGGGTCGAATGAACAATTGCATTCGACAAGTGTAAATTTCAGTTACCTGAATAACATCCCATATTCAGGCCAGATGCTCGGTGGAAACACCTAACTATTTCCAGTGATCGGGTTGCCCGGCGCGCAATGGCGCCGGGCCTTCCGCGGCCATTGCCGCGTCAACGCAATTCCTCAGCGCCCCGCGTGCCGGGCAGCCTCGCTACGCTGATGCAACTCTTCAGTCTCCACCGCCAGGTCAGCCACGAGCCACAGCACGTTGTCCAGGTGTTGCGGCCCTGCGCCGTCGAGCCAGTCGATGCCGCCGCCGTAGCAGACCCATGTGAGCGATCTCAGTTGGGCCAGCTTGTTTTCCAGAAGATCTCTGGGCTCTTGCGCATTGACGTTGGGGGAAGGTGCCGGCGCGGGGCGTCGGGCTATATTCGGTCCAGCCATTTGGTGTGCTTTCCTTTAAAGATGGGCACGTCACTTGGTCAGACGGCTGAGGTGTTACCGCACCTTGGCCGTCGCCTTTTGGATACCTCGCGTTTGCATCGCCGCGTGCTGCGCGCCGACAACCCGCCGCGAGGCGAAGCGGTTGGTTCGTCACTTGTTGATCTATGCGGTGGGTAGGTGATGCCTTCCATGTCCCCTTGGCGGGGTGTCGATTGACAGGGGCATTCACTGTAGAGAAGAGCGAGGCGGCGTGGCCTCCGGGCGCGGTACGAAGTCTCGATTCGCGCCAAAAAATGCAGCTTTTGTCGACTGCGCGACGTGCGCGCTACGGTTCAGCGGATGTGCGTTTCGTAGACGGCCTCGACCGCCTCGAGCCCCGTCCAGAAGCCTTCGGGCTTGCGCCCCTGCAGCACCTGATCAAGCACATCGATGTGCGCATGCCATCCGCTCGCGACGCTGACCGTCTCCTTGCGGTCCCGCAGCCGCCGGTGCGTGAGCACGAGCCGCGTGGCGTCGTCGCCTTGTGGCGCAAGCTCGAAGGTCACTTCCGACGCATTCGGCCCTTCGTCCCAGCTGATGACCAGCAGCGTCGGTGCCTCGATGCGCACCAGCTTCGACTGCTGCAGATGCGGCTTGCGGTAGCCGGCAAAGCGCTCTGGCGCTTCCTCGTCGGTTAGCTTGGTGTGTTCGAAGCGCATCTCGAAAACCTCGTCGGGCTGCCGGGCCATGGTGCCGCCGGCGAGCCATGCGGCGCGCTTGGCGGGGTCGGTGAGGTAGGCCCACACACGGTCGATGGGGGCGGGCAGGTTGCGCTCCATGCGCAGGGTGCCGGGCTCGGTCTGCTGGCCGAGGCTGTGCTTGATGGCTGGGGTCATTGGCTGTTGCTCCTTGGGGTGAAAAGCCGTGGTGGTTACCTGGGCCGGGCGGCGTCGCGCCGCAGTTCGTTTTCCAGTGCGTCGAGGTGCGCGGTCCAGAAGCCTTCGTAGTAGCGCAGCCATGCATCGGCGGTGGCCAGCGCGGCGGGCTCCAGCCGGCACACGTGCGCGCGGCCCTGCACGGTGCGCGACACCAGGCCGGCGCGCTCCAGCGTCTTCACGTGCTTGGACGCACCCGCAAAGGACATGCGAAAGGGCGCGCCGAGTTCGCCCACGCTGCACTCGCCGTGGGCCAGCAGCTGAAGCATGGTGCGGCGGGTGCTGTCGGCCAGGGCGTGGAATACGGCGTCGAGCCGTTCGTCTTCTAGTTCAACCATGAGGTTGAATATAGGTGATCCATGGATTTCATTCAACCCTTCGGTTGAGCGATGTTCTCGCGTTACAGCCGATACACCCGAGACGCAAGTCCGTGGCGGCGCACTGGAGTGCCATGCGCCGTGCTCCTACGATTGCCAGCATTCCATCCAATCCACTCCATTCGCCGAGAGAAAGCAAAGAAGAAATGAACTCACCCGTCGTACAGCGCCGCACCCTGTTGCTCGCCGCTTCCGTGCTGCCGCTCGCCGGCGCCTGCACCGCGTGGTCGCAGAAGGGGCCGCAGGCTTCCGCCGAGGCGCAGCTTGCCGAACTCGAACGCGCCTGTGGCGGGCGCCTCGGCGTGGTGGCCTTCAACACGGCCAGCGGCGCGCGCCTGCAGCATCGGCCGCACGAGCGCTTTCCGTTCTGCAGCACCTTCAAGCTGATGCTGTCCGCCGCCGTGCTGGAGCGCAGCGCGAAAGACGCGAGCCTGCTGTCGCGCCGCGTCGTCTACAGCAGGGCCGACATCATTCCCAACTCGCCCGTCACCGAAAAGCACGTGGCCGACGGCATGACGGTGGCCGCGCTGTGCGCCGCGGCCATCCAGTACAGCGACAACGCAGCCGCCAACCTGCTGATGAAGGTGCTGGGCGGCCCGGCCGACGTGACCGCCTTCGCCCGCACCATCGGCGACCAGGCCTTCAGGCTCGACCGCTGGGAAACCGAGCTCAACACGGCCATCCCCGGCGACCTGCGCGACACCACCACGCCCGCGGCCATGGCCGACAGCGTGCAGCGGCTGGTGCTGGGCGATGCGTTGGGCGCCGCGCAGCGCAGCCAGCTGCAGACCTGGCTGCTGGGCAACACGACCAGCGCCGAACGCTTCATGGCCGCGGTGCCACCGGGCTGGAAGGTCGGCGACAAGACGGGCGGCGGCTCTTACGGCACCAATAATGACGTTGGCGTGATGTGGCCCCCGGCTGGCGCGCCGCTGGTGGTGTCGGTCTACCTGACCTTCCCCGACAAGGACGCCAAGACCCGCAACGACGTGGTGGCGTCGGCGGCGCGCATTGCGGTGTCCGCGCTCGCGGGCTGAGTTGTGCTGAAAGTTAATGAAAACAACTGAAAGTATTCGGTGTTGACTCCATTCTTCTGACTTTTAAAGTCGCTCCTCGATTTGCATCGGAACGTCCTTTCGTTTCGGCGCACAGGCATTCGGCCGAATGAAGAACAAAGAGGAGCGGTGAGCGTGGACAAGTCATACGGGACAGTGGGCAACGGCGTGCCCTGCGCGCGCATGGCGCGATGAGCGCCAGGCACCCGACCGCGCCGCCACCTTATGCCGTGCGTCTCGAAGGCCATGGCGTCACGCTCCGAGACACGATGGTGGTGCGCCAGGTTTTCCTGAGGCTGATCGAAGAAGCACTCGGGCCACCCGAGCGCGTGGTCACCTGCTTTCGGGCGTGGTCGAAGGAGATGGCGCCGGAGAACGAGTCGCTGAGCGACCGCGAACTGGCCGACGCCCGCGCCTGGCGCCACAGCTGCGAGCTGGCCACCGAGAAGGCGAAGGCGATGCTGTCTTCGCCGCGCACGGTGGAATTCGTCTTCGAGCTGGCCTGCTGAGGTCTCGGCGGCACGCTCAGTTGCTGCCGCCGCTTTCGAACCCGAACAGCCGCGTCGGCGTGTCCACGAGGATCGCGCGGCGGTCTGCTTCCGAAGGCACGCTGCGCATGAACACGCCGAGCAGCGTGCCGTAGTCCAGCCGCCGGGTGGCGCGGATGTTCGGCCAGTCGGAGCCCCAGAGGCAGTTGGCGGGCCCGAATGCGGACAGCAGCGCATCGGTGAACGGCTGCGCATCCGCGAAGGGCAGCGCCTGGCGCGAGAACTTGTCGTAGCCCGACAGCTTGACGGCGCAGCGCCCGCTGTCGGCCATGCGCAGCAATGCGTCGAAGCCGGGGCTCGCGAGACCGCGCGCGATGTCGGGGCGGCCGTGGTGGTCGACCACGATCTGCGCGCCGCAGCCCATCAGGCGAGGGGCCAGTTCGGCCATCTGGTCGTCCTGCACCTGAACCTGCACGCACATGCCCAGCGCCGCGATACGTTCCCACAGAGCGTCAGCGTCCGCATAGTGCGCGAGGCCCAGCAGCGCCATGTTGAAAGCGATGCCGACCACGCCCTGCGCGCGCAGGTCTTGAAGCTGCGAGGCCGAGGCATCGTTCTCGACCACGGCAATGCCCTTGAAGCGGGGCCCGCCGCGCCGGATGGCGTCGAGCATGCAGCGGTTGTCGGTGCCGTAGCCCGAGTTGGGGCCGACCAGCAGCGCATGCGACACGCCGTAGGCCGACATCACCTGCATGAAGTAGTCGGCGGTGGCGATCTCGCCGCCCGAAGGCGCGTAGAACACGCCCGGCGTGTATGGAAAGAGTTCGGGGTCGAAGACGTGGCAGTGGCAGTCGATCTTCGGGGCGGAAAAAATAGAAGCGTCCATGGTGTGCGGAGTGTGGCACCGCCACGGCCGGCTACAGCACGAACCAGCCGACCGCGATGTAGTGGCTGATCGTGCCCGCCAGCACGAACAGGTGCCATGCGCCGTGCGCATGCCGGAAGCCCTGCCGGTTCCGGTAGAAGATGGTGCCCACGGTGTAGAGCACGCCGCCGATCAGCAGCCACGCCAGCCCGGCGCTGTCGAGCCGCGCGGCCAGCGGCACGGCGGCCAGCACGCCGAGCCATCCCATGCCGATATAGAGCGGCAGCGAGGGCTTGGCCGAAGCACCGGGCTTCGGTGGCCGCAGCTCGCGCCAGATGCCGAACAGTGCCGCGCCCCAGATCGCCGAGAGCAGCAGCCAGCCCCATTTGCCGTGCAGCGTGACCAGCGCGAAGGGCGTGTAGGTGCCGGCGATCAGCAGGTAGATCGCGCAGTGGTCCGCCCGCTCCCACATGCGCTTGAGGCGTCCGCGCGTGCTGTGGAAGAGGGTGGACGCTCCATACAGCGCCACGGCCGAGAGCGAGAACACCAGCGCCCCCGCAATGCGTGCGGGGTCGCCGGTGGGCACGGTCTTGGCAAGCAGCAGCGCGGTGGCGGGCAGCGCCAGCAGCAGGCCCAGCAGGTGGCTGTATCCGTTGAGCCGTTCGCCCGGGTACATGGTGCCGTTCAGCTGGTTGCCTGTGCCGTGCCTCGCATCAGCGGCCCGTTTCCTTCAGGTAGGTCTTGCGCGCGGCGACGGCGGTGTTCGCGAAGTCCGAGAACACGCCGTCGATGCCGGCGCGGAAGTACGCGAGGTACTCGGCCGTCGGGTCGCCCTTGTAGATGCCGGCCAGATACCTGGCCTCGTTGCGGAAGGTGTAGCTGTGCACGAAGAGGCCTGCCTTGTGCGCGTCGGCGATCAGGCTGGTGGGCTTGATGGTGTTCACGTCGGCCATGCCCTTGTTGGTCGCGGTGAACGGCACGATGGTGTGGGCCATGACCTGCGGCTTCCAAGGACCGATGCCGTCGGCGTAGGTCTTGATCTCGGCCAGGCCGGCGGGCTTGAGCATTTCGCCGAAGAACTTCGGATTGCCGGCCAGCGTCCAGCTGTAGGGGCGGCCGTCGACGAAGGTGTAGACGTCGTTGGTGACGTAGATCATCTCGCCGGTCTGGAAGTTGATGTCGTTGCCGTCCACCAGTTGCACCGAGCGCGCCTTCAGGCCGGCCGAGCGCAGGTACTTCAGGCTCTCGGGCTCGAAGCTCTGCACGAAGATCGGCGCGTCCTTGCGGTTCAGGTCGTTGAAGTTCATGACCTTCAGCAGCGCATCTTCCAGCGGATGGCTGCCCGCCGGGCCGCAGCCGTTGGCGATGGCCTGTGCGTTGTTCCAGATCGGGTTCTTGGTTTCCGGGTACACGGAGAACGTGCGGCCGGTGGCTGCGCTCTTGGCCTTGGCGATGTCGATCAGCTCCTGGAAGCTGATGATCGGCAGCTTGCCGTTGAGGTCGGTCGGGCGTTCGTCCTTGGCGTCGTACGTGGTGCCGCGGATCCACTGGCGCAGTTCGTCCATCGTGAAGTCGGTGATGGACCAGTCGTTGGTGTGGTCCTCGCCATCGACGATGAGCGACTTGAGCACGGACTTCGGATCGTTCGGGTCGGTCAGGTCGCTCCAGTATTGAGCGGGGCCGTTTTCCGGAATGGCCGGGTACTTCACATCGACCTTCACGCCCGGCACGGTGCGCTTGCGCGCGGCCACGGTGGCATTGGTCTTGGCGACTTCGGCGACGTTGGTGTTGTCGCTGAGCCAGGGGTTGTGGCGCGCGACCAGCACGCAGTCCTTGGTGAGGTGCAGGTCGGTCTCGAGCGAATCGGCGCCGGCGTCGGCCGCGGCTTCGTAGGCGGTCTTGGTTTCTTCGGGGAACAGGCCGGGCAGGCCGCGGTGGGCGATGACGAGCGGCACGGAGCCGTCGAGGGTGCCAAGCGCCGCGGGAGCCGGCGGCGCGGGCGGTGCCGGTGCGGGGGCTGGCGGAAGTACGGGCAGCGTGGGGCCTCCACCCCCGCCGCCGCACGCGGCAATCATGAGGCCGCCTGCAACGGCCACCAGGGCGGCGCGCATGGGGCGGGGAGCGGGTGCAGGAACAATTTTTGTCATTGGGTTCTGGCGTCCGTTGCAAGTAGATTGAAAGCTGGCGGATGCTAGGTTTGGCCCATGACGGTACGGTGACCGGCTGGCGGCCCGCTTGCTCAGAACCTGCCGCGCAGCGTCAGCGTGGTGTTGCGCGGTTCGCCGTAGAAGTTGCCCCAGCCCGGCGCGCCGACAGTCTGGTAGTAGGTCTTGTCGAACAGGTTGCTCACGTTCAGCGCGAGCGACCAGTTGCGGTCGATCTGGTAGCTCACGCGGGCCGTCCAGACCGCATAGGACGGCTGCGCCACCTTGATGCTGCCGGTGGTCCGCGAACTCTCTGTCTGGAAGTTGACGCCGCCGCCCACGGTCCACGCGTTCAGCGCGCCCGGCAGGCGATAGTCGGTCCACAGCCGCAGGATGTGCTTGGGCGTGTAGGTGCTCGCGAAGGCCACGCCGGCGTTGGAGGTGTTGTTCAGGTAGCGGAAGCTGTTGAGCGTGTAGCCGCCGAAGATCTGCCAGCCGCGCGCGATTTCGCCGCTGATTTCCGCGTCGATGCCCTGGCTGCGCACCCTGCCGCTGGAGATGTAGCAGTAGCTGCCGACCGAGCACGGGTTCACCATGTCCTGCTCGGCGCGGTTGTTCTGGTCGATGCGGAACACGGCGAACGAGGCGTTGAGCCTGCCGTCCATCAGCTCGCCCTTGAGCCCGGCCTCGTAGTTCTTGCCCTTGATCGGATCGAGCACGGCGCCGGAGGCCGTCACGGAGTTCTGCGGCTGGAAGATGTCCGCGTAGCTCACGTAGGCCGACCACTGGTTGTTCAGCGCGTAGATCAGGCCGCCATAGGGCGTGACGACGCCGTGCGACCGGTACGGGTCGATGTAGACCTCGCCGGTGTCGCGGTAGCGGCTGCGCCAGTCGTAGTTGGTAACGCGCGCGCCGAGCACCAGCGTGAGCGGATCGGACACGCTGAAGCGCGCGACACCGTAGGCGCCCGATTGCTTCATCTCGGTGATGGTGGCGGCGCCCCGGTAGCGCCTGGCAAGAAACTCGGCCGTGCCCGGCTGGGCCACCAGGCGGTTCGGGTTGAACACGTTGTTGCGCACGCCGAGCGAGATGAGTCCGAAGTCGCCGTCGTTGGCCATGCGGCCGGTGTTGGCGCCCAGGCTGACCGAGTGGCGCCGCCCGAAGGCGTCGAACTTGCCGTCGAGCGACAGGTCGATGCCCTTGTTGTCGGTCTCGAAGTCGAACAGGCCGGAGAACGTGGTCGAGCCCGCCATCGTCGCGGGGTTGATCGCGCCGTCGGAGTACATGTACTTGATGTGGTGCTTCTCGCGCGTGTAGGTGGCCGTGGCCTTGAGCGTCCAGTCGTCGTTGAAGCGGTGCGCCAGTTCGGTGAAGACCGAGGTCTGTTCGCTGTTCCAGCGGTTCCAGTTCGCGCCGAGGAAGGTGGAGCGGTCCAGGCGGATGTCGGCGCCGGTGTTGTAGCGCGGCAGGCCGTGGAAGAAGGGCACCGACCTCAGCTTCTCCTGGCTGGCGCCGACGGTCAGGCGGGTCTGCGGCGCGATGTCGTACTCGAGCACGCCATACAGCACGCCGGTGCGGCTCTTGGCCACGTCGTAGAAGTAGTCGCGGTCGTCGAAGCTGGCCACCGCGCGGCCGCGCAGGGTGCCGGCTTCGTTGAGCGGGCCGGTCGCATCGACCTCGGTGCGGTAGTTGTTCCAGGAGCCGGCGCTGGCGGAGAGCTGCAGCTGCTTTTCGGCCAGCGGGCGCTTGCGCACCATGTTGATGGTGGCGCTCGGCGTGCCCGCGCCCTGCAGCAGGCCGGTGGCGCCACGCACGATCTCGACGCGGTCCAGCATGGCCGTGTTGCTGGTGAAGTTGTTGGCCTGCGGGTAGTAGAAGGCGCGGTTGACGCCGTCGAACTGGTAGGTGTCCGCCATGAAGCCGCGCGAATACACATAGCGCCCGCCCATCGGGCTGTTGTACATCGTGATGCCGGTGGCGTTTGCCAGCACCGAGTCGATGGTGGTGAGGTTCTGGTCGTCCATCTTCTGGCGCGTGACGACGGTGACGGACTGCGGAATTTCCTTGAGCGTCTGCTCGCCCTTGCCGACGGTGACGACGCGGCTGGTGTAGGAGCCCGAGCCTTCGGTGACGGCGCTGCGCTCCGCCTGCGCCGTGACGCGCACTTCGCTCAGCGTGGTGGTGTCGCCGTCGGCTGCTGCCGCCGGGGCGGCTCTTGCTGCCGCCTGTCGCAGCGTGTAGCCGCCACCCGCGCGCGGCACGGCTTCCAGCCCGGTGCCGGCCAGCAGGCGGGCGAAACCGTCGCTCAATGCGTAGCTGCCGCGCAGGCCGGCCGTGCTGCGGCCTTCGGCCAGTGCGGGCTCGAAGGACAGCGTGATGCCGGATTCGGCTGCGTAGCGCGACAGCGCGGGGCCCAGTGCGCCGGCCGGAATGTCATGCGCCGGGCGGGCGGCTGCGGGTTGCGCGGCTTGCTGGGCACTCGCGATGCCGCCACTTGCCATCGCGAGCGCGATGCACAGGCAGCGTGCGCCGTGGGCGGCGGCGGTCAGGGGAGGGGTTGCGCGTCGGTTGTCGCTGGTGCGGAAACGGGGCAGTGCCATGGTCTTTCGGATTCCTTGTCGGTGCCGCGATCACAGCGCGGCTCCATGGCTTGCCCGACGAGATGCAGAAAAGGGACAGGGGAGCGAAGAAAAAAATCAGCCAGGCACGACGCTCACCCAGTAGCGCGTGCGCGTGACCACCTGCACCGGCAGCGTCGTCGCCAGCATGGCGAGCACGTAGTCGGTGTCGTTCAGCTGGAACGCGCCGGAGATGCGCAGGCCCGCGACTTCCGGCGCGCAGCGGACGATGCCGGGCCGGTAGCGCGCGAGTTCGGCGCAGAAGTCGGCCAGCCGCATGTTGTCGGCATACAGCACGCCCTGGATCCAGCCCTGGCTTTGCGGATCGACGGGCTGGCGTGCGGCCGCGCCTTCGGCTGTCAGCACGGTTTGCTGCCCGGCGGGCAACACCAGCGCGGGCGCGGTGGCGTCGCGCAAGGTGATCTCGACCGCGCCCTCGGTGACCGCCACGCGCACCGGGCCGCCGTCTTGCGCGTCGCCTTCCTGCCGCACGGTGAAACGCGTGCCGAGCGCGCGCAGCCGGCCTTGAACGGTCTCGACGACGAAGGGCCGCCCGCGCTCGCCCGTTTGCGGATCGGGCGCGGTCACGATGGAGATGGCGCCGGCGCGCAGGCGGATCGTTCGCTGGCGCCCGTCGAAGCGGATGTCCACCGCGCTGGCCGTATCGAGCAGCATGCGGCTGCCGTCGGCCAGCTTCACCTCGCGGCGCTCTCCGGTGGCGGTGCGTTCGTCGGAGGCCCAGGCCTGCCACGGCGCATGGCGCCAGCCCAGGTAGGCCGCGGGAGCGACCGTCGCCAGCAGGGCCAGCGTGCGCATGGCGGCGCGCCGGTTGGTGCGTGCCTGGCGTGCCAGCACCGGCATGCCGACGGTTGCCGGCACGGCGCCGAATTTCCGCGACAGGCGCTCGGCACGTTGCCAGGCTTGCTCGTGCGCCGGGTCGGCGCTGCGCCATCGCAAGCAAGCGTCTTGCTCGGCCTTGCCGGCATCGCCCGAATGCAGGCGCACCAGCCAGCGAGCGGCCTCGCGCAACACGGCGGCGTCGGGAGCCGGCGCGGTAGTGGAGGCGTTCATTCCACCAGCGCCAGGCAGCGCTCGAAACCCTGCTGCATGTAGCGCTTGACGGTGCGCTCGCTGATCTGCAGCCGCTCGGCGATCGCGGCGTAGGTCAGGCCTTCGAGCTGCGACAGCACGAAGGCCTCGCGTGCCTTGGGCGACATGCCGTCCAGCATGGCGTCGATCTCGTCCAGCGTCTGCAGCAGCGAGAGCCGTTCTTCGGGCGACAGCGCCAGCGGTTCGGGCAGCAGCGCCAGCGTCTCCAGGTAGGCGCGCTCCAGGGCCTGGCGGCGCCAGTGTTCGCTGACGACGCCCTTGGCGAGCGTGGAGAGATAGGCGCGCGGCTCGCGCAGCGTGGGCAGTACCTGCGGGCGCAGCAGCACGCGCACGAAGGTGTCCTGTGCAAGGTCGGCGGCGCTGTGCGAGCACCCGAGCCGCCGTCGCAGCCAGGCGCTGAGCCATCCATGGTGTTCCGTGTAGAAGGTGTGCATGGCGCCGTTGGCAGCGGCGTGAGCGGAGGTCATGGAGCGGCGTATCGAGTCAATTGAGAATTACTCTCATCTTACAGGCGTCCGCCGCCGCCTCCGCCGGCGCGGGTTGTCAACCCGCGGGTCGGGTGCCCACCAGCACCGGCTGGAAGAACGCATCGTCGAGGCGACGCACGTTTTCCAGCCCCGCCTCGCGCATCAGCTCGCACAGCCGCGTGGTCGACACGGCGTAGTAGCGCGAGCGCATCACCCGCGTGCTCACGGCATGCGTGGCGAGGTCTTCGGTGACGAAGAAGAAGCCCAGGTCGTAGTGCTCGCCCTTGCCGCCGTCCGTGAAGTCCCACACCTGGAACAGCACGTGGCGCAGGCCGTTCTCCACGCGCGCGCCGTAGTGCTTCACGAGGTTGCTGCCGCGCTCTTCCTTCGCATAGTCGCGCACGCTCACGACGCAACCGCCGCCCGGGCGCAGGCATGCGGCCATCTGGCGGAAGGTGGTCAGCAGGTCTTCGTCGGTCTGCAGGTGCGGCATCGAGTTGTCGCACGACATCACGATGTCGAAGCCGCCGCCGTGATGCGTGTGCGCCTCGCGCATGTCGCAGACCGAAAAGGCCACATCGAGGCCGCGCGTCCGTGCCTCGTGCCGCGCGCGTTCGATCTCCTCGGGCGACAGGTCCGATGCCGTCACCGCATGGCCCAGCGCGGCCAGCCCCAGCGTCTGCGTGCCGATGCCGCAGGACACGTCGAGCACCCGGCGCCGCGCGCCGCCGCCGGGCCATTCGGTGTCGATCAGGCGCGCGAGCTTGTCGCCTTGCAGGCGGATGCTCTCGTTCCAGTCGGGGTAGATCAGGTGATAGAGCGGGGCGAGTTCGTCGTAGAAGTCGTTGGTCATGCCAGTGCCGCCTCGTAGACCGCGAGGTCGCCGGTGGAAAAACAGCAGAAGACGACCTCCTGCACCGATTGCGCGTCGTTCGCCGCCTCGCGTACCGTGTCCACCGCCACCCTGGCCGCCAGCTCGACGGGGTAGCCGTAGATGCCCGTGCTCACGCTCGGAAACGCGATGCTGCGCACGCCTTGCTCGCCCGCCAGCGCCATCGAACGCCGGTAGCACGAAGCGAGCAGCTCGGGCTCGCCCGATGCGCCGCCGCGCCATACCGGGCCCACCGTATGAATGACGAAGCGCGCGGGCAGGCGGTAGCCCTTGGTGAGCTTGGCGTCGCCTGTCTTGCAGCCGCCGAGCAGCCGGCATTCGTGCAGCAGGTCCGGCCCCGCCGCGCGGTGGATGGCGCCGTCTACTCCGCCGCCGCCGAGCAGCGACGAGTTGGCGGCATTGACGATGGCGTCGAGCTGCAGGGTCGTGATGTCGGCGCGAAGAGCGCGCAGCGTGGCGGTCATGGCGTGTTCCTTTCTGGTGCAGCCTCAACGATAGCGTCCCGCGAACCCCGGCAAACCCGAGCCGGGCAAACCCGCTCCCGGCGGCTGGCGCTACTCCTTACGATCCGCTCGCCGGCCACCGGCAGTGGCGTCGATCTTGCATGGGGCCGGACTGTTCTCAACCCGAGGGAGAGTCGATGAAAAGCTTCTTGCCGTGGCGCCGCGCCGGATTCGCGCTGGTGGTGCTGGGATGCGCAATGGCCGCGCAGGCGCAGCAGCAGGTGCTGCAGTTCAAGTGGGGCCATGTCTACGAGCCCGCGAGCATCTTCCACCAGCAGGCCGAACTGGCGGCGCGCAAGATCGCGGAGCAGTCCGACGGCAAGATCAAGATCGAGGTGGTGCCCGCCTCGAAGATGGGGCAGGAGGCCGACTTTCCGCTGATGCTGGCGAACGACTCCATGCAGATCGCCTACGTCGGCGAGGCCACGCTGGCCGAGGGCTATCCGCCGCTGAGCCTGGGCAGCTACCCCTTCGCCTTCAAGGACCTCGACCACATGCGCAAGTACCTGGCGAGCCCGCTGCTGGCCGACCTGATGAAGGGCTACAACGAGAAGAGCGGCAACCGCATGGTGGCCACGGTGTACTACGGCGCGCGGCAGGTCACCTCGGCCAGGCCACTGGCAAAGCCCGAAGACTTCCGCGACCTGCGGCTGTATGTGCCCTCGGCCGCCGCTTACCAGCTCTTCGCCACCGCGCTCGACGCCAAGCCGGTGACGCTGCCTTTCATGAGCCTCTACGGCTCGCTCAAGAAGGGCGAGGTCGAGGCGCAGGAAAACCCGCTGGGCATCGTCAGGTCGAAGAAGCTCTACGAAGTGCAGAAATACGTGCAGCTCACCGCGCACGCCTACGACACGCTGGGCATCGTGATCGGCAAGGCGGCCTGGGCCAGGCTCGCGCCGCCGCAGCAGGCGATGGTCGAGAAGGTGCTCGCCGAAACCGCGAAGTGGACCAACGTCGGCGTGATCGCCGGCGAGCTGGAAGACGAGCAGTTCCTGCGCGGCAAGGGCATGACGGTGACGCCGGTCAACCGCCAGCTGTTTCTCGAGCGCATCGTGAAGCGCGCGACGCCGGAGCAGCAGGGCGCGCGACCGGGCGACTACGCGAAGCTGCAGGCGCTGGCCGGCGCGAACTGAGGCGCCTTTCAGTCGGAGGACGCCCGCAGCCGGTAGCCGCGCGGCGTGCTGCCGGTCCAGGTGCGAAACGCACGGTGAAAGGCCGGCGTGTTGTCGAAGCCAACCGATGCGGCGATGAGGTCGATCGGTTCGCGCGTCTTCACCAGCCGCTGGATTGCCACGTCGCGCCGTACTTCTTCCTTCACCGCGCGAAAGCTCGTGCCTTCCGAGGCCAGCTTGCGCGACAGCGCGCGTTCCGACATGTGCAGTGACGTGGCGGCGTCGCCCAGCGTCACGCCGGTGGCCAGGCGCGCGGCCACGAAGTCGCGCACCGACGAGCGGGTCGTGTCGTGGTCGAAGGTCACGAAGATCCAGTCGTCGGGCGCGCGCCGCACGAAGTCGAGCAGCTCGCCGCGCGTGCGCCTGAAGGTCTGGCGCAGCACCGCCTCGGAGAAGCTGACCGAGCTTGCCGCCTGGCCGAAACGCACCGGGCCGGGAAAGAGGTTCGCGTATTCGTCGAACCTGGCCGGCCGCCGGAACGCGAAGCCCACCTCCAGCACCGGAAGCTGCCGCCCCACCAGCCACGAGGCCACGCCGTGGATCAGCTTGACCATCAGCTCGTGGCCGAAGGGCGTGGGCGTGGTGCCGTCCAGGCGCGGCGCGATGGTGACGGTGGCCACGCCGTTGGCCCGCGCCATGCGCAGCCGGTAGTCGTCGAGCAGCAGGTTCCAGAAGCGGGTGAAGCGGTACATCGCGACCATGAGCGACGGCGCGTCGAGCAGGCTCAGGCCCAGGTACTTGAGCGCGCCCGCGCGGATGGGGCGCGACCACAGCCCCAGCATCTCGTCGCCCATGAACAGCGCCACGCCTTCGTACATGCGCACGAACTGCTCGCGCGTGACGCGCGCGGCGCCCTGGCGCAGGAGCAGCGGCGAGATGCCAGCCTGCGTGGCGATGGCGTCGATGTCTTGCGCGCGCAGCTGCCGGCGCGCGCCGGTGAGCATGTCGCGAAGGAAGCTGACGGGGACGGTGGCGCGCTCTTGCATGTTTTCAGGCTGGCGGATTCTGCAAATAAATGGGCGAAACCTGCAAGCAGACGCCGGGCGATGAGGGCTATCGTAGACGCGAAGCGCCATCCACGCCCAGTGCGGGGATGGCGGAATCCGCAATACCTGAAGGAGCCTTGCCGTGAGCGAAAGAAACGTCACTGTCCACATGGATGAAGAGGTGGCCGTGGTCACCCTGAACCGTCCCGCCAAGCGCAACGCCATCGACGAGCAGACGCTGGCCGAGCTGGACGCGGCGTTCTCGTCGCTGCCGCGCGAGGCGCGGGCGGTGGTGCTGACCGGCAAGGGCCCGCACTTCTGCGCGGGCCTGGACCTGAAGGAGCACCACGACAAGGAGCGCACCGCGGTCGATTTCATGCGCGTGTGCCAGCGCTGGCACACGACCTTCGACAAGATCCAGTACGGCGGCATTCCGGTTGTCGCAGCGCTGCACGGCGCGGTGGTCGGCGGCGGGCTGGAACTGGCCGCCGCCACGCACGTGCGCGTGGCCGACCCGACCACCTACTTCGCGCTGCCGGAAGGGCAGAAAGGCATCTTCACCGGCGGCGGCGCCACGGTGCGGGTGGCGCGCATCATCACGCCCGGGCGCATGGTCGAGATGATGCTCACGGGCCGCGTGCTCAATGCCAAGGCCGGCGTGCAACTGGGGCTGGCGCACGAGATCTCGGTGCCCGGCGAGAGCCTGCGCGCGGCGCTCGCGCTGGCCAAGCGGGTGGCGCAGAACGCGCCGCTGTCGAATTACGCCATGGTCACGTCGATCAGCCGCATCGCCGACATGTCGGCCACCGACGGCATGTTCGCGGAGTCGCTGATGGCGGCCGTGGTGCAGACTGGCGCCGAGGTGCAGACGCGGCTGGGCGCCTTCGTGGACAAGTCGCTGGCCAAGGTCACGCCGCGGCACGCGCCGGCCTGATGCGGGCGCGAACGCGGCCGCGAACCGTTCAGCCCGGCGAGTCGAAGAAAGCCTTCAGCTCCAGCAGCTTGCGCGCGAGGTGCGCCGCGTCGCGGAACTGCCCTTCGGGCCGCGCCACGCCCACCGCCAGCGTGGCGGGATGCGCGGCCGAGGTGGAGCGCGCCAGGTGCAGCGCCATCAGGTTCACCAGCGCGCCGTAGTCGCCGTATTGCGCATTGGTGGCCAGCGTGACCTCGAACACGCCGGCGCGTGCCATGTCGGCCGGCGGCGGCGAGGCCGCGTAGCGATAGGTCTGGAAGGGCTGCACCACCAGGTGCCCCGGGTTGAAGCCCATGGCCACCGTGCCCACGGTCACGAACTCGGCCATGCTGGCCATGAACACCGTCTCGCCGGACTGGTCGCGCAGGTGGCGCACCAGCGGCGCCAGGCGCTGTGCCGCCACCTGGAAGCCCAGCGCGTCCAGTGCCATCTGCTGCGGCCGGATGCCCACGAGCAAATAGCCGCTCTCGTCGCGCGCCAGGCAGGAAAGGCGCTCCATCTCGGCCACCGTGAGGTAGGTCGAGCTGACCGGCAGCTTGAGCTTGACCGCGATCTCGTAGGCCGTGCGCACCTGCTCGCGCGACACCAGCGCGAGGATGTCGCGAAAGCGCGTGACGGCCTCGGTGGTCCAGGCCGCGCTCATACGAAGAAGGGCTTGCGCCCGTGCGACGTGGTGCTGCTGGGAATCCAGCCCGAGGCGTGCACGTATTCGTCCTCGCGGTCCCAGCGCACCTTTTCCTCGGCGAAGAGGTCGGCCTTGACCGACGCGGTCTCGTGACCGCGCGAGATGACGATCTCCAGGTTGGCCTCCACGCGGCGCGGCACCTGGCGGCCGAAGAGGGTGTCGAGCGCGGTCTGGAAGCTCAGCGCGCCCATGGCCGCCGGGTAGTCGACGCCGCACAGCGGAATCTTGTGATGGAAGGCGAGCTTGTACATGAGGTTGACCTCGCCCCCGGTGTGCGGCGGAATCGTGCCGCGCTTGTAGCCGGCCTCGGTGAAGGCGCGCAGCGAGCCCACGCCCTGCAGGCCGGAGTCGCACCACACGCCGTCGAATTTGGTGCCGGCCGCCAGGTGGCGCTGCACGATCTCGTGGCCCAGGCTGGCCTCCCAGTTGGTGAACTCGATGGCCACCACTTCGATCTTCGGGTGCAGCCCGAGTATTTCCATCGCGGCCTGCAGCCGCAGCCGGCAGGGGCTCGCGTCTTCGCGGCCGCACAGCATGAGGATGCGGCCGCGCCCGCCCAGGTACTCCACCAGCCACAGCGCGCTCATGCGCCCGACCAGCACGTCGGACGCGGTGACGAAGGAGACCATGTCTTCCGGCTCGCCGCAGATGCGGTCCACGCCGATCACCGGAATGCCCTGGGCGCCCAGCCCGCGCACGGCCGCTAGCAGCTCCGGGTGGTCGCTCGCGGCGGCGCTGAGGATGCACAGGTCCATGCGCTCCTCGCGCATCTCCGCGAGCTGCTCGATCTGGCGGCGCGGGTCGTCGTGCGCGTCGCGCACCATCACGCGCGACACCACGTCGCGCTGACGCTGCGCCGCCGCCATCAGGCTGCGCGCCATCGCCACGCGCCACGGGCTGGAACTCGAAGCGTTGGCAAAGCCGATGACGAAAGGCGGCTCGCGCCGGAAGCGCGCGGTCGACACCAGGTCGAGCAGGTTGGGGTTCCATTGCGCCATGCGCGGCATGCCCCGGCCGCTGGCGTCGGGGTAGTGCCGCACGCCGCCCGAAATGCTCGGGTCGCCCGGCGGCGACAGCGCCTTCAGCGGCGCGAAGAAGAAGGCCGCCGCCGCCGGCCCCGGCGCGAGCATGCCGCGCGCGGGCCGCTGCAGAAAGCCTTCGTGCACCAGCGCGTTCACCAGCTTGTAGCCCGAGGACTGCGGAATGCCGTTGCGCGCGAGCAGTTCGTTCAGCGGGATCTCGGCCTGTCCGTTGCCGAAGCTGGACAGCAGGTTGGCGATGCGCTCGAGGCTTTGCATGGTGTGGGGTCTTTGTCGAGGGGCGCAGCCGACTTTAGCGACGCGAATCTTCCATGTGCGGGAGTTTTCTCCGATGGTGGAATAGAAAGCTCGGGGCTAACCCTATTTTTCTCTGTTCATGGAATAAGACGGACGGATATGCGTTGAGCGGGCCGGGGCCACTGGGAACACTACGCATCCCTTTGAAACCCCATTCCGAACGTCCTGATCCATGGCCTTCCCGACCGACATCCAGCCCGCCGCCTTCCAATCGCACAACCCCGCCAACGGTGCGCTGATCGAGGCCAACACCGGCCACGGATCGGCCGAGATCGAGGCACGCATCGCGCAGTCGGCCGCCACCTGGAAGACCTGGTCGGCCACGCCGATGGCCGAGCGCAGCGCCATGCTGGACCGCCTGGCCGACCTGCTCGACCAGCGCGCCGAAAGCTACGGCCGCCTCATCACCACCGAGATGGGCAAGCCCATTGGCGAAGCCATTGCCGAGGTGCGCAAGGCCGCGACCGGCGCGCGCCACTTCGCGGAGAAAGGGCCGGGCTACCTGGCCCCGATGCCCATCGAGGGCATGAACGCCCACGTGGCCTACGAATCGCTCGGGCCGGTGTTCGCGGTGATGCCGTGGAACCTGCCGTTCTGGCAGGTGCTGCGCTTCTTCATTCCCACCGTGCTGGCGGGCAATACCGTGCTGGTGAAGCACGCGGAAACGGTGCAGGGCTGCGCCCGCGCGCTCGAGCAGCTGGTGCTGGACGCCGGCGCGCCCGCCGGCCTGTACCTGAACCTGGCCATCCGCCGCGGCGCGGTGGCGGCGGTGGTGGCCGACCCGCGCGTGCGCTGCGTCACCGTCACCGGCAGCACGCAGGCCGGCCGCGCGGTGGCCGCCGAAGCTGGCGCGCACGGCAAGAAGGCGGTGCTGGAGCTGGGCGGCTCCGACCCGTTCATCGTGCTGGAAGACGCCGACTTCGACCGCGCGGTGCAGCTCGCCGTGACTTCGCGCTTCTCGAACAACGCGCAGAGCTGCATCGCCGCCAAGCGCTTCTTCATTGCCGAGGCGATTGCCGAGAAATTCCAGGCTGCGTTCGTCGAGCGCGCCTCGGCGCTGCGCATGGGCGACCCGCTGCTGGCCGAAACCCAGCTCGGCCCGCTGGCCCGCGCCGACCTGCGCGAGAGCGTGCATGCGCAGGTGCAGGCCGCGCTGGAGCAGGGCGGCCGGCTGCTGTGCGGCGGCCAGCCGGCGCAAGGGCCGGGCAACTTCTATCCGCCCACGGTGATCGCGGGCCTGTCGCATGACGCGCCGATCGTGCAGGAAGAAATCTTCGGCCCGGTCGCGCTGCTCTTCACCTTCAAGACCGACGAGGAAGCGATCGCGCTCGCCAACGCCACGGAGTTCGGCCTGGGCGCGACCATCTGGAGTCGCGACCTGGAGCGCGCCCACAGGCTCGCGTCGGCCGTGGAGGCCGGCGCGGTGTTCATCAACGACTTCGTGCGTTCGGACCCGCGCGCTTCCTTCGGCGGCGTCAAGGGCTCGGGCTTCGGCCGCGAGCTTGGCGCGCTGGGCGCGCGCGAGCTCACCAACGCCAAGCTGGTTTTCGTGGGGTAAGCGCATCACCGACTGAGCTGCCCCACCATGACCCCCCACACCGCCCATCCGACGGCGGCGCGAGATGCCGCGCCCCTGCTGGAGATGCGATCCATACGGAAAGTCTTCGGCGCCGTCACGGTGCTGCGCGACGTGAGCCTGCAATGCCGCGCCGGCCAGGTCCACGCCATCTGCGGAGAGAACGGCGCCGGCAAGTCGACGCTGATGAAGGTGCTCGGCGGCATCCATGCGCCGGACGGCGGCGAGATCCGCATCGGCGGCCGGCCGGTGCGGTTCGGCCACCCTTCGGCCGCGCGGCAGGCCGGCATCGCCATCATCCACCAGGAGCTGGCGCTGTTGCCGCACCGCACGGTGGCGCAGAACATCTTCCTGGGCCACGAGCCCTCGCGCTGGGGCGTGATCGACCGCAAGGCGATGAACGCCGGGGCCGAGGCGGCGTTGCGCCGCGTGGGCTGCCGCATCGATCCGCGCACCGAATGCGGCCGGCTCTCGGTGGCCGAGCAGCAGATGGTGGAGATCGCCAAGGCGGTGTCGCTCGACGCGCGCATCCTGGTGCTCGACGAGCCCACGGCCGCGCTGGACGACGTGGAATCGCGGAAGCTCTTCGACCTGATCGCCGAGCTGCGCCGCGCGGGCGTGGCCATGCTCTACATCTCGCACCGCATGGCCGAGGTGATGGCGCTGGCGGACGACATCTCCGTCATCAAGGACGGCCAGCTGATGGCCACGCTGCCGGCCGCCGAGGCCACGGTCGAGCGCATCGTGCGGCTGATGGTGGGGCGCGAGCTCAGCGATTTCTATCCGCCCGCCGCCGCCAACCCGCCGGGCGCCGAGGTGTTCGCGGTGGAGCAGGGCGGCAACGAAGTGCTGCACGGCATCGACCTGCGGCTGCATGCCGGCGAGATCGTCGGCGTGGCGGGGCTGGAGGCCTCGGGCAAGGTGGAGCTGGCGCGCGCCCTCTTCGGCGAGCGGCGCTTCACGCGCGGCACGGTGCGCGCATGGGACGACAAGGGCGCGGCCCGCAGCCCGCGCGAGGCCGCGCGGCGCGGCATCGGCTACCTGCCGGACGACCGCAAGCGCGAAGGCCTGGGCCTGCAGCAGTCGCTGCGCGACAACGCCGCGCTCACGCTGCGCGCGCTGGCCGGGCCGCTCGCGGGTGCCGGCAGCGCGGCGCGTTCGCGCAGCCTCATCGACGCGCTGCTGAACAAGGTCGAGGTGCGCGCGGCCGACTTCGACATGCCGGTGGGCGCGCTCTCCGGCGGCAACCAGCAGAAGGTGATGGTGGCGCGCTGGATGGCGCGCGAGCCGCGCCTTTGGGTCATCTGCGAGCCGACGCGCGGCATCGACGTGGGCGCCAAGGCCACCATCTACCGCCTGCTGCGCGCCTATGCCGACGCGGGCGGCGCGGTGCTGGTGGTGTCGTCGGACGTGGCCGAGATCATCGGGCTGTGCGACCGCATCTGCGTGATGGCGCTCGGGCGCATCGTGGCGCACCTGCCGCGCGGCGCGTCGGAAGAAGCCGTCATCGCGCAGGCGGTGCGGCACGACGTGGCCGAGGCCGAAGGAGCCGCGGCATGAGCGGGCAACGGCATTTCGCGCGCCGCCACCTGATTCCGGTCACGCTGGTGGCCGTGTCGGCGTGCGTCTACGTGGGCACGGCGCTGGCCACGGGGCAGCACGCGCAGCTCACGCTGGCGGGCGTGATGGGGCTGCTGCAGCGGATGATCGCGCTGGGCCTGGTGGCGCTGGGGCAGAACTTCGTGATGCTCGGCGGCTCGATCGATCTCTCGGTGGCCAACCTCATCAGCGTGAGCGCGGTGCTGGCGTCCTACTTCATGCAGGGCGACACCGGCGCCATCGGCCATGCGGTGGTCGGCGTGCTGCTGGTGGCGGCGGCGGTGGGCACGGTGAACGGGCTGCTGATCGCGCGGCTGGGCGTGAGCCCGCTGATCGCCACCCTGGGCGTGGGGCTGGTGCTGCAGGGCGTGCTGACGGTGGCCTTCACCTCGCTGCAGGGCAAGGTGCCGCAGGCTTACCAGGCGCTGGCCTATGGCAGCGTGGCGGGCGTGCCTGTCGCGGTACTGATCCTGCTGGCGGTGGCTGTGGCGGCGGCCTTCGCGCTCACCCGCACGGTGGCCGGCGCGCATCTGTTCGCGGTGGGCGGCAATGCCGACAGCGCGCGGCTCGCGGGCATCCGCACGTCGCGGGTGCTGGTCGGCGCGCATGCGATGGCCGGGCTGATGTCGGGGCTCGCGGGGCTCTACCTCGCGAGCTGGCTGGGGGCGGGCACGCCCTGGGTGGGCCGCGACGGCGGCTACGACCTCGACTCGATCGCGGCCGTGGTCATCGGCGGCACGCTGCTGGCCGGCGGGCGCGGCAGCATCGCCGGAACGATGGCGGGCGTGTTCGTGTTCGCCACCATCGACGCGGTGTTCAACATGCTGCAGATCGACTCGTTCCTGAGCCAGGTGCTGCGCGGGCTGATCGTGGTGATCGCGGTGGGGGTCTACACCTTCCGCAACAAGGGGCATGTGGCATGAAACGCTGGCGCAATATCAATCCGGCGCTGGTGCTGCTGGTCGTGCTGGTTTGCACGATGGTGTTCATGAGCCCGCTGTACCAGACGGCGCCCGGCCTCATGAGCTTCCTGCAGCGCGCGGCACCGCTCGTCATCCTGACCTGCGGCGCGTCGTTCGTGCTGATCGCCGGCGGCTTCGACCTGTCGTCGGGCGCGCTCATCACGCTGGTGGTGATCGGCTGCGCGCTCATCACCAACGGCGACGCCGACATGACATGGACGGCCGTGGCCGCCGCGTACGCGATGGGCCTCGCGGTGGGCCTGCTCAACGGGCTGGTCGTCACGCGGCTGAAGGTGCCGTCGATCATCGCCACGCTCGGCGGGCTGCTGTCGATCAAGGGCATTGCCATGGTGTGGTCGGGCGGCGCGCCTTCGGGCTACCTGCCGCAGAACCTTCGCTACCTGGGGCGCGGCGTGCTGCGCGAGGTGCCGCTGACCGGCACGCTGCCCATCGCGGTGATCGTGCTGGCGGTGTTCGTGGCGCTGTGCTTCTGGCTCATGCACCGCACCAACTTCGGCCGGCTGGTGCTGATGATCGGCGACAACCCCGTGGCCGCAGAACTGGCCGGCGCGCCGGTGCGCCGGGTGCGGGTGGCGGCCTTCGTGCTGTCGTCGCTCTCGGCGGTGACGGCGGGCATCCTGCTCGGCGGCTTTTCGGGCGTGTCGGTGGACGTGGGCACGGGCTACGACCTGCAGGCCATCGCGGCGGCGGTGATCGGCGGCGTGGTGCTGCTGGGCGGGCGCGGCTCGATTCCGGGCGCGTGCATCGGCGCGCTCACGCTCTACACGCTCTTCACCGTGCTGAACCTGCTGGGCTTCTCGGAGCCGCTGCGCGTCGCGGTGCAGGGGCTGATCCTGATCGGCGCGGCGGCGCTCACGGCCTGGCGCCATCAGCGCCGCTAGCCGGCCGCATACCAGGAGGCCGCGCATGCAGTGAACACGACTCGAAGAACCCCCCTTGATCCATTCCCGAAAAACCGCAGGAGACAAACCATGAAATCACATCGTTCAAACCGCCGGCAGGCCTTGCGCTGCGGCGTCCTCGCACTCGCCGTGGCCGCCCACGCGGGCGCCTTCGCGCAGGTCGCCAACGTCGACGTCGACAAGGAAATGCAGGAGCAAGCGCGCCTCATGACCGCCACGCCCGAGGGGCCGGCCGGCCAGCCCTGGCTGCAGCGCATCGGCGGCAAGACCGTCGACACCGCCAAGTACAGGAAGAAGGGCCCCTACACGCTGTGTTTCTCGAACGCGAGCGTGGGCAACCCGTGGCGCGTGGTCGGCTGGAACACCATGCAGGCCGAGGTCGAGCTGAACAAGGCCGACATCAAGGGCTTCGAATACGCCGACGCGCAGGGCAAGGACGAGAAGCAGATCTCCGACATCCGCTCGCTCGTGAACAGCGGCAAGTGCGACGCGCTGATCGTCTCGCCCAACACCTCGGCCGCGCTCACGCCCGCGGTGGAAGAAGCGTGCAAGAAGCTGCCCGTGGTGACTTTCGACCGCTCGGTGGACAGCCTGTGCCCGGTGACGGCGGTGCGCTCCATCGGCGGCTATGCCTGGGGCAAGGTCGGCGCCGACTTCATCGCGGCCAACGCGCCCAAGGGCGGCAAGGTGCTGGTGCTGCGCACCGCGCCGGGCGTGGACCTGTTCGAGACGCGCTGGGCCGCCGCCAAGAAGGTGTTCGACGCATCGGGCCTGAAGGTGGTGGGCAACGAGTTCGTGGGCGGCGACCGCGCCAAGACCAAGGCCACGGTGGCCGACTACCTCAGCCGCAGCGGCAAGATCGACGCGGTGTGGGTCGACCTGGGGGCGGTGTCGGTGGCCGTGGCCGAGGCCTTCGAGGACGCGGGCCAGCCTTACCCCATCATCACCGGCGAAGACCAGCAGGACTACCTGCAGGCCTGGAAGAAGAACGGCTTCAAGGGCATCGCGCCCACGTACCCGGCCTACCAGTGGCGCACGGCCGTGATCGCCGCGCTCAAGGCGTTGAAAGGCGAGCCGCTGCCGTCGCCGACGTGGATCCTGCCGCAGCCGAGCATCACCGCCAAGGAACTGCCGCAGTACGTGAACGACAAGCTGCCGCCGCTGCACTATTCGATGTGCGGTTGCGAGAAGATGCCGGGCTACCCGCAGCGCTGGGGCGGCAAGCAGTAATGGCGCAGCCCATCGACTACCTGATCCTGGGCGGTGGCACGGCGGGCTGCGCGCTCGCCGCGCGGCTGTCGGAAGACGCGGGCAAGCGCGTGGTGCTGGTGGAGGCCGGGCGCGACCTGCGGCCCGACGCCATGAGCGACAGCATCCGCAGCCGCTACCCCGGCCTGGCCTACCTGGACAAGCAGAACATCTGGACGGCCCTGGTCGCCACCGTGAGCGGCGCGCCCACGCGCCAGCCCAACCGCACGCCGCGCGGCTACGAACAGGGGCGGGTGCTGGGCGGCGGCTCGGCCATCAACGCGATGGTGGCCAACCGCGGCGCGCCCGACGACTACGACGAGTGGGCCCGGCTGGGCGCCGAGGGCTGGAGCGGCGAGGTTGCGCTGAAGTACTTCCGCAAGCTGGAGCGCGACTGCGATTTCGACGACGCCTACCACGGCCGCGGCGGCCCGGTGCCGGTGCGCCGGCTCGCGCCGGAGCGGGTGTCGCCTTTCGTGCAGGCGGTGTGCCGCTCGCTGCGCATGCGCGGCCATCCGCAGTACCCCGACCAGAACGGCGAATGGAAAGACGGCGTGTTCCCCGCCGCCATTGCCACCAGCGACGACGGCCAGCGCGTGCCCGCGTCCATCGTCTACCTGACGCCCGAGGTGCGCGCGCGCAAGAACCTGCGCATCGTCACCGACACCCACGTACAGCGGCTTTTGTTCGAAGGCGCGCGCGTGACCGGCGCGGAGGCGGGCGGCCAGCCGATGCATGCGGCGCACACCATCGTGTGCATGGGCGGCATCCACTCGGCCGCGCTGCTGATGCGCAGCGGCATCGGCCCGGCGGCCGACCTGCGCGCGCTGGGCATCGAGGTGAAGGCCGACCGCCCCGGCGTCGGCATGAACCTGATGGAGCACCCGCTGACGGCGGTGTCGACCTACCTGCCGCCCGCGTCCCGCATGAAGGACCTGGCCGAGCACCACGACCAGGCGCTGCTGCGCTACACCTCGAAAAGCATTCCGAATGCGCCGGCCGGCGACATGCACGTGGCCATCATCGGCCGCACCGCGTGGCACGCCATCGGCCAGCGCATGGGCACGATGTTGATCTGGGTCAACAAGTCGTACTCGCGCGGCACCGTGAAGCTGCGTTCGGCCGATCCGCTGGAGGAGCCGGTGGTCGACTTCCGGCTGCTTTCGGACCCGCGCGACCTGGCGCGGCTGAAGGAAGGCTTCGGCGTGGCGGCCAGGGCGCTGGGCGATGCCAACCTGGACGGCGTGCGCGGCCCGGTGTTCCCGACCAGCTATTCGGAGCGCGTGCGCAAGGTCTCTGCACCAGGCGCCTGGAACGCATTCCAGATGGGCGCGCTGTCGTTCATCCTCGACTGGGCGGGGCCGCTGCGCGGCGCCATCGTGCACGGGCTCATCACGCTGGGCGTGCGCATCGACGACCTGCTGAACGACGACGCCAAGCTCACCGAGTTCATCGGCAACGGCGTGGCCGGCGTGTGGCATGCCTCGGGCACCTGCAAGATGGGCGCCGGCGACGACCCGACGGCCGTGACCGACGGCGCCGGCCGGGTCTACGGCGTGGAGGGGCTGCGCGTGTGCGACTCGTCGATCATGCCGTCGATACCGCGCGCCAACACCAACATGCCGACCCTGATGCTGACCGAGCGGATCGCGGACCTGATCAAGGCGGAGGCGCGAGAGGGTGCAGTGGCTGTCTGAGGCTTCAGGCCTCTTCGAATGCCTGCAGCAGCAGCTCAGACAGCTCGGCAACGAGCGCCTCGCGTTGCGGCGACGGGCGCCAGAAGGCGCGCGTGGTCACGCCGCTCGCCTCCCACTCCGGGTGGTTGCGCGCGGGCTGCGCGGCGCGCACTGCCGCTGCGGCAGCACGGGTCGGGGCATCGCCGTCGGCGGGCGCCTCGGCCGCGATGCGCTGCGTGGCGGCATGGCCGCGCACTTCCAGTGCCTGCGTGAGCTTGAGCTGCCATGCGACCAGCGCGAACAGCACGCCGTCTTCGACAGTCAGTTCATGCACGTCGCGCAGCTTGTTGGCGAGCTTGCGGCCCAGCGGCCCCCAGCCCTGCGACACCGCGCCGCCGATGGCGCCGCCCAGGGCCGCGCCCGCGCCGAGCGAGATGCCGGCCACGGCCAGGTCGGCCACCACGCCCACCGCGGCGCCGATGACCGCGCCCTTGCCCAGGCGCAGGCCCGCGTCCTTCATGGCCTCGGGGCTGAAGAAGTCGAGCGTCCAGCGGCCTTCGATGATCGGCAGCGGCGCTTCGTCGGCGTCGCCCTGGCGAAAGCCGTAGAGCGCGAGCAGGTCGTCGGTGCAGTGCTGGGCCTTGTCGAACACGGTCTTCCGCAGCGCCGCGACCAGCGTCTGCCGTCGCCCGGCATCGGCGAATTCGGCCGCCTGCACCGTGCGGCGCACCGAGGCGGCATCGACCAGCAGCGCGGCGATGCGCGTGCAGGCCGAGCGGCGGCGGCCGGCGGCTTCGGTTTCCAGCGAGTCGACCACGCCGCGCAGCAGTTCGCGGCGGTCGCGCAGCAGGGTGGCGAGGTCGTTGTACAGGTCTTGCTCGGCGCCGACGAACGGCGCCGCCGCGTCGAAGCGCACCTGCACATGCAGGCCGTAGGCCGACAGAAGCTCTTTCCATGCCGGCTCGCGGCTCGCGGCATCGCGCACGAAGTTCAGCACCGGCAGCACGGGGCGCGCGCAGGCGTTGAGCAGTTCGATCTCGTCGCGAAACTTGGGCAGCACCGGCTCGCGCACGTCGATGACGAGGAAGGCTGCGTCGATGTCGAGCATGGTGCGCAGCACCTTGGCCTCCTGCTCGAACACGCCGTGCGCCTCCGGGCCTTGCAGGAACTGGCGGATGCGCTCGGGCGGCGTGGCCTGCGGGTCGAAGCGGGCGAGGTGCTCGCGCAATGCGACGGCATCTTCGAGGCCCGGCGTGTCGAAGAAGCGCACGGCGGTTTCGTCTTCGACCTCGAGGTCGACCGACTCGACATGGCGCGTGGTGCCAGGGCGCTGCGACACCTCGCCGAAGTCGACGCGTCGCGTGAGCGTGCGCAGCAGCGAGGTCTTGCCCGCGTTGGTGTGGCCGACGACCGCGATGCGGACGGGTTGCTGTTGTTGTTGTTGCTGCGTCATTGCGCGACGGCCTCGTTCGGCCGCAGGGCGAGCGTCAGGGTGTCGCTGGCGAAGACGCTCTCCAGGCCGCTGTCGCGCAGCCAGTCGAGCCAGCGCTGGATGGCGGTGGCATCCGGTGCGCCCGCCAGCCACAGGCGGCATTCGCCGCAATGCGCCAGCACCTCGCGCAGAAAGCGTTCGGTGCCGCGGTCGGGGCTCGATGCGGCATGGCAGGCCAGCAGCACGGTGCGCGGATGGGCGCTTGCCAACTGGTCGAGCAGCGTGCGGCGCGCCGGGGCGCTGCCGTCGATGCGCTCCACGCGCGTGGCGGCATCGAGCGGCAGACCGGCCGGCGGCCAGGGCATGTCGGGCGGTAGTTCGAAGCCGATGACGAAGAGGCCATCGTGCTGCTGCGATGCCGGCAGGCCCGCCGGTGCACCGGTGCGCGAGCGGCCCGGGTCGGCATCGACGATGGCGGCAGGCGCCAGCGCGGCGAAGCGCGCGAGCAGCTTGCGGTAGTAGGGCTCGTGCCAGTCGGGTTGCAGCGCCTTGCGTCGGCGCTTCCAGACGGCGGCGCTCAGCAGCACCAGCACAAGGCGGGGCAGCAGGCCGTAGACCGCGATGCAGCCGGTGAGCCACAGCGCCCAGGTGCGCTGGCCCGCCGCGCCGGGCGCCGCTGCCAGCACCGTGGCGGCGTCCGGCACCGGAAAGCCGAGCTGCGCGGGCGCCCAGCCCAGCGACTGCACGGCGCGCACGAAGAAGGCCGGATCGAGGATCGTCGTTTCCCAGCTCAGCGTGTAGCTGCGGAAGGCGAGCGCGAACAGCATCGAGCCCAGCACCACGATGAACGACAGCGACCAGATGCCGTGGCTGACCAGCCCGAAGGCCCAGGGCAGCAGCCGGGCACGCGTCAGCAGGCCGGTGGCCGCGCGCAGCAGCACCGGCGCCTGCCCATGCTTGCCGCCCGCCACGCGCGCGGTGAGCGAGAGCCACATCCAGCCGAGCGACGCGGTGCCGAAGGAGCCGAGCGGAAAGCAGAGCCCCAAAAGCCACAGCAGCAGCGTGAGCGCGTGCAGCCCCAGCAGGCTCACGAGCGCGACGACCACGTTGATGTGCCGCTCCCCGCCGCCGACCACGTTGCCCGCGAGGCCGAGGCCGGCCATCACGATCAGCGCCACCAGCGCGATCAGCACCCAAGGCGCCCATTGCCGGGCGCGTGAAATTTCAGGCTGCAGGCCGATGCGTTCGCCGAGCTGGCGTGCGCGTTCGATGATTTGCGTGTGCGCATCGGTGATGCCAGTGGTGCGCGAGGCGAGGGCGGCGCGCATGGCTTGCGCGTCGTCGAGCGGACCGCTCTGTTCGACCCACCGTATCGCCTCGGTGATCACCGCATCTGAAATGGCTGGTTCGCGCGGCGCGGTGTTGGTCAACAGGGTCCCTTCGCAAGTGAGGCCCCGTGCGGTGCCGGGGCGCGCGAATTATGCCCGGTGCACTTCAGATGCCCATGAGAAACGGGGCCGCGAGCGGCCCCGTTCCAGAGGGTGTCGGAGCAGGGGCGTGCCCGGTCTCAGCGAAGGCCGAAGAACGAGAGCACGGCAACCACGACCACGACCAGACCGACGATGTAAATGATGGAATTCACGCGAGACTCCGTTGTTGACGACGATGTCAGCATCGCGCCGCGCAGGGTGCGCGAATGTCGGCGGCAGGCGGCGTGTGATGTAGGACTTGCGAAGCGCGAAGTCGTACCCGGGCATCGCCATCGGACTACACCGCCGTGCTTGTGCCTCGCTCTGACGGTCAGCGCTTCTTTTCGGGCCCCAGTGCCTGTTCCACCAGCCAGCGCATCGCCGCGCGGACTTCTTTCGCATCGGCGCCCGCGTCGATTTCCAGCGCTGCGCGGTCGAAGGCGGCCGACAGCAACTGCGACAGCGCATCGACCGAGACTTCGCCGCGCCCCATGCCCGCGCGCGCGAGGCCCTGGCGCAGCGAGTGCGCGGCGTTGGCGTCGTCGATCGCCATGATTTCCGCCATGCCCAGCACGGCAGGGCCGTCCACCAGCAAAAGCCGCGTGCGGCCCGGCACGGTCATGGCGTTCAGGTAGGCCTCGCTGCCTTCGAGCAGGGCTTCGCGCGGGCCCAGCCGCTCGGGCGTGGCGGCCTCGATGTCGGCCGCCACGGCCATCGCCTCGCGCGCAAGCACCTGCCGGAAGAGGTCGCGCTTGTCGGCGAAGTGGTGGTACAGAGCGCCGCGCGTGATGCCGGCCGCCAGGGCGATCTCCGGCGTGGAGGTGTCGCCGTAGCCCTTGCTGACGAAGAGCGCGCGGGCGGCTTCTAGCAGGGCGAGCTGGGTGCTTTCGGTGCGTTCGCGATTGGTAGCCATGACGGGTAATTTACATGCAGGCTGTCTGTAGGTTAGTATTTAACGTACGTGCAGACTGTATGTTTTATGAAAAGGTCGATTCCATGAAAGTCACGAGCTATTACCCCGTCGTCATGACCGAAGACGTGGCCGGCACCGCCGCCTTCTACCAGTCGCACTTCGGCTTCGTGCCGCTTTTTTCCAGCGACTGGTATGTGCACCTGCAACTGGCGGAGCAGCCCTCGGTGAACCTCGCCGTGCTCGACGGCCGCCACGAGACCATTCCCGAAGCGGCGCGCGGGCAGGTGGCGGCGGGCCTGCTGCTGAACTTCGAGATGGAAGACCCCGACGCGGTGCACGAGCGGCTGAAGGCGGCCGGCCTGCCGATCCTGTTGCCGCTGCGCGACGAGGCCTTCGGCCAGCGCCACTTCATCACGCGCGACCCGAACGGCGTGCTGATCGACATCATCAAGCCGATCCCGCCGTCGGGGGAGTTCGCGGCGCAGTACGAAGCAGGGGCGCTGCCGACCGCCTGAAGGCGATCAGGCGCGCAGGGCTTCGTCCTCGTCGAGGCCTTCCCCCAGGAACCCGCCACTCTGGTGCGCCCACAGCCGCGCATAAAGCCCGCCCTGGGCCATCAGCGTGCGGTGATCGCCTTCCTCTACCACGCGGCCTTCGTCGAGCACGATGAGCCGATCCATCGCCGCGATGGTCGACAGACGGTGCGCGATAGCGATCACGGTCTTGCCTTCCATCAGCGTGTAGAGGCTCTGCTGGATGGCGGCCTCGACCTCGGAGTCGAGCGCGCTGGTGGCTTCGTCGAGCAGCAGGATCGGCGCGTCCTTCAGCATCACGCGCGCAATGGCCACGCGCTGGCGCTGGCCGCCCGACAGCTTCACGCCGCGCTCGCCCACATGCGCCTCGTAGCCGCGCCGGCCGCCCGCGTCGCCCAGCGTCTGGATGAAGTCGTGGGCCTCGGCGCGCCGGGCGGCGGCCTCGATCTGCTCGCGCGTGGCATCGGGGCGGCCATAGGCCACGTTGTCGGCCACCGAGCGGTGCATCAGCGAAGTGTCTTGCGTGACCATGCCGATGTGGCTGCGCAGCGAGTCCTGCGTGACATGCGCGATGTCCTGCCCGTCGATCAGGATGCGGCCGCTTTCCAGGTCATGAAAGCGCAGCAGCAGGTTCACGAGCGTCGACTTGCCCGCACCCGAGCGGCCGACCAGGCCGATCTTCTCGCCGGGCTTCACCGTGAGGTTCAGGTCGTCGATGACGCGGCGGCCGCCGTCGCCATAGCGGAAGCTCGCATGCTCGAAGCGCACCTCGCCCTGCGGCACTTGCAGCACGGTGGCGTCGGCCGCGTCGAGCACGGTGCGCGGGCGCGACAGCGTCTTCATGCCGTCCTGCACCGTGCCGATGTTCTCGAACAGGCTGGTCATCTCCCACATGATCCAGTGCGACATGCCCTGCAGCCGCAGCGCCATCGCGGTGGCCGCGGCCACGGCGCCCACGCCCACCGCGCCGTTCGACCACAGCCACAGCGCCATGCCGGCCATGCCGGCGGTCAGGCCCATGCTGAGCGTGTGATTGACGATTTCGAAGGCGCTCACCAGCCGCATCTGGCCGTAGCCGGTGTGCATGAATTCGCGCATGGCGTCGCGCGCAAAGCCCGCCTCGCGCTGCGTGTGCGAGAACAGCTTGACGGTGGCGATGTTGGTGTAGGCGTCGGTCACGCGGCCGGTCATGAGCGCGCGCGCATCGGCCTGCGCCTTGCCGACCTTGCCCAGGCGCGGCACGAAGTAGATGAGCGACACGACGTACAGCACCAGCCAGATCAGGAACGGCCACACCAGCTGCGCGTCGAGCACGCCCACCAGGATGATCATGGTGGCCACGTACACGCCCATGGCCACCAGCACGTCGGCCAGCACGAAGATGGTTTCGCGCACGGCCAGCGCGGTCTGCATCACCTTGGCCGTGATGCGGCCCGCGAACTCGTCCTGGTAGAAGGCCATGCTCTGGCCCAGCATCAGCCGGTGGAAGTTCCAGCGCAGCCGCATCGGCAGGTTCACCGCCAGCGTCTGGTGCTTGACGATGGTCTGCAGCGCCACCACGCCGATGCTGATCACCAGGAACGCGGCCAGCCACATCAGCGTGGTGCCGCGGTCTTCCCACAGGCGCGAAGGCACCTGCCCGCCGAGCCAGTCGACGATGCGCCCGAGGATCGCGAACAGCGCGGCCTCGAAGATCGACATGACCGCCGTGAGCACGGCCATGGCCGCGATCTTGCCGCGCACGCCGTGCGTGCAGGCCCAGAGGAATGCGAAGAAGCCCTGCGGCGGCAGCGAAGGTTCGGCGGCGGGGTAGGGATGAAGCAGTTTTTCGAAGAAGCGGAACAAGGCGAACGGTCTCCCAGAGAGCCTTTGACTGTAGCCGTGCATGCATGACCTTGCCCCGAAAAGGTGCGTTCCTCGGGTGTCGCCCGGGGAACAGTCCGGCTAGGGTTGTCACTCTCCGGAGGCCGAATCGTTATCGACTATGTTTTGGTGGCTTCGCGCTTGCGCGTCGTCGCTTTCGGTCCGACCAGAAATTTCACAACAACGTTGGAGACGTTTTCCATGCACTTTCGTTTCAAGCTGCTGGCGCTGACCAGCGCGCTCGCCTTCTCGATGGGCGCCCTCGCTGCCGATCCGATCAAGATCGGCGTGGACGGCCCCTTCACCGGAGGCTCGTCCTCGATGGGCGTGAGCATGCGCGACGGCGTTCGCCTGGCCGCTGAGGAGATCAACAAGTCGGGTGGCGTGCTGGGCCGGCAGATCCAGCTGATCGAGCGCGACGACGAGGCCAAGAACGAACGCGGCGTGCAGATCGCGCAGGAGTTCGTGAACAAGGAAAAGGTCGTGGCCGCCGTGGGCTACATCAACACCGGCGTGGCGCTGGCCTCGCAGCGCTTCTTCCAGGACGCGAAGATTCCGGTGCTCAACAACGTGGCGACGGGCTCCGTCATCACCCACCAGTTCGACAAGGACCCGGAGAACTACGTTTTCCGCAACGCCGCGCACGACAGCATCCAGGCGCCGATGATCGTGGAAGAGGCGATCACGCGGCGCGGCTACAAGAAGGTCGCCATCCTGGCCGACTCCACCAACTACGGCCAGCTCGGCCGCGAGGACCTGGAGCGCGCGCTCAAGAACAAGGGCATCACGCCCGTGGCGGTCGAGAAGTTCAACATCAAGGACGTCGACATGACGGCCCAGCTGCTGAAGTCGAAGGAAGCCGGCGCCGAGGCCGTGCTCACCTACGGCATCGGCCCCGAGCTGGCCCAGATCGCCAACGGCATGACCAAGCTGGGCTGGAAGGTGCCGATCATCGGCAGCTGGACCCTGGCGATGGCCAACTTCATCGACAACGCCGGCCCCGGCGGCGACGGCGCGCGCATGCCGCAGACCTTCATCCAGGAGCCGACGAACCCCAAGCGCAAGGCCTTCATCGACGCCTTCGTCGGCAAGTTCAAGCCCAAGAACAACCGCATGGATTCGCCGGTGTCGGCGGCGCAGGGCTACGACTCCATCTACCTGCTGGCGGCCGCGATCAAGCAGGCAGGCAGCACCGACGGGCCGAAGATCAAGGCCGCGCTGGAAGACCTGCAGGCGCCGGTCGAGGGCGTGGTGACGACCTACAACAAGCCCTTCACCAAGACCGACCATGACGCCATCACCGCCAACATTCCGGTGTTCGGCGAGGTCAAGGGCGGCCGCGTGGTGTTCGCCAACCCCGACGACCAGAAGAACGCCGGCACCGTCCGCATGAAGGACGTGGCGGCCAACGACGCCTTGCTGAAGAAGTAAGCAGCGGCCCGAGCGCCGGCGCCGCCCCGGGGCCTGTTCCCGCGGCGGCGCGTTTTTTGGTTCAACGCTTCTCTCGAGCCGCCATGCAAATCCTTACCCAACTCATCTTCAGCGGCATTGCGCTGGGCATGATCTACGCCGTCATCGCGTTCGGCTATCAGCTCACCTTCGCCACTTCGGACACGCTGAACTTCGGCCAGGGCAACGCCCTCATGCTGGGCGCCATGGTCGGCCTCACGCTGGTGAACATGGGGCTGAACTACTGGCTGATGATTCCGCTGGTGTGCCTGTTCGGCGCCTTCCAGGGGGCGGTGGTGGAGCGCATCGCGGTGCGCCCGGCCATCAAGATCAAGTCGGAGTTCGGCTGGATCATGTCGACCATTGCGCTGGGCATCATCTTCACCAACGTGGCAGAGAACGTGTGGGGGCGCGACGACCTGAAGTTCCCGTCGCCGCTGCCGGAATCGCCGCTGCATTTCCTGGGCGCCAACGTGCTGCCGATGGAAATCCTGGTGGTGATCGGCGCGCTGCTCATGATGCTGGCGGTGGAGCTGTTCAACCGCCGCTCGATCTACGGCAAGGCCGTGGTCGCGACCTTCAACGACCGCGACGCCGCCAAGCTCATGGGCATCAACACCGGGCTGGTCATCACCTTCTCGTATGCGCTGTCATCCATGACGGCGGCCTTTGCCGGCGTGCTGATCGCGCCGCTCACGCTGACCGGCGCCTCGATGGGCGCGGTGCTCGGCCTGAAGGCCTTCGCGGTCGCCATCATCGGCGGGCTCACCAGCGGCATGGGCATCGTGGTGGGCGGGATCATCCTGGGCATTGCCGAGACCACCACCGGCTTCTACCTGAGCACCGGCTACAAGGACGTGCCCGGGTTGGTTCTGCTGCTGATCGTGCTGGCCGTCCGGCCCTCGGGCCTGTTCGGCAAGGCCGCCATCAAGAAGGTCTGATCGCGTGGCCAAGAATCCCGAAAAAATGAAAACCAGCCATCTGCTTCTGGCGATAGCGGGCGTGGCGGCGCTGCTGCTGTTCCCGATCGGCATCGACAACCCGTACTACATCCACCTGCTCGAGACCATCATGATCTACGCGATCCTGCTGTTCGGGCTGGACATCGTGGTGGGCTACACCGGCCAGGTTTCGCTGGGCCATGCGGGCCTGTTCGGCCTGGGCGCCTACGCGGCCGGCGTGCTGGTGTTCAAGCTGTCGGCGCCGTTCTGGATCACAGTGCCTTTCGCCATCGTGTTCACGGCCGGCTTCGGCGCGCTGCTGGCTTTGCCGGCGCTGCGCGTGTCGGGGCCTTACCTGGCCATGGTGACGCTGGCCTTCGGCACCATCATCCAGATCCTCATCAACGAGATGAGCTTCCTGACCGACGGGCCGATGGGCATCAAGCTGGAGAAGCCCTCGCTCTTCGGCCACAAGCTCGACGACCGCGAGTACTACTGGGTGGTGGCGGTGCTGATGGTGCTGGCGCTGGTGGTGGTGCACCGCATCCTGCGTTCGCACCTGGGCCGTGCTTTCGAGGCGCTGCGCGGCAGCCCGGTGGCCTCCGACTGCATGGGCGTGTCGGTGTACCGCTACAAGGTCTACGCCTTCGTCATCAGCGCAGGCTTCGCGGGGCTCGCGGGCAGCCTCTATGCCTACTCCGAGCAATACATCTCGCCCAACTCCTACAACTTCGAGCTCACGGTGCTGTTCCTGCTGGCGGTGATCATGGGCGGGCGCAAGAGCCGCATCGGCTCCATGCTCGGCGCCACCATCATCGTGCTGCTGCCCAAGCTGCTAGACGACGTGGTGCTGTTCCGCTATGTGTCGGTGGGGCTGGCCGTGGCGGTGCTGGTGGCCGCGGTGGTCGCCATCAGGCGGCAGCGCGCCACGCCGGGGCAGATGGCCATTCCGGTGGTCGGCAGCATCGCGCTGGCGGGCCTGGCCTTCTGGCTCGACGCGATGACCGACTGGCGGCTGTCGATCTTCGGCGTGATCATGCTGTTCGTCATCTACTACCTGCAGGACGGCATCGTCGGCTTCGTGCGCAAGGCGCTGAACATGCGCCGGCCGGTGGCGTCGGTGGATGCGTCGGACGTCGACGCGGCACCGGCCGACGCGGTGTCCACCGCGGCCTATGCAGGCGGCACCGAAGACGTGCTCGAGGCCTCCGGCGTGCTGATGCAGTTCGGCGGCCTGAAGGCGCTCAACAACGTCGACCTGCGCATCAAGCGCGGCACCATCCACGGCCTGATCGGGCCCAACGGTTCCGGCAAGAGCACCATGATGAACGTGCTGACCGGCATCTACGTGCCGACGGCGGGCGCCATCTCCTTCGGGGGGCGTTCGCTGGTGGGGCGCACCTCGGCCGACATCGCGCTGTCGGGCATTGCGCGCACCTTCCAGAACGTGCAGCTGTTCGGCGAGATGACCGCGCTGCAGAACGTGCAGGTCGGGCTGCACCACAGCTTCGCGAGCAACCTGCTCGACGTGGCGGCCGGCACGCCGCGCTACCGGCGCGAGAGCGCCGCGGCGGTGCAGCGCGGGCTGGGCTTGCTGAAGTTCGTCGGCCTGGAATCGTTTGCCACCGAGGAGGCGCGCAACCTGCCTTACGGCAAGCAGCGCCTGCTGGAGATCGCGCGGGCGCTGGCGCTCGATCCGCAACTGCTGCTGCTCGACGAACCGGCCGCCGGGCTCACCGCGCCCGACATCAAGGAGCTGCTCGGCATCATCCGCAAGATCCGCGAGCACGGCGTGACCGTGATCCTGATCGAGCACCACATGGACGTGGTGATGAGCATGTGCGACACCGTCTCGGTGCTCGACTTCGGCCAGAAGATCGCCGAGGGCGAACCGGCCAGGGTGCAGGCCGACGAGAAGGTGATCGAGGCCTATCTGGGCGGCGGCGCATGACGGGCGCCGGCCACGCAAGACCAGGAACCCCAACATGCTGACCATCCAGAATCTTTTCGCGGGCTACGGCAAGGTGCAGGTGCTGCACGGCATTTCGATCGAGGTGCCCAAGGGCAAGGTCGTGACGCTGATCGGCTCCAACGGCGCCGGCAAGACCACCACCATGCGGGCCGTCTCCGGAATGATCGCGCCCACGGCCGGCGAGATCACGCTCAACGGCAAGCGCATCGACGGGCTGGAGTCGTACCACATCGCCAAGCAGGGCCTGGCGCATTCGCCCGAAGGCCGGCGCGTGTTCGCGACCATGACCGTCACCGACAACCTCACGCTGGGCGCCTTCCCGCGCCTGACCGGCAGCCGCCCGCGCGGCGACGTGGCGGGCGACCTGGAGCGCGCGCTCGAACTCTTTCCGCGGCTGAAGGAGCGCCGCACGCAACTGGCCGGCACGCTCTCGGGCGGCGAGCAGCAGATGCTGGCCATGGCGCGCGCGGTGATGCTGAACCCCGAGGTGGTGCTGCTCGACGAACCGTCGATGGGCCTGGCACCGATCCTGGTGGCCGAGGTGTTCCGCATCATCGAGCGGCTCAAGAGCGAAGGCGTGACGATGCTGCTGGTGGAGCAGTTCGCCGCCGCCGCGCTCGGCGTGGCCGACTACGGCTACGTGCTGGAGAACGGGCGCATCTCGCTGCACGGGCCGGCGGAGAAGCTGCGCAGCGATCCGGCGGTGAAGGCGGCTTATCTGGGGGGCGGGCACTAGGCACGGGCCGCTAGACTCCTGCGCGTGAAACCTGAAGGAACCCGGACCCTCGAGCCAGTCATCCCGCAAAGGCGCCCATGGACCGCATGACCAGCCTGCGCGTGTTCCGCGAAGTCGTCGAGGCGGGCAGCTTCGTGGCCGCCGCCGAGCGTCTGGGCATGTCGCCGCCCATGGCCAGCAAGCATGTGGCGCAGCTTGAAAAATCGCTCGGCGCGCGGCTGCTGCACCGCTCCAGCCGCCATCTGAGCCTGACCGAGGCGGGCACCGCCTGGTACGAGCAGAGCCGTCGCGCCCTCGACCTGCTGGACGCGGCCGAGGTCGCCATCGGCCAGACCCACGACACGCCGCGCGGCCAGCTCAAGGTGAGCGCGCCCGTGTGGTGCGCCACGCCGCGCTTTGCGCGCATGCTGGCCGACTACCGTGCGCAGTACCCCGAAGTGCTGGTCGACATGCACCTGGAAAACCGCAAGGTCGATCTCGCGGCCGACGGCTACGACCTGGCCTTGCGCGCCACGCAGGAGCCGTCGCCGGCGCTCATCGCGCGGCCGCTGTGCAGCGTGCCTTTTCATCTGGTGGGCACGCCGGCCTATGTCGAGCGCATGGGCGGGCTGCCCGCGCTGCCGGCCGACCTGGCGAAGCTGGGCGCCATCGTGCCGAGCTACGTGAACCTGGAGAACCTCGCGCTCAAGGGGCCGGGCGGGCGGATGTTTCCGCTGCGGCTGGCGCCGGCCATGCGCTCCGACGACACCACGCTCACGCTGCACGCGGTGCGCGCGGACATGGGCATCGCCTACATGCCCTCCTGGCTGGTAGAGGAAGACATCGAGGGCGGGCGGCTGCTGCGGCTGCTGCCGGAGTTCCATTCGGGGCCGGTCACGCTGTTCGCGGTGTACACGAGCCGGCAGTACATGTCGTCGAAGCTGCGGACCTTCATCGACTTCCTGAGCGAGCGGCTGGGGTAGGGCGGCGGAAAATCAACCCCTTCGATGTTTCCTGTGGGGAACTGATCCCATGCATGGGCGCCTGTCGATTTCCTCGCAGGAAATGTCTACAGTCGATGCAAAGCCTTCAAGGAGCATCGACTTGACCCACGACGACACCCGCACTTCACGTCTGCCCACGTACTTCATTTCCCACGGTGGCGGCCCCTGGCCCTGGATGAAGAAGGAAATGGGCCCCACCTACGACAAGCTCGCCGCCTCGCTGGCCGACATGCCGCGCCAGATCGGCCGCAAGCCCGCCGCCATCCTCATGGTGTCGGCGCACTGGGAGGCGCCTGCATTCACCGTGCAGGGCAACCCCAAGCCGCCGATGATCTACGACTACGGCGGCTTCCCCGCCCACACCTACGAAGTGCACTACGACTCGCCCGGCTCGCCCGAACTCGCGCGGCGCGTGCAGTCGCTGATTGCCGAAGCCGGCCTGCCGGTGCAGATCGACCCGGAACGCGGCTACGACCACGGCATGTTCTCGCCGATGGCGGCCATCTATCCGCAGGCCGACGTGCCGGTGGTGCAACTGTCGCTGCGGCGCGGGCTCGACCCGGCCGAGCACCTGGCGCTGGGCCGCGCGATTGCGCCGCTGCGCGACGAGAACGTGCTGATCGTCGGCAGCGGCCTGAGTTATCACAACCTGCGCAACTTCGGCCCGCAGGCGCACGGCGTGTCGAAGGCCTTCGACGACTGGCTCGATGAAGCGGTGGTGAAAAGCGGCGCCACCGAACGCAGCGCGCAGTTGCTCGACTGGGCGTCAGCGCCCGCGGCGCGCATGGCGCATCCGCGTGAAGAGCATCTGATTCCGCTGATGGTGGCGGTCGGTGCGGCGGAGGCCGAAGTAGGTGAGCGCGTCTATCACGAAGACGCGTTCATGGGCGGGCTCGTGGTGTCGAGCTTTCGCTTCGGCGCCTGAAGCTCAACTGCGGCGCACGCCGTCGGCATCCACCAGCCCGACGCGCGTCTGCCGCCCCCAGGTCCCGCGCCCTGTGAGGAACGTCCACCATCCCCAGGCCGCACCCGTGTGCCGCAGGATCTGGAAGGTGAAGGGCTCGACCAGCGCGGCCAGGAAGGCCTGGGCCATGTTGGCCTCGCTCTGCTGACCAATCCAGCGCCGATACAGGAACACCGACCACAGGTGGAAGAGCAGGTCGAGCACGATCTTCGCGCCGATCACGCCGGCCACCGGCGCCAGCACGCCGAAGTTGCCGCGCACCAGGTACATCAGCAGCAGGCCGAAGGCGGCCAGGCCGTAGAGCGGTTGCAGGGTGTCGATGGCCTTCACCGGCAGCATCGCGATGCCGAGCCAGCCGTAGCGCCGGTCGCCGACCATGGCGCGATACCAATACTGCGTCTGCAGGAAACCGCCGAACCAGCGGCGGCGCTGGCGCAGGAAGGCGCCGGTGCTGCTGGGCGCGTCGGTGTGGGCTTGTGCGTCGCCGAGCACGCGCACGGTCCAGGGCAGGCCGTGCGCCTGGGCGTGGCGGTGCAGGCGGTGGATGAGTTCGTAGTCTTCGACCAGGCAGTCGGTGTCGAAGCCGCCCACGGCGCGCACCGCATCGGTGCGAAAGCCGGCGAAGGCGCCCGAAATCAGCAGCAGCCCGTTGACGCGCATCCACGCATAGCGCGACAGGAAGTTGCGGATGTATTCGTATGTCTGGAACCACTGGAAGCAGCGCCCCGCCAGCGTGCGGCTGCACACCGGCGTGATGACGCCGGTGGCAGCCACGAGGTTCGGTTCGTCGGAGAAAGCCCGGCGCACTGCGGCGATGGCCTTGCTGTCGAGCAGCGTGTCGCCGTCCACCGTGAGCACGGTGTCGGTGTCGATGCACAGGATGGCCGCGTTCAGCGCCACCGCCTTGCCGCCGTGCGGCAGCCGCAGCCAGTAGAGCGCGGGGTGCGTGGCGCTGGCGGCGCTCAGTTCGCCCAATGCCGGTGCGACCAGGCCGTAGCGGGTGGTGAGCAGTTCGGCGGTGCCGTCGCTCGAGCCGTCGTCGGCGATCACGATGCGGTCGGGCACGTCGGTCTGGCCGAGCAGGGCGGCCAGCGTGACGGGTAGAACGGCGCACTCGTTGTGCGAGGCGACGATCACGCCCAGCGTGGTGCGGCGGTGCGTACCGGTCGACTGGGAGGGGGGGCGGGGCCGCAGGATCGGCAGCGTCATCCACCCGACGAACAGCAGCAGCACCGTGTCGTAGAGCACATAGGCCACGCCCACCGACCAGGCGCCGACGTTGCCGACGCGAAAAGCCATGGCGAAAAGCAGGCCCCACAGCACGAGCACGCCGCCATGGATCAGCCAGCTTCGCAGCGGGGTGGCGGGGGGAGACAGGCGCGGCGAGGCGGCCACGAACGCGGATTGGAGGGAATTGTTCAAGGGAGATGCCAAGGGATGCCAGGGCGACGAACGGTCATACGCAAGAACTGGGGCAGCGGTTTCCAAAAAGCCCGGGTGGAACCGGGACAATCGCAAAAGCCACAGACAGACTCGGCCCACGCCTGAAAATTCCCCGCATGCTCCCACAAACCCGCTACACCCGAACCGCGATGGCCTTGCACTGGCTCGTCGCGCTGCTCATGGCCATCAACATCGCGCTGATCCTGCTGGTCGACCACTACCCGGACGACTGGGTGCGCCCGGCGGTCGACACCCACAAGTCGATCGGCATCACGGTGCTGGGGCTGGTCATCCTGCGGATCTTGTGGCGCCTGACGCACAAGCCGCCGGCCATGCCGGGCTCCTACGGCGCGCTCGAGCGCCTTGCCGCGCACGCGGCCCACGGCGTGCTTTACCTGCTGATGGTGCTGCTGCCGCTGTCGGGCTGGATGCACGACTCGGCCTGGAAGGACGCCGGCACGCATCCCATGTACCTCTTCGGCCTGTTCGAATGGCCGCGCATCGGCTGGATCATGGCCATCGAGCCCGCGGTCAAGGAAACCTGGCACACCGTGCTGGGTGGCGTGCACGCCTGGGCCGGCTACGTTCTTTACGTGATGTTCGCGCTGCATGTGCTGGGCGCACTGAAGCACCAGCTGCTGGACGGCGAGCGCGAGCTGCAGCGCATGTGGCCGGGAGCACGCGGATGAGCGGCGGCATGAACGAAGAAGAAGCGCGCGCCGCCATCGCGCGCGTCGATGCGCTCTCGACCCGCCACGACCCGGTGCACGGCGGCGTGCGCGTGCGCTGGCGCCGCTTCGGCACCGACACCACCCGGCCGCCGCTGGTGCTGCTGCACGGCGGTCACGGCAGCTGGATGCACTGGCTGCGCAACGCCGAGGCGTTGTCGGCCGGCCGCACGCTGTGGCTGCCCGACATGCCGGGCTTCAACGAATCCGACGCGCCGCCGCGCGTGGCGCCCGGGCAAGACTCCCTGCCGCCCCTGCTCGACGCGCTCGGCGGCACGCTCGACCAACTGATCGGCGCGGGCACGCCCATCGACCTGGGCGGTTTTTCCTTCGGCGGGCTCACGGCCGCGCGCTTCGCGGTGCGGCGCGGCGCCATCCGGCGGCTGGCGCTGGTGGGCAGCGGCGGCCACGGCACGCTACGGCGCATGACGGTGCAGATGATCAACTGGCGCTCCGCCTCCGACCGCGAGCAGGAGCGCGCCGCGCTGCTGCACAACCTGGCCGCGCTGATGCTGCATGACAAGGCCGCCATCGACGCGCTGGCCTTCGAGATCCACGACATCTCCTGCCACGGCACGCGTTTTCGCAGCAAGGAGGTGTCGCTGTCGGGCGGCCTGCAGCAGGCCATCGACACGCTGGGCGTGCCCACGCTGCTGCTGTGGGGCGAGTTCGACGTCACCGCCGACCCGCGCCCGCTGGTGGCGCGGCTGGTGGCCGAAGGCCCGGGGCGCGAGGGCACGGTGATCGACGGCGCCGGGCACTGGGCGCAGTACGAGCGCGCCGACGAGGTCAACGCCCGGCTGCGGGCGTTCTTCGACTGAGGCGGCGCTCGCGGCGCTTCACTGCTGCTGCTTCACCAGCCCCAGCTTGCGGATGATGTCGCCCCACTGGTCGTAGGTGGCGCGCGTCAGCTCGGCCAGTTGTTGCGGGCTCGACGACTCGGCCTCGTAGGCGCCCTGGCGGAAGAAGTCGCGCGTGGCCGGCATCGCCAGCACCTGCGCGAGCGCCGCGTTGAGCTTCTCGACCACTGGCGCCGGCATGCGCGCCGGGCCGTAGAAGCCGAGCCAGCTCGGCATGTCGACGCCGCTCACGCCTTGTTCGGTCATGGTGGGCACGTCGGGCAGCATCGGGCTGCGCTTCGGCGCTGCCACCGCCAGCATGCGTACCTTGCCCGTGGCGGTGTTCTGGATGGCGTTGGGCGCGGCGTCGAAGTAGTACTGAACGCGGCCCGCGAGAAAGTCTTTCGCTGCATCGGCGCCGCCCTTGTACGGCACGTGCACCACGTCCAGCCCGGCCTGCCGCGCGAAGGCCTCGCCGTAGATGTGCGACGAGGTGCCGGTGCCGAAGGAGGCATAGCTCATCTTGCCCGGATTGGCCTTGATGTACGCCACCAGCTCCCGCACCGTGCGCGCCGGCACGCTCGCATGCACGGTCAGCACCAGCGGGCCGCGCGCGCCGAGCGAGATGGGCGTCAGGTCCTTGAACGGGTCGTAGCGCACCTGCGCCAGCGTCTGCGGGTTCTGCGCCACCACGGAGGAGGGCGCGTACATGAAGGTGTAGCCGTCGGGCGCGGAGCGGATCACTTCTTCCGTCGCCAGGATGAAGCTCGCGCCCGGCCGGTTCTCCACGATCACCGGCGTCTGCAGCACCTCGGCCAGCCTCAGCGCGACGAAGCGCGCCTGCGTGTCCGACGCGCCGCCGGCCGCCAGGCCCAGCACGATGCGGATGGGGCGCCCCTTCTCCGGAAAAGGCCCGGCGGCGCTGGCGCCCAGCGGTGCCAGGGCCGCGCCGAGGGCGCCGGCCGCGAGCGTGGCATTGAAGCGGCGGCGGCCCGGCATGGTCTGCACGGCGCTCATTGCTTGGCCAGCCCGACCTGCTGCACCATCGTTCCCCAGCGGTCGTAGGTCGCGCGCGTGATGCCGGCGAACTCCTCGGGCGTGGTGGCGCCGGCCTCGTAGCCGCCGCTTCGATAGAACTCCTGCACCTGCGGCATCGCCAGCACCTTGGCGAGCGCGGTGTTGAGCTTGGCGACCACCGGCGCCGGCATGCGCGCCGGCCCGTAGAAGCCCAGCCAGCTCGGCAGGTCGAGCCCGGCGTAGCCTTGCTCGGCGAAGGTGGGCACGTCGGGCAGCGCAGAAATGCGCGCACTGGCGGCCACCGCGAGGATCTTCACCTTGCCCGTGGCCGAGGTGATGACGGCCGACGAGGCCGAGTCGAACATGTACTGCACGCGCCCGCCGATCAGGTCTTTCGCAGCGTCGGAGCCGCCCTTGTAGGGGATGTGCACCGCGTCGATGCCGGTCTTCTTCACGAAGGCCTCGCCGTAGATGTGCGACGAGGTGCCGGCGCCGAAGGAGGCATAGCTCACCTTGCCCGGATGGGCCTTCACGTAGGCGACCAGTTCCTTCACGCTGTTCACCGGCACGCTGGTGCTCAGCGACAGCACCAGCGGCCCGCGCCCGCCCATCGAGATGGCGGTGAAGTCCTTGAACGGGTCGTAGGGCACCTGGTTGAAGGTGTGCGGGTTCTGCGCCATGGTGGACGAGGGCGCGTACAGCAGCGTGTAGCCGTCGGGCAGGGCGCGCGACACCTCGTTGGCCGCGAGCATGGTGCTGGCACCGGGCTTGTTGTCGACGATCACGCTGGTGCCCAGCACCTCGCCGAGCTTCTGCGCCACGATGCGCGCCTGCCCGTCGGTGCCGCCCCCGGCGGTGAAGCCGACCACGATGCGTATCGGCTTGCCGCGCGCCGGAAAGTCTTGCGCCACGGCCAGTGACGCCAGGCCAAGCAAGGCCGCGGCGCCAAGGGTCGAGCTGAAGGCACGGCGTGTGCCCCGAAGTTTCTTCATCAATGTCTCCGTTGGAATGTTTCTTTTATATTGATCTTGAAATCCATAAAAATCCATATCTTCCAGGGAATACCCTGAATATCACTCTTTTTGTTTTGACAAAATGGAAAGTGAAATCAAAATACGACGAAATAAGCCAAGCCGAGACCGCATCCATGAAAACTGTCGTCCGTACCGACGAGCGCATCCTGTCCTCCGACATCTTCGACCGCGACAGCCGCGTCAAGCGGCCTGACCACGGCAGCTGGGCCGAGCCCGGCAAGCGCATTCCCGTCTATCACCGCTGCGGTGTGCTGGTGGTGGGCGGCGGGCCGTCGGGCACCGCGGCAGCCGCAGCGGCAGCCCGCGCGGGCGCCGACGTCGCGCTGCTGGAGCGCTACAACCACCTGGGCGGCCTTTCCACCGGCGGCCTCGTCATCTGGATCGACCGCATGACCGACTGGGAAGGCAAGCTGGTGATCCGCGGCTTCGCCGAAGAGCTGTTCGACCGCCTGCCGGCCGAGGCCATCGCCGGCCCGGTGCGCGAGGACTGGGGCTCGCAGGACGCGGCCAAGGCCGCGCACTGGTCGCAGCGCACCGCCGCCTATCACGGCGTCGTCACCTGGTCGCCCACCATCGACCCCGAGAGGCTCAAGCTGCTCTCGCAGGAGATCGTGCTGGAGCGCAAGGTCAAGCTCATCTATCACTCGTGGGCCGCCATTCCCATCGTGCAGGACGGCGCCGTCAAGGGCGTGGTGTTCGAGAGCAAGGAAGGCCGCATGGCCATCATGGCCGACGTGGTGGTCGACGCCACGGGAGACGGCGACCTGTTCGCCCGCGCCGGTGCCGACTACGTGAACGACATCGAGGAAGCCGACGTGCACCACTGCATGAACACCTCCTGGCTGTTCGGCGGCGTGGACATGAACCGCTGGATCGAGTTCAAGGCCGGCCAGCCCGAGGCCTTCACCGCCTTCATGGCGGGCGGGCGCGCGCAGTGCGGCCTGTTCGAGCGGCCCTTCGTCTCGTGGCGCAACGACGTGGCTCTTTTCATGGGGCCGCGCCAGTCGGGCTATTCCGCGCTCGACGTGGACGACCTCACCGCCGTGGAAGTGCGCTCGCACCGCGCCATGGCCGCGCACCTGGACTACTTCCGCGCCCATGCGCCCGGCTTCGAGAACGCCTACCTGATGTTGAGCGCGCCGCAGATCGGCGTGCGCCACGCGCGGCGTCTCGTCGGCGTGGGCTCGGTGCTGCGCAGCCAGTGGCCCGACGGCGTGCCGCTGGCGGACGAGATCGGCGTGTCGCCCGCCGTTTCGCCCAAGTTCCCGAACATCTCCATTCCCTACGGCGCGCTGGTGCCGCAAAAGCTAGACGGCCTGCTGGCCTGCGGGCGCCATATTTCCTGCGACCGCAATTCGCACGGCTTCATGCGCGAGATTCCGCAGTGCTGGATCACCGGGCAGGCCGCGGGCGTGGCGGCGGCACTGGCATCGCGCGGCGGCATCGCGCCGCGCTTCGTCGACGTGGGCGCGCTGCAGTCCGGCCTGCTGGAGCAGGGCGTGTACCTGCGCGCAGCGGTGGGGCAGGGCGCGGCGTCGCCCGCCGCGGCCGAGGCCGGTGCCTGAGCCGCCGGCCATGAACTCGGACGCGCGCTCTTCGCGACCCTCTACATTGGAGCGTCCAGAGAGTCTTGTGAAGGGTTCCTCCATGTCCACTGAAAAAAACGACACCTCCTTTTCCGCGGCCGAGCCGGCCGATGCGCGCGGCGAGCGTTCCGACACGGTGAGCGCGCTGGAGCGCGGCATCTCGGTGCTGCGCTGCTTCAGCGAAGAGCGCCCGGTGCTGGGCCATGCCGATCTGGCGCGCATCACCGGCATTCCGCGCCCCACCGTCAACCGGCTGGTGGCCACGCTGCTGTCGCTGGGCATGCTCAAGGCGGCGCAGGCGCCCGACCGCTTCATGCTCGGGCCGGGCGTGGTGTCGCTGTCGCGCGTGTTCCTCGGCAGCCTCGACGTGCGGGCCGCCGCGCGGCCGAGCATGCAGGCGATGGCCGAAGAGGTCGGTGCCTCGGTCTATCTCGCGATCCGTGACGGCATGGAAATGGTGCTGATCGAAGCCTGCCGCCCGCGCTCGTCGATGCTTTCGGCGCGGCTGGACGTCGGCTCACGCGCCCCGCTGGCCAACTCGGCGCTGGGCCGGGCCTACCTCTCGGCGCTGCCCGAGGCGCAGCGCAACCAGCTGGTCGATTCGATGCGCCTGCTGCGCGGCCCCGAGTGGGACAGCATCGCGCCCAACATGAACCGCGCCATCGGCGAGTCGAAGCGGTTGGGCTACTGCCTGTCGCTCGGCGAGTTCCACCGCGAGATCAACTCGGTGTCGGTGCCCCTCGTCGGGCCCGACGGCGAAGTGATGGCGCTCAACGGCGGCGGCGCCGCCTTCGTGTTCACAGAAGACCGGCTGCGCAACGAACTCGCGCCGCGCCTGCACGACATCGCGCTGAGCATCGCGCGCGACATCGGCGGCCACGTACCCACGCCCTCGCCGGGTTAGCAACCCGGCCGGGGTTTCATTCCCCTGAGACGACAGAAGAACGGAGACAACAGGCCATGCACCTGAGCGATGAAGAAAAAGCCATGTACGACGGGCGCGACGGCCCGGCCGTGCAGAAGGCGATGGACCTGCTGATGCGCTACGGCGAAGCCCTGGGCGCCGAGCGGCTGGTGGAAACGCGCAACGTCTGCGCCACCATCACTTCGACCACGCCCTTCCAGCGCGACTTCGCGCTCGCCAAGGGCGGCGGCATGGACGCGGTGTTCTCCGAATTCAGCCTCGACAGCCAGGAGACCGTCGAGATTCCGAAGTTCAAGGTCTTCACCAGCCACCTGCAGTTGGGCTTCGACCCCGGCCAGCCCGAGCGCATGGGCGTGAGCGAGGAGATCGTGCAGTTCTACAACCGGAGCGAACGCCACGCGGCCGGCCTGGGCGCGCAGATCATGAACACCTGCACGCCCTACCAGGTCGGCAACATCCCGACGCGCGGCGAGCACTGCGCGTGGATGGAGTCGTCGGCCGTGGTGTATTGCAATTCGGTGCTGGGCGCGCGCACCAACACCGAAGGCCGCGAGAGCACCGGCGCCGCCATGCTCACCGGCCGCATTCCGTACTGGGGCTATCACCTCGACGAAAACCGCCGCGCCACGCACGTGGTCGAACTCGACATCGAGGTCGAATCGGTGCAGGACTGGGGCCTGCTGGGCTATTTCATCGGCGAGCATGTGCAGGAGCGCGTGCCGGTGGTGCACAGCCGGCGCGGCATCTCGCGGGTGCCGAACCTGCCGCGGCTCAAGCACTTCGGCGCGGCTGCATCGTCCTCGGGCGGCGTGGAGATGTATCACATCGCCGGTGTCACGCCCGAAGCGTTGACGCTGGAACAGGCGCTCGGCAACAGGGCGCCGGTGGAGGTGCTGCGCTACGGCGAGGCCGAGCGCCGCGCCACCTACGAGAAGATCAACACCACCGGCAAGGACGCCGAGGTGCAGTACGTGATGCTGGGTTGCCCGCACTACACCATCGAGCAGATCTGGGAGGCCGCGCAGCTCATCGAGGGGCGCAAGGTGCACCCCGATTGCGAGCTGTGGATCTTCACGCCGCGCGCCATCAAGTCGCTGGCCGACCGCAACGGCTACACGAAGATCATCGAGGACGCGGGCGGCATCATCATGAGCGACAGCTGCTCCGCCATGAGCCGCGCCGTGCCCAAGGGCACGAAGACCGTGGCGCTCGACTCGGCCAAGCAGGCCCACTACCTGCCCGCCATCCTCGGCGTGCAGGCCTGGTTCGGCAGCACCGCCGAATGCATCGACGCCGCCTGCACCGGCCGCTGGAACGGAGGCTACGCATGAGCACCGAAGTCATGACCGAACGAACCATCGTCATCCGCGGCCGCAAGGTGGTGGGCGGCGTGGCCGAAGGCGAGGCGCTGGTCACGCGCGACCGCATCTCCGGCTGGGGCGGCATCGACCCGCGCACCGGCACTGTCATCGAGACGCGGCACGAGCTGCGCGGCCAGAGCTTCGCGGGCAAGGTGCTGGTGTTTCCAGGGGCCAAGGGCTCCTCGGGCTGGTCGGCCATGTTCCACATGACGCGGCTCATGAACTCGGCGCCGGCCGCGTTCCTGTTCAACGAGATGACGACCAAGATGGCGCTGGGCGCCGTGGTCACGCACGCGCCCTCGATGACCGACTTCGAGCGCGACCCGCTCGAATGCATCGAAACCGGCGACTGGGTGCGCGTGGATGCTGACCGCGGCGTGATCGAGATCACGAAGAAAAAGGCCGGAGGTGCCGCATGACCAGACCCTTGCGCAGCAACTTCCCGCGCGGCTCCTACCTGTGGTCGGTGCGCAATGCGCATTGGCGCGCGCTCGGCATTCCCGAGGAGGACTGCGAGAAGCCCAAGATCGCCATCGTCAACAGCTCGTCGGAGCTGGCGGCATGCTTCAGCCACCTCGACCGCGTGGCGGTGGAAGTGAAGGCCGCCATCCGCGCGGCGGGCGGCGTGCCCTTCGAGATCCGAACGGCAGCGCCCAGCGACTTCATCACCGGCGCGGGCGCGCGCGGCGCCTACATGCTGGCCGCGCGCGACCTGGTCACCAACGACATCGAGGTGGCCGTCGAAGGCGCGCAGCTCGACGGCATGGTGTGCCTCACTTCGTGCGACAAGACGGTGCCGGGGCAACTGATGGCGGCGGCGCGGCTCAACATCCCGACGCTGCTGGTGCCCTGCGGCTACCAGCCCAGCGGCGAGTACAAGGGCCACCACATGGACATCGAAGAGGTGTTCATCGGCGCGATGCATGCCGTCACCGGCAACCTGCCGGTGGAGGAACTGGTCGGCATGAGCCGCGAAGCCATCCGCGGCCCCGGCGTGTGCTCGGGCCTGGGCACGGCCAATTCGATGCACATCGTGTGCGAAGCGCTCGGCCTGGCCCTGCCGGGCAGCGCGCCGGTGGCCGCGCTCAGCCCGAAGATGATGGCCGACGTGCGCGCGGCCGGCACGCGCATCGTGCAAATGGTGCTGGACGACCTGAAGCCGCGCGACGTCCTCACGCACGGCGCCTTCGTCAATGCGGTGCGCGCGGTGCTGTCCATCGGTGGCTCGCTCAACACCGCCAAGCACCTGCAGGCGGTCGCCACCGAAGGGGAGTGCGGCGTCGACGTGTACGGCCTCTTCGAAAGCCTCGGCCCCACGACGCCCGTGCTGGCCGGCGTGCGGCCCATCGGAAGCGATTCCATCGAAGCCTTCGAGGCGGCGGGCGGTTGCCGCGCGCTGATGAAGCAGCTCGAGCCGCTGCTGGACACCAACGCGCTCACGGTCACCGGCGCCACCGTGGCAGACAACCTGCGCAACATCGACGTGGCAGATGCCGAAGTGATCCGCCCCATCGGCCGCCCGGTCGCGCCGCTGCCGGCCATCGTGCTGCTGCGTGGCAACCTCGCGCCGGAGTCGGGCCTCATCAAGACCGGCATCGTCGAGCGCAAGGTGCGCCGCTTCACCGGCCCGGCCGTGTGCTTCTGGACTTCAGACGCGGCCATCGCCGCGCTGAAGAAGGGCGAGATCGTGCCCGGTCAGGTGGTCGTGATGCGCGGCGCCGGCGCCTGCGGCGGGCCGGCCATGGGCGGCGGCGCGTCGCGCATCGTCTTCGCCATCGACGGGGCCGGGCTGGGCGACCAGGTGGCGCTGCTGACCGACGGGCATCTCTCGGGCCTGGTCTGCAAGGGGCTCGTGGTGGCCGAGGTGTCGCCCGAAGCCGCGCTGGGCGGCCCGCTCGCGCTGGTGCGCGACGGCGACAGCATCACCATCGACCTCGACGCGCGCCGCCTCGACATCGCGCTGACCGACGCCGAACTCCAGGCCCGCCGCGCCGACTGGCAGGCGCCGCCGCCGGTGCATGACACCGGCTGGCTGCAGCAGTACCGGCGCAACGTGGGGCCGCTCTCGAAGGGCGCCGTGCTCGTGCGCACCGAACGACCCCGGCCCCCGGGCTAGCCCTTTTTTCCGGCTTTCGCCAACCGGTGCGGACTCCTGTTCGCAGCCGGTGGCGCAGCCCTGCGCGCGTCGCGTTCGTTCCGAGTTTTTCAACCAAGAAAAGAAGCAGGAGACAAGAAACCATGAAGAGATTTTTGATGTGCTCGGCGCTGGGGCTGGCCGGCGCGGGCGCGGCGCACGCGCAATCGAGCGTCACGATGTTCGGCGTGATGGACCTGGGCATCCAGTACACGAAGGGTGACGGCAACGGCTCGGTGAAGGCGCTGTCGAACGGCGGCCTTTCCACCAGCCGCATCGGCTTTCGCGGCACCGAAGACCTGGGCGGCGGCCTGCGCGCGGGCTTCTGGCTCGAAGGCAGCCTGAACCCCGACCTCGGCACCGGCCGGCCGAGCAACAGCAACAACCAGACCAGCGGCGCGGGCACGGCGGGGCCGATCACCTTCGACCGCATGTCTTTCGTGAGCATCTCGTCGGACACGCTGGGCGAGCTGCGGCTGGGCCACGACTTCATTCCCACGCACTACAACAGCATCTACTTCGACCCCTTCAACGCCAACGGCGTGGCGCGCGCGGGCAACCTCACCTTCGCGACGGTGGGCACCGGGCCGCTGCCCACCACCATCACCGGCAGCAACACCGTGAGCTACTGGCTGCCGCCCAAGCTGGGCGGCCTCTACGGCATGGCGATGGTGGGCACCGGCGAGAACGACTCCACCGCGCTGAATCGCGACGACGGCAACTTCGCCGGCGCGCGCCTGGGCTTCGCCTCGGGTGCGTTCGACATCGCGGCGGCCATCACGCGCTCGCATTTCAATTCCACGGCCACCATCGGCAACTACACGCACGCCAACATCGGCGCCTCGTGGGACGCGGGCTTCGCGAAGTTCTTCGCGCTCTACAACACGGTGCGCGTGAATATCGTGGCGGGCACGGTGCGCAAGAACACGGCCGAGATCGGCGCGCACATCCCGGCCTTCGAGGTCGGCCGCATCCGCATCAGCTACGCCTACCTGGACGACCGCAGCGACGACAGCGTGCGCAACGCCGACGGCATGCCGCGCAACCGCGACGACGCCCGGCAGTTCGGCATCGGCTACGTGCACAACCTCTCGAAGCGCACCGCGCTCTACGGCACCTATGCGCGGCTGATGAACAGCGGGCAGGCGCGCTACGTGGTCAGCGGCGGCGTGGCGCCGGCGGCCGGCCAGCGCTCGACGGGCTGGGAGTTCGGCGTGCGCCATCTCTTCTGAAGCGGAGGCACCTCATGCGACGCAGAACCCTGACTCTCGCGGCCCTGGCCGCCACGGCGCTGCCCGGCGCGGCGGCCTGGAGCGCCGATGCGTATCCGAACAAGCCGCTGAAGCTGATCGTCGGCTTTGCCGCGGGCGGCGGCGCCGATTCGCTCACGCGCATCATCGCGGAGGGGCTGGCCAAGCAGCTCGGCCAGCAGGTGATCGTGGAGAACCGCCCCGGCGCCGACGGCGTGCTCGCGGCGCAGGCCACCTCGTCGGCCAAGCCCGACGGCTACACGCTGCTGATGGGCACCAACACCGCGATGGTGGCGGCGCCCACGCTGCGGCCGACGCCGCCCTACGACCCGTTCAAGGCCTTCACGCCGATCAGCTCGGCCGGGCAGTTCTCGATGTTCCTGGTGGTGCCGTCCGGCCTGCCTGTGAAGAGCGTGAACGAGCTGCTGGCGCTGGTGGCCTCGAAGCCCGGTGCGCTCAATTCGGCTTCGAGCAACAGCGCCTCGGAACTGGCAATGCTGCAGCTGCTGGGCGAGCGCAAGGTGGTCAACGCGCGCTACAAGGGCGACATGCAGGCCATGACCGACCTGCTGGGCGGGCAGATCCACATGATGTTCACCACCGGCACGCTGGCGCCGGGCTTCGTGAAGGAAGGGCGCATCCGCGCGCTGGTGACGCTGCTGCCCCAGCGCAGCGGCCTGCTGCCCGACGTGCCCACCGGCGGCGAGCTGGGGCTGGGCAAGCTCACCATCACGCCGTGGGCCGGCTTCTTCGGTCCGCCGGGGTTGCCGCAGGCCATCACCGACCGGCTCTCGCAGGAGTTGCAGAACACGCTCAAGCGGCCCGAGGTGCATGCCCAGCTGGTGCAGCAGGGCTTCGAGGGCTACGGCATGAGCCCCGCGAAGTTCGCCGAGTTCTTCCGCACGCAGTACGACGCCTTCGGCGCCACGGTGCGGGAGCACAACGTCAAGTTCGAATAGCGTCGGCCTCGCGCCGCCAGAAGGCCGCGTCGGGGAAGCTGCCGGTGCCGGCCGCCGCGTTGTCGGCCATGTGCTCGGCGCGGCTGGTGCCGGGGATCACGCATGTCACCGCGGGGTGGCTCAGCACGAACTTCAGCAGCACCTGCGCCCAGCTGGTGCAGCCGATCTCGCCGGCCCACGGCGGCAGCGGCTTGTCGCGCAGTCGACGCAGCAGTCCGCCGCCGCCGAAGGGCAGGTTGACGATCACCGCCACGCCGCGCTCGGCCGCCAGCGGCAGCAGGCGCTGCTCCGCCTCGCGCGCGTCGAGCGAATAGTTGATCTGCAGGAAGTCGAGCTTCTCGGCCTTCAGCACGGCCTCGACCTCGCCATAGGCCGAGGCGGTGTAGTGCGTGATGCCGATGTAGCGCACGCGGTCCTTGTCTTTCCAGCCGCGCAGCGTGGCCAGATGGGTGCGCCAGTCGACGAGGTTGTGCACCTGCATCAGGTCCATGCGGCGGGTGCGCAGCCGCGCGAACGACTGCTCCATCTGCGCGATGCCGGCCTCGCGGCCGGAAGTCCAGACCTTGGTGGCGAGGAAGGCCTTGTCGTGCCGGCCAGAGGCGGCCAGCAGTTCGCCGGTGGTTTCCTCGGAGCGGCCATACATCGGCGAGCTGTCGATCACCGTGCCACCGGCCGCGAACAGCGCGTCGAGCACGCCGGGCAGGCGCTTGTATTCCGCCGTGCCCGGCCGCTGGTCGAAGCCGATCCAGGTGCCGCAGCCGATCACGGGCAGGGCTTCTCGGGTGGAGGGAATGGGACGGGTGTTCATGGCGGGCATGGGCGGTCGTTGCGCGAAGGCGGGGAGCGCGGCGCCGGCGCACAGCGCTGCGCCCAGGCGCAGCAGCTCGGCGCGGGTGAGGTGGAAATCCTTCGAGGGCAAGGGCGGCATCTGCGGCCAGTATCCGGCCGAAGGCGTCGCGCGCAACATTCCGGCCTGTGCTCCAATCCGGCTTTTCGCCGCCTCACATTCATCATGGGAATGCCACTCTCGCTGCTTCGCATGCCTTCACTGGACCTGGTGCGGGGCTTCGTGGCGGTGGGCCGGCGCATGAGCATCTCGCTCGCGGCGCAAGACCTGTGCCTCACGCAGTCGGCGGTGAGCAAGCAGGTCCATGCGCTGGAAACGCTGCTCGGCGTGAAGCTGCTGGTGCGCGGCCACCGCTCGATCGCCTTCACGGCCGAGGGCGAGCGGCTCTTTCGCAGCGCCGACGGCGCGGTGCAGCAACTGCAGGACGTGATGGGCGGCATCCGCCAGTCGGGCGAGCAGCGCCCCGTGACGCTGAGCGCGAGCATCGGCATGACGGGGCTGTGGCTGCTGCCGCGGCTGGGCAGGGTGCAGAAGCTGCATCCGGGCGTCGACGTGCGCGTGTCTTCCAACAACCGGCTGGCGGACATGCGCAACGACGGCATCGACCTGGCCATTCGCTACACCACGCCCGCGCTTGCGCCGGCCGGCGCTGTGCGGCTCTTCGGGGAAACCGTGGCGCCGGTGGCGCACCCGTCGCTCGGGCTGGCGTCGCTGGCGTCGGCGCGGGCGCTGTCGGGGCTTTGCCTGCTGGCCTTCGACGATCCGCAGCACCCGTGGCTGCAGTGGAACGACTGGCTCGCGGCGGTGGGCTGGGCCGATGCCCGACCACAGGCCATGCTGCACTTCAACCAGTACGACCAGCTCATCCAGGCCGCTCTGGCCGGCCAGGGCGTGGCGCTGGGGCGGCTGGAGCTGATCCAGCCGCTGCTCGACGACGGGCGGCTGGCGCGCGTGGAAGCACCCGCGCCGGCGCAGCCCTCGGGCCATGCCTACTGGCTGATCCATGCCGACGAGGCGCCGCGCGAAGACGTGCGCCACGTGGCCGCCTGGCTGATGGACGAGGCGCGGCAGTCCTCAGGGCACTGAGGGCATCGCCTTGCAATGCGCGATCGCCTCGTCGAGCCGGTCGTTGCCCCAGAACATCTCGTTGCCGGCAAAGAAGGTCGGCGCGCCGAAGATGCCTTTCTCGGCGGCCGTCTCGGTCTGCCTGCGCAGCCGCAGCTTGTTGGCGTCGGACAGCGCTTCTTCGAGGATGCGGTGCGCCGGCAGGCCGAGCGCGGCGAGCAGGTCGCGCATGGCCTCGGGCGAATCGATGTCGCGGTCTTCGGCGAAGTTCATCGTCATCGTGCGGCGGCAGAATTCGCCCATCCACGGCTGCGTGGCGCCCGCCAGCGCGATGCGCAGCGGCAGCACGGCCGGGCGCGGAAAGCGCGTCGGTTGTTGCCACGGCAGGCCGTATTTGCGGCACTGGCGGGCCATGTCTTTCCACGTGTAGTCGCCTTTTTCCTTCTGCAGCACGAAGGGCGATGTCTCCCAGCCGAAGGAGCGGAAGATCGGCCCCAGCAGGAAGGGCTGCCAGCGGATGCCGATGCCGTGCGCGGCCGCCTCCTGCTCCACGCGCATCACGCTGAGGTAGCTGTAGTTGCTGCCGAAGTCGAACCAGACGTCGAGCGCGTTCATTCGAACACCACCAGGCAGCGGGCCTCGATGCTTTCGCGCAGCGGCGCGTCGGCGGGGGCTTCGGGATGGTCGAAGGCGGCGTGCGGCGTGTAGCGCGAGACGCCGCTGAGCTGCGAGTCGTATTGCTTGAACACCAGCGCCTCGTGCCGGTCCATCGCCGAGAAGTACGACCAGCGGTGCGAGGGCGAATGCGTTGCCAGGTAGATCTCGCCGGTGCGGCGCGGATAGCGCACTTCGGCGCCGACCAGGTCCCGGGCCATCACCGAACGGGCATCGCACACGGCCAGCGGCGTGTCGAGCACCGGCCCCCTGATCGAGCGCCAGATGTTGACGATGCAATAGCGCCGCACGGCCGCGGCCTCTTCGGGGTCGGGCAGCACCAGGGCCAACCGGCGGCGGCCGGACTCCTCGGTGTAGTCGTTGTGGATGCGGCCGTTGGCGGCGGCGCGTCCGTCGGCCGCGCGGCGGCCGAAGCTCAAGGCGGCGCGGTCGGCTTCGCGCCTGCGCACCAGGTGGTCGAAGACATGGGCGCGCGTGCCGCCGGTGACGGCCAGCGCCAGCTCGGCCGCTTCGCGGTGGTAGACGGCCGTGACCTCCGCGTCGTCGAGGAAGTCGCGCACGGCCGTGGGCGCGTCGCGCAGCACGAAACCCTCGCGCTCGATGTCGGGTGGCGTGGCGGCCGCGCGTGCATCGGCGATGGGCATGGGGCGCAGCTCGTAGTTGCCGCTTTCCCAGGGCGTGTCGGGCGGCGGCTGGAAGGCGTAGCTGACGGGGCGCAGGGCGGACGGCTGGAGGTAGTTCAGGCCGGCGGTGACGGTGGTGTTCGGGGTGGTCATTCGATGGCTCCTTGGTACGACTCCATTGGAGCCAGGCGGCGGGCGCCGCTCAAACGACTTCTGGGCGCCTTCGCATGAGCAACAGGAATATGAAATTCCCGGTGACGAAGAAAAACAGCTTTTTTGTCGCGGCCTGCCTAATACTGTATAAAAATACAGTTAACAGTCTTCACCATGGGCCTTCCTTTCCTCGACTCCTTTTCCGCTGCCGCGGGCCGTGGCGTCTGGCATGCCGACGAACTCGGCCTGGCCGACGCGCAGGTCGTCGCCACCGGCCACGACGCGCTCGACGCGGAGTTGCCGGGCGGCGGGTGGCCGGTCGGCGCGATGACGGAGCTGCTGCAGGCCGCGCCCGAAGCCCATGTCTGGCGGCTGCTGCTGCCCGCGCTGGCACAGGCGGTGCAGGCGCGCGGCGGGCCGGTGGTGCTGGTCGGCCCGCCTTACGAGCCCTGCGGGCCGTCGCTCGCGGCGCAGGGGTTGCCGGTGGAAGCGCTGATGTGGGTGCGCAGCGAGGCGCCGGCCGCACGGTTGTGGGCCTGCGAGCAGGCGCTGCGCTGCGCCGACGTGGCGGCCGTGGTCGCGTGGCTGCCGCAGGCGCGGGTGGCCGAACTTCGGCGGCTGCAACTGGCCGCCGCGCAGCACGAGCTGCTGCTTTTCGTGTGCCGGCCCGGGTCGGTCGCGTTGTCGGCATCGCCCGCGCGGCTGCGCATTCGCGCCGAGCGCTGCGAGGCCGATGCTTCGCGGATCGCGCTGCACATCCTCAAGCGTCGCGGGCCGCCGCTGGCCGCGCCGGTCATGCTGCCCGCGCGCAATGAGCGCATGGCCGCGCTGCTGGCCGCCGCCCGGCTGCGCCGCAAGCTGCGGGCGCAGCAGCAAGGGACCGTGGAGGCGGGCGATACGGCCGCGTCCGCCAAGGTGGTGCGCATCGACGCGTGGAAAGGAGGCCCCAGTGCACTGGATCGCCTTGCGGTGGCTACTTGACGACGCCGCCACGCCCGGCGACGCCCTGAGCCTGCCCACGCCCGAGGCCCTGGGCTGGTGGGCGCTGCGCTACACGCCCCACGTCGCCTGGCAGGACGAAGCGCTGATGCTCGAGGTCTCGGCCTGCGAGCGCCTCTGGGGCGGCCGGCTTTCGCTGATGCGCCTGCTGCTGGCCGACAACCCCGTGCCCGACGCGCGCATGCTGGGCACGCAGGGCGCCACCAGCCTGATCGCGCTGGCGCGGCTGCGGCTTTTCGCGCGCGAGGAGAAGCGGCCGAAAGACATGCCCGCCGGCCTGCCCCTGGACACCCTGAGCGCTGCGCGCGCCCACCTCGACCTGCTCGCGCGGCTCGGCTGCCGCACCTGGGGCGACGTGGCGGCGCTGCCGCGCGGCGGCCTCACGCGGCGCTTCGGCGCCCAGTTGCGCGATGCGCTCGATGCCGCCTGGGGCCTGTGCCCCGAAAGCCATGCCTGGCTCACGCTGCCCGACGTGTTCGAGCAGAAGCTCGAACTGCCCGCGCTGGCCGAAACCGCGCCCGAACTCATGTGGTCGGCCAACCGGCTGCTGGCGTCGCTGCAGCTCTGGCTGCGCGCCCGACAGCGCGGCGCGCGCGCGCTCGAGCTGCAATGGACGCTCGACCTCAAGCGCTTCAACGGCGTGAACCTGCCGCCCTGTCAGCAGGTCACCGTGCGCACGGCCGAGCCCACGCAGGACATGGCGCACCTGCGCCGGCTGATGTCCGAAAAACTCGCGCTCACCACGCTCTCGGCGCCCGCGAGCTGGCTGCGGCTGCGCACGCTGGAGACCGACCCATGGGCCGGCGCCAGCACCAGCTTCCTGCCCGAGGACAACCGCAAGGGCGACAAGCTGCACGAGATGGTCGAGCGGCTCAGCGTGCGGCTCGGTCCGTCGCAGGTGCTGGTGCCCTCGGCGCAGGCCGACCACCGGCCGGAGCGCAAGCAGGCGTGGCGGCCCGCGCTGCACAAGGACAAGACCCCGCCCGACAAGGCGCGCAGGCAGGCGCAGGCCAATGCGTCGCAGCCCGATGCCATCTACCCGCCGTGGCTGCTGCCCGAGCCGCTGCGGCTCGAGATGGACGGCGAGCGCCCCTGCTATCGCGGCACGCTGAACAGGCTGGTCGGGCCGCAGCGCGTCGAGACGGGTTGGTGGGGCGACAAGGAAGAAGGCGGCCAGCCCGCGATGCGCGACTACTACGTCGCGGAAAGCCCCGAGGCCGGTCTCGTGTGGATATTCCGCGAGCGGCCCGCGGCGCTCTTTTCTTCGGGCGAGGTGCGCTGGTATCTGCAGGGGTTCTATGCCTGAGCTGAGCGGCAAGCAGGAAAGCAGGCGCCAGCCTGCCAAGGTGCATGCGCTGCCGGTGCCGCTGCGCCGGCCGCCTGCGCTCACGCTGCCCGACTATGCGGAGCTGCATTGCCTGACCAACTTCAGCTTCCAGCGTGGTGCATCGACGCCCGAGGAGATGGTGGAGCGGGCCTATCAGCTCGGCTACAAGGCACTGGCCATCACCGACGAATGCTCGGTGGCGGGCATCGTGCGGGCGCATGTGTGCCTGCGCGGCATGGAACACAAGCTCGACGAATACGAACGCGAGCATCCCGACGAGCCGAAGATCCCGCGCAACCCCACTTTCCGCCTGCTGTTCGGCAGCGAGTTCCAGTTCGAGCGCTTCAGGCTCGTGGTGATTGCCAACGACACCGAAGGCTGGGGCAACCTGTGCGAGTTCATCACCGCCGCGCGCAACACCGAACTGCCCAAGGGCGAATACCGCGTGGGCTGGGAAGAGAGCGACGTGGCATCGCTGCAGCACTGCCAGATCCTGTTCGTGCCGAACCGCAACCCAGGCGGGGCAATGGACAAGGCCACGCTGCATGAAGACCTGTTGGCCGCCAGGGCGCTGTACGGCGAGAACCTCTGGCTGGCGGTGGAGCTTTTCAACGAACTCGACGACGACCTCTGGCTGGTCACGCTGATGGAGGTGGGCGAGCAAGCCGGCGTGCCGCTGGTGGCGGCCGGCGACGTGCATATGCATGCGCGCTCGTGCAAGCCGTTGCACGACGTGTTGACTGCGGTGCGCGAGGGCAAGACGGTGGCTGAGTGCGGCTTCGCGCTGCAGTCGAATGCGCAGCGGCACCTGCGGCCGCGCATGCGACTGGCGGAGATTCATCTGCGGCGGATGCTGGAGAACACGCTGGCGGTGGCGGGGCGATGCAACTTCGATCCGGAGGTGATCCGGGAGAACTACAAGTACCCGCTGGAAACCCTGGGCAGCGATGAGACGCCTGCGCAGACGCTGGTGCGCAAGACGTGGGAGGGGGCGCGAGGTCGCTATCCCGAAGGCATTCCCGACAAGGTGCGTGCACAGGTCCAGAAAGAACTGGACATCATCATCGATCTGAAATACGAGATGTTCTTCCTCACCGTGGAGAACATCGTCAGCTTCGCCAGGTCGCAGAAGATCCTTTGCCAGGGACGCGGCTCATCGGCCAACTCCGCTGTCTGCTTTTGCCTCGGCATCACGGCGATCGATCCGACGAAAGGGCATCTGCTGTTCGAGCGCTTCCTGAGCCGGGAGCGCCATGAACCGCCCGACATCGACGTCGACTTCGAGCACCAGCGGCGTGAAGAAGTCATCCAGTACATCTACGCGAAATACGGACGGCATCGCGCCGCCATTGCCGCCGTCGTCATCTGCTACCGCTCGCGCAGCGCATTGCGCGACGTGGGCAAGGCCATCGGCATCGACGAGCGGCTGATCGACGAATTCGCGAAAGACCACTACTGGTTCGACGACACCGTGCTCGGCGAGCAACTGCGGCAGGCGCAGGCGCGCGTCGGCGTGGTGGAGGACGAGCTCAAGCTCGTGCACTGGATCGAAATGACGCAGAAGCTCAAGGGCTTCCCGCGCCACCTGAGCCAGCACGTGGGCGGCTTCGTGCTCACGCACACCAGGCTCACGCGGCTGGTGCCGGTGGAGAAGGCGTCGATGAAAGACCGCTCCGTCATCCAGTGGGAGAAGGACGACCTCGAGGCCATGGGCATGCTCAAGGTCGACGTGCTCGCGCTCGGCATGCTCAGCGCCATTCGCCGGGGGCTCGAGCACATGAACCGCTGGCGCGGCTCGACGATCGAGATGCACCAGATTCCCAACGACGACCAGAAGGTGTTCGACATGATCTGCGACGCCGACACCATCGGCGTGTTCCAGATCGAGAGCCGGGCGCAGATGTCGATGCTGCCGCGGCTGAAGCCACGCACCTATGAAGACCTGGTGATAGAGGTTGCCATCGTGCGGCCGGGGCCCATACAGGGGGGCATGGTGCATCCATATCTCAAGCAGCGGGAGCGGGTGCGCAAGGGCTTGCCGATCCACTACGAGAAAGAGGAACTGCGCGAGGCGCTGGAGCGCACGCTGGGCATCCCGATCTTCCAGGAACAGGTGATGCAGATCGCCATGATCGCGGCCAAGTTCACGGCCGACGAGGCCGACCAACTGCGCCGCGCCATGGCCGCTTGGAAGCGCAAGGGCGGCCTCGGCAAGTTCCACGACAAGCTCGTGAACGGCATGACTCTCAACGGCTACAAGGCCAGCTTCGCCGAAGCCATCTTCAAGCAGGTCATGGGCTTCGGCGACTACGGCTTCCCCGAAAGCCACGCCGCCAGCTTCGCGCTGCTGGTCACGGTGAGCAGCTGGCTCAAGAACTACGAGCCCGCCTGCTTCCTCGCCGCACTGCTCGATTCCCAGCCGATGGGCTTCTACAGCCCGTCGCAACTCGTGCAGGACGCGCGCCGCCATGGTGTCGAGGTGCGTCCTGTCGATGTGACGAGAAGCGACTTCGACACCACGCTCGAAGCGCGGGAGCCCGATGCGCCGCGTCCTTCCGGCATCGACGAACGCTATGCCGACCGCCTCGGCAACGAGAACCAGCCTGCCGTGCGCCTGGGCCTGAACCGCATTGCCGGCTTCAGCGCGGGCGGCGTCGAGCGCCTGCTGAAGGCCCGCGCCGCGGCACCCTTCACGAGCACCGAAGACCTCGCCCTGCGCGCCGAACTCGAAGGCAAGGACATGGCCGCGCTGGCCGCGGCCGATGCGCTGATGTCCCTTTCCGGCCACCGCCGCCAGCAGGTGTGGGACGCCACGGCGCAACGCCGGGCGCCGGCCCTGCTGAGGGGCGTGCCCATCAACGAACAGGCGCTGCTGCTGCCGGCCGCCTCCGAAGGCGAGGAGATCGTCGGCGACTACGCATCGCTCAGGCTCACGCTGCGCCGCCATCCGCTCGCGCTGCTGCGCCCACGCCTGGCGCGCATGAAGCTCATGAGCGCGGCCGAGCTGCGTTCGGTGCCCAACGGCCAGACCGCGCGCGCCTGCGGCATCGTCAAGGGCCGGCAACGGCCGCAGACGGCCAACGGCACCATCTTCGTCACGCTGGAGGACGAGACCGGCAACGTCAACGTGATCGTCTGGAGCCATGTCATCGAGGCCTGGCGCGAGCCGCTGCTCAAGTCGCATCTGCTGGCGGTGCAGGGCACGTGGCAGCGCGACGACGAGACCGGCGGCAAGGTGCAGCACCTGGTGGCCACCGGCTTCAAGGACCTGACGCCGCTCATGGGCCGGCTCGCGCAGAGCAACACCAGCCGCGACTTCCACTGAAGGAGCATCGATTGATGCAACCGATCGTTCCATGCCTCGCGTTCCGAACGACTTTTCGATAACCTGCCAGAGCCATGTCCGAACTCGTCCTCGACCCCGTCATCGCCACGCCCATCGGTCCGCCGCCGCCCGCACCCGACGTGCCGGTGCCCATGCCGCCGCCACCGCCGCCCGTGCTGCCCCCGGAGGGCGATCCGCCGCCGGTGATGCCGCCCGTGACCGACCCCGGTTTTCCGCCGCCGGTGGTCGAGCCGCCGCCGATGCAGTCCGCCTCCTGTGAAGTGATCGAGGTGCCCTTCGGCAAGCTGCACGCACGACGCCTGCGCGAGATCTACCGCTCGGCCGGCTGGCCTTGCTGCGACGCCATCGAGGTCGAGCTGCTGGCGGGCGGCTTCCTGGAGCGCGTGCGCAGCGCGCACGGCCACGAGACGCTGCGCGTGACCGACGCAGGCATCGCGCGCATCGCGACCACGCTCACCATCAACCGCGCGGCCATGTCGCCGCACGAGGCGCTGGTGGAGCGCGTGGCGCGCGAGATGACGCGCGGCGGCCGCATCGCATGGCGCGGCCTCGGGTTGCGTGCCAGGCTGCCGCCGCTGGAAGAGGGCGGCAAGCAGCGCTGGTGCATTGCGCGGCCCGATGTGTTCTCGATCCGCAATACCAGCGTCGAGGCTTATGCGCACCCCATCGTGCACGAGGTGAAAGTAAGCCGCGCCGACCTGCTGGGCGACCTGCGCAAGCCCGACAAGCGCGCCGCGTACCTCGACCTGGGCGGCGAGTGCTGGTACGTGCTGGGCAACGACGCGAAGGGCCGCTGCATCGCCAAGCCCGAAGAAGTGCCGGCCGAGTGCGGCGTGATGGTGCTCGAAGGCGAACGGCTCGTGGTGGCGCGCGCGGCTGTGCATCGCAGCTTCGAGCGCATTCCGTTCGGGATATGGCTGGCGCTGGCCAAGGCCCAGCCGATGGCCGGCTTCGAGGACGACGCGCAAGACCTGCTGATCTGACGCGCCAGTGCCTGGCTCAGGTCACGGCGTCGTAGCTCTGGTGCGCGATGGCGACGACGCCGTTCGGCACGAACAGGCTCTGCATCCGGCGCAAGCCTTCTTCTCGCTCTTCTGCGCTGGCGTTGGCGCTGTCGAGTATCCGGTCGCAGAGTTCGAGCACATCTTTGGTGATGCGCTCGTAGCGGTAGTAGGCCAGCGCGACCGCGTCGATGTCCGCCGGGCCATAGCCTTCGTTGAACAGCGCTTGCTGCCCGGGCTGGTTCCACGTGTTGCCGACGCCGCCGCCGATGAACATCAGGTCGCGCTCCTTCGGCGCGAGGATCGGCGCGTGCCAGCCGACGATGGCCAGCCGTTCTCCATCGCCCGCGAGGACGTTGCCCGCATGGATGTCCGAGTGGCACGGCACGAGCCGGGGCGGGCGTTCGAGCAGGATGGACGCCAGTTGCTCGCTGCGGTAGACGACGGTGTCGATCTCTTCGGCATGCTCTTCCCAGAACGCGAGAAAGCGCTGGACGATGCCGTCGCCAGCGATGCCGTTGATGAAGCGGCGCTGATAGCGGCGAACGCCTTCGCGCCATTGGTGCGCGTAGCTTTCCTTGGGGAGGCTGGCGAGCAGGGCTTCGGGCAGTTCGCTGCGGTGGATGGCGGCGAGCGCTGCGCCGAGTGCGATCCATTGCCGATCGGACAGGGCGCGGTCGAAGCCGTTCTGGCCGTCGAAGAAGGGGTAGAGCGCCCAGTCGAGGCCTTGGCTTTGGGTGCTCAGCGCGCCGTCTGCCGTAGGTATGGGGGCGATCACGGGCTCGATGCCCTTGTCGTGATGAAGAAAGGCGGGGAGGGCGAGAGTGGACGGATTGACGTCGCTGCGGCGCAACTGCAGGAAGTACGGCGTGCCGTCATCCGCCTGAACACGGAAGGCCGCTGATCCGATGCCTGCTCCCCGTGGCAGGAATTCGGACCGCGTGATGCGAAGCCGGTAGGCCTGCGCAAGATGTCGGGCGATGGTCTCGTGCGAGATGTCGGGTGGCGTCAGCATGCGATCACTGTAGCGCCTGACGCATGTTCTGCCTCAATGCAGAGGATACGAATCCAGTGGCTCATGACGAAACGGGCGGGTGAAGTGCGAGCGGACCAGGCGGAATTCACTGGCGGTCCAGTGAATCGGTTCGAGGGACATGGGGCCGGCGGCGCGCTCTGAATTGCGTGCGATCGTGATGTGCGGCGTCCATCCGCCGGAGAGCCGCGAGGAGAAGCCCGAGCGCCGCAGCGCAAGGCTGATGTCGTGCTGCAGGCGGCGCAGCCCTTGGTGTTCCGAGAGTTGCACGACCGAGACTGGATCCTCGTTGTCGACCCACGTGCACGAGCGGTCGAGCGTGAGATCCAGCGGCTGCATCGTCACGCCGGCAAGAGCGGCGCGCAGGTGCCGCTCCGCGTCGCCTTGCTGATCGTCGAGGTATTGGAGCGTCAGGTGCAGGCGTTCCTGTGGTGGAAACGAGCAACGCTTCGGCCACCACCAGTCCTGGCGGTGCGCGTGGATCGCCGCCTGCACTGGTTCAGTAGGGAAGAGTCCGATGAGAAGCTGTCTGCTTTCGGTCATGGTCGTTCCTTCAGGATTCCGACGGCCACCAGCTCTCGGCCGTCGTGCGGATGACGCGCGCCGCCTGGACGCGAACGTCGTTCTTGTCATCGATGTCGCCGTGGCCATGCTCGCGGGCCACCTTGAAGGGCCAGGTGGAGACTCGGCCCTTGCGGGAACGGGGCTGCAACGGATGCAGCCTCGAGAAGAAAAGAGCCTGCGCGGAGGGCGCGGGCGGGTTGGCGGTGGTCATCGGCGTCGCCTCGATGTTGTTCTTGGAGACGACGAATTTTAGAGAAATACTGTATGTATGTACAGTATATTTGCGAGCTCAGGGCGCGATGCCGAGCAGGGCATCCAGGTCGATGGCTGCGGCCATCGCCTTGTAGCCGGCGTCGCCCGGATGCAGGTGGTCGCCCGAGTCCATGGCCGCCTTCAGGCGCGACGGATGGGCCGGGTCGCGCAGCAGCGCGTCGAAGTCGACCAGCGCGTCGAACGCGCCGCTTTCGCGGATCCAGCGGTTCACGGCCTGGCGCACCTTGTCTTTTTCGGGGGAGTAATGGCCTTCGAGCGGCGTGCCTTTCAGCGCGCCTTCGTTCGGTGGAATGGTGCCGGCCACGATGCGCACGTTGTGGGCATGGGCCATCTCGATCAGTTGCCTGAAGCCCTGAATCAGCTCTTTCGCGCGCATCGCGGGTTCGGCGGGAGCGAAGGGCCCGCCGGGCCAGCCGATGTCGTTGGTACCCAGCAGCACGACCATGGCCCGCACCCCCGGCTGCGCGAACACGTCGCGGCCCGCACGCTCAAGGCCGGCGCGGCCCATGCCGTCTTTCAGCAGCCGGCCGCCGGAGATGCCGGCGTTCAGTACGGCGACGTCGCGGACTGCCAGTCGCTCGGCCAGCGCATCGGGCCAGCGGGTATTGGCGCCGGGCGTGGAGCCGTTGCCGTCGGTCAGCGAATCGCCGAGGGTGACGACGGTGGTAGGGGGCTTTTGCGTTTCGACGATCAGGCCGCTGACGTAGACGCGGGTGCTCCACTGGCTGGCTGCGACGGGCATGCGCGGTGCGGCGGTCAGGTCGCCGTCCGCCAGGTAGGCCGTCTGCCGGGCGTCGAAGTGAAAGCCCGCGGGCTGGCTGGGGCGCGGCAGGTAGAGCGACACGGCAACCTCGCCGAGCGGTGGCAGCGCGATGTCGACCGGATCGCTGACGAGCCGGGCGCCGGGCGGCACGGTCACTTCGGCCTGGCCGCCGAAGCGCAGCGGCCGGTCGCTGCCTTCTGCGATCGCGGAGCCTTCCGCATGGCGCGCCACGTGGGCCGCACCGATGTGCAGCGGCGAGGTGCCGCCTTCATTGCTGATCACCACGCGCAGCCGCGTGCCGCCGATGCTCAGCCGCGCCACCTGGCGCACGGTCTGCCGGTTGAACTGGAATGGCAGGCCCGGGGGCAACGCGAAATCGCCGCTCCAGATGGGCTGGGTGCTGGCCATCCAGCTGGGGCTCCAGTGGGTGGATGCGGGCTCGGCAGCCGATGCGGCGACGGCGCCGGCAAGCGAAAGCGCGAAGGCGCCGCGACGGATGAGCGAGGTGAACCTGGATGCGGTCATTTGCATGTCCTTGGATGAAAAGCGGATCGGTGAGCCGGACTTTCATTCATGCATAGAAAGATGGGTAGTCGGCAGAATGGCATCCACACCATTCCATATTCGAATACACCTGGCATGGACACCTTGCGCGCCATCGAAGCATTCGTTCACAGCGTCGAGCTGGGCAGCCTGTCGGGTGCGGCGCGTGCGCTCGGCACCACGCAGCCCACTGTCAGCAAACTCGTCGCGGGGCTGGAGCGTTCGCTCGGCGTGCGGCTGTTGCGGCGAACCGCCGCGGGCCTGAGCCTGACGGAGGAGGGGCAGCGCTTTCACGAGCGCTCGCGGCGCGTGCTGGAGGACTACGGCGAAGCGGTGGCCGATGCGCGCGAAGGCATCCAGCAGCCGCGCGGCCTGCTGCGGGTGAGTGCGCCGGTGACGCTGGGCCAGCGTCATCTCAATGCGATGGCGCTGGAGTTCCTGGCGATGTACCCCGACATCGAACTTGAGTTGGTGCTGGACGACCGTTTCGTCGATCCGCTGGAGGAACGCATCGACGTGTCGCTGCGGGTCGGCGGCACGCTGCCGCCCGATCTTGTCGGCCGCCACCTCGGCACATGGCCGCGCGTGCTGGTCGCATCGCCCGATTACGTCGCCGCGCGCGGCAAGCCGCGCAAGCCGCAGGACCTGCTGACGCACGACTACCTGCGCTATGCGGGCGGAGACGACGGCCTGCTGTTGCAAGGACCGGGCGGGCCAGAGATGGTGCCGGTGCGCAGCCGCTACCGCGTCAACAACGCGGTGGCGATGCTGGACAGCGTGCTCGGCGGCGCCGGCATTTCATTGCAGCCGACATGGATGGTGGCGGACCTGCTGGCGCAAGGCCGGCTGGTGCGGGTGCTCGGCCGGCACACGGGGCCCGCGCAGGAGCTGCACCTTCTGTATGCGCCGCGCCGTCATCTGCCGCAGCGGGTGCGGGTGATGGTGGACTTCCTGGCCGAGCAGGTGTCGCGCCTGCCGGGGGCGGTGCCGGCAAAACGGAGCTGAGAACGGGGCTGAGAGTACTCAGTCGGCGCGGACTTCGAAGTACGCCTCGTCGGTTTCGCCCAGGTCGCGAAAGCCGGCGGTCCGTGCGGCGTCGTAGGCCTTTGCCCAGCGCTTGGCCATTGCGATTTCCGCCTTCGAAAGTTCGCTTTCGCTCGACTCGCTGGCATTCTGGAATGCCCGCAGGGCGGCGATGACGTCGCTGCCCAGTTGCTTGTCGATTTCGCGCCGGAAGCGTTGCTCGGCCACCCTTGCGGCGTCGGCTGACGGCAAGGCGTAGTCGGCCAGCCGCACGGTGTAGGCCTCTGGTGGCGAGGCATCGGCTTCTTCGGCCTCTGCTTCGACCTCCACGAAGTGGAGCGGGGTATCGAATTCGGGCAACGAAGTGACAGGCATGGGGGCCGGCGTGGTTGCGCGGGGAAAAAACAGTTCAGCTTGGTTCATCGTCCTGGTGTGCTTGGGGCAATTGACCGGGATTGGGAATTTCAGAACTCCCGTGAAGTACTGTTTGAATATACAGTATTTTGATGCGAGAGCAAACAAGCCGAAACCCGCCGACGAGCCTCAGACAACCGATATGCCGGAGGCTCCCATGGCCCCGCGGTCGAAGACGGGCGGCGTCCTGACGATCGATGTCAGCGCAGGCTCGGCCGCTCGCAGCGCGGCCAGGTCGGGGCGCGGACGGCGCAGTTGCGCATCGCGGGAAAAGGCGGCCTCCATGGCGTGCGCCGCGCCCAGCACCTGGTGGTCCGCCCTGAATCCACCGACGACCTGCAGCCCGAAAGGCATGCCTGCGTGGTCGACGCCGCAGGGCAGCGAGATTGCCGGGTGCGTCGTGAGCGTGACCACGTAGGTCAGCGCCAGCCAGCGGTAGTAATTGGCCTGCGCCTCGCCGTTGATGGTGTCCGCATACGGCTGCGTCCATGGAAAGGGCGAGACCGGCGTGGTCGGCGACAGCACGAGGTCGTAGTCGGCGAAGGTCGCCTGGAAGCGCTTGAGAAGACGCGTCTGCTCGGCCTGCGCCCAGGCGCTGTCGAGCAGACTCATGCGCGCGCCCATTTCGTAGTTCGCGCGCGAGTTGGGGCCCAGGCTGTCCGGGTCTCGCTCGTACGCCGCCTGCATGCCCGCCACGAAGGCCTCGGCGCGCAGCACGTCGAAGCAGCGATGCGCCTCGCCCATGTCGAACTCGACCTTGTCGCAACGCCGGAACAGGTGTCGCATTGCTTCGATCTTTCGGCGGAATGTGGCGCGGATGCCGTCGTCCACCGCGCAGGTGCCGAAGTCTTCGGTCCATGCCACGCGAAGGCCGGCCAGATCGATCTGGGCCGGCGTGAGAAAAGACAACGGGTCCAGCGGATGGCTGAGCGGGTCGCCCGCGTGCATGCCGGCGGCCGCGGCCAGTTGCAGGCAGGCATCTTCCACGGTGCGGCCCATGGGGCCGACCACCGAGATCGGCGTCCAGCCCAGCGGCTTGCGCACGCTCGGCACGATGCCCGGCGAAGGCCGGAAACCCACAACGCCGCATTTGGCCGCCGGAATGCGCAGCGAACCGCCGGTGTCGGAGCCGGTGCACACCGGCAGCATGTCGCAGGCCAGCGCGGCGGCGGAACCGCCGGAAGAGCCGCCCGCATTCAGGTTCGGATTGAAGGGGTTGCCAGTGGCTCCCCACACTTCGTTGCGCGAGTTGGCACCCGCGCCCATCTCGGGCACGTTGGTCTTGCCCGCCACGATGGCGCCCGCGCGGCGCAGGCGGGCCACCAGCTCGATGTCTTCCGTCGGCACATGGTCGCGGTAGATGGCGGAGCCCCAGGTCGTGAGCAGGCCTTGCGTGGGCTCGAGGTCTTTCACGCCCAGCGGCAGGCCGTGCAGCAGCCCGAGAGGGGCGCCGCGCATGACCGCGCTTTCCGCGTTCCTGGCTTCGGCGCGCGCGCGCTCGAAGCAGGTGGCGGTCACTGCGTTGACGAAAGGGTTTACGCGCTCGATCCGCGCGATGCAGGCTTCCAGCAGTTCGACCGGCGAGACGGCCTTGCTGCCGATGAGGCGGCGCAACTCGACGGCGGATCGTTCGACGAGTTCAGTGCCGGGCGGGATGTTCGATGCAGGGCTCATGGGGCTTCTTCAATCGGCGGTGATGTTCGCGCGCGCGGCCACGGCACGCATCACGGGCAGCTCGCGGTTGATGAGTTCGCTGGCCGCGGCGGCATTGCTGTAGGCCGGCTCCAGCCCCTGGCCCAGCAGCTTGGCGCGCGTGTCGGGGTCTGCGATGGTCACGGCCAGGGCTTTTTCGAGCCTGGCCTTCACGTCGGCGGGCAGGCCCTTCGGCGCGGCCAGCATCAGCCAGGTGTCCATGTCGATGTCGTTGTAGCCGCTCTCGGCCATGGTCGGCACATCGGGCAGCAGGGCGGAGCGCTTGGCGGTGGTCACGGCGATCGCCTTGATCTTGCCGCTCTTGAGCTGCGGTATGGCCGCGCTCACGGTGTCGATGCTGAAGGGAATCTGCCCGCCCATCAGGTCCGTCATGGCCGGCGCGCTGCCTTTGTAGGGCACATGCGTCATCTTCAGTCCGGCTGCGTGCAGGATGCTTTCTCCGACGAACTGCGAGGTGGTGCCGGTGCCGAAGGAACCGTATGAATACTTGCCCGGCGACGCTTTCACGTAGTCGACGAACTGCTTCACCGTCTGCACCGGCACCTCGCTGTTGGCCAGCAGGATCAGCCCGGTGCGCCCCGCGATGCCGATCGGCTCGAAGCTCTTGACGGGGTCGTAGGGCAGGTTGGCGCGGATGGCCGGGTTGACGGTGAAGGTGGTGCCCGAGCTGACCAGCAGCGTGTAGCCGTCGGGCGGAGCCTTCGAGACGTAGCTCGCGCCGATCACCGTACCCGCGCCCCCGCGGTTCTCGATGATGACGCTCTGGCCGAGCTCCTTGCCCAGCCGCTGCGCGATCACGCGGCCGTTGACGTCCGTGGCGCCTCCGGGCGGGAAGGGGATCACGAGCGTGATGGGGCGCGTGGGGAAAGCCGTCTCCGCTGCAGGCGCGGTCAGCGGCACGGCGGCAAGGCCGAAGCCATACAGCAAGGCGAAGGTCGCGCGGGCCATGGACGGAAGACGGTTCATCGGGGCTCCTGTGGTTCGAGAGAGTGCGTAACGAAACCATCCTAGGAGCCGTGGGTCGATGCAACAAGCGCAATGTTTAGAATCTTTCGTTGCCGAATCGGCAATCGAGAACTGGAGAATTCCATGCCATTTCGTGCATTGCAGGAAACCGCGGTCCGCTACTTTCTCGAGGTCGTGAAGACCGGTTCGGTGAAGGAAGCGGCGCTCAAGCTCAACGTCGCGCCATCGGCGGTGAGCCGCCAGGTGGCGCGGCTGGAGCGCGAACTCGACACGCTGCTGTTCGAGCGCCACGCGCGCGGCATGGTGCCCAACGCCGCCGGCGAACTGCTGGCGGCACACGCCAAGCGGGCGCAGCAGGACATCGAGCGGGTCGCCAACGACATCGCCGGCTTGCGCGGTCTGCGCAGCGGACACGTGCGCGTGGCGAGCACCGAGGGCTTCGCCTTCGACTTCATCCCGACCCTGATCGCACGCTTCCGGCGCAAGCACGAGGGCGTGCGCTTTCATCTGCAGGTCTGTTCCCCGGCCGACATCTCGAGGCATGTGCGCGACGGCGAAGCCGATGTAGGCATCACCCTGAGCGCCATGCCAGAGCCCGGCATCGAGGTCGAGCTGCGGCACCCCAGCCCCATCCTGGCCGTGATGGGCAAGGATCATCCGCTGGCATCACAGCGGCAGTTGTCGCTGCGCCAGGTGGTGGCGTATCCGTTGGGATTGCCGCAGGAAGACAGCTCGATACGGCGCTTGCTCGACGCCAGTTGCAGCCGGCAGGGGCTGCGCTATGTGCAGGCCATGTCCAGCAACCACGCGAGCGCGCTGCTGAGCTTCGCGGCGGCGGGCGGGGACTGCATTGCCTTCTACGGTGCGTTGTCGATGAAGCCGCTGCTGCAGAGCAAGGCGCTGGTCGTCATACCGCTGAAGGACCGCGAGATGAACGAGCGTCACCTGGCGATAGAGACCATGGCGGGCCGCTCGCTGCCCGACGCGGGCAAAGCCTTCGTGCGCTTTCTGGTCGACGCGGTGAAGGCTACGTGACGCGACTCAGGGGAGGGGGATTGGAGCGGGTGAAGGGAATCGAACCCTCGTATGAAGCTTGGGAAGCTGCCGTTCTACCATTGAACTACACCCGCATTTTGTAACCCGTTGTCGGGAAACGATTTTCTGGCCTAGGTGCCTGATCTATAAGGGTGACGCGTCGCTTTGGCTTGATCAGGGAACCCTGACTCTGCCTGACCCCACCCCTCATAGATTTAGCACTTCAGCGTAGGTCTTGTGGGGATCCTACGCTTCGCCCGTCCGTCACGAGCATGCCTGTGTCGCAGCGACAGCTTGGAGTATACGGCCCCATATTCTTCGATGCTCGCGCGCCAAGGCGTTTGCGAGTGCCGGCGCCTAGTGGCGTCAGCTTCGAACGTGACGTGGACCCTACAAGTACAAGTCAACGACCACCTTACCACCTACCACCGGGCCGATCGGTTGTTCATCGTGCCAGCCGAGCTGCCGCGAACGCATTCCAATTGCTGAACGTCATGCTCGGCGCGCTGTCGATTGCTTTCGGGCACATGCAACGACTGGCCCGGTTCTTCGGTCAACTTGAAGCGTGCAGGGGACCCGGTGTGCAAGATGCCGAGCAGTCGACGAAGTAGGGCGCCGTGCGCTACGCGCACCATTGCTGATCCATCCCCGCCCCGGGGGCGTTCGCGCTGGGCGCTTTTCGCGTTTTTTACGCCGCCATAGAATGCCCAAAAGAGGGCGAATCGATGATTGATTTTGTAACGGCAGCACGCAACCTTTCACGTGCAGCGAAGCACCGCATTGTTGCAAGTGCGGGCAAGCATTTGGGGCGCACCGCTGTCCAGCACGCGAAGCCCGTCGAGGTCGTCATACAACCCGAGCCCGTCATTGAGGTCGAATCTGACGAATCGGTCTTGGCCCGAGCGGAAGACATCATCCAGCGTGCCATCGCGCTCGGCAAGCAGGGCAAGTTCAATGTGGTGCCAGAGCTTATCTCTGTGTCCGCCACCGAGAACTGCAATCTCAAGTGCGTGATGTGTCCAGGTCATGCAGGGATGGAAGGGCCGAAGCTTTCAGTCGATGACGCAAACCAGTTGTTCGATTCCCTTGCGCTGGAAAACGTGCAGTTCGGCAGTCCAAAGCTGCTGGACATGACCTCTGGCGAGCCAACGCTGAACCCTCACCTTGGCACGATCTACGCTCGCTTCAAGGAGCTTTTTCCCGACGCCAAGATCTCGATGATCAGCAACGGCACGATTCCCGTGCGCGGAAAGATCAAGCAGGCGTTCGAGCATGCCGACCGGATCGGACTGTCGATGGACGGCGCGACCGAGGAGACCTACGAGCGCATCCGGCGCGGCTCGGTCTACAAGAACGTGGTGCGCAACGTTCGTGACGTGGGCGAGTTGAAGACGCTCTATGAGAACTGCGAAACCTTGCAGATCATGATGGTGGTGATGGACCAAAACGTTCATGAACTGGCTGAGATGGTCCGGCTCGCTCATTCGCTCAAGATCCCTCAGGTTTTCTTCCAGGCGTCCGAGGTTCGCGCGCTGATGCCCTTCAACGGCGAAGGGCAGAACGTGAGTCTGAGCTTGTCTCGCTCGCAGTTGTCACCGCACATCAAAGAGGCGAAGGTCGAGGCCGACCGTTTGGGGGTGCAGCTTTCGCTGACGTCGCGCTTTGAGTCTGCCTTGTCCTATGACCCGGACGCTGCGCAGCAAACGTTTGTGCGAAAGGCAGTGGGCGATCCGGTGAGCCTCGACGTTGCTATTCGTACCTGCAACGTCCCTTGGCTGCACGCACCACGGATCTCCTTGAATAACGAGGGGTTCTATCCGACTACTGTGTGCTGTCATATGCCTAAGGCCGACACTGGCCTGGACCTTGAAATCCGCGCGAGGTTCAAGGGCTCCACAATCAACGAGATATTCAACTCTGAGTTCTATTGGGGCATGCGGGCTGGGTTGCTGGACGGCACATTGGCTGCGGGCGCATGCGATGGGTGCCAGTACCATCAAATGACCCAATGGACTGCGGATCAACTGCGAGAACTCGAGCGTTCGAGCGACAACGTCGCGGCTGCTGCTTGAGTTTGAGTGATCTGGGTTGCTAAGAAGGCCTGCGGCTTCGGCTGTAGGCCTTTTTGCCGTGGACTTTGAGCGGGTAGCATCCCATGCGCATGACTCGTTTATCTCTAGGTCGCTTTCTTCCCTGGCCTCTTTACTTCCTTGCGCTGCTTGTCGGGGCGCTGTCAATTCGTGACATACCCTCCGACCCCAGCCTTTTCACCACAATCGGAAACTTGGCTCAGGTCACCAACCTGAGCGATCCGAAAACCTACGCCGTTGCGGCGCTGGATGTTCACAGGTTCGGTTGGGTCTCTGAGGTCAATGCATGGATCCTGTCACTTTGGCCTCCGGGATTGATTCTCCTGGAGGCCGGTATTGTTGGCCTGTTCGGCATTGACGCGCCTCTGGTTCTGGTTCTCCAGGTGTTGGCATGTGCATGTCTCGCCTGGATGCTCGCGCTTCAGCGCGCAGTGCTCGTGCCGTTCGTTGGAAATGTTGTCGCTAGCGCGCTGCCGCTTCTGCTTTTTCTTTTTCCGATGCCACGGATCTTCTTGCTTCATCCCTATGGGGTGGTGCTTGGCGAAGCTTTCTCGGTTGCGTTCTTTTTATCCGCGGGTCTGTTGCTTATTCTTGGGGCGCAGAGTCGGCGTCTGTCCACTGCAATGCTCGCTGGCCTGTGCTTCGCATTGGCGGCCTATTTCCGTTCGCAATACGAGTCTATTTTGATGGCGACCACCGGGCTTGCTGTACCGGTGTTGGCCTGGTGCTTGTGGCGGCGCGCGAGGCAAAACGGACTCGCGGAGCGTGCAAGCTATGCCACGACAGCAAAAGTCATCGTTGTGTCCCTGTTGGTGGCCCACGCAGTCATGCTGCCTTGGAGAGTGCATAACTACGCAGTAGCGCGAAATTTCGCCTGGGTCCAGACGGGTAATGTGATCTTCCTGAACGGCCTCAGCTCAGACGAGGCCCTCATCAAAAGGGGCGGGGGGTTTGTCGTCGAAGGAGCGGGGAATCTTGCGTGCAAAGTCGAGCCCAAATACTGCGACAGAACAGAAAAAGAGCTGTTCCTCAAGGCATTCTTGTCACATCCATTCGCGTGGTATCGAGCCAAGTTCGCAGCGGCCGGGGAGTACTGGAATACGTTTTCGTTTTCACGCCATCGCTTCACTACGTGGTTCCATGTTCAGGACGATCTAGGAAGTCTGGTTTATTTCATTTGTCTGATCGCCGTGCCGCTTCTGCTTGTACTCACGCGCAGGTATCAATGGTGGGATCTCATGGCATGGTCGGTCGCATCTCTCTACGCCGCTTCGTTCGTGATCTTCACGCTGGCACACTTCGAGTCGCGCTACTTCTACCTGTTGAAGATATTTGCCTTCGTCTGGTCCGCGAACATGTCCGCGATGGTTTGGGGCATGCGAAAGAAAGGCAAGCCCCAAACCGCCCCGCAGTGCACAAGCCCGACGCCTTGCTGACGGGCGACCATGTTCAAGAACTCGACCTTCGTCGAGACCGACCTTTCTGCAATCCTCAAAATAGAAATCCATGGCCGTGACCCAATGCGTCGACGGCCATCGCTTTAGCCGCGTTTCCATGGGCTATGCTGCACGGCACAACGCAATTTTTAGCTTGGAAACCAAACAATGGAAGATGTGAAGATCCTGCAGATCATGCCCGCCGAGGGCTGGGTTGCCGTGTATGACGGAGGCGACGACGGCGAGATGGAAGAGCCTTTGGCCTGTTTCGCGCTGGTCCAGGTCGACTACAAGAATGGCGACGGTCCTCAGACCGAAGTCCGCGGCATGGCGCCCGACGAAAAGCTCATGGCGTTCGTGGAAGACGCCGAGAATTTTGTGACGGTTCGTCGCGCCGAAGACAGCGAAGACGACGACGAAGAAGACGAGACGGATACCGAAGACTGAATGCCTGCGAGGCGCCGGGCAGGTGGCTCCATCGAAGACGGCGTTTATAACGCTTATTGCGATGCGTTGAATACCTAATCTGCGGGATTGTCGGGGATGTGCCAACGACTCACCATCGGCCCATGTACCTTCACCCCCTCACGGCCAGCCTGCCAGCCGCGGAGCGCGAGGCGCTCATCAAATGCAGCGAACTTCGCCACTACAAGCGCAATGACACGTTGCTGAACGCGGGTGAGTCGACCGACCAGATCTATTGCGTTGCAAGCGGTCTGCTGCGGGTCGTCACCCCGGCGCGAGATCAGCAGGGCACTGAAGTGACGACCGAGTTCGTCGCGCGCAACGACTTTTTCTTCGACCTCTCGATCCGCGATGACCGCTACCAGTCGATGCACACGCTCGTCGCGGCGCTGCCTTCGGCGGTCTATTTCGTGCCTATCGCCACCATGCGCGGCCTGTGCGCACGGCACCCCGAGGTCGCGCTCGGCCTTTTGGGCCTGGCGATGAAGCGTATGGGCATGCTGCGCACCCAGATGCGCCGTATTTCGTCGCTGTCGCCCGAAGCCGTCGTGCAGCGCGTCATGCACCAGTTGGCGGATCTGGCGCCGTCGAGCGCGGGCGGCTTCGACAAGCGCATTTCCCAGGCGGTGATCGCGTCGTATGCGGGCCTTTCGCGAGAAGTGGTCAACAAGACCATGCGCGGCATGGAGAACCGAGGCCTCATGCGCCGCGACGAAGAGGCGCTCTACCTGACCGAGGGCATGGCGATGACCGATTTCGGGTCGCTCCAGGACATCGGCATGCCGCCCCAGACCCTCCGCGCGGCCTGATTTCCGGCAAGATCAACCCGGCGTCGGCCGCTCAGGCTCCGCCCCGGGCTGGCTTGCCGCCGTCGTGCGGTGTTCCCAGGGGCCTCTCGGTGGCTTCGCCGTTCTCCACGTAGTTGAGGTCGACCGGGTGAACGATGACCGCGGTTTCTTCGCCATCGAACTTCACCAGCAGGTATTCGCCGCTCGACCCCCTGATGGTGCCGAACCTGTCCTGCAGTTCGACACGGCCGCCGCGTCGCGCCGGGACCTTGAAGCGTGTTCGGATGTAAGGAAGACCAACCTTGAAGTATTCGACCACGGAAACGCCCTGTCTTTGTTGTGGTGCCACGTCGGGATCTCTCTGGCAGCGCCTCCCTGGCTGGCACGAATCCGGCCGCTGCATGGGCTCAATTTCCCGGGTGGCTCGGGGCTGGCCTGTCAGCCGGTGCCGACCGTTGCTGACAGCCGTTTGGGTGCCCGAAAGCACCCGACCGTTGCGGGAAAACCCCGAATTCAACCCAATTCGAAGATTTTTTCAAGGGCTGCCTCTTTTGCGGGCACCGCGTTGCAGGCCACGCCAGGCAACGCTTTCGAGCGCTGCGCACATGGTTTTCCACAACATTGTCCCCATCGGAAAGGGAAAACGTGTCACTGCCGTGTGGTAGGCGGAGTGCATCGGGCGGCATGAATCCAGGCAAAAAAATACCCGCCGAAGCGGGTTGCGAGGAGCCCATGCGGGCGCTCTAAGAACGAACAGAGAGCTCTTCTTCTATTGCGGCCCTGTTGCGTGACAGCATGTGCATGGTCGGGGGAAGCGGGCGGGGCGCCTGTCAGCCGGAAACAGTCAGCAGCCGTAGGACACTTATTAAAACGTGAACTATTTGGCAGTCGATTCGGCTCCGTGGTTGTTGTGCTCCTGCAGCAAATTGGAATTGTCGGTGCCGTCCGACAAGGAGCCGGCGCGCGAAGCCCTAGATTTTGTTTGCTCGCTTCGAAGTGCGAGTTCTCTGTGTGTGACAGCACTCAAGAGGTTCAGCCCAGCCTTGTGCTGGGTTTTTTTTGTTCAAAGCAATTCGAAGTGAAACTCCGTGTTCCGGGGATGGCTGAGCAGTGGAGCCGCCACTTCGGTGGCGTGCTCCCAGGCTTCGCGCCATACGCGGGCGTTGGCAATCTGCGCATCGGTCATCGACTCGGTCCCCCACTCGAGCTGGCTCGACCAGGCCCGAAAACACTTCACCACGCGCGGGGGCGGCCCGATGCGCTGCTCGAGCACCCGCAGGAAGGTGAAGCGCACTTCCATCAGGTCCCTTATGGAGAGGCTCTGGCCTTCGAGGCGCACTGTGTAGGCTTGTTCGCGATTGGCTTTGTGATCGAACATCGGGCTCGCATGCAGAGGCTGCGAGCAACTTGCCAGGAGCGGTATGCCGCTCGTCCGAAGGTCTCAGCCCCGCCGCTAGAAAGGTGTGAGGACAAATACTAGCCAGACGCCAGTTGCCGGAAACGGGACAGCGGTCCCGGTTTACTGCTTTGCGCGGCTTTGCTCAACGCAGGAACACATGCTGCATGAACTGCTTGATCGGGTACTGGATCACCGTCTGCACCCGTGCCGGCAGTTCCAGCGGCCGCATCAGCATCTTGAGCGTCGTGCCGGCGCTCAGGTTGGTGCGAATGGTGCTGTTCATCTTCGCGCTCAGTTGCTGCACGTAGGCCGTGTCGCTCGCGCGGCCGGGCGAGCGCGACTTCACCACATGGCGGATGGCGCAGTCGGCGTCTTCGCTCTTGAGTTCCAGCGTGCGGCGGCCGATGGTGCCGAACACCCGGAAGCGGCTCAACTTCTCTTGTTCGCGGTAGCGCCGGAAGAAGCGGTAGAAGTGCTTGTAGTGGTTGACCTCGTCCGTCGCGATGCGGGTCGCCAGGTCATGCAGCACCGGCTCGGTGGTGCTGCGGGCCATGGCCCGGTAGTAGGTGGCGGTGCCGGTCTCGACCACGCAGCGCGCGGTCATTTCGAGGGCGCGGGTGGGGGCCAGCAGTTCGACCTTGCAGTAGGTCGCGTATTCCTCGAGGAAGCCCGCGTAGGCCGTGTCCCACTCGAACTCGGGCCACACGTGGCGCACGTAGGCGCGCAGGGCCTTGCCGTGCTGCAGTTCTTCCTTTTCCCAGTGGTTCGACAGCCACTCGGTGACCTCGTCGTCGCCCTTGAAGAAATCGATCAGGTTCTGGGTGTAGAGGTCGGAGCCGCTTTCGATGAAAGAGGCCGAGACGACCAGGTAGAAGAGGTTTTCGTCCGAGCGGACCTCATCGAGCGCAATGCGCGAGAAGTCCAGGTCTTCGATCTTCCAGTGTTCCGCCTCTTGCCTTGCCATGCGCGCTCCTTGCTTCAAGTCCGTACAAGTACGGATGACGTCGCCCGTGTTTGGTTCTCTTTTCCGTCAGTACCGCATATTAGCCGGGGCGCCCGGATCATGCCGTTTGGCCCCGGGGCGGCCCGGGGCCCGTGGCCAAACCTATAATCGTTTGTTCAAGCAAATCAAGCAGTTAGGCCGGTTCGCCGCAGTGGGTTCGACAAGAGGGTCGCCATCGCCGCGCCGCCCTCGACAGAAGACGAATCCAAAGATGAGCCAGCCCACATTCACGGTCGCGGACATCCGCAAGACCTTTCTCGATTTCTTCGCTTCCAAGGGCCACACGGTGGTTCCTTCCAGCTCGCTTGTGCCGGGCAACGACCCCACCCTGATGTTCACCAACTCGGGCATGGTCCAGTTCAAGGACGTGTTCCTCGGCGAAGACAAGCGCCCCTACGTTCGCGCCGCCTCGGTCCAGGCCTGCCTGCGCGCCGGCGGCAAGCACAACGACCTCGAGAACGTGGGCTACACCGCGCGCCACCACACCTTCTTCGAGATGCTGGGCAACTGGAGCTTCGGCGACTACTTCAAGCGTGAATCGCTCAAGTGGGCCTTCGAGCTGCTCACCCAGGTCTACAAGCTGCCGGCCGAGAAGCTCTGGGCCACCGTCTACATCGAGGACGACGAGGCCTACGATATCTGGACCAAGGAAATCGGCCTGCCGCCCGAGCGCGTCGTGCGCATCGGCGACAACAAGGGCGGCCGCTACATGTCCGACAACTTCTGGATGATGGCCGACACCGGCCCCTGCGGCCCGTGCTCCGAAATCTTCTTCGACCACGGCCCCGAGATCCCCGGCGGCCCGCCCGGCAGCCCCGATGAAGACGGCGACCGCTACATCGAGATCTGGAACAACGTGTTCATGCAGTTCGACATGCAGCCCGACGGCTCGGTCAAGAAACTGCCCGCGCCCTGCGTCGACACCGGCATGGGCCTGGAGCGCCTGGCCGCGATCCTGCAGCACGTGCACAGCAACTACGAAATCGACATCTTCGACGCGCTCATCAAGGCCGCTGGCCGCGAGACCGGGACGCAAGACCTGTCGAACAACTCGCTGAAGGTGATTGCCGACCACATCCGCGCCACCTCGTTCCTGGTGGCCGACGGCGTCATCCCGTCGAACGAAGGCCGCGGCTACGTGCAGCGCCGCATCATTCGCCGCGCCATCCGCCACGGCTACAAGCTGGGCCAGAAGAAACCCTTCTTCCACAAGCTGGTGCCCGACCTCGTCAAGCTGATGGGCGATGCGTACCCCAAGCTGGTGGCCGATGAGAAGCGCATCACCGACACGCTGAAGGCCGAGGAAGAGCGCTTCTTCGAGACTTTGGCCAACGGCATGGAAATCCTCGACGCGGCGCTGGTGGGCGGTGCCAGGACGCTGCCGGGCGAAGTGGCTTTCAAGCTGCACGACACCTACGGCTTCCCGCTCGACCTGTCGGCCGACGTGTGCCGCGAGCGCGGCGTGAGCGTCGACGAAGCCGGCTTCAACGTCGCGATGGAAAAGCAGAAGGCCGCGGGCCGTGCCGGCGGCAAATTCAAGATGGATCGCAACGTCGAATACACCGGCGCGGGCAACGTCTTCACCGGCTACGAGCACCTCGAAGAAAGCGCCAAGGTCGTGGCGCTGTACCTCGAAGGCACGGCCGTGCAGGAACTGAAGGAAGGCCAGAGCGGCATCGTGGTGCTCGACACCACGCCGTTCTATGCCGAGAGCGGCGGCCAGGTCGGCGACCAGGGCGTGCTCGTGGCCGAGGGCGTGCAGTTCGGCGTGGAAGACACGCAGAAGATCAAGGCCGACGTGTTCGGCCACCACGGCACGCAGACCCAGGGCACGCTGAAGGTGGGCGACGCGGTCAAGGCCGCGGTCGACACCGCACGCCGCGCCGCCACCATGCGCAACCACTCGGTCACCCACCTGATGCACAAGGCCCTGCGCGAAGTGCTGGGCGACCACGTGCAGCAGAAGGGCTCGCTGGTCGATGCCGACAAGACCCGCTTCGACTTCGCGCACAACGCCCCCGTCACGCGCGAGCAGATCGCCGAGATCGAGAAGCGCGTCAACGCCGAGATCCTGGCCAACGCACCGACCCAGGCCCGCGTGATGGACATGGAATCGGCCCAGAAGACCGGCGCCATGATGCTGTTCGGCGAGAAGTACGGCGAGACCGTGCGCGTGCTCGACATCGGCTCCAGCCGCGAACTGTGCGGCGGCACCCATGTCAGCCGCACCGGCGACATCGGCCTCTTCAAGATCGTCAGCGAAGGCGGCGTGGCCGCCGGCGTGCGCCGCATCGAGGCCGTCACCGGCGCCAACGCGCTGTCGTACCTGCAGGACCTGGAGTCGACCGTGCAGAGCGTGGCAGCCACGCTCAAGTCGCCGGCCGCCGAGCTGCAGGGCCGCCTCACGCAGGTGCTCGAGCAGGTGAAGGCGCTGGAGCGCGAAGTGGGCTCGCTCAAGGGCAAGCTCGCTTCGTCCAAGGGCGACGAACTGCTGGCGCAGGCGGTCGACGTCAACGGCATCAAGGTGCTCGCGGCCAAGCTCGACGGCGCCGACGCCAAGACGCTGCGCGACACCATGGACAAGCTGAAGGACAAGCTCAAGACCGCCGCCATCGTGCTGGCCGCCGTCGACGGCGACAAGGTGCAGATCGCCGCCGGCGTCACGGCCGACAGCACGGCCAAGGTCAAGGCCGGCGAGCTGGTCAACTTCGTGGCCCAGCAGGTGGGCGGCAAGGGCGGCGGCAAGGCCGACATGGCCATGGCCGGGGGCACCAACCCGGCGGGCCTCGCGGCCGCGCTGCAGTCGGTGCAGGCCTGGGTCGCGGAACGCGCCTGACGGCACCACGGTCCCTTCGAGCCACAAGCACTTCATGCCAGACGCAACGCCCGGTGAAGTGCTGGTGATGGGGGCCGGAACCATCGGGTGCTTCATTGGCGGCAGCCTTGCGGCGGCGGGCGTGCCCGTCACCTTCGTCGGCCGTCCGCGCGTGCTCGAGAAGCTCGCGACGCACGGGCTCACGCTCTCCGACATGGACGGTGCCCGGCACAAGCTGCCGGCCACCGGGCTGCAGCTGTGCGAGCAAGTGCCCGTCGGCGCCAGCCCCGCGCTGGTGCTGCTCTGCGTGAAGAGCGGCGCCACGGCCGAGGCGGCGGCCGAGCTGGCCTTCGCATTGCCCGCTGGCACCACGGTCGTCTCGCTGCAGAACGGCATCTCCAACGGCACGGCCGCATCCCAGACCGGGCCTTCGCTCAACGTGCTGTCGGGCATGGTGCCCTACAACGTGGCCGAGATCGGCCCGGGCGCCTTCCATCGCGGCACGCCCGGCCGGCTGGCCGCGCAGGACGACCCGGCCCTGCGCCCCTGGCTGCCTGTGTTCGAGCGCGCCGGCGTGCCGCTCGACCTGCATGCCGACCTGCTGCCGGTGCAGTGGGGCAAGCTGCTGCTCAACCTCAACAACCCGGTCAACGCGCTCTCCGGCCTGCCGCTGCGCGAAGAGCTGATGCTGGGCGGCTACCGCCGCTGCTTCGCTTCGCTGATCGACGAGGCCTTGAGCATCCTCAACGTCGCCGGCATCGTGCCGGCGCAAGTGGCTGCGGTGCCGGCGCGGCGCCTGTCGAGCCTGCTGCGCCTGCCTGACTGGCTGTTTCGCATCGTCGCGGCGCGCATGCTGCGCATCGATGCCAAGGCGCGTTCCAGCATGGCCGATGACCTGGCCCTGGGCCGTCGTACCGAAATCGACGCGCTCAGCGGCGAGGTCGTTCGACTCGCGCAGCAGCACGGCCTGAGCGCGCCGCGCAATGCGCGCATGGTGGCTTTGCTCGATGCCTGGCCGCAGGAGCCCAGGCGTTGGTCGGCGCGCCAGTTGCAGGACGCGCTCGGCCTGTAGCGCCGGCGGTGCGCCTGAACGCATGCGGCCTCGGGTACGCAGCTTTCACGGATTTTCAGGCGACACGAACCTTCGTACTGTGGCGATGCGCGCACAGTGTTCGTCCTCGATATTTGTCATCTGCGTGAGCATGTGTTGCCGCGGCGAAACCATCTTCGTAGCGTGCGTGGCGCATCGTGGGCCATGACTCCATTCGGCCTATGGCGCGCAAACATTTTGAGAGAGAAAAGTTCCGGCAGTCGTTGAGCCGTCGCATTCGATCAGCTAAAACTGGCGCACTTCAATGGACGAGGGAACGCGCGTGAAACCAACGAGAAGAGCCGCGAAAATTCTTGCCATCGCCAGCATGGCCTGTGCCGTTGCCGACACGCGCGAACGCGCCGTGTCGATGTCCTGGCGCTGATCGCACCCTCCGCCTCCAGCCCCCGCTTCGCATCTCACCAACCCGCTTTTTGACGGGAATGGACGAGCTCATCCCACGCATTCTGGGACCACCGCTTTTCAAGCGGTGTAGTGCCTGCATGCCCGTGCTGTCCTGACGAACGAGCCGTTCGCCGGGAGGGCTCCGTGCTGCCCGTTTTTATCGGTTGTTCATCCATCCCATCACCGCGCGTGTCGCGCGCATCGCTGGCTATCCGCCGGCGCTTGCGGGGACGGCGCATCTTCTTCTTACCCAGAGTACCCAGAGGCGATCATGAAAAAATTCAACACACCCGTCGTCAATCATCTTGCCATCACGGCGGTGACCCTTGCCGTGCTCACGGCTTGCGGCGGCGGCGGAGACAGTGGCGGCGGTGCTTCTCTCGGAGGCGGCGGCGTCGGCCTCGGCGCGTCGTCGGGGCCGGTGGTGTCGGCACCCGCGGCCGACCCCACGCATAAGGCGCCCGACGACGGTGTGCCGTTGGCCGCCAATGACGCGGCCGCCGCCGCGGTGGACCGCTCGGCCAAGCCGCAGGAACTGCCCGACACCGTCTGGCCCAGCAACTACAAGCTGTGGTTCCGCCCCGATGCGGCGCTCAAGACTTTCGTCGGCCGCGGCGACGTGGAGATCGAGGTGCTCAAGCCCGTCGATGCCATCGTGGTGGCCGCGCACAACCTCAACTTCGCGAAGGGCCGCACCACCTTGCGCAAGGTGTCGAACCCGGGCGAGGCGATACCGCTGATCCCCACGCCGCAGACGCTCGGCGACTTCGTGCAACTGCGCCTGAATGGCGGCCAGATTGCCAAGGGCAAGTACCTGCTGCACATGGAGTGGGACGGCAAGATCCAGTTCTCCGACGCGGAGTTCTGCCCGCCCGCCGAGATGCAGCGCAACCCGTTCTGCTCGGCGGCCACCGGCATCTTCAAGGTCGGCCTCTCGACGCCCGAGGGCGTGAGCAGCGACGCCATCGTGACGCAGGGCGAGACCAACTATGCACGGCAGTGGTTCCCGGGCTGGGACGAGCCGGCCTTCCGCCACACCTTCGAGATCTCGGCGGAGGTGCCGGGCGACTGGAAGACGGTGTCCAACGGCGCGCAGCTATCGGCCGTGAAGCTGCCCGACGGCTACCAGCAGGTGTCGTTCGAGAAGACGCCGTCGATGCCCATGTACCTGACCTTCTTCGGCGGCGGCAAGTTCGACATCCTGCCCGACACCTTCAAGAACCCGCTGGACGGCAGCGACATTCCGCTGCGCTGGTTCACGCCGCCGGGCCGCTCCACCTGGGCAACCTTCCCGATGGAGTGGACCAAGGTGGCCATGGACTATTACTACAAGTACACCGGCATCCCGCTGCCGATCAAGAAGTTCGACACCATCGCCGCCAACGACAGCTACAACAACAAGCCCAACACCGGCTTCGGCGGCATGGAGAACTGGGGTGCGATCTTCGAGTTTGCCGATGCGGTGCTCACCAAGCCGGGCGACAAGCCCACGCTGTATTCGGTGACGGTGGTCACGCATGAAATCGCGCACCAGTGGTTCGGCGACCTGGTCACGCTCGACTGGTGGGACAACGTGTGGCTCAACGAGTCGTTCGCGCGCTGGTTCGAAAGGCGCACCACCATCAAGTTCCACCCCGAGTACTACAGCTTCTCCGACTACGTGCTCGACAAGCACAGCGTGATCGTGGCCGACCTGCGGAGCACCGCGGTGCCGGTGCAGCGCAACCTCAACGACGCGGGCTCGTTCGGCTTCATCAGCCCGTCGATCTTCGTCTACAACAAGGGCAGCCACGTGCTGGAGACGGTGCAGAACTACATCGGCGAAGAGGCGATGCAGAAGGGCCTGCAGATCTACCTGAAGGACTACGGCTTCGGCAACGTCACGCCGTCGCGGCTGTGGACGTCGCTGGAGAAGGTGAGCGGCGGCAAGAAGGTGGCCGACATCGGCGACAGCTTCATCCGCCAGACCGGGGTGCCGCTGCTCACGGTGGATGCGCAATGCGCGGCCGACCGCACCTACGTCAACATCACGCAGGAGTCGTTCCCCAACCAGAACCAGTTCCCGGCCTCGACCTGGAACATCCCGGTCACGCTGGCCTACGGCGACGCGATGGAGCAACGCAAGACCTTCGTCATGTCGACGGGCGCCGTGCAGGTGGAACTGCCGGGCTGCACCGCGGTGCTGGCCGGGCCGACCGGGCAGGACTACTACGTGAGCAACTACAGCGCGCAGTCGTGGAGCGCGCTGCTGGCCAAGGCACAGAGCTTTGCCGCCAACAAGCCGCTGCTGCTGAACATCGAGCGAGACGCCTTCCGGCTGCTGCAGGTGGGCCGCATCACGCAGGCGCAGTACGACCAGATCAAGGGCGTGGTGAACCTGCCGGCGGCGCTGCTGGCCAAGACAGGCGAGAGCCAGCAGAGGATGGCGGCCGTCGACGTGGGCGTGGAGAAGGAGGAATACCCGCACGCGTTGCGCTTCCAGGGCAACCTGAAGCTGCGCGAGAACGAGAAGCGCTGAGAAAGAAGGCCACCATGAACACGCGATCGAAGAAATGGCTGGCCACCGGCGCCTCGGCGCTGCTGCTGGCCGCATGCGGCGCCGGCAGCACCGGCGGCGCGCCCGAGGCAGAGCTGGTCGGCATCTACGCCGTCAAACAGAACGGTGCGCTCAAGGAGCTGATCAAGATCGAGCGCCAGGGCGACGGCTACGTCATGCGCGACAAGGTGCGCACGCCCGAGTGGAGCGAACCGAAGATGCAGATGCGGCCCGTGAAACGCGAGCAATGGACTCGCATCACCACCGACAAGGAGAACACCGCCTTCGTCGGCGTGGCGAGCGGGCAGCTCGGCATCTTCAAGGTGCCGGCGGGCTGGAAGAAAAATGGCTTCCAGACCTCGACCGGCTACTTCCTGTTCTATTCGCAGGGGCCGGTCGAGGCGTACAAGCTCTGACGCAAAGCGCTACCGCGTTCAGGCCGCGGGCGCGACGCTCGCGCCCTCGATGCGGTGGCGCTTCAGCGCATCGGCGACGAAGCCGCCGGCCTTCATTTCCTCGACGAAGGCCGCCAGCAGCGCCTGCGCGTCGGCGCCCCGGCTGGCCGGCGTGCCCATGGCCTGCTGGATCACCATGAAGCGGCCCGGCAGCACGCGCACGCCCGGCGCGCGCTGCGCCTCGCCTTCGAGCATCTGGCGGATGCCGGCCGCCACTTCGACCTCGCCGGCGCGCAGCGCGGCCAGCGCCGGGCCTGCGCCCTGCAGGCGGACGATTTCCGCCTGCTTGATTTCGCGCGTCAGGAACAGGTCGTAGGCGCTGCCCGCGCCGACCGAGATGCGATGGCCCTGCGCGTCGATCTGCGCGTTGTCGGCCAGCGCCGAAGCCGAGGGCACGAGGTAGCTGCCTTCGATCAGCACATAGGGCGCGGTGAACAGCAGCCCCTCGCTGCGCGCCGGGTCGATGGCGAAGAAACCGATGTCGGCCTTCTCGTTTTTCACCGCGTCGACCGAGGCCGCGGCCTTCTCGAACACCACCAGCTCGATGCCCACGCCCAGCCGCCGCGCGAACTCGCGCGCCAGGTCGATCGACACGCCCACCGGCTCGCCGCCGTCCGGGTTCCTGTTGGCGAGGATCGGGTTGCCGAGGTTGATCGAGGCGCGCAGCGTGCCGCCGGGGGCGAAGGCGGAAACGAGGGCAGGGGAAATCGTCGTCGGCTGAGGCTGTGTCATGGCGTTCATTCGTCGGCTGGGCCGCTCGGAAAGATGGGAGCGCGCCAGTTTACGGGGGCCTGCTTGCCATAATTCCTACCGGATGTAGGGAAGCGCGCTCACCGGCCGGGCATCGCGGCTTCGCTTAGGCTTGGCGGCATTCGAAGAACCAATTCCGTCTCCGCCGTGCCGCTCTCCACCTTTCTTGTCGAAGACAACGCCCATATCCGTCACAACCTCATCGCCGCCATGGAGGACGAGGTCGACATCCGCCTGATCGGCACCGCCACCACCGAGGAGGAAGCCGTCGCCTGGCTCGCCGAGAACCCGGGCGCCTGGGACCTGCTGGTGGTCGACCTGTTCCTGCACGAGGGCTCCGGCCTGGGCATCGTCAAGCGCTGCGGCCGCAGCCGGCCCGGCCAGCGCGTGGTGGTGCTGACCAACTACGCCACCGGCGAGATCGCCGACTGGGCGCGCGAACTCGGCGCCGACGCCGTGTTCGACAAGGCGGCGGAGCTGGACGGCTTCTTCTCGCTGTGCGCCAGCCTCGAGGCGGAAGGCCGGGAGCGTGGCGGCGAGCCGCTGGAAAGCCTCGCGCCATGAGCGCCGGCGCCCAACCCTCCGTGGCCGAGGTGCTGCGTCCGCTGCGCAATGCCACCCACGCACTGCACGAAGCGCTCGACAGCCGCCTGCCGATCGCGCGCGAAGACGCCTCGCTGGCCGACTACGCCGCCCACCTGCGTGCCCTGCGCCCGTGGCTGGAGGCTGTGCGCCAGGCGCTGGCCGCCCCCGGCGACCCGGGGCTCGACCGCGTGGCGCGGCGTACCGAGCGGCGGCTGGCCGCGCTCGCGCTCGATCTAGAAGACGCCGGCGCGGCGCCCGACGGGCAGTGCGCCGCGGCCCCCTCCGAAGCCTCCGAAGCACCGCTGGCCCCGCAACTCGCGCAGGCCTCCAGCGACCCGGCCTTTGCCTGGGGCCTGGCCTACGTGCTCGAAGGCTCCCAGCTCGGCGGCATGGCCATGCACAAGCGCCTGGGGCCGCGGCTGGCGCCGCACCCGATGCGTTACTTCCAGCCGGTCGATGCACCCGAAGGCCTGCCCGCGCAGTGGAAAGACTTTGTCGCGCAACTGGCGGCCGTGATGCGCGACCCGGCGGCGGTCGGCTCGGCCCAGCGCGGCGCGGTGGCCGGCTTCGAGACCCTGATGCCGCGTTTCGGCCTGCAGCCTGCCGGACTGTAGGAACCGACCGACGAGACAGCCAAGGACACGCAGGCATGATCCTTTCGACTTATTTTCTTCAGAAGAACCCGAGCGGCTGCAGCCGCGTCGCATGAGCTTGTCCAACGTGCCATCGCCCCTCATTTCCACCGAGCCCGCGGCCGGCGGCCGGCCCATCGAGCCCCCAGAGGTCGACCTGTCCAACTGCGACCTCGAGCCGATCCGCGTGCCCGGCTCGATCCAGCCGCACGGCCGCATGCTGGTGCTGCTGCCCGATTCGCTGGCGCTGGTCGCATGGAGCGAGAACTGGCCCGACGACCAACTGGCCGCCGCGCTGGCGGCCGTTCGCGGGCTGAGCCTGCCGCCGCTGGCGCCGGGCGGCTCGCCGGTGTCGCTGGGCGCGATGACGCTGGCGCAGGTCACCTTCGACGCCGCCGCGCACCGCAGCAACAACCACCTGATCGTCGAGTTCGAGGCCGCCTCGCCCTCGGGCGGCAACGAGGCGCCGATCTATTCGCTGGGCCGCGTCTTCCTGCCCCGCTTGCAGGAGGCGGGCACGATGACCGAGCTGTGTGCCCTGGCCGCGCGCGAAATGAAGCGGCTCACCGGCTTCGGCCGCTGCCTGGTCTACCGCTTCGACGCCGCCGGCCACGGCGAGGTGCTGGCCGAGGAGGCCGACGCCGGCTATGACAGCTACAGCGGCCATCACTTTCCCGCCTCCGACATTCCGCGGCAGGCGCGCGCGCTGTACCTCGTCAATCATTTCCGGCTGATTGCCGACGCCAACTACCGGCCGGTGCGCCTGCGCGCCACCGACGCCGCGCTCACCGCCGCCGACATCGACCTGTCGCAGGCGCAGCTGCGCAGCGTCTCGCCGATCCACCTCGAGTACATGCGCAACATGGGCACGCTGGCGTCCATGTCGGTGTCGATCGTCATCGACGGCAAGCTCTGGGGGCTCATCTCCTGCCATGACCATGCGCCGCGCTTCCTCGACACCGGCACGCGGCTCGCGTGCGAGCACCTGGGCCAGCTGCTGTCGCTGCAGATCCAGTCGAAGGAAAGCAACGGCGAGGTGGCCGAGCGGCTCGAGCTGCGCCAGCTCACGCTGCAGATCGTCTCGCACCTGGCCGACAGCGACGCCACCCTGCAGCACCTGACGGCCGAGGTTTCGCTGATGCTGCGCGTGATGCGCGCCACCGGTGCCGCCGTGGTGCTCGACGACGAAGCCTGGTGCGTGGGCGACGTGCCGGCCCGGGTGCATGTGCAGGAACTGGCTGGCTGGATCGCCGGGCTTGGCGTGGAGGTCTACGAGAGCAACGCGCTGGCCGCGCACTTCGCGCCCGCGGCGCAGTTCCAGGACGTGGCGGCGGGCGTGCTCGCCATATCGATTTCGCAGGTGCACCGGCACCTGATCCTCTGGTTTCGGCCGGAGATCGTGCAGACGGTGCGCTGGGCGGGCGATCCGCAGAAACCGCAGATGGTGGTCAGCGGGCGCATGCATCCGCGCCTGAGCTTCGCGAGTTGGGTCGAGCACATCCGGGGGCGCTCCACGCCGTGGTCCGTGGCCGAGGTCGGGGCGGCCGGCGAGCTGCGCCAGGCGCTGATCGGCATCGTGCTGCGCCGCGCCGAGGAGCTGGCGGCCGTGGCCTCCGAGCTGGGCCGCGTCAACAAGGAGCTGGAGGCTTTCTCGTACACCGTGTCGCACGACCTGCGCGCGCCCATGCGGCACATCGCCGGCTATGTCGACCTGGTGGCCCAGACCGAGGGCAAGCAGCTGAGCGCGCGAGCTCATCGCTATCTTTCGCACGTCAAGGACGCCGCCGCCTTCGCGGGGCAGATGGTCGACGCGCTGCTCGACTTCTCGCGCATGGGCCGCTCCGCGCTCAAGCAGCGGCAGGTCGACAGCGCCTCGCTGGTCGACGGGCTGGTGCGCGAACTGACGCGGCTGGAGCCGCAGCGCAACATCGAGTGGCAGGTCGACGCCGACCTGCCGCTGCTGTACGCCGACCCGCTGCTGCTGCAGGTGGCGGTGCGCAACCTGCTGGCCAACGCGGTCAAGTACTCGCGCACCCGCAGCCCGTCGCGCATCGCGGTGCGCGCCATCCACAGCGACCTGGGCGACGGCCTCGAGGTGCAGGACAACGGCGTGGGCTTCCAGATGAAATACGTCGACAAGCTGTTCGGCGTGTTCCAGCGGCTGCACCAGGCCGAGGATTTCGAAGGCACGGGCATCGGCCTGGCCAATGTGAAGCGGATCGTGGAGCGTCATGGCGGCACGGTCTGGGCAAAAGGGGAGATCGACGCGGGGGCGAGCTTCGGCTTCATCCTGCCGCGCCAGGGCCCCGACAACGCGGCCGCCTCGACGGCACCGGCCGCCAACGGAGAAGGACATGCTTAAGCCGATCCTGCTTGTCGAGGACGACAAGCGAGACCTCGAACTCACCCTCATCGCGCTGGAGCGCAGCCAGCTCGCGAACGACGTGGTCGTGCTGCGCGACGGCGCGCAGGCGCTCGAATACCTGCACCGAGAAGGCGAACACGCGGAGCGCGCCGAGGGCAACCCGGCCGTGATCCTGCTGGACCTGAAGCTGCCCAAGGTCACCGGCCTGGAAGTGCTGCAGGCGGTGCGCTCCAACGCGGCGCTGCGCAGCATTCCGGTGGTGATGCTCACCTCGTCGCAGGAAGAGTCGGACGTGCTGCGCAGCTACGAGCTGGGCGTGAACGCCTATGTGGTCAAGCCGGTGGCCTTCGACCGATTCGTCTCGGCCATTGCCGAGCTGGGTGTGTTCTGGGCGGTGCTCAACGAGCCGCCACCGGGTTCGCTGAAGGCGGCGCGCAAACATGAATAGCGCGGGCGGCGCCGTTGCCGCGAATCCGCAGCCTCCGGGCATCCTGATCCTCGAAGACTCGCGCTTCGACGTCGAACTGCTGCTCGAGGCGCTGTCCCGGGCTTTGCCGGCCGCCACCACGCATGTGGTGCGCGACGAGCGCGGCTTCGTCGAGGCGCTGAACGGGGGCGGCTTCTCGCTGATCCTGTCCGACTACGAGCTGCCGGGATTCTCGGGCGCGCATGCGCTCGAGGTGGCGCGCCGCCTGGCGCCGGAAACGCCTTTCGTCTTCGTCTCCGGCGTGATCGGCGAGGACAACGCGGTCGAGCTGCTCAAGAGCGGCGCGACCGACTACGTGAGCAAGGGCCGCCTGGCGCGGCTGCCGGTGGTGCTGGAACGCGCGCTCAAGGAGTCCGACGACCGGCGCGCCAAGGCGCTGGCCGAGCGCCGGCTGAACGCGGCCAACGCCGCCATCATGGAAGCCGAGGCGCGCCGCCTCGCGCTGATGGAGCTGGGCGACCGCATCCGCGACATGGACGAGCCCGGCGACATCGCCTATGCGGCTTCCGAGATGCTCGGGCGGCGCCTTGCCGTGGACCGCGCCGGCTACGGCCTGGTGGACACGGCGGCCGAGACCATCGCCATCACCCGCGACTGGACCGCGCCCGGCGTGGCCAGCCTGGCGGGCCTGCTGCACTTTCGCGACTACGGCAGCTACATCGACGACCTGCGCTGCGGCGTGACCGTGGCCTTCGACGACGCGCGCGTCGACCCGCGCACCCGCGACACCGCCGCTGCGCTGGAGGCCATCACGGCGCGCGCGGCGGTCAACATGCCGCTTACCGAGCGCGGCGGGCTGGTGGGGCTGCTCTATCTCAACCACGGCCAGGTGCGGCCCTGGCTGGCCGACGAACTGGACTTCATCCGCGAGGTCGGCGACCGGGTGCGCTCGGCCATCGCGCGGCGCGAGGCGCAGATCGAGCTGAAGGCCTTTGCCGAATCGCTGGAACGCCAGGTCGAGGCGCGCACCTACGAGCGCGACCGCACCTGGGCCTTGAGCCAGGACCTGCTGGGCGTGGCCAATGCCCAGGGCTACTTCGTGAGCGTGAACCCGGCCTGGGAGACCGTGCTGGGCTGGAGCGCCGACGAGATCCGGGCCCTGCCGTTCCGCACGCTGGTGCATGCCGACGACCTGGCCCTTACCGAGGCCGAACTGCAGCGCCTGACGCTGGGCGAGCGCACCACCGGTTTCGAGAACCGCTACCGCATGAAGAGCGGCGGCTATCGCTGGCTCTCGTGGACGGCCGTGCCCGACAACGGCCTGCTGTACGCCGCCGCGCGCGACATCACCGAACAGAAAGAGCGCGCGGCCGAACTCGATACCGCGCGCGAGCAATTGCGCCAGAGCCAGAAGCTCGAAGCCGTGGGCCAGCTCACCGGAGGCCTGGCGCACGATTTCAACAACCTGCTGGCGGCCATCAGCGGCAGCCTGGAGCTGATGCGCCGGCGCGGCCTGGACGGCAAGCCGGCCGACATGGAGCGCTACGTGGGCGTGGCGCAGGGCGCCGTGAAGCGCGCGGCCTCGCTCACGCACCGGCTGCTGGCCTTCTCGCGGCGCCAGACGCTGGAGCCCAAGCCGCTGAACGCCAACCGGCTGGTGACGGAAATGGAAGAGCTGCTGCGCCGCACGCTCGGCCCGCAGATCGCGCTGGAGACGGTGGCGGCAGTGGGCCTGTGGAACGTGCACGCCGACCCGGGCCAGCTGGAGAACGCGCTGCTCAACCTGTGCATCAATGCGCGCGACGCCATGCCCGAAGGCGGCACGCTGGTGATCGAGACCGCCAACCGCTGGATCGACGCACGCACCGCGCGCGGGCGCGACCTGCCGATGGGGCAGTACGTGTCGCTCACCGTCAGCGACAACGGCGTGGGCATGCCGCCCGAGGTGGTGGCGCGCGCCTTCGATCCCTTCTTCACGACCAAGCCGATCGGCATGGGCACGGGGCTGGGCCTGTCGATGATCTACGGCTTCGCGAAGCAGTCGGGCGGCCAGGTGCGCATCTACTCGGAAGTGGGCAAAGGTACTTCGGTCAGCATCTACCTGCCGCGCCACGACATGCAGGAAGAAGTGGCCGCGGCTCCGGCCGAGACCATGCTCGCGCCGCGCGCCGACCAGGGCGACACGGTGCTGGTGGTCGACGACGAGCCCGCGCTGCGCATGATCATCGTCGAGGTGATGCAGGGCCTGGGCTATGCCACGCTGGAGGCCGGCGACGGCGCCGAGGCGCTGCGCATCCTGCAGTCGCCGCGACAGCGCATCGACCTGCTGGTGAGCGACGTGGGCCTGCCCGGCGGCATGAACGGCCGGCAGGTGGCCGACGCCGCGCGCACCGCGCGGCCCGGCCTGAAGGTGCTGTTCATCACCGGCTACGCCGAGAACGCGGTGCTGAGCCACGGCCACCTGGACCCCGGCATGCACGTGATGACCAAGCCCTTCGAGATGGACGTGCTGGCGCGCCGCGTGAAGCAGCTGATCGAGAGCCGATAGAACCGAAAGCGCCTCAGGACTCCGCCGGCGTCACCGCGCCCAGCGGCCCCAGCGGGCCGAAGGCGCCCGGCGAGCTTGCTCCGGCCAGCGGCAGCCGCACCGTCACCTGCAGGCCCGGGCCCAGCCCGGTGCCGTCGAGCGCGATGGTGCCGCCGTGCGCATCGATCACCGCGCGCACGATCGCCAGCCCCAGGCCGCTGCCGGTCTGCGTCTGGTCGGGGTCGCGGAAGAAGCGATCGAACACGCGCTCGCGCAGCGCCGGCATGATGCCCGGCCCTTGGTCTGCCACCGTCAGCACCGCCTCGTTGCCGACGCGCCGGATGCCCACGCTCACCGTCGAGCCGACGGGGCTGTACTTGGTGGCGTTGTCGATCAGGTTGTCGATCATCGAGACCAGGCTGTCGCGGTCGCCCGCGATCTCCACCGGCTCGTCGGTCACCAGTTCGATCTCCACCTCGCGCACATGCGCCAGCGCCGACAGCGCCGCGAGCCGCTCCTGCAGCAGGTCGTCGAGCCGCAGCGGCCCGGGCGCCGAGGCCTGGGCGTTGCTGCGCATGAGCCGCAGCAGCTGGCCCACCAGCCGTTCGGCGCGCGCATTGCTGTTGAGCACCCGCGCGAACAGCTCGTGCTGGCGCTCGGTGGGAATGTGCTGCGTCAGCAGCGACTGCAGCGCCTCCACGTTCACCCGCATCGCCGCGATGGGCGTGCGCAGCTCGTGCGCCGCGTCGGCAATGAAGCTCTGCTCGCGCGCGATGCTGGCACGCAGCCGGTCCATGAGCGCGTTGAAGTTGTGCACCAGCGGCAGCAGCTCTTCGTGCCGCGGCAGGGCGGTCACCGGGGCCAGGTCGTGCGGGCCGCGCGAGGCGATCTCGCGCGCCACCTTGCGCCAGGGCCGCAGCGCCAGCCGGATCGACAGCCACGCCGGCAGCAGCAGGAAGGGCACGCTGATGATCAGCGGCAGGACGTAGTAGCCGCGCGTCTGGAAGGTGAGCCAGATCTGCATGCCGCCGGGCGTGATCAGCGTGACGCGGGTCTTGCCCGTGGGCGACTCGATGGTGCGTGCGCGCCAGCTCTTGCCGTCGGCCTCCACCGTCTCGCCGATGTCGGGGCGGGTGTTCGAGATGCCCGAAGGCACGCCGTCGGAGCGATAGATTTCGCGGCCGTTCTGCCACACGATGACGCTCGGCGACAGCGTGGCGTCGTTGCCGCTGCCGAAGGCATTGCGCAGCGCCAGGTCCATGGCGCGCAGGCTTTCGTACTGCTTGGCTGGCTGGTCGGTGAGGTTGCGCGCCACCGTGAGCATGCTGCGCTGCGAGGCGTCGAGCGTCGACAGGTCGTCGATCATCGCGGAGCCCAGCAGCAGCGCGACGGCCACGCTCCACAGCAGCGTCATCATGCCGATCTGCGCGAACATCAGCCGGCGCACCAGCGAGGGCCGCCTCAGCCGCCCCCAGAGGTTGCGCAGCAGCCGGCGCGGTGCCCGCGCGAGCGCCCCCAGCGCATCGAGCGACATGGGCGTCACGCCGGCTCCACCGGGTGCGACGCTGTCAGGTAGATCACGTAGCCGATGCCGCGCACGGTGCGGATGTAGCCGTCGCCGATCTTGCGGCGCAGGTTGGAGATGTGCACGTCCAGCACGTTGCTTCCGGGGCTCTGGCCGGGCATGGAGACCAGCGCCAGTTGCTCGAGCATGCGGCGCGCGACCACGCGGTCGGCGCGCTTGACCAGCAGGGTTAGCAGCTTGAATTCGCTGCGCGACAGCGCCACCGGCTCGCCGTTCACGCGCACGCGCTGCGTCGGCTCGTGCAGCCACAGGCCGCGCACCTCGAAGGTGGCGCCGTCGCCGCCGTAGCTGCGGCGGGTGAGGGCGCGCACGCGCGAGATCAGCTCCGCCAGCACGAAGGGCTTGACCAGGTAGTCGTCGGCGCCGTTGTCCAGGCCCAGCAGCCGGTCGTTCAGGCCGTCGCGCGCGCTCAGGATCAGCACCGGCAGGCGCGCGCCTTCGCGGCGCAGCCGTTCGAGCACGGCCAGGCCGTCGCCGTCGGGCAGGCCGAGATCGAGCAGCAACAGGTCGCAGCCTTGCTCGTCAAGGATGCGCATTGCTTCCTCGATGCGGCGCACCCACACCACGTCCATGCCCTGGGTCTGCAGTGCGACGCGAATGCCGGTGGCCAGATCGAAGTCGTCTTCGGCCAGGAGGATCTTCATGGGCGGCAATCTACCCCCTGAAGCTGAAGAATTCCCAAAGAAAGCAGTGGCGCCGGCGGCCCGCGAGACGCCGGATTTTCAGCAGACCTTCATCCAGGCGGATCAGGATTCGGGCTTGTTCCAACCGCCTGAAAAAAGAAAAGACACCATGCATTCCAGGTACGCCATCGCCGCCGCGATGCTCCTGCTGCCCCTGGCGGCGCTGGAGGCGCGCGCCCATCGCCCCGATCCCTTTCCCGAAGACTTCAGGCCGCTGCGGCCGGTGTACCGGGTGGAGCAGCTGGAGCGCATCGACCTGCACCGCGACGGTCCGGGCACCGGATGGGGCCCCGGCGCGGGCGCGGGCTGGGCCACCGGCTGGGGCATGGACCCGCGCGCCGGCCGCCGCTACAGCCACGAGCGCTACGACGAGCCGCGGCGCAACCGGCGCGATTCCGACGGCGACGGCGTGCCCGACCGCTGGGACCGCCGGCCCCACGACCCGTCGCGTCGCTGAGCCACGGGGACATGCAGATGAGCCCCTACGAAGCAAGCCTGTCCGGCGCCCACTTCCGTTCGCCGGAAGCCAGGTCTTCATTGCTGGATTCGTATGCCCGCGTGCTCGCGCGCTGGCCGCTGCCCTATGAAAGCCGCTACGTCGAGACGCGCTACGGCCGCGCGCATGTGCTGGCCTCGGGGCCGGCCTATGCGCCGCCGGTGGTGCTGCTGCACGGCGGAGGCGGCAACGCCACCACCTGGGTGCACAACATCGCGCGGCTCGCGGGTTCGCTGCAGGTGTATGCGGTCGACATCATCGGCGACGCCGGCCGCACCGAAGGGCGCCGGCCTTCGTCGGAAGACGCGTACTGCAACTGGCTCGAAGACGTGCTGGTCGGCATCGGCCGGCCGAAGGTGGGGCTGTGCGGCGCCTCCTTCGGCGCGTGGCTCGCGGCGGCCTACACGCGGCACACCATGCGACGTGTGACCAGGCTCGCGCTGCTGGCGCCGCCCAACCTCGAGTCGCTGCGCATCGGCACCATGCTGCGCGCGGGGCTTGCGGCGGCGTTTCCCAGCGAACGGCGGGTGCGTGCTTTCCATGCGCTGGTGTCCTCGCCGACGGCGCCCGAGCCGCCGCCGTGGGCCATGGACGACCTGCTCGTGCGCTGGCGCTGCCAGCGCGGCTCGCCCCGGCCGCCGGGCCGCATGACCGACGCCGACTTGCGCGTGCTGCCCAAGAGCACGCTGCTGATGCTCGGCGAGGACGAGGCGCTGTACGACCCGCTGCGCGCCTGCGCCCGCGTGAAAGCCGTGGCGCCGCATGTGCGCGTCGAGCTGCTGCCCTATGCGGGCCACACCGTCGCCTTCGACCAGGCGGAGAAGGTCGGCGACACGCTGGTCGAATTCTTCCGGCGCGACGGCTGGACGCTGTAGCCCCGCCCCTGGCGCTCAGCGCGCCGTCAGCGGCTCCAGGCCGGTCTTGGTAATGGCCGGCGCGGCGGCCGGCGAGTTGAGGTAGCGAATCAGCTGCCGAGCCGCCTCGGGTTGCTTCGACGCGGTGGCGATGCCGGCCGAGAACACCGTCACGCGCTGCACCTCGGCGGGCAGCGGGCCGATGTAGTCGATGCCTTCGATGGGCAGCAGCTCGCTCACCTGCTGCAGCCCCAGCGCCGCGTCGCCGCGCGCCACCACCGAGCCGACGCGTTCGCTCAGGATGCGCTTGCTCTTGGGCTTCACCTCGGCTTCGATGCCCAGCTTCTTGAGCAATTCGGTCTCGTAGTAAGTGCCGCTCGCACTGGCCGAATAGGCGATCGACGGCGCGGCGATCAGGGTGCGCTTCAACGCATCGACCGTGCTGATGTCAGGCCTGGGCGCGCCCTTGCGCACGGCGAAGCCGATGGCCGAGCGCACCAGGTCGACCTGGCTGCCCGGCACCACCTTGCCCTGCGCGACCAGCGCATCGAGCGCCGGGCGCGCGAGGATCACCACGTCGGCCGGCTCGTTGCGCGCAAGGCGGCTGGGAATGGAGTCGTCCGCGTTGCCCATCGACGCGCCATAGGCCGTCTTGACGCTGCGGCCGCTGCTGCGCTCGAAGGCCGGGCGCAGGTCGTTGTAGGCGGCGGTGAAGCCGCCGGAGGTCATGACGTGGATGTCCGCGCCGGTCGCGGGCGGTTGCGTGCCGCCGATGCCGCCGCAGCCGGCGAGCGCGAGGGCCGCGAGCAGCGGAAGCGCGGCGCGTCGGGTGAAGGAAGGGAAGAGGGGCTTCGTCACGATGTCTCCATAAGAAAGGCGGCGAACGGGTGTCGCCTGCCGCTGTCATCGTAGAAGCCGGGGCTGTCATTCCGCTCACGGCGGATTCGGGGTTATCACCGAGGCGGCGCGGGCTTGTCGTCGGTCTTCGCGTCAGTCTTGGCGTCGGTGGCCGGCAGCCGTCCGCGCTTTGCCAGCCCTTCGCGCAGCAGGAACTCGACCTGCGCGTTCGCGCTTCGCAGCTCTTGCGCCGCCAGGCGTTCGATCTCGGCCCACAGGGCCGGATCGATGCGCAGGGGGTAGGATTTTTTTCCGGGACTGGCCATCGAGGGGAAAGTGCGGGGCTTGGCGGGGTCAGGTGTACAGCGTACCCGTGTTGACGACAGGTTGAGTCTCGCGGTCGGAGCACAACACCACCAGCAGGTTCGACACCATCGAGGCCTTGCGTTCGTCGTCGAGCACCACGAGGTTGCGCTCCGACAGGCCGCGCAGCGCCGCCTCGACCATGCCGACCGCGCCGGCCACGATCTGGTGCCGCGCGCTCACGATGGCCACCGCCTGCTGGCGGCGCAGCATCACCTGCGCGATCTCGGGTGCATAGGCTAGGTGCGTGAGCTTGGCGTCGAGCACCTCGACACCGGCGCTCGCGAAGCGCTGGTTCAGCTCGGCCTTGAGCGCGTCGGCCACGGTGTCGAGGCCGGCGCGCAGCGTGGTCTCCTCGGTCGGCAGGTCGTCGCCGCTGTCGTAGGCGTAGAGGGTTGCGAGGTGGCGGATGGCGGCCTCGGCCTGGATGGCGACGAACTTGTTGTAGTCGTCTATTTCGAACACGGCCTGCGCCGTGTCGTGCACCCTCCACACCACCGCGGCGCCGATCTCCACCGGGTTGCCGCGCTTGTCGTTCACCTTCAGCGGCGGCGTGTTGAGGTTGCGCGCGCGCAGCGAGATCTTCTGGCCGCTTTGCAGCGGGTTGGTCCAGCGCAGGCCTTCGGTGCGGTCGGTGCCCTGGTACTCGCCGAAGAGCGTGAGGATGATGCCTTCGTTGGGCTGCAGCATGTACAGCCCCGGCACCAGCACCAGCGCCACCACGATCAGCAGCACGCTCATCGGCAGCGGCATCAGGCGCTGGACGATGGCGGCCGCGCCGAACGCAATCAGCAGCAGCACCACCGCGACGATGCCGTAGCCGTTGATGGAACGATAGGAGCGCTCCTTGCGGATGGAGCGGGGTGTTGCGGGGGGCTTCTCGTTCATGGGTTCCTCCGGTAAAAGTGATATCACTTTAATATCTTTTTCGAGGCTGTTCAAGATTTTTCCGACGCTGAAGATTTCATGAAGAGCGGCTTGCGGAGCCTGTCCCGGGCGCCGGTGCCGGCGCTAGCATCGATGCCCCCGCCGGACGGCGATGCCCGAGGACGATGCTGCACATGGAACTACCCCGGCTGCTTCTTGCCATCGCCGTGCTGCCGGTGGCGCTGCTGATTTGCGGCCCGGCGCAGGCCACTTCCTGCGCGGGTCATCGCGCGTTTCTCGACGGGGCCGCCAGCGTGCGCGGCGAAGTCCACAGCCGGGTGGTTCGTGCGCAGGTCGTTCCTTTCGACGCCGGCGTGCCCGGCTACAAGCCGCCGCCCGGCTCGTTCATGTTCGAGGTGCTCGAGTTCATCGATGGCAAGGTCGACAGCGAGCCCGGAGGCCGGCTGGTCGGAACGGGCGTGCAGTTCCACCTGCTCAATGTGCTGCCCCAGGGCCGCGACGAGCCGCTGCCTCCGGGGTCCGAATGGATCTTCCAGGCATGGGCGAAAGCGGGGCGATTGAGCGTCGGCGCGTGCGGCGCCCTCCTCGAACTGCGAGGCGACACAGTGCACGGCTTCATCCGCGGGCCGAACCTCGACCCGGCGCAGGCCATGCCGCTGGCCGAGCTGCGCCGCGCCGTCTCGGGAAGGTAAAGCCAGCGCCCTTTACGCCGGGTTTACCGGCGCGCAATGCACTGGACAGCCTCGGCTCCTGAAATGCAGGCTGGCCCTTCTCGGGCCTGCATCAAAGGATTTCAGGATGACGATGAAACGACCCCTGCAGAGGTTCGCGCTCGCCGCGTTGCTGGTCGCGGTGAGCGGCCACGGCTTCGCGCAGTTCGGTGGTGGCGGCATGGGCGGCGGCGGCCGGCGCGGTGCGCGCACCGACAACTCGTCGAGCCAGCGCACGGGCGACGGCCTGTCCACGCCGGCCACCGCGGCCGCCAAGGTCCGCGACAAGCTCTACGACCTGCGGCTGCAGTTGATGATCACGCCCGAGCAGTCGCCGCAATGGGACCGCTTTTCAGACACCGTGTGGGACATGGCCAGCCGCGCCGGCATGGCCAGCGCAGCCCCGGCGGACGACCAGACCGCGCTGCAGGTCGCGCAGCAGCATGCCGTGCTGGCGGCAGACCGCGCCCGTCGCGCGCAGTCGGTGAGCGATGCGCTGACCAAGCTCTACGACGCGCTCTCGCCCGAGCAGCGGCACATCGCGGACCAGAACCTGCCCGCCGTCATTCCCTGAGGCGTCTTCAGGCGCCGAGGTCGAAGCAGCAGCCCGCGTAATAGGGCTTGTCGCCGCCATCGACAAAGGGCACCTCGATCGGCTTGCCCTCGTTGCGCCAGGCGTCGCGCTTCTTGTAGCCCGAGCGCGTGAGCTCGGCCATCAGCTCGTCGTAGTGCTCGATGCGGTAGGGGCACACCGCCACGCCGATGCTGTTGAGCGTGTAGATGGTGCGCTCGGGGTGCACCGCCGTCGTGTTCAGGATGATGCGCTTGGGCTTCGCCGCGAGCGAAGCCAGGATCGCGTCGATGCGTTGCGGCAGGTACTGCAGGCTGCCCGAGGCATACAGCAGGTCGCAGCCGCTGGCATCGCGCGGGTCGGTGGTGAAGTCGAGCTGCGCCGTGGCCCCGCGCTGCACTGCCATTTCGCGCCCGCTCTCGACCACGCCGGGCACGTCGCACACCGTCCAGTGCAGGTTGTCGGGGTAGCTCAGCACGCGCCGGAACGCGTAGTACTTGATGCCGATGTGCCCGCCCAGGTCGAACACGCGGGTAAGACCCGCATCGATCGAACGCCCGAGCCAGAACAACGCCGGGTAGTCGTAGAAATAGATCTGCGGGCTGTAGAGCTTGGCCGCCTCCGCGTTGTCGTAGCCCACCGCCTTGGTGGGCGGCGCGCCGGCCTCGGCCGCGGCGAAGCTCTCGAAGGAACCCATGAAGAGGTTCTCGTCCTGGTTGTTCAGGAACTTGCGCTTGTAGGCGCTTTCGCGGGGCGGGAACTGCAGCAGGCTTGACAGCATTTTGTTTGCTCCGGTGGCGATCTGATTCTGATCGCGACCGACGCCTGCGGGCGCTATAGCCCTGTGCCGCTGGGGCGGTTACCTCCTGCGGGTTACCCACTGCATGCGGTCGTGCCCGTCACGCCAGTTGCCCGCTCGCGAGTGCCGCGGCCGCCGCCCGCGTCTCCACCCCCAGCTTCTCGAAGATGTGCTCCAGGTGCTTGTTCACCGTGCGCGGGCTGGTGCCCAGGATCTCGCCGATGTCGCGGTTGGTCTTGCCCTTGGCGAGCCATGACAGCACTTCGGTCTCGCGCGGCGTGAGCGCGGCTTCTGCGAGCCGCGTGGCGGGGCCCTCGCGCTGCATCGCGAACAGCAGCATGGTTTCGCCGAGCGCCGCGGCGCCCAGGTTGCGCACCGACAGCCGCATGCCTGTGGCGGTGCCGATGGCAACGGCCGCACCCGGCGCCAGCGCGGCTTCCAGCGATGCGGGCAGCAGCCCCGGCGCCGCAGGCACTTCCAGCGCATGCAGCCACAGCGCGGCCTGCGGAGATCGCCATGCGATGCGCCCGCGCGTGTCGACGAACACCACGCCCATGCCGGCCACGTCGACCGCGTCGCGCGCCATGCGCGTGATGCGGGCGTTGCGCGCGTGGGTGTGCAGCCGCGCCAGCACCTCCTGCGCGCGGATCGGCTTCACCACATAGTCGACGCCGCCGCACTCGAAGCCCTCGACCACGTGCGAGGTCTCCGACAGCCCGGTCATGAACAGCACCGGGATGTGCGCGAGCGCCGGGTTGGCCTTGATGCGGCGGCAGGTCTCGAAGCCCGAGAGTCCGGGCATCAGGCCGTCGAGCAATATCGCGTCGGGCACCACCAGCTCCAGCCGCTGCAGCGCGGCTTCGCCGTCGGCGGCCACCAGCACGGTGTAGCCGCTGGCCTCCAGCGTGTCGCACAGCATGCCCAGGCTGCTGGGCGCGTCGTCGACCACCAGCACCACGGGGCGTTCGGCCAAGGGCGATTCAAGGGGCGAGGGTGTCTGCATCTTCTGCCAGTGCGTTGCGGAGGTTGTCGAGTTCGAAGCGCGCGACCATGCCGCGCAGCCAGGTGCAGGTGGCCGCCGCCGAAGGCGATGCGGCGGCCAGCCGGTCGAGCGCGGTGTGCAGGCCGCGCACATGGCCCATCTGCACCAGCCGCATGAGTTCGGCGCGGTCGTCTTCCGACAGCTCGAGCCGGCGCGGGCGCAGCGGCGCGGCTTCGTCGTCGCCGCGCGGCGGCGTGTCGCCGGGCGACAGCCACTCCAGCCCGAGATGGCGCTCCAGCGTCGCGATCAGCTCCGACTCGATCACCGGCTTGCCCACGAAGGCCTGGCAGCCCGCCGCGCGCAGCCGCTCGGCCTGGTTCTCGAACATGTTGGCCGAGACGATGATGATCGGTATGTCCCCGAAGCCCGAGGCGCGCACCGACGTGGCGGTCTGCCAGCCGTCCATGTCGTCCATCGTCAGGTCGAGCAGGATGGCCGAGGGCAATTCCTCGCGCAGGCTGTCCAGGCACTCGGTGCCGCTCGCGGCCTCGCGCACCTCGAAGCCCAGCGGAGCGAGCATGCCGGCCAGCATCTGGCGCTGCACCGGCTGGTCGTCGACCACCAGCAGCGTGCGGCGCGCGCCCAGGTAGCCCGACACCGGCTGGCGCGGCGCGCCCGCGCGGGCCTGCGGGCCGGGATCGGCCACTTCGCGCAGATACACGCGCACGCTGAAGGTGCTGCCTTGCGACGAGGTCGAGGCCAGCTTGAGCTCGCCACCCATCAGCGATGTGAGCAGCCCCGTGATCGTGAGGCCCAGCCCCGTGCCCGGCTCGCCCCGGCGACGGCCCGCGGCGCCGCGCTCGAAGGGCAGGAAGATGCGCTGGTGGTCTTGCGGCGCCACGCCGATGCCGGTGTCGACCACGTCGAAGCGCAGCACCTCGCGCCGTGCATCCACATGCAGCGTGACGGTGCCGCTGTCGGTGAAGCGCACCGCGTTCGTCAGCAGGTTGATGAGGATCTGGCGCAGCCACTTGGCGTCGGCATGCACCCACGGCGGCAGCCGCCCCGCATGCGTGTAGACGAAGGCCAGGCCCTTGTTCTCGGCCTGTGGCCGCACCATGTGCACCAGCTGGTCCAGAAAGGCCGGCAGCGCGAGCGGCGCGGGCTCCAGCTGAAGCCGGCCGGCCTCGATGCGCGCGAGGTCGAGCAGGCCGTCGATCAGGCCCAGCATGTGCTCGCCGCTGCGGTGGATGGTCTGCACCGCCTCGCGCGGCGGCGTCACCGCATCGCCCTTGAGCAGGATCTGCGAATAGCCCAGGATGCTGTTGAGCGGCGTGCGCAGCTCGTGCGTCATGCCGGCCACATAACGCGTCTTGGCCTGGTTGGCGGCCTCGGCGGCTTCCTTGGCGGTCTGCAGCGCGGCGTCGGTGCGGCGGTGCGCCTCGATCTCCAGCGCCAGCAGGTTGTTGTGGCGGTTCGATTCTTCCTGTGCCATCTGCCGGCTTTCGCTGCCCAGCACCACCCACCACGCCGCCACGGCGGCCACCACCGACAGCAGCGCGAAAACCTTCAGGAAGGCCGTGGCCATGGTCGAGTCGCTGGTGCCGGCGATGGCCTCCTGCGCATAGACCACGCCCACCACGGTGGCCAGCAGCGCGATCAGCGAGGCCGCCACCATCAGGTAGTGCGCCACGCGGAAGTTGAGCCGCGCCGACAAGGCCGGCGGCAACAATGCCTGCAGCCATCCGCTCATCTGCTCGGCCGCGCGCGAGTCGGTCTTGCAGCGATCGTGGCAGCGCGATTCCAGCGTGCAGCACAGCGAGCAGATCGGCGCGCTGTAGGCCGGGCAATGCGCCATGTCTTCCGACTCGAAGCTGTTGTCGCACACCGAGCATTTCACGCTCTGGCCCGGCGCCCAGCGCTCGATGTCGTTGCGCGCCAGGTAGTAGCGCCCGCGCGTGCGCCAGGCCAGCAGAGGCGACACGGCCATGGCCGTGACCAGCGCGATGAAGGGCGAAAAGGCCTTGGCCCAATGCCCCAGCGCGCCGGAGTAGGCCAGCATGGCCAGCGCCGCCGCCACCAGCATTGCCATCAGCCCGACCGGGTTGATGTCGTACAGGTGCGCGCGCTTGAACTCGATGGTCTTCGGGCTCCAGCCCAGCGGCTTGTTGATGACGAGGTCTGCCACCAGCGCGCCGACCCAGGCAATGGCGATGTTGCTGTAGAAGCCCAGCACATGCTCCAGCGCCGCGAACACGCCCAGCGCCATCAGCAGTATCGCGATGACCACGTTGAACACCAGCCACACCACGCGCCCCGGGTGGCTGTGCGTGAGCCGCGCGAAGAAGTTCGACCACGCGAGCGAGCCTGCATAGGCGTTGGTCAGGTTGATCTTCATCTGCGAGACCACCACGAACAGCACCGTCACGCCCAGCACCCAGGCCGGGTCGCGCAGCACGTACGAGAAGCCCGTGAGGTACATCTGCGTGGGCTCGATCGCATGCACGGCCGGTATCTCGTGCTGAAGCGCCAGGAAGGCGAGGAAGGCGCCGCCCATCATCTTCAGCATGCCCGGCACGATCCAGCCCGGCCCGGCGACCAGCACCGCCGTCCACCAGCGTACGCGGTTGGCGGCCGTCTTCTCGGGCAAGAAGCGCAGGTAGTCGACCTGCTCGCCTATCTGCACCACCAGCGAAAACGCCACGGTGGCGGCGGCGCCGAACATCAGCGGGTCGAAGCCGCTGCTGTCGGAAGTGCGGCCCACCAGCCCGGTGAAGTCGGCATACAGCTCGGGCTTCTTCACCAGCACCGCGATGAAGGGGCAGACGAACAGCACGATCCATATCGGCTGCGTCCACAGCTGCAGCCCCGAGATGAGCGTGATGCCCCGCGCCACCAGCGGGATGATGACGATCGACGACACCAGGTACAGCAGCCACAGCGGCCAGTCCAGGTACATCTGCAGCGCCAGCGCGAGGATGGCCGCCTCCAGCGCGAAGAAGATGAAGGTGAAGCTCGCGTAGATCAGCGAGGTGAGCGTGGAGCCCAGGTAGCCGAAGCCCGCGCCGCGCGTGAGCAGGTCCATGTCCACGCCGTGGCGCGCCGCGTAGTACGAGATCGGCAGGCCCGTGAGGAAGGTGATGAGCCCGACCACGAGGATCGCCCACAGCGCGTTCGAGAAGCCGTAGCTCAGCGCGATGGCCCCGCCGATGGCCTCCAGCGCCAGGAACGAGGTCGCGCCGAAGGCCGCGTTGGCCACGCGGAACTCCGACCACTTGCGGAAGCTGCGCGGCGTGTAGCGCAGCGCGTAGTCCTCCAGCGTCTCGTTCGCGACCCAGGCGTTGTAGTCGCGGCGGATGCGGAAGATCTTCTGTCCGGAGACGGATTGCATGGCGGGTTCTCGCGGCGTCGGCGGTTGCATGGAGCGGGTACAGCAAGAAGCGCTCCCTGTGCTGGCTCGCGAGTCTGCGGGCAGCGCCGGTTCGTGCCGCTACGTTGAATGACGTATTCGCGCAAACCCGGGTGATTTCTAAAGTTCCAGCCATGGTGCTCGGGGCACCGTCCGATGCACTTCGATGGTGCGCGGCTCCACTTTCCAACAACCTGCCTGGAGTTTCCTGATGTCGCGTGATTCCGATCCTTCCCTCGACGCCCTGGCATTGCGCCGCCGTCGTCTGCTGCAGGGCGCCGCAGCGCTGCCCGTGATGGGCCTGAGCTTCGGCCAGGGCCAGTTCCCCACGGCCAAGGTCAACACCACCAAGCTCGCCGTGACCGACACCGAGGTGACGGTGGGCCAGCTGCATTCGTCCACCGGCACCATGGCCATCTCGGAAACCGGCTCGATCCAGGCCGAGCAACTGGCCATCGACCAGATCAACGCCATGGGCGGCGTGCTGGGCCGCAAGATCAAGGTCATCAAGGAGGACGGCGCTTCCGACTGGCCCACCTTCGCCGAGAAGTCGAAGAAGCTCCTCGTCAACGACCACTGCGCGGCGGTGTTCGGCTGCTGGACCAGCGCCTCGCGCAAGGCCGTGCTGCCGGTGTTCGAGAAAGAGAACGGCCTCTTGTACTACCCGACCTTCTACGAAGGCCTGGAGCAGAGCAAGAACGTGATCTACACCGGGCAGGAGGCCACGCAGCAGATCCTCTGGGGCCTGGACTGGGGCGCGAAGGAGAAGAAGGCCAAGACCTTCTTCCTGGTGGGCTCCGACTACATCTGGCCGCGTACCTCGATGAAGATCGCGCGCAAGCACATCGAGAACTTCCAGAAGGGCTCGGTCAAAGGCGAGGAGTACTACCCGCTGGGCCACACCAACTTCAACTCGCTGATCAACAAGATCAAGGTGGCCAAGCCCGACTGCATCTTCGCGGCCGTGGTGGGCGGCTCGAACGTGGCCTTCTACAAGCAGCTCAAGGCCGCGGGCATCACCGGCGACAAGCAGTTCCTGCTGACGCTGGCCGTGACCGAAGACGAAATGACCGGCGTGGGCGGCGAGAACTTCGCGGGCTTCTATTCGTCGATGAAATACTTCCAGTCGCTGGACAACGAGAACAACAAGAAGTTCGTCGCGGCCTTCAAGGCCAAGTACGGCAAGGACGCCGTCATCGGCGACGTCACGCAGGCCGGGTACCTAGGCCCATGGCTGTGGAAGGCCGCGGTGGAGAAGGCCGGCAGCTTCGACGTGGACAAGGTGGTGGCCGGTTCCCCGGGCATCGAGCTGAAGACCGCGCCCGAGGGATACGTGAAGCTGGATGCGAACCACCATCTGTGGAGCAAGGCGCGCATCGGGCAGGGGCAGCTGGATGGGACGTTCAAGGTGGTGGCCGAATCGGCTGAACTCATCAAGCCCGATCCGTTCCCCAAGGGCTACCAGTAAGCCTTTGCCTTTCTCCCTCCCCCTCTGGGGGAGGGCGGGGGTGGGGGCTCGGCGGCAGTTGATGAGGCCTTGCGCTTGCGACCGCCGCAAAGCCCCCATCCCAACCTTCCCCCAGAGGGGGAAGGAGCAAACACCCAAACACCGGAATCGTTGCCATGACTCTGTCGGACATGATGAACATCGGCCTCATGCAGGGCTTCGCGGGGCTGAGCCTCTTCGCGGTGCTGCTGCTGATGGGGCTGGGCCTGGCGATCATCTTCGGCCAGATGGGCGTGATCAACATGGCGCATGGCGAATTCATGACCATCGGCGCCTATTCGATCTACCTGGCCGCGCGCGTCACCGAAAGCCTGGCGCCCGAGTTCATGCCGTACTACTTTCCGATCGCCATCGCGCTGGCTTTCGTCTTCGCCTTCATCGTGGGCTGGATCGTGGAGTGGGCGCTGATACGCCACCTCTACAAGCGCCCGCTCGACACGCTGCTCGCCACCTGGGGCGTGAGCCTGGGGTTGCAGCAGATCTTCCGCACCTTCATCGGCCCGAAGGAAGTGAGCCCCACGCTGCCCGAATGGCTCATGGGCTCGTGGACGCCGCACGAGGGGCTGGACATTCCCATCAACGGCCTGTTCGTGCTGGTGCTCACGGCACTCGTCACCGGCGGCGTGCTGGTCGCGCTGCACAAGAGCCGCTGGGGCCTCAGGGTGCGCGCCACCGTGGCCAACCGAACGATGGCCAACGCCACCGGCATCGACACCAGGAAGACCGACCGCCTGACCTTCGCCATCGGCTGCGGCATCGCGGGCGTGGCGGGCGCGGCCTTCACCACCATCGGCTCGACCGGACCGACCTCGGGGTCGCTCTACATCGTCGACGCCTTCCTGGTCGTCACCTTCGGCGGCGCGGCCAGTCTCTTCGGCACCGTGGTCTCGGCCTTCGGCATCGCGCAGACGCAGTCGGTGTCCGAGTTCTTCATGACCGGCTCGATGGCCAAGGTGCTGACGCTGTCGCTGATCGTCTTCATCCTGATGCTGCGACCGCAAGGCCTGTTCGCCGTCAAGGTCCGCCGCTGAATCCGATTCCTTCCTGGAGAACGTTCCGATGAATTTCATCAAGGCCTCGATCCAGCGCTACCAGCTCGGCAGCCTGCTGCTCCTGGTGCTGCTGCTCGCGGTGGTGCTGCCGCTGTCGCTCGACATCTTCCGCCTCAACCTCGTGGGCAAGTACCTCACCTACGCCTTCGTGGCCGTGGGGCTCGTCATGGTGTGGGGCTACGGCGGCGTGCTCAGCCTGGGGCAGGGCGTGTTCTTCGGCATCGGCGGGTATGCGATGGCGATGTTCCTCAAGCTCGAAGCCTCCGACCCCGTCACGACCAAGATCCAGTCGACGCCGGGCATTCCGGACTTCATGGACTGGAACCAGATCACCGAGCTGCCCGCGCTGTGGCTGCCCTTCAAGAGCCTGCCGCTGAGCCTGGCGCTGGTGGTGCTGGCACCGATGGCGCTGGCCTGGCTCGTGAGCTTCGCGATGTTCAAGCGACGCGTGGGCGGCGTTTACTTCGCGATCATCACGCAGGCGGTGGCGCTCATCTGCACCGTGCTCATCATCGGCCAGCAGGGCTACACCGGCGGCGTCAACGGCATGACCGACCTGAAGACACTGCTGGGCTGGGACACGCGCACCGACGGCGCCAAGTACGTGCTGTATTACGTCTGCGTCGGCCTGCTGGTGCTGAGCATCCTGCTGTGCCGCTGGATCCAGACCAGCAAGCTGGGCACGCTGCTGCTGGCCATGCGCGACAAGGAAGACCGCGTGCGCTTCTCCGGCTACGACGTGTCGAACTTCAAGGTCTTCATCTTCTGCCTGGCGGCCGGGCTCTCGGGCATCGGCGGCGCGATGTTCGCGCTGCAGGTGGGCTTCATGTCGCCGAGCTTCGTGGGCATCGTGCCCTCCATCGAAATGGTGATCTTCTGCGCCGTCGGCGGCCGCATGAGCCTGGTGGGCGCGGTGTACGGCGCGCTGCTGGTGAACGCGGGCAAGACGCTGTTCTCCGAAAGCTTCCCGGACCTGTGGCTGTTCCTGATGGCGGGCCTGTTCATCGGCGTGACCATGGCCTTCCCGATGGGGCTGGCCGGCGTATGGGAAGAAAAGATCCGCCCGTGGTGGAAGTCGCGGCGGCAGGCGCTGCGCGAAGCGGCCGTCAAGCCGCCGGCAACACCAACAGCAGCACAACCAGCCGCACAGCCACCCGAACCCACGCTGCCCGAAGGCGTAGGCAGCCAGCGCGCCTGACCGAACCGGAGCCACACATTCATGAGCAACACAGACTTCGCGCTGGCGGTGGAAGACCTCACCGTGTCCTTCGACGGCTTCAAGGCCATCGACGACCTCACCCTCTACATCGACCGCAACGAACTGCGCGTGATCATCGGCCCCAACGGCGCGGGCAAGACCACGCTGCTCGACCTGATCTGCGGCAAGACACGCGCGAGCGCCGGCAGCATCAAGTTCAAGAACACCGAACTCACGAAGATGGCCGAGCACAAGCGCGTGCGACTGGGCATAGGCCGCAAGTTCCAGACGCCATCCATCTACGAGAACCTGAGCGTATTCCAGAACCTGGAGGTGTCGTTTCCCAAGGGACGTTCGGTGTTCGGGGCGCTGGCCTTCAAGTGCGACGAAGAGGTCAAGGCCAGGGTACAGGCGGTGGCCGACGAGATCGGCCTGGCCGACAAGCTCGAAACCGAAGCAGGCCTGCTGAGCCACGGCCAGAAGCAGTGGCTGGAGATCGGCATGCTGCTGATGCAGGAGCCCGAGTTGCTGATGCTCGACGAACCCATTGCCGGCATGAGCGCGCGCGAGCGCGAGCTCACGGCCGACCTGCTCAAGCGCATCTGCCAGAACCGCGCGGTGATCGTCATCGAGCACGACATGGCCTTCGTGAAACAGATCGCGCACAAGGTCACGGTGATGCACCAGGGAAAGATCCTTGCCGAAGGGCCGATGGAGAAGGTGCAGGCCGACCCGAAGGTCATCGACGTCTACCTGGGGCACTGACATGAGCAACATCAACCTCAAGGTCGAGGACCTTCACGTCGCCTATGGGCAGAGCGAGGCCCTGCACGGTATCTCGTTCGATGGCCATGCCAACGAGACCGTGGCCATCATGGGCCGCAACGGCATGGGCAAGACCACGCTGTTCAAGAGCCTGATGGGCGTGCTGCCGCTCAAGAGCGGTCGCATCGAGGTGGCGGGGCAGGACGTGTCGCGCGACGAGAGCTTCCGCCGCGTGGCCAAGGGCATCGCCTACGTGCCGCAGGGCCGGATGATCTTCCCGACGCTGACGGTGGAGGAGAACATCCAGACCGGCCTCGAGAACTCCAGGACCCGCCGCATCCCGGAGGAAATCTACGCGCTCTTCCCCGTGCTGTGGGACATGAAGAGCCGCAAGGGCGGCAACCTCTCCGGTGGCCAGCAACAGCAGCTCGCCATCGCGCGCGCCCTTGTCACCGACCCCAAGGTGCTGCTGCTCGACGAGCCCACCGAAGGCATCCAGCCTTCGATCATCAAGGACATCGCCAAGGCGCTCAACGAGATCCGCAAGCTGCGCGGCATCACCATCGTCGTGTCCGAGCAAGTGCTCAGCTTCGCGATGGACGTGGCCGACCGGCTCTTCGTCATCGAAGGCGGACGCCTCGTGCACGAGACCTCGCGCGACAAGACCGACGTGGATCACATCAAAGCCTACCTCTCTGTTTAACCACAACCCCAGGAGCCATCGCAAATGACGGACACGCTGATCAAGGTCGACCTGACCAAGCCGCCCACCGAGAACGAGAACATCCACAACCGCTGGCACCCGGACATCCCGATGGCCTGCTGGGTCAACCCCGGTGACGACTTCATCCTCGAGACCTTCGACTGGACCGGCGGCTTCATCAAGAACAACGACAGCGCCGACGACGTGCGCGACATCGACCTGAGCACCGTGCACTACCTTTCGGGCCCCGTGGGCGTGAAAGGCGCGGAGCCCGGCGACCTGCTGGTGGTCGACCTGCTCGACATCGGCGCCAAGCAGGACAGCCTGTGGGGCTTCAACGGTTTCTTCTCGAAGAAGAACGGCGGCGGCTTTCTCACCGACCACTTTCCCGAGGCGCAGAAATCGATCTGGGACTTCAAGGGCATGTTCACCAGCTCGCGCCATATTCCGGGCGTCAACTTCGCGGGCCTGATCCACCCCGGCCTCATCGGCTGCCTGCCCGACAAGCCCATGCTCGACATGTGGAACGAGCGCGAGAAGGCGCTCATCGCCACCGACCCGGACCGCGTGCCCGGCCTGGCCAACCCGCCGTTCGCGGGCACCGCCCACATGGGCAAGATGACCGGCGAGGCAAGGGCGAAGGCCGCGGCCGAAGGCGCGCGCACCGTGCCGCCGCGCGAGCACGGCGGCAACTGCGACATCAAGGACCTGTCGCGCGGATCGAAAGTGTTCTTCCCGGTGTATGTGGACGGCGCGGGTCTGAGCGTGGGCGACCTGCACTTCAGCCAGGGCGACGGAGAGATCACCTTCTGCGGCGCCATCGAGATGGCCGGCTGGGTGCACATGAAGGTCACGCTCATCAAGGGCGGCATGGCCAAGTACGGCATCAAGAATCCGATCTTCAAGCCCAGCCCCATCACGCCGCAATACAACGACTACCTGATCTTTGAGGGCATCTCGGTCGACGAGAGCGGCAAGCAGCACTACCTCGACGTGAACGTGGCCTACCGCCAGGCCTGCCTGAACGCCATCGAATACCTGAAGAAGTTCGGTTATTCGGGCGCGCAGGCCTATTCGATCCTGGGCACTGCCCCCGTGCAGGGCCACATCAGCGGCGTGGTCGACGTGCCGAACTCGTGCGCCACGCTGTGGCTGCCCACGGGCATCTTCGACTTCGACATCAACCCGAACGCCTCGGGCCCCGTGAAGTTCATCGACGGCAGCATCGACATGCCGCTGTCCCCCGACCTGCGCTGAAGAAAGAAAGCCCGCCATGCCGACCTACGACTACGCCTGCGGGCACTGCGGCGGCTTCGAGGCGCTGCGGCCTTCGGGCCTGCGCGACGAGCCGGCCGTGTGCCCCGACTGTGGCAGCGCCTCGCCGCGCGTGCTGTCGGCCGCGCCCCGGCTCGCGCTGATGGCCTCGGGCACGCGCCGCGCCATGGAAACCAACGAGCGCGCGCGGCACGAGCCGGGCAGCTCGCGGGACTACGCGCGCTTCAAGCACCCGGCGGGCTGCGGCTGCTGCGGCTCCGGCAGCAAGCGCGGCGCGACGGTGACTGCGCCCAACGGCGCCAAGTCCGCGCCTTCACGCCGGCCCTGGATGATCAGCCACTGACCGCGTTCAGACCTCCGCCTGCGCGAAGCGGATGGTCACGCAGGCCCCGCCCAGCGCACCCTGCGACAGCGTGACCGTGGCGCCATGCAGCGCCGCGATGTCGCGCACGATCGCCAGCCCGAGCCCGCTGCCTTCTCCGGCCACATGCTGTCCGCGCACGAAGCGCTCGAACACCGCCTCGTACAGCTCCTTCGGCACGCCGGGCCCGTTGTCGGACACGCGGATCGAGGGCGGCGACGTGTCGAACCCGATCAGCACAGCGCCGCCTTCCTGCGTGTAGCGCAGCGCGTTGTCCAGCAGGTTGCCCAGTGCTTCGCTGAACAGCTCGGGCTGCAGTCGCACCATCACAGGCTCGGCGGGTGCATCGAGTTCCAGCGTGATCGAGCGCGAGGCCGCGAACTCCAGGAAGGTGCTGCCCACGTCGTGCGCCAGCGCCGCAAGGTCGGTGGGCACGAAGCTCAGGTTGCCGCGCACCTCGGGGTCGAGCCTGCCGAGCGCGAGCAACTGCTGCACCATGCGCGCGGTGCGCTGCACCGTGTTGCCCAGCTCGCCCAGCACCTGCCGGCTGCTCTCCAGGTCGCCGGCCTCGGCGGCGCGGGTCACGCCCAGTTGCAGGCCGGCGAGCGGCGTGCGCAGCTGGTGCGCCACCGTGGCCGCGAACTGCTGCTCGCGGGTGAGCATGGCGCGGATGCGCGCGAGCAGGTCGTTCAGCGCGGTGGCAAAGGGCATCAGCTCGCGCGGCATGTCGTCGGCGGCAATGGGCTGCAGCGAGGCATGCGAGCGCTCGTTCCAGCGCGCCGCGATGGCCTCCAGCGGGTTGAGCGTGCGGCGCACCGCGAAGCCGATGGCGGCCGCGGCGGCCAGCAGCAGCGCGCCCACGGGCACCAGCATCATCAGCACCTCGTTCTGTGCGCGTTGCCGTTTGCGGGTGGTCTCGGCCACCAGCACCAGCACCTTGCTGTCTTCGCTCGCGCCCGGAATTCTTGCCGCCGCCACGCGCACCGCATGGCCCGCATAGAAGGCGTCGAAGGCCTCGCCGGCGCGGTAGCTGGCATGCCGGGTGCCGGTGTGCGGAATGCCGTGCTGCCCGGCCAGGAGCTGGCCGGCCTCGCTCACGCTGAAATAGACCTGGTCGATCTCGTCGTAGCCCAGCACGGCCTCGGTCGCGGCGGGCAGGTCGAGATGGGCGTGCCCGTCTGGGAAGCGCACCTGCGCGGCCACCGAGCGAGCGGTGTCGAGCAGCCAGCGGTCGAAGGCCTTGTCCGTCAGGCGCTGCGCGGTGAAGGTGCCGACCGCGCCGGTGGCCGCCACCACCGCGAGCAGCGGCAGCATCAGCCAGACGAGCAGGTCGCGCTGCAGCCACCATGCGCGGCGCACCGTGCTCATGTTTCCTCCTCCAGCACGTAGCCGAAGCCGCGCAATGTGCGAATCGCCAGCCCCGAGCCGGCCAGCTTGCGCCGCAGCCGCGACACGTACACCTCGGCCGCGCTGTCGCTGACTTCCAGGTTGCGCTCTGCGAGCGCGTCGATCAGCGCGCGCTTGGGCACCAGACGCGGCGCGCGCCGCACCAGCAGGCCCAGCACCTCGAATTCGCGCGGGAACAGCACGAGCGACTGGCCCGCGATGTCGACGCGGCCTTCATTGCCGTACCAGGTCAGCTTGCCGTATTGAACGAAGTCTTCGCGCGAACGCTGGGCGCGGCGGGTGAGCACCTCGACGCGGGCGTCCAGCTCCTCCACCGCGAAGGGCTTGACGAGGTAGTCGTCTGCGCCGGTGCGCAGGCCTTCCACACGGTCGGCCACGCGGTCGCGCGCCGTGAGCACCAGCACCGGCGTCTTGCGGTCGGTGCGACGCAGCCTGGCCAGCCATTGCATGCCGTCGCCGTCGGGCAGGCCGAGGTCGAGCACCACCAGGTCGACGCCGCGCTGGGCGAGCGCCGCATCGGCGGCCTGCAGCGTGCTTGCCGCCTCGACGGCCCATTGGTGGCGTTCCCAGCGCAGCACGAGTTCGTGCGCAATGACGGCGTCGTCTTCGACCAGCAGCAGGCGCATCGCTTCGGCGGTTCAGTGATTGATAGGTTGTTGCAAGCTTGCAAACCTAGGCTCGCGTGCACTTTCAGTTTAACGGCGCCGTCTCTGTCGCGGCGCCTGGAATCCGCATGAATAAAAAATGGACCGTGCCGGCCTTGTCGGGGTTTTTCATCGTCTCTTGCGCGGCATGGTTCCTCTGGGCCCGAAGCCCGACGGAGTCGCGCGCCGGCACCGAACGCCCGCCGCAGCCGGCCACCCAGCTGGGCGCCGAGACCCTGCGCTACCCGGAGGGTGCGGCGCAGCTGACGATGATCCAGGCGCGGGCCATTCTGCCCTCGCGCGTGCCGCTGGCCGACGTGCTGAGCGCCCGCGTCACCTACGACGAGGACGTGACCGCGCGCATCGGCGTGGGGGTGTCGGGGCGCATCGTCGACATCAAGGTTGCGCCGGGCGACACGGTGAAGGCCGGGCAGGTGCTGGCCGAGATCGACTCGCCCGACTTCGGCACCGCCGCCGCCGACCTCGACAAGGCCCGTGCCGATGAAGAGCGCAAGCGCCTGGCCGTCGAGCGCGCGAAAGACCTGGTTTCCGGCGACGCGATTCCGGTGAAGGAGTGGGAGTCGCTGCAGTCCGACCTTGCCCAGGCCCGCGCCGAGACACTGCGCGCCGGCCAGCGCCTGAAGAACCTCAATCCGCGCGGCCTGGCCATCAGCGGCCAGCGCGTGAAGCTGACCAGCCCCATCGACGGCGTGGTGACCGACCGCACCGCCACGCCCGCGCTGGAAGTCAGCCCCGGCATGGCCGCGCCGCTCTTCGTGGTGACCGATCCGAAGCGGCTCTGGCTCATGATCGACCTGCCCGAGAAGCTGCTGGGCCGCGTGCGCCTCAAGAGCGACGTGAGCGTGGAAAGCGACGCCTTTCCCGGCCAGCAGTTCAGCGCCAGGATCGTGCAGCTGGGCCAGGTGGTCGACGTCAACACTCGTCGTGCCACCGCGCGCGCGGTGCTCGCGAACCCGCGCACCGAGCTGCTGCCCGAGATGTTCGTGCGCGCCAGCGTGCTGCAGGCCGAAGGGCAGGGCGTGCGCGTGCCCAACAGCGCCATCGTCAACCACGGCGTGTACGCCTACCTGTTCGTGCAGGAGGCGCCGGGCGAATTCCATCGCCGCAAGGTCGCGCTGCTCACGCAGGGCGGCGACGCCAGCTACGTGGGCGAAGGGCTCAAGGGCAGCGAACTGGTGGTCGTGAAGGGCGCGCTGCTGCTGGACGCCGAACTCACCGCGCGCGCGGGTGACAAGTCGTGATCGACCGGCTCATCGCCTTCTCGCTCACGCAGCGAGTGTTCGTGATGGTGCTCGTCGCCGCGCTGGTGGGCTTCGGCGCTTATGCGCTGTCCAACCTGCCGATCGAGGCCTTTCCCGACGTGCAGGACGTGCAGGTGCGCGTCATTTCCCAATTGCCGGGGCAGGCGCCGGAAGACATGGAGCGCACCGTCACGCTGCCCATCGAGCGCGAGGTGTCGGGCATTCCCAAGCTGTCGAACGTGCGCTCGGTCACGATGACGGGCCTGTCGATCGTCACGCTCACTTTTGCCGACGGCACCGACGACTACTTCGCGCGCCAGCAGGTCACTGAAAAACTCTCGACCGTGACGCTGCCCACGGGCGTGCAGCCGCAGCTGGCGCCGCTCTCCACCGCGGTGGGCGAGGTGTACCGCTACACCATCGAGGGCGGCGGCCTGACGGATGCGCAACTGCGCACGCTGCAGGACTGGACGGTGCGCCCCTTCCTGCGCATGACGCCGGGCGTGGCCGACGTGGTGAGCTTCGGCGGCGCCATCACCGAATACCAGGTCGAGGTCGATCCGCTGGCGCTGCGCAAGTACCAGGTCACGCTCGACCAGCTCAACCAGGCCATCGGCAATGGCAACGGCAGTGCCGGCGGCGGCCTGATGCGCCAGGGCGACGCTTCGCTGGTCGTGCGCTCGGCAGGCCTGTTCGCGAGCCTGGCGGACATCCGCAGCGTGGTGATCGCGTCGCGCCAGGGCCGTGCCATCACCGTGGCCGACGTGGCCGAGGTGCGCGCGGGCGAACGGCCGCGCTTCGGCATCGTGGCGGTCGATGCGCGCGACAGCGTGGTCGAGGGCATCGTTTCCATGACCAAGGGCGGCAACCCGGCCAAGATCAACGCCGAGCTGAAGCAACGCATCGGCCAGCTGCAGGCCAAGCTGCCGCCGGGCGTGCGCATCGTGCCGGTGTACGACCGCACCGAGCTGGTCCGCCACACGGTGTCCACGGTGGCGGAAAACCTGGTGGTGGGCGCGCTGCTGGTCATCGCGGTGCTGATCGTGTTTCTCTCGAGCTGGCGCGCGGCGCTGATCGTGGCCACGGTGATCCCGCTGGCGCTGCTGTTCGCGTTCATCCTGATGAACGCGCGCGGCGTGTCGGCCAACCTCATTTCGCTGGGCGCGGTGGACTTCGGCATCATCATCGACAGCGCGGTGGTCATCGTCGAGGCGCTGATGGTGCGGCTGGCCGCCAAGAGCGTGGGCGACATAGCCTCGCCCGAGGCGCGGCACCAGCGCATGGGCGTGCTGCACCGCACGCTGAGCGACCTGGCGCACCCGGTGCTGTTCTCCAAGGCCATCATCATCCTGGCCTTCGTGCCGATCTTCACTTTCCAGCGCGTCGAAGGAAAGATCTTCACGCCGGTGGCGCTCACGCTGAGCTTCGCGCTGCTGGGCGCGGTGCTGCTGACCTTCACGCTGCTGCCCACGCTGCTGTCGTATGCGCTGCAGCGCGGCACGCTGGCCGAAAAGCACAAGCCCTGGCTCGACTGGCTGCAGATGCGCTATCGCAAGCTGGTGATGTTCACCATGCGGCGCGGCCGCGTCACGCTGCTGCTGTCGGCCGTGCCGGTGGCGCTGGCGCTGCTGCTGGCGCCGCGCCTGGGCAGCGAGTTCCTGCCCAAGCTGGACGAAGGCAACATCTGGCTGACCGTGACGCTGCCCACCTCGGCCGCGCTGGAGACCACGAAAGAGGTCGAGCACGTGGTGCGCGCCAAGCTGCTGGCTTACCCCGAGGTGGCGCGCGTGATCGCGCAGGTCGGGCGGCCCGACGACGGCTCCGACCCCAAGGGCCCGAACAACCTGGAGATCCTGGTCGACCTGAAGCCGCGCGAGCAGTGGCGCTTTGCCTCGAAGGAAGACCTGGTGGCGAGCATGTCGGCGCAGCTCGACGGAATCCCGGGCATCAGCGCGAACTTCTCGCAGGTGATCCAGGACAACGTGGAAGAGGCGCTGTCGGGCTTTCGCGGCGAGATCGTGGCCAAGATCATCGGCAACAACCTGGACATCCTCGACGACAAGGGCGCCGAGGTGGCGTCGGTCATCAAGGGCATCCGCGGCGCGACCGACGTGGACGCGACCCGCATCGGCGGCCAGACCGAAGTGGTGATCACGCCCGACCGCGCGCGGCTCGCGCGCTACGGCATGGCCATCAACGACGTGAACACGCTGGTCAACCAGGCGATGTCGGGCACGTCGGTCACCGGCTTCTACGACGCCGACAAGCGCTTCGACGTGGTGGTGCGCGTGGGCGACAGGCACCGCAACAGCGTGGACGCCATCGCGGGGCTGCAGCTGGCGGTGCCGGGCACGCAGAGCGGCAACGGGCCGGGCACCATCGCGCTCGGCGACGTGGCGACCATCGAGGTGAAGCAGGGCGCGTCGCGCATCTTCCGCGAATCGGGCTCGCGCATGGTGATCGTCAAAGTGAATCTGCTGGGACGCGACCAGGGCAGCTTCGTCGAAGAGGCGCAGCGCACGGTGGCCGAGCAGGTCAAGCTGCCGCCGGGCTACGAGCTCACCTGGGGCGGCCAGTTCGAGAACTCGCAGCGCGCGGCCAAGCGGCTGATGGTGATCGTGCCGCTGACGGCGCTGCTGATCTTCTCGCTGCTGTTCTGGGCCTTTCGCTCGGTGCGGCTCGCGGGGCTGGTGCTGGGCATGATCCCGTTCACGCTGGTGGGCGGCCTGGCCGCGCTGGCGCTGGCGGACCTGCACCTGTCGGTGTCGGCGGCGGTGGGCTTCATCGCGGTGGCGGGCATCTCGGTGCAGAACGGCGTGATCCTGGTCGAGGAAGTGACGCAGCGCGTGCGCGACGGCTCGGCGGTGGCGCGCGCCATCGTCGAAGGCGCGGCGGTGCGGCTGCGGCCGATCCTGATGACCGCGCTGATGGCGGGCCTGGGCCTGCTGCCCGCGGCCCTGTCGCACGGCATCGGCAGCGAGACGCAGCGGCCCTTTGCCTGCGTGATCGTCGGCGGCATCGTCAGCGGCACGCTGTTCACGCTGCTGGTACTGCCGCTGGCCATCGGCATGTTCGGCAATTTCTACGACGAGACGGAAGAGGCCGCGGAGCCTGTGCCCGCATGAGCCCGAACGAACACACCATGCGAACACGAACGATGAACCGCCCGATGGCACGAGGCCTGCGGACCGCGGTGGCGCTGGCATGCGCCGTGTGGCTGGGCGGCTGCGCCGTCGGGCCCGACTATGCGAGGCCGGCGCTCGCGGCCTCCGAAGGCTTCTCGCCCAAGCCTCTGCCCGAGGTGACGGCTTCGGCGCCCGTGGCCGCCGGCGGCGCGCAGCGCTTCGTGCGCACGCAGGACATCCAGGCCGAATGGTGGAAGCTGTTCCAGTCGAAGGCGCTCGACGCGGTGATCGAGAAAGCCTTCGCCGCCAACCCGACCGTGGAGTCGGCGCAGGCGGCGCTGCGCATCGCGCAGGAGAACGTGCGCGCGCAGCGGGGCTTTTTCTATCCCACGGTGCAGGCGAGCTATTCGCCGGCACGCACCAAGATCGCGGGCAACCTGGGCGGCAATTCGCCGGGCGTGCAGGGCAACGGCACGGTGATCAGCACCACGGCCAATCCGTCGGCGCAAGAGGGCGGCACGGCACCCTTCAACGCGCCCGTCATCTACAACTTCCACACGGCGCAACTGACGGTGGGCTACACGCCCGACGTGTTCGGCGGCAACCGGCGGCAGGTCGAGGCACTGGAAGCGCAGGCCACCTACCAGCAACTGCAGCTGGAGGCGACCTACCTCACGCTCGCGGCCAACGTGGCGGCCGCGGCCATACAGGAGGCGCTGCTGCGCCAGCAGATCGCCAGCACGCGCGAGATCGTCGAGCTCAACACCCAGTCGGTCGCGCTGCTCAACCGGCAGCTGAAGGCCGGCTATGCGTCGCGGCTCGACCTGGCGCTGCAGGAGAACGCGCTGGCACAGGCCAGCCAGCTGCTGCCGCCGCTCGAGAAGCAGTTCGAGCAGAACCGCAACCTGCTGCGCGCGCTGACCGGCGGCGTGCAAGACGTGGAACTGCCGCAGACCTTCGACCTGGCATCGCTGCAACTGCCCGAGTCGCTGCCGCTGAGCCTGCCTTCGCAGGTGGTGGCGCAACGCCCCGACGTGCGCGCGGCCGAAGAGCAGGTGCATGCCGCGAGCGCACAGGTCGGCGTGGCGATCGCTGCAAGGTTGCCGCAGTTCTCGATCGACGCGACCTGGGGCGGCGCCGCCAGCCAGTTCAGCCAGATGTTCCTGAACTCGGGCCGCTTCTTCAGCCTCACCGGCAACATCGCGCAGCCGCTCTTCGACGCCGGCGTGCTCAAGAGCCGCCAGCGCGCCGCCGAAGAGGCGCTGAAGCAGGCGCAGGCGCAGTACCGCGCCACCGCCATCACCGCCTTCCAGAACGTGGCGGACACGCTGCAGGCGATCCACTCCGATGCGCGGGCACTGCGCGCGGCGGTCGAACTCGAGCGCACCTCGCGCACGTCGATGGAGCTGATCGGCCGCCAGTTGAGCAAGGGTTATGTCGACCGGCTGGCGCTGCTGACCGCGCAGCAGAACCATCATCAGGCCACGATGGCGCTGGCACAGGCGCAGGCCGCGCGACTGGGCGACACCGCGGCGCTGTTCCAGGCGCTGGGTGGCGGCTGGTGGAACCGCGTGGCGCAGGCATCGCCGGGCGAGTGAAGAGAAAAGACTACTGCAGCCCTGCAAATTCGGGGCATCCCCTCTTGACCGGCGGCTTTTCAAGGGCTTGATTGTTTCAATCTCGTGAACGCCGCGGTTCCTTTTGCAGCGGTTTTTTGGGGCCTTGGAGGATCACACTTCATTCCATCAACACAACCCATTGAAGGAGTTTGAAATGAATGCCTCGAAGATCCTCGCCGTTGCCGCTCTCTCGCTCCTGGCCGTTGCCGGTGCGCAAGCTGAAACCTACGACGGCGTGCACGTCGTGAACTCGTCGGTGTCCCGCGCCGAAGTGGCACCGCAAGCCGTTGCCGCCGCACGTGCTGGCAACGAGTACAGCGATGCCGCCAGCGCCGGTGCACAAGCCTTCACCTCGACCGCCAACCGTGCGAGCGTGCAGGCCGAAGCCGTCGCCAAGGCGCACGACCCGCTGCAAAGCCTCGACCGCCGCGCTTTCTACCGCGACGAAGTGCCGCAAGCCTACAAGAAGCCCAGCGTGTCGTTCACGCGCCAGGCTGGCCTGTAAGCATCAGGCTGCTGCATGAGCAGGAATGAAGAAGGGCCTTGAAGGCCCTTTCTTCATGTCCGTTCATGTCGCAGGCTCACGGCTCTTGCGTCTGCACGAGCTTTTCGTTTTCCTTGAGCACGCCCGCATTGCGCAGGGCGGAGTCCAGCCACTTGGCCGCCGTGTCGCCTTTCTTGATGGCTTCGATGCGCGCGGCTTCGTCCTCGACCTTCTTCTTGGCGGCCGGCAGAAGCGTCTCTACCTTCTCCCGCTCGATGACGACCACGCCGTCGGCATCGGCGACGACCAAGTCGCCGGGTCGAACGGCCACGCCGCCAACAGACACCGGATGCCCGATGCGCCCCGAAGCCAGCTTCGTCGGACCGTTCGGATTGGTGCCGACCGAGAAGACCGGAAAGTCCATCTCGTCGATCTCCGCGCTGTCGCGCACCGCGCCGTCGATCACCACGCCGGCAATGCCGACCTGACGGCAGGCGTTCATCATGATCGTGCCCATGAGGGCTGCGCTCTGGTCGCCCTTGCCGTCGATCACCAGCACGTCGCCCGGTTTTGCGAGCGCGATGGCGGCGTGGATCATCAGGTTGTCGCCCGGCCGCACTTCCACCGTGAGCGCGCTGCCCGCCAGCGTCATGCGATGGCGCAGGGCCTGCACGCGGCCATGCAGGGCGCCCCGGCGGCCGTTGACGTCGGCAAGAATGGCCGGCTGGTACGCGGAAGCCTGTCGCACCAGGTCGGAGGAAACGCGCTCGAAGTCGCGAACGATGTCTGGAAGCTGGTTCATCGTGTGTTCTTTCTTCTTTCTCATTCGGCCTTGACGTCGGCGTCCTTCACCACGCGGCCCCACTTGCGCTTGTCGGCCGCCAGGAAGGCGCGGAACTGCTCGGGCGTGCTGCCCACCGGCTCCAGGCCGTCGGCGGCGAGCCGCTTGGCGATGTCGGGCATGGCCAGCACCTTGGCCACTTCGCGCTGGATGCGCGCGACCACCGCGGGCGGCGTGTTCTTCGCCGCGCAGATGCCGGCCCAGGTGACGGGGTCGAAGTCCGGCACGCCGGCTTCGGTCACGGTCGGAATGTCCGGAAAGGCCGCCAGCCGGCGCGGGCTGGCCACCGCCAGGGCGCGCAGCTTGCCCGCGCGGGCGTACTGCATCGAGCTCACCGGCTGGTCGAAGATCATCGAGACCTGGCCCGCGATCAGGTCCGTCATGGCCTGCCCGGTGCCCTTGTAGGCCACGTGCACGATGTCGATGCCCGCGCGGCTCTTGAGCATCTCGCCGGCAAGGTGTCCGCCGGTGCCCGTGCCTGAGGAAGCGAAGTTGATCTCGCCCGGCTTCTGCTTGGCATAGGCCACGAGTTCCTTGACGTTCTTCACCGGCAGCGTCGCGTTCACCAGCAGCATGTAGGGCGCGTTGACCACCTGCGTGACCGGCACGATGTCCTTCTCGGGGTCGAAGGGCATGCTCTTGAGGATGTGCGGCTGGATCGACAGGGTGCCCGTGGTGCACATCAGCAGCGTGTGCCCGTCAGCAGGCGCGCCGAGCATGGCCGACGCCGCGATGTTGCCGCCCGCGCCGGGGCGGTTCTCGACCAGCACCTGCTGCCCGAGCCCCTCGGCCAGCTTGGGCGCGATCAGCCGTGCCACCACGTCGTTGGAGCCGCCGGGCGAAAACCCGACGAGGATCTTCACGGGCTTCGTCGGAAAGGCATCGGCGGCCCATGTCTGCGTGGCACCGAGCAACGCAGCACCCGCGGCGATGGCGGGCAGCAGCTTGAGAAGAGGGCGGAGTTTCATTGCGGTTCCTTGTGGATGGCTTGGCCCGAGAGTTCGCCGCGCGCCCGCGCGATGCGGCGGCAGCCCTCCAGCAGTTGCTCGGTGCTGGCGGCAAAGGAGAGGCGGAAATGCGTCGGCACGCCGTAGGCGCTGCCTTGCAATGCGGCGAGGTCCTGCGAATCGAGCAGGTGCATCACCCAGTCGTCGCTGGTCTCGATCACGCCGCCCTTGTGCGTGCGAAGCCCGAACAGTGCGCTGCACGACGCGAAGACGTAGAAGGCGCCATCGGGCACATCGCAACGGATGCCGTCGATGGCATTGAGCGCCGCGACCACCGTGTCGCGCCGCGCCTGGTATTCGCGTCGGTTCGTGGCAATCGTGTCTTGCGGGCCGGTGAGCGCCGCCACGGCCGCCGCCTGGGCGACGGAGTTGGGTCCGGAGGTGCTTTGCGACTGGAGCTTGACCATTGCCTTGATCAGCGCCGCGGGCCCGGCGCCGTAGCCGATGCGCCAGCCCGTCATTGCGTAGGCCTTGGAAACGCCGTTCACCGTCAGCGTGCGCTCCTTGAGGTCGGGCGCTACCTGGGCCATGGTCGCGAACTCGATGTCGCCATAGATGAGGTGCTCGTAGATGTCGTCGGTCAGCACCCAGACATGGGGATGGCGCCGGAGCACCTCGGCCAGTGCAAGCAGCTCGGTACGTGTGTAGGTCGCGCCGCTCGGGTTGTTCGGCGAGTTGAGCATCAGCCAGCGCGTCTTGCCGGTGATGGCGCGCTCCAGGTCCGCGGGCTGCAGCTTGAAGCCTGCCGCGGCCGGGCAATCGACGAACACCGGCACGCCGCCGGCCAAGAGAGCGATGTCCGGGTACGACACCCAGTAGGGCGCCGGCACGATGACTTCGTCGCCCGCGGCGACGGTGCACATCAGCGCGTTGAAGATCACCTGCTTGGCGCCGGTGCCGACGATGATCTCGCCCGGCGTGTAGGCCAGCCCGTTCTCTTTCAGCAGCTTGGCCGCGATGGCCTCCTTGAGTTGCGGCGTGCCGCCCACGTCGGTGTAGCGGGTCTGGCCGGCCATCATGGCGCGGATGGCCGCGTCCTTGATGTGCATGGGCGTCTCGAAGTCGGGCTCTCCGGCGGTCAGGCCGAGGATGTCCCGGCCCATCGCGCGCAGCTCGCGCGCTCTCTGTCCGGCCATGGAACTGGGCGACGGTTTGATTCGGTTCAGGCGTGGTGCGATGTGAAGCATGCACGCAGTATCAAAGTCGCCGCGCCGCGGAACAAACGAGAAATCGGAGCGGCGCGGTATTCCTTTTTTTCCTGGCGGGCCGGGGGCGTACATTCCGCAGCCATGAACTTCACCTTCAAGCAGCTGGAGGCCTTTCTCTTCAGCGCCAAGCTCCAGAGCTTCAGCGCCGCGGCGGTGAAGCTGCACACCACGCAGTCGGCCATCTCCAAGCGGCTGGCGGAGCTGGAGGAATCGCTGGGCGGCCCCTTGCTGCATCGCACCTCGCACGGGCTCGAACTGGCGCAGGCCGGCCGCGAGCTGCTGTCGCTCGCGGAAGAGGCGCAGCGGCTCTGGCAGCGCATCCAGCACGACATCAGCGTCGACAAGACACTGCGCGGCACCTTCCGCGTGGGCGTGACGGAGCTGATCGCCATGACCTGGCTCACCAGCCTCATACAGCTGCTGCAGAAGCTGCATCCCGAGGTAACGCTCGAGCCGGTGGTCGACGCGGGGCTCACGCTCTTCGAGCGGCTGGAGGCCAACAAGCTCGACCTGTCCATCATGCCGGGCATCTTCTGGGGGCAGGCCTTCGAGTCGATCAAGGTGGGGCAGGTCGACCAGGCCTGGATCGCGAGTCCGCGCCTGGGCGTTCCCAACCGGGCGCTGAAGCCGCACGAGTTTGCCGACTACCCGGTGATCGAGCAGCCCGCCGGCGCCTCGAAGAATCGGTTCTATGAAGCCTGGCGCGCGGAGCACGGCTTTCGCTTCGGCAAGGTCATGCTGACCAACAGCACGACGGTGCTGCGCGAGCTGACGATCAGCGGCTTCGGCATCAGCCAGCAGGCGCTCGACTATGTGCGCCCCGACATCAAGAGCGGCCTGCTGCGCATCGTGCGGACCGACCCCATGCCGCCGCCGCTGGTCTACAGCGCGGTCTACCGGCGCGACAACGCCAGCCCCGCGCTGGCGCGCATCGTCGAACTGGCGGTGAAGACCTGCGACTTCACCTTGCGGGCCAGCCAGCACGACGTGGCGCCGCCGCGTCCGCCGCGTGGTTCAGGCGCGACCCTGCGGCAGCGCGCGATTCGCCAGGCCGCGAAGAAGCCGGCCAGGAAGAGCAGGAGATAAGTTTTTCTTTTCGGCTCTTCAAAAATATACGCATTGAGTATATATTCGCGCCCCATGAACAACATGCCACAACAGGTGCTGCTGCGCGACGCGATGCGCCAGCTCAACATGACGCGCGACGCCTTTGCCGAGCGCATCGGCAGCCGCAGGCGGGCGCTGGACGCCTGGCTGCTGCCCGACGAGTCCAATGAATTCCGGGCCATGCCCGACGTTGCGCGGCGTTTCGTGAGCGAAATCCTGGCTTCCGATGGTCTGCGCGGAGAATATACGCAAAGCGCACATGAAGGTGCCTTGCGCAAGGCGATGGCCACGGGCGGCGCGCATCACCTGCTGTCGGTCAACCAGCTCAACCGCGACGCCATCGACGAACTGTTCCAGCTCGCGGATGTCATGCAGCCCATCGCGCGCCGGCGCAAGGTGAGCCGCGTGCTCGAAGGCGCCGTGCTGGCCAACCTGTTCTTCGAGGCCAGCACCCGCACCCGCGTGAGCTTCGGCGCCGCGTTCTGCCGGCTCGGCGGCTCGGTGTGCGACACCACCGGCTTCACCTTCTCGTCGATGGCCAAGGGCGAGTCGATCTACGACACCAGCCGCGTCATCGGCGGCTATGTCGACGCGATGGTGGTGCGCCACCCCGAGCAGGGCTCGGTCGCCGAGTTCGCGCGCGCCACCAACGTGCCGGTCATCAACGGCGGCGACGGCCCGGGCGAGCACCCGAGCCAGGCGCTGCTCGACCTGTACACCATCCAGCGCGAGTTCTCGCGGCTGGGCAAGCTGGTCGACGGCGCGCACATCGCGATGGTCGGCGACCTGAAGTACGGCCGCACCGTGCATTCGCTCATCAAGCTGCTGGCGCTGTACAAGGGGCTGAAGTTCACGCTGATCTCGCCGCCTTCGCTCGCGATGCCGGCGGCCATCGTGGAGGCCGTGAGCCGCAACGGCCACGTGGTCGAAACCGCGGCCACGCCCGCACTGGGGCTGGCCGGCGCCGACATCATCTACGCCACGCGCATCCAGAAAGAGCGATTCGCGAACGACGAAGTGCTGGAAGGTTTCGACAACGCCTTCGAGATCAACCAGGCGCTGATCGAGTCGGCCTGCAAGCAGGACGTGGTGGTGATGCACCCGCTGCCGCGCGACGGCCGGCCCGGCTCGCACGACCTCAGCACCGACCTGAACAACGACCCGCGCCTGGCCATCTTCCGCCAGACCGACAACGGCATTCCGGTGCGCATGGCGATCTTCGCCACGCTGCTGGGCGTGGACAAGCTGGTGAGCCGTTCCATGCGCGACGCCGCGTGGACGCCGCCGTCCCACATCGGGCCGGACGACAGCGTGTTCCACGGGCTCGACTGAGCGCGCCCCGCGCGGCCCCGCTCAGGCGTGCGCGAGGATGTTGACGAGCTTGCCGAACGGGTCGCGCACGTAGAAGCGGCGCACGCCCCAAGGCTCGTCGACCGGGCCGTACTCGATGGCGAAGCCCGCGGCCTTCATGCGCTCGAAGGCTTCGTTCACATCGTCCACCTCGATGGAGAGATCGGGCACCGGCGTGCCCGAGCCGCCTTCCGACGCGAAGCTCAGTTGCACCGTCATTTCCGCTTGCGCGCCGTAGGTCTGTATCCAGCCGTGGTCCATGAGCAGGTCGAGGCCGAGCACGTCCTTGTAGAAGACGGCGGCGCGCGCTGGAGCGGGCGTGGCGATGTTGGCGACGATGCGATTGACTTTCATGGGGTGGGCTTTCTGATGGTGAAGGTGCAAGGCTTGCCATCGCGCTCCACATGCAGCAGATCGCCATCGACGCGAAGGCCGCGCCATAGTTCGATCCGTCCGCTGGAGTCGATGACTTCGACGCTGCCGTCGGAACGCACGCGGTAGTCGAACACGGGTGCGCAGATGGGGCCGTTCCCTTGTCCCAATGTCGCGGTCACGTGGCCGGTCGAGAGAAAGCAGTAGCTGCCGATCTCGGTGTCGGACACGAGGTCCAGGTGGTGGTCTATGGGCAGGGCGGTGGCGTGCATGGGTGCTTTGGGCGGCGGCCTGGGAGCCGCGAATATACGGCCCTCACACGCTGCTAACCGAACTCTCACGGCCCTCTAAGCCAACTCTCACCGTTGCATAAGCAGCCTCTCACAGGCCGATAAGTACGCCGTCCTAGAGTGAATAGCGTCACTACCACTACTCAAGGAGACAAGCATGAGAGTCCGTACCGTCACCCTGTGCATCGCCGCTGTGCCCGCGCTGGTGCTGGCCTCGTTCGCGCATGCGAGCGGGCGCGCCGATCCCGACTATCCGCAGATGTCGCACTCGACCCAGTCGCGCGATGCGGTGTCAGCGGATGCGGTGCGCGCCAACAACGGCATCCACGCCACCGAGGTCCTCGAATCGCAGCCCGCGCCGGCCGTGAACGGCCTGGACCGCGCACAGGTGCAGGCCGCCGCGATCCGCGCCAACACCGGCATCCATCCGACGGAGATCATGGAGTCGCAGGTGGCACCGCCGGTGGCGTCGGCGAACCTGCCGAACACTTCGAGCGCATCCGGCGAATGACGAATCCGCGCGCGACCGCCTTCAGTCGCGCGTGAGAACGAAGCGCTTGCGGATGCCCTCGGCAGCCGAAGGCGCCACCCACAGGTCGAACTCGCCGGGCTCGACCGTGGGCTTCATGTCCCGGCCGATGAACTGCAGGTCGTCTTTGGTGAGCGTGAACTCGACCTGTACCGACGCGCCGGGCGCGATGCTCAGCTTGCGAAAGTCCTTGAGCTCGCGCACCGGCCTCGTCACGCTGGCCGCGCGCTGGGCCACGTAGAGCTGCACCACTTCTTCCGCGTCGCGTTGCCCGGTGTTGGTGACGGTGGCGCGCACGCGCAGCGTGTCCGACATGGCGATACGGTCCTGGCTCAGTTCCACGCTGTCGTAGCGCACCGGCGCATAGCCGATGCCGAAGCCGAAGGGGTAGAGCGCCTCGTGCGTCGCGTCGAGGTAGCGGGCCTTGAAGGACATGCCGGGCGCGCTTTCGGGTGAAGGGCGGCCGGTGCGCTTGTGGGCGTAGTAGTAGGGCGCCTGGCCCGCGGTCTGCGGAAAGCTCACGGGCAGCCGGCCCGAAGGGTTGAAGTCGCCGAACAGCACGTCGGCGATGGCATTGCCCGTTTGCACGCCGAGGAACCAGGTGACGAGGATGGCGCGTGCATTGCGCACCGCGCCCTTCAGCGCCATCGCGCGGCCGTTGCTCAGCAGCACGACCACGGGCTTGCCGGTGGCGGCCACGGCTTCGGCCAGGTCTTGTTGCGCCTGCGGCAGGCCGATGTCGCTGCGCGAACGTGCCTCTCCCGACATCTTTTCGCTTTCGCCGATGGCCAGCACCACCACGTCGGCATCGCGCGCGGCAGCCACGGCGGCGTCGATGCCGCCGGGCAGCGACGCGCCGATGCCCGAGCCGCGCACCACGGTGACCGACGAGTTGGCGCCCAGCGCCGCGCGCAGCCCCTGGTCGATGCCCACGGGTGCCGACTGCCCCGGGAACAGGCTCCAGGCGCCCATCAGGTCGACAGTGCCTTCGGCGAAGGGGCCGATCAGCGCGATCTTCGTGCCGGCCTTGGGCAGCGGCAGCAGCATGCGCTCGTTCTTCAGCATCACGATGGAGCGGCGCGCGGACTCGCGGGCCAGCGCGATGAACTCGGGGTTCTCCGCGCGTTGCGACGCGGGCGGCCCGTCGAGGCCGTGCATCGGGTCGTCGAACAGGCCCAGCTTCTGCTTGACGTGCAGCACGCGGCGCACCGCCTCGTCGAGCCGTGCCATCGGCACTTCGCCCGAGGCCACGAGGTCGGGCAGGTAGCGCATGTACAGGCCACTCTGCATGCTGACGTCGGTGCCGGCCAGGAAGGCCTGCTTTGCGGCCTCTCGCGGGTTCGCGGCGTAGCCGTGCTCCACCAGTTCCTCGTCGGCCGTGTAGTCGGAGACCACGAAGCCCTTGAACTTCCATTCGTCGCGCAGCACGCCGGTCAGCAGGTCGCCGTTGGCGGTGGAGGGAATGCCGCCGATCTCGTTGAAGGCGCTCATGACCGACAGCGCGCCCGCGTCGATGGCCGCGCGGAACGGCGGCAGGTAGACCTCGCGCAGGGTGCGCTCCGAGATGTCGCTCACGTTGTAGTCGACCCCGCCCTCGGCGGCGCCGTAGGCCGCGAAGTGCTTGGGCGTGGCCAGCATGGCGTCGGGGCGCGACAGGTCGGCGCCCTGGAAGCCGCGCACGCGCGCGGCGGCGAAGCGTTTCGACAGCAGCACGTCTTCGCCGGCGCCCTCCAGGCCGCGGCCCCAGCGAGCGTCGCGTGCGATGTCGACCATCGGCGCGAAGGTCCAGCGAAAGCCGTCCGCCGTGGCCTCGACCGCCGCGGCGCGCGCGGTGCGTTCGGCCAGTGCAGGCTCCCAGCTCGAGGCCTCGGCCAGCGGCATCGGGAACATCGTGCGAAAGCCGTGGATCACGTCCGCGCCGAAGATCAGGGGAATGCCCAGCCGCGACTCCTTCACCGCGATCTGCTGCAGCCGCCGCTTGCCTTCGAGCCCGGCGTTGTTGAAGAGGCCGGTGAGGCGGCCGGCGCGCACGTCGGCCGTTTCCTGCTGCGCATTGCGCCAGCCGGCTTGCGGGTTGTTGGGCGTGTCGATGTCGGCCGGGCCGTAGAGGCTGAGCTGGCCCGCCTTTTCCTGCGGCGTCATGCGGGCGATGAGGGCCTCGATGCGGGCGTCGGCATCCGCCGCGTCAGGGGCGGCCGACGCGGAGGGGAGAGAAAGCGCGAGGGAGAGAAGAAAGGCGCAGGCGGGGGCGAGGGCGAGCGCCGCGGGGCGCGGAAATCGAACGTGCATGGGCGCCTATTCTGCAGATAACGGTAGCCGCCCCGGCATGGTGGGTCTTGATGCAGGTCGTTACCTGCGAAGAGGCTCAGGAACGCGGGCTATCCACGGGCCGCCAGAGCCGGTTGGCAAGGGGCTGCGACAGCATTTGCGCGGCCTGCACGGATGGCTGGAAGGAAAGTGGCAGCGTGACTGCCACCCCCAAGGTTTTCAAGGCTCGGCGGCGGGCCAATTCGGTCGTGAGCGTTCGTTTCATCATCTTTTTCCTGGTTGTATTGCTATTGCTTCAGGCGGTGCGCCCGGCACGGCCACGCGGAACTTGAGGCCTTCGAGCAGCTTGTCCCACAGCGCGATGGCCTCTTCGTCGTTGAGCGAGGAGGCCTCGGCCGCGCCCACGCGGTCGGAGGCGACCTTGCTGAACATGGTCACGTCGAGGTTGCCAGGGCGCGCGACGTTGCCGGATTCGCCGACGAACATCCACTCGAAGTCGTGCGAGCCATCGGCCATGCGCACCAGCGATTCCTCGCCGTCCCAACCGTGGACTTTCTTCTTTCCCTCGCGCAGCGTCGTCAGCTTTGGGTAGTTGCTGCCTGCCTCGCGCTTGCGGTCGTTGATGAGCTTGAGCAAGCCGTAGCCATTGCTGCCTTTGGTGCTCTGGCTCTGGTTACTTTGGACGCTGAAAACTACGTCGGGCAGGGCGGCCATATGCAGGCCTGCTTGAGAGAACGCCGCACCTTGAGAGCCATCGACCCGGGTAAAGCCGTATTCATGGCACAGGCCCTGATCTCTGGGGACTTCGTCGGGCGAGCGAAGGCGCAGGTTACTTGCGGTCTCCACGATGTCCTTGAAGATCCGTTCCACGGTCATGTTCTGGCTCTTGGCGGTGGCGGTCCCCTCCATGAAGATGTGCGGGCCAACGATGTAATAGATGCGGAAGCCCTCCAGTTCCAGTTCTTTCGCGAACTTGTCCCCGTAGGAGCGGATCAGCCAGGTATTTGCAACTGGGCCCTTGCCGAAATAGGTGATTTCGGCGGTCTTGTGGCCCTTCAGAATCTTTGCCCGCTCGGCAGCCATCACCTTCTCGATGTCGTCGGCCTGATCCGGCAGCGTCGGAAAGTCACGACCGAATTCCAGGCGTGAGGCGATTGGAGCGGTCAGTACATAGCGTCCGAAGCACAGCAGCTTGGTGTGCTCGAAAAGTTTCTCGATGCGTCGGCTCATGCTTGAAGTGCCGTCTTCATCGATTCGCCGAGCAGAGCGTTCGCTGGCCCTGCGTCCTGAAGCTCATCTCTTGGCTCCTTCACTTGAGCGCCACGGCCTCGGCGGGTGCACCCGGAACGGCCACTCGGAACTTGAAGCCTTCGAGCAGCTTGTCCCACAGTGCAATGGCTTCCTCGTCGTTGAGCGAGGAGGCAGCAGCCGCGCCCACGTGGTCGGAGGCGACCTTGCTGAACATGGTCACATCGAGGTTGCCGGGGCGAGCGACATTGCCGGACTCGCCGATGAACATCCACTCGAAGTCGTGCGAGCCGTCGGCCATCCGCACCAGCGATTCCTCGCCGTCCCAACCGTGGACCTTCTTCTTTCCCTCGCGCAGCGTCGTCAGCTTCGGGTAGTTGCTGCCTGCCTCGCGCTTGCGGTCGTTGATGAGCTTGAGCAGGCTATAGCCGTTGCTGCCTGTGGTGCTCTGGTTCTGGTTGCTCTGGACGCTGAACACCACGTCGGGCAGGGCGGCGATGTGCAAGCCCGCTTGCGAGAAGGCACTACCTTTGGCACCGTCGATGCGGGTGAAGCCGTATTGATGGCACAGGCCTGGTTCTGCGGGCACTTCATCGGCGGAGCGGACGCGCAGGTTTCTCGCAAGCTCGACCGTGTCTCCAAGAATCGATTCCGCGGTCGCACCGTTGTCCGTGCCCCGGGCGGTCACGAAAATATGAGGTCCGACGAAGTAGTAGATACGGAAGCCCTCCAACTCCAACTCTCTTGCGAACTTGTCTTCGTAAGACCGAATCAGCCAGACATTCGCAGTTGGACCTCTGCCGAAGTAGGTAATTTCGGCGGTCTTGTGGCCCGTCAGAATCTTCGCGCGTTCTGCCTCCATCACTTTCTCGATGTCATTGGCCCGGTTCGGCAGCGTTGGGAAGTCGCGCCCGAATGCCAGCCTCGATTCCACGGGTGCAGTCAGCACATAGCGCCCGAAGCACAGCAGCTTGGTGTGCTCGAAAAGTTTCTCGATGCGTCGGCTCATGTTTGAAGTGCCGCCGTCATCGATTCGCCGAGCGGCCGCTGCGTCCCGAAACTCATCTCTCTGTTCCTTCACCTGAGCGCCACGGCCTCGGCGGGCGCACCGGGAACGGCCACGCGAAACTTGAAGCCTTCGAGCAGCTTGTCCCACAGCGCGATGGCCTCTTCGTCGTTGAGCGAGGAGGCCTCGGCCGCGCCCACGCGGTCGGAGGCGACCTTGCTGAACATGGTCACGTCGAGGTTGCCAGGGCGCGCGACGTTGCCGGATTCGCCGACGAACATCCACTCGAAGTCGTGCGAGCCATCGGCCATGCGCACCAGCGATTCCTCGCCGTCCCAACCGTGGACTTTCTTCTTTCCCTCGCGCAGCGTCGTCAGCTTTGGGTAGTTGCTGCCTGCCTCGCGCTTGCGGTCGTTGATGAGCTTGAGCAAGCCGTAGCCATTGCTGCCTTTGGTGCTCTGGCTCTGGTTACTTTGGACGCTGAAAACTACGTCGGGCAGGGCGGCCATATGCAGGCCTGCTTGAGAGAACGCCGCACCTTGAGAGCCATCGACCCGGGTGAATCCATATTTATGGCACAGGCCCTGATCGGGTGGAACGTCATCGGGCATGCGCAGGCGCAGGTTTCTGGCGGTCTCCGCCGCATCTCGAAGAATCGACTCAGCGGTGAAGCCGCCATCTGTCGCGCTTCCGCCAAGGAAGATGTGGGGCCCGACCACGTAAAAGGTCTGGAAACTCTCCAAGTCGTATTTCTTCGCAGATACGCTCTTGAAGGAGCGAATCAGCCAAAGGCTCGGCGCCGGCCCCTTGCCGTAATAAGTGATCTCGGCGGTCTTGTCTGCCTCGAGTATTTCAGCTCGGGCGGCGGCCATTACTTTCTCGATGTCGTTGGCTCGGTTCGGCAACGTCGGGAAGTCTCGCCCGAATGCCAGCCTCGATTCCACGGGTGCAGTCAGCACATAGCGGCCGAAGCACAGCAGCTTGGTGTGCTCGAACAGTTTCTCGATGCGTCGGCTCATGCTTGAAGTGCCGCCGTCATCGATTCTCCGAGCAGCCGCTGCGTCCTGAAACTCATCTCTCTGCTCCTTCACTTGATCGCCACGGCCTCGGCGGGCGCACCGGGAACGGCCACGCGAAACTTGAAGCCTTCGAGCAGCTTGTCCCATAGCGCGATGGCCTCTTCGTCGTTGAGCGAGGAGGCTTCGGCCGCGCCCACGCGGTCGGAGGCGACCTTGCTGAACATGGTCACGTCTAGGTTGCCGGGGCGCGCAACGCTGCCGCCGTTCTCGCCGATAAACATCCACTCGAAGTCATGCGAGCCGTCGGCCATGCGCACCAGCGATTCCTCGCCGTCCCAGCCGTGGACTTTCTTTTTTCCCTCGCGCAGCGTTGTCAGCTGCGGGTAGTTGCTGCCTGCCTCGCGCTTGCGGTCGTTGATGAGCTTGAGAAGGCCGTAGCCGTTGCTTCCCGTGGTGCTCTGGGTCTGGTTGCTCTGGACACTGAACACTACGTCGGGCAGGGCGGCGATGTGCAGGCCGGCCTGGGTGAAGACGTTGCCCTTGGAGCCGTCGAGCCGCTTGAAGCCGTACTGGTGGCACAGGCCTTGATCGATGGGCACTTCGTCGGGTTCTCGTGTGCGCAGATTCCTGGCGGTCTCGATTGCGTTCGCGAGGATCGAATCGGCCGTCACGTTGTAGCTCTTGGCCGTGGCGTTCCCGCCTACGAAGATGTGCGGGCCTACGACGTAGTAAAGCTCGAAGCTTTCCAGCTCAAGCTCTTTTGCGAATTTGTCCCCGAAGGAACGTATCAACCACGTTTCCGGAGCTGGTCCTTTGCCGAAGTAGGTAACTTCGGCAGTCTTGTGACCCGCCAAAATCTTTGCGCGCTTGTTCTCCATTACCTTCTCGATGTCGTTGGCTTGGTTGGGCAATGTCGGGAAGTCGCGCCCGAACGCCAACCTCGATTCCATGGGGGCAGTCAGCACATAGCGGCCGAAGCACAGCAGCTTTGTGTGCTCGAACAGTTTCTCAATGCGTCGGTTCATCCTGGGATCTTTCTTTGTCGGGTTTCAGTACTTCTCCGCCCACCACGCCGAATCGAAGTCTGCTGCGATGCGAACGATGCCGTAGAGCGTGGCCGCACTGGCGTTGGCGTCGCCATAGCTGCCCTGGTGGTCGTAGCCTGTTTGCACGCACTTGACCTTGGCGCGCACCTTGGCGGCGCTGCGCTCCACAGGCACCGTGCCGTCGCTGGGTGTCATAGGTGGCTGTAGCTTCAGCTTGAGTACCTCCCCGCCGTCACCCTTCACTCGCAAGGTGCCCTCGCCGTTGTCGCCTTTGTGCCCGGGCATGAGCGTCCACGTCAGCGGGTCGCCCGCGATGACCGGATCGCCGTCAACGACGCGCCACACGAGGTCGTTCCAGGCCGGCTGCCGCGGGTCGCTACCGTAGTGCGCGTAGGTACGTTGATGGAAGGTGTTCTCGATGGCATTGGCGAAATCCATCGCCAGCTTGATGCGCCTAGTGGTCGCGTCCGGACCGATCTGGTCATTCGGCTTGCCACCTTCTTCCTTCGGCTTCTCGGCCTGCTTCGCCGGATCGATCCAATCCGGATTGATCAACCGCCACCACTTGTCCCGATCCAGCGTATAGATCTCGCTCACCGCATCGCCCTGCGGCAGCTTCGCCAGGAACTTGCCGTTGTCGTCCTGCACCTGCAGCCACTGCGTGCCGTACGCCGCCGCGGGCAGCAACTCGAGACCGCCCTGCGCATTGGCCAGCACGGCGGTCACTTCCTCGCCGTTGTCGCCCAGCACGCTCTGCGTGATGCTGCCCACCACCTGCGCCTGCAGGTGCCACCAGGGCTTGTTGCTGCCCTCGAAGCCCGCGCGCATGCGCTTGTACGCCGCCGCCGCGCCGGTGGTGGGCATCACCCCGTGCACCACGCCCAGGATCCGGTGCCGGATGCCGCCGTATTCCGCATGCATCAACGCCCGCGCGAGGATGCCGCCCATGCTGTGGGTCACGAGGATCACGCCCGGGCAGTCGAAGCCGTTGTGGTTGTAGGTGTCGATGAGCCGCTCGATCTTCTCCGCCAGCGACTTGGCCTCCTGGCCGTTGCTCTTGAGCCAGTTGTAGCCGAAGGCATGCACCGGATACCAGCATTCGCCGATCTTGCGCAGGTCGTCCTCGCTCAGCGGCTGCGCGTCGTGGTGGACGCCGAAGCTCGACGGCGCCCGGCCCACCAGCGCTTCCGGGTTGTCCTTGTCGAGCCAGGCCGGCGAGACGACGTACTTGTTTTTTTCGCGGCGCAGGATGTCGTTGAGCTGGCGCTCCATCAGCTGGAGGATGCCGCCGTAGGCCTCGAACATCACTTCGCTCCAGCCGCGCGCGCGGGCCTTCTGCGCGGCGGTGAAGCTCTGCCGATTCTGCGCAAGCGGGTGGTTCGGGTCGGCCTTCGGGTCGGTCACCAGCAGCTTGCTGACATCGCCCAGGTCATGCGGCACGTTGTCGTGGCGCTGGTCGGAGCTGATGGTTGTGTTGCCGGTGGCGTCGAAGCGGCTGGTTTTCTTTCCTTCGAGTTTTTCGCCCGTGGCCTCGTAGATGTCCACTTCCACGGCGTCGGGGTCCAGGCGCATCTGCCGGGCCGCGGCGCTCGCGGTGCGCCGGGTAAAGGCGTCTCCTTTCTTGTCGGGCCCCCACGCGAGGTTGTCGGTGCGCTTGAGCAGTTCCTGCCGCTCCCGGGTCAGGCGCAGGTTGCTGCCCATGATGCCGGGCAGGAACACGATGGGAATGAGCTTGCCCGGGGGCACGCGCACGCGGATCTTTCGCTTGTCGCTGACCGGTGTTGTGACGGCAGTGACTTCGGCAAAGTTGTCCATGCCCAGGCTGAAGTCCAGCCAGATGTCCTCTTCTTCTCCCTGCACCGCCATCACTCGGCCCTCCCTCGCCACTTGATCTTGTAGACCTCCGGTCCATCCGAGCGCTGTTGCTGAGTGGTGCCGGCGGTATTCGTGATCTCGTCGCCTTCCTGGCCGCCGGGCTCGCCGTTGCGCAGAAGCTCGAACACCTGCCTCGCCGCAAGCGTGTTCTCCTCGTCGATGTGATGGAACAGCACCTCCTGGTCGAAGCGGGTCTGCACGTCATGGTTCATCTTCTCGGGCGTGCGGCTGTCGGGGCCCATGTTGCTGTGCCTTGCCGCATGCTCGCGCCACAGGCCGCGGGTGCCGTGCACGATGCCCGACGCATTCCAGCAGGTGTAGCTGGAGCCGCCGTTGATGACGACTTCCTCCACTGCGGTGATGGTGATGCGGTTGGCTTCCTGCCGGATGTTCAGCTTGGCGAGGATGTTGATGCCGTTCTTCAGCGCGACGACGTCGATGTCCGCTTGCGCGGCCACCAGCTTCATGCCGGCCTTGTAGGCGAACAGGCGCACCGCGTTCCTGGCCGAGACCAGGAAGCTTTTGGCCGCGGCGATGCTGGTGTGGCCGCCGCTGGTGAGCGCGTTGTGCCCGGCGCTCATGAAATGGCTGGAGCCCTGCGCGGTGGTCTGGATGCCCGAAGGGCTGGCCAGGGTCAAATGCGGCTGGCTGAACTCGGGAAACTCGCGGCCCGGCGCACCGCCGTTGCCGCCGTCATTGGCGCCTCTGATCGCGTCGTTCTGTTGCTTGAGCGCCTTGGCGACTTCGTCCTGGTCGCCGCTTTGGTGGGCTCCGGCATCGAGCGCCATCCGGCACATGCCCTCGTGCAGTTCGCGTGCCTGCGTGAGCCGCGCGACGGTCTCGCCCATGTCGGTGACGTGTGCCCGCGCGTTCGGCCTGGGCTCGGTGCTGACCAGCAATCCCTGCGCGGCACGCAGCACGCCATGGCCGTCGGTGCGCAGCTCGAAGCCCTGGCCGCGGTCGTCCTTGCGGCCCGCGGTGTCTTCGATGCGGCCGATGTGCCCAAGGCTCAGGCTGCTGCATTGGTGGTCGCTCTTGAGCTGGGCCTGCACCTTGCCCGCGCTGTCGTCCAGCACCAGGTGGTTGCCGCGCAGGCTGCCGCCCAGCTCGCGGCTGCGCATGCTTGTCAGGTGGGTTTCGCGGGGCAGCTGCCATGCGGGCATGGCGTCGGCGTTGTGGAAGCGGCCGACGACGATGGGGTGGTCGGGGTCGCCGTCCAGAAAGTCGACGACCACCTCCTGTCCTATGCGAGGCAGCGCCGCCGTGCCGAAGTGGCCGCCGGCCCAGCCGTGCGATACGCGCAGCCAGCACGAGGCGTTTTCGTCTGCGCGCCCCAGCCGGTCCCAGCGGAACCGCACCTTGATGCGGCCGTGCTGGTCGGTCCAGATTTCGTGGCCTGCCGGCCCGACCACCACGGCGGTCTGCGGCCCGCCGGTGCGCGGCTTGGGCGTGGTGCGCGGCGCGCGCCAGGCCATGCTGGTGGGCTGCGCATCGAAGGCAAAGCGCTGGATGGAGCCGCCGGACGTGTCGCCCGTGCCTTCGGTTGCCCGCAGGTTCTCCTGCAGGTGATAGGCGACGCCCAGCAGCAGGTATTGCCGGTTCTGCGCCTCGCACGGATGGCCCGCCAGCCGCAGCGTGTGGCCCGGCGCCAGCGAGCGCAGGTTGGAGCGGCCATGGGCTTGGTTGCGCGCGCTGAGCAGTTCTTCGTTGCGGGTCTGCGCGTATGCGTCGCCGTCGCTGTTCAGCAGGTAGTGGCCGGGCCATTCGAAGACTTCGTGGTCGTCGTGATCGTGGCCGGGCGGCATCTGGCGCCGGCTCTTCAGGTCGGCCTTGGGTTTTTCGAAATCGTAGTCGTCGCTGCCGTAGCGGCCGGAGCGCAGTTCCTCGCCCGTCTCCCAGGCGTAGATGCGCTCGGCGGGCTCCTCGCCCCCGGTCATGCCGGATTGCTCGTGCGGGTGATAGCGCACCGTTTCGCCGCCGGGCAGGGGGCTGTGCGAATTGGCGATGTCGTCCGCGAACACCAGCACGTGCTGCGTGGCTTCGTGCCGCACGTAGTAGTAGATGCCCTCGTGCTCGCACAGGCGCGAGACGAAATCGAAGTCGCTCTCGCCGTACTGCACGCAGTAGGTCCAATTGCGGTAGTTGCGCGAGAGCTTCTGCTCGAAGGGATGGCCGTAACGCTCCAGCACTTCGGCCACGATCTCGGGAACGCCGCGGTCCTGGAAGATCCGGTAGTCGTGCCGCTTCGTGGCCAGCCAGAACCACGGGCGCAGCCGCATGGCGTAGAAGGCGTGCCGCGCGTCCTCGCGCGCAAGGCCGAAGCGCGTGACGATGCCGGCCAGATGCCGCGTGCCGCCGTGGCCGGTCTGCATCGACACGGTGGCGGCCTTGCCGAGCAGGGCCTTGGCGTCGATAGTGTTGCTGTTGCCGAGCAACTCGACGTCGAAGGCATTCGCCTGGCTCAGCGCCTCGCGCCCGACCAGCCGATGGAACTGCAGCGCCTCGCCCATGGGCGTGGCAATGCTGACGCGGCGGCCAGCGTGGACAGACCTGGACAACAAGAATTCCCCCTGAATATTCGACTGCTCGAATCGAAATAGTTATTCAGGATTATTTGCGCGAGAACAGGCCGTGGAGGCTGGCGCCCCTTGAAGAGCAGTGCCAATGCGTGAAGAAATGCGCGCCGCATGTTGCGCGCGCAGCCGCCTTTATGCGGAGAAGAATAAAAGCCGCGCCGCGTCAGGCCACGCGGTTCAGCAGCGGCTCGTTGCGCACCCAGCGTCCCAGGTTGTCGAGGAACATGCCGGCCACGCGCGTTTCGTTGCCATCCGAATGGCCGGCGGTATGGGGCGTGACGATCACGTTCGGCAACTCCCACAGCGGGGACGCGGCCGACAGGGGCTCGTGCGCGAACACGTCGAGGTAAGCGCCGGCCAGCGCGCCGCCGCGCAGGGCATCGATGAGCGCCGGCTCGTCGACCACCTCGCCGCGCGCGACGTTCACCACTCGCGCACCTGCAGGCATGGTCGCGAGCGCCTTCGCATCGACGAGGCCGCGCGTGCGCTCGCTGAGCGGGCAGGCCAGCAGCAGCCAGTCGGCCTGCGGCAGCACGGTGTGCAGTTGCTCGTAGCTCACGCTTCGGTGCGCCGGCGCGGCGGCCGGGGCCTCGCTGCCGCGCACGCTGACGATGCGCAGGCCCAGCGCGGCCAGCAATGTGCCCAGGCCCTGGCCGATCGGCCCCCAGCCGACGATGACGGCGGTCTGCCCCGCAAGGTCGCGTGGCAGGCCGCTGCCGATGAGCGGCGACCATGCATGCGCGCGCTGCGCGGCCAGCAACTGCGGAAACTGCCGCGCCAGCATCAGCACGCCGGCCAGCGCCGTCTGCACTACCACGCCGGCATTGGCGCCCGACGAGGTCGTGATTTCCACGCCGCGTGCGCGCAGCTCGCCATACACCGGCCGGTCGGCGCCCGCGGAATGCGCATGCACCCAGCGCAGCGAGGGCGCGCGCCGCAGCGCGTCGTGAAAAGCCTGCGTGTGCGGCAGCAGCTCGTGCTTGGTCGACAGACCCGTGACGTCGCGCGAGAGAAAGGCCAGGTCGGCGTCGTCGCCCGGCTGCACCATCACATGCGTGCGGCGGCCCAGCGCCGCGGCAAGACCGGGCGCGGTCTGCGCGGCGGCTTGCGCGGACATCAGGATCCGCAGGGGGGCGGTGTCGGTCATCGGGGGCTCACTCGGCGGTTGCTCCCGATTCGCGGACGATGGTCTTCCACTTCTCGTACTCCTGGCGCGTGAACCGGCCGAACTGCTCGGGCGTGCCGCCGACCGGGTCGGCGCCCTCGCGGATCATCTGCGCCTCGAGCGAGGGTAGCACCTCGTTCACCGACTTGTTGAGCTGCGCGACCACCGTTGCCGGCGTGCCCTTGGGCGCGAAGAAGCCGAACCACGAGCCCGCCGAGAAATCGGGAAAGCCCTTCTCGGCAACGGTGGGCACGTCGGGCAGCGAGCGCGAGCGCTTGGGGCTGCTCACCGCAATGGCCCGCAGCTTGCCAGCCTTGATGTGCGAGATGACCGATGGAATGGTCGCGAACATGAACTGCATCCGGCCCGCCAGCAGGTCGTTGAGCGCGTTCGCGCCCTTGTAGGGCACGTGCAGCGTGTCGGCGCCCACGCGCTTGCTCAGCATGTAGCTCGACAGGTGCGACGAGGTGCCGACGCCGGTGGAGCCGTAGTTCAGCTTGTTGGGGTTGGCCTTGGCGTAGGCGATGAACTCTTCCAGCGTCTTGGCGGGTACTTCGGGGTTGACCACCAGCACGTTGGGCACGTCGGCGATCTGCACCACCGGCACCAGGTCGGCGAGCGGGTCGTAGGGCAGGCTCTTGTAGAGCGTCTGGTTGACGGCCATGGGGCCGACGGAGTTGACGATGAGCGTGTAGCCGTCGGCCGGCGCGCGCACCACGAACTCGGTGCCGATGTTGCCGCCGCCGCCGGGCTTGTTGTCGATGACGAAGGGCTGCCTGAGTTTTTCCGACATGTGCTGCGTGACGGCGCGCGCGAGGATGTCGGTGGTGCCGCCGGCTGTGAAGGCGACGACCACGCGCACGGGCTTGTTGGGGTAGGCCGTCTGCGCGGTGGCGCACGCGGCGGCGGCCAGCAGCGCGGCGGCGCAGAAGGTGCGGCGCGGGAAGAAGAGGGAAGGCTTGTCTCGTGTCATTGTTTTGTTCTCGTGGGAGTGATCGGGGCAGGTGTCAGTCGCGAAAGCCCGGGTCCATGCGGTCTAGCTTGCGCAGCAGCGCGGGCCATTCCATGAGGCCGTAGGGCCGGCGGGTGCCGGGCTGGTAGTTGTTCCAGGTTTCTTCCAGCACTTCTTGCGGCACCGCCTTGAGCGGCGAATTGCAGGACATGGCGCCGATCTGCGCGCGGCAGGCCAGCTCGAGCCGGTGCATCCAGTTGAAGGCCTCGCCCACGCTGCGGCCCACCACCAGCGCGCCGTGGTTGCGGAAGATCACGGCCTCGCCGTCGCCCAGGTCGGCCAGCAGCGAGGCCTGCTCGGCGGTGTCCAGCACCACGCCCTGGTAGTCGTGGTAGCCGATCTTCAGGAAGCGCATGGCGGTCTGCGTGAGCGGCAGCAGGCCGCATTCGAGCGAGGACACCGCCATCGATGCCCAGCTGTGCGTGTGGATCACGCAGGCCACCTCGGGCCGCGCCGCGTGCACCGCGCTGTGGATCACGTAGCCGGCCTTGTTGATGCCGTAGTCCAGCTCGCCGAAGTCGGGCTTGGAGAGGATGTTGCCGTTCGGGTCGACCTTGATGAGGCAGGAGGCGGTGATCTCCTCGTACATCATCCCGTAGGGGTTGATGAGGAAGGCGCCTTTCTCGCCCGGTACGTGCGAGGAGATGTGGTTGGCCATCATGTCGGACATGCCGTAGAGGTCCACCAGCCGGTAGCAGGCCGCGAGGTCGACGCGGGCCTGCCACTCGGCGTCGGAGCAGCGGCCTTTCATGGACGGAATCTGGAGTACGCCGGGTCGTGTCATGGGGGATGTTTCCTTCGGAGGTGGTTTGTCAGTCGGCGCCCAGCTGCAGGCGGCTGGGCAGGCGCTTTTCGATCGCGAACTTCAGCAAGGCGGCCGAGCGGAAGATGCCGTGCGCGAACTTGCCGTAGGGCAGCGTGAGAAAGAGCGCCATCACCACGCCCAGGTGCACCGCCAGCAGCAGGCCCATGAAACGGGTGTCGCGCCACGCCAGCAGCGCCAGGCCGGTGAGGCTGGTGAGCAGCAGCAGCACGATGAAGCCGCGGTCCATGGGCCGCTGCGCGACGTCGCCATGCGCCGGGTCGCGCCGCAGGTTGAGCCACAGCAGGCCGACGGGGCCGATCACCAGGCCGATGCCACCGGCAGAGCCCAGCAGCACCGGCAGGCTGGTGAGCGCATAGGGCGCATGCAGGCCCAGCAGGTAGTGGTAGAGCGTGGCCACGCAGGTCGCGGCGAAACACAGCATGAAGCCGTAGAAGGTGAAGTGATGGAAGCGCCGGCGCCACAGGCTGAAGCGGTCGTCTTCGTTGTTGCAGCCTTCGCCGTGTCCGCCGCCCAGGTACTTCAGGCGCAGCGCGTCGTGCGCGGCCTCGGCGCCGGCCGCGGCGCGCACGCCGGCCACTGCGCTTGGCGGGTTGTCGACCGCGGGCGAGACCTCGCGCCAGAAGCGCCGCGCCCCCATGCCCAGCGCGAGGACCACGAAAAGCGACACCGCGCCGAACAGCAGCGCAAGAAAGTTGTGCGGAAAGATCGCGTAGAAGTTGCCCGCGAGCGGCGCATGCAGCAGCGAGCCCGACATCGCCACCGCCAGCACCAGGAACAGCGCCAGCCCGCCGGCCAGCGCCAGCGCGACCGCAAGGCCCGCGCGCCGGTAGAGGGCGCCCATCGCGGGCGGCCAGGCGTAGTCGTGGTAAGTCTGCATGCGCACCCGGGCCATGGCTTGCGGCACGTTCACCGCGAACTCGTGCGGCGGCGCGTACTGGCAGGCATGCAGGCAGGCGCCGCAGTTGTGGCAGAGGTTGGCCAGGTAGTGCGTGTCGGCCTTGTCGAACTCGAGCCGGCGCGTCATGGCCGGGAACACGGCGCAGAAGCCTTCGCAGTAGCGGCAGGCATTGCAGATCTGCAGGATGCGCGCGACTTCTTCCTCTCCTGCGGTCAGCGGCAGGGCGGGCGCGATGGGAATCACGCGTGGCGCGGGAGCGCCCTCGGCATCCGCCCGTGCACGCGCAACGAGTTCAGTGAGCTGCTGCAAGCGCGGCCTCCTTGTTGTTCCGCAGGGAAGCCCGCGCGGCCTTCGCTGCCTGCGTGCCGGCAATGCGCCCGAAGGCCGTGCCGATGCTCATGCCGACGCCGGCCGTGTAGCCCTTGCCGAGCACGTTGCCGGCCATCATTTCGCCGGCCACGAAGAGGTTCGGGCTTGGCCGGCCGCCGAAGCGCACGGCAGCCGTCTCGTCCACCTTCAGGCCCAGATAGGTGAAGGTGATGCCGGGGCGCACCGGGTAGGCGTGGAAGGGCGCGGTGTCGATGGGCCGCGCCCAGTGGGTCTTGGCGGGCGCGAGGCCTTCGGTGTGGCAGTCGTCCAGCGCGGTGTGGTCGAAGCGGCCGACGCGGCAGGCGGCGTTGTAGTCTTCCACCGTGCGCACGAAGGTGGACTCGTCCAGGCCGATCTTGCGTGCCAGTTCGCCGAGCGTGCCTGCCTGCGTGCCGGGAAACACCGGCGGCATGAAGCGCCCGACCGCCTTCTGGTCGATGACCGACCACGCAATCTGCCCCGGCTGCTGCGCCACCAGGCGGCCCCAGATGGCATAGCGCTTGGGCCAGAAGTCTTCGCCCTCGTCGTAGAAGCGCGTCGCCTCGCGGTTGACGACCACGCCCAGCGACACGCAGTCGATGCGCGTGCAGATGCCGCCGTCGTACAGCGGCGCGCGCGCGTCGATGGCCACCATGTGCCCCTGCGACGGGTCGCCGATGCTGTCGGCACCCGCGTCGATCATGTGCTTGAGCAGCACGCCCTGGTTGAAGCGCGTGCCGCGGATCAGGAAGTTGTCGGCCGGCCACTCGCCGCTTTCGTTCCGGCCCCAGGCTTCGCGCAGCCACTCGCGGTTCGATTCGAAGCCGCCGGCGGCCAGCACGCAGCTTCTTGCCGCGATGCGTTCGCCGGCCTCGGTGCGCGCGGCCACGAAGCGGCCGCCGTCGAGTTCGACCGAGGCTACCGGCGTGTCGTATCGGATTTGTACGCCGAGCTTTTCGGCGCTGCGGTAATAGGCATTGACCAGCGCCTTGCCGCCGCCCATGAAGAAGGCGTTGGTGCGCGCCACATGCAGTGCGCCCGACAGCGGCGGCTGAAAGTGCACGCCGTGGCCGCGCATCCAGTCGCGGCAGCTTGACGAGGCACGGATCACCAGGCGCGCAAGGTGTTCGTCGGTGAGGCCGCCGGTCACCTTCAGCAGGTCTTGCCAGTATTCCTCTTCAGGGTAGGCCTCGACCAGCACGTCCTGCGGGGCGTCGTGCATGCAGCGCAGGTTGCGCGTGTGCTGCGAGTTGCCGCCGCGCCATGCCTTGGACGAGGCTTCGAGCAGCAGCACCGAGGCGCCGGCCTCGCGTGCCATCAGGGCGGCGCACAGCGCGGCATTGCCGCCACCGACAACCAGTACGTCTATCACTCGTGGGTCTCCTTGGAATACGGGAGACTCTAGGCACGCCGGCCTTCAGACGAAAGGCCGCTTCGGGCAACGGGTGTTCAGTTTTCGAGAAGACTCGCGCCCGTCCAGCTGCCCTCGCGCACCAGGGCGCGCGCCGTGTCGGCCATCACCACGCGCGTGGCCAGCGCGGCCGGCGAAAGCTCGTCGTCCGACAGGCTCACCAGCAGGTTGCGGCGGCCCACGTGCGCATCGGCGATCTGCGTGAGCTGAAGGTCGCCGCGGTCGTGCCGCGCGGTGGCGGCGCCGGGCTGGATGGTGGCGCCGTGGCCGGCGCGCACCGCGTCCATCAGCAGCGCGAGGCCGTCGACCTCGGCCACGATGCGCGGCGCGATGCGCGCCCGCGCGAAGGCGGCCATCAGCGTGGCGCGCAGGCCGTGGCTGCCGCTGGGCAGGATCAGCGGCAGCTCGGCCAGTTGCGACAGCCGCACCTTGGGGCCGGCCGGGCGCTCGGGCAGCGCGGGCGATGCGATCACGAAGAGCTTTTCCGCCAGCAGCGGCGTCACGCTCCAGCGCCTGGGCGTGTCGGTCTGAAACACCACGGCCAGGTCGAGCTGCCGCGCCTGCAGCATGGTGGTGAGATGGCCGGACAAGGCCTCGACCATGTGCAGCCGTACTTCGGGGTAGCGCTCGCGCATCGCGCGCATCAGCGGCACGCCCAGCACCGTGGCGGTGGTGGGCGCCAGGCCCACGCTCACATGGCCCGAGAGCCGCGCCTGCTGGGCGGCGCGCACGGCGTCGTCGGCATGGCGCAGGGTGAGCTGGGCCTGGTGGAGAAAGGCCACGCCGGCGTCGGTAGGCGTCACGCCGGTCGAGCTGCGTTGCAGCAGACGGGTGGCAAGCTCGCCTTCGAGCCGGCTGATCTGCTGGCTCAGCGCCGAGGTGACCACACCCAGTTCGACCGCCGCGCGGCCCATGCTGCGAAGTTCGCAGACCTTGACGAAGTAACGCAGTTGCCGCAGTTCCATCGCCCGATCATCGCGCAGGCCCGGGGTCGTGCGGGTGCGCCAAAAAAATGGCCGCCAACGCCCGTCGCGCAGGCGGTGGCAGCCGTGGAAACCGGTGACCGGCGTGGCTTATTGCTTGTAGCTGTCGTCGATGCGGTCCAGCTTGCGGATCAGCGAAGGCCAGACGAACAGGCCGCCGAGGCCGCCGCTTTGCACCTTCATGGCCTGGCCCACGCCGTCGATGATCTGCGGGTTCACGTGCGTGAGTTCGCTGCCGCCTGACTGCGCCGCGATCTGGATCTGGCAGGTGTTCTCGAAGGTGTACATCGAAAGGAACGCATCGGCAATGGTCTTGCCGCAGGTCAGCAGGCCGTGGTTGCGCAGCATGAGGAAATTCGCGTGGCCCATGTCGGCCTGCAGGCGCGGCTTCTCGTCGTCGCGGAAGGCCACGCCTTCGTAGTCGTGGTAGGCCAGCGAGGCCAGCACGAAGGTCGACTGCTGGCTGATGGGCAGCACGCCGTTCTTCTGCGCGCTCACCGCGATGCCGGCCTTGGTGTGGGTGTGCAGCACGCATTGGATGTCTTCGCGCGCGGCATGCACCGCGCTGTGGATCACGAAGCCCGCCGGGTTCACGGGGTAGGGCGAATCGATGATCTTGTTGCACTGCTGGTCGACCTTGACCAGGCTCGACGCGGTGATCTCGTCGAACATCAGGCCGTAGGGGTTGATCAGGAAGTGGTGCTCGGGGCCGGGCACGCGCGCGCTGATGTGCGTGAACACCAGGTCGCTCCAGCCGTACAGCGCCACCAGGCGGTAGCAGGCGGCGAGGTCGACGCGAAGCTGCCACTCCTCGGCGGAGACCAGCTTCTGGATTTCGGGTTGGGCAAAGGCGTTCATGGGGTGTGTCCTCGGGGTGGGGTCAGGCGGCCGCGGGCTCGGTCAGCGCGGCCTTGTAGATGCTTTGCTTCGGCTGCGCCATCACTCGGCGCAGCATGGGCTCGAATTCGGAGATGGGCAAGGTCTCGGCCTTCGGGTCGAAGGCGGGGTTGTCGTAGAGCGCGCAGAACTCGGCCGTGCGCTCGTAGTGCGGATGGTCCTTGAAGTTGTCGCGCATGTTGCGGTCCAGGCCGATGTGATGGAAGAAGTAGTGGCCCTGGAAAATGCCGTGGTTCTGCACCATCCAGTGGTTGGCTTCGCTCACGAAGGGCTTGAGGATGGCCGCGGCGATGTCGGGGTGGTTGAAGCTGCCCAGCGTGTCGCCGATGTCGTGCAGCAGCGCGCACACCACGTATTCCTCGTCGCGGCCGTCGCGCAGCGCGCGCGTGGCGGTCTGCAGCGAATGGGTGTAGCGGTCGACCGGGAAGCCGCCGTAGTCGCCCTCCAGGATCTGCAGGTGCTTGATCACGCGCGCGGGCAGGCCGCCCGTGAACTGCATGAATTCGCCGCCGATCAGTTGCCAGTCTTCGCGCGTGCTTTCCTGCATGCTCTTGAAACTTGCGCGTGCGTTCATCGTGGGTGTCTCCGTTCTTGGGGTGACGGCCACTGTATGCCCGTGCTTGACGCTGAACTGTCAAGAATTTGACAATGCGGGGTTCTGGTAAACCCCGCCCTCGCGCGGCTCCCCGTCCATGGCCGCTGCCCCCAAAAGCCGACTTTCGCCACCGCACCGCGCGGCGCTGGAAGGCAACCCGTGGTTCACCAGCATTCCGCGCGCGCAGCGCGAGGCGCTCGTGGGCGCGGCCGAACTGCTGCATGTGCGGCGCGGCGCGATGGTGTTCCGCCAGGGCGACACCATCAGCACGGCGGGCGGCGGCTTCTACGGGCTGGTGGCCGGCAGCATCAAGATTTCATCGCTGCGCCAGGACGGGCGCGAAGCCATCCTGGCTGTGCTGGAGCCGGGCAACTGGTTCGGCGAGATCACGCTGATCGACGGCTCGCCGCGCACGCACGACGCCACCGCGCTCGAGGCGCTCGACTTGCTGGTGGTGCCGCCCGAGGCCTTCGTGCAGCTGATGCGCGACGGCGTGTTCGCCAACGCCATCGCCGCGATGCTGGCCGCGCGCGTGCGCATGCTGTACGGACTGGCCGAAGACGCCACGCTGCGCAGCCTGCGCGCCCGCGTGGCGCACCGGCTGCTGGTGCTGGCGCGCGGCGATGCCACGCAGTCGCCGCATACGCGCAGCAACGTGGCGCTGCCGCAGGAGGCGCTGGCGATGATGCTCGGCGTGACGCGCCAGACGCTGTCGAAGGAACTCAATGCGCTGGCGGCCGAGGGCTTGGTGTCGCTGGGCTATGGGCGCATCGAGCTGCTTTCGCTCGATGCGCTGCAGGCGCTGGTGCGCACCGGCTGAGAAGGACGCGTCTTGCGCTGCCAGCCCAGCGCGGCCACCGAAGCCGCGGCCGCCACCACGATCAGCACGGCCACGGCCATCACCGCGAAGAAGGCCTGGTCGAATGCCGCGTGCGCGAGCGACACGAGCTGCGTCGCAACCTGTGCCGGCAGCGTTTCCGCCGCGAGCAATGCGGCGTCGATGCCGTCGCCGGCCGACGCGGGCACCGCCAGGGTGCCCGGAATGCTCATCGCCGCGGTGTAGCTCGACGACAGCACGCTGCCCAGCAGTGCGATGCCGAGCACGCCGCCCAGCTCGTAAGACACCTCTTCGACCGACGCCGCCATGCCCGCGCGCTCCAGCGGCGCGTTGTTCATGATCGCGTTCGACGCCGCCGTCATGGTGGCGCCGACGCCCAGGCCCAGCAGCGCGAGCACGGCCAGCTTCGACAGGCCCGGCGAATCCACGGCCAGTGCCAGCCCGCACATGGCCAGCGCGGTGGTGACGAGGCCCAGCAGGATGATGGGACGCGAACCCGTGCGCGACAGCATCAACCCCGCGATGGGGCCGGCCACGAAGGCGGCCAGCGGAATCGGCAGGATGGCCAGGCCCGCCTGCAGCGGCGTGAGGCCCGCCACCAGCTGCAGCCGCTGGGTGAACACCAGCTCGACACCGACCAGCGCCACCGATGCGACCACCGCCGCGATCACGCCGCCCGAAAAGTACCGGTTGCGGAACAGGCGGAAGTCGATCAACGGCGACGCGCTGCGGCGCTGGCGGCGCACGAACAGCGCCATGGCCGCCACGGACAGCGTGCCTGTTACCACGGCCATGGTGGCCGAGGGCGCGTACTTGGCGAACTCCTTGATCGTCAGCACCAGGCAGACCAGCGCGGCCAGCGCCTGCACCGAGCCGATGAAGTCCCACGGCCTGTCGCTCGTCGCGCGCCGGCCGGGAAGCAGCCACAGGCCCAGCACCATCGCGACCGCCACCACCGGCACGTTGACGAGGAAGACCGAACCCCACCAGAAGTACTCCAGCAGCACGCCGCCGACCACCGGCCCCAGCGCCGCGCCGCCCGAAGCCACCGACGCCCACACGCCGATGGCCACGGCGCGCTCGCGTTCGTCGGTGAAGGTGAGCCGGATGATGGCCAGCGTGGCCGGCATCATCATCGAGGCGCCCAGGCCCAGGACGGCGCGCGCCGCAATGAGCGCGGCCGGGTTCGGCGCATAGGCCGCGCACAGCGAGGCCACGCCGAACACCGCCAGCCCCGCGATGAACATGCGCTTGTAGCCCACGCGGTCTCCCAGCGCGCCCATGCCGAGCAGGAAGCCGGAAACGGCGACGGTGTAGGCGTTGATGATCCAGAGCTTGGCCGAGGCCGACGCGGCCAGGTCATGCGTGAGCCGGGGCAGCGCGGTGTAGAGCACGGTCATGTCGACCACGATCAGCAGCAGTGCCATCGACACGATCAGCAGCGTGATCCATTTCTTCGTGTTGTGCGTCATTGCTCAGCTCCCCAGTTCCTTGAGCATGGTGACGGACACGGGCATGCAGCCGCGCGCCTCGAAGAAGCGGTGTGCGGGCTCGTTGCCGATGCCGCTTTCGAGAAAGAGCCGCTGGATGCCGCGCAGACGCAGCTCGGCGCAGACCCAGTCGAACATCCGGCCGCCCACGCCGGCGCCCTGCCGGGCGGCATCGACGACCAGGTCGTCGAGCGTGGCGAAGGCGCGAGAGGCCACGCGGGCCTCGTCGATGGAGACGCAGGCGACGCCGGCCAGGGCGCTGTCGGCGTGCGCCGTCGCGATCAGCGTGGTCGACGTGGAGGCGGGCTGGGCGAGGGCGTGGCGCACCTGCGCGGCCAGTACTTCGGGCAGGTCGGTGCGCCATTGGCCGATGGCGACGGCGCGCTGCTCCTGCAGCTCGGAATGAGAGATGTAGCGCGGGCTCAGTTGTCCCATGAACAACTCGACGATCGCCCGCTCCTGGGCGGGGTCGTTGCACCACTCGATTCGCAGGGGTGCCATGGGGGTACGGGATATCAGCATCGGCGCATGTTGCGCCATTAAAATGAATGAATAAAGATGAAATCCATCTGAAAAATAGATAGGCCGCCTCCCATGGAATGGACAGTCGACCAGCTTCGCCAATTCGTGACGACCGCCGAGTGCGGCTCGTTCTCCGCGGCCGCGCGCCACCTGGGCAAGGCGCAGTCCGCGGTGAGCACCGCCATCGGGCTGCTGGAGGTCGACTTGGGCGTGGCGCTGTTCGACCGCTCGCGCAGGAACGCGCAGCTATCGGAAGCAGGGCAGGTGCTGCTGCTGGAGGCCCGCGAACTGCTGCGCCAGGCGGAGCAGCTCGACCAGCGGGCGCGCTCGCTGAACGCGGGGAGCGAAGCCGCGCTGTCGCTGGCGCTCGACGAAGCCCTGCCTTACACCGCCATCGCCACGCTGCTGCGCGAGATTTCGGTGAAATTCCCCAGCCTCGAACTCACGCTGCTCAACGGCACCGCCACCGAGGTGGCCGACTACGTGGAGCAGGAGCGCGCGAGCGTGGCCTTTCATTTCGACCGGGGCGCCGTGCGCGCCTGCTTCGACCAGCGGCACATCGGCACCGTGCCGCAGGGCGTGTTCGTCGCGAGCGGCCATCCGCTGGCCGACGGCCGCACCGTGCGGCGCCAGGACCTGGTGCGGCACCGGCAATTGCTGATGCATGCCGACGACGTGCACGAGGTGGCCTACAGCCCCAAGGTGTGGCGATCGGACAGCTTCTACAGCACGGCCGAGATGGTGGCCGACAACCTGGGGTGGGCGGTGCTGCCGCTCAACATCGCGCACTACGAGGGCTTTCGCAAGGCCCTGCAGGAAGTGCCTTGCCCCTCGCTGGCGCTGCCGAGGCTGTCGGTGCGCATGCTGTGGCTGCAGGGCCGTTCGCTGGGCGCGACGGCGCTCTACGTGCAGCAGCGTTTTGCGGAGCTGCTGCTCAGCAGTTCCGAGTGAAAGGTTGCGCGCTGCGCCTCAGCGCAGCACGCGGCCGTCCGAGGAAATGCTGATCAGGTCGATGCTGCGCACGTTGTCGCGCAGGCCCGGCCGCAGGTTGATGCGAAAGCCGCCCACGTCGTAGTCGGTCATGCCGGTCATCACGCGCTGCAGGCTCGCGGTGTTGAATCCCTTGCCCGCGCGGCGCACCGCTTCGCCGGCCGCCTTGGCCGCGATGAAGCCCTCGAGCCCTTCGTACGACGCGGTCTGGTCGGAGTTGTCGACCGCCGCCAGGTACTCCTTGACGATCGGAATGGCCGAGGGCCGGGGCGAGGGCACCACCTGCGAGATGACGATGCCGCCGATGTCCTTGCCCAGCGTGGCGTAAAGCGGGTCGATGCCGACGATCGAGAAGGCCATGAAGTTGCCCGTGTAGCCGCTCTTGCGCAGCTTGCGGATGGCGTTGGCGGTGGTGCCCGAGAGCGACACCAGCACGATGGCCTGCGGCGACTGCTGCTGCACGGTCTTCAGCGCGGCGTCGAGCTTGTCGCCGTTGGCCGGCACCAGCGCGGTCGCCACCAGCGGCGGCAGCTTGAGTTCGGAGGCCGCCTGCTGCACGGCCGCGAGGCCGGCGCGGCCCATGGCGTCGTCGTCGCCCACCAGCGCGATGCGGGTCTGGCCGACGGTGGCGCACTGGCGCACGATCTTCAGCGCCTCGTCGATCATGCCGGGGCGCACATGGAACACATTGGGGTGGTCGGCGCCGCGCAGCGTGTCGGATGCCGCGAAGGGCGCGAACAGCAGGCTGCCCTGCTGGGTGGCCACGTTGGCGCCGGCCTCGCTGCTGGCGGTGCCGACGAAGCCGAACAGCATGTCGGCCTTGTTGGTGGTCAGCAGGGTGCGCGCGTTGGTGGTGGCGCGGGCGGCGTCGTAGCCGTCGTCGAGCTGCAGCAGCTTGAGCTGCAGGCCGGTGGCCGCGTTGCGTTCGTTGAAGTCGCTCACCGCGAGCCGGCTGCCGGCCGCGAAGGCGCTGCCTATTTCACTGGCGCCGCCGGTGAGCGGCACCGACTGGCCCAGCAGCACGACGCGCGCCGCACCGGCCGCTGCTGCTGCCGGGCGTGCGGCTTGCTGCGCCCATGCGGGATGCGCAGCAATGCCCATACCGCCTCCCAGAAGCAATGCACCGTAAGCCTTGCCCAGCCATTCCCTGCGTGATGTGTTCATGTGACACCTTTTTAACGGTAGTAAAAAAGTGTAGCAATTTCAGGGCCAGCGGGGAAGAAAGCCCCGCTCCAGACTTGCCCTTAGGCGGTGCGTTCGAACACCAGGTCCCACACGCCGTGGCCCAGCTTGATGCCGCGGTTCTCGAACTTGGTGAGCGGCCGGTACTCGGGCTTGGGCGCATAGGCCTCGGCCGTGTTGCGCAAGAGGGGCTCGCCCGACAGCACCTCGAGCATCTGCTCGGCATAGGGCTGCCAGTCGGTGGCGCAGTGGATGTAGCCGCCGGGGCGCAGGTGCTGCGCCAGCTTGGTCACGAATTCGGGCTGGATCAGGCGGCGCTTGTTGTGCCGCTTCTTGTGCCACGGGTCGGGAAAGAACACATGCACGCCGGCCAGCGTGCCGGGCTGCAGCATGTGGTCGAGCACGTCGACCGCGTCGTGCGCGCAGATGCGGATGTTCGACAGTTGCTGCTCGCCGATGCGCTTGAGCAGCGCGCCCACGCCGGGCTCGTGCACTTCGCAGCAGAAGAAGTTGGTCTCGGGCAGCACCGTCGCGATGTGCGCGGTGGCCTCGCCCATGCCGAAGCCGATTTCCAGCACGGTGGGGCCGGCGCGGCCGCCGAAGGCCTCCGTCAGGTCGAGCGGCTCGGGCTTGTAGGGCACGAGGTACAGCGGCCCCAGTTCGGAGAAGGCGCGCGCCTGGCCTTCGGTGGTGCGGCCGCCGCGCTTCACGAAGCTCTTGAGGCGGCGGTGCAGCGGATGCGGCTTGTCCGCGTCTTCGTCGGGGGCGGGCGCGTCGTCGCTGCGCGGGAGGTCGTTGGGCACGGTGTCGGGAAGGTTCATTACGGCCGCGAATTGTAGAGAGCGCGCCATTCGGGCACCCAGCCGGCCAGCGCGGCGGCGCAATCCGTGGCCGTGGCGGGCCGCAGGCCGAGAGCGCGCGCCGCGGCACCGAGCGCGGCCAGCGCCGCTTCGGGCGTGCTCGTGTCGATGGCGGTGGCGCCGTTCTGCTTGGAGAGCTTGTCGCCGTCGGCACCGCGCACCAGCGGTGTGTGCAGGTAGCTCGGCGCGGGAAAACCCAGCGCGCGCTGCAGCAGGATCTGGCGCGCGGTGTTGTCGGTGAGGTCTTCGCCGCGCACCACGTCGGTCACGCCCTGTTCGGCGTCGTCGACCACCACGGCCAGCTGATAGGCCCAGGGGCCGTCGGCGCGCCGCAGCACGAAGTCGCCGACCTCGCGGCCGACGTCCTGGCACTGGCGGCCGAGGCGTCGGTCGGTGAAGCAGATTTCGCCGCCCGCGAACTTCTCGGCGGCAAAGCGCCAGGCCCGCGCGGGCTTGCCGTGCAGGCCGTCGCGGCAGGTGCCGGGGTACACCCGCTCGCCGTGCCGCTCATGCCGCAGGCCGAGCCGCGCGAGCGCCTCGTCGATGTCCTTGCGCGAGCAGCCGCAGGGGTAGGCCAACCCGTTCTCTTTGAGCCGGGCCAGCGCGGCTTCGTAGTGCGCCGTGCGCTGCGTTTGCCACACGGGGGGCTCGTCGGGCAGAAGGGCGCAGTCGGCGAGCTGCCGCAGGATGCGCTCGCCCATGCCGGGCAGGCAGCGCTCGGTGTCGGCGTCTTCGATGCGCACCAGCCAGCGCGCCTGCGGCCCGCGGGCGCGCACATCGAGCCAGCTGGCAAGCGCGGCCACCAGCGAGCCCGCGTGCAGCGGGCCGGTGGGCGAGGGCGCGAAGCGGCCGGTCTCCCTCATCTCCCGTTCAGATCACGGCGAGCGCGAGCGACAGGCCCGAGAGGAAGGCGTCTTCCACGCGATGGCCCGTGCACCAGTCGCCGGCCACGCCGATGCGGGCCTTGGTGTCCCACAGGTGCGTCGTGCCCACGGGCACCTGCGTCTGCGCTTCGCTCCAGCACAGGGCCTGGGCGTGCGCGGGCGTGGCGTGGATGCCGGTTATTTCCGCGAAGGCGCGCAGCAGCTTGGCCTCGACGCGCGCGGGCGTGTCGCGCAGGTGTTCCTGCGACCACGCGGCGCTGGCCTGCAGCGTCCAGCGCTCGACCGGCTCGCGGCCGGGCTTGGACGATTCGCGCGCCAGCCATGCCACGCGGTGGTGGGTGCTGCGCGCCGCGTTCCATTGGGGGCCGAGGTGCGACATGGTGGGCTGGTTGGCCTGGGGGTAGGCAATCATCAGCGTCCAGCAGGGCGCGATGCGCACCGGCTCGACCTTGGCGCTCAGCTTGGCCGAGAGCTTGCCGCCGTCCAGCAGCGCCCGTGCGCGCGAGGGCGGCACGGCGAGCAGCACGGCGTCGAAGCCGGAATACACGTGCCGGGAGTCGTCTGCGCCCGCGGTGCGCAATTGCCAGCGCTTGGCGTCGAGCGCATCGGGCTCGATCTGCGTGACCTGCGTGCCGGTGACGAGGCTGTCGCCCAGCGGCTTGGCCCAGTGGGCCACCAGCGCGTCCATGCCGGGCTGTGCCACCCAGTGCGATTCGAGCGAGGGCAGGGCCGCTTCGGCCACGCGGCCGTGGGCATCGAGCACGCGCACGAGGTTGGCGCTCCAGCGCTTGCAGACGCCGGGCGTGCTTTCGAGGGCCAGCGCGAAGCGCGGGTCGCGCACGGTGAAGTACTGGGCGCCGCTGTCGAAGCGGCCGAATGCGGTGTCGACGCTGGCCATGCGGCCGCCGGCCGTGGTCTCGCGCTCGAACAGCGTGACCTTGTGGCCGGCCTGCACCAGCGTTCGGGCACAAGCCACCCCGGCAATGCCGGCGCCGACGACGGCGTAGTGCCGTGACGGGGGCGAAGAGCGCGGGGTGGCCGGGGTTCGGTGGCGGTCGGCGGGTTTTGCAGTTGCGCGAGAGGTCATGACGGACTCTTTTCTTCTGGGTGGGAGGCGGTTGGATGTGTCTGCACTCTACATCGGTCCGGCGGGGGCTTCGCCTGAGGGCACACCCTTAGCGCGGCGGCGCGAATTCCCGGTCATGCTCATCGACCGCGGTGCCGCTCGAGCAATGCACGCCGCGTGCCTTCATGCTCGAACTGCGCGAGCCACCATTCGAGCGCGCGCCCCGGCTTGCCCGCGCGCCATGCGCAATGCAGCGAGCCCAAGGGCGGGCGGCGCTCGGTCTTCAGTTCGACCAGGTGCCCCGCCTCGATGTACGGCCGCGCCATCGGCTCGGGAAGAAAGCCGCCGCCCAGCCCGTGCAGTTGCGCAGCGATCTTGGCCTGCATGCTGGGCACCGTCAGCACGTCCTGTCCGCCGATGAGGTTGACCGTCATCGGCGTGCCGTGGCGCGTGGAATCGGCGGCGGCCACCGCGCGGTGCTCGCGCATGGCTGCGTCGCTGAGCGGCTGCGGCAGGCGCGCCAGCGGATGGTGCGGCGCCACCGCGTACACGAAGCGCAGCTCGCCGATCAGCCGGCTGCGGATGCCCGTGGCGGTGAAGGCGAGGCTCGCCGCGTCGAGCACCGCGCCGATCGCCAGGTCGGCCTCGCCGCTGGTCAGCGCCTCGATGGTGCCCAGCAGCGTTTCGTCGCGCAGCTTGAGGCGCGTGGGCGGCTCGAGCGCGAAGAAGGCGGTGGCCAGGTCGAGCAGCGGGTCGCGCGCGATCACGCTGTCGACCGCGATGGTCAGCATCGGCTCCCAGCCGGTGGCCACGCGCTTGACGCGGTTGGCCACGGCGTCGATTTCATCGAGCAGCCGGTCGGCCTCGCGCAGCAGCTCGGCGCCGGCCTCGGTCAGCCGTGCCTGGCGCGCGCTGCGGTCGAACAGGAGCACGTCGAGCGCGTCCTCGATCTGGCGCACGCGGTAGCTCAGCGCGCTGGGCACCAGGTCCAGGGTGCGCGCGGCGGCGGCAAAGCTGCCGGTGGCGGCCACCGTCTGGAGCATGGCCAGGGCGTCGGGGGTCAGTACGTCTCGGGGGCTGGGCATGGCGGCTCCATCGATCAAATTATTTGAATGGTGCCATCAAAACACGGCGTCTTTCCGAATGGGGTGCGGACCTAAAGTTCTTTACATCCGCTGCGCATCCGGCGCGGCATACGAAGAAGGCCCAAGCGTTCCCCACGGGGCAGGGCCAGAAGGAGTTCGAAGATGTTGCAAGTCCGTAAATCACAGGAACGCGGTTATGCCGACCATGGCTGGCTGCGCTCGTTTCACAGCTTTTCCTTCGCCAACTACTACGACCCGGCCCACATGGGCTTCGGCAACCTGCGGGTGATCAACGAAGACCGCGTGGCGGCGGGCGCCGGCTTCGGCACCCACGGCCACAAGGACATGGAGATCATCAGCTACGTGCTGTCGGGCGAGCTGGCGCACAAGGACAGCATGGGCAATGTGGAGAGCATTCCGCCCGGCGACGTGCAGCGCATGAGCGCGGGCCGCGGCGTGATGCACAGCGAGTTCAACCACAAGGCCGACGAGACCACGCACTTCCTGCAGATCTGGATCCAGCCGAACGTGCGCGGCATCGAGCCCGGCTACGAGCAGAAGAAGTTCGGCGACGACGAGAAGCGCGGCAAGCTGCGCCTGGTGGCTTCGCCCGACGGCAGCGAAGGCTCGGTGAAGGTGCATGCCGATGCGAGCCTGTACGCGGGCCTGTTCGACGGCACCGAGACGGCCAGCCTGGCACTCGACCCGGCGCGCAAGAGCTACGTGCACCTGGTGCGCGGCGAGCTCGAAGTGAACGGCCAGAAGCTCGTGGGCGGTGACGCCGCGATGCTCGAAGGCGAGTCGCGGCTGACGCTGGGCGACGGCAAGGACGCCGAGGTGCTGGTGTTCGACCTGGCCGCCTGATGTTTCCCCCGCCGGGCGCTGGTCGCCCGGCTTTTTTATTCATTTCAACAACCGAGGAGTTTTTTCAACCATGGCAACCGCAAACACCACCCCCAACCCCGCACAAGACACGCTGGCCCTGATCGGCCGCATCCTGGTCGCATACCTGTTCATTCCCGCCGGCTTCGGCAAGCTCATGGGCTTTGGCGGCACCGTCGGCTACATCACTTCCGCCGGACTGCCGCTGCCCGAAGTGGCCGCGGCCATCGCGATCATCATCGAGCTGGGCCTGGGCATCGCGCTGCTACTGGGCTTCAAGACCCGCTGGACCGCCATCGTGATGGCGATCTTCACAGTCGTGACCGCGCTGTTCTTCCACAAGTACTGGTCGGCACCCGACGCGATGAAGATGATGCAGCAGATCAACTTCAACAAGAACATGGCGATTGCCGGTGGCCTGCTTGCGCTGGCTGCCTTCGGTGCCGGTCGTTTCAGCATCGATAAAAAGTAAGCTCTTCTTTTCGGCTTCGGGGGCGGTCGCGCTCCCGAAGCGCACCCCTGGTAACCAACACTCGCACCTACCGGAGAAATATCTCATGGCAAACATCGTCATCGTCTTCCATTCCGGCTACGGCCACACCCAACGCGTGGCGCAGGCCGTGGCGGACGGCGCAGGCGCGCAACTGCTCGCCATCGACGCCGACGGCAACCTGCCCGAAGGCGGCTGGGAAACGCTGGCCGCGGCCGATGCCATCGTCTTAGGTTCGCCCACCTACATGGGCGGCGTGAGCTGGCAGTTCAAGAAATTCGCCGATGCTTCCTCGAAGGTCTGGTACACGCAAGGCTGGAAAGACAAGCTCTTCGCCGGCTTCACCAACAGCGCCACCATGAACGGCGACAAGGTCACCACCATGACCTACCTGTGGACCCTGGCCATGCAGCACAGCGGCATCTGGGTCAGCATGGGCATCCTGCCGACCAACAACAAGGCAGCCACGCGCGACTCGATGAACTACGTGGGTGGCTACGGCGGCCTGCTGACCCAATCGCCCTCCGACGCCAGCCCTGCCGAAATGCTCAAGGGCGATTTCGACACCGCCCGCGCATTCGGCGAACGCATCGCGGCAGTGGCAAAGTCGCACAAGTAACCGGCAACCCGCCCTCACTCACGGAGAACACGATGACCGATGCCATTCCAGAGACCCAACTGCTTCGACCGCACGACAAGGACCTGGGCGGTGGCTTCAAGGTGCGGCGGCTGCTGCCGGCGGCGCAGCGCCGCTCGGTCGGGCCGTTCGTGTTCTTCGACCACTTCGGCCCCGCCACCGAAGTGCCGGGCACCGAGCACGACGTGCGGCCGCATCCGCACATCGGCCTTTCGACGGTGACCTATCTCTTCAAGGGCGCGATGATGCATCGCGACAGCCTCGGCAGCGTGCAGGAGATCCTGCCCGGCGCCATCAACTGGATGACCGCGGGGCGCGGCATCGTGCACTCCGAGCGCAAGCCCGATCGCCTCAAGTCCGACACCTACGAGAACCACGGCCTGCAACTGTGGGCCGCGCTGCCGCAGGCGCATGAAGAGGTCGAGCCCAGCTTCGAGCACACGCCCGCCGGCGCCATTCCTGAAGTGACGGTGCAGGGCGTCGATGTGCGCGTGCTGGTGGGCGAGGCCTTCGGCGTGCGTTCGCCGGTCAAGACGCTGTCGCGGACGCTGTACCTCGACATCGCACTGCCGGCAGGCGGGCGCTTCGAGCTGCCCGCGCTGGCGCCCGAACTGGCCGTGTACACGGTCGATGCCGACGCGAGCGTCGATGGCGAGCCGGTGGCCGCGCACACCATGGCCGTGCTGCCCGCCGGGCAGGGCGCGGTGCTGACGGCGGACACCGCCGTGCGCCTGATGGTGATCGGCGGCGAGCCGCTGGACGGGCCGCGCTACATCACCTGGAACTTCGTCTCCAGCCGGCGCGAGCGCATCCTCGAAGCCGGCGCCGACTGGGCCGCGCAGCGCATGGGCCACGTGCCCGGAGAGACCGAGTTCATTCCGCTGCCGGGCAAGCCTTTCGGCGTGCGCGAGCCCGATACCGGCAGCACGCCGGTCTGAGCCCGCCCGGCCGGCCTGCCTTGCGGGGGAAGTAAGCTCCGCCCTGCAAGCGGCGGATCGAGGGGATCGCCGTCCCAACGACATCCCAGAAAGGGAGCAAGGCATATGGCAGTCTTTCGTACACCCGAGGTTGCACCGGGCGAATACGGCGATCTCTTCGAGTTCCTGATGAAGGAACTGAAGCTCTTCAAGCGACAGCTTCTGCTCATGCTCAAGCATGTGCAGACCGGCGAGTCGATGGTCTACCAGCAGGCTTGGTACGACTTCCACCTGAAAGACCGGCTCACGCACCTGCTCAAGGCCGACGACTACGCGGCGGTCGCCGAGCTGCCGATCAACAAGGACGGCCAGACCGGCATCTACATCGAGACCCGCTACGTGAAGAGCGGCAAGCTCGTGGGCCTGCAGCTGGTGGAAGCCCGCCCGCACGAGGGTGGCCGCTACGTCGGCCTGACGCCGGCCGCCGTATTCACCGATGGGGACGGCGAGCGCCTGCTGGCGTTCGCGCAGAAGCTGAAGTAAGCGGCCGGTCGGCGGCGCATGCGAAAAAGGCCCGCAATGCGGGCCTTTCGTTTGGCGGAGCCTGGAATGGCGCTTACTTGCCGCCGCCGCCCATCGAGGCAGCCTCCGCGGGCGGTGCGCCTTCAGGCGGCTTGGGCAGATCCACCATTGCCTTGCGGCCGCCGCGACCGCGCCATGCCGAGTAGCCCACGCCCAGCAGCAGCAGTGCGCACAGGCCGATGAAGGTGCCGCTGATCGGGCGCGTCACGAACACCGACATGTCGCCGCGCGAGAGCAGCAGGGCGCGGCGGAAGTTCTCTTCCACCATCGGCCCGAGCACGAAGCCCAGCAGAATCGGCGCGACCGAGAACTCCAGCGTCATCAGCACCGCGCCGACGATGCCGAACACCAGCACTTCCCAGATCTGGAACAGGCTGTTCTGCGTGCTGTAAACGCCCGTCGCAATGAAGAACATCGCGGCCGGGAACAGGTACTTGTAGGGCACCTTCAGCAGCTTCACCCACACGCCGATCATCGGCACGTTCAGGATGACGAGGATCACGTTGCCGATCCAGAACGAGGCGATCAGGCCCCAGAAGATGTCCGGATGCTCGGTGATGAGCTGCGGGCCGGGCTGGATGCCCTGGATCAGCAGCGCACCCAGGATCAGCGCCATCACCGCGTCGCCCGGAATGCCCAGGCTCATCGTCGGGATGAAGTCGACCTGCGTCTTCGAGTGCGCGGAGGCTTCGGGTCCGGCCACGCCTTCGATCATGCCGGTGCCGAACTTGTTCGGCGTCTTCGACACCTTGCGCTCCAGCGCATAGGCGATGAAGGTGGTGATGGTCGGACCGGTGCCGGGCATGGCGCCGAACACCGTGCCGACGAGGGTGCCGCGGATCATGGCGGGGAAGGCGCGCTTGAGCTCTTCCTTGCTCGGGCGCATGTCGCTGAGCTTCAGCGTGCCGGTGTCGCCGATGGCCTTCATGCGGTTCACGTTGAGCAGGAAGTCGGCCACGCCGAACAGGCCCATCGAGATCGCCACCAGTTCCAGGCCGTCGCTCAGCTCAGGCAGGCCGAACGCGAAGCGGAAGCTGCCGCTGTTCACGTCGGTGCCGACCACGCCGCACAGCAGGCCGAACAGCGTCATGGCCACGCCCTTGAGCGGCGAGCCGCGCGACATGGTGGAGCCGGCCAGCAGGCCCAGCAGCATGATCGAGAAGATCTCGGTCGGGCCGAACTTGAACGCGATCTGCACCAGCAGCGGCGAGGCGAAGATCATCACGATGATGCCGACCGACGCCGCGAAGAACGACGCGATCATCGTCACCCCGAGCGCGACGCCCCCCTTGCCTTGCTTGGTCATGGGGTACCCGTCCAGACAGGTCACCGCATGCGGCGGGTGCGACGGCATGTTCATCAGGATGGCGCCGATGGCACCGCCGTACTGCGAACCGTAGAAGATGCCGGCCAGCATCAGGATGGCGGGCACCGGGTGCATCACGTAGGTGAGCGGCAGCAGGATAGAGATGGCCTGCAGCGCGCCCATGCCCGGCAGCACGCCGATCAGGTTGCCCACCAGCACGCCGAAGAACGACCACAGCAGGTTCGAGCCCTGGAAGGCGACGCCGAAGCCGAACCAGAGGTCTTGTAGCGATTGACCGATCATGATCTCAACCTCCCCACTGGAACAGGGGCAACTGCAGCTTGAGCGCCCACCAGAACACGACCACCGCGATGAACGACATCGCCAGCGAAAGCAACAGCGCTTCGGTCAGCGTGTTGTCGCGGTCGCCGAGCGCCGAGATGAACACGATCGCGAAGGTGGCCGGCAGCAGGCCGCCGTACTCGCCGAACAGCAGGAACGCGAGGATGCCCAGGATGATGCAGATGCCGCCGCGAATGTCGGGCATGCCGCCCGGATGGCCGTGCGAGACGGCCTCTTCGTCGGATGCGGGCTTGTCGCCGCGCGCGGACACCGCGATCAGCAGGCCGGTCAGGGCCAGCAGCGCACCGAGCGCGACCGGGAAGAAGCCCGGTCCCATGTGCGCGAGCTCGCCCACGCGGTAGCCGATGCCGGCATACACCGCGGCCAATCCGATGACGATCAGCAGGGCGCCGCCGTAGTAGTCTTTTTTGAATCTGGAAGCGGGCCGGGGCGCGTGCGAGGCCGGATCTTCACCGAGCTGGTGCTGCATAAGTCTCCTTCGATTTGGAAGGAGGGCAGTCTAGAAATCGAGGCTTTCAGTCCCCTTTCGGACGGGGCGCAAGCGACCTGCGGACCCTCAAAATACGTGTAATCACGTACCGACGTATCGGGTGAAACCCTAGCAAAAACGGGCCTCGGCGGGGCTTCAGCCGAGGTGCAGCGGCAGCCTCAGCGTCGCGCGCAATCCGCCGCCGGTGTTGCTCTCGGGCATGCCCGCGCTGTCGAGCTCGATCTCGCCGCCGTTGCGCCGCGCATAGCCGCGCGCGATGGTCAGGCCCAGGCCCGCGCCGTGCGCCGCGCCCGCATCCACGGCGGGGTCGCGGTGAAAGCGCTCGAACACGCTCTCGCGCCGCTCGGGTGCGACGCCGGGACCGTTGTCGCACACCTCCGCCAGCGCCGACGAAGCCTCGCGCCGCACGGTCACGGTGATGTTGCCGCCGCGCGGCGTGTACTTGAGCGCGTTGTGCACGAGGTTCGCGAGCACCTCGTGAAGCTCGGCCGCGTTGGCGAGCACCGGCAGCACGGGCGTGTCGTCGTCCTCGGCGTCATCGCCGGCGGCGGTGTCGCTGCGCGCATCGACCCAGCCCAGGTCCTGGTCGTTCTCGCGCGCCAGCGGCAAGTATTCGAGCACCACGCCGCGCGCGATGGCGTTGAGGTCGACCACCGCTGGCTCGGCCCGCGCTGCCTCGCCTTCGGTGGTGGCATGCGCCAGCGCGAGCAGTTGTTCGCTCAGGCGCCGCGTGCGCGCCAGCTGCGCGACGATGGCATGCAGCGATTCGCGCATGCGCGCCGGGTCGGTCTCGCGCACCGCGTAGCCGGCCTGGATCGACAGGATGCTCAGCGGCGTGCGCAACTGGTGCGAGGCGTCGGCCAGGAACTGCGATTGCTCTTCCACCATGCGCCGGTGGCTTGCGATGTGGTGGTTGACCGCGTCGACCAGCGGCACCACTTCCTTGGGCACGCCGTTGGCGTCGAGCGGCTTCAGGTCGTCGCGCGAACGCTCGCGCAGCGAACGGCGCAGGCGCTCAAGCGGGCGCAGGGTCCAGGCCACGCCCAGCCACACCAGCAGCGCCATCACCAGCACCATGCGTGTGTCGCGCAGCAGCTCCTGGCGCAGCGACTCCGACTGGGCCTCCGTGCGCGGCCCGATGCCCTCGGCCGCCTGGATCAGCACGCTGTAGGCCACGCCGGGGTGGACGTGGTCGTACACCGTCTGCCGAAGCGCGGCCACGCGCACGCGGTGCTGCTCGTGCACCGCGTCGTAGAACACCGGCACGCCGTCGGCCGGGCGGGTGGCGGGGCGGGGCAGGCCGGGCACGCCCATGAGCGTGTTCTCGGGCGAGTTCACGTCGAGCGTTTCGCCCTTGGGAATGCGCTGCACGCCGACGTGCAGGTACTTGTAGCGCAGGTGCGTCGACTCGAACATGGCCTGGATCGAGAAGGGCTCCTGCACGCGCACGCTGCCGTCGCTCGCGACCACGATGCCGTTGGCCAGGGCCTGCACCGGCTCGAGCAGGCTCTGGTCGTAGGCGGCGACCAGCGAGTCGGTCAGCGCGTGATAGTCGTTCCAGCTGTCCAGCGCCAGCAGCGTGACCATGCCCGGCAGCAGCAGCGCCAGCAGCCGCGTGCGGATGCCGAAGCGCTGCGGCTCAGTCGCCGGCGATGGGGTCGGCGGCTGCGGCTGTGGATCCATCGGCAATGCCCTCGAGCATGTAGCCCAGGCCGCGCACGGTGACGATGCGCACGTCGCTGTCCGCCAGCTTGCGCCGCAGCCGGTGCAGCACCACTTCGATGGCGTCGGGGCCGGCGGTGCTGTCGTTGGTGAACACCTTGGCGAAGAGCTGCGACTTGCCCACCGGCGAGCCGCTGCGCATCAAGAGTGCCGTGAGGGCGGCCTGCTCGCGCGGCGTGAGCGACAGCAGCGTGCCGCGCAGCGTGAAGGCATGGCTCTGGCTGTCGTAGGAGAGCGAGGCGCACTGCAGGCGCGGGTGCTGCTTGCCGCGGCTGCGCCGCACCAGTGCCGACAGGCGCGCCTCGAGCTCGACCAGCTCGAAGGGCTTGGAAAGAAAGTCGTCGGCGCCCAGGTTCAGGCCGCGCACGCGGTCTTGCAGGGCGCCCTGCGCGGTGAGGATGAGCACCGGCGTGCGGTCGTCGGCGTTGCGCATGTCGGCCAGCACGCTCAGGCCGTGCTTGTCGGGCAGGCGCAGGTCCAGCACGATGGCGTCGTATTCGGTGCCGGCCATGAAGGCTTCGGCGGTGCGCGCGTCGGGCGCATGGTCGGCCACGAAGCCGCTCTGGGTCAATGCGCGGATCAGCCAGGAGGCCATGTCCAGTTCGTCTTCGACCAGGAGGATGCGCATGGGAGGCTGCCGGTTGTTGGGGTCAGGTCTTGAGGCCGAGATTCAGGTCGATGTCTTCCGCCGCGCGTGCGCTGGCATCGGCCGCGCGCGCGCTCAGGTCGGGCGCAAGCGCGCGCCGGCCGTCGAACACGAAGCAGTCGCCGTGGTAGTGCGCGCCGCCGACCTGCTCGAAATACTTGAGGATGCCGCCTTCGAGCTGCAGCACGTTCTCGATGCCTTCCTCGCGCATCAGGATCGCGGCCTTCTCGCAGCGGATGCCGCCGGTGCAGAAGCTCACCACCGTCTTGCCGGCGAAATCGGCGCGGTGCTCCTTCAGGGCGGGCGGGAACTCGGTGAACTTGGTGATGCGCCAGTCGATGGCGCCGTCGAAGGTGCCTTCGTCGACCTCGAAGTCGTTGCGCGTGTCGAGCAGGGCGATTTCGCGGCCCTCGTCGTCGTGGCCCTGATCGAGCCAGCGCTTGAGCGTGGGGGCATCGACGCCGGGCGCGCGGCCGGCGGCGGGCTGGATCGCCGGGTGGTCCATGCGGATGATCTCGCGCTTGAGCTTCACCAGCATGCGGCGAAAGGGCTGCGTGGCGGACCAGCTTTCCTTGGCCTCGAGGTCGGCGAAGCGGGCGTCGGCGCGCAAATCGGCCAGAAAGGTCCGTACGCCGTCGGCCGAACCCGCCAGAAACAGGTTGATACCCTCCGGCGCCAGCAGGATGGTGCCCATGAGGTCCAGGGCCTGGGCGCGGGCGCGCAGGTCTTCACGCAGCTCGGGGCTGTCGTCGATGGCCACGAACTTGTAGGCCGCGATATTCAAAATCTCTTGCACGGGGCGGGATTGTAGGGAACCCCAACTCACATGGTGGATGCGGTGCTTTCTACAATGGCCGCATGTTTGTTCACCTGCGCCTGCACACCGAGTTTTCCGTCGTCGACGGCACCAACCGAATCGATGAAGCCATCAAGGCCGCGGCTGCCGACAAGCAGCCCGCACTGGCCATCACCGACCTGAACAACCTGTTCGGGGCGGTCAAGTTCTACAAGCAGGGGCGGGGCAAGGGCGTCAAGCCGGTCATTGGCGCCGAAATCTTCATCGACGGGCTGGGCAAGGAGCCCGGCGCGCTGACCCGCATCGTGCTGCTGGTGCAGAGCATGGAGGGTTATCTGAACCTTTCCGAGCTGCTGGCGCGGGCCTGGACGCAGAACGTGGCGCGCGGCCAGTCGCAGGCCGCCTGCAAGCTGGAGTGGGTGCAGGAGCTGTCGGGCGGGCTGATCGCGCTGTCGGGCGCGCAGGCCGGGCCGCTGGGCCAGCCGCTGCTGCAAGGGCAGGGCGAGCGCGCGGCCGAACTCGCGCTGCAGCTGGCGGGGATTTTTCCGCACCGCTTCTACATCGAGCTGCAGCGCGCCGGTCGTCCCGAGGACGAGCCGCATGTCATTGCCGCGGTGCAGCTTGCCGCAAGGCTCAAGCTGCCGGTGGTGGCGACGCACCCGGTGCAGTTCGCGGCCCGCGAAGACTACGAGGCGCACGAGGCGCGCGTGTGCATTTCCGAGGGCGAGATTCTGGGCAACCCGCGTCGCGTGCGCCGCTTCACCGAAGAGCAGTACTTCAAGTCGACCGCCGAAATGCAGGCGCTCTTTGCCGACGTGCCGAGCGCGCTGGCCAACACGGTCGAGATCGCCAAGCGCTGCAACCTGACGCTGGTGCTGGGCAAGCCGCAGCTGCCGGACTTTCCGACGCCGTTCATCAGCGAGGGCGTGCGCATGCCCATCGACGACTTCTTCCGCCAGGAGTCGTTCGAGGGCCTGGAGATGCGCCTGAGGCACCTGTACCCCGACGAGGCCAAGCGCGAAGCGCAGCGCGCGCGCTATGTGGAACGGCTTGAGTTCGAGATCAACACCATCCTGAACATGGGGTTCCCGGGCTACTTCCTGATCGTGGGCGACTTCATCAAGTGGGCCAAGGAAAACGGCTGCCCGGTGGGCCCGGGCCGGGGCTCGGGCGCCGGCTCGCTGGTGGCCTATGCGCTGAAGATCACCGACCTGGACCCGCTCGAATACAAGCTGCTGTTCGAACGTTTCCTGAACCCCGAACGCGTTTCGATGCCCGACTTCGACATCGACTTCTGCCAGGGCAACCGCGACCGCGTGATCGACTACGTGAAGGACAAGTACGGCCGCAACGCCGTGAGCCAGATCGCCACCTTCGGCACCATGGCCGCGCGAGCGGCCATCCGCGACGTGGGCCGCGTGCTCGACATGAGCTATATGTTCTGCGACGGCATCAGCAAGCTGATTCCGAACAAGCCCGGCATGTCGGTGACGCTGCAGTACCCGCCCGAGAAGAAGATCGAAGGCGACAAGAACAACTACGCCATCGAGATGGAGCCGCAGCTCGCGGAGCGCATCGAGAAGGAAGAAGAAGTGAGGATGCTGGTCGAGCTCGCGCAGAAGCTCGAAGGCATGACCCGAAACATCGGCATGCACGCCGGGGGCGTGCTCATCGCGCCGGGCAAGCTCACCGACTTCTGCCCGCTCTACCAGCAGCCCGGCAGCGAATCGGCCGTGAGCCAGTACGACAAGGACGACGTCGAAGCCATCGGCCTCGTGAAGTTCGACTTCTTGGGTCTTGCCACGCTCACCATCCTGGAGATTGCGCGCGAGTTCATCATGAAGCGCCACAAGGGCCAGGAGAACTTCGCGTTCGAAAACATACCGCTGAACGACGCGGCCACCTACCGGCTGTTCTCCGAAGGCACGACCGAGGCGGTGTTCCAGTTCGAATCGCGCGGCATGCAGGGCATGCTGAAGGATGCGCGTCCCACGCGGCTGGAAGACCTGATCGCGCTGAACGCGCTGTACCGACCGGGCCCGATGGACCTGATTCCCAGCTTCGTGGCGCGCAAGCACGGCCGCGAAGAAGTGGAGTATCCGCACCCGGCCGTGGCCGAGATGCTCTCCGAGACCTACGGGATCATGGTCTACCAGGAGCAGGTGATGCAGACCGCGCAGATCCTGGGCGGCTACTCGCTCGGCGGCGCCGACTTGCTGCGCCGCGCGATGGGCAAGAAAAAGCTCGAGGAAATGGCCGAGCACCGCGAGAAGTTCCGCGCGGGCGCACTTGCCACGCACGGCATCGTGCAGGACAAGGCCGACGAAATCTTCGACTTGATGGAGAAGTTCGCGGGCTACGGTTTCAACAAGTCGCACGCCGCCGCCTACTCGCTGCTGGCGTATCACACGGGCTGGCTCAAGGTTCACTACACGGCCGAGTTCTTCTGCGCCAACATGACCGTGGAAATGGACGACACGGACAAGCTCAAGCTCCTGTTCGAAGACGCCCAGAAAAACTTCGGCATCACCTTCGAGCCGCCGGACGTGAACCGCGGCAACTACCGCTTCGAGCCCGTGACCGACCGCGTCATTCGCTACGGGCTGGGCGCCGTCAAGGGCACGGGCCAGCTCGCGGTCGAGGCCGTGGTGCGGGCGCGCGAAGAGGGCGGCCCGTTCAAGAGCCTGTTCGACTTCTGCGTGCGCATCGACCGTCAGCGCATCAACAAGCGCACGGTGGAAGCGCTCATCAAGGCCGGCGCCTTCGACGCCATCCAGCAGAACCGCGCGTCGCTGATCGCCTCGGTCGACCGTGCCTTCGAATTTGCCATTGCCACCGCGGCCAACGCCTCGCAGGTCGACATCTTCGGCGACTGCGAGCACGGCTCGGCCACCGCGGAGCCCGACCTGGTCGACGCCACGCCGTGGGGCGTGAAGGAGCGCCTGACGCTCGAGAAAACGGCCGTGGGCTTCTACCTGTCGGGCCACCTGTTCGACGAGGTCTCGCACGAAGTGCGGCGCTTCTGCAAGCGCGAGATCGGTGACCTGCTCGACAGCCGCGACCAGCAGGTCATTGCCGGCATCGTGAGCGACTTCCGCGTGATCAACGGCCAGCGCGGCCGGCTGGCGATCTTCAAGCTCGACGACAAGTCGGACGCGATCGACGCCACCGCCGACGAGGCGCTCATCAACGCCAACCGCAACACGCTGAAGGACGACGAGCTCGTCATCGTCAGCGGCAGGCTGCAACCGGCGCGCGGCGGCTTCGAGGCGCGCTTCCAGGTGCAGCAGGTGTGGGACCTCGCCACGGCGCGCTGCCGCTTCGGCAAGTTCCTGCGCGTGGCGGTGAACGGCAAGGCGCCCGACATCGCGCGCCTGATCAAGGACTTTCCGCCGCGCACCGAGCAGACCGAGGTCGGCGACCTGATCCAGGGCCTGCCGGTGCGGCTGTCGATGGCGCGCGGCGGCGCGCAGGTCGAGCTGCAACTGGGCGAGCGCGCCAAGTTCTTCCCGACCGATGCGGCGCTTGCCAGCTGGACCGCGCAGGCGGAAGCGGGCAAGGCGCAGATCGTTTACGACTGAGCCTCTGGCGCCCCGGAAAAGGGGCTCAGTGCGACAGCGGCGCCACCGCCAGGTCCGGCACCACGTTCATGATGCGCAGCGTCTGCTGCACCACCTGGCTGAACACCGGCGCCGCGACCAGGCCGCCGAAGTACTTGCCGGCGCTGGGCTCGTCGATCATCACCGCGACGATGATGCGCGGCTTGTCGATGGGCGACATGCCGGTGTACCAGGCGCGGTACTTGTTGCTCGCGTAGCCCTTGCCGACCTGCTTGTGCGCGGTGCCGGTCTTGCCGCCCACCGAGTAGCCCACCGTCTGCGCTAGCGGCGCGGTGCCGCCGGGCGCGGCGGCCAGGTGCATCATCTGCCGCACCTCGCTCGCGACCGTGGGCGAGAACACCTGCACGCCGGCCGGCTCCTCGCCGTTGTTCTTCAAAAGGCTCACCGGGATCACCTCGCCGTCGTGCGCGAAGGCCGTGTAGGCGTGCGCGATCTGGAACAGCGAGGCCGACAGGCCGTAGCCGTAGGACATGGTGGCCTGCTCGATCGGGCGCCATGACTTCCATGGGCGCAGCCGCCCGGTCACGGCGCCGGGAAAGGGCGTCTGCGGCTTCTGGCCCAGGCCCACCGCGGTGAGCGAGTTCCACATTTCCTGCGCCGACATGCGCTGCGAGATCTTGGTGGCGCCCACGTTGCTGGATTTCTGGATCACGCCCTGCACCGTGAGCACGCCGAAGTTCTCGTCGTCGTGAATGGTCGCGCCCGAGACGGTGATGCGCCCGGGGTTGGTGTCGATGATGGTGTTGGGCGTGACGCGGCCCAGCTGCAGCGCGGTGGCGACGGTGATGGGCTTCATGGTCGAGCCGGGCTCGAACACGTCGGTCATGGCGCGGTTGCGCAACTGCTCGCCCGTGAGGTTGCGGCGGTCGTTGGGGTCGTAGCTGGGGTAGTTGGCCATGGCCAGCAGTTCGCCGGTACGGGCATCGACCACCACCACGCTGCCTGCGCGCGCCTTGTTGGCGACCACGGCGTCGCGGATCTTCTCGTAGGCCACGAACTGCACGCGGTCGTCGATGCTCAGCTGAATGTCGTGGCCCTCGGTGGGCGGCACCTGGTCTTCGGTGTCCTCGACGATGTGGCCCAGCCGGTCCTTGAGCACGTGGCGCGAGCCGGACTTGCCGGCCAGCTCCTGGTTGAAGGCCAGCTCGATGCCTTCCTGGCCCACGTCTTCCACGTTGGTGAAGCCGGCCAGGTGGGCGGCGGCCTCGCCCTCGGGGTACTGGCGGCGGTAGTCGCGGCGCAGGTAGATGCCCTTGAGATTGAGCGCAGCCACTTCCTTAGCAATCGACTGGTCGACCTGGCGCTTGATCCAGACAAAGCTCTTGTCCTCGTCCTCCAGCTTCTTGTCGAGTTCCTTCTGCGGCATGCCCAGCAGCTTGGCCACCTGCTGGAGCTTGGCCAGCACCGCGGGGTCGTCGCGCTCGATGTCCTCGGGAATGGCCCAGATGCTGGGTGCCGGAATGTCCGAGGCCAGGATCAGCCCGTTGCGGTCGAGGATGCGGCCCCGGTTGGCCGGCAGCTCCAGCGTGCGCTGGTAGCGCACTTCGCCCTGGTGCTGGAAGAAGTCGTTGTTGAAGATCTGTACGTACGAGGCCCGGGCCGCCAGCAGCACGAAGCCGAAGGCAATGCTGGCCACGATGAACTTGCTGCGCCAGACGGGGGTGGGGCTGGCAAGGAGCGGACTGCTGCCGTAGCGGATGCGGCCGTTGGGATTCATGAGCCCTGATTATCGAGCTCCGGGTGACGTGCAAGTCACCCGGAGAGGGCCCGTTTTCTTAGCTGCGCGTTAGCAGGCGCACGAAGAGGTCAGCGCTTGGGCCGCAGCGACACGATGAGTGACGGGAAGATGCGCCCGTCGGTGTCGCGCGGCAGCTTGTCGGTCTTGCGCAGGCCGCGCTCGGCCGCGTCGTCCCAGCCCGGCAGGCCGCTCGACTTGCTGAGCTTGACGCCGACGATGGTGCCGTCGGGTGCCAGGCTCACCTCGAACTCCGCCGCCGGGTTGCCGTTCACGGTGTCGGCATCGGGGAAGGTGATGTTCGGGCGAACCGCCGCCGCGATGCGGCCTGCATAGCCGCTGGACGGACCCGACGAGCGCATGGCCGTGCCCTTGGAGTCGTCGCTGCCGCTGGCGCCGGCCAGGCCCTGCATGCGCTTGAGCGTGGCGGCACGGTCGGCGGCTGCCTGTTTCGCGGCCGCCTCGGCCTTCTTGGCTTCAGCCTGCTTGGCCTCGGCCGCGTCCTGCTGCTTCTTCTGCTCGGCCAGCTTCTGCTGCTGTTCCTTCTTGCGCTGGGCTTCGTCCTCGGCGCGCTGCTTGGCCTCGAGCTCCTTCTTCTTCTGCAGCTGCTGTTGCTGCTGGAGCTCGCGCTCTTTCTGTTCCTTCTGCTCCTTGAGCTTCTTCTCGCGCTCCAGGGCAATGTCGGGTGCCTTGGGTGCGGGCGCGGGCTCTGGCGCCTTGGCCACGGGCGGAGGAGGCGGCGCCGGGGCGGGTGGTGGCGGCGCGGGTACGGGAGCCGGCGCCTCCGGTGCCTGCAGGCGGGGCGCCGCCTGCTGCACCGTGGACGACCACAGCTCCGCGTCGACCGCGCCTTCGTCGGCCTCGCTTTTCCAGCGCACGCCCCAGGTGAGCGCGGCGATCAGCAGGCCGTGGGCGATGAGGGCCAGCACGACGGCGCGCGGCGTGCCGCGCTGCGGCGGCGGCGCGAACTCGGGGCGATCCAGTGCGAGCGACATGCCTTATTTGCCGCCCGTGGTCGTGACCGACAGGCCCACGCGCTCGACGCCGTTGCGCTTGAGCTGGTTCATGGCCTTCACCACGGTCTCGTACTTCACCGACTTGTCGGCGCTGATGACCACCGGGCGGTCGTTGTCGCCGCCCTGGGCCTGCTTGGCCGCGGAGCCGATCTGCGCCATGGGAATCGACGTGCCGCCGGAGCCGGTGGCCGGGTCCTTCTTGATCTGCACTTCGTCATCGCTCTTGATGACGATCTCGATGGGCTTGTCGGGCTGCTTGTTGGCGCGGTCGACCGTGGGCAGGTTGATCACGCTCGGCGTGATGAGCGGTGCGGTGACCATGAAGATGATCAGCAGCACCAGCATCACGTCGATGAACGGGACCATGTTGATCTCGTTGATCGTCCGGCGGCCGCGGCCCCGGGATGAAACGGCGGGCATGCGTCGCGCCTCCGCTCAGCGGTTGGCCGGAGCCGTCGACGAAGCGGCGCCGCCGGCGTTCGGGCTGGCCGAGAGGTTGCGCTGCAGGATGTTGGAGAACTCCTCGATGTAGGTCTCGAGTGCAATGGCGATCTTGTCGATCTCGCGGGCAAAGCGGTTGTAGCCGACCACCGCGGGAATCGCGGCGAACAGGCCGATGGCGGTGGCCACCAGCGCTTCGGCGATGCCGGGGGCCACGGTGGCCAGTGTCACCTGCGTGAGGGCGGCCAGGCCGGTGAAGGCATGCATGATCCCCCAGACCGTGCCGAACAGGCCCACATAAGGAGAGACCGAACCCACGGTGGCGAGGAACGAGAGGTTCTGCTCGGCTGCATCCAGCTCGCGCTGGAAGCTCGCGCGCATCGCGCGGCGGGCGCCGTCGAGCAGCGTGGCGGGATCGCTCACATGGCGCTCGCGCAGCTTTTGGTACTCGCGCATGCCGGAGGCGAAGATGCGCTCCATGGGGCCGGCGAACTTGGCGTTCTGCGCGGCCGAGGCAAACAGTTCGTTGAGGCTGGTGCCTGACCAGAACTCGCGCTCGAAGTCATCGTTGAGCGCGCGCATGCGGCGCAGCGCGAAGTATTTGCGGATGATCGCCGCCCAACTCGCGATCGAGACGATCACCAGCAGCAGCACGACCAGTTGCACCACGAAGCTCGCATGGAGCAGGAGATTGATGATTGATAGATCTTGGTTCATGGCTTGATAGGTTGAGTCATGGAGCCGGTGTAGCGCTCGAGGGTTCCCGTGACTTGTTTCGGTATGCGCGCTGGACGCAGGGTGGCGGCGTCCACCCAGCCGATGCGGATCGTGCCTTCGCACAACAAGACGGGTGCCGGGGCACCGGTACGCTCTTGCTCTGTTTTTGATAGCACGCGCTGACCGATTATCAACGAGGCGGTGCCCAATTGTTGAAGATCGGCTGTAACCAGGAGTTCATCGTCGAGCCGGGAAGGGCGATGGTATTTGAGCTGCGTTTCGCTCACCACGAACTGGCCGCCCGTTTCCTCGCGCAGCTTGCGCTGTTCGACGCCCAGCGAGCGCAGCCATTCGGTGCGGCCGCGCTCCATGAACTTCAGGTAGTTGGCATAGAACACGATGCCGCCGGCGTCGGTGTCTTCCCAGTAGACGCGAAGCGGGAACGCGTAGCTCATGAGGCCGCGGTCTCGGCCATGGCCCGCAGGCGCTCGATGGATTCCTGCAGGTGCGCCATCGAACTCGCGGTGGAGAAGCGGATGAACTTGCCGGTCTCGGCCGTGCCGAAGTCGCGGCCTGGCGTCACGGCCACATGGGCGCGCTTCATGGTCTCGAAGGCGAAGTCCCAGCTGCCCGAGATGCCGAGCTTTTCGGCGAAGCCGGTGCAGTCGGCCCAGGCATAGAAGGCGCCGTCGGGCATCACGGGTACGTTCAGACCCAGCGCGTTCAGCTGCGGAATGAACCAGTCGCGGCGCGCCTTGAATTCGGCGCGGCGGCGCTCGTACTCGGCGATGCTCTCGTCTTCGAAGCAGGCGAGCGCCGCGTACTGCGACACCGTGCTCGCGCAGATGAAGAGGTTCTGTGCCAGGCGCTCGACCACCGGTACCAGCACTTCGGGCACCACCAGCCAGCCAAGGCGCCAGCCGGTCATGTTGAAGTACTTGCTGAAGCTGTTGATGCTGATGACGTTGTCGTCGATGGCCAGCGCCGTCTGCCCGAAGGCGTCGTCGTAGGAAAGGCCGAGGTAGATCTCGTCGATCAGCGTGATGCCGCCGCGCTGCGACACCACCTCGTGGATGCGGCGCAGCTCGTCGGGCGCGATCGAGGTGCCGGTCGGGTTCGACGGCGAGGCCAGCAGCACGCCGCGCGTCTTGTCGGTCCAGGCGGCCTCGACCTTGGCGGCGGTGAGCTGGTAGCGCTCTTCGGCCGTGGTCGGCACCAGCACGGCCTTGCCGTCCGCCGCGCTCACGAAGTGGCGGTTGCACGGATAGCTCGGGTCGGGCATCAGGATCTCGTCGCCCGATTCGATCAGCGCGAGGCAGGCCAGCTGCAACGCGGCCGACGCCCCGGCGGTGATGACGATGCGGCGGGCCGGCACGTCGACGTTGAATCGCTGGCGATACCAGGCGCTGATGCGCTCGCGCAGGTGGTCCAGGCCGGTGGCCTGCGTGTATTGAGTGGCGCCGGCGCGTACGGCGCGGGCCGCGGCTTCCTGCACCAGCGGCGGGGCGGTGAAGTCGGGTTCGCCGATGTTCAGGAAGATCATCGGCTGGTCGGTGTGGGCGACTTCGCGCGCCAAAGCACCCGCGGCTTTCGCCACCTCCATCACATAGAAGGGCTCGATGCGCTGCGCGCGCGTCGAGATCCTCATGCCTTGGCTTTCCCTGAAGCCCGATCGGCTTCCACCTCAAGTGGGCGCAACTGCGGTGCCAGGCCATTCAGCACGGCGTTCACGTACTTGTGGCCGTCGGTGCCGCCGAATTCCTTGGCAAGCTCGATGCACTCGTTGAGCACCACGCGCCACGGCACGTCGAGGCAGTTCTGGAATTCGTACACGCCGATCCACATCACGGCGTGCTCGATGGGCGAGATTTCCTCGAACTTGCGGTCCAGCAGCGGGCGGATCAGCGCGTCGAGTTGCTCGGCGCCTTCGATCGAGCCGTGCAGCAGGGCGTCGTAATGCAGCGCGTCGGCCTTGTGGAAGCCGGCGAGGTCGCGCGTGAAGTGGTCGATGTCGGTCGGGTCGTTGCGGCCCACCAGGTGCTGGTAGAGCGCCTGCAGAGCGAACTCGCGTGCGCGGCTGCGGTTCGACTTGGCCGAAGCCTTGCGCGCGCCGGTGCTCGTGAGGCCGACGCGCGACTGGCGCGGCTTGCCGCCGTCGGCGGGCTTCGCGGGCTTGAGGGGCTTGGAGGTGTCTTCGGTCATGAAAGGGTGGCCAGCAGTTGCGCCATCTCGACCGCCACGCGGGCCGCGTCGCGGCCCTTGTCGGTCTGCCGGGCAACGGCTTGCTCGAGGTTTTCGGTGGTGAGGATCGCGTTGGCGATGGGAAGTCGGTAGTCGAGCGCGACGCGGCTCACGCTGGCGCCCGATTCGTTGGCCACCAGTTCGAAGTGGTAGGTCTCGCCGCGGATGATGCAGCCCAGCGCCACCAGCGCGTGGTAGCCGCCGCGCTCGGCGAGCGCCTGCAGCGCCACCGGCACTTCGAGCGCGCCGGGCACCTGCAGGTGATGGATGTCGTTGGCAGCCACGCCCAGTGCCTCGAGTTCCGAGAGGCAGGCCGAGGCCAGCGCGTCGGTGATGTCGGCGTTGAAGCGCGCCTGCACGATGCCGATGCGCAGGCCTTTTCCGTTGAGTGGCGTGTTCTCGCCCTTGTTTGCGCCTTGCATGGTCTGGTCAGTCTTTCGTGAGGTAGCCGGCAATCTCGAGGCCGTAGCCCGCGGCCATGCTCGGCATGCGACGCGGCGTGCCCAGCAGGTTCATCTTGTGCACGCCGCATTCGCGCAGGATCTGCGCGCCGATGCCGTAGCTGCGCAGGTCCATGCGGCCGCGCTCGGGGGCTTGCGCGGGGCGCGCGGTGCCGTCGAACTGGGCCAGCAGCTCGCCGGCGGTTTCGCCGCAGTTCAGCAGCACGGCCACGCCCTTGCCTTCGTTCGCGATGTGCGAGAGGCTGGCATCCAGGCTCCACGAGTGCAGCGAGCGGTTGATTTCGAGCGCGTCGAGCACCGACAGCGGCTCGTGCACGCGCACCGACACCGTGTCTTCGGGGGCCCACTTGCCGCGCACCAGCGCCAGGTGCACGCCGCCGCTGGGCTTGTCGAGGAAGGCGTGAGCGGTGAAGGCGCCCCAGTTGGTCTGGATCTCGCGGCAGCCGACCTTTTCGACCAGCGACTCGACGCGGCTGCGGTGCTCGATCAGCGCGGCGATGGTGCCGATCTTGATGTCGTGCTCGGCCGCGAAGATCTGCAGGTCGGGCAGGCGGGCCATGGTGCCGTCTTCGTTCATCACCTCGCAGATCACCGAGGCGGGCGAGCAGCCGGCCATCGCGGCCAGGTCGCAGCCTGCTTCGGTGTGGCCGGCGCGCATGAGCACGCCGCCGTCCACCGCCTGCAGCGGGAAGATGTGGCCGGGCTGCACCAGGTCGGCGGCCACGGCGTTGGGCGCCACGGCGGCCTGCACGGTGCGCGCGCGGTCGGCGGCCGAGATGCCGGTGGTCACGCCTTCGGCGGCTTCGATGGACACGGTGAAGGCGGTCGAATGCTTGGCGCCGTTGCGCTGGACCATCGGCGGCAGCTGCAGGCGCTCGCACATTTCGCGCGAGAGCGTCAGGCAGATCAGGCCGCGCGCGTGGCGGGCCATGAAGTTGATGGCTTCGGGCGTGATGTGGTCGGCGGCGATGACGATGTCGCCCTCGTTCTCGCGGTCTTCCTCGTCCACCAGGATCACCATGCGGCCGGCGGCGAGGTCGGCCACGATGTCCTCGACAGGGGAGATCGGGGCTGGGGCGCGCGCGGCGCGGGGGGCGCCGATCGGCGTGACGGAGGCGTTCATTCGGCTGTGTCCTTGGAATACGTGGAAGACGGGGGCACCAGCACGCCGGCCTGGAGCATGCGCTCCACATAGCGCGCCACGGTGTCGATTTCTAGGTTGACCTTCGAGCCGGCCTTCAGGCCGCCGAGGGAGGTGTTGTCGACGGTGTGCGGGATCAGGTTGATGCTGATCTCGGCGCCGCCTTCGATGTCGGCCACCTTGTTGACGGTAAGGCTCACGCCGTTGACGGTGATCGAGCCCTTGTAGGCCAGGAAGCGGGCAAGCGCGGGCGGCGCGAACACGCGCAGCTCCCAGCTTTCGCCGACCGGCTCGAAGAAGCTCACGCTGCCGATGCCGTCCACATGGCCCGATACGATGTGGCCGCCGAGGCGGTCGCTGGCGCGCAAGGCCTTCTCGAGGTTGATGCGGCCGCCTTCGTCGGTCAAGCCGGCCGTCTTGTCGAGCGACTCGGCCGAGATGTCGATGGTGAATTGCCGTTGTTCGGGGACGAGGGTGGTGACGGTCATGCAAGCGCCGTTGAGCGCGATGCTGTCGCCCAGCCCGACGTCGTCGAGGTAGCCGTCGGGCGCCTCGATGCTGAGTCTTTTGCCGTAAGAGGAGGAGGTGCCGAGGTCGTGGATGGCGGCGATGCGCCCCACGCCGGTGATGATTCCGGTGAACATCCACGCATTTTCGCAGAGAACGAGGGGGCTTCGGGGTAAACGCTAGAAGGCGTCCCTTCCGGCGACCCGGGCCACGATGCGCAAATCGGGGCCGAGCATGTCGACGGACTTGAATTCGAGGGGCAGGGCGCCGGTCAGCGAGGTCAGCGGACCGTCCGCGTGCAGGTGGCTCGCGATGTCGAGACCGCTGCCGATCAGCTTGGGCGCCAGGTAGACCAGCAATTCGTCGACGCAGCCTTCGCGCAGCAGCGAGCCGTTGAGCTTGTGGCCCGATTCGACGTGCAGCTCGTTCACGCCGCGCGCCGCCAGGTCTTTCAGCATGGCGCCGAGGTCGACCTTGCCATTGGCATCGGGCAGGCAGGTGACGGTGGCGCCTCGTGCTTCGAGCGCCTTGGCTTTCTCCTCGTCGCGGTGGGCCGCGTAGATCCAGACGGCGCGGCCTTCGATGAAGATGTGGGCGTCGGGCGGCGTTTGCAGCCGGCTGTCGACGACGACCAGGTGCGGCTGGCGCGGGGTCTGGACCAGGCGCACGTCCAGGCGCGGGTTGTCCTCGAGCACGGTTCCGACACCGGTCAGCACCGCGCTGGCGCGGGCTCGCCATGCATGGCCGTCGGTGCGCGCGGCTTGCGAGGTGATCCATTGGCTCACGCCGTTCTCCAGGCCGGTCTTGCCGTCGAGCGACGCGGCCACTTTCATCCGCACCCAGGGCGTCTTTCGGACCATGCGGCTCAGGAAACCGATGTTGAGTTCACGGGCTTCCTGCGCGCCTGGCCCGACTTCGACTTCGATGCCCGCGGCACGCAGCCGCTCGAAGCCTTGGCCGGCGACCAGCGGGTTGGGGTCGGTGAGGGCCGCGACGACGCGGCTTACGCCGGCTGCGATCAGCGCGTCGCAGCAGGGGCCGGTGCGGCCGTGATGAGCGCAAGGCTCGAGCGTGACCCAGGCGGTTGCGCCAACGACGGAATTACCCCGCGCAGCAGCGTCGCGCAGCGCCATGACCTCGGCGTGCGGGCCGCCGACCTGCTGGGTGTGGCCCTGGCCGATCACTGTGCCGTTCGTGGCGACCAAAACGCAGCCGACGCGCGGATTCGGATCGGTCTCCGGGCCGGCTTGGCGTGCGAGATTCAGCGCCTGGGTCATGAAATTCGCGGTTTGATTTGTCATCTATTTATTAATTTAAATCGGCTGCAAATATTAATTTTTCGGCGCAATTGAAAACAATGACCGTTGATCCATTTATTTCGACCTTTTGTCGTGGGGTTTTTCCATTGCGCTGGAATTGAAAAATAGAATTTCCGGATATTGAAACGAGGGGAGAAGGGTTTGCCGGAGCACAGTGGTGCGAAGCGGCCGACCGTACAACATGAACAAGGGATTCTGCGCGTCCGCGCGCGCTTACCTGCGCCACGCGGGCAGGCGGCGGGGCTTCACGCTCGTCGAAATGATGGTCGTCGTCGCGCTGATGACCATACTGCTGGCCATCGCGCTGCCCAGCTTCAGCGGCCTGATCGAAAAGTACCGCGTCGAAGGCATGGCCTCGGCCCTGACGGCGAGCGTGAGCCACGCGCGTTCGGAAGCGGCCCGACGCGGAAAGACCGTGACCATCCAGGCGCGCGCCGGCTGCTCGGGCAGGGACTGGAGCTGCGGCTGGGACACCCTGGTCGTCAGCGGCGACGCCACCGAAACCCTCAGGCGCCAAGACCCCGACAAACGGGTCGCGGTCGAGAGGCGCGGCGCATCCGGCGCCATGTCGTTCGACGCCATGGGCTCGTCCGACTTCGCCAGGTTCAGTTTCTATCCAGTGGGAAACGCCGATTCATCCAATGCCGCCACAGTGTGCATTTCGCTTGGCGGGCGTCTTCGGAGGGCGAAGGGAGACAACGAATGCTGAGCCTTTCTGTTTCTATTCGCAGGCGGCCTTTGCAGCGCAGGGGGCAGGCGGGCTTCTCGATGATCGAAGCCTTGGTGGCGGTTCTCGTGCTCTCGTTCGGGTTGATGGCGCTGGCCGGCTTCCAATTGCGCGTGCTCGCGGACAGCGCTGGCGCCAGCAAGAAGAACATCGCGGTGCAACTGGCTGGCGACATGGCCGATCGCATCCGGAGCAACCTCGTCACGGGCCCGGTTGCAGGCAATCCCTACGTGTCCGACTGGTCGTTGGCCGGCGCAGATGCCCCCAAGCCTTCATGCGCGGAGGCCGACGCCGCTTGCAGCGCCTCCGAACTCGCGGCCTACGATGTGTGGAGCTGGAAGCGAACGGTGGCGGCCGCGCTGCCGGGCGGGGTGGCCGACATACAAAGCAAGGCAACAGCAGGCGGCCTGCTGTTCGTGCACATCGCGTGGAACGAGTCCGCCGTCGCCAATCCGATCCCGCCAGAATCGAGCTGGAACTGTCCGGCCGACAAGGCCTGCATGGAAGTCACCGTCGCGGTACCGCAGCCATGAACAGAAAGGCACTCGCACCCGGCTTTCGGCAGTTCGGCTTCACGTTGGTCGAGTTTCTCGTCGCGCTGATCATCGGCATGCTGGTGGTGCTGGCCGCCGTGGCCAGCATGCTCGGCACGCGCACCACGGCCATGACGGGCGACGACGTCAACGCGCTAAACCAGTCATCGGCATTGGCGTTCAGGGTGCTGGGCCAGCAGATCCGGCAGGCCGGCTATATCCCCATTGACGCCACCGAGCCGCTCTACTACTTCAACGTCAACGCGGACAAGAGCACCAATCTTGAGAGCGAGCGTGCCTTCTTCGCCATCAAGGGGGAAGAGGCGAAGGGCCGCGAGGTGAACGACAAGCTGAAGATTGGCTATGCACCAAGTCCCGATTACTTCAAGGACTGCCTGGGCCAGGGCGTGGCAACCAACGTGTACAACCCGCACGATCCCACTGCCTCAGGCAACCTGCGAGTGATCACCAGCGAGTTTTCGGTCTCGGGCGGCGTCCTGAGGTGCAAGGGCAGCGGCAACCCCGTGGCACAGCCGATAGTCGACGGCGTGGAGCACTTCGACGTCATGTACGGCATCGGTGCCGAGGCCGGAAGCGAGCGGGTAGTGCGCTACGTGACTGCTGCCGACGTCGCAGACTTCAACCTGGTTCGTACGGTGCGGGTCTGCCTGCAACTCGCGGGCAGCACCAGGAACAACCCGGGCGGCAGCTACACCGACTGCGACGGCACGTCGAAGACCACCAGCGACGGCAAGCTGCGACGCGTCTACACGGCGGTGTTCGCGCTGCGCAACAACCTGGGGGCGCTATGACGCACTCTTCCTGCCTTCGCGCACCTAGGGCACAGCGCGGATTCTCGCTTTTCATCGTGCTGATCATGCTGCTGCTCTCGGCCTTGCTGGCGGTGGGCGGCGCGCGGATGGCCCAATTGCTCGAGTCCGTGGCGGGCAACCAGCGCGAGCATCAGCGCGCCTTCGAGGCCGCCGAAGCTGCGTTGCTGGATGCGGAGCGCGACATCCGGCAACTGGCCTTCGCCAGCGCGAGCAAGACCTACGTTGCGTGTTCGGCACTCGCGACGTCGCGTTGCCGCAAGGCTGAAGATGGCCGCGTCTTCCCCGATCGCGACACGGGCTGGGTGACCGCCTATGTGAACGATGGCGCCAACAGCTGCGATCGCGGCATCTGCTACTTCTCCGCGACCGATTCGGTGGCGGCTGCATCCGGCAGCGAGGCCTATCGGTTCTGGATCAGCGATACATACGTGAGCAAGCACGCCTCGTATGGGCAGTTCACCGGAGCTCCCGACGCTGGCAATCCGGCGCTGCGGGGGGCCAAGTACTGGATCGAAGTCATCGACCGCAAGAACAGCAAGTACCCGTTGTATCGGATCACCGCCGTCGCCACGGGCGCTCGAAGCCCCGGCACAGCGGGCGGCACGCGGGTCGAACTGCAGATGGCTTTCGATCCTGATCCGGTCACCAAGGTGAATTGAGCAAAGCGAGAGGGAGGGATATGAATATCAAAGAGTTTTCGAGAGCTGCCGTGGCCGTCAGCTTGGTGCTGGCGCAGTGCGTCGGCCATGCCGCGCAATATCCGTTGATACAGGCGCCGCGCAACACCGCGATCAGGGAGCCGGCGCCGAACGTGATCGTGTCTGTCGACAACTCGGGAAGTATGAGTTTCTCGTCCTGGGCGTCGGAAACAAGCTCGCCGCCTCCCGGAACCCCCAACCGGATAGAAGCACTCAAGAAGGCGCTCAAAGACAACTTCTCCGCGGCCAACATTCCCAACGACCGGATCCGGCTCTCCTGGCAGGCGATGAATCTCGGCCGCGACGAGAACAGTTGTGTCGGTTTCTTCGGCGATATCTCTGAGGGGCCTTATCAGGCCAGCAAATGCAAGTTTGGAGGCCAAAGCAATGCAAACCTGATGCGCTCGTTGGACAGCACGCATCGCGCCAACTTCATGTCCTGGGTCGATGCCTTGACCGCAAACGGCGGAACACCGCTGCATGCCATGATGACTCGGGCCGGCGAATACATGAAGACCACCGGCCAATACAGCCCGTATTCGGACGATCCGGGAGTAGAGGGGGCTACGCAGTCGAGTTGCCGGAAATCGTTCCACATCTTCATGACGGACGGCGAGTACAACCTCTTCGGATTCAATCCGGATCCGGCGCAACTCAACATGCCGATCATCGGCAATGTGGACGGGGCGCGTCGAGTCTTGCCCGACTCCGTGGTCTATCTGCCGCGTGCGCCCTACAAGGACAACGCTGGCGCCATCAATCTTCCTTCCAATTGGAGCAAGGAGAAGAGCGGGAACAAGGACGTCTGGAAACCCACGGCCGAATATCGGCCTACCTTGGCCGACATGTCCTTCCATTACTGGGCCAGCGACTTGCAGCCGGGCATATCGAACAATGTGAAAAAGGTGATTGCCGAAGGCGGCAACACGATGGTGGGAACCGCGATGGTTCCGGAGTACTGGAACCCCAAGAACGATCCGGCCAATTGGCAGCATCTGACGACTTACACCATCGGTTTCGGCGCTGCGTCTTCATGGGCCGGAGCGCCCGCGATCACGGCGAGTGCGCCCCAGCCGACCTACAGTGGAGACTATGCCCGCTTGGTGGACGGTTCGATCGCGTGGGTCGACCCATTGGTGAACTCTTTGGGCTCCAGCCCCATGGGGCAAGGACTTGTTGTTTGGAACGCCGGCGCATCGGCATCCGGCTACTGGCACGAAACCGAGTCCAACACCGCTGCCGTCCGCATGGATCTCTGGCACGCCGCCCTGAACAGCCGCGGCACTTTCACGCCGGCGTCGAACGCGAACGCTCTCAGCGACGCCTTCAGATCCATCATCGGCCAGATCCTGCTCAACACCAGCGTCCCACTGACCTCCATTTCGGCCAGCGCCTCCAGGGTGTCGACCGGCACGGCTGTCTACAGGGCCGGCTACGACACGGCCGACTGGTCCGGCACGCTCACCGCCACCAGGTTCGGCTCCAGCGGCCAGCTGGAGAGCTCCGCCGATTGGTCCGCGCGCGACCTGCTCGACGCCCGCATGGCCGCAAGGGGCGCGCACGACAGCAACCGCAAGGTGCTCAGTTTCTCGGGCACCGCGGCGGCAACGGCGACCAGCGCCGCGACAAGGGGGAGCGGCATCCCGTTCCGATGGGCCAGCCTGAGCGATACGCAAAAGGCCGCGCTCAAGGGAAGCACCAGCAGCGATGACGCAAGCATCGCGCTCGGGCGGGCGGTGCTCGACTTCCTGCGCGGAGACCGCAGCAACGAGGGCGCGGGACTGGAGCTGCGCAAACGCGGCCATGTGCTCGGCGACATCGTGGGTTCCAGCGTCTGGTACGCGGGAAAGCCCAACAGCGGCTTCACCAACGACGCCTATGCCAAATTCGCCTCGATCGCCCGCACGCCGATGGTCTACGTGGGCGCCAACGACGGCATGCTGCATGCCTTCAACGCGGGCACCGGGCAGGAGGCGTTCGCCTACGTGCCCGAGGGGCTCTACGGCACGGCGGCCGCGCCAAAGCTCAAGCGGCTCAGCGAAGGCAGTTATTCGCACAGGTACTACGTCGACGGCAGCCCCTTCGTGGCTGACATTTACATGGGTGCGACCGCCACCGCCTCGACCACCGATGCCGAGAAGGTGGCCGCTTGGAAGTCTTTCCTCGTGGGCACGCTGGGGGCGGGCGGCAAAGGCTACTTCGTGCTCGACGTCACCAAGCCCCAGGACATCGACGAGACCAGGGCCCGCGAAACGGCGCTCATCGACACGACCGCGCTTTCCGACGACGACCTGGGCCACCAGTTCCAGCAACCGGCGCTCGACTCCTTCTCCCGGCGCGCGCTGCAGGTGGCCTCGCTGAAGAATGGCCGCAAGGCCGTGATCCTGGGCAACGGCTACAACAGCGCGAGCGAGAAGGCGATGCTGTGGATCCAGTATCTGGACGGCGACAAATCGATCCTCAAGATCCCCGCGCCCGTCACGCAGGTCACCGGTACCGGCAACGGGCTGTCCGCTCCGCGGGTGGTGGACCGTGACGGCGACGGCAAGGTCGACTTTGCCTATGCGGGCGATCTGCTGGGCAACATGTGGCGATTCGACCTGAGCGACCCCGACAGCCGCAAGTGGAAAGCCACCCTGGGCTCCGCCGCCACCGCCTCGAGCCTCGACAACGTGCCGCTGTTCGCGGCCGGCGCCACGCAGCCGATCACGGCGGCGCCGGTGGTCGTCGGCCACCCGCGCGGCGGCTACATGGTCGTGTTCGGAACGGGAAGGCTGTTTGCCGTCGGTGACGACAGCAGCACCGCCAATCAGTACCTGTACGGCATTCGGGACGGGGCCAACGGCAGTACCGGTACGGCTGTGTTGACCGACCTCGTGGCGCAGACTGTCGGCGCCTCCACCGTCGAGGAAGAGGGGGGCGAGTTCCGCACCGTCTCGAACAACAGCGTGAACTACAGCGGCTCTCGCGCCAAGCGGGGCTGGTACTTTCAGCTGCCGACCGCCAAGGAGCGCATCGTCTATCCGGGCGACGCCTTGAGCAGCAGCGCCGGCCTGTTCTCGAGCACCGTTCCCGGCTCCGGCAGCAACGCGCTCGATTGCACGGCGGGCACCAACGATGACGGATGGTCGATGGTGGTCGACTTCTTCGACGGCTCCGCCCCCGACGGCATTGCCTACGGCACAGCCGCCACCACCACGACCGGCTATCTCGGTTTCCGGAACAGCTCGGGCAAGGACGACATCGTCTTCGAGCCGCAGGGGCGGGAGAAGGGCAAGGACGTGATCTGCAATGCGGCGGGCGAGTGCAAGGCGCCGATAAGGCCGGACATCGTGCGCCGCTTTGGCTGGCGAAATCTGATGTCGTCGTCGAACTGATGGCGCAGCGGAGGCAAACCATGAACAGATATTTCAAAGCGCTGCGCCGCAAGCAAGCTCGCTCGCGTGGCTTCACGTTGATCGAACTCATGATCGTGACCGCGGTGATCGCCATCCTGGCCGCCATCGCCTATCCCAGCTATACGCGCTACGTGCTGCGAGCCAAGCGAGCCGATGCCAAGCAGCAACTGCTGCAGGCGGCGCAGTGGACCGAGCGTTACATGACCGCCAACGGGAGCTACCCCCCGAGGACCGTCGCGCTGCCGTCCGGGCTGAGCCAGGCGCCGCAGTCCGGTACGGCGAGCTATTCCATCAGCTATGTCGCGAGAAACGAGATCACCTACACCTTGCAGGCTGTTCCCACGGGGGCTTCGCGCAACGACGAATGCGGAACGCTCACGGTCAACCACCAGGGCGTCAAGCTGGCTGGCGGCAGCACGAACGCATCGAGCGCGCTGGTGCAGCTTTGCTGGAATCGTTGAAATGCCGTTTGAAAAGCCGGCGGCGACCGACGGGGCTCAGATGTCGCGCAGCAACTGCCTGAACTCGTCCACATCCTCGAAGCTGCGGTACACCGAGGCAAAGCGCACGTAGGCGACCTTGTCGAGCTTCTTGAGTTCGCGCATCACGAGCTCGCCCACCTTGGTCGAGTCGATTTCGCGCAGGCCGCTGGCCAGCAGCTTCTGTTCGATGCGAAGCAGGGCGTTGTCGATCTGCTCGATGCTCACCGGGCGCTTGCGCAGCGCCAGCATCATCGAGGCGCGCACCTTGGTCGAATCGAAATCAGCGCGGCTGCCGTCTTTCTTGACTACGACCGGGAAGTTGACGTCCGGGCGCTCGTAGGTGGTGAAGCGCTTGTCGCAGGCGCTGCACTGGCGGCGCCTGCGAACGAAGTCGGCGTCTTCTGAAACGCGGGTCTCGACGACCTGCGTTTCAAGATGACCGCAAAAAGGGCATTTCATGCGGTCAGGTCTTCTTTTCCGGAATCAGCGGTAGACAGGGAAGCGGCTCGTCAGCGCGTGCACCTTGGCGCGCACGGCTTCGATGTTCGCCGCGTCGCGCGGGTTCTCGAGCACGTCGGCGATCAGGTTCGCGGTGATGCGGGCCTCTTCGTCCTTGAAGCCGCGGGTGGTCATGGCGGGGGTGCCGATGCGCACGCCACTGGTGACCATCGGCTTTTCCGGGTCGTTGGGGATCGCGTTCTTGTTGATCGTCATGTGGGCGCTGCCCAGCACGGCTTCGGCTTCCTTGCCGGTGATCCCCTTGGCGCGCAAGTCGACCAACATCACATGGCTTTCGGTACGACCGCTCACGATGCGCAGGCCGCGCTCGGTGAGGGTGTCGGCCACGATCTGGGCGTTCTTGACCACCTGTTGCTGGTAGGCCTTGAACTCGGGCGTCATGGCTTCCTTGAACGCGACGGCCTTGGCGGCAATCACGTGCATCAGCGGGCCGCCTTGCAGGCCGGGGAAGATCGCGCTGTTGATGGCCTTCTCGTGTTGCGACTTCATCAGGATGATGCCGCCGCGCGGGCCGCGCAGGCTCTTGTGGGTGGTCGAGGTGACGATGTCGGCGTGCGGCACCGGGTTGGGGTACACGCCCGCGGCCACGAGGCCGGCGTAGTGGGCGATGTCGACCATGAAGATCGCGCCGACGTCCTTGGCCACCTTGGCGAAGCGCTCGAAGTCGATGCGCAGCGAGTAGGCCGAAGCGCCCGCGATGATCAGCTTGGGCATGTGTTCATGCGCCTTGCGTTCCATCGCGTCGTAGTCGATGGCTTCGTTGGCGTCCAGGCCGTAGCTCACGACATTGAACCACTTGCCGCTCATGTTCAGAGGCATGCCGTGGGTCAGGTGACCGCCTTCGGCCAGGCTCATGCCCATGATGGTGTCGCCCGGCTTCAGGAAGGCCAGCATCACGGCTTCATTCGCCGAGGCGCCGCAATGCGGCTGCACGTTGGCGGCATCGGCGCCGAAGATCTGCTTGACGCGGTCGATGGCCAACTGCTCGGCCACGTCGACGTGCTCGCAGCCGCCGTAGTAGCGCTTGCCCGGGTAGCCTTCGGCGTACTTGTTGGTGAGCTGCGAGCCCTGGGCGGCCATGACGGCCGGCGAGGCGTAGTTCTCGCTGGCGATCAGCTCGATGTGATGTTCCTGGCGCGCGTTTTCGGCTTGAATCGCGGCCCAGATTTCGGGATCGGTCTGTTCGACCAGGATATTGCGTTGGTACATGGCAGTCCTTTGAAGACGAGGTCCTTGTTCTTCAACCAAACAAGGGCTGCCCAGGCGAACGGCTGAACGCCTGTGGTGACCAGGCGGCACGCTTCCCAGTGGTATTCCACGTCAGCGCGTGGCACCTTTTTCGGGTGCTGCGCCTATCGCCAGTCGCGTACGAGGCCGAGTGTAGCTCACACCCGGCCAAGGCAGCTTCAGGAAACGCCGGAAAGCAGGGCGACCTTTGCGGGTTCGGAGCCTTCATCGGCCTTGACCGGCGCGGGTGCCGGCGTCACGACCGGAATCGGCTGTGCGCGCACGGTCGTGCGAGGCGGCAGCACAGACGGCGCGCGGCCGCTGGCAACCTGCAGCAGGCGCTCGTGCTCGGCCATCACCTTGCCGGCGTAGCCGCCGTCGTCTTCGAGGTTGGCCGCGCCCACGTAGTAGCGCAGGCCGCCTTCGAGAGAGCCGGCACGGGAGATGCATTCCTGAAGCACCTTCACGCCGACGCGCATGTTGGTCACCGGGTCGAAGGCGGTGAGCGTGCCGCCCGCGCTTTCGTACTTGTCGCCATGCACGCGGGTCATGACCTGCATCAGGCCCTGGGCGCCGACGTGGCTCTGGGCAAAGGGATTGAAACTGGATTCCACGGCCATGATGGCCAGGATCAGCGTCGGGTCGAGCTTGGTGCGCTTGCCGATGTTGTAAGCCTCGGCGACGAGCACGCTCAGCGGCTCGGGCGCCACGCTGTACTTCTTGCTCAACCAGTAAGCCACGGCGGCCTGCTGCTTGGGCAGGTCGCTGGGACTCGCGGCCGTGGTGCGCTCGATGGCGGTCGGCTCGAGGTCGGTGGCTTCAGGCGCGGGCTTGCGCGACTGCAGCCAGCCCATCAGTTGCTCCTCGCCGGTCTTGCGCAGGTCGGGCCGCGCCACGAGGGCGAGGGCCGCGAACACGATGGCCAGACCGACCAGTGCAAACCCGTTATGGGTAATTTCAAAAAAGCCGTCTGCCACATCGGACACGAAGGTCCGTAGCCCGCGGGCTGTGGCATCGAACGCCTTGTTCATCGCTCTTCCTTTCTGTGCGGCACCTGAAACGCAAAGCCGGTGAGGGCGATGGATGAAGGCAGCGGCGCTTGGATTGGTACGAATCAGGCTCCGCGCATGGAGTGAAGGAGGGTTAGGAGCGCGGTGACCTGATCAAGCCGGTTGGGATTCGGCAGCGGATTCAGGGAGGCTCTGCTGCGTCGGGCAGTCAGAGCAGGGCGGATTCTAGCGTGGGTTAATACCGGGTCAAGCATAAGAAATTGAATCGTTATGCTAATAGTTGTTTAAAAAAGTCGCCGTTTCGAAACGTTTTGGCTTACGGGAAACCCCTTTGTAATTTGCATTTGCAAAGCAAGGGAGGGACGCCTAATCTGAACAGGCCTGAGGTTTCAGGCGTTTTTCCGAGGTCAGGCAGCCCGAGGTGCAAGTCGAAGGCTCGAACGACCGAGGATCCACGGTGGCAATCTCTTGCTGCCAGCACGGCGGGAACCATTGACTTCCGGTCGCGCGAATCGATGGCATGGGTCTAGCGCCCGCCATCAAGCCCGGTGACAAGACTTTCGTCGAGCCACCGGGCTTTCTTTTTTGCCCCTGCCGGAGCCGCTTCCCCTGTGTTTCCGGTATTTCTTCCGCAGCGGGCGTTCGGCTGCTTTGGCAGTGGAGTGTTGACGCGTGTTTGCGGCACACTCCGGCGATGGACGTAGCTTCGATCAAACAAAACAAATGGGTGCGGCGTGGGATCGTCGCGTTGCTGTCGTTATTGGCCTTCTGGGCCATCGCCTGGCTGGCGGTGCCGCCGATCCTCAAGAGCCAGCTTCAGAAAATCGCGAGCGAGAAGCTCGGCCGGCAGGTGACCGTCGGCAAGGTCGACTTCAAGCCTTGGACGCTCGAACTCACGCTGAACGACCTGCGCATCGCCACCGCCGACGGCAGCAAGCCGCAGGTGGCCATCCAGCGCATCTACGCCGACGCGGAGCTGCAATCGGTCTTCCGCCTCGCGCCGGTGATCGATGCGGTGACGATCGACGCGCCGGCCATCCTGCTCACGCACCAGGCCGACGGCAAATACGACATCGACGACATCCTGGCCAAGCTGTCTTCCGGCCCGCCAGCCGACCCGAATGCCAAGCCCGCGCGCTTTGCCATTTACAACATCGCGATCAATGGCGGCTCGGTCGACTTCGACGACCAGACCGTCAAGCGCAGGCATGAGCTGCGCGACTTCGTGCTCAAGGTGCCCTTCCTGAGCAACCTCGATTCGAAGCGTGACGTCAACACCGAGCCCAAGCTTGCCTTCGTGCTCAACGGCAGCAAGTTCGACTCGGGCGCGCTGACCACGCCCTTCGCAGAAAGCCGCAAGACCGACGCCCGCGTGCAGTTCAAGGGGCTCGACCTGGTGCCTTACCTCGGCTACATCCCGGGTGGCCTGCCGGTGCGCCTGCAGGCGGGCAGCCTCGACGCCGACCTGAAGATCGGGTTCGAGCACGGCGCCACCAACGGTCTGAAGATTTCCGGCACGGTCGAGGCGCACACCACCAAGGTGGCCGACGCGCGCGGCCGCGACCTGCTGGCTTTCGAGTCGCTCAAGCTCGCGCTGGACGACGTGCGGCCGCTGGAGTCGGTGTTCCACCTGAGCGAGGTCGCGCTGGTCAATCCGCAGCTGGCGGTGGCGCGCGACGCCGCCGGCCAGCTCAACCTGCTGGCGACCGACCCCGCCACCGGCGCAACCGAAAAGGCCGCGGCCCTGCCGGCGGCGCCGGCCACCCCTGCGGCCGGCCAGCCCGCTGAAAAGCCGGTGCTGAAGGTGCAGGTCGACAAGATCGCGCTGAGCGGCGGCCGCATCGGCTGGCGCGACGAAACCGTCAAGCCCACTGCGGCCGTCGACGTGACCGAGCTCGGGCTCGACGTCACGGCCGTCATCTGGCCCATGGACAAGCCAGCCCAGTTCAGCGGCAGCACCGCCATTGCCGGCGCCTCGCTCAAGTTCAAGGGCAGCGCCACCGACAAGATGGCCGACGTGGAAACCGAAGTCGATGCGCTGCCGCTGTCGCTGGCCGCTCCTTATCTGGCGCAGAGCCTGGAGCCCACGCTGGACGGCAAGCTCAGCGGCCAGATCGACATTTCCTGGGCCCAGCCCGACCTCAAGTTCAAGGCGCGCCGCCTGGCCGCCGACGGGCTCGCGCTGACGCAAGCCAAGACGGCGTTGGCCAGCGTGGGGCGCTTCGAGCTGATCGACGCCGAGGCCGACATGACGAAGCACACGCTGAACGTGGCCTCGTTCACCGCCACCAACCCCAAGGTGCGCATCGAGCGCGACAACGAAAAGCGCTGGATGTTCGAGCGCTGGCTCAAGACGCCGGCCGGCGGCGGCACCAAGGAGGCCGAAGCCAAGGTGGCCGCACCCAAGCCGGCCGCCGCCGAGGCGCCGCAGCCCGGTGCCAACACCAAGCCCTGGGCGTTGACCGTCGGCAAGCTGGCCATCGACAACGGTGCGCTCTCTTATGCGGACAAGGCTTCCGCCACCCCGGTGACGATGGAAGTCACCGCGTTCAAGCTGCTGGCCCAGAAGATCGCACCTGAAACCAACACCGTTTCGCCGCTGGAGGTGTCGGGCCGCATCGGTTCCGGGCGCTCCGACCCGGGCCGCTTCGACTACAAGGGCAACGTCGTGCTCAAGCCGCTGGCGGCCGAGGGCCGGCTCGAGGTGGCGTCGTTCCCGGCGCATGCCTTCAAGGCCTACTACGCCGACGCGCTCAACGTCGACATCCGCCGCGCCTTCGCGAGCTACCGCGGCACGGTGCACTACACGACCACGCCCGCCGGCATGAGCATCAAGTTGGCCGGCGACACCGCGCTCGACGACTTCCGCGCCAACAGCGTCTCGCTGACGCAATCGCCGGGCTTTGACCGGAACACCAACCAACTGCTCAGCTGGAAGACGCTGAGCCTGCGCGGCCTGCAAGTCAGCATGGCGCCCAACGCCGCCCCGACGGTCGATGTGCGCGAAACCACGCTGACCGACTTCTTCGCCCGCGTGATCGTCGACCCCACCGGCCGGCTCAACCTGTTGAGCCTGACCAAGAAGGGCGAGGCGGAAGCCACCGCAGCAGCCGCGGCGGCTGGCGAGGCCAGCACCCGCAAGGGACCGGGCGGAACGACTACCACCACGACGGCCCGCGCGCCGGCTCAACGGTCCACAGGCCGCGCGGTGTCGGCCGAGGAAATGGTCGGCGGCGCCCCCGAGCCCGCCAAGCCGGTGGCAACCGCCGCGGCCACGCCCGCGCCCGCTGCTGCCGACACGGGCCTCGCGCCAGTCATCAACTTCGGCCCGATGAGCCTGGTGAACGGCAAGATCGACTTCACCGACCTGTTCGTCAAGCCCAACTACTCGGCCGACCTCAGCGAACTGACCGGCAAGCTCAGCTCCTTCTCGTCCAATCCGCCGAAGGGCGAGGGCGGCCGGCCCGCGCTGGCCGACCTCGAGCTGCGCGGCAAGGCGCAGCAGACCGCCGCGCTGGAAATCACCGGCAAGCTCAATCCGCTGGTCAAGCCGATCGAACTCGACATCACCGCCAAGATGCGCGACCTCGACCTGGCGCCGCTGTCGCCGTATTCGGTGCGCTACGCCGGCCACGGCATCGAGCGCGGCAAGATGAGCATGGACGTCAACTACAAGGTGGCGGCCGACGGCCAGCTCACGGCCACCAACAAGCTGGTGCTCAACCAGCTGCAGTTCGGCGACGAGGTGGCGGGCGCGCCCGCGAGCCTGCCCGTGAAGCTGGCGGTGGCCCTGCTGGCCGACCGCAATGGCGTGATCGATGTCGACCTGCCGCTGAGCGGTTCGCTCAACGACCCGCAATTCAGCGTCGGCCCGCTGATCTGGAAGGCCGTGGTCAACCTGATCGTCAAGGCCGTGACGGCGCCGTTCAGCCTGCTGACCGGTGGCCTGGGCGGTGGCAGCGGCGAGTCGAGCGCCATCACCTTCGATGCCGGCAGCTCCGACCTGAGCGCGGCCGCCAAGGAAAGCCTCGACAAGGTCGCGAAGGCGCTGACCGACCGGCCCACGCTGCAGATGACGGTCGTCGGCACCGCCAGCCTCGAGAAGGAACGCGACGCCTACCAGCGCCAGCGCGTGCGCCAGCTCACCCTGGCCGAGAAGCGCCGCGTCGCCGTGCGCGGCGGCCAGACCGGCACCGACGTGCCGCCCGTCACTGATGCCGAATACCCCGAGCTGCTGACCGCCGTCTACAAGCGCGCGGACATCACGAAGCCGCGCAACCTCGTCGGCCTCGCCAAAGACCTGCCGCTCAAGGACATGGAAAATCTGCTGTTCGCGAGCGTGCCGGTCGACGAAGAGTCGATGCGGCAGTTGGCGGTCGAGCGCGGCGCTGCAGTGCGCGACTACCTGCTCGCGAAGAACCTGCCGAGCGAGCGCCTGTTCCTGGGCGCGGTGCGCACCACCGCCAGCGGCGCCGACTGGAAGCCGGGCGCGGAACTCAGCCTGACCATGAAGTGACCGGGCCGAACCTCCTCAGGGACTTGGTTTTTTTCTACAGCTTGCTATATATGTAGTCCGACAATCTCCCAGCCAGCAACCCCGGGGCTCGCCACGGTTCCAGGACGGAATTCGGTGGCCGGCCGCAAGTGGGTGAAAATGTCGATGTGCGCCGGCCTTTGCCGGCGCCTTCGCTTTCTCTACTAAGACAACGATTTCGCGCAGTGACCTCTACTTCTTCCAAGCCACACGACATTCAGGCCCTCGACACGCTGACCGGCGGCGCCTTCACCGCGCCGACTTCCGGCGAGCGCGCCGCGCGCATCCGCGACTGGCTCGCTGGCAACCCCGCGCCCGAGCAGATGCAGGAAGTCTTCAAGGAACTGAGCGGACGTGACAAGGGCGCCGCGCGCCTGCTGCGCGAAAAACTCGACGAACTCAAGCGCGCCAAGGGCCAGGAGGCCATTGCCGCCGAGTGGGCACAGAAGGCCGAGGCGCTGCTGGCGCAGTCCAAGCTCAACATCGCCGACGCACTGGCGTGGCAGCGCGACGCCGCCAAGGCCGGCGCACCGCTGTCGCGCGAACCGCTGGCCGGGCTGAAGCTCAAGCTGGCCGAGCGCGTCAAGGGCATCGAAGACTTGCAGCACCGCGCACAGGTGCACCGCGAAGCCGCCGTGCTGCTGGCCCAGCGCTTCGAAGTGCTGTCGACCAAGGGCTGGCAGGACGCCCAGGCGGCTGAAGAATCGCTGCGCGCCGACGTGTCCCACTGGCAGCAACAGGCGACAGAAATCACCGGCGACGCCAACTGGACTAGCCTGGACGCCAAGTTCGCGCCGCAGCTCGAATCGTCGAAGTCGCAACTGCTGGTTGTCTCCGACTCCTTCCATAGCGCGCTGGCCCTGGCGATTGCCGCCGCTGCAGACGCCGCGGCGCCGCTGCCGCCGGTGCCCGTGTGGGCCGACGAACTGCGCGCCGCGCGCGGCGAAGCCGTGGCGCCGAAGCCCGCCGCTCCCGCACGCCCCGCCGCGCCCAAGGTCGATCCGGCCGTCCGCGCTGCCGCGCAAGACGCGGTGCAGGCTGCGCTCGCCAAGCTCGAGCAGGAAACCGCCGAAGGACACGGCAAGGCCAGCGCCGGTGCCGCCGCCGCGCTGCGCGCCGTGCTCAAGGAGCATGGCAAGCTGGTCGAGGCACCGCTCGAAGCCCGTGTGCACGCCGCACTCGTGGCCGCCGGCGAACTCGAAGGCTGGCAGCGCTGGAGCGCCGACAAGGTGCGCGAAGACCTCGTCGCCAAGGCCGAAGGCCTGCTCAAGCGGCCCGAAGGCCAGGCCCTCGGCGGCCGCAAGATGCAGGAAACGCTGCGTGCCCTGCGCGACCAATGGAAGCAGGCCGACCAGGGCGGCGTCCCGAACCACGCGCTGTGGAAGCGCTTCGACGAAGCCTGCAACGAGGCCCACAAGGTGGTCGAGGCCTGGCTCGAGAAGGTTCGCGCCGACGCGGCCGAGCACCGCGCCCACCGCGTGGCACTGATCGAAGAAGTCAAGGCCTGGGCGGCGGAACACGCCGGTGCCACCGACCTGAAGGCGCACAACCGCGCGCTGCACCAGTTTGCCGACCGCTGGCGCGACGCCGGCCATGTGGGCGAGAAGGTGTTCGCCGAACTGCAGCCGCAGTGGAACGAAGCCTTCGGCGCCGCCCGCGCACCGTTCGAGACCGCGCAGAAGGCGAGTGTCGAACGCCGCCAGGCCATGATCGCCGAGGCGACCGAGCTCGGCGCCCAGCCGGTGCTGCGCATCGACGCCGTCAAGGCGCTGCAGCAGCGCTGGCAGGCCGAGGCACAAGGCGTGCCGCTCGACCGCCGCCACGAACAGAAACTGTGGGACGCCTTCCGCGCCCCCATCGACGAGGCTTTCAACCGCAAGACGGCCGAGCGCGAAAAGGCTTCGGCCGCAATGAGCGAGCACGACCGCCATGTGCTCGAGGCCTCCAAGGCGCTCGATGCCGCCAATGCCGGTGGCGACGTGCAGAAGATCCGCGCGGCCATCGCCCGCCTCGAAGGCGCGCTGCGCGGCGAAGCGCCGCCGCCGGCCCCGAAGGCGGAGCAGGCCGCCCCGGCGAGCGACGGTCCGTCGGTCGGTGCGACGGAGGTCGTGGCACCGGGCCAGGCGGCCGCCGAATTAGGCGAAAGCGCCGAACAGGCGCCGAGCCCGAGCGATGCGGAAGCCTCGCCCGGCACGCACACAGAGGCACCCGCTGCTTCGGCCGACCTGGTGGCGCCCGCCGACGGCGCCGATGCGTCGGCTCGCTCCGATGCAGTTGCGGAAGCACCCGCGGCCGCGCCGAAGCCGGCGCCCAAGCCCGTGGTGGCCATGCGCGGCGACGACCGCCCGAGCAGCAAGAAGACCGAGGCGGCGCCCGCCGCTCGCGGTGCCGGCGGCCGCTTCGGCGACCGGCGTGACGCGGGTCGGCCCGGCGCGGGCGGTCCGGGTCGCCCCGGCGGCGATCGTGGCGCTCCGCGTTCCGACGCGCGCGGGGACCGTGGCGATCGCGGCGCGCCTGGTGGCCGCTTCGGCGACCGTCCGCCGCGTTTCGAAGACCGCGGCCCGCGCCTCGGCGATGCGGCTTTCCGTGCCCAGCGCGAAGCGCTCGAGCGCGCCGACATGGCGCTGCGCAAGCTCGCCGCGCAAGCGCACGGCGAAGCCCTGACGCAAGTGCTTGGCGCCTGGGAGCAGCGTGATGCCGCCCGCCTGCCCAGCGTCCAGGAGCTGGGCCGTGCGGTCACGCCGGCCGTGCGCACCGGCTGGTCGCAGGCGATCGGTTCCGCGCCGACGGCTGCTGCCGGCGATGCCGCCGAAGCGCTGCTGCGCCTCGAAATGGCCGCCGAAGTGCCGACGCCTGCAGAACAGCTCGACGCACGCCGCGCGCTGCAGCTCAAGCTGCTGACGAAGCGCGGCGATCCGGCGCCGGCCCAGACCTGGGGCCAGGATGCCGGCAAGGTGCTGGCAGCCGCGCACGACGCAACGAGCGCCCGCCGCCTGCAGAACGCGCTGAAGGCACTGCTGCGCAAGTAAGCGCACATGAAAAAGACGCCCTCGAAGGGCGTCTTTTTCTTTGGGCCGCAGGGTGGTTACTGCGGCGTTGTCAGACCTTCTCGCCGATCACGGGCGTCTGAACCGCGCTGGCCTGTTCGGCCACGTAGCCGCTGGCAATGCGGCGCCGGACGAAGAGCCCGCCGATGCCCAGCAGCAGGGCGACGGCGCCGACGATCAGCGTGCCCTTGTCGGTGGCGCTCGATGCCGCTGCCTTGTCCTTGTTTTCCATGATCTTCTGCACGTCCGCGAGCGAGACCACCGGCTGCCCCTTCAGCTTGACCTCGTAGACCAGGTTGTTGTCCGAGGGGTCGACGCGCACGTCGACGGCTTCGTCGATCAGCGGCTCCAGCTTGCTGCGCCCGACCGCATAGTCGACGCGCCATTTCTCGGTGCTGCCGTCGGCCACCTTGGCATCGAGCACGAAATAGTGACGCGTCGTGCTGCCGCCTCGCCGGCGCTTGGTGGTTTCGGTGATTTCGCTTCCGCTGACGATGGTGCCGCTTTTGGCCACCAGGTCTTCGACCGCCGTGCCGTGCGTGTCGGCGTTGGCCTTGAACTGCGCGTAGCCCGCCCACCCCAGTATCCCGATACCGAACACCAGCGCGAGCCATGCCTTGCCGGTGATTTGATAGATCCAATCCCTCATGTTGTTTACCTTTTTTGCGAGTTGATAACCCGTCAATGCTAAAGGCTAAAGTGCTATTGAATAGATAGCAAACAATCGAGATCAGGCGTGAGATTGAGGCCTTTTAGGCAGAAAGAATTCATCGAAAATCGCGAGCACTTCGGGGAAGTCCCGGCCGAAATTCGGGCGGTTCACGAAGTAGGCCTCGCAGGCGACCGCGAAGAACTCGCTGATCGACGTGGCCCCATACGCATCGAGCCACGGCGGCTCGGCGCCGAAGCGTTCTGCCAGTATGGTTTTCTCGCGGAAGTCGTCATAGGCGGGCTTCAGTACCGCCATCCATGCCGCGCGTGCCTCGCGCGGATTGCGCTTGCCCGCAAAGCCGGCCGGCAGCGGCGGGCAGCCGTTGGCGTCGCCGTTGCGCATGTCGATCTTGTGGGCGAACTCGTGGATCACGACGTTGTAGCCGCGGTCCGAGGTGATGCTGCTCGCGAGCACGTCGTCCCAGCTCAGCATGACCGGGCCACGGTCCATGGCTTCGCCGGCCACGACCTCGTTGTACTCGTGCACGACCTGCGCGTCGTCGACCACCTTGCGGCGGGCCACGACCTCGGAGCGGTGCACCACGATGCCGACGAAATCGTCGTACCAGTCCAGGCCGCCCCTGAGATGCAGCACCGGCAGCACCGCCTGCGCCGCGATGGCCAGCGCCACTTCGTTGGTGATGCTGAAGTTGCGGGCGCCGTGGAATTCCTTGTCGCGCAGGAACTCGGCCGTGAGGGTGCGCAGCCGCTGCCGGTCGGCGGCGGGACGGTCGGCGAGGAAGGCGTATCGCTTGAGCACGGCCTGCCAGGCGGCATCAGGAATCGGGGGCAGGGCGCGCAACCGGCGCAGCCACTTGAACATCGGTGGCGGCGGCGCGGCTAGCGCAGATCGACGCGCTGCGCGCCGGCGGAGGAAAGACAGAGCAGCTGCGCGCGCGGCGGGTGGGCGGCGGCGTCCCAGTCGCTCAGCACGATGCGGCGCAGGCCTTCGCCCAGGTCGTGATCGGCGGGGCGGTGCGTGTGGCCGTGCACCAGCACATGGGCTTGTGCCTGCTGCAGCCATTGGCGCGCGGCGGCGGTGTCGACGTCGGCCCAGACGACCGAGGGATCGCGCTTGCGGTCTTCGCTCTGCACCCGCATCGAGCGCGCGAGCGCCCGGCGTTCTTCGAGCGGGCGCGCGAGAAACGCGGCCTGCCATGCGGGCGTGCGCACCTGGGCGCGGAACTTGAGGTAGTCGGTGTCTTCGAGGCAGAGGGCGTCGCCGTGGCTCAGCAGCCATCGTTGGCCATGCAGCACCAGCACCGTGGGGTCGTCGAGCAGCGTGAAGCCGCATTGCGCCGCGAGCGCGGAGCCGACGAGGAAGTCTCGGTTGCCGTGCATGAAGTACACCGGCAGCCGCTGCGCCGTGCGGCGCAGCAGTTCGGCGCATTGCGCCTCGAAGCCGGGTTGGGCGGCGGCATCGTCGCCGACCCACACTTCGAACAGGTCGCCGAGGATGATCAGCGCGTCGGCCGGCGTGGTCTGCAGGTAGCCCTGCCAGGCCTCGAAGGTGGCGGGTTCTCCGGCCTGCAGGTGCAGGTCGGAGATCAGGTCGACGGTGCGCCACGTGGGCGGCGCCACCAGCTCTGCGAAAGCCGGGTCTGCCACCATGTTCATGCCGCGCCGCGCCTGTTGCCGCTCATCATTCAGCGGTGACGACGGCCTTCTCGATCACGACGTCCTCGAGCGGCACGTCGTCATGGAAGCCCTTGCGGCCGGTCTTCACGGCCTTGATCTTGTCGACCACTTCGGTGCCGGCGATGACCTTGCCGAACACGGCATAGCCCCAGCCCTGGGCCGAGGGTGCGGTGTGGTTCAGGAAGCCGTTGTTCGACACGTTGATGAAGAACTGGGCGGTGGCCGAGTGGGGCGCGCTGGTGCGGGCCATGGCGACGGTGTAGTTGTCGTTCTTCAGGCCGTTGTTGGCTTCGTTCTCGATCTCGGCGCCGGTGGGCTTTTGCGTCATGCCGGGCTCGAAGCCGCCGCCTTGCACCATGAAGCCGGGAATCACGCGGTGGAACACCGTGTTGTCGTAGTGGCCCTTCTTGACGTACGAGACGAAGTTCTCGACCGACTTGGGCGCCTTGGCGGCGTCGAGTTCGAGCGTGATCACGCCGTAGTTCTTGATGTGCAGTTCGACTTGGGGGTTGCTCATGAGGGACTCCTTCTTCGGAAAACGGATTACTTTGCCACCACGGTGGCGGACTGGATGGTGATGGGCTCGACGGGCACGTTCTGCATGCCGCCCTTGTTGCCGGTCTGCACGGCGCGGATCTTGTCGACCACGTCGGTGCCGGAGACGACCTTGCCGAACACGGTGTAGCCGTAGCCGTCGGGGCTGGGCGCGTTGAGCGAGTCGTTGTTCTTCACGTTGATGAAGAACTGCGAGGTGGCCGAATCGGGGTTGCCGGTGCGGGCCATCGCAATGGTGTACTTGTCGTTCTTCAGGCCGTTGCTGGCTTCCAGCGGAATGGGCGCGCGGGTGGGCTTTTGCTTCAGGTCGGCGGTGAAGCCGCCGCCCTGGATCATGAAGCCGTCGATGACGCGGTGGAACACCGTGCCGTCGTAGTGCTTGTCCTTGACGTACTGCAGGAAGTTCTCGACCGACTTGGGTGCCTTGGCGGCGTCGAGCTCGACCACGATGTCGCCGGCCGAAGTGGCGAGCTTGACGCGCGGCGAGGCCGTCTGTGCGTGGCCGGCGGCGGCGAAGGTGAGGGCTGCGGCCAGCACCAGGGCGCTGCGGCGGCTGAATCGGGAAAAGGCGTGGATCGTCAAGTGATGCTCCGTATGCGTATGAGAAAGAGCCGGGGCCGCGCGACGAAGAGATCGCCGTCGCGCAGGAGACCTTGCTCGCTTGCTTCTTACTTGCTGGTGCGGCCGACCGGCTTGCGGATGACGGTGGGCGCGGCGGGCAGCGCGGCGGCCTCGGCTTCGGTCTTGGGCGTGAAGATCTGGCGGATCAGCGCCAGCTTGGGCGCGACGCTCGGGTTGGTGCTGGCGAACTGCTGGGCGCGCACGTATTCCTGGGCCGCGAGGCGGGCGTACACGTCGCCGAGGTTCTCGTGCGCCGTGGCGTAGTTCGGGTTGAGCTTGATGGCCTGCTCGAGGGCCGAGCGTGCCTGGTCGAACTTGCTTTGCGACGCATAGAGCGCGGCCAGGTTGTTGTAGGGCTCGGACAGCTCGGGGAAGTCTTGCGTGAGCTGGGTGAAGGCGGCGATGGCCTCGTCCTGCTTGTTCTGCTCGGTGAGGATCACGCCGCGCAGGAAGCGCATCTGCGGGTCGCGCGGCTTGCCGGCGATGTAGGTGTCGGCCTTGGCGAGCGCCTCGGCCGGCTTGCCCTGGCGCAGCAGCGTATTCACGTCGTCATACTCGTTGGCATGCGCGGCGCCCCACAGGCTGAAGAGCAATACGAAAGCAAGGGAGAGTCTGGAGAAAGCGGCGTGCTTCATGAAGCCTCGGAGTGGGAAGTGCGGGCTTGGGGAACACCCGGGAGATACTCGGCAGCAGCCGTTTATACTAGGTTGCATTGTAGCCGAGGGGCCATGTCCAACCCCTCGCGACCACAGCCCCCGTCACCCCTGAAAAACACCGTCGTTCGCCCGTGCCGCACGTGCGCGAAGCGACGTTTTCCGAATCTCATGAGTCTGCGCATCTACAACACGCTGTCGCGTGAATTGGAGGAATTCTCCCCCCTGCAACCCGGACAGGTGCGCATGTACGTTTGCGGCATGACGGTCTACGATTTCTGCCATATCGGCCACGCCCGCATGATGATGGCGTTCGACGTGGTGCAGCGCTGGCTGCGCGCCAGCGACTACGCCGTGGCCTACGTGCGCAACATCACCGACATCGACGACAAGATCATCGCCCGCTCGGTGCAGCGCGGCATCACCATCCGCGAGCTGACCGACGAGGTGATCGCGGCCATGCACGAGGACATCGGCGCGCTCGGCATCGAGCCGCCCACCATCGAGCCGCGCGCCACCGAATACGTGCCGCAGATGCTCGGCATCATCGAGAAGCTGGAGCACAAGGGCCTGGCCTACCGCTCGGACAACGGCGACGTGAATTACGCGGTGCGCAAGTTCCCGGGCTACGGCAAGCTGTCGGGCAAGTCGCTCGACGAACTGCACGCCGGCGAGCGCGTGGCCGTGCTCGACGGCAAGCAGGACCCGCTCGACTTCGTGCTCTGGAAGGCCGCCAAGCCGACCGAGCCCGCCGACGCCAAATGGGAAAGCGCCTACGGCACCGGCCGGCCGGGCTGGCACATCGAGTGCTCGGCCATGAGCTGCGCCACCCTGGGCGAGACCTTCGACATCCACGGCGGCGGCGCCGACCTGCAGTTCCCGCACCACGAGAACGAAATTGCCCAGAGCGAAGGCGCCAACGGCAAGCCGCTGTCGCGCTTCTGGGTGCACAACGGCTTCGTGCGCGTGGACAACGAGAAGATGTCCAAGAGCCTGGGCAACTTCTTCACCATCCGCGAAGTGCTGCAGAAGTACGACGCCGAGAGCCTGCGTTTTTTCCTGGTGCGCACGCACTACCGCAGCGCGCTCAACTACAGCGACGCCCACCTCGACGACGCCCGCAATTCGCTCAAGCGCCTGTACACCGCGCTCGACCTGGTCGCGCCGGCCGACGTGTCCATCGACTGGACCCAGCCCTATGCCGCGCGCTTCAAGGCCGCCATGGACGAAGATTTCGGCACGCCCGAAGCCATTGCCGTGCTGTTCGAGCTGGCCGGCGAAGTCAACCGCACCAAGTCCGCCGAGACGGCCGGCTTGCTGAAGGCGCTGGCCGGTTCGCTGGGTTTGCTGCAGGGCGACCCGCGATCCTTCCTGCAGGCCGGCAGCACGCTGGACGACGCCGCCATCCAGGCCCGCATCGCGGAGCGCGCCGCTGCCAAGGCGGCAAAGAATTTCGCCGAAGCCGATCGCATTCGCCAGGAACTCCTCGAGCAGGGCATCGTGCTCAAGGATTCGCCCACGGGAACGACCTGGGCGGCCGCGCAGTGAACGGTACGACGAATCCCATGCCCGCCACCAAGAAATCCAGCGTACAGATCTATACGCCGGACTATTGGGAAGAGGCATGCAAGCATCTCTCCAAGAAAGACCGCGTCATGAAGCGGTTGATCCCGAAGTTCGGCGACGCCTGCCTGGAGTCGCGCGGTGACGCGTTCACCACGCTGGCGCGCAGCGTGGTCGGCCAGCAGATTTCGGTGAAGGCCGCGCAGTCGGTCTGGGACAAGTTCGCCGCGCTGCCGCGCAAGCTGACGCCGGCCAACGTACTCAAGCTCAAGGTCGACGACATGCGCGGAGCAGGGCTCTCGGCGCGCAAGATCGAGTACCTCGTCGACCTGGCCCTGCACTTCGATTCGGGCATGGTGCACGTCGATTCGTGGAAGGACATGTCGGACGAGCTCATCATCGAAGAGCTCGTGGCCATCCGCGGCATCGGCCGCTGGACGGCCGAGATGTTCCTCATCTTCCACCTGATGCGCCCGAACGTGCTGCCTGTGGACGACCTGGGGCTGCTCAACGGCATCAGCGTCAATTATTTTTCCGGCGATCCGGTCAGCCGCAGCGATGCCCGCGACGTCGCCGTGGCCTGGGCCCCGTATTGCAGCGTGGCGACTTGGTATATTTGGCGATCACTGGACCCGGTTCCAGTCGCATATTGAACACAGGAGAAGACGTTGGCGAAACGAACCTTCCTCGACTTCGAGCAGCCCATTGCTGAACTCGAAACAAAAATCGAAGAACTGCGCTATGTACAGACCGAATCGGCGGTCGACATTTCTGAAGAAATCGATCAGCTCGGCAAGAAGAGCCAGCAGCTCACCAAGGACATCTACAGCGACCTGACGCCCTGGCAGATCACCAAGATCGCCCGGCATCCGGAGCGCCCCTACACGCTCGACTACGTCAACGAAATCTTCACCGATTTCGTCGAACTGCACGGCGACCGCCATTTCTCGGACGACCTGTCGATCGTGGGCGGACTGGCGCGCTTCAACGGCGTGCCTTGCATGGTGCTGGGCCACCAGAAGGGCCGCGACACCAAGGAGCGCACCGCGCGCAACTTCGGCATGAGCAAGCCCGAGGGCTACCGCAAGGCCCTGCGGCTCATGAAGACGGCCGAGAAATTCAAGCTGCCCGTGTTCACCTTCGTGGATACGCCCGGCGCCTACCCAGGCATCGACGCCGAAGAGCGCGGCCAGTCGGAAGCCATCGGCCGCAACATCTTCGAGATGGCGCAGCTCGAGGTGCCGATCATCGTCACGATCATCGGCGAGGGCGGCTCCGGCGGCGCGCTGGCCATTTCGGTTGGCGACCAACTGGTGATGCTGCAGTATTCGATCTACTCGGTCATCAGCCCCGAAGGCTGCGCTTCCATCCTCTGGAAGACCAGCGACAAGGCCCAGGAAGCGGCCGATGCACTGGGCATCACCGCGCACCGCCTGAAGGCGCTGGGCCTGGTCGACAAGATCGTGAACGAGCCCGTGGGCGGCGCGCACCGCGACCATCGCCAGATGGCCGCGTTCCTGAAGCGCGCGCTCAACGACGCCTTCCGCCAGGTCAGCGACCTGAAGCCGAAGGAACTGCTGGAGCGCCGCTACGAGCGCCTGCAGAGCTACGGCCGCTTCAACGACACCAAGGCCGACAACGGCAGGTAACGCAGTCTCCGTCATGAACTCCGCTTTCGAACGCGCCATGGCCGCGTTCGAGCCGGCGCATTGGCCGCTGGCGGTGGGGTTCAGCGGCGGCGCCGATTCCACGGCCTTGCTGGCTGCCTGCGCGACACGCCGGCCGGGCGAGGTGGTCGCCTTCCACGTGCATCACGGGCTGCAGGCCGCGGCCGACGATTTCGAACAGCATTGCCGCGACGTCTGCGAGCGTCTGGCCGTGCCGCTGCGCGTGCATCGTGTCGATGCGCGGCATGCGCGCGGAGACAGTCCGGAAGATGCGGCCCGCCGCGCCCGTTACGGCGCGTTTGCCGAAATGGCGCGCATGAGTGAGGGAAGGGCGGCTGTCAAATCGATAGCGCTGGGCCACCACGCCGACGACCAGATCGAAACCCTGCTGCTGGCGCTTTCGCGCGGTGCGGGGCTCCCTGGGCTGGCTGCCATGCCGGCGCGCGCGGAGCGCAGCGGGCTCGAAATTTATCGCCCGTTGCTGGCTGTGTCGGGTGCCGATATTCGCGAATGGCTGGCCGGGCGTGGCCTGCCCTGGATCGAAGACCCGACCAACGGCGACGCGCGCTATACCCGCAACCGGATTCGCGCCGTGGTGCTTCCGGCATTGGCGCAGGCTTTTCCGCAGTTCCGCGCCACCTTCGCGCGAAGCATCGGCCATGCGGCGCAGGCGCAGGAGCTGCTGGACGAATTCGCCGCGCAAGATCTCGAGACGGTGGGCAACCCGCCGCGCATCGCGACGCTACAGACCCTGTCGCATGCCCGGCAGGCCAATGTGCTGCGCCATTGGCTGATGCAGGCCCACGGCTGCGCGCCCAGCGCGGCGCAGCTCGACCAGTTGCTCAGCCAGGTCCGCGCCTGCACCACGCGCGGCCACCGGATTCATCTCAAGGTGGCCGCCGGATTCATCGAGCGGCAGGGCGATTTCCTGCATTGGTACAATGCCCCGCCCTCGCCGAAGACTTTGCTCTGACAGCTTGCAGGGCGCCGTCTTCAAGCGGCCCTTTTCTTTTCTCTGATTTCACCCATGGCATTGATCGTTCACAAATACGGCGGTACGTCGATGGGCTCGACCGAGCGCATCAAGAATGTCGCCAAGCGCGTCGCCAAGTGGGCGCGCGCAGGCCACCAGATGATCGTGGTTCCGAGTGCCATGAGCGGCGAGACCAACCGCCTGCTCGGCCTGGCCAAGGAGCTGGCGCCCAGCAAACCCGGCGTGGCCCACAACCGCGAACTCGACATGCTGGCCTCGACCGGCGAGCAGGCGTCTTCGGCGCTGCTGGCCATCGCGCTGCAGGCAGAGGGCGTCGAGTCGGTCAGCTACGCCGGCTGGCAAGTCTCGGTGCGCACCGACAACTCCTACACCAAGGCCCGCATCGAAAGCATCGACGATGCGCGCGTGATGGCCGACCTGAACGCGGGCAAGGTGGTGGTCATCACCGGCTTCCAGGGCGTGGACGACGACGGCAACATCACCACGCTCGGCCGTGGCGGCAGCGACACTTCGGCCGTGGCCATTGCCGCGGCCATGAAGGCGAACGAGTGCCTGATCTACACCGACGTGGACGGCGTCTACACGACCGACCCGCGCGTCGAGCCCGATGCGCGTCGCCTGACGACCGTGAGCTTCGAAGAGATGCTCGAAATGGCGAGCCTGGGCTCCAAGGTCCTGCAAATCCGCTCGGTGGAATTCGCCGGCAAGTACAAGGTGCCGCTGCGTGTGCTCTCGAGCTTCACGCCGTGGGACATCGACATCAATGAAGAGGCCAAGTCCGGCACGCTGATCACTTTCGAGGAAGACGAAAACATGGAACAAGCCGTCGTATCCGGCATCGCATTCAACCGCGACGAAGCCAAGATCTCGGTGCTCGGCGTGCCCGACAAGCCCGGCATCGCGTATCACATCCTCGGTGCCGTGGCAGACGCCAACATCGAAGTCGACGTGATCATCCAGAACCTGAGCAAGGACGGCAAGACCGACTTCAGCTTCACCGTGCATCGCAACGAATATGCGAAGACGGTCGACCTGCTGCAGTCGAAGGTGATGCCTTCGCTGGGCGCGACCGAGATCGTCGGCGACACCAAGATCTGCAAGGTCAGCATCGTGGGCATCGGCATGCGCAGCCACGTGGGCGTCGCGAGCAAGATGTTCCGCGTGCTGAGCGAAGAGGGCATCAACATCCAGATGATCTCGACCAGCGAAATCAAGACCTCTGTCGTGATCGACGAAAAATATATGGAACTTGCAGTGCGCGCACTGCATAAAGCCTTCGATCTGGATCAACCGAGCGCCTAAGTAATGGCATAATCGTGGCTTCTTTCAGGAACTGTGACCGAGTGGCCGAAGGTGCTCCCCTGCTAAGGGAGTATGGGGTGTAGAGCCTCATCGAGGGTTCGAATCCCTCCGGTTCCGCCAAACAAGCCCAGTAGCTTTCACGCTACTGGGCTTTTTTGTTTTTTGCAGCTGTGCTGCATCGAGAGCACTCAAGCGTCGTGCAGTTTCGGGAGCCCGCACAACACCACTCGGTACCGCCCGTGGGCAACGCCCACCGCGAGCGGTGCGACGTTGACCTCCGGCCGTGCCGCTCAGGGCGCGCCGACTGGTGCGATCTTGCGGATGCGATTGCCCAGGGTATCGGCCACATAGATCGTGCCGTCGGCTGCGACTGCCACGCCGGACGGTTGGCTGAACGTTGCCGCCGAGCCGATGCCGTTCTGCGAGCCCATCACGCCGGCCTGGCCAGCCACCGTGGACACCACGCCCTGCGGCGTGATCTTGCGCAGGATGCTGTTGCTCGTGTCGGCTACATAGAGGTTGCCGGCGGTGTCGAAGGCCAGGCCGCCTGGGCGATTGAAGGTTGCACTGAGGGCCTCGCCGTCCGCGGCGCCTGGTGCTCCCGAGCCCGCGAAAGTCGTGACCACGCGCCCTTTCACCCTGCGGATCCGGTTGTTTTCGCTGTCGGCCACGAAGATGTCGCCCGCGGCGTCGACCGCGATACCGTAGGGCCGGTAGAACGACGCCGCGCTGCCGGTGCCCTCGGCATAGCCGAACCCGCCGGAGCCGGCCAGCGTCTCAACGTCGCCCGCCGGCGTGATCTTGCGGATCAAGGAAGTGTTGAGTTCGGCCAGGTAGAGGTTGCCGGCACCGTCGACCGTCATCGCGATGGGGCCGGTGAAGCTGGCGGTCGCGGCGTTGCCGTCGACCGAACCAGCCGTATTGGTGCCTAAGAAAGTGGTGACGTCGGCCGCCGGGGTGATCCTGCGAATGCGGTTGCCGGAGAATTCCGCGGCGTAGAGATCGCCAGAAGGCGCAAGGGCGATGGCGGTCAGTGCGTTGAACGAGGCAACCCCGCCGTTGCCGTTGATCGTCTCGAACTTGCCGTCGCCCGCAAAGGTGGTGACGTCGCCATTGGCCGTGATCTTGCGCACGCGGTTGCCGGCCACGTCCGACACGATCAGGCCGCCGTTCTTGTCGATGACGATGCCGAAGGGGTCGGCAAAAGTCGCCGCAGTGCCTTTGCCGTCAAGCGCGCCGGAGGCGCCGGAGCCGGCGAGTGTCGACACTTGTGGTTTGGCCGCCGAGCAGGCCACGGCCACGTCGCCGACGTCGGCCGTGACGGTGCCGCTGCCCTTGGTCACTGTGCAGAATTGCCAGAAGGGCTGGGTGCGCACGGTCACCGCGTAATTCGATCCCGCTGCGATTGCTGTGGCAAAGCTGAACTTGCCGTCGGCCGTCACCTGAAGGTCGTCGCCCGCGTTGTTCTGCAGCACCAGGCTGCCGGCCAATCCGGTCACAGTGCCGCCGACCACATACTTTGTGACGACGGGGGGCACTATTGGAAGAAAAGCGCCCCCACCGTTGTTTCCGCCTCCGCCGCCACAGGACGCCAACAGCGCAATCGCACCGGCAACGGCGCCGCAGCGCCCATAGAAGAAACTTGCTTGAAACGTCATCCTCTGCCCCTTAATAATTTATTGGCACACAAGAAGCTCCCCTGGAGCCCAAGCTTCCAAGAGAGTTTCTAGTTGTTGATTTTTGTAACAGCGACGTTCCGCGCCTATCCCTGGAATTGGGTATTTCTGATATTTCTAGGGGACTGAAAGGCCGGCTCAGACGGCTTCATCTTCAGGATGGAAGCATTGGCGTGCGCCTCAGGCGTCGTTCAACTCCAGGAGGCCGGACAACACCGTCCGGCACCGCCCGCAAAGCATCTTCTGCTCGGCGTCATCCGTCACCGTGGCGTCGTGCCGCCAGCATCTCATGCAGCGCAGCGACGAGGTGCGCCTGACCTTGACCTCGACGGCATCGCTCTCTTTGAGCGCCACGTCGGCCACCATGAAGATCGACGGCAGTTCCGAGCCCAGCAGCGCAAGCGATTCGACGATTCCCACAGGCGCTTCGATGACGATGCTCGCCTCGCTCGATCGGCCGATGGCGCCTGACGAGCGAATGTCTTCTATCGCCTTCATCACGTTGGGCCGAAGCAGCCTCACCTGCCGCCAGAACTCCGAAACCTTCGAGTCGTCGATGCGAGGCGGCATGGCCTCGTCCCAGATGTGGACGAACACGCTGTCTTCCTGCGACTTGAACAGCACAGCCCAGGCTTCTTCCGCGGTGAAGCTGAGGATCGGCGCCGTCAGAAGCAGCAGGTTCTTCAAGATGGCGTGCAGCGCGGTCTGCGCGGAGCGTCTTTCGCGGCTGTCGCGCGCGCTGGCGTACAGCCGGTCTTTCAGCACGTCGAGGTAGAACCCGCCAAGCTCGTCCGCGCAGTAGCCGTGCAGCAGCCGCGTCACGGCGACGAAGTCGTACTCCCGGTAGCTTTTGCGGCATTGCTCGGCAAGCTCGCGGCAGCGAAGCATCGCGTACTGGTCGACGCTCTCGAGATCCTGCGCGCGCATGCAGTCGGCGGTCGCATCGAAGTCCGACACGTTCAGCAGCAGGAAGCGGATTGTGTTGCGGATGCGCCGGTACATCTCGACGACGCGGTCCAGGATTTCCTCCGACACCGAGATGTCCGTCGAGTAGTCGGTGCTCGCGATCCACAGGCGGATGATGTCGGCGCCCCGCGTGCTGGCCACCTGCTGAGGGCTGACGGTGTTGCCCAGCGACTTGCTCATCTTCTTGCCGTCACCGTCGACGGCGAAGCCATGCGTCAGCACTGCCTTGAACGGCGCGCGTGCATCGGCCGCGCAACCGGTCATGAGCGACGAGCCGAACCAGCCGCGATGCTGGTCGGAGCCTTCCAGATACAGGTCCGCGGGATAGCCGTGCGCGTCGGGGCGACGGGCGTCGCGGTACACGGTGGCATGAATGGAGCCGGAGTCGAACCACACGTCCAGGGTGTCCGAGAGCTTTTCGTATTCGGCCTCGTCAACGCCCAGGTCGGCGGGCTTCAGGCGCGTCCAGGCAGAGATGCCTTCGCGCTCGATGCGCAGCGCCACTTCCTCGACGAGGCGCGCGGTCTGCGGATGCAGCGACTTGTCGCTGCGCCTCACGAAAAAGGGCAACGGAACGCCCCATGTCCGCTGCCGCGAAACGCACCAGTCGGGCCGGCCGTCGATCATCGCTTCCATGCGCGAGCGGCCCGACGCGGGGTAGAACGGCACGTCCCTGATCGCTTCGCGCGCGGTCTCGCGCAGCGTGCGTGTGTCGCCTGTCGCCCGGCGGTCCATGCCGATGAACCACTGCGTCGTCGAGCGAAACAGAATCGGCGTCTTGTGGCGCCAGCAGTGCGGGTACGAGTGCTCGATGCGCTCCTGTTTGAGCAGCGAGCCGTCGGCCTGCAGCATGTCGAGAATCAGCTTGCTGCCCTCCTCGAGCCCCATGCCGCCGACCATCGGCAGCCCGGCCACGAAGCGCCCGGCACCGTCGATCACGTTCTCGCCGCCAATGCCCAGGCTGCGGCACAGCTCGAAGTCTTCGGCGCCGTGCGCAGGTGCCAGGTGGACCAGCCCTGTGCCGGTGTCCAGCGAAACGAAGTCGGCCGCCACCAGAGGCACTTCGGTGTCCAGCAAAGGGTGCTTCAGCCGCAGGCCGACGAGGTCGAGGCCGGGCGCGACTGCGCAGAGTTCGTGATCAATGCCGAGCCCTGCGAGCAGCTTCCCGCCGGTTTCCGCCGCCATGACCAGCATGCCGTTCGGCGTGTCGTACAGCCCGTAGCTGGCTCGAGGATCGAGGCCCACCGCCACGTTGCCCGGCAGCGTCCACGGCGTCGTGGTCCAGATCGTCAACCGGGCCTGTTTGCCCGGCATGGGCTGGCACTTGAAGCGCGAGGCGAAATCGACCGCGTCCAGCGCCAGCAGGCCGACATAAGCGGTCGTCGAGCGCTTGGGCGCGTATTCGAGCTCGGCCTCGGCCAATGCCGACTGGCAATCGACGCACCAGTTGACCGGCTTCTGCCCGCGAAACAGCAGGCCGCGCTGGCGGATGCGGTCGAGAAAGCGGATCTCGTTGGCTTCGGTCTCGAAGTCCATGGTGCGAAAGGCCCTGTCCCAGTCGCCCAGGAGGCCCAGCCGCAGAAAGTCTTTCTTCTGGCTCTGCGTCTGCTGCAAGGCGTAATCGCGGCACAGCTGCTGCACCTGTTCCGTCGGCAGGCCCCGGCCATTCGTCTGCTCGATGCGGTGTTCGATGGGCATGCCGTGGCAGTCCCAGCCGGGAATCCATTGCGAATCGAAGCCGTCGAAGAAGCGGCTCTTGAACACCATGTCCTTGAGCACCTTGTTCACCGCGTGCCCGATGTGGATGTCGCCGTTCGCATAGGGCGGCCCGTCGTGCAGGATGAAAGGAGGGCGTCCGGCCGCCGCGGCGCGCATGCGTTCGTAGACGCGCTGCTCGGCCCATCGCTTGACCAGTTCGGGTTCGCGCGTGGGCAGGTCGCCCTTCATCGGGAACGGTGTCTTCAATAGGTTCAGGGTGTCTTTCAGGTCGGGCATCGGGTCTTTTCTTTGGAAGTGGTGGGAGCGAAAGCGGTGGTGGGCGCCATTGCCCATGCGCCGGCCGACTGCATGAAGCGATCGGCGGCCTGCAGCTGCGTGGCGCAGATCCATTCGTCCGGCTGGTGCGCCTGCGCGATCGAGCCGGGGCCGCACACCACTGTCGGAATGCCTACCTGCTGGAAGAAGCCCGCCTCGGTGCCGAAGGGCAGATCGGCCTCGGGCCAGAGCGCGCCGAGTTCGCGCGCGACCGAGACAGCCATGTCGTTGTTTCGGCTCGAAAGCGCAGGAACCCCCGCGACCTGGAAGGCCTCGACCGTGACGCCGGTGGGCAGGTCGGCGAGCGCGCCCCGGACCGCATCGCGCACCAGCTCCGCCGCCGTCTCGTCCTGCGGGCGAAACTCCCACAGCACTTCGCAGCAGCCCGGCACGATGTTGATCGCCGTGCCGCCGTCGATGCGGCCGATGTTGAGCGTGGCCCCGCCGCCCCGCGAGGCAAGGCTGCGGCGCAGCCCCGCGAGGCAAGTGACGAGATAGGCGGCGGGCTCGATCGCGCTGGCGCCGAGCGACGGATCGCTCGAATGCGCGGGCAGGCCGCTGAAGAGCGCGCGATGCCCGAAGAAGCCCCGGTGCCTGACGCCGATCCGCATCTCGGTCGGCTCGCCGATGATGGCCAGGGCCGGTGCTTCCACCTGGGTCTTCAGCCGGTTCACCAGGCGCGGCACACCGAGGCAGCCGATCTCTTCGTCGTAGGAGAACGCAAGATGAATGGGCCGGCTCAATGCGCGTTGCTGCCACGACGGCACCGCGGACAGGCAGGCGGCGATGAACCCCTTCATGTCGGCCGCGCCGCGCCCGTGGAATCGGCCGTCGCGCTCGACCAGCGTGAACGGGTTGGCGCTCCAGTTCTGGTCGGTGACCGGCACGACATCGCTGTGCCCCGACAGCACCATGCCGCCGGCGGTGTCGGGGCCGATGGTGGCGAGCAGGTTCGCCTTGCGCTTGTCCTCGCTGTGCACGAGCTGCACCTTCGCCCGATGCGCCGCGAGATAGTCGGCCACCCAGTGGATCAGCTCGAGGTTCGAACGGTGCGAGGTCGTGTCGAAGGCCACCAGGGTCCGCAGGATGTCGACGGTCGTCATGCGGCGCCCCTTGCCCGACGGGATTCGGAAAAAAGGACAGTCATCTTGTCTCTATGGAATTTGTTGGGAAGCAAACGGACAGAAAAAAGCTAGAAACAACAGAAGGCGGTGCAGATATAGCAATAGAGGAACGGGACGCACATCGAGCGCCGCGTCATCGAGGAGCAGGACCTCAGGGCTGGATTGGCGAAGTGTTTGCGTCATGTGATTGCCTTGCTGTGTGATGCAGCATGACAGGGGGAGACGCAGCGATATTGGTGAAAATTTCGAGTGCGGCGGCTAGATGCATTCGCCGTCGAGCTGCATGCTGAGGCCCATCGCGTGGAACAGCTTCTGGTACTCGTTCAGCGCGATTTTTCGAAGCGCAAAGTGGTTGTCTGAAAAATCGAGTTTTTCCACGTCCATGAAAACTTCGTTCTGAAGTTTGATCGGCGATGCAAATCCGCTCTGCAAGACTTCCGAGGTTTCGTGCCGAACGACGGGGATCTTCGGCTCGCCGCCGGGCATCAGGCATGTCCAGATAAGGCCGTGGCGCTCGACCACCGGAAACATCGAAATCCTCAGGCACTCCGGCGTCTTCAATGCAAGTTTTTCGGGCGCCTTGCGGCATTGGCCATTGGGGCCGAAGCGCAGCCCGTGGTACGCGCAGACCAGTTCGTCGCCCTCGATGCGCCCCGTGGTCAGCGGCAGCCCGCGGTGCGGACACATGTCGCGTCCGACGCGAACTCCATCGCGCATGCGGTAGACGGCCAGACGCACGTCCAGCAGGACCCGTTGCACCGGCTTCGGCAGCACAGCGTCGGCACGCGCGACCGGAAACCACTGCGCGGCGAGCACCGGCCAGTCGTCGTCGGAGAAGCTGCAGTTCGCCGGCCGGAATCCTTCAGGCAGCGCGCCGGTGGTCATCGCTTCGCTCGGCATGTTCGGCCCGACGCTACTTGACCAGGCCGATCCGGATCCTCCGGTTGTGCTGGCCCTTGTTCTCGATCTTCAGGATGCGCAGCGGTGCCGACTGCGAGGTCTTCGAGAGGTGGGTTCCGCCGCAGGCCTGCCGGTCCAGCCCCACGATCTCGATGATGCGCGTGCTGCCGTCGGCTTGGCTCGGCGGCGCGACCGAGCGGCTGCGCAGCACGCCGGGTTCGCGCGCGAGCGACGCCGCGTCGAGGTACACCGCGTTCACCTGCAGCCCGTCGGAGATCAGCGTGTTGAGTTCCGGCTCGAGCTTGCGCAGTTCGTTGTTGTCGGCCGCGGGCAGGTCGAAGTCGATGCGGGCGGTGCCGTCGGCCGCCATCTGCACGCCGGTGACCAGCGAGCCCTCGAAGCGCTGATAGACCAGCGCATTGAGGATGTGCAGGCCCGTATGCAGCTGGCTCATCATGAAGCGGAACTCCGGGTCCACGCTCGCGACGATCTTCTCGCCGGGAACGGCGGCCGCTTCGGTTTCGTCGAAGCAATGCCAGGCGTTGCCGCCTTCCATTTCGACGTGGCTGATCCTGAGCTCGCCGCCGTTCCACCGCAGCGTGCCGCGATCCGCCAATTGCCCGCCGCCGCCCGGATAGAAATACGAACGGTCGAGAAGAACGGCATTCGCGCGGCGCGCTATGACGTTGGCTTCGAACTGGAGGCAATCGGGCTCGGTGTGGCAAAGATAAGTTGACATGAATTCCTCGGATTTGCGGGACGCTCAGGAGAACTTTCGTGCGGTGACGATGCCGACCAGGATGATCACGCCGCCCACGAATTCGGTGACGCTCAGGTACTCGTGAAACAGGTAGGCGCCGAGCACGGTCGCGATCACGGGCTGAATCAGCAGCGTGATCGAGGAAAGCGCCGCCGGAAGCTTGGCCAGCGCATAGGCGATGAGGCCCTGGCCGCCCACATGGGAAATGAGCGCCAGTGCCAGCAGCATCAACATGCCGTGCAAGGTGTGCGGCACCAGCGACTCGCCGCGCAGCAGCGTGATGGGCAGCAGGACGATCAGCGTGCCGACGCTGCTCCACGCCATGACGGTCATCGTCCGGTAGTTGGAGCGCACCAGGCTCACCGCCAGCAGATAGGAGCCATAGAACACGGCGGTCAGCAGCCCCAGCAGATTTCCCGCCATGTAGCTGGAGCCGAAATCGAGACGATGGCCAATGAGAATGAATGCGCCGGCCAGCGCGAAGAGCATTCCGAACAGGAACCCGGAGTTGAATTTCTTGCCCAGGAACAGGTTGGAACCGAGCACGACGAAGATCGGCGCGAGGTTGGCCAGCAAGTTTGAGTTGGCCAGCGTGGTCAGGGTCATCGACCAGTGGTAGAGCGCCAGATTCCCCGAAAAGATGAATCCCACGAGGATGAGCTTGACCGGTATGAGCGGCCTGCGCTCCGCGGGCTGGGCCGGTTCGGATCTTGCGGCAAGCATGTCGAGCAGAAAGAAGATTGGAATGGCCAGCGCGACGCGATAGACCGCGCTTGCGGTCGGGGGCAATTCGCTGTGCCGCAGAAAGACGCCGCCCAGCGCCAATGCCGCCGCGCCGAGAAACAGCGCAACGAAGGAAAATAGACTGTTTTTTGAAGTGGCGGGAAGTGCGATGGATGTCGTCATATTCAATTCCGACACGATCGAGTCTCCATCGATCGTGCCAGTCGGTTTGTTTTATTGAGCTTTGATGGGATGGGCGAAATTCACCGCCCTTCAAATCCCTCGATCACCATGAGTTGCATGTCCGCCGCGGCGCCCTCGCGCAATCCTCTTGCGTAGGTGTATTCCGGCGATTCGTAAAACTTCCTCGCGGCATCGGCGGATTTGAATTCCACGAGCACTACGCGCCGATCGTCCGGAGCGCCTTCCAGATGCATGCGATCGCCTCCGCGCGTCAGGAATTTGCCGCCGAATTTTTCGATGATCCCGGGCGTGAGCTGCTTGTATTGGTCGTATTGATCCGGGTCCACGATGGACATCCGGCCAATCAGATAGGCGACCATCGCTGTGCCGGCCGCTCAGACGTACGCGGCCTTCTTCTCGGACACGCCCGACCGCAGCAGGGCCGCGTCCAGCACGTCCCAGAGGCCGGTCAGCGAGTCCAGGAAGTCGTCGGCGCCTTCGACGACCAGGTGGGCGTATTCCGTCTTCAGCGCCAGTTCCACCGCGGTGCGGGCGTTCTGCTCGTGATGCTGCTCGGCGCCGACTTCGCCCCAGTGCTCCAGCAGGTAGTGCATCTCGGGCACGTCGAGCGGCGCGTCGTAGATGCCGCTGTCCACCAGGCAGTATTTTTCGCCCGGGATCAGCTGCTGGTTGGAGATCATCTCCAGCGCCAGCGTGGTGCCGAGGTTGCGGTAGGTGGTTTCGATGTCGGTGAGCTTGCGGTGCTCGAAGACACCGATGGCCTTGCGCACCTGCGCCGTCATGCCGGTCTTCAGGTCATAGCCGGGCAGGGAGCCGAGCAACTGGTTGGAGAAGTCCTTGAGCTTGGCCTCGACTTGTTCCTGGTTGTAGAGGTCCGAGAAGACGGGCGCTTCGGCGGACTGGTTGACGATGTATCCCGCCATCGTGGCCAGTTCCGGGCCGTGCCCCGATTCGCTTTCGACGATTTCCTCGAGCAGCTCGCTCTGCCGGTGCAGGCCGTGCTCCTTGAGGGCGTCCGGAAAATTCCAGCCGGGGCGCGTGGATGCGCAAAAGCTCTGGATCTGGTGGAAAAGGGCCCCCACGACGGGAGGTTCGGGGTCGACCTTCACCCAATTGTTGAAAATCGGGTGGGAATAGCATCGGTGATTTTTAACTCTATCAACCAGATCGGAAATGGTAACGCTCATTTCTTGCTCCTAATTACATGCGGTTAAAAAATACAGTGGGGAAATTAATTATCTACTTGCCATCAGCATTCGCCCTCCAGGGTGATCGAGGATTTCAATCCGCACGTTGGAAAAACCGGCGCGGGTTAATTTTTCAGTCCACTCCTTTTCGCTGAGGAGCTTTCTGGACATGAAATGGTTGTGCAGGTGGTTGAATGCAGCGGCGAACGGCTTTTCCCAATTCGATTGGGCGACCGGTATCGCATCGACAATGATCAGCGTGCCCTTGATTGCATTGGCGCAGCACGCGCGCAGCAGTGCATCGAGCGTTTCTTCCTCGGCGGGAAGAAGATCGTGCATGACGAAACCGGCATGAATGATGTCCGCATCGCGTATGAGCGACGGGTCCGTCACGAGGATCTGAATGGGCGCGGTCACGAACTGGAGCCTGTCGCTCATTCCCGCTTCGCTGGCCGCGTGCACCGCTTGTTCGGTGGCCGATGGGCTCAAATCGATTCCGATGCCCGTGGAGCCTGGGATTTTCCGGAGCATGCGAATCAGGAATCCGCCCGAGCCGGAGCCGAGGTCGACGATTTTCTTGGGCGCCATCGCCACGATGGCGTTTTCCGGCTGCGGATAGAACGATTTCTCGCCCATCCATTTCGAGGTGCGCGCGACCAATCCGCCGCTGCGGGGATATTTGAGCTGCGCCTCCTCGTTGTTCTCGGAGAATTCTTTTGCGTTATTGATCAGCGGCGCACAGGCACGCAGCGCCCAGGACAGATATCCCACCTCGTTGATCAGTTCGTCGAAATGGTTGCTGGTCCTGTAGGTGGCCGTCGGCTTCTTGTCCAGTTCCTCGATGATCCCGGCCTTGCTCAGGGAATCGAGGTAGGCGGCAATGACGGGTTCCTTGATTCCGCTCGAGCGGGACACCGTGGCGGCGTCCAGCACGGGCGAGTTCTGGAGGGTTTCGATAATTCCGTATTCCGCGCCTATTTCAAGCAGGATTGCAGAGCCTGCGAGCGAAGAACCGGTAATGCCGCGATCAACATTTTGCATGTGCCACCTGTGTATTCAGTGTTGTGAAAATAAAAGGATTACTTTGCGATAAGTGAGACCGTTCGATTGCACGATAGACAGCGTGCCGGGCTTCGTATTGGTAAAAATTGCGGGCGTGAAGAAGCCCGCAATGCAAAAAAGCGGGATTGCGGAGATTTCGCGGCGCATAAAGGCTGCGAGAAGATTTGAGGGTGGCGAACGCAGGCAGCGTCGCGAATGGCGCCAGCCTGAAGATGCCGTTCAGGCGGCGAAGGAAAGGCCCTTCAGTTCGGGGCCAGGGCGCCGGGGCGGCGCCCCGTCAGCACATGCCGGCGCGCACGTACTGCAGAGGCGTCATGCCGAAGGTGCGCTTGAAATGCTTGGTGAGCGCGCTCTGGTCGTAGAAGCCGCTGGCAATGGCGGCTTCGATCAGCGGCCGGCCCGCCGCGAGCTGGGCGATGGCCGCCCTGAGCCGCAACTGCGTGAGATAGGTGTGCGGCGTGAGGCCGATGGTGCGGTTGAATGCGCCGATCAGCTGGAACGGCGTCAGGTCGGCGGCGGCGGCCATCTGTTCCAGGGTCAGCCGCTCCGCGAAGGCGTCGTGCAGCAGTTCGAGTACCGGCGCGAGCACCTGCGCATCCGCCGGCACGCCGAGCACGCGCTGGCCGGCCTGCCCGTGGCTCTGAAAGAGGCTGCCGAAGCTGTGCACGAACAGCTCCTGCTGCCGCAGGGCATCCCACTGCTCCCTGTGGCCGTCGAAGGCACGGTGCAGCTCCAGGAAGCTCGCGATGAGTTCCCGGTCGCCGAGGATGTTCGACATGAAGTACCGGGTCTGGTCGATGCCCAGTGTGGTCAGCAGGTGCCGGATGCCCGGCTCGGCCAGGTAGAAGGCGCGATAGCGCCACCGCGAACTGCCGCCCATGCGGCCCGAGTGCGGCTCGGAAGGATTGAAGACGAGCAGCGCCTGCTGGTGGGCGATGTCGGTGCGGCCGCGGCTCTTGAACTCGGCGCCGCCGACCTCGGTGACCGCGATCACGAAGGAATGGTGCACATGGGGTGCGTATTCATGCGTCGTGAAATCCGCATGCAGCATGTCCATGCCCGGCAGGTCGGGCACATGCCAGTAGCGCGAAGTGTTCCGAGGGTCAAGCCTTGCCAACGAAAGCCTCCGTTCGGGTCGACGGTTGCGACGCTTCATGCGTCCGACCGGTTGCGTGGCACCTAAATGGTGAGCGAAGCCGTCGCGAAGCTTCGATCAAGCAAACGCTGTGCCATTTTCCACTGTTCGCGCCCGCCCTAGGCGGCCTCGGCCTCGCGTATCAGCGGCAGCCACAGCATGAAGCGCGTTCCCGTCGGCCGCGATTCCCAGCTGACGGCGCCCCCGATCGACCGCGCCCGCCGCCGCTGGTTCTGCATGCCCCGGCCCGACGGCGAGGCCAGCACCTTGTCGACGTCGAAGCCCGGCCCGTTGTCCTCGATCGTCACGCGCACGCCGGAGTCAACCAGCGCGGTCTCCACCCGGATCTCGGTCGCACGGGTGTGGCGCAGGATGTTCGAGATGCTCTCCTGCACGATGCGCAATATGTGCAGCGCGCTCGACGGGTCGAGCCAGGGCAGGGCGGGCAGCTCCTGCACTTCCCAGCGCAGCGACACGCCGGTGCCCTCGAGCCGCGGCGCAAGGCGGTAGCGCAGGGTGGCGAGCAGCAGCAGCAGGTCGGCATCGACCGGCTCCAGCGAATCGAGCGTGAGCTTCAGGTCGTCGAGGCAGCTCTTGAGGATCTGCGAGACCTTCTCGTCGCTCATGCCGCCGCCCTCGACCGACCGGATCGCGCTGACCAGCGAGGAGCCCAGGCCGTCGTGCATGTCCTGCATCAGGCGCTGGCGCTCTTCGCTGATGGTCCGCAGGCGCTCGACATCGCGCAGCCGCTGGTGGCTCAACTCGAGCTCGGCCTCGCGCTTGCGCAGCCGCTCGGCCAGGCTGTCGTTCAGTTGCTCGACCGCGCCGATGGCATGCACGTAGCGCCGGTACATCAGCACGCCGAACACGCTGAAGCTCACGGCGTTGGTGTAGGCGCCCAGGTACCAGCCTTCGGGGCTGATGAAGTTGTTCTGCAGCAGCCAGTCGGTGATGCCCAGCAGCACGCAGATGCCGATGCCGGCCGCCACCAGACGTCCCTCCGTGGAGCGGCGCCATGCGCTGATGCTGCCGATCAGGCACACGGCGGTGCCCATGAGGGCCGCGACCGCGTAGATCAGCGGCGTCACGCGCGGCGTGTTCTGCACCAGGTTCAGCCCGGGCATGGTCAGCACGCCGACCGCGCTGGTGGCCAGCACCACGGCCCAGGTCAGCCACTTGAGCCGCCGCTGGTGCAGTTGTCGCAGGAAGAAATGCACCACCAGCACCAGCCAGAACAGCGAATTGACAGTCAGCCACGCGAACCAGTCGTTGGCGATCGGCTGGCCCACGTAGAAGTGCAGGCCGCGCATGAACGACGTGGCCGACAGGTTGAAGAACAGCAGGTAGCCGACTTCGTCGCGGCGCCTGAGCCAGACGAAGAGCGCGAACACGCCCACGGCCATGAAGGCGGCGCTGAGCATTGCCGGCAGTTCCTGCTGCAGCCACTGGCGCAGGCCGTGGCGGCCCCGCAGCGCTTCGATGGGGCCGACCCACAGCGAGGACACCGCGATCTGCGCGTTGCGCGAGTGCTCCAGGCGGATGAGGATTTCGTGCGGCGGGGTGTTCTCGGGGCCACGGTCGAGCTCGACCCACAGCGGGGTGCGGGTGCTGTTCCACAGCGGGCCCAGTTGCTGGGCGCGGTGCACGAGGCGGCCGTCGGCATAGACGGCGACGGTGCCGTCGGTCTTGATGCGGGCGCCGTACAGCGCCAGGGGACCGTTCGAGGGTGGCAGGTGCCGCGTGGAGACCCGCAGCCAGGTGGTGCGCGTCGGACGGGCCGCGCGGGACATGCCGACGGCGGCGTCGCTGTCGGCCTGGCGCAGCAGTGCGATGGGCGGGGCCAGCGGCAGCTCGATCGGCTGCCAGGCATCGGGCAGGTCGCCGGCTTGCTGCCGCAGGGGCGGTGCGCTGAAGCCCGTGGTGTCCTCGACCTGCCAGTCGGCCTGCTTCAGGTGCAGCGCGGCATTCGATTTCTGCAGGCCGGAGCTTCCGCCGAAGAAGGCGCCGATGACGGCCAGCAGCGTCATCGACAGGACGAGCACCACATTGGCGAAGAAGGGCGCGGGGCGGGAGTTCAAGGCAGAGCGTTCGGGTGGTGCGCCTGAAACTGGCGCACCGCGTATGTAACCCATTTTCGCTCTTTGTTACTAATCTTGTTTTCCCTCGCGGCCTTGACCAGGAGGGACGGCCGGCTTTCAGCGCGCGGCGGACCGGGACAGCACCCAGTGCGCCAGCGCCCGGGCGTCGGCCTCCGACACATGGGCCTGCCGCGGCATGATGACCCGGCCCCAGGTGCCGACGCTGCCTTCGCGGATCTTTTCGGTCAGGCGCGCGGGGGCGTCGCTGTCGCCGCGGTAGCGCTCGGCGATCTGCGCAAAGCCCGGCCCCACCTGCTTGTGGACCAGGCCGTGGCAGGAAAAGCAGCCGTTCTTGCGAGCAAGGTCGGCGGGTGGCGTCTGGGCCGTGGTGGTGATCGAATGGGCGACCAGCAGAAGAAGGGTGGCGCTTGCGAGGACGAGTCGGGCCGGACGGCGCTTTTCGCGGGAAGGCATGAACGGGAAAGCTCGAGGGGAATGAGGGATCAGGTGCCGGGTTTCAGGTCGCGCTGGATGCGCCGCAGGATTTCCGCGAACAGCAGGAAGGCGGCGCCGATGATGCCCGCCATGGCCGGACCGCCCCACAGTTCGAACGCGTCGTCGAGCATCACATGGGTCGGGTTCGATGGCTGGACGTAGATCTGGACGCTCTCGCCGGCCTCGTAGCGCGGCGTGCCGCTGCTGCTCGAGGTGGTGAAATCGATCAGCGCCCCTGACGGCGCCTTGAAGCGCACCAGCGGCCGCCAGGTGCCGTCAGTGTTGTTCTTGTTGCTGCTTCGCACATGCTGCAACTCAACCACCTGGCCCTGCACGCGGTCGGCCGAGGCAATGAACTGCAGCTTGCCGAAGAGCAGATAGCAGCACAGCACGAGCAGCGCGCCGCCGATGAGCGCGAAAAAGAACTTGGCGAAAGTCTCTATCTTCATGAGGCTGGCGGCTGATGGAATCGCCTCATCGTCGCAAATCCTGGACGTCGTTCATTCGCGACAAGGCGATTCAAGAGTAACTATATGTATGGTTAAATCCTTCGAACAATCGTTAGAAGACGAGGGATTCCCATGAAGTTCCTGCTGAGCATTGCGGCCGCCGCTGTCGCACTGGCCGGATGTGCGAGCCAGCCGATGACGCCGACCGAACCCGGAACGGGGACCGGCCTCTCCTATGTGCCGAATGTCGCCATGGAAGGCGTGGACAGGGCGCGCTACGCCAGCGACGTCAGCGCCTGCCGCGAGGCAGCCACGCGCATCGTCGCGCGCAGCGAGGCCAACACCGATTTGATGTGGGCCGCGATCGGGGTGGGGCTCGTCACTTGGTACAGCCAAGGCATGGGCACCGGCTTTGCAGTGGCCGGCATCGGAACTTCGGCCGTCGATTTCGCGGGTCAGCCTTCCGCCGCATTGGTGGCCGAGCATCAGCAGATCGCCATCGTCCACTGCATGGCCAAGCGCGGCTATCGCAATCTCGATCCCAACGTGCGCGACTCGTTCTACGGCAACACCTTCGACCCGGGCGTCGTGTACAAGCCGCGCCGCACCGGTGTCGACACCTACAACGTCGAGATGCTGGCCAAGGCCGGCCGCTGCAAGCTGCAGCCGCGCGCCGAACTCACGGCCAAGGGCCCAGGCTACGAAACCTATAACGTGCCTTGCGACAACGGTTCCACCTGGGCGGTGCGCTGCGAGTTCGGCAAGTGCCGCGTGCTGGCTCAGGCGCTGATCCGCCGCTCCTGAGCCCTTCTACTTCTAGCGTCTGCGCTCAACGCCAGACGTAGTGGCCCGGCACGAAGTGGCCGCGCTCGCGATGCGCCGGCACCCACACCTTGTGCGGGCGATGGTGCGGCCGGTCGTAGCCTGGGCCGTGGCGCGGCGGCATGGGCTGGGCCATGGCCGCAGTGGACGCGAGCATGCAGGCTGCAAGTGCGAAGAGTATTTTTTTCATGTTGGAGTCCTTCTTTGGGTTGCACCTGGATCGGTACGAAGCCCAGCTTAGTGGGCTGCCCGGGGCGGCTCCGTAGGCGAAGTCGCACTTTACAAAGGGGACACCAAAGAAGTCCCGCAGGCATTACTTGATGATCATCCCCTTGAGCGCCGGGTCCGGCGGCGGGGGCTTGAGCTTCATCTGCCGCATCGTCTTGACCAGCAGTTGCGCGACCATCACGTTGCGGTGCCGCTTGCTGTTGGCAGGTATCACGTGCCAGGGCGCGTGCTCGGTCGAGGTGGCGGCCAGCGCGCTCTGGTAGGCCTGCTGGTAGGCGTTCCACTTGGTGCGCACCCGCAGGTCGTCCATGCTGAACTTCCATTGCTTGCCCGGCGTGTCGATGCGCGCCTGCAGGCGCTCGCGCTGCTCGTCCTTGTCGATGTGCAGCATGCACTTGATGACGACCGTGCCTGTTTCGGTCAGCAGCCGTTCGAAGTCGTTGATCTGCGCGTAGCGGCGCTTGGCTTCGGCCTTGTCGATCCAGCCTTCGACCACCGGTACCAGCACGTCTTCGTAGTGGCTGCGGTTCCACACCATGATCTCGCCAGTGCGCGGCACCGCGGCGTGGCAGCGCCAGAGGTAGTCGTGCGCGCGCTCTTCGTCGTTGGGCGCCTTGAAGGCCGTCACGCGCACGCCCAGCGGCGAGGTCCGCGAGAACACCCAGCGCACGGTGCCGTCCTTGCCGCTGGTGTCCATGCCCTGCAGCACCAGCAGCAGCTTGCGGCGGCCCTCGGCGTGCAGCAGGTCCTGCAGCTCGTCGAGCTCGACGGCGAGCGCGTCGACTTCGGCGCGCTGCGAGGCTTCGTCACCTTCGCAGAAGGGCGTGTCGTCGGGGTCGATGTGCGAGAGCTTGAACTTGTCGCCTACGCGGTATTTCTTGAAGCTGGCCATGCAACGGGTTCCTCGAAGAAAGAAAGCCCACAGCGTAAGCGATCAGCGTTCGGTGTCGTCCGCGTCGAGCGACGCGCTCCAGCGGCTGTCCCATTCGGCGTGCCGCGCCGCGCCGTCGAGCTCGCGCCGGTCGCGCTTGGTGGGGCGGCCCTGTTCGATGGCCAGGGCCGGCTCGCTGCCCATGCGGCGCAGTTCGCGGAAGGCGGCCTGGGCGGCAATGCTCTCGGGCGTTTCTTCATAGAGCTGCTGCGCCACCGGCGCCGGTCCGCGCTGGCCGCTGAGGCCGCGCACCGTCACCGTTCGGGTCAGCGCGCCCAGCCGCATGGCGACGGTGTCGCCGGCCTTGATTTCGCGCGAGGCCTTGGCGACGTCGCCGTTCACCTGCACGCGGTTCTTGCCGATTTCCTCCGCGGCCAGCGAGCGCGTCTTGAAGAAGCGGGCGGCCCAGAGCCATTTGTCGATGCGCAGACGTTCCATGGATTTCAGGAGTGAATATCAGGAATTGTGCCGCCACAGCGGCAGATGCACGACCGCGTCGAGCCCGACCACGCGTGCGGCGCTGTCCGACGTGGCGGGCGCGACACGGTTGTCCAGCGCGATGCGCCCGTCCAGCGCCAGCACGATCTCGCGGCAGATCGCCAGCCCCAGCCCCGAGCCGCTCGAAGCGCTGCCCGCCGAGAACGGCGCGAACAGCCGCTGGCGCAGCTCCGGCGCGATGCCCGGGCCGTCGTCGCGCACCATGAGCACAGCCTCGTCGCCCTCGCCGCGCACCGACACCGACAGCGCCGCGCCCGTCGGGCTCAGCTTGATCGCGTTGTGCAGCAGGTTGCGCGTGAGCTCCTGCAGCATCCACTGGTGGGCCCGCACAACCACCGGCGCGTCGATGGCCAGCTCGAAGTCCAGCGCCTTGTCGGCCACCAGCGGCGACAGGTCGAGCGCGATCTGTCGCACGATGGCGCCCAGGTCGAGCGCCACCGATTCCGGCTGCTGGCGCAACTGCTCGACCTTGGCGAGCGACAGCATCTGGTTGGCCAGCGTGGTCGCGCGCTCCACCGTCTGGCTGATTTCGCCGAGGGCCTGCTCCGGCGCCACGTCGCCGCGCCGCGCCGACTGCACCTGCGCCTTGAGCACCGCGAGCGGCGTGCGCAGCTGGTGCGCGCTATCGCGCACGAAGCGCTTCTGGTGGTCCAGCAGCCGCTGCAGCCGACCCATGACCTCGGTGGTGGCGTCGATCAGCGGGCGCAGCTCGCGCGGTGCGTCGGGCGCGTCGATGGGCGAGAGGTCGTCGGCCGCGCGTTTCTCGATGGCTTCGCCCAGCTCGCGCACCGGCCGCGTGGCGCGCTGCACCACGAACAGCGTGGCGAGCGCGATCACGCCCATCAAGAGGAACTGCCGCCACAGCGTGTCGACCAGCAGCTTGCGCGCCAGCGTCTCGCGGATCTCGAGCGTCTCGGCCACCTGCACCACCGCCATGCCGCGGCCGCGCGCACTGGCCACCGGCTGCAGCAGCACCGCCACGCGCACCGGCTGGTTGCGGAACTGGGCGTCGTAGAAATCGACCAGCGCCGCGTACGCGCTGCGGTCGGGGATGCGCCCGCGCCAGAACGGCAGTTCTGCAAAGCCCGAGATCATTTCGCCGTCGAGCGCCGACACCCGGTAGAAGAGCCGGCTGCGGTTGTCGGCCTCGAAGGCCTCGAGCGCGGAGTAGGGCACGATCGCGCGCAGTTGCGCCATCTCGTCGTAGCCCTCCACGTCGAGCTGCTCACCGATGGTCTTGGCGGAGGCCAGCAGCGTGCGGTCGTAGGCGGTGGTGGCGGCGGCCAGGCTCTGGCGGTACAGGCTCACGCTGTTGATCACGATGAAAACGGCAATCGGCGCGAGGATGCCGAGCAGCAGCCGCGCGCGAAGCGAGGAGATATGCCTCATGCTTCCGGTCGCAAGAGATAGCCCAGCCCGCGCATCGTCATGAGCACGGCGCCGGTGCCCACCAGCTTCTTGCGCAGCCGGTAGACCACCACCTCGATGGCTTCGTACTGCACCTCGGTCTCGCCCGGGAACACCAGCTCGAACAGTCGCTCCTTGGTCACCGCGTGGCCCGGCTTCATCATCAGCGCCTTCAGGAGCGCCAGTTCGCGCGGCGTGAGCTCGAGCAGCTCGGCCCGGTTGTAGATGGCGCCGTTGGCGGGCTCGAAGCGCAGCCCGCCGATCTGCTGCGGGTTCAGCCCCATGTCGGTCATCACGCCGTGGCTGCGGCGGCGCAGCGCACGGATGCGCGCTTCCAGTTCGTCGAGGTCGAAGGGCTTGGGCAGGTAGTCGTCCGCGCCGGCGTTCAGGCCCATGATGCGGTCGCCGACGGTGCCGCGCGCCGTCAGCAGCAGCACCGGCGTGCGCAGCCCTTCGGCCCGGGCCTGGGCCAGCACCTGCAGGCCGTCGAGGTTGGGCAGGCTCAGGTCGAGCGCCACCACGTCGGGCTCCAGCGCACGCCACATGGTGACGGCTTCGGCGCCGTCGCCGCACACGCGCACGTCGATCCGCTGGCGGCCAAGGGTGCGCTGCAGGGTGATTTGCATCGAGGGGTCGTCTTCGACCAGCAGCAGCTTCATACGGTCACGGGTGGGGGAGGCTTCGGTGTTTTCCCCAGTTTGTCGGACAGCCAACTGACAGCGGGGCGGCGCATGATACTCAGCTTCAAGTCAGGTTCCTTTCAAGTTACTTTCAGCATCAGGAGACAACAATGCGTCGCGACACCTTTCTGAAGTCATTGGCCGCGCTGGCCGCCGCCGGGGCCCTGCCACTGTCCGCCCGGGCCGCCGCCAACGTCAAGATGATGATCCCGGCCAACCCCGGCGGCGGCTGGGACACCACCGGCCGCGCCCTGGGCAAGGCTCTGACCGACGCCAAGGTGGCCGACACGGTCACCTACGACAACAAGGGCGGCGCCGCCGGCGCGCTGGGCCTGGCCCAGTTCGTGAACGGCTCCAAGGGCGATGCCAACGCGCTGATGGTCATGGGCTCGGTCATGCTGGGCGGCATCATCACCGGCAAGCCGCCGGTCAACCTGTCGCAGGCCACGCCCATCGCGCGCCTGACCACCGAATACAACGTGTTCGTGCTGCCGTCGAACTCGCCGTTCAAGACCATGAAGGACGTGATCGAGCAGCTCAAGAAAGACCCGGGCAGCGTCAAGTGGGGCGGCGGTTCGCGCGGCTCCACCGAGCACATCGCAGCGGCCATGATCGCGCAGAAGGTTGGCGCCGATCCCTCGAAGATCAACTACGTGGCCTTCCGCGGAGGCGGCGAGGCCACCGCCGCGGTGCTGGGCGGCAACGTCACCATCGGCGGCAGCGGCTACAGCGAGTTCGCCGAATACATCGCCGCCGGCAAGATGAAGGCCATTGCCGTCACCTCGGGCCAGCGCCTGCCGGGCATCGACGTGCCCACGCTGAAGGAACAAGGCATCGACGTGGAAATCGGCAACTGGCGCGGCGTGTACGGCGCGCCCGGCATCTCCGCCGAGCAGCGCAAGGCGCTGACCGACATGGTGCTGGCCGCCATGAAGAGCGCGTCGTGGGCCGAGTCGCTCAAGAAGAACGACTGGACGCCCGCCGTGCTGTCTGGCGAGCCTTTCACCAAGTTCGTCGACGACGACTTCGCCAGCCTGCGCGCCATCATGACCAAGTCCGGCATGGTCTGACCCCGGCGCGCACCTCTGGCCCGCCCCACGGCGCGCTGTCCTCGAAAGAGTCGACAGCGTGCCGTTTTCAAATCCAGCTCCACATCCCGGGAGAAAAAATGACAACTCCAGACTCCTCGGCCCCGCCGCAGCCCGCGGCCACGTGGCCGCAAACCCTGGTCGGCGCCGGCGTGCTGCTGACCGGCCTTGCGCTGGCGTTCGGCGCCATCGGCATTTCTTCCGAAGCCGGCTACGGCGGCGTCGGCCCCAACTTCCTGCCCTGGCTGGTGTCGGTGGTGCTGGTGCTGTGCGGCGGCTGGATCGTGTGGGAGGCGCGCACCGGCGGCTTCCGCGAACTCGACGCGCCCTCGGGCGCCGACCATGCCTACTGGCCCGGCTTCGTCTGGGTGTCGGCGGGGCTGCTGCTCAACGCCGCGCTCATCACCACGCTGGGCTTCATCCTGAGCTGCACGCTGTGCTACGTGCTGGCCGTGCAGGGCCTGCGCCGCGCGAGCGGGCAGGGCGGCGTGAATTCGCCGCGCACCTGGCTGACCGACTTCATCGCGGGGCTGTGCATCTCGGCGCCGGTGTTCTGGACCTTCACTCAATTCCTGGCCATCAACCTGCCCGGCCTCACTTCGACTGGCTGGCTCTGACATGGACATCTTCAACGCACTCATGGCGGGCTTCGCCGCGGCGATCACCCCCGTCAATCTGCTCTGGTGCCTGGTCGGCTGCGCCCTGGGCACGGCCGTGGGCGTGCTGCCCGGCATCGGCCCGGCGGTGGCTGTGGCCATGCTGCTGCCCATCACCGGCAAGGTCGACGTCACGGCCTCGATGATCTTCTTCTCGGGCATCTACTACGGCGCCATGTACGGCGGCTCGACCACTTCCATCCTGCTCAACACCCCCGGCGAAACCGCCAGCATGGTGACCGCGATGGAGGGCAACAAGATGGCCAAGAGCGGCAGGGCGGGCGCCGCGCTCGCCACCGCCGCCATCGGCTCCTTCGTGGCCGGCACCATCGCCACGGTGATCGTCACGCTGTTCGCGCCCTTCGTGGCCGAATTCGCGGTCAAGCTCGGCCCGCCCGAATACTTCATGCTGATGCTGCTGGCCTTCACCACGGTGAGCGCGGTGCTCGGCAAGAGCACGCTGCGCGGCATGACGGCGCTGTTCGTCGGCCTGGCCGCGGGCTGTATCGGCCTCGACCAGATCTCCGGCCAGGGCCGCTACACCGGCGGCGTGCCGGAGTTGCTCGACGGCATCGAGATCGTGCTGGTGGCCGTGGGCCTGTTCGCGGTGGCCGAGGTGCTCTACGCCGTGCTGTACGAAGGCAAGGTGGTCGAAGGCCAGAACAAGCTGAGCCGCGTACACATGAGCAAGCGCGACTGGAAGCGCTCGATTCCCGCGTGGCTGCGCGGCACCGCCATCGGCACGCCTTTCGGCTGCATTCCCGCCGGCGGCACCGAGATCCCGACCTTCCTGAGCTACGCGGCCGAAAAGAAGCTGGCCAAGGACGCCGACGCCCGGGCCGAGTTCGGCACCAAGGGCGCCATCGAAGGCGTGGCCGGCCCCGAAGCCGCCAACAACGCCACGGTGACTGCCGCGCTGATCCCGCTGCTCACGCTGGGCATTCCCACGTCGAACACCACTGCCATCCTGCTGGGCGCGTTCCAGAACTACGGCATCCAGCCGGGCCCGCAGCTGTTCACCACCTCGGCCGCGCTGGTGTGGGCGCTGATCGCCTCGCTCTACATCGGCAACGTGATGCTGCTGGTGCTGAACCTGCCGATGGTCGGCCTGTGGGTCAAGCTGCTGAAGATTCCGAAGCCCCAGCTCTACGCCGGCATCCTGATCTTCGCGACGGTGGGTGCCTACGGCATGCGCCAGAGCGCGTTCGACCTGTTCCTGCTCTTTGGCATCGGCCTGCTGGGCGTGGTGATGCGGCGCTTCGACTTCCCGACCGCGCCGGTGGTGGTCGGCATGATCCTGGGCCCGCTCGCGGAAGCGCAGCTGCGCAACGCGATGTCGATGGGCGAGGGCAGCGCCATCGTGTTCCTGCAGCGCCCGATGTCGCTCACGCTGATCGTGATCGTGGTGGCCGTGCTGGTGCTGCCGCGTCTTGCCAAGCGCATGAGCGAACGCAAGCTGGCGCGGTTGGCCCAGATGGACGCGTAAGGATCTTTGAAGCCTGCTTCGAGACGGGCCGCACAAATAAAGAAGCCGCGGCATTTGCCGCGGCTTCTTTCATTTCCGCCAGGGTGTTTTACCGTCCTGCCGCGGGCGTCTCGACCAGGTCGTCGTCGATATGCGGGTCCGCCGGCTGTCCGCGCAGCTTGCGCACCGTGCGCCGGATCCAGTGCTCGATGTCGTCCACGTAGGTGAACACCGCCGGCACAACCAGCAGGCTCAGCACGGTCGAGGTGATCAGCCCGCCGATCACCGCCATCGCCATCGGCGAGCGGAAGCTCGAATCCGCCGAGCCGAAGCCGACCGCGATCGGCAGCATGCCGGCACCCATGGCGAGCGTGGTCATGATGATGGGCCGCGCGCGCTTGTGGCAGGCGTCGCGCAGCGCGTCCCAGCGGCTCATGCCGTGGTCGCGGCGCGCCACGATGGCGTATTCGACCAGCAGGATCGAGTTCTTGGTCGCGATGCCCATCAGCATGATCAGGCCGATCAGCGAAGGCATCGACAGCGCCTTCTGCCCGATCAGCAGCCCCACGAAGGCCCCGCCCAGCGCCAGCGGCAGCGCGCACAGAATGGTCACCGGGTGCAGGAAGTCCTTGAACAGCAGCACCAGCACGATGTAGATGCACAGCACGCCCGTCAGCATCGCCAGGCCGAAGCTCGCGAACAGCTCCGTCATCACCTCGGCGTCGCCCACCTCGGCAATGCGCACGCCGGGCGGCAGCTTCTGGATCGACGGCAGCTTCTGCACCGCGGCTTTCGCGTCGCCCAGGCCCACGCCCGACAGCTCGATCTCGAAGTTCACGTTGCGCGAGCGGTCGTAGCGGTCGATCACGGCCGGGCCGCCTTCCATGCTGAGCGAGGCCACCTGGTTCAGCATGACCGGGCCGCGCGTGCCGGGCACCGAGAGGCGGCCGAGCAGGTCGATGTCTTGTCGCGCGGAGTCTTCCAGCTTCACCACGATCGGCACCTGGCGCTGCGCGAGGTTGAGCTTGGCGAGCGACTGGTCGTAATCGCCCAGCGTGGCCACGCGCAGGGTCTCGGCAATGGCGGAGCTGGTCACGCCCAGGTCGGCGGCGCGGGCGAAGTCGGGGCGCACCGCGATCTCGGGGCGCACCAGGCTCGCGGTGGAGGTGATGTTGCCCAGGCCGGGAATGGTGCGCAGGTCTTTCTCGACCGCGCTCGCGGCACTGGCCAGCGCCACCGGGTCTTCGCCGGTCAGCGCCAGGATGTATTTCTCGCCCGAGCCGCCCAGGCCCACCGTGCTGCGCACGCCGGGCAGCGTTTCGAGCGCGCTGCGGATCTGGTTCTCGATGACTTGCTTGCGCGGCCGGTCGCCGCGCGGATCGAGCTTGATGGTGAGCGTGGCCTTGCGCGTCTCGGGCGTGCCGAAGCTGGCGAACGGGTCGCCGCCCGCGCTGCCGCCGGCCACCGTGGTGTAGACGCTCTTGACGTGCGGTATCTGCATCACGCGGCGGCGGGTTTCTTCCGCAGCCGCCGTGGTCTGCGCGAGCGTGGAGCCCGGCGCGAGCGACAGGTACACCTGCGTCTGCGAGTTGTCGTCCGGCGGAATGAAGCCGGTCTTGAGCAGCGGGATCATCGCCAGCGAGCCGAAGAAGAAGAGGGTGGCCAGCACCATCGTCTTGAAGCGGTTGTGCGTGCTCCACTCCACCGCGCGCATGTACCAGCGCAGCCAGCCCGGCTCCGTTTCGGCCGTGACCACGGGCTTGAGCATGTAGGCCGCCATCATCGGCGTGAGCACGCGCGCCACCACCAGCGACGCGAACACCGCGAGCGCGGCGGTCCAGCCGAACTGCTTGAAGAACTTGCCGGCAATGCCGCTCATGAAAGCCGTGGGCAGGAACACCGCGATCAGCGTGAAGGTGGTGGCGATCACCGCCAGGCCGATTTCGTCGGCCGCCTCCATGGCCGCCTGGTAGGGCGTCTTGCCCATGCGCAGGTGGCGCACGATGTTCTCGACCTCCACGATGGCGTCGTCCACCAATATGCCCACCACCAGCGACAGCGCCAGCAGCGAGATCACGTTGACCGAGAAGCCCAGCAGGTGCATGCCGATGAATGCCGGGATCACCGACATCGGCAGCGCCACGGCCGACACGAAGGTGGCGCGCCAGTCGCGCAGGAAGAGCCACACCACCACCACCGCCAGGATGGCGCCCTCGTACAGCAGGTGCAGCGAGCCGTTGTATTCCTCTTCCACCGGGTCGACGAAGTTGAAGGCCTCGGTCAGTTCGATGTCGGGGCGCTGCGCGCGCATGTCGGCCAGCGCCTTCTGCACCGCGTGGCCCACTTCCACTTCGCTGGCGCCGCGGCTGCGAGCCACTTCGAAGCCCACCACCGGCTTGCCGTTGAGCAGCGCGGCCGCGCGCGGCTCGGCGATGGTGTCGCTTATGCGCGCCACCTGGTCGAGGCGGATGCGGCGGCCGTCGGTCAGCACGATCTGCATGTCGGCGAGCTGGTCGGCCGACTTCACGGTGGCCATGGTGCGCACCGGCTGCTCGCTGCCGCCGAGGTCGAAGCGGCCGCCCGCGCTCTCGGTCTGCACCTGGCGCAGCTGGCGTGAGATGTCGCCGGCCGAGGCGCCCAGCGCCTGCAGCTTGACCGGGTCGAGGTCCACGTGCACCTGGCGCGTGGCGCCGCCCACGCGGTTGACCGCGCCCACGCCGGGCAGCGCCAGCAGCCGCTTGGTGACGTCGTTGTCCACGTACCAGCTCAGGGCCTCGTTGTCCATCTGCGACGACGCGATGGTGAAAGCCAGCACCGGCTGGCCCGCCAGGTCGAGCTTGGTGACGACCGGGTCTCGCACGTCGGCTGGCAGGTCGGCGCGTACGCGCTGCACGGCGGAGCGCACGTCGTCCACGGCTTCCTGCACCGGCTTTTCGAGGCGGAACTCGACGATCAGCGTGGCGGCGCCGTCCTGCACCTTGGTGGTGATGTGCTTGAGACCTTGCACCGTGGCGATGGAGTTCTCGAGCTTGCGCGCGACGTCGGTTTCCAGCTGCGAAGGCGCGGCGCCGGGCAGCGAGGCCGAGACCGTCACGGTCGGCAGGTCGATGTCCGGAAAGTTCTGCACCTTCATCGCGTTGAACGACAGCAACCCACCGAAGGTGAGCAGCACGAACAGCATCACCGCCGGAATCGGGTTGCGTATGGACCAGGCGGAAACGTTCATGGCGAGTCCTTTGTTTTTGCTTACTTGGCGGCCGCCGCGGTGGGTGGCGTGTCGACCACGCGCACCAGGTCGCCGTCGTTGAGGAAGCCGGCGCCTTGCACCACCACCTTCGCGCCCTGGGGCAATGCGCTGGTGATCTCGATGCGGTCGTTCAGGCGGCGGCCGACCTGCACCTTCAACTGCGCCACGTGGTTGTCGGGCTTGAGCAGGAAGACGTTGTTGAAGCCGTCGCGCGGCACGATGGCGCTCTGCGGCACCGTGGGCGCCGTGCTGCGGCCCAGCTCGAAGTCGCCGCGCGCGAACATGCCGGCCTTGATGCCGGTGTTCTGCTGCACGTTGGGCAGGTCGACGTACACCAGCGCCGCGCGCGTCTGCGGATCGACCGTGGGCGCGATGCTGCGCACCTTGCCGCGCACCTGCGCGCCGCTGGCGCTGACCACGAAGGCATTGGTGCCCACCGCGATGCGGCTCAACTCGGCCGAGGTGACTTCGGCGCGCCACTCGAGCCGGCCCTGGCGGATCAGCTTGAACAGCTCGGTGCCGGCCGCCACCACGCTGCCGACCGTGGCGGTGCGCGAAGAGATCACGCCGTCGTCGGGCGCCAGCACCTGCGTGTTTCGCCCGCGCACTTCCTGCGCGGCCAGCACGGCCTCGGCCGCCTCCACTCGTGCCTTGGCGGTCTGCTCGGTGGTCTGGTACTGGTTGATCTGCTGCTGGCTCAGCGCGCCGGTGGCCTGCAGCGTGCGGGCGCGCGCGGCGTTGCCGGCGGCGTCGGCCGCGGTGGCGCGGGCTTCGGCCAGCGAGGCGCGCGACTGCGCGATGTCGGCGCGCACCGTCTCGGGCGAGAACACGGCCAGTACCTGGCCCTTCTTGACCGTGTCGCCCACGTTCACCCGCACTTCGGCGAGCTTGAGCCCGTTCGACTCGGAACCGACCACGGCCTCCTGCCAGGCCGCCACGTTGCCGTTGGCTGCGAGCGTGAGCGTGAGTTCGGTGGCTTCGGGAGCGGCGACGGTGACGGTCAGCGCCGGCTTGGGTGCCGGCCCGGCGGCAGCGGCCTTGTCGGCCGGCTTGCGCGTCATGAACACGACCGCCGCGATGACGACGGCCAGCACGATCAGCAGGGTGACGAGGGTGGAACGCTTCATTGTTTTCATGGCGACGTCGCGACCTTGGCGGCCGGGGTGGTGTTCATCGAGGACGATTCAGACGATTCGGACGGCTGCCCGGGGCGGCTCCAGCCACCGCCCATCGAGCGGTACAGCGCGACCCAGGCCTCGGTGCGCTCGCGCTGCAGCGACACGCGCGCGGTCTGCGCCGCGAACAGCGTGCGGCGCGAGTCTTCCAGCTCGAACAGGCTGGCCAGGCCGCTGCTGTAGCGCGCCTGGGTGGCGTCGAAGGAGGCCTGGTAGTTCTTCACCGCCGTGTCGGCGTCGTTCGCGCGGCCGTCGGTGGCGTCGAGGTTGACGAGCGCTTCTTCGACCTCGCGCACCGCCTGCCGCACGTTGGCGCGGTAGATCGACACCGCCTCGGCATAGCGCGCCTTGGCGGCGTCGGCATTGGCCTTGCGCGAGCCGCCGTCCAGCAGCGGCACGCTCAGCGACACCGGGCCGATGGTCCAGTTCTCGAGCGACTGCTGCAGGCCGCTCACGCGGTACTGCGTGCGGCCGATGGAGCCCGAGATGGTGAGCTTGGGGTAGCGCTCGGCCTCGGCGGAGCCGACGTCGGCGCTGGCCGACGCCACGCCGAGTTCGGCCGAGTACACGTCGGGCCGCTGCGAAATGGCTTCGGCAGGCACGCTGGCGATGCTGCCCACCGCGGGCAGCGCGCGCTGCGCGGGGGAGGCCGCGAGCTTTTGCTCGAGCGTGCTTTCGTCGATGCCGCTGAGCGCGACCAGCGCCTTGCGCTGCACCGCGCACTGGGCGCGCTGCTGGGTCAGCCGGCCGGAGGCGTCGGCCGCGCTGGCGCGGGCCAGCGCGGCGTCGGCGGGGGCGGTGAAGCCGGCGCGCATCGACAGGTCGTTCAGGCGAGAGGTCTCGGCGCGCGAGCGGGTGTCGGACTCGGCCACGCGCAGTTGCTGCTGGCAGGCGCGCTCGGCGAAGTAGGCGTTGGCGGTTTCGGCCGCCACCGATACCCGGGCGTCATGCCACTTGGCATCGGCGCTGCCCAGCTTGGCCTGGGCGGCGTCGCGGTCGGCGCGCAGGCGGCCGAACAGGTCGACCTCCCATTTCGATTGCAGGCCGACCTGCAGCGTGGTGATGGGCGTCGTGGCTCCGAGGCTGCTGCTACTGCTGCTCGAAGCCGACCCGCCCGAAGGCGCGCCGGACGCGATGCCCGCGGTGCCCCGGCTCGCCGATGCCGTGCCGTCCAGGCTCGGCAGCAGCGCCGCGCCGGTCTGCACGCGCGTGAAGCGCGCCTCCGCCACGCGCGCCGCGGCGCTCGCGACATTGGGGCTGGCGGCCTCGGCGGCGGCGATCAGCTCGACCAGCAAGGGGTCGTCGAGCTGGCGCCACCAGTCGGCCAGCGACGCGAGCGAGCCGCCGTGGGGCAGGGGAGCGTGCCACTGCGCGGGCGTGGGCGCCTCGACCTGCGCCGGCGGGCGGTTCAGCGCGCAGCCCGAGAGGCCGAGGCCGAAGCCCAGCGGCAGGCACAGGGCGGCAAACAGTCGGAGTCTTCTCATTTCATTGGCTTTCTCTCGTCGCGGCGGCGCGCCGCCTCGGCCGCAACCAGCGCCATCGCGTAGCCGGTCAGGCGGTCGGCCCAGGTGTCGATGCCGCGCGCCGTGCGCAGCAGCGAGGGGCGGATGGCCTCGATGAAGTCCTGACTCACGTAGAGCTGCATCGACAGCCCGGTGATCGCGAACGTGAGGCGGTGGATGTCGTCGTCGGCCCGCGCCACGCCCAGGTGGCGGCACAGCAGGTCGGCGATGGCGCGGTGCGGGCCCTTGATGTCGTGCTCGAGTTCCTTGGCCCAGCGGCTGGTGGGCTCGAGCATCTCGCGCATGTGCAGCTGAATGCACTGGCGCACGATCTCGCCCTGCTTGAGCGGGTCGATCATCGACACCATGCAGATACGCAGCGTTTCTTCCAGCGGCCGCCCCGGCACCTTGCAGGCGGCCACCAGGTCGCTGGAGTCGCCGCCCATCGGCTCGTTGAAGGTGGCCGCGTACAGGCCTTCCTTGTCGCCGAAGTAGTAGCTGATGGCCGAGATGTTGACGTCGGCCTCCTTGGCGATCTCCCGCGTGGAGGTCTTGGCGAAGCCCTTCTGCGCGAACAGCCGCAGCGCTGTGTGCAGCAGCCGGTGGCGTGCCTCTGCGCCGTCGGCGCGCGGTGCGCGGCGCGGGGCCTGGGTGGTGGTGGCTTTCGCGTTCATGCCTGGCATTAAACCACGCGAAAAATCAAACGATTGATTAACTTAAGGCTTCATGAAGGGCTTCGGTTACACGATGATTCCGGGCATTTCCTGAAGTGGGGCGCCCCTGCATTTGTTGCCGATTGATGCACGCTACGATGCCGCCATGCCAGTTTCTCCTTCTCTGCCGCCCGCCCTGCCGCTCGATGCGCAGGGAATCCTCGCGCTCGCCGCGCGCTCGATGTTTCATTTGTTTTCAAGCATCAGTCAGGGCATGTTCCTGGTCGACCGCGGCGGGCGCATCGTATGGGTGAACGAGGGCTACCGGCGCTTCCTGCCGGCGCTGGGCTTCTCGTCCATCGACCAGTTCATGGGCCACATGGTGGAAGACGTGATCCCCAACACGCAGATGCGCCGCGTGCTCGAGACCGGCGAGCCGATATTGATCGACCTGCTGACCAACAAGGCCGGCACCTTCGTGGTGAGCCGCATCCCGCTGCGCGAGGAGCGCGAAGGCGCGGATGGCGGCATGGGCGAGGTGATCGGCGCCATCGGCATCGTGCTGTTCGACCAGCCCGAGACCACGCTGCAGCCGCTCATCAGCAAGTTCGCATTGCTGCAGCGCGACCTGGACGACGCCCGGCGCGAACTCGCGAGCCAGCGCAACAACCCGCTCTACCAGCACGCGGCCGACGGCCAGCGGCGCTCCAAGTACACCTTTGCGAGCTTCATCGGCAGCAGCCCGGCGGCGGTGGAGGTCAAGCGCCACGCGCGGCGTGCCGCGCAGTCGACCAGCCCGGTGCTGCTGCTGGGCGAGACCGGCACCGGCAAGGAACTGCTGGCGCATGCCATCCATGCGTCGTCCGCGCGCGCCAAGGGGCAGTTCGTCAGCGTCAACATCGCGGCCGTGCCCGACACGCTGCTCGAAGCCGAGTTCTTCGGCTTCGCGCCGGGAGCCTTCACCGGCGCCGACCGCAAGGGCCGCGAGGGCAAGTTCAAGCTGGCCGATGGCGGCAGCCTGTTCCTCGATGAAATCGGCGACATGCCGCTGGGCCTGCAGGCCAAGCTGCTGCGGGCGCTGCAGGAAGGCGAGATCGAGCCGCTGGGCTCCAACAAGCTGGTGCCTTTCGACGCCCGCGTGATCGCCGCCACCTCGCGCGACCTGCCGGAACTGGTGCGGCGCGGCCAGTTCCGCGAAGACCTGTATTACCGCCTCAATGTGCTGCCGCTGCGCGTGCCGCCGCTGCGCGAGCGGCGCGCCGACATTCCCGCGCTGGTCGAGGCGCTGGGCGAAGACATGGCGCTGCGCAGCGGAGAGGCGCCCCCCGAACTCACCCCCGACGCGCTCGCGCTGCTGGCCGGCCAGCACTGGCGAGGAAACATCCGCGAACTGCGCAACGTGCTGGAGCAGGTGACCATGCGCAGCGATTCGCAACGCATCGACTCGGCGCAGCTCGAACGCATCCTGCGCGAGGCCGGGCTGGAGCAGATCGAGCTGCCTGCCACCTTGCAAAGCGCGCACGACACCGACGAAGAGGCGGCGCTGCTGCGCCCGCTCGCGCAGCAGGTGGCCGAGCTGGAGCGCAAGGCGATCGCGGCGGCGTTGGCGTCCACCGGTGGCAACAAGCTGGCGACGGCGCGGCTGCTGGGGATTTCGCGTGCGACCTTGTATGAGCGCATGACGAGCCAGGAGCATTGAGCGCAGGTGCCGAGGCGATACTTCCGGCTTTCAATGCAACCCGAATTCAACGAACCATGAAGGCTCTCGTCCGCGCCGCCGCCTGTCTTGTTCTTTCCGCCGCCGCCGGCCTCGCCAGCGCCGCGCCCGCACCCCAGTGCGCCAGCGAAGCCGTCTCCCGCGCCAAGAAGCTGCTGACCTTCCACTTCGGCGAGGACGACCGCATCCAGATCGACCCCGACGTCAAGGAAATGGCGCCGATCCGCAACCCCGCCAACAAGAACCAGCAGTTCAAGGTGCTGGAGGTGTGGGGCTCTATCTACAAGGGCAACTACCGCATGCGGCTCATCTATTACGTGTCGGGCAAGGACTGCACGTTGATGGGCCAGGAGATCCTGGAGTTCGCAAGCCTGTGAGCGTCCAGGCCCTGCGCGCCACCTTCGGGCCCAACTGCCACTGGTGCGGCCTCCCGATGGACTTCAGCGAGCCGGCCGGCCGCCCGGAGTCGGCCACCATCGAGCACCTCGTCGATTCCACCTTCGGCGGCGTGCGCTCGCCGAAGCACCGGCGTCTGGCGCACGCTGCCTGCAACCATGCGCGCAACGAATTCCGCATGCAGGCCGAGCGCCAGTTCAGGCAATGGATCGCCGAGCGCCAGGCCTCCGCGAAAACCCTGAACGATAAATAGACAGTTGTCTGAAAAAAAGACAGCGACAGTGTTCTGAATTCAGCCGAACGGCGTTCTTCTCGAATGAAGAAACGTTTGTTATCAACGGCTTAGGAAATGGCACGAACTGTGCAATATTCAGTCACCATTTTCAGGAGACAAAGAATGAACCGTCGCCACCTCGTCGCCCTGGCCGCGCTCGCCACCTGCGCAGCCGCTGTTCCCGCCTGGGCCCAGTCCAACGAAATTCGCATAGCCCACATCTACAGCAAGACGGGCGCGCTGGAAGCCTACGGCAAGCAGACCCAGACCGGCCTGATGATGGGCCTGAACTACGCCACCGAAGGCACGATGATGGTCAACGGCAAGAAGATCGTGGTCATCGAGAAGGACGACCAGGGCAAGCCCGACCTCGGCAAGTCGCTGCTGGCGGCCGCCTACTCGGACGACAAGGCCGCGCTGGCCATCGGCCCAACCGCCTCGGGCGTGGCGCTGGCCATGCTGCCGGTGGCGGAGGAATACAAGAAGATTCTGCTGGTCGAGCCCGCGGTGGCCGACTCGATCACCGGCGACAAGTGGAACAAGTACATCTTCCGCACCGGCCGCAATTCGAGCCAGGACGCGATCTCCAACGCCGTGGCCGTCGACAAGCCCGGCGTGACGGTGGCCACGCTGGCGCAGGACAACGCCTTCGGCCGCGACGGCGTGAAGGCCTTCGGCTCGGCGCTCAAGAAGGCCAAGCTGGTCCATGAAGAGTACCTGCCGCCCGCCACCACCGACTTCACCGCCGGCGCGCAGCGCCTGATCGACAAGCTGAAGGACCAGCCGGGCCGCAAGATCATCTGGATCGTCTGGGCCGGCGCGGGCAACCCGTTCAAGATCGTCGACCTCGACCTCAAGCGCTACGGCATCGAGATCGCCACCGGCGGCAACATCCTGCCGGCCATGGCCGCCTACAAGGCGCTGCCGGGCATGGAAGGCGCGGCCTACTACTACTTCGGCATCCCGAAGAACCCGGTGAACGACGCGATGGTGTCGGCCCACTACAAGGAATTCAAGACGCCGCCGGACTTCTTCACGGCCGGCGGCTTCTCGGCCGCGATGGCGGTGGTGACGGCGCTCAAGAAGACGGGCGGCGACACCAACACCAACAAGCTCATCAGCACCATGGAAGGCATGAGCTTCGACACGCCCAAGGGCAAGATGACCTTCCGCAAGGAAGACCACCAGGCGATGCAGTCGATGTACCACTTCAAGATCAAGGTCGACCCGGCGTTCGCCTGGGGCGTGCCGGAGCTGGTGCACGAGATCAAGCCCGAAGAGATGGACATCCCGATCAAGAACAAGCGCTGATCACGGCGCCGATCGTCACCTGAACCCCGCGGCGCAAGAAAGGCGCCGCTCCCTTTTTCGCCCCGGATGGCCGCCGGGCGAAGCGCCAGCCTGCGCCCGTTTTCTCTCGATGGGGTAGGGCGGACCGGCGCGATCCACGGCCGATTCGTGAGCAAGCAAGCGTTCGACAAACCACAACAGAAGGAGACAGCGATGCCAGCGATGCGATTGAACTGGAAGGGACTTGCCGCGGCTGCGGCGATGACGGTGGCGGCGCATGCTGCGACGGCGGCGGTGCCGCTGCCGTCGCTCGGCGCCAACCCGGCGGAGGTGAGCGTGTCCGGCCTGTCGGCCGGCGGTTTCGCGGCGGTGCAATTGCACGTGGCCTATTCGGCCACCTTCAAGCGCGGCGCCGGCGTGGTGGCCGGCGGGCCGTTCTACTGCGCCGAAGGCTCGGTGCTCAATGCCACCGGCCGGTGCATGACGCACGGCAGCAGCATCCCGGTGTCGTCTCTCGTGAGCACCACCAACAGCTGGGCCGCGAGCGGCGCGATCGACCCGGTGTCCAACCTGGGCAGCTCCAAGGTGTACATGTTCTCGGGCACTTCCGACAACACCGTCAAGCAGGCGGTGATGGACGACCTGAAGACCTACTACCAGAGCTTCGTGCCCGCGGCCAACATCGTCTACAAGAACAACATCGGCGCCGGCCACGCGATGGTCACCGACGACTACGGCAGCGCCTGCAGCACCACCGCGGCGCCCTACATCAACAACTGCGGCTTCGACCTGGCGGGCGAGATCCTCACGCAGCTCTATGGCCCGCTGAACCCGCGCAACAACGGCACGCTGGGCGGCACCTTCACCGAGTTCAACCAGTCGGAGTTCGTGTCCGGCCACGGCATGGCCGCGACCGGCTGGATCTACGTGCCGCAGGCTTGCACCACCACCTCGTGCCGCGTGCACCTGGTGCTGCACGGCTGCAAGCAGAACTACTCGGACGTGAGCGACCAGTACGTGCGCAAGACCGGCTACAACCGCTGGGCCGACACCAACAACATCGTGCTGATCTATCCGCAGACCAGCACCGCGGCCACCAACAGCTGCTGGGACTGGTGGGGCTACGACAGCGCCAACTACGCGAAGAAGTCGGGCCCGCAGATGGCGGCGTTCAAGGCCATGATCGACCGCGTGACCAGCTCCGGCGGCGGCACCGGCGGACTGCCCGCGCCGACCGGCGTGGGCACCTCGGGCGCGACCAGCAGCAGCATGGTGATCGGCTGGAACGCCGTGAGCGGCGCCAGCGGCTACAACGTGTACCGCGGCGGCAGCAAGGTCAACGCCTCGCCGGTCACCGCCACCAGCTACACCGACAGCGGCCTGGCCGCGTCGACCAGCTACAGCTGGACCGTGGCCGCGCTGAACGCGAGCAACGTCGAAGGCGCCATGTCGACGGCCGCCACCGGCGCCACGACAGCGGGCAGCGGCGGAGGCACCGGCACCTGCTACACCTCCAGCAACTACACGCATACCATCGCCGGACGCGCCTATGCCTTGTACGGGCTGACCTACGCCTACGGCTCGAACCAGTCCATGGGGCTGTGGAACATCTACGCGACGACCACGCTGAAGCAGACCGGCCCCAACTACTACGTGATCGGCAGCTGTTGAGGCCGCCGTGCAATTTTCCGACTCCTGATTTGCAATGACCAACGATGCTTGAGACCCGAGATCTGACCATCCGCTTCGGTGGGCACGTGGCCGTCAACAGTGTGAGCTGCGCTTTCGCGCCGGGCACGCTGACGGCCATCGTGGGCCCCAACGGCGCGGGCAAGACCACTTACTTCAATCTGATCTCGGGCCAGCTCAAGGCGAGCGCCGGCACGGTGTCGCTCGACGGGCAGCCGCTGTCGGGGCTGTCGCCGTCCGCGCGCACGCACGCGGGGCTGGGGCGGGCCTTCCAGCTCACCAACCTGTTCCCCAACCTCACGGTGCTGGAGAACGTGCGCCTGGCGGTGCAGGCCACGCGCGAAGGCGCCCACCGGCGCGGCCTGAACCTCTGGAGCATCTGGAGCGACCACAAGGCGCTGACCGAGCGGGCCGACCAGATCCTGGCCGAGGTGGCGCTCAAGTCGCGCGAACACGCGACGGTGGCGAGCCTGCCGCACGGCGACCAGCGCAAGCTCGAAGTGGCATTGCTGATGGCGCTGGAGCCCAAGGTCTTCATGTTCGACGAGCCCACGGCCGGCATGAACGCGGCCGAGGCGCCCGTCATTCTCGACCTGATCCGCAAGCTCAAGCAGGACAAGACCAAGACCATCCTGCTGGTCGAACACAAGATGGACGTGGTGCGCGAGCTGGCGGACCGCATCATCGTGCTGCACAACGGCACGCTGGTGGCCGACGGCGAACCGGCCGAGGTGATCGCCTCGCCCGTGGTGCAAGAGGCCTACCTGGGCGTTGCGAAGGAGGCCGCCGCATGACGCGTCCGATGATGAATTTCTCCCTCTCCTTCCGGGGGAGGGCAGGGGTGGGGGCCGACGGCCTCCAATTCGCCGCGGTCGCGCCAGCGCCGCTTGCCCCCATCCCAACCTTCCCCCGGAAGGGGAAGGAGCAATACCGATGACAACTCAGAACCTGTTGAGCCTCGAGGGCGTGCACACGCACATCGGGGCGTATCACATCCTGCACGGCGTGGACCTCGCCGTGCCGCGCGGCCAGCTCACCATGCTGCTGGGGCGCAACGGCGCCGGCAAGACGACCACGCTGCGAACCATCATGGGCCTGTGGCATGCGTCGCAGGGCAGGGTGCGCTTCGGTGACAAGGAAATCACCGCCCAGCACACGCCGCAGATCGCCGGCCTGGGCATTGCCTACGTGCCCGAGAACATGGGCGTCTTCTCCGACCTCACGGTGAAAGAGAACATGCTGCTCGCCGCGCGCGGTGCCAAGAATGCGCAGCAGATCGACGACACGCGCCTGAAGTGGATCTTCAAGCTCTTCCCCGCGGTCGAGAAGTTCTGGAACCACCCGGCGGGCAAGCTCTCGGGCGGCCAGAAGCAGATGCTGGCGGTGTCGCGCGCCATCGTGGAGCCGCGCGAACTGCTCATCATCGACGAGCCCAGCAAGGGCCTGGCGCCCGTGATGATCAACAACATGATCGACGCCTTCGCCGAGCTCAAGCGCAGCGGCGTGACCATCCTGCTGGTGGAGCAGAACATCAACTTCGCCCAGCGCCTGGGCGACACCGTCGCGGTGATGGACAACGGCCGCGTGGTGCACGCAGGCTCCATGGCGGAGTTCTCCGCCGACGCGCAACTGCAGCAATCGCTGCTCGGACTGGCTCTATGAAAATCGACTTCGACTGGAAGCCGCTGCTGCTGGCCCCGGTGCTCGCGCTCGCCGCGCTGCCGCTGACCGGCTCTTTCTCCACCTGGCTCACGCTCACCGTCGCGGGGCTGGCGATGGGCATGATCATCTTCATCATCGCCTCGGGCCTGACGCTGGTGTTCGGCCTGATGGACGTGCTCAACTTCGGCCACGGCGTGTTCATTGCGCTGGGGGCCTTCGTGGCCAGCAGCGTGCTCGGCCTGATGGGCGACTGGACCGGCTCGGGCGAGCTGTGGCGCAACCTGGTGGCGGTGTTCCCGGCCATGCTGGTCGCGATGGCGGTGGCCGGCGCGGTGGGGCTGGCCTTCGAGCGCTTCATCGTGCGGCCGGTGTACGGCCAGCACCTGAAGCAGATTCTCATCACGATGGGCGGCATGATCATCGGCGAGGAGCTCATCAAGGTGATCTGGGGCCCGGCGCAGATTCCGCTGCCGCTGCCCGAAGCCCTGCGCGGCTCGCTGCTGGTGGGCGACGCCGCGATCAGCAAGTACCGGCTGCTCGCGGTGGCCGTGGGCGTGGTGGTGTTCGGCGTGCTCGCATGGACGCTGGGGCGCACCAAGATCGGCCTGCTCATCCGCGCCGGCGTGCAAGACCGCGAGATGGTCGAGTCGCTGGGCTACCGCATCGGGCGCCTGTTCGTCGGCGTGTTCGTGGTGGGCAGCGCGCTGGCCGGCCTGGGCGGCGTGATGTGGGGGCTGTTCCAGCAGAACCTGGTGCCGCAGATGGGCGCGCAGGTCAACGTGCTGATCTTCATCGTCATCATCATCGGCGGGCTGGGCTCGACGGGCGGGGCGCTCATCGGCGCGCTGCTGGTGGGGCTGATGACCAACTACATCGGCTTCCTGCTGCCCACGCTCACGCAGTTCGCCAGCATCTTCCTGATGGTCGCCGTGCTGCTGTGGCGTCCGCAGGGCGTGTACCCCGTGGCGAACCGCTGAGAAGGAGAAAGCCGTCATGTTCCTCAAACGACTTCTCTCCAACGACATGCCGCGCAGCCGCCTGCTGGCGCTGCTGCTGGTGGTGCTGTTCCTCGCGCTGGCGTTCGCGCCGTTCATCTTCCCGGGCGTGAAGGCGCTCAGCGTCGCGGCCAAGATCCTGGTGTTCGTGGTGCTGGTGGCCAGCTTCGACCTGCTGCTGGGCTACACCGGCATCGTGAGCTTCGCGCACACGATGTTCTTCGGCATCGGTGCCTATGGCATCGCCATCTCGGCCTCGCGGCTGGGGCCCAACTGGGGCGCGGTGCTGGTGGGGCTGGGCGCGTCGCTGGCGATCTCGCTGGTGCTCTCGTTCGCCATCGGCTTGTTCTCGCTGCGGGTGCGCGCGATCTTCTTCGCGATGATCACGCTGGCCGTGGCCTCGGCCTTCCAGACGCTGGCCTCGCAGCTGTCGGACTTCACCGGCGGCGAGGACGGCCTGACCTTCAAGCTGCCCGAGCTGATCTCGCCGAGCTTCGAGTTCTCGGAAGAGCCTTTCCTCGGCGTGTCGCTCGACGGGCGCCTGCTGTGCTACTACCTGCTGTTCGTGGCGGCGGTGGTGCTGGTGCTCGCGCTGCTGCGCATCGTGAATTCGCCGTTCGGCCGCGTGCTGCAGGCCATCCGCGAGAACGAGTTCCGCGCCGAGGCCATCGGCTACCGCGTGGTGGTGTACCGCACCACGGCGGCCGTGCTGTCGGCGCTGTTCGCCACGCTGGCCGGCGCAATGCTGGCCATCTGGCTGCGCTACAACGGGCCGGACACCTCGCTGAGCTTCGAGATCATGATCGACGTGCTTCTCATCGTGGTGATCGGCGGCATGGGCACGATCTACGGCGCGGCCATCGGTGCGGTGCTGTTCGTCATTGCCCAGAGCTACCTGCAGGACCTGCTGCGCATCGGCAACGAAGCCGCGAGCGGCCTGCCGTGGCTGGCCGCGCTGCTCTCGCCCGACCGCTGGCTGCTGTGGCTCGGCGTGCTGTTCGTGCTGTCCGTCTATTACTTCCCCACCGGCATCGTCGGCAAACTGCGAGCAAGGGCTGCGCGATGAGCGACAACCACAACAATCAGATTCCACTCTCGCGCTATGCGCAGCTCGCGGGTCGCGAGATCCACTGGCTCGAATGGGGTGCCGAAGACGCGCCCGTGGTCATCGCCTGGCACGGCCTGGCGCGCACCGGCCGCGACATGGACGAACTGGCGCAGCACTTCGCCTCGCGCGGCTTCCGCGTGATCTGTCCGGACACCATCGGCCGCGGCCTGAGCCAGTGGAGTCCGCTGCCCGACGAGGAATACAAGCTGTCGTTCTACGCGCGCATCGCCAATGCGCTGTGCGACGAACTGCGACTGGGGCGTGTGCACTGGGTGGGTACCTCGATGGGCGGGGCCATCGGCACGGTGTGCGCGTCAGGCCTCTTCGAGCCGCGCATGAAGGCCCGCATCGCGAGCCTGGTGCTCAACGACAACGCGCCGGAGCTGGCCCAGCCCGCCATCGAACGCATCCGCGCCTACGCGGGCCAGCCGCCCGCGTTCGACACCGTGGCCGAACTGGAGGCGTTCTTCCGCACCGTCTACAAGCCCTACGGCTGGCTCAGCGACGCGCAATGGCGCCGGCTGACCGAAAGCTCCACGCGCCGGCTGGCCGACGGCCGTGTCACGCCGCACTACGACCCGGCGATGGTCCGGCAGTTCAGCGCGCACGACAACGACTACCTGATCTGGCCGCACTACGACGCCATCGAAGTGCCGGTGCTGTGCCTGCGCGGTGTCGAGTCCGACCTGGTGCTGCCCGAGGTGATCGAGGAAATGAAGCGCCGCGGCCCCGGCGCCGCCGGCCGGCTGCAGGTGATCGAAGTGCCTGCCTGCGGACACGCGCCCGCGCTCAACGTGCCGGAACAACTGGATCCGGTCGAAGGGTTTATCCGGGCCGCCGGTCGGTGAAGCCGCGGCGGCGGGACAATCGCCGCCGCGTCTTCAACCACCACAACAAGGCCTCGAACATCATGGCGCTCTCGCTGTATGACCTGTCCGTGCCCGTCTTCGCACGCGGACTCGGCCAACTCACCCATCTGCTCGACAAGAGCCTGGCGCACGCCAAGGCCAACGGCATCGACCCGGCCGCGCTGGTCGAGGCCCGCCTGGCGCCCGACATGCTCACCCTGGCCGGCCAGATCCAGCGCGCCAGCGACGCGTCGAAGCTGGGCACGGCCCGCATCGCCGGCATCACCGCGCCGAGCTTTCCGGACGAGGAAAAGACCTGGGACGACCTGCTCGCGCGCATCGTGAAGACGCAGGACTTCCTGGCCACGGTTGACCGCGCGCTGATCGACGGGCAGGAAGAACGCCCCGTGACCATCAAGGCGCGCGAAGGCGAAGCGCACTTCACCGCGCAGCGCTACCTGCTGCAGTTCGCGCTGCCCAACTTCTTCTTCCACGTGACCACCGCCTACGACGTGCTGCGCCACAAGGGCATTCCGGTGGGCAAGATGGACTACCTCGGCAAGTTCTGAGGCCGCCTCCCCGGGGGGGCGCCCGGACAAAGTTCAAATTGCCGTGACACATGCGCACGCCCGGCGTGCGCCGCGAACAATCGCACCTGACCGCTGTCGGTCTGACACAGGAACGGGGTTGCGATCATGAAGAACATGCTGTCCAGGAGAGCGTTCTCGGGGCTCGCGGCGGGGGCGTCGGCCCTGGTGGCCGCGGCCGGTGGCGGATGGCCGGTGCGCAGTGCCTTTGCCGCGCCGCCGGTCCTGCGGGAGTACGGCAAGGCCCCCGAGTTCGCCGGCATCGACAAATGGCTCAACTCCGAACCGCTCACCCTCAGGAGCCTGGCCGGGCAGGTGGTGCTGGTCGATTTCTGGACCTACTCCTGCATCAACTGCATTCGCACGCTGCCGCACGTGGTGAGCTGGTACGAGAAGTACAAGGACCAGGGCTTCGTGGTGGTGGGCGTGCATTCGCCCGAGTTCGCCTACGAGAAGCTGACGCGCAACGTGGAAGACGCGATCCGGCGATTCAACATCCGCTACCCGGTGGCGCAGGACAACGCCTTTGCCACCTGGAAGGCCTACGACAACCAGTACTGGCCGGCTTTCTACCTGGTCGACAGCAAGGGCCAGGTGATGCGGCAGCACTTCGGCGAAGGCGAATATGCCGAGATGGAGACCGCTATCGAGGCGCTGCTGTCGCGCAAGTCGGCGGTCTGAGGCTTGCGGGCTACCGGGCGCGCGTCAGGGCTTGCGCGCGCACAGCGAATACATCAGCGGGATGCGGGGCATGCCTTCAGGCGGCGCCATGCGGCGGCCGCCGATGTCGCGCATGCCCTCGAAGGGCTTCCAGCCGTTGGCATACGGATACTCGTCGAGGCGCTCGACCACCAGGCCGGCCTGCGACAGCGCGGTCGTCACCTGGCCCACGCCCCATGAGAACTCGAAGCTCGGGTGCGGGTTGCTGAAGTCCTGCACGCCGGCCTCGTAGCCCTCGCGCACGAGGCCATCGCCGGACTCGGCCACGTAGTCGCTCACGCCGTCTTCCGGCACCGGCGCGTCGTTGAAATAGTCGTAGTGGAACCGCCACGCCGGGTCGAACACCATCGCGAACGGATGGAAGTCGATGAAGACGAAGCGCCCGCCGGGCGCGAGCACTTGCGACACGCCGCGCGCCCATGCCGACAGGTCGGACAGCCAGCACAGCGTGCCGTAGGAACAGAACACGATGTCGTGGCGCTCGCCGCGCGCCTGTGCCTCACCGAAGTAGTCGTACACGTCCGAGCGGACGAACCGCGCCGGAACGCCCGACTGCGCCGAGAGCCGCGTCGCGAAGGCGATGGCCTCGTCGGAAATGTCCACGCCCGTCACGTCGGCGCCCAGCCGCGCGATGCTCAGGCTGTCCTGTCCGGCGTTGCACTGAAGGTGCAGCACGCGCAGGCCCTGCACGTTGCCGAGCAGCCCGGCTTCTTCGGGGAAGAGCGTCGAGCCGCCGTTGCGGAAGAACGCAGCCTGGTCGCCCTTGTGGCTGTTGTGCGCGACGGTGGCCGCGTTCCACGAGAGCCGGTTGGCCTCGTGCAGTTCTTTTTTCATCGCGTGAATGCCTGTGTCGGCCAGCCCGCCAGGTTGCGCTCGGCGATGCCCGCGAGCGCGGTGATCCACGCCGGGCTGTCGTTGAGGCAGGGGATGTAGCTGAAGGCCTTGCCGCCTGCGTGCAGGAAGGCTTCGCGGCCTTCCATGGCGATTTCTTCCAGCGTTTCCAGGCAGTCGGCGGGAAAGCCCGGGCACACCACGTCGACGCGCTGGATGCCTGAGGCGCCCAGTTCGCGCAGCGTGGGTTCGGTGTAGGGCTCGAGCCACTTGGCGCGGCCGAAGCGCGACTGGAAGGTGACGCGATGCTGCGCCGCGGAAAGCCCCAGCCGCGCAGCGAGCAGGCGCGCGGTTTCCAGGCACTGCGACTGGTACGGGTCGCCGAGCGCGATGTTGCGCGCGGGAATGCCGTGGAAGCTCATCAGCAGCACTTCGCCGCGGCCTTCGGTCTTCCAGTGTTTCTCGATGCCTTGCGCGAGCGCCTCGATGTAGGCCGGGTCGTCGTGGAAGTCGTTGACGAAGCGGAACTCCGGTAGGCGGCGCTGCTTGCGGCTCCAGTCGTTCACCGCGTCGATCACGCTGGCCGTGGTGGTAGCCGAGTATTGCGGGTAGGCCTGCAGCACCAGCACGCGGGTGGCGCCTTCGGCCTGCAGCGCGTCGAGGCGCGAGGCGATGGACGGGTTGGCGTAGCGCATCGCGTCGCGCACCGTCACGCGGTGGCCGCGTTCGCCGAGCCAGCCGGCCAGCAGCGTGGCCTGCTTCTGCGTGAACACCTTGAGCGGCGAGCCTTCGGGCGTCCAGATGCTCGCGTACTTGGCGGCCGACTTGGCGGGCCGCGTGCGCAGGATGATGCCGTGCAGGATCAGCGCCCAGATCGCCTTGGGGATCTCGACCACGCGCGGGTCGCCCAGGAAGTCGGCGAGGTAGGGGCGCACGGCGGCGGCGGTGGGTGCGTCGGGCGAGCCCAGGTTGCACCAGAGCACGGCGGTGCGCGGGGTGCCCGGCTGGGCGGTCTCGGGATGTGGAGGCATGCGATATTCTCTCAGGCATGACCTCCGCTTCGACGGCGCCAGCGGGCGCCGAACCCCTCGACCTCCAACGCATTTCCGCGATTTCGCTCGACCTCGACGACACGCTGTGGCCGATCTGGCCGACCATCGAGCGCGCCGAGGGCGTGCTGCAGGAATGGCTGCTGCGCGAGGCGCCCAAGACGGCCTCGCTGCTGCTCACCCCCGGCATTCTTCGCGAACTGCGCGAGGCCACCGCCAAGGAACGTTCCGACCTCGCGCACGACCTCAGCGCGCTGCGCCGCGAGTCGATCCGCACCGCGCTCAAGCGCGCGGGCGAAGACCCGGCTCTGGCCGACCCGGCCTTCGACGCCTTCTTCGAGGAACGCCAGCGCGTGACGCTGTACGACGACGCGCTGCCCGCGCTCAAGTGGCTCAGCGAGCGCTATCCGCTGGTGGCCATCTCGAACGGCAACGCCGACATCCACAAGACCGGCGTCGGCCGCTGGTTCCGCACCGCCTTCAATGCCCGCGCCTTCGGCAGCGGCAAGCCGCATGCGCCGATCTTCCGCGCCGCCGCGGCATCGGTCGGCTTCCTGCCGAAAGACGTGCTGCACGTGGGCGACGACGCCGAACTCGACGTGGTCGGCGCGCTCAATGTCGGGATGCAGGCCGCATGGCTCGTGCGCGACGAGCGGCCCTGGGTGCATGGCGCCCGGCCGCAGCTGATCGTGCCGAACCTGCACGCGCTGTGCGTGGCGCTGGGCGCCTGAAGCCTTACTTGAATACCGGCCGGAAGAAGCTGCGTTCGTAGCTGAGGATGCAGCGGGTTTCTTCCGCGTACCTGAAGGCGGCCTGGCACTCCGGGTCCTGCATCGAGTCGGCGCGGTACTTTTCGTAGGCGGCAAGGCTCGGAAAGGTGAACATCGCCAGAGCCACGTTGTTCGTGCCTTCCGAGGGCAGGAAGTAGCCGTGGTGCTGGCCGCCGAACTTCTCGACCAGCGGAATCCAGAGCTTGCCGTAGTGCTCGAACTCCTTGAGCTTGTAGGCGTCGACGATGTAGCGCAGGTAGCAGGTGACCATGGGGCGGGTTCCGGGAAGTGAGGGGGTATTGGCGCGGCGTCTGCGCCGAATCGCCGGGCTGACTATAGTTTCCCGTCGTCCTCAACGTCTTGCGGCCTCGCGCCGGACAGGAACCCGAAGTGCATTTTTCGAACTGGCTCGTCTTCTGCGGCGTCACGCTGCTCGTCGCCTTCACCCCCGGACCGGCGGTGCTGCTCGCGGTCTCGAACTCGATGAGCGTGGGTCCGCGACGCGCGATGATCAGCTCGCTCGGCAATGCGACAGGGCTGTTCATGGTGTCGGCCGCGGCGATGGCCGGCCTGGGCGTGGTGCTCTCGACCTCGGCCCATGCCTTCATGCTGCTGAAGCTGGCCGGCGCGGCCTACCTGATCTACCTGGGCATCAAGCAGTGGCGCAGCCAGGGCAGCGTGTTCGCCGACCTGCAGGGCGCACCGGCCGGTGCCGTGCCGCGTTCGAGCCTGCGACTGTTCGGCAACGGCCTGACGGTGGCGCTGACCAACCCCAAGGGCATTCTTTTCTTCTCCGCGCTGTTCCCGCAGTTCCTCACGCAGGAAGCGCCGCTGGCCATGCAGTTCGCGGTGCTGACGACCACCTTCGCGACTGCCTCGGTGCTGTCGCATGCGTTCTACGTGCTGCTGGCACGCCTGCTGCGCAAGCAGCTGTCGGACCCGCGCCGCACGCGGCTGTTCAACAAGGTGTCGGGCGGGGCCTTCGTGCTGCTGGGCCTGAGCCTGCTGCGGCTGCGCAACAAGGCCGCGGCCTGAGCTTCTTCTTCGCGCTTCAGTCGAGCGCGAACTGCTCGCGCAATGCCGCGCAGAAGTCGGCCGAGCCGCTGAGCGAGAGGGTGACAGTGTCGAAGCGCGGGTTTTCCTCGCGCGTTTCCTGCAGGTCGTAGTCCCAGGTCGCGCCTTCGTCGAGGGGGCCCCGCGCGTGCGGGAAGGTGGCCTCGGCCCACGCCAGCACGGCGGCGATTTCCTGCTTTACCTCGGGCGTCTTTTCGGGCGTGGTCGATGCCATCGCGTCGAAGGTGCCGTGGCCTTCGGTGTCTTCGCTGTAGTCGAAGTCGAGATAGCGCAGTTCGGTGGTCATGGTGTCAATGCCTGGGCGGCGGCGAGCCCGCTGAGGACGGCGCCTTCGAGCGTGGCGGGGTAGGGGCCTTCGGTGTAGTCGCCGCAGGCCTGCAGGCCGGGCGCGATGGCCGAGGAAGGCCTGGCGAGGGCGGGCGTGCATGCGAAGGTGGCGCGCTTTTCGACCACGGTCTGCACGAGCTGCAGCTCCGATTGGCCCAGTTGCGCGGCCGCCTGCGCGATCACCTGTTCTTCCAGCACTTCACGCGAGCCCTCGTTGGCGCTGACGACCATCGCGAGTACCCCTTGCATGCCGCCAAGCTGGCCCCGGTCGAACGCGAACTGCGCGGGGGCGGTGGCCGGGTCGCTGCGCAGCGCGAGCATCGGTTCTGCCAGCGGCGAGGCGCCGCGCACGTAGACGGTGGCGATGGCTTCGAAGCGCAAGGCCTCGGTGGTCGCGCACCAGCCATCCGCTTGCAGGCCGGACGCGCGGACCAGCCGTGCCGCGTCCCACGGCGCGCAGGCCAGCACGACCTGGTCGAAGACTTCGCCGTCGGCACGCCACTGGACACCTTCGGGTGCGATCGCGCGCACCCGGGTGCCGATGCGCACTTGCGCGCCCTGTGCGGTCAGCCATCGGATGGCCGCGTCGGGAAGCAGTGCGCCCAGGTCGGCACGGGGCAGCAGCAGGTCGGCGCCGCCGCTGCCGCTGAAGAGGGCGTCTTTCAGAACGCGAAGGAACACTTCGCCGCTCGACTGCGCCACCGGCGTGTTGAGCGCGGAAACGCACAGCGGCTCGATCAGCTCCTTCATCACGCGCGGCGTGAGGCCGGCGCACAGATCGGCGACCGTGGTGGTGCCGGCGCAGCGAAAGCCCGCAAGGCGCCAGCCGATGGCGGTGCGCAGCAGCGACGACTTGTCGCGCCACGTCCAGCCGCGCGCGGTGAAGATGCCGGCCAGCAGGTCGAGCGGCGCGGGCAGCCGCGGCAGCTTGAGCCCGCCGCCGTCCGCAAAGCGCAGCGACAGCGGCAGGCGCAGCAGCACGCTGTCGACATCCACGCCGACATCGCGCATGAGCTTCAGCGTGGCGGTGTACGCGCCGATCAGGATGTGCTGCCCGTTGTCGAGCGCCAGCCCATGCATGTCGTCGACGCGCCGCGCCCGGCCGCCGGGCATGTGCGCTGCTTCGAACAGCGTGACGGCTTGCCCGAGCCGCGTGGCCTCGACCGCGCAGGCGAGGCCGGCCCAGCCGGCACCGATGACGGCTGTCTTCATGCGCGATGTGCCGCTGGCGTGGGGCCATTTCCAGGAACACCGAGGAACTGGCTTTGCCGGGCCTCAGGTGTTGCCCCCGGTAGGGGGGGGGCGAAGCGACACGAAGTGCGCGAAGCCTGGGGGCGAGTCATATTCTGCCCAGCGCCTGAACTTTCCAGGCCAGCCAGAACTTGCGTACCGGCGTCAGGCTCACGCGCTGGTTCAGCACCTGGAAGTCGTCGCGCTCGATCTCGCGCAGCAGGGTGCGGTAGATGCTGGCCATCATGAGGCCCGGCTTCTGCGCGCGGCGGTCGGCCAGCGGGAGCAGGGCGAGCGCCTCGTCGTAGGCCACATGGGCGCGCGCGGCCTGGAACTTCATCAGCGTGACGAAGCGGTCGGAGTGCACGCGGTTCAGGATCTCGTGCGCCTTCACGTCGAACTTCTGCAGCTCGTTCACCGGCAGGTAGATGCGTCCGCGCAGGGCGTCTTCGCCCACGTCGCGCAGGATGTTGGTGAGTTGCAGCGCCAGGCCCAGCTTGTGGGCGTAGGCGGTGGTCTGCGGGTCGGTCTGGCCGAAGATGCGCGCCGCGACTTCGCCCACCACGCCGGCCACCAGGTGGCAGTAGCGCGAAAGGCCCGGGAAGTCGAGGTAGCGGGTCTGGTGCAGGTCCATCTGGCAGCCGTCGATCACCTCGTTGAGCTGGCGCGCCTCGATGCGGTAGGCCGCGGCGTGCGGCATCAGCGCCTGCATCACCGGGTGGCGGGGCGTGCCGGCAAAAGACTGGGCCACCTCGGTGCGCCACCAGGCGAGCTTGGTGGCGGCCACGCCTGGGTCGCTGACCTCGTCGACCACGTCGTCGACCTCGCGGCAGAACGCATAGAAGGCCGTGATCGCGGCGCGGCGCGGCTTGGGGAGAAACAGGAAGGCGTAATAGAAACTGCTGCCCGAGGCGGCGGCCTTGTCTTGCACGTATTGCTCGGGATTCATCGGGGAGGCGCTGCTTTCATGGGCCGTGATTGTCTCCGCATCCGCATGGCCTTCCAGAGCAGCACGGGGGCATCGGCCTTGCCGACGGTGGGGCGCTGCGAGAAGGTGTCGAAGCCGAGGTCGACGATCTTGTCGAGGATGCGCAGCCCGCCCTGCACGACCAGCCGCAGTTCCCAGCCCGCGCGGCCCGGTAGCCGGTGCACCAGCGGCGCGCCTTCGGTCATGAGTTCGCGCGCCCAATAAGACATCACTGCTATCAGATTGATAGCTTCCTGCGGCGGCGGGGCCGGCGAGAGCGGCGCGAAGACCTTGAAGTTCTCGCGCGTCAGGCCGCGCCGATCGCAGTCGGTCAGCGGAAAGTAGAAGCGCCCGCGCGGCAGGTCGACGCCCGGGTCCTGCCAGAAATTGATGAGCTGCAGCGCGCTGCAGATGGCGTCGCTCTGCGCCAGCGCCTGGGCGTCGTGCACGTCGTACAGGTGCAGCAAGAGGCGGCCGACCGGGTTGGCGGAGCGGCGGCAGTAGTCGAGCAACTCGGCGCGGTCGGCATAGGTGCCGTGGTCGCGGGTTTTCTCGATGTCCTGCATGAAGGCGCTCAGCAGGTCGGCGAGCAGGTCTTCGGGCAGCTTGTACTGCGCGATGCTGTGGACCAGGGGGCCGAACACATGGGGCCAGCGCGACGACGCCAGCACCTCGCCCTGCGCGGCGGCGGCCAGTTCTTCTCGGTAGGCGCGCAGCTCGGCCAGCCGCTGGTCGGGCGAGGCTTCGCCTTCGTCGGCGATGTCGTCGGCGGTGCGCGCGAAGTGGTAAATGGCGGCAATGGGCGGTCGCAGGTGCGGCGGGCACAGCCAGGAGGCGACCGGAAAATTTTCGTAGTGGGCCGGCGCAGCGGCAAGGTGGGGAGTGGCAGGCACGCGACGATTGTCCGCGACGACGCAACGCCTCGGCACTATGCTCGCATCGTCGCCACTTCGAACTTCCTGCTTCTCATGAAAGCATCCGCACCGGCTTCCGGGTCCCAGGTTTCAGCGTATGGCGAGGCAGCGCACCCGGCGGGGCCGACGCTCATGATCGCCGCGCTGGGCGTGGTGTTCGGCGACATCGGCACCTCGCCGCTCTACGCCTTCAAGGAGACGATGAACCCGGAGCACGGCGTGCCGTTCTCTCCCGACTCGGTGCTGGGCCTGCTCTCGCTGATCTTCTGGGGGCTGATGTTCGTGGTCACGCTGAAGTACGTGGTGTTCGTGCTGCGCGCCGACCACGACGGCGAGGGCGGCATCCTGGCGCTGCAGGCGCTGGCGCGCAACGCGGTGGCCGGGCCGAAGACAAAACCCTGGGTATGGAACGTGATCGGCATGCTCGGGCTGGTGGGCGCGGCCATGTTCTACGGCGACAGCCTCATTACCCCGGCCATCTCAGTGCTGTCGGCGGTCGAGGGCCTGGAGGTGCAGGCGCCGGTGCTGCAGAAGGCGGTGCTGCCGATCACGGTGATCATCCTCATAGGGCTGTTCGCGGTGCAGAAAAAAGGCACGGGCGTGGTCGGCAAGGTGTTCGGGCCGGTCATGCTGTTGTGGTTCCTGATACTCGCCGCGGCCGGGCTGTGGCAGGTGCTGCAGCAGCCGCAGGTGCTGGCGGCGCTCGATCCGCGCCGGGCCCTCGGTTTCCTGGTCGAGCACCGGGCGCAGTCGCTGGCGGTGCTGGGCGCGGTGTTCCTGGCCTTCACGGGCGGGGAGGCGCTGTATGCCGACATGGGGCATTTTGGCGCCAGGCCGATCCGGCTTGCCTGGCTGTTCATCGCGCTGCCGGGGCTGGTGCTGAACTACTTCGGGCAGGGTGCGCTGGTGCTGGGCAACCCGGCGGCCATCGACAACCCGTTCTTCCGGCTCTTTCCCTCTTGGGGCGTGCTGCCGATGGTGGTGCTGGCGGCCATGGCCACGGTCATTGCTTCGCAGGCGGTGATTTCGGGCGCCTTCTCGCTCACGGCGCAGGCGATGCGCATGGGCTACCTGCCGCGGATGCGGGTGATCCAGACCTCGGGCACGGCCATCGGTCAGATCTACGTGCCGACGGTCAACTGGCTGCTGATGGTGGGGGTGCTGCTGCTGGTGCTGGGCTTCCGCAGCTCGGGCGCGCTGTCGGCGGCTTACGGCATCGCGGTGTCGATCACCATGGTGACGACCACGCTGCTGGCCGGCATCGTGGCCTGGGGCCTGTGGCGTTGGAACAAGGTGGCGGTGGTGGTCGGCGCGGCGGCCTTCGTGGTGGTCGACCTGACCTTCGTGGTGGCCAACAGCCTCAAGATCGCGGAGGGCGGCTGGCTCACGCTGGCGGTGGCGGTCGTGGTGATGGTGCTCTTCACCACCTGGGCCAAGGGCCGCCGGCTGGGGCTGGAAGCCGCCGCGGCCGAGAGCCTGCCGCTGCGGCCCTTCTTCGAGTCGCTGGCACTGCACATGCCGCATCGCGTGAGCGGCACGGCGGTGTTCCTGAACCCCGACGCCACGGCGGTGCCGCATGCGCTGCTGCACAACCTCAAGCACAACCAGGTGCTGCACGAGCAGGTGATCGTGCTGCGCGTGCAGCCCAGCGACACGCCGCGCGTCGATGCGCGCAACCGCATCGAGGCCGAGCAGCTGATGGACGGCATATGGGTGGTCACGGCGCATCACGGCTTCATGGAGCGGCCGGACGTGCCCGAGTTCATGCGCATCCTGGCCTACCAGAAGACGCTGGCGATCGACTCGATGAAGACCTCGTATTTCGTCTCGCGCGCCTCGGTCGGCGAGGAAAACCTGCCGGGCATGAACCCGGTCCGGCGCGCGCTGTTCGGCTGGCTGCAGCGCAATGCGGGGCGGGCATCGGACTATTTCGAACTGCCCGACAACCGCCTGGTGGAGATGGGGCTGCGCACGTAGCTTGGAGGCGCGAGCGGGGCTTCGTTCTCCGCTCTAGTGACCAACGGGTCATTGACAGTATTTCGCGCTTACCCTAGATTACTAACCAGTGGGTCATTAATGACCCGGTTCGTCCTCTTCTGGGTGTCTCATGACCGCCTCCACCACTGTCTTTTCCCGTGCCCGCAGCGCCGCATGGCTGCTGCTTCCCGCCGTCTTCCTGGTCGGCTGCTCGCCGAAACCCGCGGCCCAGGACCCTGTTCGCGCGGTCAAGTTCGTGACCGTGGGGGCGAGCGAATTCGACGCCCAGCCCGAGTTCTCGGCCGAGGTGCGGGCGCGTGTCGAGTCGCGACTGGGCTTCCGCGTGGCGGGCAAGATCACCCGGCGCCAGGCCGAGCTCGGCCAGCATGTGCAGGCCGGCCAAGTGCTGGCGCAACTCGATCCGCAGGATTACCGGCTCGCCGCCGAAGCCGCCCGCGCCCAGCAGGCCGCGGCGCTGACCAACCGTGATCTAGCCGCCGCCGACCTGAAGCGCTACCGCGAGCTGCGCGAGCAGAACTTCATCAGCGGCGCCGAACTGGAGCGCCGCGAAACCACCTGGAAGGCCGCGCAAGCCCAGCTCGAGCAGGCACAGGCCCAACTCTCGTCGCAAGGCAACCAGGCCAACTACACGACGCTCGTGGCCGACGTGGCCGGCATCATCACCGCCATCGAGGCGGAGCCGGGCCAAGTGGTGCAGGCCGGCACGCCGGTCGTGCGCATCGCGCAGGACGGCGCGCGCGACGTGGTGTTCGCGGTGCCGGAAGACCGCGCCACGCTCGTGAAGACGGGTTCGCCGGTCACGGTGCGCGGCTGGTCGGGCGGCAACGAACTGCAGGGCCAGGTCCGCGAGGTCGCGGCCAGCGCCGATGCTGTCACGCGCACCTATTCGATCAAGGTGGCCATCGACGCCGCCACCGCGCCGCCGCTCGGCGCCACGGTCTATGCGCGCCCGCAGGCGCTGGCGCATGCCGGCGCCACGGTGCTGAAGCTGCCGACCAGCGCCCTGCGCCAGGAAGGCAAGGGCTCGGCTGTGTGGGTGCTCGACAAATCGACCATGACGGTGCGCTCGCAGGCCGTGCAGGTGGCCACGGCCGACGGCAACGAGGCCGTCATCGCCAGCGGCATCACGCCCGGCATGATGGTCGTGGCCGCCGGTGTGCACGTGCTCTCGCCGGGTCAGAAGGTCACCATCTACCAGTCGAAGGAGGCGGCCGCGGCCGCCGCCAATGCCGGCACAAAGGCGTCGGTGCAGCCCGTGGCCGCCGTCGCCGCGACCGACAAGGAGATCGCGGCAGGCGCAACGGGTGGTGTTGCCAAATGAGCGGCAGCCCAGCGAACACCCACGACAAGCCCGCCGGCTTCAACCTCTCCAAATGGGCGCTGGACCACGCGCCCCTGACGCGCTACCTGATGGTGGTGCTGATGGTGCTGGGTGCGTTCGCGTACTTCCAGCTGGGGCAGGACGAAGACCCGCCGTTCACCTTCCGCGCCATGGTCGTCAAGACCTACTGGCCGGGCGCCACCGCGCAGCAGGTGGCCGAACAAGTGACCGACAAGCTCGAGCGCACGCTGCAGGAAGCGCCCTACGCCGACAAGATCCGCAGCTACTCGAAGCCGGGCGAGTCGCAGATCATCTTCAACATCAAGGACTCGTCGAAGTCCACCGAGGTCGCCAACGTCTGGTACACGGTGCGCAAGAAGATCGGCGACATGCGCGCCACCTTGCCGGCCGGCGTGCAGGGGCCGTTCTTCAATGACGACTTCGGCGACGTCTACGGCGTGATCTACGCGCTGGAAAGCGAAGGCTTCAGCTACGCCGAACTCAAGACGCTGGCCGACGACGTGCGCCAGCAGCTGCTGCGCGTGAAGGACGTGGCCAAGGTCGATCAGTTCGGTGTGCAGGACGAGAAGGTCTACATCGAGATCTCGCAGAAGCGCCTGGCCCAGCTCGGGCTCGACTTCAATGCGGTGCTGCAGCAGCTCGGCTCGCAGAACGCGGTGGAAAGCGCCGGCTCCATCTCGTCGCCGCAGGACGTGGTGCAGGTGCGCGTGGCCGGCCAGTTCACCAGCGTCGACCAGCTGCGCGACATGCCCATCCGCGGCAGCTCGGGCAGCCAGATCAAGCTGGGCGACATCGCGGACATCCACCGCGGCTATGTCGATCCGCCGGCGGTCAAGGTGCACCACCAGGGCAAGGAAGTGATCGCGCTCGGCGTGTCGATGGCCAAGGGCGGCGACATCATCGCGCTGGGCAAGGCACTGAAGGCCACCACCGCCACCATCGACAAGCGCCTGCCGGCCGGCGTGAAGCTGGCGCAGGTGCAGGACCAGCCGGTGTCCGTGGCCAGCTCGGTCAATGAATTCGTCGGGGTGCTGATCGAGGCCGTGGCCATCGTGCTGGCCGTGAGCATCATCTCGCTCGGGCTGCACAAGGGCGGGCGCTTCGGCTGGTACATCGACATGCGTCCGGGGCTGGTGGTGGCGATCACCATTCCGCTGGTACTGGCCGTGACCTTCCTGGCGATGAACTACTTCGGCATCGGGCTGCACAAGATATCGCTGGGCTCGCTCATCATCGCGCTCGGCCTCCTGGTGGACGACGCCATCATCGCGGTCGAGATGATGGTGCGGAAGATGGAAGAGGGCTACGACAAGGCCCGCGCAGCCACCTACGCCTACGACGTCACCGCCAAGCCGATGCTCACGGGCACGCTCATCACCGCCGCCGGCTTCCTGCCGATCGGCCTGGCCAAGTCGGTGACGGGCGAATACACCTTCGCGATCTTTGCCGTGACGGTGATCGCGCTGGTGCTGTCGTGGATCGTCTCGGTGTACTTCGTGCCGTACCTCGGCACGCTGCTGCTCAAGGTGAAGGCGCACGACCCCGATGCACCGCCGCACGAGATGTTCGACTCGGCTTTCTACAACGCCTTTCGCCGCGCGGTGAATTGGTGCGTGGAGCACCGCTGGGCGACCATCGGCGCCACTGTGTTGATCTTCGCGCTGGGTATCGTGGGCATGGGCAAGGTGCAGCAGCAGTTCTTCCCGGACTCGAGCCGGCCCGAGATCCTGGTCGACATCTGGTTCCCGGAAGGCACTTCGTTCGCCGCGAACGAGGAAGTTGCAAAGCGCGTGGAGAAACGATTCATGGAAGAGGCCGGCGTGAGTACGGTCAGCACCTGGATCGGCTCGGGCGTGCCACGCTTCTACCTGCCGCTGGACCAGGTGTTCCCGCAGACCAACGTGTCGCAGCTCATCGTGCTGGCCAAGGACCTGAAGGTGCGCGAAACGCTGCGCCTGAAGCTGCCGCAGCTGCTGGCGCAGGAGTTTCCCGAGGTGCGGGGCCGCGTCAAGCTGCTGCCCAACGGGCCGCCCGTGGCCTACCCGGTGCAGTTCCGCGTGATCGGACCCGACCCCGCGCTGCTGCGCGGCCACGCCGACGAGGTCAAGGCCGTGCTGCGCGACAACCCCAACATGCGCGGCGTGAACGACAACTGGAACGAGTCGGTGAAGGTGATCCGCCTCGAGGTCGACCAGGCCAAGGCCCGCGCCCTGGGCGTGACCAGCCAGGCCATCGCGCAGGCGTCGAAGACGATGTTCAGCGGCACCACCGTGGGCCAGTACCGCGAGAACGACCTGCTGATCGACATCGTGCTGCGCCAGGCGCCCGACGAGCGCCAGGCCATCTCGGACATCGGCAATGCCTACATCCCGACGAGCTCGGGCCGCTCGATTCCGCTCACGCAGATCGCCAAGCCGGTGTTCACCTGGGAGCCGGGCGTGATGTGGCGCGAGAACCGCGACTACGCCATCACCGTGCAGGGCGACGTGATCGAAGGCCTGCAGGGCGCGACCGTCACGACCCAGCTGCTGCCGAAGCTGCGCGAGCTGGAGGCCGGCTGGGCCGCGGCCGGGCAGGGCGGCTACCGCGTCGAAGTGGCGGGCGCGGCCGAGGAAAGCAGCAAGGGCTCGGCCTCCATCGTGGCCGGCGTGCCGATCATGCTGTTCCTGGTGTTCACGTTGCTGATGCTGCAGCTGCACAGCTTCAGCCGTTCGCTGCTGGTGTTCATCACCGGTCCGATGGGCATTGCCGGCGTGGCTGGCGCGCTGCTGGTGCTGAACCGGCCGTTCGGCTTCGTCGCGCTGCTGGGCGTGATCGCGCTGATGGGCATGATCCAGCGCAACGCGGTGATCCTGATCGACCAGATCGAGATCGACCGCGCGGCGGGCGTGCCGGCGTGGGACGCGATCGTCGAGTCGGCGGTGCGGCGGCTGCGCCCGATCGTGCTGACGGCGGCGGCCGCGGTGCTGGCGATGATCCCGCTGTCGCGCAGCGTGTTCTGGGGGCCGATGGCGGTTGCAATCATGGGCGGGCTGATCGTGGCAACGGTGTTGACCCTGCTCGCGTTGCCTGCGATGTACGCCGCTGCATTCCGTGTGAAGCGAGAGCCGAAAGCGGTGCCGATTAGCGTCTAAAATAGAAAGCTGACCGATTTCAAGCGGATGGTCTTTGGCCCACGGCAACCCGTGGCGCAGAAAGCCCGTCCGCTTTTGCATTCACCTGAAAAGATTGGCATCGCGCGGGTGGCGAAATTGGTAGACGCACCAGGTTTAGGTCCTGACGTTCGCAAGAACGTGCCGGTTCGAGTCCGGCCCCGCGCACCAGCCCTCTGCAACGTAGCCCGTTCTATCGAGCAGTAAAAAGCCCCGTTTCGCAAGGAACGGGGCTTTTTCTTTTGCGCCGGTTCTTACCAGTCGTTGTCGCCGCCGCTGTTGTCGCTGCCGCTGTCGAAACTGCCGCCGCCGCTCGAGTCGTCCCAGGAACTCGTGTCCTTGATGCCGAAGTCGTTGTCGACGATGCGATCGGACTCAGGCGTGGTCGACGAAGGCCAGAGGCCGCGGCCCATTTCGGTGTTGCCGTTGTCGGTGATGCGGCTCGTGCCGTTGTCCCGGTTGTCGATCGTGTTGCTGTCACTGCCGTGCATCCAGTGGCGCACCGCTTCCTGCGCGACCATCGCGCCGACGCCCACCGCCGCACCCGTGGCAAGCGCCGATCCGAGGCCCATGCCGGGGCTGGCTGCGGGCGGTGGCGCGGGTGTCCAGTTGCCGCCGGGGCCATAGCTTCCGTAGCCAGCCGGAGCGCCCTGCATGCCTGGCATTCCTGGGCCCGGGCCGTACGACGGAGCGACCGGTGTCGCGGGCGGCGCGACACGGCGCCGGAAGGCGAGATACCCGACGACCAGCAGCCCCAAAAGGACGATGGGCGTCCAGGGCACGGAGCTCGTTCCGCGCTCGGTGACGCGCGGCGCAGGCGCGGCGGGTTCGCTCACGCGAGAGGGCGCGCTCCTGGTCTGCGGCGCCGGCTTGTCGAGCTTGTTCGTGAGCCGCTCGACGGCCTCGGGCTTGGCGAAATCGAGTTCGGGCGACAGCGTCTTCGCCTTCGCGAGCTCGCTTCTCGCGTCGTCGAGCTTGCCTTCGGCCGCGAGCAGTTCGGAGTGGACGAAGTGCGCCTTGGCGCTGCTCGGGTGGTCCTTCAGCACCTTCGCGATCATCGCGTCGGCGTCGGACATGCGGCCGCCGTTGGCGGCCTCGTAGATCTGCTGGATGGTCGGCTCTTTGGGAGCCGGCGCGTCGGTCTTGGCCTGCGCGAGCGATGGCATGCCGAATGCCACGGCAAGGGTGAAGGCGAGGGCGGCGAACATTCTCTGGAGCATGAGAGTCTTCCTGTGCGTTCCTGTGAAGGACGATGAATCGATGGTCACTCTACGAGCCGAATATTGGCCAAACCTGACCGCCGTTCGCGCCGCCTCCCACCCCCGTGAAAACCCGCTTTCCCGCCGGATTAGAATCCCGGGTTGCCCAGTTTTGCAGGCGGCACCAGCGTGCCTCCGCTTAAATCCCGCCAGCGCGTGTAAGTCCTTGATCTGTATTGATAAAAAAAGATGCAGGCCCCGCGCAACAGCCCCCTTACCAGGAAGACATCATGACCGTGACCGTTGAAACTCTCGAGAAGCTCGAACGCAAGATCACGCTGACCCTGCCGGTCGGCACCATCCAGTCCGAAGTCGATTCGCGCCTCAAGAAGCTCGCGCGCACCGTCAAGATGGACGGCTTCCGTCCCGGCAAGGTGCCGATGAACGTCGTGGCCCAGCGCTATGGCTACTCGGTGCACTACGAAGTCATGAACGACAAGGTCGGCGAGGCCTTCTCGCAAGCCGCGAACGAAGCCAAGCTGCGCGTCGCCGGCCAGCCCCGCATCACCGAGAAGGAAGACTCGCCCGAAGGCGAACTCGCCTTCGACGCAATCTTCGAAGTGTTCCCCGAAGTCAAGATCAACGACCTGTCGGGCGCCGAAGTCGAGAAGCTCTCGGCCGAAGTGGGCGAAGACGCCATCGACAAGACCCTGGACATCCTGCGCAAGCAGCGCCGTACCTTCGCCCAGCGCGCGCAAGACGCCGTGGCCCAAGACGGTGATCGCGTGACGGTCGACTTCGAAGGCAAGATCGACGGCGAGCCCTTCCAGGGCGGCAAGGCCGAAGACTTCCAGTTCATCGTCGGCGAAGGCCAGATGCTCAAGGAATTCGAAGACGCGGTGCGCGGCATGAAGTCCGGCGACAGCCGCACTTTCCCGCTGTCGTTCCCGGCCGACTACCACGGCAAGGACGTGGCCGGCAAGCAAGCCGACTTCCTCGTGACCGTGAAGAAGATCGAAGCCTCGCACCTGCCCGAAGTCAACGAACAGCTCGCCAAGTCGCTCGGCATTGCCGAAGCCACCGTGGAAGGCCTGCGCGCCGACATCAAGCGCAACCTCGAGCGCGAAGTGAAGTTCCGCCTGCTGGCCCGCAACAAGAACGCCGTGATGGACGCCCTGGTGGCCAACGCCGAACTCGACCTGCCGAACGCCAGCGTGCAAGCCGAAGTGAACCGCATGGTCGAAGGCGCCCGTGCCGAGCTGAAGCAGCGCGGCATCAAGGATGCCGACAAGGCTCCGATTCCCGACGAAGTGTTCCGTCCGCAAGCCGAGCGCCGCGTGCGCCTGGGCCTGGTGGTGGCCGAACTGGTGCGTGCCAACAACCTGCAGGCCAAGCCCGAGCAGATCAAGGCCCACATCGACGAACTGGCCGCCAGCTACGAAAAGCCGGCCGACGTGGTGCGCTGGTACTTCAGCGACAACAACCGCCTGGCCGAAGTCGAAGCCGTCGTCATCGAGAACAACGTGACCGACTTCGTCCTGGGCAAGGCCAAGGTCAACGAGAAGTCGGTGTCGTTCGACGAACTGATGGCGCAGCAGCAAGGCTGATCTTCGCCGCCGCCCGCTACGCCAATGGGGCTTGTGCTTTGCGGCACGAGCCCCATTTCACTCAGGCGTACAGTTCACAAGTAGCGAACGATTTCATTTTCCGGAGAGCATATTCATGAGCGCACAGGAAATCCAAGGCCTCGGCATGGTCCCGATGGTCATCGAGCAATCGGGCCGCGGCGAGCGGTCTTATGACATCTACTCGCGGCTCCTCAAGGAGCGCATCATTTTCCTGGTGGGCGAGGTCAACGACCAGACGGCCAATCTCGTGGTGGCGCAGCTGCTGTTCCTCGAGAGCGAGAACCCGGACAAGGACATCTCCTTCTACATCAACTCCCCGGGCGGCAGCGTGAGCGCCGGCATGGCGATCTACGACACCATGCAGTTCATCAAGCCGGACGTGTCGACCATGTGCCTGGGCTTCGCGGCCAGCATGGGCGCCTTCCTGCTGGCGGCCGGCGAGAAGGGCAAGCGCTTCTCGCTGCCCAACTCGAAGATCATGATCCACCAGGTGCTGGGCGGCGCACGCGGCCAGGCCACCGACATCGAGATCCATGCGCGCGACATCCTGCGCACCAAGGACCAGATGAACCGCATCCTGGCCGAGCGCACCGGCCAGCCGCTGGAAAAGGTCAAGACCGACACCGAGCGTGACTATTTCCTCACGGCCGACGAGGCCAAGGACTACGGTCTGGTCGACCAGGTCGTCGCCAAGCGCGGTTGAAGGCCGGCGCCGGCGGCGCCAAATGGCAGAAACGGCGTTTTCCACACGGGAAACGCCGTTTTTGTTTAGTTATCATTGTCCCTACCCTGTAACGAGGCATCTGTCCATGGCCGAAAAAAAAGGCTCTTCCAGCGAAAAAACGCTTTATTGCTCGTTCTGCGGCAAGAGCCAGCATGAGGTCAAGAAGCTGATCGCGGGCCCTTCGGTCTTCATCTGCGACGAGTGCATCGACCTTTGCAACGAGATCATCCGCGACGAACTGCCCGCGGGTGAAGAGGCGCGCGAGGCACGCAGCGACCTGCCGACGCCGCTGGAGATCAAGACCAACCTCGACAACTACGTGATCGGCCAGGAGCCGGCCAAGCGCATGCTGTCGGTGGCGGTCTACAACCACTACAAGCGCCTGCGCCACAAGGAAAAGGCCAAGGGCGACGACGTGGAGCTCAGCAAGAGCAACATCCTGCTGATCGGCCCCACGGGCTCGGGCAAGACGCTGCTGGCGCAAACGCTGGCGCGCATGCTTGACGTGCCGTTCGTGATGGCCGACGCCACCACGCTGACCGAAGCCGGCTACGTGGGCGAAGACGTCGAGAACATCATCCAGAAGCTGCTGCAGAGCTGCAACTACGAGGTCGAGCGCGCCCAGCGCGGCATCGTCTACATCGACGAAATCGACAAGATCTCGCGCAAGTCCGACAACCCCTCGATCACCCGCGACGTGTCGGGCGAGGGCGTGCAGCAGGCCTTGCTGAAGCTCATTGAAGGCACCATGGCCAGCGTGCCGCCGCAGGGCGGGCGCAAGCACCCGAATCAAGACTTCCTGCAGATCGACACGACCAACATCCTGTTCATCTGCGGCGGCGCGTTCGCCGGCCTCGAAAAGGTCATCGAAAACCGCACCGAGGCCTCGGGCATCGGCTTCGGCGCCGCTGTCAAGAGCAAGGCCCAGCGCAGCATCACCGAGGTGTTCCGCGAAGTCGAACCCGAAGACCTGATCAAGTTCGGCCTGATCCCCGAACTCGTGGGCCGCATGCCCGTGGTCGCGTCGCTCGCCGAACTCAGCGAAGACGCGCTGGTCCAGATCCTGACCGAGCCCAAGAACGCCGTGGTCAAGCAGTTCACCAAGCTGTTGCAGATGGAAGGCGTTGACCTCGAGATCCGCCCGGCGGCGCTCAAGGCGATCGCGCGCAAGGCCCTGGCCCGCAAGACCGGCGCGCGCGGCCTGCGCTCGATCCTTGAACAGTCGCTGATCGACACCATGTTCGAATTGCCGAACGCGACCAATGTCGACAAGGTGGTGGTCGAGGAATCGACCATCGACGAAAACAAGCCCCCGCTGCTCGTGTACCGCGAGGCGGCGAAAAAGGCTTAAAGCCAAAGACGCGAAGGATCTGCATGTCTGGCCACACACCCCTGCCTCCCGAAGCCCTCGACCTGCCGCTGCTGCCGCTGCGGGACGTCGTGGTGTTTCCCCACATGGTGATCCCGCTCTTCGTGGGCCGCCCCAAGAGCATCAAGGCGCTGGAGCTGGCCATGGAGGCGGAGCGCCGCATCATGCTGGTGGCCCAGAAGGCCGCCGCCAAGGACGAGCCCTCGGTAGAGGACATGTTCGAGGTCGGCTGCGTCTCGACCATCCTGCAGATGCTCAAGCTGCCCGACGGCACGGTGAAGGTGCTGGTCGAGGGCCAGCAGCGCGCCCGCGTGAACCGCATCGATGACGGCGAGACCCATTTCTCGGCCAACGTGACGCCTGTCGAGGCGGTCGAAGGCGGCGAGAAGGGCACCGAGGTCGAGGCGCTGCGCCGCGCCGTGATGCAGCAGTTCGACCAGTACGTCAAGCTGAACAAGAAGATTCCGCCCGAGATCCTGACCTCGATCTCGAGCATCGACGATCCGGGCCGCCTGGCGGACACCATCGCCGCGCACCTGCCGCTCAAGCTCGACAACAAGCAGGCCGTGCTGGACCTCGACGACGTCAAGGCCCGCCTGGAAAACCTGTTCGGCCAGCTCGAGCGCGAAGTCGACATCCTGAACGTCGACAAGAAGATCCGCGGCCGCGTGAAGCGCCAGATGGAGAAGAACCAGCGCGACTTCTACCTCAACGAGCAGGTCAAGGCCATCCAGAAGGAGCTCGGCGAAGGCGAAGAGGGCGCGGACATCGAGGAGATCGAGAAGAAGATCAAGCTCGCGAAGATGTCCAAGGAAGGCCTGAAGAAGGCCGAGGGCGAGCTCAAGAAGCTCAAGCTCATGTCGCCCATGTCGGCCGAGGCCACCGTGGTGCGCAACTACATCGACGTGCTGATCGGCCTGCCCTGGAGCAAGAAGACCAAGATCAAGCACGACCTGGCCAACGCGGAGGCGGTGCTCAATGCCGACCACTACGGCCTCGAGAAGGTCAAGGACCGCATCCTCGAATATCTCGCGGTGCAGCAACGTGTCGACAAGGTCAAGGCACCGATCCTGTGCCTCGTCGGACCTCCGGGCGTGGGCAAGACCTCGCTGGGGCAGTCGATCGCCAAGGCGACCGGCCGCAAGTACACCCGCATGGCGCTGGGCGGCATGCGCGACGAAGCCGAGATCCGCGGCCACCGCCGCACCTACATCGGCGCGCTGCCGGGTAAGGTGCTGCAGGGGCTGAGCAAGATCGGCACGCGCAATCCGCTGTTCCTGCTCGACGAGATCGACAAGCTGGGCACGGACTTCCGCGGCGACCCGTCGAGCGCGCTGCTCGAGGTGCTCGACCCCGAGCAGAACCACACCTTCGGCGACCACTACGTGGAAGTCGACTTCGATCTGAGCGACGTGATGTTCGTCGCCACCTCGAATTCGATGAACATTCCGCCGGCGCTGCTGGACCGCATGGAAGTCATCCGCCTCTCGGGCTACACCGAGGACGAGAAGACCAACATCGCGATCAAGTACCTGCTGCCCAAGCAGATGAAGAACAACGGCGTGAAGGACGAAGAACTCTTCGTCACCGAAGAGGCCGTGCGCGACATCGTGCGCTACTACACGCGTGAAGCGGGTGTGCGTTCGCTCGAGCGCGAGCTGTCCAAGATCTGCCGCAAGGTGGTGAAGGGGCTGCTGCTCAAGCAGCTCACGCCGAAGGTCACGGTCGACGGCGCGAACCTCAACGAGTTCCTGGGCGTGCGCAAGTACAGCTTCGGCCTCGCGGAAAAGCAGAACCAGGTCGGCCAGGTGGTCGGCCTTGCATGGACCGAAGTCGGCGGCGACCTGCTGACGATCGAGGCCGTGACCATGCCCGGCAAGGGCGTGATCAGCCGCACCGGTTCGCTGGGCGACGTGATGAAGGAGTCGGTCGAGGCCGCACGCACCGTGGTGCGCAGCCGCTCGCGCCGCCTGGGCATCAAGGACGAAGTGTTCGAGAAGCGCGACATCCACATCCACGTGCCCGACGGCGCCACGCCGAAGGACGGCCCGAGCGCGGGCGCGGCAATGACGACGGCCTTCGTGTCGGCGCTCACGGGCATTCCCGTGCGCAGCGACGTCGCGATGACCGGCGAGATCACGTTGCGCGGCGAGGTGACGGCCATCGGCGGCCTGAAGGAAAAGCTGCTGGCCGCGCTGCGCGGCGGCATCAAGACCGTGCTGATCCCGGAAGAGAACGCCAAGGACCTGCAGGACATTCCCGAGAACGTGAAGAACGGCCTCGAGATCGTTCCCGTGAAGTGGATCGACAAGGTGCTCGAGATCGCTCTCGAGAAGATGCCTGAAGAATTGTCCGACGAAGAAGTGGCCGCATCGGCTGCTGCAGTGGCCGAACTGGCCAAGCAGCGTGCTGCGGCGCCGGCTTCCGGAGGCTCCGTCAAACATTGATCGATCGATTGATCGCAAAACTTTCAGAGTCCAGAAATATTGGTATATAATTCGAGGCTCGAAACGCGGGAATAGCTCAGTTGGTAGAGCGCAACCTTGCCAAGGTTGAGGTCGAGAGTTCGAGACTCTTTTCCCGCTCCAGTTTTGAAAAAGGGAAGCTCCAGCTTCCCTTTTTTTCGCTAGGTCGATTTCGTTTTTCTGCGTGGCGCGATAGCAAAGCGGTTATGCAACGGATTGCAAATCCGTCTAGCCCGGTTCGACTCCGGGTCGCGCCTCCACCCTCTCGTTCAACTCGATTCGACCCCGACCACCAAGCCCCGCCAACCAACGTTGCCGGGGCTTGTTTTGTTTGGGTTATCTTCGATGTTCAACCTGACGCCCGGATGGTGAAATTGGTAGACACATCGGACTTAAAATCCGCCGCTTCCTTAATCGGGGCATACGGGTTCGACCCCCGTTCCGGGTACCACATTTACAAGGGAGCATTCGATGCCTCGCTACAACGCTCCATTTGAGATCCATGTGCACGGCGATGTGCCGTTGCGCGCGGACGTGAGCTTCGACCAGATCCAGGAGGCGCTCAAGCCCCTGTGGAAGTACGCCGGCGCCAAGTCGCTGGCCGACGGCGCCACCAGCACCTACGAAGAAGAGCCGGGCATCCGCTTCGAGCAGAAGGACCACATGCTCCAGATCTGCTGGACGGTGCCGGGCGACGAAGACTTCCGCCAGGCGCTCGACGAGATGTGCATGGGCCTGAACGAGCTGTCGGACCGCGGCGCGGCCATCGAGGTCACGTTCTACGACACCGACTTCGACGAGGAAGAGGGCGACCCCGAAGAAGAGTCGCGCGACGACTTCCTGATGCTGTTCGTCGGCCCCAATCCGGCAGCCATCATGCAGGTGCAGCGCGACCTGCTGGTGGAAGACGTCGTAAACCTCATGGAACGCCACTTCGACGGTGCCGAACTGGGTGGGGTCGTTTCCGAGATCGATCGCCTCTTCAGCGACCGTTTTGACGCCTTGGTGAACTCGCTGGAAATCGGCAAGCGCCCGCGCGGCACGGGCGGCCCCGGCAGCGGGGGCAGCGGCGGTGGACACGGCGGCGGGCGCCGTCCGCGCCACCTGCACTGAGCAACAGCAGAAGAAAAAGAAAAAAGAAACTTCAGGGTGCTTGCCGCAGCAGCGACTTCGGCACCTTGAAGCGCTCGCCGTCATAGCGCAGCGTCACTGTGCTGAACTTCGCGGGCAGCGCCTTCTCCACGCACCCCTGGTCTTCCTCTTCCTGCGCGCGGCTTTGCACCAGCGTGCGCGACAGCTGCAGGTCGGCAAAGCCGTTGCTCGTCGTCTTGCCGACCGACAGCATCGTGCGCAGCTTCTCGAAGTGGCCGGTGCAGGTCGAGTCCCATCCCCCGTTGTCGTGGTCGAGCTCGACCTCCTGCAGCACCTGGCGGAACTGCTTGCCGTGCTGCACGTACAGGCGCACGGTCTCGCTCGCCAGCGGGCTGCCGGGGGCGCTGGTGCCCCGGTAGCGCACGCGCACGCCGAAGGCGCGGGCGTCGGACGCCAGCACGTAGCGCGAGGTGTCGATGCGGATGTCCTGGATCGAGGTGGTGGCGTCCTCGTCGAGTGCCTCGGGCTGGAAGAGCCGGCCAATCACGGTGTCGCGTTCAGTGTTGCCGTTGTCGGGGCGCTGGATCAGCAGCAGCTCCAGGTCGAAGACCTTGGCGCCGTTATCGGTGGTCTCGCGCGGCAGCGGCAACACGACGATGCTGCGCCCCGGAAAAGCCGGCCAGACCTTGCAGGCCGCGAGCCGCTCGTCGAGCGGTCGCTTGGGGTGCAGCTTGGCGTGCATGCGTTCGGCCAAACCGCTCTCGCAGGCCGCATGACTCAGGCCGGCGGCCAGCAGAAGGCTCAGGAAGAGGGCAGCGTGGCGAATCTGGGAACGCATGGAAGTCGTGGAGTCCGATCAGGCTGAAGCGGCGGTGGTGCCGGTGGCAAGCCCGAGCCAGCGCGCCGCGGCGGCTTCGAGCACGGCAACATTGCCGCTGCTTTCGAGGCGCAGCCCGCCGGTGGTGCCGCTGCCCGCGAGCCGGCCGGCCGAAGCCAGCAGGCGCCGCGTCTGCTGCGCGACGGGCACACCGGTATCGATGAAGCGCAGCGTGGCCGGGGCATGCCGGCGCAGCTCGTCCTTCACGAGCGGGTAGTGGGTGCAACCAAGCACCACCGTGTCGACCTGCGTCGGCCCATCGCCGAAAGGCCCGGCCTCACGCATGTAGCGCTCGCACAGCGCCGCAATGCCGGCGGCATCGAAGCCTTCGATGGCCTTCACCAGCCCGTCGCAGGGCACCGGCCGCACCTCGGCCGACCCGGCGAACGAGGCGCGCAGGGCCGCGTACTTGGCGCTGGCCAGCGTGCCGCGCGTGGCCATCACCGAGATGTGCCCCGTGCGGCTGGCTGCCACGGCGGGCTTGAGACCAGGCTCCAGCCCGACGATCGGCAGGTCGGGATGCTCGGCGCGCATCAGGTGGATGGCGGCGGTCGTGGCCGTGTTGCACGCCACGACCAGTGCCTTGATGCCGTGCTCGCGCCGCAGGTGTTCGACCACCGCGCGCGAGCGCTCGATCACGTAGGCGTCTCCGCGCTCGCCGTAGGGCGCATAGGCCGTGTCGGCGAAGTACACGAAGTTCTCGTGCGGCAACTCGGCCCTCAGCGCGGCCAGCACGCTGAGGCCGCCCACGCCGCTGTCGAAGACGCCTATCGGGTTCAACTCAGGCTTCTTCCATCATGATGGTCTTGAATTCGCCGCTGGCGATGCGCTTTTGCCACTCGGCCGGGCCGGTGATGTGCGCGCTGGTGCCGCCGGCGTCGACCGCCACCGTCACGGGCATGTCGACCACGTCGAATTCGTAGATGGCTTCCATGCCCAGGTCCTCGAAGCCCACCACCTTGGCGGTCTTGATGGCCTTGCTGACCAGGTAGGCGGCGCCGCCCACGGCCATGAGGTAGGCGCTCTTGTGCTTCTTGATGGCCTCGATGGCGACCGGGCCGCGCTCGGCCTTGCCGATCATCGCGATCAGGCCGGTTTCGGCCAGCATCATTTCGGTGAAGCCGTCCATGCGCGTGGCGGTGGTCGGGCCTGCGGGACCCACGGCCTCGTCGCCTACCGGGTCGACCGGGCCGACGTAGTAGATGACGCGGTTGGTGAAGTCCACCGGCAGCTTCTCGCCCTTGGCCAGCATGCCCTGGATGCGCTTGTGAGCGGCGTCGCGGCCGGTGAGCATCTTGCCGTTCAGCAGGATCGTGTCGCCCGGCTTCCAGCTTGCCACTTCGGCGGGCGTGAGCTTGTCGAGGTCGACGCGCTTGCTCTTCTTTTCGTCGGGGGCCCAGTTCACGTCGGGCCACAGGTCGAGCGAGGGCGCCTCGAGGTACACGGGGCCGCTGCCGTCCATCGTGAAGTGCGCGTGGCGCGTGGCCGCGCAGTTGGGGATCATGGCCACGGGCTTGCTCGCCGCGTGCGTGGGGTACATCTGGATCTTGACGTCGAGCACGGTGGCCAGGCCGCCCAGGCCCTGCGCGCCGATGCCCAGCGCGTTGACCTTCTCGTACAGCTCGACGCGCAGCGCCTCGACCTTGCTCAGCTCGGCGCCCGAGTTCTTCTTGGCCAGCAGCTCGTGCATGTCGAGGTCGTCCATCAGGCTTTCCTTGGCCATCAGCGCGGCCTTCTCGGCGGTGCCGCCGATGCCGATGCCCAGCATGCCCGGGGGGCACCAGCCGGCGCCCATGGTCGGCACGGTCTTGAGCACCCAGTCGACCACGCTGTCGCCGGGGTTCAGCATGACCAGCTTGCTCTTGTTCTCGCTGCCGCCGCCCTTGGCGGCCACGGTGACCTCGAGCTTGTCGCCCGGAACGATCTCCGTGAAGATGACCGCGGGCGTGTTGTCCTTGGTGTTCTTGCGGTCGAACTGCGGGTCGGCCACCACCGAGGCGCGCAGCGTGTTGTCGGGGTGGTTGTAGCCGCGGCGCACGCCTTCGTTGATGGCGTCGTCCAGGCTGCCGGTGAAGCCGCCCCAGCGCACGTCCATGCCCACCTTGAGGAACACGTTGACGATGCCGGTGTCCTGGCAGATCGGGCGCTGGCCCGTGGCGCTCATCTTGCTGTTGGTCAGGATCTGCGCGATGGCGTCCTTGGCCGCGGGGCTCTGCTCGCGCTCGTAGGCGCGGGCCAGGTGGGCGATGTAGTCGGCGGGGTGGTAGTAGCTGATGTACTGCAGCGCGGCGCTGATCGATTCGATCAGGTCGGCCTGCTGGATCGTGGTCGTCATGGTGGGGGGCTTTTTTAGGAATGTGAAAACGCCCCCCGATTATCTCAGCCCATCGCCTAGGGAGCCGCCGCGGCCCGCGCCTGGGCGATCCACCCGTCGAACAGCTCCTGGTGCGCCTTGATCCACCCGTCGGTGTGCCGTTCCACGTCCTGCTGCGTGTTCGCGCCCTGGCTCATGCGCAGGTTCTGCGCGTTGATGTCGCTGATCGGCAGCTTCATGACCTCGAACAGCTTGCCCGCGGCCGGGTTCTTCTCGACGAAGGCCCGGTTGGCCACGATCTGCTCCTGGTTGGCCTGGAAGCCGTAGTTCTTGCCGTTCGGCAACTGGGTGTCGACGTTGCCGGCGTCGCCCTGCGACGAAGAGAAGGGCACCTGCAGCCACACCACGTCCGCCCCCGGGCGCAGCACGGCGCTGACCCAGTAGGGCGTCCACGTGTAGTACAGCACCGGCTTTTCCTGCTTGAAGCGGGCGATGGTGTCGGCCATCAGCGCGGCGTAGCTGCCTTGCTTGTGGGTGACGGTGTCGCGCAGCTGGTAGGCCGTCAGGTGGTTCTCGATGGCCAGCTCGCAGCCCCAGCCGGGGTTGCAGCCCGTGAGGTCGGCCTTGCCGTCGCCGTCCGCGTCGAACAGCTTGGCGATGGCCGGGTCCTTCAGCTGGGCGATGCTGGTGATGCCGTATTGCTCGGCCGTCTTGCGGTCGATCAGGTAGCCCTGCACCGCGCCGTCGGAGTACACGCCCTTGCGCCACAGCTTGGCATCGCCGCCGCTGTTCTTGTAGAAGTCGGCATGCAGCAGGCTCCAGTGGTTGGTCATGAAAGTGGCGTCGCCGTTGGCGATGGCCAGGTGCTCGGTGGCGGGCTCCAGGTCTTTCATGGGCTCGACGGTGTAGCCGAGCTTCTCGAGCGCGCGCATCACCAGCAGCGTCTGGAAGGCCTCCTCGGCCAGCGAGCTTTTCAGCGGCAGCACGGTCACGCCCTTGCCGGGCAGGTCGTTGCCCGTGGCCAGGGCCGTGGCGCCGCAGGCCACGAAGGCCAGGGCCAGCAGGCCGCGTGCGATGAGACTGGTTTTCTTCGTCATGCGTTGGTGTCCTCCGTTCATTGCGCCTGGGTCGACAGGGCAGGCACCGGCTCGCCAGCGGCGCGGCTCGGCGCCACCGCGCGTTGCAGCATGCGCAGCGCGAAGCCCACCGGCCCGGTGTGCCACCAGCGGCGGCCGCCGGCACGGCGCGACTTGCCCATGGCCTGCGTCAGGCGGTCCAGCGAGATCGCCAGCAGCACGATGCCCAGGCCGCCAACGGTGGCCAGGCCCATGTCGAGCCGGCCGATGCCGCGCAGCACCATCTGGCCGAGGCCGCCCACGGCGATCATCGAGGCGATCACCACCATCGACAGCGACAGCATCAACGCCTGGTTGATGCCCGCCATGATCGACGGCATGGCCAGCGGCAGCTGCACTTTCACCAGCATCTGCCAGGGCGAGGCGCCGTAGGCGCGCGCGGCCTCGATGAGGTCAGGCCGCACCTGGCGCAGGCCGAGGTTGGTCAGGCGCACCAGCGGGGCCAGCGCGAAGATGATCGTGACGATCACGCCCGGTACGTTGCCGATGCCGAACAGCATCACCACCGGTACCAGGTACACGAAGGCGGGCGTGGTCTGCATGGCGTCGAGCACCGGCCGCATGATCCGCTGCGCCCGGTCGCTGCTGGCCAGCAGCACGCCCAGCGGCAGACCGATGACCATGCAGAACACCAGCGAGGTCAGCACCAGCGACAGCGTCACCATCGCCTCGGGCCAGATGCCCAGCATGGCCACCAGCAGCAGCGCCACGGTGGTGCCGATGGCCAGCGCGCGGCCCGCGAACTGCCAGGCGAACAGGCCGATCAGCGCGATCATCGCCAGCGTGGGCAGGCCGGTCAGCAGGCTCTGCACCGAATTGAGCGTGCTGTCGATGGGCAGGCGCACGGTCTGGAAGAAGGGGCGGAAGTGCTCGACCACCCAGCCCAGGCCCTGGTTGATCCAGGACTCGATGGGCAGCGAGCCGTCCCACAGGCGGTGCAGCTGGAAGCCGCCGGTGGCGGCATCGGCCTGGCCGGCCATCTGGTGCGCTGTGTGGGCGGGGGCGTCGAGCCAGGCGCTGGTCGACGCGGGGTCGGGCGCGGCGGACATCGCTTCCCACGGATCGACCGGCGCAGGCATCGGCGCGGGCGTCGCGAGCGTGGAGGCAGCGTCGTTAAGGGGCGCGAGTTCGGAGGGCAGTGTGGTGTCGTTCATCTGGAGGTCCTTCGAAATCGGTCAGGCCACTGCTGCTGCGGCGGCGGGTTGCTGTTGCGGCTGGTGCGTGGGGTCGATCGGCGGCGTGTCGCGGTCGAGGAACTTCAGCAACGTCGTCTTGCTGATGGCGCCGCAGAAGCGGCCGTCGGCGGCCACCACAGGCACCGCGCACGGCGCCTGGCCCACCTGGCCGAAGAGGCCGGCCACGGGCGCGTCGGCCTCGATCACGCCCAGGTCGCTGAGAAACGCGTGCCGCAGGCCCAGCGGGCCCGAATGGCCGTCCAGCGCCGCGCGCAGGGTGTCGGCCGACACGGTGCCCAGGTAACGCTTGTTCGGGCTGGTCACGTAGGCGAAGTCGCGGTCCTGGTCTTCCAGCTGCTTGAGCGCCGCGCGCGCGCCGCGCTCGGGGTGCTCGCTGACCACGGTGAGCTGCTTGCGCGCGATGTCGCCGGCCTTGAACACGGCCGCCGCGTCCACGCCGCGCACGAAGCTGCGCACGTAGTCGTTGGCGGGGCTGCGCAGGATCTCGTCGGGCGTGCCGACCTGGATCACCTGGCCGTCCTTCATGATCGCGATGCGGTCGCCGATGCGCATGGCTTCGTCGAGGTCGTGCGAAATGAAGACGATGGTGCGGCGCTGCTCCTGCTGCAGGCGCAGCAGCTCCGACTGCATCTCGGTGCGGATGATCGGGTCGAGCGCCGAGAAGGCTTCGTCCATCAGCAGGATCGACGGGTCCGAGGCCAGCGCCCGCGCCAGGCCCACGCGCTGCTGCATGCCGCCGGAAAGCTCGTCAGGGTAGCTGGCGCCCCAGCCCGCCAGGCCCACCTGCGCCAGTGCCTTGTCGGCCTGCGCGAGGCGCTCCTTCTTGCCCGTGCCCGAGAGCTCGAGGCCGAAGGCGGTGTTCTCGCGCACCGTCATGTGCGGCATCAGCGCGAACGACTGGAACACCATGCTGATGTCCTTGCGGCGCAGCGCGCGCAGGCGGGCGTCGGAGTGTTCGTTGATGTCGGCGCCGTCGATCACGATGCGGCCCGCGGTCGGCTCGATCAGCCGGTTCAAGAGGCGCACCAGCGTCGACTTGCCCGAACCCGAGAGCCCCATGATGACGAAGATTTCTCCGGCCTGGATTTCGAAAGTGGCGTCGAACACGCCGATCGACTGGCCGGTGCGGGCCAGGATTTCTTTCTTGGACAGACCTTGCCGGACCAGCTCCAGTGCTTGCTCGGGCTCGTCGCCGAACACCTTGAAGACATGGTCGATGAGAATTCCTTTGGCCATACGTCGGGGCTCCTTTCGTGTGAAGGGTTGACAGATCGCCGCCCCCGAAAGGACGACGCGACCACGCCCCCAGCCCATTCGATGGACTGCCGACAGGCACTGAAGACGACTTGGCGACGAAACCAGTGCCCGCCGGATGCTTCATTCGCAGAGCGGCGGGCCTGGTCGAGGGGCGCCGCCTGGATGAGCTTGGCGTGGCAATGGGGACGGAAAGATCCGTCCGGTTTGCCGGGCTTGGCCCGGCGGGGGACCTTGCACCGCGACGGGATTCGGTGATCCGCGAGTAGTGAAGGCTTGACCGACGCTGTCATCATCATGACTTGTCGGTCGTCAGAAGACGTTAATCATAACTTTTTGACATGATGAGGTCAAGGCGCGGGAGGTATCAGCCTGTCAGCGGCAGCGCAATAGCCTCGTCAGATGAGAGCCACTCTTATTGGCGCGATACTGTGCATCGCGCCGGAAAGCGGCGCGCTTTTTCTTGAATGCGGAGCTTTTTCTCATGACGACTTCCCCCAAGACCCGTGCCGAGCGCGACACCTTCGGACCGATCGACGTGCCGGCCGACAAGCTGTGGGGCGCGCAAACGCAGCGCTCGCTGCAGAACTTCGACATCTCCGGCGAGCAGCAGCCGCGCGAAATCATCAAGGCGCTGGCGCAGGTGAAGCGCGCGTCGGCCGTGGTCAACCATGCGCTGGGCCTGCAGGACGAGAAAAAGACCGGCGCCATCGTGGCCGCGGCCGACGAAGTCATCGCCGGCAAGCACCCGGGCGAGTTCCCGCTGGTGGTCTGGCAGACCGGCTCGGGCACCCAGACCAACATGAACGTCAACGAAGTGCTGGCCAACCGCGCGAGCGAGCTGCTCGGCGGCGAACGCGGCGAAGGCCGCCTCGTGCACCCGAACGACGACGTGAACCGCAGCCAGTCGAGCAACGACGTGTTCCCGACCGCGATGCACGTGGCCGCCGTGGAAGCCATCACCCACAAGCTGCTGCCCGCCATCGCCAAGCTGCGCGGCACGCTGGAGCAGAAGTCGAAGGACTTCGCGGACATCGTGAAGATCGGCCGCACCCACCTGCAGGACGCCACGCCCCTCACGCTGGGCCAGGAGTTCTCCGGCTACGTGGCGCAACTGGCGAATGGCGAGGCGCATGTGCGCGCCGCGCTGCCGCACCTGAGCGAACTGGCGCTGGGCGGCACGGCCGTCGGCACCGGTCTCAACGCGCCCAAGGGCTACGCGGAGCAGGTGGCGGCCGAGCTGGCGAAGATCACAGGCCTGCCGTTCGTGACCGCGCCGAACAAGTTCGAAGCCATGGCCAGCGTCGACGCGCTGGTGCATGCCCACGGCGCGCTGAAGACGCTGGCCGCCAGCATGAACAAGATCGCCAACGACGTGCGCTGGCTCGCCAGCGGCCCGCGCAGCGGCATCGGCGAACTGAGCATCCCCGAGAACGAGCCGGGCTCGTCGATCATGCCGGGCAAGGTCAACCCGACGCAGAGCGAGGCGGTCACGATGCTGGCCGCGCAGGTGTTTGGCAACGACGTGGCCATCAACATCGGCGGCGCGTCGGGCAACTTCGAGCTGAACGTGTTCCGCCCGATGGTGGCGCACAACTTCCTGCAGAGCGTGCGCCTGCTGGCCGACGGCATGGTGAGCTTCAACGACCACTGCGCGGTGGGCATCGAGCCGAACCGCGAACGCATCACCGAGCTGGTGCAGCGTTCGCTGATGCTGGTGACGGCGCTGAACACGCACATCGGCTACGACAAGTCGGCCTACATCGCCAAGAAGGCGCACAAGGAAGGCACGAGCCTGCGCGAAGCCGCCATCGCGTCGGGCCACCTCACGGCCGAGCAGTTCGATGCATGGGTGGTGCCGGAGAACATGACCGGCCGTTGATTCGCCAGTCGGCACCATGAAAAAAGGACCCTCGCGGGTCCTTTTTCATTTTCAATAACCGGTGGTGTAGCGCTGACGGGGGTGAGAGGGCTTTTCCAGCTCGTCGATGAACGCGATCGCGTAGTCCGCGAAGGTGATCCAGCTGCGGCCTTCGGCGCTTACCAGCAGGTCGTCCTTGCCCAGGCGGAACTTGCCGGTGCGCTCGCCTTCGACGAATTCGGCGGAGGGCGACAGGAAGGTCCAGTCGAGATCCTTTTCGCTGCGCAGGGTGTCGAGGAACACGCCGCCGGCCGAGGCCTCGGCGCGGTAGGCGTCCGGGAAGTTGGGCGTGTCGATCACCTTCAGGCCGGGCGCCGCGAACAGGCTGCCGGCGCCGCCGACCACCAGCAGGCGCTTCACGCCGGCACGCTTCGTCGGCTCGATGATGGCCGCGGGCGGCACGGTGGCGAAGTGCGCGGCGCTGAACACGGCGTCGTGGCCGGCCAGGGCCTTCTCGAGGGCGGCGCCGTCGAGCACGTCGAGGTCGACGGCCTTCACGCTGGCGCGGCCGGCCAGCTTGGCGCTGGCCTTGCGGGCGATGGCGGTGACGGTGTGGCCGCGGCGCAGCGCCTCTTCGAGAAGCTGGCTGCCGGCGCGCCCGGTGGCGCCGATGATGGCGATGTGGCTCATGGTGATCTCCAGAAAGTGGATGGGATGAACCGCATCTTAGGTTTCTGCTTTCGAAAGAAATACCTCGATTTGCGCGCTTGTTTATTCCTAAAATCGTGCAAATGGATCGATTGAATGCAATGCGGGTGTTCGTCAACGTGGTCGATTCGGGCAGCCTTTCCGCTGCCGCCGACAAGCTCGACCTGTCCCGTCCGGTGGTCACGCGCTACGTGGCCGAACTGGAGCAGTGGACCGGCGCGCGCCTGCTGCATCGCACGACGCGCCGGCTGAGCCTCACGGCGGCTGGCGAAGAGCTGCTGCCGCGTTGCCGCCAAGTGCTGGAACTCACGGGCGACATGCAGGCCGCGGTGCGGCACCCGGCCGAGGCGCCGCGCGGGCAGCTGCGCATCACGGCCAGCACGTCGTTCGCGCAAGCGCAGCTGGCCGGGGCGGTGGCCGACTATGTGCGGCTCTATCCGGGCGTGGCGGTCGACCTGGTGCTGCTCGACCGGTCGGTCAACCTGGTGGACGAGCGCATCGACCTCGCGATTCGGGTGGCTGCGGAAATCGACCCCAACCTCATCGCCCGGCGGCTTACCGACTGCCGCTCGGTGGTGTGCGCCTCACCGGGCTACCTGAAGGAGCAGGGCAGGCCGCTGCGGGTGGAAGAGTTGGCCCAGCGCAATTGCCTCACGCATTCCTACTTCGGGCGCAGCCTGTGGAACTTCACGCGCAAGGAAGACGGGGAGCCGGTGTCGGTGGCCGTGGGCGGCAACGTGTCGACCAACGATGCGGCCAGCCTGATGTACCTGGCGCGGGCCGGGGCGGGCATCGCGATGCTGCCGACCTACCTCACGTCGGAGCTGCTGCAGAAGGGGGAACTGGTGCGGCTCTTTACCGATTTCGAGCCGCAGGTGGTGGGCATGTACGCGGTGTATGCCTCGCGCAAGCACATGCCGGCCACGCTGCGCACGATGCTCGACTTTCTGGCCGCGCGCTTTACTGAAGTGCCTGCGTGGGACGCGCCGCACGCAGGCTAGGGGCAGGGCTCAGTGGCGGTCGTCGCCGTGCGGCGCCGACGAGGTCATGAGCTTGTCGGTGTAGGCGATGGCCATGGCCGAGAACAGGAACGCGATGTGGATCACCGTCTGCGCGATGAGCACGCGGTCGGTGTAGTTGTCGGCGTTGATGAAGGTCTTCAGCAGGTGGATCGAGCTGATGCCGATGATGGCCGTGGCCAGCTTCACCTTGAGCACCGATGCGTTCACGTGGCTGAGCCACTCGGGCTGGTCGCGGTGGCCTTCGAGGTCCATGCGGCTCACGAAGGTCTCGTAGCCGCCCACGATCACCATGATCAGCAGGTTGGAGATCATGACCACGTCGATCAGCGCCAGCACCACCAGCATGATCACCGTCTCGTTCAGCGTGCCGACCGGTGCGGTGGTCTTGTAGCCGATGCTGGTGATCAGCGCCTGCAGGGCTTCCTTGCTGCCGAAGGCTGCTTCCACGAGGTGCAGCAGCTCGACCAGGAAATGCACCACGTACACCGCCTGCGCCACGATCAGGCCCAGGTACAGCGGCAATTGCAGCCAGCGGCTCGCGAAAATCAGCTTGGGCAGCGGCCGAAGCGGCGAACCACGGCGCGGTACGGGCGGGTTCCGGGTGTCGAAGGGATCGGGAGCGGACATCGGGAGGGCGGTTGTTTTGGACGGGGGATTCTAGGGGTGTCCCCGTGTCGCACTCGTGATAACCCCGCGAACTAACATCGGGCAGTCACCGACCCGTCAGTGACCCGTAAGTGGGCACGCCGACATTACGGCCGCATCCATCCAGGAGACATAGAGCATGAGCAGCGCATCGAAGAACATTGAATCCGTCCTGGTCGAGAACCGCGTGTTCCCGCCCGACGCCCGCGCCACCGAAGGCGCCCGTATTTCCGGCATGGCCGCCTACGAGGCCCTGTGCAAGGAAGCCGAACAGGACTTCGACGGTTTCTGGACCCGCCTGGCCAAGGGCAACCTGCAGTGGACCAAGCCGTTCACCAAGACGCTCGACGAGTCGAACGCACCGTTCTACCAATGGTTCGGCGACGGCGAACTCAACGCCAGCGCCAACTGCCTCGACAGGCACGTCGGCACCCCGGTCGAGAACAAGACCGCCATCGTCTTCGAGGCCGACGACGGCACCGTCACCAACGTCACCTACAAGGAACTGCTGGCCCGCGTGAGCCAGTTCGCCAATGCGCTGAAGGCGCAGGGCATCAAGAAGGGCGACCGCGTCATCATCTACATGCCGATGACCGTGGAGGGCGTGATCGCCATGCAGGCCTGCGCGCGCATCGGCGCCACCCACAGCGTGGTGTTCGGCGGCTTCTCGGCCAAGGCGCTGCAGGAGCGCATCATCGACGCGGGCGCGGTGGCGGTCATCACGGCCAACTACCAGCTGCGCGGCGGCAAGGAACTGCCGCTGAAGGCCATCGTGGACGACGGCATCGCGCTGGGCGGCTGCGAGTCGATCAAGACCGTGTTCGTATATGAGCGCACGCCCACCGCCTGGACGCGCGTCGAAGGCCGCGACAAGACCTTCGACGAAGCGCTCAAGGGCCAGAGCACCGAGTGCGCGCCCGTGCCGGTGAATGCCGAGCATCCGCTGTTCATCCTCTACACCTCGGGCTCCACCGGCAAGCCCAAGGGCGTGCAGCACGCCACCGGCGGCTACCTGCTGTGGGCCAAGCTCACGATGGACTGGACCTTCGACATCAAGCCCGAAGACGTGTTCTGGTGCACCGCCGACATCGGCTGGATCACCGGCCACACCTACGTCGCCTACGGCCCGCTCGCGGCCGGCGCCACGCAGGTGGTGTTCGAAGGCATCCCGACCTTCCCGCACGCGGGCCGCTTCTGGCAGATGATCGAGAAGCACAAGGTCAGCGTGTTCTACACGGCGCCCACCGCCATCCGCTCGCTCATCAAGGCGGCCGAGGGCGACGAGAAAGTGCACCCGAAGAACTGGGACCTCACCAGCCTGCGCATCCTCGGTTCGGTCGGCGAGCCGATCAATCCGGAGGCGTGGATGTGGTACCACCGCCATATCGGCGGCGAGCGCTGCCCGATCGTCGACACCTTCTGGCAGACCGAGACCGGTGGCCACGTCATCACGCCGCTGCCGGGCGCCACGCCGCTGGTGCCGGGCTCGTGCACGCTGCCGCTGCCGGGCATCATGGCCGCCATCGTCGACGAGACGGGTAAAGATTTGCCCAACGGCGCGGGCGGCATGCTGGTCATCAAGCGGCCCTGGCCCTCGATGATCCGCACCATCTGGAACGACCCCGAGCGCTTCAAGAAGAGCTACTTCCCCGAGGAAATGGGCGGCACCATCTACCTGGCCGGCGACGGCGCGGTGCGCAGCGCCGACCGCGGCTACTTCCGCATCACCGGCCGCATCGACGACGTGCTCAATGTGTCGGGCCACCGCCTGGGCACGATGGAAATCGAATCGGCGCTGGTGTCCAAGACCGACCTCGTGGCCGAAGCCGCCGTGGTGGGCCGACCCGACGACGTGACCGGCGAGGCGGTGTGCGCCTTCGTCGTGCTCAAGCGCGGCCGCCCGACCGGTGATGAAGCCAAGCAGATTGCCAACGAGCTGCGCAACTGGGTCGCCAAGGAAATCGGCCCCATCGCCAAGCCCAAGGACATCCGCTTCGGCGACAACCTGCCCAAGACGCGCAGCGGCAAGATCATGCGCCGCCTGCTGCGCAGCATCGCCAAGGGCGAGGCCATCACGCAGGACACTTCGACGCTGGAGAACCCGGCCATCCTGGAACAGCTGGCCGAGAAGCTCTGACGGCTGTAGGACGTGGCCCCCTGTGGGGCCATAAGCCCGTGGACGGCCTCCGGCTGGGGTAAAACCGTCGGAATGACCGTGCGCCTCGACGCGCACGGCTGTTTCCGATGTGTTCGATCTTTCCGAAGGAGGCCCCCATGGGCGTGAGATCTGCTTTTCTTTTTGTCATCGTGCTGCTCATCGCGGCACTCGCCGCGTTGAACTGGGGCACGCTGTCCGCGCCCACCGACGTGTGGCTGGGCTTCATGACCGTGTCGGCGCCGCTGGGGCTGATCATGCTGGGCCTCACGGTGGTGCTGGCGGCCTTCTTCCTCGTGTACGTGCTGTACCTGCACAGCTCCGTGCTGATCGACACCAAGCGCCACACGAAGGAAATGCAGGCTCAGCGCGATCTGGCCGACAAGGCCGAAGCGTCGCGCTTTACCGAGCTGCGCAATTTCCTGGAAGCGCAGGAGAACAAGCACATGGCGCAGAACGCCGACCGGCAGACCGCGCTGCTGGCGCGTCTGGATCAGCTGGAGACGTCGGTCCGGTTGCGCTCCGACCAGACCGACAACACGGTGGCCGCGCACATCGGCCAGCTCGAAGACCGCATCGAGCGCCGGCCGCTGTCGCCGGTCGTGATGCCGGCCGACATCAACCCGCAGGGTTGAGCGAAAAGGCGCTTTCTTTTTTACTTACTTCGTCTGCAGCACCCAGGTGGCGAGCTTCTTCGCATCGGCTTCGCTGACCTGGTTGTTGGCCGGCATCGGCACCGGCCCCCAGACGCCGGAGCCGCCCTTCATGATCTTGCTGGCGAGCTTGTCGACCGCGCCCTTGTCGTCTTTGTACTTCGCGGCCACGTCCTTGAACGACGGCCCGAGCACCTTGCGCTCGACCGCATGACAGCTCATGCAGTTCTTCGAGGTGGCCAGCGCCAGGTCGGCGAAGGCGGGCGCGGCGAGTACGCCAAGGCCGAGACCCAGGGCTGCCGTCATCAAGACTCTTTTCATGGGGATCTATTTCGTAAGGGCTGAGTTACATTCGGCTCAACGCGATTGTAGGTAGCGCCGTGCACGGCGTCCCTCAGCGTTGCCAATACAACCTCAAGGGATTCGCGATGTGGTTTCTGGCATTGGGCCTGCTCGGCCTGGCCCTGAAGTATCTCGAAGTCGGCATGGTCGCCGGCTGGAGCTGGTGGATCGTGCTGTCGCCGTTTGCCATGGCCCTCGCGTGGTGGGCATGGGCCGATTCGTCGGGCTATACCAAGCGCAAGATCATGGAGCGGGAAGACCAGCGCAAGCAGGCGCGCATCGACCGCCAGAAAACCAACATGGGCGTCAAGACCACCAACGCTCAGCGCCGGAAGTAGGGCTCGCCCCCAGGCTGCGCGGCACTTCGTGTCCGCTTCGCCTTCCCCCTACCGGGGGCAACACCTGAGGCCCGGCAAAGCCGGTTCCTCGGTGTTTCTTGCAATACCTGCCCTGGTCAGAATTTGTCGAGGACTGCGCCTGAGCTGGCGCTCGAGGCATTGAACGCGAACTTCGCCTGCACGCCGCGCGTGTAGCGCGGTGCCGGTGCCTTCCAGCCTTCGCGGCGCTTGGCGATCTCGGCTTCGGGCACGTTCAGCTCGAGCTTGAGTTCATGCGCGTCGATGGTGATCGAGTCGCCCTCGTTCACGAAGGCGATGGTGCCGCCCGCGGCGGCTTCGGGTGCCACGTGGCCCACCACCATGCCCCAGGTGCCGCCGGAGAAGCGGCCGTCGGTGATCAGGCCCACGCTTTCGCCGAGGCCCGCGCCGATCAGCGCGCCGGTGGGCGCCAGCATCTCGGGCATGCCGGGGCCGCCCTTGGGGCCGAGGTAGCGCAGCACCATCACGTCGCCGGCCTTGATCTTGCCGTCCAGAATCGCCTTGAGCGCCGACTGCTCGTCGTCGAACACGCGGGCCGGGCCGGTGATGACCGGGTTCTTCAGGCCGGTGATCTTGGCCACGGCGCCTTCGGGCGACAGGTTGCCCTTCAGGATGGCCAGGTGGCCTTCGTCGTACATCGGCTTGTCGATCGGGCGGATCACGTCCTGGTCGGCGCGCGGCACGTCCGGCACGTCCTTGAGCACTTCCTCGATCGTCTGGCCGGAGATGGTGATGCAGTCGCCGTGCAGCAGGCCTGCCTTCAGCAGCACCTTCATCACTTGCGGAATGCCGCCGGCCTGGTGCAGGTCGACCGCGAGGTACTTGCCCGAGGGCTTCAGGTCGCAGATGACCGGCACCTTCTTGCGCATGCGCTCGAAGTCGTCGATGGTCCACTCCACGCCGGCCGCGTGCGCGATGGCCAGGAAGTGCAGCACCGCGTTGGTCGAGCCGCCGGTGGCCATGATGACCGCTACCGCGTTCTCGATGGCCTTCTTGGTCACGATGTCGCGCGGCTTCAGGTCTTTCTTGATCGCCTCGATCAGCACCTTGGCCGACTCCTTGGCCGAGTTGGCCTTTTCGTCGTGCGGGTTGGCCATGGTCGACGAGTAGGGCAGCGAGATGCCCAGCGCCTCGAAGGCGCTCGACATGGTGTTGGCGGTGTACATGCCGCCGCACGAACCGGTGCCGGGAATGGCGCGCTTCTCGATCTCGAGCAGGTCTTCGTCGCTCATGTTGCCGGCGGCGTTCTGGCCCACGGCTTCGAACACGCTCACGATGTTCAGGTCCTGGCCCTTGTAGCGGCCCGGAAGAATGGTGCCGCCGTACACGTAGATGGCCGGCACGTTGGCGCGCAGCATGCCCATCAGGCCGCCGGGCATGTTCTTGTCGCAGCCGCCGACCACCAGCACGCCGTCCATCCACTGGCCGCCCACGCAGGTCTCGATGCAGTCGGAAATGACTTCGCGGCTGACCAGCGAGTACTTCATGCCTTCGGTGCCCATGGCCATGCCGTCGGAGATGGTGGGGGTGCCGAACACCTGCGCGTTGCCGCCGGCTTCCTCGATGCCCGCGATGGCCGCGTCAGCCAGCTTCTGCAGGCCCGAGTTGCAGGGCGTGATGGTGCTGTGGCCGTTGGCGACGCCGACCATCGGCTTCTTGAAGTCGCTTTCCTCGTAGCCCATGGCGTAGAACATGGAGCGGTTGGGGGCGCGGCTCTTGCCTTCGACGATGTTGGCGCTGCGGCGGTTGATCTGGATCGGTTTGGTGTCCATGGTGTCTCTTCTGTCGTGGGGGAGATCGGGGAGCCCAAGTATCGGACTTCTGATTGATTGCTTCCAATCCATTTTCAAGCATGGATTGATATGCTCAGCATATGAATGAAGCCCTCATCGACCTGCGGGCCTGGCGCCAGTTCGTGGCCGTGGCCGAAGAACTGCATTTCGGCCGCGCCGCGCTGCGCCTGCACATGACGCAGCCGCCGGTGACCCAGGCCATCGCCCAGCTCGAAAAAGCGCTGGGCGTGGTGCTGTTCGACCGCACCCGCCGCCGCGTGGCGCTCACCCCGGCCGGCGAGGCGCTGCTGCCCGACGTGCGCGAACTGCTGGCCCGCGCCCAGGCGCTGCCGGCACGTGCCCGCGCGGCGGCGGCGGGGCAGGTGGGCCGGGTGCGAATCGCCTTCGTCTCGACGGTCGGCTTCGAGCGGCTGCCGGCCTGGGTGCGCGAGTTTCGCGTGCTGTGCCCAGAGGTGGCGCTGGAGCTGGTCGAGGCCACCGGCGACGTGCAGCTCGAAGCCTTCGCGCGCGGCGAGATCGATGCCGGGCTGATGCTGCACTCGCCCGGCGCCGCGCCACCGGGGCTCGCGAGGCTGGCGGTGTCCGAGGAGCCGCTGGTGCTCGCGCTGCCCGAGCGGCATGCGCTGGCGCAAACACCCAGGCTGCTGATGTCCGAGGTGCTGGCCGAACCGCTGGTGATCTTTCCGCGCCGCATCGTGCCTTCGCTGCACGACGCGATCTTCGGCCTGTACCACGCGGCGGGGCGCGTGCCGCAGCTGGGACAGGAGGCGATCCAGATGCAGACCATCGTCAACCTCGTCTCCGGCGGCATCGGCGTGGCCTGGGTGCCCGAGAGCGTCACGCAGTTCCGGCGCGCGGGTGTCGTGTACCGACGTGCCGAGGAATTCGCGCCGGCCGCGCGGCGGCGCAATGCGCCGGTGCTGCCGGCCTGCGAAACAAGCCTGGTGTGGCCCGAGGAGGCGGCCAATCCGGCGCTCGCGCGCTTCATCGCGTTCGTGCGGGAGCGCGGCGGAACTGCCCCTGATGACGCCCAAGAAGAAAGAAGCGCCGTATGAAATTTGCTCCGTTCCTCCGCTGCCTGGCCGGCGCGGTGCTCGTGTTCCATGCCGTGAGCGGCAGCGCGGAGCCATCCGCTGTTCCCCAGTTCAAGGACTACCCGGCCGACGCGCCCTACACCGGCCCCAACAAACCGCTGCTGCTCGACAGCGAGTTCGCCCGGCTCTACCGCACCCGGCTGCGCGAGGCGATCGCCCAAGGCAAACCGGATTTCGCGGGGCGCTACATCGTCACGCGCTGGGGCTGCGGTTCGGGTGGCTGCAATGTCGGCGCGGTGGTCGACGCCTCCACCGGCCGTGCCACGCCCATGCCCGGCGCGTTGATGAGCGTCTATCCGCTGAAGCCGCAGTTCGAGAAGGAAGACGGCCAGGAACTCATCTACCGCAAGTCCAGCCGGCTGCTGGTGCAGGCCGGCGACACGGACAACGCGAACAGCTCCGGCACGGACGTGGTCGAGTTCTACGAGTTCAGCAACGGCAAGTTCAACTTCATCAAGAGCATGCCTTACGGCCGAGCCGCCAGCACGCGGCCCTGACGCGGTCTGCGCGGGCGGGCGGGGGCGGCCTTCGCGGGCGGGTCGAGCGAGTCGGTCAGCAGCGCCTCGAGCCAACCGGCAAAGGCCTGCATGCGGCGCGACAGGTTGCGCCGGTGCGGGTACACCAGTTGCACCGGCAGCGGCTCGGCGCGCGCGTCGGGCAGCACCTCGACCAGCTCGCCGGCCGCGAGATGCTCGCGCACGTCGTACGCCGGGATCTGAATCAACCCCAGCCCGGCCAGCGCGCAGGCGATGTAGGTCTCGGCATTGTTCGCCGCCACCTGGCTGCGCATGCGCAGCGACGCGGTTTCGCTGTTCTCCCGCCATTCCCAGGGGGCTGCGCGCCCGCTGGTGGCCGATGCGTAGTTGACGGCCAGGTGCCGTGTCAGGTCCGCGGGCGCGCGCGGCGTGCCGTGGCGCGCGAGGTAGGCCGGGCTCGCGCAGTTGACGAGCGTGAAGTGCCCGAGCGGCCGCGCCACCAGGCTGCTGCTGGCCAGCGGGCCCACGCGCAGCGCGCAATCGACGCCTTCGAGTACCAGGTCGACCGCGCGGTCGCTGGAGCCCAGCTCCAGCTCGATGCCGGGATGCCGCTCGAAGAAGCCCGGCAGCGCCGGCGCGATCAGCCGCCGCGCGATGCGGCTGGGCACGTCGACCTTGAGCCGTCCGCTCACCTGGCCGTCGGCGGGCAGGAACTGCTGCTCGATGTCTTCCATGTCGGCCACCAGGGCGCGGGCCCGCTCCAGCATCACCTCGCCGTCGGGCGTGAGGCCGACGCGGCGCGTGGTCCGGTGCAGCAGGCGCGAGCCGAGCCGCGTCTCGAGTTGCTGCACGGCGGTGGAGACGGTGGCGCGCGGCAGGCCCAGCCGGTCGGCGGCGCGCGTGAAGCTGCCGGTTTCGGCCACGCGCATGAAAACCTGGAGGAGGTCGATTCGGTCCATTGTTCGCGGATTTTCGAACAGTCTAGCTTTGGATGAGCGATTTATCTGTGAAGGAGCGATCAATAGACTGAAGCCTCCTGTCACTCGTCAACAATCAACCAAGGGATCACGCCATGTCCGCACGCACGCTCAAGAACAAGGTCGCCGTCATTGCCGGTGGCGGCAAGAACCTCGGCGCTCTCATCGGCCACCTGCTGGTCGACGGGGGTGCCCGCGGCATCGCCATCCACTACAACAGCGACGCCTCGCGCGCCGAGGCCGAAGCGACCGCATCCGCCCTCAAGGCCAAGGGCGCCGACACGCTGCTGGTGCAGGGCGATCTCTCGGTGGTCGACAACAACGCCAGTCTGTTCGACCAGGCCGTGAAGCATTTCGGGCAGGTCGACATTGCCGTCAACACCGCCGGCGTCGTCATCAAGAAGCCGATCCTGGACGTCACCGAGGCCGACTACGACAAGAGCTTCGACGCCAACGCCAAGGCCGCCTTCTTCTTCATCCAGCAGGCTGGCCGCACGCTGGCCGACGGCGGCAGCATCGTCACGCTGGTGAGTTCGCTGCTTGCGGCCTACACGCCGTTCTATGCGATCTACCCGGGCTCGAAGGCGGCGGTGGAACACTTCACGCGCGCCGCCTCCAAGGAATTCGGCGAGCGCGGCATCTCGGTCAACGCCATCGGCCCCGGCCCCATGGACACGCCGTTCTTCTACGGCCAGGAAAGCAAGGAGGCCGTGGCGTACCACAGCAGCGCGGCGGCGCTCAGCAAGTTCTCGAAGAAGGGCCTGACCGACATCGAGGACATCGCGCCCATCGTGCGCTTCCTCGTCACCGAAGGCTGGTGGATCACCGGCCAGACCATCTTCGCCAACGGCGGCTACACCACGCGCTGATCCGGCAGGATGCCGCCAGGAGGATCGACGACATGCACACGGTCATGGTGATGGGCGGCGGCTTCGCGCTGCTGGTGGTGTTCCTGCTGGCGGGGCGCTTCATGGGCGACGGCTCCGCGCTGGCCCTGGCCACGGCGGCCAAGTGGTTCATTCCGGCCTGGTTCGTCGGCGCCGGCATCAACATGGCCGTGGGCGTGATCAAGGCGGGGTATTCGGTGGCCGAGGAACTGCCGATCTTCCTGCTGATATTCGCCGTGCCGGCGGTGGTCGCGGGGCTGCTCTGGTGGAAGTTCGGTCGGTAGCTTCGGGCCGAATATCCCCGTCCCGGCCTCGACATTCGGCCGGGGCACAATCTGCGGATGCTCATGTATCCGCAGATCAATCCCATCGCCCTGCAACTGGGGCCAGTGGCCATCCACTGGTACGGCCTGACCTACCTGGCCGCCTTTGCGCTGTTCTATTTTCTCGGCACGCGCCGACTGCGACATGAGCCGTACCGCTCGCTGGTGGGCGCGGGCGCATGGCAGCGCAAGGACATCGAGGACATACTTTTCCTTGGCGTGATGGGCGTCATCGTTGGCGGGCGGCTCGGCTACTGCCTGTTCTACAAGCCCGAGTTCTATCTCACGCATCCGCTCGAAATTCTGTACGTGTGGCAGGGCGGCATGAGCTTCCACGGCGGCCTGCTCGGCGTGATCGGCGCAATGGTGTGGTTCTCGCACTCGCGCGCGCGGCCGTTCTGGCAGGTGATGGACTTCGTCGCGCCCTGCGTGCCGACCGGCCTTGCCGCCGGCCGGGTGGGCAACTTCATCAACGGCGAACTCTGGGGCCGCTTCAGCAGCCCCGACCTGCCCTGGGGCATGGTGTTTCCGCAGAGCGGCTCGATGCTGCCGCGCCATCCGTCGCAGGTCTACCAGTTCCTGCTCGAAGGGCTGTTGCTGTTCGCGATCATGTGGATCTACGCGCGCAAGGAACGCAAGCAGGGGCAGGTGGCCTCCGTGTTCCTCATCGGCTACGGCGCGCTGCGCTTCATTGCCGAGTACTTCCGCGAGCCAGACGACTTCCTGGGCCTGCGGGCGCTCAGCCTGAGCCAGGGCCAATGGCTCAGCGTGCCGATGGTCATTGCCGGCATTGCACTGTGGTTCTGGTTCGGCCGCGGCGGCAAGACGGCCGCCACCGCGCGCGCTTGATCCGGAAGTTCGCAGGGTAAGTCCCAGCCGCGCAGCGGATGCGCGGTCTTGCGCCGCCTCGCGTGCAAGCTCAGAATTACGCGTAATTACAGGAAATTACGCGGTCCGATCCATGCGCCTGGTCCCCAACTCCCTGCACGACGAAGTCGCCGCCACGCTGCGCGAGCAGATCTTCGACGGCACCCTGGCGCCCGGCAGCTTCGTGGACGAGATCGCGCTGTGCGAGCGGCTCTCCATTTCGCGCACGCCGCTGCGCGAGGCGCTCAAGGTGCTCACCGCCGAAGGCCTGCTTCGGCACGAGCCGCGCCGCGGCTGCTTCGTGAGGGAAGTGACGGAGCGCGACCTCGACGAGATCTTCCCGGTCATCGCGCTGCTCGAAGGCCGCTGCGCCTACGAAGCCGCCCGCAACGCCAGCGACGCCGAGCTGCACGAGCTCGACGCGCTGCACGAGCGGCTGGTGCGCCATGCCAAGGCGCGCCGCATCAACGACTACTACGCCACCAACCACCTCATTCACGAGGCGATCATCACGCTCGCCGACAACAAGTGGCTGGCCCAGGTGATCGGCGACCTGCGCAAGATACTGAAGCTCGCGCGCCTGCAGCAGCTGCATGCGCCCGGGCGGCTGGAGCAGAGCCTTTCCGAGCATCTGGCCGTGTTCGCGGCCCTGAAGGCACGCGACAGCGAAGGCGCCGACGCCGCCATGCGCACCCACATGCTGCGCCAGCGCGAGGCACTGCGCGAAGTGATGCGCCACCAGAAATCCAGGGTGATGTCGTGACCATCCCCTCAAGCATTGGAGCTTCCAGATGAGTGCGACCGAATGGTTCCAGGCCCGGCTGCGGTCCGGCGAAGGCTCGAAGGTGCCGGTGGCGCTGGAGAGCACCGCCAGGAGCGCGCCGAAAAACGCCCCCAAGCCCAGCGCGCGTTCCACCGCCGAGCGCCTGCAGGTCACGCTGCGCAAGGCCGACGAGGCCCTGTCGCCGCGCGCCCTGCGCCGCGTGCTGGCCGAACTGCAGGCAGTGATCGATCCGCGCGTGAGCGAGGTCGAGGGCGGGCGCCGCGCCCATGCCATTGCCGTGGCTTACGCCGCCGCCAAGCCCGAGGAGCGCCGCGACTACTGGGCGCTCATGAGCGAGCATTTCGCCGCCGACGCGCAAAAGCTCAAGACCGCCCGCGACCAGCATCAGGCAGCGGTCGGCACGCCCGACGAAGGTCAGGCCGAACTGCGTCTGCGCCGCGCGCTGGTGTCGCCGCGCATGCGCCTCCTGCAGCGCTTCGCGGTCGAGCCCGAGGGCATGCGCTTTCTGGTCGACCTGCGCGCCGACCTGCTGCCGTGCCTGAAAGCCGACAAGCGCCTGATAGCGCTCGACGCCGAGCTGGAGCACCTGTTCTCCACCTGGTTCGACGTGGCCTTCCTGGAGCTGCGCCGCATCGACTGGGATTCGCCGGCCTCGTTGATCGAGAAGCTCATCCGCTACGAGGCGGTGCATGACATCAAGAGCTGGTCCGACGTGAAGAACCGGCTGGACGACAGCGACCGCCGCTGCTATGGCTTCTTCCATCCGCGCCTGCCCAACGAGCCGCTGATCTTCGTCGAGGTGGCGCTGGTCGACCGCATCAGCGACGGCATCACGCCGCTGCTCGACGAAGCCGCCGTGCCGGTGCTGCCGGCCAAGGCCACCACCGCCATCTTCTATTCGATCAGCAACACGCAGAACGGCCTGCGCGGCGTGAGCTTCGGCGACTCGCTCATCAAGCGCGTGGTCGAGACCCTGCAGGACGAACTGCCGCGCCTGAAGACCTTTGCCACGCTGTCGCCGATTCCGGGCTTTCGCACGTGGCTCGCAAAGAACGCCGCCGAGCTGCTGCCGCGGCTCGATGAAAAGCGCGAGGCCGAACTCGGCCGCCTCGTCGGCTCGCTGCCGCCCACCGCGGAGCGCCTGCTTGCCGCCGTGGACGCGGCCACCAGCTTCGAGCCCAAGTCGCCGCTGCGCCAATGGCTCATGCAGGCCGCCGCCGAATACCTGGGCCGCGCGCTGGTCGACGGCACGCCGGCCGACCCGGTGGCGCGCTTCCACCTGGGCAACGGCGCGCGCGTCGAGCGGCTCAACTGGGCGGGTGACCCTTCGCCCAAGGGGCAGAAGCAGTCGTACGGTCTGATGGTCAATTACCTCTACGACCTCAAGCGGCTGGACAAACATCGCACCTGGCTGGCGGACGGCAAGGTGGCAGTGTCGGGAGACATCGAAAGCCTGTTCTTCAAAAAAGGCTGAAGTCCGAAAGAGCGCAGCAACAGCAAGTGCCAGTGCCGGCGCAAGAAACGCCGGCGGCCGCATCGGGCGGCAAAATCCACAACGACAGGAGACGAGACAAATGAGCCACAACTTCCAACGCCGCGACGTCCTGCGCGCGGCCGCCGCCGGAGCAGCCGTGCTTTGCGGGGCCGCGCGCGCCGAGCCGGGCTGGCCCGCCAAGCCGGTGACGATGGTCGTGCCGTTCCCGGCGGGCGGCGGCACCGACGCATTCGCGCGGCCGTTGTCGGGCCAGTTCTCGCGGCTGACGAACCAGTCGCTCATCATCGACAACCGCGGCGGCGCCGGCGGCACGCTGGGCGCCAGCGTCGCATCGAAGGCGTCGGCCGACGGCTACTCGCTCTTCATGGGCGCGGTCCATCACGCAATCGCGCCTTCGGTCTACCCGAAGCTCGACTACGACATCGAGAAAGACTTCGTTCCGCTGATGCTGCTGGCCAACGTGCCGCAGGTGGTGGTGGTCAACCCGAAGCGGGTGCAGGCCACGACCATCAAGGAACTCATCGCGCTGGCCAAGCGCAGCCCCGGGCAGCTCAACTACGGCTCGGCGGGCGCGGGCACCTCGCACCACCTGGCGGGCGAACTGTTCAAGCTGCAGACCGGCACCTTCATCACCCACATTCCGTACCGCGGCGCGGGCCCGGCGCTGGCCGACCTGATCTCGGGCAACGTCGACCTCATGTTCGACGGCCTCGGTTCCTCGGCGCAATACATCAAGAGCGGCCGCATCAAGGCGCTGATGGTGGCCGGCACCAAGCGCAACCCCGCGTTCCCCGACGTACCATGCGCGGCCGAAGTCGGCCTGCCCGACTACACCGTCACCACCTGGTACGGCCTGTGGGCGCCCAGGCGCACCCCGGCCGATGTGCAGCCGCAGATCATCGATGAAATGAAGAAAGTGCTCGCAAGCGACGACATCAAGAACATCTGGGCCCAGAACGGCTCGGAGATCCCGACCCTCACCGGCGCCGCCTACGGCAGCTTCGTGAATTCCGAAATCAAGCGATGGGCGACGGTGGTGAAGGCCTCGGGCGCGAAGATCGAATGAGCATCGGCGAGCAGCAAGGCAGCCAGGTTTCGTTGCGCCGGGAAGGCGCGATCGCTTTCGTCACGCTCTCGAACTCGGGGCGGCTCAATGCGATGACGCGCGCCATGTGGCGCACGCTGCGCGCCGTGTTCGACGACCTGCGTGAGAACGACGAAGGCAACGGCGGCCTGCGCTGCGTCGTCGTGCACGGGGAGGGCGGGGCCTTCTGCGCGGGCGGCGACATTTCCGAATACCCGTCGTTCCGCTTCGAAGAACCCAGCCTGCGCGAATTCCACGAGAACGAGGTGTGGGCCGCGCTGCAGGCCATGCTCGATTGCCCGCTGCCGCTGGTCGCGCAGATCGAAGGCGCCTGCATGGGCGCGGGCATCGAGATCGCGAGCTGCTGCGACATCCGGCTGGCGGGTGCGTCCGCGAAGTTCGGCGCGCCTATTGCCAAGCTGGGCTTTCCGATGGCGCCGCGCGAGGCCGCGCTGGTGCACGGTGCCATCGGCGATGTGCTCGCGCGCGACATGCTGCTGGCCGCCGGCGTGCATGGCGCGCAGCGGCTGTACGACGCGGGCTTCCTGCTGAGCGTGCTGCCCGACAACGAAGTTGCCGCCGCCGCGCGCGACCACGCCACGCGCATCGCGGCGCTCGCGCCACAGACCGCGCGCCTGCACAAGAAAACTTTCTCCGCGCTGCGTGCCGGCGCGCCCTCGGCCCACAGCCTCTTGGCCACGGCCTATGACTATGCCGACTCCCCCGAGCATCGCGAAGGCATCGACGCCTTCCTTGCCAAGCGCAAACCGAATTTCTGAAGTAGTACCTGCCTGATGAAGAAGACCGACAACGCCAACCTGTTCGCCGCCTTGCGCGCGGCCTTTCCCGCCGACCTCGACGCCATCGCCGTCGAGACAGACAGCGGCCTGTTCTATTCGTGGCGCGACGTCGAACGCGCCAGCGCCATGATCGCCAACCTGCTCGAGGCCCTGGGGCTCGAGAAGGGCGCGCGCATCGCGGTGCAGGTGGAGAAGTCGGTCGAGGCGATGCTGCTGTACCTCGCCACCTTGCGCGCCGGCTACGTGTTCCTGCCGCTGAACACCGCCTACCAGAGCGCCGAGATCGAATACTTCATCGGCAATGCAGAGCCGGCCGTGGTGGTGTGTACCAGCCGCAATGCGTCGTGGGTCGCTCCCATTGCCACCGCGGCGGGCACGAAGCACGTCTTCACGCTGGACGACGACCGCACCGGCACGCTGCTGGAGGTGGCCGCGCAATGCAGCGACCGGCACACGCCGGCGCGGCGCAAGGCCGACGACATGGCCGCCATCCTTTACACCAGCGGCACCACCGGCCGCAGCAAGGGCGCGATGCTGTCGCACGGCAACCTGCTGTCGAACGCCGAGGTGCTGAAGGACTACTGGGGCTGGACCGAAGGCGACGTGCTGATCCACGCGCTGCCCATCTTCCACGTGCACGGCCTCTTCGTGGCGCTGCACGGTGCGCTGCTCAACGGCAGCAAGATGCTGTGGTTCTCCAAGTTCGATCCGAAGCGCATCGTGCAGAAGCTGCCCGAGGCCACGGTGTTCATGGGCGTGCCCACGCTGTACGTGCGGCTGCTGGCGGAGCCGGGCCTCACGCGCGAGGCGGTGCGCAACATGCGGCTGTTCATCGCGGGCTCGGCGCCGCTGTTGATCGAGACCTTCGAGGAATGGCGCGAGCGCACCGGCCACACCATCTTGGAGCGCTACGGCATGAGCGAGACCGCCATGCTCACCTCCAACCCCTACAACCCCGCGCAGGGCGAGCGCCGCGGCGGCACCGTCGGCTTCGCGCTGCCGGGCGTGCAACTGCGCGTGCGCGACGACAGCGGCCGCGACTGCACCACCGACGAGATCGGCAACATCGAAGTCAGCGGCCCCAACGTGTTCTCGGGCTACTGGCGCATGCCCGAGAAGACGAAGGAAGAGTTCACCGCCGACGGCTTCTTCAAGACCGGCGACGTGGGCAAGATCGACGGCCTGGGCTACATCACCATCGTCGGGCGCAGCAAGGACCTGATCATCAGCGGCGGCTACAACGTGTACCCGGCCGAGATCGAGGGCTACATCAACGAAATGGCCGGCGTGGCCGAAAGCGCAGTGGTCGGCGTGCCGCACCCCGACTTCGGCGAGGTGGGCGTGGCCATCGTCATTCCCAAGGCGGGCGCCTCGCTGGACGCCGACGCGATCGTGGCCGACCTGAAGTCCAAGCTCGCGAACTTCAAGATCCCGAAGCGCTGCTTCGTGGTGCCGGAGCTGCCGCGCAACACGATGGGCAAGGTGCAGAAGGCGCTGCTGCGCGCGGAGCACAAGGCCTTGTTCGCCGCCTAGGCGGCGGGCTCGGCCTTGGCGTCGGTGCGCTGGAACACGATGTCCGCCACCGCCGGTTCGAAGGGCGCGGCGATGCGGTCGATGCGGCCTTCGCGATCGTAGAGAAAGGTCAGCGCCAGCTCGTCGGGGTGGAACTCGGCGGGCCGGTGCGGCGTGTGGAACACGTCGTAGTGCCAGTGCGCGAGCGGGCCCGAGAAGGTGCGCCAGCGCCAGGCCAGGCCCTCGGCTTCCCGCGCAATCTCGATGCGTCCGTAGGCCGGGTGCGCATAGACGCCGACGTACTCGTCCAGCGCATGGCTGGGCTGCGTGTCCTTGCGACGTTTGTCTTCGCGGGTGGCGCGCTCTGATTTCTGCTGCTCTACGAACTCGCGGCGCTTCGGCTGGAGGCGCGCGAACCAGTCGACCGGTTCGCGGCCGCTCACGTGGTCGAGCACGGCGTAGGTCAGTATCGAGGTGACCGTGCTCGGTGCCCGGTTGGTCAGCACCACCACGGCGGTGCGGCGTTCGGGCACGACCGTCATCAGCGTGCCCCAGCCGAGCCATGAGCCCGAGTGCGCGTACGTGCGGTCGCCGCGGTAGTTCTCGCAGAACAGGCCGAAGCCGTAGTGCGAATCGCCGATCTCGGCGTGTTCCGACCGGCCCATGTGCACATGCGGCGTGCACATCTCGCGCAGCGATTTCGCCGACAGCAGTTGCGCGCCGTTCACCTTGCCTTCGTCCAGAAGGAAGCGCGCCCATTTCGCGATGTCGGCCAGCGAGACATTCATGCCGCCGCCGGCCGTGGTGCGAATGGGCCACAGCGGAGAAGGCACGCATTCGTCACCGACCATTGCATGCGGCCGCGCTGCGTTGTCCGCGGCTTCGAGCGCCTCGATGGTGAAGCCGAAGTCCTTGAAGCCCAACGGCTTCAGCAGCCGCTCGGTGGTGAAGTCTTCCCAGCGCTGGCCGCTGATGCGTTCCGTGACCATGCCGGCCACCATGTAGCCCAGGTTCGAGTACTGGAAGGTATCGCGCAGTTCGCGGCTTGGTGCGAGGTGGCGCAGCAGTGGCAGCATCTGCGCGCCGCCGAGGTCGCCGGGCATGTGCACCCAGTCGTGGCGCGGCAGGCCGCTGCGGTGGCACAGCAGGTCGCGCACGGTGAGGCGTTCGGTCGCGAGCGCGTCGTGCAGGCGGAACTCGGGAATCACCTCGCGCACCGGGCGGTTCCATTCGAGCCTGCCTTCGTCGATCAGCAGGCCGAGGCCCGCGGCGGTCAACGACTTGGTGATCGAGCACAGCAGGAACTGCGTCTCGGGCGTCACGGGCTCGGCACCGCGCATGTCGCGCACGCCGTAGCCCTTCTGGTGCACCAGCTCGCCGTCGCGCACCACCGCGAGCGCGAGGCCCGGAATCTTCCACTCGCGCATCGAGGCTTCGACCAGCCTCTCGAGATCGCTCCACATGTCGGGTCCTTGCCTCGGGAATAGGGCTGGGCATCCTAAGGCATCCGGCATCGAACAGAGTTCAGGCCAGCCCGTTCATCAGCCCGCTGCGCGCGTGGCAGTTGATGTATTCGTAGCTCTGCTCGTCGGCCTTCAGCACCGACACCTCGTGGTACACGCGCAGCTGCAGCTGGAAGTTCAGCGCCTGCACGTAGCGCATGAAGCTGCCGAAGATCGCGACGTGCGTCGGATGCGACTCGGCCCAGCGTTCCATGTCGGCCAGCGAGCGCCACCAGCTCAGGCCAAAGGACTTCTGCAGCGGCTTGCCGTGCGTGTCGAGGTTGTGCATGTAGCGGTTGCTGTAGCAGCCGATGCCCAGTCCCTGGTCGCGCAGGAAGTCCATGCCTTCGCGCAGCACCGGCTCCATGTCGTCGATGTAGAGCGTGCGCTCCTGGCCGGTGGTGTCGGTCCATTCCTGGCCGGAGCGGATCATCGCGATGTTCTCGTGGCCCGAGATTCGCACGCGCTGCCCCGGAGCCGGCGCACCGGCGATCACCGCGCGTGTGCCTGACGGCACCATGGCGTCGGTCTGCGAGAGTGGGATGCGGTCGCGCATCGATCCCCAGTAGCCGTGCTCCTGCAGCTCGCCGCTGATCTCGCCCATCACCACGCCGACCCCTTCGAAGCGATCGGGCGTGTTGAACATGGTCTCGAAGTGCGCGACGCGCGGCGAGGCAATTTCGCGAAAATAGCCGAGACCTTCTGATAGCCTTTCTTCCGAACGCCACCAGGCGTCGACCTGGGGCGTGGCGCTCCAGCGTGCATGGGCCGCGGCGTCACTCCAGTAGGCGATGGCGATCATGTTGTCGAAACCGTCGGCATCGACGTAGTGCGCCAGGTCGTGGTGGCCCGGGCCGTCGGGCAGGGCGAAGTCGCGCGCGATCCTCATCAGCGCGGCGCAGGCGCGGCCCTGCATGTCCGCGCCGCGCGACTGCACGCCGAAGTAGCCCATCACGACCTGCGTCGTCGTGGTCGGTGCGCGGGCCGACCATACGGGGTAGGGCGGCGTGTAGTCGTCTTCCACGCGGCGGTGGCGCGTGCGTGGGCACTTCAGGTGTTCGGCAATGGCGGATTCCATGGCGCGGTTCCTTGTCGGCTGGCGCTCAGGCCTCGACCGGCTCGGCCACGCTGGCCTCGGGCACCGGCGCAAGCACCACCACCACGGGCTCGCGGCGCGTCTTGTTCAGCAGCAGCTGCGTGGCGTCGGGGCGCGAGTAGTGGCCGCTCGGGTCGGCCGCGGCCTTGGCGAGCGAGATCATGCCCAGGTCGATGTCGGCGATGACCAGGCCTTCTTCGTCTTCGGCCAGGGGCGTGCCCAGCGGCGAACCGTCGGGTCCGTAGATGCGCGCATGGCCGCCGCCGACCCCCAGCATCTGCTGCTTGCCGGCGTCGGTGCACATCAGCTCGCTCATCGCCTTCGACACCGTGGCGCAGGGCGCTATCACGAAGCAGCTGCCCTCGGCCGCATACACCTGGCTCGCGGCGTTGTTGACCTCGTGGCCCAGCGCATAGGCGGCGCCGCGGTAGAGAGAGAAGCTCGGCCACGCGCCGCAGTGGATCTGCTCGTTCTGCGAATACATCGCGTACTTGCTCAACGGCTGCAGATGTTCCCAGCAGCACAGCGAGCCGATGTTGCCGATGGGCGTGGGCACCACGTGCAGGTCGGAGCCGTCGCCCTCGCCGAACACGGTGCGTTCCACGTGCGTGGGCTTGAGCTTGCGGCGGGTCTGCACGGTGTTGCCCTGGTCGTCGATCAAAGCCTGCGCGATGTAGAGGCTGCCCGCGGCCTTCTCGCTGTAGCCGAAGGACAGCCAGATCCTGTGCTTGCGCGCCGCGGCCTTCAGGCGCTCGAACTCGGGCGAGCCGACGACCAGCGAGTTGTCGTGGTAGCGCTGCACGAACTGCATGCCCCACGCCGGCGAGTCGAGCCAGATCCACCAGGGATAGCCCGGCACCCAGGTCTCGGGAAAGGCGATGAGCTGCACGCCCTGTTTGGCGGCCTGCGCCATCAGCTCGATGGTCTTGTCGATGGTGGCGTCGAGGTCGAGGAACACGGGCGCGGCCTGCACGGCGGCAACGCGCAGCTTGGGGTGGACGGTGGTCGGCATGGTGGGTCTCCAGGTGCAAGGAAGGTAAGGAATCGCAGGCCAAGCGCACCGGGTTTGCGCTGTGGCATACGGGTTGCTTGAAGCGTAAATTCGCGGCGCCGAAACGGCTTGACCCGGATTGGCGGCGTTCTTGTTCCAGCGTTGCATGCCCTGTTCTTGGCCTCCTGCAGGCCTTCCGAGGAATTCCGATGACCCAGTTGCTCAGCACCGACGCCGTCTCGCGCGACCAGCGGCTCGCCTACTGGACCGACATGATCTGCAACGTCTACGTGCAGCTCGAGTGCGACGCCGTGCAGCAGTCAGGCACGGGCAACTTCGAGGGCAGCATCCGCCAGCACACGCTGCCGAGCCTCGACATGTCGGTGGTCACCTCGGGCCCCCAGAAGGTGATGCGCACGCCGGGCCACATCGCGCATTCGAGCGACGACTATTTCCTCGTGAGCATCCAGGCGCGCGGCCAGGGCGTGGTGCGCCAGGACGGCCGCGACGCCGTGCTGTCGGCCGGCGACTTCGCGCTGTACGACAGTACGCGGCCCTACGAGCTGCTGTTCGAGGAGTCGTTCGAGCAGATCGTGCTCAAGCTGCCCGGCGACCGCCTGCGCGGCGAGTTGCGGGATACGGAGGCGCTGACGGCCACCACGGTGTCGGGCCGCGAAGGCGCGGGCCACCTGCTGCTGGGCATGATCCGCACGCTGCGCGAGGATATCGACACGCTGCAGCCCGCGTCGGCGCTGGCCGTGGCGCACGGAGTGCAGAGCATCCTGGTGGCGGGGCTGCAGACGCTGCCTGCCGCGCGCGCACCGGCGCTCAGCAACCTCACGGCCTACCACCTGGCGCGGGTGAAGCGGCTCATCGACGAGCAACTGGCCGATCCGATGCTGTCGGTGGGCACCCTGGCCGCGCAGCTGGGCGTGTCGGTGAGCCACATTCACCGCGTGTTCAAGAGCGAGCCGCTCACGCCCTCGCAGTACATCTGGGAGCGCCGGCTCGAGGCCTGCAGCCGCGACCTGCTGGAGCCGCGCCTGGCGGGGCGGCCGGTGGCCGAGATTGCCTATGGCCGCGGCTTCAACGACGCGGCGCATTTCAGCCGCGCGTTTCGCGAGCGCTTCGGTTGCTCGCCGCGAGCCTGGCGGCAGCAGCGGGTGCAGTGAGTGGCGGGCAGCGGGCCGGCGGTCAGCCGTGCAGGCCCTTCCAGAGCATGTAGGCCGCCAGCACATACAGGATGCTCGCGAACACGCGCTTGAGCTTCTTCACCGGCAGGCTGTGCGCGGCCCTGGCGCCCAGCGGCGCCGTGAGCACGCTGCACGCGGCGATCACCGCGAGCGCGGGCAGCCAGATGTAGCCGAAGGAACCGGCCGGCAAGCCTTCGACCGACTGGCCGCTGATCACGTAGCCCGCCACGTTGGCTACCGCGATCGGAAAGCCCAGCGCGGCGCTGGTGGCGACGGCGTTGTGGATGGCGACGTTGCACCAGGTCATGAAGGGCACGCTGATGAAGCCCCCGCCCGCGCCCACCAGCCCCGAGATGAAGCCGATGGCGCCACCCGCCGCGAGCTGGCCGCCCGTGCCGGGCATCTGCCGCGTCGGCTTGGGTTTCTTGTCCAGGAACATCTGCGTGGCCGAGAAGCCCACGAACAGCGCGAACACGATGGCCAGGGCCGTGCCCTTGAGCAGCGCGAACACGCCCAGGCTGCCCGCGAGGCTGCCGATGACGATACCGGGCGCGAGCCGTTTCACGATGTCCCAGCGCACCGCGCCGCGCTTGTGGTGCGCGCGCACGCTCGACACCGAGGTGAAGATGATGGTGGCCATGGAGGTCGCGATGGCGATCTTCACCGCCAGGTCGGCCGGCACGCCGCGGTGGCCCATGATGATCGTGATGAACGGCACCATCATCATGCCGCCGCCGATGCCCAGGAGGCCCGCGAGAAAACCGGTGCCGAGACCGAGTGCCGCGAGTTCGGCGATGAGCAGGGGGTCGAGCAGGGCGGCGATGTTCACGGTGGCGTAGGCGAAGGAAAAAGAAAGCGCTTGCGCAAAAAGCAGCGGCCCCGTGCAACTGGTGCAGGGGGCCGCGGCGGGAAAAGGTGTCTGCAGATGATGTGCCGGACCCGCATCCTGAACCAGGGTTCAGGTGGGCGAGGGCAGCAAGACTTCGGGTTCATCTGACGCGAGATGATCACGCCCGTCTAGCGATGTACCAAGCCCGGCTCCGGAGAGCATTGGAACAAGGAAATATTAAGCCCGACACGTCTGCAGACAGTTCGGATTTTACGCCTGCCTGCCCGTGTCCGACGAAATCATTCAGAGCAAATGTCCATCGCCGGCCAGGGCCTGATCGAGTCTTTGAATGAGCTGGGCGGCCTTCGGGTCGGTTTCTGTTGTATCGGCGGCGGTGCTTGCTGCCTCGGCGGGAGGTACTGCCGCGGGCGCGGCTGCAGTGGCGGCTTGCTGCGCGGCCAGATCGAAGGCCAGATTCAGCGACGCCAGCACCGCGATGCGGTCGCGGGCCTTGACTTTTCCTGCATCGCGGATCTTGCACATGGCCGCGTCCACGCGTTCGACGGCTTCGCGCAACTGCGCCTCGCCGCCATCGGGACAGCCGAGCAGATAGCTCTGACCCATGATCTGTACTTCAATCTGCTTCATGCGGAGGGGTCTTGGGGAGGTGGTTCAGCCGGCAGCCGTTCGAGCAGCGCGTCGAGGCGCGTGCGGGCCGCGGCGAGCCGCGACTTCAGGGCGTCGCGTTCACGCGTGAGCGCATCGACCTGTTCCTGCAGCAACTCGTTGGTGCGCTGCACCTCTTCGTGACGCACGAGCAGGCGTTCGACACGCTCGGCGATCTGGTCGATGGGGCTGGATGCGGGCATGGTTGGCGATTGTAGTTTCCCTGGAAGGGGCCTTCGCCGGGAGCGGGCGAGGGTACGTCGAGGCGTGGATTCTGCGGCCTTCCATCGGCGTTTCAAACTACTCGCTGAGCCGCACGTAGGTGGCGAGCAGCGCGCTCTTGGCGGCCACGCCCAGCAGCATGGGGTTGGCCTCGCTCTCGATCACCGGCAGGCGCTCGCCCCGGTGCTCGAGAAAGCGCTGCAGCGCTTCGCCCAGGCCGGTGTCGGCGGTGATGGGCAGGATCACCTGCGAGAGCAGGGCGCCGGCGGAGGTCTCGGCCGGCGCCGCGCCGAGCGCGGCCAGCGGCACCACGCCCAGGTAGCGCCCCTGGGCATCGACCACGTACAGGTACTTCACCGGATGCTGCAGGAAGAGCTTGCTCATCGCCTCGCGATCCGCGTCGGGGCCCACCACCGTCTCGGCCGGCTGCACCAGGTCGCGCACATGCAGGCCGCGCAGGCGAAGCTGCGCGTCGCGCTGCTCGTTGCGGCGCAGCGTGATCTCGTACATGGAGCCGGCATTGGCCGAGCGTGCGACGAAGTACGCGATGACGCTCGCGGCCATCAGCGGCAGCATGACCTGGTAGCTCAGCGTCATCTCGAAAATCATCAATATCGCCATCAGCGGCGCCTGCGTCGCGCCCGCCAGGAACGCACCCATGCCGACGATGGCGTAGGCGAAGGGTGCCGAACTCGAAGCCGGCCACAGCGCCTGCACCGCCAGCCCGAAGAGCGCGCCGATCATGCAGCCGAAGAACAGCGCCGGCGTGAACACGCCGCCCACCGCGCCCGAGCCCGCGGTGGCCATCGTCGCTGCCGCCTTGGCGACCAGCACCATCGCGATCAGCGTCCAGGGCCACGGCGTGTGCAGCACCGCGTTGACCACGCTGTAGCCGTTGCCCCAGACCTCGGGCATCGGCACCGAAATGGCGCCCATCAGCAGGCCGCCCAGCGCAAGCCGCCACGGCAGCGCGATCGGCAGCTTCGCGAACAGCGCGCGGCTGCCCTGCAGCGCGCGCAGGAAGCCGACCGCCGCAAAGCCCAGCAGCACGCCGAGCACGCAGAACAGAATCACCTCGGTGCCGTGGATCTCGGGGAACGCCGGCATCTTGTAGGGCGGCTGGTAGCCCGGCAGCGCGCGCATGGCGACGTTCGCCACCACCGACGCGATGATGATCGGCCCCACGCTTTCCATCGCGATGGAGCCCAGCACGATCTCTGCGACGAAGAAGGCGCCCGCGATGGGCGCGTTGTAGGCGGCGGTGAGACCGGCCGCGGCGCCGCAGGCCACCAGCAGCCGCAGCCGTTCCGCCGGAAAGCGCAGCAGCCGCCCCAGTTGCGAGGCGGCCAGCGCCGCGAGCTGCACCATCGAGCCCTCGCGCCCGATGGAGCCGCCGGTGCCGATGCTCACGAGAGACGACGCGCTGCGCACCAGCGTCTGCGCGACCGGAATGCGGCCGTCGCCCAGCACGATCGCTTCCATGTAGTCGGAGGTGGCGCTGCGCACCGCAACGCGTTTGGCCAGCACCAGCAGCAGGCCGGCCACCAGTCCGCCGAGCGTCGGGCAGGCGATGCGCGCCCACCACGGCAGGTGTTTGGCCATGGCCACCAGCCCTTCGCCGGGGCCGAGCAGCAGGTGCTCGAAACCGTAGAGCGCCGCACGGAACAGCTCGGTCGCCAGCGTGCCGAGCAGGCCGGCGGCAATGGACCACAGCAGCATCGACTGCCAGCCAGAAACGCCGAAAAGCCGCTGCAGCGCGGAACGAATATTCAGGAAAACCGAGGCCGGGCGCATCGCTCCGATGTTAGCGGCGGCGCAACTTTCGGCTTAAACAGTGCTCGCCAGGGCCTAAAATCCCGCCCGTTGGTGCCTGCGGCGTGGTTCACGCGCCGCGGTTCAACGGGAAGCAGGAGTGAAGGTCCCCCGAACACGCGTCGGGCCCGGCCCAAGCCGCCTGCGCTGCCCCCGCAACGGTCAAGCAGACGACGCCGCAAGGCGTCACCCCTATCCACACAGCCACTGGGCACCCTGAAACAGGTGCCTGGGAAGGCGGCGGGGGGCGTTCTGCCAGCCCGGATACCGGCCAACAAGGCGGCTGCCGCATGCACCAAAGAAAAAGTGCGCGAGGCAGCCATTGCGCCCAGGTGCCGGCGGGGAAGCCGGCACGGGGCATTGACGTTCGTTCGGCACATTTCATGATTTCCCACGCTTCCGTTTCCCGTGGCCGCGCTCCCGCGCGCCGTCTCCGTTTCGCCTGCCTGCCGCTGGCGCTGGCATCCGCCTTCGGCGGCCTGGCCCATGCGCAAGAAGCGCCCACCCTCGGCGAAACGGTGGTCACGGCCAACCGCACGCCGCAGGCGCTGTCCGACCTGGTGGGCGACGTGTCCATCATCGATCGCCAGACCATCGAGCGCAGCGGCGCCACGGGCGTGGCCGATGTGCTGGCGCGCCTGCCGGGCATCGAGATTTCGCGCTCCGGCGGCGTGGGCAATACCACCAGCCTGTACATCCGCGGCGCGGAAACGCGCTTCACCGCCGTCTACCTGGACGGCGTGCGCATCGACTCGCAATCGACCGGCGGCGCCGGCTGGGAAGGCATTCCGCTGTCGCAGATCGACCGCATCGAAGTGCTGCGCGGGCCGGCCGCCGCGGTGTACGGCTCGGACGCCATCGGCGGCGTGATCCAGCTCTTCACCAGGCGCGGCGAAGAGGGCGTCTCGCCTTACGCGGGCATCGGTTTCGGCAGCTACGGCCTGCGCAAGATCGAAGGCGGCGTGAGCGGCAAGTCGGGCCTGCTGGACTACTCCTTCGGCGTCGCGCATGAAGAGAGCAAGGGCTACAACATCCAGCCGGTCGACAAGCGCAACGTGGTCAAGGACGGCTTCACCAGCCCCGACCGCGACGGCTACAACAGCACCTCGGGCAACCTGAAGCTGGGCTTCCAGATCACGCCCGATCAGCGCATCGACGCCACGCTGCTGGCCAGCGACATCCAGGCCGGCTACGACGCCACCGTGTCCTACAAGACCAAGCTGCCGTTCCTGTTCGCCAACGACATCTCGAGCAATACGCTGCGCACCGCCGGCCTCACCTGGTCGGCCAAGTGGAACGACGTCTACAGCACCCGCGTGCAGATCACCGATTCGCAGTCGGTCTACAAGACGCAGCCGAGCTTCTACCGCACCGAAACCCACCTGCGCGGCTACCTGTTCCAGAACGAATTCCGCTTCGGCCCGCACCTGGTGACGGCGGCCCTTGAGCGCCGCGAAGACGCGCTCGACAACGCGCCCACCACCAGCTCGAAGCTGCTCTCGCGCGACCGCGCGCAGGACGCGGTGTCGCTGGGCTACGGCTTCGTGCAGGGCCCGCACTCGCTGCAGCTGCACCTGCGCCACGACCGCGACAGCGAGTTCGGCGGCAAGACCACCGGCAGCGCCGCCTACGGCTATGCCATCACACCGTCGCTGCGCTTCACGGCCTCGGCCGGCACCGCCTTCCGCGTGCCCACGCTGTACCAGCGCTTCAGCGAATACGGCCTGGCATCGCTGCAGCCCGAATCCAGCCGCAACGTCGAACTGGGCCTGCAGTACACCGAAGGCGCCTCGCATGCCGGCATCGTGGTCTACAAGAACCAGGTGCGCAACCTGATCACCTTCGACGGCACGGCCAAGGGCTGCGCCTCGTCCTTTGGTTGCTACGGCAACACCGCGCGCGCCCGCTACCAGGGCGTCACGCTGTCGGGCGGCCATCGCATCGGCGACGTCACGCTGCGCACCTCGCTCGACTTCCAGGACCCGCGCGACCTCGGCACGCACAACCTGCTGGCACGCCGCGCGCAGCGCCACGCCACCTTCGGCGCCGACTGGCGCGTCGCGGGCTGGACGCTGGGCGCCGAGGTGCAGACCTCGAGCCGGCGCTACGACGACGCCGCCAACAGCGTCAAGCTGGGCGGCTACACGGTGCTGAACCTGTCGGCCAGCACGCAGATCACGCGCGACCTGAACCTGATCGCGCGGGTCGACAATGTGGGCAACAAGGACTACCAGTACGCGCGCCTGTACGCCACCGCCGGCCGCACCGCGTACGTCGGTCTCAAGTGGACGCCGCAATAAGCAACCCCTCGCAACGAAGCGACACCGCCGGTGCCGCGGCGGCCGCCTGCGCCGCGGTGCTGGTGGCGGCCCCGGCCTCGGGGCAGGGCAAGACCACGGTCGCGGCCGCGCTCGCGCGGCTGCACGCGCGGCAGGGCCGGCGGGTGCGGGCCTTCAAGTGCGGGCCCGACTTTCTCGATCCGCTCTGGCTCGCGCTGGCCACCGGCGCGCCGGTGCATTCGCTCGACCTCTGGATGACCGGCGAGGCCGACTGCCGCGAGCGCCTGCGCGCGGCGGCGGCCGACTGCGACCTGCTGATCGTCGAAGGCGTGATGGGCCTGTTCGACGGCACGCCCAGTGCCGCCGACCTGTCCCAGCGCTTCGGCCTGCCGGTGCTGGCCGTGATCGACGCGCACGCCATGGCCGGCACCTTCGGCGCGCTGGCCTACGGCCTGCAGAACTTCAGGCCCGGCCTGCCGTGGGCCGGCGTGCTGGCCAACCGCGTCGGCAGCGAGCGCCATGCCGGCATGCTGAAAGAGGCGCTGCGCGAACCGTCCCGATGGCTGGGTGCCTTGCCGCGCGACGCCGGCTTCACCTTGCCCGAGCGTCACCTCGGCCTGGTTGTTGCCGACGAACTGGGCGACGCGATGGCGCGCCTCGACGCCGTGGCCGACGTGCTGGCCGGCACGCTGCTGGGACAGCTGGACGTCGCGCAACTGCCGCAGGTGCGCTTCGATGCCGCGCCGCCGGTAGCCCCGGTGGCACCGCTGCTGGCCGGCAGCACCATCGCCATTGCGCGCGACGCCGCCTTCTCCTTCATCTACCCCGCGAACCTCGACGTGCTCGGCGCGCTGGGTGCGCGGCTGTCTTTCTTCTCGCCGCTCGCGGGCGACGCCTTGCCCGCTTGCGACGCCGTCTGGCTGCCCGGCGGCTACCCGGAGCTGCATGCCGAGGCGCTGTCGCGCTGCGAGCCGATGCGTGCCGAGCTGGCGGCCCATGTCGCCGCCGGCAAGCCCGTGTGGGCCGAGTGCGGCGGCATGATGGCGCTGTTCGACGAACTGGCCACGCATGACGACGGCGCGGGCGACCGCAACGTGCATCGCCTCTGGGGCCTGCTGCCCGGCAGGGTGACGATGCAGAAGCGCCTGGCCGGTCTCGGCCCGCAGCAACTGCAGCTCGGCGGCCACGCATTGCGCGGTCACACCTTCCACTATTCACGCTGCGAGACGCCACTCGCGCCCGTCGCGCGCACCGCCCGGCCCGGCACGACCCAGGCCGTGGGCGCGCAGGGCGGCGAGGCGCTCTATGTGCACGGTCCGGTGCGCGCCAGCTATTTCCATGCGTGGTTCGCTTCCAGCCCGGAAGCCACCGCGTGCCTTTTCGGCGCCATGCCCATCGAGTTGCAAAGCCATGCCCCCCATGAATAAGCCGGCGACAGTCGAGCACGAGTTCATCCTCGGCGGCCAGAAGAGCGGCAAGTCGCGCCGCGCCGAGCAAAGGGCAGCCGACTGGCTCCTTGCCGGCCCGCGCACGCATCGCGCCGTGATGATCGCCACCGCCCAGGCCTATGACGACGAGATGCTCGAGCGCATCGTGCGCCACCAGGCCGACCGCGCCGAGCGCGTGCCCGGCATGCGCACCATCGAAGAGCCCATCGAACTCGCGCGCGCCATCGTCACGCAGAGCACGCCCGAGACGCTGGTGGTGGTCGACTGCCTCACGCTCTGGCTCACCAACCTGATGATGCCGATGCCCTGCGAAGACGCCCGTCCCGCCACGCGCACGCCGGCCACGCACGCCGCCATGCTGCTGGTCGCGCTGCGCGAAGCGCGCGGGCCCGTGGTGCTGGTGGGCAACGAGATCGGCCTGGGCGTGATCCCGCTGGGCCGCGAGACCCGCGCCTTCGTCGATGCGCTGGGCCGCTTGAACCAGGACGTGGCCGCCGCCTGCCATCGCGTGACGCTCATGGCCGCCGGCCTGCCGCTGAGCCTGAAAGCACCCGCCGCATGCGCATGAAGAACAAGATCCGCATTCCCTTGGCCGCGCTCGGCCTGGCCATTTTTGCGCTGGCGGCGCATGCGCTGGACGTGGTCGACGAGCGCGGCGTCACCGTGAGCCTGCGCGAGCCGCCGCGCCGCATCGTCACGCTGCTGCCTTCGCTCACCGAATCGGTCTGCGCGCTCGGCGCCTGCGACCGGCTGGTGGGCGTCGACCGCTATTCGAATTCGCCCGAGCAGGTCAAGGCGCTGCCGCAGGTCGGCGGCGGGCTCGATCCGAACGTCGAAGCCATCGTCGCGCTCAAGCCCGACGCGGTGCTGCTCGCCAAGTCGTCGCGCGTGACGCAGCGGCTGGAGGCGCTGGGCATCAAGGTGCTGGTGCTCGAGCCCAAGAGCCATGCCGACGTGCGGCGCGTGCTCGACAAGCTCGACCAGGTGCTCGGCACGCACGAGGCACCCAAGGTCTGGCGCGTGATCGACGCCAGCGTGTCGGCCGCCGCGCAGTCGCTGCCCGCGAGCGCCAAAGGCCTGCGCGTGTACTTCGAGGTGAACAGCGCGCCGTACGCGGCGGGCGAGTCGTCGTTCATCGGCGAGACGCTCACCCGGCTCGGCGTGAAGAACATCGTGCCGGCATCGCTCGGGCCCTTTCCCAAGCTCAACCCCGAGTACGTGGTGCGCGCCAATCCCGACCTCATCATGGTCAGCGTGCGCAGCGCGCAAGGGCTGGAGCAGCGGCCCGGCTGGGCCGGCATCCGCGCGGTGCGCGAAGGGCGCATCTGCCGCTTCAGCGCCGAGCAGTCCGACGTGCTGGTGCGCCCCGGCCCGCGCATGGACGAGGCCGCGCGCCTGATGGCGCAGTGCCTGAGCGACAAGGGCGGCAAGCGGTGAGCGCGGCCCACAGGCACACGGCGCACCTGCGGCGGGTGCTGCTGCTCGGCCTGGGCCTGCTGGTGCTGGGCGCCGGGGCGATGCTGCTGGGCCTGGGCATCGGCAGCACCGGCTTCGAGAGCCTGCTGTTGGCCCGGCACGACCCGGTGGCGCTGCAGATCGTGTGGGACATCCGGCTGCCGCGCACGCTCGGCGCCTGGCTGGCCGGCGCCTTGCTCGGGCTGGCGGGCTCGGTGGCGCAGGGGCTGTTTCGCAATCCGCTGGCCGACCCGTACCTGCTGGGCAGCGCCTCGGGTGCCTCGCTCGGCGTGGCGCTGGCGCTGCTGATGTTCGGCGGCTCGGCCGCCAGCACGCAATGGGTGATGCGGCTCGGGCTCACCGGCGCGGCCTTCGTCGGCGCGGTGGTCGCGGTGATGCTCACGCTGCTGCTCGCGCGCGGCGTGCAGCAGACGCTGCGGCTGCTGCTCGCGGGCGTGATCGTCGGCGTGGTGCTGGGCGCCGCCAAAGACCTCATCACCATCGCCTCGGCCGACATTCTTCAGGCCATACAGGGCTTCATCCTCGGCAGCACCGGGCTGGTCGGCTGGAGCGCCTGCGCCGTGATGGCGATGGTCGGCGCGGTGTGCCTGCTGCTGGGCTGGGCGCTGGCGCCGGTGCTCGACGGGCTGGCGCTCGGCGAGGCCACGGCGCGCAGCCTGGGCCTGCCGCTGGGCGCGATGCGCGCGGCGCTAGTGGTGGTGCTCGCGCTGGCCACCGGCGCGGCGGTGGCGCAGACCGGGCTGATCGCCTTCGTCGGTCTGGCTGCGCCGCATCTGGTGCGCTCGGCGGTCAAGACCACGCATGCGCGGCTGATCGTGCTGTCGGCGCTGATGGGCGGGCTGCTCCTGATGTCGGCCGACCTGCTGGCGCGCTGGCTGATTGCGCCGCAGGAGCTGCCGGTGGGCGTGCTCACGGCGGTGCTGGGCGGCAGCTACCTGCTGTGGCTGATGCACCGGCGCGGCGCGCGCGGGGGCGTGGCATGAGCAACGCTCCCGCGCTCGAAGCACGCCGCCTGAGCGCCACGCTCGGCGCCACCGAGGTGCTGCATGGCATCGACCTGGCGCTCGCCTCCGGGCGCTGGACCAGCATCGTCGGGCCGAACGGCGCGGGCAAGTCGACCTTGCTCAAGGCGCTGGCGGGGCTGCTCGCGCACCGGGGCGAGGTGCGGCTGTTCGGCCAGGCGCAGGCGAAGATTCCGGCGCGCGCGCGAGCGCAGCGCTTGTCTTGGCTCGGCCAGAGCGGCACGGGCGAGGGCAGTGCCGACGACCTGATGGTGTACGACGTCGCCATGCTCGGCCGCCTGCCGCACCAGCGCTGGCTGGCCGCGCCCAGCGATGCCGACCGTGACGCCGTCGAACGTGCGCTGCGCACCACCCAGGCCTGGGACTGGCGCGACCGGCCGCTGGGCCAGCTTTCCGGCGGCGAGCGCCAGCGCGTGCTGCTGGCGCGCGCGCTGGCGGTCGAGGCTGAGCTGCTGCTGATGGACGAGCCGCTCGCCAATCTCGACCCGCCGCACCAGGCCGACTGGATGCAGACGGCGCGCGCCCTGGTCGCCGAAGGCCGCACGGTGGTCAGCGTGCTGCACGAGCTGCCGATGGCGCTGGCCGCCGACGAACTGGTGGTGATGAACCACGGCCGCGTGACGCATCACGGCGCCTGCGGCAACCCGGCCACGCATGCCGCGCTGGAGCAGGTGTTCGACCACCGCATCCGCGTGCACCGCGTTGCCGACCAATGGATCGCGCTGCCGCAGTAACCCACATACGAACCGAAGAATCATGCAGATCGAAACACCACCCAGCGAGAAGCCTTACGAGAAGCCCGAGGGCGAGCGCCGCGGCATCGTCATCGTCAACACCGGCGACGGCAAGGGCAAGAGCACGGCCGCCTTCGGCCTCGCGCTGCGCGCCCATGGCCGCGGCAAGGCCGTGAAGATCTACCAGTTCATGAAAGTGCCGACGGCGCGTTTCGGCGAGCACCGCATGTTCGAGCAGATCGGCATTCCGATCGAGGGGCTGGGCGACGGCTTCAGCTGGAAGAGCCAGGACCTGGAGCGCTCGGGCCAGCTCGCGCGCGACGGCTGGGAGAAGGCGAAGGCGGCGATCATGTCGGGCGAGTTCTTTCTCGTGGTGCTCGACGAGATCACTTACCCGCTGATCTACGGATGGCTGCCGCTCGACGGCGTGCTCGAAACCTTGCGCGCACGGCCCAGGCATGTGCACGTGGTGCTGACGGGGCGCCGCTGCCCACCGGAGATCATCGAGTTGGCCGATACGGTGACCGAGATGACTTTGGTGAAGCACGCGTTCAAGGCTGGTATTCCTGCGCAGCGCGGGATCGAGGATTGACGTGGGGCTGTTTTTTCGCCGTCGCTCAGGGCGCGCTCACCCCGAAAGAGCAGCGTGACCAGCCCGACTTTCACTGAAGAAGAAGCGCAGGCGGTCTATCGCGCCATCCACGAGCGCCGCGACATGCGCCACTTCGCAGGCGGCCAGGTGGAGCCCGATGTGCTGCGACGGCTGCTCGACGCGGCACACCACGCGCCCAGCGTCGGCTTCATGCAGCCGTGGCGCTTCATCAGGGTTCGCGGCGAAGCCTTGCGGCAGCGGTTGCACCACGTCGTCGAACAGGAACGCGTGCTCACGGCCCGCGCGCTCGGCGAGCGTGAAGACGAGTTCATGCGGCTCAAGGTGCAGGGCCTGCTCGACGCCGCCGAACTGCTCGTGGTGACGCTGGCGGACGGACGCGAGAAGCACGTGTTCGGCCGCCGCACGCTGCCTCGAATGGACCTGGCCTCGGCCTCCTGCGCCATCCAGAACCTCTGGCTTGCGGCGCGCGCCGAAGGGCTGGGCATGGGCTGGGTGTCGCTGTTCGATCCGGCCGAGGTGTCGGTGCTGCTCGGGCTGCCCGAAGGCGCCGAGCCCATCGCCTTGCTGTGCCTGGGGCCCGTGCACCAGTTCTACGAAGAGCCGATGCTGCAGCGCGAACGCTGGGCGAAGCGCGAGCCGCTCGCGTCGCTGGTGTTCGACGAAAGCTGGGGCCGTCCTTCGGACCTGTTCGACCCCACTTCTTCTCCCACGGAGCCGACCTGATGCTGGCCTTCGACACCGTTCTCTTCGAGCTTGCGCGCCTGTTCCTCTGGCCGGTGACGCTGGGCGTGCTGCTGTCCTTCGTTTATGCGGTCTATTGCCTCGGCGCCTTCGGCATCGAGTATGTGCAGCGCCGCCGCGATCCGTTGCGCGCGCTGGTGCTGCAACGCCACGCCACCGCGAGCCAGGAGCAGATGGAGCTGGTGGTGCTCAAGCAGCTCGAAGGCGTGCGGCTGTGCAGCCGGGTGGCGCCGATGCTGGGGCTGATCGCCACGATGATCCCGATGGGCCCGGCGCTGGTGGCCGTGGCCTCGGGCGAATCGCAGGGCGTGGCGCAGAGCCTGGCGCCCGCGTTCGCCAGCGTGATCGTGGCGCTGGCTTCGGCTTCCATCACCTTCGTGGTGTACACCGTGCGCCGCCGATGGCTCATGCGCGAACTGGTGACGGTGCTGGACGCGCGGGATCGGCTCTCATGAGCCGGCGGCAGTTTTCCATCCTGAGCAGCCTGGACAGCGACGACGACGATCCGGTGCTCTCGACCATCAACCTGATCGACGTGTTCATGGTGGTGATCGGCATGCTGATGATCGCGGTCATCAACAACCCGATGAACCCGTTCGCGCAGGACAAGGTGACGATCATCCGCAACGAGGGCAAGCCCGACATGGAGATCATCACGCGCGAAGGCCAGAAGCTCACACGCTTCAAGGCCAGCGGCGCGACGGGGCAGGGCGACGGCGAAAAGGCCGGCACCGCCTGGCGGCTGAAGGACGGCACGATGGTCTACGTGCCGGCGGACGCGGTGCCGGCGCAGGGCGGGAAGTGACGCGGGTCTTCTTGCGCTGGCTGCTCGGGCTGCTGGCGGCGCTGGGGTTGCTGGCGTCGGTTCATGCGCAGCCGGCTGGCGGGCGTGTCGTGGTGTTGAGCACGCCGTTGGTGTCGCCGGCGCGGGTGGTTCGGCTGGAGGCCGCGGCGCGCGAGGCGGGGTTGCCGCTGCAGGTGGTGTCGGCTTCGAAGGATTCGCCCGAGACGCTGGCAGCCGCGCTGGAAGACGCACGGCTGCTGGTCATCGACGCGCCGCACATCAGCGTGGCACAGGCTGCCGCCGCCCGCTTCGGCGACGTGATTTCGCGTGGCGCCGTGCCCTATGTGCTGGTCGGCGAGTTCGCGCTGGTTGCCAAGGGGCAGGCCTCCGCCGCCGCGCCGCTCGCGGCCGAGCGCGGCGTCGATGCCGCGTGGGCGCAGCGGCTGCGCGAGTACTGGCGCTTCGCCGGCACGGCCAACCTTGCCGCCTCGATGCAGGCGATGGCCAAGCCCGGCGAGTTGGCGGGGCTTCCGGCGCCCGTGCCGCTTCCGCTGGCCGGCTTCTATCACCCAGGCTGGCCGCGCATCGAAACCGACATCGCCGCGCTCGACCGGTTGCCCGGCAACCCCGCAAGCGGCACTGTCGCCATCGCGATCAACAGCGCCACCGTCACCGGCGACGACACCGGCTGGCTCGATGCGCTCATCGCCTCGCTCGAACAGCGCAGCCTGCGCGCCTACGCCTTCTACGGCCCGCGCCAGCAGAAAGACCTGTTCTTCGGCATGACGCACGCCGGCGAGCGGCGCGTGGCCGACCTGATCGTCAACGCCTCGCTGGTCTTCAGCCCCAACGAGCGCAAGGCCGAGCTCGAGCGCATCGGCGTGCCCGTGCTGCAGACGCTGCCCTCGCTGGCGATGGACGCAACGCAGTGGGCGCAGAGCAAGGACGGCCTTTCGCAAACCGACATCGCCTCGTACTACAGCCCGAGCGAACTGGCCGGCATGACCGACCCGATGCTTGTGAGCGCGCGCGACGCGGCCTCCGGCACGCTGCAGCCGCTGCCTGCGCAGATCGACGCCGTGGCCGCCAAGGCCGCCGCGCTGCTGCGGCTGCAGCGCACGCCCGCCTCGCAGCGGCGCGTGGCGATGCTGGTCTACAACTATCCGCCGGGCGAGGCCAACTTCGGCGCGTCCTTCCTCAACGTGCCGCGCAGCGTGAACAACATGCTCGCCGCGATGAAGTCCGCCGGCTACGACACCGATCTGCCGGGCACCGACGCGCTGATCGCGCAGGTGCAGGCGACGATGAAGGCCTACTACCCGACAGGGCAGGACGACGCCCTGCAGCCGCTGCTCGACCGGGGCCTGGCCGAAGCGATGCCGCTGCCTCGCTACCTCACATGGTTTCGCACGCTGCCCGAGGCGACGCAACGGCGCATCGAGGCCTACTGGGGGCCGCCTGAAAAGTCGGCCATGCTGCGCCCGGTCGCGGGCGAGCCGGTCTTCGTGATTCCGCGCGTGCGCTTCGGCAATGTCGTGGTGTTGCGCCAGCCGCCGCGCTTCGAGCCCGGCACGCAGGTCGTGGACAAGGCCGGGCAGGTCTATCACCGATCGGCCGTGCCGCTGAGCCACGGCTACCTGGCCACCTACCTGTGGCTGCGCACGCAGTTCGGCGCGAGCGCGGTGGTGCATGTGGGCACCCATGGCACGGTCGAATGGTCGGCGGGCAAGGAGCGCGGGCTGTCGGTGCAGGACGATCCGCTGCTCGCGCTGGCCGACCTGCCGAACGTGTACCCGTACATCATGGACAACCTCGGCGAGGCCACCACCGCCAAGCGGCGCGGCCGCGCGACGATGGTGAGCCATTCGACGCCGATGTTCGCGCCCGCGGGTTTCCGGCCCGGCGTGCAGGCGATGCACGAGCGCATGCACGACTGGGAAAACCTGTCGCCCGGGCCGGTGAAGACGGCCATGGAAAGGCAGCTGACGGCCGAGTTCGCCGAACAGCACTATGACCGCGACCTGCAATGGACACCGGCGCGTATCCGCGCCGACTTCGCGGGTTTCATCGCGGTGCTGCATCCGTACCTCGACGAGCTCGCGCAGACAGCGCAGCCGCTGGGCCTGGCCACCTTCGGACAGGCGCCGGATGCCGAACGCCGGCGCATGACGATCCTTCAGATTCTCGGCAAGCCGCTGGTGGAAGCGTTGGGCGAGGACATCGACGAGGCCTTCCTGATCGACGCGAAGAGCGTGGCCGCATCGAAGCCCGCGCGCTGGGTCGAACTCGCGTTGAGCGACGCCGCGGCCGCGAGCGCGATGGGCAAGACGCCTGCAGATGTGCAGAAGCTCGGCGAGCTGGCCGAGCGCGCCCGCAAGCTCGACGCCGTGCTCTCGCACAACGAGGAAATCGAAGGCCTGCTGACGGCGCTGGACGGCCGCTACCTCAAGGCCAGCTACGGCGGCGACCCGGTGCGCAACCCCGACAGCCTGCCGACCGGGCGCAACCTCTACGGCTTCGACCCGAGCCGCGTGCCCACGCGCGCCGCCTGGGAAACGGGCGTCGCAGCAATGGACGCCTGGATCGCCGCGCATGCGAAGAGCCACGCCGGCAAGGCGCCCGAAAAGATCGCGTTCACGCTGTGGGCCGGCGAGGCTTCGCGCCACCAGGGCGTGCTCGAGAGCCAGGCTTTCCATGCGATGGGCGTGAAGCCGCGCTGGGACGACGCGGGCCGCATGAGCGGCATCGAAGTGATTCCGGCGAAGGCCTTGGGGCGTGCGCGCATGGACGTGCTCATCAGCGTCACCGGCTCCTACCGCGACCAGTTCCCGAACGTGATGCGCTGGCTCGACGAGGCGGTGCGGCAGGTGGCCGCCTTGCCCGAGCCCGGCAATGCGGTGGCGCAGCACAGCGAGGCGCTGGCCGGCAAGCTGCGCGCCCAGGGCGCCACGCCGGAGGAGGCAAGGCGATGGGCTACCGCGCGGGTGTTCTCGAACGAGCAGGGCAGCTATGGCGCGGGGCTGGAGGAAGCCGCGCTCGCGAGCGATGCCTGGAAGAGCCAGCAGCGCGGCGGCGGCGATGCGCAGATGGCGCAGCTCTACATGGACCGCATGGGCCATGCCTACGGCAAGGGCCTGGACGGCGCGTCGCGGCCCGGCGCCTACGCGGGCAACCTCGCGCAGGTCGACGCGGCGCTGATGGCGCGCAGCTCCAATCTTTATGGCGTGCTCACCAACGACGATCCCTTCCAGTACCTCGGCGGTATCGCGCAGGCGGTGCGGCAGCTCACCGGCAAGGACCCGGCGCTGTACGTGCAGAACCTGCGCGACGGCCCGGCTGTGCGCACAGACACCGCCGCCGGCGCCATCGCGCGCGAGATGCAGACGCGCTACCTGCATCCGCAGTGGATCGCCGCGCAGAAGGCCGAGGGCTACAGCGGCACGCTGCAGGTCCTGAAGACGGCGCAGTTCCTGTGGGGCTGGCAGGTCACCGCGCCCGACGTGGTGCGGCAGGACCAGTGGCAGTCGCTGCACGACGTGTATGTGCGCGACAGATACAAGCTGGGCACGCGCGAATGGCTCGAAGGCGACAACCGCGCGGCGTTCGCGCAGACGCTGGAACGCATGCTCGACGCGGTAAGGCTGAACTACTGGAAGCCCGATGCGGCCACGCGCAGGGAACTGGCGCGGGCCTATGTCGAGGCGGCAGGCGCCACCGGCCTGCGTGAGCGCAATGAAGGCGTGCAGCGCTTCGTGCGCCAGCAGCTCGCCGCGCCCACGGTGCACGCCGCAACGGTCGCTCCGGTGATTGCGGCGCCGCCACCTGCGGAACCCGCCAAGGCTCCGGAAGCCGAGCCGGCAGCCGACGGCGCGCGGCCTGTGAGCGGCCTGCGGCTGGAACCCACGCCCGATAAGCTGCCGGCGCCCAAGGCCGAATCCGTCGTGCTGCAACTGTGGGTCGTGTTCGGCGCCGCGTTGCTCGCCGCGCTTGGCGCCCTGGTTCAGTGGCGGCGCGGCAGGGCAGCCGCCTGATTCGCGAGAATGGCGGCTCCCATGCCTGCTGACGATCCGTTGTCCTATTCCTTCGCCCTTGTCGCCGCGCTGTGGCTCGCGCTGGCCATCGACCGCTGGCTCGGCGAACCGCGCCCATACCTGCACCCCGTGGTGTGGATGGGCAACTACCTCGGCTGGATCGGCTCGCGCGCCGCGCCGCTGCATCACCACGCGAAGCCGGTCGACATGCCGGCCTTCTTCATCGGCGCGCTGACCTGGTGTGTCGGCGCGATGGCTGTCTGGGGCGTGGCCTCCGGTCTGCAGGGCGCGATCGTGCAATGGCTGCCCGCATGGGCCGTGGCCGTGCTGCTGGGCCTGCTGTTCAAGCCGCTGTTCGCATGGCGCATGCTGCGCGACGAAGTACTGGCGGTCGAGGACGCGCTGGCCGTGTCGCTCGACGCGGGCCGTGCGCAGCTCGCCCGGCTGGTGAGCCGCAATGTGGCCGAGCTCGGTGAGCGCGAAGTGCGCGAGAGCGCCATCGAGTCGCTGGCCGAGAACCTCAACGACTCGTTGGTGGCCCCGGTGTTCTGGTTCGTGCTGTTCGGCCTGCCGGGGGCGGCGATCTACCGTTTTGCCAACACGGCCGATGCGATGTGGGGCTACCGCGGCGAACGCGGCGGCCGCGACTGGACATGGTTCGGCAAATGGGCCGCGCGCGCGGACGACGTGCTTTCGTGGGTGCCCGCGCGCATCACGGCGGTGCTGCTCGCGGTGGCGGCCTTGCGCTGGCCTGCGCGGTTGTCGGAAGAAGCGCGGCGCACGCCGTCGCCCAACAGCGGCTGGCCGATGGCGGCGATGGCGCTGTTGCTTGGCGTGCGGCTGGCGAAGCCGGGCGTGTATGCGCTGAATGCGGAAGGGCGCGCGCCTGCCTCGGCGGACACGCGGCGTGCCGCGCAACTGGGCGCGGTGGTGGTGTTGGCATGGGCGGTGTGCGCCTCACTGGTCATCGTCGCGGTGCTGGGGGGGACGGGGGGATGACGGGCGGCTTCATTCACGGCGGACCCGACGCATCGGGCGCGGCACCCCATGATTTCTCGACCAACGGCAATGCGGTGGGTGCATGCCCCGCCGTGCTTGCCGCATTGCGCGACGCCGATCCCACGCATTACCCGGACCCGCGCTACACGGCGTTGCGCGACCGGCTCGCGGGCTTCCACGGCGTGGCGCCGGAACGCATCGTGATCGCGGCGAGCGCGAGCGAATTCATCCACCGCATCGGCGCCGCCGTCGCTCAGGGCGGTGCCGGCGTGGTCTGGCTGCCGGCGCACAGCTACGGCGACTACGAGCGCGCCGCGCGGGCCTGGGGCCTGCAGGTGCTGCGCGCGCCCGCGCCGTTCGAGACGGCTGCCTTGCGCTGGTGCTGCGAACCATCGAGCCCGCTCGGGCAGCCGCAGGCCAATCTGGTGGCGCATGCGCAAGGCGACGGAGGGCCTTGCGTGCTCGATATGGCCTATGAACCGCTGCGCCTCGAAGGCAGTCCCTCGCTGGATGCCGCACAGCGCGACCGCGTCTGGCAGATGTGGACGCCGAACAAGGCCATGGGCCTCACCGGCATTCGCGCTGCCTATGCCATTGCGCCCCTCGACGCTGTCGGCTCGCCGTTGATGGGGCGCCTCGAGCGGTTGGCGCCGTCGTGGCCGCTGGGCACGCATGGCGTGGTGCTGCTGGCGACATGGACCGGCGACGACGCCCAGCGCTGGCTCGCGCAAAGCCTGGTCACGCTGCGCGAATGGAAAGCGCAGCAGCAGGTCGCCTGCGAGTCGCTGGGCTGGCAGTGCCTGCCCGGCGACGCGAACTTCTTCTGCGCCCGCACCGACAAGCCATATCCCCATTTCGCCGACGCACTGCGCGCCGAGGGCATCAAACTGCGCGACTGCGCCTCCTTCGGCCTGCCGGGCCATGTGCGGCTCGGCGTGTTGCCGCCCGCGAGCCATCAAGCCTTGAAAGAGGGATGGACAAAGGCGGTGTCTTCCCTCGAACATTCGCGCTGAGCGCGCACCCGAACAAGAACACGAAGACCATGCTCTACGCCATCACCACGCTTTTTCTCTGCCAGCTTGCCGGCGAACTGCTCGTGCAGTGGCTCGGCCTGCCGATTCCCGGTCCGCTGATCGGCATGGTGCTGCTGTTCATCGGCCTGCTGGTGCGCGGCGGCGTGCCGCAGGTGCTGACCGACACCTCGGGCCATCTGCTGCGCAACCTGATGCTGCTGTTCATTCCGGCCGTGGCCGGCGTGATGCTGCATTTCGAACGGGTAGGGCGCGAGTGGCTGCCGTTCCTGGCGGCCGGCATCGTGGGCGCGGCCTTCACCATGACGGTCACCGCGCTCACCTTCCGCTGGATGATCCGCGTCACCGGCAAGGACGCCGAATGAGCGCCGCGCAGGGCCGCCCCAAGCAAGCTCGCACCGCAGCGCGAAGCGCGGAGGTCTTCCGGTTGAGCGCCGCGCCGGGCCGCCCCAAGCAAGCTCGCACCGCAGCGCGAAGCGCGGAGGTCTTCCGGTCGAGCGCCGCGCCGGGCCGCCCCAAGCAAGCTCGCACCGCAGCGCGAAGCGCGGAGGTCTTCCGATGATGAGCGCGCCGGCCAGGCTGTCCGAAATCTGGGTCTTCCTCGCGCAATCGCCGCTGCTGTGGCTGTCGCTCACGCTGCTGGCCTACCTGGGCGCGCTGTGGCTGCACACGCGCAGCGGGCGCAATCCGGTGGTCAACCCGGTGCTGATTTCCGTGATCGTCATCGTGTCGGTGCTGCTGCTCACGCGCACGCCTTACGACACGTATTTCGAGGGCGCCAAGTTCGTGCACTTCCTGATCGGCCCGGCCACGGTGGCGCTGGCGGTGCCGCTCTACGGGCAGGTCGGGCGGCTGCGCAGGCTGTGGCTGCCGATCGGCGTGGCGCTGCTGGTGGGCTCGGTCGCGGCCATCGTCTCGGCGATCGGCATCGCCTGGGTGCTGGGCGGTTCGCACGAGCTGATGATGTCGCTGGCGCCCAAGTCGGCCACCATGCCGATCGCGATGGGCGTGGCCGAGAAGATCGGCGGGCTGCCTTCGCTGGCAGCGGTGGCGGCCGCCATTGCGGGCATCTCGGGCGCCATCATGGCCACGGGCCTCTTGAACCTGCTGCGCATCCGCGAGCCCGCGGTGCGCGGCTTCGCGGTCGGCATGGCGGCGCACGGCATCGGCACGGCGCGGGCCATCCAGGTGAACGAAACGGCGGGCGCGTTCTCCGCGCTGGCCATGGGGCTCAACGGCATCGCGACGGCGCTGCTGGTGCCGCTGATCGTCAAGCTGATGGGAGCCTGAGGGCGTGTCCCGGTACTGGCCCAGACCCATCACCGAGGCGCGGCCCATGGAGCTCGTCTGGCCCGCGAAGCCCTATCTGAGCGGCTATGTGTCGGCCCTGAATCGGGGCTGGGCGCGCGACGAATCCCGGCCCGAATCCGGTGCCGAGGAGCGCGCGGCCATCGAGGCCGACTCGGCGCAGTTCCTCGCGAACCTGGTGGACCGCGAAGCCAAGGGCCCGCCCGTCACGCTGCCCGACGGCTCGCGCGTGCCGCGCCTGCCGGGCTACAAGCTCTGGATGTGGGACGGCGAGTTCTGCGGCAGCATCGATCTGCGCTGGCAGCCCGGCACCATCGCCTTGCCCGTCTACTGCCTGGGGCACATCGGCTACCACGTGGTGCCGTGGAAGCAGCGAAAGGGCTACGCGACGCGCGCGCTGCGCGCCGTGCTCGCGCTGGCGGCCGGCGAGGGACTGAGCCGGGTCGAGATCACGACCAGCCCCGACAACTTCGCCTCGCAGAAGGTGATTCTGGCCAACGGCGGCGTGCAGGCCGAGACCTTCCTCACGCTGCCCAGCCAGGGCAGCCTGACCAAGTTCCGCTACTTCATCTACCTCTGATACCCGCTAGCAAGGAGCGCAAGCCATGGCCCACTACACAGCCGAAGTCCTCTGGCAGCGAGGCGAGCAGGATTTCCTGGGCAACACCTACAGCCGGCGGCACACGCTGCGCTTTGACGGCGGGGTGGAGGTGCCGGCCTCGTCGTCGCCGCACGTGGTGCCGCTGCCCATGTCGGACGCCTCGGCGGTCGACCCGGAGGAAATGTTCGTCGCATCGCTGTCGAACTGCCACATGCTGTGGTTCCTCACGATGGCGGTGAAGCGCAAGTTCGTGGTCGACCGCTACTTCGACGCGGCCGTCGGCACCATGGAAAAGAACGCCGAAGGCAAGATGGCGATGACGGTGGTCACGCTGCGGCCCGAAGTGACCTTCTCGGGCGAGCACCTGCCCACGCGCGAGCAGATCGAGCAGATGCACCACCGCGCGCACGACGAATGCTTCATCGCGAACTCGGTGAAGACCGAGGTGCGCTGCGAGCCGGTGTACTGAGGGCTTGTTCAGCCCACCAGCGAACGGCTCTTCATTTCGAGCCGCGTGATCAGGCGCTGCAGCGCGGTTTCGGCGCCGGCCGGCAGCGTGACGAAACGGAACCCCAGTTGGTAGCGTAGCGTGCCGTTCTCCAGCGTGGTGGCGCGCTGCGACACGAGCTGCATGTCGAGCGTGAGCTGGCCCAGGGTGCCGAGCGACAGTTCGCAGTCGAGCAGGCGGGTGCCCAGGGGCAATTCGGCCACCCGCACGTCCTTGGTGCGCAGGCCGACGCCGCCGAGCGACAGGTCTTGCACCTCGAAGCTGAACGGATCGCCCTTGGGCGGCAGGCGCCCCGAGCAGGTGAACGAATCGAGGATCGGCGCATCGACGCGGAAATACTCGCGCCGCTGCATGTAGACCAGCACTTCGGGAAAGTCGGCCTCGAAGGCGGGCAGCCCCTCGAAGCGGACCTCGCGTGGCGTGGTGATCGAGAACTCGAGGCGCACGCCCTCCGGCTGGGCCTGGAACAGGCAGCGCCGCGCGGCCAGCAGGCCCTTGTTCTGCTCGGGCTGCGCGCCCCAGTCGAAGGTGAAGACGCGCCTGCGCAGATCCACGTCCAGAAGCTGCGTCACGAGGTGGCCGCCGGCATATTGAACGGTGAGGTTGTTGCTGCGATTGACGAGATTGCGCAGCTGAACGCCGATCTCCGCCGGGGTGCGGCGGCCGAAATTGCCTGCGCTTTCATCGGGCGCGTCGGCCTGGGCGTTCGACGGGTCTGTATCCATGAGCTTGCCGGTGTGTATGTTCTTGCGGGCGCGTGCCGAGCCCCTGCCGGGGCTTTTGCGCGGTCTTCATCGAGGCCGCGGCACGTGCGTTCAGCCGGAAATCGCAACGCTTTCCGGTATCGGACCTAAGTCATTAGCGGCATCAAGCGGCGAACATTTAGGGTCCGGCGCGAATTATCTTCTGCAAATGTGGCGGAACCGGCGGCCCGCACAGGGCAAATCAGCGGCGCTGCAGCCTTGGATTCTTCGCGAACAGCTCCGCCGCCCAGTCCACGAAGGCCCGCACCTTGGCGCTCAGGTGCCGGTTGGGCGGGTAGACCACGTGGATGGGCAGCGGGTCGCGGCTCCAGTCGGGCAGCACCTCGACCAGCTCGCCGCTTTCCAGCAGCGGCTCGGCCATGAAGGTGATGCACTGCGAAATGCCGAAGCCGCCCAGCACCGCCGCGATGTGGGCGTTGCTCTCGTTCACCGACACGCGGTAGGGGCCGTTCAGCTCGATCTGCTCGTCGCCCTTCTTGAACTCGTGCGGGTAGACGCGCCGCGTGGTGCCCGAGAAGTAGCTCACCACGTGATGCCGCTTCTCGATGTCGTTCGGGTGCTGCGGCATGCCGTAGCGCTTGATGTACGCGGGTGACGCCACGGTGACGAAGTGCAGCGTGCCGATGCGCCGCGCCACCAGCGACTGGTCGCTGAGCTCGCCGGCGCGGATCACGCAGTCGACGTTGTCGCTGATCAGGTCGACCGTGCGGTCGCTCACGCCCAGGTCGACCTGGATGTCGGGGTAGCGGTCGCAGAAGGTGGCCAGCGCGGGCAGGATGACCAGCCGCGCCACCGAGGTGCCGATGTCGATGCGCAGCCGCCCCGTGGGGTTGGCCTGCGCGTTCGTCATGCTGGCTTCCATGTCGTCGAAATCGTTCAGGAGGCGCGCGGCCCGCTCGAAGTACGCGGCGCCGTCGGGCGTGACCGTCACGCGGCGCGTGGTGCGGTTGAGCAGCTTCACCCGCAGGCGCGATTCCAGCGCCTGGATCTGCTTGGTGACGGTGCCCTTGGGCAGCGCGAGCGAGTCGGCGGCCCGGGTGAAAGTGCCGGCCTCCACGACGCGGACAAAGATCCGCATGGCCTGGATTTGATCCATTGAATGCCTGTTCTGGGATACCCGGCCCACACCGGGGGGAGCGGATTCTCACACAAGAGGGCAATCCCCATGTGGCCCCGGATTGTTGTCGGTTTGGAAACAGAGTGGGGGCATGTTTCCTGTTTAACGCCGCATGTAGCGCCTTATATTTCAACCATCGCCCATTCCCCCGAGGTCGCCCATGTCACCCGTTCCATCGTCCCGTTCCGCCGAAGCCGCAGCGCGCGCCGCGGCACAAGGCGTGGAAGCCGATCTGTCGATCGAGCTGCCCGGCCGTGAACCGGTCGGTGCGCGCGTGTACGGCCAGCGTGCCAAGGGCGACGTGGTGCCGCTGGTGCTGCATTTCCATGGCGGAACCTTCGTGTGCGGCGGCCTGGACAACGGCCGCAACGTGGCCCGACTGCTGTCCGGCGCCGGTGCGGTGGTGGTTTCGCTGGCTTATCCGCTGGCGCCCCAGTCGCCCTTTCCGGAACCGATCGAGGTGGGCTATGCCGCCCTCGAATGGCTCTACAAGCAGCGCACCAAGCTGGGCGGTAAGGGCGCGCAGGTCTACCTGGCCGGCGAGGAAGCCGGTGGCAACCTCGCGGCCGCCGTGGCGCTGATCGCCCGCGACCGCGCCCATCCGCCGGTGGCCGGCCAGATCCTGCTGTCGCCCATGCTCGACCCGTGCGCCGGCACCGCCTCGCTGCGCAAGGCCACCAACGATGCGGCCGAGTGCCGCTGGGCCAGCGGCTGGGAAAAGTACCTGAGCTGCCCCTCGAACGCCACGCACCCCTATGCGGTGCCCAGCGGTTCGCTGCGGCTGTCGGCCCTGGCGCCCGCGCTGGTGCTGGTGGGGCAGGACGACGCCATGCGCGACGAGGCCCTGACCTTCGCCGGCCGCCTGCGCGCCGCCGGCATCGAAGTCACGAGCAGCGTGCTGCCCAGCGCCACCGACTGGCCGAAGGCGCTGTACGACACCGAGAACACGGGTTGCGTGGCCTGTGAGGCCACGGTGCAGCAGCACTTCCGTGAGTTCTTCAGCGCAACCACGCCAAAGGCCGTGCCCTCGGGCACGGCGCCCAACCACCCCAGCTAGTACCCGGCCGACCCTGTCCGCCTGATCGACACGCTGCCGGCGCGGCAGCGTGCGAGGGCCCCTTTTTTTCCGAAATCCGCCTCCTGGTGCCGAAAAGCGCCGGGCTGGCCTGTTGCATCCCAAAAGTCATCGAGAAGGACTGAACATCATGTCGAACAACGAGAAAAAGCTTTCTTCCGCCGCCCGCAAGGGCCTGTGGCCTGCCGTGACCGGCCTCACCGCGCTGCTGGCAGTGGCCGCCGCGGTGGTGGGCATGTACAGCTTCAAGGCCGAAGCCAACAACACCCCGGCCGCGCCGCAGGCCACGCCGGTGTCGGTGGCCACCGTGGCCTCGAGCGAGATCAACGCCTGGGACGAGTTCTCGGGCCGGCTTGAAGCCGTCGAGCGCGTCGACGTGCGCTCCCGCGTGGCGGGCGCCGTGCAGGCGGTGCACTTTCGCGAAGGCGCGCTGGTGAAGCAGGGCGACCTGCTGGTCACCATCGACCCCGCGCCGTACGCGGCCGAGGTCGAGCGCGCCGAGGCGCAGGTGGCGTCCGCGCAGGCCCGCCAGTCGTTCAGCCGCAGCGAGCAGGAGCGCGCCAAGCGCCTGTGGGACGACAAGGCCATCGCCCAGCGCGAATTCGACGAGCGCGTGAACGCCGGCCGCGAAGCCGACGCCAACCTGCGCGCGGCGCAGGCCTCGCTGCAATCGGCGCGCCTGAACCTGGGCTACACGCAGGTGCGCGCCCCGGTGTCGGGCCGCATTGGCCGCATCGAGGTGACGGTGGGCAACCTGGTGGCGGCCGGCCCGGGCGCCCCGGTGCTGACCACGCTGGTGTCGGTGAGCCCCATCTACGCGAGCTTCGACGCCGACGAGCAGGTCATCACCCGCGCCCTGAAAGACCTGCCCACCGGCTCCAGCGCCCGCGGCCAGATCGAGAGCATTCCCGTGCAGATGGGCACCGCCGGCCTGGACGGCACGCCCTTCACCGGCAAGCTGCAGCTGATCGACAACCAGGTCGACGCCAAGAGCGGAACCGTGCGTGTCCGCGCTTCCTTCGACAACAAGGACGGCGCGCTCATCCCCGGCCAGTTCGCCCGCATCCGCATGGGCCAGGCGCGCAGCGACAGCGCGCTGCTGGTGAGCGAACGCGCCATCGGCACCGACCAGAACAAGAAGTTCGTGATGGTCGTGGGCGAAGACAGCAAGGCCACCTACCGCGAAGTGACGCTGGGCGCCTCCATCAACGGCCTGCGCGTGGTGAGCAAGGGTCTGAAGGCGGGCGACCGCGTCATCGTCAACGGCCTACAGCACATCCGCCCCGGCGCGCTGGTGGCGCCGCAGCAAGTGACCATGGACGCCAAGGCCGACCCCAAGCAACAACAACCGGAACGCGTCGCGGAAGCGGCCAAGTCCTGATTTCGGAGGAGGGCGCAGCCGCGCCCGCCGGAGAACCAACATGAATCTCTCAAAATTCTTCATCGACCGGCCGATCTTTGCCGGCGTGCTGTCGCTATTGATGCTGATAGCCGGCCTGATCGCGCTGCGCGGGCTGCCGATCTCGGAGTACCCGGAAGTCGCGCCGCCCTCGGTGGTGGTGCGCGCCCAGTACCCCGGCGCCAACCCGAAGGTGATCGCTGAAACCGTTGCCACCCCGCTCGAGGAGCAGATCAACGGCGTCGAAGGCATGCTCTACATGGGCAGCCAGGCGACCACCGACGGCGTGCTGACGCTCACCGTCACCTTCCGCCTGGGCACCGACCCCGACAAGGCGCAGCAACTGGTGCAGAACCGCGTCTCGCAAGCCGAGCCGCGCCTGCCCGAGGAAGTGCGCCGGCTCGGCATCACGACCGTCAAGAGCGCGCCCGACCTGACGATGGTGGTCCACCTCGTCTCGCCGAACAACCGCTACGACATCAACTACCTGCGCAACTACGCGGTGCTGAACGTGAAGGACCCGCTGGCACGCATCGAAGGCGTGGGCCAGGTCCAGATCTTCGGCGGCGGCGACTACTCGATGCGCGTGTGGCTCGACCCGCAGAAGGTCGCGCAGCGCGGCCTCTCGGCTTCCGACGTGGTGGCCGCCATCCGTGGCCAGAATGTGCAGGCCGCGGCCGGCGTGGTCGGCGCTTCGCCGGGCCTGTCGGGCGTGGACATGCAGCTGTCGATCAATGCGCAAGGTCGCCTGCAGAGCGAGGAAGAGTTCGGCGACATCATCGTCAAGAGCGGCACCGACGGCGCCGTCACGCGTCTTCGCGACATCGGCCGCCTGGAAATGGGCGCCGCCGACTACTCGCTGCGTTCGCTGCTGAACAACGACCCGGCCGTCGGCATGGGCGTGTTCCAGGCGCCGGGCTCCAACGCGCTCGACATCTCGGCCAACGTCCGCAAGACGATGGAAGAGCTGAACAAGAACATGCCCGAGGGCCTGGAATACCGCATCGCCTACGACCCGACGCAATTCGTGCGCGCATCGATCGAATCGGTGATCCACACGCTGCTCGAAGCCATCATGCTGGTGGTGCTGGTCGTGATCCTGTTCCTGCAGACCTGGCGCGCTTCCATCATTCCGCTGCTGGCCGTGCCGGTGTCGGTGATCGGTACCTTCGCGGTGCTGCATGTGCTGGGTTTCTCGATCAACGCGCTGAGCCTGTTCGGGCTGGTGCTGGCCATCGGCATCGTGGTGGACGACGCCATCGTGGTGGTGGAGAACGTCGAACGCAACATCGAGGCCGGGCTCACGCCGCGTGAAGCAACGTACCGTGCCATGCGCGAAGTGTCGGGCCCGATCATCGCCATCGCGCTGGTGCTGGTGGCTGTGTTCGTGCCGCTGGCCTTCATCAGCGGTCTCACGGGCCAGTTCTATCGCCAGTTCGCGGTGACGATTGCGATCTCGACAGTGATCTCCGCCATCAACTCGCTCACGCTGTCGCCCGCGCTCGCCGCCTTGCTGCTGCGCGGCCACGACCAGCCCAAGGACGCGCTCACGCGCGGCATGGACCGTGCCTTCGGCTGGCTGTTCCGCGGCTTCAACAAGCTGTTCCATCGCGGCTCGGAGGCCTACAGCGGTGGCGTGAAGAACGTCATCTCGCGCAAGGCGCTGATGCTGGCGATCTACGTCGCGCTCATCGCGGTGACCTTCGGTCTGTTCAAGGCGGTGCCCGGCGGCTTCGTGCCGGCGCAGGACAAGCAATACCTGATCGGCTTTGCGCAACTGCCCGACGGCGCCACGCTGGACCGTACCGACGAAGTGATCCAGCGCATGGGCGAGATCATGAAGAAGAACCCGAACGTGGAAGACGCCATCGCCTTCCCGGGCCTGTCGATCAACGGCTTCACCAACAGCTCGAACTCGGGCATCGTGTTCGCCACGCTCAAGCCTTTCGACCAGCGCAAGCGCCCCGACCAGAGCGGCGGCGCGGTGGCCGGACAGCTCAACGGTGCCTTCGCCGGCATCCAGGACGCCTTCATCGTGATGTTCCCGCCGCCGCCGGTGGCGGGCCTGGGCACCACGGGCGGCTTCAAGCTGCAGCTGGAAGACCGCGCCTCGGTGGGCTACGACCAGATGGACGCGGCCGTGAAGGCCTTCATGGCCAAGGCACAGCAGGCGCCCGAGCTGGCCGGCATGTTCACCAGCTGGCAGGTCAACGTGCCGCAGCTGTACGCGGACATCGACCGCACCAAGGCCCGCCAGCTCGGCGTGCCGGTGACGGACATCTTCGACACCATGCAGATCTACCTGGGCAGCCTGTACGCCAACGACTTCAACAAGTTCGGCCGCACGTACAGCGTGCGTGTGCAGGCCGATGCGCCGTACCGCGCCCGTGCCGAAGACGTGGGCCTGCTGAAGGTGCGCTCCACGAGTGGCGAGATGGTGCCGCTGTCGGCGCTGATGAAGGTGAATTCGACCTTCGGGCCGGAACGCGCCATGCGCTACAACGGCTACCTGGCCGCCGACATCAACGGCGGCCCGGCACCGGGCTATTCGTCGGGCCAGGCGCAGGACGCAATCACCAAGATCGCGGCCGAGACGCTGCCCAAGGGCGTCAGCTTCGAATGGACCGAGCTGACCTACCAGGAAATCCTGGCCGGCAACTCCGCCTTCCTGGTGTTCCCTCTGGCCATTCTTCTGGTGTTCCTGGTGCTGGCCGCGCAGTACGAGAGCCTAACGCTGCCGATCGCGATCATCCTGATCGTGCCGATGGGCATCATGGCCGCGATGGCGGGCGTGTGGATATCGGGGGGTGACAACAACGTCTTCACGCAGATCGGGTTGATCGTGCTGGTGGGGCTGAGTGCGAAGAACGCGATTCTCATCGTGGAGTTCGCACGGGAGCTCGAATTTGCCGGCCGCACCCCCGTGCAGGCCGCCATCGAAGCCAGCCGCCTGCGCCTGCGCCCGATTCTCATGACCTCGCTGGCCTTCGTGATGGGCGTGCTGCCCCTCGTGCTGTCGACCGGTGCGGGCTCGGAGATGCGCAAGGCCATGGGCGTGGCTGTGTTCGCCGGGATGATCGGCGTGACGGCCTTCGGCCTGTTCCTCACGCCGGTGTTCTACGTGCTGCTGCGCCGCCTGGCCGGCAACCGCCCGCTGAAGCTGCATGGCGAAGTGCCGCACGGCGAAGACTTCGTGTCGGCCGACCATCCGGCAACCCCGTCGCTGGGTGGCTCGGGCGGTGGTGGCCTGCACCCGATGCCTGCGTCGCCGCGTCCTTCGCATGACGACTGATCAAGAAAGTTCATCATGAATTTCCAAGCAAAGAATCTGGTGAAGCCGTTTCGCACCGCCTTGCTGCCGCTGATGGCCGCCCTGGTGCTGGCCGGCTGCGCCACCGTGCCTTCGGGCCTGCCCGAAATCCAGACCACGGCCCAGTTCAAGGAACAGGGCAAGGACCAGGGCGCCACGCCGCCCGCCGGCTTCACGCGCGCCGTGCCTTCCGAGTCGCAGCCGCGCGGCGCCTGGTGGCTGGCGTTCAACGACCCGACGCTCAATGCGCTGGTCGAGAAGGCCGACATCCACAACAACGACATCCAGGCCGCCGCCGCGCGCCTGGCCGAGGCCCGCGCGCTGGCGCGCACCGCCGACGCCGACCGCCTGCCGCAGATCGGCCTGGGCGCCGGCGCCAACCGGGGCGCGGGGCTGGACAAGGCCACGGCCAGCACCCGGCCGGCCACGATGACCAACATCGGCGCCACGTTCTCGTACGAGGTCGATCTGTTCGGCCGTCTCTCGGGCGCCAGCAAAGCGGCCCGGCTCGACGCGGCCGGCCGCGAGGCGCTGCTGCAGAGCACCCGGCTCGCGGTGCAGGCGCAGACCGCGCAGACCTACCTGCAACTGCGCGCGCTCGACGCCGAACGCGCCCTGGTGCGCGAGCAGGTCGAGGCCTACCGCGACACGCTGCGCCTGTCGCAGCGCCGCGAGCAGGCCGGCGACATCGCCGAGCTCGACGTGGCGCGGGTGCAGACCGAGGTGTCGTCCACCGAGTCCGACGCGCTGGCGCTCGACCGGCAGCGCGCCCAGGTCGAGCATGCGCTGGCCGTGCTGGTGGGCGATTCGGCCTCCAGCTTCGGCCTGCGCACCGACGAGTGGTCGACCGTGCTGCCGAACATTCCGGCGGGCGTGCCTTCCACCGTGCTGATGCGCCGTCCCGACGTGTCGGCCGCCCAGAGCGCGGTGCTGGCCGCGCAGGCGCGCGTGGGCGTGGCGCAGGCCGCGTGGTTCCCCGACATTTCGCTGACCGGCGCCGCCGGCTACGCCTCGCCCGAGATCGGCGACCTGTTCAAGTGGTCGGCCCGCTCGTGGGGCGTGGGCGCGCTGCTGTCGCTGCCGATCTTCGACGGCGGCCGCCGCGAGGCCGGCGTGCAGGGCGCCAATGCCCAGCTCGACGGCGCGCTGGCCAGCTACCGCACGCAGGCGCTGGTCGCCTTCCAGGAGGTCGAAGACCAGCTGGCCGCCATCCGCATCCTGCAGGAGCAGTCGGTGGTGCAGGCGCAGGCCGTGACCTCGGCCCAGCGCGCGACCAGCCTGTCGGACACGCGCTATCGCAACGGCTACATCAGCCAGCTCGACCTGCTGGACGCGCGCCGCAGCGAACTGCGCAACCGCCGGCAGGCGCTGCAGGTGAAGTCCGCGCAATACCAGGCGGCGGTGGCCCTGGTCCGCGCGATCGGCGGGGGCTGGGACGTGCCGGCGCCCGTGGCGTCAGCGCCGGCCACCGGGCAGGCCGTGGCCGCACGCTGAGCGGCCCGGAGCGACCGCGGAACTTGAAAAAATTGAAAGCCTGAACGCTGCAAGGCGGTCTTTGCGCCGCCGTGGGTTCAGTCGGTTTTGCCGGCTGTGCCTGCGGCGGCGCTTATTTTTTGCAGTTCCAGCACGCCAAGCGCCAGGGCGTTGGAATAGGTGGCCTGCGGCTTGGGTGCGGTGCGGTAGACCCGGTAGTCGAGGGTCTCGGAGGCGTCGCCGCCGTGGTGGGCTTCGAGAAGGGTCCAGAAAAACTGGCCCGGCTCGCGTTCCTCGACAGCTAGCGCCAAATCGTTCAAAACTGGCATGGGTCCCTGAGTGCGATGCGATGTGTGAGCCGTGTCTACGCATCAGAGCCACTTTTGGATTCAAGCGCTGCATTTGCAATGCTCGAGGTGTGAAAGATGTCGCATTTCGTCGATCCGCATGGATGGTTTTGGCGCTCAACGACAATCCGCCGATGAGTTCAAAGGCGAAAAACGGGCCGGCGCGCAGCGTCATGGTTCTGGGCACCACCAGCGGGGCCGGCAAGAGCTGGCTGGCCACGGCGCTGTGCCGCTGGTACGCGCGGCGCGGCCTGAAGGTGGCGCCGTTCAAGGCGCAGAACATGAGCAACAACGCCCGCGTGGTGGGCGGCGGAGAAATCGGCAGCGCCCAGTATTTCCAGGCCCTGGCCGCCAACGCCGTGCCCGACGTGCGCATGAACCCGCTGCTGCTCAAGCCCGAGCGCGACACCCGCAGCCAGGTGGTGCTGATGGGGCAGGTGAACGAAGAACTCTCGGCCCTGCCGTGGCGCGGCCGCAGCGAGCGCGTCTGGCCCCGGATCGCCCGGGCGCTCGACGAGCTGCGCGCCGAGAACGACGTGGTGGTGATCGAAGGCGCCGGCTCGCCGGCGGAGATCAACCTCATGGCCAGCGACATCGTCAACATGCGCATCGCCCGCCATGCCCAGGCCCGCTGCCTGCTGGCGACCGACATCGACCGGGGCGGCGCCTTCGCCCACCTGTACGGCACCTGGGCGCTGCTGCCCGAGGCCGACCGGGCGCTGCTGCAGGGCTTCGTGCTCAACAAGTTCAGGGGCGACGCCGCATTGCTGGCGCCCGCGCCGCAACAGCTGCAGGAGCTGACCGGCGTGCCCACCGTGGCCACGCTGCCCATGTGGTGGCAGCACGGCCTGCCCGAGGAAGACGGCGTGTTCGACGACCGCAGCCGCGCGAGCGGCACCGTCACCCGCACGGTGGCGGTGGTGGCGTATCCGCGCATCAGCAACCTCGACGAATTCCAGGCGCTGAAGAACGTGCCGGGCGTGCGCCTGGTCTGGGCCCGCACGCCGGCCGACGTGGCGGCCGCCGACTGGATCGTGCTGCCCGGCTCCAAGCACACCAGCGGCGACCTGGCCTGGCTGCGCGCGCAGGGCCTCGACCGCGCCGTGGCCGCGCACGCCGAGCGCGGCGGCGCCGTGCTGGGCATCTGCGGCGGGCTGCAGATGCTGGGCGAGGCGCTGGTCGATCCGCACGGCATCGACGGCAACGCCCCGGGGCTTGGCCTGCTTCCGCTGGTGACGGTGTTCGCGCGCGAGAAGACGGTGCGCCACCGCACGGCCAACTTCGGCGAACTGGGCGGCGCCTGGGCCGCGTTGTCGGACGTGCCGGTGGCCGGCTACGAAATTCACCACGGCCAGACGGCCGCCCATCCGCAACTCGCGCACGACGGCCAGCCGGTGATGCCCGACGGGCTGGCCTGGCAGAACGCGCGCGGCAACGTGCTGGGTATTTATATGCACGGCCTGTTCGAGGACCCCGGCGCGCTTCATGCATTGTTCGGCGCCTCGGCGCCCACGCTGGACGCCACCTTCGACGGCCTGGCCGATTTCATCGACTCCCACTTCGACGCCGGCGTGTTGGCCGGACTGATCGCATGAACAACGACAACAAGCTGATCCCCGACATCCCCGACTTGGCCGACACCGCGCTGGCGGTGCGCCTGCAGAGCGCGCTCGACAACAAGACCAAGCCGCTCGGCGCGCTGGGCCGGCTGGAGGCGCTGGCCCTGCGCATCGGACTGATCCTGGGCAGCGAGCTGCCGCAGCTCGAGGCACCGCAGATGCTGGTGTGCGCGGGCGACCACGGGCTGGCGGCGCGCGGCGTCTCGGCTTACCCGAGCGATGTGACCTGGCAGATGGTCGAGAACTTCCTGGCCGGCGGCGCGGCGGTGAGCGTGCTGGCGCGCCAGCACGGCCTGGCGCTGACTGTGGTCGACTGCGGTGTGCGGCGCGGCTTCCCGCCCCGGCCCGGCCTGGTCTCGCGCCGGGTAGCCGCGGGCACGGCCGACGCCTCGGCCGGCCCGGCCATGACCGCCGAGCAATGCGCCCAGGCCATCTCGAACGGCCGCGACGTGGTGCGGGCGCTGCCCGGCAATGCCTTGCTGCTGGGCGAGATGGGCATCGGCAACAGCTCGTCGGCCGCGCTGCTGCTGTCGCGACTGGGTGGGCTGCGCATCGACGACTGCACCGGCATCGGCACCGGGCTCGACGGCGCGGGGCTGGTGCGCAAGCGCGAGGTGCTGCGCCAGGTGCTGGCGCTGCATGCGGGCGCGACGGCGCCGCTGGACGCGCTGGCCGCTTTCGGGGGCTTCGAGATCGCCACGCTGGTCGGGGCGGTGCTGCAGGCCGCCGAGGAGCGGCGCGTGATCGTGGTCGACGGCTTCATCGCCAGTTCGGCCGTGCTGGTGGCGCAGGCCCTGCAGCCGTGCGTGGTGCAGCGCTGCGTGGCGGCGCATTGTTCGGCCGAGCCCGGGCACCTGCTGCTGCTGGAGCAACTGGGCCTGGAGCCGCTGCTGAATCTCGACCTGCGGCTGGGCGAAGGCTCGGGCGGTGCGCTGGCCTGGCCGCTGCTCGAATCGGCCTGCCGCATCCTGCGCGAGATGGCGAGCTTCGAGGCCGCGGGCGTGTCGCGCAAGGACGCATGAGCGGGATTCGCCATTTCCTGCTGGCGCTTCAGTTCTTCACGCGGGTGCCGGTGACGGGCCCGCTCGCGGACTGGGTCGGCTTCAGTCCGCAGATGCTGCGCGCGAGCGCCGCGCACCTGCCGGGCATCGGCTGGGTGGTGGGCGCCGTGGCGGCGCTGGTCTTCACGGGCGTGGGCATGGGGCTGCCCGGCGTGGCGGGCGCGCTGGCGGCGGCGGTGCTGAGCACGGTCGCCACGGTGATGCTCACCGGCGCCTTCCACGAAGACGGGCTGGCCGACGTGGCCGACGGGCTGGGCGGCTCGGCCCGGCGAGAGCGCGCGCTGGAAATCATGAAGGACTCGCGCATCGGTGCCTTCGGCGCGGTGGCGCTGGTGCTGGCGCTGGGCCTGAAGTTCGCGCTGCTCGCCGCGCTGGCGGCGCGCGGGCTGCAGTCGGTGGCCATCGCCATCGTCGGCGCGCATGTGCTGTCGCGGCTGATGCCGCTGTTTTTGATCCGCTGGCTGCCCTACGTGGGCGACAGCGGCGCGAGCAAGGCCAAGCCGCTGGCGGACGCGATCAGCGGCGGCGCGCTGCTCATCGCCGTGGTGTGGACCTTGCCCGCCGTAGCCTTGCTGCTGCTGGCGCACGACGCCGTGCACGTCGGCGCGGCGGTGCTCGTTGCTCTGTTGGCGGCGGGCTGGATGGCGCGGCTCTTCATGCGGCGGCTGCAGGGCTTCACGGGCGACGGGCTGGGCGCGACCCAGCAGGTCTGCGAGCTCGCGATCTACCTGGCGCTGGCCTGGCACGCATGAGCACGCTCTGGCTCCAGCGCCATGCGCCGGTGGTGGCCGAACCCGGCCTCTGCTACGGCGCGACCGACCTCGAAGCCCATGCCGACGCCACGCTCGACGCCGCCCGTCGCATCGCGAAGCTGCTGCCCGCCGGGACGATGCTGTGCAGCTCGCCCCTGCGGCGCTGCGCCGCGCTGGCCGACGCCATCGCCGCGCTGCGGCCCGATCTGCCGCTGCGGCGCGACGCCCGGCTGGCCGAGATGGATTTCGGTGCCTGGGAAGGCCGGCCCTGGTCCGCGATTCCGCGCGAAGACTTCGATGCCTGGACCGCCGACTTCGCGGACCTGCGCGTGGGCGGCCACGGCGAAAGCGTGCGCGACTTCATGTCGCGCATTGCCGAGGCGCACGACGAATGGCTGGGGCAGCCGCGCGACACGCTGTGGGTCACGCATTCCGGGGTGCTGCGCGCGGTGACGCTGCTGCGGCGCGGCATCCGCTGCCCGGCGGTGGCGGACGACTGGCCCGGCGGCGAGATGCCGTTCGGCGGCTGGCTGACTTTCGAGCATCCGCCTTCCGGCTGATCCCTCCGTCTGATGTGAGCGAGGGCGGCGGCTACTTGTCGCCGTCGTCGCGTTCCAGCTCGAGCCGCATGCGCTCGGCGACGGCGCCGCGCCCGTGGGCGTCCAGCTTCATGTAGATGTTCTTCAGGTGCCACTTGACCGTGTCCAGCGACAGGCCGAGCGTGAGCGCGATCTTCTTGTTCGGCAGCGACTGCAGCAGCAGCTCGGCGATCTCGGCTTCGCGCAGCGTGAGCAGGCGGCTCAGCCGGCGGTCGTCCCGAAAGCGCGGCACCGGCGGCGGCTCGGCGCGCGCGTCGCTCTGCAACTGCGCCAGGGCCTCGATGCGCTCGATGAAGAACGACAGCACCGGGTCGAGGTTGGGAATCGTGGCCACCGTGCGGATCAGCGCCAGCGCGTTGTCGTGCGCGCCCAGCAGGGTGGACAGCAGCCCCAGCCGGTGGCCCAGGCGCAGGGCGGCGCACACGCGTGCCCGCGACGCTTCGGCGCGCCCGAGCCTGCGCTCGACCTCGGCCGCCTGGAGCTGGAGGGCGGCGACGAAGCCGACCTGTCCGCGTTGTCCGTAGCGGTGGGAGAGGGTTTCGATCTTCGCCAGCGTGGGCAGAAGGTCGCCGTCGTGCATCGCCATGCAGATGCGCGCCCGCTCCACGATGTCGGCGATGCGCCGGAGGGTGCCGGGCTCGACGCCCGGGTGACGGCCGTGCAGCACTTCCAGTTCCTGCAACGACGCCCGTGCTGCTTCGGCGTCGTCGCTCGCCAGCTGGATCCTGAGTTGCTCCAGCAGCACGCAGGCCAGCGCGCGGTCCATGCCGAAGCGCCCCAGGAAGCTCCCGGCCTGCGCCAGATGCTCCAGCGCCTCGCGCCAGCGGCCGGCCGCCTGCTGCGCGCGGTTCGACACGATGATCATGCGCAGGGCGGTGTCGGGAATCAGGCCGTCGTGCGTGCCCAGCTGTTCCTGGATGAAGCGCGCGGCGGCCAGCGGGCCCTGCTGCTCGTAGAGCACCTCGACCAGCAGCTGGGCGGTCAGCCGCTCGGCCTCGGCGCAGCGCGCGCCGCGCTCCTGCGCTTCGCTCAGCACCTGGCGGTAGATGCGCTCGGCGCGGTGCATCTGGCCCTCGACGGCATACGACAGGCCCACGAGGCAGCGGCCCACCAGCGACCCGAACAGGGTGCCGACCACGGGCTCGCCGTCGACCCGGGGCGTCGGCTCGTCGCGCTGGATGCGCCGCGCCTGCTCGAACTCGCCGCGGTGCAGGTAGAGCCAGGTCAGCACGTTGCGGCGGCCTGCCAGCGCGAAGTCGTCGGCGCCCGGCGGCGGCGCCAGCAGCTCGGGCAGCAGCCGCGAGAGCGCGTCGTTGTCGTCGTTGCGGATGGCGAGCAGGCAGCCCAGCAGCGTCAGCCGGTAGCGCATGGCCGGCGCAATGTCGCCCGCCTGCGCCCGCAGCAGCTCGATGCTGCGGGCGCAGTCGTCGAGGCGGTAGTCGGCCAGTTCGACCCAGGCCATCCAGAGAGCGAGATTGGCGTTGTCGCCGATGGTCTGGGTGTCGAGCTGGCGCACCAGCGCGATCATCTCGGTCATCCGGCCCTGGGTGAACAGCGCCGACGCGCCGCGCTCGGCCAGCCGGGCTGCCGTCTCGCGATTGCCGGCCGCCAGCGCATGCCGCACGGCCTGGTGGTGCATGCCGCGAACCGCGAACGACTGGCAGGCCGTGGCATGCACCCGCAGGCGCTCGGCTTCGGGCCGGGCCGCGAAGCGCGTCAGCAGCACGCTGCGCAGCAGCGGGTGCATGTACCACCAGCGCTCGCGGGGCGGCGCGGCGTCCGGGGCGTCGAGCGGTTCGGGCGGCTCGTGCGCTTCCGGCACGGCGGACAGCAGGCCTTCGCGCGCCAGCGGTTCCAGCAGCTCGGCGCACAGGGCGGGGGTGAAGCCGGCGCCCGCCAGGTCGGCGCACAGCGGCGCGTTGAAGCGAGTGGAGGCGGCGCAGCAGGTGAGCAGGCGCAGCTGCGTTTCCGAGAGACGGGAAAAGACGTGGTCGTGAAAGTACGCGGCAAAGGGCTCGGGGTCGGGCACGCCGTGCACCAGCGGCGACGACTGCACGCCGCGCCGCCGCCGCACGTCGGCGCTGGCCAGTCGCAGCAGGGCCGGCCAGCCCTCTGTGAGCCGGTGGATCGCGGAGGCGGCGCGCTCGTCGAGGTCGGGCAGGCGCATGCAGAGGTAGTCGATCGACTCAGGCAGGCTGAAGCGCAGGTCGTCGTTGCGCAGCTCCAGCACGGCCTTGGAGGCCGGGGCGTGCGCCAGCGTCATCGGCAGGTCGTCCTGGCTGGCGAACACGCACAGCAGGTTGGGCGGCGCGTACTCGACGAGCAGTTGCAGCGCGTGCAGCACGTTCTCGCTCTGCGCGCAGTGCACGTCGTCCACGATCAGCACCACCTTGCGGCCCTGCGCCGCAATGCCGCGCACCAGTGCGATGACCAGCCGCTCGATGGCGTAGGCGTCGGGGCGGGCGTGGGCCACGGCCTGCCTGGGGATGGCGGCGTCGATGCCGCCCAGAGCCGCCATCAGGGCGGTCATGAAATGCAGGTCGCCCTCGGGAACGTCGGCGAGCCGGACCCAGGCGATGTCGGTGTCGGCCGAAACCAGCTCGCGCTGCCAGGTGAGCAGCAGCGAACTCTTGCCGAAGCCGGCGGGCGCCCGCAGCACGACGCAGCGGCGCGCGCCCGGCGCCGCCAGCCGGTCGAGCAGGCCCTGGCGGACCAGCAGCCGGCGGCTGCGGGTGCGCAGTGCCGTCGCGCCGGGGGAGAGATCGGGTTGCTGCATCCCTGCGAATTCTCATTCATCCGGCGCCCGCTGAAACACATGTATCCGGGTTTGCCCATCCCACCCTTCAGGGGTGGGGTGGCGCATGCAGGGGCCGCCGATGACGAAAGGGAGGCCCCGCAACTTTTTTGAAGGAAGCTACATGCTCGATCTTTCGAATCTCAGGATTGGCGCCCGTCTCGGGCTGGGTTTTGCGCTGTTGCTGCTGCTGCAGCTGGTCATCACCGGCATCGGCCTGCGCGAGATGGCGCATCTTTCGGAGCGCATCGCCTTTGCGACCGAGGTCGGCCAGCGCAAGCTCGACGAACTCAACAACGTGCAGTCCGCCATCGGCAAGCGGGCCATCGCGGCGCGCAACCTGGCGCTGGTGAGCGACTCGGCCGCGCAGAAAGGCGACATCGAACTCGTCGGGAGCTCCCAGCGCGAGATCGACGGCGGGCTGCAGAGCCTGGCCACCGTGATGGCCGACCCCGCCGCCTCGACCCCCGAGGAACGCCAGATGCTCGAAAAGCTGCGCGCGCTGGAGGCGCAGTACCTGCCCATCGCCAAGAACGTGGTCGGGCTCGCCACCTCGCACCAGACCGACGCGGCCGTCAAGGTGCTGACGCAGGAGTGCATGCCGCTGCTGAACCAGGTGCTGGCGCATGTGGCGGCCTTCCAGGCGCAGCTGAAGAAAAGCGCCGACGAGAGCACCGCGTCGACTCAGGCCGCGTACCAGCGCGCCAAGTGGATGATCGTGTGGATCAGTTGCGCCTCGCTGGTCGGCGGGCTGCTGCTGGCCTTTCGCATGACGCGCTCGATCACGCGGCCCCTTGGGCAGGCGGTAACGGTGGCGCAGCAGGTGGCTTCGGGCGACCTGACGGCGCGCATCGAGGTGGGGGATTCCTCGGAGTCGGGCATGCTGATGCGCGCGCTGCGCTCCATGAACGACGAGCTGGCCAAGGTGGTGGGGCAGGTGCGCGACGGCACCGATTCGATCGCCACGGCGTCGAGCCAGATCGCCTCGGGCAACCGCGACCTGTCTTCGCGCACCGAGGCGCAGGCCAGCTCGCTGGAGCAGACGGCGGCGTCCATGCAGGAGCTGACCTCCACCGTCAAGCAGAACGCCGACAACGCGCGGCTGGCCAACCAGCTGGCCGACTCGGCCTCGCAGGTGGCGTCGCGCGGCGGCGCGGTGGTGGACCAGGTGGTGGAGAAGATGGCGTCCATCAACGCCTCGTCGCGCAAGGTGGTGGAGATCATCGGCGTGATCGACGGCATCTCTTTCCAGACCAACATCCTCGCGCTGAACGCTGCGGTGGAGGCCGCGCGCGCCGGCGAGCAGGGGCGCGGCTTCGCGGTGGTGGCCTCGGAGGTGCGCAGCCTGGCGCAGCGCTCGGCGGCGGCGGCGAAGGAAATCAAGACGCTGATCGGCGACTCGGTGGACGAGGTCGACGCGGGCAGCACGCTGGTCAATGAAGCCGGCAAGACCATGGAAGAGATCATGGGCAGCGTGCGGCGGGTGACGGACATCATGGCCGAGATCACCGCGGCCAGCCAGGAGCAGTCGGCCGGTATCGAGCAGGTGAACGACGCCATCAAGCAGATGGACCGCACCACGCAGCAGAACGCGGCGCTGGTCGAGCAGGCCTCGGCCGCCGCGCAGTCGATGAACGATCAGGCCGCGGGCCTGGTGCATGCGGTGCGCATGTTCAAGCTGGCCTGAGCGGGCAGCGCGCGGAGCCCTTCGGCTTCAGTTCTTCTGGCGCCACTGCTCGCGCCAGAGCTTGTCGAGCTGGGGCGCGAGCGCCGCGGGCGGCGTGCCCACGAGACGGTTCTTGCCGTTGCGCTGCACCAGGCCGTAGATGCGGCCCGAGCCCTGGTCGTACAGGGCGATGGCGTTGTTGTCGTAGCAGTCGTGCGGCTTGCAGAAGGCATGCAGCAGGTAGCGCGTGCCGTCGACCGTCACCCATTGGGGCTCGGGCGCCGGGCCTTCGCGGCGCACCAGCCAGCGGTCGGTCTCGCGCGTGCCGAGCGCGGCGCGCCAGGCCTTCTGCATGGCCGGGCCCTGGGCCAGCGCGGCGGGGCTGCCGGTGGGCGGGGCGGGTTGCTTCGCGGGCGCCGCGGCTTCGGCCGGCGGCGGCGCGGCGCGCGCGGCGCCGTCGCAGCGCCAGTAGCGCAACTTCATCATGTCGGGGCCGAGCTGGCCGGCGACGGGCTTCTCCGCGTCCAGCGTGATCGACTGGCCGCGCGCCTCGCGGTAGACCAGGAAGGTCATGGCGCCGGCCTTGCCCACGGTGCTCATCAGCGCCACGTCGAAGTTGGCGGGCGGAGGGCTGTTGCCGAAGAAGCTGTGGGCCGTCTGCGGCGCCGTGCCGACCACGCGGCGCTTGCCGCTGGCGGCGATCAGCATGTCAGGGTGCACCTGCACGGTGGGCGCGGCCGCGTTGGCGCAGTCGGTCGACCAGCGCCCGCCGTACTGCGCCATCGCATCGGCGGGCAGGCCGGGCGAAGCGGCCTGCGACCACGACACGGCCGGCACGCAGACGGCCATGCCGAGCAGGACGGTGGCCAGGAGCGTGCGGGACGGGGGCTTCTTCATTGTCATTCGGTGTGTTGTCGGGTGTGTTTTTCAGGCTGTCTTCGGCGCCGGCGTCTTGGGCTTGTAGTCGCAGAAGGTGGCGACCGCGCATTCCCAGCAACGCGGCTTGCGCGCCACGCAGATGTAGCGTCCGTGCAGGATGAGCCAGTGGTGCGCGTGCAGCCGGTATTGCAGTGGGACGCGCTTCTCCAGCTTGAGTTCCACCTCGAGCGGCGTCTTGCCCGGCGCGAGCCCGGTGCGGTTGCCCATGCGGAAGATGTGCGTGTCGACCGCGATGGTGGCCTCGCCGAAAGCCACGTTCAGCACCACGTTGGCGGTCTTGCGGCCCACGCCGGGCAGCGCCTCCAGCTCGGCGCGGGTGCGCGGTACTTCGCCGCCATGCTGCTCGACCAGCATGCGGCAGGTTTCGATCAGGTGCTTGGCCTTGCTGCGGTACAGGCCGATGGTCTTGATGTATTCCTCCAGGCCTTCCACGCCGAGGTCGTAAATGGCCTGCGGCGTGTTCGCCACCGGGAACAGCTTGCGCGTGGCCTTGTTCACGCCCACGTCGGTGGCCTGCGCGGACAGCAGCACGGCGGCCAGCAGTTCGAAGGGCGTGGTGTATTCGAGTTCGGTCTGGGGTTCGGGGTTGGCCGCCTGCAACGTGGCGAAGAAGAGGGGGATGGTTTCTTTTTTCATGGGGCGGGGATCGGCTTTAGCGCAATATATCGTTGAAAGGCCAAAGCCTTACGCAGCTTTATTGCCCGCCGCTTTCGCGACAATGGCACCCCAGAAAGAGAGCCAAACCATGCAATTCGCCTCCCGACTCGACAACGTCGAGACCTCCGCCATCCGCGAACTCTTCAAGCTGCTGGGCAAGCCCGGCATCATCAGCTTCGCGGGCGGCTTCCCTGACAGCGCCATGTTCGACGTCGAGGGCCTCAAGGAGGCGAGCAACAAGGCACTCACCGAAGAACCCGGCGGCGCGCTGCAATACGGCGCCACCGAAGGCTACGAGCCACTGCGCACCCAACTGAGCGCCTTCATGAAGACCAAGGGCGTCGACGTCGACCCCAGCGGCCTGATCGTCACCACCGGCAGCCAGCAGGCGCTGGACCTGCTGGGCAAGACCATGATCTCGCCCGGCGACAAGGTGATCGTCGAGGGCCCGACCTTCCTGGCCACCATTCAGTGCTTCCGCCTGTACGGCGCGCAGCTCATCAGCGCGCCCATCGACGCCAATGGCGTGAAGACCGACGAACTCGAGAAACTCATCGCCGAGCACAAGCCCAAGTTCGTCTACCTGATTCCCACCTTCGGCAACCCCAGCGGCGCCATGCTGAGCCTGGAGCGCCGCAAGAAGGTGCTCGAGCTGGCCGTGAAGTACCAGACGCTGATCGTCGAGGACGACCCCTACGGCGACCTGTACTTCGGCGAAGCCCCGCCGCCGTCGATCATGGCGCTGAGCAAGGACGTGCCCGGCAGCCGCGAACTGCTGGCCCACTGCGGCAGCCTGAGCAAGGTGCTGAGCCCGGGCCTGCGCATCGGCTGGATGATCGCGCCGCCCGAGCTGCTGGCCAAGGCCACCATGTGCAAGCAGTTCAGCGACGCGCACACCAGCACCTTCTCGCAGGCCACGGCCGCTCAATACCTCAAGAGCGGCCGCATGCCGGCCACGCTGGCGCATGTGCGCGAGGTGTACGGCCAGCGCGCGCAGGCCATGGGCAATGCGCTCAAGCGCGAACTGGGCGATGCGGTGAGCTTCACCCAGCCCAACGGGGGCCTGTTCTTCTGGGCGCGCCTGACGGGCGCCAACGGCAAGCTGGCCGATGCGAACGAACTGGCCAAGCGCGCGATCGAGAAACTGGTGGCCTTCGTGCCCGGCGCGCCGTTCTTCGCCGAGAAGCCCGACGTGGCCACGCTGCGCCTGAGCTTCGCGACGGCCGACGTGGCGAAGATCGAAGAGGGCGTCAAGCGCCTCGGACAGGCCCTGTAAGCCCCGGAGTCAAGGGGACCGGTGCAGCCGGGGCGCTGCAAGCAGGTCCAGGTTGTCCGCGATGGCCGCATCCACGTTCGGATAGCGGCCTTTCATTTTCGAGAGCGTCATGATGGTCTGGAGCGCCTTCAGGTCCTTGACCGAGGGCGCGACCTTGATCTGCGCGATGGCGGCGGTGGGATTGCCACCGTTGATCAATGCCATCACCTTGCTTGCCCAGTCGTTTGCGCGCGCCATGTCTTTCACCTGCTTTCGTTTGAAGCGCCGACTGTACACAGCGGCGCGGCGGGGGCGTTACGATCACCCATGAGAAAAACCTTTCAGCTTCAGGTCGAGGGCAAGCACCCCGACCGTCTCCTCGAAGCCATCAAGCACGAGATCCGCAAGTACATCAAGCGCGAGCGGCGGCGCGTATTGCCGGAAGGCGCGGACTTCTGGGACTTCGACTGCAAGTTCGGCGCGGCCGAGGAATCGGCCGAAGTCGTCCATCTTTCGGCCATTACCGGCCTGATCGACGGCGTGGTCAAGGACGGCGGCAAGCAGTTCTATGTCGAGGTCGTCGCCAAACCCGGCAAGCGCAAGCCGCGCCCCGCGGGTGAAACCGCCCCGGACGCTTCCGAAACCGAAGAAGACTGAGCCGGCCTCTTCAGGCCAGCGCCTGCGCCAGCCGCAGGCCGTGACGCTGCTCCGCATCCTGCAGCGCACGTGCGATCGACGGGTGCAGCCGCACCCCGTTCTTCGATTGCGCATCCCGACGCTTCAAACCGCCTTCGCCCGGCAGCCGCACAGGCTTTGCCGGGTCGATGGGCGTGTTGGCGCGGCATTGCGCGGCCACATGGTCCATCTGGCGCAGGAAGGCGTCCTTGCCGCCGAAGGCGTTGAGGTCGTGCAGCGTGATGTGCACCGTGGCGCCCCAGCCTTCGGGCGCATCGGCCCGGCCGTGACCCGCCAGGCCGGCGGTCAGCGTCTCGACCAGCAGCGCCATGCCGTAGCCCTTGTGGCCGTGGCTCAGGCCGCCCACGGGCAGCAGCGTGCCGGGCGGCTGGTCGAACAGCACCTGCGGGTCGTTCGACGGCTTGCCGGCGGCGTCGATCAGCCATTCCTCGGCGAAGGTCTCGCCGGCCGCGCGCTTGCGGTTGCTCATGCCGTTGGTGGTGATGGAGGCCGAGATGTCGACCATCACACCGCCCTGCGACAGCGGAAAGCCCATGGCCAGCGGATTGGGCGTGAACACGGCCTGCGTGCCGCCGAAGGGCGCGACGCTGGCGGTGTTGGGGTCGGAGCAGGCCAGCAGCATGAGCATGTCTTCCCGCAGCGCGCGCAGCATGTAGACGGCGAGGCAGGCGATGTGGTGGCTGCGGCGGATGACGAGCGAGGCGGTGCCGAGTTCGCGCGCGCGGGGCACCAGCAGGTCCATGCCCTGGTCCATGAGCCAGGGGCCGGGCAGGCGCTTGCCGTCCCACAGCACGGCGGCCGGGCGGTCCGACAGCACTTCGGGAGCGCCGTCGCGTGTCATGCCGCCGGACTCCAGCTCCTTCACATACCCGGCCAGCAGCGCGAGGCCGTGGGTGTCGTGGCCGAGCAGGTCGCCTTCGACCAGGGTGCGGGCGACGCTGCCGGCTTTCGATGCTTCGAGTCCGGCTTTCTGGAGGAGGGCGCTGGCGTAGTCTTCGAGGGCGTCGGCGCGGTAGAGCGGAGCGGTGTCGGTCATGTCCATGGTCCGTTGTCTCGTCGTGTTGTTCGATGTTCGTTCAGGGCGTGATCGCCCCAAGAATCGCGCCCCAACCAGTCATCGCAGTATTTCGAGAACGCGGTCCAGGCCGCCTTCGTTGATGGCAACCATGGCCTGCTCGCGCACCTTCGGCTTGGCGTGATAGGCCACGGATAGACCGGCCTCGCCCATCATCGGGAGGTCGTTGGCGCCGTCGCCCACGGCGATGGTCTCTTGCGCAGAGATGCCCATGAGCGACGCCACCTCGAGCAGCGTGCGGCGCTTCTCGGCGCCGTCGCAGATGTCGCCCCAGCTTTGCGTGACGACCTCTCCGGTGAGCTTGCCGTCGGCTTCGTCGAGCAGGTTGGAGCGCGCGAAGTCGATACCCAGGCGCTCCTTCACGCGGTTCGCGAAAAAGGTGAAGCCGCCCGACACCAGCAGCACCTTGAGGCCCGCCTTCTTGCAGGCCGCAACCAGCTCGCTCGCGCCGGGGTTGAGCTTCAGCCGCTCGTCGTACACCTGCTGCAGCGCCTCGACCGGCACGCCCTTCAGCAGGGCCACGCGGCGCCGCAGGCTTTCCTTGAAGTCCTTGATCTCGCCGCGCATCGTGGCTTCGGTGATGGCGGCCACCTCGGCCTTTTTGCCGACAGCGTCGGCAATTTCGTCGATGCATTCGATGTTGATCAGCGTCGAGTCCATGTCGAACGCGATCAGCTTGAAGTCGGCCAGTTTCAGCGGTGGCTTCACGCGCTGGATGACCAGGCCGGGGGAGATTTCTTGGGTGGCGCTCATGCGGTGACGTTTTCCTTGACGGTGGGTTGGCCCAGGCTGCGCAGCACGTCGCGCACCATCTGGGCCCGTTCCTTGGGTTCTTTCAGTTCGCGCTCGATGCGCAGCTTTTCGTTGCCCGCCAGCTTGATGTGCTTGTTCTTCTGGATCAGCTGGATGATGGCCATGCCATCCACCGGCGGGTCTTTCTTGAAGGTGATATTGATGATGCCGGGCGCGGCATCGACCTTCACCACGCCGTACGGCCGCGCCAGCACGCGCAGGCGGTGCGTGTCGATGAGCGTCTGCGCCTGCGGCGGCAGCTTGCCGAAGCGGTCGACGATTTCTTCGAGCAGCGTGTCGATCTGGTCGGGCGTCTTCGCGGTGGCGAGCTTCTTGTAGAACGACAGGCGAAGGTGCACGTCGCCGCAGTAGTCGTCGGGCAGCAGGGCGGGGGCGTGCAGGTTGATTTCGGTGGTAACAGACAGCGGCGACAGCAGGTCCGGCTCCTGCCCGGCCTTGAGCGCGCGCACGGCCTCGCTGAGCATCTCGTTGTAGAGCTGGAAGCCGATCTCCGTCATGTTGCCGCTCTGGCTTTCGCCCAGCACTTCGCCGGTGCCGCGGATCTCCAGGTCGTGCATGGCTAGGTAGAAGCCGGAGCCCAGTTCTTCCATCTGCTGGATGGCGTCGAGCCGCTGCGCCGCCTGCTTGGTCAGGCCCTCGGTGTCGGGCACCATGAGGTAGGCATATGCCTGATGGTGCGAACGGCCGACGCGGCCACGCAGCTGGTGCAGCTGCGCCAGGCCGAATTTGTCGGCACGGCTCATCACGATGGTGTTGGCGGTCGGCACGTCGATGCCGGTCTCGATGATGGTCGAGCACAGCAGCAGGTTGTAGCGCTGCGCCACGAAGTCGCGCATCACGCGCTCGAGCTCGCGCTCGGGCATCTGCCCGTGGGCCACGGCGATGCGGGCCTCGGGGAGGATCTCTTCCAGCTTCTGGCGGCGGTTCTCGATGGTCTCGACCTCGTTGTGCAGGAAGTAGACCTGCCCGCCGCGTTTCAGCTCGCGCAGCACGGCTTCGCGGATCACGCCGGTGCCTTCGTTGCGCACGAAAGTCTTGATGGCCAGGCGCCGCTGCGGCGCGGTGGCGATCACGCTCAGGTCGCGCAGGCCTTCGAGCGCCATGCCCAGCGTGCGCGGAATCGGCGTGGCGGTGAGCGTGAGCACGTCGACCTCGGCGCGCATGGCCTTCATCGCCTCCTTGTGGCGCACGCCGAAGCGATGCTCCTCGTCGATGATGAGCAGGCCAAGGTTCTTGAACTTGACCGACTGCGAAAGCAGCTTGTGGGTGCCGACCACGATGTCGACCTGGCCCTCGGCCAGCCCCTTGGCGGCGGCGGTGATTTCCTTGGCCGAGCGGAAGCGGCTCATTTCGGCCACCTTCACCGGCCACTTGGCGAAGCGGTCGACCAGCGTCTGGTAGTGCTGCTCGGCCAGCAGCGTGGTCGGCGCGAGGAAGGCCACCTGCTTGCCGCCGGTCACGGCGATGAAGGCGGCGCGCAACGCAACCTCGGTCTTGCCGAAGCCCACGTCGCCGCACACGAGGCGGTCCATGGGCTGGGGCGAGATCATGTCCTGCACCACGGCGTGGATCGCGGCCTTCTGGTCGGCGGTTTCCTGGAAGCCGAAGTCGTTGGCGAATACCTCGTAGTCGGCCGGCGAGTAGCGGAAGGCATGGCCTTCGCGCGCGGCGCGGCGGGCGTAGATGTTGAGCAGCTCGGCGGCCGAGTCGCGCACCTGTTCGGCAGCCTTGCGCTTGGCCTTTTCCCACTGGCCGGAGCCCAGCTTGTGCAGCGGAGCCTCGTCGGCACTGACGCCGGTGTAGCGGCTGATCTGGTGCAGCTGCGAAACGGGCACGTAGAGCGTGGCCTTGTCGGCGTACTCCAGGTGCAGCATTTCCTGCAGCAGCGGCTTGCCTTCGGCGTCGGTGCCCTGGCCCAGGTCCATGTGGATCAGGCCCCGGTAGCGGCCGATGCCGTGCGCCGTGTGCACCACCGGGTCGCCGACATTCAGCTCCGACAGGTCCTTGATGAGTGCTTCGACGTCGCTGACCTGCTCCTGCTTCTTGTTGCGCCGGCGCGTGGTGGGCGCGGTGGCGAACAGCTCGGTTTCGGTGACGAGGTCGATGCCTTGCTCGCGCCAGGCGAAGCCCGAGGCCAGCGCGGCGGTGGCGATGCCGACCTTTTCGTCGGCCGAGGCTTCGAACTCGGCCAGCGAGTCGAAGGCCGGCGGATTCACGCCGCTGGCGCGCAGGAAGTCGAGCAGGCTCTCGCGGCGGCCGTCGCTTTCGGCGATCAGCAGCACGCGGTGCGGCGTCTTCGCGATGTGCGCCTTGAGGCCGACCAGCGGGTCTTCGGCGCCGCGCACCACGGCGAAAGGCGGCAGCCTGTCGAACTCGGCGTAGGGTGCCTCGGTGGGGACGTCGCCGCGAATGGCAAGTTGTGCGTGCGGCTTGGCGCGCTGGTAGAACTGCTCGGCGTTCAGGAACAGCGCCTCGGGCGGCAGCGCGGGGCGCTCCGGGTCGCCGCGCACGAGGCGGTAGCGTTCGTTGGTGTCCTGCCAGAAATGCTGGAACGCGGGTTCCAGGTCGCCGTGCAACACCACGGTGGCGTCGGGTCCCAGGTAGTCGAACACCGTGGCCGTCTCGTCGAAGAACAGCGGCAGGTAGTACTCGATGCCGGCCGTTGCCACGCCGTTGCCCATGTCCTTGTAGATGCGGCTCTTGGTCGGATCGCCCTCGAGCAGCTCGCGCCAGCGGCCGCGGAAGCGCCCGCGCGCGTCTTCGTCCATCGGGAACTCGCGCCCCGGCAGCAGACGCACTTCTGGCACGGGGTAGAGGCTGCGCTGGGTGTCGGGGTCGAAGGTGCGGATGGAGTCGATCTCGTCGTCGAACAGGTCGACGCGGAAGGGCACCGGCGAGCCCATGGGGAACAGGTCGATCAGCCCGCCGCGCACCGCGTATTCGCCGGGGCTCACCACCTGCGTCACATGGCTGTAGCCGGCCAGCGTGAGCTGGGCCTTGAGCTTCGATTCCTCGAGCTTCTGCTTGGCCTTGAAATGGAAGGTGTAGCCGGCCAGGAAGGCCGGTGGCGCGAGCCGGTAGAGCGCGGTGGTGGCGGGCACCAGCACCACGTCGGCCTCCTTCTGGCTGATGCGCCAGAGGGTGGCCAGGCGCTCGCTGATCAGGTCCTGGTGGGGCGAGAAGCTGTCGTAGGGCAGCGTCTCCCAGTCGGGGAACAGGGCGCAGCGCAGCTCGGGCGCGAAGAAGGCGATTTCGTCGATCAGGCGCTGGGCGTCGTTGGCATCGGCGGTGAACATCGCCGTGGCGCGCCCGGCAGCTTTCTCGCGCATGGCCAGCTGCGCCAGCAGCAGTGCATCGGCCGACAACGGGGGACGCGGCAGCGTGAAACGCTTGCCCGCCGTGAGGTGGGGGAGGTCCATGGAACGCTTAGGAAATGCACAACACCCCGCGCCGGCTGGCGAGGGGTGTGCGAAGGGCAATTCTAGAATGGCGGCCCTTCATCCGCTTGTCGGCCATTGGCCCGCCCGTACAGGACCTCATGTCTTCTTCCCGACTTTTCGTGCTGATCCCCTGCGCCGGTTCCGGCCACCGCGCGGGCCATGCGCAGTCCACCCAGCCCAAGCAGTACCAGCGACTGGCCGGCCTGCCGATGGTGGCCCACACGCTGGAGGCCTTCCGGGCGCTGTCGGGCCGCTTCGCGGGGCTGGCGCTGGTGGTGTCGCCGGACGACCGCGACGTGGATGCCGCATTGCCGCGCTTTCCCGCCGAGAACGAATACCTGCTGCGCGTGGGCGGCCTGACCCGGGCGGCCACGGTGCGCAACGGCCTCGCGGCGCTGCGCCAGAAGGGCGCCGGCGCGCACGACTGGGTGCTGGTGCACGACGCGGCGCGCTGCCTCGTCAGTTCCAGCCAGATCGAGGCGCTGATCGCCGCCTGCGAGCACGACGCCGTGGGCGGCCTGCTGGCCCACCGGCTGGCGGACACGCTGAAGGTGTCGACCACCGAAAGCCGCGTGGCCCAGACACTGCCGCGCGCCGACAAGTGGCTCGCACAGACGCCGCAGATGTTCCGCATCGGCATGCTGCTCGACGCGCTGGAGCGCATCGGCGATGCCGTGACCGACGAGGCCGGCGCCATCGAGGCCATCGGCCTGTCGCCGCTGCTGGTGCCGGGCAGCGCGCAGAACTTCAAGGTGACCTACCCCGAAGACTTCGCACTGGCCGAGGCCGTGCTGCTCGGCCGCAAGAAGGGCATGGCATGACGAGCGCTTTCAACATCCGCATCGGCGAGGGCTGGGACGTTCACCAGCTGGTGGCGGGGCGCAAGCTGATCCTGGGTGGCATCGACGTGCCGCACTCCACCGGCCTGCTGGGCCACTCGGACGCCGACGTGCTGCTGCACGCCATCACCGACGCGCTGCTGGGCGGCGCCGGGCTGGGCGACATCGGGCGGCACTTTCCGGACACCGATCCGCAGTTCCGCGGCGCCGATTCGTCGGTGCTGCTGGCCGAGGCGGCGCGCCGGGTGCGCGCTGCAGGCTGGGAGATCGGCAATGTCGACAGCACAGTGATCGCGCAGGCGCCCAAGCTGGCGCCGCACATTCCGCTCATGTGCCAGCGCATCGCCGACACGCTGGGCGTGACACTGGAACAGGTGAACGTGAAGGCCAAGACAGCCGAGAAGCTGGGTCCGGTGGGCGAAGGCCGCGCGATGGAAGCGCGCGCGGCCGTTCTGCTCCACCGCTGACGCGGCGCCGGTGTTCAGGTCGGCTTCTTGCCGCCCTGCGACTCGCCGGGTTTGCCGGCGCTCGTAGGCATCGCCCGCGGCATCCGTATGTGGGCCGCGAGGCCGCGCCCCGGGGTGCTGGTCAGCGCGAAGGTGCCGCCCATGCGCTCGATGTTCTTCGCCACGATCGACAAGCCCAGGCCAGCGCCGGCCGCCGAGGTGCGGGCCGTGTCGCCGCGAAAGAAGGGCTTGGTCAGCTGTGAGAGCAGGGCGGGCTCGACGCCCGCGCCGTGGTCGCGCACCTTGATCAGTACCGCGTCGTTGTTGGCCTGCGCCTGGATCGTCACGTCGGCCACGCCGGTGGAGGGCGTCTTGCCGTAGCGCCGCGCGTTCTCGACCAGGTTGGAAATCACCCGCGTGAGCTCGACCTCGTCGCCCAGCACCCGCAGATCGGCGGGCACGTCGACGGTGATGTTCATCTCCTCGTAGTCCTGCACGGCGTAGGTGCAGGCATCGACCACGTCGCGCAGCAGCACCGGGCGCGGATCGACATGGTCGGGCCGCGCGTAGTCGAGGAACTTGTCGATGATCGCGTCGAGCTGGGCGATGTCGGCGGCCATGTGATCGCGCGCGTCTTCGTCGGCCACGCTCATCTCTGTTTCTAGCCGCAGGCGTGCCAGCGGCGTGCGCAGGTCGTGCGAGATGCCGGCCAGCATGATGGCGCGGTCCTGCTCGATCTTGGCGAGCTGGTCGGCCATGCGGTTGAAGCCGATGTTCACGGCCCGGATCTCGTTGGTGCGGGCGCGTTCGTCGAGCCGGTGGGCTTCGTATTCGCCCTCGCGCACTTGCATGGTCGCGCGCGACAGTTGCTTGAGCGGCAGGTTGATGAGCCGCGTGATCAGCGCCGCCCCGGCCAGCGACAGCGCCATCGCCGTGCTCAGCCAGACCAGCCAGGTGCGCCCGCCCACCCGGCTGAAGCGCGTGGGGTCGAGCAGCAGCCAGTAGGTGTCGCTCTCGATGGTGAAGCCGATCCACAGGCCCGCTTCGTCGTTCACACGGCTGGCCACCGTGGTGCCTTCGCCGAGCTGGTCGATCAGCTCCTCGGTCACGCGCAGGTCGAGCGCGCCGCTGGTGTAGGGCTCGAAGCGGTCGTTGGGCTCGCGCGGCAGGATGCGCACGCCTTCCTGGTCGGCCAGCGTCTTGATGAGCGAGACCCGGGTGATCGCGTCCGAATACACCAGCGCCGCGCGCGTGAGGTTCACGAGCGAGGCAATCTGGTGCGCGGTCTGAATCGCGCGGGGCTCGTATTCGAGCGAGCGGAAAGTCTGCAACCACGCGACCGTGCAGCCGATCAGCAGCAGCGCGAGCAGGAAAAAGGTGCGCCAGAAGAGGCTGAAGCCCAGCTTGAGGCCGGGGCGTCGGTCACGCTGCGCGCTCGCCTCGAGCGGGCTCGGCATCGTGACCTGCGCGCCGTCCTCCTGGACCAGGCCTGGTCTGGCGGGTTGGCCGATGGCCACCTTTCAACGGGGCGTCAGGCCGTGCCGTCCGGCACGAACACGTAGCCCACGCCCCAGACGGTCTGGATGTAGCGCGGCGCGGCGGCGTCGGACTCGACCAGCTTGCGCAGGCGCGAGATCTGGACGTCGAGGCTGCGGTCGAAGGGCTCGAACTCGCGCCCGCGCGCCAGCTGGGCCAGCTTTTCGCGCGACAGCGGTTGACGCGGATGGCGCACCAGCGCCTTCAGCATCGCGAACTCGCCGGTGGTCAGCGAGAGTTCTTCGCCATCCTTCTTCAGGGTGCGCGAGCCGAGATCGAAGGCGAACGGGCCGAAGGTGACGGTCTCGTTCTCGGTGGAGGGCGCGCCGGGCGCCTCCAGCGGCGGACGGCGGCGCAGCACGGCGTGCACGCGGGCCAGCAGTTCGCGGGGGTTGAAAGGCTTGCCGAGGTAGTCGTCGGCGCCGACTTCGAGGCCGACGATGCGGTCCACATCCTCGCCCTTGGCGGTGAGCATGATGATCGGGGTGCGATCGTTGGCGGCGCGCAGCCGGCGGCAGACCGAGAGGCCGTCTTCGCCGGGCATCATCAGGTCGAGCACGATCAGGTCGACCGTGTCGCGCAACAGGATTCGGTTGAGCGCCTTGCCGTCCTCGGCCACGATCACTTCGAATCCTTCCTGCGTCAGGTAGCGGCGCAGCAGGTCGCGGATGCGGGCGTCGTCGTCGACGATCACGATCTTGTCGGTGCGAGCGGGAACTTGAGTCATTTCTACAACGATGAATTTGTAACAGGGCCGATTCTGAAGGCGTTAAGGGCCCGTTGAGCCAGATTTACTTATGGTTTGACACTAAGTTACAAAACTTGCGGAAGCTCGCGGTCTGGTCACCAGGGGTGCGCGTTGAGGTGGCAAAGTTCCCGTTGCCCTATGACTTTCGCTCAATGAGACACCCATTTTTCGCCCGGTCATTTCTCGTCGTCTGTGCCTGCGCGCCGCTGTGGGCGCAGGCGGTTCCCGACAACTTCCTGAGGGTCGGCGAGGTGCGCCGCAGCGAGGTCCGCGATGCCGTCGCCGCCCACCGGGCGGCGCAGCGCGAAGAGGTCCGCCGCGAGGAGGCCGTGGCCGGCCGGCGCCTGACGGCCGCCGAGCTGTACGAGTTGCGCCAGCAGGTTCGCGGCCAATGGACCCCGCCGGCCACGGGTGCATTGGTGAATTCGGCAGAATCACAGCCGGCCGAGCGGATCGCGCCGGCACCGCCGACCGCGGCCCGCCCGCTGACGCCACCCAGCAGCCAACGCCGCTGAGGCGCTTCGGCAGGCCAGCCTTCAGCTTGCTGGCCTCGGCTTGTCTTTCATACCAACTGGGGAGAACTACACCTTGAAAACCATCAGATTGCTCGCGGCCTGCGCCGCCCTGGCCGTGGCCGGCACCGCCATCGCGCAAAGCGTCGTCACGCCCGCGCCGCAGAACGTGCTGCAGCTCTCGGCAGCCGGCACGGTCGAGGTCCAGCAGGACATGCTGAGCATGACGCTCGTGACCACCCGCGACGCTGCCGACGCGGCCACCGTGCAGACGCAGCTCAAGGCAGCGCTCGACGCCGCGCTGACCGAAGCCAGGAAGAGCGCCCAGCCGGGCCAGCTGGACGTGCACACCGGCAATTTCAGCCTGTCGCCGCGCTACACCAAGGACGGCAAGATCAACGGCTGGCAAGGCTCCACCGAGCTGGTGCTTGAAGGCCGCGATTTCCCGCGCATCACCCAGGCCGCCGGGCGCATCAGCACCCTGAGCGTGGGCAATGTCGGCTTCGGCCTGAGCCGCGAACAGCGCAGCAAGACCGAAACCGAGGCGCAGGCCATTGCCATCGAGAACTTCAAGCAGAAGGCCGCCGAGCTGGCCAAGGGCTTCGGCTTCGGCGGCTACACGCTGCGCGAGGTGTCGGTGAACGCGAGCGACAACGGCCCGCGCCCGCGCATGATGGCGATGCAGGCGAAGGCGTCGTTCGCGTCCGATTCGGCGGTGCCCGTCGAGGCCGGCAAGACCAGCGTGGTCGTGAACGTGTCGGGCTCCGTGCAGCTCAAATAAGAGAGATGCGTACCGCTGGGCTACCCTTTACTGGGCAGTCCAGCCGCCGTCCATGGCCCAGGCAACGCCCCGGACCTGGTCGGCAGCCGGCGAGCACAGGAACACGGCCAGGCCGCCCAGTTGCTCGACGGTGGTGAACTGCAGCGAAGGCTGCTTTTCGCCCAGCAGTTCGTTCTGCGCCTGCGCGGCCGTGATGCCTTCGCGTGCCGCGCGGTCGTCGATCTGCTTTTGCACCAGCGCCGTGAGCACCCAGCCCGGGCAGATGGCGTTGACGGTGACGCCGGTGGTCGCGGTTTCCAGTGCGACCGACTTGGTCAGGCCGACGATGCCGTGCTTGGCCGCCACGTAGGCCGACTTCTGCGCCGACGCCACGAGCCCGTGGGCCGAGGCGATGTTGATGACGCGACCCCAGTTGGCTTCGCGCATCGCCGGAATCGCCAGCCGGGTCGTATGAAATGCGCTGGTGAGGTTGATTGCGATGATGGCGTCCCAACGTTCGGCGGGGAAGTCCTCGACCTTCGCCACATGCTGAATTCCGGCGTTGTTCACGAGGATGTCGACACGGCCGAACTTCGACGCGGCGAACTTCATCATGTCCTCGATCTGCTCGGGCTTGCTCATGTCGGCCCCGTGGTACTCGGCGCGAACGCCCAGCGCCTCGATCTGGGACTTGGGAGCCTCGGCGTCGCCGAAGCCGTTGAGCACGATGTTCGCGCCCTGTTGCGCGAGCGACTTTGCGATGGCCAGGCCAATGCCACTGGTGGACCCCGTGACAAGCGCGGTTTTGCCTTTGAGCATGTAGATCAATCTCCGGATGAATTAGGATGCGACGAGACAATTATCCGCACCAGGACGACTTCGTTTTCATGACCGAACCGACGCTTCATCACGTGGCGTGCGACGACGCCCAAGGCGGCCATCGCATGGCTTATTGGCAATGGGGCGACGCCCGCAGCGCGAACGTCGTCATTTGCGTGCACGGATTGACCCGGCAGGGGCGCGATTTCGACCTGCTGGCCCAGGCCATCGTGGCGCGCGCCGGCGGCAATGTGCGCGTAGTCTGCCCCGACGTGGTCGGGCGCGGGCGCAGCGACTGGCTGCGCGATCCGGCCTTCTACCAAGTGCCCGTCTACGCCGCCGACATGGTGGCGCTGGTGGCGCAGCTGCATCGCGAACAGCCCATCGACACGCTCGACTACATCGGCACCAGCATGGGCGGGCTTATCGGCTTCGTGCTCGCGGGGCACAAGGAACTGCCGCTGGCGCGGCCGATCCGCCGCTTCGTGCTGAACGATGTCGGCCCGACGATCGAGCCTGCCGCGGTGCAGCGCATCGGTGCCTATGTGGGCAAGAGCGGCCGCTACGAAAGCGTGCAGGCGGCGGCCGATGCCATGTGGGCGCTGTCGACCACCTTCGGGCCGCACACGCCGGAGCAATGGCTCGCGCTGTCGCGGCATATGGTGGTGCCGGCGTCGCAACGCACGGCCGACGGTTCGGCAAAGGTCGAGGCCGGCGGCAGTGAAGACGGCGGCTGGCTGCTGCACTACGACCCCGCCATCGGCGTGGCGCTGCGGGCCATCACGCCTGAGGCGGCGGCGCAGGGCGGCGCGATCATGTGGAGCCTGTACGACGCCATCGAGGCGCGCACGCTCATCACGCGCGGCGCCGTGTCCGATCTGTTGTCGCGCGAGACCGCGCAGGCCATGACGCAGCGCGGCCCGCATGCCGCGCTGGTCGAGTTCGAGGGCATCGGCCATGCCCCGACCTTCGTCGACCCTGCGCAGATCGCCGTCGTCACCAACTTCCTGTTCGATTGAGTGAACGAGCGTGAAGCGCGATTCCTCGAGCCTCCAGACGTCACCCGTGTCCGACATGGCCATGGTCGACTATCCGTTGTCCGCCGCAACGGCCGAGCGCTCGCCGGTGATGGAGAACATGCTGGCGCGCGCGCGTGCGTTCGCCGAGCCGCTGATTGCCGATGAGACGCTCGACACGGGCGAGAACACGCTCGCGCATGCCGACGCGGTCGCGGCCATCGTCGCGAAGATGGGCGGTTCCGAGGCGATGCAGGCCGCGAGCTATCTTGTCTATGCCTGCCAGCACCTGAACCGTCCGCAGGAAGTGATCGCCAAGGTGTTCGGCGACAACTTCGCGGCGCTCGCGGTCGAGACGACCAAGCTGGTGCGCGTGCAGGAGCAGGCGCGTTCGGCCGCCCAGGGGCATCACATCGAAGGCGCGGGCGCGCAGACCGAGAACGTGCGCAAGATGCTGCTGGCGTTCTCGCGCGACCTGCGCGTGGTGATGCTGCGGCTGGCTTCGCGCCTGCAGACCTTGCGGCACGCGGCGGCGAGCAAGCAGCCGGCGCCCGAAGGGGTGGCGCGAGAGTCATTGCAGGTGTTTGCGCCGCTGGCCAACCGGCTGGGCATCTGGCAGGTGAAGTGGGAGATCGAGGATCTTTCTTTCCGCTTCCTCGAGCCGGAAACCTACAAGCTGATCGCACGGCTGCTCGACGAGAAGCGCATCGAGCGCGAAGGGCACGTCGAGCAACTGCGCTCGCAACTGGAGCGCGAACTGCAGAACGAGGGCGTCAAGGCCACGGTGCAGGGGCGGCCCAAGAATATCTACAGCATCGTCAAGAAGATGCGCGGCAAGTCGCTCGACTTCGCGCAGGTCTTCGACATCCTCGCGCTGCGCGTGGTGGTGTCTGACGTGAAGGACTGCTACGCGGCGCTGGCCTGGGTGCATTCGCACTTCCAGCCCATCGACGAGGAGTTCGACGACTACATCGCGCGGCCAAAGCCGAACGGCTATCAGTCGCTGCACACGGTGGTGCGTGAGCTTGTCGATGGCAAGCCGGGCAAGCCCATCGAGATCCAGATCCGCACCGAGGAAATGCACGATCACGCCGAGCACGGCGTGGCCGCGCACTGGGCCTACAAGGAAGCAGGCCACAAGGGCTATGCGGGCGTGTGGGCGAGCGGCGAGTACGACGCCAAGATCGCAGTGCTGCGGCAGCTGCTGGCGTGGGAGCGCGACCTGTCGGGCGGGCTGCAAGGGCAGGGCCTCTTCGATGACCGTATCTATGTGCTGACGCCCGACGCGGCGATCGTCGAGCTGCCGCAGGGCGCGACGCCGGTCGACTTTGCGTACACGGTGCACACCACGCTGGGCCATCGCTGCCGCGGTGCGCGTGTCGACGGCGCGATGGTGCCGCTGAACACGCCGCTGTCGAACGGGCAGACGGTCGAGATCATCGCCGCCAAGGAGGGCGGCCCGTCGCGCGACTGGCTCAATGCGGAGCTCGGTTACCTGGCCAGCCATCGTGCGCGTGCGAAGGTGCGCGCATGGTTCAACGCGCAGATCACGCACGAGACCGTGGCGCGCGGACGCGAGGCGGTCGAGAAGCTGCTGCAGCGCGAAGGCAAGACGGCAGTGCGGCTGGAAGACCTTGCTTCGCAGCTTGGCTTCAAGTCGGCGGACCATCTGTTCGAAGTCGTCGGCAAGGACGAGTTCTCGCTGCGCAATATAGAGACGCTGCTGCGTCCGCCAGAGCCGGCGCCTGGTCCTGACGATGGCGTGCTCATCAAGAAGGCGCGGGGCAGCGAGAAGTCGGGCAAGGGCGGCGTGCTGGTGGTGGGCGTGTCTTCTTTGATGACGCAACTCGCCAAGTGCTGCAAGCCCGCGCCGCCCGATTCGATTCGCGGCTTCGTCACGCGCGGTCATGGCGTCAGCGTGCATCGAAGCGATTGCAGCAACTTCCGCACGATGGCGTCGAAGGATAACGAGCGAGTCATCGACGTGGAGTGGGGCGCTCCGAAGAAGGGCGCGGAGGCGCCTGTGTATGCGGTGGACGTGGCTGTGGAAGCAGCCGATCGCCAGGGGCTGCTGCGCGATATCTCCGATGTCTTCGCACGAGAGAAGATGAACGTGATCGGCGTGCAGACGCAGTCGATCAAGGGTACGGCGTGGATGACCTTCACTGTCGAAATCGCCGATGCCGCGCGGCTTACGCAGGTGCTCGGCGTGGTCACTGCAGTAATTGGTGTGCGATCTGCACGTCGCCGCTAAAAGGTGCGATTTCTCCTGCTACAATAGACGCTTCTCGAATACAACCTTAGGCGCGTAGCTCAGCTGGTTAGAGCACCACCTTGACATGGTGGGGGTCGTTGGTTCGAGTCCAATCGCGCCTACCAAATTTCCCTCTGAAGAAGACCAGTCTTCAGGCTTACGGGGAAATTTTGGAAATTGCAGATACTCAAAAAGTAGCCTGCAATTTTTCCTTCTTACTGCCTCGTTGGCATCATAAGTTCTCATCGCATAAGCCCCGAAACAAGCATTCGGGTGTTTGCGTCATGCTCGTCTTGGTTTCGGAAGACCTCGGCCATGTTGTTGTGCTACCTTGAGGGCTCTGAAATCTCATTTCAAATTTCTTGATTAGCGATCCGATACATACGCGATCAACGTTGGTTGATCGCACTCATGCCGAGAAGCGCCTTGCTGCGCTGATGAAGCAGGCTCCACTCGAGTTTGCGCGTGCTGTCTACGGCATCAATGACCATTCGAGCGGTCGCATCGACACCATGGCCGCGCGCGAAGTAGCACGTGCGCAACGCCAGGGCATGCCATTGACCGAAGAGCGCGCCGAACAGCGCGCACGTGCCTATTTGCCGACCTCGGGTCAGGAGCACTGTCCGCGTTGCTGGGTCGTCTACGGGCAGAAAACTCCGCTGCGTTTTCGCGATGCAGCTGAAGAGCGGCCTGAAACCGCGGCTTGCCACGCTTGTGGCGCGGAGTACGCGACATCGCCGGATTGAGCAACGCGCGCGACGCGGTCAGGGTAAACCTTGTCGCGATGCAGCAAAACCGCTCCCTAGAATCATCCGATGACATGGGCGTCCATGTGAAGGAGTCCGCAGTGCAGAGCAAGAAGTCCGGGGTCAAGCCGGTCCAACGTGTGATCAAGAAGTACCCCAACCGAAGGCTCTACGACACCGAGACATCGACGTACATCACCTTGACCGAGGTGAAGCAGTTGGTCATCCAGAGTGCGCAGTTCGTGGTGCGGGATGCCAAGACCGGCGACGACCTCACGCGCAGCATCCTGCTGCAGATCATTCTCGAAGAAGAGGCGGGCGGAGCACCGATGTTCACCGAGCAGGTGCTGGCCAACATCATTCGGTTCTACGGCCAGGCCATGCAGGGCTACATGGGGCCGTACCTCGAGAAGAACATCCAGGCCATGACCGAGGTGCAGGCGCAGCTGGCCGACAAGGCCGAAGGCCTGACGCCCGAGATGTGGTCGCGCTTCATGACCATGCAGTCGCCGATGCTGCAGGGGTTGATGGGCAGCTACGTCGAGCAGTCCAAGAGCGTTTTCCTGCAGATGCAGGAGCAGATGCAGAAAAACACCGAGCAGGTATTGGGGGCCTTTGGCATCAAGCGTCCCTGAGTACCGCCCGTTCGCTCCAGGGCGAAGGTTTTTCAACGGGCGCCCGGCCGTCACCGATAGCTGGGACAATAGAGGCATATGAGCGAAGTTGCCTCCCCCGAACGTACGGCCACGCCGACTGCCCCCAAGGTCGGATTCGTGAGCCTGGGCTGCCCCAAGGCCCTGACTGATTCCGAACTGATCCTGACCCAGCTGAGTGCCGAGGGTTATCAAACCGCCAAGACCTTCGAAGGCGCCGATCTGGTGATCGTCAACACCTGCGGCTTCATCGACGATGCCGTGAAGGAGAGCCTGGACACCATCGGTGAAGCGCTGGCCGAGAACGGCCGCGTCATCGTCACGGGTTGCCTGGGCGCCAAGACCGGCGACCAGGGCGGCAATCTGGTGCGCCAGATGCACCCGAGCGTGCTGGCCGTCACCGGTCCGCATGCCACGCAGGAAGTGATGGATGCGGTTCATGCGAACCTGCCCAAGCCGCACGATCCCTTCATCGATCTGGTGCCCAACACCTTCGGCGTTGCCGGCCTTAAGCTGACGCCGCGCCACTATGCATATCTGAAGATCAGCGAAGGCTGCAACCATCGCTGCACCTTCTGCATCATCCCGTCGATGCGCGGCGACCTCGTGTCGCGGCCTGTCGGCGACGTGCTGAGCGAGGCCAAGGCCTTGTTTGAAGGCGGCGTGAAAGAGCTGCTCGTGATCAGCCAGGACACCTCGGCCTATGGCGTCGACGTGAAGTACCGCACCGGCTTTTGGGACGGCAAGCCCGTCAAGACGCGCATGCTCGAACTGGTGCGCACGCTCGGTGAAATCGCGGAGCCTTACGGCGCCTGGGTTCGCCTGCACTATGTGTATCCGTATCCGAGCGTGGACGAAGTCATTCCGCTGATGGCGAGTGGCCAGGTGTTGCCGTATCTCGACGTGCCGCTGCAGCACAGCCACCCCGATGTGCTCAAGCGCATGAAGCGCCCGGCCAGCGGCGAAAAGAACCTGGAGCGTCTCGCGCGTTGGCGCGAGGTGTGCCCGGAGCTCGTGATCCGCAGCACATTCATCGCCGGCTTCCCTGGCGAGACGGAGCAGGAATTCGAGCATCTGCTCGACTTCATTCGCGAAGCCGAGATCGATCGGGCTGGTTGCTTTGCCTATAGTCCCGTCGAAGGCGCCACTGCCAACGACATTCCGGGCATGCTGCCCGAGCCTGAGCGCGAAGCGCGCCGCGCCCGATTCATGGAGGTGGCTGAAGCCGTCTCCATCGCCAAGCTGCAGCGCCGCATTGGTTCGACCATGCAGGTGCTGGTCGATTCGGCGCCCGGCCTGGGCCGCAAGGGTGGAGTGGGGCGCACGTACGCCGATGCACCGGAGATCGACGGCACGGTCCGTCTGCTGCCGCCCGAGAAGATCAGCAAGACGCTGAAGGTCGGCGAGTTCACGCGCGCGCGCATCGTGGGCGCTGAAGGCCACGACCTGATCGCTCTGCCGATTTGATGCAGATTCGAACGGACAAGAAAAAAGCCACCGGAGACCGGTGGCTTGTTTCGGAACATGACCTGGCGGGGGTCAATGTGAATTTGGTGCCCAGAAGAGGACTCGAACCTCCACGATGTTACTCGCTAGTACCTGAAACTAGTGCGTCTACCAATTCCGCCATCTGGGCATTCTCTGCTTTTCAGCAAAGACTGCGATTATATACACAGATTTGGCGCGCCCCTTTTGCGCAGTCAAAATTTTTGCGTCTGCACGGCTTTGTTCGTGCGGAGGAGGCATTGCCGAATGCGGGCGAGCGTGTTCGTGCGTGCACGGTTGGTATCGATGGGGGCGATCTGACGATCATGTCGCCCGTGATGCAGATCCGAGCGACCATGAAAAAAGCCACCGGAGGCCGGTGGCTTGAATCGAATGACCTGGTAAAGGTCTGTTTAAACTTGGTGCCCAGAAGAGGACTCGAACCTCCACGATGTTACTCGCTAGTACCTGAAACTAGTGCGTCTACCAATTCCGCCATCTGGGCCCACGTAGTTGCAGAAGCAACTGCGTTTTGAATTTCAGGAAAGAAGGAGATCATATCAAAAATAATGGCACTTCCAGCGGTCTGCTGGACGAATTCGAAGGAACTGTTCAAGGACATCGCGACGGGCACGGCTTCGTGCAGCGTGATGACGGTGAAGCAGACATTTATTTGCCACCGAACGAGATGCGCGCGGTGCTGCACAAGGACCGCGTCAAGGCGCGTGTGGTGCGGCAAGACCGGCGCGGCCGCCCCGAGGGGCGCGTGGTCGAAATCGTCGAGCGCTCAGAGCAGCCGATCATCGGCCGCCTGCTGCATGAAGGTGGAATCTGGCTCGTTGCTCCGGAAGACAAGCGCTACGGTCAGGACGTACTGATCCCCAAGGGCGCGACCGGTCCCGCGAAGGTGGGGCAGGTTGTCGTCGTGCAACTCACGGAGCCGCCGGCGCTGTTCGGCCAGCCCGTGGGTCGCGTGAAAGAGGTGCTGGGCGAGATCGACGACCCCGGCATGGAAATCGAAATCGCCGTGCGCAAGTACGGCGTGCCGCACGAGTTTTCCGCGGAGTGCCTGGCTGAAGCCAAGGCGCTGCCCGAGAAGGTCCGTCCCGCAGACAAGAAGGGGCGTGTCGACCTCACCGACATCCCCCTCGTCACCATCGACGGCGAAGACGCACGCGACTTCGACGATGCCGTCTACTGCGAGCCTGCAAAAGTGGGCCGTGGCAAGGGCTGGCGCCTGCTGGTCGCCATCGCCGACGTCAGCGCCTATGTGCAGACCGGTTCGGGTATCGACATCGACGCCTACGACCGCGCCACCAGCGTCTACTTTCCGCGCCGCGTCATCCCGATGCTGCCGGAGAAGCTGTCGAACGGCCTGTGCTCGCTGAACCCGGAGGTCGAGCGCCTGTGCATGGTGTGCGACATGCTGGTCGCGGCCGACGGCGAAATCTACGCCTACCAGTTCTATCCGGCCGTGATGTTCAGCCATGCGCGATTCACGTACACCGAAGTCGCGGCCATCCTTGGCAACACGCGTGGCCCCGAAGCCGCCAAGCGCAAGGATCGCGTCAAGGACCTGCTGAACCTCGCCGACGTCTACAAGGCGCTGCTCAAGCAGCGCGGCAAGCGCGGCGCGGTCGACTTCGAAACCACCGAGACGCAGATCATCTGCGACGACGCCGGTCGCATCGAGAAAATCGTGCCGCGCACGCGCAACGAGGCGCACCGCCTGATCGAAGAAGCCATGCTCGCGGCTAACGTCTGCAGCGCCGACTTCATCGCCGAAGGCAAGCACCCAGGCCTGTTCCGCGTGCACGAAGGCCCGACGCCCGAGAAGAAGGAAATCCTGCGGGGCTATCTGAAGGCGATGGGCGTGGGCCTGAGCATCACCGACGACCCCAAGCCGGGCGAGTTTCAGGCGATTGCCGAGGCCACCAAGGAGCGCCCCGACGCGCAGCAGATCCACACCATGCTGCTGCGTTCGATGCAGCAGGCGATCTACACGCCGATCAACAGCGGCCACTTCGGGCTGGCTTACGAGGCCTACACGCACTTCACGAGCCCGATCCGGCGTTATCCGGACCTGCTGGTGCACCGCGTGATCAAGGCCATCCTGGGCAAGACGCGCTACCAGCTGCCGATGCTGCCGACGCCGGGCGAGGCGCATGCCAAGCTGGCGAAGCGGCTCGCGTCGCGCGTGAAGGCGCCGACCAACAAGCCGCAGAAGGCGACCGTCGCTCCCAGCAAGGAAGTGCTGGCATGGGAAGCCGCGGGCCTGCATTGCAGTGCCAACGAACGCCGCGCCGATGAAGCCAGCCGCGACGTCGAGGCCTGGCTCAAGTGCAAGTACATGCGCGAGCACCTCGGCGAGGAGTACGGCGGCGTGGTCACTGCGGCCACGACATTCGGCATCTTCGTCACGCTCGACGCGATGTACGTCGAAGGGCTGGTGCACATCACCGAACTCGGCGGCGAGTACTTCAAGTTCGACGAGATGCGCCAGGAACTGCGCGGCGAGCGCACCGGCATCCGCTACGCCATCGGCACGCGGGTGCGGGTGCAGGTGAGCCGCGTCGACCTGGACGGCCGCAAGATCGACTTCCGCCTCGTGCGCGAAGGCGAGGAGCTCATGGCGCGCGCCATGAAGGACAAGGGCGCGGCATCATCCGGCGTGCCGGTCAAGGCATCGGCCAAGCGCGGCACGCGCCACAAGGCGGCGGAAGCCGGCGGCGGCGAGCCGCGCGGAGAGCGAGGCACCTCGGCCTCCGCGGGGCCGCAATCGGCGATGCAGGCTTTCAAGTCGGCGGTCAAGAAGGCCGCCAACAAGATGAAGGGGCGCAAGCCGCGCCGCTGATGGCTTTGCCCGAATTAATCGAACCATCGACAACCTCAACAAAGAAAGAGACAGACAGCATGAGCGCTGAAGACAACAAGGGCCGCATCGCCATCGTCACGGGGGCGGGCTCCGGTATCGGCCGCGCCGCGGCGCTGGCGCTGTTGGGCGACGGCTGGAGCGTGGCACTGGCCGGGCGCCGGCTGGAGCCGCTGGAGCAGGTCGCCGAGGAGTCTGGCGCCGGTGCGCGCGCCTTCGCGGTGCCCACCGACGTCGCCAAGGCCGATTCGGTGCAGGCCTTGTTCGCCGCCACGGTCGAGCGCTTCGGCCGTGTCGACCTGCTGTTCAACAACGCTGGCGTGGGCAACCCGCCGGGCCCGTTCGAGGACTGGACGCCTGAGCAGTGGCAGGGCGTGGTCGACATCAACCTGACGGGCATGTTCTTCTGCATCCAGCAGGCGTTCCGCACGATGAAGGCGCAGACGCCGCGCGGCGGCCGGATCATCAACAACGGCTCCATCTCGGCCACCGCGCCGCGTCCCAATTCGGCGGCCTACACGTCCACCAAGCATGCGGTCGAAGGGCTCACCAAGACGGCATCGCTGGACGGGCGCAAGTACGACATCGCGGTGGGGCAGGTCGACGTGGGCAATGCGATGACCGAACTGGCCGCGCGCATGGCCAAGGGCGTACCGCAAGCCAATGGCGAGCTGGCGATCGAGCCGCTGATCGACGTGAAGATCGTCGGCCAGTCGGTGCTCTACATGGCCAACCTGCCGCTGGAAGCGAACGTGCTGTTCCACACCATCATGGCGACGAAGATGCCCTTCGTCGGGCGCGGCTAGGAAAAGAGCCGCGTCAGACCGGCGCGCGACGGGCCAGCGTGCCGGCCGTGAGCGGGGTCGCATCTGCCGGCCAGGTGTCGGCAATGTGGCCGTGCTGCCAGACGGCTTCCGAGGCTGCCTCTAAGACAGGGCGACCGGCGGCCAGCGCGGCGCCGATCATGCCGGCGAGCACGTCTCCGGTGCCGGCTGTGGCGAGGCGGGCGTTGCCTGTCAGGTTGATGACCGGGGGCGTTCCGTCCGCATCCGAAATCACTGTTCCGGAGCCTTTGAGCACGGCAACGACGCCGAAGCGCGATGCAAGCTGACGGGCCGATGCAAGCCGGTCGGCCTGGATGTCGGCGGCCGTGCAACCAAGCAGGCGCGCCGCTTCGAGCGGATGCGGTGTGATCACCGTGGGCAATCCGTCTTTTCCGCGCGATGCGAGCTGCGCCTGGAGCGCGCTGTCGGCCGCGATGGCGTTGAGTGCGTCCGCATCGAGCACCAATGCGGCGGCTGTCGTCACCACGCGCGGCAGCAGTTCGTGCACGGCTTCGCCACCGCCACAGCCGCAGACGACGGTCATGCCCGAGAGGTCGAGCGAGCGGGCGTCGCGCAGCATCAGTTCAGTCTGCGAGGTGTCGACGACGGCCGCGTCGGGGTCGAGCAAGCCGACGAACACCCGTCCCGCGCCTGCGTGCAGCGCGGCCGAGCCGGCCAGCAATGCCGCGCCGGCCATGCCGGATGCGCCTCCGATCACCGCAACGTCGCCGTAGCTGCCTTTGTGTGACGCATGTGCGCGCGGCTGTGCCTTTGGCGTGCCGGTGAGTCGGGCGGCTGGCCTGTCGGTGATGTGGCCGCAGCCGAGATCGTCGAACCATGTAGTGCCTGCTGCATCGCGCCCCTGTGCGGTGAAGAGGCCTGGCTTCAGCGTGAGAAAGGTGATGCAGTGGCGCGCGGACGTGATCGCGCTGGCGGCGTCCTTCGGCAGCACGCCGGTATCCGCATTCAGTCCTGACGGCACGTCGACGCTGAGCACCGGCTGCGTGCTCCCGTGCATCAGCTGGAGCCATTCAGCCATGGTGCCTTCGGGTGGTCTGGTCGAGCCGATGCCAAGCAGTGCGTCGATGGCCAGTTCGAAGGTGGTCGGCGGGGTCTCCGCAAAGGTGACGCCAGCATCTCGGGCACGCTGCAGCGATGTTTTCGCGTCTGGCGGCAGTCGGCTCTCATCCCCGGCGAACGTGACCACGGGAAAGAACCCTCGATGCCGCAACTGCGCCGCCGCCTCGAAGCCGTCGCCGCCGTTGTTGCCCGGCCCGCATGCCACCCAGATCGTTCGCGCATGCGGCGCAATGGCCATTGCAAGCCGCGCGACCGCGAGGCCGGCGCGCTGCATCAACGCATGGGCGGGCAGGGCGGCTGCCGCAGCCTGCTCGATGCGGCGCGTGGCGGCGATGTCGAACAGATCGGCGGCGGTGGCGGGCGTGATGCGTTGCATCGGTCCATTGTGCCGCCGCACCGGCTCTCTATGATTCGCGGATGAACTTCAAGAGCCTCGCCTGGGTGCTCGTCCTGCTGCTGGCGGGGCTGGTATTTTTCCTGGGTGCGACCGTTGCCTGGATCGCCGGACTGGCATGGGTGCTGGCGCTGCTGGGCGCTGTGTGGGGTGTGTTTCTATTGGCCCAGCTGAAACGCTGGGTGCCGCTGAGGGATGTGGCCTGGGCCGCCAACATGGGCGTCGGCGTCAGCGTGATCCGCTGGTTCGATCTGCCGGCGGACACCGTTTCGGGCCTGGCGCGCTTCGCGCTGCTTGGCGCCGCTGCGATTTGCCTGATTTTCTTCGCGCTGATCGGCCCCGGCCTTCTGGGGTGGATTGCCGAGCGGCTTCGGCCGCCGCCGGAGCCCGAATTGCCCGTCGAGCAGCCCGCAAGCCCGGAGCGCCTGCGCCGCTGGGATCCTAGAGACTGAGCCGTTCGACGCCGAGCCCTTCGAGGTCGATTCCCGGGTCCTGACCCGCGATCAGGTCGCCCAGCACGCGAGCGCTGCCGCATGACAACGCCCAGCCGCTGGACCCGTGGCCCAGGTTGAGCCACACGCCGGGTATGCCGCTGGCGCCCAGCACTGGCGGCCCGTCGGGGAGCATCGGCCGCGCGCCTTTCCATTGCTGAACGCCCGACTGCAGCGTTGCCGCGCCGGGAAACCAGTCGTGCAGCACTTTGTAGAGCATCTGCACCGAGGCCGGATTCATCGTGTCCAGCGAGCCGCCGATCTCGGCGCTGCCGGCCACGCGCACACGCTGGCCCAGGCGGGAGATCGCGACCTTGTAGCGTTCGTCCATCACCGCGCTGCGCGGCGCATTGAGCGGCTCGCGCACCGGTGCGCTGACCGAGTGGCCGTAGACCGGTGCCATCGGAATGCGCAGTCCCAGCGGGCGCAGCAACGTGGCCGAGGCCAGCCCGGCGCACACGACGATGGCGTCGTAGCGCACGGGGTCCGAGCCGCTCGCCAGCGAAAGCGACGTGGGGGCCGCGCGGCTCAGCGGCGCGATGTCGCAGTTGAAGTGAAACTGCGCGCCCAGTGCTTCGGCCTCCCACTTGAGCAGCAGCGCGAACTGGCGGCAGTTGGCCACTTCGTCTTCCGGCAGGTGGATGGCGCCGGCCAGCGGGGTTTCGGGATTGAGCGCGGGTTCGATCAGCCGGGCCTCGTCGGCATCGACTTCCCTGAAGACGCTGCCGGCCGCGCGCAGCACGTCGAGCCCGGGCTGGACCAGCTTTTTCTCGCGCTTGGAGCGCAGCAGGACGAGGTAGCCGTCGCTGCGCTCGTAGCTCAGTTCGCGCGCCTCGGTCACTTCGTGCAGCCGGGTGCGGCTGTAGAAGGCCAGCCGCTGCATGCGGGCGCGGTTGGCGAGGTAGGTCTCGAGCTTGCAGGCCTTCTGCCAGCGTGACATCCAGCCGATGTCGCGTGAACTCAGCGGCCAGCGCAGCTTGATGGCGCCATGCGAGGACAGCAGCGAGCGCAGCACCTTGCCGCGCATGCCGGGCGCGGCCCAGGGAGTGACGTATCCGGGGGCGACCACGCCCGCGTTGGCGAAACTGGCTTCTTCGGCGGCGGCGCCGCGGCGCTCGAAGACGGTCACTTCATGGCCGTCGGAAACCAGTTCCCAGGCGGTTGTGACGCCGATGATGCCGGCGCCCACGATCGCGATTTTCATTGAATGTTCTAGATAAGAGAGACGGCTGACGCCCGTAGTATGGGCGAAGTCAGCTATTGATTCTGTAGCGTGCGCTCGGTTTGCAGGGCTACTGCGAGCACGGCGTCGTCGTGCAGCGCGGCATGCCAGAGCATGAGGCCGACCGGCAGTTCGCCGGGAGCGTGGCACGGCAGGGAGATGGCGCAGCCGTCGAGCATGTTGACGATCGACGGATTGCGCAGCAGCAGTCCGTTGATGCGGAAGAATTCATCGTCGCGTTCGGCGCCCGGCGCCACGCTGGCGATGGAAGGCGCCGTGATCGGCACGGTGGGCGAGAGCACGGCATCGAACGGGGCCAGCGCTGCCTCGACGCGGGCGATCCAGTCGCGGCGGGCGTGGATCAGGTCGATGTATTCATGCGCCTTCATGCCGGCGCCGCGCAGGATGCGCTGGGCTACGCGGGGGTCGTACCCGGCGCCGCTGCGCTCCAGCAGCAATCGGTGCCAGGCGTGGGACTCGGCTGCCGAGAAACCGCCGGTGGCGTTGATGGTCGCCAACTCGGCCAGTTCGGGCAGCTCGATTTCCTGGATTCGGGCGCCGGCGGCGCGCAGCGTCTTCAGCGAGCGTTCGAATGCGGTGGCCACGGCGGGCTCGATGCCGTCGAAGAACACGTTTTTCACCACGGCGATCCTGTAGGCAGCCAAGGGGGCATTGCCGGCCGTGACGCGGCGGGCCGCGAGGATCTCGTGCGCCGTGATGGCGTCGCGCACCGACCGGGTCATGGCGCAGACGGTGTCGAGCGTGGTCGACAGCGGCAGCGCGCCGTCGGCGGGGGTGAGGCGGGCGGTGTTCTTGAAGCCGACGATGCCGTTCAGCGCCGCCGGAATGCGGATCGAGCCGCCCGTATCGGAACCCAGGCCGATGAAAGCGGCGCCGCTGGCCACCGAGATTGCCGCGCCTGACGACGAGCCACCCGGAATGCGGGGCGTGCCGGCGTCGCTCACGTTGGCGGGTGTGCCGTAGTGCGGATTGACGCCGACGCCGGAGAAGGCGAACTCCGTCATGTTGGTGCGGCCGGTCAGTACGCCGCCAGCGGCGCGCAGCCGCGCCACGGCGAGGGCATCGGTTTTGGCGGCTGGCGCGTGCGACAGCACCATGGAGCCGGCGGGCGTCGGCTGGCCCGCGACGTCGAACAGGTCCTTGCTGGTGAATGCGAGGCCGGAAAGCCGGCTGTCGGGGCCGATGCCGGCGACGGCCTGGCGGGCTTCGTCGAACATCGTGCGGGTGAAAACATGGGCGCAGGCCGGCGACTGCGAGACGTCGATGGCGCGCTCCAATTCGGTGCGTGCATCGGAGCCACCTGCCAGGAGGGAGAGACGGGTGGCGTGGAGGTCGTTCATGGGTGGCTGCAGTGCCGCGCGGGCGGCTCGGGTTCAGGAAGAGGGCAGAGTGGCCGTGCTATACTCTTTGGGTTTCGCTGGTCGAGCGACGGGTTCCGTTGCATCCAGTCAAACACATCCGCAAACCGGCCCAATCAAGGTGTTGTGACTCCATCCAAGGGAGCGCAAAACGGGCTGGATTTTAGACCCAACCTTTGGAGTAATTTCAATGTCTACCACCATGCGCGAAATGCTGGAAGCCGGTGTCCATTTCGGTCACCAAACCCGCTTCTGGAACCCCAAGATGGCTCCGTTCATCTTCGGCCATCGCAACAAGATCCACATCATCAACCTGGAAAAGTCGCTCCCGATGTTCCAGGACGCGATGAAGTACGCCAAGCAGCTCACCGCCAACCGCGGCACGATCCTGATGGTCGGCACGAAGCGCCAGGCCCGTGAAATCGTTGCTGCCGAAGCCCGCCGCGCCGGCGTGCCCTTCGTCGACACCCGCTGGCTCGGCGGCATGCTGACCAACTTCAAGACCGTCAAGACCTCGATCAAGCGTCTGAAGGACATGAAGGCCCAGCAGGAAGCCGGCCTCGACTCGCTGAGCAAGAAGGAGCAACTGACCTTCTCGCGCGAAATCGAGAAGCTCGAAAAGGACATCGGCGGCATCCAGGACATGACCGCTCTGCCCGACGCCATCTTCGTGATCGACGTGGGCTTCCACAAGATCGCCGTTGCTGAAGCCAAGAAGCTCGGCATTCCGCTGATCGGCGTGGTCGACTCCAACCACTCGCCCGAAGGCATCGACTACGTGATCCCCGGCAACGACGACTCGTCGAAGGCTGTCACGCTGTACGCCCGCGGCATCGCCGACGCCATCATCGAAGGCCGCAACAGCGCCACCGGTGACGTGGTCAAGGCCATCGCCGAAGGCGGTAGCGACGAATTCGTCGAAGTCGAAGAAGGCGCTTCGGCCTGATTCGCGCGCTCGCGAGCCTGAGGAAGGGGCTTTGGTGCCCCTTTTTTTTAACCTGATTTTTGGAATTACGGAGATACACAAATGGCTGCAATCACCGCAAGCATGGTCGGCGAACTGCGCGCGAAGACTGACGCGCCCATGATGGAATGCAAGAAGGCCCTGACGGAGGCCGACGGCAACATGGAAAAGGCCGAAGAGCTGCTGCGCATCAAGCTCGGCAACAAGGCTGGCAAGGCATCTGGCCGCATCACCGCCGAAGGCGTGGTCACGGCTTTCGTCGACGGCGCTGCCGGCGGCATGATCGAAATCAACTGCGAAACCGACTTCGTCACCAAGAACGACAGCTTCCTGGCCATGGCCAACGCTGCCGCGATGCTGGTCGCCAAGCACAACCCCGCCGACATCGCCGCGCTGGGCGCGCTGGCCTATGAGCAAGACGGTTTCGGCCCCACGCTCGAAGACGTGCGCAAGGGCCTGATCGGCAAGATCGGCGAGAACATGAGCTTCCGCCGCTTCAAGCATTTCACGGGCAACGGCAAGCTGGCTTCGTACCTGCACGGCACGCGCATCGGCGTGATGGTCGAGTTCGAAGGCGACGACACGTCGGCCAAGGACGTGGCAATGCACATCGCCGCCATGAAGCCGGTCGCCATCCAGGCTTCCGACGTGCCTGCCGACCTGATCGAAAAGGAACGTGCAGTTGCCAAGGGCAAGGCCGACGAAGACCGCAAGACGGCCGAAGCCGAAGGCAAGAAGCCCCAGCCTGACGACATCGTCGCCAAGCGCATCGAAGGCGGCGTGCAGAAGTTCCTGAAGGAAGTTTCGCTGCACAACCAGCCGTTCGTGAAGAACGACAAGCAGACCGTCGAGCAGATGCTCAAGGCCGCCGACACCTCGATCAAGGGTTTCACCCTGTACGTGGTCGGCGAAGGCATCGAGAAGAAAGTCGACGACTTCGCCGCCGAAGTGGCCGCGCAAGTTGCTGCTGCCAAGGCTGCTGCCTGATCCAGCCGCCACACAAGCGGCGGTGCGCGAACGCGTGCCGCCGCTTTTTCACCGCTACGTTTTACACTCGCCCCCGCCAACTCAAGGAAATTGCCCATGTCTGATGCCCGCCCAGCCCACAAGCGAATCTTGTTGAAGCTGTCGGGAGAGGCGTTGATGGGCGACGACGCGTTCGGCATCAATCGCGCCACCATCGTCCGCATGGTCGAGGAAATCGCCGAAGTGGTGAACATGGGCGTCGAAGTGGCCGTGGTCATCGGCGGCGGCAACATCTTCCGCGGCGTCGCGGGAGGTTCCGTCGGCATGGATCGCGCCACGGCCGACTACATGGGCATGCTGGCCACCGTGATGAACGCGCTGGCACTGGCCGACACCATGAACAAGCAGAACCTGGTGGCCCGGGTGATGTCCGCCATTGCCATCGAGCAGGTGGTCGAGCCCTACGTGCGCCCCAAGGCCCTGCAGTACCTCGAAGAGGGCAAGGTCGTGGTGTTCGCCGCCGGCACGGGCAACCCGTTCTTCACCACCGACACGGCCGCCGCGCTGCGCGGTGCCGAAATCGGTGCCGAGCTGGTGCTCAAGGCGACCAAGGTCGATGGCGTGTACACCGCCGACCCCAAAACCAACCCCAATGCAACGCGCTACGCCACGCTGACTTTCGACGAGGCAATCGCGCAAAATCTCGGCATCATGGACGCCACGGCCTTTGCGCTGTGCCGCGACCAGAAGCTGCCGATCAAGGTGTTCTCGATCTTCAAGAACGGCGCGCTCAAGCGCGTCGTCATGGGCGAGGACGAAGGCACGCTGGTGCATGCCTAGGAGTATTTGAGATGACCATTGCAGACATCCGCAATGCGACCGACGCGAAGATGAATCAGTCGCTCGCCGCATTCCAGAACAACCTCACCAAGATCCGTACGGGCCGCGCCAACTCGGCACTGCTCGACTCGATCCACGTCGAGTACTACGGCTCGCAAGTGCCGCTGAGCCAGGTGGCCAACGTGTCGGTACTCGACTCGCGCACCATCAGCGTCCAGCCCTGGGAAAAAGGCATGGGCGCCAAGATCGAGAAGGCCATCCGCGAAAGCGACCTGGGCTTGAACCCTGCTTCGATGGGCGACCTGATCCGCGTGCCGCTTCCCGCCATGAGCGAAGAGCGCCGCAAGGAAATGACCAAGCTGGTCCGCAATGAAGGCGAGAGCGCCAAGATCGCCACGCGCAACCTGCGCCGCGACGCGAACGAGTCGGTCAAGAAGCTGGTCAAGGACAAGCTGGCGTCCGAAGACGATCAGAAGCGTGCCGAAGCCGAAATCCAGAAGGTCACCGACCGCCACATCGCGGAAATCGACCGCCTGGTCGCGGCCAAGGAAGCGGAGATCATGGCCGTTTGAGGCCTGCCATGGCCTCGTCAACGCCGCGCGTTCCGCATCACGTTGCCATCGTCATGGACGGCAACGGCCGTTGGGCGACGCGGCGTTTCCTGCCCCGCGTCGCGGGGCACAAGCAGGGCGTCGAATCGCTGCGCCGCTGCGTCAAGGCCTGCGCCGACCGCGGCGTAGGCGTGCTCACGGTGTTCGCGTTTTCGTCCGAGAACTGGAATCGGCCCGTCGAGGAAGTTTCCGGACTCATGGAGTTGATGGTCGGTGCGCTCGCCCGCGAAGTGCCCCGACTCAGCAGCGACGGCGTGCGACTGTACTTCGTCGGCGAACGCGGCGGCCTGTCGCCGAAGATGGTGAAGGGGCTGGTCGACGCCGAAGCGGCGACCGCGCACAACGAGCGCATGGTGCTCAACGTCTGCTTCAACTACGGCGGCCGGTGGGACGTTGCGCAGGCAGCTGCAAAGCTGGTGGCGCGAGGCGAAGCGGTTACCGAGGCGAGCCTCGACCGGGCGATGTCGTTGGCCCACGTGCCCGATCCCGATCTGTTCATCCGCACGGGCGGCGAGCAGCGGTTGTCCAATTTCCTGCTCTGGCAAAGTGCCTACGCAGAGCTTTTCTTCAGCGACAAGCTGTGGCCGGAATTCGACGAGGCTGCGCTGGACGAGGCCATCGCCGCGTTCCAGGGCCGCGAGCGGCGCTTCGGTCAAACCTCGGCACAGGTCTCGCCCCCCCAGGGGCAGGCGGCCTGACGGCCCGACAACCTCCCGCATGCTCAAACAACGCATCCTCACGGCGATCGTGCTGCTCGCGATCCTGCTGCCGGCGCTGTTCTACCGAAACTACATTCCTTTTGCTTGCGTGATGCTGGTGCTGATCGGCGCCGCAGCTTGGGAATGGGGGCGCCTGAACGGCTACGGCCAGCGGCTTTCGGTGTTCCTGGGCGTCGAGACAGTGCTGCTTTGTGCGCTGTCGTGGTGGCTGGGCCTGCTGGAGCAGTCGCTGGTGCTGATGTGGACCCTGGCCGGCGCGGCCTGGGTGCTGGGTGGCGCGGCGCTGCTTCGCGTGGCGGTGCCGGGCTGGCCCCGCATTCCGCGCGGCCTGCGGCTGGTCGGCGGCCTTTTGGCGCTCTGGGTTGCGTGGCTCGCCGCTGTGCAGGCACGCATGGTCGGCATCAATTTCCTGCTGTCCATCCTCGTGCTGGTGTGGGTCGCCGACGTGTTCGCCTATTTCGCCGGCCGGGCCTTCGGGCTCAAGTTCACGCGCAACAAGCTCGCTCCCGCGATCAGTCCCGGCAAGAGCTGGGAAGGCGTCTGGGGCGGAATGATCGGCGTGGTGGTGCTGGCCTTTGCCTGGGTCTGGGCCGACAAGGCCGCTGGCGCGACCGTCGCCAGCCTCTACACCCGGCTCAATGAGCGCGGCTGGTGGCTGCTGCTGCTGGGCGCGCTGTTTCTTGCGGCAATGAGTGTCGTCGGCGACCTCGTCGAATCGCTCATCAAGCGAAGCGCCGGCGCCAAGGACAGCAGCAAGCTGCTGCCCGGCCACGGCGGCGTACTCGACCGCGTGGATGCCCTCTTGCCGGCGCTTCCCATTGCCATGATGCTGGCTTCTCTGTGAATACTCCCAAACAACGCGTCACTGTGCTTGGTTCGACCGGTTCGGTCGGTGTCAGCACGCTCGACGTTATTTCGCGCCACCCCGAGCGTTTCGAGGTTTTCGCGCTGTCCGCCGCCACCAAGGTGGACGAACTGCTGGCGCAGTGCGCGCGGTTCCTGCCGCGTTTTGCCGTCATGGCCAGCGCGCCGCATGCGGCGCTGCTGGCTGAAAAGCTCAAGCAGAACAACCTGAAAACCGTTGTCCTGATGGATGGCGATGCTCTTGAAAAGATAGCAGCGCACGAAGAGGTCGATGCGGTCATGGCGGCTATCGTCGGCGCCGCTGGCCTCGGCCCTTGCCTGGCTGCCGCGCGTGCCGGCAAGCGCCTGCTGCTGGCCAACAAGGAAGCGCTGGTCGTCGGCGGCGAGTTGTTCATGCGCACGGTGCGCGAGGGCGGTGCCACGCTGCTGCCGATCGACAGCGAGCACTCGGCCATTTTCCAGTCGCTGCCCGAAGACCCGACTACCTGGTCGCGCCGCATCGACAAGATCATCCTGACCGCCTCGGGCGGCCCGTTCCGCACGCGCGCGCCAGAGACCCTGGGCTCCGTGACGCCCGAGCAGGCCTGTGCTCATCCGAACTGGGTCATGGGCCGAAAGATCTCGGTCGACTCGGCCACGATGATGAACAAGGCGCTCGAAGTGATCGAGGCGCGCCACCTGTTCGGCGTGTCGCCGGAGCAGATCGAGGTCGTCATCCATCCGCAGAGCGTGGTGCATTCGATGGTGCAATTCACCGACTCGTCGGTCATCGCCCAACTCGGCACGCCCGACATGCGGGTGCCGATCGCTGTCGGCCTGGCCTGGCCCGAGCGCATCGAGAGCGGCGCCGCCCGGCTCGATTTCCGCCAGATGGCCTCGCTGACCTTCACCGCGCCCGACGCCGCATTGTTCCCGGGGCTGGGCCTGGCATGGCACGCGTTGCGCGCCGCGCCGGGTACGACGGCCGTGCTCAATGCCGCCAACGAGGTCGCGGTTGAAGCATTCCTTGACCGGCGGCTGCGTTTCGACCGTATTCATGCGGTCAACATGGAAACTTTGGAGACGGTCTCCCCCTCCAAGCCGGCATCGCTGGCCGACCTGCTGGCCCTGGATGCCAGCGCCCGCGCGGCCGCCAATGCCGCGGCGCTGCGTTTCGCAGCCTGACGACCCACCCTTACAGCTCAGAGGACCCGGATGCTTACTGTCATAGCCTTTGTGGTCGCCCTCGGCGTGCTCATCGCGGTGCACGAATACGGCCACTACCGGGTCGCCGTGGCCTGTGGTGTCAAGGTGGAGCGCTTTTCGGTCGGGTTCGGCAAGGTGCTGTTCCGCTGGCAGCCCAAGCGGCAGCATCCGGGGCAATCGACCGAGTTCGTCATCGGCGCTTTCCCGCTGGGCGGCTACGTCAAGATGCTCGACGAGCGCGAAGGCCCGGTCGCCCCCGAAGAGCGCCATCGCGCCTTCAATACCCAGCCGCTGCGCTCGCGCGCGGCCATCGTCGCGGCGGGTCCGATCGCCAACCTGCTGCTGGCGGTGGTGCTTTACACGGCGGTCAACTGGATCGGCGTGCAGGAGCCGGTCGCCAAGCTGGGCCGGCCGGTGGCGGCTTCGATGGCCGAGTCCGCGGGCCTGCACGGCGGCGAATACATCACCCGTGCGGGCTTCGACGGCGATCTGTCTCCGGTGCAGTCTTTCGAGGACCTGCGCTGGCGCATGACGCGCGGCGCGCTCGACGGCCATGACCTGACGCTCGAAGTGGCGGGCGAGGGCGGTCGCCCCGCTCGCACGCTGGTGCTTCCCCTGAGCAGCCTCGAGACCCGGGATGCCGATCCGCAGATGTTCCGCAAGATCGGCGTGCTCTCGCCCCTGACCAAGCCGGAAATCGGTGAAGTCATGGCCGGCAGCGCCGCTGAGCGCGCGGGCCTTCGCAACGGCGACGTGGTGCGCGCCATCGGCGACACCGCCATCGTCGACGGGCAGCAGCTGCGTGAAGTAATCCGCGCCTCGGTCGACGGCAGCCAGCCGCGCACCCAGGCCTGGAAGATCGAGCGCGGCGGCCAGTCGCTCACGATCGACGTCAAGCCGGAGGTACGGGAAGAGGGCGCCGCCAAGGTCGGCCGCATCGGTGCCTACGTGGGCGCTCCCCCCGAAATGGTGACGGTGCGCCAGGGGCCGGTCGACGGCGTCTGGCGTGGCGTGGTGCGCACCTGGGAGGTGTCGGCGCTGACCGTGCGGATGATGGTCAAGATGGTCATTGGTGAAGCTTCCCTTAAGAATCTGAGCGGTCCGCTCACCATTGCCGACTATGCCGGCAAGTCCGCCAGCCTCGGCCTGACGCAGTATCTGGTCTTCCTGGCGCTCATCAGCGTGAGCCTTGGCGTGCTCAATCTCATGCCGCTGCCAGTCCTCGATGGGGGGCACCTGATGTATTATCTTTGGGAGGGCCTGACCGGGAAAAGCGTCTCTGACGCCTGGATGGAACGGCTGCAGCGGGGCGGGGTTGCCCTGTTGCTGGTCATGATGTCGGTCGCACTCTTCAACGACGTCACGCGGCTCTTTGGTTAACTTTCTGCCGGCCCTTTCCGTGCCGGCTCAATTCACAGATGAACAAAAACTTCAGTCGCTTTCGCCTGCGTAGCGTTGTCGCGGTGGTCGCCAGTGCACTCGCCGCCACGGCAGCCTGGGCCGTAGAGCCTTTCACGGTGCGTGACATTCGCGTCGAAGGCCTGCAACGCGTCGAAGCCGGCACGATCTTCGCGTCGCTGCCCCTGCGCGTGGGCGATACCTACAGCGACGAGCGCGGTTCGGCCGCGATCCGCGCGCTGTTCGAGCTGGGGTTGTTCAAGGATGTGCGCATCGACGTGAACGGCAACGTGCTGGTGGTGATCGTCGAAGAGCGGCCCACCATCGCCGATGTCGATTTCGTCGGCACCAAGGAATTCGACAAGGCCGCGCTGACGAAGGCGCTGCGCGAAGTCGGCCTGACCGATGGCCGTCCGTACGACAAGGCACTGACCGACCGCGCCGAGCAGGAGCTCAAGCGCCAGTACGTGAGCCGCAGCCTGTACAACGCGCAGGTCGTGACGACCGTCACGCCCATCGAGCGCAACCGCGTCAACCTGACCTTCACGGTCACCGAAGGCGAATCCGCCCGCATCCGCGAAGTGCACGTGGTGGGCAACAAGGCCTTCAGCGAATCGACGCTGCTGAGCCTGTTCGACCAGGACAGCGGCGGTTTCATGAGCTGGTACACGAAGTCGAACCAGTACTCGCGCGCCAAGCTCAACGCCGACCTCGAAACCCTGCGCTCGTACTACATCACGCGCGGCTACCTCGAGTTCCGCATCGACTCGACCCAGGTCGCCATTTCGCCGGACCGCAAGGATCTGACGGTGACGGTGAACATCTCCGAAGGCGAGAAGTTCGTGGTTGCAGGCGTCAAGCTCGACGGCAACTACCTCGGTCGCGACGATGAGTTCAAGTCGCTGATCACCATCAAGCCGGGCGAGCCCTACAACGGTGAGCAGGTCACGGAGACCACCAAGGCCTTCAACGACTACTTCGGCACCTTCGGCTATGCGTTCGCCCGCGTGCAGGCGCGTCCGGACATCGACCGTGTGAACAACCGCGTCACGCTGACGCTGCAGGCCGAGCCGTCGCGCCGCGTGTACGTGCGCCGCGTGATGGTCGGCGGCAACAACAAGACCCGCGACGAAGTGATCCGCCGCGAGTTCCGCCAGTACGAAGCCTCGTGGTACGACGGCGACAAGATCAAGCTGTCGCGCGACCGCGTCGACCGCCTGGGCTTCTTCACCGAAGTGAACGTCGAAACGCAGGAAGTGCCTGGCTCGCCCGACCAGGTCGACCTGACTGTCAACGTGGCCGAAAAGCCCACCGGCAGCCTGCAACTGGGCGCTGGTTACTCGAGCTCCGACAAGGTCGCGCTGACCTTCGGCATCTCGCAGGAAAACGTGTTCGGCTCCGGCAACTTCCTGGGCGTGCAGGTCAACACCAGCAAGTACAACCGTACGCTGTCGCTGACCACGACCGATCCGTACTTCACGAAGGACGGCATCTCGCGCACGATCAGCGTCTACCACACGACGACACGGCCGTACTCGACGTCGGAAGACGGCGACTACAAGCTCGTCAACCAGGGCGCTTCGATCCGCTTCGGCGTGCCGTTCAGCGAGGTCGACACCGTGTTCTTCGGCATCGGCCTCGAGCGCTACGCCTTCGACCCGAACCGGTCGTCGATCTTCGCGGGCCTGTACACGCCGAATTCGTACCTCAGCTACTTCAAGTGCCAGAAGGACTCGACCGGGTTCTTCGTGCTCGGATGCGACCAAAAGAGCGTCTGGGGTGTTCCCCTGTCCGTCGGCTGGGGCCGCGACAGCCGCGACAGCGCGCTGACCCCGACCACGGGCCGCCTGCAGCGCGCCAACCTCGAGTTGGGCGTCGGCGGCGACATGAAGTACATCAAGACGAACTACCAGTACCAGCAGTTCTTCGCGATCAACAAGCAGTACACCTTCTCGGTCAACGGCGAAGTGGGCTATGCCAAGGCACTTGGCAGCACGACTTACCCGATCTTCAAGAACTTCTACGCCGGTGGTCTCGGTTCGATCCGTGGCTTCGAGCAGAACTCGCTGGGTCCGCGCGACGTGCCGCTCTTCGGTCAGACCGACGGCGCCGCGCTGGGCGGCACCAAGAAGGCCATCTTCAATGCCGAGCTGAGCACGCCGTTCCCGGGTGCCGGCAACGACCGTACGCTGCGCCTGTACAGCTTCTTCGACATCGGCAATGTGTTCGGTTCCCGTGCGCCTGGCCTGACGGATGCGCAGTGGAGTGCACAGAAGAAGCTGCGCGCTTCGGTCGGCCTCGGTGTCAGCTGGATCTCGCCACTGGGCCCGCTGCGCCTGGCTTATGCCTTCCCCATCAAGTCCCAGAAGGAAGTCACGGATCCGAACACCGGCCTCGTCACGATCCCGAAGGATAGAATCCAGCGCCTCCAATTCCAGATCGGAACGTCTTTCTAAATGAAGCATTTGATTCGCGCCGCGGCCGGTGCGTTGTTGATCCCCGCTTTCGTGTTCGCTGCCGCGCCTGCCCAGGCGCAAGCACAGGAAACCTTTCGCATCGGTTTCGTGAATCCGGACCGCGTGCTGCGCGAAGCCCAGCCTGCCAAGGCCGCCCAGGCCAAGCTCGAGGCTGAGTTTCTCAAGCGCGAGAAAGACCTGACCGCGCAAGGCGAGGCGCTGAAGGCGGCGTCCGAGAAGTTCGAGCGCGAGGCTCCGACGCTGTCTGAAGCCCAGCGTGTCTCGCGCCAGCGGTCGCTGGTCGACCAGGACCGTGACTTCCAGCGCAAGCGCCGCGAATTCCAGGAAGACCTGAATGCGCGCAAGAACGAAGAGCTCCAGCAGGTCTACGAGCGTGCCAACCGTGTCGTGAAGCAGGTGGCCGAGGCCGAGAAGTATGACGCCATCCTGCAGGAAGCGATCTACATCAACCCGAAGCACGACATCACCGACAAGGTGATCAAGGCGCTGAACGCGTCGGTCGGCTCTCCTGCGCCCGCGGCCGGCAAGTAACGCCGCGAACCGGCGTGTCACTGCAGCTCGGAGCCATCGTTGACGCCCTCGGGGGCGAGCTTCATGGCGATGCGGCGCTGTCCATCGAGCGGCTGGCGCCGCTGCAGAATGCACAGCCCGATGCGCTCAGCTTCCTGAGCCATCCCAAATACCAGCAGGAACTGGCGGCCTCGAAGGCCGCCTGCGTGATCGTTTCGCCCGCCATGCGCGAGGCGGCCGGCGCGCGGGGCGCCTTCATCGTCACGCCTGATCCTTATTTCTACTTCGCGCGCCTGACGCAACTCTGGAAGGCGCACCATGCGCGTCCGGATGCCGACCGCATTCATCCCAGTGCGGTGATCCATGCCGAGGCGCATGTCGACCCCACGGCGCGCATCGGCGCGCTGTGCGTGGTGGAGCGGGGCGCACGCATCGGCGCGGGCACGGTGCTGAAGTCGCGCGTGACGGTCAGCGAAGATTGCTCGATCGGCGAGCGCTGCCTGCTGCATCCGGGCGTGGTCATCGGGGCAGACGGCTTCGGCCTGGCGCTGCACCAGGGGCAGTGGGTCAAGATCGAGCAGTTGGGTGCGGTGCGCATCGGAAATGACGTCGAAATCGGCGCCAACACCTGCATCGATCGCGGCGCGCTCGACGACACGGTGATCGAGGACGGCGTCAAGCTCGACAACCTGATCCAGATCGGCCACAACGTGCGCGTCGGCAAGAACACCGCGATGGCGGGCTGCGTCGGCGTGGCCGGCAGCGCGATCATCGGCGCCAACTGCACCTTCGGCGGCGGCGCCATCGTGCTGGGTCATCTGACGGTGGCGGACGGCGTTCACGTATCCGCCGCGACCATCGTTACCCGTTCACTCCACAAGGCCGGTCAATACACCGGTATGTTTCCCATCGATGACAATGCGAGCTGGGAAAAGAATGCGGCAACGCTCAAGCAGTTGCACAGCCTGCGCGAACGACTGAAGGCGCTGGAGAAGGCTCCCTCGAAAAAATGACGACGATGCAGGAACAAAAAATCATGACGACGACGCTCGATATCCATCAAATCCTCAAGCTGCTCCCCCACCGCTACCCGTTCCTGCTGGTGGACCGCGTGCTGGACATGGAAAAGGGCAAGCGCATCACGGCGCTCAAGAACGTGACGATGAACGAGCCGTTCTTCAACGGCCACTTCCCGCACCGCCCGGTGATGCCGGGCGTGCTGATGCTCGAAGCCATGGCCCAGGCCGCGGCGCTGCTGTCGTTCCATTCGCTCGACATCGTGCCGGACGACAACACTGTCTACTACTTTGCCGCCATCGACGGCGCGCGCTTCAAGCGGCCCGTGGAACCCGGCGACCAGCTGACGCTCGAAGTCGAAATCGAGCGCATGAAGGCCGGCATCTCGAAGTTCAAGGGTCGCGCCCGGGTGGGCAGCGAACTCGCCTGCGAGGCCACGCTGATGTGCGCCATGCGCCAGATCAGCTGATCCGGCCACAGCCAGTCGTTTTCACAAGGCATGACCCAGGTTCATTCGACAGCAATCGTCGACCCCCAGGCAGAACTCGACGCCTCGGTGTCGGTCGGGCCCTATACCGTGATCGGCCCGCACGTGCGGATCGCCGCGGGCACCACCGTCGGCGCGCATTGCGTGATCGAAGGGCGCACCACCATCGGGCGCGACAACAGGATCTTCCAGTTCTCGTCCCTCGGCGCCGTGCCGCAGGACAAGAAGTACGCCGGGGAGCCGACCGAACTCGTCATCGGCGACCGCAACGTCATTCGCGAGTTCTGCACCTTCAACCTCGGCGTGCCGGGGGCGGGCGGCGTGACGCGCGTGGGCAGCGACAACTGGATCATGGCGTACACGCACATCGCGCACGACTGTCGTGTCGACAACCACACCACGCTGTCCAACAACACCACGCTGGCCGGCCACGTGCATCTGGCCGACTGGGTGACGATCGGTGGGCTCACGGGCATTCACCAGTTCGTCTCGGTCGGCGCCCATGCCATGGTCGGCTTTGCGAGCGCCATATCGCAAGACGTGCCGCCCTTCATGCTGGTCGACGGCAATCCGTTGGCGGTGCGCGGCTTCAACATCGTCGGCCTGCGTCGGCGCGACTTTTCCGCCCAGCGGCTCGCGGCGGTGAAGCAGATGCACCGGCTGCTGTACCGCCAGGGCAAGACGCTCGAGGAAGCGCGCACGGACATTGCCGCGCTTGCCACGGAAATGCCGGAAGCGGCGGGCGACGTCGCGTTGATGGAATCCTTCCTGGCCAACTCGACGCGCGGCATCGCGCGCTGACGTGACCGCGATGCAGAAGGACGGACAGCGACGCTTTGCGCTGGTCGCGGGCGAAGCCTCCGGCGACCTGCTCGCTGGACTGCTGCTCGACGGCCTGCAGGCCCGCTGGCCGGACCTGCAGACGGTCGGCATCGGCGGTCCCCGCATGCTGGCCCACGGCTTCCAGAGCTGGTGGCCGCAAGAGAAGCTCGCGGTGCGCGGTTACGTCGAGGTGCTGCGGCACTACGCTGAAATCGCCGGCATCCGCCGCCAGCTCAAGGCCCGCCTGCTGCGCGAATGGGCCGAGCTGTTCATCGGCGTCGACGCTCCCGATTTCAATCTCGATCTCGAAGCAGGCCTGCGCAGCCGCGGCATGAAGACGGTGCATTTCATCTGCCCGTCGATCTGGGCCTGGCGGCCGGAGCGCATCGAGAAGGTCCGCGCCGCTGCCGACCATGTGCTGTGCATCTTTCCCTTCGAGCCCGCGTTGCTGGCTGAGCACGGCGTTGCGGGCAGCTACGTCGGCCATCCCCTGGCCAACGTGATCCCGATGACGCCCGACCGCGCCGGCGCACGCGCTGCGATGGGTTTCGCGCCCGACGCACAGGTCGTGGCCCTGCTGCCCGGCAGCCGTCGCTCTGAAGTGCGCTACCTGGCCGCCCGGTTCTTCGCCGCTGCGGCGCTGATGCAGAAGGAGCGACCGGGCGTCCAGTTCGTGGCGCCCATCATTCCGAGCTTGCGCGCGGAAGTCGAGGGGCTGCTGCATGCCAGCGGCATGACCGGCCGCGTGAAGCTGCTCGACGGCCAGTCGCATGCCGCGCTGGCCGCCTGCGACGCCACGCTGATCGCCAGCGGCACCGCCACGCTCGAAGCCGCGCTGTTCAAGCGGCCGATGGTCATCGCGTACAACATGAACGCGCTCTCGTGGCGTCTCATGCAGCGCAAGCAGCTGCAGCCCTGGGTCGGCCTGCCCAACATCCTGTGCCGCGATTTCGTGGTGCCCGAGCTGCTGCAGGAAGCCGCCACCCCGGAAGCGCTCGCCAAGGCCACGTTGGCCTGGCTCGACGCACCCGAGAAGACGCAAGCGCTGCAACAAAAATTTTCAGAGCTGCATGTGCAATTGCAGCGCGATACGCCGACACTTTGCGCCGATGCGATCCAGAAAGTTCTTGAAGGCTGAGCAGGCCCCGCTGGTGTGGGATGCACCGGGGCTGCTTGCGGGCGTCGACGAGGCGGGGCGCGGCCCCCTGGCCGGCCCCGTGGTGGCTGCTGCCGTGATCCTCGACGACCTGCGGCCGATCCGCGGGCTGGCCGATTCCAAGACCCTCACGGCCCTGCAGCGCGAACGCCTGCACGACCAGATCCTGGCCAAGGCGCTGTGCTGCTCGATCGCTCAGGCCACCGTCGACGAAATCGACACCCACAACATCCTGCAGGCGACCATGCTTGCGATGCGTCGCGCCGTCGAGGGCCTGCGGCTGAAGCCGGCGAAGGTGCTGGTCGACGGCAACCGCTTGCCGACGCTCGACGTGCTGGCCGAGGCCATCGTCAAGGGCGACGCCCGGGTCAAGGCGATCTCCGCTGCGTCGATCCTGGCGAAGGTGCACCGCGACCGCCTGTGCGAGCAACTCCATGCCGAGTTTCCCGATTACGGCTTTGCCGGCCACAAGGGCTACGGCACGCCCGAGCACCTGGAGGCGCTGAAGCGCCACGGCGCCTGCGTGCACCACCGGAAGTCTTTCAGTCCGGTGGCGGCTGCGCTGGCTCGCACGGCAGCGGCGGCGGGTGCCGGTGTGCCGGCGGGGGCGGGATCGGTATCGCCGACGATGGTCATCAGCGTGACCGAGTCGGTGCGCCTCGATCTGCGCGCCTCGCCCTGAACCCCGAATGACCTCCGATACCGGCGCCAGCCACATCAGCTCGCGCGACAACCCGCTGCTCAAGGATCTGCGCAAGCTCGCGCAGGATCCCGGGGCGTACCGCAAGCTGGGCCGCATCTGGCTCGAAGGCGACCACCTGTGCCGGGCCGCGCTGGCACGCGGCGTCAAGCCGGCGATCGCGGTGTTTTCAGAGTCTTTCTGGCCCCAGGCGCCGGCCGAATGGGCCCGCGATGCGGCCAAGACGGTCGTCGTCAGCGACGACCTTCTGCGCGGCGTCAGCGGACTGGAGTCGCCGGCGCCCATGGGTTTCGTGCTCGACCTGCCGGTGCGGCCCGAACTGCTGCCCGACGCGCCCAGCGTGGTGCTCGATCGCCTGCAGGACGCCGGCAATGCCGGCTCCATCCTGCGCAGTGCGGCGGCATTCGGGTTTACCCAGGTGATCGCGCTCAAGGGCACTGCGGCGCTGTGGGCGCCGAAGGTGCTGCGCGCCGGCATGGGCGCCCATTTCGGCCTGCGGCTGATAGAGGGCGTGGAGGCCGAGGCACTGGATGCATTGACAGTGCCTCTCCTGGCCACCAGCTCGCACCGCGGCGAGTGGCTGCACAAGGCTGACCTGCCGCACCCCTGCGCCTGGCTCATGGGGCACGAAGGGCAGGGCGTGTCGGCCGCGCTCGAGGCCCGGGCCACGCACCACATCCGCATCGCCCAGCCCGGCGGCGAGGAGTCGCTGAACGTGGCTGCAGCAGCCGCAATTTGTCTTCATGCCAGCGGTGCGACCCTGCAGGGCAAATAGCACATCCAGTCCGAGCTACAATCGGGGGCTTACTCGCAATAGCGTCGCCCGGCCGCCTTTAACGCCAAAATCCCCTTAAGCAGCAGTCCGCAGGCAACGCGCCTGGGGCTCCGGGCGACCGTAACCATCCGGAGAACCCAGTGCTTTTGTCTCTCAAGGGAAGTTTCCCGCCCGCCATCCTGGCGCTCGCAGACGGCACGGTCTTTCAAGGCAATTCGATCGGAGCCGCCGGCTCCACGACCGGTGAGGTGGTGTTCAACACCGCCATGACCGGTTACCAGGAAATCCTCACCGACCCGAGCTACTGCCAGCAGATCGTGACCCTCACGTATCCGCACATCGGCAACTACGGCGTCAACGGCGAGGACATCGAAGCCGACAAGATCCATGCCGCGGGCCTGATCATCAAGGACCTGCCCCTCGTCGCCTCCAACTTCCGCAAGACCGCCACGCTGACCGAGTACCTCGTGTCCGGCAACACGGTGGCCATCGCGAACATCGACACCCGCAAGCTCACGCGTCACCTGCGCACCCACGGCGCGCAGAACGGCTGCATCCTGGGCCTCGCGGAAGGCGAGACCGTGACGCAGGCGTTGATCGACAAGGCCATCGCCGCCGCCAAGGCCGCGCCGAGCATGGCAGGGCTCGACCTGGCCAAGGTGGTGTCGGTCACGCAGACCTACGAGTGGACCGAGACCGAGTGGAAGCTCGTCAATCTGAACGGTAAGCCGGGCTACGGCGTGCAGATCACGCCGAAGTTCCACGTCGTTGCCTTCGACTACGGCGTCAAGAAGAACATCCTGCGCATGATCGCCCAGCGCGGCGCGCGCATCACCGTGGTGCCGGCGCAGACGCCCGCGGCCGACGTGCTCAAGCTGAAACCCGATGGCATCTTCCTGGCCAACGGCCCCGGTGACCCGGAGCCCTGCGACTACGCCATCAGCGCGGTCAAGGAACTCATCGAGACCGGCATTCCCACCTTCGGCATCTGCCTGGGCCACCAGATCATGGCGCTGGCTTCCGGCGCCAAGACCTTCAAGATGAAGTTCGGCCACCACGGCGCGAACCATCCGGTGAAGGACCTCGACAACGGCCGCGTGAGCATCACCAGCCAGAACCACGGCTTCGCGGTCGACGAGAAGTCGCTGCCGGCCAACCTGCGTCCCACCCACGTCAGCCTGTTCGACAACACGCTGCAGGGGCTGGCGCGCACCGACAAGCCCGCGTTCTGCTTCCAGGGCCACCCTGAAGCCTCGCCGGGCCCGCACGACATCGGCTATCTGTTCGATCGCTTCACGGCACTCATGGAAAAGCACAAGACGGAGAACAAGAATGCCTAAGCGCACAGACCTCAAATCGATCCTCATCATCGGCGCCGGCCCGATCATCATCGGCCAGGCGTGCGAGTTCGACTATTCCGGCGTGCAAGCCTGCAAGGCGCTGCGCGAGGAGGGCTACAAGGTCATCCTGATCAACAGCAACCCCGCGACGATCATGACCGACCCGGCCACGGCCGATGTCACCTACATCGAGCCCATCACTTGGCAGACGGTTGAAAAAATCATCGCCAAGGAACGCCCTGACGCGATCCTGCCGACGATGGGCGGCCAGACCGCGCTGAACTGCGCGCTCGACCTCTGGCGCAACGGCGTGCTCGACAAGTACACGGGCGCTGCCACCAACAAGCCGGTCGAGCTGATCGGCGCCACGCCCGAGGCCATCGACAAGGCCGAAGACCGCCTGAAGTTCAAGGACGCGATGACCAAGATCGGACTGGGCTCGGCCCGCTCCGGCATCGCGCACTCGATGGACGAAGCCTGGGCGGTTCAGAAGAGTGTCGGCTTCCCGACGGTCATCCGCCCCAGCTTCACGCTCGGCGGCACGGGCGGCGGCATTGCCTACAACCCGGAAGAGTTCGAGACCATCTGCAAGCGCGGCATCGAAGCCTCGCCCACCAACGAGCTGCTGATCGAAGAATCGCTGCTCGGCTGGAAAGAGTACGAGATGGAAGTCGTGCGCGACAAGGCCGACAACTGCATCATCGTCTGCTCGATCGAAAACCTCGACCCGATGGGCGTGCACACCGGCGACTCGATCACCGTGGCCCCCGCGCAGACGCTGTCCGACAAGGAATACCAGATCCTGCGCAACGCCTCGCTGGCCGTGCTGCGCGAGATCGGCGTCGACACCGGCGGCTCGAACGTACAGTTCTCCATCAACCCGAAGGACGGCCGCATGGTCGTCATCGAGATGAACCCGCGCGTGTCGCGTTCGTCGGCGCTGGCCTCCAAGGCCACGGGCTTCCCGATCGCCAAGGTCGCGGCCAAGCTGGCCGTGGGCTACACGCTCGACGAACTGCGCAATGAAATCACCGGCGGCGCCACCCCCGCGTCGTTCGAGCCCTCGATCGACTACGTGGTCACCAAAATCCCGCGTTTCGCCTTCGAGAAATTCCCGCAGGCCGATTCGCGCCTCACCACGCAGATGAAGTCGGTGGGCGAGGTGATGGCCATGGGGCGCACCTTCCAGGAGTCGTTCCAGAAGGCCCTGCGCGGCCTCGAAGTGGGCGTGGACGGTCTGAACGAGAAGACGCAGGACCGCGAAGTGCTCGAAAAGGAACTGGGCGAGCCTGGTCCCGAGCGCATCTGGTACGTGGGCGATGCCTTCGCCATGGGCCTGAGCGTGGACGAGGTGTTCGCGCTGACCAAGATCGACCCGTGGTTCCTGGTGCAGATCGAAGAGATCGTGAAGATCGAGCTCGAACTGGAAACCAAGTCGCTCGACGACATCGACCGCGACACGCTGCTCGCGCTGAAGAAGAAGGGCTTCTCCGACCGCCGCCTGGCGCGCCAGCTGAAGACCACCGACACGGCCATCCGCGAGAAGCGTCGCGCCCTGGGCGTGCGCCCGGTCTACAAGCGCGTCGACACCTGCGCGGCCGAGTTCGCGACCAACACGGCCTACATGTACTCGACCTATGAGGACGAGTGCGAAGCCGATCCGACCGACAAGAAGAAGATCATGGTGCTCGGCGGCGGTCCCAACCGCATCGGCCAGGGCATCGAGTTCGACTACTGCTGCGTGCACGCCGCGCTCGCCATGCGCGAGGACGGCTACGAGACCATCATGGTCAACTGCAACCCCGAGACCGTGTCGACCGACTACGACACCTCGGACCGTCTGTACTTCGAGCCGCTGACGCTCGAAGACGTGCTCGAGATCGTCGATAAGGAAAAGCCGCTCGGCGTGATCGTGCAGTACGGCGGCCAGACGCCGCTGAAGCTCGCGCTCGACCTCGAGGCCAATGGCGTGCCGATCATCGGCACCTCGCCCGACATGATCGACGCGGCCGAAGACCGCGAGCGCTTCCAGAAGCTGCTGCATGAGCTCAAGCTGCTGCAACCGCCGAACGCGACCGCGCGCACCGAAGCCGAAGCCCTCGAAAAGGCCGCGGCACTGGGCTATCCGCTGGTGGTGCGCCCGAGCTACGTGCTGGGCGGCCGCGCGATGGAAATCGTGCACGAGCAGCGCGACCTCGAGCGCTACATGCGCGAAGCGGTCAAGGTCAGCAACGACTCGCCGGTGCTGCTCGACCGCTTCCTGAACGACGCTGTCGAATGCGACGTCGACTGCCTGCGCGACGCCGAGGGCCAGACCCTGATCGGCGGCGTGATGGAGCACATCGAACAGGCCGGCGTGCACTCGGGCGACTCCGCCTGCTCGCTGCCGCCCTACAGCCTGAGCGCCGACACGGTGGCCGAGCTGAAGCGCCAGAGCGCCGCGATGGCGGCCGCGCTGAACGTGGTTGGCCTGATGAACGTGCAGTTCGCCATCCAGCAGAAGGACGGCAAGGACGTCATCTACGTGCTCGAAGTGAACCCGCGCGCCTCGCGCACCGTGCCTTACGTGAGCAAGGCCACTGGCATCCAGCTCGCCAAGGTGGCGGCACGCTGCATGGCCGGCCAGTCGCTGAAGTCGCAGGGCGTGACGAAGGAAGTCACGCCGCCGTATTTCAGTGTGAAGGAAGCCGTGTTCCCGTTCGTCAAGTTCCCGGGCGTGGACACCATCCTCGGCCCCGAGATGAAGTCGACCGGCGAAGTGATGGGCGTGGGCAAGACCTTCGGCGAAGCCTTCGTGAAGTCGCAACTGGGCGCCGGCACGCACCTGCCGAAGTCGGGCAAGGTCTTCATCTCGGTGAAGAACAACGACAAGGCGCGTGCCGTGGAAGTGGCGCGAGGCCTGGTCAAGCTCGGCTTCGTGCTGACGGCCACCAAGGGCACGGCAGCCGCCATCAACGCCGCGGGCATCGAGTGCGCGACGGTGAACAAGGTGACCGAAGGCCGCCCGCACATCGTGGACATGATCAAGAACAACGAGATTGCCCTGGTCATCAACACGGTGGAAGAGCGCCGCAATGCCATCACCGATTCGCGGCAGATCCGCACGTCGGCACTGCTGGCGCGCGTGACCACGTTCACCACGATCTTCGGCGCCGAAGCCGCGGTGGAAGGCATGGGCTTCATGGACGAACTCGGCGTGATCTCGGTGCAGGAGATGCACGCGCAACTGGCCTCGGCCTGAGCGTCATCATGGAAACGCAGCTCGTCGAACTGGACCTGACGGACTGGAACGCGGCCACGCCCAACGAGGCGTGGATCGCGGAACTGGAAGCAGGCAAGGTGCTGTACTTTCCGCGCCTGGGCTTCGAGCTGCTGCCCGAAGAGCGCAGCCTGCTCACGCCCAGCCTGCTGTCGCCCGACGTGCGCAACATCAGCCTCGATGCCAACGGCAAGCTCAAGGGCGCCGTGGGCGACGAGGCGGTGCAGCGCACGGCGGCCGCGATGGTGGGGCGTTTTCGGGCGCAGGCCACGCAACTCATTCATGGGTTGCTGCCGCATTACACGTCGGCGCTGCGTCTTGCCCCCACCAGCTACCGGCCGGCGCAGGTCGAGACGCGCGTGCAGTCGTGGCGCGCGGACGACCGGCGTTTGCATGTCGACGCATTTCCGTCGCGGCCCAACTATGGCGAACGCATCCTGCGTGTGTTCACCAACGTCAATCCTGAAGGCGCACCGCGCGTGTGGCGCGTGGGCGAGCCTTTCGAGGATATCGCCCGGCGCTTCCTGCCGCGCGCCAAGCCCTATGCGCGCTGGCAGGCCAAGCTGCTGCAGGCACTGCATGTGACCAAGTCGTTCCGCAGCGAGTACGACCACCTGATGCTGCAGCTGCACGACGGCATGAAGTCGGACATGGCGTACCAGGAAAGTTCGCCGCAGGAGACCGCCAAGTTCCCGCCGGGTTCCGTGTGGGTGTGCTTCTCCGACCAGACCTCGCACGCGGTGATGGCAGGGCAATACATGCTCGAACAGACCCTTCATCTGGCTGCTTCGAAGCAATACAATCCCGACTCGAGCCCGCTCGCCATCCTGAGCCGGCTGACCGGACGCACACTCGTCTGATCAATTCCCTCAATCGACCGCCGAACGGCAGCGTTCGGCGGTTTCGCTTTATGGAGAAACAACAACATGGCAACCATTCCGATCACCAAGCGCGGCGCTGAAAAACTGCGTGCCGAATTGCATCAGCTCAAGACGGTGGACCGTCCCTGGGTCATCAACGCCATTTCCGAAGCACGTGCCCAGGGCGACCTGAGCGAGAACGCCGAATACGAAGTCGCCAAGGACCGCCAGGGCTTCATCGAAGGCCGCATCCAGGAAGTCGAGGGCAAGCTGTCCGCCGCGCAGGTCATCGACCCGAGCGAGCTCGATGCAGGCGGCAAGGTGGTGTTCGGCTCTACCGTCGAACTCGAGGAAGAAGAGTCCGGCGAAGCCGTGAAGTACCAGATCGTAGGCGAGGACGAAGCCGACCTGAAGCTCGGCCTCATCAACATCTCCAGCCCGATCGCGCGCGCGCTCATCGGCAAGGAAGAGGGCGACACCGCCGAAGTGCAGGCGCCCGGCGGCCTGAAGCGCTACGAGATCGTGGCCGTTCGCTACCTCTGATTTTCAATTCATGAAAGACCGCGTTGCGCTGATGCTGGCCGCCTTCTGGTGGGGCAGCCTCACCACGATCGGCTTTCTGGTGGTGCCGATGCTGTTCGCCAGGCTCGGCAATCCATCGGTGGCGGGCAATTTCGCGGCGCAGCTGTTCGAGGCACAAAGCTGGATCGCCGTCGCCTGTGGGCTGATCCTGCTGATCCACTTTCGCGCCAAGGCCGACGACCGCATGGACGGTCCCGCGATGACGGCGATTTTCCTGATCCTCGGGGCTCTGCTGCTGGCGCTGCTTCAGCAGTACGCCGTGGCGCCGCGCATCGTGGCGCGCGACAACCTCAAGCTGTGGCACGCCGTGGGCAGCGGCATGTACCTCGTGCAGTGGGTGTGTGCCGGCGTGCTGCTGTGGCGCATGGGCGCCCGCAAGCCGGGCTGATCTACGGCGCGGCGGAGGCGGCAGCAGGTGCTGCCCCACCGTCACTCACTCTTTCCAGTATTGCGCAACCCAGCTCGCCGGCCGGATGAACCGGAAGGCGCGGTTGCGGCGTCCCGCCAGTGCGTCCGGCGGGTTGCATTCGCCATGGAACACCATGACGCGCGCACCTTCGGGCACGAAAGGCTCTTCCCAGTAGTTGGTCGGCCAGGTCGGGATGCCGTGATACTTGAAGCTCGGGCACCAGGCCGCGGGCCAGTAGGCCAGCTTGCCCTGCTTGTGGAGCATGTCCGACAGGTAGGCCTGCTCGTTGCGATATTCCGCCTGCACCTTGTCCATGTTGGCGCGCAGGTAGGCCAGGATGTCGGCGTGGGCGCCGATCTCGAAGCGGTAGACCGAAGAGTTGCCGGTGATGCGTTCGCGCCGCCAGGGGCGGGGGTAGTCGTGAATGATCAGGAACTCGCCGGGCTGCTCGAAGAAGGCGTCGAGGCTGCCCACGACCACCACGTCCAGGTCGAGGAAAAGGGCGGTACCGCGCAGGCCGTACAGGTCTTTTTCGAAGGTCGTGAGCTTCTTCCAGCCGCCGTCGCGCTGGCCGGGGGCCAGGTTCAGGTTGAGCTGCGGAATCGGCAGGCACGTCACTTCGGGGTGGATGCCGTTGCCGTCGTCGGTCAGGCACACGAACTTGAAGTCGCCGCTGAGGTTGCGGCGCACCATGCCGTAGAGCCGGTTGACGTATTCGGGGCCGTATTTCGTGCCCCACTTCATGCAGAGAATATGGCGCTGGGCGCCTTGCGCTGCCACCGGCCTCAGTCCGCCTGGTTGCGCTTCTTGGCCGACAGCGGCCGCTTGGCCTTGGCGCGCTTGATGGTGCCGCCGGGGGTGAGGCGCTGGTTGCCGAGCACGCGCAGCGTCTTGATTTCAGGGCGCTGGCCGCCGCGCTTGCTGTACTTGACGATCTTCACGTCGCGCGGGCCGGGCATGCGGTCTTCGTCGATCACGCGCTCTTTTTCGGGCTTCGGACGCCACAGCACCAGCAGCTTGCCGATGTGTTGAATGGGGGCGGCGTCGAGCTCGTCGGCCAGTTCGCGCAGCATGGCGTCGCGGGCGAGGCGGTCGTCGGAGAAGACGCGGATCTTGATCAGGCCATGGGCCTTGAGCGCCGCGTCGGCTTCTTTCTTTACGGCAGGGGTAAGCCCGTCTCCACCGACCATGACGATCGGATCCAGGTGGTGAGCTTCGGCGCGGTGCACCTTGCGCTCGGCAGGGGTAAGTTGAATGGCGGGCATCCCCGTATTATCGACGCGTACACGAAGACCCCCATGAGCACCAAAGCCAAAAGCAAAAAAGTCAACAAAGCGTGGCTTCACGACCATATCAACGACCCCTATGTGAAGCTCGCCACCAAGGAGGGTTATCGCGCGCGCGCCGCCTACAAGCTCAAGGAAATCGATGAGTCGCTCGGGCTCGTCAAGCCGGGCCAGCTGGTGGTCGACCTCGGCTCCACACCCGGAGCCTGGAGCCAGTACCTGCGCCGGCGCATGTCGCCCGACGGCGCCGCGGCCGGCGAACTGAACGGCACCATCATTGCCCTGGACATCCTGCCGATGGAGCCCATCGAGGGCGTGACCTTCCTGCAGGGCGACTTCCGCGAAGATGCGCTGCTGCAGCAGCTGCTTGGCGTGCTGGCTGGACGCAAGGCCGACCTGGTGGTGTCCGACATGGCGCCCAACCTGTCGGGCATCCATTCGGCCGATGCCGCCCGGGTGGCGCACCTGATCGAGCTTGCAATCGACTTCGCCCAGCATCACCTGAAGCCCGAGGGCGCGCTGGTGGCCAAGCTCTTCCACGGCAGCGGCTACGACGACCTGGTGAAGCTGTTCAAGGCCAATTTCCGTATCGTGAAGCCCTTCAAGCCCAAGGCCTCGCGGGACAAATCGTCCGAGACCTTCCTCGTCGGAGTGGGTCTAAAGGCCTCAGATACGCATTGATACCTTGCCGCCGGGCGTCGGTACAGGGCGCAAACCCCTGTCAGGCTATGGCTGCTTTAGGGAAATGCCCGCTTTTCGCAGCTTGAAAAGCCTAAAATGGGGCGCAATTGCGTACCCACAGCGCGTATTTTCATTTTGCCGTCACGCGCTTTCGACTGGAGCTTCGTTTGAACAATCAGTGGTTTTCCAAAGTTGCCGTATGGCTCGTCATTGCCATGGTGTTGTTCACTGTGTTCAAGCAGTTCGACACCCGCGGTGGGGTCGGCTCGGGAGCAGTCAGCTACTCCGAGTTTCTGGACCAGGTCCGGAATAACCAAATCAAGAGCGCCGTCATTCCCGAAGGCGCGGCCGGCGGCGAGATCGTCGCCGTCACCAACGACGATCGCAAGATCCGCACGACCGCCACGGTGCTCGACCGCGGCCTCGTGGGCGACCTGATCGACCACAACGTCAAGTTCGACGTCAAGCCGCGTGAAGAGGGCTCGCTCCTCATGACGCTGCTGGTCAGCTGGGGCCCGATGCTGCTGCTGATCGGCGTGTGGATCTACTTCATGCGCCAGATGCAGGGCGGCGGCAAGGGCGGGGCGTTCAGCTTCGGCAAGAGCAAGGCCCGCATGATGGACGAGAACAACAACACGGTGACCTTCGCCGACGTCGCGGGCTGCGACGAGGCCAAGGAAGAAGTCCGTGAAGTGGTCGACTTCCTGAAGGACCCGCAGCGCTTCCAGAAGCTTGGCGGCCGCATTCCGCGCGGCCTGCTGCTGGTCGGCCCTCCGGGTACCGGCAAGACCCTGCTGGCCAAGTCGATCGCCGGCGAAGCCAAGGTGCCTTTCTTCTCGATCTCGGGCTCCGACTTCGTTGAAATGTTCGTCGGCGTGGGCGCTGCCCGTGTCCGCGACATGTTCGAGAACGCCAAGAAGAACGCACCCTGCATCATCTTCATCGACGAAATCGATGCTGTGGGTCGTCAGCGCGGTGCCGGTCTCGGCGGTGGCAACGACGAACGCGAGCAAACCCTCAACCAGATGCTGGTCGAGATGGACGGTTTCGAAACCAACCTCGGCGTGATCGTGGTGGCTGCCACCAACCGCCCGGACATCCTGGACGCCGCGCTGCTGCGCCCGGGCCGCTTCGACCGTCAGGTGTACGTCACGCTGCCGGACATCCGCGGCCGCGAACAGATCCTCGGCGTGCACATGCGCAAGGTCCCGCTGGGCCAGGACGTGAACCCGAGCGTCATCGCCCGTGGCACCCCCGGCATGTCGGGCGCCGACCTGGCCAACCTCTGCAACGAAGCAGCCCTCATGGCCGCCCGCCGCAATGCGCGCGTGGTCGAGATGCAGGACTTCGAGAAGGCCAAGGACAAGATCTTCATGGGCCCCGAGCGCAAGAGCATGGTCATGCCCGAGGAAGAGCGCCGCAACACGGCCTACCACGAGTCCGGCCACGCCCTCATCGGCAAGCTGCTGCCCAAGTGCGACCCGGTCCACAAGGTCACGATCATCCCGCGCGGCCGCGCCCTCGGCGTGACCATGAGCCTGCCGTCGCAGGACCGCTACAGCTACGACCGCGAATACATGCTGAACCAGATCAGCATGCTGTTCGGTGGCCGCATCGCCGAAGAAGTGTTCATGCACCAAATGACCACCGGCGCCAGCAACGACTTCGAGCGCGCGACCTCCATCGCCCGCGACATGGTCACGCGCTACGGCATGACCGACGCGCTGGGCCCGATGGTCTACGCCGAGAACGAAGGCGAAGTGTTCCTGGGCCGCTCGGTCACCAAGACCACGAACATGAGCGAGCAGACCATGGAAAAGGTCGACTCCGAAGTGCGCCGCATCATCGACGAGCAGTACGCCCTGGCGCGCAGCCTGATCGAAGAGAACAGCGACAAGATGCACGCGATGGCCAAGGCGCTGCTCGAGTGGGAAACCATCGACAGCGAACAGCTCGACGACATCATGGCCGGCCGCGCACCGCGTCCGCCCAAGGACTGGACGCCGCGCATCCCGCCTTCGGGCAGCGGTGGCAGTGGTGGCACGCCGGCCGTCAATCCCGACCCGGCGCCCACAGCGGCCTGAGGTGGGCTTGATCTCAAGCGATAACGGGGCCTCTGGCCCCGTTTTTCATGGTGGCGCTGCCGTCTGGCAGACCTCGCGTTTTCGCATCGACCTTGCGCAACCGCGCGTGATGGGCATCGTCAACGTCACGCCCGACTCGTTTTCCGATGGCGGCGCGCATGCGTCCACCAGCACCGCGCTCAAGCATTGCGAGCAGTTGCTGAAAGAGGGCGCCGACATCCTCGACATCGGCGGCGAATCGACCCGCCCCGGCAGTCCCGCCGTACCGCTCGACGCGGAACTGGCGCGCGTGCTGCCGGTGGTGCGCGAAGCGGTGAAGCTCAACGTGCCGCTGTCGATCGACACCTACAAGCCCGAAGTCATGCGCGCAGTGCTCGACCTGGGCGCGGACATCGTCAACGACATCTGGGCACTGCGCCAACCCGGCGCGCGCGAAGCCGTGGCGGCGCATCCGTCCTGCGGCATCTGCCTGATGCACATGCACCGCGACCCGCAGACGATGCAGGCCGTGCCGATGAGCGGCGACGTGATTCCCCAGGTGCTGTCGTTCCTGCAGGCGCAGGTACAACTGCTGCGCGCGCTGAAGGTCGACGCCTCGCGCATCACGCTCGATCCGGGCGTGGGCTTCGGCAAGACCGTGGCGCAGAATTTCGCGCTGCTGGCGCGACAACGCGAACTGCTCGATGGCGGCGGCCTGCCGCTGCTTCTGGGCTGGTCGCGCAAATCGTCGATCGGTGCCGTCACGGGCATCGAGGCGGCGGGAGAGCGCATCGTGCCCAGCGTTGCCGCGGCGGTGCTGGCGGTGGACCGCGGCGCGGCCGTGGTGCGCGTTCACGATGTGCGCGACACGGTGGCAGCCATCGCCGTATGGCGCGCCATGAGGGCGGAAGAACCAAGACAAACACAACAAGACAGAGAGCAACCATGACCCGTAGATATTTCGGCACCGACGGCATTCGCGGCACCGTCGGCCAGGCGCCCATCACCCCCGACTTCGTGCTGCGCCTGGCGCATGCCGTGGGCCGCGTGCTCAAGAAGAGCCAGGCCCGCCCGACGGTGCTGATCGGCAAGGACACCCGCATCTCGGGCTACATGCTCGAGTCGGCGCTCGAATCGGGCTTCAATTCGGCGGGCGTCGACGTGGTGCTGCTCGGCCCGCTGCCTACGCCCGGCGTGGCGTACCTCACGCGCGCCCAGCGCGCGAGCCTCGGCGTGGTGATCAGCGCCAGCCACAACGCCTACCCCGACAACGGCATCAAGTTCTTCAGCGCGCAGGGCACCAAGCTCGACGACGCCTGGGAGCTGGCCGTGGAAGCCGCGCTGGAAGAAGATCCGGTGTGGGTCGACTCCGCGAACTTGGGCAAGGCCCGCCGGCTGAACGACGCGCCCGGCCGCTACATCGAGTTCTGCAAGAGCACCTTCGCCAACGACCTCACGCTGCGCGACATGAAGCTGGTGGTCGATGCGGCGCACGGCGCGGCCTACCAGGTGGCGCCCAACGTGTTCCACGAACTGGGCGCGGAGGTGAGCAGCATCGGTGTCTCGCCCGACGGGCTGAACATCAACAAGGGCTTCGGCGCCACCCATCCCGAGGCGCTCGTGGCCGCGGTGACGGCGCAGGGGGCTGACTACGGCATCGCGCTCGACGGCGACGCCGACCGCCTGCAGCTGGTCGACGCCAGCGGGCGCCTGTTCAACGGCGACGAACTGCTCTACCTGATGGTGGCCGAGCGTATTGCGCGCGGCGAGAAGCCCGTGGGCGTGGTCGGCACGCTCATGACCAACAAGGCCGTCGAAGTCGCGCTGCGCGGTCTCGGCATCGAATTCGTGCGCGCCAAGGTGGGCGACCGCTACGTGCTCGAGGAGCTCGACAAGCGCGGCTGGCTGCTGGGCGGCGAAGGTTCCGGCCATCTGCTGGCGCTCGACCGTCACACCACCGGCGACGGCATCGTCAGCGCACTCCAGGTGCTGCAGGCCTGCGTGCGCAGCGGCAAGACCGTGGCGCAGTTGCTCGACGGCGTCACGCTGTTCCCGCAGACGTTGATCAACGTGCGCATCGCGCCCGACCAGAACTGGAAGGACAACAAGGCGCTGGCCGCCGAAACCGGGCGCATCGAGGCCGAACTCGGCGACGCCGGCCGCGTGCTGATCCGCGCCAGCGGCACCGAGCCGCTGGTGCGTGTGATGGTCGAGGCTCGCGATGCGAAGCTGGCCGAATCCTGCGCAAGACGCCTGGCGGCCACGCTGGAGCCCGCGCAATGAGCGCGGGCACGCAGATCGAGGTCTTCCTGGCCGACTACCGCGACGCGGCCCAGGCAGCCGCCGTGGTGGCGCTTCTCGACGCCTATGCGAGAGACCCGGCCGGCGGTGGAGAGTCGCTCGGCCCCGCGGTGCTCCAGGGCCTTCCGGCCGCCTTGGCGGCGCGGCCGCAGGCCTTCAGCGTGCTCGCGTTCGAGGGCGGGCAGCCCGTGGGGCTGATCAACTGCCTGGAGGGCTTCTCGACCTTCGCCTGCAAGCCGCTGGTCAACGTGCACGACGTGGTCGTGCTGGCCAGCCATCGCGGCCGGGGCGTGGCGCGGAAGATGTTCGCGCTGGTCGAGCAGGAGGCCCGCAGGCGCGGTGCCTGCAAGCTCACGCTCGAAGTGTTGTCCGGCAACAAGCCCGCGCTGCGTACCTACGAGCGCGAAGGCTTCTCGAACTACCAGCTCGACCCGGAATTCGGGCACGCGGTGTTCCTGCAGAAGAAGCTCTGACAAGAAAAAGGGCCGGGGCGAGTTGATCGCCGTCGGCCCTCACCCCAGCCCCCTCCCCGCGGGGAGAGGGAGCAAGTCCATCAGAAGCGCGTCACCGGCATGTCGGCGTCGGCCTTGTTCGGCGCGTACTTGCCCAGTTCCCACTTGGCGATCGCGTTGCGGTGCACTTCGTCCGGGCCGTCCGCGAAGCGCAGCGTGCGAGCGCCGGCGTAGGCGTAAGCGAGCGGGAAGTCGTCGCACATGCCGCCGCCGCCATGGACCTGCATGGCCCAGTCGATCACCTGGCAGGCCATGCTCGGCGCCACCACCTTGATCATCGCGATTTCGTTCTTGGCGACCTTGTTGCCGGCCACGTCCATCAGCCATGCAGCCTTGAGCGTGAGCAGGCGGGCCATGTCGATCTTGCAGCGGGCTTCGGCGATGCGCTCCTGCGTCACCGTCTGCGAGGCGACGGTCTTGCCGAAGGCCACGCGCGAGGAGGCGCGCTTGCACATCAGCTCGAGCGCGCGTTCGGCCAGGCCGATCAGGCGCATGCAGTGGTGGATGCGTCCTGGGCCGAGGCGGCCCTGGGCGATTTCGAAGCCGCGGCCCTCGCCCAGCAGGATGTTGCCGACGGGCACGCGCACGTTCTCGAAGTACATCTCGACGTGGCCGTGCGGCGCGTCGTCGTAGCCCATCACGTTGAGCGGGCGCACGATGCGGATGCCCTTGGCGTCGGCGGGCACCACGACCATGCTCTGCTGCGAGTGGCGGGGCGCCTCGGGGTCGCTCTTGCCCATGGTGATGAACACGGCGCAGCGCGGGTCGGCGGCGCCGGAGATCCACCACTTGTGGCCGTTGATGACGTATTCGTCGCCCTGGCGCTCGATGCGCGTGGAGATGTTGGTGGCATCGCTCGATGCCACGTCGGGTTCGGTCATGGCGAAAGCGGAGCGAATCTGGCCTTCGAGCAGCGGCTTGAGCCAGCGTGCCTTGATTTCTTCCGAGCCGTAGCGCGCGATGGTTTCCATGTTGCCGGTGTCGGGCGCCGAGCAATTGAATGCTTCGCTGGCCCATGGCACCGCACCCATGATCTCGGCCAGCGGCGCGTATTCCTGGTTGGTGAGGCCCGCGCCGGAGTAGCCCGAAGCCGAAGCGCTGTCGACCGGCAGGAACAGGTTCCACAGACCCTGGGCCTTGGCCTTTTCCTTGACCTTCTCGACCGTCTTCAGCGCCGTCCAGCGCTTGCCTGCTGCCGTGTTGGCGGCGAGTTCGGCGCTGTACTCGGCTTCGGCCGGGTAGATGTTTTCGTCCATGAACGCCTTGACGCGTTTCTGAAGGTCTTTGGTCTTGGCCGAGTATTCGAAATCCATCTTCGTCTCCTGGTGGGTGTGGGGTCGGCGGTCAGGCCTTCTGGGCGAACTGCCAGGCCATTTCGGCCATGGGGCGCGCGCCGCGGGCCGAAGCCACGGCTTGCTCGCTCGATGCGGTGCCGGCCTCGACCCGCTTGGCAATGCCTTGCAGGATCGCGGCCATGCGGAACAGGTTGTAGGCCTGGTAGAAGTTCCAGTCGGGCGCCAGCGCCTCGGGTGTGCTGATGCGGGTGCGTTCGCAATAGCGGCGGATGTATTCGCTCTCGGTGGGAATGCCCAGCGAGGCGACATCCACGCCGCCGATGCCGCGCCCGGTGCTGGGCGGCATGTGCCACGACATGCAGTGGTAGCTGAAGTCGGCCAGCGGATGGCCCAGCGTGGAAAGCTCCCAGTCGAGCACCGCGATGATGCGCGGCTCGGTGGCGTGGAACATCACGTTGTCCAGGCGGTAGTCGCCGTGGACGATCGACACCTTGCTTTCGTCGCGCGCGCTCGCCGGCATGTGGGCCGGCAGCCAGTCGATCAGCCGCTCCATGGCCTCGATGGGCTGCGAGAGCTCGCCGGCACCGTCGGCCGAAGCCTTGTACTGCTTGCTCCAGCGGCCGATCTGGCGCTCGAAATAATTGCCGGGCTTGCCGTAGTCGGCCAGGCCGCGTTCGGCGAACTTCACAGTGTGCAGCGCCGAGATCACGCGGTTCATCTCGTCGTAGTGGGCCGCGCGCTCGGCATTGCTCATGCCGGGCAGCGACTGGTCCCACAACACGCGGCCCTGCATGAACTCCATCACGTAGAAGGCGCGGCCGATGACGGCTTCGTCCTCGCACAGGCAGTACATGCGCGGCACCGGCACGTCGGTGCCGGCCAGGCCGCTCATGACCTTGAACTCGCGTTCCACCGCATGGGCCGAGGGCAGCAGCTTGGCGACCGGGCCCGGCTTGGCGCGCATCACGTAGCTCTGCGTGGGCGTGACCAGCTTGTAGGTCGGGTTCGACTGGCCCCCCTTGAACATCTCGACCGTCAGCGGCCCCTTGAACCCGTCGAGGTTCTTCTCGAGCCAGGCGGAGAGCGCCTCGATGTCGAAGGCGTGCTGTTGCGAGACGGCGCGGGTGCCGATGAAGTTGGAGAAGTCCTGCTGGCTCATGTCGGTTTGTCTGGTGTTCTAGTTTTCAGCTTCCGAGACGCGCATCAAGGCCGCGCGATCCAGCACGACCAGGCCGCCCGGCTCGATCCGGATGGTGCCCTCGCGCTCCATCGTCTTGAGTTCCTGGTTGACCCGCTGGCGCGACGCGCCCAGCAGCTGCGCCAGTTCTTCCTGCGCGAGCTGCAGGCCGATGCGCATCTGGCTGCCGTCTTCCAGGTTCGGCACGCCGTAGCTGCGCACCAGGTGAATGAGCTGCTTGGCCAGCCGCGCCCGCAGGGGCAGGGTATTGAGGTCTTCCACCAGCCCGAACAGCGTGCGGATGCGGCGCGCCTGCAGCCGCATCAGCGCTTCGTACAGCTCCACGTGCGAGGCCAGGATCTTCTGGAAGTCGGCGCGCGCCACGCAAAGAATGGTGCTGTCGCCGTGCGAGTAGGTGTCGTGCGTGCGCCGGTCCCCGTCGAACATCGCCACGTCGCCGAACCAGATGCCCGGTTCCACGTAGGTCAGCGTCACCTGCTTGCCGGAGACCGCTGTCGAGCTGACGCGCACCGCGCCCTTGGCGCAGGCGATCCAGTGATCGGGCGGGTCGCCGCGGGCGGCGATCAGGTCGCCGTCCTTGTAGCGTTTGACGAAAGCACATCGGAGGATGTCGTGCCGTAGCGATGGAGATAGGGAAGAAAACCAGCGACCACTGTTGATCGCTTCACGTTCTTCGATGGTAAGAATGGGGTCGTCCATTGGTCTGTCCTCTCGGCGACTGAAAAGCTGATGGGTGTCACGGGAGCGACGCGGCGCACCGTCACTCGTATTGCGGCGGCTTTTTCTCCAGGAACGCGGCGATGCCGATGCCCGCGTTCGCATGGTGCAGGTTGCGCACGAAGTGGTCGCGCTCCTGCGACAGCTGCGAAGCCAACGTGGCGCCACGCGCGTCGCTCAGCAGCTCCTTGATGCTGGCCAGCGAGTTGGGCGCGCGGGCGTTGAGCTTGGCGGCCAGGGCCAGCGCCCCCGCCAGCGCCTGGCCGTTTTCGGTCAACTCGTTCACCATGCCCAGCGCATGCAGGCGCGGCGCGCCGATGCGCTCGCCGTTCATGAGCCACTCGCTCGCCAGCTGGCGCGGCAGTTGCTGCCCCAGGTGCCAGCTCAGGCCGCCGTCGGGCGACAGCGCCACGTTGCTGTAGGAGGCCGCGAAGACGGCGTCGCGCGCTGCCACCACGAAGTCGCAGGCCAGCGCCAGCGAGAAGCCGGCGCCGGCGGCGGCGCCCTCGACCGCCGCGATGATCGGCTTGGGGAAGGTGCGGATCGAGTCGATCCAGTTGTGCAGGCCCTCGATGCTTTCGGCCTGCACCGAGCGGTCGAGCTGGCGGTTGGCCAGCAGCCGCTGCAGCGAGCCGCCGGCGCAGAACCATTCGCCTTCGCCCACGATGACGACGCTGCGGATCTCCGCGCTGCCCTCGGCGCCGTTGAGCGCCTCGATGCCGGCGGCGTAGATCTCGGGGCCCAGCGCGTTGCGCTGGGTCGGGTTGGAGATGGTCAGCACCATGGTGCTGCCTTCGCTGGTGCTCTTGAGTTCGGCGGTCATGGCTTTCTTTTTTATTCTTCTTCGTGCAGCAGGCTCAGGCCCAGCGCGCCGCGACGGCGCAGCCACGGGCTCGGGCGATAGCGCGGATCGCCATACACCGTCTGCAGGTTGAACAGCACCTCGAGCATGTTGGTGGGGCCGAAGAGGTTGCCCATGGCCAGCGGGCCGCGCGGATAGCCCAGGCCCAGTTGCACGGCGGTCTCGAGGTCGGCCGGCGAGCACACGCGCTGCTGGCACATGTCGGCCGCGATGTTGACGATGGTGCCGATCACGCGCTGCGTGACGAAGCCGCCGCTGTCGCGGATCACGCTCACGGCCTTGCCGTCGCGAGCGAACAGGGCATGCGCGGCGTCGCGGATGTCGCGGCGCGTGGCCGGGTTGGTGGCGAGCACGCGGCGCTTGGTGGCGGCGTCGTCCACGAGCATGTCGATGCCGATGGTGCGGGTGGCGTCCAGGCGCTCGACGGCGGCGACCGTGGTCACGTCGAAGCCCAGGGGCGCCACCAGGATCAGCGAATGCGGCGCCGGGGCGGCGCCGCTGTCGATCTGCGCGCCCAGCGTGTTCACCAGGCGCAGCAGCTCGGCGCGGCGCGCGGCGCGCGGCGACACCCAGACCGAAGGCGTGCCGTCGACCACGGGCGCGGGCGCCTCGGGCGTCTGCTGCATCACGCCGTCGGTGTAGCGGTAGAAGCCTTCGCCGGTCTTGCGGCCCAGCGCGCCGGCAGCCAGGCGCTGCGCGGTGATCACGCTCGGGCGGAAGCGGGGCTCCTCGAAGTACTGGTGATAGATCGACTCCATCACCGGGTGCGACACGTCGAGCGCCGTCAGGTCCAGCAGCTCGAACGGGCCGAGGCGAAAGCCGGCCTGGTCCTTGAGGATGCGGTCGACGGTGGCGAAATCGGCCACGCCTTCGCTGACGATGCGCAACGCCTCGGTGCCGTAGCCACGGCCGGCGTGGTTGACGATGAAGCCGGGGGTGTCCTGCGCCTGCACGGCGCTATGGCCCATCTGTTTGGCGTAGCCCGCCAGTTGCGTGCAGACCTCGGAGGCGGTCTTGAAGCCCGCCACCACCTCGACCACTTTCATCAGCGGCACGGGGTTGAAGAAGTGGAAACCCGCGACGCGCTCGGGGCGCTTGAGCCCGGCCGCAATGGCCGTCACCGACAGCGACGAGGTGTTGGTGACCAGCGTGGCGCTCTCGGCCACCACGCCTTCGAGCTCGCGGAAGAGCTTGCGCTTGACTTCCAGGTCTTCGATCACGGCTTCGACCACGAGGTCGCAGCCGGCGAGCTCTTGAATGGCGTCGACCGCCTTGACGCGGGCGACGTACGCGTCGCGCTCGGCGGCGTCGATCTTGCCCTTTTCATGCAGCTTGTTCCATTGGGCGGCGAGGGCTTCGAGGCCGCGCTCCGCGGCGCCCGCGAAGCTGTCGAGCAGCAGCACTTCGCTGCCTGCCTGGGCGGCGATCTGCGCGATGCCGCGACCCATGGCGCCGGCGCCTATGACGCCGATTCGGGTGTAGTTCACTGTCATTTGCTGAAGATTTTCGCTGGTTGATTGGTATCCGGCCTGCCGCGCAGGCGTCGACGCAAGCGCTGTCGTCACCTCCGATTTTGCAGTTGTGCGCGGGCGGGGCGTGACGGGTTTTACGCGGGGGCGGAATTTCAGGCCGGACGGCGGCTGCGGTCGATGGCCGTGCTGAGCGCGATGGCCACCAGCATGACGCCGAAGCCGACCCAGCTCATCCAGGCCGCCGCGTCGTGCGCCAGCAGCCAGCCGCCGAGCGCCGCGCCCACGGCCTGGCCGGTGTAGATGCCGGAACTGTTGAGCGCCACCGAGCCTGGCGCGAGGGCCGGCGCCAGCCCCACCAGGCGGGCCTGCTGGGCCGAATTGGTGGCGAAGCAGCCCAACCCCCAGGGCACCAGCACCACGGCCAGCCAGGCGAGCGTGGAGGCCGTCGGCCACAGCAGCAGGCTCAGCGCGATCAGCACGGTCGTGATCAGCACCATGCGCCCGGCGCCGACGCGGTCGATGAAGCGGCTGACCACCATGTTGCCGATGAGCCCGCAGGCGCCGAACAGGGCCCACATCACGCTCAGCGTGGTGGCGTCCGCGCCGAAGCTCTGCTTGAGGATCGGGCCGAAATAACTGAACAGCACGAACTGACCGGTGCCCTGAAGGGCCGTGACGGACACGATGCCCATCAGCACAGGGCTGCGCAGCACACGCGACCAGGCGGCGGCAGTGAGCGCCGCCGGGCGAATGCCGTTCGGCAGGGTGAACCAGATCGATGCCGCGCTCACGACACTGAGCAGGGCAATCGCCCCGAAGGCCATGCGCCAGCCTAGGTGCCCGCCGATCAGCGCGCCGATGGGCAGGCCCAGCACCGAGGCCATCGACCAGCCCAGGAACACGAAGGTGACGGCGCGCCCGCGCTGCTCGGGCGGCACCAGCATGCCGGCGCAGGCCGCGGCCTGCGGCGTGAAGATGGCGGGTGCGATCACCGTGAGCATGCGCACCGGCAGCAGCGCACCGAAGCTGGGCATCAGCGCCGCGAGAGCATGGCCGACGGCGTACCAGAGCAGGGTGAGGGCGAGCAACTGGCGGCGATCCCAGCCCGCGACGGCGGCCGCCAGCAGCGGCGCGCCGATGCACATTACCGCCGCCGCGGCCGTGATCAACTGGCCCGCGGTGGCGACCGAGACGGCCAGCGAGGCGCTGATTTCATTGAGGGTGCCGGGCACGACCATCACGCCCGTGCCGATTACGAAATTGCCGGCCAACAGCGCCCAGAGCGCACCCTTGGGCGCGGGCCGGCTCACCGGCGAACCTGCAGCGCGCCGGGATTCACGATGTTCGTGGGATTGCCGTTGATGTAGCTCACGACGTTGTCGAAGGCCTGGCCGAAGTAGCTCTCGTAGCTTTCCTGCTCGACGTAGCCGATGTGCGGGGTGCAGATGCAGTTTTCGAGCCGCAGCAAGGCGTGGCCCTGCAGTGGCGGTTCGCTCTCGAACACGTCGATGGCGGCCAGCCCGGGGCGGCCCCGGTTGAGTGCCGCGAGCAGGGCATCCGCCTCGACCAGCTCGGCACGCGAGGTGTTGACGAACAGCGCCGTCGGCTTCATGCGGGAGAGATCCTCGAGCGTGATGAGGCCGTTGGTCTCATCGTTGAGCCGCAGATGGACCGACAGCACGTCGGCCGCGGCAAAGAACTCGTGGCGGTTCTGCGCCACCTGGAAGCCGTCGGAACGGGCCTTGGCGCAGCTGGCTTCACGCCCCCAGATCACGACCTGCATGCCGAAGGCCTGCCCGTAGCGCGCGACCAACTGGCCGATGCGGCCGTAGCCCCAGATGCAGAGCGTCTTGCCCTTGAGCACCGAGCCGAGCCCGAAGTTGGGCGGCATCGAGGCCGACTTGAGGCCCGACTGCTGCCAGGCCCCGTGCTTGAGGTTGCTGATGTACTGCGGCAGCCGGCGCATGGCGGCCATGATGAGCGCCCATGTGAGCTCGGCCGGTGCCTGGGGAGAGCCGGAGCCTTCCGCCACGGCGATGCCGCGCTCGGTGCAGGCCGCCACGTCGATGTGGCCGGCAACGCGCCCGGTCTGCGAGATGAGCTTGAGCTTGGGCAGCTTCTCGATGAGCTGCCGGGAGATCTGCGTGCGCTCGCGAATCAGCACGATCACGTCGGCGTCTTTAAGGCGAACCGAGAGTTGCCCGATGCCTTTGACCGTGTTGGTATAGACCTTGGCGGCGTACGCGTCCAGCTTGGCGGCGCAGCGCAATTTGCGCACGGCGTCCTGGTAGTCGTCGAGGATCACAATATTCATGGCGTGCCATTGTGCCTCGCAGCATTGGGATGTCGCACCCCCGAACGTTTGGATACCCACCGCCGACGGGCTCTCCCAGGGGTACCGGGCCTCAGTGCAGGCGCGTGGAGCGGGGTGCGGCGACCATGGATTCGGCCGCTTCGATAGCCGCCAGCCGGTCGAGCTCCGCGCACACGTCGTCCATTCGGCCGGAGATCAAGACACGGTTGCTGCTGCGCTGCTGGCCCTTTCCGTCAACCACGCGCACCACGCGCAGGGGACGCACGGGCGTGGCGGCTTGCGCTGCCGGGGGCGTTGCGCCGCAAGACGGACGCACAGCGACATAGCGCAGTCCGGCGGAGCTCTCGCTGTGGTCGAGGGGGGCGTGGCGATGCGGGCGGCGTGCCGGGATCAAACGGCTGGCGAGTGACTGCAGCGGCATCCAGAAATCAGCGATGGCGAGGAGGGCGATTCCCATGTGAACTCCAAAAAAGTATGAGGTTGAACACAGGCAGGATTTCTTGAATCGGTCGCGACAGGGTGATGGCGACTTCGCGCCATACGCCCGCCACCTGTAGCGGCCGGATGAGTGCTGCTGCCAGCAGGCCGCGAGGCCTACATCAGCATGGTGTTGCGGATGAGGCCCACCGCGAGGCCTTCGATCTCGAAGGGCTCGCCGGGCTGGACAATGATGGTCGGGTAGTCGGGGTTCTCGGCGTGCAGCTCGATGACCTGCTTGTTGCGCTTCAGGCGCTTGACGGTGACCTCGTCGCCCAGGCGCGCGACCACGATCTGGCCGTTGCGCGCTTCCTTGGTGGCTTGCACGGCGAGCAGGTCGCCGTCCATGATGCCGGCGTCTCGCATCGACATGCCGCGCACCTTGAGCAGGTAGTCGGGCTGGCGCTGGAACAGCGTGTTCTCGACGTAATAGGTCTGGTCGACATGCTCTTGCGCGAGGATCGGCGAGCCGGCCGCGACACGGCCGATGAGCGGCAGCGCCAGTTGCGCCATGCCCGGCAGCGAGAGCGAGAACTGGCCGCCTTCGCGGTGGCGCGTTTCGTTCAGCGAGCGCAGGGCGTCGCCCTTGAGGCGGATACCGCGCGAGGTGCCGCTGACGAGTTCGATGACGCCCTTGCGGGCCAATGCCTGTAGATGCTCTTCGGCGGCGTTGGCCGACTTGAAGCCCAGTTCATTGGCGATTTCGGCGCGCGTGGGTGGCGCGCCGGTGCGGGCGATGGCGCTCTGGATCAAGTCCAGGATCTGCTGCTGGCGGGCTGTAAGCTTCACGGCGAACTGCATATGTGGTTCCTTGCGGCACTGGCTAGATATCCAGTACCTGTATTTTTAACCAGTTTTAAAAAGTTGACAAGTCATGGCCGATTTCCCTTCGCCTGAACTGCGCCGCGTGGTCGTGCTTGGCACCGGCGGCACCATCGCCGGCAAGGCCGCCAGCAGCGGCGACAACATCGGCTACACGGCCGGGCAGGTGGACGTGGCCGACCTCCTGGGCGGCATCGAAGCGCCGCGGGGCGTGACGCTGGTGGCGGAGCAGGTCGCGCAACTCGACAGCAAGGACATGTCGTTCGAGACCTGGCAGAAGCTCGCGCAACGCTGCGCGCACTGGTTGGCCGAGCCCGATGTGGCGGGCGTGGTGATCACCCACGGCACCGACACTCTGGAGGAGACGGCTTTCTTCCTGCACTCGGTGCTCGCACCCTCGAAACCGGTGGTGCTGACCTGCGCCATGCGACCGGCAACCGCACTGTCACCCGACGGGCCGCAGAACGTGCGCGATGCCATCGGCGTGGCTCTGGCAGCCGGTGCGAAGGGCGTGACGGTGGTGTGTGCCGGGGCGATCCACAGTGGTGCGGACGTCCAGAAAGTGCACACCTACAGGCTCGATGCCTTTGCGTCGGGCGATGCGGGTCCAGTGGGCTATGTGGAAGAGGGCGAAGTCCGCCGCGTGAGGGCGTGGCCCGAAGGCAAGGCGCTGCCGGCTTCGAAGATCTTGCAAGCGGCCGCTGTCCAGTGGCCTCGCGTGGAGGTCGTCATGAGCCATGCCGGTGCGAGCGGCGCGGTCATCGAGGCCCTGCTGCAGCCCGGCGGCTTTGAGCCGGTGCGTGGACTGGTGCTGGCCGCCACGGGCAACGGCACGCTGCATCACGCGCTCGAAGCAGCCGCACTGAAGGCGCAGGAGACAGGCGTGGCGGTGGTCCGCGCGACGCGCTGCATGAACGGCCGCATCCTGCCGAAAGCCGACGACAAGCTGCGAGACGCGGGCGTGCTCACGCCCGTGAAGGCGCGCATCGCGCTGATGCTCGAATTGCTGGGGTGAGGTGTTGGCCGCCCTGTCGAAGGGCGGCCGGCAATCAGCTGCTCAGCGCGGCGAGTGCGCGCTGCGTGATTTCATCGACCGTGCCCACGCCCTTGATGGCGCGGTACTTGGGCGCTGCGGCCGGGTCGGTCTTGGCCCAGGCCGAGTAGTAGTCGACCAGCGGACGCGTCTGCTGGCTGTACACGTCGAGCCGTTTGCGCACGGTTTCTTCCTTGTCGTCCTCGCGCTGGATCAGGTCTTCACCGGTGACGTCGTCCTTGCCTTCCACCTTGGGCGGGTTGAATTTGACGTGGTAGGTGCGGCCCGAAGCCGGGTGCGAGCGGCGGCCGCTCATGCGCTCGATGATGTCGCCGAAGGGCACGTCGATCTCGAGCACGTAGTCGAGCTTGACGCCCGCTGCCTTCATGGCGTCCGCTTGCGGAATGGTGCGGGGGAAGCCGTCGAACAGGAAGCCGCTGGCGCAGTCGGCCTGGGCGATGCGTTCCTTCACGAGATTGATGATCAGGTCGTCGCTGACCAGTGCGCCCGCATCCATGACGGCCTTGGCTTGCAGCCCGAGCGGCGTGCCGGCCTTGACGGCGGCGCGCAGCATGTCGCCGGTCGAGATTTGGGGGATGCTGTACTTCTGGCAAATGAAGGCCGCTTGCGTGCCTTTGCCCGCCCCGGGCGCGCCCAGCAAAATTAGTCTCATGGTGTCCTCGGACGGTTCTTAGATTTTGTGTCGCGCCAGGCGTCGGCTTGGGGGCTGGGCAGGGCGGAGTTGCTTCGAGGATAGCACGCGTGCTTCCTGCGATTTGTCGCTCCCCCGACAAGCACGGCGGGCCCCCTTCAGGCCGTCAGGCCGGCGGCGAAGACCGCGCGCACGCGCGCCAGGTCTTCGGGCGTGTCGATGCCCGGTCCGGGCGCGACGTGGCTCACATGCACGGCAATGCGGTGCCCGTGCCACAGCGCCCGCAACTGCTCGAGTGCCTCGGTCGCCTCGACTGGCGACGGCGGCAGCGACGGAAACTTGCGCACGAAGCCCGCGCGATAGCCGTAGATGCCGATGTGGCGCAGCGGGGCAGGCGTGGGCAGTACTGCCGGCGCGGCGCCGTTGGCGGAGCCGTCACGCCACCACGGGATGGGTGCACGGCTGAAGTACATGGCATTGCCCTGTGCGTCGAGCACGGCCTTTACCACGTTCGGATTCATGAAGTCGGCCAGCGAATCGATCTCATGGGCCGCGGTGCTCATCGCGGCTTCCGCGTGTGCTGCCAGCGTGGAGGCCACGGCATCGATCAGCGCCGGGGCGATCAGCGGTTCGTCGCCCTGCACGTTGACGACGATATCGTCGCCGTCGAGGCCCAGTTGCTCGCAGGCCTCGGCCAGCCGGTCGGTGCCGCTGGGGTGGTCCTGGCGGGTCAGGATCGCCTCGACGCCGTGCGCCTTGCAGGCGTCGATGATCGAGGCGTCGTCACCGGCCACCACCACGCGCGCCGCGCCGGATTCGCCGGCACGCCGGGCCACGCGCACCACCATCGGCACGCCGGCGATATCGGCCAGGGGTTTGTTGGGAAGCCTTGTCGACGCCAGACGCGCCGGCACCAGAACCGTGAAGCTCACAGCCCGAGCTCTTCGTCGGAAAGCGTGCGTGCTTCGTTTTCCAGCAGCACGGGGATGCCGTCGCGCACGGGATAGGCCAGGCGCGCGCTGCGCGAGCAGAGCTCCTGCTTCTCGGGGTTCCAGGTCAACGGACCCTTGGTGACGGGGCAGACGAGCAGTTCAAGCAGCTTGGTATCCATCGAGCGATGATAGCTTTGCGTCGAGCGCGTTGAAGAATTCCGGAACGGGTGCGAAGAGCAGGGGTACGGCCAGTGCGTCGGGTGCCTTGCGCCACAGCTTGACCGCGTCTTTCTCGGTGCAGACAAGAGGGCCGCCGGCATCGGCCGGGCGTTGCCAGGCGCCGAAATCATGGTGATCGGGCAGCGCAATGGTCTCGGCCAGCGTGAGGCCGCGGCCCCGGAGCATGTCGAAGAAGGCCTTGGGTCGCGCGATGGCTGCGAGCGCGATCACTGGCTTGCCCGCCAGGGTGCTCAGCGGCACGCGCTGTCCGTCGCTGGTCAGGGCGTAGTCCGCGAGGCGGCGCGAAGCGGTGTAGCCGCCGTCGAAGGCAGGGCGTTCGCCGCTGTGCAGCACCAGGTCGCAGCGGCGCGGCCACGCTTCGCGCAAGGGGCCTGCGGGCAGTCGCCAGCCGTTGCCGATGCCGCGGTCGTCGAACACGCAGATCTCGATGTCGCGGCCCAGCGCCAGGTGCTGCAATCCGTCGTCGCTGACGATGACCTGCGTGCCGGGATGCTGCTTGAGCAAGGCCCGCGCGGCCTCGATGCGCTTGCGCGCGACGAACACCGGGGCCTTCGTGGCGTGGTGAATCAGGGCGGGCTCGTCGCCAACATCGAGGGGATTGCTATCGCCCATCACTTCGCGGCAGTCGTCGGTGCGCCGGCCGTAGCCGCGCGAAACCACGCCCACCTGGATGCCCCGCGCGCGCAGATGCCGCACCACCGCCATCACAACCGGCGTCTTGCCCGCGCCGCCCGCGATCACGTTGCCGACGACGATCACGGGCACAGGCACGCGTTCGGACCGAAGCCAGCCGAGGCGATAGAGCCAGCCCCGCACGGCGAAGAGGCCGGCGTAGAGCAGCGACAGCGGCCACAGCAGGCAGGCCAACGGGCCGCGGTGCAGCCACGCTTCCTGCAGCCGCGAAGCTGCCGGCGTACCCGTTGTGCTGCCGCGGCCTTCGGAAGGCACTCAGCGACCGGCTTGCGCCGTCGACTGGGCTGCGAAGGTGATCTGCATCAGGCCGGCGCGGCGCGCGGCCTCCATCACCGTGACGACGGCTTGGTGCGGGCTGGTCGCGTCGGCGCTGATGATCACCACGCTGTCCTTGCCGCCGGTGGCAGCGGCGGCGAGCGCGGCTGCCACGGCCTCGACGTTGCGGTCGGCCACGGGCGTCTTGTTGATCGAATAGCGACCGTCGGCCGACACCGCCACGATCACTTCCTTGGGATAGTCGCGCTGCGCGTCGACGTCCGCGGTCGGCAGCCGCAGCTGCATTTCGGTGAACTTGCTGTACGTGGTCGACAGCATCAGGAAGATCAGGATCACCAGCAGCACGTCGATGAACGGGATCAGGTTGATCTCCGGCTCGTCGCGCGCACCGTGGCGGAACTGCATGCGGCCTCGGGTCATGGCGTCACTTGCGCAGAGCGTTCAGATGGCGGGCGAAGCGCTCGCCGGACAGCTCGAGATTCAGCAGGTATTCGTCGACCCGGCTGCGGAAGTAGCGCCAGAAAATGAGCGTCGGAATCGCCACGATCAGGCCGAATGCCGTGTTGTACAGCGCGATCGAGATGCCGTGCGCCAGTTGCGCCGGGTTGCCCGAGCCCACCGCGCCACTGCCGGGCGACTGCGAGCCGAAGATCTCGATCATGCCGATCACCGTGCCCAGAAGGCCCAGCAACGGGGCTGCGGAGGCGATGGTGGCCAGGGCAGGCAGGTAACGCTCCAGCTTGTGCGCCACAGTGCGGCCCGAGGCCTCCATGGCGGCGCGCAGGTCGTCTTCGGTGCAGCGTGGGTTGGCGTTCAGTGCGCGCAGGCCGGCGGCCAGCACCTGGCCGAGCATCGAGTTGCGTTCGAGCTTGGTCACAACGTCAGGACCAGGAATGGCTCCCTGCGACACCGTGATGGTCTCGTCGAGCAGCTTCGGCGGCAGTACCCTCACGGTCTTCAGACTCGTGAAACGTTCTATAACCAGCGCGAGCGCAATGACCGAACAAGCGAGCAAGGGCCAGATCGGCCAACCCGCGGCAACTATGATGGAAAACAAGAAAATCCTCCGGCCCGTAGACTGCAAATGCGCGGCGATTATCCACTGAGCCCACCATCGGCACGCGCCTTGTTTTGGTGTCGGCAAGGACGCACAGATTCTGTGGATAACTTTGTGACTAACCTGCTGCGCTACGTGTCCGAACCCGCATGGGATGGGCTTTTCGTTAGAACGACTGAATTTTGAGCAGCACTTTTTTCAATGAAATCAATGGCTTGCACGGAGAACCGTGCACCCGTCCCGCTTCAGGGGCGGGCGACAGGGGGCGGGCCGCCCGTTGTGGAAGAGTGGCATCTGGCCGAGCGTGCTCTTCGTGAGCGTGCGTGACATGAATTCCGCGCCGGGCCCGCGCGTCTGGGCCGTCGGAGCCTTGTGCCATGCGGTTGCCGACGCGCTCGACGCGCGTTTCAACCCGGTCACGGTGCGCGGCGAAATCTCCGGTTTTTCTCGCGCCTCTAGTGGACATTGTTACTTCGCCCTGAAGGACGAGTCGGGTCAACTGCGCTGCGCGATGTTCCGCCGCGCCGCGGGGCTGCTCGATTTTTCGCCGCGCGACGGCGACCAGGTCGAGGTGCGCGGCCGACTCGCGGTGTACGAACCGCGCGGCGATCTTCAACTTGTTGTCGAGAGCTTGCGGCGCGCGGGGCAGGGCGCCCTGTTCGAGCAGTTCATGCAGCGCAAGGCGCGGCTCGAAGCCGAAGGGCTGTTCGATCCGGCGCGCAAGCGTGCCTTGCCTACCATGCCGCGCGCGGTGGGCGTCGTCACGTCGCTCGGAGCGGCTGCATTGCATGACGTCGTGACGGCACTGCGACGCCGCGTACCGCACATTCCCGTGGTGCTGGCGCCTGCCGCCGTGCAGGGGGCGAATGCGCCGGGCGAACTCGTTCGCGCGCTGCATTCGCTTTATGCGCTCGAGCCGGCGGTCGACGTGATCTTGCTGGTGCGCGGCGGTGGCTCGATCGAAGACCTGTGGGCGTTCAACGACGAGGCCCTGGCACGCACGATCGTGCAGAGCCCGGTCCCGGTGATCAGCGGCGTGGGGCATGAGACAGACTTCACCATCGCCGATTTCTGCGCCGACCTGCGCGCGCCCACGCCGACCGCGGCGGCGGAACTCGTCAGCGCGCCGCGCGACCTGTGGCTCGGCGCGCTCGACCTGCTCGACGAACGGCTCAGCGACTCGCTGGGTGGTCGGCTCGATGTACTTGGGCAGCGGCTCGACCAGGCGGCGGGGCGGCTCGGCCGTCCTTCGAACCTCGTGACGCGCCAGCAACTTCGCCTGGCGCACCATGCGCAGCGCCTTCAGTACGCGATGCGGTCGAAGCGCGAACGCCTGGCTCAGGCGCCGCGTGCAATGGCTGCCGACTTTCCGTCGAAGCTAGAGCGTGCAGTGACGCAACGCCACGATCGGCTGGAGCGCGTGGCCCTGCGCTGGCGGCTGCTCGATCCGGCATTGGTCTTGCAACGCGGCTACGCCTGGCTCACGGATGCGGATGGCCGCGCGGTCGTCAGCGCGAAGCAATTGGCACCGGGAGATGCGGTCGTGGCGCGGCTTGCCGACGGCGAAGTCGACATGACCGTCTCGCCGGGCGGCGTGACGGGAACACGTCCGACGCGACCTCAATAATTAATTCCTAGAATCCACGATTCCCACAACCAACCCACGAGAAAAAACCATGGAACATGTGCTCCCACCCCTGCCGTACGCACTCGACGCACTGGCACCCGAGTATTCGAAGGAAACCCTCGAGTACCACTACGGCAAGCACCACAACGCCTACGTGGTGAACCTCAACAACCTGCAAAAGGGCACCGAATTCGAAGCGATGACGCTCGAAGAGATCGTCAAGAAGTCCAGCGGCGGCATCTACAACAACGCCGCCCAGATCTGGAACCACACCTTCTTCTGGAACTGCATGAAGCCGCAAGGCGGCGGTGCTCCCAGCGGCGCGCTGGCCAAGGCCATCGAAGCCAAGTGGGGCAGCTACGACGCTTTCAAGGAAGCTTTCGTGAAGTCGGCCGTGGGTAACTTCGGCTCGGGCTGGACCTGGCTGGTGAAGAAGGCCGACGGCTCTGTGGACATCGTGAACACCGGCGCCGCCGGCACGCCGCTGACCACTGCCGACACCGCGCTGCTGACCGTGGACGTCTGGGAACACGCCTACTACATCGACTACCGCAACCTGCGCCCGAAGTTCGTCGAGACCTTCCTGGCCAAGCTGGCCAACTGGGATTTCGCGGCCAAGAACTTCGGCTGAGCCCTGGTTTTGCAATGAAAAAAGCCGACCCTCGGGTCGGCTTTTTTGCGGGCTGGAGGCGGCAGAAACTCAGCGCTTGGTGGCTGTGAACAGCTCGCCGCCGAGCTTCGCGCCCTTCTTGATGTTCTTCTTGGCGAACCAGCCCTGATTCATCTCGAGCACGTAACGCACGGGCTCGAGCGAGCAGTGCGAGTTCTCGGTCATGGGCTGCATGTCGACCAGATTGACGATGCGGCCGTCATCGGCCACGAAGGCGGCGGTCAACGGCAGGATCGTGTTGCGCATCCAGAAGCATTGCGTGGCGGGCTGCTCGAACACGAAGATCATGCCTTCAGCCTGGGGCATTTCCTTGCGGAACATGAGACCGATCTCGCGTTGCAAAGGGGTCTGCGCGATCTGCGTATCGATCTTGTAGAGGCCGACCGACAGCTGCGTGCGCGGCAGATCGGTCTGGGGTTGCTGCTGGGCATGCGCCGACATCATGAAGGACGCGGACACGAGGAGCAGGGCGGCTAGACGCTGGAACATCGGACGACTCTTTCAGGGCGGGGACTGGGTGGGTCCGGCCTCAACCAAATATGCAAACAAAAATGCCCGCTGATGCGGGCATTGCCGGTGAGCGCGAAAGCTTACACCTTCTTGGAAGCGGCCGTGTGAGCCTTGGCGACGTGGCGAACCTTGTGCTTCTTGGCTGCTGCGTGCTTCTTGGCGGTGTGCTTGGCAACCTTGGGAGCGGCGGGAGCAGCTGCGGTGGGTTCGGCTTGTTGAGCGAAGGCACCGGCGGCGAAGAGACCGGCGATCAGGGCTGCGAGCAGCTTGTTCATTTGAAATCCTTTGAAATTCGTTGATTTGGACAGCCCTCCCTGCGGAGGTAGACATTCAACGGAGGCAGCTTCCGGCGGTTGACAGTCAATTGCAGTCCGCGGACGAAAAAAAAGCGCTCCGAAGAGCGCTCTTTTTTCGAGGGGCTGGGCCGACTTACTTGGCGCCTGCCATGTCAGGCGTGCCGCCTTGGGTCGACTTGCGCTTCACGCTGCCGTCCTTGTTGCGACGACGTTGGTCGCGGGTGCTGGCGCGCTTTTCGCCGGAAGCAGCAGCCTTGTCGGCACCGATGGCGCCGCCTTCGGGCGTCTTGACTTCGTCGCCAGCGGCAGCCTTCACTTGGCCAGCGGGCTTGGCAGCCTTCTTGGCTTCGGCACGTTGCTGCGACTTGCTGTTCGTGGCGTTCCCTTGTTCGGGCGTGGTGCCAGCCGGGTTTTGGGCGTAGGCGCCAGCGGCAAACAGGCCAGCGATCATGACTGCGAGAATTTTGCTCATTGAGATTCCTCTATTCGAGAATTGATTGGAAACGCCTCCCGGCGAGCAGAAGGTCAGCCACTAACGAGGCCATTGGCCTGATGGTTGACAAACCCTCGCTGATGGGTTGCGTCTAAAATGTACAGCGATTTGTTCGCGTCCTGTACAGCGATTCCTCGCGGCTGTCTGAATTCGCTGACACTCGTCAAAATTACGCCACTCCCCCGGAGCCCAACCCCCTCATGTCCAGCTATCAGCACATCAACGTCCCGACCGAAGGTCAGAAGATCACGGTCAACGCTGACAACACCCTCAATGTGCCTGACCAACCGATCATTCCTTTCATCGAAGGCGACGGGACCGGACTGGACATCACGCCGGTGATGCTGAAAGTGGTGGACGCCGCAGTGGCCAAGGCCTACGGCGGCAAGAAGAAGATTCACTGGATGGAGGTCTATGCAGGGGAGAAGTCGACCAAGGTCTACGGCCCCGACGTCTGGCTTCCCGAAGAAACGCTGCAGGCCGTGCGCGACTACGTGATCTCCATCAAAGGCCCGCTCACCACGCCCGTCGGCGGTGGCATCCGCTCGCTGAACGTCGCGCTGCGCCAGGAACTGGACCTCTACGTTTGCCTGCGTCCCATCCGGTACTTCGATGGCGTGCCCAGCCCGGTGCGCGAGCCGCACAAGACCAACATGGTGATCTTCCGCGAGAACTCGGAAGACATCTATGCAGGCATCGAGTTCGAAGCCGAAAGCGACAAGGCCAAGAAGCTCATCAAGTTCCTGCAGGACGAAATGGGCGTCAAGAAGATCCGTTTTCCGGACACCTCGGGCATCGGCGTCAAGCCCGTGTCGATCGAAGGCACCGAGCGCCTCGTGCGCAAGGCGCTGCAATACGCCATCGACAACGACAAGTCCAGCGTGACCATCGTCCACAAGGGCAACATCATGAAGTTCACCGAAGGTGGCTTCCGTGACTGGGCCTACAACCTGGCAGCCAAGGAGTTCGGCGCAGAGCTGGTCGACGGCGGGCCATGGATGAAGTTCAAGAACCCGAGGACGGGCAAGGACATCACCGTCAAGGACAGCATCGCCGACGCGTTCCTGCAGCAGATCCTTTTGCGCCCCGCGGAGTACAGCGTGATTGCCACGCTCAACCTCAACGGCGACTACGTGTCCGACGCATTGGCCGCGCAGGTCGGCGGCATCGGCATTGCGCCGGGCGCGAACCTGAGCGACACGGTCGCGATGTTCGAAGCCACCCACGGCACGGCGCCCAAGTACGCAGGCAAGGACTACGTGAACCCGGGCTCGGAGATCCTCTCGGCTGAAATGATGTTGCGCCACATGGGCTGGACCGAAGCCGCCGACCTGATCATCAGCTCGATGGAGAAGTCGATTGCCAGCAAGAAGGTCACCTATGACTTCGCGCGCCTCATGGATGGCGCCACTCAAGTGAGCTGCTCCGGTTTCGGCCAGGTGATGATCGACAACATGTAATTGCGCAAGTGCGCTGTTCGGTGCTTCGCAGGCATCGAGTGATCGAACCCTTGGATTTCGAAAGAAATTCGAGGGTTTTTTTCTTTGCGACAGCGTTCTTATGCGATTTTTGTACTGTCGCGCACGGCACAACCCCCTTGATTTGTCGAATACGCGCCACCAAGTCTTCATGCGCCGGCACGGCGCTTGCACGCTCTATAGAATCTTTTTCATGGCAACGAGAATTCCCAAGACTCCCACCACCCCGCCGGCCCAGAAACCGGCCGGGGATGACGGAGATTCGGTCGTCCTGGAGCGCCGGCCGCAGAAAACTGCGCCGCCCCAGATGTACCAGGTAGTGATGCTGAACGACGACTACACCCCCATGGAGTTCGTGATCGTCGTGCTGCAGGAGTACTTCAGCAAGGATCGCGAAACCGCGACCCAGATCATGCTCAAGATCCACCTCGATGGCCGCGGCGTCTGTGGGGTCTATTCCCGCGACATGGCGGCCACCAAGGTCAACCAGGTGATGGAAGCAGCCCAGCAGGCAGGGCATCCGCTGCAATGCGTCAGCGAACCTGTTGCGTGAACCTGTTGAATTGCGCAAGCTCCAACCCATCTGAGAACTTATTTACAGCAAGGCAAAAGGAAATCACATGATTGCCCAGGAACTGGAAGTCAGCTTGCACATGGCCTTCGTCGAGGCCCGGCAGCAGCGCCACGAGTTCATCACCGTGGAGCATCTGTTGCTCGCTTTGCTGGACAACCCGAGCGCCGCGGAAGTTCTGCGCGCCTGCTCGGCCAACGTCGACGACCTGCGGGCGTCGCTCACCAACTTCATCAAGGACAACACGCCCCAGGTGGCGGGTACCGACGATGTCGACACCCAGCCGACCCTGGGTTTCCAGCGCGTGATCCAGCGCGCCATCATGCATGTGCAGTCCACCGGCAACGGCAAGAAGGAAGTCACCGGCGCCAACGTGCTGGTCGCGATCTTCGGTGAGAAGGACTCGCACGCCGTCTACTACCTCCACCAGCAGGGCGTGACCCGCCTCGACGTGGTGAACTTCATTGCCCACGGCATCAAGAAGAGCGATCCGCCGGAAGCCGTCAAGGGCGCGGGCGAAGCACCGTCGAACGAAGGCGAAGAGGGCGGCGGCGAACGCAACGAGAAGGCATCGCCGCTCGAGCAGTTCACCCAGAACCTCAACCAGCTCGCCAAGGACGGCAAGATCGATCCGCTGATCGGCCGCGAATACGAGGTCGAGCGCGTCATCCAGATCCTGTGCCGCCGGCGCAAGAACAACCCGCTGTTGGTCGGCGAGGCCGGCGTGGGCAAGACCGCCATCGCCGAAGGCCTCGCATGGCGCATCACGCAGGGCGACGTGCCGGAGATCCTGGCCGAGTCGAACGTGTTCTCGCTCGACATGGGCGCGCTGCTGGCCGGCACCAAGTACCGCGGCGACTTCGAACAGCGCCTGAAGGGCGTGCTCAAGTCGCTCAAGGACAAGCCGAACGCCATCCTGTTCATCGACGAGATCCACACGCTGATCGGTGCGGGCGCTGCCTCGGGCGGCACGCTCGATGCGTCGAACCTGCTCAAGCCGGCGCTCTCGAGCGGCCAGCTCAAGTGCATCGGCGCGACCACCTTCACCGAATACCGCGGCATCTTCGAAAAAGACGCGGCCCTCTCGCGTCGCTTCCAGAAGGTCGACGTGGTCGAGCCGTCGGTGCAGGAAACCGTCGACATCCTGAAGGGCCTGAAGTCGCGCTTCGAGGAACACCACGGCGTGAAGTACGCGGTGGCGGCCCTGCAAGCCGCGGCCGAGCTCAGCGCCAAGTACATCAATGACCGTCACCTGCCCGACAAGGCGATCGACGTCATCGACGAAGCCGGCGCCGCCCAGCGCATCCTGCCGCCGAGCAAGCGCAAGAAGACCATCAGCAAGACCGAAGTCGAGGAAATCGTGGCGAAGATCGCGCGCATTCCCCCGGCCAACGTCAGCAACGACGACCGCAGCAAGCTGCAGACCATCGAGCGCGACCTCAAGAGCGTGGTGTTCGGCCAGGACAAGGCGCTCGAAGTGCTCGCCTCGGCGGTCAAGATGGCGCGTTCGGGTCTTGGCAAGGGCGACAAGCCGATCGGTTCGTTCCTGTTCTCCGGCCCCACGGGCGTCGGCAAGACCGAAGCCGCGAAGCAGCTCGCCTACATCATGGGCATCGAGCTGATCCGCTTCGACATGTCGGAGTACATGGAGCGTCACGCGGTGAGCCGCCTGATCGGCGCGCCTCCGGGCTATGTCGGTTTCGACCAAGGCGGCCTGCTGACCGAGGCCGTCACGAAGAAGCCGCACGCGGTGCTGCTGCTCGACGAAATCGAGAAGGCGCACCCGGACATCTTCAACGTGCTGCTGCAGGTCATGGACCACGGCACGCTGACGGACAACAACGGACGCAAGGCCGACTTCCGCAACGTCATCATCATCATGACGACGAACGCGGGTGCCGAGACCATGAACAAGGCGACCATCGGCTTCACCAACCCGCGCCAGGCGGGCGACGAAATGGGCGACATCAAGCGCCTGTTCTCGCCTGAATTCCGCAACCGGCTGGACGCCATCGTCAACTTCAAGGCGCTGGACGAGAACATCATCCTGCGCGTGGTCGACAAATTCCTGCTGCAGCTGGAGACCCAGCTCAGCGAGAAGAAGGTGGAAGTCACGTTCAGCGACAAGCTGCGCAAGCACCTGGCGAAGAAGGGCTTCGATCCGCTGATGGGCGCTCGTCCGATGCAGCGCCTGATCCAGGACACGATCCGTCGTGCACTGGCGGACGAGCTGCTGTTCGGTCGCCTGACCGACGGCGGTCGCCTCGAAGTCGACCTCGACGACAAGGACGAAGTGCTGCTCGACATCCAGCCTCTTCCGAAGAAGGAAGGCAAGTCGAAGCCCGAAGCCGAGGAAACTGCCGCAGGCTGAGAAACCAACCAGGCAATCCGTGGCCGACGAGGCCACGGAACAGCCTCCAAAGGCCGGTAGCATCGCGCTGCCGGCCTTTTTCTTTGGGTCGGCCGAACCGCACCGCCGCCTCAACCCTTTTTTCGCCTTGATCCTCCCCGAACTCAGCCACGAATGGAAAACCGGCCTCTCCCTGGCGTGGAGCGGCTACATCGCCGTGCTGTCGGTCTGGATCGTGATGCAGAAGCGCGCGCCGGTGTCCACCATGAGCTGGATCCTGTCGCTGGCGCTGCTGCCGTTCGCGGGCTTCGTCGTCTACTACTTCCTCGGGCCGCAGCGCCTGCGCAAGCAGCGGCTCAAGCGGCTGCGCAGCCGCGCCGGCGCCTCCGCCCAGGCCGACGTGGCCCGGCTGCGCGACGCGGCGCAGAACGCGCCGCCGGCCCTGCAGCAGATGGCGAGGCTGGGCATGGCCACCTGCGGCCTGCCGGTGTCGAGCGCGCTCGGCGTCGAGCTGCTCTCGGGCGGGGCGCGCACCTTCGATGCGATCTTCGATGCCGTGCGCGCGGCGCGGGATCACATCCACCTCGAGTACTACATCTTCGAGCCCGACAGGATCGGCACCGCGCTTCGCGACCTGCTTGTCGAACGCGCGAAGGAGGGCGTCACGGTACGCCTGCTGATCGATGCACTCGGCTCCAAGCGTATCGGCCGCAAGTTCATGGCGCCGCTGCACGAGGCCGGCGTGCAGGTGGCGCTGTTCCACGACACCAAGATCGGCCGCCGCCTGCGCCCGGTGACCAACTACCGCACCCACCGCAAGATCGTGGTGTGCGATGGGCGCGTCGGCTTCACGGGCGGCGTGAACATCACCGACGAGGAAGACAAGCGCACCAACCCCGACGCCTACCACGACGTGCACCTGCGCATCGAAGGCAGCGCGGTGCGCTGGCTGCAGACCACCTTTCTCGAGGATTGGACCTACGCCACCGGCGAAGACCCGCGCGGCATGGACGCCGGCCTCGATGCGATGCTCCCGCTGCTCGAGGCGGGCAGCATCCCGGTGCAGATCGTCACCAGCGGCCCCGACAACGCGCTCGAAGCCATCCACCGCATGCACGTGGAAGCCATCCATTCGGCCACGCACCGGGCCTGGCTGACCACGCCGTACTTCGTGCCCGGCGAGCCCGCGCTCATGGCGCTCACCAGCGCCGCACTGCGCGGCGTCGATGTGCGCCTGCTGGTGCCGCGCCGCAGCGACTCGGCCATCGTGAGCGCCGCCGCGCGCTCGTATTTCGACGAGCTGATCGCCGCCGGCGTGAAGGTGTGGGAATACAGGGCCCGCATGCTGCACTCCAAGACCTTGGTGGTCGACGACCATTGCGCGATGATCGGCACCGCGAATTTCGACAACCGCAGCTTCCGGCTCAACTTCGAGGTCTGCGCCGTGGTCTATGGTCCGGCGCTGGCCGGCCCGCTGGCGGCGCAGTTCGAGACGGACCTGCACAGTTCCGGCGCGGTGCGCGCCAATCGGCGCCAGAGTTTCTGGCGCCGTCTCGGCGATGCGATCGCGCGCCTGTTTTCACCCTTGCTCTGAATGAACCACACCTTTCTCTGGCACGACTACGAAACCTTCGGCGCGGTGCCGCGCCGCGACCGCCCCTCGCAGTTCGCGGCCATCCGCACCGATGCCGAGCTCAACGAAGTCGGCGAGCCGCTGATGATCTATTGCAAGCCCGCGCCGGACTACCTGCCCAGCCCCGAGGCCTGCCTGATCACCGGCATCACGCCGCAGGTGTGCCTGGAGCGCGGCATTCCCGAGCATGAATTCGCCGCGCACATCGAGCAGGCGTTCTCGCAGCCCGGCACCATCGGCGTCGGCTACAACACCATCCGCTTCGACGACGAAGTCACGCGCTTCCTGTTCTGGCGCAACCTGATCGACCCCTACGCGCGCGAATGGCAGAACGACTGCGGGCGCTGGGACCTGCTCGACGTGGTGCGCCTGACCTACGCCCTGCGCCCCGACGGCATCCAGTGGCCGAAGAAGGAGGACGGCAAGCCCAGCTTCAAGCTCGAAGACCTGGCCCGCGCCAACGGCCTGCTGCACGAGTCGGCGCACGACGCGCTCTCCGACGTGCGCGCCACCATCGCGCTGGCCCGCCTGATCCGCGACAAGCAGCCCAAGCTGTTCGACTTCGCCTTCGGCCTGCACAAGAAAGATCGCGTGGCCGTCGAACTGGGCCTGCCCGCCATGCGCGAGACCGCCAAGCCCTTCCTGCACGTCTCTGGCATGTTCCCGGTCGAGCGCGGCTGCCTGGCCGTGATGTGGCCGCTGGCCAGCCATCCCACCAACAAGAACGAGCTGCTGGCCTGGGACCTGGCCCATGACCCGAGCGAGCTGCGCGACATCGACGCCGACACGCTGCGCCTGCGCCTCTTTACCCGCACGGCCGACCTGCCCGAGGGCGTGACGCGCATTCCCGTCAAGGGCATCCATCTGAACAAGTCGCCGATGGTGGTTGGCAACCTGCGCACGCTGGCGCCTGCCATGGCCGAGCGCTGGGGCGTCGACCTCGACACCGCCATGCGCCACGCCGCCATTGCGCGCGACCTGCCCGACATGAGCGCGATCTGGTCGAAGGTCTACGCTCGCCCGAAGGAAGAAACGCCCGACGTCGACGAAGACCTCTACGGCGGCTTCGTCGGCAATGCCGACCGCCGCCGCCTCAACCAGCTGCGCGGCCTGTCGCCCGAGGAGTTGGCCAAGGACCGCACCGGTTTCGATGACGGTCGGCTCGACGAGATCCTGTTCCGCTACCGCGCGCGCAACTGGCCCGAGCTGCTGAGCGAGGAAGAGAACGAACGCTGGGAAGCGCTGCGCGTGGCCCGGCTGTTCAAGGGCGAGGGCGGCGCACGCACCATCGAGGCCCTCTTCAGCGAGGTCGACGCGCTGTCCGAGAACGCGGACGAGCGCGGCGAAGAGATCCTCGGCGCCCTCTACGAGTACGCCGAGGCCATCGCGCCGGAAGCCTGAAACCCAACGGGCCGGCCATGTCCATGATCCTGACCGTCACCCCCGAACTTTCCCCGGCGCTCGAATCGCACGGCCTGTTCATCGCGCCCGGCGTGGTGCTGTCACTGCCTTTCCGGCACGAGACACCGGTGCGTCTCTGGCCGGCGGTCGGCCTGTATGGGGTGTCGGTGGGCGCCTATTCCTATGTCTCGCCCCAGGTCCAGCTGCATCAGCTGCGGATAGGGCGCTACTGCTCGATAGGCGACAACCTGAACCTGCTGAGCCAGCATCCGACGGCGTGGCTCACGGCGCATCCGTTCTCGCATCAGCACATCTTTCCGGAGCCGTACCGCAACGAGGCCATCGACCCGTTTCCGCAGCTGGAGCCCACGGTGATCGGCAACGACGTATGGATCGGCTCCAAGGTGAGCCTCAAGAGCGGCGTGACCATCGGCGACGGCGCGCTCATCGGCGCGGGTGCGGTGGTCACGAAAGACGTGCCGCCGTTCGCCATCGTGGGCGGCGTACCTGCGCGAGTGATCCGGCGGCGATTTCCCGATGCGCTCATCGAACGCATCCAGGCCTGCCCCTGGTGGGATTGGGACCTGCGCAAGCTGCCGCTCGACTGGCGGCATCCGGAGGCCGCCCAGGCAACGCTGGAGGCAGCGGTGGCCGAAGGTCGCGTCTCGAAGTGGGAGCCCGGCTGGCGCCAGCTCGAATTCGGCACGCCTGTCGAAGAAGGGCAGAGCGCGCCGCTGGTCTTCCGGCACCTGCCTGCGACGCCTGGCTGAACAGGAGGCTGCATGACGACAAGCAACAACGCCGGGGCGCACGGCGGCATCGTCCGGCGCCTGGACGCGTCCGATGCGGCTGCCTACCGCGCGGTGATGCTCGAGGCCTACGCCATGCATTCCAGCGCATTCACTTCCACGGTTCAGGAGCGTGAGGGCCTGCCGCTGCGCTGGTGGGAAGAGCGCCTCGGCGTCACCGCTGATGCAGCGGAGGCCAGCGTGGTCTACGGTGCGTTCGACGACACCGGCGTGTTGGTCGGTGCGGCGGGGCTGTCCTTCGGCGCGCGCCAACGGGAGCGGCACAAGGCCACGCTGTTCGGCATGACGGTGGCCGCGTCGGCACGCCGCTCGGGCTTCGGCCGCCGGCTGGTGCTGGCATTGCTCGACCACGCGCGGGCGCGCGGCGGCCTGCGGCTGGTGCAGCTCACCGTCACCGAAGGCAACGCCTCGGCGCAAAAGCTTTATGAAGACTGCGGCTTTCGCAGCTTCGGCCTGGAGCCGTTGGCCATCGACGTCGATGGCGAATTGCTGGGCAAGGTCCACATGTGGTGCGACCTCGAGTCGCCCGATTCAGCGCGTCCGCCGGTCGACCGAGGCGATGAAGGCGTCCACCGCTGAGGTGTAGGCGCCGGGCAGGCCGAGTTCGGCGTTGATCTGCGCATGCGACAGGTCTTCGGGCACCACCTGTGCCCGCCCGCCCGTTCCGGTGACGCGGGCTGCGAATTGATCGGCCTGCGCGCACGAACCGTCGCGACGCTGCGTCGAGCACACCAGCAGCATCGGCGGCGCGCCGGGTGCCAGCGCATCGGTCGGCGACACGCTGCGCCAGAACGCCGGGTCGCTGCCGAACACGCGGTCGTAGAAGGGCAGGTGGCGCCGCTGCATCAGCGCCGCGGTATCGAGCGCGGCGCTGTCGAGCGCGATCGCACCCAGCCATGGCCGGGCGCCTTGCTGCCGTGCGATGTCGGGCGAGGCGCTCAGCAGCGCGACCAGGTGCGCGCCCGCCGAATGCCCCATGAGCACGATCCGGCCCGCGTCCGCGCCCCATGACGCCGCGCCGGCCTGGACCGCGGCCAGCGCACGCGCCACGTCCTGCGCCTGCTGCATCACATCGACTTGAGGCACGAAACGGTAGCCCACCGACACCAGGATGAAGCCCTGTGCACGCACCCAGTGATCGACCTTGAGGTCGATCACCGAGGCGGCGTCCTTCTTGCCGAACATCCAGGCGCCGCCGTGGACCATCACCAGCACCGGCGCGCCGTGAGCATCGGGCGGCAGGTAGACGTCCATGCGCTGCGCCGCATCGGGGCCGTAGGGCAGGTCGGCAAGCCGGCGCACGTCCGGCTGCGCCATCGCGGGAAAAAGCACCAACGCCAGCAGGCACGCGAGGCCGAATTGCAGAAGGCGCTTCATGGCAAGGCTCCTGTTCAGGCCTTGGGGATCATCCAGCCTGTCTCGCCCGCGCGGCCGGGCAGGTGCAGCGTGGCGGTGGCGGCTGGCGTCTGCGCCAGCAGCCGTCCCTTGCGGAAGACCTTGAGCCGCGTCGCGCGCAGGCGGATCGCCTCGACCGGGTCACGAGCCTGCAGCAGCACGAAGCTCGCGTCGCAGCCGGCCTCGATGCCGTAGCCCTGCAGGTGCATCACGCGCGCGGCATTCGTCGTCACGGCCTCGAAGCACTGGCGGATGCCCGCCTGGCTGGTCATCTGCGCCACGTGCAGGCCCATGTGCGCCACTTCGAGCATGTCGCCCGAACCCATGCCGTACCACGGGTCCATCACGCAGTCGTGCCCGAACGCGACGTTGACGCCGGCGGCCATCAGCTCCGGCACGCGCGTCATGCCCCGGCGCTTGGGATAGGTGTCGTGGCGGCCCTGCAGCGTGATGTTGATCAGCGGGTTGGAGATGACCGCCACGCCGCTCTGCGCGATCAGCGGCAGCAGCTTGCTCACGTAGTAGTTGTCCATGGAATGCATCGAGGTGCAATGCGAGCCCGTCACGCGGCCATGCATGCCCAGCCGCTGCGCCTCGAAGGCCAGCGTCTCGATGTGGCGCGACAGCGGGTCGTCCGATTCGTCGCAATGCATGTCGACCAGCTTGCCGCGCTCGGCCGCCATTTCGCACAGCAGCTTCACGCTGGCGGCGCCGTCGGCCATGGTGCGCTCGAAGTGCGGAATGCCGCCGACCACGTCCACGCCCTTGTCGAGCGCGCGCTCCAGGTTCTCGACGCCGCCGGGCGAGCGCAGCACGCCGTCCTGCGGGAACGCGACCAGTTGCAGGTCGAGGTAGGGCGCCACCTTGCGCTTGACTTCCAGCAGCGCGTCGACCGCAAGCAGGCTCGGATCGCTGGTGTCCACGTGCGAGCGCACCGCCAGCAGCCCCTTGGCCACGGCCCAGTCGCAATAGGCCAGCGCGCGCTCGATGAGCGCCTCCGCCGTGAGCAGCGGCTTCAGCTCGCCCCACAGCGCGATGCCTTCGAGCAGCGTGCCGCTCTGGTTGACGCGCGGCAGGCCGTAGCTCAGCGTGGCGTCCATGTGGAAATGCGGATCGACGAAATGCGGCGAGAGCAGCATGCCCTGCGCGTCGAGCTTTTCGTGCGCCGGCGCGTCCAGGCCCTCGGCGACTTCGGCGATGCGGCCGTCCTGCACGGCGATCGACATGCCGGTGCGGCCGTCGGGGAGGGTGGCGTTGGTGATGAGGAGGTCGAGCATCGTTGGGGGTCTTGTGGGATCGGTTGGCCGCTATTTTCCGCCGCCACTCTCTCGAAGCACAGGCCGTGCCGTGAAAATCCCGCGATGCCCCGCAAACCCGCGCCAAAGACCGACGCCGAAGGCGCCATGCCCGACCTCAGCGAGCGCGCCGACGGCCCCGCGCTCATCGCGCTGCGCGGCGCCGATGCGCCGGAGCACGAGTTCCGCCTGGGCACCCGCGAGTACGACTGGCACCGCCATCTGCGCGGCCAGGTCTTCTGCGTGGAAAGCGGCCTCGTCCACGTGCGCACCGCGCACGGCTCCTGGCTGCTGCCGCCGCACCGCGCGGGCTGGCTGCCGCCGGGCGAGTTGCACAAGGTCGGCATCAGCGGCGCGACGAGCGGATGGACCGTGCTGATCGCGCCAGCAGCCGCGGCGCAACTGCCCGAGCGGCCTTGCGTGATCGGCATCAGCGAACTCATGCGCGCGCTGGTGCGCCGCGCCGTGACGTGGGGCGGCCACGACACGCTGGACGCCGAGCAGGAGCGCATGGCCGCCGTGCTGCTCGACGAAATGCGCCGTGCGCCGCACGAGCCGCTGCACCTGCCCATGCCGACCGATCGCCGGCTGCTGCGCATCGCGACCGCGATCTACGAGCAGCCCGAGAACAACCGCACGCTGGATGAATGGGCCCATTGGGCCGGCCTGTCGCCGCGCACGCTGAGCCGGCTGTTCCTCGCGGAGACGGCCGTGAGCTTCGCCAAGTGGCGGCAGCAGGCGCGGCTGGTGCATGCGCTGGAGCGGCTGGCGCGCGGCGAGGCTGTGGCGGACATCGCCGATGCGCTGGGCTATGCGACGCCGAGCAACTTCATCGCCATGTTCCGGCGCGCCTTCGGTGAATCGCCGGGGCGCTACTTCGCCGGACGCGGCGCGCAGTGAAGGTAGATATGGACGTTTTCGCCGCGATCGCGCGCGACGCCGATATCGCCCCATGGGAGCGCGACCGGCTGGCGCGGCACGCCGGCTGAAGCCAGCCAGCGCTCGTGGAAACGGTAGCGCTCGTCGGCGCTGGCGTAGAAGGCTTCGCTGTCCAGGTTGCGGTGGCGATGCGGCGTGAGCGTGAGGAAGATGCCGGTCAGCCGTTCATGCTCGAAGCGCAGGGTCAGCTCGACGGCATTGCGGTCGGCCGCCGTGCCGCTGGCGGTTGCGAACAGGCATTCGACTTGCCGACCCTCAACGTTCACTGACTGGTTGTTCTTCGAGAAGACGGGCGGGAGATCGTCGGCTTTGCAGCCCGCGTCGATGACGACACCGAAGGCTTCGAGCCGTCCATTCGCGGCATCGAGTGCCGGGGTGGGGGCCATGGGCTGCGTCTATCGCGTGCGCTGCGCCCGGAACAGGTACTGGCCCAGCTTCGGCCCGACCTCGATGGTCACGCGGCGCAGCTTGTCGTCATGCCCCGAGTCGGCCTTCGCCGTGACGACGATGCCGCGCGGCGTGGCGCGGCAGGTGAGTTCCGACAGGGAGATCTCCGCATGGTCGTTGTCGAGTTCGGCGATGGACACCGTGTGCGCGGCCTGCAGGTGGCCGTCGGCGTCGCGCTTCATCCACTGCACGTAGAGGAAGGACTGCGCGAACTGCTCGGCGTGGATCACGCGGTACACGCCTTGGTGGTCGCTGTCCCAGGTGCCGCACAGCTGCACCCAGTTGACTGCGTCGGGCGTCTTGAAATTTTCGTAGCTGAGGTCGTTCCCCAGCGCATGCACGCTGCTGCCGCCGCACACGGCCAGCAGGGCGGCGATCAGCCTGGCTCGAATGGTCGATAGCGCGTTCATCGTCAACGTTCCCCTTTGCGGTAGGGCTTCATCAGTGCCTGCGGGTAGCTGGCCTTTCGTGCCACAAGCACCAGCGCCAGGATCGACAGCAGGTAAGGCAACATCAGGTACAGCTGGTAGGGCAGCACGGCATCGCCCGATTGTTGCAGCCGCAACTGCAGCGCGTCGAAGAACGCGAACAGCAGCGCGCCGAGCAGGGCCTTGCCCGGCCGCCACGAGGCGAACACCACCAGCGCCACGCAGATCCAGCCGCGCCCGTTGACCATGTTGAAGAAGAAGGCGTTGAAGGCCGACAGCGTGAGGAAGGAGCCCGCCATGCCCATCAGCGCCGAGCCCGCGACGATGGCACCGGTGCGCGTGGCCGCGACCGACACGCCCTGGCTCTCGGCCGCCTGCGGGTTCTCGCCGGCCATGCGCAGCGCCAGCCCGAGCGGCGTGCGGTACAGCACCCAGCCCACCACCGGCACCAGCAGCAGTGCGAACAGGGTGAGCGCGGTCTGCGCGTTCAGGATGGGCACCGGCAGCCAGTCCATCGGCGCGAAGGGCGTGATGGTCGGCGGCGTGTTCACCTTGGGAAAGCTCACGCGGTAGCCGAAGTAGCTGAGCGCCGTGGCCAGCAGCGTGATGCCCAGCCCCGACACGTGCTGCGAGAGCGCGAGCCCCACGGTAAGAAAGGCGTGCAGCAGGCCGAACACCATGCCGGTGAGCGCGGCCACGCCGACGCCCACCCACAGCGGCGCGCCGGCATACACGGCGAGCCAGCCGGTGAAGGCGCCGGCGACCATGATTCCTTCGATGCCGAGGTTGAGCACGCCCGCGCGCTCGCACAGCAGCACGCCGAGCGTGCCGAGGATCAGCGGGGTGGCGATGCGCAGCACCGCGACCCAGAAGGCGGGGTTGGCGAGGATGTCGAGCAGGTCAGTCATTGCGTATTTCTCCCTCCCCTTCCGGGGGAGGGTCGGGGTGGGGGCAGGCGGCGCTCGCAGGGGCGGCCGATGCCCCCATCCCAGCCTTCCCCCGGGAGGGGAAGGAGCAAGAAAGAAGAAGCCACGGCCATGGTCATTTCTTCATCCTCACCCGGTACTGCGTCAGCAGCGTCGCCACCAGCACCGCGATCAGCGAGGCCGCGACGATCACGTCGGCGATGTAGGTCGGCACGCCCACGGCGCGGCTCATGGTGTCCGCGCCCACCAGCACGCCCGCCACGAACACGCCGGCCGCGATCACGCCCAGCGGGTGCAGGCCGGCCAGCATCGCGATCACGATGCCGGTGTAGCCGTAGCCCGGCGACATGTCGAGCGTGACGTAGCTGGTGCGGCCCGCCACCTCGATGGCACCCGCCAGCCCGGCCAGCGCGCCCGAGAGCAGCGCCACCATGACCACGGTGCGCGTCACCGGCACGCCCGCGAAGGCGGCCGCGCGCGCATTGGCGCCCACCGCGCGGATGTCGAAGCCCAGCACCGTGTACTTGAAGACGGCCCACACCATCACCGCGAGCGACACCGCCCACAGCAGCCCGGTGTGCACCCGCGTCTGCGCGACCAGCTTGCCCAGTTCGAGGTCGGATTGCAGCGACACGCTCTGCGGCCAGCCCATGGCGGTCGGGTCCTTCATCGGTCCGTCGAGCAATGCCGACACGCCCAGCAGCACGATGAAGTTGATCAGCAGCGTGGTCACGACCTCGTCCACGCCCAGCTTGTTCTTCATGAGCGCCGGGCCCAGCAGCATGAGCGCGCCGGCCACGGCGGCGGCCAGCATCATCAGCGGGAACAGCAGCCAGGGCGACAGCTCGAAGCCGGTGCCGCCATGCATGCCGCCCACGGCAACCGCGGCCAGTGCGCCCGCGTAGAGCTGCCCCTCGGCGCCGATGTTGAAGAGCCGCGCCTTGAAGGCGACGGTGGCCGCCAGCCCGGTGAGGATCAGCGGAATGGCGCGCGTCAGCGTTTCGCTCCAGGCGAACACCGAACCGAAGCCGCCCTGCAGCAGAAGCGCGTAGGTGCGGCCGACCGGCGCGCCCGCCCACAGCACGAGCAGGGCGCTGACGATCATGGTGAACACGACCGCGCCGATGGGCGCCAGCACCAGCGCGGCGCGCGAGGTCTGGTGGCGTTTTTCGAGCCGCATCATGTGGGCGCTCCGTTGCGTTGCGGCGCTGCGGCCGTCGCGCCGGCCATGGCCAGCCCGATGGCTTCGCGTGTCCAGGCCGTGGCGGGGCGTGCTTCGCCCAGATGGCCGCCATGCATCACGGCCACCCGGTCGCCGAGCGCCAGCACTTCGTCCAGGTCGTCGGAGATCACCAGCACGGCCGCGCCGGCGTCGCGCGCGGCGATGAGCTGCTGCTGCACATAGGCGACCGCGCCGATGTCCAGGCCCCAGGTCGGCTGGTGCGCGACGATGAGGCGGGGGGCACGGTTCGGATATTTCTTGTTGTCGTCGCCCTTGGCCGCTTCGGGCTGCTCGGGTGAGAGCAGGGCGCGGCCCAGGATCAGCTTCTGCATGTTCCCGCCCGAGAGCGAGCGGGCCGGCGCCATCAGGCCGGCGCCGCGCACGTCGAACGCCTTCTCGATGCGCCGCGCATGCAGCCGCGCGGCGGCGCGCTTCACGATGAACGACCAGCGCGAGAACACCGGGCTGCGCAGGCGCTCGGACACGGCGTTCTCCCACACCGGCAGGTCGCCGACCACGCCCACCGCGTGCCGGTCTTCGGGAATGCGCGCCACGCCGCGCTGCACCAGCCGGGCAGGAGAAGGCGGCAAGGCGCGGCCCATGAGCTGCGCGGAGCCCGAGCTGGCCCGGCGCGTGCCGCACAGCAGCTCGGCCAGCGCGACCTGCCCGTTGCCGGACACGCCCGCGATGGCGGTGATTTCGCCCGCGCGCAGCGTCAGCGAGACCTCGCGCAGCCGGTCTTGCCCGCCGTCCTTGCCGGCGGCCGTGCTCACATGGTCGAGCACGCAGACCGCGTCGCCCACCGACTTGGCGGGGCGGCGCTTCGGCGCCTCGACCGCATGGCCCACCATCCACAGCGCGAGCTGCGCCTGCGTGGTGTCGGCGGTGCGCGCCTCCGCTACCAGCTTGCCACCGCGCAGCACCGCCACGCGATGCGACACGCGCAGCACCTCGCCGAGCTTGTGGCTGATGAAAATGACAGACAGGCCCTGCGCCACCATCTGCGCCAGCGTGGCGAACAGCGCCTCGCTTTCCTGGGGCGTGAGCACGGCGGTCGGCTCGTCGAGAATCAGGATGCGCGCGCCGCGGTACAGCGCCTTGAGAATTTCCACGCGCTGGCGCTCGCCTACCGACAGGCTGCCGATCTTCGCGTCGGGCTGCACCGGCAGGCCGAAGCGCTGCGCCACGTCGAGCAGCCTGGCGCGCGCGGCTGCGCGGCGCGACACCGGGCGCCACAGGGGCTCGGTGCCCATCATCACGTTGTCGAGCACGCTGAGGTTGTCGGCCAGCGTGAAGTGCTGGTGCACCATGCCCACGCCGGCGGCCAGCGCGGCCTTGGGGTTGCCGGGCGGCAGCGGCGCGCCGAAGACTTCGATGGCGCCTTCGTCGGCGACGTAGTGGCCGAACAGGATCGACATCAGCGTCGACTTGCCCGCGCCGTTCTCGCCGAGCAGCGCGAGCACTTCGCCGGCCTGCAGGTCGAGGGAGATGGCATCGTTGGCCACCAGGCTGCCGAAGCGCTTGGTGATGCCGGCGAGCCGGAGCACAAGAGGGTTCATGGGGTGGCGGGCTCGGGGTTGACGAGCTCGCGGCAAAAGTTTTCGATAGCTTGGGCGGCGGCTGCAGGCGCTGCCTGCAACAGGCCGTGCGGACCTTCCAGCCGGACGATGCGAAGGCCCGACAGCGCGCGCTGGATGGTACGGGCTGCCTGGCCGGGAACGATGCGGTCCTCGATGGCCTGCAGATACATCACCGGCACGCGTACCAGGGGAAGCTTGTCGACCACGTTCACGCGCTGCACTTCTTTCATGCGGCGCGTCATGACGGCGGTCGACACCTGCCGCAGCGAATCCTGCAGCGAGGCGGAAAGGCCCGGCGTGGCAAAGCGGCCCAGGAGCATGCGGCGCATGGGGCCGCGCATCAGGCCGGAGTGCATGAATTTCATCGACAGCTCGAGCAGGCCGCCGCGCAGCAGCGCGAGGCCCGGCTTGGGGCTGCGGGCGAAGCTGCAGCACAGGATCAGCCCGCGCAGTCCGGGTGGCGGTGCCGCCGCGATGGAAATGGCCAGCGGGCCAGAGAAGGATTCGCCCAGCAGCACGAAAGGCTGGCCGGCGGGCAGTTGCGCGCGCACGAGCCGTTCGAGTTCGTCGTAGCCCAGCGCCTCGGTGCCGGGGTAGCGCACCACGTCGATGGCATTGCGCGGCCCCATGGCTCGGACCAGGGGCTCGAAGAGGTCGCCGGTGCCGTCCATGCCAGGGAGCAGAACTAGACGAAGCGCGCGGACAGGCGCCGCCGTCACTTCCACGCGGCGAGAAACGCCAGCATGACCTTGGCGGAGTTGTCCGCCGCGATGCTCATGAATGTGCCCATTTCGTTCTCGCCCTCGCCGCCGCCCGCGAGGTCGCTGAGCGAGCGGAAGGCGATGTAGGGCACGCCGTTGCTGTAGGCGACCATGCCCACGGCGGCGGTTTCCATGTCGAGCACGTTGGCTTGGAAGGTCTTGTAGGTGTATTCGCGGTAAGCCTTGTTGTCCATGAAGGCCTGGCCCGAGACGCCGTTGCCGCCCACCACCAGCTGCGGCTTGCGCGGCAGGCACTTGCCGGCGCCGCAGTTCGCCAGGTCGACGTTGTGGATGCTGCGCGCCACCTCGAGCATCTTCGGGTCGGCCTCGAACCAGAACTTGCGCACGATCTGCGGATTGGCCGCCGAGCGCACCTCGACCGGACGCGGGAACATCATCCCGAAGTTGGGCAGCGTGGCGTCGGTGATGAAGGGCGGCGCGCTGTACTTGCCCGGCGCGGTCTCGCGCGCCATCAGCACTTCGAGGTACTGGCCCCACTGCGCTGGAACGGTGACGTCGCCCACGTGCAGCTGCGGATTCACGCCGCCCGCGATGCCGCTGAAAACGATGTTGGTGACGCGGAAGCGGTTGAGCACCAGCTGCGTGTTCATGGTCGCGTTCGTCATGCTGATGCCCGACAGGAACAGCACCACCGGCTTGCCTTCGAGCGTGCCGGTGGTGAACTCCACTCCGTTCACCGTGTGCCTGACCGGGCCCTGCAGCCGGGTCAGCAGCAGCTTCAGCTCGGGCTCGAAGGCCGACAGCACCGCGATGCGCGGCGTGTCGTCCAGCCGCGTGCTGCTGTTGATGCTGACCGCGTCGGACTTGTAGACGCCGACGCAGCCCGCCAGCAGCACGCCGAACGCGGCAGCCAGGACCGGCGCGCGCAGGCGCCGCAGCAGGGAGGAAGTGTTCTTCGTCGTGGTGGTCATGAGTTGGTGGTCATGAGTTGGTGGGCGGAAGTTGCGGGCGGTGCGCGGCGTCGGGCGTGGCAATCCAGGCCTGCAGCGACGCGACGCGCGCGTGCTTCGGGGCCAGGCCGACGAAGGTGGTGTAGGCAGCCAGCGCCTTGGCGTCGTTGCCGGCCTGCAGATATGCATCGCCCAGGTTCAGGTAGGCGAGGGCGCGGCTGCCGTCCATGTCGATGGCCTGCTCGAACCAGCGCGCGGCTTCCACCGGCTTGCCGCGCTTGAAGTACACGAAGCCGAGGTTGTTGGCCGCCAGCGCAAAGCGCGGCTGCAGCTTCAGTGCCTCGGTGAAGGCGGCTTCGGCTTCGTCGTAGCGGCGCTCGCGGTAAAGCTGCAGGCCGCGGTCGTTGGCGCGCTGCGCCGCCACGCGCGGAGAGACGGGCGCGGCGGCCGGCATGGTCAGCTTGGCGTCCGCGCCCTCGAGGTTCTTCACCACCACCTCGATGGCGGCCGGGCCGGCCTTGGGCGCCGCTGCCGCCGTGTGCACCGCCTGCTCGTTGGCTTCGTCGATGCGCTTGTTGACCTGGCTGGCGGCGGCGTCGAGCTGCACGATGTCGCCGCTCAGGCCCTCGCGGTCGGTAGGCAGCTCGAACACGAATTCGCCGCCCTCCGAGCCAGGCAGGCTGCCGAAGGCCGGCGTCTGCCGCGCGATGGCCGAGACGGCGGGCGCCACGTAGGCTGCGAGTTCGGTGCCGGTGATGACGCCGTCGCCGTTCAGGTCGGCCTTGCCCGACAGTGCCTGCAGCATCGTCCAGGTGAAGACCGAATGGCCGCCGGGGCCGTCGTCGGCCACCTGCTGGTCGGCGCCGCCGGCGGTGAGCATCTGGCGGCCGATGCGGCGCGCGTTGTCGGTCAGGAAGTTCTTGCTGCCCTGCGGTGCGCCGCCGCGCGTGAGCCCAAGGCCCGAATAGCAGGCGTCCACCAGAAAGAGCACGTGCTTGGCTGACAGCGCCTCGGCCACCTCCTGCAGCTGCGGCATGGAGATGGCGTCGGAAGCCAGGTCGTCCAGCGCCGCATCGACCGGGATGATGTAGCCGACGTCGCGCCCGCTCGCGAGCTTGCGGGTGCTGCCGTGGCCGGCGAAGAACACCAGCACGCGGTCGTCGCGCTTCACGCGCTTGGCGTCCGCCAGCTTGTCGTTGAGCGCGCGCAGGATGTTGGCGCGCGTGGCTTCGCCGTCGTACAGCGAGGTGACGTTCTCGGGCTTGAAGCCGAAGCGGGTGACGAGCAGTTGCTCCATCGACCTGGCGTCGGGCACCGCATGGTGCAGGCCGGGCCACTTGGCGTACTTGTCGATGCCGATGATCAGCGCGTGGCTTTCGCGGTAGAGCGTGTCGCCGGCTCCGGCGGCGGCAATGCTGTCGCCCGGGGTCGCGCGCTTGGACGCGCTGACGACGAACTTGCCGTCGCGCCAGGTGGCGAAGCGGTAGCCGTCGGCCACCAGCTGGTCGAGCACCGTGGGCAGCGCCTGCACGGTGCGGCCCTGGATGTCGTGGAACAGGATCACGCCGCGCTTGGCCTTGTCGACCTCGGCCAGCACGCGGTCGGCGATCGACTTGGGCACCGGGTCGGCCCAGTCCATGGAGTCGACAGTCCAGAGCATCGAGCGCAGCTTGAGCGCCTCGACGGTGCTCAGCTTGTCTTCGTTGCGCGCGCCGTAGGGAAAGCGGAACAGGGTGGACTGCGGGCGGCCGGTGGCGTCGAGCAGGGCCTCGGTTTCGGAGGCCTCGGTGCGCACCGTGTCGTCGCTCATCTTGGCCATCATCCCGTGGCTGAAGCTGTGGTTGGCGAGCACATGGCCGGCGGCCAGCACGCGCTTGGCGACGGCGCCGTTGGCGCCCAATTGCGCCTTGCCCTGCGCGTCGAGCTTGCCGAGGTTGCGGCCCAGCTCGAAGAAGATGGCCGGCGCGTCGTAGCGCTTGAGGATCTCCAGGATCTCGTCGGTGTGCCTGGCGTGCGGGCCGTCGTCGAAGGTCAGCACCACGGTCTTGGGCGGCAGCGAGGTGCCGAAGATCTCGCGGGTGTCGGCGCCTTCCTTTTCCTTGGCGTTGGTGCCCGCGGGCTGGGTCGCCTGCGTGTAGGGCACGATGGAACCGAAGTCCTTCAGGATCTTCTCGCGCGAATACAGGCCCTGCAGCTTGGCCACGTAGTCGGACCACTTCTCGCGCTGGGGCTCGATGCCGCGCTGCGCGAAGCGGCCGAAAACGTCTTTGAGCTCGCGGTCGTAGGCCTGCTCGATCTCGGCGAGCACGGCCAGGTCTTCGCTGGCGCGGCGGCCGAGCTTGAGGCCGGGCAGCGACTGCGCCTGGGCGTAGCGCGTGCTCAGCTCGGAGAGGAATTCCTTGAAAGCGAGGCGGTCGGCGTCGAACCAGCTGGGCTCGCTCTCGATGCGGTCCAGCAGCGCGTTGAGTGCAGGCACCGTGGCCGGGTCGGTCATTTCGCCGGCTTGGGCAATGAGCGCCTGCTGGCGCTCCTGCATGTCATGGAACAGCATCTGCCCGACCGCGCCGACGGCACGCTTCTCGGCCGCGTCGAGCGTTCGCTCGCCGGTCATCAGCACGATCATCTGCCGGTGGGCGGCGAGCAGGGCGTCGGCGCGCTCCTGCAGCGCGGCTGGAATGCCTGCGGGGACGGCGGGTGCCGGCGGCGGCGCCACGGCAGCGGGGGCGGCCGCGGCAGGTGTCGCCGCCGTGCCGGCGGATTCAGGCTGGCATGCAGCCAGACCGGCGACGGCGAGCGCCGCCATCGCCATGCCGCGGACCGCGGTCCGCCATCGCGCAGGATTCATCAGCACTTGCAGGCGTTTACTTGGCGGTGGACTTGGGTTGGCCGTCGTCCACCTTCACGGTGAACTTGCCCGCGAGGATGTCGGCCTGCTTGGCCTTCACCTTGGCGATGATGTCGGCCGGCACCTTCTTCTCGAAGGTGCCCAGCGGCGCGAGCTCGGAGCCCTTGTGCTTCATCTGCGCGTACACGCCGTAGTCCTCGGCCGCGAACTTGCCTTCCTTCACCAGCTTGATCGCGTGGTCGGCCGCGGGCTCGAAGTTCCACAGCGCCGAGGCGACCACCGTGTCCGGGTACTGGCTCTGGGTGTCGATCACGTTGCCGATGGCGAGCTTGCCCTTTTCCTTGGCCGCGTCGGACACGCCGAAGCGCTCGGCGTACATCACGTCCGCGCCCTTGTCGATCATGGCGAAGGCGGCTTCCTTGGCCTTCGGTGGGTCGAACCAGCTGTTGATGAAGCTCACGCTGAATTCGACCTTCGGGTTGGTTTCCTTGGCGCCGGCCATGAAGGCGTTCATCAGGCGGTTCACTTCGGGAATCGGGAAGCCGCCGACCATGCCGATGCGGTTGGTCTTGGTCACGCCGCCGGCCACCATGCCGCTCAGGTAGGCGGGCTCCTGGATGTAGTTGTCGAACACGCTGAAGTTGGGCGCCTGCGGCTTGAGCGACGAGCCCATCAGGAAGGCGACCTTCGGAAAGTCCTTCGCGACCTTGCGCGCAGCCGCTTCCACGCCGAACACCTCGCCCAGGATCAGCTGGTTGCCGCCGGTGGCGTACTCGCGCATCACGCGCTCGTAGTCGGCGTTGCTGACGTTCTCGGTGGCCTTGTATTCGATCTCGCCGCGCGCCTCGGCCGCCTTCAGCGCCTTGTGGATGCGGCCGACCCATTGCTGCTCGAACGGCACGGTGTATACCGCGGCGACTTTCAGCTTGGCCTGTTGTGCGAGCGCAAGGCCCGGGGCGCCTGCCGCGAGCGCGGCGGCAATGGCGACGGAACGGATGATCAATTGACGGCGTGCTGCCACGATGTTTCTCCTCGAGTTATGGAAATCTTCGGCTCGCAAAAAACGCGCCTCCCCTTCCAGAACACCGCGGAACCGGCTCCGCCGGGCCGCAGGTGTTGCCCCCGGCAGGGGGAAGGCGAAGCGACACGAAGTGCGCGAAGCCTGGGGGCGAGCCTTATTTCGTGCCGAAGATGCGGTCGCCCGCGTCGCCCAGGCCCGGCAGGATGTAGCCGTGGCTGTCGAGTTCGCGGTCGATGGCGGCGGTGTAGATCGGCACGTCGGGGTGCGCGGTCTGCATCGTCTTCACGCCTTCGGGGCAGGTCAGCAGGCAGACGAACTTGATCGACTTGGGGTTCAGCTCTTTCAGGCGCTCGACCGCGGCCACGGCCGAGTTGCCGGTGGCCAGCATCGGGTCGACCACGATCACGTCGCGGCTGTCCATCTCGCCGGGCATCTTGAAGTAGTACTCGACGGCGGTCAGCGTCTTGGGGTCGCGGTACAGGCCGATGTGGCCGACGCGGGCGCCGGGCACCACCGTGAGCATGCCGTCCAGGATGCCGGTGCCGGCGCGCAGGATGGACACCAGCACCAGCTTCTTGCCGTCGATGACCTTGGCCTGCATGGTCTCCAGCGGGGTTTCGACCTCGATGTCCTGCATCGGCATGTCGCGCGTGACCTCGTAGGCCATGAGCATGCTGATTTCATTGAGGAGCCGGCGGAAGCTGTTGGTCGAGGCGTCCTTGCGGCGCATCAGCGTCAGCTTGTGCTGGACGAGGGGGTGGTTGACGAGGTGGACGTTGCTCATTTGAATTGTCTGTAGCGTTGCTGGGAGAACACGAGAGTCTAAAAGACAGTGCCGTCGCTCTCGATCAGCAGCGGTGGCGCTCCATTACGCAAGCGTTGTGCCAATGCCCGGCCTGCCGCCCATGTGCCGCCTTCGAGCACGCAGGCCAGCGGCAGTTCTTCCTCGGTGCGGTCGAGCACCTTGCGCACGCGCGGCGCCACTTCGTCGAGCAGCGCCACGGTCAACGCTCGCCACTCGACGATGAATTCGTCGGCCGCCTTCCAGCGGCGGGCGAGGAAGGTTGGATCCTTGGGCACGATCACGCCGCTGTCGATCAGCAGGCCGCCGTTGCGGTATTCGGGCAGGGCGGTGAGGGCGTCGAGGTGGCGCACCTTCACGCCGGCCCACTCGAAGGGTTCGAGCAGCGAGTAGGTGAGCCACTGCGACAGCTTGTGGAAGGGCATCCAGCCGTTGGTGAGCCCCGGGCCGCGTACCGCGCTGTGGCGCCAGCAGTCGCCCAGCGCCAGCGCCGGATCGCCCGAGCCGATGCCACCGGCGCTGTCGCTGCCGTCGGCCGCGATGCTGTCCACCGAGTTGGCCGAGGGCCAGATGCGCGACAGCGTCTCGAGCAGCAGCGACAAAATCTGGTGCGCCGTGATCTCGGCCGTGGGCGGCGCGGCCGGGCCGTAGGGGCCGACCAGCGCATCGAACAGCCGGCCCGGGCGGCCGTCGTCGCCGAAGGTCTCGGGCTGCTCGCTCATGGCTTCGCCCAGGCGGCGCAGCAGCGTGGCCCGGCCTGCCAGCCCGACCAGCGGGTTCACCTCGCTGACCTGGAAGGCGTCTCCCAGCCGGTCGGTCACCAGCCCGCGCAGGCCGGCCGCGTCGACCTGGTAGGGGTGGTCGGGGTCGGACGAGAACAGCCCCGCCATGAAGGCGTGGTAGCTGGCCACGCCCAGCCCCTCGGAGCGGGTGAAGCGCTCGCCGGTGGCGGCTTCGGTGTAGTGCCAGTCGGGGCCGGCGCCGGCGTCGAGCAGCACGCTCACCAGCACCAGGTCGATGTGGGCGCGGGCGCGCTGTCGCGCATCGGCCTCGCCCAGCAGGGTGTCGAGTTCCTCGATGCGGTTGACGCCGCCGGCCTCGAAGTGGCGCCAGCGGCTGTGGTACGGAATGGTGTCCCAGGGGTAGCGCTCGCGCGTCACCTCGGCCACGTTGCGCGCGGCGTCTTCCAGCGTGTCGTCGGCGCCGATGCTGAACCACTGCGATTCGCCGCGCCGCGCGCGCGCCAGGAGGGCGCCGGCGCGCTGGCGGATGGCCGCCGTGGTGCGCAGCAGGCTGGCCGCGCCGGCCGGATGGGCGGTGTCGGCGGTGAATTCGATCGACGGGTCGACCTTGCCCGCGCCGCCGGGCGGCAGGCTGCCGGAGCCGTCGACGGGCATGTTGGGATCGCTGTTTCGGCTTGTCGTCATTCGCTGAGTCCTCGGCCCTTGGCCTTTTTCAGTTCTTCGGCGTCCGGCACCGGGCCGGGAGTGAAATAGCCGGCCGCCATCTTGGCGTCCATCTCGACGCGGGCGTCGGCCGGGATCAATTCGTCGGGAATGTTGACGCGCTCGCCGATCTCGATGCCCGAGCCGGTGATCGCGTCGAACTTCATGTTGCTCATCGACACGAGCCGATGGATCTTCCTGATGCCCAGCCAGTGGAAGACGTCGGGCATCAGCTCCTGGAAGCGCATGTCCTGCACGCCGGCCACGCACTCGGTGCGGGCGAAATACTGGTCGGCCGTGTCGCCGCCCACCTGCCGCTTGCGGGCGTTGTAGACCAGGAACTTGGTCACTTCGCCCAGTGCCCGGCCTTCCTTGCGCGAGTAGGCGATGAGCCCGACGCCGCCGCGCTGCGCGCCCATGATGCATTCCTCGATGGCGTGCGTGAGGTAGGGGCGGCAGGTGCAGATGTCGGAGCCGAACACGTCGGAGCCGTTGCACTCGTCGTGGATGCGCGCGGTGAGTTCGACCGCCGGGTTGGCCAGGTCGCGCGGGTTGCCGAAGATGTAGAGCGTCTGCCCGCCGATGGGCGGCAGGAACACTTCCAGGTCGGAGCGCGTGACGAGTTCGGGGTACATGCCGCCGGTTTCCTCGAACAGGGTGCGGCGCAGGTCGGTCTCGGAGCAGCCGAAGCGCCGCGCCACCTCGGGCAGGTACCACACGGGCTCGATCGCGGCCTTGGTGACCATGGCCGCACCGCCGGTCGTGAGGAAGTGGCCGTCGGCCTTGAGCCGCCCGCTCTGCAGCGCCTCGATCACCTCGGGCAGGATCACGTGGGCCTTGGTGATCGCGATGGTCGGGCGGATGTCGTAGCCCGCGGCGAGTTCGGCCGCGAACACGTCGGCCACCTGCGCGCCCCAGGGGTCGAGCGACACGATGCGGCCCGGCTCGCTCCACTGCGGGTAGGGGCCGATCACGTCGGTGGGGGCGGTGTTGGTCAGGTCGGCCTTGTGCTCGCGCTTGAGCGCGCCCGAGGCCACGGCCAGCGCGCGGTACACGCTGTAGGAGCCGCTGTGCGTGCCTATGACGTTGCGATGCGCCCGCTTGGTGGTGGTGCCGACCACCGGCCCGCGCTCGACGGCGGTGGCCGCGCCCCAATGGATGGGCAGCGCGCCGAACCCGCCGGCATGGGAGGTCAGCCGGATGTGGCCGGTCGACGAAGAAGGGTGAAGCGGGGGGAGGGGCGTGGTGCTGCCCGGGGCGGAAGGGATCGTTGTGCTGTCTGCAGACATTGGGGACCCTCAAAAAACACAATGTACCGATGGTGTGTGGTGCTTGCAAGCAGACGGCTTCGGCACAATCGGCCGCAACCTTTTTTTGGGCAGGGCTGTAACCAGCCGACCGGATGGCACGAAACACAGTAGGCAGCAGGACGAACCCGGGCGACGCGGAAGCGGCGCTGCGCAGCCTGTTCCTTCGCGGACTGGACGGCGACGCCAGGGCCTACCGCGACTTCCTGCAGCAACTCAGCGCGCACCTGCGCGCCTTTCTGGGCAAGCGTCTTTTTGGCTGGCCCGATGAAGTGGAAGACCTCGTCCAGGAATGCCTGCTCGCCATGCACAACCAGCGTCACACCTACCAGAGCGACCAGCCCTTGACGGCCTGGGTGCATGCCATTGCCCGCTACAAGATGATCGACCTGCTGCGCGCCAAGTCGGTCCGTGAAGACCTGCACGACCCGCTGGACGACGACCTGGCCGTGTTCGCCGAATCGGCCGAGGAGGCCAGCGATGCCCGGCGCGACCTGGGCGGACTGCTCCAGACCCTGCCCGAACGGCAGCGCCTTCCTATCGTGCACGTGAAGATCGAGGGCCTTTCGGTGGCCGAGGCCGCGAGCCTTACCGGCATGTCGGAATCGGCCGTGAAGGTCGGCATCCACCGCGGCCTGAAGGCGCTGGCCGCGCGCTTCGGCAACCGCTGGGGAGGCGCCGCATGAAGACCGACGACCTCGTGGCGATGCTGTCCACCGGCAACGTGGCGGTACCGCGCCGCAGCGCGAGCGGGCGCATCGGCCTGGCGGTGCTGGCCGGGTTGCCGGTGTCGCTCTTCATCCTGTTCGCCGAATACGGCATGCGGCGCGACATCGTGCAGGCCATGTTCTGGCCGATGTTCTGGGTCAAGGTGGTGTTCCCGTTGTGCATCGCGGCGGCCGGTTTCGTGGCGGTGCAGCGGCTCGCGCGGCCGGGCGTGCCCGCGCGGCATGCGTGGACCGGTGCGGCGCTGCCGGTGATCGGCATCTGGGCGCTGGCGGTGATCGCCTGGTTCGTCGTGCCGCCCGAGGAGCGCATGCCGTCGCTCATGGGGCAGTCGTGGCGCGTCTGCGCGGTCAGCATCGGGCTGATGGCGTTGCCCGTGTTCGCGGCCACGATGGTGGCGCTCAGGGGCCTGGCGCCCACGCGGCCGGCGCTGGCCGGCGCCGCGGCCGGGGCGCTGGCCGGGGGCCTTGGTGCGGCGGTCTATGCGCTGCACTGCATGGAGCTGACTGCGCCGTTCCTTGCCGTCTGGTACGTCAGCGGGATTGCCGTGCCGGTGCTGGTGGGCGCGGTGCTCGGGCCGCGCCTGCTGCGCTGGTAGGCGCCGCCGCCCCGGGATCAGCGCTTCTTGCTGCCGAAGATCCCGCCGAGCACGCCGCGCAGGATCTCCTTGCCCACCGACGTGCCCATGGTGCGCACCGCCGACTTGGCCATGGTCTGCACCAGGCCGTCGTGCTTGGCGCCGCGCGGGCCGGTGGTACCGAAGAGCATGTCGTTGAGCATGCCGCCCATGCCCGAGCCGGAGGCTTCCGCCGCCGGCTTGCCGCCCGGCAGCGTGGCCGTCGGCGCGCCGGGTGCGCTGTCGGCGCGGCCCTTGAGCTTTTCATAGGCCGATTCGCGGTCCACCGCCTTCTCGTAGACGCCCGCCACCAGCGAATTGGCGATCAGCGCCTTGCGCTGGTCCGGCGTGATCGGGCCGAGCTGGCTGCCCGGCGGCAGCACGAACACGCGCTCGGTCACGCTGGGGCGGCCTTTTTCGTCGAGGAAGCTCACCAGCGCCTCGCCCACGGCGAGCTCGGTGATGGCGGTCTCGATGTCCAGCCCCGGCTTCTGCCGCATGGTGCTGGCGGCCGCCTTCACGGCTTTCTGGTCGCGCGGGGTGAAGGCGCGCAGCGCGTGCTGCACGCGGTTGCCGAGCTGGGCGAGCACGGTGTCGGGAATGTCCAGCGGGTTCTGGGTGACGAAATACACGCCCACGCCCTTGGAGCGAACCAGCCGCACCACCAGCTCGATGCGCTCGACCAGCGCCTTGGGCGCTTCGTTGAACAGCAGGTGGGCTTCATCGAAGAAAAAAGCCAGCTTGGGCTGCTCGGGGTCGCCGATTTCGGGCAATTGCTCGAACAGCTCCGACAGCATCCACAGCAGGAAGGTGGCGTACAGGCGCGGCGAATTCATGAGCTTGTCGGCCGCCAGGATGTTGATCACGCCCTTGCCGCCCACGGTCTGCATGAAGTCGGCGATGTTGAGCATCGGCTCGCCGAAGAACTTGTCGCCGCCCTGGGTCTCGATCTGCACCAGCCCGCGCTGGATGGCGCCCACGCTGGCGGCGCTGATGTTGCCGTACTGCGTGGTGAACTGGCTCGCGTTTTCGCCCACGTACTGCAGCATGGCGCGCAGGTCCTTCAGGTCGAGCAGTAGCAGGCCGTTGTCGTCTGCGATCTTGAACACCAGGTTCAGCACGCCGGCCTGGGTGTCGTTCAGGTCGAGCATGCGGCTCAGCAGCAGCGGGCCCATGTCGGAGATGGTGGCGCGCACCGGGTGGCCCTGGTCGCCGAACACGTCCCACAGCGTGACGGGGCAGGCGGAGGGCTCGGGCACGTCGATGCCGCGCTCCTTCAGCGTGGCCGCCAGCTTGGCGCCGATGCTGCCTTTCTGGCTGATGCCGGTCAGGTCGCCCTTCACGTCGGCCATGAACACCGGCACGCCGATGCCGGACAGCTTTTCGGCCATGGTCTGCAGCGTGACGGTCTTGCCGGTGCCGGTGGCACCGGTGATCAGGCCGTGGCGGTTGGCCAGGGCGGGCAGGAGGGCGCACTCGACAGTCTCGTGGCGTGCGATCAACAATGGCTCTGTCATAGGGTCCTCACTCAGATATTTGCGGGCAGTCTATCCAAACCCCGCCTTTACAATGGCTGCGAATTTTCGTATCAACGCAAAGTAAACCGGAGCACGTGTTGTCCTCGACCGTACAAACCAATTCTTCCGCCGTAGGCGATTCGCCTGAACAGTCGCCCACCGAAAAAGAGCTGGCCGTGTTGCTGGTGAATGCGTTGAACCTCGAGATCGCCCCCGAGGACATCGTGCCCACCGACCCCCTGTACGGCGAAGGCCTGGGGCTCGATTCGATCGACATCCTCGAAGTCGCGCTCGAAGTCTCGCGCCGCTACGGGTTCCAGCTGCGCTCGGACGACGAGCGCAACCAGCAGATCTTCCAGTCGCTGCGCACGCTCGCGACCCACGTCGCCCAGCACCGCGTCGCTACCTGATTCCCATGTCTCGATGGCGATTGGCGCTCCTGCTGCTGCTGGGAGTCGCTTATGCCGGCCTCTCGCACTGGATGACGCTGTTCCACGCCACCGAGCCGTGGGCGGTGGTCGTGTTGCTGGGGCCGCTGTGGCTGGCCGCCGTGGGCTTTGCCGCCAGCCGCTTCGGCCGCTGGGGCTGCGCCGGCGCCGTGCTGCTGGGCATTGCCGGCTTCGTGCTCGTCTTCCTCGGTGAGGCGGGCGACCCTAACCGTCTCTACGTGTTCCAGCACGTGGCCATCAATGCGTTGCTGTGCGGCTGGTTCGGCTCCACGCTGCGCGGGCAAGGCCTGCCGCTGATCACCCAGTTCGCGCAGCGCGTGCACCCGCTCAAGGGGCACATGCTGGCCTACACCACGCAGCTCACGCGCATCTGGACGGCGTATTTCGCGGTCGTGGTGCTGGCGTCCATCGCCATCTACCTGACGCGGCCGTTTTCCGACTGGTCGCTGTTCGCCAACGTGCTGTCGCCCGTGATGGTGGGCGTGCTGTTCGTCGGCGAACACCTGGTGCGCTACCGGCTGCATCCCGAATTCGAACGTACGCGCCTGGTCGATGCGGTGCGCGCGTTCTATGGCACGTCGTCGGTGGATTCCAGCGCCGGCGGCCAATGACACAGGCGCTGCCCGCGTGACGACGACAGACAACTTCCTCCTGCCGCTGCTCGCGGACCGCGACCCCGATGCCCCCCTGGCCTGGCGCGCCGGCGTGCCGGTGAGCACACGGCAGTTCCTGGCCGACGTGGCCCGCTTCGCCCCCGAACTGCCGGAAGACGGCCCCGCGGTCAACCTGTGCGTCGATCGCTACGCCTTTGCCGTGAGCCTGGGCGCGGCGCTGGTGCGCGGCCACGCGAGCCTGCTGCCGCCCGATGCCCGGCCCGACACGCTCGCGCGCCTGGTCGAGTCCGGCGGCCCCCGCCTGTTCGCGCTCACCGACGACCCGAAGCTCCAGACCCCCGGCATGCGCCGCGTGCTGATCGAAGACCGCTCCAGCCTCGAAGGCGACGCAAGCGGTGCGGTGCCGCAAATCAATGCCGGCATGCACGCGGTCAGCCTGCTGACCTCGGGCTCGACCGGTGTGCCCCAGCCCCATGCCAAGACCTGGGGCACGCTGGTGGGCGACGTGGCCGTGGCGGTCAAGCGCCTGTGCCGCGTGCTCGGCCGTTCGTCGCTCGAAGGCCTGACGCTGGTCGCGACCGTGCCGGTGCAGCACAGCTACGGCATCGAATCGTCGGCGCTGCTGGCCATGCTGGGCGGCGCGGCCTTCGAAAGCGGGCGGCCCTTCTTCCCGGCCGACGTGGCGCAGACGCTGGCCTCGGTGCCGCGCCCCCGCGCGCTGGTGACCACGCCTTTCCACCTGAAGACGCTGCTGCTTTCGGGCATCGCGCTGCCGCCGGTGGACCTGATTCTCTCGGCCACCGCGCCGCTGTCGCCCCAGCTCGCGCTGCAGGCCGAGCAGGCCATGGGCGCCGTGCTGCTCGAGATCTACGGCAGCACCGAGTCGGGCCAGGTCGCCACGCGCCGCACGACCGAAAGCGAAGTCTGGGAAACCTTCGGCGACATCCGCGTGCACGCCGAGCCGGGCGAGGGCGGCGGGCCGGAGCGCTTCATCTTCAGCGGCGACTTCATACCCGAGCCCACGCCCATGGCCGACGTGCTCGAGCTGCTCGACGAGCGGCGCTTTCGCCTGTTCGGGCGCGCCAACGACCTGATCCACGTGGCGGGGCGGCGCAGTTCGCTGGCCCACCTCAATTACCACCTCAACAGCATTCCCGGCGTGGAAGACGGCGCTTTCTGGCTGCCCGACGAGGTGGCCGACGGGGTGGTGCGGCCCGTGGCCTTCGTGGTGGCGCCCACGCTTTCGGCGGGGGAGATCATCGCCGCGCTGCGGCAGCGGCTCGAAGCGGTGTTCGTGCCGCGCCGCGTGGTGCAGGTCAAGGCCTTCCCGCGCGAAGGCACCGGCAAGCTCACGGTGCGCGCGCTGCGCGAGTTCGCGCTGGCCCAGCTCGCCGAAGACGACACGCCGGTGCAACTGGCCCACACCGTGCCGGTCGACCACCCGGTCTTCGCCGGCCACTTCCCCGGCCAGCCGCTGGTGCCGGGCGCCTTGCTGCTCGCCGAAGTCATGGAAGCCGTGCAGCGCGTGCCGGCGCTGGCCAACCGGCTGGGCGCCAACCCGACGCTGGCGGCCGCCAAGTTCCTGGCGCCCGTGCGGCCCGGCAGCACGCTGTCGATCGAACTGCATCCGGAGGCCGGCGCGGGCCGCGGCGTACGTTTCGACGTGCGTTGCGACGGCGTGGTGGCTGTCAGCGGACGATGGACGGCCGTGCAAGAGTCGGCCTGATGAAGCACACCGATGTCGAAGCGCGCGCCGTGAACGAGGCGGCCCAGGCGCCCCGGTCCGCGCCGAAGGGAGAAAAAAGCGAAAAGGGCGATTGGGCCCACACGCCCGAGCGCAGCAACATGCTCGCGCTGCGCTTCATCTGCTTCATGGCGGTGGTGTTCGGGCGGCATGTCACGCGGCTGCTGCTGCCGCCCATCAGCCTTTACTTCCTGCTGTTCCTGCCCGCGCAGCGGCGGCACATCAAGCGCTATCTTTTCAGGGCCATCGGCCCGCATGCGGGCTGGATCGACGGCTATCGCCTGCTGCACGCCTTTGCATCGACGGTGCTCGACCGGGTGTACTTCCTGCGCGGCCGCATGGACCTGTTCAAGGTCAGCATCGACGGCAACCTGCCGATCGACAAAGAGCTTTCGCAGGGGCGCGGCGCCTTCCTGCTCGGCGCCCACGTCGGCAGCTTCGAGGCGCTGGGCGCCTGCCGCCAGCAGACGCACCAGCACAACCTGCGCATCGCGATGCTCATGTACCCGGACAACGCACGGCGCATCACCGCCACGCTCGACGCCATCGCGGTGCCCGAGCTGCGGCCGCATGTCATCGCGCTGGGCCGGCCGCATTCGATGCTCGCACTGCGCGACTGGCTCGACGGCGGCGGCTTGGCCGGCATGCTGGCCGACCGCACGCTGCCGGGCGGCGAAGACCAGCCGGCGCACCAGCGCGGCAACAACATCGTGCTGCCGTTCCTGGGGCAGCCGGCGTGCTTCAACGACGGTCCCTTCCGGCTTGCCGCGCTGCTGCGTCGCAAGGTGTTCTTCATGGCGGGCCTCTACGGCGGCGGCGCGCGCTACGACGTGCAGTTCGATGCGCTGGCCGACTTCGGCGAGCCGGTGTCGGGCCTGGCGCAGCGCGAGGAGCGCATCCGCGCCGCGCTCGAGGCCTATGTCGCGCGGCTCGAGGCGCTGTGCCGCGCACACCCCTACAACTGGTTCAACTTTCATGATTTCTGGCTCGAAGATGCGGCTTGACCGGCTCTGCAAGGCATTCGTGCTGGCACTGGCTTTTTGCGCCGTGCCGGCCTGGGCGGCGTTCGACCTGCCCGAGCTGATGACCCTGCTGGCCAAGCAGAAGAGCGGCGAGGCCCGCTTCACCGAACAACGCTTCGTGCACGGCCTGGAAGGCCCGCTCGACGCCAGCGGCACCCTGAACTTCGACGCGCCCGACAAGCTGGTGCGCCGCACCCTGTCGCCGCGCATCGAGACCATGGCGGTCGAGGGCAACACGCTGACTCTGTCGCGCGGCGGGCGCACCCGCACGCTGGCACTGGACAGCATGCCCGAGCTGCAAGGCCTGGTCGAAGCCATGCGCGGCACGCTGACCGGCGACGGCGCCACGCTGCAGCGCTACTTCCGCAGCACCGTCACGGGCTCCGCAGCCAAGTGGACGCTCGATCTGGTGCCGCTCGACAGCCGGCTGGCCGCCCAGGTGCGCAGCATGCGCATCAGCGGCCGCGCAAGCGACGTGCTGGGCCTCGAAATGGAGTTCATCGGCGGCGACCGCTCGGTCATGAACATTTCGCCGAACGCGCCCGGCACGGCGCCCGCGGGCGCGGCACCTTCCGGCGCGGCCGGCCGCGGCACGCCGTGACCGTGGGGCAGGCTGGCGGGCCGCCAAGCTGGCGGCGCAGGGCAGTCGTGCTGCTGGCATGGCTGCTTGTGCTGGTTTGCGGCGCGGTCGTCATCGCGCGCACGCAGATCGGCGCCGACCTCTCGGCCTTCCTGCCCAAGAGTCCCGACGTGCGCCAGCGGGTGCTGATCGAGCAGCTGCAAAGCGGCGTGGCTTCGCGCACGTTGATGCTGGGCATCGAGGGCGGCAGCGTCGAGCAGCGCGCCACGGTGTCGCGCGCGGTGGCCAAGAGCATGCGCGAGAGCCAGCTGTTCGACCTGGTGCAGAACGGCGACGTCAGCGACTGGAGCGACGCCGGCACCTGGGTCTTCGAGCATCGCTACCAGCTGTCGCCGGGCGTCACGCCGGGGCAGTTCACCGTCGCCGGCCTGCGCGACGCGATCAACGAGACGTTGTCGATGCTCGGCACGCCGGCCGGCAACGTCATCAAGCCGCTGCTCGACCGCGACCCCACCGGCGAAACCCAGCGCATCGCGATGGAGCTGGTGCCCGCGAGCGCACCGCGCAGCGAAGACGGCGTGTGGATGTCGCGCAGCGCGCCGCGCGCGCTGATGATCGCGACCACCCGTGCCGCCGGCAGCGACCTCGACGCGCAGGCCGTGGCCATCGCGCGGGTGAATGCGGCCTACGAAGCGGTCGCTCGCGGCATGGGGGCCGACGCGCCCAAGCTGCTGCTGAGCGGCCCGCCGGTTTTCTCGGTGATGAGCCGAGACAAGATCAAGACCGAAGCCATTCACCTCGCGGTGGTGGGCGGCATCGTGATGGGCGGGCTGCTGCTGCTGGCCTTTGCCTCGCCGCGCGCGCTGGTCATTGCCTTCCTGCCAGTGGCCACGGGCGTGGTGGTCGGCACCGCGAGCGTGAGCCTGGTGTTCGGCTCCGTGCACGGGCTGACGCTGGGCTTCGGCAGCACGCTGATCGGCGAGACGGTCGACTACGCCATCTACTACCTCATCCAGGCGCGCGGCGCGGCCGTGGCTGGCACCGGCTGGCAACGCTGGCGCGACCTGAATTGGCCGACCGTGCGGCTGGGCTTGCTCACTTCGGTGTGCGGTTTTGCCGCGCTGGTGTTCTCGGGCTTTCCGGGGCTGGCGCAGCTGGGCGTGTTTTCGATCGCCGGGCTGGTGTCTGCCGCGCTGGCCACGCGCTATGTGCTGCCGATGCTCGCGCCCGACGGCGCCACCGGCATGGGCATGCGCCGCTACATGGCGCAGCTCGCGGGTGCGCTGGTGCGCGGCCTGCCGCGCCTGCGCTGGCCGCTGGCCGCGCTCGGCGTGGCGGCGCTGGGGCTGGTGCTGTGGCAGGGCGGCCATCTGTGGCGCGGCGACCTGGGCGCGATGAGCCCGGTGCCCAAGGCCGCCCAGCAGATGGACGAGATGCTGCGCAACGACATCGGCGCCAGCGATGGCGGCGTGCTGGTGGTGGCCTACGGCGACGACGAGCAGGCCGCGCTGCGCAACACCGAGGCCGCGGCGGCGCGGCTCGATGCGCTCGTGGACAGCGGCGAACTCATGGGCTACGAGACCGTCACGCGCGTGCTGCCCAGCCTGCAGACCCAGGCGGCGCGCATCGGCGGCCTGCCGTCCGGCGATACCCTCCGCGCCAATCTTGCCGAGGCGACGCAGGGCATGCCGCTGCCGGCGGCACGCCTCGAACCTTTCGTAAAGGACGTGGAGGCCGCGCGCAAGCTGCAGCCGGTGCAGCGCGCCGACCTGGCCGGCGGCCCGCTGGGCTCGGTGCTCAATACGCTGATGTACCAGCGCCCGGGCGGCGGCTGGGGCACGCTGGTGGTGCTGCACCCCGGCGCCAAGTTCGACCAGAAGCGGCTCGAGACCGCGCTGGCCGGACTGCCCGAAGTGCAGGTGGTCGATGTCGGCCGCGAGCTGGCCGGCCTCTATCAACGCTACCTGCACGAAGCCTTCGTGCAGGTGCTGCTGGGCGCGCTGGCGGTGGTGGTGTTGCTGGGCATCTACCTGCGCTCGTGGCGCCGGCTTCTGGCCGTGTGCCAGCCGCTGCTGTTCGCGGTGGTGCTCACGCTGGGCGGCATGGCAGTGCTGCAGGCGGCGTTGGGCATCCTGCACCTGGTGGGGCTGCTGCTGATCGTGGCGGTGGGCTCCAACTACGCGCTGTTCTTCGACCAGCTGCGCACCACCGGCCGGGCCGACGAGGACACGCTGGCCTCGCTGATGCTGGCCAACCTGACGACGGTGGTGTCCTTCGGGCTGATCGCGATCTCCGACATTCCCGCGCTTTCGTCGATCGGCCGCGTGGTCGCACCGGGGGCGCTGCTGGCGCTGCTGCTGTCGGCGGCGTTCGCACGCAGCGTGGGGCCTTCGAAGGCTTCGCGCGGTTGATGAGGGGAAAATCCGGTCTCATGTCTTCCGCCTCCGCTCCTCGTGAATCCTGGCCCTGGCCGCCGGCCATCCGGGCCAGCGCTGCTTGGCACGTTGCCGCCATCGGCGCGGGTGTGCTGGTGCCGGGCGCACTGCCGTGGGCCGTGGGCGCCATCGTGCTGAACCATGCACTGATCACAGGCGCCGGCCTCACGCCGCGCAGCAGCCTGCTGGGCCCCAATGTCACGCGCTTGCCTGAAGCGGCCGGCGCGCGCCGCGAGGTGGCGATCACCATCGACGACGGACCGGAGCCCGAGGTCACGCCGCGCGTGCTCGACCTGCTCGACGCGCACGGCCAGCGCGCCACCTTCTTCTGCATTGCCGAGCGCGTGCTGGCGCAGCCCGCGCTGGCGCGCGAGATCGTGGCGCGCGGCCACAGCATCCAGAACCACACGGCGCGGCATCGTCACAATTTTTCCTTTCTCGGACCGAGCGGTTTCGCCGCCGAGATCGCGCGCGCGCAGGACATCTTGAGCGACGTCACCGGCCAGCGCCCGACCTGTTTCCGCGCGCCGGCCGGCCTGCGCAACCCTTTCCTGGAACCCGTGCTGCACAGCCTCGGCCTTTCGCTGGTGAGCTGGACGCGGCGCGGTTTCGACACGCGCGAAGGCGACGCCGCCAAGGTGATGGCGCGCCTGAGCCGCAACCTGCAGGCGCGCGACATCCTGTTGCTGCACGACGGCAATGCCGCGCGCACCGCCGAAGGACAACCCGTTTTGCTGGAGGTATTGCCCTTGTTGCTCGAACGTCTGCGCGCCGATGGACTGCGCGCTGTCACCTTGCCCGAGGGCATGAAGTCATGAGCGCGGTGTTGCCCTCGCGGGGCGCAACCGACAACGCATGGCGCGAGCTGCATGAAGCCGCGACCATTCCCTACAAGAAGGGCGGCAGCTTCGCCTGGCACTTCGCGCGCGGCAAGCTCGGGCGCGACCCGGTGTTCCGCGGCCTGCTCGAGCGCGGCCTGATCGGTGCGCAGCACCGTCGCGTGGTCGACATCGGCTGCGGGCAGGGCCTGTTCGCCAGCCTGCTCGCGTCGATGAGCGCGATGCAGAAAAAAGGCCGCTGGCCCGCGTCGTGGTCCGCCACGCCGGACAGCGCCGACTACACCGGCATCGAGCTGATGCCCAAGGACGTGGCGCGCGCCGAAGCCTCCATCGGCCATCTGCAGCCCACGCCCAAGCTGGTCTGCGCCGACATGTGCTCGGCCGAGCTGCCCGACTGCGACCTCGTCGTGATCCTGGACGTGCTGCACTACGTGAACCTGGAGGCGCAGCAGGGCGTTCTGCTGCGCGTGCGCGACGCGCTGCGGCGCGGCGGCAACCCGCAGGCGCGGCTGCTGCTGCGCGTGGGCGATGCGTCGAGCCGCCGCGGCTTCGCGATCAGCCAGTGGGTCGACCGCACGGTGACGCGCGTTCGCGGCCACAAGGTCTCGCCGACCTGGGGGCGCCCGCTGGCCGAGTGGACCGCCTTGCTCGACCATCTGGGCTTTCGCGTGCACAGCATCCCGATGAGCGAGGGCACCCCCTTTGCCAACGTGCTTCTGGTGGCCGACCTGGAAGTGGACCGCGCCGCATGACCGCGCCGCAGACGCTCGACCGCGCCGGCATCGCGCAGCGCATTCCGCACAGCGGCAGCATGTGCCTGCTGGAGCGGCTCGAAAGCTGGGACGCCGACGCGATCCATTGCAGCACCACCACGCATGCCCAGGACGACAACCCGCTGCGCACCGAGAGTGGCTTGCTCGCGCCGAACGCCATCGAATACGCCGCGCAGGCGATGGCGCTGCACGGCGGCCTGCTGGCGGCCGAAGGCAGCACGCCGTCGGCCGGTTTTCTGGCGAGCGCGCGCAACGTCAAGCTGGCGGTGGCGCGACTCGACGATATCGACGGTGCCTTGCAGGTGCGCGCGAAGCGCCTGTCTGGCGACGACCGCCAGATCCTCTATGAATTCACGGTGAAGGCCGAAGACGGCCGCTCGCTGGCCGAGGGCCGTGCCGTGGTGGTCCTGAACACGCCGCTGGCCGCGGAAGAAAGCACATCGTCATGAGTCTCGAAGGAAAACGCGCCCTGATCACCGGCGCCAGCGGCGCGCTCGGCGCGGCCATGGCCCGCCGCTTCGCGCGCGAGGGCGCGACGGTGCTGCTGCACGCCAACTCGCGGCCGGAAGCGGTCGAGCAACTGGCCGAGGCCATTTCGGCCGACGGCGGCAAGGCGGAATGCCATGTGTTCGACCTGCGCAGCGACGAGGCTTGCGCGGCGGCTTGCGCGCGCATCCTCGAGGGCGGCTCGGTCCAGATCCTCGTCAACAACGCGGGCGTGCACGACGACGCAGTGCTGCCGGGCATGCGTGCCGAGCAGTGGCACAAGGTGATCGACGTTTCGCTCAACGGCTTCTTCCGCGTCACGCAGCCCTTGCTGCTTCCGATGATGCGCACACGCTGGGGACGCATCCTGAACATCTCGTCGGTGGCCGCCATCGCCGGCAATCGCGGGCAGGTCAACTACGCTGCGGCCAAAGGCGCGCTCAACAGCGCAACCAAGGCGCTGTCGCTCGAAGTGGCGTCGCGCGGCGTGACGGTGAACGCCATCGCGCCGGGGATCATTGCGTCGCCCATGGCGGATGCGGTGTTCGATCCGGCGGTCATCAACCAGATGGTGCCTGTGAAGCGGGCCGGGACACCGGAAGAGGTGGCTGCCTTGGCCGCGTTCCTTGCTGGCAACGAGGCCGGGTACATCACTGGGCAAGTGATTTCGGTCAATGGCGGGATGATCTGACGCTTTGACTTTTGGGGTGCGGCGGTGGGCGCTGTTCCCTTGGGCGGCCAACGTCACCGGCCCTTCGGGCTTCCCTGCGCTGCTCGCGACGGGCGGGGTCTCGCAGAACTCGCTGCGCTCAAACAGCTGCGAGCCCTGATCCGCCCGCCACTGCGCTGCTCGGCGGTGCCTCAACGGCCACCCAAGGGCACAGCACCCACCGCCGTGGACAAAGCCGTGGCACGTCCTCCCTATTCGAGATCAGCCTTTTGTCTTGCTCCCCCTCCCTCCGGGAGAGGGCTGGGGTGAGGGCATCGGCCTCAACCACCCGACAAGCCCGGTGCGTGGTGCGGTGTGGTCGGCCCCTCTGTGCCGCCGAGGAGCGCAGCGTTTCGCGGATCAGGGCTCGCAGCTGTTTGAGCGAAGCGAGTTCTGCGAGACCCCGCGAAATGCGAGCACCGCAGGGAAGCCCGAAGGGCCGGCGCAGTGGGGCTGACCGCGCCGTACCGCGTACCGGGCGCTATCCGGCAAGAACAAAGATTCAGTCCTGAAACGGCGGCTTCCCAGCCAGCTTCCGAAACACCAACCCCGGCAGCCGCAGCACGAACTCCACCATCAGCCGCGTGTGCATCCACGTCAGCAGCACGTTGTCCCGCCCATAGCGGAAGTGCGAAACCCCGCCTTCCTCGGCGCTCAGGTATTTCACCGGCGCATCGATGTTCACCGGCTTGACCCCGCGCCAGGCCAGCCGGACAACCGCTTCGGTGTCGAAGTCGAAGCGCCGCATCCACGGCTGCTTGGCCATCACCGCGATCAGGTCGCCCACCGGATACACCCGAAAGCCGTAGAGCGAATCGCCCACCCCGGCAAACAAGGTTTCTAGCTGCGTCCACCCATTCGATACGCGCCGCCCGCGCACGCGCAGCAGCGGCGCACTCGCGTCGAACACCGGGCGCCCCAGCACCATCGTCTCGGGCCGGTCCAGCGAGGCTTTCATGAATTCGGGAATCAGGTCCGCCGGATGCTGCCCGTCGGAGTCCATCGTCAGCGCATGCGTGAAGCCGGCGTCCTGCGCGGCGCGCAGTCCGTGCAGCACCGCCGAGCCCTTGCCCTGGTTCTGCGGCAGCACCCACACCCGCAGGCCGGGATCGCTGGCGGCCATCTGCTGCAGCCGCTCGCCCGTGCCGTCGTCGCTGCCGTCCACCACCACCCATACCGGGTTCCATTGAGCGCGCGCGGCCTCGACCGTGGAGAACACGCGTTCTCCCGTGTTGTAGCTCGGGATCAGGACAAGGTGGGTGCGCGAGGCGTCTGGCATTCGGGGGACGCGTCGGTGGCGCGCTGTTCCATGTTTTGGCGAAAGTAGTGTTCCAGGTCGGCCTGCAGCACATCGCTGTCCTGCGTGGCCGCGAAGCGCTTGCCCAGCCGCAGCGTGAAGACGATCGGCAGCGGCGGCACCCGCCACAGCGGCCAGCCCTTGCTGAGATAGGGCGAGTCGGTGTCGATGAACACGGTCTGGATCGGCGCCTGCGCCAGCTTGGCGATCAGCGTCACGCCGGGCCGAAAGGGGTTGAGCGGCGGCGTCACCGTGCGCGTTCCTTCGGGAAAGATCACCAGCTGCCCGCCGTTGCGCAGGTCGTTCACCGCCAGCCGCACCATCATGCGGGCCGACTTGTTGCTGATGTAGCGCGCCAGCCGCGCACCCGCGCCGAGGAAGATGTTGCCCATCAGGTCGGCCTTCATGATGCAGGCGCTGCGCGGCAGACGCGCCACCAGCAGCAGGGCGTCGAGCATGGTCGGGTGGTTGGCCACGAAGATCACGCCGGGCTCCTTGCGCATCGGGTCGAGGCAGGTGGCGTCGATGCGCATCATGCCCGTCACCGACGCCAGCCACCAGAACATGCGGTAGGCGAACGCGATGGTCATGCGGCCCAGCGCGCGGGCAGGGCGCATGGGCATCAGCGGGTAGATCAGCATGGCCACGAAGTTCCAGACCAGAGAGATCAGGCCCAGGAAAAGCAGCAGCGCGTAAAGCATCAACGCAAGCGGGATCGACGTGAGAATGCGCAGCACTCGGGTCATTGAGTCAGTCGTCGGGCGATCGGGGCCGTCGGCCGGTCGGTCGGGCGCCGGCAAGTCAGGCCCGCAATCGGCCGGCTGCAACCGTGTGCGCCTCGATCTCGACCAGCAGGTCGCTGCGGCAGATGTCGGCTTCCAGGTACACCGCATGGCGCGCCATCGGCGCATCGGCGCCTAGCGTGCTCTCGATGATGCCGCGCACCGCCTCGGTGTCGGATGGATGCCGTACGTACACCACGCAGTCGAGCTCGGCCAGCGAGAACTGTGCGGTGCCGCGCTCGTTGGCGGCGGTGATCACGGCCTGCAGGTTGCGCAGCGTCTCGCGGGTCTGCTCGAGCACGTCGCCGTGGTGAATGGTTTCATGCCCCACGATGCTCGCGGTGCCGGAGATGAAGAGCGCGATGTTGCCGTCGCCGATGTCCGACAGCGCCGCGCGCGAAAAGGTGGGCGAGCGCGGGCCGTAGGTCTCGGGGTAGCGATAGGCAGACACCTGGCGTGGGTTTTCTACCGGCAGCGGCGCCTGCTGGCCGGCCAGGAAGCGGATCGACAGCGCACCCTGGTGGATGCCCAGCGCGCAGGCGGCCGGCGCGCCCTCGAAGGCGGCGCGGCCGGCTTCGAGGAAGGCTTCCTGACGGCCTGCATTGAACTGGCGGTAGCGCTCCAGCCCGCCGCCGTCGGCGTTGATCTGCGGCAGGTAGTTCCAGATGCGCTGCAGGTGCGGAATGCCGGCCTGGTCGAGCGTCTTGAACAGGTCGCTGTAGGCGCGGCGCGCGAGTTCGGTCAAGCCTTGCTTCTCGGTCGCCTCGTCGAGGTCGATGGCGCCCAGCAGCCATTGGCCGTCGGTGCGCCAGCGCGCGATGCCGGTGGTGCCCGACTCGATATGCGGCGCCGTCAGGTGCCACACATCGGCCATCGCGCCGTTGGACGAGAGCACGCGCGCATTGACTGTCGGCATCCACGCCACGCCGTGCGGCGTGCCGTAGCCCAGCGCCGCGAACGGCGCCTTGCCGCCGGCGGCCAGCGCGAGGCTGTCGGGCAACGAAAGGCGCTCCACGCGCAGATGGGAAGAAGAAGAGGTTTCGTCCTGAACTTGCACTGTCACCTTGCCTCGACGATATGGTCTGGTTTGATGGCGGTATAGGCAGAGAACACGCCGAGGCTGGCATGCCGGCGCACGTCGCGGAAACCCGCCGCGGCCAGCGCCTGCACCACCTGTTCAGGGGGAATGCAGGCCTCGATCGTGTCCCAGTAATAGCGCCACAGTTCCGAGGTGTCACGCCGACGACCGACCACGCGGGCGATCAGCGGCACCACGGCGCGCATGTAGCCCTTGAGCAGCGCCGTCGCGACGCGGCCCTCGGGCTTGGTAATTTCGAGCACCACCACGCGCCCGCCGGGGCGCAGCACGCGGTGGAATTCGCCGAAGGCGGCGGCCACGTCGCTGATGTGGCGCATGGCGTAGCCCATGCTCACGAAATCGCAACTGGCGTCGGGGCGGGGAAGGGCCTCCGCCACGCCCTGCACCAGCTCGACGCCGGGCAGCTTCACCTGGTCCATCATGCCGGCGCTGGGGTCCACGCCCACGAGCTTGCCGGTCGGGCCGATGAGCTTCAGCGCCTCGCGCGCCACCAGCCCGGTGCCGATGCCCACGTCGAGCACCTCGGCGCCCGGCGCCAGACCCGCCTGCTGCAGCGCCGCGCGGCGGTAGGAGGGGCCGGTGCCGAAGGCGAGCACGCTTTCGATGCGGTCGTAGTCGGCAGCCGTGTTGTCGAAGATGCGACGCAGGAACGCCTGGTGCTCTGCCTCGTTGCTGTAGTACAGCGGCAGGGGAGCGTGTGGCGGCAGGACGACGGGCGTCACGGGGCCGCCGGTAGGCGATGGCGTCATCGAACGATTATCACCAAAAGCCCGGGCCCGAAATCCGGGGCCCCTCCGGGCGTTGTGTGCGCCGGACAGTAAACTCGGAGCTTGCTTTGAAAACACAAGACAGCGAGATAGAAAGCCATGGCCGGACATAGCAAATGGGCAAATATTCAGCACCGCAAGGGCCGTCAGGACGAGAAACGCGGCAAGCTCTGGACCCGTGCCATTCGCGAAATCACGGTGGCGGCGCGCGCCGGCGGCGCTGACCTGGGCTCCAACCCCCGGCTGCGGCTGGCGGTTGAAAAGGCCAAGGCCGTGAACCTGCCCATCGACACCATCAAGCGCAACATCGACAAGGCCACCGGCAACCTCGAAGGCGTCAATTACGAAGAAATTCGTTACGAAGGGTACGGCATCGGCGGCGCGGCGATCATCGTCGACACCATGACCGACAACCGCGTGCGCACCGTGGCCGAAGTGCGCCACGCCTTCTCCAAGTACGGCGGCAACATGGGCACCGAAGGCTCGGTGGCCTTCCAGTTCAAGCATTGCGGCCAGATCGTCTTCGCGCCCGGCACCGATGAAGACAAGGTGATGGAAGTGGCGCTCGAAGCGGGCGCCGAAGACGTCGTCACCGACGACGACGGCGCCATCGAAGTGCTCACTCCCGTTGCCGACTTCGAAGCCGTCAAGAACGCGCTCGAGGCCGCGGGCCTGAAGCCCGAGGTGGCCGAAGTCACCATGCGCGCCGAGAACCCCATCGAAGTCGCCGGCGAGGACGCCGCGAAAATGCAGAAGTTGCTCGACGTGCTCGAGGACCTGGACGACGTGCAGGACGTTTATCACAACGCCTCGTTGTCCGAGTAAGCACGAATGAATGTTTGTTGAATCACAGCGAGAAATGAAGGCCCGCGAATGAAGGTACTGGTAATTGGGGGAGGGGGCCGTGAACACGCTCTGGCGTGGCGTCTGGCGCAGGCCACCCGGGTGAGCCGCGTGTACGTGGCCCCCGGCAACGGCGGCACCGCGAGCGACGAACGCTACGACTGCATCGACATCACCGAGCCCGCCGCGCTGCGCGAGTGGGCCATCAAGGAAAAGATCGCGCTGACCGTGGTCGGCCCCGAGGCGCCGCTGGCGGCCGGCGTGGTCGACGAGTTCCGCGAGCACGGCCTGCGCATCTTCGGGCCCACGCAGGCCGCCGCGCAGCTCGAAAGCTCCAAGGCGTTTTCCAAGGCGTTCATGAAGCGCCACAAGATTCCCACGGCCGAATACGAAGCCTTCACCGACGCCGCGCTCGCGCATGCCTACATCGACGCCAAGGGCGCGCCGATCGTCGTCAAGGCCGACGGCCTGGCAGCCGGCAAGGGCGTGGTGGTGGCCATGACCGCGCAGGAAGCGCACGAGGCGGTCGACTTCATGCTGGTCGACAACAAGTTCGGCGTGTCGCACAACGAAGGCGGCGCGCGTGTCGTCATCGAAGAATTCCTGCAGGGTGAGGAAGCCAGCTTCATCGTGCTGTGCGACGGCAAGAACGTCACCGCGCTGGCCACCAGCCAGGACCACAAGCGCCTGCTCGACAACGACGAAGGCCCCAACACCGGCGGCATGGGCGCGTATTCGCCCGCGCCGGTGGTCACGGCAGAGGTGCATGCGCGCGCCATGCGCGAGATCATCCTGCCGACCATCCGCGGCATGGAAAAGGACGGCATTCCTTACACCGGCTTCCTGTATGCCGGCCTGATGATCGACGCGGCCGGCCATCCGAAGACGCTCGAGTTCAACTGCCGCATGGGCGACCCCGAGACGCAGCCGATCATGATGCGCCTGAAGTCCGACCTGTTCGAGGTGTTCTGGCACGCCACCGACGGCACGCTCGACCAGGTCGAGCTGCAATGGGACCGTCGCGTGGCGCTGGGCGTGGTGATGGCCGCGCACGGCTATCCGCTGTCGCCGCGCAAGGGCGACCGCATCACCGGCATTCCGGCCGAGGCGCCCGACGCGGTGGTGTTCCACGCCGGCACCACGCTGGACAACGGCGAGCTCAAGACCAGCGGCGGCCGCGTGCTTTGCGTGACCGTGCTGGCCGACAGCGTGAAGCTCGCGCAACAGCGGGTCTACGAGGTGGCGGCGCGCGTCAAGTTCGACGGCGCGCAGTACCGCAAGGACATCGGATTCCGCGCGCTTCATGCGCGCAACACTCCTCCCAACGCTTGATGCAGCAAACCAACCCGGCGGCGGTCGGCGACTATCTGCGCGGACTGCAGCAATCGATCATTTCAACGGTGGAAAAGGCTGACGGTGGCGCTTGCGTGCGCGACGCCTGGCAAAAAGAGCCCGGCGAACCGCTGCAGGGCCAGGGCCTGACCTGCATCCTCGAAGGCGGCGAGCTGTTCGAGCGCGCCGGCTGCGGCTTCTCGCAGGTGCGCGGGCCGAAGCTGCCGCCATCGGCCACGCAGAACCGGCCCGAGTTGGCTGGCGCGCCTTTCGAGGCGATGGGCGTGTCGCTGGTGTTCCATCCGCGCAACCCGTACGTGCCGATCGTCCACATGAACGTGCGCATGCTGGCGGCACTGCCCGAAGGCGGCGAGCCGGTCTGCTGGTTCGGCGGCGGCATGGACCTCACGCCGTGCTACGGCTTCGAGGAAGACGCGGTGCACTTCCACACCGTGTGCCGCGATGCGCTCGCGCCCTTCGGCGACGACAAGTACCCGCGCTTCAAGACCTGGTGCGACGAGTATTTCTTCCTCAAGCACCGAGGCGAGCAGCGCGGCGTCGGCGGCATCTTCTTCGACGACTTTTCCGAGGGCGGCTTCGAGAACGGCTTTGCCATGATCCGTTCGGTGGGCGACGGCTTCCTGCCGGCCTACCTGCCCGTGGTCGAGCGCCGCCGCGCCATGCCGTACACCGAGCGCGAACGCAACTTCCAGCTCTACCGGCGCGGCCGGTACGTGGAGTTCAACCTCGTATGGGACCGCGGCACGCACTTCGGCCTGCAATCGGGCGGGCGCACCGAATCGATCCTGTTGTCGATGCCGCCACTGGCGAGCTGGGCCTACCAGCAGCAGCCCGAGCCGGGGAGCCCCGAAGCCGCGCTGTACAGCGACTTCATCGTGCGGCGCGACTGGCTGTGAATTCTTCTTCCGGCAAGGCTCCGCGCATCGGCGTTTTCGGTGGCGCGTTCGACCCGCCGCACAACGCCCACGTGGCGCTTGCCGAAGCCGCGCTTGCGCAGCTCGATCTGGCCGAGCTGCACGTCATTCCCACCGGGCAGGCATGGCACAAGAGCAGGGCGCTCACGCCCAAGGAAGATCGCCTCGCGATGACGCGGCTGGCTTTCACGGGACTGAAAGGCACGGTCGTCATCGACAGCCGCGAAGTGCTGCGCGACGGCCCGACCTACACGCTCGACACCCTGCACGAACTGCAGCAAGAGCAGCCTGGCGCACAGCTCGTGCTGATCATGGGCGCCGACCAGGCAAGCGCGCTGCCGACCTGGCACGGCTGGCAGGATATACTCGGCATTGCTATCGTTTCTGTAGCGTATCGCGCATTATCGACGGGCGACACTGCTCGTTTTGATCCGAAAATGCTGCCCGGCCTCCCGGCCGGTGCGCGTTTCGAGGCGCTCGAATTGCCACCTATGGACATCAGCGCCACCGAAATTCGGCGGCGCGCGGCGCTTGGCGTGGACATTTCCTCGCTGGTTCCGGCCACGGTTGCACGCTATATTGACCAACACCACCTCTACCGCTCTGCCTGATGACCACTGAAGCCGCCGCCAAAAAAGACACCCAGAAACTCCAGCGAGCCATCATCGATGGTCTCGAAGACGTCAAGGCGCAGGACATCCAGGTATTCGACACAGAGCATCTGTCACCGCTGTTCGAGCGCGTGATCGTCGCGTCGGGCACCTCGAACCGCCAGACCAAGGCGCTTGCCGCCAGCGTGCGCGACGCTGTGCGCGAGGCCGGTTTCGGCAAGCCGCGCATCGAGGGCGAGGAAAACGGCGAGTGGATCATCGTGGACTGCGGCGCCGCGGTCGCGCACATCATGCAGCCGGCCATCCGCCAGTACTACCACCTCGAAGAGATCTGGGGCGACAAGCCGGTGCGCGCCAAGCTCGGCGGTGCCAAGCCTGCCGCTTCCACGAGTTCGTCGGTCAAGGACGAGCCCGAGACCAAGAAGAAGGGCACCGCCAAGGAACCGACGCTGCGCCGCTCGAGCGCCGCCAAGACCGCGATCCGCGCGGCCGAGCAGGAAGCCAAGGCCGCGAAGGCGCCGGCCAAGAGGGCCACCGCCAAGACCGCGGCCAAGAAGGCGCCCGCCAAGAAGACCGGCACCACCACCGCGCGCGTGCCGGTCAAGGTCGTCGGCAAGCCGGCGGCCAAGAAGCCCGCCGCGAAGAAGACGGCGGCAGCCAAGAAGGCGCCAGCCCGCCGCGCATGAAGCTCCTGGTGGTCGCCGTCGGGCAGCGCATGCCCGATTGGGCACAGACTGCCTGGGACGACTACGCCAAGCGCTTCCCGCCCGAACTCAAGCTCGAGCTGCGCGCGGTCAAGACCGAGCCGCGCGGCTCCAAGTCGCTTGAAACGCTGTATGCCGCCGAGCGCGAGCGCATCGAAGGCGCCATTGCGCGCGGCATGCGCATCGTCGTGCTCGACGAGCGCGGCACGGCGCTGACCACCAAGGCGCTGGCGGCGCGGCTGCAATCCTGGCAAGGCGAGGGCGACGACGTCGCGCTGGTCATCGGCGGGCCCGACGGGCTCGACCCGGCCTTCAAGGCCGCGGCCCATGAGCGCATCCGCCTGTCCGACCTGACGCTGCCGCATGCGATGGCGCGGGTGCTGCTGGTCGAGCAGCTGTACCGGGCGTGGTCGGTGAACGCAGGTCATCCCTACCACCGCGAATGACCAGCGCCGACGGGCAGGCCGCGTTGCTCGACGAGAAGGGCTATGCGCTTCTGCCGGCGCTGCTGCCGCCCGATCTTCTGGACGAAGCCGCGCAGTCGCTCGGGCGTTGGCTCGGGCAGGCGGCGGGCAGCCGCAATCTGCTGAGCAGCCCGGCATGCCGCCAGATCGCCGTCGAGCTGAAAGCGCGACTGCTTGAAGCCGGCTTGCTCGACAGCGCCTCGGTGGCCGTGCAATGCACCCTGTTCGACAAGACGGCCGAGCGCAACTGGCTGGTCGCGCTGCATCAAGACACCTCGATTCCCGCCTCCAGCGACAGCCTGCCGACGGTCGTGAAGGAAGGCGAGCCGTATGTGCAGCCTTCGGCCGAGCTGCTGCAGTCGCTGCTCGCCGTACGCGTGCATATGGACGATTGCGGCCCCGACGCCGGCCCCCTGCGCGTCGTGCCGGGCAGCCATCGCAACGGCCGGCTGAGCGACGTCGAGTCGCAGGCCGTGCGCGCGGCCCACGGCGAGACGACCTGCACGGCAGCGCGAGGCGACGCACTGCTGATGCGGCCCCTGCTGCTGCATGCATCGTCCCGCGCCCAGTTGCCGGTGCGCCGGCGCGTCCTTCATTTCCTCTTCGGACCCGCGCACCTGCCGCCCGGGCTGGCATGGAACCGCACAGTGGCCGGCGCGCAATCCGCGGCGCAGGCTTCACAGGAGAACTGAACCTTGTCCGACTTCATCTACCTCGCCTCGCAAAGCCCGCGCCGTGCCCAACTGCTGGGCCAGCTCGGCATTCGCCATGCGCTACTGCTTGCGGACGCCAGCGAGGACGCCGAATCGCTCGAAGCGGTGCTGCCGAACGAGGCGCCGGCCTCCTACGTGCAGCGCGTGACCGCGCTCAAGCTCGATGCCGCTGTTGCGAGGCTGCAGCGGCGCGGGCTGGCCAGCGCGCCGGTGCTCTGCGCCGACACCACGGTCGCGCTCGGCCGCACCATCCTCGGCAAGCCCGAGGACGCCGCCGATGCCGCCCGCATGCTCGCGATGCTCTCCGGCGCGATGCACCGCGTGCTGACGGCCGTGGCCCTGCAGGACGGCGACCGGCGCCTTGCCGCGCTCAGCGTCTCGCGCGTGCGCTTCGCGAAAGTCACCGAAGCACAGATTGCCCGCTACGCCGAAAGCGGCGAGCCGCTCGGCAAGGCCGGGGCCTATGCCATCCAGGGCGCGGCGGCCGCGTTCATCGAGCACATCAGCGGGTCCTATTCGGGCATCATGGGACTTCCCATGTTCGAGACCGCCGAACTGCTGCGCGGCGCCGGTTTCAATACCTGACAAGAATTCCATGCAAGACATCCTGATCAACTGGTCCCCGCAAGAGACCCGTGTGGCGCTGGTCGAGCACGGCGCGGTGCAAGAGCTGCACGTCGAGCGCACGCTGGAGCGCGGACTGGTCGGCAACATCTACCTCGGCAAGGTGTCGCGCGTGCTGCCGGGCATGCAGTCGGCCTTCATCGACATCGGCCTGGAGCGCACCGCCTTCCTGCACGTGGCCGACATCGTGGCGCCGTTCACGCCGGGTTCGCGGCCCAGCGCGCCGGCACCCGAGCGCGATCACCGCAACGGCGGGCCGATGGTGCCCATCGAGAAGCAGGTGTTCGAGGGGCAGTCGTTGCTGGTGCAGGTCATCAAGGACCCGATCGGCACCAAGGGCGCGCGGCTTTCCACGCAGATCAGCATTGCCGGGCGGCTGCTGGTGTTCTTGCCGCAGGACAACCACATCGGCGTGTCGCAGAAGATTCCGTCGGACCAGCGCGAGTCGCTGCGCAACCGCATGCTGGCGCTGATCGAGGCGGCTGCGGCGGCCGACAGCGGCGGCGTGGTGCCGGCCAACACCGGCGGCTTCATCCTGCGCACCAACGGCGAGGATTCGTCCGACCCCGAGCTGGCCGAAGACATCGCCTACCTGCGCAAGACCTGGTCGCGCATTCGCGAGGCCTCGATGCGCATGCCGCCGATGTCGCTGCTGCATCAGGACCTCAGCCTGCTGCAGCGCGTGCTGCGCGACATGACCAGCGAAGACACGCAGACCATCCGCATCGACTCGCGCGAGCAGTTCGAGGTGCTGCTGAAGTTCGGCCTCGAATTCATGCCCAAGGCCGCCGGCAAGCTGCAGCACTACAAGGGCGAACGGCCGATCTTCGATCTGTATTCGGTCGACGAGGAAATCGCGAAGGCGCTGGGGCGTCGCGTCGAGCTCAAGTCGGGCGGCTACCTCGTGGTCGACCAGACCGAGGCGCTCACCACGGTGGACGTGAACACCGGCGGCTTCGTCGGCGCGCGCAACTTCGACGACACCATCTTCAAGACCAACCTGGAGGCGGCGCAGGCCATTGCGCGGCAGCTGCGGCTGCGCAACCTGGGCGGGATCATCATCGTCGACTTCATCGACATGGGCCGGGACGACCATCGCGAGCAGGTGCTGGGGGAGTTTCGCAAGCAGCTGGCGCGCGACCGCGTGAAAACCACTGCCGGCGGCTTCTCGCAGCTCGGTCTGGTCGAGATGACGCGCAAGCGCACGCGCGAATCGCTCGCGCACATGCTGTGCGAGCCTTGCGCGGCCTGTGGCGGGCAAGGCATCGTGAAGACCGCGCGCAGCGTGGCCTACGACGTGATGCGCGAAATCTTGCGCGAGGCGCGTCAGTTCACGCCGCGCGAGTTCCGCATCGTGTCGTCGCCGCAGGTGATCGAGCTGTTCCTCGACGAGGAAAGCCAGCATCTGGCGGGCCTGAGCGACTTCATCGGCAAGCCGATTTCGCTGCAGTCGGAGCCGGCGATCGGGCAGGGGCAGTACGACATCGTGCTGCTCTGACCCGGACGCCCCGGCGGCCCGGTCAGAGCGTCGGGTCTTGCCCCGGCGGCGCGCTGCGCACGGCGAGCGTCTGCAGCCGCGCATAGAGGCCGTCGAGCTGCATCAGCTGCTCGTGGCTGCCTTGCTCGGCGATGCGGCCTTGCTCCATCACGATGATCCGGTCCGCGTGCTGGATGGTCGACAGGCGGTGGGCCACGATCAACGTGGTGCGGTTCTGCATCAGGCGCTGCAGGGCGTCCTGCACCAGCCGTTCCGATTCGGTGTCCAGCGCCGACGTGGCTTCGTCGAGCAACAGCACCGGCGCGTTCTTGTAGAGCGCGCGGGCAATCGCCAGGCGCTGACGCTGACCGCCTGAAAGCTGCGTGGCGTTGTGGCCCAGCACCGTGTCGATGCCCTGCGGCAGGTTCTCGACGTGCGAGCTCAGGTTGGCGGCATCGATGCATTGCAGCACGCGTTCGCGATCGATCTCCGAACCCAGCGCCACGTTGGCGGCGAGGGTCTCGTTGAGCATCACCACGTCCTGGCTCACCATCGCGAATTGCGCGCGCAGGCTCTTGAGCTCCCATTCGCTGGTGTCGTGTCCGTCGAGCAGCACCTGGCCGCTGCTGGGCTGCACGAAGCGCGGCAGCAGGTTGACCAGCGTGGTCTTGCCCGAACCCGAGGGGCCGACGAATGCGACCACCTGGCCGGGCTCGATGGTGAGGTTCACGCCGTCGAGGGCGCGCTGCTCGTCGTCGCCACGGTAGCTGACCTGCACGTTGCGCAGCTCGATGCGGCCTTCGGCATGCTCGATGCGGAACGTGCCCTGCGATTCCGGCGCGACCTCGTCGATCAGCACCAGCCCGCGTTCCAGCGCGGCCAGGCCGCGCGTGATCGGCCCTGCCACTTCGGCCAGCCGGCGGATCGGTGCGATGAGCATCAGCATGGCCGTGATGTAGGCGACGAAGCCGCCGACGGTGAAGCCCTGCTTGCCGCTTTGCCAGAGCGCGATCATCACCACTACCGACAGCGCGAGCGAGGCCATCATCTGCGTGAGCGGCGTGGTCGCGGCCTGCGCAATGGTCGACTTCACGGCCAGGCGGTTCAGGCGCTGGCTCAGCTGCTCGAAGCGGCGGCCCTGCGCGCCTTCGGCGCCGTGCAGGCGCACCACGCGGTGGGCGAGCACGTTTTCCTCGACCACGTAGGCCAGCTCGTCGGTGGCCTGCTGGCCCTGCTGCGTGAGCCGGTAGAGCCGCTTGGAGAACACCTTCATGATCCACGAGATGCTGGGCACCAGGAAGGCGACGATGAGCGTAAGCTTCCAGTTCAGGTAGACCAGGTAGCCCAGCAGCGCGATCAGCGTGAAGCCGTCGCGCGAAAGGCCGAGCAGGGCCTGTACCAGCAGCATCGCGCCGGTCTGCACTTCGTAGACCACCGTATTCGAAAGCGCACTGGCCGACTGCCGCGTGAACAGCGCGAGCTCGGCGCCGAGCAGGCGCTCGAACATCACCCGCCGCAGTTTCTGCATGCCTTCATTGGCGATGCGCGACAGGGCGTACTGGGAAATGAACTGGGCAATACCGCGCACCGCGAACAGCAGCAGCACGGCGGCGGGCACGAACCACAGCGGCATTTCGCCGCGGGTGAAGCCGCGGTCGAGCAGTGGTTTGAGCAGGGCGGCCATGAGCGGCTCGGTGATTGCCGCCAGCATCGCCCCGCTCAATCCAAGGGCCCACCATTGGCGCGAGCCGCCGAACCAGGTCATGAGTCGCGCCAGACGGCGCATCAGGGGAGGGCGAGGAGTCTCGCCGCCGGGGGAAGCTTGCATGGCGGCGGATTCTACGGGTGGGCCCGTTCCGGGCTTCCTGAAGTGATTCTGTAGGACCGTACCGCTGGATAAACGTTTTGTGACGGCGTCTCCAAACCAGTGTGTAACATGTGCACCGTCAAGCCGGGGAGAACTTTTTACCCGGAAACCTCTCCGAACCGCATGAACAAGCCGTTGCCAACTCCAATTCCAACTCCTTCTTCATCGCTATTTGCACGCCGCACCGTCATCGCGGCTCTTGCCGCCACTCCCATGCTTCCTGCACTCGCCCAGTTCCGGGTCGAAGTGTCGGGCGTCGGGCTGACGCAGCTGCCAATCGCGCTCGTCCCCTTCAAGGGACAGGAATCCTCCCCGCAGAAGATCTCCGACATCGTCCAGGCCGACCTGGAACGAAGCGGCCAGTTCCGTGGCGTAGACGCCTCGGGCCAGGCGCTGGACGAGGCCTCGCGCCCCGACCTGTCGCTGTGGCGCCAGCGCACCGCCGATTCGCTCGTGGTGGGTAGCGTCAGCCGCCTGGCCGACGGCCGCTTCGACGTGCGTTTCCGCCTGTGGGACGTGGTCAAGGGGCAGGATCTCGGGGGGCAGAGCTACACGGTGCCGCAAGGCGACCTGCGCCTGGCCTCGCACCGCATTGCCGACTACGTGTACGAGAAGCTGACCGGCGAAAAAGGCATCTTCTCGACCCGCATCGCCTACGTCACCAAGGCCGGCAGCCGCTATTCGCTGTGGGTGGCCGACGCCGACGGCGAGAACGCGCAGGCCGCTCTGGCCAGCCCCGAGCCCATCATCTCGCCGTGCTGGTCGTCCAACGGTCAGCAATTGGCGTATGTGTCCTTCGAGTCGCGCAAGCCGGTCGTCTACGTGCACAACGTGGCCAGCGGCCAGCGCCGGCTGCTCGCGAACTTCAAGGGTTCCAACAGCGCGCCGGCCTGGGCACCCGACGGCAACTCCCTTGCGGTCACCCTCAGCCGCGACGGCGGTTCGCAGCTCTTCACCATTCCGGCCAGCGGCGGCGAACCGCGCCGCCTGACGCAAAGCTCGAGCATCGACACCGAGCCGGCGTTCTCGGCCGACGGCAGCACCATCTACTTCGTCAGCGACCGTGGCGGCGCCCCGCAGATCTACAAGATGAGCGCCAGCGGCGGCAACCCGACACGGGTCACCTTCAGCGGCACCTACAACATTTCTCCCGCTGTCAGCGGCGATGGCCGGTGGTTGGCCTACATCTCCCGGGTGGGCGGAGCCTTCAAACTCCACGTGATGGAGTTGGCCTCCGGAAATGTCAGCGCTATCACGGACACCTCCGCCGACGAGAGCCCGAGTTTTGCCCCGAACAGCAAATTGATCGTCTACGCCACGCAGCTGCAAGGCCGCGAAGCCCTCATGACGACCACTTTGGATGGAAAAATAAAGGCACGACTGGCTGGGCAGGCTGGAGACATAAGAGAACCGGACTGGGGTCCGTTTCAAAAGCAATGATTAGGTTTACTTGAGGAGTTCGAAAATGTTGAAACGTACGATTTATTCGCTGGCCATCGTGGCTCTCATCGCCGGTTGTTCGTCGGGCACCAAGCTCAACGAGACGCCGGTGACCGATCGCACCGGCACCGCCGGCGGCCAGCAAGGTGGCGCTAGCGCCGTGGCTCCCGTGACCATCGATCCGAACGCGGGCACCGCGCAAGGTCCGGTGGGCGTGGCGCGCATCATCTACTTCGACTACGACAGCTACACGGTCAAGCCCGAGTTCCAGTCGGCCATCGATGGTCATGCACGTTTCCTCAAGGCCAACCCGCAGCGCCGTGTCTCGATCGAAGGTCACACCGACGAGCGCGGCGGCCGCGAATACAACCTGGCACTGGGCCAGAAGCGCTCCGAAGCCGTGCGTCGTGCACTGACCCTGCTGGGCGTGAACGACAACCAGATCGAAGCCGTGAGCTTCGGCAAGGAAAAGCCGGCGGTCCAGGGCTCGGGTGAAGAAGTGTGGGCGCAGAACCGTCGCGCCGAAATCACGTACCGCCAGTGATGCAACGCGCTGTGTTGCGGGGCGCGGCGCTGGCTGCCGCCCTGCTTTGCGTCTCGGTGGGGTCGCAGGCCGCATTGTTCGAGGATGACGAGGCCCGCCGCGCCATCCTTGATCTGCGCCAGCGCGTCGAGGCCATGCGCCAGCAAACCGACCAGCGACTGACCGACGAAAACGGCCAATTGCGTCGCAGCCTGCTCGACCTGCAGAACCAGATCGAGCAGATGCGTGGCGACCTTGCGCGCATGACTGGCCAGAACGAGCAGCTCACGCGCACCGTGAGCGAAATGCAGTCGCGCCAGACCACTCTCGACGACAAGCTCAAGCAGAGCGAGCCCTCGAAGGTGTCGGTGGACGGCCGCGAGTTCAACGCCGACCCGAAGGAAAAAGCCGATTTCGACGCCGCCCTCGGAGTGTTCCGCTCGGGCCAGTTCGCGCAGGCGCAGACCGCGTTCGCCGAATTCGTCAAGCGCTATCCGCAGAGCGGCTACAACGCGTCGGCCCTGTTCTGGCTCGGCAATGCCCAGTACGCCACGCGCAACTACAACGAGGCGATCGCGAATTTCCGCTCGATGCTGTCGCTCGCGCCCGACCATGCCAAGGCCCCCGAGGCCGTGCTGTCGATCGCGAACTGCCAGATCGAACTGAAGGACACGCGCGCCGCGCGCCGCACGCTGGAAGACCTGACCAAGGCCTACCCGCAGTCCGAAGCCGCGCAGGCCGGCCGCGAACGCCTTTCGCGTTTGCGCTGATGCAGGCGGAGCTTTCCGCTTGAGCGCGATCATCACTGCCGGAATCACCACGCCTCTCGCCGCCGCGGACGTCGCCATCGACACCGCGGCGCCTGACTATGCGCGTCGCTTCGGCGGCTTGGAGCGCCTGTACGGCGTGGCGGGTGCCGCGCGCATCCGCAATGCGCACGTGCTGGTCGTCGGCATTGGCGGCGTGGGCTCGTGGGCGGTCGAGGCATTGGCGCGCAGCGGGGTGGGGCGGCTGACGCTGGTCGACCTCGACCACGTGTCCGAGTCGAACATCAACCGGCAGATCCACGCCCTCGATGCCACCGTGGGCCAGGCGAAGGTCGAGGCCATGCGCGACCGCATCGCCCAGATCAACCCCGAGTGCAAGGTGCTCGCGGTAGACGAGTTCGTCGAGCCTGGCAACTGGACGACGGTGCTCGAAACCGCTCAGACTGCGAACGGACCGGTGACCGCCGTCGTCGATGCCTGCGACCAGGTAAAGGCCAAGCTGACGATGGCCGCGTGGGCGCGTGCCTCGCGCGCCGCCTTCGTCACCGTCGGCGCGGCGGGCGGCAAGCGGCAGGCACACAAGGTCGACATCGACGACCTCTCGCTCGTCACGCACGACCCGCTGCTGGCCCAGTTGCGCCAGCGCCTGCGCAAGGAGCATGGCGCCCCGCGCGAGGGCCGCAAGATCGGCGTGACCTGCGTCTTCAGCCGCGAAAGCGTGGCGCCGCCCGATGCTTCGTGCGCGATCGAAGGCGACGGTTCGCTCAACTGCCACGGCTACGGATCGGTCGTCAGCGTGACCGCGACTTTCGGTCAATGCGCGGCAGGTTGGGTTCTCGACAAAATAGCGTCAAACCTCGCGCTATAATCTTAGGCTTTGCTGGATTCAACACCGGCAAGAAGCGAAAAATGGTTCCGGGACGTTAGCTCAGTTGGTAGAGCAGCGGACTTTTAATCCGTTGGTCACTGGTTCGAATCCAGTACGTCCTACCAAGCCCTTTCTGAAAAACCTCACCCGCCGCAAGCGAGTGAGGTTTTTTTTCGACCATTACCCTCAGCTGCTTCAAGTTCATGGCGGCTATCCGACTCAGTGCGTTCATCGCCTCGCGATCAGTGACTTCGTGATCGGGAAAAATTCGTGCCGGTCTTGGGTATCCTCAGGACCATGACAATCCTTCCCGAAGTCGCGGCTCAACGCGCTCATGCCTGCGTGCATCGGATGCCTCGAGGTCCAGTGATGCCGAGGTTCCACCGTATGTTTGGACTCCTCCTGGCACTTGCCATGGTTTCCGGGGCTGCCCAGGCCAACACCAACGGGAACGAACTGCTGGCGTGGCTCGGTGGTGCAAACCAAGAAAGGGCAGATGCGCTGCGCTATATCGACGGAGTCGTCGACGGGATCGCCGTCGGCTCGCAGACCGCTGGCAAGGAAACAGTCTGTCTGCCGGCAGGGGTCAACCTCGGGCAGATTGCCGATCTCGTTGCCCAAGACATTCGAAGGACTCCGGCTACCCGGCATCTTGACGCTTATGTGCTCATCTATGCCTCGCTCGTCAATACGTGGCCGTGCAAGCCATCGAACTGACATACCGCACCGCACGCTGATTTCTGGAGCAATGCCTCCAGGGCTTCAGCACCCCATCCATACGAAAAAGCTACCGCAATGCATTCCTGAAAATGTATTTGTGGATATGGATGGCGGCTCCTAGCATCGGCCGGATACCCGGCGCCTCCATGGCGCCGCATCCCCGAAGGAGACAAAAACCATGTCATCGCTCCCATTGAGCTGGGCGAGGAGCCCGTCCGGCATCTCTTCGCGCGCCAGCCGCTATTCGATCTTCGTCTGCTTTCTTGTCGCGCTGATCGACGGCTACGACACGCTGATGCTGTCCTTCGTGGCGCCGCTCATCTCGAAGGAGTGGGGCATGCCGCCTGGCGCTTTCGGCAAGGTCTTTGCCGTGAGTTTCGCGGGCGCGGTGGTCGGCGCCATCGCGGTGGGCGCGGCGGCTGATCGCTTCGGCCGCCGCAGGCTGCTGCTGGGTTCGATCCTCATGGCTGGCGGTTTCATCCTGCTGAGCGCGGGATCGAACACGCCCGAACAGCTCATGGCGTGGCGATTCCTCTCGGGCATCGGGTTGGGCGGCGCCATCCCGACCATCTCGGCGCTCGCGGCAGAGCATGCTTCACCCGACCGGCGCAGCGCCACCGTCTCGCGCATGTTCCTGGGCTTTCCCATCGGCGCGGTGGCCGGTGGGGCCATCACGGCCGCGCTGATGCAGCAGGTGGGCTGGCGCGGCATCTTCATCGGCGGCGGTGCGTTGGCGCTGGCATTGCTGCCGCTGGTCTTTTCCATGTCCGAGCCGGGCCGTGACATCGCGCATGCGACCGACGCTCAGCCAGCGCATGCCAAGCATCCGCTGGCCGAGTTGATCGCCGACGGGCGCGGCGCAGGAACCGCGCTGATCGCCATTGCCGCATTCATGATCCTGCTGGTCAGCTACTTCCTGCTGAGCTGGACCCCGAGCGTGCTTGCAATGAACGGCATGAGCCCGCAACACTCGGCGCTGGCTGGCGTGATGCTCAATGTGGGCGGCGTGGCCGGCGCTTTCGCCATGTCTTTTGTCGTAGCGCGGCGTAGTCCCTTCGGTCCGGTCTCGATCTGCCTTGCGCTCGGAGCGCTGCTGGTGCCGCTCTTCGGCTTTCATGTGGTGGGCAGCGAGATCGCGGCGTTCTGCCTCGTGTTTGCGATCGGGCTGCTGGTCATCGGCGGGCAGATGAACATCCCGGCGCTGTGCGTGGACTATTACCCGGCCAGCGTGCGCGCGACCGGCGTGGGCCTGTCGATGGCTGTCGGCCGTATCGGTTCGATCGTCGGGCCGCTGGTCGGCGGGCTGCTGGTGAGCGCGCAGTTGCCGTGGAGCCGTCTGTTCATGCTGGCCGCCGCGCCGGCCTTGCTCGCGGCGGCGGCGCTGGGCTGGATCGCGCACGGCCGCAAGCGCAACGGGCCGAACCGCCCGGCGTAGCCTCAGCGCTTGCGGCTCGCGCGCAGCAGCCGCAGCAGGCTGTCGAGGTGCGGATTCGAATCCGCATCGCGATAGCCGAGATAGAGGCTCGACACCGCATCCTTGTCGAGGATCGGGCTGTACAGCACGCCCTCGAGCTGGATGCACTGCGTGTCGTTCGGCACGATGGCCACGCCGAAGCCCGCCGCCACGAGGCCCACCATGGTCGAGGCTTCGCGCGTCTCGTGCATCACCGCGGGGCGGAAGCCGGCCTTGGCGCACAGTTCCTGCACCTTCCAGTAAAGCCCGATGCCGGCGTCGCGCGGGTAGACGATCAGCGGCACGTCCTGCAGCTCGCGAATGTGGATGCCCTTGCCGCGCGTCAGCACATGCTGCTGCGGCATGGCCGCGACCAGCGGCGCGGAGTACCACTCCTCGATGGTCACGCCCACGGGAATGCCCACGTTGGGCTTGCGCAGCACGCCCAGGTCGAGTTCGCGGGCGTTGATGGCGTCGAGCTGGTGCATCGACGCCATCTCCTGCAACCGCAGCTCCACCGCCGGAAAGCTCGCACGGTAGTTGCGGATGGCCGCCGGCAGCGCGGCCGTCAGCACCGACGACGCGGTGAACCCCACGCTGAGCTTGCCGACCTCGCCGGCGGCTGCGCTCTGCACCTCGTCTTTCGCGCTCTGCACAGAGGTCAGGATGGCGCGTGCGCGGTCCAGGAAGTGGCGGCCCGCCTGCGTCAGGTACACGCGTCGCTTGTCGCGCTCGAAGAGCTGTACGCCCAGCTCTTCCTCGAGCGTGCGGATCTGCGTGCTCAGCGGCGGTTGCGCCATGTAGAGGCGTTCTGCCGCCCGCGTGAAGTTGAGCTCTTCGGCCACGGCGACGAAATAACGGAGGTGACGAAGTTCCACGATATCTCCTGTGTATCGATTGCCATCCGAATTCGGTATTTCTCGATATGAAGCTCATTCTCTAGCATCCCTTCGCATCAGCACAACAACGCAAATACGAAGGACATCGCAATGGCGCAAGACACGGTTTCGGCTTCGGCCGATGCATCGACCAACCTCGTCATCAGCCGTCTGCGGCAGCGCCTGCCGGTCGCCGCGCTGGGCGTGCGCTGCTCGCGCACGCCGGAGGTCGCGCGCCTGGCCAAGGCCAGCGGCCACCATTCGATCTGGGTGGACCTGGAGCACAGCGCCATCGCCATCGATGCGGCCACGCAGATCTGCGCCGCCGCGCTCGACCTCGGGCTCATGCCTTTCGTGCGCGTGCCCGAGCGCGAGTACGGTGTCATCGGCCGGCTGCTCGACGGCGGCGCGGGCGGCATCATCGCGCCGCGCATCGAGACGGTGGCGCAGGCTGAAGACCTCGTGGCAGCCTGCCGCTTTCCGCCGCTGGGCCACCGCTCGGCCATCGGCACGCTGCCGCACGTGGGCTATCGCCGGATGGGGGCAGGGGACTTCAACGCGGCGATGAACCGCGCCACCGCCGTGAAGGTGCTGATCGAGAGCCCGCTCGGCATCGAGAACATCGCAGCCATCGCCGCGGTGCCGGGCATCGACATCGTGGGCATCGGCACCAACGACCTGAGCGCGGAGCTTGGCGTGGCCGGCGACTTTCGCCATCCGCGCGTGCGTGCCGCGCACGAGGCTGCGCTCGCGGCCTGCCTGCGCGTGGGCAAGCCGCTCGCCATCGGTGGCATCGCGGATGCGGCCTATTCGGCCGAGCTGGTGCATCGCGGCGCGGCGCCTTTCCTCATGACCGGCATCGACACCGACCTGCTGCTGGCCGCAATGCATGAGCGCGTCGCGAAGACGCTGAGTTCCGTCGGCATCGAGAACGGCGATACGCCCGTGCGCTGAAGCGCAACTGCCCGCAGTTTTTTCTTTCATTTTTTCTTCGACACCATGAGCTCACAGATCCTCACTTCCAAGCCCATGCGCGCAGCCGACACGCTGGCGCGTCCCACGTTCGCCGTGCCCGCGGGCGGCTGCGATGCCCATGTGCACGTTTTCGAGAGCGAAGACCGCTACCCCCATGTGGACCAGCCGCACTACACCTTGCCCGACGGCCCGCTCGTCAAGCTCGACGCCATGTGCGGCTCGCTGGGGCTGGACCGCTACGTGATCGTGCAGCCCAGCTTCTATGGCACCGACAACCGCTGCATGCTCGACGCGCTCGACCTCGCCGGTGAGCGCGCACGGGGCGTGGCCATGGTGGACGACAGCATTACCGAAGCCGCGCTGCACGACATGCACCGCCGCGGCGTGCGCGCGCTGCGGCTCGACCTGTTCCTGCGCTCGGGCCTGCCGACGGCGGAGCTGGTGCAGTACATCCAGCGCAGCGTGCGAATAACGAAGGCGCTGGGCTGGCACCTGCAGTTCTATACGCCGGGCTGGGTCGTGCGCGACCTGATTCCCTACCTGGGAGACATCGAGGCCGACTTCGTCATCGACCACATGGGCTACATGCTCGAGAGCGACGGCCTCACGCGGCAGGACTTCGACCGCCTGCTGCGGGTGCTGGCCGAGGGCAACGGCTGGATGAAGCTCTCCGGCCCCTACCGCGTGGCGAAGGACGGCAACTACGAAAAGCTGCGCCCGCTGGCGCACGCCATCGTCGAGGCGCTGCCGCGGCGCACCATCTGGGGCAGCGACTGGCCGCATATTCCCGAAGGCGGGCGAGACACCGGCGAGCTGCTGAACCTGCTCGCGCAATGGGTGCCCGATGCGCAGACGCGCCAGCGCATCCTCGTAGACAACCCGGCGCGGCTGTTCGGCTTCGCGCCGCTTTCGCAGTAAGGTGCACATGCCGAACCAAGGAGCGATCCTCATGCAGAACATCCAGGACCTCGACACCTCCGGGGCGCGCGCCGCGGAGACCTTCGTTCACGGCGGCACGCGCTACCTCGTGGTGCCGCAGCTCGCGGTCGACGTGCCCGGCCAGCCCGCGATGATCACCGTGGGCGACAGCAATGTCGACGCGCTGGTCTATCGCTGGCAGGACGAGGCCTTCGTGCCGCATGCGCGGCTGCCGGTGCCGGGAGGTGAAGACGCCGAGTTCTTCGAGATCGGTGCTCGCGCCTTCCTGGCCACCGCGAGCCTCAAGTCGGGCACGGGGCCCTATGAGCTCAACGTCGAGTCCGTCATCTTCGAACTGAAGGACGGCGTGTTCACCGAGTTCCAGCGCGTGCCCACCTTCGCGGCCAAGCAGTGGACGCACTTCGCCATCGGCGGGCGGCACTTTCTTGCGCTGGCGCAAGGCGTGGCGATGGAAGGCACTGTGCCGAGGCACCCGTCGAAGTCGGCGATCTTCGAATGGAACGGCGAGCGTTTCGCGGAGTTCCAGGTCATCGATTCCGTCTGGGGCTACAACTTCGCCTTCTTCGAGATCGGCGGGCAATCCTTCCTGGCCTATGCCGACCATGTGGCGCCGTCGCGCGTCATGCGCTGGAACGGCACGCGCTTCGAAGACTTTCAATTGCTCGAAGGCAAGACCGGCCGCGCCTTCCAGTTCTTCGAGCACGGCGCCCAGGCCTGGCTGGCCTTCGCCTGCCTGCACGACGACACCGTGCTGCTGCGCTGGGACGGCGTTGCCTTCGTGCGGCACCAGACGCTCTGCGGCCCCGGCGGGCGCGAGTTCGTCTGGCGAGAGGATGCGCAGGGCGGCGAGCTGGTGCAGATCAACTTCCTGCTCGGCAGTCGCGAGGCGCCGGTCACCTCGCTGACTTCGGTCGGCTACCGCTTTGCCGATGGCCAGCTGATGGTGCGGCGCGAGTTTCCGACCCTGGGCGGCACCGACGCCTGTGCCTTCGAGGACAAGGGCCATGCCTATCTGGTGGTGGCCAACAGCCTCGGCGCCGACATCCGCTTTCGCACGCCGAGCAAGGTCTACAGGTTGGAGACAGAAGAAGGAGCCGCACCATGACGAACCCGAATTTCCAGAGCCCCGAGTTCCTTCGGCTCTTCGAGACCTACACCGCCAGTGCCGACAGCATCGGCGCGAAGATGACGCATGCGACCGCCCAGGCCGCGCCCGACGCGGCGCTGGTCGTTGCTACGGCGGCCGACTTCATTCTTTTTCCCGGCCGTGGCAAGCCGCCGGAGGTCGAGGGCTACCGGCTCACCACGCGCGGCTTCAAGGAGCTGGCGGCGGTGTCGCACTTCGGCCCCGCGCTGGCGTCGCTGCTGCGGCTGCGGGAGATCGACCCCGAAGGCGGCCTGTGGCGCAGCGAAGCCGAGCGTTTGCTGGCCGCCACCGTGACCGCGCGCCAGGCCAACAGCCTTTCGCTCTGGCGCGACGACATCGCGGTGCCTGCCTACCGGGGGCGCGAGGCGCGCATCGCGGACATGGTGCAGTACGCCTGCGAACTCACCGAGCGCTACATCCTGCGCGCGCTCGCGCAGCCCGAGACCTTCACGGCCGCCGACCTGCGCACGCATTACCTCGAAGCCACCGGCGACGCCGTGGGCGCGACCGTGCCGATGAACAAGGTGATGATCGCCACCTTCTTTCTCGTCGGGCTGGATACCGGGCACCGAGTGATCGGCTGGTTCGAGCGGCACCGCATCGACTGGGCGAATGCGATGGTGCTGATCGTCGGCAGGCAAGGGCGGCCCACCGCAGGCGTTACCTGGAGCACCAACGCGGTGTGCTCGATGATCCTGGCCGCGTCTCGCCACGCGCTGCCGCTGGAGCGCGTGTACATCGCGCCGCATGCGCCGGCACCGACCTTCACCTATCCGGTCGACCTGGACGCCGTGGCGGCGCACGAGGCGCCGATGCGCAAGCTGTGGTGGGCCACGCGCGCCATGAGCGACCTGGGGCCGCTCATGTACGAGGGCTATCCGCGCTTTGCCCCGGGCCGTGGCGGCCGGCCTGTGCTGCAGCCCGACACCACCGAAGTGAGCGAGATGCCCGCGATCGGCGGCCCCGACGACTGGCATGCACTGAACACCCGCATGCGCGTGATCCTCGAAGACCCTCGGCAACTGCTCGCGGGCTGCGTGACGGACTATGCCGCTGACCAGTTGCAGGCGGCGGGCAACGATCCGCGCGTGGTGGTCGTGCCGGGGCTCGACGGCACCGACTACCCCCGCTGCTTTTCCTGAACTCCTGAGCAAAAGAATGCCGGGCACCTTGCGGCGCCCGGCATTCGTTATTTGGCACACGTCAGAAGTTGTGCGAGATCCCGATCTGGAAGCCGCGCGAGCTGGCCCCAGCCTGCGGATCTTTCAGCGCATCCGTTACCACGTAGGCGGCGTTGCCCTTGTTGCGGATCTTCGACCAGGTTCCATAGATCGCGCTGCGCTTGCTCAGCCAATGCACATAGCCGACGGCCAGTTGCGTTGCGTCGTCCGCATCCACGCCGGGGCCCGAGCGGTTCGAACGCGCAACAGAGGCCTTGATGACACCCGCGCCCACCGGCACGCTGAGGCCCAGCATGATGTTCGTCTGCTTGTCGTTCGGCGCTTTCTGCTGGAGGTAGTTGGCATACAGCTTGGCAAGGCCGAAGTCATAACTGCCGCCGAGGCTCGCGTTGCGGTAGTGCAGGCCTTCGACCGGTGTCTGCCCGTAGCTGGCCGCGATGTCCAGAGCGCCCGACGCATAGCCCAGCCGCAGGCCCGAATACTTCGTGCCGGCCTGGCCCTCGGGCATCGCCACGGTGAACTGGCCGTAGACGCCACCCAGGTTGCGCGGCAGGAAGTAACTGACCGAATTGTTGGCGCGCACCAGCGTCTTGGCACCGCCGAGCCCGAAAGGCCAGCCTTCGACGATGTTGCTGGAACCGCCCACGCCGACGGTGCCGAAGGGCGAGAACTGCGAGATGTTCCAGAAGCTGGGCGTGTAGTCGCGGCCCAGGCGGAGTTCGCCGAATGCGTTGTGCGACAGGCTGAGGGTGGAGCGCCGCTGCCAGGCCACGCCCTGCATTTCGCCGGTGTCGGGCAGCGATGCCGATTCGAGCCAGAAGCCCGCGGCCAGGCCGCCGCCGAGGTCTTCGGTGCCACGGAACCCCAGCCGGCTCGGGAAGATGTTGCCGCCCTGGTCCATGGCGGTGACGGAGGTCATGCCGGACTTCGCGGACGTGACGTTGAGGTCGACCGTGCCGAAGATCGAAATGGTCGATTGCGCGAGCGCATGGCCGTGAAGGCCGAGGCAGCCGGCGGCAATGAGAAGGGTGGGGCGGATCATGGTGCTTGTCTCCTGGTTGTAGAAAAACTGGCGTGCAGCGGTCCGCGGCCCTGCCTGTTGCAAGGGCCGTCGGCGCGTGGTGGTCATGGGTGTGCGCGGCCGGACACGCGGCCTCTTTCGGAAGCCGCGTGAAGGTGGGTGGCGTGCGGTGAAGGCGGGCGAAGGCCCGCCGTCAGTCGATGCGGATGCCCTTGGCCTTGATGAGCCGGCCCATGGTCTGGGCCTCGCGATCGATGATGGCGCGGGTGTCGGCCGAGTTCGTGGCCATGGGCTCCAGCCCGGCATCGGCGATCTGCCGCGCCATTTCGGGCGAGCGCGTCACGGTGGTGATCGCCTGGTTCAGCCGTTCGACGATGTCGGCCGGCGTGCGGGCCGGAACCCAGAAGCCAAGCCATGTCGACACTTCGAGCCCCGGGTAGCGCTCGGCCAAGGTCGGCACATCGGGCAGCGCGGCGCTGCGTTGGGCGCCGGTGTACGCCAGCGCCTTCACGCGGCCGGCCTTGATGTTCGGCAGCGCCGAGATCGGCGGCTCGAAGCCCAGCATCACCTGTCCGCCGATCACGTCGGGCATGGCGCCCAGCTTGTAGGGCACGTGCAGCATCTCGATGGAAGCGGCCTCCTGCAGCAGCTCGAAGCCCAGGTGCGAGGTGCTGCCGGAGCCGTATGACGCGAAGCTGATGTGCCCCGGCTGCTTCTTGGCCAGCGCCACCAGCTCGTCGGCGTTGCGCGCGGGTACCGCGTTGTTCGCCACGATGAAGGAGCCGCCCTTGAGCGCCTGCGTCACCGGCACCAGGTCTTCCTTCGGGTTGTAGGGCAGCTTCGAGAGCAGGAACGGCGTCATCGTGAACGGGTTGCTGGTCGAGAACAGCACCGTGTAGCCGTCGGGCGTGGCCTTGGCGACCGCGTCGGTGCCGATGGTCGCGAGCGCGCCGGGCCTGTTCTCCACGATCACCGCCACCTTCAGCAGCCGCGAGAGCTGGTCGGCATAGCTGCGCGCGAAGATGTCGGAGCCCACGCCCGGCGGCGTTGGCGTCACGATCTTGATGGTTCGCTGGGGCCAGGCTCCAGCGTTCTGCGCAAAGGCAGTGCCGGTGCCGAATGCCAGGCTTGCGGCGCAGGCCAGCACCAGTGTGTCGATCCTCTTCATCTCTTGTCTCCTGCTAGTTATGCGCCGCATGCTAAGGAGACGCTTTCATATTCGGAAATACCGATTTCAGATGCTTTTCCATACCCGTTCGCTATGAGCCTTCAGGCTCCAGCAGCGTCGCGGCTTGCAGCCGACAATGACCCCATGCCGCCCCGCCACCGCATCGTTCCCCTCATCGTCGCCTCGCCCCTTTTCCTGCAGAACCTGGACACCTCGGTGATGGCCACGGCCTTGCCGACCATCGCCAAGGCGCTGGACGTCAGCGTGCTGCACCTGAACCTCGCGATCACCTCGTACCTGCTGAGCCTGGCGGTGTTTCTTCCGGTGAGCGGCTGGCTGGCCGAGCGCTTCGGGCCCCGGCGGGTGTTCTGCGTGGCGGTGGCCTTCTTCTCGCTGGGCTCCACCTTGTGCGGCGCGGCGCAGACGCTGCCTCAGCTGGTGGCGTTCCGCGTGCTGCAGGGGCTGGGCGGCGCGATGATGCTGCCGGTGGGGCGGCTCATCCTGCTGCGCAGCGTGCCGCCGGCGCAGATGGTGTCGGCCATGGTGTGGTTCACCGTGCCGCCCGCGTTCGGCCGGCTGGCCGGACCGCTGTTCGGCGGCGCCATCGTCACGCTGGCCTCGTGGCGCTGGATCTTCCTCATCAACATTCCCTTCGGCCTGCTCGCGATTGCCGGGGCGCTGCGCTTCATCAACGATCTGCCGGAGGACAGCTCGCCAGCGCCCTTCGACATCGAAGGCTTCGTGCTGCTGGCCGTGGGCCTCACGTCGCTGCTCGGCAGCCTGGAGATGGTGGGCAAGTCGCTGCTGCCGGTACCGGCCATCTGGGCGATGGCGGGTTTCGGTGTGCTGGTGTCGCTGGTGTATCACCTGCGAAGCCGCAACAAGGCGGCACCGCTGATCGACCTGGGCATCCTGCGCTTTTCAACCTATCGCGCATCGATCATCGGCGGCACGCCGCTGCGCATCGCCATCGGTGCTTCGCCTTTCCTGCTGCCGCTGATGCTTCAACTGGGTTTCGGGCTGTCGCCGCTGGCCTCGGGCAGCCTGACGATGGCCACCGCGCTGGGCTCGCTGGCCACCCGCACCGTCATGGCCAAGGCGATCCGCACAATCGGCTTCCGCTCGCTGCTGGTCGGCGCCACCTGCCTGACCAGCCTTTTCTACGTGAGCTACGGCCACTTCCGCCCGAGCACTCCGCACGTGCAGATCTTCGTCACACTGCTGTTCGGCGGGCTGGTGAACTCGATGGCCATGGTGTCGCTGCAGACGCTGGGCTTCTCGCAGATTCCCAAGCCGCGCATGAGCCACGCGGCCACGCTGAACAGCATGGCGCAGCAACTCTCGCTGAGCCTGGGCGTGACGCTTGGCGCCACCTTGGTCACGCTGGCCGCATGGTGGAACGGCAGCGGCGCGGACCGGCTGACCGCGGAAGATTTTTCTCCGGCCTTCGGCGTGGTGGGCGCGATGACTCTGCTGTCGCTGCTGTCGTTCACCAAGCTGTCGAAGGAGGAGGGGGCGGGGTTGCGCTGAGCGGCCTCTACGATTTCACGACCGAAATCGAGAACCCGTCCCAGCCCTTTTCGCCGACCGTTTGCAGCGCCGTGCTGTCCAGGCGGCTGTCGGTGGCCAGCATGTCCATGAAGCGGCGGACGCCGACGACGTTCGGGTCTTCGCTGGCCGCGTCGGCGACGGCACCGCCCCGGACCACGTTGTCGCCCACGATCACCGTGCCCGGCCGCGAGAGCTTCAGTGCCCACTCCAGATAGGCCGGGTTGTTCGGCTTGTCGGCGTCGATGAAGACGAGATCGAACGGGCCCTGCAAAGTCGGGAGCACGTCGACAGCGGCGCCGAGGCGAAGGTCAACCTTGTCGGCGATGCCGGCGGCATGGAAGTTGGCCTGCGCGACCTTCGCATGGACGGGGTCGCGCTCGAGGGTGGTGATGCGGCCTTCTTCGGGCAGCGCCCGGGCCATCCAGATGGTGCTGTAGCCGCCCAGCGTGCCGATCTCCAGCACCTTTTTGGCCCCGGTCATCCTGACGAGCAGGGCGAGGAATTTCCCTTGCACGGCCGAGACGTCGTGCGTGGGCATGCCTGCGGTCGAATTGGCAGCCAGCGCCTGGGCCAGGGCTTCGTCGGAGGGGGCCAGCTTGTCGGAGAAGTAGGCGTCGACGGTAGCCCATTTTGGGACGTCGGGGTTGGGGTAATCGGGTGTTCTCATTTTTTCCTGCAGGCGCTTTAAATCAGGCGACTCTTTTGGAGACGCATCTCTCCTCCAGACGCAATGTCTTCGAAGATCAAATCCAGCTTGGGAAAAACGTCCCAACGATCCAAGTGCAGTCGCGTTGCGACTTCGTCGATGACACATAGTTCGAGGGCCTGCTCCCGTTTGCCTTTCCACAGCTTGTCGGCGAGGGCCACCAGCCGCTCCTCGAAGCAGACGCCAGGGGCACTCCATGCCGCATGAGATACGCAGCAGCGGGCAACCTTTGGCTGGACATGGTGGGTGAGAAGAAGCCGTTCTCCGGATGGCTCATGCTGGGAGCCAGGGCCATCCAATTCAGCGGGGTGCTCGATTTTTCCTGCATCGTGCACGGCAACACCCAGTTCGACCAATTTCGCATCGAAGGCTAGGCCCATGCTCGAAAGCGCATGGATCAGTTCGTCAGCAGCTTCTCCAACCAACTGGAGGTGCAGCAGAAGTCGGGTCGATGCGCCGAGCTTCCTCAGAAGGCTGTAGGCATCGTTGCGGTCAGACAGTATCAATGGATCCTCGATCCGTATGGAAGTCGCATGCCCAATGGGTTGCTGCCCACCTGGCAATTCGTTCAGGGCAGTAGTCAATCCGCTCCCGGCTTTTCCAGCTTCACCGAGATCCCATAAAGCGCCAGCAACCCCACCATGTGTCCCACGGAAACCCCGGGCTCGCCCGATTCGATCCGCGCGATGGTCTGCACATGAACCCCCAGCCGCGCCGCCGCGGCGGCCTGGCCTTCGCCGGCGCCGGTGCGCGCCAGCTTGGCTGCGGCGCCCAGCGTCTTGATGGTCTGGAGGGCGTCTTCCCCGATATCGACTGAAATTCGTTTGCCTTGGGCCATGCCCGGATTGTCCGCCACCGAAGCGGCGCGCGGCGCCCGCCGGGCACAATCCGGGGCTACAGCCCCCTCATTGCATGCGAATCCACGAACTGAAACGACGACTCCGGGAAGCCGGCGCGGGCCCCAGCCACGAGCAGCGGATCCTGCGGCTGTGGTCCCATGCGCTGCCGCGCAACAGCGGCAGGCGCCTGCCGGCGAGTTTCTTCCCGTCGTCGCTGATGGAAGCCCTGCCGTCCATCGAGGCCGAACTGGCAGGGCTGGCGCGCATCCACGCGGTCCATCCGGGCGCCGATGGCTCCGAGCGGCTGCTGGTGGCGCTGGCGGACGGCCAGACCGTCGAAAGCGTGCTGCTGCCGCGTGACGGCCTCTGCGTTTCGTCGCAGGTCGGCTGCGCCGTCGGGTGCCAGTTCTGCATGACGGGCCGCGACGGCCTGCTGCGGCAGGTGGGCAGCGCCGAGATCATTGCCCAGGTGGCGCTCGCGCGCATGCGCCGGCCGGTGCGCAAGGTGGTGTTCATGGGCATGGGCGAACCGGCGCACAACCTCGACAACGTGCTGGAAGCCATCGAACTGCTCGGCACCGTGGGCAATGTGGGCCACAAGAACCTGGTGTTCTCCACCGTGGGCGATCCGCGCGTGTTCAATCGGCTGCTGCAGGAGCGCGTCAGGCCCGCGCTGGCGCTCTCGCTGCACACCACCAAGGCCGAACTGCGCCGGAAGTTGCTTCCGCGCGCGCCGAACATGACGCCCGAAGAACTGGTCGCCGAAGGCGAGCGCTATGCGCGAGCCACCGGCTACCCGATCCAGTACCAGTGGACGCTGCTCGAAGGCGTGAACGACGGGCAGGACGAGATCGACGGCATCGTCCGGCTGCTCTCCGGCAAGTACTGCGTGCTGAACATGATTCCCTTCAACGCGGTCGACGGCGTGGCGTTCAGCCGCCCGTCGTGGGAGCGCTGCGAGCAGGTGGCCCGCACGCTGCACGAGCGCGGCATCCTCACCAAGCTGCGCAATTCGGCGGGGCAGGATGTCGATGGCGGCTGCGGCCAGCTGAGGGCGCGCGCCGCCGAAGTGGCCGGCGTGCGGGTGGCGATGCCGCCAAGGGCCGCGAGCCGCAAATAGTTGCCGGCGCGGCGTTCCTCCACAAAGTCTCCCAGATTGGCCGCGATCATCGCGCTGCCCGTTTGATTCCTCCGACGGGCACCTCCCTCCACAGGCCCTTTGCGAGATGGGGGTCATTCAGCCCGCCTTCGTGCGGGCTGCTTTTTTGGGGCGCTCAGGCGTCGGCCACAGCGTAGGGCGTGAATCGGCTTTCGTTTTCGTTCACGTCCAGCGGCCGCCCGATGAATGGAAACGCCCGCTGAGGGCAGGCCACGCGCTCGCACACCTTGCAGCCCATGCCGATGGGGGTGGGCACCTCCTGGTCGGTCAGGTCCAGGCCCTTGGAATAGATCAGCCGCGGCGCATGGCGGATGTCGCAGCCCAGGCCGATGGCGAAAGTCTTGCTGGGCGAGGCGAAGCCGCGCTGCCCGTGCGACACGGTGCGCGCCACCCACAGGTAGGTGCGCCCGTCGGGCATGCGCGCGAGCTGCCGCAGCACGCGCCCGGGCTGGGCGAAGGCCTCGTACACGTTCCACAGCGGGCAGGTGCCGCCGGTCTTCGAAAAGTGGAAGTGCGTGGCCGACTGCCGCTTGGAGATGTTGCCGGCGCGGTCCACGCGAATGAAGAAGAAGGGCACGCCCGGCGCGCCGGGCCGCTGCATGGCGCTCAGGCGGTGGCAGACCGTCTCGAAGCCGACGCCGAAGCGGCGCGCCAGCAGGTCGATGTCGTAGCGCAGGGTTTCCGCAGCCTTCAGGAAGAGGCCGTAGGGCAGCACCACGGCGCTTGCGAAGTAGTTCGCCAGTCCGATGCGGGCCAGCGCATGCGTCGGCGCGTCGTTGAAGTTGGCGCTTTCGAGCAGCGATTCGATCAGCCTGGTCTGCTCCAGCAGCGCCAACTGGGTCGCGAGCTGGAACGATTGCTGGCCGGGCTCCAGGCTGCCCGACAGGCGCAGCACGCGGCTGGCGGGGTCGTAGCGGCGCTGGCTGTCGATGGCGTCGTCGTCCGTGGGCACCACGCGCACGCCGTGCTGCTCCATGAGCCGCGACTGCAGCCACTCCGACAGCGGACCGCCGTGGCTGCGCGCTTCGGCCGCAAGCTCCTCGGCCTGCTGGTCGAGTTCCTCGAAGTGGTTCTGGTGGGCGAAGAAGAAATCGCGCACCGCCTCGAAGGGCATGGGGCGCGCATTCGTCAGCTCGCCGCGGCCGTCGCCGAGTTCGGTGGCCATGATCTCCAGGCGCTCCATGGCTTCCTGGTGGCGTCGGTGCAGCGCGAGCAGGGCGCGCGCCACCGCGGGCATCTGCGAGGCCACTTCGCGCAGCTCGGGCAGGGCGACGCTTTCTCCGCCGGGGTTGTCGGCCAGCGCGTCGCGCATGCTCGAGACGAGGCGGGCTTCCTCGTCTTCCGAGAACTGCTGCACGTCGACGCCGAGCGTGCGGCTGATCTTGAGCAGCACGGCCACGGTCAGTGGCCGCTGGTTCTGTTCGAGCTGATTGAGGTAGCTGGGCGACAAGCCCAGCGCCTGGGCGAGCGCCACCTGTGTCATGCCGCGTTCGGCGCGCAGCTTGCGCAGGCGCACGCCCATGAATGTCTTGCTCATCGTGTGGCTCCTTCTGATTGCGCGCCATCTTGCGAAACCTGCGTATTCGCAAGATTTGCAAAACAGTGATTTCTCATTCGCAATGATTGGCTAATTCAGGCCTTCATTATGGGCATGCATTTGCGTAAATTGCGAACCATGACAAACCAGAGCACGGCACTCGAACTCACGGAAATCGTGTTTCCGGAGCACGCCAACCACTACGGCACGCTGTTCGGCGGCAACGCGCTCATGCTGATGTCCAAGGCCGCTTTCCTGGCGGCGCGGTCATTCGCGCAGGCCGACGTGGTCATGGCCGGCTGCGGCGACGCGCAGTTCCTCGCGCCCGTGCCGGTGGGCAGCGTGCTGCGGCTGCGCGCATGGGTCAGCCGCCAGGGCCGCAGCTCGCTCACGGTCAGCGTCACCGGCACCTTCGAGCAACTGGGGCAGCCGCCGCGCGAGGCGCTGCGCTCCTTCTTCGAGATGGTCGCCGTCGACAAGGGCGGACGGCCCAGGCGCATCCCCAAGGCATATCCGGCACACCCGCATCCAGAAAAGGAAGAAGCATGAACGACACCGCAACCCCCACCGCCCCCGGCTTCAAGGCCAAGAAATCCGTGGCGCTTTCCGGCGTGACCGCCGGCAACACCGCGCTGTGCACGGTCGGGCGCACCGGCAACGACCTGCACTACCGCGGCTACGACATCCTCGACATCGCGCAGGTCTGCGAGTTCGAGGAAATCGCGCACCTGCTGGTGCACGGCAAGCTGCCCACGGCGGCGGAGCTGCGCGCCTACAAGGCCAAGCTCAAGTCGATGCGCGGCCTGCCCGCGAGCTTGAAGGAGGCGCTGGAGCAACTGCCCGCCAGCGCCCACCCGATGGACGTGATGCGCACCGGCGTCTCGTCGCTGGGATGCATGCTCCCGGAGAAGGAAGACCACAACGTGCCCGGCGCGCGCGACATCGCCGACCGGCTGATGGCTTCGCTGGGCTCGATGCTGCTGTATTGGTACCACTGGTCGACGCAGGGCAAGCGCATCGACGTGGAAACCGACGACGACTCGATCGGCGCGCACTTCCTGCACCTGCTGCACGGCCGCAAGCCTTCGGCGAACTGGGAGCGGGCGATGCACACCTCGCTCAACCTCTATGCCGAGCACGAGTTCAACGCCTCCACCTTCACCGCGCGCGTGGTGGCCGGCACCGGCTCCGACATGTACTCGGCCATCACCGGTGCCATCGGCGCGCTGCGCGGGCCCAAGCACGGCGGCGCCAACGAGGTGGCCTTCGAGATCCAGAAGCGCTACGACTCGCCCGACGAGGCCGAGGCCGACATCCGCCGCCGCGTGGAAGCCAAGGAGGTGGTCATCGGCTTCGGCCACCCGGTCTACACCGTGAGCGACCCGCGCAACGTGGTCATCAAGGGCGTGGCGAAGTCGCTCTCGGAAGAGGCCGGCTCGACCAAGATGTTCGACATTGCCGAGCGCCTGGAGAGCGTGATGTGGGAGGTCAAGAAGATGTTCCCCAACCTCGACTGGTTCAGCGCCGTGAGCTACCACATGATGGGCGTGCCCACCGCCATGTTCACGCCGCTGTTCGTCATTGCCCGCACCTCGGGCTGGGCGGCGCATATCGTCGAGCAGCGCATCGACAACAAGATCATCCGCCCGAGCGCCAACTACACCGGGCCGGAAGACCTGAAGTTCGCGCCGATCCAGGATCGGAAGTAAAAAGAGAGTCTTGACGGGCGGCGCCGGGGGCGTGGCCCGTCATCCGGTCCCCACGCCGCCGCCAAGATCAATGAATACCCAATTCCGCAAGAACCTTCCCGGCACTTCGCTGGACTATTTCGACGCGCGCGAAGCCGTCGAGGCCATTCGCCCGGGCGCCTGGGCCACGCTGCCCTACACCTCGCGCGTGCATGCCGAGAACCTCGTGCGCCGGTGCGACCCGGCCATCCTCCAGCAGAGCCTGACGCAGATCGTCGAGGGCAAGCGCGAGCATGACTTTCCGTGGTTCCCGGCGCGCGTGGTGTGCCACGACATCCTCGGGCAGACCGCGCTGGTCGACCTGGCCGGGCTGCGCGACGCCATCGCGCAGCAGGGGGGCGATCCGGCCCAGGTGAACCCGGTGGTGCCGGTGCAGCTCATCGTCGACCATTCGCTGGCGGTGGAGTGCGGCGGCTTCGACCCCGATGCCTTCGAGAAGAACCGCGCCATCGAGGACCGGCGCAACGAGGACCGCTTCCACTTCATCGACTGGACGAAGCGGGCCTTCAAGAACATGGAGGTGATCCCGCCGGGAAACGGGATCATGCATCAGATCAACCTGGAGCGGATGTCGCCCGTGGTGCACGCGCAGGACGGCGTGGCCTTCCCCGACACGCTGGTCGGCACCGACAGCCACACGCCGCATGTCGACGCACTGGGCGTGATCGCCATCGGCGTGGGCGGCCTGGAGGCCGAGAACGTGATGCTGGGCCGCGCCTCGTGGATGCGCCTGCCCGCCATCGTCGGCGTGAAGCTCTCGGGCCGGCCGCAGCCGGGCATCACGGCCACCGACGTGGTGCTGGCGCTGACGGAGTTCCTGCGCAAGTCGAAGGTGGTGGGGGCGTACCTGGAGTTCCACGGCGAGGGCGCATCCAGCCTCACGCTCGGCGACCGCGCGACCATCTCGAACATGGCGCCCGAATACGGCGCCACGGCGGCCATGTTCGCCATCGACCCGCAGACCATCGACTACCTGCGCCTGACCGGCCGCTCCGACGAGCAGGTGCGGCTGGTCGAAACCTATGCGAAGCACACCGGCCTGTGGGCCGACGCGCTGCAGGACGCGCAGTACGAACGCGTGCTGCAGTTCGATCTTTCCACGGTCATGCGCAACATGGCCGGCCCGTCGAACCCGCATGCGCGCGTGGCCACCACCGAGCTCGCGGCCCGCGGCATCGCCGCGCCGTGGCAGGACGAGCCGGGCCGCATGCCCGATGGCGCGGTGATCATCGCGGCCATCACCAGCTGCACCAACACCAGCAACCCGCGCAACGTGATCGCCGCCGGCCTGCTGGCGCGCAACGCCAACCGCGTCGGCCTCGCGCGCAAGCCCTGGGTCAAGTCGTCGCTGGCGCCCGGCTCCAAGGCCGTGACGCTGTACCTGCAGGAAGCGGGCCTCATGGGCGAGCTGGAGAAGCTGGGCTTCGGCGTGGTGGCCTATGCCTGCACCTCGTGCAACGGCATGTCGGGCGCGCTCGACCCCGTCATCCAGCAGGAGATCGTCGAGCGCGACCTGTATGCCACGGCGGTGCTGTCTGGCAACCGCAACTTCGACGGCCGCATCCATCCGTATGCGAAGCAGGCCTTCCTGGCCTCGCCGCCCCTGGTGGTGGCCTATGCCATCGCGGGCACGGTGCGCTTCGACATCGAGAAAGACGTGCTGACGGTGGTCGATGGCAAGGAGATCCGGCTGAAGGACATCTGGCCGGCCGACGAAGAGATCGACGCCATCGTGAAGTCGAGCGTCAAGCCCGAGCACTTCCGCCAGGTGTACGAGCCGATGTTCGCCATCCAGCCCGACACAGGCGAGAAGGTGACGCCGCTGTACGACTGGCGCGCCGCGTCCACCTACATCCGCCGCCCGCCGTACTGGGAAGGCGCGCTGGCAGGGGAGCGCACGCTCAGGGGCATGCGGCCGCTGGCGGTCTTGCCGGACAACATCACGACCGATCACCTGTCGCCCTCCAACGCGATCATGATGGACAGCGCGGCCGGCGAGTACCTCTACAAGATGGGCCTGCCGGAGGAAGACTTCAATTCCTACGCCACCCATCGCGGCGACCACCTCACCGCGCAGCGCGCCACCTTCGCCAACCCCACGCTGCGCAACGAGATGGTGCGCAACGCCGACGGTTCGGTGAAGGCCGGCTCGCTGGCGCGCGTGGAGCCCGAAGGGCAGGTCATGCGCATGTGGGAGGCCATCGAGACCTACATGCTGCGCAAGCAGCCGCTGATCATCGTGGCCGGCGCCGACTACGGCCAGGGCTCGTCGCGCGACTGGGCCGCCAAGGGCGTGCGACTGGCCGGCGTGGAAGCGATCGCGGCGGAGGGCTTCGAGCGCATCCACCGCACCAACCTGATCGGCATGGGCGTGCTGCCGCTGGAGTTCAAGCCCGGCACCAACCGCCTGACGCTGGGCCTGGACGGCACCGAGAGCTACGACGTGAGCGGCGAGCGCAAGCCGCGCGCCGACCTGACGCTGGTCATTCACCGGCGCAACGGCGAGCGGCTCGACGTGCCCATGACCTGCCGCCTCGACACCGCTGAGGAAGTGTCGATCTATGAAGCCGGCGGCGTGCTGCAGCGCTTCGCGCAGGACTTCCTGGCCTCGGCCAAGGCTTCCTCCGTGGCTGCCCCCGCGGCCTCTTGAACCGACAATCGCACCATCATGGTTTCCGCACCACAGATCAAGATTCCCGCCACCTACATGCGCGGCGGCACCAGCAAGGGCGTGTTCTTCCGCCTGCAGGACCTGCCCGAGGCCGCCCGGGTGCCCGGCAAGGCGCGCGACGCGCTGCTGCTGCGCGTCATCGGCAGCCCCGACCCCTACGGCAAGCAGATCGACGGCATGGGCGCCGCCACCTCGAGCACGAGCAAGACCGTGATCCTCTCGAAGAGCGAGCGGCCCGGCCACGACGTGGACTACCTGTTCGGCCAGGTGTCGATCGACCAGCCTTTCGTCGACTGGAGCGGCAACTGCGGCAACCTCTCGGCGGCCGTCGGCCCCTTCGCCATCAGCAACGGCCTGGTCGACGCCGGCAGGGTGCCGCGCGACGGCGTGGCGGTGGTGCGCATCTGGCAGGCCAACATCGGCAAGACCATCGTCGCGCACGTGCCCATGACGGGCGGCGCGGTGCAGGAAACCGGCGACTTCGAACTCGACGGCGTGACCTTTGCGGCGGCCGAAGTGCAGCTCGAGTTCATGGACCCGGCGGCGGAAGAAGAGGGCGCCGGCGGCGCGATGTTCCCTACCGGCCAGCTGGTCGACGAGCTGGAGGTTCCGGGCGTCGGCACGCTGCGGGCCACGATGATCAACGCCGGCATCCCGACCATCTTCGTCAATGCGGAAGCCATCGGCTACACCGGCACCGAGCTGCAGGACGCGATCAACGGCGACCCCGCCGCGCTCGCCAGGTTCGAGGCCATCCGCGCCCACGGCGCGGTGCGCATGGGCCTCATCAAGCACATCGGCGAGGCCGCCGGGCGGCAGCACACGCCCAAGGTCGCGTTCGTCGCGAAGCCCGCCGGCTACACCGCCTCCAGCGGCAAGCAGGTGGCCGCGGGCGATGTCGACCTGCTGGTGCGCGCGCTGTCCATGGGCAAGCTGCACCACGCGATGATGGGCACGGCCGCCGTGGCCATCGGCACCGCTGCCGCCATTCCGGGCACCTTGGTGAACCTCGCGGCCGGCGGCGGCGAGCGCGAGGCCGTGCGCTTCGGACATCCTTCGGGCACCTTGCGCGTGGGCGCGCAGGCGAGCAAGGTGGACGGCGAATGGCAAGTGACCAGGGCCGTCATGAGCCGCAGCGCCCGTGTGCTGATGGAAGGCTGGGTGCGCATACCCGGCGATGCCTTCTGAGCTTTTACTTTCACCGACTCAAATACACAGGAAAAACCGATGTCGACTCGCAAGACCCTCCGATCCCTGGCCGAGGCGCGCCGCGGCGTGCTGGTGCCGGGTGCCTTCAACGCGCTGTCGGCGCGCGTGATCGAGGACCTGGGCTTCGAAGCCATCTACGTCACCGGCGCGGGCGTCACCAACATGTGGTTCGGCCTGCCGGACCAGGGCTTCATGGGGCTGCATGAAATCGCCGACCACACCGCGCGCATCCGCGACGCCGTGGGCCTGCCGCTGATCGTCGATGCCGACACCGGCTTCGGCAACGCGCTCAACGTGCGCCACACGGTGCGCGTGCTCGAGCGCGCGGGCGCCGACTGCATCCAGTTCGAGGACCAGGTCGCGCCCAAGCGCTGCGGCCATTTCTCGGGCAAGGACGTCATCTCCACCGAAGAGGCTGTGAACAAGATCAAGGCCGCCGTCGATGCGCGCACCGACCCCGACCTGCTCGTCATGGCCCGCACCGACGCGGCCGCCACGCTGGGCTTCGAGGCCGCCATCGAGCGGGCGCAGAAGTTCAGCGAGGCCGGTGCAGACATCCTGTTCGTGGAAGCCGTGACCACGGCCGACGAAATCCGCGCGCTGCCGCAGCGCCTGAAGAAGCCGCAGCTGATGAACATGGTGATCGGCGGCAAGACGCCGATCTTCGGCGCCGAGGAACTGGCCGGCCTGGGCTACGGCATCGTGCTGTACGCGAATGCGGCGCTGCAGGGCGCGGTCGCGGGCATGCAGAAGGCCCTGACGGTGCTGCGCGATACCAGGCGCGTGGACGAAGACCCGGCGCTGGTCGTACCCTTCGCCGAGCGCCAGCGGCTGGTGGGCAAGCCCGAGCTCGACGCGCTCGAAAAGCGCTACGCGAGCTGAGGAAACGGCTACAGTCGCCCGTTCCTCATCTCAGGCCGTCTCGCGCGGCCACGGCCCCTTCCGATGCGCTCCTTCATTTCTCCTTCCGTCCTCGTCCTGGCCGCGGCATTGGCTGCCGGGTGCGTCACCCGCACGGCGCCTCGCTACACCCCGCTCGGCAACGGCGTCTTCAAGTCGCCGACCGCGCAGGATGCCGAGAACTACTGCCGCAACTTCGGCGCGCCGATGCGCTTCCTGGCCAATCAAGGCGGGGAAACCCCGGCGAAGGGTGTCACGACCGGAGAGGTCGTCTACCGCTGCGATTGAGCAATTGAAAAAGCCCGCGGTCTTCTCGACCGCGGGCTTTTTCATGCCGGATGAATGGGTGAGCGCAACGCTCAGGCTTCCGGTGCCACGCTGCCCGGCAGTGCCGGCGTACCCGTGGCAGTGCCTTCTTCTTCCGCTTCTTCCTTCTTGTGCCGCGCCGCGATGGCCAGGTACATCGCAGGCACCACGAACAGCGTGAACAGCGTGCCGATCGACAGGCCGCTGAAGATCACGATGCCCATCGCCTTGCGGCCGGCGGCGCCCGCGCCCGAGGCAATCACCAGCGGCAGCACGCCGAACACCATGGCCGCCGTCGTCATCAGGATCGGGCGCAGCCGGGTGCCGGCGGCCTCGACGATGGCGTCGAGCTTGCTCAGGCCCTGCTTCTGCAGCCGGTTGGCCACTTCGACGATCAGGATGCCGTGCTTGCTGATCAGGCCCATCAGCGTCACCAGGCCCACCTGCGTGTAGATGTTCATCGAGGCGAAGCCCCAGAAGATGAAGATCATGGCGCCGAAGAGCGCGAGCGGCACCGACACCAGGATCACCACCGGGTCGCGGAAGCTCTCGAACTGCGCCGACAGCGCCAGGAACACGATGATCAGCGCGAACACGAAGGTGATGGCGAAGTTGCCCGACTCCTGCACGAACTGGCGCGACTGGCCCGAGTAGTCGACCGAGTAGCCGCTGGGCGCCAGCTGCTGCACCACGCCGCGCAGGTACTCCAGCGTCTCGCCCTGCGTGCCGCTGGGCACGCCCTGGATGGTCACCGAGTTGAGCTGCTGGAAGTGGTTGACCGTTTCCGGCTGCACGCTGTACTTCAGGCTTGCCACCGTGCTCGCGGGCACCACGCCGTTGGGCGTCTTGATGTAGAAGTTCAGCACGTCCGACGGGTTGAGCCGGTCGACCTGCTGCACCTGCGGAATCACCTTGTACGAGCGCCCGGCGATCGAGAAGTAGTTGACATAACCGCCGCCCAGCGCCGCGCCCATGGCATTGCCCACGTCCTGCTGGGTGATGCCCAGCGTGGCGATCTTGTCGCGGTCGACCACCACGGTGGCCTGCGGCAGGTCGATCTTCAGGTCGGCGTCGATGTAGTAGAACTTGCCGTCGGCGCGCGCCTTGTCCATGACCTGCTGCGCGAGGGTGTTCAGGTTCTCGAACGGCTCGGTCGTCTTGATGACGAACTGCACCGGCAGGCCCGAGGCGCCCGGCAGCGCCGGGAACTGGAAGGCCACCACCTTGGCGCCGGCAATGCCGTTCCAGCGCTTCTGCAGGTCGGTCTGGATGTCGTGCGCGCTGCGCGTGCGCTGGTCCCAGGGCTTGAGCAGCACGCCCGCAATGCCCGCGTTGGTGCTGGGCACGCCGGTGAGCTGGAACAGCTGCGCGTATTCAGGCGTGTCGTGCGCGATCTGGAAGATCTGGTCGGCGTACGTCTGTATCTGGTTGATGGTGGCCGTGGGCGCGCCCACCACCTGCGACAGCACGATGCCCTGGTCTTCCTCGGGCGCGAGCTCCGACTTCGACATCTTGAACATCACGAACAGCAGCGCCACCAGGATCACGCCCATGACGATCATCACCGGCCAGGTCTTGAGCACGCTGCGCAGGATGAGCTGGTAGCGGCGGTGCACGCGCTCGAAGGTGTGCTCGATGAAGGTCGCGAACTTGCCGGTGTCCTGCTCGGGCTTGAAGAAGCGCGAGCACATCATCGGCGACAGCGTGAGCGCCACGATGCCCGACACCACCACCGAGCCCGCGAGCGTGAACGCGAATTCGGTGAACAGCGACCCGGTGAGGCCGCCCTGGAAGCCGATGGGCACGTACACCGCCACCAGCACCACCGTCATGGCCAGGATGGGCCCGCCCAGCTCGCGCGCCGCGAGCAGCGAGGCCTGCATGGGCGATTTGCCCTCGCGCATGTGCCGGTCGACGTTCTCCACCACGATGATCGCGTCGTCCACCACCAGCCCGATCGCCAGCACCAGCGCCAGCAGCGTGAGCAAATTGATGGAGTAGCCCAGCACCAGCATGATGAAGAAGGTGCCGATGAGCGACAGCGGCATGGCAATCACCGGCACCACCACGGCGCGGAAGCTGCCCAGGAACAGGTAGATCACCACCGTCACGATCACCAGCGCCTCGACCAGCGTCTTGATCACTTCGCTGATGGAGGTGTTGATGAAGTCGGTCGAGTCATACACGATCTTGCCGGTCAGACCGCTCGGCAGCTGCGACTGCAGGTCGGGGAAGGTCGTGCGCACCTGCTTGGCCACGTCCAGGATGTTGGCCTCGGGCGCGACCTTGATGCCGATGAACACCGAGCGCACGCCGTTGAACGCGACGTTGAAGTCGTAGTTCTCCGAACCCAGCGTCACGTTGGCCACGTCCTGCAGCCGCACGATGGCGCCGTTGCTGCTCTTGATGGACAGCTGCTTGAACTCGTCCACGCTGTGCAGCGAAGTGCCGGCCGTGAGTGGCACGCTCACCATCTGGCCCTTGCTCTGCCCGACGGCGGCCAGGTAGTTGTTGGCGGCCAGCGCCGCGCTCACGTCAGTGGCGGTCACGCCGAAGGCGGCCATTTTCTGGGCATCGAGCCAGGCGCGCAGCGCGAAGGTGCGCGCGCCCAGGATTTCAGCGGTCTGCACACCGGGAATGGCGTTCAGCTTGGGCTGCACCACGCGCACCAGGAAGTCGGTCACGTTGTTGTTGGGCAGCGTGTCGCTGTAGAAGCCGATGTACATCGCATCGGTCGTCTGGCCCGTGGCCACCGTGAGCACCGGCTGCTGCGCCTGCGGCGGCAGCTGGTTGCGCACGGAGTTGACCTGCGTGTTGATCTCGGTCAGCGCGCGGTTCGAGTCGTAGTTCAGCCGCAGCGTGGCGGTGATGGTCGACACGCCCAGGCTGCTGGAGGACGACAGGTAGTCGATGCCCTGCGCCTGCGACACGGCGGCTTCGAGCGGCTGCGTGATGAAGCCCGCGACCGTGGCCGCGTCTGCGCCGTAGTAGGCGGTGGTGATGGTGACCACGCCGTTCTCGGTCTTGGGGTACTGGTTGACGGGCAGGCCCGCCAGCGCACGCAGCCCCAGCACCACGATCAGCAGGCTCACCACCATCGCCAGCACTGGCCGGCGGATGAAGATGTCGGTGAAGTTCATGCGCGGGGCCTCACTTTTCCTGCGGCGTCGGCGCCGGGTCGTTGGTGGGCTTGACGCTGTTGTCCACGGTGACAGGCGTGCCGTTCTTCAGCTTGTTCTGGCCGCTGCTCACCACCACCTGGCCGGCTTCCAGGCCCTTGACGATGGAGATCTGGTCGCCGCGTGTCGGGCCGGTTTCCACGAAGACCTGCTGCGCCACGAGTTGCGGCTTGCCGGAGGCATCCGTGGCGGGCGCCGGTGCCGGCGTGCCCGGCGTACCGGGGGCACCCGCCTTGGGCGGCTCGGCCTGCTTCACCACGTACACGGTCGAACCGTAGGGGTTGTAGGTCACGGCGGTGGAGGGCAGCGTCAGGCGTTCCTGCGAGCCGCCGATGTCGATCTTCACGTTCGCGAACATGCCCGGCAGCAGCACCTGCTTGGGATTGGAGATGGTGGCCTCGACCTGCACGTTGCGCGTGGCGGCGTCGACCTTGGGGCTGATGGCGTTGATCTTGCCGCTGAAGCTCTGGCCCGGGAAGGTGTCGACCGTGAGGTTCACCACCTGGCCGACCGCCAGCCCGGCGAGCTGCTGCTGGGGCAGCGTGAAGTCGACGTAGATCGGGTCCAGCGTCTGCAGCGTGACCAGCTTGTCGCCGGCGTTCACGTACTGGCCCGGGTTGAGGGCGGTGATGCCCAGCCGGCCCGCGAAGGGTGCGCGGATCGACTTCTTGGCCACCACGGCGGCCTGCTGCTCGACCTGGGCGCGCTTGGCCTTCAGGTCGTTGACGTCGGCGTCGATCTGCGCCTGGCTCACGGCCTGCACCGCGAGCTGCGCCTGGTCGCGCTTGAGCACGGTGGCGGCCTGCGCGGCGGCGGCTTCGGCGGAGTGCAGCAGGGCGATGTCGGAGTCGGCGTTGAGCTCGACCAGCAGGGCGCCGGCCTTCACGTCCTGGCCGGACTTGAAGTGCACGTTGCGCACCAGGCCGGCGACTTCGGTGCTCAGGTCGGCGCCGCGCACCGGGTTGAGCGTGCCGACGGCGGTGAACTGCGACTGCCACTGCAGCTTCTGCACTTCGACGGTCGACACGGTCTGCGGACCCGGCTTGGGCACGGCCGCAATCAGCGCGCGGATCTGCAGGAACTTGCCGAGCGCCAGCGCGGCGACCAGCAGCAGCACGCAGCCGATCATGATGATCATTCTCCGGGTCATGGGTAGGCTTCTCTTCGAGTTATGGATGAGGGGTTGGGGCGCGGCGGCAGGGGAGTGGAGTGCCGCCGCGGGGTCGATGGGGTCAGTTGCGGACCGGAGCCGCGGTGGTCGTGGCTGCCGCGGGCGCGGACGGCACGGTCGGCGAGAGCGTCGCGTTGGCCAGCTCGGCGCGGTTCCACCAGCCGCCGCCCAGCGCCTGGAAGAGCGCGGCGGTGTCGGCATAGCGCGCGGCCTGCGCCTGCACCAGCGCGGTGTGCGTCTGCAGCCAGGCCTGCTGCGCGGTGAGCAGGGTGACGTAGCTCACGGCGCCGGCGCGGAACTGCGCGGTCGACAGGTCGAGCGACTGCCTGGCCAGCGATTCGGCCGCGGCCTGGTTCTGCAGCGCGATGGCGTCGAGCTCCAGTGCGCGCAGTGCGTCGGCCACGTTCTGGAAGGCGCCGAGCACGGTGTTGCGGTATTGCGCCGCCGCCGAGTCGTAGGCCGCCACCGCGGCGCGTTGCTGCGCCCGCAAGGCGCCGCCGTTGAAGATCGGCTGCGTGAGCCCGGCGCCGATGTTCCACAGCGTGGTCGGACCGGTGAACAGGTCGCGTGCGCGCAGCGCGTTGTTGCCGTAGCTGGCGCTCAGCTGGATCTGCGGATAAAGGTTGGCCGTGGCCACGCCGACAGCGGCGCTGGCCTGGTGCAGCTGCGCTTCGCTGGCGCGCACGTCGGGTCGCTGGCGCGCGAGTTCGGAGGGCAGCGACAGCGGCAGTGCCTGGGGCAGCGAGAGGCTGGCGAGGTCGAACTCCGGCAGGCCGGCCTCGGACGGCAGCCGGCCCGCGAACACCGCGAGCTGGTGGCGGGTTTGCGCCAGTGCCTTCTCGATGGGCGGCAGGGTGGCCTGGGTCTGCGCCACCTGTGTGCGCTGCTGCAGCACGATCGACTTGGGGATCGCCCCGGTGTCGAACTGCTTTTCGATCACGTTGAGCTGCTCGGTCTGCGCCTGCAGCACTTCGCGCGTGGCCTGCAGCTGCGCGCGCAGCGAGGCTTCGCGGATGGCGGTGGTCACCAGGTTGGAGGTGAGCGTGAGGTACACCGCCTCGACCTGGTAGCGCTGCGTGTCGACGGCGGCCTGCGCGCCCTCGATCTGGCGGCGCGTGCCGCCGAACACGTCGAGGTTGTAGGAGACGTTGACGCTGGCGTTGTACAGCGTGAGCAACTGGCCGCCGGGCACCTGGGTGCTGATTTCGGAAGCGCGTTCGCGCTGCACGCCGAGCTGGGCCGAGACCTGCGGCCACAGGTTGCCGGTCTTGGCCTCGTAGGTGGCTTCGGCCTGCCGCAGCGCGGCCTGGGCCGACGCGAGCGTGGGGCTCTGTGCCAGCGAGGCGCGGATCAGTTGGTCCAGCGGCTCCGAGCGGAACACGTCCCACCACTGGGCGGGAATGTCGCGGCCGGCGACCAGCTCCTGCGCCTGCCCGGCCGGCCCTTCGGCCTGGACGGTGCGCGAAGGCATGGGCGCGGGGGTGTAGTCAGGCGCCTGGGCGGCGGCGGGCAGCTCCGGGGTCTTGAAGTCCGGGCCGACCGCGCAGGCGCTCAGCAGCAGGGCGGTGCCGAGCACGGCACCTTGAACGGGCCACCTGGCGAGTCGGCGCGCGGCAACCGCGCGCGGCTCGATGGGGTGATCCTCCGACGCTTTGTTTTCTTGAATGGGCATGGGGCAGCGGTTGTACACCCGGAAACGCCGGGAGACCTGACTCTTTCGTGAATCTCGCAGCAATTGCTTCACGCCGCGAGGCCGGCGCGACGAAATTGGTATTACACGGCGCGAAATGCGTCGAGGCGGTGTCAAGTGCGGGCGCGTGCCGCCGGCGTTTTTATCCGGCCGGTCGAATCTGTTCCGCACGGGGCGCCGTATTGATCGCAGCCGCCGCGATTTTCACGGGGGTCCATTCAACAACCTGGAGCATTTCCATGCAACGCAAACTTCATCGTCTCGCAGCCGTCACCCTCGCCATCGCCATGTCCGCCGGTGCCGTTTCGGCCCTCGCGGCTTCGGTCATGGTGGGCGGTGCACCGATGCTGCCGACCAAGGACATCATCGACAATGCAGTCAACTCCAAGGACCACACCACGCTGGTGGCCGCGGTCAAGGCAGCGGGCCTGGTCGACACGCTCAAGGGCCCGGGTCCGTTCACCGTGTTCGCGCCCACCAATGAAGCCTTCGCCGCGCTGCCGGCCGGCACCGTCGACAACCTGCTCAAGCCCGAGAACAAGGACGCGCTGACCGGCGTGCTGACCTACCACGTGGTGTCCGGCAAGCTCGACGCGGCTGAGCTGAAGAAGGAAATCAAGGCCGGCAAGGGCTCGGCCGAACTGAAGACCGTGGCCGGCGGCGTGCTCGTGGCCAAGGAAAAGGGCGGCAAGATCATGATCACCGACGAAAAGGGCGGTACCGCCACGGTGACGATCCCCAACGTCTACCAGTCGAACGGCGTGATCCACGTGGTCAACAAGGTGCTTCTGCCCAAATAAGGTGCATCGGGAGAAGAATTAGCCAGGAATTAGCGTCGATCGAGGTCAGGTTGCAAGCAGGTTCGGAAGCGATATTCAAGTTTCTCCCTGTGGCCTGCATTCCTCTGATCCTCCCTCCTCCAGCAGGTCACCTTGAAGCCCGCCTTCGTGCGGGCTTTTTTTTGCCCGCCCTGCGCTCGCTGGGTCGGTCGGGCAGTCAGTCTTCGTCTTCCCACTTGCCGATGACGGTGCCCAGCACGGTGAACGCGGTGCGTATGGGTTCGTGCTTCGGGTTCAGCGGCAGCAGCCAGCGGCGGCCGTCTTCTTCCTTGTAGACCTTGCAGGTGACTTCGCCGCTGTCCTCCAGCTTGGCGATGACGCGCTGGCCGTCGGCCGGCGTCTTGCGCTGCGTGTCGACGAAGATGATCGACTCGGCGGGGTAGCTCTTGAGGTGGCCGCTGGTCGCGGTCATGCTGTCGCCGCGCATGCGCAGCGCATAGCTCTCGAGGCTGTGGTGGGCAATGCACGGAATCCACCGCTCGGCCCGGGGCTGGTCGGACACTTCGCGGCTCTCCCAGCGAACGGTGTCTGACCACTGGATGAGCGGCACGGTCTGCGGCGTGCGCGGGTTGTACGAAGGGCCGGCGGGCGGCGTGCGGGTCACGCGGTAGGGGCCGGGCGGCTCGTCTGCGCGGTCGCGGGCGGGGCGGACCTGGTCTTCGTCCCAGGGCGCGGGACCGTCGCCGGTGTCGAGCCAGTTGGGGTCGGCGCGGTAGGCGCGCGCCAGCGCGAGCACGCTCATCGAACGGCTGGTGTCGCCACGCTCGATCTTCGAAATGCTCGATTGCTTGACGCCCGAAACGGCTTCCGCCTGCTTCTGCGTCATCTTGGCGAATTTGCGCGCAGCGAGTGCGCGGCTGGCGATGCTCTCCATGCGCCGGGATTTAAGCGCAGATGAATATTCGTCATGGACTCTACAATATGAAAAACAGGGAGGGCATTGCCATGAAACCACGCGAGTTGGTACAGGCGCTGAGAGCCTTGGGGCTCACGCAGAAACAGATCGAGGCGCGGACCGGAATCCCGCAGCCGACGGTCAGCAAGATCGGCCTCGGGCGGGTGCGCGACGTGATGTCGCGCCACTACCTGGCGCTGCTGCTGGTCTACGAACAGGAAATGACGGGCCAGGTCGTGCAGCCGGCCCGGGTCTACACGCCGCGCAAGCGCACCGGCGATTGAGGCGATGCGCCGCCTCGGGCTGCCGTCGGGGCTGTGCCTCGACCGCGTGTTGTGCGTGCTGCTGGCATTGCTGTCGGCCGCAGCGCTGATCCATGGGTTGTGCGACGCGAGGCCGGCCTTTGCCGGCGCGGGCGTGTTCGGCCTGGCCGGTGCGTTGCAGGCGGCGATGGTGCTGCTGGACGACGATGCGCTCAGGCGCTCGCGTGCGGTTCGGGAGGCGCTAAGGCGAGCGTGGCGCTGACGCGCACGCAGTCCTTGATGTGCTGCTCGCCGAGCGCGCGCAGCGCGGCGTAGCCGAGGGCGGCCGAAACGATCTGCCCGGCAATGGGCACGTATTTGGTCGCCTGCTTGGCGGTCAGGCGCACGCCCGCATGCTTGGCCAGCCGGATCAGCAGGTCGCGCGTGACCAGCCGGCCCACCAGCAGGGCGCCCACGGTGGTGGCCGCCTTCTGGATGCGCTCGCGCTGGTGCGGCGCCAGCCGTTCGACCTGGGTGACCGACAGGCCGAACTCGGCGCTGATCTGCGGCACCAGCCGCGAGAGCAGGGCCGCGTCGGCCATCCAGTCGACGCCGGGCAGTGGCACGGCGCTGGCCGCGGCCGCCATGAGAGCCTTGCGGCCGATCAGGCGGCGCGCGCGGTGCACGGCGGCGACGAGTTTCTCGTCGCCCCGGGCCAGTTCGATGGCTGACGGCATCCAGTGCCCCTTTCAGGTTCCGGGTTGGGTCAGGCCGCGAGCGCTTCCAGCTGGTCCGACAGGGCCAGCCAGCGCTCCTCGAGGCGGCCGATTTCGTCGTTCAGAGCCTTCAGCCGCTTGCCGGCTTCGGCAATCTCGGCGGAGGGCAGCGGCTGGCTCATGCGGGCCTCGAGCGCGGTGCGTTCGGTGCCGGCCGCGGCCAGGCGCTCGTCGATCTGGGCGATCTCGCGCTTGATCGGCTTGGCCTGGTCGCTGCGCTGCTGGCGCTCCTGGGCGTCCTGCTTGCGCTGCTGCGGCGCGGCGGGCGCGGCCACCGGCGCTGCCGCGGCCGCTGCAGCCGTGACGGCCTCGCGCGTGGCGACCTTGGCTTCTTCACGCAGGCGCTTGGCCTCGTCGAGCAGGTAGCGCTGGTAGTCGTCCAGGTCGCCGTCGAAGTCGCCGACCACGCCGCGGCCGACCAGCCAGAACTCGTCGCACACCGAGCGCAGCAGCGCACGGTCGTGGCTCACCAGCATCAGCGTGCCTTCGAACTCGTTCAGCGCCACGGCCAGGGCCTCGCGGGTGGCCAGGTCCAGGTGGTTGGTGGGTTCGTCCAGCAGCAGCAGGTTGGGGCGCTGCCACACCATCATGGCGAGCACGAGGCGGGCTTTTTCGCCGCCGCTCATGGTGCCCACGGGCTGCTTGACCATGTCGCCGCTGAAGTTGAAGCTGCCCAGGAAGCCGCGCAGGGCCTGCTCGCCGGTGGCTTCCTTGGCATTGCTGCCGAGTTCGCGCGCCATGCGCACCATGTGCTCGAGCGGCGTGTCCTGCGGGCGCAGCACGTCGAGTTCCTGCTGCGCGAAGTAGCCGATGTTCAGGCCCTTGCCTTCGGTCACCTGGCCGGCCAGCGCGCCCATCTCGCGCGCGATGGTCTTCACCAGCGTCGACTTGCCCTGGCCGTTGGCGCCCAGGATGCCGATGCGCTGCCCCGCCAGCACCGAGCGGTTCACGCCGCGCAGGATGGTCTTGGGTTCTTCGTTCTCGCCGCCTTCCGGATTCTTGTAGCCGAAGCTCGCATTGGAGATCGACAGCATCGGGTTAGGAATGCTGCCCGGCTCCTTGAACTCGAAGGTGAAGTCGGCCTCGGCCAGGAGCGGCGCCACGCGCTCCATGCGCTCCAGTGCCTTGACCCGGCTCTGCGCCTGCTTGGCCTTGCTGGCCTTGGCCTTGAAGCGGTCGATGAACTTCTGCAGGTGGGCGATCTTGTCCTGCTGCTTGGTGAAGGCCTGCTGCTGCTGCTCCATCTGCAGCGCGCGCATGTCCTCGAACTTGCTGTAGTTGCCGCCGTAGCGCGTGAGCTGGGCGTTGGCGATGTGCAGGGTGACGTCGGTCACGGCGTCGAGGAACTCGCGGTCGTGGCTGATGACGATCATGGTGCCGGCGTACTTCTGCAGCCAGGCTTCGAGCCAGACGAGGGCGTCCAGGTCCAGGTGGTTGGTCGGTTCGTCGAGCAGCAGCAGGTCGCTCGGGCACATCAGCGCGCGTGCCAGCTGCAGGCGCATGCGCCAGCCGCCGGAGAAGCTGTTGACGGGCTCGTCGACCTCGTGCGCCTTGAAGCCCAGGCCCAGGATGAGCGCCTGCGCGCGGGGCACGGCGTCGTGCTCGCCGGCGTCGGCCAGGTCGGTGTAGGCGTGGGCCAGCTGCATGCCGATGTCGGCGTCGTCGGGGTTCTCGGCGTAGGCGGCCTCGATGGCGGCCAGCGCCTCGCGCAGCTCGGTCAGGCGGGTGTCGCCGCCGACCACGAACTCGGTGGCCGACTCGTCCGTCTCGGGCATGTTCTGCGCCACCTGGGCCATGCGCCACTGCTTGGGCACATAAAAGTCGCCGCCGTCTTCATGCAGCGTGCCGTTGAGCAGGGCGAACAGGGTCGACTTGCCGGCGCCGTTGCGACCCACCAGGCCGACCTTTTCGCCGGGGTTGAGGGTGACGGTGGCGCCGTCGAGCAGGACCTTGGCGCTGCGGCGAAGAATGACGTTTTTGAGAGTGATCATGAAAAAGAACCGTAGGGGCGATTATCCCGCCCGGCCCCTTCGGCTCGGCGAAAAGGGGAATAGGCGCGGGGGAATCGCCCGGTAAAGGGGGATTCGCAGCCAGATGCTGCGAGAAAGCGGCTGAAGGGAGCGTGGGCGAGCGTCGCTAACGCACGCCGGCACCGGCCCTCATGGCGCGGTGAGCGAGGCCAGGGCCGCGCGGGTCACGAGCAGCACCTGGTCTTCGCCTGCGGAGGTTTCGAGCCACACCACCTCGAGCTGCGGAAACGCCGCCTCGAAGTAGTCGCGCTCGTTGCCGATTTCCAGCACCAGCACCGCCTGCTCGCTCATGCGCGATGGCGCGTCGGCGAACAGCCGGCGCACGAAATCCATGCCGTCGGTGCCGCCGGCCAGGGCCAGCTCGGGCTCGGCGCGGTATTCGGCGGGCAAGGCGGCCATGCTGGCGCTGTTGACGTAGGGCGGGTTGCACAGCACCAGGTCGTAGGGGCCGGTCAGGTTCTTCAGGCCGTCCGATTCGATCAGCGTGACGCGCGCGTCCAGCTCATGGCGGGTGACGTTGATGGCCGCCACTTCGAGCGCCGGGGTCGACAGGTCTGCCGCGTCCACGGTCACGTCCGGATAAGTGAGCGCCGCGAGCACGGCCAGGCTGCCGTTGCCGGTGCACAGGTCGAGCACGCGCTTCGTGTGCTCGCCGAGCCAGTAGTCGATGCTGCCGTCGGCAATCAGCTCGGCGATGAAGCTGCGCGGCACGATGGCGCGCTCGTCCACGTAGAAGGGCACGCCCTGCAGCCAGGCTTCCTTCGTGAGGTAGGCGGCGGGCTTGCGGCTGGCAATGCGCTCGTCGATCAGCGCGGCGACCTTGCCGGCGTCGGCGGGCGACACGGGGGTGTCGGCCACGGCGTCGATGTCGTCCAGCGGCAGCTTCAGGCGCCACAGCACCAGCCAGGCGGCTTCGTCGAAGGCATTGGCGGTGCCGTGGCCGAAAGCCACGCCGGCGGCCTCGAGCTGCTTCGCGCCCGATTCGATGAGTTCGATGACGGTGCTCATGCGGCAAGCGCAGCATCGAGCTGCTTCAGCGTGCGCACGTAGATGTTCTTCAGCGTCTCGATCTCGGCCACGTCGATGTGCTCATCGATCTTGTGGATGCTGGCGTTCACCGGGCCGAGTTCGACCACCTGCCTGCAGATCTTGGCGATGAAGCGCGCGTCGCTGGTGCCGCCGCTGGTCGACAGCTCGGTCTCGATGCCGGTCTCGTCGCGGATGGCTCCCTGCACGGCGGTGACGAGTTCGCCCGGCGTGGTCAGGAAGGGCAGGCCGCCGATGGTCCAGGCCAGGGTGTAGTCGACCTGGTGCGCGTCGAGCACGGCGTGCACGCGCTGCTGCAGCGACTCGGGCGTGGACTCGGTCGAGAAGCGGAAGTTGAAGTCGATCACCGCGCTGCCCGGAATCACGTTGCTCGCGCCGGTGCCGGAGTGGAAATTGCTGATCTGCCAGCTGGTCGGCTGGAAGTAGGGGTTGCTCGCGGCGTCCCAGCCGCCGGCGGCGTTGATGGCCACCAGTTCGGCCAGCGCGGGCGCGACCGAATGCACCGGGTTCTTCGCCAGGTGCGGATAGGCGATGTGGCCCTGCACGCCCTTGACGGTGAGCTTGCCGCTCATGGTGCCGCGGCGGCCGTTCTTGATCATGTCGCCGCAGCGCTCCACGGCGGTGGGTTCGCCGACGATGCAGTAGTCGATGACCTCGCCGCGCGCGGCCAGCGTGTTGCAGACGACCACGGTGCCGTCGACGCCGGGGCCTTCTTCATCGCTGGTGAGCAGCAGTGCCAGCGTGAGGCGGGGCTCGGGCACGGCCTGCAGAAAATCTTCGATCGAGGTGACGAAGGCGGCCACCGAGGTCTTCATGTCGCAGGCGCCGCGGCCATAGAGCTTGCCGTCGCGGTGCGTGGGCGTGAACGGGTGGCTGGTCCATTGCTCGACGGGGCCGGTCGGCACCACGTCGGTATGGCCGGCGAACACGAGCGTCCTGGTCGTGGCGGCGGCATCGGCCGGGCGGCGCACGGCCCAAAGGTTGGTCACGCGGAAGTCGGCGGGGCCGCTTTCGATGGTCTCCAGCGTGAAGCCCAGTAGCGCCAGCCGCTCGCCGAGGATCTGCTGGCAGCCCGCGTCGTCGGGAGTGACCGAGGGACGCGAGATGAGTTGTTCGGCGAGCTGGAGGGTACGGGACATGTCGGAAGGAGTGGGACTAGAAACGGACGTCGAGCGTGATGTCCGTGAAGGTGGGTTCGTCGACCTGGTCGGTCAGGCTGCGGTCGTCGGCCGCCGCCTTGGGCGCGGCGCGGTTCTGCAGGCGCCACAGCAGGTTGGTGGGCGAGTCGGCCTGGGCCAGGCCTTCTTCGCGGGTCACGCGCTCTTCGGTGATGAGGCGGGCGATGTCTTCCTCGAAGGTCTGAGAGCCTTCGGCCATCGACTTCTCCATGGCTTCCTTGACGCCGGAGAAGTCGCCTTTTTCGATGAGCTCGGCCACGAGGGCGGTGTTCAGCATGACCTCGACCGCGGGCACGCGGCTGCCGGCCTGGGTGCGCAGCAGGCGCTGCGACACCACGGCGCGCAGCGCGCCGCCTAGGTCGCCCAGCAGCGTGGCGCGCACCTCGACGGGGTAGAAGCCCAGGATGCGGTTCAGCGCGCGGTAGCTGTTGTTGGCGTGCAGCGTGGCCACGCACAGATGGCCCGACTGCGCATAGGCAATGGCGGCCGTCATGGTGTCGCGATCGCGGATTTCGCCGATCTGGATCACGTCGGGCGCCTGGCGCAGCGCGTTCTTCAGCGCGGTCTGCAGCGAGGCGGTGTCGCTGCCCACGTCGCGCTGGTTCACCACCGACTTCTTGTTGGTGTAGGTGAATTCGATCGGCTCTTCGACCGTGATGATGTGGCCGCTGGCGTTCTCGTTGCGGTAGTCCAGCATCGAGGCCAGCGTGGTGGTCTTGCCCGCGCCCGTGGCGCCGACCATCAGGATCAGCCCGCGCCGCTCCATGATGAGCGTCTTCAGGATGTCGGGCAGGTTCAGGTCGGCGAAGCGCGGAATGGTGTGGCTGATGTAGCGCACCACCACCGCATAGGAGCCGCGCTGGCGCATGGCGCTGATACGGTAGTTGCCGGTGCCTTCGAGGGCCAGCGCCATGTTGAGTTCGCCGGTGCTCTCCAGTTCCTGGATTCGCTCGGCGGGCGCCACCTCGGCCAGAAGGGCCAGCGGCGCCGAGGGCGGCAGCACCTGCGCGTTGACGGGCACGCAGTTGCCGTTGATTCGGATCAGCACCGGGGAGTGGGCCGACAGATAGATATCGGAGGCCCTGCGCTCGGCCATCAGGCGAAGAATTCGCTCCATCATGTTCATCGGTCTCTCTCCTCGGGTGCTGTTGTTCTCTCAGGCGGAAAGGCGATCGCTCCGTGAGGAGTCGATCAGTCGCGCAGCAGGTCGTTCAGGCTGGTCTTGGAGCGCGTCTGCGCGTCGACCGTCTTCACGATGATCGCGGCGTAGGTGCTGTAGTCCTGGCCCGACTTGGTCTTCTTGGGCAGGTTGCCGCTGATGACCACGCTGCCGCTGGGCACGCGGCCGTACGAGATTTCGCCGGTGTCGCGGTTGAAGATCGGGGTGCTCTGGCCGATGTACACGCCCATGCCGAGCACCGAGTTCTCTTCGACGATCACGCCTTCGACCACTTCGGAACGCGCGCCGATGAAGCAGTTGTCCTCGATGATGGTCGGGTTGGCCTGCAGTGGCTCGAGCACGCCGCCCAGGCCCACGCCGCCCGACAGGTGCACGTTGGCGCCGACCTGCGCGCACGAACCCACGGTGGCCCAGGTGTCGACCATGGTGCCTTCGCCCACGTAGGCGCCGATGTTCACGTACGAGGGCATCAGGATCGCGCCCTTGGCGATGAAGCTGCCGCGGCGGGCCACGGCCGGCGGCACGATGCGCACGCCCGATTCCTTCAGCTCGTTGGCCGACAGGTGCGAGAACTTGGTCGGCACCTTGTCGTAGAAGCCGAGCGAGCCGGCCTGCATCTGCTCGTTGTCCTTCAGGCGGAACGACAGCAGCACGGCCTTCTTGATCCACTGGTGCACGGTCCACTGGCCCACGCCTTCGCGGGTTGCCACGCGCAGCTTGCCGTTGTTCAGTTCGGTGATGACGTGTTCGACGGCGTCGCGCACTTCGGCCGACGAGGCGGAGGGCGAGATGTTGGCGCGGTCTTCCCACGCGGCGTCGATGATTTGTTGCAGTTGCTGGGTCATGGAGAAGGTCTCGTGTGAAAAATGGAAGCCGGGGCGCGGGTCAGCGGGGGCCGGCGGAGTTGTCCTGGCAGAAGCGGACGATGCGCTGGGCGGCTTCGACGCACTCGGCCGTCTCGGCCACCAGTGCCATGCGGATGCGGCCCCGGCCGGGGTTGGCGCTGTGGCTGGTGTCGCGCGCCAGATAGCTGCCCGGCAGAACCGTGACATTGTATTGAGCGTAGAGCGCGCGGGCGAAGGCTTCGTCGTCGCCAGCCCACACTTCGGGTACCCCGGCCCAGAGGTAGAAACTGGCGTCGGGCAGGCGCACGTCGAGCACCGGTTCCAGCAGCGGCGTGACGGCCGCGAACTTGGCGCGGTACATGGCGCGGTTCTCGACCACGTGGGCCTCGTCGCCCCAGGCCGCGATGCTGGCGGCGGCCACGGTGCCGCTCATGGCGCTGCCGTGGTAGGTGCGGTAGAGCAGAAACTTCTTGATGATGGCCGCGTCGCCGGCTACGAAGCCGCTGCGCAGGCCGGGCACGTTGCTGCGCTTCGAAAGCGAGGTCAGGGCGATCAGGTTCCGGAAGTCGGACCGGCCCAGCTTCACCGAGGCTTCGAGGCCGCTGAGCGGCGGCTCGTCGCGGAAGTAGATCTCGCTGTAGCACTCGTCGGCCGCGATCACGAAGCCGTGGCGGTCCGACAGGGCGAACAGCTTCTTCCACTCGTCGAGCGACATCACCGCGCCGGTCGGGTTGCCCGGCGAGCACACGAACACCAGCTGCGTGCGGGCCCAGACGGCTTCGGGCACGCTGTCCCAGTCGACCGCGAAATTGCGCGCGGGGATGCTCGGCGCGTAGTACGGCTCGGCGCCCGAGAGCAGGGCCGCGCCCTCGTAGATCTGATAGAACGGATTGGGCGAGATCACCACCGGCTGCGGCGACACGGTGGCGTCGATCACGGTCTGGGCCAGCGAGAACAGCGCCTCGCGCGAGCCGTTGACCGGCAGCACCTGCGTGGCCGGATCGAGCGCGAGGCTGTAGCGGGTCTGGAGCCAGTCGGTGAAGGCGGTGCGCAGCTTCAGGTCGCCGGCGGTGGCCGGGTAGGCGGCCAGCGCGCCCAGGCTGTTGCTCAGCGCCTCCTTGATGAAGGCCGGCGTGGCGTGCTTGGGTTCGCCGATGCCCAGGCTGATGGCGGGGAACTCGGGGTTGGGCGTGACGCCCGCGAACAGTTGCTTCAGCCGCTCGAAGGGATAGGGCTGCAACCTGGAGAGCAAGGGATTCATGGCCGGGATTATCGGCGACGGGGTGGCCGCCTCATGACGCCAGTGCCTCTATGGTCGCGTCGACCAGGGCGCGCAGCCGCGCGAGGCGCCGCAGGTCGCGGTGATAGCCGAGCCACACGTCGCGCCCCGGCGGCGGTTCGCCCAGCTCGACGCGCTCCAGTCCGGGCGTTTGCGCGCCCAGTGCAATGGGCAGCACGGCAAGGCCGACACCGGCGGCGCACAGCCGCGCCTGCGCCTCGCGGTTGTTGCTGCCGAAGGCGGTGCGGGCTTTCGGCAGCATGCGGCGCAGCCAGACCGCATCGGGGAAGTCGCGGTATGCGCTGTCGAGCGTGACCAGCGCGCTGCCTTCGCCGTCGCCCGCCACCGGATGCGGCTGGCCGGCGGCGGCATAGAGCGCGTAGTCCATGTGCATCAGCTTGCGCTGCAGGATGTAGGGCTCGTCGAACGGCTGGATGCGAAAGACGAGGTCGGCCTCCCGGCGTGCCAGGTTCAGCAGGCGGGCATCGGTCAGCAGTTCGATGCCGACGCCGGGGTGCTGTTTGAGAAACCCCGCCAGCACCGGCGACAGCACATGAACGCCGAACCAGTCGGAGGAAGACACGCGCAGCGAGCCTTCGAGCTGCTGCTGCGCGCTGCCCGCCAGCTCACGCTGGAACGCCAGTGCCTGTTCTTCCATGCGCTCGGCATGGCCCAGCACCGATTCGCCCTCGGCCGTGAGCACGAAGCCGTCGCTGGTGCGCTGGAACAGCGTGAGCGACAGGCTGGCCTCCAGCGCTTTCAGCCGACGGCCCATCGTGGGTTGCGACAGGCCGGTCTGCCGGGCGGCCGCCATCAGCGTGCCGGTGCGCGCGATGGCCAGGAAGACGCGGATGTCGCTCCATTCCATCGGGGCTTTGGTGCTCTCATTCATTTTTGAATGATAAGGCTGCATTTCTGTCGATTTACTTGCATTTGTGTTGATCGAACAATCGATCCATCGCTCATTCATCGATCAGCCAATCCAAGGATTCCAGCCATGACAACGTCTTCTTCCACCATGCGTGCCGCCGTCCTCGATGCCGCCGGCCAGCCTTTTCGCATCGCCGAACTCGGGCGGCCCGTGCCGGCACAGGGCCAGGTGCTGGTGCGCATCCATGCCAGCGGCGTGAACCCGCTGGACACCAAGATCCGCGCCGGCCAGGCGGCCCATGCGCAACAGCCGCTGCCCTCGGTGCTCGGCATGGACCTGGCGGGCGTGGTCGAGGCTGTCGGCCCGGGCGTGACGAAGTTCAGGCGCGGCGACGAGGTCTACGGCATGGCCGGCGGCATCGGCGGGCTGCAGGGCACGCTGGCGGAGTACGTGGCGGTCGATGCCGACCTGATCGCGTTCAAGCCGCACAACCTGAGCATGCGCGAGGCCGCGGGCATTCCGCTGGTGTTCATCACCGCGTGGGAAGGCCTGGTGGACCGGGCGAACACGCAGGCCGGCCAGACAGTGCTGGTGCATGGCGGCGCGGGCGGCGTCGGCCACATGGCGGTGCAACTGGCGCGCTCGCTGGGCGCGAAGGTGTTCGCGACCGGCGGCCCGTCGCAGGCCGAAACCATCCGGCGCTTCGGCGCGACACCGATCGACTACACGACGGCTTCGGTCGACGACTACGTCGCGCAGCACACGGCCGGCGAAGGTTTCGACGTGGTGTACGACACGGTCGGCGGCGCGGTGCTCGACGCCTCGTTCGTCGCCGCGCGCCGCTACGGCGGGCATGTGGTCAGCTGCCTTGGCTGGGGCACGCACGGGCTGGCGCCGCTGTCCTTTCGCGCCGCGACCTATTCGGGCGTGTTCACGCTGCTGCCGATGATCACGGGCCGCGGCCGCGCGCACCACGGCGAGATCCTCGATGCCGCGACCCGGCTAGCGGAGGCCGGGCAGCTCGTGCCGCTGATGGACGCGCGCCGGTTCAGCCTGTCGCAGGCCACGTCGGCCCATGAGGCCGTGGAGGCCGTGGAGGCCGGCAATGCGCGGGGCCGCGTCGTGGTCGACATCGCGGCCTGAACGAGGAGCGGCAGGCGCCGCCTCAGCAGAGCGGGTGGTTGAACTGGCCGATCATGTTGGCGAAGTTCTGGTTGTAGCGGTTGGCCGAGTTGACGATGCTGGAGCTGCGCATGTGCGCCGGCAGCCGGGCCATCGCGCCGCTCTCCTTGCGCTTGAAGACGCCGTCCTTGGCGTCCTTGAGCATCGAGCGCGACTGGCCGATGAACTCGTTGATCTGCAGCATGCCGCCGTCGCAGCTCTTGCCGCTCTTGGCTGTCTGCTCGCCGATCTTCCTGCTCCAGCCCTCGGCCGACTGGGCTACCAGCGCCAGCGAGGCCTCGAAGGCGGCCACTGCCTTGGGGTCGTTGGGCGATTCGAACAGCGCATTGGCGTCGCTGTGGTTCAGCTTGCCGTGGTAGATCAGGCCGGCGCGGTAGTAGGCGGCGGTGTCCTTCGGGGCCTTCTCGAAGGCTTCCTTGGTCAGGGCCCGGTCGCGGGCGCTCAGGCCGTTGTCGAACGCGGCCTCGGCCTGCGCGACGGTGGTGAGCGCGGCCAGGTAGTCGGTGTTCATCTGGCGGGCCTTGTCGCCGTTGTCGGCAAGGTAGCCCTTGGAATTGGCGTAGTTGTTCAGCTCGCGGCTCAGCGGCGACAGCAGCTTGAGCGCGGCGGAAAAGGCCTTGGCCGATTCATCGATCTCGGGCAGCGGCGCGCCGATGGCGGCGGCGGTGTCGAGCTTCTTCGCCGAGCGGTCGATCAGGATGTCGTTCTGGATACGCAGGCTGCTCAGCGGCGCCTTGGCCTGCAGCAGCGGCACCTGCTGCGCGATGTATTCCTCGCGCGCCTGCTGGAACGACGTGCGCAGGTTGTTCGACACGTCGACGTAGATGTTGTATTTCTCGATCTGCTGCTGTTCCGCGTCGGCGGGCGCTGCCTTGGCTTGCGGGGCATTGGCGGGCGGGGCTGCCTTGTCGCCGCAGCCGGCCAGCAATGCCGAGGCCGCGAAAAGCGTGGCGCCAAGGGTCGTCGTCCAGTTCCAGTACTTCATCTTTCTTCTCCTCCGTTAAAAAAGAAACGCGCAGGCATGCCGGGGCCGGCAGGGCCGGCCCGGCGGGAACATGGGGGATGGTTGGGCGCGGTCAGGCCGCGCTGCGCCGGTAGAAGGCCAGCGAGCCGGCCAGCGCCAGCAGCATGCCGCCGCAGGCGCGGTCGATCCAGCGGGTGGCCGACACGGTCAGAAGCCGGATCGCGCGGGCGCCGACGAAGGCGTAGGCCAGCATCACCGCCATGTCGAGCGCCGCGAAGATCAGCGCGATGACGATGTACTGCGGCGCCTGCGCGGCCGTGGGGTCGATGAACTGCGGCAGCAGCGCCGAGCAGAAGATGTAGCCCTTCGGGTTCGTCACCGCCACCAGGAAGGACTTGAAGAAGATCCGGCGGCTTTCGCCCGCCGTCACCGACGCGGCGGCATCGGCGGTCGGCAGCTGGAAGCCGCCCTTGGAGCGCAGCATGCGCAGGCCCAGCCAGGCCAGGTACACCGCGCCGACCCACTTCAGCATCGAGAACCAGAATTCCGAGGCGGCCAGCAGCGCGCCCAACCCGAGCGCCACGGCGCCGACCAGCACGAAGTCGGAGAGCACCGCACCGAGCATGCCCGGCAGCGCGCGGCGCACGCCGTGCCGCGATCCGTTGCTCAGCGCCAGCAGCACCGTGGGGCCGGGGGTGGCGATGGCGGCGAAGGCGACGATGGCGAAGAGCAGGGCGGTGGCGAGCGTCATCGTGGGGGTCTCCTTGGTGTCAGATTTTCTTGACGAGCACCTGGCTCTTGCGGTCCCAGTTGTACTTGCGCTTGCGGGCTTCGGGCAGCCAGTCAGGGTTGACCTGCTGGAAGCCGCGCTTGAGGAACCAGTGCATGGTGCGCGTGGTGAGCACGAAGATGCTGTCCAGGCCCATGGCCTTGGCGCGGTGCTCGATGCGCTTGAGGATGCGTTCGCCGTCGCCCTGCGACTGCGTGTGCGGCGACACCGTGAGCGCGGCCATCTCGGCGGTGCGCTCCTCGGGGTAGGGGTAGAGCGCCGCGCAGCCGAAGATCACGCCGTCGTGCTCGATCACCGTGTAGTGGCCCACGTCGCGCTCGATCTCGTTGCGGTCGCGCTTGACCAGCGTGCCGTCGCGCTCGAAGGGTTCGATCAGCTGCAGGATGCCGCCGATGTCGTCCACCGTGGCTTCGCGCAGGCTCTCGAGCTTCTCGTCGATCACCATGGTGCCGACGCCGTCGTGCACGTAGACCTCGAGCAGCAGCGAGCCGTCGAGCGCGAACGGCAGGATATGGTTGCGCTCCACGCCGGCCTTGCAGGCCTTCACGCAGTGCTGCAGGTAGAAGGCCGTGTCCGTCGGCTTCTGCGGCGGCGGCAGCGAGGCGAGCAGCTTTTCGGCGGCGTCCAGCGGCAGTTCGGTGTCGATGGGGTTGTCTTCGCTTTCGGGCAGCTCGCTGTCCATGCGGATGCCCGGGATTTCCGTGAGGAAGATCAGCTTGTCGGCTTGCAGCGAAATGGCGACGCTGGTCGCCACTTCTTCCATCGTCAGGTTGAAGGCCTCGCCGGTCGGCGAGAAGCCGAAGGGCGACATGAGCACCATCGCGCCGAAGTCCAGCGTACGGCGAATGCCCGCCGCGTCCACCTTGCGCACCAGGCCCGAATGCTTGAAGTCGACGCCGTCGACCACGCCCACGGGGCGCGCGGTGATGAAGTTGCCGGAGATCACGCGCACCGTCGAGCCGGCCATCGGCGTGTTGGGCAGGCCTTGGCTGAAGGCGGCCTCGATCTCGTAGCGCAACTGGCCGGCGGCTTCCTGCGCGGAGTCGAGCGCCACTTCGTCGGTGATGCGGATGCCGTGGGAGTAGCGCGCCTCGTGGCCCTTGGCCGCGAGCTGTTCGTTGACCTGCGGGCGGAAGCCGTGCACCAGCACGATCTTGACGCCCATGCTCTGGATCAGCGCCAGGTCTTGCGCGATGTTCTGCAGTTTGCCCGCCGCGATCGCCTCGCCCGCGAGCCCGACCACGAAAGTCTTACCGCGATGCGTGTGGATGTAAGGCGCGACCGAGCGGAACCAGGGCACGAAGGTGAAATTGAAGACGGTGGACATGGGGCGTGATTGTGCATTCATGAAAGGGCGTTTGCCTGACTCGGGCAATGTGCCGGGCACTGTCAGGCGATCGCGCGCAGCACGCGGGCCGCGCTGGCCGGAATGGAGCCGCCACCGACATGCGCTGACGATGGCGGCAGCAGCTCGGCATGGCGCGCGCGGAAGCTCGCGAGCAGGGCCGAATAGGCGTCCGTCGGTGCGCCGGCGCTGCCCGCTGCCGGGTCGGGCAGGTCGAGCATGGCGGCGAGCTCGGCCGGCGCGATGGAGCCATCGCGCATCAGCGCGTCGACCACCGCCATCAGCGCCGGCGCGTGCGCTTCGAGCAGCGAAACGGCGCGCGCATGCTCCTGCACCAGCAGGGCCTCGATCTCGGGATCGGTGGACGCCACGTCGGTGTTGCGGTTGTCTTCCGGATCGTTCGAGATGTCGGTGCGGCTCAGGCGCGTGCCGAAGGCGAAGTGGCGCACGTATTGAGCCGCGCAGGCGGTGGCCTGGATGAAGTCCTGCACCGCGCCCGAGGTGGTGGCCGCCTCGCCGAACACCAGCAGCTCGGCGGCGCGGCCCGCCAGGCTCACGCAGATGCGGTCGCGCAGGTTCTCCTTCGACCAGGCCTTGCGCTGCTCGTAGCTGTTGTAGCCGCCCTCGAACGAGGCCACGTTGATCTTGATCTCCTGCGGCGCGCGGCCGAACAGCAGGCCGTAGGCCACGCCGTGACCGGCCTCGTGCACCGCGAGCAGCGCGCGGAAGTCCTCGCTCGAGCGCTGCTTCAGGCGGTTCAGCTCCAGCGCCACCGGAAACTGACGGTGCGCCTTGCGGTACCTGGCGGTGATGCAGGAGACGCCCGCGTCCAGCGCGAGCCATACCGGCTCGCTGCCGTTGGCGCCGCGCTCCAGTGCCCACAGCGCGGCGTTGACCAGCGTGGCGCTCAGGATCGCGTGGATCGACGAGAACAGCGGGCGCGTGCCCTGCGCCGGGAACACGGCGTTGGCGTAGATCTGCTCGTACACGCTCGCATCGAGCACGAAGCGCACGCCGGAGCTTTCCTGGATCTCGGCCACGTAGCGGTCGCAGATCGACAGGATCAGGCGCACGTAGGTCGCGCGGTTGAACGAGGGGTAGATCACGTGGTTGTTGCCCAGGCGCGCGATCTGCTCGGGGCGGAAGCGCTCGGCCAGCGCCTTCTTCACGTCGATGACGGAGAGCTTCTTCGTCAGCGCGTGGAAGATGTCGGCGTCGGTGTCGCAGTCTTCGACGCGGCGGGCGGTCTCGGCGTACATCTCGTCGAGGTTGCCCGAGACGAACACCAGCAGCTTGCTGTAGTCGGTTTCCCAGCTCTGCTGCGTGTCGCGGAAGGCGCGCAGGCGCGCGTGCACCTCGGCGGGCTTCCAGGCCATGATCTGCAGCAGGGTCTCGGAGAGCTTGAGGCAGCGCTTCACTTCGCGCGCTTCCCAGGGCGACAGGTGCAGCTTGCGCTTCTTGTCTTCCTTCTTCTTGCCGGCGGCAGTGCCGTCGCGGTCCTGCACGTATTCGGCCTGGGCGAGCGACGATTCGATCTCGCCCAGCATCGACAGCGCGGGCGGCAGGCGGCCGTCGGACAGCAGCGCCCACACGTCCTGGTAGCGCTCGACCTTGGCGTCGTGGCCGTTGCCGTCGACGGTGCGAAAGCGCTGGAACTCGTCGAGCACCAGGATGCCGGGCGTGCCCTCGGCAATGCCCGACTCGGCCAGCATGGCCGAGATGGAGCCGCGGCTGTGATAGCCCGAGCCGTGGCTGAAGCCGTCCATCTGCACTTCGATGAAGCGGTCGTAGAAGCCCAGGTGCTGGGCGAGCCGGCGAACCAGTTGGGTCTTGCCGGTGCCGGTAAGGCCCCAGAGGCAGACCACCACGGGGCGGCTGATGAGCTGCGGCAGCACGTACCAGGCGCGCAGCGAATCGATCACGCGATCGATGATGTCGTCGATGCCGAAGAGCTCGGTCTTGAGCGCTTCGGAAACGGTCTGCAGGTGGCGCGAGCGCTCGGAAAGCTCGGCGTGCAGGGTGGAGCGGATGTCTTTTGGCATGGTGTTTTTCTTCTTGTCGAACAGGTACAGATACGCAAAGCCGGCGGCCGGACGCTCTGGGTGTCGGTTGCGGCGCTCCGGCGTACGGAGCGCACACGCGGCGCGGGCCTCAGGCCGGGCGAGGCAACTTGCCCCTTCCATGCGCAGCGAGCGCATGGCTTGCGCGGCGACGGCGCAAGGTGGTGGGGGCAAGGCGATAGGACATGGACGCGATCGTAGTGGCGGTTTGCAATTGAGTAAAGACTATTTACAGATCGCGTCGCAGCGAAGCCGCGTGCTGTGGATGCCGTGCAACAGCCGCGGTGCGCACCGATAATCTGCGGTTTGCCCGCCGCGCCGGCCCGACGACTGTTTTCCCTTGACGACCACGACACCCCTCCGCATCGAATTTCCCGAATCGCTTCCTGTCTCGGGCAGGCGCGACGAGATCATGGCCGCCATCTCGGCGCACCAGGTCGTGATCGTGTGCGGCGAAACGGGCTCGGGCAAGACCACGCAGCTGCCCAAGATCGCGCTCGCGCTGGGCCGCGGCAAGCTCAACGCCGAACCTGGCAAGGGCCGGCTCATCGGCCACACGCAGCCGCGACGCATTGCCGCCAGCTCGGTGGCCAAGCGCATCGCCGAGGAACTGAAGACGCCGCTGGGCGACGTGGTCGGCTTCAAGGTGCGCTTCCAGGACCGCCTGTCGCGCGATGCCTCGGTCAAGCTGATGACCGACGGCATTCTGCTGGCCGAGACGCAGACCGATCCGCTGCTGAAGGCCTACGACACGCTCATCATCGACGAGGCGCACGAGCGCTCGCTGAACATCGACTTCCTGCTGGGCTACCTGCGCGAGATTCTTCCGCGCCGGCCCGACCTGAAGGTGATCGTCACCTCGGCCACCATCGATGCCGACCGCTTCGCCCAGCATTTCGCCTCCGCCAAGGGGCCGGCGCCGACCATCATGGTGTCGGGCCGCACCTTCCCGGTGGAGCAGCGCTACCGTCCGTTCGAGGAGTCGCGCGAGCACGACCTGAACGACGCCATTGCCGATGCGGTCGACGAGCTCTGGCGCGACCCGCACAACGCGGGCGACATCCTGATCTTCCTGCCCGGCGAGCGCGAGATTCGCGAGGCCGCCGACCACCTGCGCCGCCACGTCAGCCACCAACCGCTGTTCCGCAGTGCCGAGGTGCTGCCGCTTTTCGCTCGCCTGTCGGGCCCGGAGCAGGACCGCATCTTCGAAAGCCACAACGGCCGGCGCATCGTGCTGGCCACCAACGTGGCCGAGACTTCGCTCACGGTGCCGGGCATCCGTTACGTGATCGATACCGGCACGGCGCGTGTCAAGCGCTACAGCTTCCGCAGCAAGGTCGAGCAACTGCTGGTCGAGCCGATCAGCCAGGCCGCGGCCAACCAGCGCGCGGGCCGCTGCGGGCGGGTGGCGAACGGCATCTGCATCCGCCTGTACGACGAAAAAGACTTCGAAGGCCGCCCGCGCTTCACCGATCCGGAAATCCTGCGTTCTTCGCTGGCCGGCGTCATCCTGCGGATGAAGTCGCTGCGCCTGGGCGACGTGGCGCGCTTTCCGTTCCTGGAGGCGCCGTCTCCGCGCGCGATTGCCGACGGCTACCAGCTGCTGAACGAGCTCGGCGCGGTCGACGACGCCAACGAACTCACGCACACCGGCGCCGAGCTGTCCCGGCTGCCGCTCGACCCGCGCGTGGGCCGCATGATTTTGGAAGCACGCGCGCGCGGTGCGCTCGAAGAAGTGCTGATCATCGCCTCGGCCCTCAGCGTGCAGGACGTGCGCGACCGCCCGATGGACGCGCAGCAGCAGGCCGACCAGGCGCATTCGAAATTCGACGACGAGAAGAGCGAATTCAGCGGCTACCTGCGCCTGTGGAAATGGATCGCCGACGCGCGCGGCGGCCACGGCGATACGCACAAGCTCAGCAACCGCCAGTACGAGCAGCTGCTGCGCCAGAACTTCATCAACATCCGCCGTGTGCGCGAATGGCGCGACATCCATTCGCAGCTGCTCACGGTGGTCACCGAGCACAAGTGGCGCATCAACGCCGAGCCCGCGGGCTACGAGCCGCTGCACCTGTCGATGCTCGCCGGCCTGCTGGGCAACGTGGGCTGGAAGCTGGAGGACGACGAGGCGTATCTAGGCGCGCGTGGCATCAAGTTCTACAAGCACCCGGGCGCGCACCTGAAGAAGAAGCCGGGCCGCTGGATCGTGGCGGCCGAGCTGGTCGAGACCACGCGGCTCTTCGGGCGCGGCGTCGCCAACATCGAGCCGCAGTGGCTCGAACAGGTGGCGGGGCATCTGCTGAAGAAGCAACTGCTCGACCCGCACTGGGAGAAGAAGGGCGCGCAGGTCTCGGCGCTGGAGCGCGCGACGCTGTACGGCCTGGTGGTCTACAGCGGCCGGCGCGTCGACTTCACCAAGGTCGATCCGGTCGCGGCGCGCGAGATCTTCATTCGCGAGGCGCTGGTCGGCGGGCAGTGGGAAAGCAAGTTCCCGTTCCTCACGGCCAACCGCAAGCTGGTGCGCGAGGTCGAGGGGCTGGAGCACAAGTCGCGCCGGCAGGACGTGCTGGTCGACGACGAGCTGATCTTCGTCTTCTACGACGCGCAGTTGCCCGCCGACGTGGCGAGCGGCATCACCTTCGAGAACTGGTATCGCCACGCCTCGAGAGAACAGCCGCGCCTGCTGTACCTCACGCGCGACGAGCTGATGCGCCATCAGGCGGCGGGCATCACGACCCAGTCGTTCCCGCCGACGCTGCGGCTCGGCGGTGTCGATTGCGCCGCCAGCTACCTGCATGAGCCGGGCGACGCGAAAGACGGCCTCACGGTCAGCGTTCCGCTGTTCGTGCTCAACCAGGTGAGCGAGGAGCGCTGCGAGTGGCTGGTGACGGGCATGCTGAAGGACAAGATCCAGGCGCTGCTCAAGAGCCTGCCGCAGCGCCCGCGTTCGCGGCTGGTGCCGCTGCCCGAGTCCGCCGGCAAGCTGGCGGAGGAGCTGTCGGTGCCAGAGCTGTTCGGCACCGGCTCGCTGACCGACGTGCTGCTCAAGCGCGTGCGCGACATGACCAGCATCGACGTCAAGCGCGCCGACTTCAAGCTCGACATGCTGCCGCCGCACCTGTTCATGAACCTGCGCGTGATCGACGAGCACGGGCGGCAACTGGGCATGGGGCGCAACCTTGGTGCGCTGAAGGCCGAACTCGGTGCGCAGGCGCGCGGCGCGTTCCAGGCGCTGGCGGGGCTGAACGTGAAAGCGTCGCCGGAGAAGAAGGACGCGGCTTCGTCGGATCAGGGCTCGAAGACGCCCGCGAAGGCTTCCAGCGCGCCCGCGCCCGCGGCGTTGCCGGCCGGCCAGCGCTACACGAGCTGGACTTTCGGCGAGCTGCCCGAGCTGATGGAAGTGCGGCGCGGCTCGCAGTCGCTGATCGGCTTTCCGGCGCTGCGCGACGAGGGCGACGCCGTGACCATCGAGGTGTTCGACGAGCCGGCCGTGGCCGCCGCCAAGCACCGCGCCGGCCTGCGCCGCCTGTTCGCGCTGCAGCTGAAAGACGCGCTCAAGTACCTCGAGAAGAACATCCCCGACCTGCAGAAGATGTCCGTGGCCTACATGCCGCTCGGCACCTCCGAAGAGCTGCGCACGCAGATCATCGACGTGGCGATCGACCGCGCATTCCTGCAGGAGCCGCTGCCGACCGACGAGTTCGCTTTCAAGAAACGGCTGGACGAAGGCCGCGGCCGGCTCACCTTGATCGCGAACGAGGTGGCTCGGCTCGCGTCGACCATCCTCATCGAATACGCCGCCGCCGCGCGCAAGATCAAGGACACGAAGATCCAGCCCGACGCGGTGCAGGACGCCGCGCAGCAACTGCAGCGGCTGGTCGGCAAGCGCTTCATTGCCGATGCGCCGTGGACGCAGCTGCAGCACTTCGCGCGCTACCTCAAGGCCATCGTGCTGCGGCTTGACAAGCTGCGCGCGGACCCGGCGCGCGATGCCGCGAAGCTCGCGGAACTGAAGCCGCAGGACCAGCGCTACTGGCGCCTGGTGGCCGAGCGCAAGGGCGTGGTCGACGACCGCATGCTCGAATTCCGCTGGCTGCTGGAGGAGCTGCGGGTGAGCTTTTTCGCGCAGGAACTGCGCACGCCCCAGCCGGTGAGCGTGAAGCGGCTGGACAAGGCCTGGGCGCAGCTGCAGGCCTGATCGCCAGCGGCGCCCGACGGACGAAAAAAAGCCCGCGGTCGCGGGCTTTTTCAGTTCATGGGCCGCTCGTGCCTATATGCGTCCCATGAGCACGAGGATCACGACGATCAGCACGATCAGGCCGACGCCGCCGCTGGGACCATAGCCCCAGGACCGGCTATAGCCCCAGCTCGGCAGCGCGCCTATCAGTACCAGGATCAGAACGATCAGCAGAATGAACGAGAGCGACATGTTTTCTCCAGGGCGTTGTTGTGATGAGCTTTGATGCTCGCCCTGGCGTGTCGCGCGGATCGCCGGATAGCAGCCTCTTCGGCGGTCATCCAAAGTCCTACCGCCGGTGTCGGCGCCTTGCCGGTTTGCCGTCAGAGGCGCGCGAGTCGCTCCAGCGCGGCGAGCAGCGTTTCGTCCTTCTTGGCGAAGCAGAAGCGCACCACCCGCTGATCGAAGCCGTTGCCGTAGAAGGCCGACAGCGGAATCGCCGCCACGCCGATCTCGCTGGTGAGCCAGAGGCAGAAATCGGCTTCCGACAGGTCGCTCACCGCCGAGATGTCGACGCACTGGAAGTAGCTGCCTTCGCTGCGCAGCAGCTTGAAGCGCGTCTTCTCGGCCAGGCCGGCGGCGAACAGGTCGCGCTTGCGCTGGTAGAAAGCCGGCAGTTCCAGGTAGGGCGCGGGCTCGGCCATGTAGCGCGCGAGCGCGTGCTGCATCGGCGTGTTCACGGTGAACACGTTGAACTGGTGCACCTTGCGGAACTCGGCCATCAGCGGCGCCGGCGCGGCCACGAAACCGACCTTCCAGCCGGTGACGTGATAAGTCTTGCCGAAGCTGCTGACGATGAAGCTGCGCGCCGCCAGGCCCGGGAAGCGCGCCACGCTCTCGTGCCGCGCCTGGTCGAACACCATGTGCTCGTAGACCTCGTCGCTGATCACGAACACGTCGGTTGGGGCGAGCAGTTCCTCGAGCTTGCGCATCTCGGCCTCGGTCCAGACCGTGGCGCTCGGGTTGTGCGGCGTGTTGATGATGATGGCGCGCGTGCGCGGCGTGAGCGCGGCGGCGATCTTGTCGAAGTCGGGGCGGAAGGTGCCGGGCACGAGCGGCACGCGCACCACGCTGCCGCCGGCCAGCTCGATGTTGGGCACGTAGCTGTCGTAGCAGGGCTCCAGCACGATCACTTCGTCGCCCGGGCGCACCACGGCGAGGATGGCCGTGATGATGGCCTGCGTGGCGCCGGCGGTGACGGTGATTTCAGTGGCCGCGCTGTAGCCGTGACCGTACAGCGCCGAGATCTTGGCGGCGATGGCCTCGCGCAGCGCCGGAATGCCCGGCATCGGCGGGTACTGGTTGTGGCCCGCGGCCATGGCCGCCGTCACGTCTTCGAGCAGTTTCGGGTCGCAGTTGAAGTCCGGAAAGCCCTGGCCCAGGTTGACCGCGTTCTTCTCTGCCGCCAGGGTCGACATGACCGTGAAGATGGTGGTGCCGACGGAGGGCAGCTTGGTGCCCACTTCGGGCGTGCGTGGGGCGTGAACTGTGCTCATAGCTCGTAGTCTTGTTGGTGGCCGCTCAGGGCCTTGGCGATCAGGTTGCGGTCTAGGCGGTCGGAGAGCAGCTCGGCGAACTTGAAGACGAAGTTGCGCAGGTAGGCGCTGCGCTTGAAGGCGACGCGGGCGATATTCTGGCCGAACACATGGCCCATGGGGCGCACCACGAGGTCGGCGTTCGACTCGTCGCGCACCGCCATCTCGGCCACGATGCCCACACCCAGGCCGAGGCGCACGTAGGTCTTGATCACGTCGGAGTCGATGGCTTCCAGCGCGATGCGCGGCGTGAGCTTCTTCTGCGCGAAGGCATGGTCGATGCGCGTGCGGCCGGTGAACGACGGGTGGTACGTGATGATCGGCTCGCTCGCCAGGTCTTCGAGCGAAATGCGCTCCTTGGCGGCCAGCGGATGGTCCTTGGGCAGCACCAGCACGTGCTGCCATTCGTAGCAGGGCAGGGTGACCAGCTCGGCGTAGCCGTCGAGCGATTCGGTGGCGATGCCGATTTCGGCGATTTCGTCGATCACCATGCGCGCCACCTGGTCGGGCGAGCCTTGGTGCAGGCTCACGTTGACCTTGGGGTAGGCCTCGCGCAGGTTGGCCACGGGCACCGGCAGCACGTAGCGCGCCTGGGTGTGGGTGGTGGCGATCGAAAGGGTGCCGCTGTCCTGCGCGCTGAACTGCTCGCCGATGCGCTTGAGGTTGCCCACCTCTCGCATGATGAGTTCGATGCTGGCAATGACATGCTGGCCCGGCTCGGTAACGCGCTTGAGCCGCTTGCCGTGGCGCGCGAAGATTTCAACGCCCAGTTCTTCCTCGAGCTCGATGATCGCCTTGGAAACACCAGGCTGCGAGGTATGGAGTGCCTTGGCCGCCTCGGTGAGGTTCAGGTTGCGCCGCACGGCTTCCTGAACAAACTTGAACTGATGCAGATTCATATCAAATTCCGTCTTATTGCGGAATTCATTATGCCTTCGGAATCTATCGAAATTGCCGGATCTTCAGTTTTTGATTGCAATTTTGGCCAGCAGGTCGACCAGTTCGGGCTCCTCGCCCACGATCCGGGCCAGCGAGATGTCGATGGCCGGCCAGCGCTGGCGCAGCGCGTCGACCTGTTGCGGCAGGTCTTCGCGGGCGTGTTTGCCCATGCCGAGGAAAAGCGGAACCAGCCGGACGGCGGTGGCACCGGCGGTGACCAGGGCCGCGACCGCCGTGGGAAGGTCGGGCGCGGCCAGTTCCATGTACGCGCAGGCCACGAGCGCGTCGGGTGCGCGGCTGGTTACGCGCGCGGCCACGGCTTCGATGGGTTCGCGCCAGCGCTCGTCTCGCGAGCCGTGCGCCAGCAGGACGATGCCCTGGATCTGCCTGCCCCGGGTTGGCGCCGTCATCGTCTCAGGACCAGCCAACTGAAGGCCGTCAACGACATCACCGAGTAGATCAGCCCCGGCGCCGCGGCCGTGAGCCATGGCGACCAGTTGCCGAGGTTGCCGAGGTAGCCGAACACGTTGTTCAGCAGGAAGAAGCTGATGCCGATCATCACGCCGCCGAACACATAGGTCGTGATGCCGGCCTGGCGGAAGTGCAGGTAGGCGAAGGGCAGGGCGAGAACCACCATCACCAGGCACGACAGCGGATAGAACACCTTGCGCCAGAACTCGATCTCGTAGCGCTGGGCGGTCTGGCCGTTGGCGTCGAGGTGGCGGATGTAGTCGAACAGGTCGATCGTGCTCATGCGGTCGGGGCGCAGCAGGGCCACCGACACCATCTCGGCGGTCAGCGAGGTCGGCCAGTTCAGCTCGGGAATCTTGGTGCTGACGATGTGCGCCCGGTCGGCGGCGCCTTGCGTGTCGTAGTGCTGCTGGTCGACGTCGGTCAGTATCCAGTGGCCGTCGCCGCCGATGCGGGCCGAGGCCGCGAGCGTCTGCGTCTTGATGTAGCCCTTGTCGTCGAACTCGAAGATGCGGGGGCTCTTGAGCGCGCCGCCGCGGTCGATGGCCAGCACATTCACCGCATACGAGACGTCGCCGCGCTTTTCCTTGAGCCAGGCGCCGGTGTTGCCCGCCAGGGAATAGGTGCCCTGGTAGCGCGCCTTGAGCAACTGGCCGGTGCGCTCCGAGGTGGGCGCCACGTAGTCGCCGATCGCGAAGGTCAGCACGACGAAGCTCAGGCCCAGCAGCAGCAGGGTGCGCAGCGCGCGCCACGGTCCCAGGCCGCTGGTGCGCAGGATGGTGTATTCGGAGCTTTGCGCGAGCCGCGCCATCACGAAGATGGAGCCGATCAGCACGGTGATCGGCAGCAGTTCGTACAGGTGGCTCGGAATCAGCAGGGCCACGTAGATCAGCGCCTGCATGGGCCCGTAGTTGAGGCTGTCCGGCTTGCCGATGGACTGCAGCTCGTCGACGAAGTCGAAGAAGAAAAAGAGGCTCAGGAAGCCGAGCGTCACGAACGCGACGGACTTCAGCACCTCCACGTAGATCAGGCGTCTTATCGTTTTCACGTGGTGGGTTCGATCTTGGCAATGGTCGGCGCGGCGGCGCGGACTTTTCTGGCGCGGCGGCCCCAGTTGTTCTGGCGCGCGGTCAGCCACGCGAGGTTGATCGCGAGCACGCCGCCGTGCAGCAGCAGCATGAAGCCGCCCATGCTGAAGCGGCCCGAGCTGATCCAGCTCTGGCCCAGGTTGAGCATGTTGTAGTAGACGACGAAGGCGAACAGCGCCAGCAGCAGGTTGCCGCTGCGGCCGACGCGGGGGTTGGCGCTGGAGACGTTCAGCGCCAGCAGCACGAAGTTGACGGCGGTCAGCAGCATGCCGATGCGCCAGGCCAGCTCGCCCCGGCTCATGTCGCTCGGGTCGGTCAGCAGCGAAAGCGTGGTGCGTGCGCGCGACGGCGTGGCGTCGTTCGTGAGGCCGTCGCTGCCGCCGGCGCGGGTGCCGTAGGTCTTGAATTCGCTGATCTTCAGGCCGGTGTTGGCCATCGGCTGCTCCAGCCGCTGGCCGTTGTTGAGCAGCAGGTAGCGGGAGTCGCCGATGTTCTCGATGCTGCCGCTGCGCGCCGAGGTGGTGATCTGCATGTTGCGCTCGACCGACCAGATGAAGACGTTGGTGGCCTTGGAGTTGTCAGGCGTCTCCTTGTCGATGAAGAACACCCGCACGCGGCCCGCGGATTCGCGGAATTCGCCGGGCGCCACGCGCTCGATGTCGCTGCGCTGCTCGTACTGCTTGCGCATGCCGATGGTCTGCGAGTTGGCCCACGGCCAGCCGACCAGCGCCATCACCGCGATCAGGATCAGCACCGGCCAGGCGAAGCGAAACAGGGGCTTCACGAAGTCCATGAGGCCGCGGCCGCTGGAGAACCAGATGACCATTTCGCTGTCGCGGTACATGCGCGAGAGCGTCCCGACGATGGCGATGAACAGGCTCAGGCTCAGGATGGTCGGCATGTAGCCTAGCACCGTGTAGGCCATGACCAGGAACACCTCCTGCGGGTTCACACTGCCCTTGGACGCGAGCCCGAGGGTACGGATGAGCATCATGGTCATCACGATGGTGACCAGAACCACGAGGGTCGCTCCGAAGCTGCGGGACAGCTCCTTGCGTAGGGAAGAATGGAATAACATCGTTCGAGGAAAAAAAGGATTATGGACTTTCAACTCAAGACCCTCACCGTCGCCCAGGCCGCAGCCGAGAAATCCGATGTCCTGATCGTGCTCGTCGGCAGCGCCCCGCTCACCACCAAAGACCCGCTTTCCGTGCTGGCCGCCAGTGCCCGCAAGGCCGGGGACCTGCCCGACAAGGCCGGAAAACTCCTCACGCTGTACCGCCCCGACGACGTCGTGGCGGCCCGCGTGGTGTTCGCGGCCATCGGCGACGGCAAGCCCGCGTCGGTGCGCAGCGGCGTCGCGGCGGCGGTCAACGCGGCCAAGGCCCATGGGCCGAAGCGGGTGGTTCTTGTGTTCGCGCAGCCCGCGGACGGCGCGGCGGTGGCTTGCGCCGTCACGGCGGCGGCCGATGCCAGCTATGTCTACACCACCACCAAGTCGAAGGCCGAGCCGCGCAGCATCCGCAACCTGAGCGTCGGTGTGGCCGATGCGACAGCTGTTACCGGCGCTTTCAACGATGCCCGCGCCACCGTGCGGGGTATCGAGCTGGCCAAGGAGTGGGGCAACCGCCCCGCCAACCACGCCACGCCCACGCTGCTGGGCGAGGCCGCCAAGGGGCTGGCCAAGCTGCCCAAGATCAAGTGCGAAGTGCTGGGCCCGAAGGAAGTCGAGAAGCTCGGCATGGGCTCGTTCATGGCGGTGGCGCAGGGCTCTGCCGAGCCGCTGCGCTTCATCGTGCTGCGCTACCAGGGCGGCCCCAAGGACCAGGCGCCCGTGGTGCTGGTCGGCAAGGGCATCACCTTCGATACCGGCGGCGTTTCGCTCAAGCCCGCCGCCGAAATGGACGAGATGAAGTTCGACATGTGCGGCGCTGCGAGCGTGCTGGGCACCTTCCGTGCGCTCGGCGACATCCAGCCCGCGATCAACGTCGTCGGCCTGATTCCGTCGTGCGAGAACATGAACGACGGCCGCTCGGTCAAGCCGGGCGACGTGGTCACCAGCATGAGCGGCCAGACCATCGAAGTGCTCAACACCGATGCCGAAGGCCGCCTGATTCTTTGCGACGCGCTCACCTATGCCAAGCGCTTCGACCCCACCGCGGTGATCGACATCGCCACGCTGACCGGTGCTTGCGTGGTGGCGCTCGGCGGCGTGCGCAGCGGCCTGTTCTCCAGCGACGAAACGCTGGCCGCCGCGCTGGAAACCGCCGGTGAAGCCTCGCAAGACCGCTGCTGGCGCCTGCCGCTGGACGACGACTACGCCGAGGGCCTCAAGAGCAACTTCGCCGACGTGGCCAACATCGCCGGCCGTGCCGGCGGCGCCATCACCGCGGCCAAGTTCCTGCAGCGCTTTGCGGGCGACTTCGCCTGGGCCCACCTCGACATCGCCGGCACGGCCTGGAAGAGCGGGGCGGCCAAGGGCTCGACCGGCCGACCGGTGGGGCTGCTGGTCTCGTACCTCACGAGCCGCGCGGCCAGTGGCGTGCAGGCCAAGGCGGCCGACAAGGCTCCGGCTCGAAAGGCCCGGTCCGCGAAGTGACGGAAATCGGTTTTCACTACAACGCGCCGGACAAGCTGAACTACGCCTGCCGGCTGGTTCGAAAGGCCGTCAATGCGCGCGGCCTGCGCGTGGTGGTGATCGGCGACGCGCGCGCGCTCGACGTGGTGGATGCCGCGCTCTGGCAGCTTTCGCCGGTGGACTTCGTCGCGCATTGCCGTGGCGATGCGCCGCCTCATGTGCTTGCGCGTACGCCCGTCATTCTTTCTTCCGACGGTGCGGACGCGGCCGCGCTGCCGCACCGCGAGATGCTGGTGAACCTCGGGCTCGAGGTGCCGGCCGGCTTCGAGCGCTACGAGCGTCTCATCGACATCGTGAGCGACGAAAGCAACGACCGTCAGGTCGGCCGTTCGCGCTGGCGTCACTACGCCGACCGCGGCTACACCATCCAGCCGCACGACTTCGCAAAGAGTTCCTGACATGGCCAGCAACCTGCGCACGCCGCCCCGGTTCGTTCCCACCCTGACCACGGTGCTCGAGATCCCGGCGGAGCCCGCGGTCCCCGAGCCGCAGGCGGCCGTGCAGGCGACGCAGCCAGACCCGGAAAGCACCATGGCATTGCCGCCGGCGGCGCAGCTGTCGCAGGCGGAAATCGTCAGCCTCGAAGAGCAACTGCTGCATCGCGTGCTGCAGCGCGTGGACCTCTCTTTGGAAGAGCGTTTGAGCGACACCGTGTCAGCTGCCGTTCAGCATCAACTCGATGCAATGGTGCCGCGTTTGCGCAATGAAATCGAAGCCGTTCTGCGTGCTCTGGTGATCGAGGCAATGGCTGCCGAACTCAGCGAAAACACAGGGTCTACGCCAGCTTCCGGCGCATAAATCCTCGGCTAAACTGCGCCGCAGGTCGGAAGGGCGTGAGGGTGCCGCTGGTCTGCGGCGCGAAACTTGCGAGGTCTAGCCGCCCGGATCACACGACCGGTTTTTTATTCTTTTCATCCAAGTTCTGGAGGTTCCCATGCAATTGAAATGGACTGCGGTCGCACTGGCTGCAATCACGCTTGTGGCTTGCGGCAAGAAAGAAGAAGCCGCTGCTCCCGCTGCAGCGCCCGCGCCAACGGCCGCGGCCCCGGCTGCCGCGCCTGCACCTGCACCTGCCGGGGACACGCTGGTCGTCAAGATCGGTCACGTTGCACCTACCAGCGGTCCCATTGCCCACTTGGGCAAGGACAACGAAATGGGCGCCAAGATGGCCATCGAAGACCTGAATGCCAAGGGCATCAAGATCGGCGACAAGACCGCCAAGTTCGAGCTGGTCGCCGAAGACGACGCAGGCGATCCGAAGCAAGGCACCGCAGTGGCCCAGAAGCTCGTCGACGAAAAGGTCAACGGCGTGGTCGGCCACCTGAACTCGGGCACCACCATCCCCGCTTCCAAGCTGTACAGCGACGCTGGCATTCCCCAGATCTCGCCTTCGGCCACGAATCCCAAGTACACGCGTCAAGGCTTCAAGACCACGTTCCGCGTGGTGGCTGACGACACGCAACTCGGCGGTACGCTGGGCAAGTACGCAGTCGAAACGCTCAAGGGCAAGAACATTGCCGTGATCGACGACCGTACGGCTTACGGCCAAGGCGTTGCCGAAGAATTCGAGAAGTCGGCCAAGGCCGCCGGCGCCACCATCGTGGGCCACGAATTCACCACTGACAAGTCGACCGACTTCAACGCCATCCTGACCAAGCTCAAGTCGGCCAAGCCCGACGTGCTGTTCTTCGGCGGCATGGACGCCGTGGGCGGCCCGATGCTCAAGCAGGTCAAGCAACTCGGCCTGAACGTCAAGTTCATGGGTGGCGACGGCCTGTGCACCGGCGAACTGCCGAAGCTGGCTGGCGATGCCATCGGCGAAGACATGGTGGTGTGCGCTGAAGCCGGCGGCGTGGACGGCGACTTCAAGCAACCTCTGGAAGACTTCAAGGCCAAGTTCAAGACCAAGAACGGCGTGGAAGTGCAGATCTATGCACCGTACGTGTACGACGCGGTCAACGTGCTGGCTGAAGCCATGGTCAAGGCCGGCTCGTCCGACCCCGAAAAGTACCTGCCGGAAGTCGGCAAGGTGCAATACAAGGGCGTGACCGGCCCGATCGCCTTCGACGAAAAGGGCGACATCAAGAACGGCGCGCTGACGCTGTACACCTACAAGGGTGGTGCACGCACGCAAATCGCCGTGGTGCGTTGATTCGCGCAGGCAACTGCCGCAAAAGAAAAAGGGCCTTCGGGCCCTTTTTTCATGTCTGCTTCAAAAGCGGGTTTACAGCGGTGCGAGCCCTGACGGGCGGTCCGCGTTGCAGTACTCGATGAAGGCGTCGAGGTCACGCGACTTGTCGAATACCGCATCGGCTCCAAGAGCACCGCAGCGTGAGCGGATGTCTGCCGTGACGTAGTTGCTCAGCACCACGACCCGTTGGCCGGGCTTGCGTGTCTTGCAGCCGGCGAGCACACCGAGGCCGGAGCCTTCCTTGAGGAACAGGTCGACGATGAGGAGCTGCCAGTCGTCCGGGTGCGCCGCGATCCATGCCAGTGCATCCGATTCGGTTTCGGCGAAGCCGACCACACGGCCATTGACCAGGTCCTCCAGTGCCGGGACCAGGTTGTCCCTGATGGTCTTGTTGTCCTCGACGAGGAACGTGATGAGGGCCATGCCGTGGTTTCGCTTTGAGAACCAATAGCGTAGCGTGCCTGATGCCGGCGCAGCGTAGGAGAAAGGATACGGACGGGGAGAGCGGTGCGCGATGCGCCGCTCAGTCCGTCTGTCCCGAGCGGATCTTGGCCTTGAGCTTCTCGGCCAGCGCCTGGCTCTCGTCGCGCTCGGCCGTCACTTCGAGGCGCTTCTCGATTTCTTCGCTCAGGGCCGCGTTCACTTCAGCCAGCTTCTCTGCCGACTTGGCCAGTTTTTCCTCGAGCTGGCTCGTGTGTTCGATGGCTTGGGCCACTTCGCCGACCTGAACCTCCTCAGGCAGCTCCTGCTCGAGCACCGTGTTCACCACGGCAAGGTTGTCCGATGCCCGCTGCACGTCAGCGGCCACCTGTTCGCTTTTCTGCAGGGTGCGATCCAGCGATGTCGTGCCACGCGGCGAGGGTTGCGGTTGTCCAGCCATCGAGGCTCCTTTGCGGGCTTGAAAGTAAAACCTTTGGATCGTACGCCAGACGAAAGTGCCTGGGTTGCCGACGCCAGTTGTTGCAAAGCAACGCTTGAGCTTGTCTTGCGGACGACAAAAAAGCCCGAGTGCTTGTGGCGACTCGGGCTTCTTCTGATCAGCAATGTTCGCGAACGGTTACGAACAATCAATCTTTGGCGGAGCAGGCGGGATTCGAACCCGCGGAGGGCTATTAACCCTCACACGCTTTCCAGGCGTGCGACTTAAACCGCTCATCCACCGCTCCTGAGCCTCTGATTGTAGCAGTCTGTTCAGGTCGGATTCGAAGGTTTGCCTGCCTGGACCATGCGCATTGCCGAAGCGATGAGCGCAGCGGTCTCCGACATGTTGCTCGGAACGATCAACGTGGTCTTGGAATCGGCTGCAACCTTGCCGTAGGCATCGACCGCGCGCTCGGCCACCTTGAGCTGCACTGCCTGTTCGCCGCCCGGCTGGCGGATGGCGGCCGCCACGCGTTCGATGGCGTCCGCCGTGGCCGTGGCCACCGCCGTGATGGCGGCTGCTTCACCCTGCGCGTTGTTGATCTGTGCCTGCTTTTCGCCCTCGGAACGGGCGATGAAAGCCTCGCGCTCGCCGGTCGCGATGTTGATCTGCTCCTGGCGGCGGCCTTCGGACGCCGCAATCAGCGCGCGCTTGCCGCGCTCGGCGGTGATCTGCGCCTGCATGGCCAGCAGGATTTCCTTCGGCGGCGTCAGGTCCTTGATTTCGTAGCGCAGCACCTTCACGCCCCAGTTGAGCGCGGCCTCGTCGATGGCGGCCACCACCTGGGCGTTGATGACGTCGCGTTCCTCGAAGGTCTTGTCGAGCTCGAGCTTGCCGATCACGCTGCGCAGGGAAGTCTGGGCCAGTTGCGTCACCGCCACGATGTAGTTCGACGAGCCGTAGCTCGCGCGCATCGGGTCGGTCACCTGGAAGTACAGGATGCCGTCGACCTGCAGCTGCGTGTTGTCGCGCGTGATGCAGATCTGGCTCGGCACGTCGAGCGGGATTTCCTTCAGGCTGTGCTTGTAGGCCACGCGGTCGATGAACGGGATCAGGAAGTTGGGGCCGGGCGTCATGGTGCCGTGGTACTTGCCCAGGCGCTCGCGCACCCATGCGTTCTGCTGCGGCACGAACTTGACCGACTGGCTGATGAAGATGATCGCGATGACCAGGATGATGAGAGGGACCGAAAATTCCATGGTGCGCTTCCTTTTCTGAGTTCTAGAGACGGACTGACTAAACCTTGTCGACGACGAGACGGCTGCCGATCACCTCGACCACCCGGTGCTCGCCGGTCGAGGGCGCGCGGCCTGCGCGGGGCACCACCGTCCATTGCGCGCCCCGATAGCGCACGGTGGCCGTGCCGTCGGCGTTCCATGCCTCGACGTGCACGATCTCGCCGATGTCGAGGTTCAGGTCGGGGTTGGCGCCGCTGGGCGGGGCGGGCGGGCGCTTGCGCTGAATGGAATACCAGACCAGCACGGCCCCCACGCCGATCACCGAAGCCACGATCAGCTGCGTGACGATGTCGAAGCCCAGGTGTGCCGAGATGGCGGCTCCTGCAAAGCCCGCGGCCAGGAGCAGCAGGTAGACCGTGCCCGAAAGCAGCTCGGCCACGATGGCTGCCCCCGCGATCAGCCACCAGACGGTGGAATTCGCCATGTTGTCGACTCCTCTTCTTGCTTGTTCGATGCGCGCCATTCTGCGGCATCGCGCCCAAGCGCTTGTCCTGCGTAGGGGTACTGGCGCCGGGTCGGCGCGGCCCTTGCCTGCCTCCGATGAATGGCTTGCGGCAGGCTGACCGGATTCTTCATCTGAATTCCGTACACTTCGCGCCTCGTCTCATTGCCTGACCCGGAGCCCCGCTCATGAAATTCCGCTTTCCCATCGTCATCATCGACGAGGACTTCCGCTCCGAAAACACTTCGGGCCTCGGCATCCGCGCGCTCGCGCAGGCCATCGAGACGGAGGGCTTCGAGGTGCTGGGCGTCACGAGTTATGGCGACCTGAGCCAGTTCGCCCAGCAGCAAAGCCGCGCCAGCGCCTTCATTCTGTCGATCGACGATGAAGAATTCACCGTCGGCCCCGACCTCGATCCGGCCGTGCTGAGCCTGCGCAACTTCATCGGCGAGGTGCGCCGCAAGAACGCCGATGTGCCGATCTACATCTACGGCGAGACCAAGACCTCGCGCCACATCCCGAACGACATCCTGCGCGAGCTGCACGGCTTCATCCACATGTTCGAGGACACCCCCGAATTCGTGGCGCGCCACATCATCCGCGAGGCCAAGAGCTATCTCGAAGGCGTGCAGCCGCCGTTCTTCAAGGCGCTGATCGACTACGCGGAAGACGGTTCCTACTCCTGGCATTGCCCCGGCCATTCGGGCGGCGTGGCGTTCCTGAAGAGCCCGGTGGGCCAGATGTTCCACCAGTTCTTCGGCGAAAACATGCTGCGCGCCGACGTCTGCAACGCCGTGGAAGAACTGGGCCAGCTGCTCGACCACACCGGCCCGGTGGCCGCCAGCGAGCGCAACGCGGCGCGCATCTTCAATGCCGACCACTGCTTCTTCGTGACCAACGGCACCAGCACCAGCAACAAGATGGTCTGGCACCACACCGTGGCGCCCGACGACGTGGTGGTGGTCGACCGCAACTGCCACAAGTCGATCCTGCACGCGATCATCATGACCGGCGCGATTCCGGTGTTCATGAAGCCGACGCGCAACCACTTCGGCATCATCGGCCCGATTCCGAAGAGCGAGTTCGAGCAGAGCGCCATCAAGGCCAAGATCAAGGCCAACCCGCTGCTGGCCGATGTCGATGCCGACAAGGTCAAGCCGCGCGTGATGACGCTCACGCAGTCGACCTACGACGGCGTGATCTACAACACCGAGACCATCAAGAACATGCTCGACGGCTACGTCGACACGTTGCATTTCGACGAAGCCTGGCTGCCGCACGCCGCCTTCCACCCGTTCTACGGCGCCTACCACGCGATGGGCAAGCGCCGCGTGCGCCCGAAGGAGTCGCTGGTGTTCGCCACCCAGTCCACGCACAAGCTGCTCGCCGGCATCAGCCAGGCCAGCCACGTGCTGGTGCAGGACTCGCAGAACCGTCAGCTCGACCGCGACCTCTTCAACGAGGCCTACCTGATGCACTCGTCGACCAGCCCGCAGTACGCGATCATCGCGAGCTGCGACGTGGCCGCCGCCATGATGGAGCCGCCCGGCGGCACCGCGCTGGTGGAAGAAAGCATCCTGGAGGCGCTGGACTTCCGCCGCGCCATGCGCAAGGTCGAGGAAGAATTCGGCAAGGACGAGTGGTGGTTCAAGGTCTGGGGCCCCGAGAAGCTCGTCGACGAAGGCATCGGCCGCGCCGAAGACTGGATCATGCACGGCGAGAAGAACGGCCCGTCCAAGAGCAAGAGCAAGAAGTCGCCGCGCAACTGGCACGGCTTCGGCGAACTGGCCGACGGCTTCAACATGCTCGACCCGATCAAGTCGACCATCGTGACGCCGGGCCTCGACCTCGAAGGCAACTTTGCCGAGACCGGCATTCCTGCCAGCGTGGTCACCAAGTTCCTCGCGGAACACGGCGTGATCGTGGAGAAGACGGGCCTGTACAGCTTCTTCATCATGTTCACCATCGGCATCACCAAGGGCCGCTGGAACACGCTGCTCACGGCGCTGCAGCAGTTCAAGGACGACTACGCGCGCAACCAGCCGATGTGGCGCATCCTGCCGGAGTTCTGCCAGCAGCACCCGGGCTACGAGCGCCTCGGCTTGCGCGACCTGTGCCAGCACATCCACCAGCTGTATGCGCGCTACGACGTGGCGCGCCTCACGACCGAGATGTACCTGAGCGACCTGACGCCGGCCATGAAGCCCAGCGACGCCTTCGCCCATATCGCGCACCGCAAGACCGAGCGCGTGGAGATCGACGAGCTCGAAGGCCGCATCACCACCAGCCTGATCACGCCGTACCCGCCGGGCATTCCGCTGCTGATTCCGGGCGAAGTGTTCAACAAGAAGATCGTCGACTACCTCAAGTTCTCGCGCGAGTTCAACCTGCAGTGCCCGGGTTTCGAGACCGACATCCACGGCTTGGTGGCGCGCGTCGACGAAACGGGCAAGAAGCGCTACTACGCTGACTGCGTGCGCCAGACGGCCAAGTAACTGGCAGGAGGGAAGGGCGCGAAGGCCCTGGAGCAAAAGCTCCGGTTAGCCTTCGTGCACCCTTGCGAAGCGCGCGAGCTTGGGCAAGCCGTTGGCGGTGGTGCCGTCGAAGCGGTACGTGACCCAGCTGCCGATGGGTGGCGGATTCTCGCGCTCGGCGTCGGTCAGGCCGGTGCCGAGCTTGAAGCGCTGGCCTTCGGGCGTTTCGACCAGCAGCGCGGCGAGCCGCGGGCCCCGGCGACTCTTGGTCATGATGTGCTCGACCACGCGGGCCTCGGCGTCGTCGTAGGGCTTGAACTTGAGCAGGTCGCTGTTGCGCTCGCCCCGGTAGAGCGAAGCGCCGCGATGCAGCATCAGGCCCTCGCCGCCCATCTTCACAGTCTTGTCGAGCAGGGCCTGAAGCTCGGCGTGCGTGGTCGCGCGTTCCTGTGGAACGGCGACGACCCACGGCGCGTCGGTGATCGGCAGCAGCTTGCGCAGCTTGGAGAGGCGCGTCGTGAAGTCGCCGCCCTGTGTGGGCAGGTCGAAGACCATGAAGTGCATCTCGCGCCACGCGATGTCGTTGGGTGTCTTGCTGCGCACCGTGGACACGGTACGCGCGAACCGGCCGCGCCCCACCCAGAGTTCGCCGTCCATCGGCTGCCTGGGCAGCGGCGCGGTGAACCACGCCGGGGCCGCGATGCGCTCGCCGCCGCGTGTCCAGAGCTGCTTGCCGTCCCAGTAGCCTCGCACGCCGTCGTATTTCTCGCTGACCCATTGGTCCTCGAGCGACATGCCGGGGCGGTAGACGTCCGCCAGCATCAGCGACGGTGCGCCATCGCGTGCCGCCGCGGCATGGGCGACGGCCCAACCGAAGCCGGCGAGCAGAAGAGAACGGCGAGTCAGCATGATGCTATTGAATACGTAGCGAGAATCGGCCGGCTGGCGACCGGTTCAAAGCTGAAGGGGCGTTACTCCGCCATGCCCCCGACGACGTTGCTGAAGCCGCCGTCGACATAGGTGATCTCCGCCGTCACGCCGCTGGCCAGGTCGCTCAGCAGGAAGGCGGCCACGTTGCCGACTTCTTCGATCGTCACGTTGCGGCGGATCGGCGAGGCGTCGGCCACGGCCGCGAGCATCTTGCCGAAGCCCTTGATGCCGCTGGCCGCCAGCGTCTTGATCGGGCCGGCGCTGATGCCGTTGACCCGCATGCCCTTCGGGCCGAGCGAGGCGGCCGTGTAGCGCACCGAGGCCTCGAGCGAGGCCTTGGCAAGGCCCATGGTGTTGTAGTTGGGCAGTGCGCGCTCGGCGCCCAGGTAGGTCAGCGTGAGCAGGGCCGACTTGTCGTTGAGGTAGGGCAGGGCCGACTTGGCCATGGCCGGGAAGCTGTAGGCACTGATGTCGTGCGCGATCTTGAAGCCTTCGCGCGAGAGCCCGTCGAGGAAGTCGCCGGCGATGGACTCGCGCGGCGCGAAGCCGATGCTGTGCACGAAGCCGTCGAACTTGGGCCAGGTCTGCGCCAGATCGGCGAAGAGCTTGTCGATTTGCGCGTCGTCGCCCACATCGCAGTCGAAAATGAGCTTCGAGCCGAAGTCTGCGGCATATTCGGTGATACGGTCCTTGAATCGCTCGCCGACGTAGCTGAAGGCGAGCTCCGCGCCCTGTTCATGACAGGCCTTGGCAATGCCATAAGCAATGGAGCGATTGCTCAATACACCAGTGATCAGCAGTTTCTTGCCGGAAAGAAAGCCCATGAAGTTGCCTCGTGAAAATCTTGGGCAGAATTCTCGCATGCGGTTTCTCTGGGCCTGGTCGTTGATGGTGTGTGCGGTTCCCGCGTGGGCCGCGCATGGATATGCACTCTGGGACGACCTGAAATACGGCCCCGATTTCAAGGCCTTCGACTACGTCGACCCGGCCGCGCCCAAGGGCGGCGAGCTGCGGCTGGTAAGCAACCTGCGCGTTTCCACCTTCGACAAGTACAACCCGTTCACCATCAAGGGCTCCGCGCCGGCCTACCTCGACAGCCTGCTGTTCGACACGCTGCTGACCGGCTCGATGGACGAAACCGCCTCCGGTTACGGACTGCTGGCCGAAGACGTCACCGTGGCGCCCGACCGCCGCAGCGTGACCTTCCGCCTGCGTCCCGAGGCCAGGTTCCACAACGGCATGCCGGTCGAGGCGGCCGATGTGAAGCACAGCTACGACACGCTGATCGGCCCCTACACCTCGCCGGGCTACAAGACCCTGCTGCAGGAAGTCGACGGCGCCGACGTGATCGACGCGCGCACCATCCGCTTTCGCTTCAAGACGCCGAACCGCGAACTGCCGCTGATCGTCGGCAGCCTGCCGATCTTCAGCCGCGCATGGGGCGTGGAGAACGGCAAGGCCAAGCCTTTCGACCAGGTGGTGATGGACATTCCCATCGGCAGCGGCGCATACAAGATCGGCCCAGTGCGTTTCGGCAAGGACATCACCTACGTGCGCGACCCCGGCTACTGGGCGCGCGATCTTCCCGTGAACCGCGGCTCGCACAACTTCGACCGCATCACCGTGAAGATCTACAAGGACAACACGGCCCGGCTCGAGGCGCTGAAGGCCGGCGAGTTCGACATGATGAGCTTCTACTCGGCTGGCGACTGGGCGCGGCGGGTCAACGGCAAGCGCTTCAACACCGGGGAGCTGGTCAAGCGCGAGTTCCAGCACAAGAAGCCCGCGGGCTTCCAGAGCTTCGTGCTCAACAGCCGCCGCGACAAGCTGAAGGATCCGCGCGTGCGCGAGGCGCTGGGCCTGGCGCTCGACTACGAATGGATGAACCGCCAGATGTTCTACGGCGGCTATCCGCGCGTGACCGACCTGTTCGGCAACACCGACTGCGAAGCCAAGGGCCTGCCGTCGCCCGAAGAAAAAGCCTTGCTCGAACCCTGGCGCGGCAAGATTCCCGACGCGAGCTTCGGGCCGATGTATACGCCTCCCACCACCGAGGGCGAGGGCCATTCGCTGCGCAACAACCTGCGCCGCGCGCGGGACCTGTTGAAGGAAGCCGGCTGGGAGTACCGCGACGGCGCGCTGCGCAACGCCAAGGGCGAGCGCATGACGCTCGAGTACCTCGACAGCAAGGAGGGCGGCGTGCGCACCGTTTCTCCGTGGGTCCGCAACCTCGAGAAACTCGGCATCACGCTGAACTTCGCGACCGTCGATTTCGCGCTCTACCAGGAGCGGCTCGACCGCTTCGACTTCGACATCACCACCATCAACTTTCCCGGCACCAACAACCCGGGCCAGTCGCTGCTCGAAATCTTCGGCAGCAAGGCGGCCAAGACGGAGAGTTCCGGCAACTACATGGGCGTTTCCACCCCGGCTATCGATGCGCTGCTCAAGGACATCGTCGACGCCGACACCAAGGCGGAACTGATGCCCGCATGCCGCGCGCTGGACCGCGTCATCATGCACAGCCACTACCTGATTCCCCAGTGGACGCTGACCTCGCACCGCATCGTCTACGACGATTGGCGCCTGTCGTTCAAGTCCCCGATGCCCCCGTATGCCGGTGGTGAAGACTGGGTCATGGGCACCTGGTGGGCCAAGCAGCCGCCGAAGCAATAAAAGAAATAAAAGAGAAGGAAACAGCCAGTGCTCTCTTATGTCCTCAAGCGATTGCTGTTGTTCATTCCGACATTGCTCGGCGTTCTGCTCGTCACTTTTCTCGTCATTCAATTCGTGCCCGGCGGCCCGGTCGAGCAGTACCTGGCCGAGGCCAAGACGGCGGGCCGCGGCGGCGGAGGTGGCGGTTTCGAATCGGGCGGCGGCAGCTACCGGGGCAACCAGGGGGTGGACCCCAAGCGCCTGGAGCAGATCAAGGCCCTCTACGGCTTCGACAAACCGCCGCACGAGCGCCTTTGGCAGATGCTCGGGCAGTTCGCGCGCTTCGACCTCGGCAAGAGCTTCTTCCAGAACAAGGATGTCTGGACGCTGATCCTCGAGAAGCTGCCGGTGTCCATCAGCCTGGGTTTGTGGACTTTCTTCATCAGCTACGGAGTGGCCGTGCCCCTGGGCGTTGCCAAGGCGGTGAGGGCGGGCACGCGCTTCGACCTGATCAGCACGCTGATCGTGCTGATCGGCTATGCCATTCCGGGCTTCGTGCTGGGGGTGGCGCTGCTGGTGGTCTTCGGCGGGCAACTGCAGTGGTTTCCGCTGCGTGGGCTGACCTCCGCCAACTGGGACGACCTGAGCTGGGGCGCGCGCATCGTCGACTACCTGTGGCACATCACGCTGCCGGTGACGGCCATGGTGCTCGGCAGCTTCGCGGTGACGGCGATGCTCACCAAGAACGCATTTCTCGAGGAAATCCGCAAGCAGTACGTGCTGACCGCGCGGGCCAAGGGGCTGGGCGAGCGGCAGGTGCTGTGGAAGCACGTGTTCCGCAATGCGCTGATTCCGATCATCACGGGCCTGCCGTCGGCCTTCATCGGCGCCTTCTTCGCGGGCTCGCTGCTTATCGAGACCCTGTTCTCGCTCGACGGGCTGGGTCTGCTGGGCTACGAGAGCGTGATCCGCCGCGACTATCCGGTGGTGCTGGGCACGCTGTACCTCTTCACGCTGATCGGCTTGGTGACGAAGCTGATTTCCGATCTCTGCTACGTATGGGTGGACCCGCGTGTCAAATTCGAATGAACACTGGCTCGCCCCCAGGCTGCGCGCACTTCGTGTCGCTTCGCCTTCCCCCTGCCGGGGGCAACACCTGCGGCCCGGCAAAGCCGGTTCCGCGGTGTTTCTGGAATGGGCTTTGCCGAATGCAGGCGCGGCGGGGTTGATGCACCCATGGTGAGCGGCTCGACCCATATCTCGCCCGGCCGTCGCGCCTGGCTTCGTTTCAAGCGCAACCGGCTCGGCTTCTGGAGCCTGGTGATCTTCACCGTCATGGTGGTGCTCAGCCTGTTCGCCGAGGTGCTGTCGACCGACAAGCCGCTGGTGTTGCGCTATGAAGGCCGTACCTATTTCCCGGTGCTGCGCGACTATTCTGAGAAAACCTTCGGCGGCGACTTCGAAACGCCGGCCGACTACCTCGACCCCTACATCCGCGACCGGATCACCCAGGGCGACAACTGGGCGATCTACGCGCCCAACCCCTACGGCCCGAAGACGCTCAACTACTTTGCCAAAGCGCCCAGCCCGGCTGCCCCGACGGCCGACAACATCTTCGGTACCGACGACCGCGGCCGCGACCTGCTGGCGCAACTGATCTACGGCTTTCGCGTGAGCGTGCTGTTCGGCCTGGCGCTCACGGCCATCGGCACGGTGCTGGGCGTGGCTGCCGGAGCGGTTCAGGGTTATTTCGCAGGCAAGGTCGACCTGGCGTTCCAGCGCTTCATCGAGATATGGAGTTCGATGCCGGAGCTCTACCTGCTGATCATCTTCAGCGCGATCTTCGCGCCGAGCGTGGCGCTGCTGCTCATCCTGCTGAGTTTGTTCGGCTGGATGGGGCTGGCCGACTACGTCCGCGCCGAGTTCCTGCGCAACCGCCAGATGGACTACGTGCGCGCCGCGCGCGCCCTCGGCGTGAGCAACCTGCAGATCATGTGGCGCCACATCCTGCCGAACAGCATGGTGCCGGTCGTCACCTTCCTGCCGTTTCGCATGAGCGCGGCCATCCTGGCGCTGACTTCTCTCGACTTCCTCGGTCTCGGGGTGCCTCCGGGCACGCCGTCGCTCGGCGAACTGCTGAGCCAGGGCAAGGCCAATATCGACGCGTGGTGGATTTCCATTTCCACCTTCGGCGTGCTGGTCGTCACGCTGATGCTGCTGACCTTCATGGGCGACGCGCTGCGCGATGCGCTCGACCCGCGGAAGGCCGACAAGTGATGAGCGACAACAACAATAAAACCGGCCAACCCCTGATCGACGTGAAGGGCCTGCGCGTCGCGTTCGGCGGCAAGGAGGTGGTGCACGGCATCGACTTCCAGATTGCCGCCGGTGAAAAGCTGGCGTTGGTCGGCGAGTCGGGGTCGGGCAAGACGGTCACCGCGCTCTCGCTGTTGCGGCTGGTGCAGAACGCCGACGTGACGGGCGAGGCCCGGCTTTACGGCGCGGAGCGCCAGCAGGCGCCGCGCGATCTGCTGTCGATTCCTGAGCGCGAACTGCGCGGCATCCGCGGCAAGGAGATCGCGATGATCTTCCAGGAGCCGATGACCGCGCTCAACGCGCTCTACAGCGTGGGCGACCAGATCGCCGAGGTGCTGGAGTTGCATGAGGCCCTGTCGGCGCGCGCCGCACAGGCCGCCGCCGTGCAACTGCTGGCCGACACCGGCATTCCCGAACCGGCGCGGCGGGCGAGGGCGTTTCCCCACCAGCTTTCGGGCGGCCAGCGCCAGCGCGCGATGATCGCGATGGCGCTCGCCTGCAAGCCGCGCCTGCTGCTGGCGGACGAGCCGACGACGGCGCTCGATGTCACGGTGCGCGCGCAGATCCTGGATCTGCTGGCCGACCTGCAGCACAAGTACGGCATGGCCGTGCTGCTGATCACACACGACCTGAACCTGGTGCGCCGCTTCGCGGACCGTGTGGTCGTCATGGAAAACGGCCATGTCGTCGAGCACGGCGCCGTGGCGCCGGTGTTCGATGCGCCGCAGCACCCCTACACCCGCAAGCTGATCGACAGCCATCCGACGCGCGACGTCGCCGCCGTGCAGGCCAGTCCCGCTGCCGTGCCGGTGCTGGAGGCCAAGGCGCTGCGCGTGATCTATCCGGTGCCGAAGCCCGGCATCGGTGGCTGGTTCCGAAAGGGCGAGTTCGTGGCAGTGCAGGGCGCGGACTTCCGTATCGTGCCGGGCGAGACGCTGGGAGTGGTCGGTGAATCGGGTTCGGGCAAGTCGACGCTTGCGCTGGCGGCACTGGGCCTGCTGAAGCATCAGGGCGCGCTGAAGATCGCCGGCAAGGACTGGGCGGTCGACCGTGCGTCCGACCTGGGGTTGCGACGGGTGATGCAGGTCGTGTTCCAGGACCCGTTCTCGTCGCTGTCGCCGCGCATGACGGTGGAGCAGATCGTGGGCGAGGGGCTAAGGGTGCATGCACCCGAACTCGGCGTCGAGGCGCGCCGCGCCCGCTCGCTCGCCGCGCTGGCCGACGTGGGGCTGACCGAATCGCAGTTTCCTTCGTTGCTCGACCGTTATCCGCATGAATTCTCGGGTGGACAGCGGCAGCGGCTGGCGATTGCGCGGGCGTTGATCGTCGATCCACAGCTGCTGGTGCTCGACGAGCCCACCAGTGCGCTCGACGTGACGATCCAGAAACAGGTGCTGGGCCTCCTGCAGAGACTGCAGCGCGAGCGGGGGCTGAGCTACCTGCTGATCACTCACGACGTGGAAGTGATCCGGGCCATGGCCCACCAGGTGATCGTGATGAAGGACGGCGCCATTCTCGAAACCGGGCCGGTCGAGCGCGTGCTCGGTGCGCCCGAGCATCCCTATACAAAAAAACTGGTGGCCGCGGCGCTGCTGGAATAAACGGAGCAAGCAAGAAATGTCGGAAACCGGACGCGACCGGCGCGATGCCTGGCGCGCGGCGCTGGCCTGCATGGTCACCCTCGCGGTGGCGATGGGCCTGGGGCGCTTTGCCTTCACGCCCATGCTGCCCATCATGCTTCACGAGGGAAAGCTGGAGCTGGCAGGTGGCGGGGTGCTGGCGTCGCTCAACTACCTGGGCTATTTCCTCGGGGCCGTGAGTTGCGCCGCCATCGGCGTCAAGGCGTCGACCATGGTGCGCGGCGGGCTGGTCGCCACGGCTGTGTTGCTGATCGGCATGGGGCTGCTGCACAGCTTTACCGGTTGGGGTGTGCTGCGCTGGGCGGCGGGCGTGATGAGCGCGTGGGTTTTCGTCTTCGCGTCAGGCTGGGGATTGCGACGGCTGGCCGAGACCAACGCGCCGACGCTGGGCGGTGTGATCTACACCGGCCCCGGCATCGGGATCGCGATGACCGGCTTGCTGGGCGGCGCGCTGGGGCGCTGGGGCTCCGAGGCAGGCTGGATCGGGCTGGGGCTGCTGGCTTTCGTGCTGATCGCGGTGATCTGGCGGGTTTTTGACGACGGCCAGTCGGCGGCGGCCAAGAGCGGCGCGCCGGTCGCCGTCGCTTCGGGCGCCGCGGCGACTGGGGCCGACCGCAACGACGCGATTTGGCTGGTGTCGCTCTACGGGCTGGCGGGCTTCGGTTACATCATTACGGCCACTTTTCTTCCGGTGATCGCGCGGCAGGCGTTGCCGGAGTCGTCGTGGCCCGACTATTTCTGGCCGCTTTTCGGGCTGGCCATCATTCCGGGCGCCCTGATCGGTGCCCGCGCGCCGACGCATTGGGACAACCGGCTGCTGCTGGCGGTGGCCTATGCGCTTCAGGCGCTGGGGGTGGTGCTGTCGGTGGCGTGGCCGACGATTGTCGGGTTCGCGTTCGGGAGCCTGTTGCTGGGCATGCCGTTCACCGCCATCACGCTTTTCGCGGTGCGGGAGGCGCGGCGCCTGCGCGGCAACGCGGCGGCCGGACTGATCGGCTATGCCACGGCCTCGTACGGGGTGGGGCAGATCGTCGGCCCGCTCTTTGCGGCACCTCTGGCGCAGCGCACCGGATCTTTTCAGCTGCCTTTGCTGGTCGCGGCGGCTGCTTTGGCGCTCGGATCGGTCTTATTTGCTCTGGTCTGGTCCAAATCTCGCCGTCTGATAGCTGTTTGAGCAGTCGAGGCCCTTCATTTATCACGTGAATAGCATATAATTCGAGGCTCACGACCAAACGGGCGGGTACCAACCGCCCGTTTTTTTTGGTCTATGCATTCTGGAGCTTTGAGGCTTTATTCATGCAGGTGGCACCCAAGGCGGGCGGGTGACACGGAAACCGATTCTTAAAAAGGCATTTTCGAACACGTGGCATTGCAGCAAATAGTGGAACAAACCGTAGCCGGTCTGGGCTACGACCTGGTAGAGATCGAGCGCTCCGCCGGGGGATTGCTGCGCGTGACGATTGATTTGCCCTGGACGGCCCCCACCTCCGAAGCTGTGGCTGCCGGCTTGCCCGAGCCCTTCGTGACAGTGGAAGACTGCGAGAAGGTGACCCGCCAGCTGCAGTTCGCGCTGGAGGTCGATGGTGTCGATTACAAGCGGCTCGAGGTGTCCTCGCCGGGTATCGACCGTCCGCTGCGCAATGAGCAGGATTTTGAGCGTTTCGTGGGCGAGGTGATCGACATCACGCTCAAGGCCCCCATGGGCGCCGCCGCGGCGGGCCAGGTGTCGGCCAACCGCAAGAAGTTTCGCGGCACGCTGGAGCGTGCCGCAGCGCCCGAAGGGGCCGAGGGGGCTGACGCAGCCCCGGGCGGCTGGCAAATCGTCTGGAGCGATGCGCCGGAGCCCAAGCCGGGTCAAAAAGTGAGCAAGAAGCGCGCGCCTGCACCGTTGCATGCGCTGGGCTTCGTGCTGGACGAGCTGCGCGAGGCGCGGCTCGCGCCAATTGTGGATTTCAAGGGCCGCAAGGCCAAAACCCAACCGGGTTTTTCGGATATTGACGACGGAACGCAAGTTCCGGAATGACAGAGGAGTGGTGGCATGAATCGCGAAATGTTGATGTTGGTGGATGCGATCTCGCGCGAGAAGAACGTCGAGCGTGACGTCGTTTTTGGCGCGGTCGAGTCCGCGCTGGCGCAAGCCACCAAGAAGCTCCATCAGGGCGACGTGGACATCCGCGTCTCGGTCGACCGCGACAGCGGCGACTACGAAACCTTCCGCCGCTGGCACGTCGTTCCGGACGAAGCCGGCCTGCAGCTGCCCGACCAGGAAATCCTGCTTTTCGAAGCCAAGGAAGAAATGTCGGACATCGAGGTCGGCGAGTACATCGAGGAAGCGGTCGAGTCGGTGCCGATCGGCCGTATCGGTGCCATGGCTGCCAAGCAGGTCATCCTGCAGAAGATCCGCGACGCCGAGCGCGAGATGCTGCTCAACGACTTCATGTCGCGCGGGGACAAGATCTTCGTGGGCACCGTCAAGCGCCTGGACAAGGGTGACATCATCGTCGAGGCCGGCCGTGTCGAAGGCCGCCTGCGTCGCAGCGAGATGATCGCCAAGGAAAACCTGCGCAATGGCGACCGCGTGCGCGCCATGATCATGGAAGTCGACCTGACGCTGCGCGGCGCGCCGATCATCCTGTCGCGCTCGGCTCCCGAGTTCATGATCGAGCTGTTCCGCCAGGAAGTGCCTGAAATCGAGCAGGGCCTGCTCGAAATCAAGAGCTGCGCCCGCGACCCGGGTTCGCGCGCCAAGATCGCCGTGCTCTCGCACGACAAGCGCGTCGACCCGATCGGCACCTGCGTCGGCGTGCGCGGCACCCGAGTGAACGCCGTGACCAACGAACTCGCCGGCGAGCGCGTGGACATCGTTCTATGGAGCGAAGACCCGGCCCAGTTCGTGATCGGTGCCCTGGCGCCCGCCAACGTGTCGTCGATCGTGGTCGATGAAGAAAAGCACGCCATGGACGTGGTGGTCGACGAGGAAAACCTCGCCATCGCCATCGGCCGTGGCGGCCAGAACGTGCGCCTGGCTTCCGACCTCACCGGTTGGAAGATCAACATCATGGACGCCAACGAGTCGGCCCAGAAGCAGGCGACCGAGACCGACGCCAGCCGCAAGCTCTTCATGGAAAAGCTCGACGTCGACGAGGAAATCGCCGACATCCTGATCTCCGAAGGCTTCAACAGCCTCGAGGAAGTCGCATACGTGCCGATTTCCGAAATGCTGGAGATCGAGGCTTTCGACGAAGACACCATCAACGAGCTGCGCTCGCGTGCCAAGGATGCGCTGCTGACCATGGAAATCGCCAAGGAAGAGGGCGTCGAGGGTGCGCCGCAGGTCTCGCAAGACCTGCACGACCTCGAAGGGCTCGACCCCGAGCTGATTCCCAAGCTGGTCGAAGCGGGTGTGAACACCCGTGACGATCTTGCCGACCTCGCGGTCGATGAACTCACCGAGATCACCGGCCACAGCGCCGATGACGCCAAAGCCCTCATCTTGAAAGCCCGCGAACATTGGTTCGCCGGCCAAGAGTGACGGTCATGGAGGCACGAAACCAATATGTCCAGTACCACTGTCGCCGAGTTCGCGAACGAGCTCAAGAAGACTCCCGAAACCCTGCTTGACCAGCTCAAGAGTGCAGGCGTGCCCAAGGCGGCCGCCACCGATGCGCTCACCGAGGCTGACAAGCAGCGCCTGCTCGGCCACCTCAAGGCCAGCCACGGCACCGTCGAGCCCGAGCGCAAGAAGATCACGCTGACCAAGAAGTCGACCAGCGAGATCAAGCAGGCCGACGCCACCGGCCGCGCCCGCACCATCCAGGTCGAGGTGCGCAAGAAGCGCACCTTCATCCAGCGCGAAGACGGCCATCCCGCGTCGCCCGAGGCTGCGCCGCAAGTGGCCGAGGCGCCCGCCGCGGCACCCGCCGCTCCGCGCGTCGACGAGGCCGAACTGGCCCGCCGCGAGGAAGAGGCACGCCGCCAGGCCGAGCTGATCCGCCGCCAGGAAGAAGAACTGGCCGAGAAGCGTCGCCTGCGCGAAGAAGCCGAAGCCCGCGAACGCGAACAGGCCGAGAAGGCCGAGCGCGCGGAACAGGCCGAGCAGGAAGCCGCGCGCGTCGCTGCCGAGAAGAAGGCCGCCGCCGAGGCAGCCGCTGCCGCAGCGGCCGCCAAGAACACGCCCGCCAAGCCGGCTGCGCCCGCACCCGCTCCCGCAGTGACGGCCGCGGCCGCCGCCGCCGAGCAGCAGGCCGCCGACACCAAGCTCGCCGCGCAGAACGCCGCCACGCAAGCCAAGGAAGACGCGAAGGCCAAGGCCGCCGCTGAATCGAAGGCCCGTGCCGACGAAGAAGCCGCGCGCGCCAAGGACCTCGACGAGCGTCGCCGCAAGGCCCTGGCCGAAGCCGAAGCCATTCGCGCCATGATGAACGCACCGGCCCGCGTGCTGGTGCCGCACAAGGCGCCCGAGAAGCCGCAGCCCGAAAAGGCCGCGGTCAAGGGCACGCTGCACAAGCCGGCCACGCCCGCGGCCCGCCCCGGCGCACCCGCTGCGCCCGGCGCTGCAGCCGCACCCGGCGCAGCCGCCGGTGCCGGCAAGGAAGTCAAGTCCGCCAAGCTCTCGTCGAGCTGGGCTGGCGATCCTGCCAAGAAGAAGGAAATCAAGACCCGCGGCGATGCCAGCGGCGGTGTCGGCCGGGGCAACTGGCGCGGAGGCCCGCGCGGCCGCCGCGGCAATGACCGCGGTGGTCACGACGAGCAGCACGCACCGGCCGCACCGGTCGAGGCACGCATTCTCGAGGTGCACGTGCCCGAAACCATCACGGTGGCCGAGCTCGCGCACAAGATGGCCGTCAAGGCGCAAGAGGTCATCAAGCAACTGATGAAGCTCGGCCAGATGGCGACCATCAACCAGTCGCTCGACCAGGACACAGCAATGATCCTGGTGGAGGAAATGGGCCACAACGCGGTGGTTGCCGCGCTGGACGACCCGGAAGCCTTCACCGACGAGGACGTGTCGGCGCAAACGGCGGAAGCCCTGCCGCGCGCACCGGTCGTGACCGTCATGGGTCACGTCGACCACGGCAAGACCTCGCTGCTGGACTACATCCGCCGCGCCAAGGTCGCCGCGGGCGAAGCCGGCGGCATCACGCAGCACATCGGTGCCTACCATGTGGAAACCGAACGCGGCATGGTGTCGTTCCTCGACACCCCGGGTCACGAGGCCTTCACGGCCATGCGTGCCCGCGGTGCGCAGGCCACCGACATCGTGATCCTGGTGGTGGCGGCCGACGACGGCGTCATGCCCCAGACCAAGGAAGCCATCAAGCACGCGAAGGCGGCGGGTGTGCCGATCGTGGTTGCCATCAACAAGGTGGACAAGCCCGACGCCAACCTGGACCGCGTGAAGCAGGAACTGGTCGCTGAAGAAGTCGTGCCCGAAGAGTACGGCGGCGACGTGCCGTTCGTGCCGGTGTCCGCCAAGACGGGCCAGGGCATCGACGACCTGCTCGAGCAGGTGCTGCTGCAGGCCGAGGTGCTGGAACTGAAGGCGCCGGTGGATGCCGCCGCCAAGGGCCTGGTCATCGAAGCCCAGCTCGACAAGGGCCGCGGCCCGGTCGCTACCGTGCTGGTGCAGTCCGGCACGCTCAAGACCGGCGACGTGGTGCTGGCCGGCTCGACCTATGGCCGCGTGCGCGCCATGCTGGACGAAGACGGCAAGGCGACCAAGGCCGCCGGCCCGTCGATCCCGGTCGAAATCCAGGGCCTGACCGAAGTGCCGCAAGCGGGCGACGAGTTCATGGTGATGAGCGACGAGCGCCGTGCGCGCGAAATCGCCACCTACCGTGCCGGCAAGTTCCGCAACACCAAGCTGGCGAAGGCGCAAGCCGCGAACCTGCAGAACATGTTCACCGACCTGTCGGCCGGCGAAGTGCAGACGCTGCGCATCATCATCAAGGCCGACGTGCAGGGCTCGCAGGAAGCACTGGCCCAGTCGCTGCTCAAGCTGGCGACCGACGAGGTCAAGGTGCAGGTGGTGTATGCCGGCGTGGGTGGTATCAGCGAAAGCGACATCAACCTGGCCATCGCCTCGAAGGCGGTCGTGATCGGCTTCAACGTGCGCGCCGATGCCGGTGCGCGCAAGCTGGCCGAGGGCAATGGCGTCCAGCTGAACTACTACAGCATCATTTACGACGCCGTGGACGAGATCAAGGTCGCGATGTCGGGCATGCTGGCGCCGGAGCGCCGCGAGGAAATCATCGGCTCGGCCGAGATCCGCACGGTGTTCGTGGCCTCGAAGATCGGTACGGTCGCAGGTTCGTACATCACCTCGGGCTCGGTCAACCGCAGTGCGCATTTCCGCCTGCTGCGCGACAACGTGGTGGTCTACACCGGCGAAGTCGATTCGATCAAGCGCATGAAGGACGATGTCCGCGAAGTCCGCGAAGGTTTTGAGTGCGGTATCAAGCTCAAGAACTACAACGACATCAAAGAGGGCGATCAGCTCGAATTCTTCGAGATCAAGGAAATCGCCCGGACGCTGTAAGCGTTCGACGCGAGAGAGTCCATGCCGAAAAGAAAAGCCGCCGCCCCCAACCGCGCGTTCAAGGTCGCCGACCAGATCCAGCGGGATCTGACGGAGTTGATCGCGCGCGAGTTGAAGGACCCGCGCGTGGGCATGGTCACGATCCAGGCGGTCGAGGTGACGCCCGACTATGCGCATGCGAAGGTCTTCTTCAGCATGCTCACGGGCGACGTGACCGAGACCACCGAAGCGCTGAACCAGGCCGCGGGCTTCCTGCGCAACGGCCTGTTCAAGCGCCTGCATATCCACACCGTGCCCACGCTGCACTTCCTGTTCGACCGCACCACCGAGCGTGCGGCCGACATGAACGCGCTCATCGCGCAAGCAGTCGCTTCGCGCTCGAAAGACGACTAGCCATGAACGCGCCACGCACACGGGTGCAGCGGCGCCCTGTGCATGGGGTGTTGTTGCTCGACAAGCCGCTGGGACTCTCCAGCAACCAGGCCTTGCAGAAGGCCAAGTGGTTGCTGCGCGCGGAAAAGGCGGGCCACACCGGCACGCTCGATCCGCTCGCGACGGGTGTCCTGCCGCTGTGCTTTGGCGCGGCCACCAAATTCAGCCAGCTCCATCTGGATGCTGACAAGACCTACGAGGCCACGGCCCGCCTGGGCGTGAAAACCGCCACCGGCGACGCCGAAGGCGATGTCATCGCCGAGCGGTCCGTGCAAGTGACGCCGGAAGACCTGGCGCGCGTCGAGGCGCAGTTCACCGGGCCGATCCGGCAGGTGCCGCCCATGCACAGCGCGCTCAAGAAAGACGGCAAGGCGCTGTACGAATATGCCCGCGAAGGCATCGAGATCGAGCGGGCGCCGCGCGACGTGGTGATCCACAAGCTGGCGATCGACACGGTCGGCGCCATCGGCGACAACGTCATCCGCATCCTTGCCACCGTGAGCAAGGGCACCTACATTCGCACCCTCGGCGAGGACATCGGCGAGGCGCTGGGTTGCGGCGCGCACCTGACATCGCTGCGCCGCGTTGCCACCGGCGATTTCGTCGAGGCGCAGTGCGTCACGCTCGAAGCCCTGGAGGCCATGGACGAAGACGAGCGTCTGGCGCGCCTCCTGCCCGCCGAGGCGCTGGTGGACGGCCACAGCCGCGTCACGCTGGGCGCGGAAGATGCTGCACGCTTTCTTTCGGGCCTGCGCCGCCGTGGCAGCTGGGTCGATGCGGGCGAGGTGGCCGTTTTCGGCGCCGAGCCGGCCGCCTTTCTCGGGACGGCCCATGTCACGGCCGGTGAACTGATTCCGGGGCGCTTGCTGAACCCCATCGAAATCCAGCAAATTCTTTTGAACGCACAACAGACCGAAGCGACACCATGAGTACCAAGCAAATTCGCAATATCGCCATCATTGCCCACGTGGACCATGGCAAGACCACCATGGTCGACCAACTGCTGCGCCAGTCGGGAACCTTCGCCGATCACGAGAAAGTGGTCGATACGGTGATGGACAACAACGCGATCGAAAAAGAACGCGGCATCACGATTCTGGCCAAGAACTGCGCCGTGACCTGGCAAGGCACGCACATCAACATCGTCGACACCCCGGGCCACGCGGACTTCGGCGGTGAAGTGGAACGCGCGCTGTCGATGGTCGACGGCGTGGTGCTGCTGATCGACGCCCAGGAAGGCCCGATGCCGCAGACGCGCTTCGTGACCAAGAAGGCGCTGGCCCTCGGCCTGAAGCCGATCCTGGTGGTGAACAAGGTCGACAAGCCCGGCGCCAACCCCGACAAGGTGGTCAACGCCGCCTTCGACCTGTTCGACAAGCTCGGCGCGACCGACGAGCAGCTCGACTTCCCGGTGGTGTACGCCTCGGGCATCAACGGCTGGTCGTCGCTGGAAGAAGGCGCGCCCGGTGAGCAGTGGGGCCCCGACATGTCGGCCCTCTTCGACACCATCCTGAAGCACGTGCCGTCGCAAAAGGGCGACCCCGCCGCGCCGCTGCAGCTGCAGATTTCCGCGCTCGACTTCTCGACCTTCGTCGGCCGCATCGGCGTGGGCCGCATCAGCCAGGGCACGCTCAAGCCCATGACGGACGTCGTGGTCATGGAAGGTCCGGACGGCAAGTCGATCAAGGGGCGCGTCAACCAGGTGCTGACGTTCCAGGGCCTGGACCGCGTGCAAGCCACCGAAGCCGGCCCCGGCGAAATCGTGCTGATCAACGGCATTGCAGACATCGGCATCGGCGTGACCATCACCGACCCGGCCAACCCGGCACCGCTGCCGATGCTGAAGGTCGACGAACCCACGCTGACGATGAACTTCTGCGTCAACACCAGCCCGCTGGCCGGCCGCGAAGGCAAGTTCGTCACCAGCCGCCAGATCTGGGACCGCCTGCAGAAGGAACTGCAGCACAACGTGGCCCTTCGCGTGAACGAGACCGACGAAGAAGGCATCTTCGAAGTCATGGGCCGCGGCGAACTGCACCTGACCATCCTGCTGGAAAACATGCGTCGCGAAGGCTATGAAATGGCCGTCTCGAAGCCGCGCGTGGTGTTCCGCACCGTCAACGGCGAAAAGCACGAGCCCATCGAGCTGGTGACCGCCGACATCGAAGACCAGCACCAGGGCGGCGTGATGCAGGCACTGGGCGAGCGCAAGGGCGAACTGGTCAACATGGAACCGGACGGCCGTGGCCGCGTGCGCCTGGAGTACCGCATTCCGGCGCGTGGCCTGATCGGCTTCACCAACGAATTCCTGAACCTGACGCGTGGCTCGGGCCTCATCAGCAACATCTTCGACAGCTACGAGCCGCACAAGGGCGACATCGGCGGCCGCAAGAACGGCGTGCTGATCTCGATGGACGACGGTGAAATCTTCACCTACGCCCTGGGCAAGCTCGACGACCGCGGCCGCATGTTCGTGCGCGCCAACGACCCGGTGTACGAAGGCATGATCGTCGGCATCCACAGCCGCGACAACGACCTGGTGGTGAACGCCACGCGTACCAAGCAGCTGACCAACTTCCGCGTGAGCGGCAAGGAAGACGCGATCAAGATCACGCCCCCGATCGAACTCACGCTCGAATACGGCGTGGAATTCATCGAGGACGACGAACTGGTCGAAATCACGCCCAAGAGCGTTCGCCTGCGCAAGCGTTTCCTGAAGGAACACGAGCGCAAGCGCGCCGGCCGCGACACCTCGCAAGGCTGATCGATAGCCGTTGCCTTGCAGTGCGCCTCGGCGCACGGCGGGGCATCCCCCAAGAATCACCATCCGGTGCGGCTTCTTCGCGAAGCCGTCGCCGCTGGTGATTTTTGACGTCTGGGGCGTGCTTAGCGGGATGACTTGGGCGGCGGAGGAAGTGGTGGTGGCGGCGATGGCGGCGCCGGGAACGCAGGCATCGCTGCATCGCTCGCGCCGATCTTGCGCATGCGAGCTTCGACGACCTTGCGCATGAAGGTCTGCATGAAGTCGTCGCCCACGCGCCAGGTGCCGTTGTCCTGCACGAAAGTGAATTCGCCGGTCAGCGGCAGCGCCATGCCGCCATTGCCGGCAAGGGCGCCGAGCAGGCGGTCGTTGTATTCGACCACCAGCGGGCAGGCCTGCTGCCCCGCACCGCCCTCGAGGGCCCGGCATGGGCCTGTGGGTTCGATGTCGGCGATTTCGCGGGTGCGGTCAGGGTCGAGGTCCAGCAGCCCCGAGGCGGCGCGTTCCTGCGCACGCATGCGTGCCAGCGCGCCGGACGGCGAACGTGCCGACAGCGATTCGGCGCCTTCACGGAAGGCTTTTTCCATTGCCTCGCGGCCGATGGGTTCTGCATTGAAAAGAGGCTTGCCGCTGGCGTCGAGATGGCCGAAGCGTGCCTCGACGATGTCCGCATCCGCGCCGCGCACCACCATTTCGTCGCTCTTGGGCGATGTTGCGCCGATGGTGAAGGCCATCGAGTCCTTGTCGTCGCCCTGGGTCATCGTCGCGATGCAGCCGCGCACGCGCTGGTCCTTGCGGTAGCCGACTTCGCGGATGCCGCCGAGCACGGGCGTGTGGATGTCGGCGCGTTTCTCGGCATCGAAGGTGCGCATGCGCACGTCCATGGTCACGCGGAACATCATGTTGTTCAGGGTCTTGCGCGTGGAGCTGGCGTCGCAGGCGGGCACGCTGTCCGGCGCGAACAGATACCAGCCCGCGCCGCCACCGATCACGAGCACCGTGAGGATGAATTTCCAGGCGCCGCTGCGGCTCTGGCGCTGCGCGCGTGATTTCCATTCGGCGACAGTCCGGTCTTCGGCCTCGATCAGCGCCTGGGCCTCGGCGACGATGCGCGAGCGCTCGGCGGCCATGGCAAAGGCGGGTTCGGCAGCGACTTGCGCGCGGGTGGCGTCGAAGCGTTCCCGTTCGAGCGGACCGTCCGTCACCAGCCAGCCCAGCGTGGCGCCCAGTGCGGCGGGAACGGTGCCGGCGACGGGCGTTTCCTGCAGCGCCATGTCGCGCGTTTCCGCGTCGATCAGGCCGTCGCGGTAGAGCGCCTGGACCGCCTCGTGGGTGATGCCGCGCTCGGCGCATTCCATGAGGTCGTCGGCATCGATGGCGGTGTCGGTTGCGTCGTCGGCGTTCGGGTCGGGTGGCGTGGCGTCCTGAATCCGGTCGAGCGCCGCGTTCTGTTCTTCTTCGGTGACCAGGCCCTTGGCGCGCATCCAGGCGAGCGCGTGGGCCGGGCTCGGGAGCGGGGGAAGGGTGGAGGTCTCGGGGTGGGCGAGCACTGCGTCGTGCTGCGTGTCGGTGATGAGGCCCTGGTTCAACAGGGCAAGGAACGCGTCCGGATTGGCGTCAGAAGTCATGCGGGGATTCTGCCGTGGGCTCCCGGGGGCCTCGCGTCGGCCAAAGCGGACAAAACGGGCGCAGCGGACAAAAAAACGCCGGCGGGCGCCGGCGTTGTCTTGCGTCAGGTCCCGGGGGAATCAGGGGCGGGCAACTTTCCACGCGCCGTTCAGAGCGCCGTCGCCGGTCTTGTCGCCAGCCTTGGCGTCCTTCGACCAGTAGTACAGCGGCCAGCCCTTGTAGGCCCATTGGCGCTTGCCGTCTTCGCGAATGATGATGGTGTAGCCGCCCATGGGCTTGGCGGTTTCGGCCACGCCGAGCGCGGGCCAGTTGGTGGCGCACTGCGCGTTGCAGGCGGAGGTGCCGGCGCCGGCCGTGTCCTTGGCGAAGGTGTACAGCGTCATGCCGTTCGGGCCGACCAGAATGCCGTCGGCGGTGCGGGTGGGCGTGTCGGGGGCCGGGGACATGCTGCCGCAGCCGGCGAGCAGGGCTGCCGCGAGGATCGAGGCGCTGAGCAATTTCATGCAGTTTCTCCTTCAGTTGATGAATCGCGAAAACAAGGCCGGTGACCGGCCGGGGTGGTTGCGCGAGCCGGCAGTTTATGCGTTCGTTAAGACAAATCGCGGTAGGCCAGCGTCGCGAGTTTGAGCAAAACGTCACGCGGCAACTTGCCGGCGATGGCGTAGCCGAATCCTTGGTCGACCCAGTAGAAGCTGGGCACCGGGCCCTCGGATGCGAAGCGGAACGCGGTTTCCCGCGCGGCGGTGGCGCCGGCCGCGTTGGCGTCGAGGGTGCCAATGTAGAGCGTCACGCGCTCGCCGGCGGCGTCTTCGAACATGAACTGGGCGCGTGCACCGGTCTCTCCCGGCAGCAGGCGGCCGCCGACCAGGGTGTAGCCCTGGGCGGACAGGTCGGGCACCTTCAGCGGCCGGTCCAGGCGCCTGGAGAGCCATTGCACCAAGTGCTGCTGCTCGGCGGCGGTCACTTCGACCGGATGTCTTTTCTCGGGCGAATAGACGGCGTGCGCGACCGATGCGTCGTGCACGAACTCGCGCAGCGCCGGGGCGCGAGCCAGTTGCTGCTGTGCACCGCCGCGCGGCGCGGACCATTGGGCATTGCCCAGCCAGCCGGCGGCAAAGGCCACCAGCAGGCCGGCCGCCAGGCCGCCCCGGTGCATCCACGCGCCGCGCTGCGCATGGCGGGGTTGGCTGCGGTCCAGCACGGCCGTCAGCGTGTCGGGGACGGGCACATCGAGCAGTTCGCCGTGCAGCCGGTGCAGGGCGTCGCGCTGTGTGTGCCATGAAGCGATCTTCGCGGCCACGGCCGGGTCGCGGGCAATGGCGTCCTCGACCACGCCATGACGATCCGGGGCCAACTGGCCGTCGACCCAGGCGTGCAGCTCGTCGTCGGTGGGGGGCGGGGCGGGGCGGTTCATGGTGCGACGGGTTTCATTTGAGGCGGCGCAGGCCGGGGCGGACCGGCGCCGAGGTGCCGTCCATCAGTTCCTGGAGCCGCACGCGGGCGCGCGACAGGCGCGACATCACTGTGCCGGCTGGAATGCCCAGCACCTTGGCCACTTCGGCGTACGACAGGTCTTCGAGCGTGACGAGCAGCAGCACCGCGCGCTGTTCCTCGGGCAACTGCATCAGGCAGCGCTGCAGGTCGAGGCTGGTGTCCTGGCCGCGTCCAGAGTCGATGCCGCCGTGCAGTTCGTGCGGCAGATCGTCCAGCGGCACTACCGCGTGCGGCGGCGGCGTGCGCCGCACCTGGCTCGCGAAGATGTTGTGCATGACGGTGAAGAGCCACGCGCGCAGGTCGCTGCCCACCACCCACAGCCGCCACTTGCTGCAGGCGCGCTCGAGCGTGTCCTGCACCAGGTCGTCGGCCGCCCACGCATTGCCGGTGAGCGCCCGCGCGTAGCGGCGCAGGCTCGGGATGTGCTCGACCAGCAGGCGGGCGTCCATGGGTGGATCGGCGCGTCAGGGCTTGGCGGTTTTCCAGCTGCCGTTGACGCCGTCGCCGGTCTTGTCGCCCGGCTTGGTGTCCTTGGCCCAGTAGTACAGCGGCCAGCCCTTGGCGGCCCATTGCTTCTTGCCGTCGTCGCGCGTGACGATGGTGAAGTCGCCGGCGGGCTTGTCGCTGTCGGCCGCCACGAAAGGCGGCCAGTTGGTGGCGCAGGCGCCGTTGCAGACCGACTTGCCGTTACCGGCGGTGTCCTTGTCGAAGGTGTAGAGCGTCATGCCGTTGGGGCCGACCAGCGCGCCGTCGGCGGGCTTGGGCTGGGCGAGGGCGGGCAGGGCGAGCACGCCGCTCAGCAGGATGGCGGCGAGGCCGACGGAAGAGGCACGGAAGGTCGACATGAAGGGGCTCCTGGGCGGTTGGCTTGCCATCGGCGATCCGATGACAACCGCACAAACGCCCGCAGCCCGTGTTTTATTCCATCGCGCGCAAAAAAAGATTCAGCGGTTGCGGCTCTTCATGGCGCGTTCGACCTCGCGCTTGCCTTCACGGTCCTTGATGGTGTCTCGCTTGTCGTGCTCGGCCTTGCCCTTGGCCAGGGCGATTTCGCACTTCACCTTGCCGGCCTTCCAGTGCAGGTTGAGCGGTACCAGCGTGTAGCCCTTTTGTTCGACCTTGCCGATCAGGCGGCGGATTTCGTCCTTCTTCAGCAGCAGCTTCTTGGTGCGCACCGAATCGGGGTTGACGTGGGTCGACGCGCTCTTGAGCGGGTTGATCTGGCAGCCGACGACGAACAGCTCGCCGTTGCGGATCACCACGTAGCCGTCGGTGAGCTGCACCTTGCCTTCGCGCAGCGATTTGACTTCCCAGCCTTCGAGGACCATGCCGGCCTCGAAGCGCTCTTCGAAGAAATAGTTGTACGCGGCCTTCTTGTTGTCGGCGATGCGGGAGGAGGTATCTTGTTTCTTTGTGGCCATGACTCGGGAATGTTGGGGCTGCATGGCTTCAATACAATCCGTCGCGCACGCGGTGCCGATTCTATGAAAACAGTCAACAAGTCCGTCCTCATCTGGTACAGCGCCGAAGAGATGTATGCGCTCGTCACCGACGTGGCCAAGTATCCGCAGTTTCTGCCCTGGTGCGACAAGTCGCGAATCATCGAGCAGGACGAGGCCGGGATGACCGCCGAAGTCGGCCTGGCCTTTGCCGGCCTGCACCAGAGCTTCACCACCCGCAACACCCATGTGCCGGGGCGCGAAGTCCAGCTCAAGCTGGTCGACGGGCCGTTCTCCAACCTCGATGGCAAGTGGAAATTCGTGCCAGTCGGCGAGGAGGGCGAGCGCGCCTGCCGCGTCGAGCTGCACCTGAGCTACGGCTTCAGCAATTTCGCCCTGCAGACGCTGGTGGGGCCGGTGTTCGACACCATTGCATCGAGCCTGGTCGAAGCCTTCGTCAAGCGCGCAGAGCAGGTGTACGGCAGCTCTTGATGATCGAGGTCACGCTGAGCTGCTCGCCCGCGGCGCGCGAGGTGTTCGAGCAGGTCTTGCAGCTCGCGCCCGGTGCCACGCTGGTCGATGCGGTGAAGGCGAGCGGCCTTTCCGCGCGCTTTCCCGACCTGGATTGGCGCCATGCCATGACGCCCGGCATCTGGGGCAGGGTGGTCGAGTGGGAGCAGGCGCTGAAGGACGGGGACCGCATCGAGTTGTGCCGGCCCCTCGCGGTCGATCCCAAGGTGGCGCGGCGGGAGCGTTTCCAGCGCCAGGGCTCTAAGGGCACGGGCCTTTTTGCGACCCGCCGCAAGGGCGGCAAGGCCGGCTACTGAAGCGAGCGAGGCTGAGGCCTTACTTGCAGTCGGAGTCGATCACCGATTGCACGCGCTTCTGTTCGGCGGCGCGTGCCGTGTCATCCATGATTTCGCGTTCGCCCTGGGCATTGACCCGCGCGATGCGCATGCCGCTGTCGACCGTCGCCTTGGCCTGACGGGCGCGGGTGCAGTTCTCGGCCTTGGCCTGGGCCACCTTGGCGGCTTCCGCGGCCTGCTTGGCCTTGGCTTCGGCCTCGGCCTTCTTGGTCTTTTCCTCGAGTTCCTTGTCGACGCCGGTGGGCTTCGGAGCCGCGGCGGCCTTGGCGGGCGCGCCGCTGGGAGCGTCGGCAGCGCCTTCGGCCGGCGGTGCGTCGACATTCGGGTTGGCGGTGGAGCGCGCCGCGGGCGGCGGGCCTACACGGCGCAGGATGTTCTTCTCGGGCACCTCGGGCGGCGGTGCCTGGTCGCTGAAGACCTTCTTGCCGTTCTTGTCGAGCCATTGCCACTGCGCGCTCGCCGACAGCGGCATCGCAACGACACATCCCAATAGCAGCCAGTGCACGAATTTCATCCCCGAAGTTTAGCCTTGCCTTACTTTTTGCAACATCCGGATTGGGTTGTTTTGCAACGTTCGTTAATGGCCTGCGCCAGCAAACCCCTCGGGGCCCTCGTTACAATCCGTCTTTTGGAGCTTCACCCATGCGCCTTCTCGGCAAAGCGCTCACCTTCGACGACGTGTTGTTGGTGCCAGCGTTCTCCCAGGTCCTGCCCAAGGACACCTCTCTCGCCACCAAACTCTCCCGCAACATCACGCTGAACCTGCCGCTCATCTCGGCGGCCATGGACACCGTGACCGAAGCCCGCCTCGCGATCGCCATCGCGCAGGAGGGCGGCATGGGGATCGTGCACAAGAACCTCACCGCGCAGCAGCAGGCCGCAGAAGTGGCCCGGGTGAAGCGCTACGAATCGGGCGTGCTGCGCGACCCGGTCGTCATCACCCCGACGCACTCTGTGCGCCAGGTGATGGCGCTGTCCGACCAGCTCGGCATCTCGGGCTTCCCGGTGGTCGACGCCGGCAAGGTGGTCGGCATCGTCACGGGGCGCGACCTGCGCTTCGAGAACCGCTACGACGTGCCCGTCAGCGAAATCATGACGCGGCGCGAGAAGCTCATCACCGTGCCCGACGGCACCACGCTGGCCGAAGCCAAGGCGCTGCTCAATAAGTACAAGCTCGAGCGCCTGCTCGTCATCAACGGCGACTGGGAGCTCAAGGGCCTGATCACCGTCAAGGACATCACCAAGCAGACCAGCTTCCCCAACGCCGCACGCGACGCCAACGGCCGCCTGCGTGTGGGCGCGGCGGTCGGCGTGGGTGATGGCACCGAAGAGCGCGTCGAGGCGCTGGTGAAGGCCGGTGTCGACGCCATCGTGGTCGACACCGCCCACGGCCACAGCGCCGGTGTGATCGAGCGCGTGCGCTGGGTCAAGAAGAACTATCCCCAGGTCGACGTCATCGGCGGCAACATCGCCACCGGCGACGCAGCGCGCGCGCTGGCAGACGTCGGCGCCGACGCGGTCAAGGTCGGCATCGGCCCAGGCTCCATCTGCACCACCCGCATCGTGGCCGGCGTGGGCGTGCCGCAGATCATGGCGGTCGACAGCGTGGCCACCGCGCTGCAGGGCACGGGCATTCCGCTGATCTCCGACGGCGGCGTGCGCTACTCGGGCGACATCGCCAAGGCCATCGCGGCCGGCGCCAGCACCGTCATGATGGGCAGCATGTTCGCCGGCACCGAAGAAGCACCGGGCGAAATCGTGCTGTACCAAGGCCGCAGCTACAAGAGCTACCGCGGCATGGGCTCCATCGGCGCGATGCAGCAGGGCAGCGCCGACCGGTACTTCCAGGAATCGACCACCGGCAACCCCAACACCGACAAGCTGGTGCCCGAAGGCATCGAAGGCCGCGTGCCCTACAAGGGCTCGATCGTCTCCATCGTCTACCAGATGGCCGGCGGCGTGCGCGCCAGCATGGGCTACTGCGGCTGCGCGACCATCGCGGACATGCAGAACAAGGCCGAGTTCGTCGAGATCACCACGGCCGGCATCCGTGAGAGCCACGTCCACGACGTGCAGATCACCAAGGAAGCGCCGAACTACCGCGCTGAATAAGCCCAATCTGGCCAGACCTTGAAAGTCAGGCCAGACTGGGTTTAGAATTTGGGCCAGATTCAAATTTTCTGGCCCAAATGCAATCTATCGGTGTCGCTGAAGCCAAGAACAACTTCTCTGCCCTGATCGACTCCGTCGAAAAGGGCGAGGAGGTTCGCATCACCCGTCACGGCAAGGAAGTCGTGCGCATGCTGCCGGTGCGCCGCAAGCCGGTCATCACCGACGAGCAGATCCAGCGCGAGCTCGGCCAGATCGACGCGTTGCACGCCACCATCCAGCCCGGCCCCGCGCCGAGTGCCTTGCGCAGCGAAGGGCGCCAGCCATGACCGCCTTCGTCATGGACGCCTCGGTCACCGCCGCCTGGCTGCTGCCCGACCACGCCACCGAACACACCCGCAAGCTCTACGCGGCCATCCGCCGCGACGAGGTCGAGCCGCAGGCGCCCAATGTGTGGCAATGGGAGTGCGCCAACATCCTCGCCAACGGCGTGCGCAGCGGCCGCATTCCCTCGTCCGCGGTCGAAGGGCTGTGGAGCGTGCTCGACGCCATTCGCCACCGCGTCGAGCTGCACGAGCTTGCGCCGGCGCAGCACAAGGCCGTGCTCGCGGTGGCCATCGACGCCGGCGTGTCCCAGTACGACGCGGGCTATCTCTGGCTCGCAAAATCGCTCAATCTTCCGCTCGCCACCTTCGACGAGCGCCTCATCCAGGCCGCGCCGCAAGCGGGCGTCCGGCTGTTCGACATTTCAACGCTCTGAGTCCTCACGCCATGCAACACGACAAGATCCTCATCCTCGATTTCGGCTCGCAAGTCACGCAGCTGATCGCACGCCGTGTGCGCGAAGCCCATGTGCTGAGCGAAGTGCACCCCTGCGACGTCACCGACGAATGGGTGCGCGAATACGCCGCCGACGGCCACCTCAAAGGCGTGATCCTCTCCGGCAGCCACGCCAGCGTGTACGAAGAGACCACCGACAAGGCCCCGCAGGCCGTGTTCGATCTAGGCGTGCCCGTGCTCGGCATCTGCTACGGCATGCAGACCATGGCCCACCAGCTCGGCGGCAAGGTCGAGGGCGGCCACAAGCGCGAGTTCGGCTTCGCGGCCGTGCGCGCCCATGGCCATACCGCGCTGCTCAAGGACATTGCCGACTTCACCACGCCCGAAGGCCACGGCATGCTCAACGTGTGGATGAGCCACGGCGACAAGGTCACCGAACTGCCGCCGGGCTTCAAGCTCATGGCCAGCACCGACAGCTGCCCCATCGCCGGCATGGCCGACGAAGCGCGCCGCTACTACGCGCTGCAGTTCCACCCGGAAGTGACGCACACCGTGCAGGGCAAGGCGATCATCGAGCGCTTCGTGCTCGGCATCTGCGGCGCCAAGCCCGACTGGGTCATGCGCGACCACATCGCCGAAGCCGTGCAGAAGATCCGCGAGCAGGTGGGCGATGAAGAGGTCATCCTCGGCCTGTCGGGCGGCGTCGATTCGAGCGTGGCCGCCGCGCTCATCCACCGCGCCATCGGCGACCAGCTGACCTGCGTATTTGTCGACCACGGCCTGCTGCGCCTGAACGAAGGCGACATGGTCATGGAAATGTTCGAGGGCAAGCTGCACGCCAAGGTGATCCGCGTCGATGCCAGCGAGCTGTTCCTCGGCAAGCTCGCCGGCGTGAGCGACCCCGAAGCCAAGCGCAAGATCATCGGCGGCGAATTCGTCACCGTGTTCAAGCAAGAGGCCGCCAAGCTCAAGGCCGGCGACGGCGGACACAAGGGCGCGACCTTCCTGGCGCAAGGCACCATCTACCCCGACGTCATCGAGTCGGGCGGCGCCAAGAGCAAGAAGGCCGTCACCATCAAGAGCCACCACAACGTGGGCGGCCTGCCCGAACAGCTCGGCCTGAAGCTGCTGGAGCCGCTGCGCGACCTGTTCAAGGACGAAGTGCGCGAACTCGGCGTGGCGCTCGGCCTGCCGCCCGAGATGGTGTACCGCCACCCGTTCCCCGGCCCGGGCCTGGGCGTGCGCATCCTCGGCGAAGTGAAGAAGGAATACGCCGACCTGCTGCGCCGCGCCGACGCGATCTTCATCGAGGAACTGCGCAACTTCACGGACGAGAGCGGCAAGACCTGGTACGACCTCACCAGCCAGGCCTTCACCGTGTTCCTGCCGGTGAAAAGCGTGGGCGTGATGGGCGATGGCCGCACCTACGACTACGTCGTCGCGCTGCGCGCGGTGCAGACCAGCGACTTCATGACGGCGGATTGGGCGGAGTTGCCGTATGCGCTGCTCAAGAAGGTGTCGGGGCGCATCATCAATGAAGTGCGTGGCATCAATCGCGTGACTTACGACGTTTCGAGCAAGCCGCCAGCGACGATCGAGTGGGAGTGAGCGGAGCTAGGCACTGTGCGTGTGAGCCCATGGCTTCCGCGCGCAGCGCCTTACACGCACCCCGTGCGTGGGCAATGCCCCATCGCATACGATGACTGCTTGTTCGCCGCCCAGTCGAACGATGGTGCAAGCCTTCGTCTTTCGCTTCCTTCCTGCGAAACACAAGAAGCGCCGAATGCCAGCCACCTCGCGAATCCGCGAGCCAGCCCGCCACTGAAGCTTTCCTAGCGCCTGCCATCTGCCGTGGGGCGGCCTTCCCATTTCGAAGGACGCTGACATGCACCCGGATACCCCCAAGCACCGTTCGGACCGGCGCCAAGCGCTGGACCTCTTGCTCGAACGGCATTCGCCCTGGCCGCTGACCGAGCCAGCCCCATCCGCGGAAGAGTTGGACCTCGTGTTCCAGGCCGCGCTGCGTGCACCCGACCACGGGCAACTGCGGCCCTGGCGTTTCGTGATCATTCGAGGCGACGCGAGGGTCGCGCTGGGCAACGTCTTCGCAAACGCAGCGCGGCTGCGCGATCCGCAAGACGACGGCGAGCGCTTTCGTGGCAAGGCGATGGCCGCGCCGGTGCTCATCGCGATCTGCGCACGGGTGCAGGCACCGCACAAGGTGCCGGAGTCGGAACAGGTGCTCGCCGTGGGCGCCGCCGCGATGAACATGCTCAACGCGCTGCACCTGCTGGGCTATGGCGGCTTCTGGGCCACTGGCCTGAACAGCTACGACCGCAACGTGCAGCAGGCGCTTGGCCTGCAAGGCACGGAGCGGTTGCTGGGCTTCCTGTACGTGGGCACGCCGAAAGAAGCGACGCAGCCTCCAGAGCGGCATGCACCCGACGCGTTCGTGCGCGAATGGACGGGTGAAGCAACGCGCGAGGCGGCCGCGAACCTGGCGTGAGCACGCCGATCGCGGCCGCTGCGCAGGCGTTCAGGCGCTTGCTTAGAAGCTCGCCTTCAGACCCACCGACAGCATGCCGCCCTTGGCCTGCTTCGACAGCTTGCCGAAGTAGTCGTAGTCGGCTGTGATCGCGAGGTTCTGCGTCACGCGGTACTCGGCGCCGAAGCCCGCCATCAAGCCGGTCGAGCTGCCCGAGAAGCGCTGGCCGCCGGGTTGCCACCAGTAGCCGGTATTGTTGTTGTCGCCGCCCGAGATGCGGCCGCGCGACACGCCGAGGCGGCCGTTCAGGGCGAAGGCGTCGCCCAACGGCAGGCGTGCCGTGGCCGCCGCGTAAAAGGCCTGGCCGGTGCCGCTCTGCAGGCTGGAATAGCCCAGGCCCGCAGCGGTCCACTGGCTCACGCGGCCGAGGCGTGCATAGCCGACTTCCACGCCGAAGTTCTCCGTCAGGCGATAGCCGCCGTACAGCTTGTAGGCGGTGCCGGCCTTGCTGGCTTTCTGGCCGCCCCACGGGGTGGGCACGGTGTTGGAAGAAGAGAGGCTGTAGCTCGAACGGCCGACCGAGCCGCCCACATAAAGACCGGTGTCCTGTGCGGGACCGGCGGCGTAAGCGCCGATGGAAGCAGTGCCGAGCAGAAGGGCTGCGAGGACGGTGCAGGCTTGCGTTTTCGTCAAGATGAAATTCCTGGTTGGAGTCGTTGGGATCGATGAGACCGATGGCTGCTTGAAGCCATGCCATCAGCGCTCAGCGATTCTGAAATTCCAGCCTGAAGACGAGCTTGGTGCTTGCTGAAGAGCACCTGAAGGTGCCTGTTCGATGGGCGATGATCGAGGGATGTCTCAACAGCTTCTTCTTCCCGGCATCGATCCCCCGCCGCGGCCTTTGCCGCGCCCCCGCAGCAAGGCGCGACGCGCCGAGCCGATGCCGCATTCGCTCTTCTTCGCATTGCTTCCCGGCGCACAGGACGCCGCCACGATTGCCGCGCTCGGCGAGCGCATGAATTTCCAGCACGCACTGAAGGGCACGGTGGTCGAGGCGCATCGCCTGCACGTCACGCTGTTCGACCTGGGCGAGTACGCCGACGTTCCGCGCGACAAAGTCGAGCAGGCCATGGCCGCCGCCGCGACACTGCCTCCGCCTGAATTCGATGTCGTGTTCGACGAGGCCATGAGCTACGCGAAGAACCAAGCGCTGGTGCTCTACGGCGACGACACAGGCGTCGAGGCGCTCATGGCGTTCAGGCAGCGGCTCGGCGAAGCGCTGGCCGATGCCGGCTTCAAGCCCAAGCGCAGCTTCACGCCGCACATGACGCTGCTTTACGCAAGGCGCAAGCTCGAGAAGCACGCGATCGAGGAGCCGGTGCGCTGGAGCGCCGGCAAGCTCGCGCTGATCGACAGCCATGTAGGGCAGGGCGTGCACGAGGTGCTGGGCCAGTGGCCCGCTGCGACCCAAGCCTGAAATGAGGCGTTGCTGCGCCCGTCAACCACCGTCCGCAAAGTTGTCGAACAGCACCCCGCGCATCCACTGGTTGCCCGGATCGCGGTGCGCCTTCGCGTGCCAGAACAAATTGATCGCAATCTGCGGCAGCGCCACCGGGTGAGGGCGCCACACCAGCCCGAAAGGCTCGGCGATGCTCTGCGCGAGCCGCTCGGGCACTGTCGCAATCATGTGGCTCGAGTGCAGGATGTGGCCGATGGCCACGAAGTGCGGCACGCGCAGCTTGATGCGCCGCTGGATGCCCTGCGCCGCCATCACGTCGTCGGCCTTGCCGTGGCCGGTGCCGGCGGCCAGCACCTGCACATGATCGGCCGCGCTGAAATCCTTCAATGACACGCTGCGCTTCTTCGCGAGCGGATGCGCCTGCGAGAACAGGCACACGTACTGCTGCAGGAACAGCCTGCGCTGGAACACGCCCGCCTTGAGTTGCGGCAGCAGGCCGATGGCGATGTCGACGTGGCCGGCTTCCAGCTCGTCGCGCAGGTTGGTCGCGGTGTTGTTGCGCAGCGTGCTCACGGTCACGCCGGGCGCGGCCACGGAGAGCGCTTCCATCAGCTTCGGCGTGAAATAGATTTCGCCGATGTCGGTCATGGCGAGCGTGAAGCTGCGCGTACTGGTGGCGGGGTCGAACACCACCTGCTGATTGAGCGCCGTGTGCAGCGCGCCCATGGCATAGGCCACCGGCTCGGCCAGCTGCAGCGCGAAGGGCGTGGGCTCCATGCCGCGCGCGGTGCGCAGGAACAGCTCGTCGCCCAGCAGCTTGCGAAGGCGCGCCAGCGCATTGCTGATGGCCGGCTGCGAAAGGCCCAGCGATTCGGCCACGGCCGACACGCGCTTCTCGGCCAGCATGCGGTCGAACACCAGCAGCAGGTTGAGGTCGATGTCCTTGAGTTGCACTGTGGACCTTTATTCAGTTCAGTGATGTAAAGGATTCATCAGATTCTATTGGTCAATCGGACGAGGCCGCGCATCATCGCCCCCAGAGACAAGCCGGCACCCACGCCGGCGCAAGAGAACCCCACGATGGACCTGCACATACATCCCATTGCCCGCACCCTCGAGGTCCGCCCCGGCGCGAACCTGCTCGAAGTGCTGCGCGAGCATCACGTGCCGGTGTCGTACAGCTGCATGTCCGGGCGCTGCGGCACCTGCCGCTGCAAGGTGGTGTCGGGCCAGGTGCTCGACGGCGGACAGGACGCCATCCGCCCCGACGGCCAGGGTGAGCGCTACGTGCTGGCCTGCCAGAGCACCCTCACCGAAAGCTGCGCGATCGAGATCCCCGAGCCCGACGAGGTGGTGGTGCATCCGGCACGCATCCTCAAGGCCACGGTGACAGGCATCGACGAGCTGACCCACGACATCCGGCGCCTGCGTCTCAAGCCCAACAAGCCGCTGGAGTTTTCTCCCGGCCAGTATGCGCAGCTGCAGTTCGCGCCCGACCTCGCGCGGCCGTACTCGATGGCCGGGCTGAGCCGCGACGCCGAGCTCGAGTTCCACGTGCGCCGCGTGCCCGGCGGGCGCGTCACGGCGCATATCTTCGAGCAGCTGCGCGTCGGCGATTCGGTGCGCGTGAGCGGGCCGCTCGGCACGGCCTACCTGCGCACCAAGCACCGCGGTCCGATGCTCTGCGCGGCGGGCGGCACTGGCCTTGCACCCATTCTTTCGATCGTGCGCGGCGCCATCGCGACCGGGCTCACGCAGCCGATCCACCTGTACCTCGGCGTGCGTTCCGATGCCGACGTATACGGCCTGCATGAACTGCGCGAGCTGCAGGCGCTGCACCCGGGCCTGAACGTGCACGTGGTGGTCGTCACCGGCCCGGCGAATGGAAGCCGGCGCGTGGGCCTCATCACCGACGCGATCCGCGCCGACTGGCCCGGCAGTCTCGACGGCTGGCGCGCCTATCTTTGCGGCTCGCCGCCGATGGTCGAGGCCGTGACGCAGCTGGTGCGCGGCCGGGGCCTCGCGCCCGAGCAGACGCATGCCGACGCCTTCTATCTGCAAGGCACCTGAACATAAAACAAAGGAGACCCACGATGACCACGCAAGCCGTGTTCCCCGTCGAACTGAAATGGGAGAGCGAGCAGACCGGCCGCATTCCCTTCATGGCCTACACCGACGAGGCCTTGCACAAGAAGGAGCTGCAGCGCTTCTTCTACGAGAAGCACTGGTGCTACGTCGGCCTGGAGGCCGAGATTCCGAACCCGGGCGACTTCAAGCGCACCGCCATCGGCGAGCGCTCGGTCATCATGTCGCGCGACGAGGCGGGCGAGATCCATGTGTTCGAGAACGTCTGCGCGCACCGCGGCATGCAGTTCTGCCGCGAGCGCCACGGCAACAAGAAGGAGTTCGTCTGCCCCTACCACCAGTGGAACTACACGCTCAAGGGCGACCTGCAGGGCGTGCCGTTCCGGCGCGGCGTGAAGCAGGACGGCAAGGTCAACGGCGGCATGCCGTCCGACTTCAAGACCGAGGAGAACGGCCTCACCAAGCTCAAGGTGGCCTCGCGCGGCGGCGTGGTGTTCGCTTCGTTCGATCATGAGATCGAGTCGTTCGAGGACTTTCTCGGGCCCGACATCCTTCATTATTTCGACCGCCTGTTCGACGGCCGCAAGCTCAAGATCCTCGGCTACAACCGCCAGCGCATTCCGGGCAACTGGAAGCTGATGCAGGAGAACATCAAGGACCCGTACCACCCGGGCCTGTTGCACACCTGGTTCGTGACCTTCGGCCTCTGGCGCGCCGACAACAAATCGGAGCTCAAGATGGACCCGCGCGGCCGCCATGCCGCGATGATTTCCACCCGCGGCAGCGCCGGCAAGGCCGCGCAGGTGACGCAGGTGTCGAGCTTCAAGGAGAGCATGCAGCTCAAGGACCCGCGCTTCCTCGACATCGTGCCCGAGCCCTGGTGGGGCGGCCCGACCGCGGTGATGATGACGCTGTTCCCGAGCCTGATCCTGCAGCAGCAGGTCAACAGCGTGTCGACGCGGCACATCCAGCCCGTGGGCCACGACGCCTTCGATTTCGTGTGGACGCACTTCGGCTTCGAAGACGACACCGAGGAAATGACCCAGCGCCGACTGCGCCAGGCCAACCTGTTCGGGCCCGCCGGGTTCGTCTCGGCTGACGACGGCGAGGTCATCGAGTTCTCGCAGGAAGGCTTCGAGCAGAAGCCCTATCACCGCACGCTCGCCGAGCTCGGCGGCAAGGAGGTCGCGAACACCGACCACATGGTGACAGAGACCCTGATTCGCGGCATGTACCGCTACTGGCGCGAGGTGATGGAGGCATGATGAAGCTCGACGCCGTCACTTATCTCGATCTCTCGCGGCTTTACGCCGCCTATGCGCACGCCGTCGATTCCGGCCAGTGGGACCTGTGGCCCGGCTTCTTCATCGAGCAGTGCAGCTACCGCCTGCAGCCGCGCGAGAACCACGAGCGCGGCCTGCCGCTGGCCACGCTTTCTTTCGAGAGCCGGGGCATGCTCGAAGACCGGGTCTACGGCATCCGGGAGACGCTGTTCCACGACCCGTATTACCAGCGCCACGTGGTCGGCCTGCCGCTGGTGCACGCGGTCGATGCCGACGGCACGATCCACAGCGAGGCCAACTACGCGGTGTTCCGCACCAAGCTCGACCAGCCCTCGACCGTGTTCAACGTGGGGCGCTACATCGACACCGTGGTGCCCACGCCCGAAGGCCTGAAGTTCGCGTCGCGCCTGTGCGTGTTCGACAGCGAGATGATCCCGAATTCCATCATTTACCCGATCTGAAACCAGAGTCAGCCATGCAGCAAAAAGAACCAGAGACACACGGCGCGCCGCTGCGCCGCTTCACCGACCCGGCCTATGTGCCGCTGTGCGCCAACCTCGCCGAGGTGCGCGAGAACATCGACCGGCTCGACCGCCAGATCGTCGCGCTGCTGGCCGAGCGCGGCCGCTACGTGAAAGATGCCGCGCGCTTCAAGCGCGACGCCTTCCAGGTCTCGGCGCCGCAGCGCCAGCAAGAGGTGATCGACAAAGTGAAAGCGCTGGCCGAAGAGAAGGGCGCTTATCCGGAGGTGGTCGAGGCCGCCTACCGCGCGCTCATCGCGGGCTTCATCGCGCGCGAGCAGCAGGACCACCTGGGCATGGCCGCGGTGGAGGCCAAGGCATGAGGTTCGCTCGACTCGGCATCGCCTTCACGGCACTGGCAATGGCCGCGGCCGCCCACGCACAGGGCTGGCCCCAGCGCCCGATCCGCATCGTGGTGCCGTTCGCGGCCGGCGCGTCGCCCGACATCCTTGCGCGCATCGTCAACGACAAACTCGCCGCGCGTCTCGGCCAGCCGCTGATCGTCGAGAACAAGCCCGGCGCGGGCGGCAACACCGGCACCGACCAGGCTTCCAAGGCGCAGCCCGATGGCTACACCTTCCTGCTGTCGGTGAACGCGCCGCTGGTCTACAACACTGTCCTCTACAAGAACCTGCCGTACGACCCGTTCAAGGACCTGGTGCCGGTGTCGCTCGCCGCCACCACGCCCAACGTGTGCGCGGTGTCGAATTCGATGAACGTCGATTCGGTCAAGGGCTGGCTCGACGCGATGAAGCGCAATCCGGGCAAGTTCAACTTCGCCTCGACCGGCAACGGCTCCATCTCGCACCTGGGCGTGGAACTCGTCAAGCTCAAGACGAATTCGTTCGCGGTGCACATTCCGTATGCCTCGTCGGGCCAGGCGGTCACTGCCATCATTCAAGGCGACGTGCAGTTCGCCTGCCTGCCGCCGGTCTCGGTGATGCCGCAGGCCAAGGCCGGGCGGCTGAAGGCGCTGGCCGTCACCTCGGCCGAGCGCTCGGCGCTGCTGCCCGACCTGCCGACGCTGCGCGAATCGGGCCTGCCCGACATCCAGGCGGTACCGTGGTTCGCCTACATGGCGCCCAAGGGCACGCCGAACGACGTGGTGCAGCGCATGAGCCGCGAGATCGCTGCTGTGCTCAAAGAACCCGAGACCGTCAAGCGCCTGCAGACCGCCTACTTTGACCCGGTGGGCAGCACACCCGAGGCGCTGACCAAGTTCATGACTGAAGAACTGCGCCGCTGGAAGCCCGTGATCGAGCGCGCCGGCCTGAAGCCCGACAACTGACCACCCCACCGAGCAAGGACAAGAAGATGAGCACGATGACCTGGGTCGACGCCGCGGCGGTCGACGACGTTCCCTCCGACGACGTGGTGGGCATCGAGGTGCAGGGGCGCGACATCGCGCTGTACGGCACCGAAGACGGCATCCACGCCACCGACAACATCTGTACCCACGGCCATGCGCGCCTGTGCGACGGTTTTCTCGAGGGCCATGAGATCGAATGCCCGCTGCACCAGGGCCGCTTCGACGTGCGCACAGGCAAGGCCATGTGCGCGCCGCTGACCGAAGACCTGCGCAGCTACCCGGTGAAGATCGAGGGCGGCCGCGTCTTCCTCGCGTTCGATCAGTAAGCGGGACAAGGCCGGGTCATCTGTTCCGTCTCCGGGCGGGCTGATCTGTATCTGTTTCCCTGAAGCGGGGCTGGCGACAATGAAGCCCCTTTTCATGGAACAGATATGACAGCGCAGAGCCGAGACCAGATCGCCGACCAGATTGCAGCCGAACTGGGCCACAGCTTCGACGGCGACATCATCGCCGGCGGCCACTATGTGCCGATCGTGCGCGACGGCCGCACGGTCTACCTCAGCGGCCAGGTGCCGCGCGTGGGCACCACGGTGGTCGTCACCGGCCGCGTGGGCGATGCGGTGTCGCTCGACAAGGCCCGCGAGGGCGCCCAGATCTGTGCGCTGCGCAGCCTTGCGCTGCTGCGCCGTTCGCTGGGTTCGCTCGACGCGGTAGAAAAGGTGCTGCGCGTCGGCGTGTTCGTGCAGTGCACCGCCGACTTCACGCAACAGAGCGAAGTGGCCGATGCGGCGTCCGACCTGCTGCACCGCGTGTTCGGCGACGCGGGCGTGCATGTGCGCACGGCTGTCGGCGTCTATGCGCTGCCGAAGAACGCGACCGTCGAGGTCGAGATGACCGTGGCGGCCAAGCTGAATATCGGCTGATCAGCCGGCGTTCAGCGCGGCAAGGTCGCGCGCCAGCTGCGCGATGGTCAGCGGTGCGCAGCCTTCGGCGTTGTTGCTCACGGTGACGAAGGCGTTCTGCCCCGCGCGGGTGGTGCCCGCGATCACCTTGGCGAGCGCGGCGCGCGTCTCGGGGTCGGGATCGACGATCTTGTCGAACGGGCCATAGAGTTTTTCCGCGTCTTCATAGCCGAAGCGGCCGTGGCGGCGGTGCAGGTTCCAGCGGCACACCAGCGGCCCGGGCCACAGGGCGCGCAGCATCGGCAATTGCTCTTCGATGGGCGGCATCTTGGCGTGCAGGCCCATGCAGAAGGTGGCGCCCACGCTGCGCAGCATGTCGGCGAAGGCGGAGTTCAGCAACTGCGGGTCGCGCACTTCGACGGCGATCACCGCATCGGGCGCGGTCTGCTTCAGGTCGGGCAGGGCGGCGAGCATGTCGGCGATGCGTGCCAGCAGCGCGGGCTGGTCGGCCAGCAGGTGGCCGGGAATCGGGCTCAGCTGGAACACCAGCACGCCGATGCGATGGCCCAGCCCTTCGAGCGCGGGCAGCACGAATTCCTGCCGCGCAATCTCGCTGCTGAGGAACACCGGGTTGGCCTGCATGCCGCGGCCGCTTTCGTCGCGCACCGTGGCGTCCGTCACCAGGCTGGGCGCTTTCACCATGAAGCGGAAGTCGTCGGGCACCATGGCCGCGTAGCGCGCGTACTGGCTGGCGGTGAGTGCGCGGTAGAAGTTGCGGTCCAGGCTCACCGTGCGGAACAGCGGATGCTGCGCGAGCGCCGAAAGGCCGTTCCTGGAAAGCACCGACTCGGCGTACTCGCCGTTCCACACGAGGTCGGCCCAGCCGGGGTAGCTCCACGACGAGGTGCCCAGCCGCAGATTGGGCGGCAGCATGGCGGCGAGTTCTACGAGCGCCGGGTCCGCCGGCGCGGGCTCGACCGTGCCGGCGCGCGATTTTTTCCGGGCGGGCGCCTCGTCGGGCGGCGCGGCCGCTTGCGCCTCTTGAGGGCGCGGCAGATCGGGGAAAAGGGAGTCCTGTACTTCAGCCATGTCTGGTGCGGCATTCTCGGCCAACATCGGAGCGCCTTGCCGCGCCGGGCACAATCCGCGCCATGAAACAGTGGTTGCGCGCGCAAGGTTGGTGGTGGCTGGCATGGGTGGTGCTCACCGTGGCCGGTGCCGTGTGGATCGCGCGCGCGGAGCTGGCGCAGATGCACCAGGACTTCGAGACCGACGTGCGCATCGCGCACCGGCTCATGAGCCAGCAGATGGTGCAGTACGACGCCGTGCTGGCCACGCTCGCGCTGCTGGAGCCCAGCACCGGCGCCGACCACCCCGAACAACGCCTGCCATCCGTTTATTCGTCGATCCTGCGGGTGCAGCGTCGCGAGCGCGACGAGCCCTGGCCGGACGCCGGGCCGGCGGCCAGCGCAACGCCCGCAGCGCTCGCCGCCGCCGAGGCGCGCTCGCGCAGCCAGCACCGCGCCGATCTCGCATCGCTCGACCTGGCGCATGGCCGCTACGTGCTGGTGATCGGCGCCATACCGTTCAGCTATGCGCTCGACATCGACCTGGCCGGCTCGGTGCCCTGGCGCGACTGGCCCATGAACCCGCAGGTCAGCCCGGTGCGCCTGAGCCTTCAGCGCGATGGCCAGCAACTCTTGCTTCAACCCGGCCGGCCCATGACGGGTGGCTGGCGCTTCGACCTGACCAAGCCGCTGGCATCGCCGAGCCAGCCCTTCGATCTCGTGGCCGAGCGGCATGTGGGCTGGGGCGAGCTCCCGTGGCGCGGCATCGGCGCCTGGGCCCTCGCGATGGCGGTGCTGATGGCCGGCCTGTGGATGGCGCAGCGCCAGCGCATCGCGCGGCGCCGGGCCGAAGAACTGCTGCGGCTCGGGCAGGTCGCGCGGCTCAACGCGCTGGGCGAGCTGTCGGCCGGGCTGGCGCATGAACTCAACCAGCCGCTGACGGCGGTTCTGGCCAACGCGCAGGCCGCGCGCCGCCTGCTGGACGACGAACCGCCGGACCTGTCCACCGCGCGCGAAGCAATGGGGCACGCCGTCGAGCAGGCCCGCTGCGCGGCGAACGTGGTCGGGCGTCTGCGGCGCGTGATCGAGCGGCCCGAGGCCGCGGGCGAAGCCAAGCCGCTGGTGCTGCAGGACGTGGTGCGCAGCGCCATGCACCTGCTCGCGCCCGAGTTCGGCCGGCGTGCCATCGTCACGCAATTCGACCCCACGGCGCAGGCGCCGGTGCGGGTGCAGGCCGAAGCCGTGGCGCTGGAGCAGATCGTGCACAACCTGCTGATGAACGCATTGCAGGCGCTCGAATTGGTGCCGGCGGGTGACCGGCGCCTGGTCATCGCGGTCGGACGCAATGGCGAGGAAGGCGTGCTGACTGTCACCGACAACGGACGCGGCATCGCGCCCGAAGCTCTGCCGCGCCTTTTCGAGCCCTTCTTCAGCACGCGCGAAGGCGGCCTGGGCCTCGGCCTGAGCCTGAGCGAAACGCTGGCCAGCGGCATGGGCGGCAGCCTGAGCGCGGCCAATGCGTCGCCGCGCGGCGCACGCTTCACGCTGTTGCTGCCGCTGGTCGCGCCGTCCACGGAGCGCGCGGCATGAACGCGCCGACACCCCACCAGCCGCAGTCGCCGCTCATTCACCTGATCGACGACGACCAAGCGGTGCGCGACAGCCTGTCGCTGCTGATCGGCACGGTCGGCTTGCGCGTGCAGGGCTGGGCCGACCCGCTCGCCTTCATCGACGGCTTCGATCGCGCGAGCGTCGGCGCCATCGTGCTCGACGTGCGCATGCCGGGCGTCAGCGGGCTCACGGTGCTCGACCGGCTGATGGCGCTGGGCGTGGACCAGCCGGTGATCATGCTGACCGGCCACGGCACGGTCGAGATGTGCCGCCGCGCCTTCAAAGCCGGCGCTGCCGAGTTCCTCGAAAAGCCGGTGGACGACGAGCAATTGCTCGAGGCGCTGCAGCAGGCGGTGCGCCAGCATGTGCGTTCGCGCCAGCGCTCGCAGGCCGACAACGCCGCGCGCGAGCGCGTGGCGCAGCTTTCGGAGCGCGAGCGCGAGGTGCTGGCCTTCATCGTGCAGGGGCTCACCAACAAGGAGATCGCGCGCGTGCTCGCGCTGTCGCCGCGCACGGTCGAGACGCACCGCGCCAACCTGTTCGCCAAGCTCGACTGCGATTCGCTCGCGCAGCTGATCCGCCGCTACGCGGTGCTGGTCGACGGCGGCGCTCCGTAGTTCTACGGAGCGCCGGGCGTAGCCGTACGAATGGCCGCGAAGGCCGGCGTTTTCTACAGTGGCGCAGCCGTCGGCAACAGCCGGCGCAAACACCGCATCCACTGGAGAAAACGAACAATGCAATCCATCCTTCGCCTCGGCGGCCTCGCCGTTCTGCTCGCTGCTTCGGTCGCTCAAGCCCAGACGCCGGCACCGGCCGTTCGCACCGAAAAGAACATGTCGCTCGCGCTGGCCAACCAGATCGCGGCGGAAGCCGTGGCGGCCTGCGCGGCCAACGGCTACAACGTGGCGGCCACCGTGGTCGACCGTGCCGGCACCGTGCGTGCCGTGCAGCGCGCCGACAACGCCGGCCCGCACACGCTCGGCTCCAGCGAGCGCAAGGCCTGGACTTCGGCTTCGGCCAAGAACACGACGCAGGCCATGATGGAAGGAGCGCAGAAGAACCCGGCCGGCGCCAACCTGGTGTACCTGCCGGGCATGCTGCTGTTGGGCGGCGGCGTGCCGGTGAAGTCGGGCAACGAAGTGATCGGCGCCGTGGGCGTGGGCGGCGCGCCCGGCGGCCACCTCGACGAGCAATGCGCCAACGCGGCGATCGAGAAGGTCAAGGGCCTGCTCTGATGATGGCGCGCGGTGTCTGGCGGAGTGTGCTGGCGGTTGCGCTCGGGTTGGGCGTGCCGCTTGGCGCGCTCGCCCAGGTGCCGCCGCCGGCGGCCGAGGTGCAGGCCTATGAAGGGCTGCACCAGGCCGCCTGGCAGGGCGACCTGCCCAAGATCAAGGCGCTGATTGCCTCGGGCGCGAACCTCGACGTCCGCGACATGCGCGGGCGCACCCCGCTGCAGGTGGCCACGCATGCGCGGCAACGCGAGGCGATCAAGCTGCTGGCCAAGGCCGGCGCGAATCTCGACTTGCTGGAGGATGACCGCTACGACGCGGTCACCATCGCCGCGGTGGCCGACGACAGCGCCACGCTTTCGGTGCTGCTGTCGCTAGGCGCCAAGGCCGGGCAGATCACGAGCCGCTACGACGGCACGGCACTGATTGCCGCCGCGCACCTGGGGCATGACGACGTGGTGCGCCGGCTGATCGCGGCCGGTGCGCCGCTGGACCATGTCAACAACCTGCACTGGACGGCGGTGATCGAATCGATCGTGCTCGGCGACGGCGGCCCGCGCCACCAGCGCACGCTGGCCGCGCTGATCGACGCCGGTGCCAGCCTGGCGCTGACCGACCGGCAGGGCAACACGCCGCTGCAGCTTGCAAGGGCCCGGGGCTACACCGCGATGGTCGGCTTGCTGGAGAGCGCGCGCACAAGATAGGCGGCTCGGGGACAATCGGACCTCGCCACGAGGAAACCGCCCCATGTATCTGCCTCCGCAGTTCAATGCCAAGGACCCGGCCATTGCGCTGGACCTGATGCGCTCGCATCCGTTCGCGAGCCTGATCTCGAACGACGACGACGGCCTGCCGTTCGTCACGCACCTGCCGCTGCTGGCCGAACCGCGAGAGGCCGACGAACTGGTGCTGCTGGGGCATTGCGCCAAGCCGAACCCGCACTGGCGCTACCTGCAGGCGCGTCCCACCGCGGTCGCCACTTTCCTCGGGCCGCATGCGTACATGTCGCCGTCGGTCTACCCCGACCTGGCGCGGGTGCCGACCTGGAACTACCTGGCGGTGCACTGCACGGTCGAGGCCACGCTGATCGAAGACCCTGCCGCCAAGGACGCGTTGCTCAAGAAGCTCATCGGCGACCACGAGCCGGCCTATGCGCAGCAGTGGCGCGACCTGGGCGAAGAGTTCCAACTCAAGATGCTCGCCGGCATCGTGGGCTTCGAACTGCGCGTGACGGCGCTTCAATGCAAGGTCAAGCTCAACCAGCATCGCCGTGAAGCGCACGTCGCCATGCGCGCGGTCTACGGCGCGGGTTCGCCGGACGAGCGGGCGCTGGCGACCTGGATGGATCGCTTGGGTCTGACTGCGGAAGCACCCGCGACGGAGGGCCGCTGACATGCGCGGACTTGGATTGATCGGCTTGTTGCTGGCGCTGTTGATCGTCGGACTCGTTGCGAAGAAACAGATGACCAGCACGGTCGTTCCCTCTGTGCCTGGCGTTGCCGCAGCCCCGCCAGGCGAGCCTGCGGGCAATGTGCGCGAGCAGTCGCAGCGCGTGCAGCAGCAGGTCAAGGACGCCCTGGAAGCGGCGAGCAAGCCGCGCGAAATGCCGGATGACAACTGAATCGACCTCGCTTTCAACAACGGACGATGCGCGCTGGATGGCGCTTGCGCTGGCCGAGGCTCGCCTGGCAGCCGAGGCGGGCGAGGTACCCGTCGGCGCGGTGCTGGTGCGCAACGGCCAAGTCATCGCGACTGGCCGCAACACCCCGGTGGCGCATCACGACCCGAGCGCGCATGCGGAGATCAACGCGCTGCGCGCCGGTGCCGCGGCGCTCGGCAACTACCGGCTCGATGGCTGCGAGCTGTTCGTCACGCTCGAACCTTGCGCGATGTGCGCGGGCGCGATGCTGCATTCGCGGCTGGCGCGCGTGGTGTTCGGTGCGACCGACCCCAAGACCGGCGCGGCCGGCTCGGTGCTCGACCTGTTCGCGGAGCCGCGCCTCAACCATCGCACGCAGGTGAGCGGCGGGGTGCTTGCCGATGAGTGCGCAGCCGTGCTCCAGGCTTTCTTCCAGCAGCGCCGCAGCGCGGCGCGCGAGCAGGCGGAGCCCTTGCGCGACGACGCGTTGCGCACGCCGGCGGATCGCTTCGCCGCGCTGCCGGACTACGCCTTCGCGCCGCATTACGTTCAAGACCTGCCTGCCCAGCGGGGCTGGCGCGTGCACTGGGTCGACGAAAGCGGGGAGGGCAGCGAAGGCGACATCGCCTCTTGCCTGTGCTTGCACGGCCCCGGCGAATGGGGCTATTTCTTCCGGCACCTCGTCGGCCAGCCCGGGCTGCGAACGCTGGTGCCCGACCTCATCGGCTTCGGCAAGAGCGACAAGCCCAAGCGCGAGGCAGCGCATCTACTCGGATGGCACCGTGACGTGCTGCTCGAATGGCTGGCACGCGTACAGCCCGCTTCGACGGTGGTGCTGGCGCACAGCGCGGCGGCGAGCGAACTGGCGTCGCTGCTGCATGCCGCGGCGCCCGGGCGCTTTGCCGCGCTGCTCGTGGCGCCCGAGGGCCATGAGCGCATCAAGGACGCATGGCGCGCACCTTTTCCCGACCGTGGCTACGAGGCTGCTCTGCGCGCGCTCGGCCCGGTCGCATCTTCCTCAGGGCCGACCGCCGCGCAGGCCCGAACGTTCGTGCAGCAGGTGCGAAACGCAATGGGATACTCGAACTCGTGACCAAACACATCTACATCTACTCCCCCTCCAGTGCCATCCGCGACAAGGCCGCGTTCCGGCGCGGCGTGAAGCGGCTCAAGGCACTGGGCCATGAAGTCGAAATCGACGAGGCGGCACTGTCCGTGCACCAGCGTTTCGCGGGCGACGACGTCACGCGGCTGGCCGCGATCTCGCGTGCGGCGGCCAGCGGCGCCGACGTGGCGCTCATCGCGCGCGGCGGCTACGGCCTCACCCGCATCCTCGATTCGCTGCCGTACAAGGCACTGGCCAAGGCCATCGAGAAGGGCACCGAGTTCGTGGGATGCAGCGACTTCACCGCGCTGCAGAACGCGCTGTTCGCCAAGACGGGCGCCACCACCTGGGCTGGCCCGGCGGTCGGCGAAGATTTCGGCGCCGAGGGCGGCCCCGACGACATCATGGAAGCCTGCTTCGACGACCTCGTGAGCGGGCAGGGCGAAGGCACCGGCTGGCGCATGCCGGCGCGCGACACGGAACTGAAGTTCAAGCCCGTGCAGGACGCCGTGCTGTGGGGCGGCAACCTGTGCGTGCTGACCAGCCTGCTCGGCACGCCGTACTTCCCGGTGGTGGAGAAGGGCGTGCTGTTTATCGAGGACACCAACGAGCATCCGTACCGCGTCGAACGCATGCTCGACCAGCTGAAGCTGGCCGGTGTGCTGGCGCGGCAGCGCGCGATCGTGTTCGGCCAGTTCACGGGCGTCCGCAAGGTGGCGGGCTACGACCGCGGTTTCGGCATGAACACGGTGATCGACCGGCTGCGTGCGTCGCTCAAGGTGCCGGTGCTGGCAGGGCTGCCGTTCGGGCACGTACAGACCAAGGTGCTATTGCCCGTGGGAGCCAAGGTCGCGATGGCAGCGGAAGGGCGCGATGTGTTCCTCGTCTGGGGCCATCGCCACGGAGCCGGGCATGACGACCACCACGACCACGATCACCACCATCATCACGCCCACTGAGGCGGGCGAGGAAGCCTTCGCGCGGCTTCAGCCGTTGTCGGTGAAGCGCTGATGTGCGCGCGGGCCCATCGAGCCGGGCAGGCCGCCCTTGAACATGCTGTTGATGGCTTTCATCTGGCGGCGTGCGGCGGTTTCGCCGTCGATGGCGCTCAACGCAATCATCACGTCCTGGCGCAGATACCAGAGTGCCTCGACGTCGACCGCGAAGCGGACGCGCTGGCTAACACGCTGGATGGAGTGACCGCCGTGGCCCTGAAGAATCGACAACATCGCGGTGCGGATACGGCCCAATTGGTTCTCCGCCACCTGGCGGGACCCGAAACCGGGTACGTTCAGCAGACGAAGAATGCGGCGGAAAAGCATGGGACGAAAAGCGTATTGCCGGGAGCCAGAACGGTCGCTACCTTAAGCCTCAGTTCACGGTTGCACAAGATCCGGAACAATGTTTCTTGTCTGCAAACAACACGCTTTACCTACGACTTCAAGCTGTCATTAAATTTTGTTTTCTTAAGTAGTACATCTGGTTGTGATAAATCTGCGAATCCGTCTTTCTGTTACTCGCGTATACAACTCCGTCAACAGAGAAGTTGTGCAGATCGTTCCTTTGTCCAGGCGCATGTCAAGGAAACTGCTTGCAGAGGAGCATGAGGAGCGCTGACCATCATTAACCAGAGATCGCAAGCGAGAACCACAACAATATGGGTGTCAATTCCACAGTCGTATTCGCGGACTTGACGGGGAGTACCAGGGTCTTCGAGGCCATGGGCAATGCAAGAGCCACCGAAACCGTGACGCGACTTACTCAATGGATCGGCGGTGTCTGCCAGGCACACGGCGGCCGGGTCGTGAAGTCGCTGGGCGACGGCGTGTTCGCCATCTTCTCCAGCGGCGCGGCTGCCACGCACGCGGTCATCGAACTGCAGCGCTATCACCAGAAGCGCCTGCTGGTCTGGCCCGCGCCGCTGCGCATGGCGCTGCAGATCGGCGTGGCCAGCGGCGACGTGGTCGAGGTCGAGGGCGATTGCTACGGCGATGCCGTCAACCTGGCGTCGCGGCTCAGCGACCTGGCGGGTCCCGGCCAGATCTGGGTGACCGACGCCGTGATCTCGCAGCTCGGCGAAGGCGGAGTGCAGCACCGCGATCTCGGGCTCATCAACATCCGCGGGCGCAGCGAGATGTCGGTGGTGCACCGCATCGACTGGCAAGAGGAAGTGACTTCGTTCCTGACCGTGCCCGCCGCGCTCGCGCCGATGCGCATGCCCGATTCGTCTTTCGGCCAGATCGAGCTGGCCTGGCTCGACGTGCGCTCCATGTTCAGCCTCGAGCAGCTGCCGATCCATCTCGGCCGGGTCGACGACGCGCAGTTCGTGGTGAACGATCCGCGCGTATCGCGGCTGCATGCGCGCATCGAGGTGCGGCAGGGCAGTTGCGTGCTGATCGACGTCAGCACCTACGGCACCTGGGTTCGCTTTCACGGCAACGGCGGCCCCAGCACCGAGATCGCGCTGCGGCGCGAGGAATGCGTGCTGCACGGCAGCGGGGAAATCGGCCTGGGCGCGCCGCTGAGCGATTTCAGCGCCCCGACCATTTCCTTCAACACGACCGGTGGCGACGTGATGTTGTCGCGCCGGGAAATCGCGCGTCGGTGACGTTTGGCAACCATCTGCCCGCGCGGTGGGTACACCGCGCGCGTGCAAGATGCGTTGCGTATGGACCCGGGCGCTGTCCGCCCCCGGTCCCTCCTGGCTCTGGAGCCGCCATGAACATCAAAAATCACTCTTCCGTTTTCAAATGGGCCGCCGTCGGCGCCATCGCAGCCACCGCCCTGCTCACCATGGGTTCCGCCAGCGCACGCACCAGCTGGTCGGTGCAGATCGGAACGCCGGGCTATGTCGAAACTTACCCGGCGGCGCCTGCCTACTACCCGCCGGCGCCGGTCTATTCGTATCCGGCCCCCATCTACTACGCCCCTCCGCCGCCGGTCTATTACCGGCCGCCGCCGCCCGTGTACTACCGTCCGGCACCGGTCTATGTGCCGCCGCCGGGCCGCGTCTACTACGGCCCCGGCTATCCGTACCGTCCGCCGAACGGCGACTACTACGAAGACCGCGACTGAAGCCTTCCTGAACCCGTGGCATGCCTTCTGGCATGCCATTTTTGTTTCTGGGAGTGACGAAAAAGTCACAATAAGTCACACTTATTGAGCCGGCCCGCGCATTCCCGCGTGGCCCCACATCTGATTTCCACAAGGCATGCCGCTTGCCTTGAGCGCTCCAACGGCACACGAAATGCCGAAGGAGCGAGGAACCATGGTGGAACAGATCGAGGCGACTCTCATCGAGGCGCCAGCGCCCGAGGAGGCGGCAGCAGCAACAACCGAAGAGCGGGCCGCCGACGCGGGCCCTCCCCTGAAAACGCTGGCCGCGTTTTCCATCTCTGCGGCACTGGCCGCATGCGGCGGTGGAGGGGGAGGCGGCGGAGGCGGCCTTCCGTTCGCGGGTTTCGGCGGCGCGGCGCCCGGCGCGGCCCCCGATGTCGCCGCCGACACCGGCCCCTACCACTATCCCCAGGCCAAGACCGACGACGAAGCCGCGCGCTTCCTGCTGCAGGCGCAGTTCTCGGCCTCCGACGCAGAAATCGCCGACGTGCGCGCCAAGGGTTACCTGCCCTGGCTCAGCGAACGCTTCAGCGCGGCGCGCGCGCCCACGGCCTGGGACTGGACCAACGGCAAGGCCTACAACACCGTCGACATCGACGCGGTGATCTGGCGCGATCTCATGGTCTCGCCGGACCCGGTGCGCAAGCGCATGGCGTTGGCGCTCAGCGAAATCTTCGTGGTCTCGGCCACCGAGATCGGCTCCAGCTGGCCCACCCACATGATGGCCCAGTACTGGGACATGCTGGTGGCCGGCGTCACCGGCAACTTCCGCCAGCTGCTGGAAGACGTGACGCTCAACCCGGCGATGGGCTTCTACCTGAACACGCGCGACAACCGCAAGGAAGACGCCTCCGGCCGCCAGCCCGACGAGAACTACGCGCGCGAAGTCATGCAGCTCATGACCATCGGCCTGTACCAGCTCAACCCCGACGGCACGCTCAAGACCGGCGCCGACGGCCAGCCGGTAGAGACCTACGTGCAGGACGACGTGTCGAACCTCGCGCGCGTCTTCACCGGCTACGACCTCGACATCAAGGCGGCGGAGCGCAACAGCTTTACCCCGCCCGGCGCTGGCTACACCATCGAGACCAACGCCTGGACCACGCGTCCGATGGCGTTCACGGCCGCGAAGCACTCGATGCTGGAGGCGCGCTTCCTGGGCACCACGGTGCCCGCCAACACCGCCGGACCGGCGGCGCTGAAGATCGCGCTCGACGCGCTCTTCAACCACCCGAACGTCGCTCCCTTCATCGGCAGGCAACTGATCCAGCGGCTGGTGACGAGCAACCCCAGCCCGGCCTACGTCAAGCGCGTGGCCGACACCTTCGCGAACAACGGCGCGGGCGTGCGAGGCGACATGAGGAGCGTGTTCGCCGCCGTGCTGCTGGACGACGAGGCGCGCGCGCCCACGGGCCTGAGCGACCCCAACTTCGGCCGCCTGCGCGAACCGATGCTGCGGCTCGTGCAATGGGGCCGCACCTTCGGCATCAGTTCCACGAAGGACACCTGGAAGATCGGCTCCACCTCAGACCCGGGCTCGGCCCTGGGCCAGAGCCCGTTGCGTTCGCCCTCGGTGTTCAACTTCTTCCGGCCGGGCTACGTGCCTCCGGCCACGGCCATCGCGAGCAACAAGATGGTCGCGCCCGAGTTCCAGCTGGTCAACGAGACCAGCGTTGGCGGCTACCTCAACTTCATGCAGACCGTGCTGCCCAACGGCTTCGACACCAAGGACGTGACGGCCAGCTACGCGGCCGAAAAGACGCTGACCGCCAACCCCGCCGCACTGGTCGGTCGGCTGAACCTGCTGCTCGCCGGCAACCAGCTGTCGGCCGCCACGGTCGCGCTCATCACCGATGCGCTGTCGAAGGCGCCGCTCGTGAACCCCGGCACCGACGCCGCGCGGCTCAACCTCATCTGCGCCGGCATCCTGCTCGTGATGGGCGCGCCCGAATACCTGGTCCAGAAATAAAGCACACGGGAGCGATCCGAATATGTACCTGATCAATCCAGCCGCGCACACGCGCCGCGCCTTCCTGCGCCGCGCGGGGCACCTCGCGATGGCCGGCACCGCGATGCCGTTCGCCCTCAACCTCGCCGCGATGGGCGAGGCCGCCGCCCAGGGCGCGCCGAGCGACGACTACAAGGCGCTGGTCTGCGTCTTCCTCTACGGCGGCAACGACTACGCCAACACACTGGTCGCCTACGACGACGCCAGCTACGGCAAGTACAGCACCATCCGCGGTGCCATCGCGCTACCGTCCCAGGCACTGGCGGACACCGAACTCCAGCCGACGATCGCGCTGCCGGGCGGGCGCAAGTACGCGCTCAACCCGAACATGAAAGGCCTGCGCACGCTGTTTGACAAGGGCCAGATGGCGGTGCAGCTCAACGTCGGCCCGCTGATCAAGCCGCTCACGCGCGCGCAGTTCAACGGTTCCAACCGCAAGGACTTTCCCATCCCGCCCAAGCTGTTCTCGCACAACGACCAGCAGTCGGTGTGGCAGTCGTCCTCGCCCGAAGGTTCGACCATCGGATGGGGCGGCAACATCGGCGACCTGGCGCTCTCGCAGAACGCGACGGGATCGCTGTTCACCTGCATCTCCGTGTCGGGCAACACCGTGTTCCTGTCGGGCGACGAGGCGCTGCAATACCAGGTCAGCACCGGCGGTGCGGTACGCATCAACAGCGTGAGCACCGCCAGCGGCAACGTCTACGGGTCTTCGGCGGTCAAGGCGGCCATGCAGCAGATCGCGCAGCAGGCGCGCGGCCATACGCTGGAGAACGAATACAACAAGGTCACGAAGCGCGCCACGGAAGCCGAGGGCCGGATCACCGGCGCCATCCTGGCGGACGACCTGACCGGCTTTCCTTCCGGCAGCACCAACTACCTGGCCGCCCAGCTCAAGATGGTCGCGCGCCTGATCCGCGGGCGCACGGCGCTGGGCGTGAAGCGCCAGGTGTTCTTCGTGTCGATGGGCGGCTTCGACCTGCACGACGACATCGACACCAAGCAAGGCCCGCTGATGGCGCGGCTGTCGGAAGCCATGTCCGCATTCCAGGACTACATCAACACCAACGACCTGGGCAGCAAAGTGACGGCATTCACCGCCTCGGACTTCGGCCGCACGCTGTCGAGCAACGGCAACGGGTCCGACCACGGATGGGGCAGCCACCACTTCGTCGTGGGCGGCGCGGTGAAAGGCCAGGCCCTGTACGGCACGCCGCCCCCGATCAGCGTCGGCAACACCTCCGCCGACGAAGACCAGTGGCACGTCGGCCAGGGCCGCTTGCTGCCGACCACCTCGGTCGACCAGTACGCCGCCACCCTGGCACGTTGGTTCGGCGTGCCGGATGCCGAGCTGAACGGCATCCTGCCCAATCTCAAGAACTTCGGCCTGACTGCGCCGAGCGGCATCGCCTATCCGCGCGACATCGGGTTCATGGGATGACAGGACTGATCGGAATGGAGGGCGGGGCCAGCATCAGCTTCGCACCGGAACGCCCCAGCCTGCCGCGCGTGCGCAGCGGCGATACGGCGCCGATGCCGGTGCATCCCTTCACCAGCGTCGAAGCCGCCATTGCCGCGGTGGACGCGCTCGACGGCGAGCTCGAGAAGTTCGAACTCGCCGTGGCCGACAGCCTGCAGGACTACCTGGGCGTGCAGATGGCGCAGATCACCGACAGCGCGCTGGCCCGCGGCTGGGAGCCGGTCAGCTTCACGCAGAAGGACGGCTTTCGCCTCTATCGCTACGAGGCCATGCGCACCTACACCCGGCGCGGCAAGCGGCGCTGAAGCGCTCAGGCGCTCGCCGTGGATGCGGCAAGAGCGCCGCGCACGCCCTGGGTCTCGAGCACGCCCAGTTGCTGCGCGACCGCGGCCACGAAGCGGGGCTCGCCACCCAGCTCGCCGAACACCGGCGCAAAGCCGGTGAAGAACGCGACGCGGTCCTGCATCGACGAAGCCGCATTGGCCCGGGCGAGCCGCCGTGCCAGTTCGCTGGCGAGCGGGTCCTGGATCTCATGCGCGGCGCCGGTCTCGTCCACCCCGCGCAGGTAGTGGACCCAGCCGGCCACCGCCAGCGCGAGCCGGTCGATCGGCAAGCCGGCCGCCAGCCGGTCGCGCACCGTGCCCAGCAGCCTCTGCGGCAGCTTCTGCGAGCCATCCATCGCGATCTGCTTCGTCTGGTGCCGCAGCGCGGGGTTCGAAAAGCGCTCGAGCAGCCGCGCACGGTAGCCGTCGAGGTCCAGGCCCTCCATGGCGGGCAGCGTGGGCGCGATTTCTTCGCGCATCAGCGCATCGATGAAAGCGCGCAGCGCGGGCTCGGCCATCGCGCGGTCCACCGTGCGGAACCCCGCCATCGCCCCCAGGTAGGCAAGCGCCGAATGGCTGCCGTTGACCATGCGCAGTTTCAGCCGCTCGAAAGGCTCCGCGTGCGCGACGAAGCGCGCGCCGCCCGCCGTCCAGTCGGGCCGGCCGCTCGCGAAGCGGTCTTCCACCACCCATTCGAGAAAAGGCTCGCCGATCACCGGCCATGCGTCCTCGACGCCCAGGCGCTCGGAGATGCGCGCGCGGTCTTCGTTGGTGGTGCGCGGCACGATGCGGTCGACCATCGAATTGGGGAAGGTGCAGTGCGCGTCGATCCAGTCGCGCAGCGCGACATCGACCGCCTGCGCGAAAGCCAGCACGATGCCGCGCAGCGTGTCGCCATTGGCGGGCAGGTTGTCGCAGGACAGCAGCGTGACCGGCGCGAGCCCGCGCGCGCGGCGCAGTGCCATCGCATGCACCACGAAGCCGGGCATGGTGCGCGGCGCCTCGGGGTGCGCGAGGTCGTGCGCGATGCCGACGTCGTCGAGCTTCAGCGCGCCGGTGGCCGGATCGTGGTGATAGCCCTTCTCGGTGATCGTGAGGCTCACGATGCGCGTGTCCGGATGCGCGATGCGCTCGAGCACGGCTCGTGGGTCTTCGGGCGCCACCAGCACGTCGAGCAGGTTGCCCACGACCTGCAGCAGCTCGCGCGGGCTGCCGTCTTCGGCCGCATCGCGCAGCGCCAGCGTGTAGAGGCCGGCTTGCGGCTTCAGTGCGTCGCGCGTGTCGGGCGCGCGCAGCGACACGCCCACCGTGCCCCAGCGCAGGTCGTCGCCCGCATGCAACGCGGCTTCGTTCACCACCGCCAGGTGCGCGCGATGGAAGGCGCCGACACCCAGGTGGACGATGCCCGCGCGCAGCGACTCCCGCCGGTAGCGCGGCACCGCGACATGCGCGGGCACGTGGGGCAGGGCGTCGGGATGAAGGCGCGGCATGGCTTCTTTCGCGCTCACCAGTTCCAGAGCGTGCCGTCGTGCTGCAGGCGGTTCACCGGCAGGTAGGCGCGCTTGTAGGGGTACTTGGCGGCCAGCGCCTCGTCGATGTCCACGCCGTGGCCCGGCGCCTCGCCGGGGTGCAGCATGCCGTTGGAGAAGGAATAGGAATGCGGGAACACGGCGTCGGTTTCTTCCGTGTGGCGCATGTACTCCTGGATGCCGAAGTTGGGCACCCACATGTCGAAGTGCAGCGCCGCGCCCATGCAGGCCGGCGAAAGGTCGGTCGCGCCGTGGCAGCCTGTGCGCACCTGGTAGAGCGAGGCCAGGTCGGCAATGCGGCGCAGCTGCGTGATGCCGCCCGCGTGGACCACCGTGGTGCGGATGAAGTCGATCAGCTGGTTCTCGATCAGGTCCTTGCAGTCCCAGATGCTGTTGAAGATTTCGCCTACCGCCAGCGGCGTGGTCGTGTGCTGGCGGATGAGCCTGAAGGCTTCCTGGTTCTCCGCCGGCGTGGCGTCTTCCATCCAGAACAGGTTGAAGGGTTCCAGCGACTTGCCCAGCCGGCCGGCCTCGATGGGCGTCAGGCGGTGGTGCACGTCGTGCAGCAGGTGGATGTCCGGGCCCACGGCGCTGCGCACCGCGTCGAACAGCTTGGGCGTGTGCTCCAGGTACTTGGCTGTCGACCAGTCGTGCTCGCTCGGCAGGTCGGCGTCGGCCGGCTCGTAGAACATGGTGCCGCGGCCCACGCCGTACACCTTCTCCAGGCCCGGCACGCCGCTCTGCGCGCGAATGGCCAGGTAGCCTTCTTCCTTGTAGCGCAGCACTTCGTCGACCGTGTGCTCGATGTCGCGGCCGTTGGCGTGGCCGTACACCATCACGCCGGTGCGGCTCTTGCCGCCGAGCAGCTGGTACAGCGGCATGTTGGCGGCCTTGGCCTTGATGTCCCACAGCGCGGTGTCGACCGCGGCGATGGCCGTCATGGTGACCGGCCCGCGGCGCCAGTAGGCGCCCTTGTACAGGTACTGCCAGATGTCCTCGATCTGGTGCGCGTCGCGCCCGATCAGGCAGGGAATGACGTGCTCGGTGAGGTAGGCGGCCACGGCCAGCTCGCGGCCGTTGAGCGTGGCGTCGCCGATGCCGGTGAGGCCTTCGTCGGTCTCGATCTTGAGGGTGACGAAATTGCGGCCGGGGCTGCAGACGATGACGCGTGCGTTGGTGATTTTCATGGTGTGTATCGAATGTGGGGAAGGGGGCGGCGAAGGCGCTCAGCCGTGCCAGCCCAGGTGGCCGAGGAAGTCGCGCGTGCGCTCGGCGGTCGGCGCCTCGAAGATCTGGCGCGGCGGCCCCTGCTCGACCACCTTGCCGTGGTCGAACACCACCACCCAGTCGGCCACGCTGCGCGCGAAGGCCATCTCGTGCGTGACCACGACCATGGTCATGCCCTCGTCGGCGAGCTTCTTCATGACGTTGAGCACTTCGCCTATGGTTTCGGGGTCGAGCGCGGAGGTGGGCTCGTCGAACAGCATCACCTCGGGCTCCATGGCCAGCGCGCGGGCGATGGCCACGCGCTGCTGCTGGCCGCCCGACAGGCCGCTCGGGAAGTTGTGCGCCTTGGCGGCCAGCCCCACCTTGTCGAGCAGCTTCATGGCACGCTCGCGCGCCTTCTCCTCGCTCATGCCCAGCACGGTGACCGGGCCGATGGCCACGTTGTCCAGCGCGTTCTTGTGCGGGAAGAGCTCGAAGTTCTGGAACACCATGCCCATGCGCTGGCGCACCTTGCGCGCCTCGCGCTCGTCGGTGGGCAGCGGCACGCCGTCGATCAGCACGCGCCCGCCGTCGATGGTCTCCAGCGCGTTCGTGCAGCGCAGCAGCGTCGACTTGCCCGAGCCCGAAGGCCCGATGAGGCACATCACCTCGCCCTTGTTGACCTGCACCGTGACGCCGTCCAGCGCCACGAAGTTGCCGTACAGCTTGCGCACCTTGTCGTACACCACGACCGGCGCCTGGCCGGCCGATTTGCGTTCGCCGTTCATCATTCCTTGACCTCGAATTTCTTCTGTATCCAGTCGACCAGCTTGGCCTGCGGGTAGCCCATGAGCCAGTAGATGACGGCCATGGCCGTGAGCATCTCCAGCACGCGGAAGCTCGACGAGCGGATCTGCAGCGCCACGTGCGCCAGCTCGCCCACCGCGATCACCGACACCAGCGAGGTGTCCTTGAAGAGCGACACCCAGGTGCTCGCCAGCACCGGCAGCACGCGCCGCCAGGCCTGCGGGATCACCACTTTCTTCATGGCCTGCCAGCGGCTCATGCCCATCGCGATGGCGGCCTCCATCTGCCCCTTGCGGATCGAGTTGATGCCGGCGCGGAAGGTCTCGGCGTTGTAGGCCGACACGTTCAGGCACAGCGCCACCAGCCCGGTGGTGAAGGCGGAGAACTCGATGTGCATCAGCACCGGCATCACGTAGAACGCCCAGTACACGACCAGGATCAGCGGCAGGTTGCGAAAGAACTCCACGAAGACCTGGCTCGCGCCCGACAGCGCCTTGCTGCTGGACAACCGCATCAGCGCCAGCACGATCCCCAGCGGCACGGCCACCAGCATGGTCAGCACGGTCAGCAGCACCGTGAGGCCGGCGCCGTGCAGCAGGTCGTAGCGGTGGGTCCAGACGATGTTCCAGTCCAGCTCCATCAGGACCTCCCCAGGTGCGCGACGCGCTTGTAGAGCGCATCGATCAGCCGTGTTCCGGGGAACAGGATGATGAAGTAGATGACCATGACCACGGTGAACACCTCGATCGGCCGGTAGCTCTGGCCCGCGATGGTCTCGGCGCGCTTCATGAGTTCAGGCACGGCGATCACCGTCGCGATGGCCGTGTCCTTGATGGTGATCGACAGCACCGAGCCGAAGGCCGGCAGCATGCGCACCAGCGCCTGCGGCAGCACCACCTTGCGCACGATCTGCGCGCGCGACATGCCCAGCGCCAGCGCGGCGCGGATCTGTCCCGGGCGGATCGACTCGATGCCCGCGCGCACGATCTCCGCCACGTAGGCGGCGATGTGCAGCGTGAGCGCCATCAGCGCGGCCCAGAACGGATGGAAGCTGATGCCCGTGAGGATGGGCACCGCGAAATAGAACCACACCAGGATCACCAGCACGGGAATCGCGCGCTGGGTGTCGATGTAGAACACGATAGGAATGCGCAGCCAGGCCGCGCCGTAGACGCGGCCCAGGCCGAGCGCGGTGCCGAGCACCAGCGCGCCGATGGCGGTGAGCACCGACAGCAGCAGCGTGACGCCCAGCCCGCCCAGCAGGTACTGCCAGCTGTCCAGCAGTGGGGAGAAGTCGAGATCCATGAGATCGTTGCGAGAGTCCGGCCGCGGCCGGACGGGTCACATCGCGTTGATGATCCGGGCCTCGTCCGCGTCCAGCTTGGGCTTCATCTGGTCGTTGACGGCCTTGAGCCAGTTCAGGTATTCGGGCTGGTTCTTGTCGATCGCCAGGCCGATGGGCGTGGCCATCTCGGTGGAGTCCTGGCAGTTGTTGGCGTCTGGCAGCACCTTCAGGCCCTTGACCTTGCGGTTCAGCGCCTGCCACGGCACTCGGTTGATGGGGGTGATGTCGGCGCGCTTGGCCATGATTTCTTCCACCGGCGCGGCGGTGCCGGCGGTCGACACGCCGCGCAGCTTGGCGTTGGGGAAGCGCTTCTTGACCCAGTTCTCCTCGCCGCCGCCGGTGAAGTAGGCAACCGTGATGTTCGGGTTGTTGAAGTCGTCGACCGACTTGGCGTTGGCCACCTTCGGGTTGTCGGCGCGGCCGAACACGCACAGCGCGGTGCGCGAGTAGGTCACGAAGTCGACCACCTTCAGGCGCTCGGGCGTCACCGACAGAGGAGAAATGGTCATGTCGGCCTGGTTGGAGGCCAGCACCGGCACCTTGGTCTCGTGCGAGACCGGCACCGCCTGCAGCTTCACGCCCAGCTGCTTGGCCACTTCATTCGCGAGCAGCCATGCCGGGCCGGCCCAGGCGTCGCCCGAGCCGGTGGTGTTTTCCACCAGCCACGGCGGATTCGACAGCACCGCCGCGCGCAGCACGCCGGCCTTCTTGATCGCGTCGATGCGCGCGCTGGTGCCGGGGGCGGGCACGGGCACCGTCTGCGCGGCGGCCTGGCCGACGAACGCCGCGGCCAGCAAGGCGGCGAGCAGGGTCTTGGTCGTTGTCATCTTCAGTCTCCAGTTCTAGGGGCACCCGAATCCGGGCAGAGGGAAAAGTGGAAAAGGCACAGCAGGGCGCGGCATCGCCGCGCGGCCGGCGCGCACGGCGTCAGCGCCAGGCCTGCGCGAACTCGGCGATCACGCGGTCGATGTGCGCGCGCATCGCGGCGCGGGCTTCAGCCGGGTTGCGTTCCAGCAGCGCGTTGAACACGCGCTGGTGGTCGTCCTGCGAGGCGCGGCGCAACTCGGGCGTGTGGAAGTGCGCTTCCATCTGCGACCAGATCGGCGCCTTGGTGTGGTCCCACAGCGCCGTGACCATCTGCAGCAGCACGCTGTTGCCGGTCGACTCGGCAATGCGCAGGTGGAACAGGCGGTCGGCCGCCTCGTTGGCCGCCTTGTCCTGCATGTGCTCGCGCATCGCGGCCAGCGCCGCGTAGATGCGGTCGATGTCGCTGTCCTTGCGGTTCTCCGCGGCGACGGAAGCGATTTCGGATTCGATCAGGCTGCGCGCGCGCAGCAGCTCGAACGGCCCCGGCCCGGGCGACAGCGTGTAGGCCGATGCGGCCGGCACCGCGGCACCGGCCACCGGCGCGCAGATGTAGATGCCCGAGCCGCCGCGCACTTCGACCGCGCCCTGGATCTCCAGCACGATGATCGCCTCGCGCACCAGCGTGCGGCTGACGTTGAAGCGCTCGGCCAGCGCGCGCTCCGAGGGCAGGCGGTCGCCCGCCTTGAACTCGCCCTCGGTGATGAGCCCGGCGATGCGCGCCGCGAGCTTCTGATAGGAGCGGTCCGATTCCGGCTCGGGAGCCTGGACGAGAGGGAGTTCTGTGAGCGTCGCCATTATTGGTGAGCCAGTTTAAAAGTGGTTCACCAATTTATATCTCGTGGTTTACCAGTATGGGTAAGCGGCCGTCGGACTGACTGGCTCCTCTACCTGTTTTCGGCGATGGACATGCGAGCTGGCCGCAAATATCGTCTCGCGCCATTGCTCACTACCAGATGCGAACGCCCGAATTCGGCGCCTTGCTCAGGCGCACGAGGCGCAGGCTGTTCGATTTCCACCCCTTGGCACTCCACCAGTCTTCTTTGGCACCGACCATTCACTTCGGCCAGCAAGAAAACGCGAGGCGCGTTGGATTCCCGGGACTTCATCGTCTTTTTCACGTCGTATCGTCGGTCCTCGCGTTCGTGATGCTCATGGCGCTGGGTGCGTGCGGCGGTGGCGGCAGTTCTCCAGGCGCATCCTTCGTGCCGCTGCCACAGCCTGCGGCGCCGGCCTCGCCGCCGAAGCTGGTCTCGATCCAGGTGACTCCGGCCAACCCCAGCCTGGCGGCCGGCACTTCGGTGCAGCTGACGGCCACGGCCATCTACAGCGACAACACGCACGGCGACGTGACATCCACCGCCGCGTGGAGCACGGCCGATACCGCCGTGGCGAGCGTGGACGCCTCGGGCAAGGCGCTTGGCGCGGCCCCCGGAACCAGCTCGGCCACGGCCAGCTTCGGCGGACAGAGCGGCAGCACCACGCTCACGGTCACGCCAGCCATCGTGGTCGGCATGGAAATCACGCCACGCACCGCTTCCATCGCCAAGGGAACCCAGGCACGGTTCATCGTCACGGCCACGTTCTCGGACCACACGTCGCAGAACATTTCCGCCGATGTCGACTGGAGTTCGTCCCCTCCCGCGGTGGCAACGGTCGATGGAACCGGGCTGGCCAGCGGTGTGACGCAGGGGCAGGCGACGATCACGGCAAGCTGCCGCCTCGCGCGCCCGTGCGCGTCCGTGCCCGCGGCCACGGCCACACTCGATGTCAGCGCGGCGTCGCTGGCCTCCCTTGCCGTCACACCCGCGAACCCGAGCATCGCGCTGGGCACCACGCAGCAGTTCACCGCCATCGGGACGTACAGCGACCAGACCACGCAGGACCTCACGGCCCAGGTGAGCTGGGCGTCGAACAACCTCTCGGCGGCGAGTGTGAATGCACAGGGCCTGGCCACCTCCGCAGCGATCGGCAGCACAGAGATCACGGCCGACCTGGGCGGGGTGAAGTTCACGACGACACTGACCGTCACGCAAGCGCGGCTGGCGTCCATCGCGATGACGCCGCCGTCCGCAACCGCCACGATCGGAGGGACATCCGGCGGCATCACGCAATTCACCGCGACGGGGACCTACACGGATGGCAGCACGCAGGACATCACGTCCCTGGTGACCTGGGCGTCCGACACCGTTGGCGTGGCGACCATCAGCAATGCGGCAGGAACCGCGGGTTTCGCGACGAGCGTGGTCCAAGGCACTGCAACCATCAGCGCGGCGCTAGGGAGCGTGAGCACGAGCGGACTTCTCACCGTCGAACCCAAGACGATCTTCTCCGCATCGGGCCCTGCGGCCTGGAAGGTGCCGGCTGGCGTCTACCTTGTCAGGGTTGTCGCACTGGGCGGCGGTGGCGGCGCTTCGGGCGCTTACAACCGCGGTGGCCACGGCGGCCGGGTGACGGCGCAGATGGCGGTCACGCCGGGTGAAACCTTGAGTCTTTTCATTGGGGGCGGCGGTGGCGGTGGCGGAGTCGGCACCAGCGGCGTCGGCGGTGGCGGCGACTCCGGCACGGCGGCCGGCGGCGGCGGGGCAACGACACTTCAGCAAAGCGCAAGCGTGCTGTTCATTGCCGGCGGCGGCGGAGGCGCCGGTGCCAGTGCGGGGGGAACCGAGGGTGGCGACGGAGGCGGGCACGGCTCGGGCTCCGGAATGCCGGGATCCGGCGTGGGCTCCGCAGGGGGCGGAGCGAACGGGAGCGGCGGAGCGGCGGGCACGGGAACCATCGCGCCCGGCTCCCCTGGCTCCAGCGCGAGCGGCGGCGACGGTTCGACGTTCGGCGGCGGTGGTGGCGCTGGATTCGGAGGCGGCGGCGGGGGCGGCTTCAATGGCAACTACGGCGGGGGCGGCGGCGGCGGGGGCAGTGCAGGCCCCGCCGGTGCCACCTATGACGTCGGCGGCAATGGCGCGACGTCCTACGACAACGGGGGCGACGGCTCGATCACGCTCTCTTACTGATGTGCCTCGCGGAGACCGCGGACACGCCAGGAATCCGGGCTCGACTCGAAAAGCTCGAAAACCTCGCAGGCGCGTCAGGAAGCCGACGCCAGGATCCGGTCCAGCTTGTCGATATCGATCGGCTTTTGCAGGTGGTGATCGAACAGGCCCTGGGCCGACTGGCCGCCGCTGTCCTGCGCGGAGAAGCCCGAGATCGCCACCAGCAGCTTCGGCGCGCCGGCATCCGCACTGGCGCGCAGCCGCCGGGCCACTTCGGTGCCTGGGAAGTCGGGCAGCGTCAGGTCGATCAAGGCGGCATCGAAGCTTTCCGCAGCGGCCGCGTCGAGCGCCTGCTGGGCCGTGTAGGTACAGCGCGCCGTGTGGTCCTGCAATGTCAGCAGTTCCTGCAACAGGTCGGCCGCGGCTTCGTTGTCGTCGACGATCAGCACGTTCACAGCTTTTTTTCTTTCCGGTAGTTCGAAGGATTCAGTATCGCGGGCGCTCGCGCGCCCGGGGGTAGGAGCATGCCTACGTTGGCTGCGCGGCGTCGCCGTCGGCCTCGGGGATGTGCAGCGGCAGATCGACGACGAAGCGCGAGCCCTCGCCGGGCGCGCTCTCCACGCCGATATGCCCTGCGTGCAGGGACACGATCTTGCGGGTGATGTACAGGCCCAGGCCAAGGCCCGCCGCGTGCCGGCGGCTGTCGTCGGTGCGCTCGAACTGCTCGAAGATGCGCGCGTGGTCTTCCGGCGCGATGCCGATGCCCTGGTCGCGCACCGCCACGCGGGCGGTGTCGCCCTCCAGGCTCACCGTCATCTCCACCGGCTTGCCGCTGCCGTAGCGCAGTGCGTTGGTCAGCAGGTTGGTCAGCACCTGTTCGATGCGGAACTCGTCCCACACGCCGCGCAGCTCGGCCGGCGTCTGCAGCGTGATCGGCGAGCCGGCAGCCTCGGCCTGCTGGCGCAGGTTCTCGACCACCGCGCGGGAAAGCGCGCTCAGGTCAACCGGCTTGGTCTGGATCGACAGCGCATCGCGCCGCATGCGGGTGACGTCGAGCATGTCGTCGATCAGCCGCACCATGTTGCGGATCTGCCGCTGGTCGCGCTCGATCATCGAGGGCAGCCGCTCGGGCGTGAAGTTGGCGAGATTGCCTTTCGACAGATGCAGCTGCCGCAACTGCGCCTCCAGGTAGAGCGTGTTGAGCGGCGTGCGCAGCTCGTGCGACACCATCGACATGAAGTCGTCGCGCATACGCACCGCGCGCTCCAGCTCGCGCTGGGTGTGCTGCAACTGCTGCACCAGTTCTTCCTGCTTGTGGTGGGCGACCGCGAGCTGGTCCATCTCGTGGCGCAGCGCCTTGCGGTGACGGTGCAGGTCGACGAAGACGTTGACCTTGCTGGTCACCGCGTGCGGGTCCAGCGGCTTGTGCAGGAAGTCGACCGCGCCGCTCTCGTAGCCCTGGAACGCGTAGTTCAGTTCGCGCCCGGCGGCGCTCACGAAAATGATGGGAATGTGCCGCGTGCGCTCGGTGCCGCGCATCAGCTCGGCCAGCTCGAAGCCGTTCATGCCCGGCATCTGCACGTCGACGATGGCCAGCGCGAACTCGTGCTCCAGCAGCAGCGCCAGCGCGGCTTCGGCCGAAGCGGCGCGATGCACCACGCGGCCCGGCGCGCGGATGAGCGCCTCCAGCGCCAGCAGGTTCTCCGGCAGGTCGTCGACGATCAGCAGCTTGCTCTCGACCTCAATGTTCATGGGCGGCCTCCAGTTGCAGAAGAAGGGCGCGCAGCTCGCGCAAGGGGAGCACGTAGTCGGGAGCGTGGCGCGCGATGGCGGCTTGGGGCATGGTCGGAATCTGAGCTTCGGTCGGTTCCTGTACGGCGGTCAGCCCGCCGGCCAGATGAATGCGGTGCAGCCCCTCGGCACCGTCGTAGTTGGCGCCGGTCAGCAAGAAGCCGGCGAGGGCGGGGCCGTAGGCATCGGCCGCGGAGGACATGAGCACGTCGATGGACGGCCGCGAGAACAGCACGGGCGGCTCGCAGCTCAGCGAGAAAGCGCGCTCGCGCTCTATCGACAGGTGATAGCCTGGCGGCGCGAAATACAGGCTGCCCGCCGAAAGCGGCATCTTGTCGGCCGCCTCGAGCACCTGAATCGGCAGCCGCTGGCCGAAGATCTCGGCCAGATGGCTGTCGTGCTCCTCGGGCAGGTGCAGCACCACCGCCATCGGTATGTGCCAGGTGGCGGGCAGGTCGTGCAGCAGGGTGGTGAGCGCGTCGATGCCGCCCGCGGAGGCGCCCAGCACCACGGCCTCCACGCGCTTGTTGGTCGAGCGAAGCCGCCTTTTCATGTGGCCTTGCGGTAGATGCGCTCCGCGCGCGCATGGGTGTCGAAGCGGGTGGCGTAGCCCGAGAAGTCGATGCTTTCCTTCGAGCCCAGCCCGAGGAAGCCGCGGTGCGACAGCGACTCGTGGAACAGGCCCAGCGCCCGGTCCTGCAGCTGCCGGTTGAAATAGATGAGCACGTTGCGGCACGACACCAGCTGCGTTTCCGCGAACACGCTGTCGGTGGCCAGGCTGTGGTCGGCGAAGATCACGTCGGCGCACAGCGAGGGGTCGAAGCGCGCGGCCTCGTAGGCGGCGGTGTAGTAGTCGGAGAACGCGCTGCGCCCGCCCGCGCGCTGGTAGTTGGTGGTGTAGCCGCGGATCGCCTCGAGCGGAAAAATGCCCTGGCGCGCCTTCTCCAGCGAGGCCGGGTTGATGTCGGTCGCGTAGATCTGCGTGCGTTCGAGCAAGCCTTCCTCGCGCAGCAGGATGGCCAACGAGAACACTTCCTCGCCGGTGCTGCAGCCCGCCACCCACACCTTGACCGAAGGGTAGGTGTGCAGGATCGGCACCACGTGCTGGCGCAGCGCCAGGAAGTACGAGGGGTCGCGGAACATCTCGCTCACCGGAATGGTGAGGAACTGCAGCAGCCGGCCGAACAGCGCCGGCTCGCGCAGCACGCGATCCTGCAGCGCCGAGATGCTCGGCAGCCCGAGCTGCTCGAGCGCATGCAGCACGCGGCGCTTCTGCGAGGCCACGGTGTAGTTTCGGAAGTCGTAGCTGTACTTGAGATAGATCGCCTCCATCAGCAGGCGCAGCTCGATCTCGGTGTCGCTCAGGGGCGGCAGCGGCGGGGGCGTGGAAGGCGAAGCGGAAGGCGGCAGGGTCACAGGCGCTCCATTTTCGGCATCCATACCCGCAGCAGGGAGAACAGGCGCTCCAGGTCCACGGGTTTGGCAAGGTAGTCGTTGGCGCCCGCGGCCAGGCACTGCTCGCGGTCGTCCTTCATGGCCTTGGCGGTGATGGCGATCACCGGCATCTTCTCGAAGCGCGGGTCGGCGCGCATGCGGCGCGTGGCTTCCAGGCCGTCCATCTCCGGCATCATCACGTCCATCAGCACCAGGTCGATCTCGCGCACCTGGTCGAGTTTTTCCAATGCCTCGCGGCCGTTGCGGCCGATTTCCACGGCCGCGCCGCGCTGTTCGAGGGCGCTGGTCAGCGCGAAGATGTTGCGCACGTCGTCGTCCACCAGCAGGATGGTGCGGCCCTCGAAGATGCGGTCGCGACCGCGCGCCGTCTTGAGCATGCCCTGGCGTTCGCTCGAGAGTTCGGCTTCCACCTTGTGCAGGAACAGCGTCACCTCGTCGAGCAGGCGCTCCGGCGAGCGCGCGCCCTTGATGATGATCGAGCGCGAATAGCGCTGCAGCTCGGTTTCCTCGTCGCGCGTGAGGTTGCGCCCGGTGTACACGATGACCGGCGGGAACGACACGATCTCTTCAGCCGCCATGGCCTTGAGCAGGTCGCTGCCCTGCATGTCGGGCAGCCGCAGGTCGGTGATCATGCAGTCGAACACGCGGGTGCGAAGCAGCTCCAGCGCCTCTTCGCCGGAGCCCACGGCCACGATCTCGATGTCGTCGTCCTCGATCAGCCGCATCACGCTCTCGCGCTGCAGATCGTCGTCTTCCACCAGCAGCACCACCTTGACCTTCTGGGTGAGCTTGTCTTCCAGCCGCGCGAACACGCGCATCAGTTCGTCGCGCGTGGTCGGCTTCAGCGCGTAGCCGATGGCGCCCATTTGCAGCGCCGCGCCTTGTGCGTTGTCGGCGGCGGAGACCACGTGGATCGGGATGTGGCGGGTGTGCGGCGAGTCCTTCAGGCGCTGCAGCACGTCCAGGCCGGTGCTGTCGGGCAGGCGCATGTCCAGCAGGATGGCGTCGGGCACGAACTGCGTGGCCAGCTCGAAGCCGTCGGCCGCGCCGTGCGCCACCAGGCAGCGGTAGCCGAGTTCGTGCGCCAGGTCGTAGAGGATGTGCGCGAACTGCGGCTCGTCCTCGATCACCAGCACGCGGCGCACCTGGTCGCGCGGCAGCGAGCGGTCGTCGGCGAATTGCGGCGCGGGCACCGGGGAGGGCGGCTGGGGCGCGAGCGGCGTGGCGGGCGCGGCCGGCGCCTGGCCCACCGGGGCGTGCGCCGGCTTGGGCGTGTAGATGGGCGACTGCGTGGCCGATGCATTGCCCGAAGCCTGCGGCGCCTTGGCCGGCAGCTGCAGCACGAAAGTGCTGCCCTGGCCCGGCTGGCTCTGCACGGCGAGCGTGCCGCCCAGCAGCTGCGTGAGGTCGCGCGAGATCGACAGGCCCAGCCCCGTGCCGCCGTAGCGCCGGCTGGTGGTGCCGTCGGCCTGGCGGAAGGCTTCGAAGATCAGCTCGTGCTGCTGCGGGTCGATGCCGATGCCGGAGTCGGACACCGCGAAGGCCGCGCCGCCATCGGCAGTGCCCGAGACCACCAGCGCCACTTCGCCGCGGTCGGTGAACTTGAGCGCGTTCGACAGCAGATTCTTCAGGATCTGCTCCACGCGCTGGCTGTCGGTCACCAGCGAGCCCGGTGCGTCGGGCCTGATGTCGAGGCGGAAGCTCAGGTTCTTCTGCATCGCCAGCGGGCGGAAGGTGGTCTCCAGGCTTTCGGCGAGCCGGCGCAGGGGCACGTCTTCCGGCACCACTTCGAGCTTGCCGGCCTCGACCTTCGAGATGTCCAGGATGTCGTTGATGAGCACCAGCAGGTCGTTGCCCGACGAGTAGATCGACTCCGCGAACTTCACCTGCTCGGGGCTCAGGTTGCCCTGCGGGTTGTCGCCCAGCAGCTTGGCCAAGATGAGCGCGCTGTTCAGCGGCGTGCGCAGCTCGTGCGACATGTTCGCCAGGAACTCCGACTTGTAGCGGCTCGCGCGCTGCAGTTCGTCGGCGCGGTCTTCCAGGTCGCGCTGCACGCGGCGCAGCGCGGTGTTGCGCTGGTCGAGCGCCTCGGTGCGCTCCGACAGCTGGCTGTTGGTCTGCTCCAGCTCGGCCTGCTGGTTCTCCAGCATGGCCTGGGAGGCCCGCAGCGCGCGCGACTGCTCCTCGAGCTCTTCGTTGGCGGTGCGCAGTTCTTCCTGCTGCACCTGCAGTTCCTCGTTGAGCTGCTGGGTCTCGGCCAGCACATCTTGCAATTGCTCGCGGTAGCGCGCCGCCGCCAGCGAGCTGCCGATGTCGTCGGCCACCACGTCCAGCAACTGGCTGCCGCGCTCGTCCAGCGCGCCCGGCAGGCCGAGTTCGATCACGCCGTTGACCATGCCGTCGCTGGCCACCGGCAGCAGCAGCACCGCCTGGGGCGTCATTTCGCCCAGGCCCGAATTCACCTTCAGGTAATCGGCGGTGACAGGTTCGATCACCATGCGGCGGCGCTCGGCCGCGGCCTGGCCCACCAGGCTTTCGGTCGGCGAGAACACCTGCGGCGTGGCTTCGGCCGCGCTCGAAAAGCCATAGCTCGAGGCGCGCCGCAGCGGTCCGTGCCGCTCGCGCACATACATGGCGCCGACCGAGGTGCCCAGGTGGCGCGAGAAGAAGGCCAGGATCTTGCGCCCCATGTCCGGCGCGCTGAGCTCGCCCACCAGTTCGCCCACCAGCTCGGTCTGCGCGCCGCGCAGCCAGGCCTCATGAGATAGGCGGTCGGTATGGGCGGCCTGTTCCTTCAGCACCGCGTCGTAGCTCTCGGACAGCCGCATCAGCTGCCGGCGGCCGAAGTAGGCGACCAGCCCGGTGAGCGTCAGCGTGAACAGCAAAAACAGGCAGATCACCCACCACGCGGTGCGGTTGGCATCGTTGTTGCGCTGGAAGCGCAGCGCCTGCTCGGTGTCGATGAAGGCGGTGAATTCCGCGCGCATGTCGTCGGTCAGCCGCTTGCCGCGGCCCAGCCGTACCTGCGCCTGCGCGTCCTCGCCGGCGCGGCGCGCGGCGATCAGGCTGCGCGCGAATTCGATCCAGGTGCCCTGGATGGCGGCGATGCGGTCCAGGCGCTCGACCTGCTGCCGGTTGTCCGACACCAGCTCGCGCAGCGCGGCCGTGTCGGTCTTCATGCGGGGCAGGGCGCTCTGGTAGGGTTCCAGGAAAGTCTCGTCACCGGTGATCAGGAAGCCGCGCATGCCGGTCTCCATGTCGATGCTCTGGCGCTGCAGCTCGCTGGCGGCGCGGGTCACGCGGTCGGTGTGCTCGACCCAGCCGATGGTGTTGAGCAAAAACAGGATCAGCCCGACGAACACCACGGCGCCGAAAACGCCGCCGATCAGCGGGAGCTTGAGGTTGCGGCTCAGCAGACGGTCGAAGTCTTCAGGGTCGATCGCGGAGGGAGTGTTCATCGGTCGCATTTGTAAGCAAAACTTGTCAAGTTTTGCCGAAAAACGACGCTGTTCCTGTCGGAGAAGAGCCCGTCAGGGATTTCTTCGGGAAATGGCGGCTCGTCAGGCTGCAATTTCGCGGGGGCGGAACAATGACAATTCACTTCACGACCAGATCACCGACCATGACCGCCCGCCATCTTTCCCTCCCTGCCGTGAAGGGCGGACTGCTCGCCTTGCTCGCAGCGGCTCTTTTCGGCATCAGCACACCGCTCGTCCAGCATTTCGGAAAGGGCGCGGGTGCCTTCACGACCGCGGCGCTTCTTTATGCGGGCGCTGCCGCCGTCGGCTTCGCGACCCGGCAGCGGGTGGAGCGCGAAGCGCGCATGGTGCGCGGCGACCTGCCCCGGCTCCTGTTGATGGCGGCTTTCGGTGCGTTGATCGGCCCCGTCGCCCTGGCCTGGGGGCTGCAGCACACGAGCGGCACCAGCGCTTCGCTGATGCTGACGCTGGAAGCGCTGTTCACGGCGGTGCTGGCGCGGCTGCTCTACCAGGAGACGATGGACCGACGCGTGTGGGCGGCCATGCTGCTCCTTTTTGCCGGCGGCGTGGCGCTGGTCCTGGACCAGGGTCGAAGCGGCGGCACGCAGCTTTGGGGAATGCTGGCCGTGCTCGTGGCGACGGCCGCCTGGGGCGTGGACAACACGCTTTCGCGCGCACTGGCCGAACGGGACCCGGGCCAGGTCGTTCTGGGCAAGGCCGCCATCGGCGCGGTGGCGGCGACCCTTTTGGGCTGGCTGCTGCACGAGCCGGCACCCGCGCCGGCTGCGATGGTGATCTTGTTCACCGTCGGCGCGACCGGATACGGGCTCAGCCTTCGCTTTTATCTTCTTGCGCAAAGAGCCTTCGGCGCCGCGCGCACCGGCTCGGTCTTCGCCTTCGCGCCGTTCATCGGCGCGGCCTTTGCCATCGCGCTCGGCGATCGAAGCGGTACCTGGGTAATGGCGGCCGGCGGCGTGCTGATGATGCTCGGCGTGGTGCTGCACCTGATCGAATCCCACGGCCACGAACATGCGCACGAGCGCCTCGCGCATGAACACGCGCACCGCCACGACGACGGGCACCATGACCACACCCACGAGGTCATGCCGTCAGGCGCCCACAGCCATCCGCATGTGCACGAGCCGTTCCGGCATGCCCATGCGCATGTGCCGGATGCCCATCATCGGCACGCGCACTAGCTAAGCCACTAGGCGGGAAGCAGGAAGGAAAGCAGCAGGCCCAGCACCGCGCAGGCACCGAGCAGCGGCAGCACGCCGACCTTGAAGCGGAACAAGGCAATCGCCGCGGCCACGGCAATCGCAGCCGAGACAGCGTCGAAGCGGCCGCCGAAGCCCTGCGGCCACAGCACGTGATAGGCGAAGAAAAGCGCCAGATTCAGGATCACGCCCACCACGGCCGCGGTAATGGCCGACAGCGGCGCGGTGAATCCCAGCTTGCCATGCGTGGCCTCGATGGCGGGGCCGCCGGCCAGGATGAAGACGAACGACGGCAGGAAGGTGAAGAAGGTCACCACCGTGGCGGCCAGCGCACCCGCCAGGAACAGCGAATCCGGCCCCAGCACTTGGTGCAGCCAGCCGCCGACGAAGCCGACGAAAGCCACGACCATGATCAGCGGGCCTGGCGTGGTTTCTCCAAGGGCCAGTCCGTCGATCATCTGCGTGCCCGTCAGCCAGTGATGCTGCTCGACGGCGCCCTGGTAGACGTAGGGCAGCACGGCATAGGCGCCGCCGAAGGTCAGCAATGCCGCCTTGGTGAAGAACCAGCCCATCTGGGTGAGGGTTCCGCTCAGCCCCTGGACGGCAACAAGAATGCCCATGGCTGCGAGCCACAGGCCCAGTCCAATGCCCAGAACCTTGATCAGCCCCGAGCGCGAGAAACGCGCATGCGGCGGCGTGGGCGTGTCGTCGTCGATCAGCGCGGCCCCGTAGCTCTGTCGTGCCGCGCCGTGGCCGCCGCCCAGCGCGAAGACTGCGGGCGCGCGTTTCGCGCCGAAGTGCCCGATCACGCCGGCCGCCAGCACGATGGCTGGGAACGGGGTGTCGAATGCGAATATCGCCACGAAGGCCGCGGCGGCGATGCCCCACATCCACCCGTTTCTCAAGGCCCGGCTGCCGATGCGGTGCGCCGCATGCAGGACCAGCGCGGTGATTGCCGGCTTGATGCCGTAGAAAACACCGGCCACCGCCGGCACGTTCCCAAAGCGGATGTAGATCCACGACAGCGCGATCAGGATGAACAGCGAAGGCAGCACGAACAGCGCGCCGGCGACGATGCCGCCGCGCGTCTTGTGCATCAGCCAGCCGATGTAGGTGGCCAGCTGCTGTGCCTCGGGGCCGGGCAGCAGCATGCAGAAGTTCAGCGCATGCAGAAAGCGCTTTTCGCTGATCCAGCGGCGGCGCTCCACCAGTTCGGTATGCATGATCGCGATCTGCCCGGCGGGGCCGCCGAAGCTGATGAAGCCGAGCTTGAGCCAGAAGCGAAAGGCTTCGGCGAAAGTGACGGGTTGCAGGGGCGCGGAAGGCGCGGGGTTTGCGTCAGGCAAGGCAGTGTCCACGGAATGCTCCGTTGAGGGTCTCCAGCGCTTGGACGGGACACCGTCTTGCTTTGCAGGCCGGGAGGCTGTTTTCCCGGTGGGGCATCGTAGCAGCGTCCTGTGTCTTCACGGAGGGGTAGTTCTTGGTCCCGGTCGGCGATAACATCTGTATATCCATCCAGTTGTTTCGCAATGGACCCCGACGAACCCCTCCCTCCGGTCGCGCACACCGTTTCCGTCAAGGCCCTGTGCGCCTTTGGCGCGAAGGCGGGCGACCTCGACCTGCGCTTCGTGCCCGCGCCCAGCGCGCTCGAAGGCATGGCCGGCCACGCGCTGGTGCAGCACCGGCGCGGCGGCGACTACGAATGCGAGGTCGGGCTCGAAGCCACCTGCGGCGAGATGCATGTGCGCGGCCGGGCCGACGGCTACGAGTTCCACAAGGCCAGGGTGGAAGAGATCAAGACCTTTCGGGGCGACTTCGACGCCATCCGCGGAAACCACCGCGCACTGCACTGGGCGCAGGCACGCACCTATGGCTGGATGCTCTGTGAGCGGGACGGCCACGACGAGATGACCGTCGCGCTGGTCTACTTCGACATCGCCACGGGCGACGAGACCGTGCTGGAGGAGCATCACACCCGGGAAACCCTGCGCGAGCACTTCGAACTGCTGTGCGGCCGCTACGCCGCCTGGGCCGCGACCGAGGCTGCGCACCGCACCGCGCTGGACAGCACGCTGGCCGCGCTCGTATTCCCGTACGGCAGCTTCCGCGCGGGGCAGCGCGAGCTGGCCGAGGCTGTCTACCGTGCCGGCGCGGGCGGGCGCTGCCTCATGGCGCAGGCGCCCACCGGCATCGGCAAGACGCTGGCCACCATCTTCCCGCTGCTGAAGGCGCGCGCCGCCCGCAAGATCGACAAGCTGTTCTTTCTCACCGCCAAGACTTCGGGCCGCCCGGTGGCGCTGGACGCGCTGCGCGTGCTCGACAAGGGCCAAGGCCAGGGCCGGCTGCGCGTGCTCGAACTCGCGGCGCGCGAAAAAGTCTGCGAATACCCCGACCGCGCCTGCCACGGCGACGCTTGCCCGCTCGCCAAGGGCTTCTACGACCGCCTGCCCGCCGCGCGCGAGCAGGCAGCGAAGGTGGCGTGGCTCGACCGCCAGTCGCTGCGCGACATCGGCCTTGCGTATGAGGTCTGCCCGTATTTCCTCGCGCAGGAAATGGCGCACTGGGCCGACGCCATCGTCGGCGACTACAACTACTACTTCGACAGCAGCGCCTTTCTCTACGCCACCATGCGCGAGGCCGACTGGCGCGCCGCCGTGCTGGTGGACGAAGCGCACAACCTGCTCGAACGCGCACGCGGCATGTACACGGCCGAGCTCGACGGCGGCGCGCTGGAAGAGGCCCATCGCATGGCACCGGCCGTGCTGCGCGGCCCGTTGGCCCGCGTTTTCCGGGAGTGGGACACGGTGCAGCAATCGCAGCAGGCCGACTACGAAACCGGCGACGAGATACCCGAGCGCTTTCTTCGCACCCTGCAGGCGGCCAACACCGCCATGGCCGAGCATTTCGCGGCCACGCCCGATGCTTCGCAGGGGCCGCTGCAGCGCTTCTTCTTCGATGCATTGCATTTCGCACGGCTGGCCGAGGCCTTCGGCGACCATTCGGTGTTCGAGCGCACCCTGGGCGCCACACAGCAGGCGCGCCGGCTGGCGATCCGCAACCTCGTGCCGGCGCCTTTCCTGCAGGGGCGCTTCGTGGAGGCGGCGTCGGTCACCTGTTTCTCGGGCACGCTGTCGCCTTTCGAGTTCTACCGCGACGCGCTCGGCCTGCCCGAAGACACCGCGCTGCTCGACGTGGCCTCGCCATTTCACAGCAAACAACTGCATGTCGAAGTGGCCATGGACGTGTCGACGCGCTTTCGCGACCGCGCGGGCTCGCTGCGCAACGTGGCGGACATCATCGGCGCGCAGTACGAGCGCCTGCCGGGCAACTACCTCGCGTTCTTCAGCAGCTTCGACTACCTGGAGAAAGCCTGCGCCGCCTTCTCCATGCGACACCCCGGCGTGCCCGTGTGGACCCAGACGCGCGGCATGCGCGAGGCCGAGCGCCATGGCTTCATCGCGCGCTTCGAGGAAGGCGGGCAGGGCATAGGCTTCGCGGTGCTGGGCGGCGCGTTCGGCGAGGGCATCGACCTGCCGGGCAGCCGGCTGATCGGCGCCTTCGTGGCCAGCCTGGGGCTGCCGCAATACAACGAACTCAACGAGATCACCCGCGAGCGCATGCAGACGCGCTTCGGCAAGGGCTACGAGTACACCTACCTCTATCCCGGCCTGCAGAAGGTGGTGCAGGCGGCGGGCCGCGTGATTCGCACGGAGGACGACCGCGGCGTGCTGCATCTGCTGGACGACCGCTTCGCGCGTGCCGAAATCCGGGAACTGCTGCCGCGCTGGTGGCATGTGCGGACTGCCGGGGTGCGAATATCGAGCGATGAATGAATTAGGAATTTGCTGACATTAGGCTCCCTCAATTGAATTGAAATTAACGCCGAATTAAAAAATTTCCGGGACTTCCTTTGGGGTCGTTGCCGCTTCCGCCAAATTCGGGATTTAGACTCGATGAGGAATATTCAACAACGGGATGGCCCTCAATGAAATCAATTCGCTCGGTCAAGAATTCGGCAGTCATTAAAAAATCGCGGAGGCGGTTCTTGCAAACAGGCGCGCAAACCGCAACGGTGCTTTGGGGAGGTTCGGTTCTGGCCGGCTGCGGCGGTGGAGGCTCGGGTGGCGGAGCAGGCCCGGGCATTGAAAGCTTGCTTCCTCCCGCAGCCAACCCGCCTCGTGACAACCCGCCGCCCGCCGCAAGCGGATCTGCCACGGAGAACCCGCCGCCTTCGGCAACCAACTCGGCCATCGAAGATTTTTCGCCCACTGCGACCAGCCCGGTCATTCAGTCTTTTTTCCCGTCCGCCGGGGTTGCTGGCAGCGTAATTGTTATCAAGGGTTCTAAATTCGATTCGACCGCGTCGGTGAGCTTTGGCGGTAAGGCTGCAACTCAATTCACAGTGGACTCCGAAACACAGATTTCAGTGACCGTGCCCGCGTCGGCGACCACCGGTCCGGTCATCGTCCGAACGGCTAGGGGAGCCGCCCGATCCAGCGCGCAGCTTGCGGTACTGGCCGCGCCTGGGCCAGCAAAGGACTATCGACTCACTTGGCATGACGAATTCGATGGCACCAGCGTGGACAGCAACAAATGGCGGGTGGTCGACAAAAGGCGGGACGATGCGCAGCAGACGCCCGACGCCGTCGCTGTCTCCAACAGCATCGTGACGATCTCTACCTACACGGACGCAGGCACGCATTACACGGGCTGGCTCGATACGAACAAGGACCCGGGCTGCAAATTCACTTTCGGGTATATCGAGGCGCGCATTCGATTCGTGAACGCTCCGGGGCAGTGGTCCGCGTTCTGGTTGCAGTCCAACAGCAACAGGGTGTATACGCCAGAAAATCCGGCTGCGGGAGCGGAAATCGACGTTATCGAACATCGGGCGGTCGGGGCGAACAATGCGGATGACGTCAGCAATTCGCATTCGAGCGCAGTGCATTGGAATGGCTATACGCCGGGAGAGGCAAAGAGCAGAGACAGCAAGGTGAGGTCACTGCCGGCGGGACAGTCGTTCTCCGACTGGCATACGGTGGGTTTGCTTTGGACTTCGACCGAATATCAGTTCTACCTCGACGGGAAGCAGTTCTGGAGCACCACAGAGGGCATTTCCGAGAGCCCCGAATACATCCTGCTGACCACCGAGATCAAGGACAAGGCCTGGGCGGGCAACATTCCGCCGGAGGGCTACGGTCCGCGCGGCGCCAGTACCAATCCGGTCATGCAGGTCGACTGGGTCCGCCTCTGGCAACCATGACTGAGGGCCCGTGACAAGGAAGACGCGCTCCACCCGACGCCTCGAGCATGCCGCCCAGCCCGACCTGTTCGGCGAGGCGCCCGTGGCTGCCATCGAGGGCCTGCGCTACGAGCGCGACTTCCTGTCCTTCGCCGAAGAGGCCGAACTGCTGCGCATCGTGCAGGGCTTGCCGCTCAAGGAGATGCGCTACAAGGAATACACCGCGCGCCGTCGCGGCACCAGCTTCGGCGGCAGCTACGACTTCGACACCAACCGCCTCAAGCCCGGCGCACCGCTGCCCGAGGTGCTGCATCCACTTCGGGAGAAGGCGGCGGCATGGGCCGGTATCGCGCCCGAAGATCTCAGCCATGCGCTGATTGCCGAGTACCGCCCAGGTACGCCGCTCGGCTGGCACCGCGATGTGCCCGACTTCGAGGACATCGTCGGCGTCTCGCTGCAAGGCGACGCGGTGATGCAGTTTAGGCCCTACGTGCCGGGCTCGCCCAACTCCGGGCCGGCCGCGCTCGAATTCCTGATCGAGCCGCGCTCCGTGTACCTGCTGCGCGGGCCGGCCCGCTGGGCGTGGCAACATGCCATCGCGCCGACCGAGGCGCTGCGCTACTCCATCACCCTGCGAACACGGAAAACACGCTGACCATGAACCGCACCGTCTTTCTCAAGCTGCTCGCGCAAAAACTCCATCCGGTTCTGAAGGCCGAGGGCTTCGAGGGCACGGGCCAGACGCTGCGCCGCATCGACGGACCGATGATCCATGTGTTCAACGTGCAGGGCGCGAGCGGCGGCAAGAAGTGCTACCTGAACCTCGGCGCGCACCTGGACTTTCTGCCGACCGAAGGCGGCGGCAGCGTGGCACCCGATGCAACGGAAGAATCCCACTGCGTGTTCCGGGACCGTCTCGAGCCGCCCCCCGCGCATGGTTCCGACTGGGCCTACGGGCAGACGAAGGAGGAGGCGGAGGCGAATGTCGATCTCATCGTGCGCGAATGGGCGGGCGCGGGCCGTGCGTTCTTCGCCAGGTACGGCAGCTACCCGCAAAGCTTCGAGCAACTGCTGCGCGAGGCCGATCCGAAGCAGATCCATCCGCGCAACGGCTTGCACCTGGCGCGCATCGCCGTGCACCTGGGCGACCGCGAGCGGGCGCGGGTGTTGGTCGACGAGGCGTTGGCGCGCGCGCCCGAGCGGGCAACCTCGTTGAAAGCCGATCTGGCCGAGGTCCTGGCCGGCTGAGGCGGCCCCATCCTTGCCCTGCGCAGCGCGGCAGCCGCGCTCCTACAGGCGCCGGCGCCACGCACCGACGGGGTCGCGCGCAGGCCGTCCCTAAGGTCGGCGCATGTTCGATGCCGCCCCCGACGATGTACTTGCCTCCCTGAAGCTCCGGCACGGCCGCGACCTGGCGCTGAAGCACCTCGTCGACGCCGGCATCGACGTGCTGCCGCGACCGGGCGGCGGCCAGACCCTCGCGCGCTGGCGCGTGCTCGCGGCAGTCGCGGCGCACGATCTTTCGCTCGTCAAGCTCTTCGAAGGCCACACCGACGCGCTCGCCATCCTGGCCGAGCTGGGCGGCGCACCGGCCGTTCCCATGGGCGTGCGCTGGGGCACTTGGTGCGCCGAGCCGCCCGATGCGCGGGTTGTTTTCGAAAAGGGCGATGCAGGGCGAGACATCCGGCTGAACGGCACCAAGGCCTGGTGCTCCGGCGCGGCCAGCGTCACGCATGCCGTGGTCAGCGGCTGGAATACCGAAGGCGAGCCATGCCTCGCGGCGGTCGCCATGGACCAGCCAAGCGTGCGCGTGACCAACGAAGGCTGGCATGCCGTCGGCATGGCCGGGAGCGCGAGCGTCGATGTTCGCTTCGACAGTGCCCGCGCCGTGCAGATCGGCCAGCCTGGCGACTACACCCGGCGGCCGGGCTTTTGGCAGGGCGGGGCGGGCATTGCCGCCTGCTGGTTCGGCGGCGCGCTCGGCATCGCAAGGCGGGTGCGCGAATCAACCGGGCCGAAGGCCGATGCCCACCGGCTGGCCCATCTGGGCGCTATTGAAGTCGCACTCGGAGCAGCCGCTTCTTTGCTGCGCGAATCCGCCGCATGGATCGACCGTCATCCGCAAGGCAATGCACAGCGTGTCGCGATGCGGGTCCGCCTTGCCGTCGAGCAAGCCGCCCAGGAAGTCATGCACCACGCCGGCCGCGCTGTAGGCGCCGGACCGTTGTGCCGCGAGCCGCGGTTCGCACATGCGATGGCCGACCTGCCCGTGTTCCTGCGCCAGAGCCATGCCGAGCGCGACCTTGCGGCGCTCGGCCAGTTGGTCACGACAGACAGCACCGAAGAGGAGACACCGCCATGGACGCTGTAGAGCGCCGCGCCATCCGGGGCGAAGGCACGCCCGAAGCCGAATGGCGCAACTGGCCCGGGATGGCCGAGCTGCCCACGGTCGCGCCGCGCGATCTCGTGCCCGCCGGTTCGCGCGCGGTCGTGGTCGCGCCGCATCCCGACGACGAGGTGCTGGCCGTCGGCGGACTGCTCGCGCAGTTGGCCGACAGCGGCACGCCGGTCGAGGTGATTGCCGTGACCGACGGCACGGCCAGCCATCGCGGCTCCACCGAATGGCCCGCCGAGCGGCTCGCGCAGGCTCGTCCGCGCGAGAGCCTGCGGGCGCTGCACCGGCTGGGGCTGGAAGACGTCGAGCCCGCGCGGCTCGGCCTGCCCGACGGTGGCCTGAAGGCGCTGCGGGCGGTGCTCGCGGCGCGCCTGGTGTCGCTGCTGCGACCGCGCGACGTGGTGTTCACCACATGGCGCCGCGACGGCCACCCCGATCACGAAGCCACCGGAGAGGCCTGCGCGCTGGCCGCCGCGAGCGCAGGCGCGCGACTGGTCGAAGTGCCGGTGTGGGGCTGGCACTGGTCGAGCCCGGGCGATGCGCGCATGCCCTGGAAGCACGCCTTCCGCCTGCTGCTCAGCGAAGAGGCCGTGCGCCGCAAGCGCGCCGCGGTCCAGTCCTTCACCAGCCAGTTGCGGCGCGATGCTTCCACCGGCTCCGGTCCGGTGCTGCGCGCCACCACCGTGCAGCGCGCCGCGCGGCCATACGAGGTGGTGTTCCTGTGAGCGAGGGGCAGCGCCCTTATTTCGACGCGCTCTATGCGCGCAGCGACGACCCCTACGAGTTGCGCTATCGCTGGTACGAATCCCGCAAGCGCGACGTGCTGCTGGCCGCGCTGCCGCAGCCGCACTACGGCAAGGCCTACGAGCCGGGCTGCGGCGCCGGTGAGCTCACGCACGCGCTCGCGCCGCGCTGCGGACGGTTGCTCGCGAGCGACTTTTCCGACCGGGCGGTGCAGATCGCGCGGGGGCGCACCCGCGAATGGTCCCATGTGCATGTCGAACGGCAGTCTCTGCCCGGCGACTGGCCGCATGACGCGGACCCCTTCGACCTGATCGTGCTCAGCGAAGTCGGCTATTTCCTGTCGCGCGACGACATGCAGCGCGTGGCCGAATGCTGCGAGGCCTCGCTGGCCGCCGACGGCACCCTGGTGGCCTGCGACTGGCGGCCGGGCTTCCAGCAGCGCAGCCTCTCGACGGACGAGGTGCACGGCATCCTGGGCGCGCTCGGTCTCGCGCGCCTCGTGCGCCACGAGGAAGACGACTTCGTGCTGCATGTCTGGGCACGCGACGGGCGCTCGGTGGCGCGGCGCGAGGGCATCCGGTGATCGGCGTCGTCATTCCCGCGCACAACGAGTGCGAGCTGCTGGGCGCGGCGCTTGCCGCCGTGTGGGTGGCGGCGCGGCACCCGGCACTGGGCGGCGAGCCGGTCGGCGTGATCGTGGTGCTCGACAGTTGCACCGACGGCAGCGAACGCGTGGCCGAGCATCACCGCGTGGCGCGGCTGGCGCTCGACGTGCGCAACGTCGGCGTTGCGCGCGGCCGGGGTGCCGAGCTGTGCATCGAGGCCGGCGCGCGCTGGCTGGCCTTCACCGACGCCGACACCGTGGTCGCGCCCGACTGGCTGGCGATGCAGCTCGCGGAGAACGCCGATGCGGTGTGCGGCTGCGTCAGCGTCGACGACTGGAGCGCACACGGCGCCGAAGGCGAGCGGGCGAGGGCGCATTTCGACAGCCGCTATGTGCATGCCGAAGGCCATCGGCACGTGCACGGCGCCAACCTCGGCGTGGCGGCGCAGGCCTATCGCCGCGCCGGCGGCTTCGCGCCGCTGGCCTGCAGCGAAGACGTGGCGCTGGTCGAGGCGCTGGAGGCCGTCGGCGCGCGCATCGCCTGGAGCGCCGGCCCGCGCGTCACTACCAGCGCCCGCACCGACGCGCGTGCGCGCGGCGGCTTCGGCGACACGCTGCTGGCCATGGTGGCCTCGCTCGCGCCGGCGCCGTTGCTCGCCAGCGCGCCGACGTGAGCTTCGGCCCCGGGGCTCAGCCGCCCTTGGCGCCGCCGGCCACCGACACGCCCCACAGGCGCGGCTTGCCTTCCCACACCGCGAAGCCGCTCACGCGCTTGCGCACGGCCCAGGCATCGATGCCGTTGAACAGCATCACCATAGGCACCTGCTGGATCATCAGGCCGTGGATCTGGTCGAACAGCGCCTGGCGCTTCTTCGGGTCGGACTCCGCGAAGCTGTCGTCGATGAGCTTCAGCGCCTGCGGGTCTTCCCACACCTTGCGCGACTGCTTGTCCTTGGGGCCCGAGAACTGCTCGTAGCTCAGCGCGGGGTCGAGCCGCGACGAATAGCTGAAGGAGCTGATCTGGTAGTTGCCGCTGTTGTAGCGGTCGAGCTGCGTGGCCCATTCGAGCACTTCCAGCTGTGCGTTGATGCCCACCGACTGCATCATGGCCTGCGCCAGCACGGCCACGGTGTAGCTGGGCACATGGGCGCGCTTGTTGGTCTGGATGGTGATCTTCTCGCCCTTGTAGCCGGCCTCGCGCAGCAGCTTGGCGGCCTGGGCGGGGTCGTAGTGCCAGCCCTTTTTCTGCGCGGCGCTGTAGAAGGCCGAGCCCTTGTGGATGGCCGAGTTGTTGACCGAGCCCAGCCCTTCGGAAGCGGCGGCCACGATCTGCTCGATGTCGAGCGACGCGGCAATTGCCTGGCGCAGTTTCTGGTTCTTGAGCAGCGGATCGCGCGTCTGGATCAGCAGCACGTTCTTGATGGCCTCGGGCGGCGCCTGCACCGCGAGGTTGCGGTCGTTCTTGAGCTCCTGCGCGTCGCTCGACGTGATCTGGCCCGCGTCGATGGCGCCCGACTTCAGGCCCGCCGCGGCGGTGGCGGCGTCGGGCACGACCAGAAATTTCACCGAATCCACCAGCGGCGCCTTCAGGCCGATGTAGCCGTCGGACTTGGTGGCGCCGGGCGTGGAGGTGTAGCCCTTGAAGGCGGTGAGCGTGACGTACTCGCCGCGCTTCCACTCGCCGAACTTGAACGGGCCAGTGCCCACGGGCTTGTCCCAGCTGCCGTCGGCCTTGAGCGAGCTCTTGTGCAGGATGGCGGTCATGCCGCAGTCGGTGCGCGCCAGCGTGTCGAGGAACACGGCCGAGGGCTTGTTGATCTTCATCACGAAGGTGCCGGCGTCTGGCGTGGCGGTCTCCACCACCTTCAGGCCGTTGCGGCCGTCGTACTCGCTGGTGCAGCGCCAGTCGGTCTTCGGGTCCATGTAGCGCTTCCAGTTCCAGGCCACGTCGGCCGAGGTCAGTGGCGCGTCGTTGTGGAACTTCACGCCCTTGCGCAGCTTGAAGGTGTAGGTCAGGCCGTCGGCCGATACGTCGACCGACTGCGCCAGCAGCGGGCCCACGCTGCCGTCCATGCGGTAGCCGACCAGCCCCTCGACGATGTTCAGCACCACGCCGTCGGTGGTGTTGTCGCGGTTCACGCCGGGGTTGGTGGAGCGGATGTCGGCGGGCTGGGCCACCGTGACGCTGGTCTGCGCGAAGGCGCCCGAGGCGGCCAGGCAGGCAGCGGCGAGGGCGGCGTGGCGGAGGGGAAAGCGGGGCATGAAGAACTCCTGCGGTGCAATGACAAAAAAAGATCAGGCGAGGGCGGGTGCCTCGGCGCCGAAACGCCAGCGCAGCCGCACGCCGCCGCCGGCGGTGGGCTCCAGCGCCGGAATGGCGGACAGCAGCTTGCGCGTGTAGTCCTGCGTCGGCGCGTCGAACACGGTGTCGCGCGAGCCTTGCTCGACGATGCGGCCGTCCTGCATCACGACGACGCGGTCGGCCACCTGCTCGACCACGCCCAGGTCGTGGCTGATGAAAAGGCAGGAAAAGCCGTGGCGCTTCTGCAGTTCGGCGAACAGTGCCAGCACCTGCGCGCGCACCGTCACGTCGAGCGCCGACACCGGCTCGTCGGCAATCACGAAGGCCGGCCGGCGCACGATGGCGCGCGCAATGGCCACGCGCTGGCGCTGGCCGCCCGACAACTCGTGCGCATAGCGCGGCGCGAAGCCCGTGCCCAGGCCCACTTCTTCGAGCACTTCCTGCACGCGGCGCGCCCGGTCGGCCGTCGACATGCCCTTGACGAGCCGCAGCCCTTCGCCCACGAGCTGGCCGATGGTCATGCGCGGATCGAGCGAGGCATACGGGTCCTGGAACACCATCTGGCATTGCAGCCGGTAGTCGGACCAGCCGGCGTCGGAGCGCAGGATGGGGCGCCCGCGGAACATGATCTCGCCGCCGCTGGGTTGCAGCAGGCCCGCGATGGTGCGCCCCAGCGTGGTCTTGCCCGAGCCCGAGCCGCCGACCACCGCGACCACCTCGCGCGGCCGCACCACCAGGTCGATGCCGTGCAGCGCGCGCTTGGGCACGGTCTTGGCGAAAAGGCGGCGATGGCCGGCGTAGTCGACCACCAGGTTGCGCACCTCGACCACCGGCGCCTCGTCGGGCACCTGGCGCGCGGGCAGGCGGTGCGGCATGGCCTGCAGCAGCTCGCGTGTGTAGGCGTGCCTGGGCTGTTCGAGCATGTCGTCGGTGCGGCCGGTTTCCATCACCTCGCCGTGGCGCATCACGACCATGCGCTGGGTGAAGCGGGCGACCATCGGCAGGTCGTGGCTGATCATGAGCACGGCGGTGCGGTGCTCGCGCGTGAGGCCGACCATGAGCTCCAGCACGTCGCGCTGCACCACGGCGTCGAGCGCGGTGGTGGGCTCGTCGGCAATCAGCAGCGCGGGCTCCAGCAGCATCACCGAGGCCAGCATCATGCGCTGGCGCATGCCGCCCGAAAACTCGTGCGGCCAGGCATCGAGCGCGCCCTTGGGGTCGCGGATGCCCACGCGCGCCAGCATGTCGAGGATGCGCTCGCGCCGCGCCGCCGGCGACAGGTCGCGCCGGTGCAGCGCCAGCGCCTCGACCAGTTGCTTGCCGATGGTCATCGACGGGTTGAGCGAGGTCATGGGTTCCTGGAACACCATGCCCACGCGCGCGCCGCGCAGTTCGCGCAGCCGCGCCGGCTTTGCCTGCGTGAGGTCTTCGCCCTCGAACAGGATGCGGCCCGCCGTGCGCACCAGCGGCGGCGGCGTGAGCCCCATGATGGCGCGCGCGGCCTGCGTCTTGCCGCTGCCCGATTCGCCGACGATGCCGACCATCTCGCCCGGCGCGATGTCGAAGGACACATTGCGCACGATCTCTCGCCCGCCCATGCCGACGGCCAGCGTCAGGCCTTCCACGCTGACCAGCGGCGTGCCGTTTGTGATGTTGGTCGTCATTGCACGCCCTTCATGCGCGGATCGAGCCAGTCGCGCACCGCGTCGCCCAGCAGGTTGATGCCCAGCAGCGTCAGCGCGATGCACAGGCCCGGAAGAATCGAGAGGTAGCTGGCCTGCGCCATGAACGGGCGGGCCGACGCCAGCATGTTGCCCCAGGTGGGCGCCGGCGGCGGCACGCCCAGGCCCAGGAAGGACAGCGCGCTCTCGGCCAGGATGACCCAGCCGAACATCGAGGTGGCCAGCACCGTGAGCGGCGCGGTGCAATTGGGCAGCACGTGGCGCACCATGGTGTAGAGCTCGGAGTTGCCCAGTACGCGCGAGGATTCGATGAACTCCTTTTCGCGCAGCGACAGCACCGTGCCGCGCACGATGCGCGTCACCGAGGGCGTGTAGGCCAGCCCCAGCGCCAGCACGATGCCGTACTGGTTCGCGCCCACCACGGCCAGCAGGCCCAGCGCCAGCAGCAGGCCGGGGAAGGCCAGCAGCGCATTGTTGAAGGCCATCACGATGCGGTCGGTCCAGCCGCGCAGGAAGCCCGTCAGCACGCCGACGATGCTGCCCACCACGATGGAAAAGCCCACGGTCAGCACCGCGATCCACACGCTGGTGGCGGCCCCGGCCATGAGGCGCGAGAGCTCGTCGCGCCCGAACTCGTCGGTGCCCAGCAGGAACGCGCCGCCGGGCAGCTTCAGGCGCGCGCCGAAATTGATGCGCAGCGGATCGTGCGGCGTCCACACCAGGCTCACGAGCGCGGCGGCCACGATCAGGCCGACGATGACGATGCCGATCAAGGCGTTCAGGGGAATTCGCTTCTTGCGTTTCATCGTTGTCATTCGACGGCGACTCTCGGGTCGAAGAAGGGGTAGCAAAGGTCGATGACGAGGTTCACCGCCACGTAGATCACCGCCACGAACAGCAGGCAGCCCTGTATCACCGGGTAGTCGCGCGCGAAGATCGCGTCGACCAGCAGCCGGCCCAGACCCGGAATGGTGAACACGGTTTCCACCACCGCGATGCCGCCCAGCAGGTTGCCCAGCACCAGGCCGATCAGCGTCCAGGTCGGGCCGAAGGCGTTCTTGAAGGCGTGGCGCATCAGCACCGCGCGCTCCGACAGGCCCTTGGCCCGCGCGTGCGTGATGTAGTCCAGCCGCAGCACTTCGAGCGTGCTGGCGCGCGCCATGCGCATGAGCACGCCGATCTCGTGCAGGAACAGCGTGAGCACCGGCAGCAGCAGGTAGAGCAGACCGTTCTTCCAGTCTTCGGAAATGCCCACGTAGCCCACCACCGGCAGCCAGCCCAGCTTCAGGCCGAACAGCAGCAGCAACAGCAGGCCGAGCCAGAAGGTGGGAATGGACACCAGCAGCGTGGCCGCGCCCACCAGCAGCAGGTCGGGCGCGCGGTTCTGCTTCCAGGCGGCGATCATGCCGGCCGGCACCGCCACCATCGCGGCCAGCGCGACGGCCACCAGCACGATGCGCCCGCTGATGAGAAAGCGCTCGGTGACCAGCGAGAGCACGTCCTGCCCGCTGTTGATCGAGGTGCCCAGGTCGCCCTGCAGCACATGGCCGAACCAGATGCCGAACTGCGCCGGCACCGAGCGGTCGAGCCCGAGGCGCGCGCGAAGCTCGGCCAGGCTGGCCGGCGTGGCGAGGTCGCCCAGCAGCAATTGGGCAGGGTCGCCGGGAATCAGCCGTATCAGCACGAACACCGACACCGCCACGATGAGCAGTGTGGGAATCGCCATCGCGATACGGGAGGCTGCGAAACGGAACATGGGCCGTATTCCTCGTTGAAGTGGACGTCAGGCCGACGATGACACAGCGCGCGGCTCGCGCAGCGCATTCAGCGCGTCGGCGAAGAACTCCTGCACCTGGCCCACGCAGGCCAGGCCGTTGTGCGGCACGTTGTCCAGCAGCTCGAAGCGGACCTTGATGCCCGCGGCCTCGAAGGAGCGGCGCAGCGTGTCCAGCCGCTCGGGGCGGGTGCGGCCGGCGTCGTTGGCGCCCGGCATGTAGTACTTGCCGCCTTCGCGGTGCGTGATCTCCCAGGTCTCGATGTCGGCCTTGCCGGCGATCATGTGCACCGGCAGCTCGCGCAGGGCCTCCAGGTTCATCGGCTTGCCGAAGCGGCCGGCGAAGTCCTTGGTGCCGACCCACCAGCCTTGCTCCGGGTCGATCAGCGTGACCGAGCCCGGCGCGCCGATCGACACGGCCCACAGCCGCTCGGGGTGCAGCATCGCGAAGCGGTTGGCGAACTGGCCGCCGCCCGAGTAGCCGAAGAGCGCGAAGCGGCTGAAGTCGCAGCCGAATTTCTCCGCGACCTCGGCCACCATGTCCAGCAGGATGCGGTCGTAGTGGATGTCGGCCTCTATCAGGTGCTTGAAACCGTCGCGGTTGCCGTCGCCGCGCACGCCGGCCGGGAACAGCGGGCACAGCACGATGCAGTCGTTCCACCGGGCAAAGCCGCTGAAGGCCTCGCGGTAGTTGACGAAGCCGCGGCCGGTACCGTGCATCACCACCACCAGCTGCATAGGCCGGGCGCCGGGCTTGCCGATGTGCTCGGGCACGTAGGTGCAGTAGGAAAAGCGCGGGTCGCTGCGCGAGGCGTAGATGGTGCTCGGGCCCAGGTCGTAGATGGCGCGGGCGCGCTGCTCGGCGAAGGCGGTGTTGGGTTGCGGTGTGGTGGTCATGGGCGTTCGGGCCTGGCTTGCTTACAGCGTGTATTCCTGGAAATTGCGTGCCTCGTAGGGCTTGCGCGCCACCCACATCACGCGGTTGGCGGCGTCCATCAGCGTGGTGGCCACGGTGGCGGAGATGCTGCTGAAGTCCGCGGGCTTTGGGGTGCGCAGCACGCCGTCGGGCTTGCCGAATTCGTCGGCCAGCGCGGCCTTGACGTGGGACCAGTCGATGCGGCGGCCCTCGGGCTGGGCGGTCACGCGGCGCAGCGCGTTTTCGACGCGGTGCTGGCGGTAGATGCTGTCGGGCCGCTGCGGCAGGCCCGGGTCGCGCAGCTTGACGATGGCCGATGGCGACATCCAGTGATTGGCGTGCACCAGCAGGTCGTTCTCCGGCAGGGTCCAGAAGATCTCGCCGGGCGAGGTCTCCAGGCTGATGCCCGAGCCGTCGTTGCCGGTGGCCTGCGCCAGGATCATGTTGTTGGCGCAGTAGCGCTTCGACGCCCAGATGGTCTTCATGGCCTGGGCCAGGTTGGCGGCCTCCAGCACGCGGCGGCGCAGCAGCACCAGCGGCACGCCGGCGCCTTGCTGGAAGTCTTCATGGCAGGTCAGCGAATTGCCGGTGAGAGACACGCCGTTGCTGTTGAAGCCGTGCCGCGCCAGCGCGCCGGCCTCGGTGAAAGTCAGCATGTCGGGGCCGCCCTCGGTGCGGATGCGCAGCACGATGCCGGTGTCGACGCATTCCTGACGCCAGTCCCAGTTATGGGCGTGCATCAGGCGGCCGGTGGCCGAGCGCGCGGGCAGCACGACGAGGCCGGTGCAGTCGCCGTCTTCCGACGAGGCGGCGTCGGTATCGACCTTGGCCTTGGGTTCGGCCGAGCTCTTCATGTCGGCATAGCCGAACAGCATCTCGGTGCGGCAGTTGATCATCACGATGTCTTCGAGCGGCACGCCCGCGCCTTCGGCGATGCCGCGCATTTCCTCGAGGTAGCTGGCGTCGTAGGCCTCGATCAGCGGGAGCATGGACCGGGCCAGGCGGGCGATGGTGGCGTCGTCCAGGCCGCGGCGGCCGAGCTGGGCGCGGTAGAGCGCGACACCGCCGGCCACGCGCTCGGGCACCGCGCGGCCGTGCTGCACGCCGCGCGCATGCGGCGTACCGGAAACATCGACGAGGGGAAAGTACTGGGGGGTGGTCATGGAATGGAAGGGCTGTGTTGTTCTTGTCATCGGCCTGCCGCCCAAAGGCGGTATGGCGATGACCATGGGCCGCATTGTTTTGCATGCACAGGAAAAAATAAATTTAAAAATTATTTAGAATTAATAAAGAAATTCTTTCCCTTTGAACACGGCATGAGCAGCATCCGCTTTCTTCGAACCTTCGTGGCCGCGGCCCGGGGTGGCTCCTTTGCCGCGGCGGCCGACCAGGTCGCGCTCACGCAGGCCGCCGTGGGCCAGCAGATGCGCGCGCTCGAGGCGGAAATGAAGAAGCCGCTGTTCGACAAGACCGGCCGCACCATGGTGCTGAGCCCCGCCGGCCATCTGCTGCTGCCGCGCGCGGAGGAACTGCTGGCGCAGTACGAGACGATGCGGCGCGACCTGCAGGACCAGCGGCAGATCGCCGGCACCATCAAGCTCGGCTCGCTCATCTCGGCCATGGGGCTGCTGTCGAGCACGCTGGCGCAACTCAAGTCGCTGCACCCCAACCTCGAAGTCGAGCTGCGCGTGCGCGAGCAGATGAAGCTCATGGAAGACGTGGCCAGCGGCGAGCTCGATGCCGCCGTGGTGGTCGAGCGCCAGTGGCCCGACGTGCCGGGCCTGCAGTGGACGCCGTGCTACGACGAGTCGCTCACCGTCATCGCCAACTCGGGCATCGCCTCGTCCGACACGCCCATTGCCAGCCTGTTTGCCACGCACCCCTTTATCCGCTTCGACCGGCGCACGCCGACCGGGGCGCGCATCGACCGCATCCTGCGCCGGCTGCAACTGGTGCCCAAGGAGTTCCTGGAGCTGAATTCGCTGCTGGCCATTGCCGAGCTGGTGCGCAAGAACGTGGGCTTCACCATGGCGCCGCTGCTGAAGAACTTCGACTGGGAAAGCGACCCCGCGCTGTGCGTGCTGCAACTGCCGGGCCGGCCGGTGGCGCGGCGGCTGGGCATGCTGGAGAACGGTCGGCGCAGCCACATCACCGGCGTGGTCCGCGAGGAAATGCTGGCGCACCTGCGACGCATGAAGCCCGGCTCCTGACACGCCCTTGACAGAAGACAGACAGCGCTTACGCGAGGCGCGTGCGTCTTCTTACCCGCAAGGCGGCGCGCGTCTCCAGCATCGGAATCTCCCCAACCTTGCAGGAGCACGAACATGCCAAGAGGCGACAAGACGTCCTATACGGACAAGCAGAAGCGGCAGGCCGAGCACATCGAGGAAGGCTACGAACACCGAGGCGTGGGCAAAGGTGAAGCCGAACGCCGCGCCTGGGCCACGGTGAATGCAGAGACCGGCGGCGGAAAGAAATCAGGCTCCGGCCGGGGCAAGGCTGAAAACCATGCGCCGGCCCGCAAGGGTGGCCGCTTGGGCGGTGCCGCTGCGGCAAACCGCACGGCCGCCGAGCGTTCCGCTTCGGCAAAGAAGGCGGCGGCCACGCGCAGGCGCAACGCCGAAAAGCGGGGCTGACCGGCGCGGAGCCAGGCGATGCATATCGTTCTTGGTGCCACCGGCCATGTCGGCTCGGCGCTCGCGCAAGCCCTGCTGGCTCGCAGCGAACCCGTGACCGTTGTGACGCGCGATGCCGGCAAGACAGAAGCTCTGCGCCGCAAGGGCGCCCACGTGGCGGAAGTCGACGTGTTCGACACGCCCGCGCTGCACCGCGTGTTCCAGGGCAGCCAGCGCATCTTCGTGCTGAACCCGCCCGCTGCGCCATCGACCGACACGGTGGCCGAGGAGCGCAGGAGCATGCGCGCCATCGTCGCCGCGCTCGAGGGCTGCAGGCCCGAAAAAATCGTCGCCGAATCGGTCTATGGCGCACGACCCGGCAAAGGCATCGGCGACCTCGGCGTGCTCCACGAGTTGGAGCAGGCGCTGCAGGCCGGTCCGGCGCCGTTCAGCGCACTGCGCGCGGCCTACTACATGAGCAACTGGGACGCATCGCTGAAGACCGCGCGCGAGGAGGGCAAGGTGCACACCATGTATCCGCCCGGCTTCACGCTGCCGATGGTCGCGCCGCACGACCTGGGCGAGTTCGCCGCGAAGCTGATGCTGGGCCCAGCGGAATCGTCGGGGCCGCACCATGTCGAGGGGCCGGCGCGCTACTCCTCGGCGGACGTGGCGGCGGCTTTTGCCGAGGCGCTGGGGCGCCCGGTGGAGGCGGTGCAGACGCCGCAGGCGCAATGGGTGCCGGCGTTCAAGGCACTGGGCTTTTCGGATGCGGCGGCAAGGTCGTACGCGGAAATGACGCGCCTCACTCTGGAAGACAAGTTCGAGCCGGAGAAGCCTGAGCGCGGTGCGATCTCGCTGCGTGACTACATCACGGCGCTGGTGAGAAAGAGTTCGGACTAGCCGGTTGTCGAGAACGCGCCAGTCAGGCGTCCGAAAGTCGAGGAATGGCTGCGCTCGCCAGCGAGAACCGGACATTCCACGGCGATCTCTGGCGCCAGCCTGACAACTTGCAACGAGCCCGCTTGCGTGTTCGCGCGCACATTGCCGCTGTCTTGCACCACCTTGCGCCGAACGCGCGCGCTACCCCGGTCAACATCGCCCAACACACCGTCTTGTCGCACGCCAAAAGCCCGTTTGCCGGCCGCCTGACACGCCGATACGATCCCGCGCCTCAGTCCCTCTTCAAGGAATGCGCGGGTGCCTTCATCGACCGATTTTTCTCCCGGCAACGCCGGCTGGCAGCAACGCAGCCGGCGCCATGTGTGGCACCCGTGCACCCAGAGCATCCGGCTCGAAGCCGTGCCGCCGCTGCCGATTGCGCGCGGCGAGGGCGTCTGGCTCTTCGACCACGAAGGCAGGCGCTACATGGACGCGACCAGTTCCTGGTGGGTCAATCTTTTCGGCCATGCGCACCCGGCCATCAATGCCGCGCTGAAGGCGCAGCTCGACACGCTGCCGCACGTGATGCTCGCGGGCTGCACGCATGCGCCGGCGGTGGAACTGGCCGAGCGCCTGTCCGCGCTCACCGGCCACGCACTGGGCCATTGCTTCTATGCCTCCGACGGCGCCTCGGCGGTCGAGATCGCGCTGAAGATGAGTTTCCACGCCTGGCGCAATGCCGGCCGTGGCGGCAAGCAGCGCTTCGTCGCGCTGCGCCAGGGCTATCACGGCGAGACGCTGGGCGCGCTGCACGTGACCGACGTGCCGGTGTTCCGCGACGCCTACGCGCCGCTGCTCGCGAACGCGCACCTCGTCGCTTCGCCGGATGCGCGCTCGGCGTTGCCGGGCGAAGGCCCCGCCGACGTGGCGCGCCGCGCGGCGGCCCAACTCGAATCGCTGCTGGCCGGGCACCACGACAGCATTGCCGCCGTCATCCTCGAGCCGCTGGTGCAGTGCGCCGCCGGCATGGCGATGCACGACCCCGAGTACCTGCGCTTGGTGCGCGCGCTGTGCGACCGCCACGAGGTGCACCTGATCGCCGATGAAATAGCCGTGGGCTGTGGCCGCACCGGCAGCTTCTTCGCCTGCGAGCAGGCCGGCATCTGGCCGGACTTCCTGTGCCTGTCGAAGGGCATCAGCGGAGGCTATCTGCCGCTGGCACTGGTGATGGCGCGCGACGCGATCTACCAAGCCTTCATCGACGACGATGCGGCCCGCAGCTTCCTGCATTCGCACTCGTACACCGGCAATGCGCTGGCCTGCCGCGCGGCGCTGGCCACGCTCGACCTGTTCGACAGCGAAGACGTGCTGCGGCGCAACCGCAGCCGCGCCGCGCGACTGCTGCAAGGCCTGCAAGAAGGGCTCGGCGGCCTGCCGGTCGACCATCTGCGGCAGCAGGGCATGATCACCGCGTTCGACGTGCGCGAGCCCGGCGCGCGCTTCGCGGAGCGATTCCACATGGTCGCGCGAGAGCAGGGACTGCTGATGCGACCCATCGGCAACACGGTCTACCTGATGCCGCCATACGCCATCGATGACGGCGAGATCGACCAGTTGGTGGGCGGCACGCTGGCCACGCTGAAGGCGGTCGCTGCCACCGGCACGAAGCAAGGAGCCCGCGATGTCGCGCTTGCTTGACCGCCTGCAGGGCGAGATCGACGCGCTCGACGCGCAATCGCTGCGCCGCCGCCGCCAGATCGCCGAGACCGCCTGCGCTCCCCGGCAGACGCTGACCCTGCACGGCGCCGCCGCGCCGCGCACCATGCTCGGCTTCAGCAGCAACGACTACTTGGGCCTGGCCGCGCACCCTGCCTTGGCGGCGGCCTGGGCTGAAGGCGCGGCGCTCTACGGCACGGGCAGCGGCGGTTCGCACCTGATCCTGGGCCATTCGCGCGCGCATGCGCAGCTCGAAGAACGGCTCGCGGACTGGATGGCGCCGTTCATTCCAGATGCGCGCAGCCTGTTCTTCTGCACCGGCTATATGGCCAACCTGGCGGTGCTGTCGGCGCTGGGCGGCGCCGAGGCGGCGATTTTCTCGGAGGCACTCAACCACGCCTCGCTGATCGACGGCGCACGGTTGGCCAAGGCCCGTGTCGAACGCTATGCGCACCGGGACGTGGCTGCGCTCGACGCACAGCTCGGTGCCTGCGATGCGCCGGTCAAGCTCATCGTGAGCGATGCGGTGTTCAGCATGGACGGATGCATAGCGCCGGTGGCCGAACTGCTGGCGCTGGCCGAGCGGCACGACGCCTGGCTGGTGCTGGACGACGCACACGGCTTCGGCGTTCTGGGCGCCACGGGGCGCGGCGTGCTCGAAGCCATGGGGCTGCGTTCCGAGCGGCTGGTGCTGGTGGGCACGCTGGGCAAGGCGGCGGGCGTGGCGGGCGCTTTCGTGGCGGCGCACCAAACCGTCGTCGACTATCTGGTGCAGCGCGCGCGGCCCTACATCTTCACCACGGCCGCGCCGCCGGCCGTTGCGCATGCCTTGCTCGCGAGCCTGTCGCTGATCGAAGGCGAGGAGGGCGACGAACGGCGCATCCGGCTGCGGGCACGCATTGCCCAACTGCGACAAGGCTTGGCCGGTGTGCTTCCCCCGGACGGCAGCGCGTGGCTGCCCGATTCGTCCACCGCCATCCAGCCGCTGATCGTCGGAGACAACGCACGTGCGATGCGGACGATGGCGCTGCTCGACGCACAAGGCCTGCGCGTCGGTGCGATCCGTCCGCCGACCGTGCCCGCGGGCACCGCGCGGCTGCGCATCGCGCTGTCGGCCAGCCATTCGGAGGCGGACGTGGCGCGGCTGGTCGACGCGCTGGGGCAATCGCTCGCATGGCAACAGCCCTGCAAGGAGGCCGCATGACGCCGCGCCGCTGGTTCGTCACCGGCACCGACACCGGCATCGGCAAGACGCTGGTCAGCAGCGCCATGCTGAGCGTGCTTGCCGCCTCGGGCCTGCGCGCCGTCGGCATGAAGCCGGTGGCGGCCGGTCTCGAACAGATCGACGGCGAATGGTGCAACGAAGACGTCACACGCCTGCACGAGGCCGGCAACGTCGATGCGCCGCTCGCGCTGCGTTGCCCGTACCTGCTGCGCGCGCCGATGTCGCCGCACCTCGCCGCCAGGGAGGAGGGCATGCGCATCGCGCTGCAGCCGCTGCTGTCGGCCTTCGAGCAACTGTCGGCGCGTGCCGATGCGGTGGTGGTCGAGGGCGTGGGCGGCTTCTGCGTGCCCTTCGGCGACGACCTGGACAGCGCCGATCTCGCCGTGGCGCTGGGCTTGCCGGTGATTCTCGTGGTCGGTGTGCGGCTGGGCTGCCTCAACCATGCGCTGCTGACCGCCGAGGCGATCCGCGCCCGTGGTTTGGTGCTCGCGGGCTGGGTGGCCAGCATGATCGACCCGCTGATGCTGGCGCCGCAGGCCAACCTGCAAACGCTGCGCGCCCGCCTGGGCGCGCCCCTGCTGGGCATCGTGCCGCACCTGGAGCATGCGAATGCCGCGCAGGCGGCCCGGCACATCGACCTGCGCGCCCTGCGCGCGACGGCGGCCCACGCCGCGCGCCTCGCTGCCCTGCAGGCGCCGGAAGTTTCAGCCGCGCTGGCCTGATTCCGCCAGGCGCTTGGCCCGCGCGCCGCCCTGGCGCTCGAGCATCCAGCCGGGGTATTCGGCGGGCAGCGCGCTCACCTTGTCCAGCGTGGCCAGCTCTTCCGGCGTCAGCTTGATGGCGGTGGCGGCGATGTTGTCGTCGAGCTGCTCGGCGCGCTTGGCGCCGATGATCACGCTGGTCACCACCTGCTGGTGCAGCAGCCATGCCAGCGCGATCTGCGCAACCGACACCTTGCGGGCATCGGCCAGCTTGCGCATCGCGTCGATGCAGTCGTAGGCGCGGTCGACGTTGACGGGCGGAAAGTCGAAGGTGGCGCGGCGGCTGCCTTGCTCGGCCTCGATGTCGCGGCCGAACTTGCCGCTCAGCAGGCCGCCCGCCAGCGGACTCCAGACCATCAGGCCGACGTTTTCGCTGCGCAGCATCGGCGCCAGTTCGCGTTCCAGGTCGCGCCCGGCGATGGTGTAGTACGCCTGCAGCGACTCGAAACGCGCCAGCCGGTCGCGCTCGGCGATGCCCAGCGCCTTGGCGATCTGCCAGGCGGCCCAGTTCGACACGCCCACGTAGCGCACATGGCCGTGGCGCACGAGGTTGTCGAGCGCATGCACCGTTTCCTCGATGGGCGTGACCGGGTCGAAGCCGTGGATCTGGTACAGGTCGATGTGGTCCAGCTGCAGCCGCTTCAGGCTGGCCTTCACGCCGTCCATGATGTGAAAACGCGAGGCGCCGGCGGAGTTGACGCCCTTGCTGCCGGTCTCGCCCAGCACCTTGGTCGCCAGCACGAAGCTGTCGCGCGGCACCTTGAGGTTCTTCAGGGCCTGCCCGGTCATGACCTCGGACATGCCTTCGGAGTACACGTCGGCCGTGTCGATGAAGTTGATGCCGGCGTCCAGCGCGCGGCCGATCAGCCCTTCGGCCTCGGCCTGCTGCAGGTTGCCGATCTGGCCCCAGATGCCGGAGGAGCCGCCGAAGGTCATGGTGCCCAGGCACAGTTCCGAAACCAGGAGGCCGGTACGGCCGAATTTGCGGTATTGCATGGCGTTGTTCCTTTGCGTTGAAGGCGCTCCAGGGCCGGTCGGCCGTGGGCGACAGCCAAAAGTATCCGGCCGGGCGCGCCGGCGGGGCGAGCGCGTTCCTGCAAAGTATTTGCCTGATTCTCCAGACCTCCCCGGCGGCGCGTGCGAATTCGCGGGAGGGGCGCTAAGCTGCAAACCGCTCATTCCTCCATGGGGCCGCTGCGCGGCCCCCATCGCGACAAGGCCCCGAACATGTCCGAAGCAACATCCGAAATCACCGCCGCGGTCGGCCAGCCGGCCCAGCCGATGCCGCTCGAACCCGAGATCGACGACGCCCGCAAGGAGCTGGTGTCGCTGCTCAAGCACATCATGGGCGGGCAGGACGGCACCGTCATCACCGCCGTGCCCGGCCTGCACGTGTTCTGCATCAGCAAGCCCGAAGGCCCCAAGCACGCCTTCGCGTCCCCGGCGCTGGGGCTGATCGCGCAGGGTTCCAAGCGCATCATCGTGGGCGACGACATCTACGTGTACGACCCCATGCACTACCTGGTGACCTCGGTCGACCTGCCGGTGTGCGGCCAGGTGCGCGTGGCCAGCAACAACGAGCCCTACCTGGGCCTGCGGCTGGAGCTGGCGCTCGACGACATCGGCGAGCTCATCCGCGACGATAAGCTGCCCGCCAAGGCCAACGCGCCGGCCTCGCGCGGCATGTACGTCAACCGCATCGCGATGCCCGTGCTGGAGCCGGTGCTGCGTCTGCTGCGCCTGCTGGACACGCCCGAAGACGTGCCGATCATGGCGCCGCTCATCAAGCGCGAGATCATGTACCGCCTGCTGGTGAACGGCGAGGGCGCGCGGCTGCGGCAGATCGCGCTGCAGGACAGCCACACCCAGCGCATTGCCAAGGCCATCAGCGCGCTGCGCGTGAACTATGCGCAGTCGCTGCGGGTGGAGGACATGGCGCGGGCGGTGCACATGAGCGTGTCGTCGTTCCATCACCACTTCAAGGCCGTCACCGCCATGAGCCCGCTGCAGTACCAGAAGCAGCTTCGGCTGCAGGAGGCACGCCGGCAGATGCTGATCGCCGGTGCCGACGTGGCTTCGGCCGCGCACAACGTGGGCTACGAAAGCCCGTCGCAGTTCGCGCGCGAATACGGCCGCATGTTCGGCGCGCCGCCGCTGCGCGACAAGCGCCGCTGGCTCGGCGAGGCGGGCAACGATGCCATCGCCGCCGCGTCGATGGAAGCGGCATGAAGCGCGCCGCGGCCCGCTCGCTTCATGGCTGAATCGAAGATCGCGATCTACGGCGCCATCGGCGCCAACGTCGCGATCGCGGTCACCAAGTTCGTGGTGGCGGGCATCACCGGCAGCTCGGCCATGCTGTCGGAAGGCATCCACTCGGCCGTCGACACCTTCAACGGCGTCCTGCTGCTGGTGGGGCTGCGGCTGAGCAAGCGGCCCGCCACGGTGGAGCATCCGTTCGGGCACGGCAAGGAGCTGTACTTCTGGAGCCTGATCGTCGCGGTGCTGATCTTCGGGCTGGGCGGCGGCGTGTCGTTCTTCGAGGGCATCCAGCACATCCGCAACCCCGAGCCGATGCGCGATCCGACCTGGAACTACGTGGTGCTCGCGGCCGCGGCGCTGTTCGAGGGCACGAGCTTCTTCATCGCGCTGAAGGAGTTTCGCGCGCAGGCACGCGGGCAGCCCTTCTGGCAGGCGCTCGACCGCAGCAAGGACCCGACCACCTACACCGTGCTGGCCGAAGACTCGGCCGCGCTGGCGGGGCTGGCCGTGGCCGCGCTGGGCATCTACTTCAGCCATTCGCTGGGCATGCCCGAGCTCGACGGCGTGGCCTCGGTGGTCATCGGCCTGCTGCTGGCGGGCGTGGCCGTGTTTCTCATCAGCCAGGCGCGCGGGTTGCTGATCGGAGAAGGCATCCGGCCCGAGACGGCACGCGCCATACGCGCCATTGCCATGGAGCAGCCGGGCGTGGAAGACGTGGGCCATGTGCTGTCGATGTACATCGGGGCCGACGAGGTACTGGTGGTGGTCGACGTGAACTTCCGCGACGACACGTCCACCGGCGACGCGGCCGATGCCGTCGCGGCCATCGAGAGGCAGGTGCGCGCGCGCTTCCCGATGATCAAGCGCATCTTCATCGAGGCCAGCGACGCGCCGGGGCAGGACAAGGCAACGCAAAGGCAGCCGGGCGCCTTCTAGCACTTGCCGCGATTTCTTGCGTCGTCACGACCATGCAGAACTTACAAAATTTCGCTATTGTTTTGGTCGCTGCAGCAGCCCGCTCATTCGAACGGGGGAACCAAACAACACGGAGAAATGCATGCTTTGGGAAAAGAAGCTGGCGCAGTGGAGCGCCGGTGTCCGCGCACGCGCCAACCTGCCAGCGCGGCTCACCTTGTGGGACGGACAGTCCTTTGACTTCGGCACCTTCAGCGGGCCCTCGGTCACGCTGCATGTCAAGTCGCCCGCGGCGCTGTCGCTGATGCTGCAGCCCACGCTCGACAACCTGGGCGAGGCCTACGTCAAGAGCAAGATCGACATCGAGGGCAAGCTCAGCGACGTCATCGACATCGCCTACGGCCTGGCCAAGACCTCGATCGACAAGCCCGGCGGCGCGCTGCAGAACATGGCGCGCTACTTCACGCACACCAAGTCGTCGGACAAGAAGTCGATCCAGTACCACTACGACGTGTCGAACGCCTTCTACCAGCTGTGGCTCGACCCGAACATGGTGTATTCGTGCGCCTACTTCGAGAACGGCGACGAAGACCTCGCGACCGCGCAGCTCAAGAAGATCGACCACATCCTCACCAAGATCGAACTGAAGCCGGGCCAGACGCTGCTGGACATCGGCTGCGGCTGGGGCGCGCTGGTGATCCGCGCGGCGCAGAAGTTCGGCGCGCGTTGCGTGGGCGTGACGCTCTCGCAGAACCAGTTCGACCTGGCCACCGAGCGCGTGAAGGCCGCCGGCCTGGAAGACCGCATCGAGATCCGCCTGCAGGACTACCGCGACGTGACCGGCCAGTTCGACCGCATCACCAGCGTCGGCATGTTCGAGCACGTGGGTCGCAAGAACCTGCCGGCGTACTTCAAGCGCGTGCAGGAGCTGCTGGCCGAAGACGGCGTGGTCATGAACCACGGCATCACTTCGTCGGACCCCGAGGGCGGCGGTGTGTCTTATGGCGGCGGCGACTTCATCGACCGCTACGTGTTCCCGAACGGCGAGCTGCCGCACATCAGCCTGGCGCTGCAGGCCATGCAGCAGGGCGGGCTCGAGGCCTTCGACGTGGAGAACCTGCGCCGCCACTATGCGCAGACGCTGCGCTGCTGGAGCGACGCCTACGAGGCCAATGCCGCGAAGGCGCACGAACTGGTCGATGAAGAGAAATTCCGCATCTGGCGCATCTACCTGGCGGGCTGTGCCTATGCCTTCGAGAACGACGACGTGGCCATCTACCAGATCGTCGGGCGCAAGGCGGGCAGGGCGGCCAGGACACTGCCCTGGTCGCGGCGCTACATCTACGACAACACCTCGGCGCTGAGCGCCGGGAGCTGAACCCCGGCGCGACCCGTCAGCTGCCGGAGGGCTCCGGCAGCTTGGCGATGACCTTGATCTCGAACTGGAAGCCGTAGAGCCAGGTCACGCCGATGCCGGTCAGCGTGGGGTGCGGCGCCTCGCCCCAGTACTGGGGCACCAGCTTCCAGATTTTCTCGAAGTTCTTTTCGGGGTCGACGATGAAGACGGTCACGTCGACCACGTCGTCGAAAGTGCAGCCCGCGGCCGCCAGGATCGCGTTCAGGTTGCCGAAGGCGCGGTGCACCTGCGCTTCGAGCTCCGGCTCGGGCGAGCCGTCCTCGCGGCTGCCCACCTGCCCGGAGACAAACAGGAAACCGTTGGCGCGCACCGCCGGCGAATAGCGGTTCTTTTCATAGAGCGCTTGGCGCCCGGGCGGAAAAACGACGTCGCGTCGAGTCATGGATTGCTTTCTTCCTGCTGTGATGGATGACGATGAAGGGACTTTAGGAGGGCCTGCCTTCGCGATAAACGGGCAAAGCCAACAATCACTGTTTGGAAAACCCAAACAATCACCCCATCGACAGGAGCAGCGCACATGGACCGTTTCGATGCGATGCAGGCCTTTGCCCGCGTCGTGGAAGCAGGCAGCTTCACCAAGGCGGCCGACACGCTGCACATGAGCAAGACCACCGTGACGCAGCTGGTGCAGCAGCTCGAAGCCCGGTTGCGCGTGAAGCTGCTCAACCGCACCACGCGCAAGGTGAACGTCACGGCCGACGGCGCGGCCTATTACGAGCGCGTGGTGCGCCTGCTGGCCGACATGGACGACGCCGAAACCAGCCTGTCGGGCGCCTCGGCGTCGCCAAGGGGCCGGCTGCGGGTGGACGTGCCCAGCCCGCTGGCGCGGATGATCCTGGTGCCGGCGCTGCCGGCCTTCCACGCGCGCCATCCCGACATCCAGCTCGACATGGGCGTGAGCGACCGGGTGGTGGACGTGATCGGCGAGAACGTGGACTGCGTCGTGCGCGGCGGCGAGCTGACGGACCAATCGCTGATGGCGCGCCGCGTGGGCGACCTGCAGCTAGGCGTCTACGCAGCGCCGTCCTACCTGGCGCTTGCCGGCACGCCGGCTCATCCGCGCGAGCTGGAAGACACGCATCACCGCATCGTGGGCTTCCTGTGGTCGCGCAACGGCAAGACCTTCCCGTATGCGATATGGCGTGAAGAAGGCGACGAACGCATCGAAGTGCAGGGCCGCTACGTGCTTTCGGTCGACGACGGCAACGCCTACCTGGCGGCCGGTCTTGCGGGGCTGGGCGTGCTGTGGCTGCCGGACTACATGGCAAGGCCCCACCTGGCGAGCGGCGAGCTCGTGCCGCTGTTCCAGGACTGGCGGCTCGACCCGATGCCGCTGTACCTGGCGTTTCCGCCCAACCGGCATGTCAGCGCCAAGCTGCGCGTTTTCATCGACTGGGTGGCCGAGCTGATGGCGCTGCATGCGCCCGTGATGCGGCCCCGAGAGCTTGAGCAGCAGACAGGGGCTCGCGCCGTCTATAGCATCCACCGCTCATGACATCCACAGCAAGAACAACAAGACGCCCCCTGGTCATCGCGTCGATCATGGCTTCCATGGCCATGGTGGCCATCGAAGCGACCATCGTTTCCACCGTGATGCCGCAGATCGCCTCGGAGCTTGGCGGCCTGCACCTGTACAGCTGGGTGTTCGCATCCTTCCTGCTGGCGCAGACCGCGATGACCGTGGTGTTCGGCAAGCTCTCCGACCTGTACGGCCGCAAGCCGATCATGTTCGTGGGCATCGCGATCTTCGTCCTGGGCTCGGTGCTGGCGGGCTTCGCGTGGTCGATGCCGGCCATGATCTGCTTCCGGCTGATCCAGGGCATTGGTGCGGGCGCCATCCAGCCTGTGTCGCTCACCATCGTGGGCGACCTGTACCCGGCGCGCGAGCGCGGCAAGGTGCAGGGCTACCTGGCCAGCGTATGGGCGGTATCGGCGGTGGTGGGGCCGATGATCGGCGCGCTCATCGTGCAGAAGCTGTCGTGGGCGTGGATCTTCTGGGTCAACGTGCCCATCGGCCTGGCTGCCGCGGCCGGCTTCTGGCTCTACCTGCACGAGGCGCCGAGCGTGCGTCGCTCGTCCATCGACATCGCCGGTGCGGTGCTGTTCACCATCGGCATCGCGGCGCTGATGATCGCGCTGACCGACTTCGGCATCGGCGACACCGGCAGCGCGGCGTTGTGGACGGCGGTGTTCGCCGTCACGCTGGTGCTGTTCGTGATGCAGGAGCGCCGCGCCGCCGACCCGATGGTGTCGCTCAAGCTGTGGGGCGCGCGCATCATCGCCACGGTGAACGGCGCGGCCATGCTCGGCGGCATGGTGCTGATCGGCATCACCACCTTCCTGCCGATGTACGTGCAAGTGGTGCTGCAGCGCTCGTCCGTCACGGCCGGGCTCACGCTCACCATGGTGATGCTGGGCTGGCCCATCGGCGCGACGCTGACCTCGCGCACCTTCCACCGCATCGGCCTGTGGCGCATGGTGCTGATCGGCGGGGCACTCATTCCGGTCGGCACTGCCGCCTTCGCGCTGCTGTCGGCGGGCAGCACGCCGCTGCTGGCGGCGGTGGGCTCTTTCATCATGGGCCTGGGCATGGGCGTGATGAGCCTGGCCTCGCTCATCCTCATCCAGGAGGCGGTGGACGTGGCGCAGCGCGGCGTGGCCACGGCGTCGAACGTGTTCTCTCGCAACCTCGGCAGCGCGCTGGGCGCGACCTTCTTCGGCGCGGTCTTCAACTTCGGCCTCACGCGCGGCGATGGCGCCATGGCCTTCACCGACGACCAGTTGCGCCTGCTGCTGCAAGGCTCGCATGGCACGGCCGCCACCGATGCCGGCATCCGCCTGGCGCTGGGCGGCTCGCTGCACCTGACCTTCGTGACCATGCTGGTGGTGAGCCTGGGCGTGGTCGCGCTGGCCTTGCTGCTGCCGAAGGAAGGGCTGGAGAGCCACGCGATAGGGGCCGGCAAGCCGGCCCCGAAGTAAGCAGGGCGGATCAGCCGGGCGCGGCCATCAGTGGCTTGCGCATGAGCTGCAGGTAGTAGCCCGGCGCGTAGTCGTCGATGCGGGCGTAGTCCTCGTAGCCATGCTTGAGGTAGAAGCCGCGCGCCTGCCACTCGAAGGTGCTCAGCTTCGCGTTCTTCGCGCCCAGCGCCATGCCCTGGCGCTCGGCGTCGGCCAGCAGCCGGCTGCCCAGGCCGGTGCCGCGCATGTCTTCCTCGACGAACAGCACGTCGATGTCGAGCCAATACAGAAACACATAGGCGCGCAGCCCGCCGACGAGCTTGCCGGACTCGTCCCGCGCGTTGATGCGCACGTACTGCTGCTCGGGGTACTCGCCGACGAAGCCGTAGTTGAAATGGCGCAGCTTGCGGCCGAGTTCGCCCGAGCGGAGCTCTTCGTCGGTGGGTGTCGAAAACGTGATGTTCATGGCGGCCGGGCTCCGATGTGTGTGGCGGAGGCGGCATTCTGCCCATCCCCGGCTGCCGCATATCGATGCGCACTTTCCTTCTTTGTGCCCCGCGCCCCTCGTTGATACGGTCACTCCCTTTGCATTTGCGGGGCAAGCGACCATGGGCGCGAGAGAAGATTTCGAGAGACAGGCTCTGTCGGGCACCGACGGTGCCATCCAGCACCAGGCCGACGTGCTGGTGATCGGCGGCGGACCGGCCGGCGCCTGGGCGGCGGTGAGCGCGGCGGCGCAGGGCGCGCGCGTGCTGCTGGCGGACAAGGGCTTCTGCGGCACATCGGGCGCCACCGCGCCTTCGGGTACCGGGCTCTGGCATGTGTCGCCCGACGGCAAGGCGCGCGAGGAGGCCAAGGCCAGCCGCTACGCCATGGGCGGCCAGCTCGCCGAGCATGCGTGGATGGACCGCGTGCTCGCCCAGACCTGGGACAACGTCGAGCGGCTCAAGGACTGGGGCTATCCGTTCCCGGCCGACGACCAGGGCACGCTGCGCTGCACTTCGCTGCAGGGCCCCGAATACATGCGCCTGATGCGCAAGCGAGTGAAAGAGTCGGGCGCGCGCATCCTCGACCACAGCCCGGCGCTCGAGCTGCTGGTGGACGAGCACGGCACCGTCTGCGGCGCCACCGGCGTGAACCGCCAGACCGGCGACACCTGGGTGGCGCGCACCGGCGCGGTGGTCATCGCCACGGGCGGCTGCGCTTTCCTGAGCCGCGCGCTGGGCTGCAACGTGCTCACCGGCGATGGCCAGCTGATGGCGGCCGAAGCGGGCGCCGCGCTGTCGGGCATGGAGTTCTCCAACGCCTATGGGCTGGGGCCGGCGTTTTCGTCGGTCACCAAGTCGCTGTTCTACAACTGGGCGACCTTCTACACGGCCGACGGCGTGGCCATCGAGGGCGCGGGTTCGTCCAAGGGGCGCGGGGTGATCGCGCAGACGCTGCAGTCGCAGCCGGTGTTCGCCTGCCTCGACCGCGCCGACGCGCAGATCCGCGCGTGGATGCGCACCGCGCAACCCAATTTCTTCGTGTCGTTCGACCGGCAGGGCATCGACCCGTTCACGCAGCATTTCCCCGTGACGCTGCGGCTCGAAGGCACGGTGCGCGGCACCGGCGGGCTGCACCTGGTCGACGATTCCTGCGCGACTTCGGTGCCCGGCCTCTATGCGGCGGGCGACGCAGCCACGCGCGAGCTGATCTGCGGCGGGTTCACCGGCGGCGGCAGCCACAACGCAGCCTGGGCGCTGTCGTCGGGCTTCTGGGCCGGCGCGGGCGCGGCCGCCTTCGGGCGCGATGCGCGCGCCAGGCTGTCGCAGCGCACCGCGTTGCGCGCGGGCGGTGTTGCGCTTTCGACGCGCGGAGCCTCGCAGTTCGACAGCGCGGAGGTGATCCGCGCGGTGCAGGCCGAAGTCTTCCCCTACGAGCGCAACTGGTTCCGCGAAGGCGATGCATTGCGCGACTCGCTCGGCCGGCTCGATGCATTGTGGGCGCGGCTGCGCACCAGCGCGCCCGCCGCCACGGCCGCTGAGGCGGTGCGCGCCCGCGAGGCCGCGGCCATGCTGGCCACTTCGCGCTGGATGTACCGCAGCGCGCTGCAGCGCACCGAGACGCGCGGCATGCACCGGCGCCGCGAGCACGGCGTGCTCGACCCCGCGCAGCGCCATCGCCTGCTCAGCGGCGGGCTCGACGAAGTGTGGGTGCAACGCCAGGCCGTGCAGGAGGCCACCGCATGATCGAAGTCGTGAGCGCCGAGCGCTGCACCGCCTGCAACATCTGTGTCAATGCCTGCCCGACCAACGTGTTCGAGGCCGTGCCCGGCGCGCCGCCGCGCATCGCCCGGCAGGACGATTGCCAGACCTGCTTCATGTGCGAGCTTTACTGCCCCGAAGACGCGCTGTACGTCGCGCCGATTGCCGACCGGGGCGCCACCGCCGAGGAGCGCGATGCCGCAGCCGAAGCATTGATGGGCAGCTACCGCAGCGCCGTCGGATGGGGCAGGGGACGCCAGTCGACGGCCTCCGCCGATGCGAGCTTCGAGCTGCTTGGCCGCGCGCACTGAACCACCTTTTTCCTTTCCCTTGTTGTGAGTTTTCGATGACCGATCAGTCCGGCCGCCGCAGGTTGTTGCGCGGCGCCATTGCGGTGGCAGGCGCCAGCGCCTTGCCTCTTTTCTCCATCGCCCAAGGCAGCGGCCAGGTGCTGCGCCTGGGCTACATCGGCCCGGGCAAGAAGCCCGCGAACGCCACAGGCTGGGCCTTGCGCCAGGGCCACCTTCAGCGCGAACTCGCGGCGCTGGGCTTCAGCGACGTGACCACGCGCAACTTCCCGAACGGGCCCGACCTCAACGAGGCCTTCATCTCGGGCGCGCTCGATGTGGGCATCTACGGCGACACGCCCGCCATCGTCGCGCGCTCGCGCGGTCTGGAAAGCCAGCTCATCGGCTTCGACGCGGTCGGCATGAACGTGTGGCTGCTCACGCCCCGCAATGGCGCGCGCAGCGTGAAGGAACTGGACGGCAAGTCCATCGGCGTGGCGCGCGGCTCCTACATGCACCGCTATGTGCTGGGCCTGCTCAAGGAACACGGGCTGCAGAAGTCCGTCAAGGTGATCCACATGTTCCCGCGCGACGGCGAGGCCGCGCTGGACCAGGGCTCCATCGCGGCCTTCGCTGCACAGATCGACGTGGGGCCGCTGCTGGCTTCGCGCGGCTATCCGGTGATCGACGAGGCCGAGCAGCATCCGACGCTGCGCGGCACTTCGGTGATCGTCGCTTCCAGCAAGCTGCTCGCGGCCGCGCCGGGCGTGCCCGCCGCATGGACCCGCGCGCGCCGCACCGCGCTGCAGGAGATCCGGCGCGACAACGCGGCCTACTACGCCTTTCATGCCGAGGTCAGCGGCTTTCCGCTCGATGTCGTCAAGGTCTCGCATCCGCTGTCGCAGTTTCCCGAAGCCGCATACCCTGCCGAAGGGCTGGCGCTGCTCGACGAGGTCAAGAAGTTCCTGCTGGCCGAAAACCTCGTGAGCCGAGACTTCGCGCTCGCGCAGTGGCGCGCGCCCGAGGCCTGAGCGGCTCGGGCCGATTTCGGGCAAACCGCCTACCAGCACGGTCACGCGCGCCGCAGTATGGTTGCGCGGTGCGCTCATGCGTGCCCTTCCTCATCGTTCATTCATCGCGTGGAAATCCTCATGACCTACCTCGCTTCTTCGCATCGCTACGACGCGCTTCCCTACCGCCGCGTCGGCCGCAGCGGGCTCGTGCTGCCAGCCATCTCGCTCGGCCTCTGGCACAACTTCGGAGACACCACCTCCATCGCCACGCAGCGCCAGTTGCTGCGCACGGCCTTCGACCTGGGCATCAACCACTTCGACCTGGCCAACAACTACGGCCCGCCGTACGGCAGCGCCGAGAGCAACTTCGGCCGGGTCCTGCGCGAAGATTTCAAGCACTACCGCGACGAACTCATCATCTCCAGCAAGGCCGGCTGGGACATGTGGCCCGGCCCTTACGGCAAAGGCGGCGGCTCGCGCAAATACGTGCTCGCGAGCCTCGACCAGAGCCTGCAGCGGCTCGGCCTGGACTACGTCGACATCTTCTATTCGCACCGCTTCGACCCCGACACCCCGCTGGAAGAAACCGCCTCCGCGCTCGCCCAGGCCGTGCAGCAGGGCAAGGCGCTGTACATCGGCATTTCTTCCTACTCCGCAGGCAAGACCCGCGAAATCGCGGCGTTGCTGCGCGAATGGAAGGTGCCGCTGCTGATCCATCAGCCGGCCTACAACCTGTTCAACCGCTGGATCGAAAAAGACCTGCTCAACGCCACCGACGAACTGGGCGCGGGCGTCATCGCGTTCACGCCGCTGGCGCAGGGCCTGCTGACCGACAAGTACCTGAACGGCATTCCGGCCGATGCACGCATCAACCGGCCGGGCGGTGGTTCGCTCAAGCAGGAGCACCTGTCCGAGGCAAACGTCGAGCGCGCCCGTGCGTTGAACAAGATCGCGCAGCGCCGCGGCCAGACGCTGGCCCAGCTTGCATTGACGTGGACCTTGCGCGACCCGCGCGTCAGCTCCGCGCTGATCGGCGCGAGCCGGCCGGAACAGATCGTCGACAACGTGGCTGCGCTCGCGCATGCACCGCTGAGCGCCGAGGAACTGGCCGAGATCGACAAGTACGCAGTCGAAGGCGGCGTGAACCTCTGGGAAAAGCCGTCGACCGATTTCGCCTGATAGCGCGGCGGCCGCGGTCTCGAATCGCGGATCGCATCAGGTAACTTGGAATCCGTCTTTGGCAAAAGCGCGTGCGCTTTGCAGAATCGGGCAAAGCGTTCATTCGATTCATTGCCTGCCATGCAACTGCGCACCCACTATGTTTCCCCGGCCGCCCAGGCGCGCCACGTTCTGGATCTCACGGCACGGGCCTGGCGCGTGCCGCCGCGCTCAGCCCATGAGGCGGCCCGCCGCGCGCCCCATGGCTACGTGCCGGCAAGAGTGCTGCGTCGGCTGCATGCGGCGACGGTGCTGAGGCTGCTGCCGCATTCGTGGTGAGCCCGCGCCATTGCGCGTTCACCAGATATCGATAGAGGAATTCAGCGCAAACGGCGCATGCGATGCCCGAGAGAATTTGCGCAGGAAAAGAGGGGAGAGGAAGACCGGAATGAGTTCGAGGTGAGTCGGAGCCGGGCTGTGTTTATTGCTGCCCGGTGGGCGACTTTTGAGGCGGGCTCGCGAGGCCCGCTTTTTTTTACCCCTGCGGCGCGCCGAGCAGATAGTCCGTGACCTCTTCCGAGAACCCATAGCGCTGTTGACCGATCAGCACGCCGTTCGTGCCCGCAGGGTCGGGCGTTGCCGTGGGCATGCCATGCGCGACCAGCGCTTCGGCGCAGCCGAGCCAGTCGCCATTTTCGACCGGCTCGTTGACCGAGGCCCATGACAGCGAGCCGCATGCGTTGTCGTCGAAGCCGTGGCGCTCCTGCCAGCTCGCGCCGTGTTCGAGCATGAAGCGGGCGAGGGCGGCATCGCCCCGGAACACGGCATGGTTGAGGGCCGAGGCGTTCCAGTCGCCGGCGCGCACGGCAACGGGCCAACCGAGTTCGACCATGAGCTTCACCGCATCGTCGCAGCCCTCGGCGGCGAGTTCGGGCAGCAGCCGAAGCTGGGTTTCGGACAGCATGCCGATGAGCTTCGGGTTCTTGCCAAGCATCCGTCGCGCGCTCGCCTCGTCGACCCGCGCACAGGCGGCGACGAAGGCTTCGGTCTCGGACAGCATCGAGCCGCCGCCTGCGTGTTGCAGCAGTTGCGCGACCTCGGTAAGCCCGAAGCGCAGGGCCAAGGTGCAGCTGCTGGTTCCGTCCGGCGTGGTGGCCGAAGGGTTCGCGCCGGCGGCCAGCAGGGTTTCGATGTGCGCAGGAGAGCGCCGGCGCCTGATGGCCCACAGCAGCGGCGTGCCCCATTCGGACGTGGGCGAGCTGCGAGCAGGTTCGTTGGCGTCGCCGCCATGGGCGAGCAGCAGCCGCAGCGCTTCGAGCGCATCGAGGTCGAGCACGCGATAGAGTGCATTCGAGCCGGTGACGCGCGCGCCGGCCTTCAGCAGCAGCTCGACGCAGGCCACGCTTTCCAGCGAGTGGTAGAGCGATTCGTTGTCGTTCGGGTCGGCACCGGCCTGCAGCAGCAGCCGCGTGAGTTCGGCGTCGTGGTTCTGGCCGGCGGCGCCATAAAGCGCGGAGAGGCGCTCGTCCTCGTCCGGCGCTTCGAGCGATGCCGGCGGCCAGCGGTTGCCGACCGACTGGTTGGCATCGGCGCCGGCTTGGAGCAGGAACCTGGCGCAGGCCAGCAGGCCTTCGCGGTAAGCCGGCAGCTTCAGCAGACCGGAATGCGTGACAGCGACCAGGGGCGGCAACTCGAGCGGGCCGCCCGGCCGACGGATCCAGCCCGGGTCTTGCGCCGTCGCCTGGCGCAAAGTGGCTTCGTCGCCGACGGCGCAGGCCAGGTAAGGATCAGCGCCCAGCAGACCGGGGCTTTCTTCCAGCAGCCGAACGGCGACCGAGGGCCTGGAACGGTCCGTGCCGCCGGCGATGTCGCCCGCATACACGCAGCGCAGCCAGTGCAGCACGGTGTTGGCCGGATCGTCCGCCTGCGCCCTGCGCGCGAGCACGAAGCCCTGCAGATCGGCCCATGAGGCGAAACCGTATTCGCGCGCAATGCACGACTGCGCATCGTGCAGCCGCAGGCCGAGCGATGCGATCGCGGCATCGCTCTTGCCGGCGGCGGCCGGCAGGGCATCGCGGAATCGGATGGTGGCGGTGGGGTCGTTGGCCCGGTAGAAAGCAAGCAGCTCCTTGGCTTGCTTCTTCAGATGGCCCAGGTCGGGCCGTGCGGGAATGCGCTTCATGAAAACCTCCGTGCAACAGACGCCGAGGACCCGCAATTCCGGCTGCACAAAAGGCTGATGAATGAATCAGCAACACATGAAGGCAAGTGGGTTCAACCCTTCCCGCGGGTCCGGGCGCGGCTTGCAACCGCGGCCCGCATCTTAGCGCAGCGCCCCGGCGTGGAGCACATGCGGCCGTGCTCAGAAATCGTGCACGTCCCACTCGTAAGCAATGGCCACTTCGCCCAGCAGTTGCAACCGCTTCTGCGGCTCCAATGCCAGCGCCTCGACCAGCCTGGCGTTGAAGCCCGACAGCGTGGCCTTGGCGGCATCCGCGAAGTCGCCGCTGATGCCCTGGTCTTCGTAGGTGCGCACATACGACTGCGCTGCGATGCCGACCACGAAGTAGAGGCCGGCGTTGTCGGGGTCGGTCTTCATGAGCGCGAAGGCGTCCTTGTAGAACGACTTGAAGGCGTCGGTGCCCGAGGGAGCGCTGTCGAAACGCTGTGCGATGTCCTGGAATGCCATGTGTCGATCTCCTGTGAGTCTGTGTGTCTGTCTAGGCTTGAAGGGGCGCGCGCAGGCCGCCGTGCGCCTGCGACCAGCCCGCGGGGTCGGCCAGGAAGTCCTGCAGTTCGCCGAGCGCGGCGGCGCCGAAGTCGCCGCGCTCGCGCGCCACGGCGAGCACGTCGTGCCAAGTGGCCAGCGCGTGCACCCGTACGCCGAGCGGGGCCAGCAGCTGCGCGGTCGGAAAGGTGCCGTAGTCGAAGACCACGAAGATGTCGGCCACGCGTGCGCCTGCCTCGGCCAGTGCCTGGCAGAAGCGCAGCTTGGAGTTCCCTGCGGCCATGAGGTCGTCGACCAGCAGCACCCTGCCGCCGGGCTGCACCACGCCCTCGACCTGGCCTTGGCCCGCGCCGCGCTTGCGCACGTACTGCAGCGGCAGGTCGAGCGCTTCGGCCAGCCACGCGGCCAGCGCGATGCCGCTGGCTTCGCCCCCGGCCACCGAAGCCAGTCCGTCGATGGCGCCGCGCGAGGCGAGCAGGGCGATGCCACGCGCCACGAGATCGCGGCGCAGCGCCGGAAACGAGATGAGCCGGCGGCAGTCCATGTAGACCGGGCTGGCCCAGCCAGAGGGCAGGCGGTAAGGCTCGTCGGTGCGCACGCCGACGCAGCCCGCGTCGATGAGGCCGGCGGCCACGCCATGGGCAATGGAAGTGGACAAGGCAGCTCCGTTTCTCATGTCGACGCTCGTCGATGCTTCAGTCAATGAATGCGCTCCAGCAGCTTGCGCAGATGCTGCGCGCCGGTGCGGCCCTTGTAGGCGCTCTTCCAGAGCCGGGCGATCATGTCCTCGTGCATGCGCACGGCTTCGGGCGAAGCCGTCACGGTGGCGATGCCGTTGCGCACGTTGGGCAGCTCGCCGAGCCGGAACGGGCTAACCGCCAGCACCGCGTGCCGGGGCCCGGAGAACAGCTGGAAGGTCGAAGCCGGCATGGCGTCGTCGATCAGGCCGATCTGCACATGGAAAGGTTCGCTGTCCATCAGCTCGGCGATGCGAAGCACCTCGCGGCGCGCGGCCTGCACGCGCTGGGCGCGGACCTTCTCGGGCAAGTCCACCCGGCCCACGAGCCCGGTGTGCACGAAGCGCTCCAGCTCGCGCAGGCCGATCAGGCTGACGATCTGCGGCTTGCGCTTTTCGAAGAAGGCCTTTCGCTCCGCCATGATCTGCAGCATCTTGTCGATGTCGGAAGCCTTCGGGCCCTTGCCGGGCGCGCGCGGAGAGGCCTCCATCAGCATTTCGCGCAGGTGCGGCAGGTAGTCGTCGGAGGTCAGCAGCAGCGAGATGGGCTCGAAGTGCGCGAGGATGCGGTCGGAGTTTTCCTCCAGCTGGCGCATGCGCTCGAACAGGCCCAGCGCGGTGCCGTAGTACTCGACCTCCACGCCTAGCAGCGACGCGAGCGAGGTGTCGAGCAGCGCGGCGAGCCGCTCCAGCGTTTCGATCTTGACGATCTCGCCTTTCTCCATGCGGTAGACCACCGCACGCGAAATGCCCAGCTGCTCGGCCACGTCCTCCGCCAGCAGCGACGCACCGATGCGGTAGGCCCGCAGGCGGTCGCCCAGCGCGGCGTAGTCGATGGACGTCCTGAATGCCTCGGGTGGTTCTGCAGCCATCTCTTTTTCCTGCTCGGGGATCGAAAAAGACACTATAGCGACCAGGGCAGGGTGCTCCCGCCGAGAAAGGGGTGCACGGCGGCGCCATCGAGCAGTTCGACGTTCTCGGGCACGTCCATCGGCGTCCTGTGCAAGGTGACGGTGCCCTCGTTGAGCGGCAGGCCATAGAAACGCGCGCCGTTCACGCTGGCGAAAGCCTCGAAGCGCTCGAGCGCCTTTTCCTCCTCGAAGACGGTGAGATAGCTCTGCAGCGCGACGGGCGCATTGAAGATGCCGGCGCAACCGCAGCCTGCCTCCTTCAGCATGCGCAGATGCGGCGCCGAATCGGTGCCGAGAAAAAAGCGTGCATCCCCCGAAGTGGACACCCGGCGCAGCGCCAGCCGATGGCGCTCGCGCTTGAGCACCGGCAGGCAATACAGGTGCGGCCGGATGCCACCGGTAAAGATGGCGTTGCGGTTGAACATCAGGTGCTGCGGCGTGAGCGTCGCGCCCAGCCTGCCGCTGGCGTCGGACGAGACGAAGTCCGCAGCCTCTTCGGTGGTGATGTGCTCCATTACCACCTTGAGCGCCGGAAAGTCCGCCAGCAGCGGACGCAGCGTGCGGTCGATGAAAGCGGCCTCGCGGTCGAAGATGTCGACGTCTGGGTCGGTGCTCTCGCCATGCACCAGCAGCGGCATGCCGATGGCCTGCATCGTTTCCAGCGCCTTCGCGACCCTGGCCGTGGAGGTGACGCCGAATTCCGAATGCGTGGTCGCGCCGGCCGGATACAGCTTGACCGCGGTGAACACGCCTTCGTCGAAACCCCGCCGCAGTTCGTCGGGCGGCGTGCCGTCGCAGAGGTAGGCGGTCATGAGCGGTGTGAAGTGCGCGCCAGGCGGCAGCGCGGCCATGATTCGTTCGCGATACGCGCGCGCTTGCGCCACGGTGGTGACCGGCGTCTTCAGGTTCGGCATGACGATGGCACGCGCGAACTGTCGGGTGGTGTGGCCCAGCACCGTGCGCAGCATCTGCCCGTCGCGCAGGTGAAGATGCCAGTCGTCGGGACGGCGGATGGTGATCGAGCTGGCGGAAGTCATCTGGTTCATGACGGGTAATCCAGCTGCAGGAAGGCGTCGCTGAGTGCCTGGGCGCCCAGCATGAAGTCGCCGATGTCCATGGCCTCGTGCGGATTGTGCGAACCGTTCTGGTTGCGCACGAACAGCATGCCGGCCGGAATGCCGGCGTTGGCAAACAGCGATGCGTCGTGCCCCGCGCCGCTGGGAATGACCTCGAACGGCACGTCGAGATCCGCACACGCCCTGGAAAGCACGCCGCGGATGCGTTCGTTCATCGTGGCCGGGTCGCTCGTCAGGCGGCGGTCGAATTCGAATCGAACGCCGCGCTCGCGCTCGATGGCGGCGCACTCGGCGCGCATCAACCTGTAGAACGCCTCCAGGGCGTCGGCGCTCTTGCTTCGGGCTTCGAGGCTGAAGCTCACATGCCCCGGGATGCGGGAAATCGAATGCTCGGCCGCGTTGGTCTGCACGATGCCGGTGGTCACCACCAGGTCGGTGCCGCGCTCCAGCAACGCACGCCAATGCTCGTCGATGCGCATGATGAGGTCGGCCACCGCGAACATCGCATCGTGGCGCAGCCATCGCGGCACCACGCCCGAGTGCTGGGCATCGCCGGTGCAGACGATGCGGTTGTGCCGCACGTTGCCACGGATGCCCGAGACCACGGCCAGCGGCAATTGCCTCGCGATCATCACGGGGCCCTGTTCGATGTGCAGTTCCAGGTATGCCTTGACGCGCGACTGGGCGAACAGGGGCTGCTGCGAGCGGATGGCTTCCACGTCGGCACCGGCCTTGCGCATGCACTCGGCCATGGTCTCGCCTGTGTCGCGCTGCCTGAGTTCGAGGTCCGCCTGGCCGATCTTTCCGAACAGCGCGCCCGAGCCCATGTAGGCCTTGCCGAACCATGCGCTTTCCTCGCCGCGAAATGCCAGCACCTCCAGCGGCAGCGCGGCCGCGTGGCCTTCGCGCTTGCGGGCCACCAGGCACAGCAGGCCCGCGACCACGCCGGCCAGTCCGTCGAAGTTGCCGCCCTGCGGGACCGAGTCGATATGCGATCCGGTCCATGCGACGGGCGCGTCCGGCGCCGTGCCGGGCAGCCGGAACACGAGATTCGCGGCCCGGTCCGGCTCGGCTTCCAGCCCCTGGGCGCGTGCGAAATCGCGCAGGTATTCGGCCGTTGCCGATTCGCCGCGTCCGTAGCTTTCGCGCGTGACGCCCACGCCGTCGAAAGACAGGGCGCGCACCTCGTCGAACAGTTGCTCGGCGAGCGGGCGCAGTGCAAGAAGGTCCATGTGAGTGGTCGTCATGAAAACGGGCCGCGATTCACCCCGACTGCTGCGCAAAGCGCAGCCAGCGGTCCGACAACTGACGGTCGAGCTTCACCTGGCCGGTGAGGTCGCGCACATGCGCCACGCCCATCTCGCGGCAATAGGCTTCCAGCCCGTCGATGATCTTCTGCATCACGCCAGGGTCGATAAAAGACGCTGTGCCCACCTGCACTGCGCTCGCGCCGGCCAGCATGAATTCCACCGCGTCGTCAGCGCTGCAGATGCCGCCGCAGCCGATGACGGGAATGCGCACGCTGCGATAGCACTGGTGCACCATGCGCAGCGCAATCGGCTTGATGGCCGGGCCCGACAGGCCGCCCATCACGTTGCCGAGCCTGGGCTTGCGCGTGCGCACGTCGATCGCCATGCCGAGCACGGTGTTGCCCATGACGAGTGCATCGGCACCGGCTTCTTCGGCCGCCTTGGCCACGGCGGCAATGTGCGAGGCATTCGGCGTGAGCTTGGCCCAGAACGGGTGACGGGTCTTGCGGCGGATGGCGCTCACCACCTTGTAGGTGGTCTCGGGCGTCATCGCGAAGGCCATGCCGTCGGCTTCCAGGTTCGGACACGAAATGTTGGCCTCGATCACGGCGACTTCGGGCAGCGACATCTCGGCCACGGCCTCGGCGAACTCGTCCACCGTGTCGGCCGAGATCGACACCACCACGGGCGTGTCGAAGCCGGTGTAGGCCGGCAGCACCTCGCGGCGGTAGTAGTCGAGGCCCTTGCTCGGAATGCCGATCGAATTGAGCATGCCGGCGTGCGCCTCGGCGACGCGCGGCGTGGGGTTGCCGGCACGGCTCACGGGCGACACGCTCTTGACCACCAGCGCGCCGAGCCGGTTGAGGTCGAGCGCTTCGCTGTACTCGATGGCGAAGCAGCCCGAGGCCGGCATCACCGGATTGCGCAGCTCCAGCTCGCCGATGCGGATGTTGAGATCAGCCAAACTCCACCTCCCCGACGACGTCGCGAATGGAAAACACCGGGCCTTCGCGGCAGACGCGAAGGAATTGCTTGTCGCCGTCCTTGTCGAACAGCCGCACGCAAGACAAGCACACCCCCATGCCGCAGGCCATGCGCTGCTCCATGGCGACCTCGCCGCGGGTGTGCGGGTAGTCCTCGAGCACGCGCTGCAGCAGCATCAGGATGCGATGCGAGCCGCAGGTGTAGACCACGTCGTGGCGGGCCGCGTCGAGCAGGCGGCGCAGCAGCACGTCCATGGCCTCGACCGACGAACTGCCGTCGCTGTCGTACACGCAATGCACGTCGGCGTCGATGCCGCGCAGGAACTCGTCGCGCATCAGGTCCTTGGGCGCGCGAGCCGACATGACGGCGGTGATCTTCACGCCGGCCTTCGCGGCCTGCTGCAGCAGCGGAGCCATGGTGGCCAGGCCCACGCCACGCGCTACCACGAGGATGCGCTCGAAGTCCGGCTCCATCGCGAAGGTGTTGCCGAGCGGGCCGACGATGTCCATGTGGCCGCCGACCTCCAGGCTGGCCAGCGCGCGGGTGCCGGCACCGGTGACGTTGTAGAGGAACTCGATGGCGCCTGCCTCGGGCCCCATGCCGTACACGCTCATGGGGCGCAGCAGGAAGGGCTGCGAGTCTTGCGTCTGCGGGCAGCGCAACTGGTAGAACTGGCCGGGCTTCGTGGTGCCGGCCAGGTCGGCACCCGCCGACAGGCGCAGGTAGCGGTAGCGGTCGTTCACCCAGCGGTGCTCTGTCACCTCGCAGCGGTGCGAGGCCACGGTCTCGGCGTTGCGCTGGAAGCACGCGGGTGTCTGCTCCATGGCAAGGGAAAGTGCGAAGTTCATTCGAGTTCCTTGCCCTTGAGTTCGGGAATCAGGAAGAGGGTGGCGAGCATGTCGAGCACATAGATGGCCGCGAGCAGCGCAATGGCCACCTGGAAGGAATAGGCCGTGGCCAGCGCGCCGACCACCACGGGGCCGAAGCCACCGATGCCGCGGCCGATGTTGAAGAGCACGTTCTGCGCGGTGGCGCGCGCCTCGGTCGGGTAGGCCTCGGACATCAGCGCGCCGTAGCCGCCGAGCATGCCGTTTACGAACATGCCCATCACCGCTCCGGCCCAGAGCATCGACACCGGGTCGGAGAGCTGAGAGTACGTGAGCACCATGGCCACGGCGCCGGCCTGGAACAGCAGGAAGCTGGGCTTGCGGCCGATGCGGTCGGCGAGTTGGCCGAACACGAAGATGCCCAGCATCATCCCGAGGATGGTCACCGAGGTCCACAGCGCCGACTTGGTGAGATTGAAGCCGAGCTTGTTCGCGAGGAAGCTCGGCATCCAGATCATGATGCCGTAGTAACCGAAGTTCTGGACTCCGCAAAGCGTGACGAGACCAAGGCTGGTGCGCGCGGTGCGGCCATCTTTCACAAGCAGCTTGAACGCCTTGAGCTTCGAGCCCTTGGCCGCCGGACGGCGCACGAACACCTCGGGCTCGTGCAGCTTGTTGCGGATGACCCAGGCCACCACGGCCGGGATGACGCCGATCAGGAACATGCCGCGCCACCCGATGTGCGGAAGAAGCAGCGGCGTCAGGAGGGCCGCGCCCAGCACACCGGTCTGCCAGCCCAGCGCCACGTAGGAGGACACGCGCGCCCGGTGCTTCGCGGGCCAGGCCTCGGCGGCCAGCGCCATGCCGATGCCGAACTCGCCGCCCAGCCCGATGCCCGCGAGCGTGCGGTAGGCCAGCAGGTCCCAGTAACCCTGCGCGAAGGCGCAAAGGCCGGTGAACACCGCGAACATCACGATGGTCCAGGTCAGCACGCGGATGCGGCCGTAGTAGTCGGACAGCGAGCCGAAGACGATGCCGCCGGCCACGGCGCCCACGAGCGTCCATGTGACCAGCGAGCCGGCCTGGCCCGGCGTGAGGTGCAGGTCTGCCGAGATGGCGGTGAGCATGAAGCCGAGGATCAGCAGGTCGAAGCCGTCCATCGCATACCCGACGGCCGAGCCGGCCAGGGCCTTCCAGCTGTAGCCGGTCACCTTGTCCTTGCCGTCGGCCGTGGCGGCGTTGCCGGCAATGGGCGCCGCGTTGTTCACTCTTGCTTCCACGTCGTGGTCTCCAGGCTGTGCGCGGTGAAGTCCGCGACTGGGGTTTGTTCAGGTTTTGATATTAGTATCTTTTTTAAGACTGGTAAAGTTTTCGAGACCGGGACAAACCCGAGGGGCGGCCAAGGGCGACCGAAATGCAAGACGAACAGCCGGCGTAGGCCGGCTGGTGTCGATGGGGGAAGTGGGGTTGCCGCCGCAGCTTCAGGTGCTGCTGGCGTTCGTCACGCGGTCATGCGCATGCGGAGGCGGTCCGCGCGCACGACGATGTCAGGGAAGGTGGCTCAGGCCCGCAGGCCGAGCGGACTGTGCTCGGTGTCTTTCACGACCGCGTCGTTCATCGCCATCGCCGACGGGTCGCCGCTGCTGGAGCGCCAGATCAGCAGGCCCTGCTTCATGGCCTCGCGGACTGCCTGGGTGCGCGACTTCACACTGAGCTTGCGGTACAGGCTCTTGAGCTGTGCCTCGATGGTGTTGATGGAACGGTGCGTGGCTTCGGCGATCTCGCGGTTGCTCCAGCCGCGCGAGATGAGCCACAGCACCTTGAGTTCGCGCGAGGACAACAGCGCGTTCGCTTCCACGGGCATGAAGTGCTGCATGGCTTCGACGTCGGCATCCACCGTGGCGGGCGGTGACTGCGCCGGAAACGCGATGGGCCTGAGGATCTCGTGCGCCAGCCGCGCCGCGGCCGAGGCGTCGCCCTGTTCGATGGAGCGCAGCAACGATGCGAGTTCCGACTCGCTGGCCTTCGTGAACAGATGGCACAACGCACTCGCCACCGCAGCCGCGCTGGCGGTGCGCGCATCGGGTTCGTCGTGGCCCGTCACCAGATGGAGTTCCGGTGGCGGCGGCCTGTGTGCGACAACAGTTTCGAAGGAAGGAGAGGGCGGCATCTTGAAGCGATTCGCCTCGACGCGAGTGGTGAGCCGCAATCCGGTTCACGCATCTGTCGAAGCGAAGCCGATCGTATTAACTAAGGCCGCCGCGCGCAGCCTGTTTCGCGGCGCGGATGTGTTCCGCATCACATCCGCGCGCAATCAGCGAGGAGCACGCAATCAGCGTGCGGGTGCGGACTCCATGCGCAACTGCTCCTTGAGAATCCGCCGTATCTCCAGGATGGCCAGCGGGTTCTCCTGCACGCTGTGCTGCGACGGAATCACCAGCTCCGACGCCGCGCCATCGAGGTGCGCGCTTTCATACGGCACGATGCCGTCGCTCGACAGCGCGAGCGCCACGCCCGGCGTGTCGTTGCCGATGATCGAATGAAAGCGCACGCGCGGATTCATCGGCAGGCCCGACGACAGGCGCACGAAGGGATCGCGGTCGCTGAGGTTGTCGATGCTGTTCGGAATGCGCAGCGGCCCCAGGTCCTGCTTGCCCGGCGCGATGCGGATCAGCTCGCGCGAGATGTCGCTCAGCTGCCCCAGCATGGTGACCGGCAGCGTGATGAGGTTGGCCACCCAGCGCGAAATGCGGTTGTTGGCAAAGTCGGTGCCGCGGTGCGGCGACGCGATGAAGATGGCGTCGCTGACCTGCGGCAACGGCTCGAAGCGCAGGTAGGGCGCGAGCCGTTTCTCGATGCGCTGCTGCTGCGCGCCCTGCATCGGGTAGCTGGCGAGCAGGGCATCCCACAGCTTGTCTTCCGACGACGACACCATCAGCCGCGACAGCACGCCGCCCATGCTGTGGCCGATCAGCGTGATGTCGTTGGACGCGCGTGCCTTGCCCGTGGGGTCGAAGTGCGCAATGGTCTGCTCGACCGCCTCGCGGATGGCCAGGTTGTTCAGGGGCAGCGGCGCATTGGTCGGGTAGTACACCTGCCAGACCTGGTAGCTGCGGCGCAAGGTCTCGTCGCCCAGCACTTCGTTGGCCACGTTGATCCACGCCTCGGGGCTGCTGGCCAGGCCGTGCAGCATGATGATGGTGCGGCGGTTCGGGTCGTAGGGCTGCATCAGGTAGATGCGCGGCTTGGTGAGCCCGTCGGCGCTGCCGAACAGGCTGCGCAGCGCCTGCAGCGCGAAGTCGGAGCGCGCGAGCCAAAGTCCGTAGCCCGATGTGAAGTTGGCGGCCAGCGGAATGTCCTGCCCGCCCAACTGCACGCTCGATGTGCGGTAGGGGTCGAACACCACGATGCGCAGGTTGCGCGTGGACATCACCTGCCGCAGGTCGGCGCCGTCGAACTTGAGCACCGCGGTAAGCGCGGGGAAGGGCGTCTCGCGGTAGGGCGGCGCGTTGGCGCCGTAGGTGGGCTCGTCGGTCACGGCCACCAGTTCGGCGCCGAAGCCGTCGCGCCGGTAGATGTTGCGCAGGCCCGAGAAGGTGAGCGAGGCGGCCGGAATCAGCTCTTGCGGCAGGCCCGCGCCGGGCGGCAGCTGCATTGCCGACACGTCGCTGTCGATGTGCCAGTCGCCCACTTGAGGCACCGTGGGCGGGCGCGTGGTGTCGCGCCCGCGCCGGCTGTTCTTCTGGTAGCTGCTGTAAAGACCGGTGATGGCCTGCTGCACCGCGTAGTTGTAGTAGTCGCGCACCTGCGTCTGCCGGTCTTCGAAAGCCCGGTCGCGCGGATTGCGGTCGGTGAAGAACAGGTAGGCGTAAGCGTGGCGGGCGGTTTCCAGCCATGCGTCGATGGCCTTGTCGGCGGACGGCCCGTCGCTCGTGCCGCCTTTGTCCGCCGAGAGCGCCACCTGAAGCCACACTTCCGACAGCGCCGACAGCCGCTGCTCGTCGGTGATGCCCGCGGAGTCGGCCAGGGCCTGGCGGCAGGCCTGGCCGTCGCGGCGGCAGAGGTCGGCGTCGGAGCCGATCACGCGCAGCACTTCCTGCGCGGAGGTGCTGAGCTTGCCGGTGGTGAGCACGTCGCCGCGGCGCTGTGCGAGGTATTCGGCCGGAGAGATGGAGCCGACCTTCACGCCCGCGCAGCCGGCTGCCAGCACTGCGGCGCACAGCAGCGCCGCGAACAGGGGCTGGCGGTAGCGGATCGTCATGGCGCCGCTTTCGGTTCCGCGCCCGGCAGGCCTTGCCGGATCGCCTGCGAGAAATCGGCGTCGGGCGTCTTGTCGGCGGCGATGGCGCGGTCGGTGATGCGGCCGGCGGCGCGCAGCGCCTGCATGTCGTAGCCCGGCGTGAGGCCGCCCACGTCGTAAAGGTAGTCGGGCAGGTAGCCCGAGGCGAGCAGCCGGTAGTCCATCGGCAGGCCGGGCACGATGCGCTTGGCCAGCGCGTAGACGATGGTGGTGCAGTTGGCCGTGAGCGTGTTGTAGAAGCTGGGCGCGCGCACCAGCGCGTCGGCCTCGCCCAGGTAGGCGAGGAACAGCGAGCGCATCTCGGGCTGCGGCAGGCGCACGCGGTACATGTAGACGTCTTCGCCGCGCGCATTGGTGCGCACGCGCAGGATGTCATGTTCGTCGGCCGCGACCAGGCCGGTCTCGAACTGCTTGAAGAAACCGCCTATCGAAGAGAAGCTCTCGCCGCGCTCCTTGCGGATCTCGATGGAGAAGGTGACGAACTTGCCGTCGTCGAAACCGAAGGACACCAGCGTGTGCGCGATGGCCGGGCCGGTCCAGTAAGAGAGCGACACGTCGACCGTGCGCAGCCGGTCGAGGTCGTAGCGGCGGGTTTCCCAGCGCTGCGTGTAGTCGGTGTCGCTGCGCCACTCGAAGTTGCGCACGTTCTCCATGGTGACGATGCTGCCGTCCACGCGTGCGTGCAGCTGGCGAGACACGTCGTCGGCCCACACTCGGTCCTGCGAGGGCAGGATGGTGCCCCACCATGCAAGCAGCATCGCGAAGCCCACGGTGTACGAGAGCAGGGCGCGCCCGGCCCGCCCGCGCCACAGCAGCGCGATGGCGGCCAGGCCGAAACCGGCCCACAGCACGCCGGCACCTATCTTCACGAACGCGGGCCCGGGCAGCTGATACCAGAGCGCCAGGCAGGCCCACAGCGCCGTCAGCGCCACCGCCAGAGACAGCAGCAGGCGGCCGGAAAAGCGCAGGATGGCGCGGATCATCGGAGCGCGGCGCCTAGCCGTAGACGCTGAGCGACGCCAGGATGCGCGTGAAGTACGCATCGGCCAGCGCGGTCGCGGCCTTGGCGTCGCGCGCCTGCAGCGCATCGACGATGGCGGTGAGCTCGCGCAAGGTCTGCTCGCGCACGATGGCGCCCACCGGGCCGTTGAGGTTGGAGCGCCCGTCGTACTGCACCGCGCGGCGGTCGGCCACCACGGCGTCGAACACCTGCATCAGGAAGCGGTTGCGCGTGGCGCGGAAGATCGCCTGGTGCACGCCGTAGATGCCTTCCTTGAAGGCGATCCACTGGTCGGCGTCGCGCACCACGGCCAGGTGGTGGCGCATGAGCGCGAAGTCGTCGGCGTCGGCGCGCTGGGCCGACAGCGCCATCATGGCCGGCTCGAACAGCAGCCGGCCTTCCAGGATCTCTGTGTAGGTGGGCACGTCGCGGTGGTGCGCGGCCACGGGCAGATCGGATTCGCTGAGCAACTGCATCAGCGATTCGGCCAAGAAAGTGCCGCTGCCGACCTTGCGCTCCAGCAGGCCCTGCGCGCTCATCATGGCCAGCGCGTGGCGCACCGTGCCGCGCGAGGTCTTGAACTGCTCCGACAGGTCGCGCTCGTTGGGCAGTTTGTCGCCGGGCTTGAGCACGCCGTCGCGGATCGACTGGAGGATGGCGCGGTAGACCTTCGAGGCGGTGGCCTTGTCCTGCGCGGCGATCCGGCCCGACAGGTCCGTCACGTCGATCAGCGGCTGCAGCGGCTGAACTGACTGCGAAGTGGGCTTTGCATCCATGGTTAGAGAGTTCGCCAAAATGGTTGACCAATCACAATTAAGAATCTTAGAATGAATTCATTACGCAGTCACATAAGGCTGCGTTGTCTGGTTCCGGATTGGTTGACCAATCCGTCCGAAGCTGTTGATTTTCGTCGAAAGGTTGACCCGGCGCTGCCCCCACGCGGCGCCGTGGTGAAGTGATCTCAATGACCCTGGATTCCACCACGGCACCGGCGGCTCTCGCCTCCAGCCCCAGTCCCGGCCCCGAAGAGCGACTCGCAGCGCTCGGCCTGGTCCTGCCGCCGCCCCCGGCGCCCGTCGCCAACTTCGTGGCCTGGCGCCGCGCCGGCCCCTTGTTGTACCTGTCGGGCCAGGGCCCGCTGGAGGCGAACGGGCACCTGCATGTGGGCCGTGTCGGCGAGGAAGTGAGCATCGAGGCAGCCTACGCCCATGCGCGCCTCACCGGCCTGAATCTGCTGGCCGTGGCCAAGGCCGCGCTGGGCGACCTGGGGCGCGTGCGCAGCGTGGTGAAGCTGCTGGCCTTCGTGAATGCCTCGCCGGGCTTCGCGCACCACCCGAAAGTCATCAACGGCTGCTCCGACCTGTTCGTCGATGTGTTCGGCGACGAAGTGGGGCGGGGCGCTCGCTCGGCCATCGGCGCGGGTTCGCTGCCGGGCCACCAGACCGTCGAGGTCGAGGCCATCCTGGAAGTGGACTGAGCCATGGCCTACCAGTTCCAGTTCGACGCGCTCGCTCCCTACACCGGGCAACTGGTGGAAGGGCTGCTGCACACGCTGGGCTATGCCGCGTCGAGCATCGTGCTGGGCATGGCGATCGGCGTGGCGGGCTCGCTCGCGCTGGTCTACGGCGGCAAGCCGCTGCGCGGCGTGACGCGGGTGTACGTGGAGTTCTTCCGCAACACGCCGGCGCTGGTGCAGCTCTTTCTCATCTACTTCGGCCTGCCCAACCTGGGCATCCGGCTGGAGGCGCCCGTGGCGGGCGTGATCTCGCTGGCGCTGTACTGCGGCGCCTACATGGTCGAGGTATTCCGCTCGGGGCTGATGTCGGTGCCGCGCGGCCTGTCGGAAGCCGGCGCCGCGCTCGGGCTGCGGCCGCGGCAGGTGCTGGTGCACGTGCTCTTCGTGCCGGCGCTGCGCAACGTGTTTCCCTCGCTCGCGAGCCAGATGGTGCTCACGCTGATCGGCACCAGCCTCATCTCGCAGATCGGGGTGGAAGACATCTTCCATGCCGGCAGCTTCATCGACTCGCGCACCTTCCGCAGCTTCGAGGTCTACCTCGTGATCTGCGCGATGTATTTCGTGGCGGTGCAGGCGCTGCGCGTGATCCTCGGCTTCGTGCAACGCCGCCTGTTCGGCAAGGAGGGCTGAGATGCGCGGACTTTCGATTGCCGACCTCTGGCTCATCCTGGGCGCGATCCGCTGGACCGCCGCGCTGGCCCTCACCGCGTTCGTCATCGGCGCGGTGATCGCGCTCGGCGTGGCCGTGGCGCGCACTTCGCGGCAGCCCTGGCTGCGCGTTCTGGCGCGCATCTACGTGGAACTGGTGCAGGGCACGCCGCTGCTGGGCGTGCTGTTCCTGCTGTACTTCGGCGTGCCGATGCTGCTGGGCATCGAGATCAACGCCTTCACGGCCGCGGCCGCGGCGTTCTCGCTGTCGGCCGGCGCGTTCCTCGGCGACATCTGGCGCGGCGCCATCGAATCGGTGCCCAAGGGCCAGTGGGAGGCCGCCTCCTGCGTCGGCCTGCGCCGCTGGCAGGTCATGCGGCACGTGGTGTGGCCGCAGGCTTTCCGCGTGGCGCTGGGGCCGACGGTGAGCTACCTGGTGCAGCTCATCAAGAACACCTCGCTGGCCGCGCTCGTCGGGCTGGTCGAGCTCACGCGCTCGGGTCAGATCGTGGCCGGCTCCACGCTGGCGCACCTGCCTGTTTTCTGCGGCGTGGCCCTGTGCTACTTCGCCATCTGCTACCCGCTGGCCCGGCTGGCACTCTCTCTGGAAGGACGCATGAATGTCGCTCGTGCTCATTGAATCGGTCGAAAAGCACTTCGGCGACAACCATGTATTGCGGGGCGTGTCCACCGAAGTCGCCAAGGGCGACATCGTGGCGCTCGTGGGCCGCAGCGGTTCGGGCAAAAGCACGCTGCTGCGCTGCGTGAACGGGCTGGAGACCATCAGCGCCGGCCGCATCGTGGTCGACGGCGTGGATGTGCAGTCGCCCGACACCGACCTGGCCCTGCTGCGCCGCCGCGTGGGCATGGTGTTCCAGAGCTTCAACCTGTTCCCGCATCTGTCGGCCGCCGCCAACGTGACGCTGGCGCCGGTGCTCACCAGGAAGATCGCCAAGGGCGAGGCCCGAGACCTCGCCAAGCGCATGCTGGAGCGCGTGGGCCTGGGCCACAAGCTCGACGCCATGCCCTCGCAGCTGTCGGGCGGCCAGCAGCAGCGCGTGGCCATCGCGCGGGCGCTGGCCATGTCGCCGCAGCTGATGCTGTTCGACGAAGCCACCTCCGCGCTCGACCCCGAGCTGGTCGGCGAAGTGCTGCGCGTGATGGAAGACCTGGCGCGCGACGGCATGACCATGATGGTCGTCACGCACGAGATGGCCTTCGCGCGCCGCGTGGCCTCCGAGGTGCTCTTCATGAACCAGGGCCGCATCTGGGAACGCGGCACGCCCGAGCGCATGTTCGGCAGCCCGCAGACCCCCGAGTTCCAGCAGTTTGTCCAATCCGTCGTCTGATCTCTTTCGTCTTCCCCAAGGAGCTTCCATGTTCAAAATGAAAACCCTGTTCGCCGCCGCACTGGTCTGCGCCGCCCCCTTGCTCGCGCACGCCGACAAGCTCGCGGACATCAAGGCCAAGGGCGCGATCCGCATCGCCACGACCATCGACGCCGCCCCCTGGGGCTTCACCGACGCGGCCGGCAAGCCCACCGGCCTGGACGTGGAACTGGCCGAGAACGTGGCCAAGGCCATGGGCGTGAAGCTCGAGCTGCAGCAGGTGACCGGCGCCAACCGCATTCCCTACCTGCTGTCGAACAAGGTCGACGTGGTGATCGCGGCGCTGGGCAGCTCGCCCGAGCGCGCCAAGCAGGTCGCCTTCTCCAAGCCGTACGCGGCCGTGTACCTGGGCGTGTATGGCGGCAAGGGCACGCCCAAGTTCGCCAAGGTGAGCGACCTGGCCGGCCAGACCGTGGCCGTGCCCAAGGGCTCCACGCCCGACCTGTCGCTGAGCGAGCTGGCGCCCGGCGCCAAGCTGATTCGCCTGGAAGACACGGCCTCGACCATCTCGGCCTTCCTGTCGGGCCAGGCGCCGCTGTTCGCCGAGAACAACTTCATCGCCCAGAAGGTGGCCGACGAGAACCCGGCCAAGGGCATCGAAATGAAGTCGCTGATCCGCATCAGCCCCGCCTACATGGCCGTGCAGCCCAGCGAAACCGCGCTGCTGGCCGAGATGAACAAGATCATCGACGCCCAGGCCGCCGACGGCAGCCTCGCGGCACTGCGCCTGAAGTGGTTCAAGGACGAGCAGAAAGAAGTGAAGTGAGCCAGCCGCGTCCTTCCACCGTTTTCACGGACATCGACTGGGCCCGGCCCGGCAAGCAGGTCGGCCATGCGTGGCTGCCGTACTCGGGGCATGAGGATGCCTGGGGCGCGGTCGCGCTGCCCTTGGCGGTCATCGGCAACGGCGACGGCCCGACGGTGCTGGTCACCGGCGCCATTCACGGCGACGAGTACGAAGGCCCGATCGTCATCAACGAACTGATCCGTTCGCTCGACGCCGCGCAGGTCAAGGGCCGGCTGATTCTGATGCCCGCGGCCAACGCGCCGGCATTGCGCGCGGCCTCGCGCGTGAGCCCGCTCGATGGCAAGAACCTGGCGCGCGTGTTCCCGGGCAACCCCTTCGGCACGCCGACCGAGCAGATCGCCGCGTTCATTCACGACGTGCTGTTTCCCAAGTGCGATGCGTATGTCGACCTGCACGCGGGCGGCAGCTCGCTGTTCATCGAGGAAAGCGCGCAAGTGGTGGTCACGCCCACGCTGGCGCCCGAAGTGCGCGAGCGCGCCGAGGACATGGCCCGCTGGTTCGGCGCCAAGTTCACCGTCATCACCGACAACATGGGCGACCCGCGCACCAGCTGCGGCGCCGCCGCGCACCTGGGCCTGGCGGCCATCGCGGCCGAAATGGGCGAGAACGGCAGCGTGTCGCCCAAGGGCGTGAAGCGCACGCGCGAATGCCTGTCTCGCGTGCTGGCGCGGCTGGGCGTGGTGCCAGGCGAACTGCCCGCCGCGCCGCCCGCGAGCCGCCGCGTGCACATCGTGCCGGACGGCGGCAACCTGCTGTCGCCGGGCGACGGCTACTTCGAGCCGCTGCACGAACTCGGCGAGACGGTGGCCGCCGGTGAACTGGCCGGCTACCTGCATCTGCTGACCGAGCCCGCGCTGGCGCCGCGCGAAGTGCGCTTCGCCAAGGGCGGCACGGTGTATTCGCAACGCACCTTCGGCATCGTGAAGCAGGGCAACAACCTCTGCGTGCTGGTCGAAGACGAGGAAGGCGCCGCCGCATGAGCGAGAACACCACCCCGATCACGCTGGACGACTACCGCGCGGCCCATGCCCGCGTGCAGCCCTACATCCGCCATACGCCGCTTGTCAATGCGCACCCCTGGGTGCCCGGCGGCGCGGCGCAGGTGCGCTTCAAGGCCGAGTGCAACCAGGTCACCGGCTCGTTCAAGGCGCGCGGCGCTTTCAACCGCGTGCTCAACCTGTCGGACGACGTGCGCAAGCAGGGGCTGGCCACCGCGTCGGGCGGCAACTTCGGCGCGGCCGTGGCCTACGTGGGCAAGACGCTGGGCCTGCCGGCCAACGTGTTCGTGATGAACACCAGCACGCCCATCACCCGCGCGCGCATCGAGAGCCATGGCGCCAAGCTCACCGTGCATGGCGACTTCTGGGATCAGAGCTGGGACGCCGCCGGCGCCAACGTGGCCGAGCACGGCGGCGCGCTGCTGCATCCGTATGCCGACCGCGACGTGGTGATCGGGCAGGGCACGACCGCGCTGGAGATCATCGACGAATGGCCCGAGGTCGAGACGCTGGTGGTTTCCATCGGCGGCGGGGGCCTGCTCGCGGGCATCGCGCAGGCGGCCAAGCTGCTCAAGCCGTCGATCCGCGTCATCGGCGTGGAAGCGGCGGGCTGCCCCACGCTGTACACCTGCCGCAAGGAAGGCCGCATCGTGAAGCTGGAGAACGTGAAGACGCGCGTGCCGATCCTGGCGGCGCGCTCGACCGAGCCCTTGAACTTCGAGCTGATCGAGAAGTACGTCGACGAGATCGTGCTGGTCGACGAGGAAGTCATCGAGGACGCGGCGCGCTCGGCCTGGCAGCACGCGGGCCTGGCCATCGAGCTGGGCGCGGCCACCGCGCTGGCGGCCGTGAGCCACCGCTGCTTCGAGCGCCGCGACGACGAGAAGATCGCCGTCGTGCTGTGCGGCAGCGGCAGCGACGGCATGCCCAAGGCCTGAGCGGGCCGCGCTACAGCATGTAGGTCACGAGCTTGAAGTCCGGGTCCTCGGGGAAGGACTTCACCGTGAACCCCAGCCTGCGCACCAGCTTCAGCATGTCGGGGTTGTTGGCGAGCACGAGCCCGTCGATCTCCGACAGGCCCTTGTCGCGCGCCACGTCGATGATGCTTTCCATCAGCCGCGAGCCGATGCCCTTGCCGCTGAACTCGTCGGCCACCACCAGCGAGAACTCGCAGCTGGTCTGGTCGGGGTTGGTGATGTAGCGCGAGACGCCCACGATGCGCTCGCTCTCGAGCACCGTGCCGTCGGGCGACACGCTGCGCTCCATCACCACCGCCACCAGCGCCATCTCGCGGTCGTAGTCGATCAGCGTGAAGCGCGACAGCATCGAGGGCGGCAGCTCGTGGAAGCGCGAGACGAAGCGGAACCAGCGGCTCTCGGGCGACAGGCCCTGCACCAGCGCCTGCAGCATCTGCGCGTCGTTGGGATGCACCGGCCGCACGATGTAGGTGCCGCCGCCCGGCAGCGGCCATTCGCGCCGGTAGCGCGCGGGGTACGGCATGATGGCCAGGTGCTGGTAGCCGTTGCCCGCGTTGCCCAGGTGGCCCGCCACCGCCTGCGTGCTGCTGTCGACCACGATGCGCGCGTCGACCGAGATGGCGCCCGACTCGTCCACGATGATCGGGTTGATGTCCATCTCGCGCAGCTCGGGCAGCTCGCACACCATTTCGGACACGCGCAGCAGCACGTGCTCCAGCGCCTCCATGTCCACCGCGCTGGCGCCGCGCCATTCGCCCAGCGTCTCTGCCACGCGCGAGCGCTCGATGAGCCGGCGCGCCAGGAACTGGTTGAGCGGCGGCAGCTCCATCGCGCGGTCGTTCAGCAGTTCGATCATGGTGCCGCCCGCGCCGAACACGATCACCGGGCCGAAGGGCTGGTCGGTCACCAGACCCACGTATATTTCGCGGCCGCGCCGCGCGCGCACCATCTTCTGCACCGTCACGCCGTTGATGCGCGCCTCGGGCGCCAGCCGCGCCACGCGCTCCATCATCTCGACGTAGGTGTCGCGCGCGCCGGTGCCGTTCATCACGTTGAGCGCCACGCCCTCGACGTCCGACTTGTGCGGAATGTCGGGCGAGTCGATCTTCAGCGCCACCGGAAAGCCCAGCTGCGTGGCGATCATCATGGCCTCGTTGGCGCTGCGCGCCAGCAGCGTGCGCGTGATGGGAATGTGGAACGAAGACAGCAGCGACTTCGACTCCATCTCGGTGAGCACTTTGCGCCGCTCGGCCAGCACGCTTTCGATCAGCAGGCGCGCGCCCTCGATGTCGGGCTTGGCCAGCGCGGACAGCGGCGGCGGCGTCTGCTGCAGCAGCTGCTGGTTCTGGTAGAAGGCCGCGATGTTGCCGAAGGCGCCCACCGCCGCCTCTGGTGTGCGAAAGCTCGGAATGGTGGCTTCCGCAAGCACGGCGCGTGCCTTGCCCACCGACGAGTCGCCCATCCAGCAAGCCAGCAGCGGCTTGTTCATGGGGCGGGGAATGTCGGCCAGCGCCTTGGCCGTGGCCGCCGCGTCGGCACCGGCCTTGGGCGAGAAGATGGCCAGCACGCCGTCGACCTGGCTGTCGGCCCAGGCCGCGTCGATGGCGGCGCGGTAGTGCGCGGGCTGCGCCTCTTCCGAAAGATCGATCAGGTCGGCCAGCGAGGCGAGCGGCGGCAGCGTCGGCAGCATGAGCTTTTGCACCGGCGCCGAGAGCTTGCCCAGGTCGAGGCCGATCTCGTTGATCCAGTCGGCCGCCAGCACGCCGGGGCCGCCGCCGTTGGTGACCACCGCCAGCCGCTTGCCCACCGGCCGGTAGCGCGAGGCCAGGCACTTGGCGGCCGAGAACAGCTCGACGAAGGAGCGCACCCGCACCGCGCCCGCACGGCGCAGCGCGGCGTCGAACACGTCGTCGCTGCCCACGATGGCCGCGCTGTGCGTCTGCGCGGCCTCGTTGCCCGCCGGCTTGCGGCCGGCCTTGAGCACCACCACCGGCTTGGCATGCGAGGCCGAGCGCAGCGCGCTCATGAAGCGGCGCGCGTCTGCAATACCTTCGAGGTACACGATGATGCTGTGGGTGGCCCGGTCGTTGGCCAGGAAGTCGAGCACCTGCGGAATGTCGACCGAGGTGTGCGGGCCCAGCGACACCACGCTTGAAAAGCCCACGCCGTTCTGGCGCGCCCAGTCGAGCATCGACGCGGTGAGCGCGCCCGACTGCGACACCAGCGCCAGCGGCCCGGTGCTGGCGAGCGGCCCGGCCACGCTGGCATTCAGGTGCAGCGGCGGGCGCTGGAAGCCCAGCGTGTTGGGGCCGAGCAGGTGCACGCCTTCGCGCCGCGCGATCTTGCGCCACTGCGCGGCCTGGTCGGCATCGATGCCGCTGGAGATGACCGCCGCCGCGGTGCACCCGATGCGGCCCGCGATTTCGAGGGCGGCCGCCACGTCGCGCGGGGCGAGGGCGATCAGGGCCAGGTCGGCATGGGTCTGGGCCAGTTCCTCGAGCGTGCCCTTGGTGCGCACGTCCAGAAAACGCAGCGTGCCGTCGAAGCGGTCGGCGCGGAAGGCTTCGCGCAGCGTGCGGCCGGCCGGCGTCTGGCCGCCGGGGTCGTCGGCATGGCCGACGAAGGCCACGATGGAGGCCGGGGCGAAGAGCGGATTCAGGAAATGCTTGTCCATGCCCTCAAGTCTGCACCGATCGGGGGCGGATGGGCGAGAGGCGGCGCGGAACTCCCGAGGATTTTCAATCGGACTGACATGCTGCACTGCGAGGATCGACGCGGTGAAAGCCCTTGATGTCCTTTGTTCCGGGAGTGGAAGATGACCGCAGGTTCGACCCGTCGCCGCGCAGGCAGCCGGCGCTTCCCCTTCCGGATCCTCCCGATGTGCCAGCGCGGGTTCACCCTGATCGAGCTGATGGTGGTGCTGGTGATCATCGGCGTGCTGGCCGCGCTGATCGTGCCCAGCCTGATGGACCGGCCCGACCAGGCCCGTGCCACCGCCGCCCGCCAGGACGTGGCCGCGATCATGCAGGCGCTCAAGCTCTACCGGCTGGACAACGGCACCTATCCCAGCTCGGCGCAGGGCCTGCAGGCGCTGGTTGCCAAGCCGACGACGGGCAAGGCGCCCGCCAACTGGCGCCCCTACCTGGAGCGCCTGCCCGCCGATCCCTGGAGCAACCCTTATCAGTACCTGAACCCCGGCACGCACGGCGAGATCGATGTGTTTTCGCTGGGCGCCGATGGCGAGCCCGGAGGCGAGAAGGCCAACGCCGACATCGGCTCCTGGTAGGCGCCGTGGCTGCAACGGCGGGTAGCAAGGCGGGCGGCGCTCCCGCCCCGGAAGGCCGCCACCGGGGCATGGCGGTGGTGAGCGCGCTGCTCATCGTCGCGGTGATCGCGGCGATGGCGGCCGCGCTGCTGGGTCGGCAGTCGGCCTTCATCCGCACCACGCAGGGCGACCAGTTCCGCACGCAGGCGCGCTGGCTGCTGCGCGGCGAAGTGAGCGAGGCGCAGCGCACGCTGCGTGCGGATGCCGTACGCGAGCCGACCACGCGGCTCGACGGCGCCTGGAACCGGCCTTACGCACGGCAGGCCTCCGGCCAGGTGGCGGCCGAGGGCGGGCGGCTGCTCAGCGAAATCACCGACGAGCAGGGCAAGTTCAACCTGCGCAACCTGGTGGACCAGGGCCGCATCGACCCGGCGGAAGCCGAAGTCTTCATGCGTCTCTGCGCGTTGGTCGGCGTGCCCAGGCCAGCGGCGCAGGCGATCGTGCGGCGCGTGGCGCTGAGCCTGGGTGGCGCGGACGCATCGCCGGTGGGGGCGGTGTCGGAGGACACGCGCAAGGAGGCCGCGAAGTTCGCCGAGGGCTTGGGCCTGCCGGCCGAACTTCCGCCCAATCCGCAGGCCCCGCGCCTGCGCGCGCTGGAAGACCTGCTGGCCGTGCCCGGCGTGGACGCGGGCGTGCTCGCGCGGCTCATGCCTTTCGTGACCGTGCTGCCGGAACGCACCTGGCTCAATGCCAACACTGCACGCGCGGAGGCCGTGGCCGCGGGTGTGGCGGGGCTGTCGCTCGACCGCGCCCGCGCGCTGCTGACGGCGCGCGACAAGGGCCAATGGTTCATCAACCGCGGCGACTTCGCGAACCGGCTGCGCATGCCTGAACTGGCGGTGGACGAGGTGCGCATGGGCGTCACGAGCAACTGGTTCCGCGTGTCGAGCGTGCTCTCGACCGGGCGCACGCAGTTCGTGCAGAGCGCTTTGCTGCACGACGACAAGGCCGCCTTGCCGCGCGTGGTGTGGCTGCGGGAGGGCGTGTGAAAGCGGATGCGCTGCGCCTGATGCTGCCGCCGTGGCCGGGCGATGGCGCGGCCGACGCGCAGGTGCGCTTCGGCTACCGGCAGCCCGATGGCACCTGGCACGACGGCGGTATGCGGGCACTGGAAGGTCTCGCGCAGAAATTCGCTGCAAAACGGATCGAGGTATGCCTGCATCCGAGCGATGTGCCGATGGCCGTGTTCACGCTGCCGCCGTTGTCGGGTGCGCGCTTGCGTGCGGCCGTGCGTGGCGCCATCGAGCCTTGCGCGCTGCAGCCTCTAGAAAACCTGGTGACCGGTTTCGGGCCGCGTGCGGCGGACGGCACCGTGCCTGCCGCGTGGATCTCGCGCAGCGTGATGGACGGATGGCTCGCGCTGCTGCGCAGGCATGGCTTGCCGGTGCGCGAGCTGCATCTTCCGTGCGCGTTCCTGCCGTATTCGACAGAAGTTAGCGTGGGGTTTCATGTCGACCGATGGCTGGTCGTTCGTACGGGCAAGAGTCAGGGCTTCGCGCAGTGGTTGCCCGAAGGCGCGGGCGACCTGCCGGGCGATATGCAGTGGCTCGGCGACGACGAGGCTGATAAGCGCTGGTCCGGCGAGGGCTGGGGTTGGTCGCTGTCCGGTGGCGAATCGGCTGCGGGCGGCATGGGCTCCGCGGTGGTCGGGCCTGCGGTCGCTTGGGGCGCCCTGGCTTTGGCGGTGTGGCTGACCGGCCTCAATGTGTACGCGAACCAGCTGGCGGCACAAGGCCAGGGCTTGAAGCGGCAGATGGCCGCACGCGTGAAGGCCGCATTTCCGGACATACCGGTCGTGGTCAACCCGGTGCAGCAGGCGAAGCAGCAGAAAGACGCGCTCGCGGCCGGCACCGTGCCTTCGGTCAGCGGCGATGCGGCGGGCCTTCTGCGCGGGGCCACGGCGCTGCTGGCGCAGGGCCCGGCCGGCCAGGTTCAGGGCCTGCGCTACACCGCCGGAGAACTGCACATCCGGTGGCGCGACGGCGGTGCGCCGGGCGCCGAGGAGCGTCGCGGATTGCAGACCCGTGCCACGGAGCAGGGGCTGTCCGCGACCGTCGATACGGACGGGCTGCACCTGACCGTTGCCGCTGGTACTGCCGAAGACGCTCCAGCCAGGAAGGCCACACCATGAAGCCCGGGCCGACCATGCAGTGGCTGCGCGAAGGCAGGGCACGCTGGCAGGCGCTGCCGCCACGCGACCGCCTTGCGGCAAGCGCCGCCGCCATCGTGCTGGTGCTGGCCGTGCTGTGGCTCTTCGCCGCCAAACCCGCGCTGGAAACCATGGCCCGCTGGCAGCGCGACCTGCCCAGGCTGCAGGCGCAGTCGCGCGAACTCGACGAGGTGCTGTCGGGCATGCCCGCGGCGCGTGCGACCCAAGGCGCGACCGCCAGCGAGCCGCCCCAGGCCGGACTGGATCGCGCGGGCCTGCAAGGCGCCTACCGCATCGAACTGATCGTGGCCGATGCGCCGCCAGGCGCCGGCAAGGCACCGCCCGCAAAGGCCTGGCGCATCGCTTTCGAGCAACCCGCGCCGGCCGCAAAAGTCTTCCCCTGGCTGCTGGCGGTTTCCGCCCGCGCCGATCTGGAGGTGACCGGTGTCGTGCTCGACCGCAAGGACGGCACCGATGGCAACGACCCGCAAGCCAGCGTGCGCGGCGTGGTGGACCTGCAGTCCACCCAACTCTACAAGGACGGCCCGTGAGACGAGATCGACAGGGCGCAGCGATGCGCCGATGGACCCTGGCGTGCTGCATCGGGCTTGCATGCACGACCGCTGGCGCGGCCACCACCGCACCAGTCCCCACCACGGCGCCGGCGCAGGCCGCGCGCGCCGGCAAGGACGACAAGGTGGTCCTCAACTTCGTCGACGCGGACATCACTTCGGTGGTCTCCGCGCTGGCCCGCTTCCTGGGCCGCAACTTCCTTTTCGATCCGCGCGTGAAGGGGCAGATCACGCTGGTTTCCGAAGGCGAGGTGCCGGCCGCCACCGCCTACGGCATGCTCTCGACCGCGCTGCGCATGCGCGGCTTCGCGATCGTCGACGTGGGCGAGGTGAGCCGCGTGGTGCCGGTGGCCGACGCCAAGCTGCAGGGTGGCTCGGTCAACACGCGCAACCCCGGCGGCGGGCTGGCCACGCGCACCTTCAGGCTGAACTACGAGAACGCCGAGGCGATGCTGCCGGTGCTCAAACCGCTGATCGCGGCCGAGAACAGCATCAACGCCTACCCGGCCAACAACACGCTGGTGGTGACGGACTACATCGACAATCTCGAGCGCCTGGCGCGCATCATCGAGAGCATCGACACGCCGACCTCGCTCGACGCCGAAGTCGTCAAGCTGCGCAACGGCGTGGCGGTGGACATCGCCGGGCTGGCGACAGAGCTGCTCGAGGGCAGCGGCGAGAAGGGGCGGCGCGACATCGTGGTGCTGGCCGACCCGCGCTCCAACAGCGTGGTGATCCGCTCGAGCAGCCCGGGGCGGACAACGCTGGCGCGCGAGCTGATCGCCAAGCTGGAGAACGCGCAGAGCGACCCTGGCAACCTGCATGTGGTGTACCTGCGCAATGCGCAGTCGGTGCACCTGGCGGGCGTGCTGCGCGGGCTGCTGACGGGCGAGTCGCCCGACGCTTCAGGCACGGGCAGCGGTTCGGTGCGCGCGGCATTGGGGGCGGGCGGGATGCTCGGCGGCGCGGGGGCGGCCAACGGCACCAGTGGCGGCGCGGCCAACGCGAGCTCGGCGAACCGCGGCTCGACAGGTGGCACAGGCACCGGCGTCAGCACCATGCCGAGCGGCGGTCTGCGCGGCGTCGCGGGCGGCGCGAGCGCTGGTGGCACGGGCACGCAGGCAGGCACTTCGGGCAACAGCAATGGCGCAGCTTTTTCCGCGGGCGGCGTCACGGTGCAGGCCGACGCCACCACCAACACGCTCATCATCGCCGCGCCTGAACCGATGTACCGAAGCCTGCGCCGCGTGATCGACACGCTCGACCAGCGGCGCGCGCAGGTGCTTGTGGAGAGCCTGATCGTCGAGGTGACGGAGCGCGATGCATCCGAGCTCGGCATCCAGTGGATGGCCGGCGGCGGCAACGGGCGCGGCGTGCGCGCGGGCACCAATTTCGGCGGCGCCACGCTCAACCCTAATGCACGCAACACCATCGAGGCGATGCCGCGCGGGCTCAACATCGGCATCGTCGACGGCACCGTCAACCTGCCGGGCGTGGGCGAGATCCTCAACCTCAAGATGCTGGCGCGCGCGCTGCAGGCGAAAGACGGCGCCAACATCCTCTCGACGCCCAACATTCTCACGCTGGACAACGAAGCCGCTTCGATCATGGTGGGCAAGACGGTGCCTTTCGTGAGCGGGCAGTACATCACCAACGGCAACAGCAGCACCAATCCGTTCCAGACCATCCAGCGCGAAGACATCGGGCTGAAGCTCAACATCAGGCCGCAGATCTCGGAAGGCGGCACGGTCAAGCTCGACATCTACCAGGAGGTGTCGACCATCGACACGCAGGCCTCGGACATCTCCGGCATCGTCACCAACAAGCGTGCGCTGGACACCAGCATCCTGGTGGACGACGGGCAGATCATGGTGCTGGGCGGGCTCATGGAAGACAGCGTGGCCAACGGCACCGAAGCCGTGCCGGGCCTGGGTGCGCTCCCCGTGGTGGGCAACCTGTTTCGCTACGACAAGCGCCAGCGCGTGAAGACCAACCTGATGGTGTTCCTGCGGCCCTATGTGATTCGCGATGCCAACGCGGGCCGGGGCCTCACGCTGGACCGCTACAACTTCATGCGCGCGCAGCAGGGCCGTGCGCGGCCGGTGCCGCATGGGCTGCTGCCCGATGTCGGCGGACCCGCGCTGCCACCGGCGGACCTGCCGGTTTCAGGGCGGGCGCCGGAGGTCGACCTTCGTCCGCAGAACTGGGAGCACACGCGCGAACAGCCTCCGCCGCCTACCACCACGGCCAGCGCGGTGCGCCAGCAACCGGCCGAAGCGGCACCGCCGCCGCCCGTGCTGCGCTCCCAGCTACCCAGGGGCGTGACCGTCGATTCCGACCCCGCCGTGCTGTACGGAGGCGCGAACGACAAGGTCAGCGTGCTGCAGATTGCCGACGTGACGACCGAGCAGGACGCGGTGCGCATCGTGAAGCGGGTGCGCATCAGCGGCATCGGTGCTTACATCGTCGGCGGGCCGGGCGGGGAGGGCAATCTGGTGCGCGCCGATGTGCCGCGCGACCCGAAAGCGGTCGACAACGCGCTGAGCGTGCTGCGCGAACTGGGCTACCGGCCCGAGCTGGTGGTGACGCCGTGAACGCGGCGTTGCCGCATGCCTGGGCGCGCAGCCATCGCATCGCGGTGCGGCAGGAGGGCGATGCGCGATGCATGGTGGTGTGCGAGCGCACGCCGGGCTGGGCCGTGGTCGAGGCACGCTTGCTGCTGGGCGAGCTGCCGCTGAAGCAGATTGCGTCGCCCGAGATGGATGCGCTGCTCGGCGCCACCTACGCGGAGACCGGCGACGCGGCATCGGTGGTGGGCGCGGTGGAGCAGCAGGTCGACCTCGACCGCCTGATGCAGGACATTCCGGCCGTCACCGACCTGCTCGACGCGCAGGACGATGCGCCCGTCATCCGCATGATCAATGCCTTGCTCGCACAGGCCGCGCGCGACGGCGCGAGCGACATCCACCTCGAGTCCTTCGAGACGCATTCGGTGGTGCGCTATCGCGTCGACGGCACGCTGCGCGACGTGGTGGCCCCACGCAAGGCGCTGCATGCGGCGCTGATCTCGCGCATCAAGATCATGTCGCAGCTCGACATCGCGGAGAAGCGCCTGCCGCAGGACGGGCGCATCACCCTGCGCGTGGGCGGCCGACCGATCGACGTACGCGTGTCCACCGTGCCGACCGCGCACGGCGAGCGCGCCGTGCTGCGGCTGCTCGAGAAGGATGCGGGCCGGCTGCGCCTGGAAAGGCTGGGCATGGCACCCGACACGCTGGCCGAACTCACGCGCCTCGTGCGGCAACCGCACGGCATCGTGCTGGTCACCGGCCCGACCGGCAGCGGCAAGACCACCACGCTTTATGCGGCACTGGGTCAGCTCGATCTGAGCACCAGCAACATCCTCACGGTGGAAGACCCGGTGGAATACGACCTGCCGGGCATCGGCCAGATACCGGTGCACGGCAAGATCGGCATGACCTTCGGCGCGGCCCTGCGCGCGGCGCTGCGGCAGGACCCCGACAACATCATGATCGGCGAGATCCGCGACCTGGAGACCGCGCAGATCGCGGTGCAGTCGTCGCTTACCGGGCACGGTGTGCTGGCGTCGCTGCATACCAACGACGCAGTGTCCGCCGTCACGCGCATGACCGACATGGGCATCGAGCCTTTCCTGCTGTCGTCGTCGCTGCTGGGCGTGCTGGCGCAGCGGCTGGTGCGCTGCCTGTGCCCGGCGTGCAAGGCGCCGCAGACACGGCCCGACGGCAGCGTTGTCTACGGGCCCGTGGGTTGCGCGGCCTGCGGCCATTCGGGCTTCAAGGGGCGCACGGGCATCCACGAACTCTTCGTGGTGCACGACGACGTGCGGCGGCTCATTCACGAAGGCGGCGACGAGCAGGCGATGCGCGCCGCGGCGGCGAAGCGCGGCATGCGCTCGATGCGCGAAGACGGCCAGCGCTGGGTGCGCGAGGGCATCACCACCGCCGAGGAGATCCTGCGCGTGACGCGCGACGCCTGAGGAGGGCGCACCACACCATGGCACGCTTCGAATACGAGGCCGCGAGCGCCAGCGGCGAGCTTCAGCGCGGCACCACCGAGGGCGAGTCCGCGCGATCGGTGCGCGCGCAGCTGCGAGACCGCGGCCTCACGCCGCTCGACATCCGCGAGAAGGCTGCGGGCGGTGGTGCATTGTCGTGGCTCAGCCCGCGCCTGGGCGCGGCCGACCTGTGCTGGGCCACGCGCGAACTCGCGAGCCTGCTGGGCGCGCGGCTCACGCTGGAGGCCGCGCTGGTCGCCACCATCGAGCAGGCCGAGCGCAAGCATGTCGCCGAGTCGTTGAGCGCCGTGTGCGACAGCGTGCGCGCCGGCATGCGGCTGGCCGACGCGCTGGGCGAGCGGCCGCGCGACTTTCCGCAGATCTATCGCGCGCTCGTCAGTGCGGGCGAGGATTCGGGCGATCTCGCGCGCGTGATGGAGCGGCTGGCCGACTACCTGGAGAACCGCGACAACCTGCGCGGCAAGGTACTCACCGCGTTCATCTATCCGGCCATCGTCGGCTTCGTGTCACTGTGCATCGTCGTGTTCCTGCTGGGGTACGTGGTGCCGCAGGTGATCGGCGCCTTCGCGCAGGCACGGCAGGAACTGCCGACGATCACCCGCGTGATGCTCGCCGCGAGCGCCTTCGTGCGCGAATGGGGCTGGCTCACCGCGGGCGTCGTCGTCGCTGCATGGGTGGCCGCGCGTGCATTGCTGCGCGATGCGGCGCACAAGCTGAAGTGGCACGGGCTCATCCTGCGCATGCCCATGGTCGGGCGCTTTGCGCTCGGCGTGGACACCGCGCGCTTCGCATCGACGCTGTCGATCCTCATGGATGCCGGCGTGCCCTTGCTGCGCGCGCTGGAGGCCGCGCGGCAGACGCTGGTGAACGAATGGCTCAAGCGCTGCGTGCTCGAAGCCACCGGCCGCGTGAAGGAGGGCACGCCGCTCGCGGCGGCGCTCAAGGCGCAAAAGATTTTTCCGTCGAACCTCGTGCACCTCGTGGCCAGTGGCGAGAAGACGGGTGCGCTCGCGGCCATGTTCGAGCGCGCCGCGCTAAACCTTTCGCGTGACCTCGAGCGCCGCGCGATGCGCCTCACCACACTGCTGGAACCCTTGATGATCCTTGCGATGGGCGGTGTCGTGATGGCCATCGTGCTCGCGGTGCTGATGCCCATCATGGAGATCAACCAGATGGTCCGCTGAGCCTTTGTTCAGGAGCTTTTAGAGGCCGTGTTCCCGAGCTTTTTTCGGGCTGCTGTCACCTCGTAAATCGAAGATTAACTCCGTCGCCAGAGGGGCGACGCAGGTAGCGAAAAGGCGGCGCGGTCACAACGAGATCCGCCGTCTTTGGTAGCTCATTTCTCTTGGTCCAATCAAAGGAGTTTCCATGAGTGCAAAGTTCAAGTCGGTCGCCCTGTCGGCCGTGATGATGGCGAGCCTGCTGGCCGCCGGTGCCGCTTCCGCGCAGATCGCAGTCGGCGGCGGCGCCACGCTGCCCGAGCCGCTGTACAAGGACCTGCTGCCCAGCGGCATCGGCTCCACCAACTACACCTACACCGGCACCGGCAGCGGCGCTGGCAAGTCGGCGTTCCTCAACAACAACGCGACCGCCTTCAAGAATGAATCGATCGTCGGCACGCCGAACTGGACGGCCACGCAGTCGGTGCACTTTGCCGGCAGCGACTCCGCGCTGACCGCCGCCGAACGTGACGCCTACAAGCTCGCCCACATCGAATCGTCGCCCGGCGTTCCGGTGACGGGTGCCGCCGCCTGGGGCCCGCTGATCCAGATCCCGGCCGTCGGTGCCGCCGTGCTGATCCCCTACAAGAGCTCCGCCACCAGCGCCATCTCCAGCCTGGACCTGCCGGATGCCAAGATGTGCGCCGTCTTCTCCAAGTCCGCCGGTGGCCGCACCTGGGGCGAACTGCTCGGCACCACCGACAGCACGCCCATCCAGGTTGTCTACCGCAACGAAACCAGCGGCACCACCGAACTGCTGGCCCGCTACCTGCTCGCCGCATGCCCGGGCAGCGGCTTCGTCTTCTCCAACAACTTCCGCACCGTGGTTGCTGGCGCCCTGCCGGCTGGCACGCCGCAGCCCCGCCTGTCCACCTCCGCGCCTGACGCGGCGACCGACGCCATCTGGAAGTTCGTCGACGGCAACGGCGGCATGGCGGCCGAGTTCGGCACGGCCGGTCGCATCGGCTACCTGAGCCCGGATTCGGGCTACAACCCGACCAATGCCACGAAGGTCGCGACGGTCAACGGTTTCGCTCCGGTCGCTTCTTCGATCAAGACGGCGCTCGCCAGCCAGGTGCTGCCTATCGGTGGCGCATCGACCGACCCGCTCGCCTGGGTCCCGGCCTATGTGAAGCCGCCCGTCAGCGGCACCGGTGCCGGTTACCCGATCTTCGGCACCACCAACCTGCTGGTGAACCAGTGCTACAAGGATCCGGCCATCACCACGAAGGTCCGCAACTTCCTGACCCGCCTGTACGTGCCGAGCCCGCTGGTTGCTTCGCATGGCTTCGTTGCGCTGCCCGACGGCACCGGATCTGCCGGTTCCAACGCCAACTGGAAATCGGTCATCCAGAGCACCTTCCTGACCTCGACCAGCACCCAGGCTATCGGCAACACGAACGTCTGCAACGGCATCGGCCGTCCGGTGAACAACTGATCATCATCTGATCGCGTGTCTTTTCGCGGCTGTCGCAGCAGGTGCTGCCGGCCGCGGATTCGCCTCGAGGGATCTCGCTGCGCGCAAGCGTGGCCCGGGCCTCGGGGCTTTCTCGCGTCCGTGAGATCAGCGATGAAATGCGATGACCAGCCCTTGTTTTTAAATGTCACGTGAACGTCACCGCCCAAAGCTAACGTCACCTGGGTTCGCCGAAGTGCCTCGCATTTCGGGTAACGAACACGGCAACCCAGGAGCATGTGCGCCCACCCGGTATGAGAGTGAATTCGGCATCGGTCAGTGTCGTGGCACTGGCATGGTGTCTTGCCGGAGCAGCCATGTCGTTCACCGTGCGCACGGCGAACGCGCAGCAAGCGGAGCCGGCATCGGCGACAGCGCTCCCGGTGCGCATGGAATTCGATATCGCGGCACAGCGCCTGGGCGATGCCATCGCCGCCTACAGCAAGGCGACGGGGCTGGACATATTGATCGACGGTGGTCAGGCGCAACGCCTTTCGGGAACGGTGCGCGGCACGTTCACCGCCATGGAGGCTCTGGAGGCCATGCTGGCCGGCACGGGATTGGAGGCGCGCCCTGCGAGCGCGACGTCGGTGGTGATCCGTGCATCGCGCGGGGCAGGCGGCACTGCGTTGCCGCCGTCGGCCGTTGCGGAGGGCATGGAGGAATCGGGATTCAAAGAGGGGGAAGTCTTGCATCAGTCCTACGCCGCCCAGGTCCAGCAGGCCTTGAACGGCACCTTGTGCGCCTCGACGCAGACGCGTCCGGGAAGCTACCGGCTCGCGATGCAGCTGCACGTGGATGCGCGCGGCGTGGTGGACCGCTTTCGCCTCTTGAGCACCACGGGCGTCTCCGATCGCGATGCAGCCATACAGATACGGCTGCGCGGCCTGTCCGTCGGAAGTCCTCCGCCACCTTCGCTTCCCCAGCCGCTGGTCATCCTGATGCTGCCGGAGGGGCCGGGCGCGTGGTCCGATTGCGAGTCGGCGAACGCCGACACGAACAGGCGCACGCAATGAACGAAGGCATGTCCTCCACGCTGCGAGCGCGCATGGTGGCACGCTATGTCGAACTGCGCAGCAAGCTCGAACGCATCGTCGGCTCGCGCGACGACGCCGCGGATGCGATGCAGGAAACATGGTTGCGGCTTTCCACGACGAGTTCCAGCACGAGCGATGGGGGCACGGTGAACAACGCCGACGCCTACCTGCTGCGCATGGCCGCGAACATAGCGACCGACCAGTACCGGCAAAACAATGTGCTCCTGGTGCACGGTGAGATCGATGAGCTGATGCACATCGTCGACGAGGTGAGCGACCCCGAACGCATCGCAAGCGCGCGCAGCGACGTTCAGGCCCTGAGCCAGGTGCTCGGGCGCATGCCGCGGCGACGCCGCGAGATCCTGGTCGCGGCGCGGGTGGAGGGCCAGCTCAACGACGAGATCGCCCGGCGCTTCGACGTCTCGCTGAGCACGGTCGAAAAAGAGTTGCGCGCGGCGCTCGAGTTCTGCAAGCAACACTTGCCTGACGTGGAGGCCGCACAGCGCGGCCGTTTTGCCGGTCCGAGAAAATACTGATGAGCGCCATGTCTTTTTCCGATTCCGAATCCCTGCTGCAACGCCAGGCCGAAGCCTGGTGGGTGCGCCTGCATTCGGGCCGGGCCACCCGCGCCGACGCCGATGCGTTCCGCGAATGGGTGACTCACAGCACGGCGCATGCACAGGCCTGGCGCGAGGTGATGCGGACATGGTCCGCGCTCGATCCATTGCTGGCCGAAGAGGCCGCGCGCCAGGCGTCGCGCGCCGGCACGCTCTCGCTGCGGGGGCTTTCCGCCGCCTTGGGCCTGCATTCGCCGGGGCGCAGGGCATTCCTTGGTGGCGCGGTCGCGGCCTCGGTGACCGCCGGCGTGATGGCGCTCGATCCGCCGCTTGGCTTGTGGCCTTCAGTCGGAGACCTCACGGCGGACTACCGCACCGCCACCGGCGAGCAGCGCCAGGTGGCGCTGGCGCGGGGCATCAGCGTGCGCATGAATACGCAGACGCTCATCAACCGTATCGGCGCCGACGCGAGCCCGCGCGGCCTGGTGCTGGTAGCCGGAGAGGCTGAGATCGCCGCGAACGGCGCGAGCGACTTCCTCGTGGAAACGGGCGGGGGGCGCCTCGTGGCGCGCAGCGCGCGCTTCAACATCCGGCACACCGGTCCGCAGGTCTGCGTGACCTGCCTCGACGGCCGCCTGACGGTATCCGTGAACGGCGAGCAGCGCGCGCTCGAGGCGGGCCGGCAGGTGACCTTCGACAGGGCCGGCCTGCAGGAGGTCGTGCGCGCGGACGAGGCCAGCGTGAGCACATGGCGAACCGGCGTCCTGTCCTTCGACCGCATGCCGTTGGCGGAGGTGATCGACGAGATCAACCGCTACCGGCCCGGCAAGGTCTTCCTGCGCAACGAGGAATTGGGCCGCACGCCGGTGAGGATGCAGCTGAACCTGCGCAGCATCGACAACGCCCTCGTGATGATTCGCGAACTCTACGGTGCGCGCATGCGCAGTCTGCCGGGCGGCATCGTGGTGCTGAGCTGATGCGAAATTAATTTACGGGTTGTGCCGCGCAGGCTCGTCATGGAGGTATGGATGCGATGCCTCACGACGAACGACCAAGCAGGGCGACCGGCTGCGACGCCTGCATGGGCGAAGCGCTGGACTGGATCGTGCGCCTGAACCGTCTGTGTGCGGGCGAAACGGATGTTCGCGCTCTGGCGACATGGTGCGCGCGCAGTTCGGCACATGCCCGGGCATGGCGCGAGGCGGTGGCGTTATGGACTCTGCTGTTGCCAGCCGCGCGCGAGCGCTGTTCAGCGCCAAGCCTCCGCGGTGCGGCGACCCGGCCACGGATTGCCGGCATGACTGGCGACATCCGCATCCCTCACCGCAGCGCCGCGCCCGGCGTCGCGCCAGACGTCTCTTCTTCCTCGCATTTGCGTCCCAGGCACTCATGGTCTTGAATCCGCACACCACTCGCTCGCGCCGCTTCAAAGCGGAATTCCGGGAGCCCGCTGCCGGCGGTGATCTCCGATTGACGCCGTTGTCTCGCGCGGTCGCCCTGGCGCTCGCGGCGCTCGGCGCCTGGGGGCCGGCGCATGCGAGCCAGACCTTCAGTCCGGCATGGTTCGCCAGCAAGGGAGCGGCGCAGGCCGGCGCCGCGCAGACCGGCCGCCTGCCGAACGGCATGCCTGCGTCGAGCCTCACCAATCCCGCGCAGCAGCAGCAACAAGCCAATGCGCAGTTGCAGCGCTCGATCAGCAACCTGAATCTGGCCGCGCAAGCCATCGCGGCGCAACAGGCCGCGCAGGCGGCGGCGCGCGAGGCCGCGTCGAAGGAACCTTCGTCCGTTCCCGATGGCCTGGCCGACGGAGGCCTCAAGGTCGATACCAACAGCCTTACCGCGGGCTGGCACAACGCGCAGGCACCGGTGCAGTCGCAGCAGGCCGATGGCCGCACGAACGTGGCGATCCAGCAGACCGGCGACCGGGCCATCCTCAACTGGGAGACCTTCAATGTCGGGCGCAACACGACGGTGGAGTTCAGGCAGCAGGCCGACTGGGCGGCGCTCAACCGCGTGAACGATCCGCAGGCACGACCCTCGCAGATCCAGGGGCAGATCAAGGCGAACGGCACGGTGCTCGTCGCCAACCGCAACGGCATCGTCTTCAGCGGCAGCAGCCAGACCGATACGCGCAACCTGGTGGCGGCGGCCGCGAATATCAGCGACGCGCAGTTCAAGGCCAACGGCATCCACAGCACGAAGACGGCCGACAGCTACGCGCCGAGCTTTACCGATGCCGGCGGCGCGGTGCGCGTGGAGGCGGGCGCACGGATCACCACCAGCACGCCGGCCTCTGTCAAGCAGGGCGGCGGCTACGTGCTGCTGATGGGCCAGGAGGTGAGCAACGCGGGCACCATCACCACGCCGCGCGGGCAGGCACAACTGGCGGCGGGAGATTTCTTCATCGTTCGGCCCGGCCAGGGCTCGGCGGCCAACCAGGCTTCCACGACGCGCGGCAACGAGGTGTCGCCGCAGTTCAATGCCGACAGCGCGGCAGGACACGTGGCCAACACCGGCCTGATGGTGGCGTCCGAAGGCGACATCACGCTGGCCGGCCGCAAGGTGCTGCAGGATGGCGTGGCGCTTGCCACCACCACGGTGGACACGCGCGGCACCATCCACTTGCTCAACTCGGCGAGTGACAAGCAGGGCAGCGTCACGGTCACCCAGCGCGCTTTGAATGCGGTGCTGCTCGACGACAAGAACGGCCGCACTGCACTCGACAGCCAGCGCGAAGCCGCCATCGCGGAGTCGGGCCGGCAGAACAGCCTGCGCACCGCGACGGGCGCGTTCGACAACCTTTCGCTGCTCGACGACCGGCAGGATCTTTCTCGCATCGAGATCGTCTCGGGCGGCAACGTGCTGTTCGAGGGCGGCTCGATGACCCTCGCGACCGGCGGGCAGCTCGCCGTGAGCGCCGGCAAGGTCGGCGGCCGCAGCACCGTGGCCGATGGTGCGCGGCTGGACGTATCGGGTGCGGTGGGCGTGCAAGTGGCCATGTCCTCCAACAACGTGCAGATCAACGTGCAGGGCAACGAACAGCGCGATGCGCCGCTGAACCGCGACACCTCGAAGCTGAACAATGCCAACGTGTGGATCGACCGGCGCAAGCTCGTGCGCGTGGCGGCCGGCGTGGGCGGCTACGACAAGGAGCGCTGGTACACCTCGGGCGGCCTGCTGGAGGTCGGCGGCTACCTGGGCCTGCAGGGGCACGGCATCGGCGAATGGGCGGCGCAGGGCGGCAGCGTCACCTTCGGCGGCGGCGAGGTGGTGACGCAGGCGGGCTCGAACATCAATCTGTCGGGCGGCACGCTGGACGTGCAGACCGGCTTCATTCGCCAGAGCTGGCTCAAGGGCGCCGACGGACGGCTCTACGAGGTGTCGAACGCGCCAGCCAACACTTCGTACACCGGCCTCTACAAGGGCTTCGAGGATGAGCACAAGCGCTGGGGCGACAAGACCACCGGCTACTTCTACAACCCGCTGATCGGGCCGCAGAGCCGCCTCGAAAACGGCTACACCGTGGGCCGCGATGCCGGCCGGCTGGTGGTGGCGACAGGCGCCGCGGTGCTGGAAGGCGACATTACCGCCGTCGCGTACCAAGGGCCGCGCCAGACAGCGAAGGGCGATGCCGCGCTCGACGGCTACGCCCAGTCGCACAACGCGGCAGCCCAGGCCGCGCAGGTGGTGTTCGGCAACTACACGACCGGCTACAACACCGATCCCGGCCAGGGAGCGGTGGGCGCTTTCCGTGCGCTCGCCCCCACGTTCCGGCATATCGTGTTCGACGATGCGCAGCCTGAACTCGGCGCGGCACTCTCGCCCGAGACCGCCTTGCCGCAGGAACGCAAGAACACCTTGTACCTGAGCAGCAAGCGCCTGAGCGGCTTCGGCCTCGGCGCAATCACCGCCCTGGCGGAAGAGAGCGTGACCGTCGACGACGGCATCGCCGTGTCGCCGGGCGGCAGCATTGAGCTATTCGCGACCAAGGTCGGCGTGAACGCGAACCTCATCGCGCGCGGTGGCGCCATCGTCCTGGGCAACATGGCGACGCCGCTGATGCGCGCGGGGCTCACACCGAGGCTGCTGCCGACGCCGGCCGCCGACAACCCAGGCGAAGTGGTCGTCGCCAAGGACGCGAAGCTCGATGCGCGCGGGCTGTGGACCAACCTGCAACTCGATCCGGCCAATGGCCTCGGCCTGCCGTACCTCGACGGTGGCCGTGTCGACATCCGCAGCGCGGGCGCGGTGACGCTCGCAGCGGGTACGTCGATCGACGTGTCGTCCGGCGGCGCGGTGCTCGTCGACGGCAAGACGCGCGGCGGACGCGGCGGCGACGTGACGCTGGGAGCGGACATGACGCTCGGACAGTCGACCACGCACGGCCTGCTGACGATCGACGGTGACATCCGGGGCTATGGCGTCAATGGCGGCGGCACGCTCAAGCTGATATCGGGTGGGGGCCTCGTGGTCGGTGGCCAGGTGCGCGGCACTGGCGGCATGCTGAGCGCGGGCGACGCCGCGCCCCTGGACTTGATCCTCCTGCAGGACTACCAGGTCCGTGCGGGCGATGTTCTTCCCTTGGACTACCTCTACGAACGCACGCGCGCGCGGCCGGGCGAGGCCATAGGCGCCGTGCCCATTTTTGCCATCGATCCGGCACAGCCGGTCGTCCTCGCGGCCGACTGGAAGCCTCCGGAAGCCTCCGGCGGGGCCAACAGCTCCTACACCCTGCAGGTCATCGTCAATGGCACGCCTCGCAACATTGCCGTGGGCAGGGCAGCGGACGGAGCGGTCATCGAAACTTTGCCGGCAGGGTCCACGCTGGTCGGTATCGTGCCCTTCACCCTCAAGATGTTCCCGCTGGACTACGTGGTGCCCGCGAACGTCTTCCCGAACGGGATTGCGGTGACCCCGCAGAACATCACGGCGGCCGCCGGCAAGGCGGCACCCGTGGACTTCACGATTGCAAGCGGCACTCAGGTGGCCGCCGGTTCCGTCTTCAGGCAGGACATCGCCACCCGGCCCAACACCGCGATTGATCCGTCCGTCCTGCAGTCGGGCTTTTCGCGGTACGACCTCAACGGCCATCTCGGCGTCATCGTGGCCGACAACGCGCGGCTGGATGTGCGGATGCCCGCGTACCGGTTCGCCGATGGGGCGAAAACGGTCGCGACCGGCAGCGACCCCGCAACCGGCCTGGCGCTCTGGACGCCGCCCCTCTGGTCGGAAGATGCGGTGAAGGGCGTTCTCACGCAGCGCGGCGGCGCCAGCCTGACCTTGCAGTCCATGGTGGGCTCGGGCAGCGCATCGACGGCGGGCGGTCCGGTCGCCGTCCGGCCGGGCGCTGCGATCGACGTCGACCCCGGCCAGTCGATCGGCCTGCTGGGCCGCGACGTCACGGTCGAAGGAACGCTCAGCGCACCGGGCGGCATGATCGCGATCGACCGGCCCCGCAGCGCCTTGCCCGGAACGCCCGGCCTGATCTGGATCGGCGACCACGCCGTGCTGGATGTCGCCGCGCGTGCGGCCACCGCGCGGGACGTGTTCGGCCGGACCTACGGCCAGGTGCCCGACGGCGGCACGATCAGCATCGGCGGGGCGCTCGACTGGGACAAGACGAGCGAAGCCGATGCCGCCGACGCGTTCATCGTCATCCGCTCGGGGGCGCGGCTCGATGCCTCCGGCGCCAGCGCAGTGCTCGATCCGTCGGGCAGCGCACCGGGTCGCGCGCCCGCGCCGATCACAGTAGCCAGCAATGGCGGGTCGATCGTGCTCAAGTCCAACCACGGCCTGTATCTCGACGGCACGCTGCGCGCAGCCGCCGGCGGCGAGGGCGCAGCGGGCGGCACGCTCGGGCTCGCGCTCGCATCGCCGGTCTATATCAAGGAGACCACTCGCGGCGACGTGCTGCGGCATCGCGAACTGGTGCTGGCCCAGACACAGGGCGACAGCGCAGTCGCGGCGGCACAGACAATCGCGGATGCCCGTGGCGATTTGCTCACCGGGACAGCGCGCGTCGGCGTCGACCGCATCCAGGCAGGCGGCTTCGGCAACCTCTCGGTGCTGGTCGATGGGGCTCTTGGCTTCGACGGCAATGTGGCACTCGGCATGAGCCAGAGCCTGCGCCTGTATGCGGGTACCTACGCGCACGGCGAGACCGCGACAGCGGATTCGACGGTGTCGCTGTCCGCGCCGTACGTGCGTCTGGCAGGCACGGCTCGCAGGGCCACGGGCGAAGGCACGGTCATGCCGATGGCGCACTGGGAGAACGGCCCGTCCCGCCAGCAGGGCGGCGGCCAGTTTTCCGTCTTGGCGGATCTGGTCGACCTACGGGGCACGGTGGGGTTCGGCACCCGCTCGGAGCTGAATCTAGGCCTCACGAGTTACACGGTGGACCGGCGCGGTTTCGAAGAGGTCGAACTCACGAGCCGCGGCGACGTGCGCCTGCTGGGTGCCAATCTCGTGACGCCCGGCAACGTGCGCCTGATTGCCGAACAGCTCTATCCAGGAACGGGGACGAGCAACACGGTTATGGCCGGCTATGTCCAGGGTGCCGACGCACGCCAGAGCTACGCTGCTGGCAGCGTTCTCTCCATCCGCCGCCATGGCGACGGCGAGGCCGCGATGCCCTATTCGGCCTTCGGCAGCATTACCCTGGCCGCCGAGAGCATCGAGCAGGGCGGCATCGTTCGGGCGCCCCTTGGACAACTGACACTCGGCACGGCATTCGACGCGGTCACCGCCGCGACGAGCAGGGTGACACTGCTGCCCGGCAGCATCACCTCCGTGAGCGGCGAAGGGCTGCTCATGCCGTACGGCGGCACCGTGGATGGCCTGAGCTACCAGTACAACGGCCAGCCGGTAGCGCTCAAGGCCGTGGGCGACCTGGAGCGCGGCGTCAAGGTGAACACACGCCACCTCGAAGCGCAGGCGGGCTCCGTGCTCGACCTGTCCGGTGGAGGCTCGCTGGCTGGCGCGGGCTTCGTGAGTGGGCGCGGCGGCTCTGTCGACGTACTGAAGACGGCGCTGGCCAACTCGAACCCCGCAAACGGCTACAGCCGGGCCGGCAATGCGGTCTATGCCATCGTGCCCGGCAGCGCGGCCAACTACGCGCCGGAGGCGCCAGAGGCGGGCTTCGGCACGCCGGGTGTGGGCCAGCGAGTCACCGTGCCGGCGGGCGTGCCCGGATTGCCGGCCGGAACCTACACCTTGATGCCCTCGAGCTACAGCCTGTTGCCGGGTGCCTTCCGGGTGGAAATAGGCGCGGCCGACCGCATCGGGCTTTCCGGGGTCACGAGCGTGGGCAACGGTTCCTACGTCGCGGGCGGCTACCTGGGCGTTGCCAACACGTCGATCCGGGAGGCGCTGCCCAACCAGGTCGTCATCACGCCGGGCGACAAGGTGCGCAGCTACTCGGGCTACAACGAGACCGACTACAACGCCTTCGTCCTGGCGGACGCGGCGCGGCGCGGCTTCCTGCGCGCGGGGCTCACATCGGATGCGAAGACGCTCGACATCATGCTGTCCAGGCCGCCCGCGGAAGATGCGGACAGGACCGCGTTGAAGTTCGACGGCGAGTTGCGTCTGGGCGCGCAGCGCGCGAGCACGGGCTTCGGCGGAACGGTGAACGTGCGCAATCTGGGCGAGGTTCTCGCCACGGGACAGGCGGCCGACGAGCAACTGGCCGGCGCATCCGTGCAGGACCGCGAATTGAACAAGCTGGGCGGATCGCGCCTGGTGCTCAACGGCACGCTGGGAACCTCCTACGGCCAGCTTGGCCGGATCGTCCCGATCACGGGCGCAGGCAGCCTGATCGTGCGCAGCGGCGCCAGTCTGTCCGCGGGCGAACTCATCCTGGCTGGCGCGCCTCGCCAGGGAGGCGGCGGCCTCACTATCGAGGAAGGGGCGTCGCTCGGCACCATCGGCAGGGGCACGGCGAGCTATGGCTCGAACGACGGCTATGTTTTCACAGGCACGGGCGTGATCGCCTTGTCGAACGGCTGGTTCAATCTGCTTCTTGCACAACCCTCCGCGGCGGAGGGGCCCGGGACGGTTTCCATCGACATCGGCAGTTGCGTGAGCGCGGCGTGCAACGGCTCGACCCGATTGGTGTCGGAGGGCACGCTTGCAATCGCCACCGGCGGCGCACTGACCCTGGCCGACAACGTTTCCTACGGAACACGCAATCTCTCGCTGGCGCTGGCCGCGGTCAATCTCGGTGAGGATGCCAGCATCGCCGCCGCGAGCGCGGGCGGACAGCTGCCGAGCGGACTCGTGCTCAACCAGGCAAAGCTGAATCGTCTGCTGGCCGGCAACACTGCCATCGGCGCGCCGGCGCTGGAAACCTTGATTCTCAATGCACGGGATGCCGTGAACACCTACGGCGCGGTCAAGCTCGACGCATCCAGCCTGGACCGGCTGGTGCTCGGCACACCCGCCATCTACGGCTATGGCGCGGCGGGCGACGTGGTCGCGATCCGCGCGGGAGAGTTCGCCTGGGCCGGGGCCGAGGGCACGCCCGGCGCCGCGGTTTCCGGACTGCTGGGCAGCGGCACACTCGACATTGCCGCGCGCTCCATCGTGCTGGGCCATGGCCCGTACGCGCAGGCGAGCGGCACCCAGACCGATGCACGGCTTGCGCTGGGCTTTGCCGATGTGAAGTTCACAGCCTCCGAACGCGTGACATCCAACGGCAGCAGCACGCTGTCGGTGTACCAGCGGCAGGGCGCCTACACGCCAGGAGAAGGTTATGCCCATGAAGGCGGCAACCTCGTCGTCAGCTCGCCGCTGCTGACAGGGCAGGCAGGCTCCAGGACCCGCATCGCCGCGGGCGGTGCCATCACGATGGTCGCGCCTCCAGGCGCGGGCTCGGCCGCATCGAGCGATGCGTTGGGCGCCACACTGGAACTGAGGGGGAAGAGCATCGACCTGGAGGGCAGCGTCGTGCTGCCCTCCGGGCGGCTGGTGCTCGCGGCGACTGACGACATCGTGCTCGGTGCGAGCTCGCGCATCGATCTGTCGGGCCGCAAGACCTCGCTGTTCGACGTCGACAAATACAGTTGGGGCGGCGACCTCGTGCTGTCCAGCGCGACGGGCAACATCGCGCAGGTCGGGGATTCGGTCATCGATGTCTCCGCGCGCAACAACCGAGGCGGCACGGTCGAGGCCACCGCGCTGGCGGCCGGCGCGGGGCGTGTCGACCTGCTGGGCGCTATTCGCGGCAGCAGCAGTGGCACCTACGACGCGGGCGGCACTGTGGTGCCGTATGGTGCGGGCGAGCTCACGGTGCGTGCGCAGGCGCTGGGCGATTTCGTCGACCTCAACAACCGACTGAACGAAGGCGGCGTGTTCGGCGCGCGCCGCTTCCAGGTGAAGCAGGGCGATCTCGTGGTGGGCGACGGCGTGAAAGCCCGCGAGGTATCGATTGCCGTGGATGGCGGCAGCCTGCGAGTGGATGGCCGCATCGACGCCAGCGGCTTGCAGGTCGGCTCGATCCGTCTCGCTGCGAAGGGCGACCTCACAGTCAACGGCACACTCGACGCGCACGGCACGGGCCTGCGCGTGGACAGCTACGGCAAGATCATCGACAGCCCCAACCGGGCCATCGTCGACCTCACCAGTACCGAAGGCATGCTGACGCTGGGCGGCGGCGCGCGTATCGACCTGCGCGCCGGCACCGACGTGCCCTTGGGCACCAGGGCAGGCCAGAACGACGGCCGCGCACGCGGCACGCTGGACCTGAATGCTCCGCGCGTCGGCGCGGACGACGTCGCCGTCACGATCAACGGCACGCCCGCAATCCAGGGCGCGAAGACCGTCGCAGTCAACGCTTTCCGCAGCTACAGCGACGCGCCGATGGCCGATCTGCCCGACGTGTCGGGCTACCGGCCGCAGCTCGTCACGCAAGGCTATCTTGACCGCATCGACGGCGAGAGCCGGATCTTCATCGACGCCGCGCAGGGCAACGCGGGCCTGCGCAGCCGGCTGTCGGGCCTGGGCAGCTACCACCTGCGCCCCGGCGTGGAAATCGTCAGCGACCGCAGCACGAACCCGCATGGCGACCTGACGATCGACGGCGACCTCGATCTTTCGGGCTACCGCTACGGTCCCGGCGCGGACCGCAACGATCCGGCGCGCCGCGGCTATGGCGAGCCGGGCCGGCTGGTGATCCGTGCGGCCGGCGCGCTCAACGTACACGGGAGCATCAATGACGGATTCGCACCGCCTCCTGCGACGCTGGACGACAACGGTTGGGTGCTGACGAGAGGACCTTCCCCGGCCTTCGGTGGCGACATCGTGGTGCCGATCGATAACGTAGTGCTCGACACCGGCACGACCTTCCCGGCGGGATCGACGCTCAACTACAGCGTGAGCGTGGCGGCAATGACGCTGCCCGCCGGCACCGTGCTGCCAGTGGACGCCGTGCTCACGGGCACGCTGGCCCTCCCGGCGGGCACGGTGGTCGCCGCCAACATCTACAACGCCGACGGGTCGCTGGCTCATGCGGCCGGCACGGTGCTGGGAAGCGCCACGACGCTGGGTGCCGGCGTGCGCCTGGGTGCGGGAACGGCATTGCGTACGGCGGCGGGCGTGGCCGCGCTGACCTGGCCCAAGGGCGTCGCGCTGCCGGTGTACATGACGACCACCGGCCAGACCGTTCTCGCGAGGGGATCGCTGATCCCCTCGACGACCGTGGTCGAACTGCCGGGCGGCCAGCCCGTCAATCTGCGGCCTTCGGTGAACGGCGTACAGGGGCGCAACTGGGCGGTGGCACCGATGCTCGGCGAAGGCGCCACGTCGTGGAGCGTGCAATTGGTGGCGGGCGCCGACCTGGGCTCGGCGGACAGGCGAGCGCTGAACCCGGCTTCGAAGGCGGCCATCCGGCTGGGCGATACGCATGCGATCAGCGACTACACGATCAGCGCTTCCAAACGTTTCGTCTGGGCGCCCAATGACTGGGGTCTTCCAGAGGGAGAAGAAGCCGACCCGGGCACGTGCGAACTCGAACCCAGCATATGCGTCGAGGTTCCAGGCGGCCCGCCGGTCATCACGGGAAGCCAGATCGTTGCGCCAGCCTTCAGCGTGCTGCGAACCGGCACCGGTGACCTCGAGATGCTCGCCGCCGGCGACATCCGCATGGACTCGCTCTACGGCGTATATACCGCCGGCACGGCAACAGCGGCCGACGCCGCATACAACCGGCCGCGTGGCAAGGACGCCAGCGGCTCGCCGATCGGCCCGCAGTCCGAACTGCTCGATTACAGCGCCAGCCTGGCGACATACCGCGCGTGGTATCCCGACCAGGGTGGCAACGTGCTGGTCGCGGCCGGCGGCAATCTGGTGGGGGACCTGATGGGCTCGGGGCTGTCGAGTGCGTTGCCGGGCAACTGGCTGTGGCGGCAGGGCTCGGGCACCGCCGCCATCGACGAGGCGATTCCCACGGCGTGGTGGATCAACTTCGGCGCCTACACAGCCACGACGGAGAAAAGCAACCGCAAGGCACCGGACCTCACAGGTTTCACGGGCTTCGGCACGCTGGGCGGCGGCGATATCCGCATCCGCGTGGGCGGCGAGGCGGGAACGATCGGGCTGCGCAGCACCCAGGGCGCCGGAGCGGTTTCCACCGACCGAAGCGAAGGGCTGGTGGTCGCGGTGGGCAGCACGGGGCGGGTCGGCGCCGACGGCACACTCGCACTGACTGGCGGTGGCGACGTCGACATGCGCATCGCCGGTGCGCTCAATCCCAATCGGAATCTGAGCACGGGGTCGGAAAAGCTCGTCCTCACCGGCGCCATCGCGAACCTGCGCGGCGCCACCGAGGTCAGCGCCGCATCGATCGGCAGTCTGGGTCTGCAGTATCTGTCGGGCACCTTCAGGTTCTCGGACCCTGTCGACGCACGTGGCATCGATCCGTTCTCGGCCAGCTATGCCAGCGCCAAGGGCGGCATCAACCTCGTGCCAGGCGACACGGCGATCTATCTCCAGACACGTGGTGACCTTGTGCTCGGCGGGGCGTCCGATCCGGGGCGTGGAGATACGCCGAACAGCTCCGCCTTCTCGGTCGGCGGCCAGTCGCCGAACGCGGGTGGGCAGGGGTGGTTCAGCCTCTGGACGAATCGCAGCGCGATCAATCTCACCTCCGCAGGCGGCCACCTGACCCCGACCATGGCCGCGGGCGACAACAGCCAGTTGCGCACCACGTCGAAGGATGCGTGGATCGTCTATCCCTCCATCTTCAGGGCCGCAGCCCTCACGGGTAGCCTCTACTACGGTTACGCGGCATTGCCGCTGACCGTGGGCGATCCCACGAAGATCAACTACGGCCTGACGCTCGCGCCGTCTGCCAATGGCGAACTGGAAATGCTCGCGGGCGGGTCGATTTACGCAGGCCAGTATTCGGTCGGCATGTCCGGCACGGGCACGCCGATACCCACGCCGTTCAATCCCGCATTCGTCGGCCAGGCGTATGGTGCTGGCGAAGTGCTTGCGACCAATCTCGCGACGGGCGGACTGGCGATCGCTGGCGCCAGGAACGTGCCCGAGATCACGCCGACGCTCTTCGCATTCGGCCCGAACACGGCAGCGATCGGAATCGACCGTGCCGCAGACGCGGCGCCGGTGCGGTTCTACGCCGCGGGCGGAGACATCATCGGGCTGAAGACCGGCGAAGTCGTCACGCGCGGCACGGAGACCTGGTACAACGCCGCCGCTGCGATCCGCGTCATGGCGGGCCGGGACATCGTCAACACCGGTGTCGCGCCCGGCAGCTCTACGGTGGGCTCCAGGGATCTTTCGGGAAGCCTGCGCGGCAACCTCATCGTCCACACCAACCCCACCGACGTCTCCATCGTCTCCGCCGGCCGAGACATCCTCTACGCCAACTTCGACATCGCCGGCCCCGGCACGCTCGAAGTCTCCGCCGGTCGCAACCTGCTGCAGGAAGACCGCGGCGGCATCACCTCGATCGGCCCGGTGGTTCCGGGCGACACGCGCCCCGGCGCTTCCGTTGCGCTGATGGCGGGCATCGGCGCCGGTGCGCTCGACATGTCGGCGATCCGCGCGCGCTACCTCGATCCGTCGAACCGCGCCGAAGCCGGCACGCCGCTGGCGCAGCAGCCGGGCAAGGCCGCGAAGACCTACGAGGCCGAACTGGCCGCATGGCTCCAGTCGCGCTACGGCTTCAGCGGCGGCAGCACGGCGCAGTCGCTCGCGTACTTCGATGCACTCGCGCCCGAGCAGCAGCGCATCTTCCTGCGCGAGGTGTACTACGCCGAGCTGCGCGCGGGCGGCCGCGAGTACAACGACGCCAGCAGCAGCCGCGCGGGCTCTTACCTGCGCGGCCGCGAGATGATCGCCACGCAGTTCCCCGAGCGCGACGCCGGCGGCAACACGATCGCGCGCGGCGGCGACATCACGATGTTCGGCGGCTCGGGCGTGCGCACCAATTTCGGCGGCGACATCGAGATGCTGGCGCCGGGCGGCAAGATCATCCTGGGCGTGCAGGGCGCGGTGCCGCCCTCCACGTCGGGTGTGATGACGCAGGGGCAGGGCGACATCCGCCTGTTCAGCGAAGGCAGCATGCTGCTGGGCCTGTCGCGCGTCATGACGACCTTCGGCGGCGACATCCTGGCATGGTCGGCCAAGGGCGACATCAACGCGGGGCGCGGTTCGAAGACGACGGTGCTGTTCACGCCGCCCAAGCTGGTCTACGACAACGTGGGCAACGTCGAGATCTCGCCGCAGGTGCCGAGTTCGGGCGCGGGCATCGCGACGCTCGCGCCCATCGCCGAGGTGCCGCCCGGCGACGTGGACCTGATCGCGCCGCTGGGCACCATCGACGCGGGCGAAGCCGGCATCCGCGTGTCGGGCAACGTGAACGTGGCGGCGCTGCAGGTGGTGAACGCGGCGAACATCCAGGTCAAGGGGCAGTCGGCGGGCCTGCCGGTGGTGGCCGCGGTGAACGTGGGGGCGCTGACCAATGCCAGCGCGGCCGCGTCGCAAGCCACGGTGGCGGCGCAGGAAGCATTGCAGCGCGATCGCGCCGCGGCGCGGCAGGCACTGCCTTCGGTGTTCACGGTGCGCGTGCTGGGCTTCGGCAATGAGCCGTTGGGCGGCGGCGGTGCCAGTGACGACAGCAACGGCAGCAACAACAAGCCCTCGGCCACGCCGGTCAGCTACAACCCGCGCAGCGTGATCCGCGTGCTCGGCGGTGGCGGCACGCTGCCGCCCGCGGTGAGCCGGCAACTGACAGACGAGGAGCGCGCCAACCTGCAACGCTGACCCGCGTCCGGCGCCGCACTCGCGTGGCGCACCTGCCGTCCTTCTTTTTCCAAGGCCCGGCCTTGCCCGTCACCGGCGATCCCGGTCGGCGAGCGGGCCGGGCGTTCAGCGAAAACCAACATGACCCTCGACACCCAGGCGATTCGCAATGCGCCGGACCGGTTCTCCGGGCTGCTTTCATCGTTTCCATCGCGCACGCCGCTGCCGCTGGCATGGCGGGCGTTCGAGGAGCGCATCGAACGCATCGAGCTGCTGGCGGAGCCCGAGCCGCGCACGCCGTTGCCGAAAGCGAAGTCGGCCGCTCCCGAGGTCGACTTGCAGGCGCACCTGGCGGCGAACTACCAGGCGCTGCACCGCCGGCTCGAGCGCCAGCTCGGCTGCGCGGACCTGGCAAGCGAATGCCTGCACGACGCATGGCTTCGGCTGGGCGAACGGCAGCCCCGCGAGACGCCCGCGAACCCCGACGCCTACATCTATCGCGTGGCCTGCAACCTCGCGATGGACGGCATGCGCGAGCGCAAGCGCTGGATGGGTCTGAACGAAGATTGCGAAGACGTCGACGTGATCGCCGACCTGCAGCCCGGCCCCGACATGATCGCGGAGGCGCGCTCCGAGGTGGCGGCAGTCGACCGTGCGATGCAGGGCCTGCCGGGGCGCCACCGCGCGGTGCTGGTCGCGCTGCGATGGCACGAGATGTCGCGGCAGGAAGTGGCGCGGCGCCACGGCGTGTCGCTGCGCAAGGTGGACACAGCGCTCAGACAGGCCCTGGGCGTGCTGCGCTGATGGAGCGCCGCCGTCACGCGTCCTGTTGCATGGTCATTCAGGAAGTGGAGGGAGTCAGATGATGAAGTGGATGTCGCCCCTGCGGGTCACGATGCAGGAGCTGGATGCCAAGCTCTCGAAGATCGTCGAGCGCGCACGCGAGCAGCCGGTGGCGGTCAACCGCTACGGCTCGCCCTGGGTCTGGATCGTGAGCCACCATGCCTGGGTGCAGGCCGACAACCTGCGCGCGCTGGTGCCGCGTGGCCACCCGCTGGTGCCGTTGCGCGACCAGGTGGAAGACGCCTTGCGCTACGAGCGCGACCTGCTGGCCGACCTGGAGCGCCAGCACGGCATCACGGTCGGCGCGGCCACGCTGTTCAAGTGCCTGATGCTGCAGATCATCTATTCGCTGGAAGACGGCGAGAAGGTGCACGAGAGCCTCACCTACAACATGCTGTTCCGCTGGTTCGCGGGCTTCGAGAAGTTCGCCGACGAGCTGCCGGCACGGGCCCAGTTCACGCACGAGCTGAACGCGGTGGGGGCCGATGCGCGCGCGGTACGCATCATCACGCGCTGCCTGTCGCACTCGTTCCTGCCGGAGTCGGGCGACGGCGATTTCAGAGTCAATCGCGGCTTGTTGCATGCGCTCTCGGCCTGGGCGTCCGCCGCGCCCGGCACGGTGGGGCCGGATGCAAGGCCGCATGCCGTGGCGCGCTAGATGCGCCGCCGCGCGCGGTCCGCGAGGCTAGCGCGCGGGCCGGGCGATGCCCGGCGTCGCGGGCTGCGGCAGCACCGGCGCGGCGATGCGTTCGGTGATGCCGGCCTTGTCGATCATCACCCCATCGGCCTCGATGGACTTCAGGGTGACCGAGCGCGTCAGCGTTTCGCCGACGCGGTAGGGCCGCGCCGCGGCATCGTTGACGGCCAGCACGGCCACGCCCTGGCCGGTGCCCTTGATCAGCCCCTTGACCGCGACATTCGCGCGCAACTCGCCGGGGCCGAACCATGCGGCGAGCGCGTCGCCCGCGGGGTCCGCTTGCGAGCCTTGTGCCGGTGCGGCGGTCGCTTGTTGCGCAGGCCGGGTCAGCAGCTTGCCCCAGGTCACGAGGCCCGCCACGACGAGCAGCAGGCCCGCCGCATGAACGATGTACTTCGCGGATGCGGCGGACGGCTTGAGCTGAAAGATCACGGCAACTTCCTCGGCGGGCTTGGGAGTGTCGTGTCTATCACAGGGGCGTTGGCGTTTCGTGTCAGCGCCTTCATGCGTGCATCACATGCGCTGCCTAGCATGGCCGCCATGAACGTGCGCAACCGAGAGAGCGGCTTCTCGCTGATCGAGCTGATGGTCGTGATGGTCATCGTCGGCATCGCGACCGCGGCAATCAGCCTCAGCATCGCGCCCGATCCGGCGCAGGAACTGCGGCGCGATGCGCATGAGCTGGCCCGGCACTTCGCGGTCGCGCAGAACGAGGTGCGTGTCGACGGCCGCGTGATCGCATGGCAGGCCGACAGTGGCGGCTATCGCTTCGCGCGTGGGAGCTGGCAGTCGGTGCCCGGCAGCGCGATACCCGTGGTGTCGACGGCGGGCACGCTCGACACCTTCGCGCGCGACGACGAACTGCGGCCCAGGCAATGGCGCGAAGGGCCGGTCGAAGTGACACCCGCGCAGCCCGTGCTGCTGACCTCCGAACCCATCGGCGCCGAGTGGCAAGTGGCGCTGCGGCGTGGCGATGTCACCGTCATCGTGCGGCGCGATGCAGCCGGCAGCTACGAGGTGCGATGAGCATGCGCACGCCACGCTACCGCATCGCCGGTTTCACGCTGATCGAAGTGCTGATTGCGCTGACCATCGTCAGCGTGGCGCTGGCCGCGATCGTGCGCGCGTCCAGCCTCACGATCTCGAACCTCGGGCTTCTGCAGCAGCAGTCGCTGGCCATGCTGTCGGCCGAGAACCGTGTGGCGGAACTGCGCATCGCGCAAAGCCCGATGGTGCTGGGCACGGCCAGCACGCCGTGTCCGCAGGGCGGCGTGCGGCTGGTCTGCCGGGTCGAGACCGGGGCCGTCGCCGACGGACTGCGAAATGTGACGGTGGACGTGTACCTGGCGGAAGACAGCGGGCAGCGGCTGGCCTCGCTGCAGACGCGCCTGGCGGAGCCTCGCTAGATGCAAGCCACCCGAGAGCAGCAGCGCGGCTTCACGCTGATCGAAGTGATGATCGCCATCGCGCTCATGGCCGTGTTGAGCGTGATGGCTTGGCGCGGCCTCGACAGCGTGACGCGCGCCAACGCCATGCTCGAACAGCGCACCGACAACGTCGCGCGGCTCATGCGCGCGCTCGACCAACTGGAGCGCGACGTGGCCCTGCGCGCCACCACCGAACTGCCGCCGTCCAAGGCCGCCGGGTTGCTGCCCGCCGCGATGACGGCGCGGCGCCAGGCGGACCTTCCGTTTTTCGTGGAAATCGTGCGCGCCGCACCCGCCGCGCCGGGCTATTGGCAGCGCGTGCAATGGTGGCAGCGCGGCGGCGTGCTTTACCGGGCGGCGGGGCCGGCGGCGGCGTCGTTCCCGTTGCCGCCGCCCGACGAGCAGGCGCGCGTGGTGGTGCTGGAGGATGTGTCGGCGTTCCAGTTGCGTGCGTGGGAGCCGGGGCAGGGCTGGCGCAACCTGCCGGCCGTGGCACCGGCGCGCGCCAACGCGACCGGACTCGAGCTGGCGCTGGGCATGCGGGCCGAAGGGGAGAGCGGGGCGCAGAGCTTCCGGCGGGTTTTCTCGCTCGACTGATTGCAGTGCCGATGAGGCATGGGCGAACCCGGCCGCGCCTCGCTATAGTCAAGGGTCATGCAAAAACGAATCGGCGTGATCTTCGTCTCCCGGCGAAATTCACTGCGCAGCATCCTGGCAGAAGCATGCCTCTCGCACCTGGACCCCAAGCGGTTCTCGGTCTCTTCCTGCGGCCAGCCGGGGCACGTCGGGCGCGAGTTCCATCCCGCGGCCATCGGCGCGCTTCACAGTGCCAGCATTCCCGTTCCCGACAGGCAGCCGCGCAGCTGGGACGAGGTGGTGCGTGCCCACCCCTCCGGCGCGGATTTCGTCATCACGCTGGACGCCGCCACCGAGTCGTTGCAACCGCCCTGGCCCGGCCAGCCCGATGCGGCGCTGTGGGCTTACCCGGACGTTGCCGCCGAAACCGACCCCGAGCAGGTCGCGCATGCCGCGGTGCAGATGCTGTTCTCGCTGCGCCGCCGGCTCGAACTGCTGGTGAGCCTGCCGATGCAGGGCGCCGACCGTGCGGCAGTGCGCTCCGACGTGCGCGACCTGGGCTACATGCGCTAGCGGCTGCGGCCACTGAAACCCGCGCCCGCTACGCCTCTTGCCTGCGCGATCCGACGCAAGCTCAACGGGGCGAAATCGGCTGGCGCATCCATTGCCTTTCGGCCTGGCCGATGGGCGATTCGAGCGCCCGCTCGGGCACTTCCCAGACGATGACGCGCGGCGGGTTGTCCGCAAAGGCCGGGCCCGCGAAGTAGCGCCGGGCGGCGCCGGAAAAATCTCCGCCATTCATCGCGAAATCGGCGACCAGCGACTGGCTGGCGAGCTGGAGAAACGGCAGGAAGTTCGCACGGTGCGAGAACGAACTGCCGATCAGCACGACGGACGGCAAGGCGGTGTTGCCGAACAGGTCGGTGCTTTCGTTGCGGGTCTCGACGGTCGATTGCCAGTCGGTGTCGGGCGCTGGCTTCAGCGACGGCGGCAGGCTGTCGATGCCGGCCAGATGCACGAGGTCGCCCCGTTCTGTGACCGGCTTGCGCGACGCGACCACGGAAGGCACCGGCGTGGCATCGAGCACCTGCATGCGGCGCAGTCGATCGGCAACGGCCTGCGCGGCGAGCTGGCTGCCATGCTCGGTCCAGTGCGTGTCGGTTTTCAGGAAAGGCGTGGGCGATGTGCCCGCGAGCGTTCGAGAGAGGTCGAGCACGGGCACTTTTGCGGCGTCCAGCATCGCGGTCCATTCGCGCACGCGGGCTTCGAGCTCGGGCGCGCGCCGCAGCCGGCCGAGGTGGGCGGTTTCGATACGAGTCTTGTCCGGCACGACCGCGACCAGCAGCGCGATGCGCCGGGCGGCGAGCGCGCGGGAGATCTGCGCGACGGCGGCGGCGCGGTCACGCGCATTCGCCGCGCGGCCGGGGTGAACGCGCAGCTCATCATCGAGGAAAAGCCAGCCGTCGTCGCCCCGATGCACCTCCGCGCCCAGGTCACCCAGCAGCAGCCAGCTTGCCTCGCGCTGGCGGCGCGCGAGCGTTTCGGTCAGCGGCGTCGTGACCAGCGCCTTCGTCAGCGCACGCCTCGCGGTAGCGTCGTCGAGCAGCGATGCGTCGGCACCGGCCAGTGCGCCGGGCATGTTCGGCAAGGTTGCGATGAACGCCGCCCCCAGCGATGCGAGCAGCACGCCCGCCGTGGTCCAGCGGAGCAGTCCACGCAATCTTCGGCTGGAGCGCGCTGTCGCCATGGTCGTCAGAACTGGAAGTAGAGGAAAGGCACCGTGCCGCGGCTGGACACCAGCGCGAGCGACAACAGAAAACCGGCGATCGGCGCCAAGGTCGCCAGCACCGCCCCGGCATTGCCCGCATGCCGCCTGGCGCTGACCACGGCCGGCGCGAGCACCCAAGCGATGCCCAGCAGATACGCCAGCACCACGGGCAGCCGCAGCATGTTGGACAGCGCCGCCCCCAGCGCCACGCCATGCGCGCCGAACTGGCCGGCCAGCATGTCGCAGGCGACCGCGAAGTCGGGCGAGCGGAACAGCGTCCAGCCCAGCATCACGAACAGCATGGTCGCGATATGCGCAAGCGGCGCCGGCAAGCCCAGCCCGCGCGCACGGCACAGGTGGACCACGCTCAGGCCCATGCCCTGCGCCAGCCCCCAGTACAGGAAGTTCCAGCTGTCCGCGCCATGCCAGAGCCCGCCGATGGCCATCGTCAGCATCAGGTTCAGCACGGTGCGCCGGGTGCCCTTGCGGCTGCCGCCGAGCGGCACGTAGAGGTAGTCGCGCAGCCAGGACGACAGCGAGATATGCCAGCGCCGCCAGAACTGCGCGAGGTTGCGCGCGAGGTACGGCCGGTCGAAGTTCTCGGGAAAGCGAAAGCCCAGCATCGCGCCGATGCCGATGGCCATCGCGCTATAGCCCGCGAAGTCGAAGAACAGCTGCAGCGTGTAGGCCAGGCAGCCCAGCCATGCGTCGGCCAGGCTCGGGTGCGTGGACGAAAAAACCTGCTCCACCACGGGCGAGAGCGTGTCCGCCACCAGCACCTTCATCGTCATGCCGATCATGAAGCGGCGCGCGCCCGTGGCGAATGCCGAGGCATGCACGGCGCGGTGTGCGAGGCGCTGGCGAACCCAGTCGTAGCGGATGATCGGCCCCGCGACGAGGTGGCCGAACATCGCCAGATAGGTCGCGAAGTCGATGGGCCGGCGTTCCGCCGGGAACTTGCCGCGATGCACGTCGACGAGATAGGAGATCGCCTGCAGCACGGTGAACGACAGCCCGATGGGCAGCGCGATGCGTTGCCACGCCACCGGCATTGCGCCGGCATGCAGCAGGGCCGCGTTGAAGGTCTCGACCACGATGTTGGCGTACTTGAACCATACGAGCACGCCCAGGTTCAGCACGATGAACGCCACCAGCATGCCGCGCCTGTTCGGCCCTGCGCGCTCGACCAGCAGCCCGCCCGCCCAAGCGAGTGCGGTGAGCGCAATGAACAGCAGCAGGAACAGCGGGCTCCACCAACCGTAGAACAGCCAGCTCGCCAGCAGCAGCACGACGTTCTTCGCGCGCGCCGGCGTCAGCGCATACAGCAGCAGAAAGGCCGGCAGGAAGACAGCGAGGAATTCGAGCGATGCGAAAACCACGGCCGGGTCAGCGCGCGATGCGGTCCTGCAGGCCCATCAGCCGGCTGCCCTTGCCGGCGGGAACGAGGAACACGCTGTAGCGCTGGCCCGCCTGCAGCGAGCCCAGGTCGACCGTGCCTTCGACGGGCTGGCCGTTGCAGGTGGCATGCACCGCCAGCTTCACCGGGTTGACGGCGCGGCGCGCGCTGGCAAGCGCTGCCTGCTTCTCGAAGATCGCCGCGTTGCCGCTGGCAGCCGAGAGGCCCGCGGCGGTGCAGCGCGCATCGGCGTTGTAGAACGCGAGCGAGGCGCGCAGCGGGTCGAAGGTGGGGGGCGGCTCGATGAAGCTGGTGCCGGCAATCTCGCCGTTCGCGCCTTGCCATGCCACCGCCGACGCCGAGCCGCCCGATGGCACGCGCAGCGTGATCGCCATCTGCTGCTGGCCGCTCTTCCAGTGTCCCGTGACCGGGGCGTCGGAGCGCGCCGGCTGGTAGTCGGTGATGGGTGCCGAAGGCTGCACCACCACGCTCGCCTTGGCCGGGCCGCCGCTTTGCACCGTGAGCGCATTCGATCCGGCATTGACGAAGCGCACCAGCGCCAGGTCTTGCGAGGGGCCCGTGTCGTACAGCTGCGGCGCGGCGCCGGCCACGGCGGGAAGCAGCACGCCGAGCAGCGCACGGCGCCGCACCACGAGAGCGGCGCGCCTCATGGCCGCGCGGCACCGGTGGCGGGTGCGAGGGGCAGCCGGGCGACGGCCTTGGCGATGGCACCTCCCCAGGCGCGATAGCCGCTCGCGTTGAAATGCTGGCCGTCGATGGTCGACCACTGGCCGCGCGCGGACATCTCCAGCGAATCGATGAAAGTGCAGGGCGCCACGTTGGTCGCGAGGAAGCGGCTCACCGTCTCGGCGCGCGCGTAGGTCTTGCCGTACTGGCCGCCTTCCTGCCCCCATGCGGGGCCGACCCATGCGCATCGGGTGCCGGTCGCCGAAATGGCGCCGGTGAGCGCGGTCACCTGCTGCCACACCCAGTTCATCGGGAAATCGTCCTGGCGGTAGGCGGCCATGGTGTCGCCGAGCACGATCAGCACCAGGTCCGGGTGCTCGGCCTTGATGAGCTGCGCCACCGCCGTGGTCCTGGCGCGGGTGCCGGGGCTCACCACCGCCGGCTTGTTGCCGATGCGCTCCGCGCTGCCGCAGGAACCGGGCTTGGACACCGTCCAGTCGTAAGGCTGCACGCCGCACACGCCGATCGAATGCACCTTCGCGCCCTGGCGCTGGAGATCGTCATGCAGCGACGACATCAGATAGCTCGGCTGCGACAGATGACTGTCCCCGATGATGAGGATGGAAAGACCGGCAATTGCCGCTGCGAGTGCCACCAATATCCCTTTCGTTTGCAAGGCCGGAAAATGTACCAGCCTCAGTGCCCCATCGCTTCGGCGATCGCGTCTATCGCCACCCGCAACCTCGGCAGCATCACCGGCGCTGTGAGCCACAGCGCATGGATCGGCAGGTGCCCGGCGATGCGCCCGGCCATCGGCGCGCGCAGGCGGCCCTCGGCCAAGTCCCGGGCCACCAGCCAGCGGGGCAGGAGGCCGATGCCGCGCCCGCCGCGCACGGCCGCCAGCGTGAGCATGCTGCTGTCGGTGCTCAGGCGCGAAGGCGGCGACCAGCTCTCGATGCGCCCGGCGTCGTCCACCAGCTGCCAGGGCACCGGCTGCCCGCGATGCGTGGTCGTGATCAGCGCATGCCGTGAAAGATCGTCCTTCGACAGCGGCTCGCCATGCCGTTCCAGGTAGGCGGCCGACGCACACAGCACCACCTCCTGCGTGCCGAGCCGCCGCGCCGTCAGCCCCGACACATCGGGCAGTTCGCCGATGCGCACCGCCAGGTCGATGCCGCGCGCCAGCAGGTCGATGCGCTCGACGTCCAACGAAATGTCGAAGCCCAGCGCGGGATACCGGTCGCCCAGCGCATGCAGCACCGGCGCGATCACCTCGGTGCCGAACAGCGGCGGCAGGCTCACGCGCAGCACGCCGCTGGGCGTGGACGCGGCCTGCGCGAGCGAAGCCTCCACCTGGTCGATGTCGCCGGTGGCGCGGCGGCAGGCTTCTTCATAGGTCCGGCCCTCGGGCGTGAGCGACAGGCGCCGCGTGGTGCGCTCGAACAGCCGAACCTTCAGCCGGGCCTCCAGCCGGGCAATGGTCTTGGCGATGGCCGAAGGCGAGAGCGCCAGCCCGTCGGCTGCCCTGGCGAAGCTGCCCGCGTGGCAGACGGCCAGGAAAACGCGGATGGGGCCGTGCGGCTCGAGGTTGGACATGGGGGAGGGTCGGGAGCGGGAGCGATTGCGGAACCCGGCGCGCGGGTGTCGCGAAATCTTATCGTTTTACCTGCGCGGGGCGCGTTCCTAGCATCGGATGCCTGTATTCAACACAACCGACAAGGCGCCTCGTGAGCACACTCGCAGAAAAAACCTACGCCATCATCGGCGGCACCTCGGGCATGGGCTTCGCGCTCGCCCGGCAACTGGTCGCGCGCGGCGACCGCGTTCTCATCGGCGGGCGCTCGCGCGAGAAGGCCGACGCCGCCGCGCAGCGCCTCGGCCCGCTGGCCATCGCGCGCACCGTGGATGCCCGGGAGCGCGACTCGATCGCCGCGTTCTTCGAGGGCAGCGGGCCGCTCGCGGGCCTGTTCACGCCGGGCTCGGTCAACCACTCGGTGTCGTTCCGCGAAGACTCGCAGGAGGCGGCCGAGGCGGTGTTCAAGGCCAAGTTCTGGGGCCAGTACTGGGCGGTTCATGCCGCGCTGCCGCACCTCGCGCCCGATGCATCGGTGGTGCTGATGTCGGGCGCGGCGTCGGTGCGGCCGATCGGCGCGCCGGCCTATGCGGCATGCAACGCGGCGGTCGAGGGGCTGGCGCGCGCGCTTGCGCTGGAACTGGCGCCGATCCGCGTGAACTGCGTCTCGCCCGGCACCATCGACAGCGAACTCTGGCGCAACCGCCCGGCCGAAGTGCGCAAGGCCGTGGGCGAGACCTGGGAAAAGCTCACGCTCAACCGCCGCTTCGGCACGGTCGACGAAGCGGCCGGCGCGGCACTGTTCCTGCTCGACAACGGCAACATGAACGGCTCGGCGATCTACGTCGACGGCGGCTACACGCTGCGTTGAGCACGCGGGTCCGTCATCCATGAAAAACACATAAGAAAACTCGAAATCCGGCGTTCCCCAGAGGGCATTGCACGGGCTCAATGTCGGGTTTTCCCGCTGCCGGCTTCGAACCTTGTCAGACCTTTCTTCCGGACTTCCCGCGCCACGGCGCCTGGGCTTCTTCAGCCGCCTGCTCGACGACACGACGGCCGCCGAACGCTACCGGCTCGTTGCGGAGCAGATCGCGCATGCCGAAGCCCTGGGCTTCGACTCCGCATGGGTGGCGCAGCACCACTTCCATGAACACGAGGGCGGCCTGCCGTCGCCTTTTGTCTTCCTCGCTTATGTGGCCTCGCGCACGAAGCGGATTCGCCTGGGCACCGGCATCGTCACGCTGCCGCTCGAAAACGCGGTGCGCGTGGCGGAAGACGCCGCCGTGCTCGACCTGCTTTCGGGCGGCCGGCTCGAAGTGGGGGTCGGCACCGGTGGCACGCCAGAGGCGTTCGCGGCCTTCGGGCTCGACAGCCACGAGCGCTCGGCCATCTTCGCGCGGCAGCTCGATGCGGTGCGCGCGGCATGGGCCGGCCGGCCACTGGCGGGCGGCGACACGCTGTACCCCTCGGGTGCGCAGTTGACGGAGCGCATCTGGCAGGCCACCTTCTCCGTGAGTGGAGGCACCCGCGCGGGACAGGCCGGCGACGGCCTGATGCTGTCGCGCACACAGCCGCGCCCCGGCCATGCGCCCGATGCGCCGCTTTCCGAACTGCAGAACCCCATCGTCGATGCCTACCTGGCGGCGCTGCCGGCCGGCGTGGCGCCACGCATCGTCGGCTCGCGCAGCGTGTTCGTGGCCGAGACCCGGCAGGAGGCGCTGCGGCTGGCCGACATCGGCCTGCGCCGCTCGGCCGCGCGTTTTGCCGCCTCGGGCCAGGCCGGGCTGGCGGACCGCGCGGGACCGCGGGCGTCGCTCGAGGAACTGATCGCCGCCTACGACGTGCATGTGGGCTCGCCCGACGACGTGATCGCCTCGCTGCGCGCCGACAGCACGCTCGACCGCGTGACCGACCTGGTCTGCCAGGTGCATTCGGTCGATCCGCCGCACGCGGCCATCCTGCGCTCCATCGAGCTGATCGCGACCGAGGTCGCGCCGGCGCTGGGCATCCACTCTTCATCCACGCTTCGCGAGACCGCATGAACGCCGTTGCTTCTCCTCCTTCGTCTTCCGACTCCGCCACACCCGATGTGATCGACGCCCTCGTCGGCATTGCATCGAGCGACCATCTCGACCACGTCCGCCGGGGCCGCGAGCAGGCCCGCACCCATGCGCAGCAGAGCTACCTCTCGCTGTTCGAGCCGACGCCGCCGGTGGTCGGCAACTTCGACATCGCCGACCGCTTCGCGATCGCCGCCTTCGTGGCCGCGCTGCACGGCCATGCGGGCGTGACGCGCTTCTATGCGGAGCAACTGGCCGGGCAGGGCGCCCGCGCGGGCGTGGCCGATGCGATTGCCGCCGAGGCAAAACGCGGCGCCGCGCAAGGCCCGTACGGCAGCTACCAGGCGGGCCCGCTCAGCGCCGAAGACACGGCCGGCCCCTCGTATGCCGTGAGCGACGCTCACCGCGAACTGCTCGGCGAGCTTCTCTCCGCAGCGCTCGCGCATGCGCACCTGCTGGTGTTCCATCCGCGAGACGCCAGCCCGGCCGCCCTGCAGGCGCTGCTGGACGCCGGCTGGAGCAGCACCGGCATCGTCACGCTGTCGCAACTGGTGGCGTTCCTCGCATTCCAGATCCGTGTCGTCACCGGCCTGCAGGCACTGGCGCAACGTCCCGCAACCTCCATCGACTGAGCCCGGCCATGAGCAACCGCGAATCGACCCTGATCTATCCCGACAACACGCACCCGACCGTCTTCACCCAGGCGCAGCTCGAATGGCTGCCCTGGCTGGAGCCGCTGCCCGAGGCCGAGCTGACCGAGCGCCACTTCGCCGGACTGGTGGACGCGGCGCGCGCCAAGTCGCCGTACTTCCGGCTGCTGGCGCGCGACCCGGACATCCTGGGCGCCCGCACGCGCACCGACAAGGACATCTTCTACAACCCCGAAGCCGGCCTGCCGCGCGCCGAGCGCGAGCTGTCGGCGGCCGCGGCTTCGCGCTACAACGGCTGCATCTATTGCGCGTCGGTGCATGCGCGCTTCGCCTCGCATTTCTCGCACCGCACCGAAGACGTGCAGCGGCTGCTCGACGAAGGCACCGGCGCCGAACTGGGCGAGCGCTGGAACACCATCGTCGCGGCCTCGGTGGCGCTGTCGTCCACGCCCTCGGCCTTCGGCGTCGAGCACATCGACCAGTTGCGCGCGCAAGGACTGGACGACCTGGCGATTGCCGACGTGATCCATGGCGCGGCCTTCTTCAACTGGGCCAATCGGCTGATGCTTTCGCTGGGTGAGCCGCAGGCCTGATTGCGGGCGCGACAAGAACTTTCGGACTCACCCGTTCTGGGGATGTTCGAGCCAAATCGGCCACAGAACAATCCTCCGGCGCAAACTTTCAAGAAAACCAACTACGCGCAGCACCTCGTTCCTCGAATGGGAAACACATGCCTCGTACCGTTGTCATCGGCTGCGGAATTTCGGCCGCTGCTTACTTGTTGTCCGCCAACCGCAACCTGGGCACCGTGATCGGCACGGGCGGTCCGGACCTCTGGCAACAGATCGCTCCTACCCACAGGATGGGTCAGCCCACTCCGCTTCTGACAGGCAACCTGCTCAACGCGCCGCGAGGGTTCAGCACAAGGCCGCAACCGGGCACGACGCCCTTCATGCAGGCAGGCGATTTTGCGAATCTGGTGGAGTACCACTTCAGAAGCAACACGCACTTCCAGTTTCCGGGCTCACTGGTCGACAGCATCAAGCGTTTGCCGAACGGGCAGTACGAGGTTCGTGGGCGGGTATGGGGCGCAAGCCTGACCATTGTTTGCGACAACGTGATCATTGCCGTCGGGCCTGGGCCTGCACGCCCGCTGATGGTTGGCGAAAACGGTGACATCGGCGTGGATGTGCGAGGGCTCGACGGATACGTTGTAGGTGGCACCGAGTTCATGTCACCCAACTGGCAGATGCCGCGCGGGGAAGCCATGCGCAACAGGACCGTTGCGGTCTATGGCGGTTCCGCCACCGCGGCATGGGTGGTCGAGCTGGCACAGATGCGAGGGATGAATGTGGTGCGCTGGTTCACTCGCCCGGGTACCGGCACCGATGCCTGGAACGTCGATATCCGCTTCGAAGCCGCGTTTCCCGCGGGTTCGAGAAACACCGAAGTCAGGCAGAGCACCCGAGAACAGCGCGCCGTGTTGAAGTTGACGGCAATCAAGATCATCCGGCCGCACGAGGGCTCGCCATTTCTGGGCCTCACGTTCCTTGACGAGGCCGGTCATGTGGTCAGGCTTGCGGTGGACTTGCTTGTGTACGCGCTCGGTGCCGCACACACCAGGGACACAGGCATCCGTGCGATGCTGGACCGAGATACGCAGGCGCAGCTGGTGGCCTACTATGACCGCAACCTCGCGATCAGCGCCCGGCCTTCGCTGCTGGCCGTGGGCACGGGCGACGGGTCTCTGATGATCGTGGGTTCGGCCATGTGCAGCGTGGCCGGTTTTGGCAACGACATGACGCTCCAGGGCGACCCGACCCGAACACTCGCCACGCTGGGCCGCTACACCGACATCAGCAATTCCCTGCCGCCCGCGGCCCGGCCGCCCGAAGGCATCGGCATGATCATGGCCGGCATCGAAGCCTTGAACGAGTTCATGCCTGTCAGAGCCACCGGACGCCTCATCGCGGTCTACAGAAAGCCGCACGGCCAGGGTCTTGGCTTTCATGACGTCGCGTTTGCATGGAACATCAACTACAACACCAGCAATCGAACCCAACTGGCGGCGTTTCTTGCAAGCACCACAGACTTGCCGGCCTTCGCGGCCAATGTCGCCGTGGCGCTGATTGTCAAGCTGCGCACCCGTGCCGGAAACGTGCTGGGCCTCAGCGACGGACAGGTACAACTGATCGTCTGGACAGCACTGTGCTATGCCCATGCACTGGCGGCGCTGAACCGCGACCTGGAAGGCACGCGTCTAAGCTCGGACAGGAACCATGGCGCGGACCGGTTCATCGACATGTGCGTGGACTACATGACCACTGAGCACACGCACGTCGCCTACTGGGCGCACTACGGGATCAACTGCTGAAGCGTCAGCCCCTCCGACCCATTGCACACCGGCCGGGCGCACTCACTCCAGCGTAAAGCCGATCTTCAACGTCACCTGCCAGTGCGCGACCTTGCCGTCGACCACGTGGCCGCGCGTCTCGGTCACGGTGAACCACTGGATGTTGCGCACCGTCTCGTGCGCCTTGGCGATGGCGGTCTGCACTGCGTCTTCGACGCCCTTTGGCGACGAGCCTGTCAGTTCGAGTGTTTTGTAGACATGGTTGGACATGGCGTCTTTCTCCTTGGTTGATTGCAGGATGAGTGAGGCTTGCCAAGGTGCATCGTAGTCCTGCGCCCCGGCTCAATGAACGAAGCCGCCTTTCACGAAGCGCACGGGTTCGGCGTCCATGCGCGCGATGAGCGCGCCGAGGCCGTCGGGTGGCAGCGGAATGGGGCCCGGCGTGGCGCGCGGCGCCTGTTCGGTGCGGCACAGCAAATCGTCGTCGCTCCATGCGCCTTTGCCGGGTTCGCCACGCGCGCGCAGCCAGCCGTCGCGGTCGACGATCAATTGCGTGCCCGCCAGTTGCGGCGTGGCGGCGATGAGCGAGAACGCGGCCCAGGCGCTCGCCGATTCGGCGACGCAATCGCCCGCGTGCGAGGCCGCGGTGGCACTGTCTTCCGCGAGAAACACGGTGACCAGGCGCGGATCTTCGAGCAGGGGCTGCCCGCCGGCCGCGACGATCCGCAGCCGCTGGCCGCGCCAGTCGCTCAACATGCGCGGCGGCTTGTCGGCGCATTGCACGGCCACGTCGGGCGGCGCGATGGGTTGGGTCCACAGGCCGGCCGCGCGCAGGCTCTGGCCGGCGCCCTGGGCTTTCATGAAGTCGATGAGCGCCCATGCATCGTCGTCGCTGATCCTGCGGCCGAAGGCGGGCATGGTCGGCGAACCGCGCTGGTCGCGCATGCCGTTCAGCACATGCCACAGCAGGTCGCCATCGGCGCGGCGCCACAGCAGCGGTCCGGCAAGATTGGGTGGCCACACTGGCTGCACGGCCGCCAGCGGGCCCTGGCCCAGGCCGTCGGCGCCGTGGCAGGCCACGCATTGCGCCGCGTAGAGCACGCGCCCGCGTTCGATGCTGTCGGCGGTGAAGCCGGTGGGCGAGCGCTGGAAGCTGGTCGGATAGGCGGGTACCAGCACCACGTTGGCGTCGGGCCACGGGGCCAGCACGACCAGCAGCGTGGCCAGCGCCAGCAGCCAGATGCGCCGGCGCCGCCACAGCAGCGCGAGCACCAGCACCAGCAACGCCGCCGCGAGCACGACCACGGTGAGCCCGAGCCTGCGCGCCTGCCCGAGGTCGATCAGCAGGTTCTCGCCCGACAGACGTTGCGCCCACGGCCATGCGCGCTGGCCGTGTGCCTGCGCCACGAGGCCGAGTGCATCCAGCAGGCGCAGCAGCTGCAGCTGCGTGTTCTGCAGCAGGCCGATCAGCTGGTTGAGCCAGCCGGCCTCGGGGGAGGCGTTCATGTCACCACGTGGCGTCGAGACCCAGGTGCTTGAGCGCCTCGTGCCGCAGCTCGGCCAGGCGCGGATCGCCGCGATGGCGCGGGTAGGGCAGGTCGACCACCAGTTCCGCCGCGATGCGCGCGGGCCGGTCGCTCAGCACGATCACGCGGTTGGCCAGGAACAGCGCCTCTTCCACGTCGTGCGTGACCAGCAGCGCGGAGAAACCGGCGCGCTGCCACAGGTTGACCAGCTCGCTCTGCATCGCGATGCGCGTGAGCGAATCGAGCTTGCCCAGCGGCTCGTCGAGCACCAGCAATTGCGGGTCGTTGACCAGCGCGCGCGCCAGCGCCACGCGCTGCGCCATGCCACCCGAAAGCTGATGCGGAAATGCCTTGGCGAAGTCGGTCAGCCCCACGAGCCTGAGCGCCTCGTCGACGCGGCCGCGCTGCGCCTTCAACACGCCGCGCGCCTGCAGGCCGAGCGCCACGTTGTCCCACACGCTGCGCCAGGGGTAGAGCGTGGGGTCCTGGAACACGACGATGCGCGACGGGTCGGGCCGCGTGATCGGCTCGCCGTCCTGCGTGATGCTGCCGGTGGTGGCGGGCTCCAGCCCGGCCACGAGCCGCAGCAGCGTCGACTTGCCGCAACCGCTGGGCCCCAGCAGCGCGACGAATTCGCCGGGCCGCACCTGCAGGTCGATGCCGTCGAGCACCTGCAGCACGCCGCCGGACACCTCGAACCAGTGGCTCACGCCTTGAATGCCGATGTGCGCGCCACCCGTGCCCGTGGCCTGAGCAGCGGAGGAGGAGGCCAGCGTGCTCACCATTTGACGGTGCCTTTCTGCCACGACAGCACGCGGTCGCGCACCTTGAAGAGCAGCGTGATGAGGCCCGAGCACAGTACCGCCATGACGAACAATGCCGCGTACATGTTCGCGTAGGCCGCCCAGCCCTGTGCCCACTGCAAGTACCAGCCGAGGCCTGCTTTCACGCCCATCATCTCGGCGGTGATCAGCACCGAGAACGATGCGCCCAACCCCATGAAGAGCCCGACGAACACCTGCGGCAACGCGGCGGGAATCGCCACCCTCAGCACCAGGAAGCGCTCCGACGCGCCCAGCGTGCGCGCCACGTCGTAGTAGCTCTTGCCGACCGAGGCCACGCCCGACCAGGTGAGCACCGCCACGGGAAAGAAGGTCGCCAGGCCCACCAGGAACACGGCCGCCGAATAGCTCGAAGGCGCGAAGAAGAAGGCCAGCGGCAGCAGCGCCGAGGCCGGCACCGGCCCCAGGAAGCGCAGCAGCGGATGCACCCAGTACCCCGCGATGCGCGACCAGCCCACCGCCACGCCGGTGCCGAAGCCGACCAGCGCGCCCAGCACGAAGCCGTTGGCCAGCAGGCGCAGCGAATACGCGGTCGACAGGCCCAGCCGCTGCCAGTCTTCATGCACCACGTCGATCAGGCTCTGCGGTGGCGCGAAAAAGGGCGAGGGCAGCAGGCCGAGCTTGGCGGTGAAGGTCTCCCACAGCGCGAGCACCACGGCGAGCGCGACCAGCCATTGCCCGGCGGGCCGCAGCGCCTGCGCCAGGCGGCCCGCGCGCGCGCCGAGCACCGAGACCGCGAGCAGCAGCGCCGCCACGACGAGCGCAGCAACGCCGAATTCGCGGGTGAAGGCCCAGTCGCTGAAGCCCACTTCCTTGTTGGGCCACAGCAGCGTGAGCAGGCCCAGCGCGACCCATGCGGCGGCCGCCAGCAGGCCGGTGGCCCAGAGGCCGCCGGGCCCCGCGGCGGCCCGAGGCGGCGCTGCCTCGGCAGCGGCTGCGGCTACGACAGGAGAAGGCGCCCGCGGCAGGCGCGGCGCCTCGATGAATCGTTCGGCGGTGGTCATGCCAGCACGTCCAGCGACACGTGGTTGGCGAAGCGCGCCACGTCGGTGCTCTTTTTCAGGATGCCCGCATTGCGGAAGTCGGTGGCGAAGGCTTCGACCTCGTTGCGCAGCGCCTTGCCGGCCGGATGGTGCTTGTAGGTCAGCTCGCCCAGCAGCCGCTGCAGGTCTTCGAGCGCGACCTTGGGCGCGTACTTCGAATAGATGCGCGCCGACTCGTTGGGGTTCTCCGACACGTAGTCGGAAGCCTGCGCCAGCGCGCGCACCACGGCGGCGGCGCGCGGCTTGTCGTTGCGCGCCAACTCGCCGCGCGCGCCGACGATGCAGCACAGGCGCTCGGCGTATTCGCCCTTGGCGCTGTTGGCGATCTCGGTGAACACGCCGGGGTTGCGCTTCTCGATGAGGAACACGTTCGGGTCGCCGTCGGCAATCGCCTGGATCTCGCCCTTCTTCACGGCCACGTCGAGCAGGTCGGCCGGGTACACGCGCCAATCGACGTCCTTGTCGACGTCGATGCCTTTCTTGGCGAGGTGGATGGCGTAGAACTGCCTGGCCGGGCTGTTCTGGTCCGACACGCCGATGGTCTTGCCCTTGAGGCTGGCGAGCTCGGCGGTCACGCCCGCGGCCTTGGCGCCCACCAGGCGCAGGCAGCCGCCGTGCACGCTGCCGACCACCTTCACGTCGAAGCCCGCTTCCAGCGGCTTCACCCAGCGGTGGATCAGGCCCACGCCCAGGTCGGCCTTGCCGGTGGCCAGCGCTTCCAGCATCTGGTCGGACGAGCCGGCCCAGTTCAGCAGTTCGACGTCGAGCCCGTTCTTCTCGAAGAAGCCGCGCTCCAGCGCCACCGGCACCGGGGCCAGGCAGAAGCCGGCCTGGCTCCAGGCGAAAGTGAGCTTGCGCGGCTGCGAGCGCGCCACCGAGGCGAGCAGGGCGCCGGAGCCGACGATGGCGGCCGCGGCGCCGGCCTGCAGCACGCTGCGGCGCGAGGACGGCAATTGATCGAGAGGAACAGTCATCGGAGCTTCTCCACCAGAAATTGGAAGCGCCGAGTGTTGGCGCGCGGTGCGCGCGCGGCCAACGAATGAATGCGGCTATGGATATGCGCCCAAGCGCATACCCGCCTCAGCGCGCGCCGCTGCCGAAGCTCTCCACCAGGAAATCGACGATGGCCGCCACCCGAGCCGTACGCCCTTTCCGGGTGGGTACCAGCAGCGTGACCGGCGCGCTGTCGAAGCGCCAGCCGGGCAGCACGCGCACCAGCGTGCCGCGCGCCACGGCATCGGCCGCGTCCCATTCGGAGCGCAGCACCAGGCCCATGCCCTGTTCGGCCCACTGACGGGCCACGCCGCCGTCGTTGGTCACATAGGCCGGCGACACGCGCAGGGTCTCGCGGGCGGCGGCGCGCTTTCCCTCGGCGGCATTGGCGGCATCCGCGGCCGGGCGCACGTGCCACAGCGTGACGTCTTCGTCGTTCTCGCGGATGCAGATGCAGGCATGCGTCAACACGTCGCGGGGCGTGCGCGGCTCGCCGTGCCGGCGCAGGTAGGCGGGGCTGGCGCACAGCCAGCGCTCGTTGGCGCTCAGCGTGCGCGCCACCCACGACGAATCGCGCACCGCGCCGATGTGGATCACGGCGTCGGCGTCGTGCCGGTCGGGCCATGGGGTCTCGCGCAGGTCGAGTTGCACGCGCAGGCCCGGATGCAGCCTGGCGAAGCGCGCCAGCATCGGCGCCACGTACTGGCGGCCGTAGCCGAAGGGCGCGGCGATGCGCAGCGTGCCCGTGAGCCGCTTGTCGTCGCGCTGCATGGATTCGCGCAGGCCCTCGATCTGCCCGAGCAGCGCGGCGGCCTCGCGCGCGAAGCGCTCGCCCTCGGACGTGAGGCTGAGGCGGCGCGCCGTGCGGCTGGCCAGCGAAAGGCCGAGCGTGGCCTCGAGCTTGCGCAGCCGCATCGACAGCGCCGGCGGCGTGACGTCGAGTGCCCGCGCCGCCGCGCTCAGCGAAGGCTCGCGCAGCAGTGCGGCGGCGAGCTGCATGTCCTCGATCTGGATCATTAAATTGTGCTTAACGATTGATGAGCTTGCATTGAAGCACAGCCGCAGCCTTCGAACGTACAGTCCGTGGCCATGCAAACACCCATCGCCCCGCCGCGCTATCCCCGTGCCGTGCTGTTCGACCTGCTCACCGCGCTGCTCGATTCCTGGACCGTCTGGAACGCCGCCGCCGGCTCTGAAGAAAAGGGCCGCGCATGGCGCGCCGAGTACCTGCGCCTGACCTACGGCTGCGGCGCCTATGTGCCCTACGAGCAACTGGTGAAAGACGCCGCGCGCAACACCGGCATGGCCGTCACCGCCCCCGACGCGCTCGAAGCCCAATGGGACACGCTGCCCGCCTGGGACGGCGCGCGCGAACTGCTGCAGGCGCTCAAGCCGCATTGCAAGCTGGGCGTGGCCACCAATTGCTCGCGCCGGCTGGGCCATCGCGCGGCGGCGCTGCTGGGCATCGAGTGGGACGCCGTCGTCACCTCGGAAGAGGCCGGCTTCTACAAACCCGATCCGCGCCCGTACCGCATGGCGCTCGAACGCATGGGCGTGACGCCGCAGGAGTCGGCCTTCGTCGCCGGCTCGGGCTACGACATGTTCGGCACTTCGGTGGTCGGCCTGCGCACCTACTGGCACAACCGCGTCGGGCTGGCGCTGCCGCCGGGCGCACCGGCACCCGAACTGCAGGGCCCGACGCTCGCGCCGGCGCTGCCGTGGCTGCAATCCTTCACCAACAAGGCATGAGCATGGACACGCTCCACACCATCGATACCCCCGCGGCCCTCGTCGACGAGGCGCGCATGCAACGCAACATCGCGCGCATGCAACAGCGCATGGATGCGCTCGGCGTGCGCTTCCGGCCGCATGTGAAGACCACCAAGTGCATCGAGGTCGCGAAAGCGCAGCAGGCGGCAGGCGCGCGCGGCATCACCGTGTCGACGCTCAAGGAGGCCCAGCAGTTCTTCGCCGCCGGCTTCACCGACATCCTCTATGCCGTGGGCATGGCGCCGCACCGGCTGGCGCATGCGCTGGAGCTGCGCCGGCGCGGCTGCGCGCTGGGCATCATCACGGACGGCATCGAATCGGCGCGGGCCATCGCGGAGTTCGGCCGCGCGAACGGCGAGGCTTTCGACGTGCTGATCGAAGTCGATACCGACGGCCACCGCTCGGGCATCCGCCCCGATGAAGACCGGCTGCTGGAAGTGGCACGCGTGCTGCACGAAGGCGGCATGCGCCTGGGCGGCGTGATGACGCATGCCGGCTCCAGCTACGACTTCGACACGCCCGAAGCCCTGCGCGCCGTGGCCGAGCAGGAGCGCGCCGGCTGCGTTCATGCCGCGCAGCGGTTGCGCGATGCGGGCCTGCCATGCCCCGTGGTCAGCGTGGGCTCCACCCCCACCGCGCTGATGGCCGAGTCGCTCGACGGCGTGACCGAAGTGCGCGCGGGGGTGTACGTGTTCTTCGACCTGGTGATGCGCAACGTCGGCGTGTGCAGCGAGCAGGACATTGCCTTGAGCGTGCTCGCCACCGTGATCGGCCACCAGCCGGAGAAGGGCTGGGCCATCCTCGACGCGGGCTGGATGGCCATGAGCCGCGACCGGGGCACGCAGAAGCAGAAGCACGACTTCGGCTTCGGCCAGGCCTGCGACGTGAACGGCCGGGTGCTGGAGGGCTATGTGCTCAGCGGCGCGAACCAGGAGCACGGCATTCTGTCGCGCGAAGGCGAGGCCGACACCGGCATTGCCGCGCGCTTTCCCATCGGCACGCGGCTGCGCATCCTGCCGAACCATGCCTGCGCGACCGGGGCGCAGTTTCCCGAGTACCACGCGCTGTCGGAAGACGGAACCCTGCAGACCTGGGGGCGTTTCCACGGCTGGTGAGGCGGGTCACTAACATCCGGGCCGATGACCGACACCTTGCCGCCCGCCGAAATCGCGCCTCAACTTTCTCTTGCACGCGCCGTGCTCGAACGCCACTTGGCCGGCACGCTGCAAGCGCTTCACCTGTTCGGATCGGCCGTCGATGGCGGCTTGAAACCCGGCAGCGACATCGACCTGCTGGTGACTGTCACCACGCCGCCGGCAGAGCCCGTGCGGCGCGCGCTGATGACGGAGCTGCTGTCGGTTTCCGCGATGCCGGTGGCGGGCGAATCGCTGCGACCGCTCGAGGTGACCGTGCTGGCGCGGGAGCACGTGGTGCCCTGGCGCCATCCGGCAAGGCGCGAGCTGCAGTTCGGCGAGTGGCTGCGCGAAGACCTGCTGGCCGGGCGCTTCGAGCCGCCCATGGTCGACCATGACCTGGCGATCCTGCTGACGAAGGCAAGGCGGTACAGCATCGGCTTGCTGGGACCGGACGCATCGACGCTGTTCGACCCGGTGCCGGCGCACGACTTCGCGAAGGCGCTTGCCGACACGGTTGCGCAGTGGAGCGAGCCTTCGGACTGGCTGGGTGACGAACGGAACATCGTGCTGGCACTCGCGCGCGTCTGGTTCAGCGTGGAGACCGGCGGCATCGCCTCCAAGGATGTGGCCGCCGCATGGGCCATCGAGCAACTGCCGCCCGAGCACAGGCCCGTGCTGGCGACGGCGCGGGCGGCTTACCTCGGTGTTGCGCAGGACGATCTGGCCGCACGCGCGGATGAGGTGACGGCCTTCGTGCGACACACCCGGGCAACGATAGAGCACATGCAGCGCATGTTGCCCGGCGGCCGGTAGCCTGGGTCAGTGGCTGACGGGTGCGTGCAGCACCGCAGCCGCGCCTGAACCTGCCGACGCGGACGGCGACGACGGCGCCGCCGCGGCTTCCTCGGCGTTCCGCATCGCCTCGCAGCGCCCATAGGTGTCGTCGAAGCGCACGATGTCGTCCTCGCCCAGGTAGCCGCCGGTCTGCACCTCGATCACCTCGAGCATGGTCTTGCCCGGGTTCTCCAGGCGGTGGATGGCGCCTGAGGGCAGGTAGATCGACTCGTTCTCGCGCACCAGCGTCACTTCGCCGTTGCATGTGGCGCGGGCCGTGCCCTTGACCACGATCCAGTGCTCGGCGCGGTGGTGGTGCATCTGCAGCGACAGCTTCGCGCCCGGCTTCACGGTGAGCCGCTTCACCTGGAAGCGCTCGCCCATGTCGACGCTGTCGTAGGCGCCCCAGGGCCGCACCACGCGCCGGTGGTCGGTGGCCTCGGCGCAGCCTTCGCGCGAGAGCTTGCGCACCACGTCCGCCACCTGCTCGGCGCAGCCCGCGCCGGCCACCAGCACCGCGTCGGGCGTGTCCACGATGATCAGTCCGTCGGTGCCCAGCGCCACCACCGGCCGGTGCGGCGCATGGATGAAGGTGTTGCGCGAATTCAGCGCGCTGGCCTTGCCGCTCAGGCGGTTGCCGTCGCCATCGGCCAGTTGCAGGTTGGCCACCGCGTTCCAGCTGCCGACGTCGCTCCAGCCGCCTTCGAATTTCACGACCGCGATGTCTCTGTGCTTTTCGAGCACCGCGTAGTCGATGCTCTCGGCGCGGCAGGCGGAGAAGGCCGCCTGCTCCAGCCGAAGGAAGCTGCCGTCGACCGCCACCGCGGCGGCGGCGCGTTCGCAGGCACGCAGGATGTCGGGCGCATGCGTGCGCAGTGCCGCCAGCAGCGTGCCGGCACGCACGAGGAAGATGCCCGCGTTCCAGTAGTAGCCGCCATGCAGGATCAGCGACTCGGCCACGCTCGCCGTCGGCTTCTCGACGAAGCGCGCCACGGCCCGGCTGCGGCCGTCGGCCGATACCGCTCCCGCCTCTATGTAGCCATAGGCGGTGCTGGGAAAGCTCGGCACCACGCCGAAGGTGACGATCCGCCCCGCCAGCGCCGCATCGACGCCTTCGCGCACGGTCTGCGCGAACAGCGCCGCGTCGGGAATATGGTGATCGGCCGGCGCGAACAGCAGCAGGTCGCCCGGCTCGGCCAAGAGCGCCGCCGAAGCCATGGCCGCCGCCGTGTTGCGCGCCACAGGTTCCAGGATCTGCCGCCCGGTGAGGCCCGCGCCCTCGACCGTTTCCTTCACCAGGAAGCGGTGGTCTTCCGACGCGATGCAGGTGATGTCGTGGTTCAGCCCCGAGAGCCGCTCCAGCGTGAGATGCAGCAGGCTCTTGCCGCCGAGCAGCGGCGCGAACTGCTTGGGCAGCGCCTTGCGCGAAAGCGGCCACAGGCGCGTGCCGCTGCCGCCGCACAGGACCACGGGATGGATGGTGGGGTTGGTGTTCATGATCGCCCGCTGTGAGTGATGTGCCGGCTCAGATGAGCCCGGAGTACGCCGCGTAGCTCACGGCTTGCGCGCGCGAGTGCACGTGCAATTTCTTGTAGATGTTCTTGATGTGCGCGTTGACCGTCTGCCCCGAGATGCCGAGCTTCGCGCCAATCTCCTCGGTGACCTGCCCGCGCGCCACGCAGCGCAGGATCTCGCACTCGCGCGCGGTCAGCGTGGTGGCTTCGCGCGTGGGCGGGTCGCTGGCCGGCGGCGGGCTGCCGGGCCTTGCGCTCAGGCGCGAGAGCAGGCGCCGCGCGAGCCGCGGCGTGATGGCCGCGCCGCCGTTCACCACCTGCAGCACCGCCTGCGCGAAGCTCTGCAGCCAGGCGTCTTTCAGCAGGTAGCCGGTCGCGCCCAGCTCGAAGGCATGCATCACGTGCGACTCGTCTTCCAGCGCGGAGATCACGATGATCTCGCAGCCGGGATGCTGCTTGCCGGCTTCGCGGATCAGCTCGAAGCCGGTGCCGTCGCCCAGCCGCAGGTCGACCATGAGCACGTCGAACTCATGCGTGGCCAGCAGCCGGCGGCCGTCGCGCAGGCTGCCGGCCTGGCCTTCGAGCTGTATGCGCAGGTCCGACAGCAGCTCTTGCGCGATCACCCGGCGCATGAAGCCGTCGTCGTCGACGAGCAGCACGCGCACCGGCGCGCCTTCCTGCCCGGTCAGGAAGCCCGGCCACAGCGGCTGGGCCGGTGGGCAGACGCCGCCCGGCGGATATCCCGGCCGGGCGTCGGCCTGCTCTTCTGGGGAGCGGTATGCGTTGTCAGGCATTGGAGTGTCCGAGGTTGGAGGTTGTGTGAAAGATCTGCAGGTCGGCGGGCAGCCACGGGGGCTGCGCCTGGGCCTGCAACGGAGGCACCGGGTCGTCGAAACCGTGCGGGTTCGCGGCCTGCCAACGCCAGCAGTCCGCGCACATCTGGTCGAGGTCGCGGCGCGCGCACCAGCCCAGCCGGGCCTGTGCGTTGCGCGCGTCGGCCCAGTAGGCGGGGGCGTCGCCGGGGCGGCGCGGGCCGATGCGCAGCGCGATGCGCCGGCCGCTGGCGCGCTCGAACGCGCAGACCACCTCGAGCACCGAGGCGCCGCGGCCCGTGCCCAGGTTGGTCATCAGGATGCCGGGCTCGCGCGCCACATGGCGAAGCGCCGCCACATGGCCTTCGGCCACGTCCATCACGTGCACGTAGTCGCGCACGCCGGTGCCGTCGATGGTTGCGTAGTCCGCGCCGTGCACCATGAGGTATTCGCGCTCGCCGGCCGCCACCTGCGAGATGTAGGGCATGAGGTTGGCCGGCGGGCCGTGCGGGCGCTCGCCCAGCAGGCCGCTTTCGTGCGCGCCGACCGGGTTGAAGTAGCGCAGGCAGGCAATGCCCCAGCGCGCATCGGCATGCGCAAGGTCGGCCAGCAGGTTCTCCACCATGGCCTTGGTGCGGCCGTAGGGGTTGACCGCCGCGTACGGCGCGGTCTCCGGAATGGGCGAGCGTTGCGCGTCCCCATACACCGTGGCCGACGACGAGAACACCAGCGTGCGCACGCCCGCGCGGCCCATCGCCTGCACCAGCGCCAGCGTGCCGGCAAGGTTGACGTCGTAGTAGGCCACCGGGTCGGCCACCGATTCGCCCACCGCCTTCAGCCCCGCCAGGTGCACCACCGCCTCGATCGCATGCTCGGCGAACACCCGGTCGAGCGCCGCGGCGTCGCGCACGTCGCAGGGCAGCAGCAGCGGCTGCAGGCCGGTGATGCAGCCCACGCGCTGCAGCGAGCGCGCGTCGCTGTTGACCAGCGTGTCGAGCACCACAGGCTGGTAGCCCGCCGCGATCAGCGCCACGCACGTGTGGCTGCCGATGAAGCCTGCACCACCGGTCACGAGGATCTTGGCGTGGGGCATGGTGTGGGCTCCGTGGGTGGACGGCTTCGGTTCAGCCGGCGACGCAGCGCTGCAGTTCCTGCTCCAGGCGCTGCAGGATGGCGTCCTCGTCGAGCGCGGACTCGGCATAGCGGCGGCCGGCCGCGCCCATCTCGTCGCGCAGCTCGGTCGACATGGCGAGCTGCTCGATGGCATCGGCCAGCGCGGCGGCGTCGCCGGGCTCCACCACCATGCCGCGCCCGGTGACCACGTTGCTCAGCTCGGTGCCGGCATGCGCGGTCACGATCACGGCGCGTCCGCTGGCGAGCATGCCGCCCAGCTTGGAGGGCATGACCAGGTCCGCCGCATCGGCGCGCTGCGGCAGCACGTGGATGTCGGCCATGCCCAGCAGTTCGTTCAGCCGTTCGGCCGGCTGCACCTCGAGGAAGTGCACGTTGGGTAGCCGTGCGCAGGCCGCCCGCAGCAGCTCGCGGCTGGGCCCGTTGCCCGCGAACACGAAATGGATGTTGCTGGAGCACACCAGCAGGCGCGCCGCCTCCGCCAGCAGCTCGATGCCTTGCTTGGTGCCGAGGCTGCCCGCATAAAGCACCACCACCGCGTCGTCGGGAATGCCGAGCGCAGGCCGGTAGCCGTAGGGCGCGACGGTGCGCGGCACCGGGTGGATGGCCTTCACGTCGACCCAGTTGGGAAAGAGCACCACGCGGCTCTCGTCCACGCCCTTGCCGCGGGCCTTCTCGATCATGGCGGCGGAGATGGTGGAGACCCGGTCGAAGCGGCTCATCAGCCAGCGCTCGGCCCACACCGCGAAGCGCTGCGCGCGCTCGCCGCGCACATGGCCCAGGCCGAAGGCGGCGTCGACCTCGTAGTCCTGGATGTGCAGCCACGACTTGATGCCCCGCAGCTTCGCGAAGAACAGCGCCGACGGCGCGCAGAACAGCGGCGGCTCGACCACGAACACCACCTCCGGCTTCCAGCGCCACTGGGCCAGCAGCGTCGGCAGGCTCGACAGCATGAACGAGAGCAGATGCCCGAGCCGCGCCAGCGCGCGCGGCCGCGCGGGCACCCAGATCGGCGTGCGCCATACGGTGACGCCGTCCCAGTCGCTCTTGCGGTAGGTCCAGCCCGAGTAGCCGCGGTACACCGACCACTGCGGAAAGAAGGGCGGCGCGGCAATCACGCGCACCTCGTGCCCCCTGGCATGCAGCCAGCGCGCCATCTCGCCCGAGTACTTGCCGATGCCGGTCAGCTCGGGCGCGAAGTTCATCGAGTACAGCAGGATCTTCATGGCGACCGCCTCAGCAGACGGACGATGGGAAAGAAGCCGAACTGCAGCCGCATGCGGGTCTCGTACAGCGCGAAGTCGCTCAGGCAGGCGATGAAGAACACGTAGTGCGGACGGCCTGGAAACAGCAGGATCACCACGCCGTAGGACAGCAGCCGCAGCGTCACTTCGAGCAATGCCCAGCGTCCGAGCGAGCCCATGGAGGTCTTGAGCGACAGCACCATCTCGTGATGGATGGTGTAGGTGCGCAGCAGGAAATACGGCGCGATGCACAGGAAGATGGTGCGCGCCTGGTCGCCCATCTTGAGCAGCGGCGCGGCCACGGTGATGAGCCCCGCCAGCCCCACGAACAGCGCGCAGCCCAGCAGGAACGAATGCCGCGCCAGCTGCAGCTTCGAGGCCGCGAGCTTCTCGGGGTCGGCGTCCATCATGGCCGGCGTCTTGGTGAACAGGAATGCCTGCACGAACTGCGACGGCGCCTCCGCCAGCAGGAACGCGAGCTTGAAGGCGCCCACGTAGCTCAGCGGCATGAAGAAGGCCACGATCAGCAGGTCCGACTTGCGCAGCAGGAAGGTCAGCAGCGAATACACCGTGGCGCTGGCCTGCGACGCGAGCGCGAGCACATGCCGCCCGGCCGGCGGCGCCGCGCCGTTGGGCGGAATGCAGATGGCCGCGCACACCACCACGAACGCGAACAGGTTGATGAGCAGCAGGTGCGCCACGCCCAGCTCGAAGCCCAGCGACGCGCAGATGCCCACGCCCAGCACCAGGATGGTCGAGCGGATACCGGCCTCGAGATTCAGCAGCCCCGCATGGCCCAGGCCGCGGCTGTAGGCCAGCCGCAGGCAGTTGAAAGAGAACACCGCCAGCGTGACCACCACCAGCACGAAAGGCACGTCGGCCACCGGCAGCCGCTGCAGGGTCAGGATGACGACGACCAGCGCCGTGGCCAGCGGCAGCCCGAAGGCCAGCGTGCGCACCACGTCGCCCTGCGTCACGGCGGGCGGCACCGCGGTCGCGTTGCGCGAGAACAGCAGCGTGCTGCCCAGCGTGCCGACCACCAGCGCAACTTCCAGCACCGACTGGTAGATCGAGTACTCGCCGAAGCGCGCCGGCGACACATTGGCCGCCATCAGGAAGATGGCGACGAAGCCCGACAGGTATACGTACAGCCGCGAGACCAGCGCCCACAGCCCCATGAGCCGCGCCATGCGCGCGCCGGGCAGTGCGAGTGAGGGGCTGAAGGGCTTCATGGCGCGGCCGTTCCGGTTCGGGCTATTTGGCGGCGGGGGCGCTGGCGAGGCCGAGTGCGTCGAGGGCGCGGCGCACCCGGGTGGCCAGGCGGAACAGCTTGTTCTTGAGGCGCCGCGCCACCATCAGGGCGTAGGTCACGGCGGCCACGGTGCGCATGCGGCCGTACAGCGCGTAGGGCATGGCCATCTTGGCGGTGCCCTGGAAATGCAGCGCCACCACGTTCGTCCTGCCGCCAGCGGCGGGCGTGAGCCACGGGCGTCCGTCGGTGTAGGCGATGCGCTTGGCGCCGCCGAGGTAACGGAACTCGTGCGACAGGTGGTTGTGCGGGCTGTTGATGTTGTGGTCGATCACCTTGCCGTCGAGCACGCGGTTGATCGGGTCGGCATTGCCGCTCGCACGCGCCCAGAGGTACAGCAGCGTCATGTCGGACACGCCGCCCCTGATGCCGCGCGCGGCAAAGCGCGCCGCGATCTCGCGCAGCTTGCGCCGGCCCGATGGCGTGGTGTAGGTGTCGAGCACGAAGGCCACGAAGCGCCGCAGGCCGTTGGCGGTCCAGAAGCTCACGTGCGGCGAGATCTGGCAGGGGTTCCAGCCGTCGCTCGGGCTGATGTAGGAGCCCGAGAAGTCCGCCTTGCCGACCAGGCGCCGCACGTGCTCGCCGATGCCCTCGAACAGCAGCACGTCGCTGTCGATCAGCACGAAGTCCCGGCATTCCGGATGCGCCGATAGGTACTGGGCGAGCAGGAAGTAGCGCCGGAAGCAGATCCGCTCGAACTCCGGCGGGTTGCTCGACAGGTGCACGTAGGCATGGCGAAAGCGCTCGTAGGCCGGGCCGGCGTCGGTGTCCGACAGCACGACAAGGTCTTCCCGGGCGATCGCGGCCGAGCGGCGGCACAGCGCGAGCGTCTGGTTCTGGCGGTCCTCGACCACGATGAAGGGGAGTTCGGTATGGATCATGTGTGACAGCATGGGTAGGTAGTTGTCGATTCGGCTCAGAGCTTGCGGGTGGTGGCGCTTCGCACCAGCGCCACGTTCGCGGGCAGGAAGCGCCCGTTGTTGTCAACGGGCATGTCGAGCGTGAAGAGGCCGCGCGCCACGCGGGCCTCGCCGATCCAGTCGCGCAGTTGCTGCGCCGTGAAGCGCGCCGGTGTCTCGCGGCCCCACCAGGAGGTGAGCGGCGTGAGCACGTGGAACATCAGTTCCGAGGGCGGCGGCGCGAAGTGCGCGGGCGGCTGCATGTATTCGCCCGCCATCAGGTTCTGGCAGGGCGCGCTCTTGAGGCTGAAGCGCTCCGGCCCCTCGCCGGCATTGAAGGCCAGCCAGCGGTTGGAAGCGCCGCTGCGCGCCGCGCCGCACAGCATTTCCCAGCCCGAGGCCGATACGCCCTGCGTGTTGTAGGTGCCGTCGAACCACCAGCCCGCGACCAGCGGGCCGTAGCGCTCCGACCAGTCGCGGATCACGCTCGACCAGGCGGCAATGAAGCGCGGCGGCGGCGGCTCCTGCTCGGAGATGTCGCCCAGGCAGCCCATCAGCGCGGGGTCGGCCTGCGGCGCGCGGAACGGGAGGTACAGGATCAGCGCGATGCCGCGCGCGCGCAGCGCCTCGCCGATCTCCAGCGGCAGGTCGCGCGGCGGGCGATTCTTCGCGGCGACGGGGCACAGCACTTCGAGCGCGGAATTGGGCGCGATGTACTGGCCGTTGTTCTGGCCCAGCGTGAGGATGAGATGCGAAGCGCGCATCTGCGCCAGCCCCGAAGCGAAGGCCTCGACGTCGAAGCTCTTGATCTGCGCGATGGACTGCTTGTCCGGCAGGTAATGCACCATGACGCCGAAGCCGGGCACGGGCGGCTCCGCGGGTTGCGCGGGCTGGGCCAGGGCCGTCGACGCCGCCGTGCAGAGAAGCAGCGGCACCAGAATGCGCTTGAACAGGGCGACGGGCGCGTTCATTGCACGGCCCTCGCAAGCGGCACCGGGCCGCGTTTGAGCGCGAGATAGCGCGCGGCCACGGCACCTGGCGCGCAGGCCTGGGCATGCAGCCACGCGGGCCGCGTGCGCTCGTGCCGCGCCAGATAGCGCGCGAGCCGGTAGGTGTCGCAGGAGGCGCTGCCTACGAAGAAGCCGTAGCCCGTGAACAGTTCGCGGTGCACCGGAATGTCCGACAGCAACAGCGGCACGCCCAGCGTGGCGGCCTCGGCGGCCGAGAGGTTGAAGCCCTCGAAGGTCGACAGCGAAATGAACGCGGTGGCACCCGTGTACAGCCGCACCAGCTCTTCGCGCGACACCAGCCCGCGGTGCCGCACGCAGCCGCGAACCTCGGGCGCCAGCGCGGCCACCATGCGCTCGACATCGGCCGCGCCGTTGCCGGTGATGTCCAGGAAGTCGACCAGGCCCGCGCGCTTCATGCGCTCGAACAGCGCGAGGATGCCGCTGAAATTCTTGTGCGGGTAGTAGTGGTAGGCCGCGATCAGGTAGCGCTCCTGCGCCGGCTCCGGCACGGCGGCGCGGGCGGGGGTGCGCGGCGCGTCCACCGGGTTGAAGATCACCGATGCATGCTCGCAACGCGGGAAGTGCCGCTCGAAGTCGTGCAGGCTGCTCTTGCTGATGAACACCGCGTTGGCCGCGCTGTGCGCCACGCGCCACAGGTTCCAGTCGAGCCAGGCGCGCTTGGCCGCGCTGAAGTACTGCGGGTAGACCTTGTATTGCAGGTCGTGGACGATGACGACCGCATCCGCGTGCCGCCCGAACAGCGTGAACGGCAGGAAGTAGTTCGGGAACATCGCGTACACCCGCTCGCCGGTCAGCAGGGCGCGGATGCGGTAGAGGTTGTAGAGCAGCGTCTCCAGCAGGAAGCGGCTGACCCTGAGCCGCCGCGCCGCTTCGTACAGCCGCGGATGCCGCTCGCTGACCGACTGCACGCGGTCGTCCTGCGACAGCCGCATGTTGCGCAGCAGAACCTCGGCAACGTTCAGCACGCCGCCGGACCTCGGGTTCAGGCGGATGGTGTCGTAGAACAGGTAGGTGGCCATGGCTTGCTCACGGGGTCGGAAGGTCATGGCGCGCCGATGGCGGCAGGGTGCGCGTGCGGCGGACGCGAATGACGCGGCGGGCGCGCGCGCTCAGGGCACCGGCGATCACCGCGGCGATCAGGCCCGAAGCCGCGAACGGCCCCCAGCCCAGGATCGGCCCGCGCATGAACGGCACGTAGGCCGACAGCAGCACCAGCGCCGCGAGATAGCGCCCCGAGAGCGCGCGCTGCGGATCGATCGCCCTGTCGATCAGCCGGAAGACCGCCGAGATCGCGATGCCCAGCAGCAGCGGCCCCATCAACCCGAAGTCGAAGTAGGCGGTGGTGAAGGGCGGCAGCGACAGGTTGCTCTGCGAGAAGTTGCCCAGGATGGCCGACCAGCCGAGCGGATCGAAATCCGGGAACATCTTCAGGTCGCGCGGCAGGAAGAAAGAGAAGGCCGACAGCAGGTAGCGGCCCCAGCCCAGGTCCGGAATGGGCGCGCGCTCCAGGATGCCGCCCACCACGAACATCGCGTCGAAGTCCTGGCTGAACGGAAAGGTCGTGAGCCCTTCGCCCCACATGCTGCCGCGCGAGAACAGGTTCAGCACCGGCCCGAGCGCGGCGATGGCGCCGAAGATCAGCCCGGCCAGCGCCCAGCGCCAATGCCGCAGCCGCGACAGCGCATGGATGAACAGCGGCAACAGACCGATCAGCAGGATCTGCCGCGCCGTGTTGACCGGGTTGGCCGCGACCGCCGCCAGCGCCAGCGCCAGGCCCGCCGAGGCCCAGGCCCACGGCGTGCGACGGCGGAATGCATGGATCGTCAGCGCCACGAAGCACATCAGCACCACCAGCTTGGGCAAGGTGGAGAACACGATGAAGTCGATCGGCACGCTGTCGTCCTCGCCCGGCATGCCGCGCGCCACGAAGTTCAGGTCGGGCCGGATGAAGAGCGTCGCGAAGGCCGCGAACGAGCAGCTCAGCAGCAGCAGGAACGGGTGGGCCACGCCCACGGCGCGTGCGTGATGCAGGCCCGGCTGGTGCACCGGCGTATCGGCCATGCCGAAGCGCGCGGCTTCCACGCCGGCCATGTACAGCAGCAGCAGCACCAGCGCCTGGGTGTGCGAGGCCGTGGTGAGCACGCCGGTTTCCCAGAAATCCACGTCGTTGGCGATCTGCATCGCCGGCGCCAGCGAGAAGTAGGTCAGCATGGTCGCGTAATGGATCAGCAGGAACACGCTGCCGCCCGACGAACCCAGCAGCGCGATCTGCACCAGCGACAGCACGAACACCGCCGCGTAACCCCAGGCGGGATCGACCAGCCCGCACAGGAAGGCGCAGACGATGCCGGACCAGAAGGTGAGGGTTCTCATGGCGGGCTCCGCGTTCTCAGGCCTCGATGCTCTGGGGCGTGTGGTAGCCGTGGCGCTGCAGCAGCGCGCGGCGCTTGGCCAGCCCGAGGTCGCTGGCGACCATCTCGGCCACCATTTCGTCGAGCGTGATCTCGGGCACCCAGCCCAGGTCGTCCGCCGCCTTGGCCGGATTGCCGCACAGCGTCTCGACCTCCGAGGGGCGGAAGTAGCGCGGGTCCACGCGCACCAGCACGTCGCCGACGCAGACGGCCGGTGCGTCGTCGCCTTCCACTGCGCTGACCACGGCCACTTCGTCGAGCCCACGCCCTTCGAAGGCCAGCGTGATGCCGAGCTGGCGAGCGGCCTTGGCGACGAACTCGCGGATGCTGTACTGGATGCCCGTGGCGATCACATAGTCGACCGCCGTCGGCTGCTGCAGCATCAGCCACTGCATGCGAACGTAGTCCTTGGCATGGCCCCAGTCGCGCAGCGCGTTCATGTTGCCCAGAAAGAGGCATTGCTCCAGCCCCTGTGCCACGTTGGCCAGTCCGCGCGTGACCTTGCGCGTCACGAAGGTCTCGCCGCGGCGCGGGCTCTCGTGATTGAAGAGGATGCCGTTGCACGCGTAGAAGCCATAGGCCTCGCGATAGTTCTTGGTGATCCAGTACGCGTAGAGCTTGGCGGCGCCGTAGGGGCTGCGCGGATAGAAGGGCGTGCTTTCGCTCTGGCGGCCTTCCTGCACCAGGCCGTAGAGTTCGCTGGTGCTGGCCTGGTAGAAGCGCGTCTTCGATTGCAGGCCCAGCAGCCGGATCGCCTCGAGCAGCCGCAGCGTGCCCAGTGCGTTGATGTCGGCCGTGTATTCCGGGCTCTCGAAGCTCACGGCCACATGGCTCTGCGCGCCCAGGTTGTAGACCTCGTCGGGCTGGACCTCCTGCATGATCCGCGTGAGGTTGCTGCCGTCCGCAAGGTCGCCGTGATGCAGGTGCAGATGGCGGTGCGAGATGGCGTGAACGTCGGCGTAGAGGTGATCGATCCGCCCCGTGTTGAACTGCGAAGTGCGGCGCTTGATGCCATGCACCTCGTAGCCCTTGTCGATCAGCAGTTCCGCAAGATAGGAGCCGTCCTGGCCCGTGATGCCGGTGATGAGTGCGCGTTTAGGCATGTTCGATCTCTTCGGTGGACAGGGTGGAGGAGAGGTAAGCGGCGTAGGCGTGGCGCAGCCCGTCGGCCAGCGGCACCGTGGGCCGCCAGCCGATGGCGGCTGCGCGCGAGACATCGAGCAACTTGCGCGGTGCGCCGTCGGGTTGCGTCGCGTCGTAGCGGATGTCGCCTTCGTAGCCGGTCACGTCGCGCACCAGTGCGGCCAGCTCGGCGATCGACACGTCTTCACCGGTGCCGAGGTTGATGTGGCCGCGCATCGGCGTCGTGTGTTGCGCATACGCAGTGCGCGACAGGTTCATCACGGCGAGGCAGCCCTCGGCCATGTCGTCGACATAGAGAAACTCGCGCCGTGCCCGTCCGCTGCCCCAGATGCTCACGTGGGGCGCGCGTTCCTCGCGTGCCCGGTGAAAGCGCTGCAGCAGCGCCGGCACCACGTGGCTGTTCAGCGGGTGGTAGTTGTCGCCGGGGCCATACAGATTGCTCGGCATCACGCTGCGATAGTCGATGCCGTGGCTGGCGCCGTACTGCCGGTTGTAGCTCTCGCAGAGCTTGAGGCCGGCGATCTTGGCGATGGCGTAAGGCTCGTTGGTCGGCTCCAGAGGACCGCCGAGCAGCGCGCCTTCGGCCATCGGCTGTTCCGCCAGCCGGGGGTAGATGCAGCTGGAGCCGAGGAACAGCATGCGCTTCACGCCTGCCAGAAAGGCTTGGTGCGTGACGTTGGCCGCGATCATCAGGTTCTCGTAGATGAACTGCGCGGGGTAGGTCGCGTTGGCATGGATGCCGCCGACCCTCGCGGCGGCCAGATACACCTGGTCGACAGGCTCGGTCGCGAAGAACCGGGCAACGGCCGCCTGGTCGAGCAGGTCGAGCTCGACGCGGCTGCGGGTGACGACCTCGTGGCCGGCCTGCACCAGCCGCTTTGCCAGCGCCCGGCCGACCATCCCGCGGTGTCCTGCAACGAAGATGCGCATAGCGTCTTTCATGAGGTGGTTGGTAGGGCGCCGGGCCTAGCGCGACCCGCGCGCCCCGGTCACGACGGAAAAGGTCTTCAGCAGAATCACGAAGTCCCGCCCCAGCGAGAGCGTGGCCACGTACTCGGCGTCCATGGCCGCGCGGCGGCGGTAGCTCACCTCGTTGCGGCCGCTGATCTGCCACAGCCCGGTGATGCCGGGGCGCACCGCGCAGTAGTGGTCCCAGTAGTGCCCGTACAGCTCCTTCTGCGCGAACATGCAGGGGCGCGGGCCGACCATGCTCATGTCGCCCACCAGCACGTTCCAGAACTGCGGGAACTCGTCGATGCTGTACTTGCGCAGGAAGGCGCCGAAGCGGGTGATGCGCGGGTCGTGCTCCAGCTTCTGGTACACGGCCCATTCGCGGCGCGCGGTCGGGTTCTCGCGCAGGTGGCGGGCCAGCACCGCGTCGGCGTCGGCCACCATGGAGCGGAACTTCAGGAAGCGGAACACCTTGCCGTCCTTGCCGTAGCGCGGCTGCATGTAGATGGCCGGGCCGCCCGAGGTCATGCGCACACCGAGCCATATCAACGCGTAGGCCCAGCCGAAGAAGACGAAGAACGAGCCCGCCATCGCGATGTCGGCGGCGCGCTTGGCCACGCGCAGCCACGGCGCGCCGCCGAGCGGCCCGTAGACCGGCGTGTTGGCGGCCGCGCCCGGGGCGGGCCGCGCCGGTGTGTTCGATCGAAGGACGCTCATGCTGCGTGCTCCGGTTCGAGCCGCTTGGGCATCACGGTGTCGGCGTCGTTCACGCCCAGCGAGCCGGCGGGCTCGCGGCGGTAGGCGTCGTAGTAGCCGTAGCTGTAGCCGCGGTAGTGGCGCTGGGTGGTGTCTACCGCGTTGAACACCACGCCGTGGAATTCCGCGCCCACATGGCCCAGCCGCTTGACGCTTTCGAGCAGCTCGCCGCTTTCGCTGTGGTCGGCACGGGCCACCAGCAGCAGCGTGCCCATGCTCGGCGCCATCGCGGCGGTCTCGGAGGCCAGCAGGGTAGGCGGTGCGTCGACGATCACCACGTCGTAGCGGCTGGACAGCGTGGCCAGCGTCTGCGCGAAGACGTCGCTGGTCATCATGCCGGCGGGGTCGGGGTGCAGCGTGCCCGAGGTCATGACGTCCAGGCGCGGCAGCACGTGGTAGTGAATGGCGCGGTCCAGCGGCACGCCGCCGGTGATGACGTCGGACAGCCCGTCCTTGCGCTGCAGCCCGAATTCCTCGCTCAGGGTGCCGCGGCGCAAGTCGGCGTCGATCAGCAGCACGCGCTTGCCCGACGAGGCCACCAGCGTCGCGAAGTTGGACGACACGAAGGTCTTGCCCGCGCCCGGCGTGGCGCTGGAAATGAGCACCCGGTTGTTGGGCGCGCCCAGCATCACGAACTTCAGCGCGGTGCGCAGGCGGCGCAATCCTTCCAGCGCCGGGTCTTCGACATGCAGCGCCGCCAGCACTTTCACGCCCGGTTTGCCGCCGCGGATGGCGCGGTCGAGCACGCGCTGCTGGGTGCTCAGCGCGATGGTGCTGTACACGTTGAGCCCGGTGACGGCCTCGATCTCGTCGGGGCTGCCGATCGACTTCTTCAGCGTCTTGCGCAGCAGCGCCGTGGCCCCGCCCAGGAACAGGCCGCCCGCCAGCGACAGCGCCATGACGATCAGCGCCTTCGGCCGCACCGGCTTCTCGGGCAGCAGCGCCTGGTCGAGCACGCGCACGTTGGCCACCTTGCCTTCCTTGGCCAGCCGCATCTGCAGCGAGCTGTTCAGCAGCGTCGCGTAGAGGTCGGTGTTGACCTTGATGTCGCGCTGCATGCGCAGCGAGTTCTGCTGCAGCATCGGCATGCGGCGGATGCGCCCGTCGACCGCGCCCAGCTCTTTCTTCAGCGAGGCGATCTGCGAGTCCAGCGTCTGCACGGCGGGGTGCGCCGCGGTGAAGCGGCCCACCAGGTCCAGGCGCTTCTGCTTGGCGTCGAGCAGCTTGGCCTGCAGGTCGACGTTCTGCGACAGCGCGTTGCGGGCCTCGTCGTCCAGGCTGATGGTGCCGTTCTGGTTGCGGTACTGGTTGTAGCTGTCTTCCGACTGCTCCAGCTGCGCCTTGAACTTGGGCAGCTCCGTGCCCAGGAAGGCCAGCGCGCGTTCTGCCTGCACCGTCTTCTGGTCGATGTTCTGGCGCACGTACAGGCGCGAGATCTCATTGAGCACGTCGGCCAGCTGGCCGCGGTTCTCGGCCTGCAGGCTGACGTCCATCACGCCCGACTGCTTGCCTTTCTCGACCACCCGCAGATCTTTCTGCAGGCCCAGCAGGGTGAGCTGCTTCGAGTAGCGCACCAGCTCGAAGCCGGCGCCGGGCTCGGCCTCGAAGGAGCCCACCAGCAGGTGCAGCGTGCCGCCCGGCACGGCGGCGTCCAGCGGCACGCCGACCTTGCCTTGCAGCGGCGCTTCCAGGCCGGAATTCGTCAGCGTGTAGTTGCCGTCGGCTTCCGCGGTCAGCAGGAACTTCTTGCCCTCCAGGGGCTGCGGCACGTCCATCTGCGCGACGGCGATGCGTTCGGTGCCCGAAACATAGTCGCCCATGCCGAAGATGCCGGGCGTGGACAGCCGGTTCGAATGCCGCGCCAGGAACTCGCCCACCACCGGGATGTAGCGTGGCTTGGCGCTGATGTAGAGCCGGGTGTTTTCCATGGCCTGGCCCAGCACCATGCGCGAGCGCAGGATCTCGGTCTCGCCGGCGACCGGCGTCTTCACGCTGATGCCGGCGCCGCCGGTGGCGTCGCCCGGGAAGTTGCCGCCCGAGCGGTCCGAGTCTTCCACCTGGATCAGGATGTTGGCCTCGTACACCCGGGGCCCGAAGAGCGCATAACCGGCGCCGGCTACCAGCGCCAGGGCCGTGAGGCCGGCAATCAGCCAGCGGCTGTCGATCAGGATGTCCAGGTACTCCTGGAACCGGGATTCCCGGACCCAGGCGGCCTCGACCATGGGTAGCGGGGTGCCCGCCGGAGCGGGAAGCGAAGGTTGCCAACGCGCGTTCATGGGGTTCACCTTTTCTTGCGGGAAGACGGGGTGGGGCGCTTACCGGCGCGCGGTGTCGCGGGCCAGGTTGATGACCTGGGCCGACGGAAGAATCAGGCTGAACACCCGGCTCCACGTGGCCAGCGGCACGTGGTCGACGTACACCACGTCGCGCGGTTGCAGCTCGAAGCGGTCGGCCAGCGCGAGCGCCACCGGGTTCTTCGCGTTGAGGTTGAAGACCTGCGGCACACCGGAGTTGTCCGGCGAGTTGCGCACCACGTAGATCTGGCCGGGATCGGCAGTCGTCAGGTCGGGTCCGCCCACGTCGCCCAGCGCCTCGTTCAGGCTCAGCCGGCCGTTCAGGCGCATCTGCAGCGCCGACGGCGCCCGCACTTCGCCCATCACGTAGACCCGGTTGTCCTCGCGGGTACCGACGTTCACGATGTCGCCGTTGCGCAGCGGAATGCCGTTGCCGTCGACGCCCATGGCCTGCAGCATCGGCAGGTTGAGTTCGGTCGAGACGCCGCCGCGCGTCAGCGTGATGTGCGAGCGGTCGCCCAGCTGGGTGAAGCTGCCGGCGCGGCTGATGGCTTCCGACAGCGTCATCGGCACGTCGGTGAAGATCTGCAGGCCGGGCGTGCGCACCTCGCCCTGCACATAGGCGCGCTGGCTGCGGAACGACTGGATGCGCACCGACACCTGCGGGTCTTTCACGAAGGCCTTGATGCGCCGCGCCACCAGTTCCGAGGCGCCGCTTTCCGTCAGGCCCTGCACCTTGGTGCGGCCGATGTAGGGGAAGAAGATTTCGCCCTTGGCGTCGACGATGAAGCCGGGCGCCACCGTCACGCCGGTGGGGTCGGACTGCTGCGCGATCACCGCGCCGGCATTCGGCAGCAGTTCGGGATGGTCGTACACGATGATGCCGACCACGTCGCCCGGCCCGATGGTGTAGACCGGCGGCGCGGCGAACAGCTGCTTGATTCCGTCGGGCACGCCCTGGGGCCGCTGCGCGATCTGCGTGCGGATCAGGTCGGGCGTGATCGGGATGATCTTGCCGTTGCCGGCGGCCGCCGACGCGGTGGCGTCGCCGCCCTGGTTGCCGTCGCCGTAGTTCATCGGCCCCGGCGTGCCGAAGCCCGGTGCCGCGCAGCCCGCAAGCCCGAGCGACAGCAGCAGGGCCAGGCCGAGCCATCGCAGGCGGTATTCCGCCAGGGCAAGAGCTGAGAGCGTGCGCATGCCCGGTGAGGGCTTGGCGGAATGGATGCGGTCCATGGTGATCTCCTTGACTGCCGGGGTGAACGGTTCTGTGGTTCTGTATTCGGTGGACGGGCTCGCCGGCTCAGGGCGCGGCCCAGGTGGCGGGCATCGCGCGCCCGGTGCCGGCCGTGGCGCGGCCGGTGCTGCGCCGCTCGGCGCTGGCGCCGAAGCAGCGGCCTTCGACCCAGTCGCCCACCGACTGCAGGAACAGCTGCTGTCCCTTCTCGGTGCAGACGGTGTGGTCGACCTCGCGCATGAACTCGTACTGCAGCGACTGCGCGAAGGGCGCATGGCGAAAGGCGCCGAGCTGGTCGCGGTCGTGGTCGCACACGTGCAGCGAGCCCGAATACAGCAGCTGCATCGCCACCTTGCGGTCGGCCAGCTGCTTCATGGTGGCGGCGAACCAGCTGGCGGTGGCGTCGGGCGAGCTTTCCTCGGTGAAGAAGCCCGGCAGCGGATTGCTTTCCGGCTGGATGCGCAGCAGGCGGCGCTTGACCCAGCGCAGCGTCTTGCCCGCGAACGACGGATGCACAGGCGCCGCCAGCGCGCGCCGCACGGTGCGCTCCCAGCGCGTGCGCCGCTCGGGAAAGGCGAAGCCGTCGAACATCGAGATGCCGACCACGCGCGCATCCGCCGCGCCGGCCGACATGGCGTGCTCCGCGCCCGAGCACATGCCCACGATCACGAACTGCCGGATGCCCGGCCGGCTTTCGATCAGGTCCATGGCGGCGCGCAGGTCCCGCACGGCGCGCGTGCGCAGGTCGCTGCTCGTGTCGACCGCGTCGCTGTCGCCCACGCCGCCCAGGTCGAGCCGCAGGCTGCTCACGCCGCGCGCGGCCAGCAGGTGCGCGAGCTTGACGTTGATGCGGCGCGGGCCGACCCGGTGGTTGGCGCCCATGTTGAGCATGAGGCAGCCCACCGCCGCGGCGCCGTGGCGCCCCGGGGTGGTGAGCATGCCCACCAGCGATTCGCCCTGCCCGAAGCGGACCGGGCTTTGCGTCATCTCATTCATGAAGAGCTCCCTGGAGGCGGTTGAGCGCGTCCGCCGGCACCATCGCGCTGTTGGGGTAGGGGTCGGCGGTCCAATCGAGCCGGTGCTTGAAGTAGGCAAGGCGCACCGGCATGTGGCGCGACTGCTGCTCCGCGGCCCATTGCGCCGTGTGTTCGTCGTCGGGCTGCGCCAGCACCAGCGTGTCGTGCAGGGCGGTGAGCGGCAGCGCGTCGGGTGTGAGCGCCGCGAGCTGCGCGCGCAGGGCCGGCGAGAGCGAGGCGCCCAGCGCCTCCTCGGGCACGGCGTCGGGCTCGCGCAGCAGGTCGCGGCGCCAGGCGAGATCGGGAATACAGAAGGTGGTGTCGATGGCCGCCACGTGCTGCTCGCGCAGGAAGCGGGCGTAGCGCAGGCCGTCGATCACAGGCTCCCACAGCACCAGCCGCACCGGGTCGCAGCGCCCGTTGCGCGCGGCCAGCACGGCCACGGTGGCGCCCAGCCGCGCGCCGACCCAGACGATGCGCGCGCCGGGCGCGTGGCGCCGCAGCTCTTCGTGCGCCGAGCACAGGTCGCGCCGCCAGCCTTCGAACTCGCCCTGGCGCTCGTCGCCGGGCGAATCGCCGGTGCCGTAGAAGTCGAAGCGCAGCGTGGCGATACCGATGCGCGCCAGCCGCTCGGCCAGCACCTTGAAGAAGCGGTGCGTGCGCAGCCCCTCGGGGCCGTAGGGCGGGCAGACCAGCACCGCGGTGTCCGCGCCGCTGTCGTCTTCCGCCGGATGGAAGATGCCGAAGAGCTGGCGCGAGGCCGGCCCGAACATGAGTGCGACGGAGTTCATGCGCGTGCCTCCGCCATCGGGCCGTTGACGGCCGCGCGGCCCTGTGTCTCGCGCCATTCCGCGATGGAGCCGACGCAGTCCATGCGCGGCGGCGCGGCCCCCAGCACCAGCCACAGGATGCGGCCGGCCACCGACAGCTCCACGCTGCGGCAATCGGGCTCCAGCCCGACCTCGAAGCTCTGCGGCGACACCAGCAGGCCCACGCCGATGGCCTTCAGGCAGGCCTCCTTGCGGGTCCAGCAGGTCAGGAAGGCGCGGTCGCGTTCATGCGCGGGCAGGGCGGCCAGCGCCTCGTTCTCGCGCCGCGTGAAATGCCGCGCGGCCAGCGCGGCGGCATCGGGCACCCGGCGCAGCAGCTCGATGTCGGCGCCCAGCGGACCGCGCCCGCCGATGGCGATCAGCGCCAGACCCTGGCTGTGGCTCATCGAGAACTGCGTGCGCGGACGGCCCGGCAGAGAAGGCTTGCCGAAGGCGCCGACCGCGAAGTCCAGCGCGTCGGCGGGCAGCCCGGTGTGCGCCGACAGCACCTGCCGCAGCGCGATGTGCGCCGCCACGAAGCGCTGCTTGTCGGCGGCGAACCGGAAGCCGTCCGCCCGCTCGCACTCCCGCTCCGACAGGATCTGCGCGGGCAGCAGGTCGGTGAATTCGTCCAGGTCGACGTACCGGCAGACCGATGCGTCGATGGAGCGTGCGAGGGTGGCGCTTTTCATGGCGTTCTTTCTTTTTTGTTCTTTCTTCAGCCCTTGCGCAGCCAGCCGCCGAGGGCGCGCCCCAGCAGGCCGCCGCGCGGCGGCGTGGCGGCGGCGGGCAGGCCCTGCAGTTCCGACGGGATGCTGTCCGGACCGGCCGTGTGCACCGGATGGAAGGTCGACGACGCGGCGATCTGCCCGAGGTTCTCGAACAGGTAGCGGCGCGGCTCCACGCGGTAGCCCAGCAGCAGCTCGGTCTGCTGCACTGCCCGCAGCACCAGCAGCGAATCGCCGCCCAGGTCGAAGAAGTTGTCGCTCGCGCGGATGTCGTTGACGTCGATGCCGACCACGCCGGCCCACACCTGCGCCAACTGCGCCTGCTCGGGGTTCATCAGGCCGGTCTTTGCCTTGGGCGCGCCCGGTGCCGCGCTGGCCGGCGCCTCGGCACGCGACGTGTCGGCGGCCAGCTTGCGCAGGTAGGCGGCGCTGCTGGAGCCTTCGGCGCTCGCGATGTAGGCGAGGCTGCCTTCGGGCCGGTCGGCGGCGCGCTGCAGCAGTTCGAGGTAGCGCTCGCGCAGCTGGGCGCCGGTCTCGCGCAGGTAGATGTCGGCGTTGTAGATCAGCGCGCCTTCCAGGCCGCCGGGCTTGTCCATCAGCCACACGCCGATGTCGTCGGTGGCGCCGCGCTGCATCAGGTGCATCTGCCGCGTCTGCAGGCTGCCCAGGCGGCGCGAGCGGTCGCGTGCATCCTGGAACGAGAACATCGACTGGTACGGGCCCGAGGCCTTGGCCTGTCCGCCGGAGCCGGGCTCGGCCATCAGGCGCTCGAACGGCACCTGCTGGTAGTTCATGAGCGTGAGCAGCTCTTCCTTCACGTAGCGCATGAAACCGGGCAGCGACTGGCGCATGTCCACCTGCAGCGACACCGGCAGCACGTTGTTGAAGACGCCCATCACGTCCTCGGTTTCGGGCTGCTGGCGCCCGCGCACCGGGTTGGCGATGACGATGCTGTCGGAGCCGATGGTGCAGGCCATGGTCAGCGCGTAGAGGCCGAAGGTCAGCATGCTGAGCGTCACGTCCATGCCGCGCGCCACTTCGCGCAGCCGCTGCGTGGTCGCCAGGTCGATCTGGATCCACTGCGTGCCGCCCTGGCCGCTCTTGCCGGCGCGGCGCGGCATGTCGGTGTTGGGCAGCCGGGGCAGCGGCGCGGCGGCGAAGCGCTTGCGCCAGAAGCCGATCTGCTCGTCGAACGCCGGCTCCTGCATCCACTGCGCGAGCCATTCGGCGTAATCGCCGTGCGTGGTCGCGATGGCCGGCAGGCCGTGCGGACGGCCGCGCTCCGCGGCGTCGTACAGCGCGGAAAGCTCGCGCTGCATCAGGTCGAAAGACCAGCCGTCCCACACCAGGTGATGCGGCACGAACACGAAGGCATGGTCGCGCTCGTCGAGCCGGAACAGCGCCGCATGGGCCATCGGCGCGCGGTGGATGTCGATGGGCCGGTCGGCCAGCTCCTGCATCTGCTCGGCCAGTTCGGCCTCGCGCTGGTCGGCGGGCAGGTCGCGCAGGTCGATCACCGGCAGCGAGAAATCCACAGACTGCGCAATCGACTGGACAGACTGTCCGCTGACCGGATCGGTGCCCATGCTGGTGCGCAGCGCGGGCTGGCGACGGATGATCTCGCGCAGCACCGATTCGAAGCGCGCCGCGTCGAACTCGCCCAGCAGCCGCTGCGCCGACGGCGCGTTGTAGACCGAGCGGCCGGGGTGCAGCTCTTCCATGAAGCGGATGCGCTCCTGCGACGGCGTCATCGGCGCGGTCGCGCGGTCGGGGCGGTGCGCCAGCGGCACGCGCTCGCCGACACCTGCGCCCTGCAGCGCCTCGACGGCCACGGCCAGCCGCTCGGCGGTGGGCGCCTCGAACAGGGTGCGCAGCGGCAGCGTGATCTGGAACTCGCGGCTCAGCAGCGTGGCCAGCCGCGCGGCCAGCAGCGAATGGCCGCCCATGGTGAAGAAGTCGTCCTTCATGTCCAGGCCGGGCAGGCTCAGCACCTGCTCCATGGCCGCGAGCACCTTGCGTTCGCTGTCGCTGCGCGGGCCGGCGCCGCGCTGCATGTTTTCGCGCGGCACGGCCTGCGGCGCGGGCAGCGAGGCGCGGTCGAGCTTGCCGTTGGGCAGGGTCGGCAGGCTGGCGAGCGTGACCACGTGCTGCGGCAGCATGAAGGCCGGCAGGCTGGCCTGCAGGTGCCGCATCAGCGCGTCGAGGTCGAAGGCGGCGCCGGCCGCGTTGGGTGCCAGCGCGAGGTAGGCCACCAGCCGCACGTCGCCGGGGTTGTCCTCGCGCGCCACGACCACGCTGCGCGAGACGCCGGCAACCTCGTTGCAGCGGGCCTCGATCTCGCCGGGCTCGATGCGGTAGCCGCGCACCTTCACCTGGAAGTCGAGTCGGCCCATGTGCTCCAGCAGGCCGTCGTTGCGCCAGCGGCCGCGGTCGCCGGTGCGGTACAGGGCCGTGGCGTGGCCGAGGATGCGCGCGGTGACGAAGCGCTCGGCCGTGAGCTCCGGCCGTTCGTGGTAGCCCAGCGTCACGCCGTCGCCGCCGATGCAGATTTCGCCCGGCACGCCGAGCGGGCAGGGCCGCAGCTCGGCATCGAGGATCCACACCTGCGTGTTGTCGATCGGATGGCCGATCGACACGCCGCGCGAGGCCACCACGTCGCGCTGCATGTTCCACACGGTCGACCACACCGTGGTCTCGGTCGGGCCGTAGACGTTCCACAGCTGCTCGCAGCGTTCGAGCAGTTCCAGCGCCAGCCGCGGACGCACCGGCTCGCCGCCGATCCAGCCCCGGAAGCCCGAGGCGCCGGGCCACTGGGCGTCGAGCAGCAGTTGCCACATGCCGGGCGTGGCCTGCAGGATGGTGACGTCTTCTTCCTCGAGCAGGGCGCGCAGGCGGTTGCCGTCCATGGCGGTCTCGCGCTGCACCATCACGATCTCGGCGCCGGCCGCGAGCGGCAGCAGCAGCTCGGCCACGGCGATGTCGAAAGACAGCGTGGTGACGGCCGCGATGCGGTCCATCGCGCCGATGCCGGGCTCCACGCGCATCGACTGCAGCAGGTTGGCCACGGCGCGGTGCGGCACGCACACGCCCTTGGGCTTGCCGGTGGAGCCTGAGGTGTAGATCACATAGGCCGGGTCTTCGGCACCGGCGTCCTGCTCGCCGGGCTCGAGCGCGTCAGCGGGGGCCTGGTGCCAGGCGGTGTCGCGGTCGATCTCGAAAATGCGCAGGCCTGCGTCGGCGCGCCACTGGCGCGGGGCGGCCGCGATGTCGGAGGTGGTGAGCAGCAGGCCGAGCCGTGCGTCTTCGGCGTAGTGGTCGAGCCGCGCCTGCGGAAAAGCCGGGTCGAGCGGCACGTAGGCGGCGCCCGACTTCAGCACCGCCAGCAGCGCCACCAGCATGTCGGTGCCGCGCTCCAGGCACAGGCCCACGCGCTGGCCCCGGCCGATGCCGCGCTCGCGCAGCGCATGCGCCAGACGGTTCGATTGCGCATCGAGTGCGGCGTAGCTGCTGCGGCGCGCGCCGTCGCGCAGCGCCGGGCGGTCGGGCTGCAGCAGGGCGCGGGCGACGAAGCCGGCATGCGCCAGGGGTTCGCCCAGCAGCTCGGTGGGCGCGGGCTGCAGCGCGGCCAGCACCAGCGAGGCCTCGGTCGACAGCACCTCGAGCCGGCCGATGGCCTCGGACGGGTCGCGCGTGGCCGAGCGCAGCACGCACTCGAACATGTCGAGCCAGCGCTGCACGCTGAGCTCGTCGAACAGGCCCGTGTTGTACTGGGCCTCGATCACCAGCCCGCCTTCGAGCGGCCGCAGGTTCAGGAACAACTCGAAGTTCTCGTACTGGCGCGGCACGGTGTCCTGCTTGACGGACAGGCCCACGAAGCTGTCGGTGCCGCTGGCCACGTCGGGGTCGACGTTGAACATCACGCTCACCAGAGGCAGCCGGCTGGCGTCGCGCTGCAGCGAGAGCTGGCCGAGCAGCGCGCCATAGGTCAGCGACTGGTGCTCGAAGGCGTCGAGCACCGCGGTGCCGCATTCGCTCATGAGTTCGTCGAAGCGCAGATGCGCATGCGCATTCACGCGCAGCGGCAGCAGGTTCACGCAATGGCCCACCAGGCCGGGCATGTCGCGCGCCAGCTGGCCCGAGGCCGGAATGCCGACCACGATGTCGTCCTGCCCCGTGAGGCGATGCAGCGTGGCGACGAAGGCGCCGAGCAGGCCCGCGAACAGGCTGGTGCCGGCCTTGGTGCTGACAGAGCGCATGGCGGTGACCAGGCGACGGTCGAGCGTGCGTTCGGTGCGCAGCGACGTGAAGGTGCGCACGGCCGGGCGCGGATGGTCCAGCGGCAGTTCGAGCACGGGCGGCGTGCCGCCCGAGAAGCGCTCGAGCCAGTAGTCCACGTGCTGCTGCATGTCGGGGTGCGCCGCCTCGGCGGCTTCCTCGGCCGCGAAGTCGGCGAAGGACGGCGCGGCCTTCAGCCGCAGGCCCTGGCCGATCTGCTCGGCATACAGGTGGCCCAGTTGCTCGGTGATGACCGCCCACGACCAGCCGTCGCACACCACGTGGTGCGCCGACATGACCAGTTCATGCTCGTCCTCGCCCAGCCGGTAGAGCACGGCGCGGAACAGCGGCCCGTGCTCCAGCGAATAGGGCGTGCACACCGCCGCGTTGCGCGCCGACTCGAGCACCTGCTCGCGCGACGATGCATCGAGCGCGGCAAGGTCCATCATGCCCATCGGCTCGGCCGGCGCCTGGCCGACGAGCATGCAGCCGCCGTCCGGCGCGATGGTGGCGCGCAGCGACTGATGGCGCTCGACCAGCTCGGCCATGGCAAGGCCCAGGGCGCGCGCATTCAGCGGGCCGTGCAGGCGCAGCAGCACCGATTCGTTGTAGGCCAGCGAAGCCTCCGGGCTCAGCATGGCGCCGAGCCAGACTTCGCGCTGCGATTCGGTGGTCGGGATGACGCACTCGATGATCCCGCCGGCGGCGGGGCCCGTTCCGTTGCCGGTGGCGGGGCGCAAGACGGCGTTCATGCTGCGGCCTTTCCATTGACGAGGTGGCCGGAGGCCTGGGCCGACGACTGGGCTTCAGGCACGTACCAGAAGGGTTGGCCGTCGACGTCGCGCGCCAGCACCGAGCCTTCTTCCGTCGGCCTGCGCGTGTCGAAGCTGGTCACGACCGCCGCGCGGCGCGGCAGGAAGCCGGACTCCTGCATCTCGGCCACCGATTCCTTGAAGGCGCGCTGGATGAAGGCGATGTCCTCTGCGCTGTGCGCGCTGGTGAGGAAGCACGGGAAGTTGTCCAGGATGTGCACGCCGCGGCTGCGCATCATGGCGAACAGCAGGTCCTGCAGTGGATGGTCTTCGAGCCAGCTTACGCGCCACAGCGAGCCGAAGTGGCGAATCTCGATGGGCGCGCCCACCTCCTTGCACCAGGCCGACAGTTCCGAAGCCATGGCACCGGTGCTGCTGGTGAGGCCGGCCTGCAGCGCGGGGCCGGCCTGCTTCAGGTGCGTGAGCGAGGCCTTGGCCGCGGCCAGCGCCAGCGGGTGGCGAACGAAGGTGCCGGCGAAGTAGGTCACGCCCACGCCGGGAATGGAGTCGTCGCCGTACTGCCACGGGCCGCCGTCGAGCGCGTCCATGAACTCGCGCTTGCCCGCGATCACGCCCACCGGGAAGCCGCCGCCGATCACCTTGCCGTAGGTGGCGAGGTCGGCGCGCACGCCGAACAGCTCCTGCGCGCCGCCCAGCGCGGTGCGAAAGCCGGTGATGACCTCGTCGAAGATCAGCGCGCAGCCGCTCCTGGCGGTGATCTCGCGCACTTCGTGCAGGAACTCGCGCGGCTGGAAGTCGGGCCGGCGGCTTTGCACCGGCTCGGCCAGCACGGCGGCCAGGTCGTCGGCGTTCTCGCGGATGAAGGCCAGCGCCTCGGGCGTGCCGTAGTCGAGCACGCGGATGTCGCCGAACATGCCGCTCATCACGCCCGGCGCGGCCGACAGACCCTTGCCGCCCTTGCCGGCGCGCACCAGCACTTCGTCGAAGGTGCCGTGGTAGGAGCCGGTGAACACCACCACCGTGCTGCGGCCGGTGACGGTGCGCGCGATGCGCAGCGCGGCCATCACGGCCTCGGAGCCGGTGTTGCACAGGCCGGCGCGATCGCAGCCGGTGAGCTCGCAGATGAGCGCGGTGACTTCGGCTGCCAGCGGATGCTGCGGGCCGATCTCGTAGCCGTCGTCCAGCTGCTTGCGCACGGCTTCCTGCACGAAGTCGGGCTGCCAGCCGAACATGTTCATGCCGAAGCCGTTGAGCGCGTCGACGTATTCGTTGCCGTCCAGGTCCCACATCTTCGAGCCCTTGGAGCGCTCGATGACGATCTGGTAGGTGATCTCTTTCGTGACCGGGCGGAAGCCGTTGACCACGCGCGGGTCGGCCATGTGCGGGCGGTTGGCCTCGGTGAACTGCTTGCTCTTGAGCGTGCGCTCGATGTAGCGGCGCATGAAGGCGGCGAGCCGCGCCTTCTGGCGCCCGCTGGGCTCTGCGGTGCGCTGGGTGTGGATGCGGGCGATGGCGCCGAAGGCCTTGGTGACGTCGTAGCGCAGCGGCTCCTTCGACGGAACGGGCTCTTCGGCGGCGGGTGTCGCGACCGGCGCTGCGACGGCCGGCGCCGGCATTGCCTGCAGCATCACCGGGGCGGCCGGCGCCGCGCCCGACAGCAGGGCCAACTGCTGGCGCATCAATTCCATTTGCTGCGCAATCAGCTGGGAGATGGGGCTGGACGCCACATTGCCTTGCATCGGGGCATGCACCAGCGGCGCGGGCATCACGGGCTGGAGCACCGCGGGCGCTTCGGCCGCTGGTGCCGCTGCCGCCACCGGCGCGGCTTCAGGCGGCAGGCTCTCGCGCAGGAACGCGGAGAGCGCGTCGAAGCAGCGGTAGTTTTCCATCAGCTGCCGGAAGCTCAGGTTGACCTTGAAGTGCTTCTTGATCTGCGTGGCCGCCTGGGTCAGCGTGAGCGAGTCCAGGCCTAGCTCGCCGAAGGGCGCGTGGCCCTCCGCTTGCGCCATGTCGATGCCGGAGATGTCCTCGAACAAGGCGCGCAGGCGCGCATCGACAGGCGGGGAGGACGCGGAGGGAGGAAGAGGCGAAGTCGCTGCAGCTGTCACGATCGGCTCCAAAGGGGTGGGGGTGGCGGAAGGGGCGGGCGAGGCGGAAAGGGGGGCGACCGGGGTCTCGGGGATCGCGGCGATTGCAGGCATGGCGGCGATGTCGACCCAGAAGCGCTTGCGTTCGAACGGGCTGGTCGGCAGGCACACGCGCTGCGCGCCAACGCGGCTGGACAGGCGCGACAGCTCGACGTCGGCTCCGCAGGTCCAGAGCCGGCCGACGGCCAGGCGCAGCGTGCGGTCTTCGTCGGCGAGCTCGCCGTGCAGCAGCGGCACTGCGGTGCTCGCGCCGTGCTGGCGCACCAGCGTGGACAGGGTGTTGCGCGGCCCGGCTTCGATGAAGAGCGGCTGCGCGGCGTGCGCCATCGCGGCGCGCACGGCTGGCGAGAAGCGCACCGCGCCGCGCAGGTGCCGCGCCCAGTAGGCGGGGCTGGTGGCTTCTTCCGCCTCCAGCAACATGCCGGTGAGCGTCGAGAAAATCGGTGTCTGCGGCGCATGCAGCGCGACCTGGCTCACCAGCGCCTCGAAGGGCGCGACGGCGCCGTCCATCATGGCGGAGTGGAAGGCGTGCGATGTCTGCAGCGTGCGGCATGCGATGCCCTCTGCTTCCAGCGCGGCCTGCAATGCGGCAATGGCCTCGAAGGGGCCGGCGGCGACGCAGGCTGTGGGGCCGTTCTCGGCGGCGAGCGAGAGCGACGGGCCCAGCTTTTCCATCAGCTCGGCCGCGCCTATGCGCACCGACAGCATCGCGCCCGCCGGCAGCGCCTGCATGAGCGCGCCGCGCCGTGCGACGAGTCGCGCCGCGTCTTCGAGCCGCATCACGCCCGCAAGCACCGCGGCGACGAATTCGCCCACGCTGTGGCCCATCAGCGCATGAGGCCGCACGCCGGTGGCCAGCAGCCGCCGCGCCAGCGCGTACTCGATGGTGAAGAGCGCGGGCTGGGTGACGGCCGTGGGCGACAGGGCCTTCGGGTCGTCCGAGAACATGCGCTCGCGCAGGTCGAAATCGGTGGTGCCGACGACGGCGTCGATGCAATCGTCGAAGGCGGCGGCGAACACCGGGTCGGCCGCATGCAGCAGCCTTCCCATGCCGGCGTACTGCGCGCCTTGGCCGGGGAACATCAACACCGGCTGCGGCGCGCGCGAGGCGAGGCGCCCGCTGGCGCGCCAGGGTGAATCAGCGGTGCGCAGCGCGGCGACGGCCTGCGCCGTGTCGGCTGCCACGATCACGCGACGGAAGGCGTGGGCCTTGCGGCCGACCGCCAGCGTGTGGGCCACGTCGGCCAGCGGCTGGTCCGCATGCGCCTGCAGGTGCGCCGCGAGCTGTTCGGTGGCAATGTCCAGCGCGGCCTCCGAGCGGGCCGACAGCGGCAGCATCTGTTCGCCGGTGGCCAGCGGCGATGCCGGCCGCTCGGGCGCTTCCTCGACGATGACGTGCGCATTGGTGCCGCCCACGCCGAAGGAGCTGACGCCCGCGCGGCGCGGCAGGTCGCCGCGCGGCCACGGCTGCAGGCTGGCGCTCACGCGGAACGGCGTGCGCGCGAAATCGATGGCCGGGTTGGGCGCCTCGAAGTGCACGGTCGGCGGGATCTGCGCGTGGTGCAGCGCCAGCGCGGTCTTGATGAGCCCCGCCGCGCCGGCGGCCGTGACCATGTGGCCCACGTTGCTCTTGAGCGAGCCCAGCGTGCAGTAGTCGAGCGCGTCGGTGTGCTCGGCGTAGGCCACGGCCAGTGCCTCGACTTCGATCGGATCGCCCATCGGCGTGGCGGTGCCGTGCGCCTCGACATAGGAAATGCTGCGCGCGTCGACCTCGGCCGCAGCCAGCGCGGCGCGGATGACGGCCGCCTGCCCGTCGACGCTGGGCGCGGTGAAGCTGGCCTTGGCGCCGCCGTCGTTGTTGACGCAGGCGCTGCGCAGCACGGCGTAGATGGTGTCGCCGTCGGCCTGCGCGTCGGCCAGCCGCTTGAGCAGCACCACGGCCGCACCGTCGCTGAAGACCGTGCCCTGGGCCTTCGCGTCGAAGCTGCGCGTGTGGCCGTCGGGCGAGAGCATCGAGCCCTCGTTGTAGAGATAGCCGCTGCGCGGCGGGCAGGTGACCGACGCGCCGCCCGCCAGCGCCATGTAGCACTGGCCGGTGCGCAGCGCATGGAAGGCATGGGCCACCGCCACCAGCGAGGTCGAGCAGGCGGTGTGCACGCTGACGGCCGGGCCGGTGAGGTTGAGCCGGTTCGCCACCCGCGTGGTGATGTAGTCCTTCTCGTTGGCCAGCATCACCTGGAACTCGCCGACCGGCTCCACCAGGTCGGGCCGGGTGCTCACATGGCGCTGGAAGTAGGTGGCGTTGTACATGCCGGCATACACGCCCACCGGGCCGGGCGCGGCGTCGGGCACGTAGCCGGCGCGCTCCAGGCATTCCCAGCAGATCTCGAGGAACACGCGCTGCTGCGGGTCCATGAGCTGCGCTTCCTTGGGGCCGATGCCGAAGAAGGCGGCGTCGAAGTTCTCGATGCCGTCGATCACGCCGCGTGCGCGCACGTAGGCGGGGTCGCGGCGCAGCGCCTCGCTCACGCCGGCGTCGAGCGTGGCGTCGTCGAAGAAACTGACGGTGTCGCGGCCGGCGACGAGGTTGTCCCAGAACTGCTCGACATCGGCGGCACCGGGGAAGCGGCCGGCGGTGGCGATGAGGGCGACCGCTTCGGAAGCCGGCGCTGCAGGGCGCGGCGCGGACGGCGCTGGTTGCACAGGCGCTTCGACCGGCGGACGCATCCGCGCGGCCATCGCCTTCGGCGTCGGGTCGCGGAAGAACAGGTTGGTCGACAGCGGCAGCGCGGTGTCGCGCTTGAGCTCGGCCAGCACCTGCAGCACCAGCAGCGAATCGCCGCCGAGGTCGAAGAAGTTGTCGTTACGCCCGACCTTGTCGATGCGCAGCGCGCGGGCGAAAGCTTCGCACACCTGCTGTTCGACGGCGTCCTGCGGCTCCTCATAGGGCTGCGAGAGCTCGGGGCGGCCGGCGGCGGGCTCGGGCAGCGCGCGGCGGTCGAGCTTGCCGTTGGGCGTGACGGGCAACTGCGCAAGCCATACCTGCGCGGCGGGCATCAGCGCCGCGGGCAGGCGGGCCGCGAGATGGCTGCGCAGCGCCTGCCAGGACAGTTGCCGGCCGCGCGCCACGAGATAGGCCACCAGCCGCAGCTGGCCGTCGGCGTCGGGCCGGGCGACCACGGCGCAGGACTGCACTTCGGGATGGGCGAGGATGGCGGCCTCGATCTCGCCGGTCTCGATGCGGTGGCCGTGGATCTTGACCTGGCCGTCGCGGCGGCCGATGAACTCGATGGTGCCGTCGGGCAGCCAGCGCGCCAGGTCGCCGGTGCGGTAGAGCCGGTCGTCCGGACCGCCGAAGGGGTCCGGCACGAAGCGGTCGGCGCTGAGTTCGGGCTGCCGCAGATAGCCGCGCGCCAGCCCGTGGCCGCCGATGCAGAGTTCTCCGACGAAGCCGCAGGGCAGCAGCGCCATTGCGGGGCTCAGCACGCGCAGCACGGTGTCCTTGATGGGCCGCCCGAGCGGCACGGAGCGGGTGTCGGCGGGCAGTGTCGGCGCGATGCGGTGCGTGGTCGCGAAAGTCGTGCACTCGGTCGGGCCGTAGCCGTTGCTCAGGGTCAGGCCGGGCAGGGCGGCGAGCGCGCGCCGCACATGGGGCACCGACAGCGCCTCGCCGCCCGTGAACAGTTGGCTCAGGCCTGCGAGGTGGGTCGGGTCGTCGTCGACTACCGCGTTGAACAGCGCCGCCGTGAGCCAGGCGGTGTGCACGCCGTGGCGCGCGATGGTGCGGGCCAGGCCGGCACCTGTGGGCACGCGTTCGTCGTGCACCACGCAGCAGCCGCCGTTGAGCAGCGGGCCCCAGATTTCGAGCGTGGCCGCGTCGAAGCCCAGTGGCGCGGCATGCAGCATGGCGCGGCCAGGCGCGAGATCCACATAGTCCACGCCGACCACCAGCCGCAGGATCGAGCGATGGCAGATTTCGATGCCTTTGGGCGTGCCGGTCGAGCCCGAGGTGTACATGACGTACGCGACCGACTCGCCGTCGATGGCCGGTTCATTCCATGAACCGCGTTCTGCGTTGTCCAGGGTGTCGTCGAGCAGAAAAACGGCTTGTTCGGCCGGCACGAGGTGCCGGAAGGCTTGCGTGGTGACCACGTGCCGCGCCTGCGCCTCGCCGAACATGTAGGCGATCCGCTCCGGCGGAAAGTCGGTCGGCACGGGAACGTAGGCGCCGCCCGCTTTCAGGATGCCGATCAGCGCCACGACGGCCGCCAGCGAGCGGTCGAGCAGCAGGCCGACGCTGTCGCCGCTTCGCACGCCCAGTTGCTGGAGGCGGCGCGCAATCAGGTCGCAGCGGCGGTCGAGTTCGGCGTAGCTCAGCCGTGCGTCGCCTTCGACGAGGGCGATGGCGTCGGGAGCGGCGTTCACCTGGCGGCGGAACAGGCCGGTGACGGTGAGCGCGGTGTCGAGCCTGGAGGCGGGCGTGTTCCAGCGGAGCAGTTGGTCGTCGCGGCCGGTGCCGGGCACGGTGCGGATGTCGTTCAGCGCGGCATCGGGGCGGGCCAGCAGGTCGGCGGCGGTGTCAGCGAGGGCGGCCAGCAGGTGTTCGGCGGACGCCATGTCCATCAAGCCTGCTGCCGCATCGACATGTAGGGAAGCGGAGGCTTCGTCCAGCCAGAGGAGCAGGCGCGCATCGGGCGTGGCCGTGCCGGTAGCTTCGCGCAGCCACAAAGAGGAGGGCGGCTCTGCGCCGGCAGCCGTGTGAGCCGCAGCGCGGCGAGCGGCATCGAGTTCCGCGAGCCACTCGCCCGCTGGCCGGGTGGCGTCGAAGGCCACGGTCGTGGACACGGGCAGCGCCTGTGCGCCGACCCGCTCATGCAGTACGGGCCAGAGCACGCCGAGCCAGCGCGACTGCAGCAGCAGCCAGGCGGCGGCGAAGAGGGTGTCGGGCAATTGGGCGGCAGTGGCCGGCTGTTGTGCCCGGCGCTGCAGCAATTCGGGTTCGAGCGCGAGCGAAATGGCATGCCGCTCGCTCGGTGTTTCCGGGTTTGCCCGCGACACGAACAGATCGTCCAGAAGAGAATCTGGAGCATCCCGGCGTGCTGGCGAAACAGAATGAATTTCCATGTAAGTACCCGAAAAGAAATACGATGGAACGAATTGAATAGGCCAAATGGCCAGCTATTCAATTGGGCTTTTGAATTCTTGTGTCATGTTTTTTCGTGTCTCGATCCTAGGGTGTTTCCCCAAGCCGATGTGCGAACTTTCGATCTAAGTTACAAGTTGACATAGTTATTTCTGAAACGTACTACCGCAACTGTCACGTCCTGGGTAACTGATGCGCGATTTAGGGCAAAGACAGGCTAGGGGTCGGCCCTCCAGGCGTGGGTAGAAGCCTGCCGAAGCGGGGTACTCATGGGGATGCCCAGAGGGAAAAGGTGCCCGTGCGAGCAGTGCTCGCTGCCCGGGGGAGCGAGCGGAACAAGGCGGCTGTTCCAGAGGGAGCGATGCGGAAAACGCACCGCCACGGCGCGTTCAAAATGAAACCCGGCCGGAAATCAGGCTGTTATTAATCGGTCGAGTCTGTAACCGGATAAAAAACCGCTGTACAAGCCTGAAAAACAAACAAGACTTCATGGTGTATCTGCTTTCATGCGGAATCCACTCAAGGAAAGTCTCGAATGCTCAGCGACATCTTATTACCCGATGTAGTTCTCAAGCGTCGCGGCCTTTATTACGAGTCTGTTCTCCCGGCCAATTCGGATGCATTGACCGCCAATGCCATTTATTTCGGCAATGAGGCCTGGGCCCAGGAATACCTGGATTTCTGCCATCGCGACGCATATTTCAGGAGCCGTTGGCTCGCGGCTGGCGGAGACTGGACGGGCAAGGTGGTGATCGACCTGGGTTGCGGCCCCGGCAATATCTTTGCCACGCTCGGCGGCAAGCCCAGGATGCTGATCGGCGTGGACGTGGCCGGCGGCTCGCTCGAGCTGGCTTCGCGCCTGGGCTATACGGCGGTGCTGGCCGACGCGGCGCACACGCCGTTTCGCTCGCGGGTGGCGGACATCGTGGCCATCAATGCGTCGCTGCACCATTGCGACGACATGAAGGCCGTATTGCGCGAAGGCGCGCGGCTCGTCAAACCCGACGGCCTGCTCATTACCGACCACGACCCGCAATTGACCGCGTGGGATTACAAAGGCCTCGCCAAATGGATGTGGGACGCGCGCCTGTGGGTCTACCGCATGATGCGGCGCGGATTCCACAAGACCGGCAGCCAGCAGTCATGGGGGCTGCAGACCGAAGTGCACCACCGGCCCGGCGACGGGGTCACGCCCGACCTGTTCAGGCGCACCCTGGAGCCGCTGGGCTTCGAGGTCCGCGTCTACCCCCACAACCATCAGGTGGGTGCGCAAGCCCTCGAGGGCGAGGTCGGCCCGGCGCAATGGAAATACCGCATGGGCAACCGGCTGTCGGGCCGCGACCCGGGCGCGCCGGCCAGCGCGCTGTCCCTGATGTGCATCGCCAGGCGCACCGAGGCCTGACGCCGCGCACTGCCGCCACCACCGTCCGGCCTGGGCGGCGAGGGGTCTTCAGCCACTGCTGGTAGGCTCGAACGTCTTCAGGAAAAAAGGAACGGCCAGTGGTTGTGACAGGCAGGAAATGGGGCGCGGGCATCGCGCTGATCGCGGCATTGACGCTGGCGGCGTGCACCACGACGAAGGCCCCGGTGGCGGGGCCCGGCGAATACGTGGTGCAGCCCGGAGACACGCTCTACCGCATCGCCTCCCGGACCGGCCGTACGCCGGGCGAGATCGCCCGCTGGAGCAACCTGCAGGACCCGGACCGCCTGGAAGCGGGGCAGGTGCTGCGCGTGGCACCGCCGGGCGGCGCTTCGGCGCCGTCGGCGGATGCATCGGCGCCGCCACCGCCGCCTCCCAGGGCCGACCGCCCCAGGCCGCCACCACCTCGCCCCGCCGCACGGGAGCCCGACCCGGTCGTGCCGCCGGCCGCGCGCCGCAGCGACTGGGGCTGGCCGGCGCAAGGGCAGGTCGTCGCGGGCTTCAACGGCAGCAGCAACAAGGGCATCGACATCGGCGGCAACACAGGCGACCCGGTGGTGTCCATCGGCAACGGTTCGGTGGCCGTCACCGAGACGCTGCGCGGCTACGGCAGCGTGCTCATGGTCGACCACGGCGGCTCTTATATGTCGGTCTACACCAATGTGCGCTCGGTGCTGGTGAAGCAGGGGCAGCGCGTGCAGCGCGGCCAGAAGATCGCCGAGATCGGCGGCGCCGACGCCGGCCATCCCAAGCTGCACTTCGAAATCCGCTACCGCGGCAAGGCCGTCGACCCCCGGCAGTACCTGCCGGCCCGGTAGGCGGGCAGGGCACTTCGACCGAAAGTTATCCCACGGATTGGGGATGTTCCCCGCTTCCCGGAGGGCGCAGACTCTCGCCCTCATTCGTTCAGGGGGTGCTACATGGAACTCACGACAAGCTGGCTGCTCATCGGCACCGTGCTGGCGCTGATGCCCGCGGGATGGTTCCTGCTGGCCCCGTTTGGGCTTGGCTGGCAGCCGCTGAGAGACCAGATCGCGCAGCAGGTCGCGCTGTCCACCGCGCTGGCCGATGAATGCGCGGGGCCGTTCGACAGGCCCACCATCTCGTTCTGAAAGCGCGGGCCTTTGCCCGGAGGCCCCGCCGCGCCCTCGCCGCAGGACATTGCGGGCATCTAAGATGCTCGCTGTTTTGAGACGACCGGAAGACGCGAGAGGCAAAGGGAGGGCCACGCATGATTTCTTTGCTCCATACCGCGGATTGGCAGATAGGCCGCGTGTTCTCGCAGTTCGAGCCCGACGACGCCGCGGCGCTGTTCGAGGCCCGCTTCAAGGTGGTCGAGCGGCTGGCCGCCATTGCGACCGAACGCACGGTCGATGCCGTCCTGGTGGCGGGCGACGTGTTCGACCTGCAGACGGTGTCGGACAAGACCATCCGCCGCATGTTCAACGCGATGCAGGGTTTTGCCGGCCCGTGGCTGCTGATTCCGGGCAACCACGATTCCGCGCTCGGCGAATCGGTCTGGAGCCGCGCCGCCAGGCTCGGCGCGGTGCCCCCCAATGTGGTGTGCTGCCTGGAGCCGGTGCCGCGCACGGTGGCCGGCAAGTTCACGTTGCTGCCCGCGCCGCTCACGCAGCGCCACACCTATGGCGACCTCACCGACTGGTTCGCCTCTGCAACGGGTGAAGAAGAAGGCCTGCCGCGCATCGGGCTGGCGCACGGCTGCGTGCAGGGCATTCTTTCGGAAGACATCGACTCGGCCAACCCCATCGCGGCAGACCGCGCGGCGCAGGCCCGGCTCGACTACCTCGCTCTCGGCGACTGGCACGGCACGCGGCAGACCGACGAGCGGACCTGGTACGCCGGCACGCCCGAAACCGACCGCTTTCGCGCCAACGACTCCGGGCAGGCACTGTTGGTGACCATCGCGGGCGCCGGTGCGCTGCCGCAGGTCGAGCCGGTCCGCACCGGCCAGTACGCCTGGCAGCAATGGGAGCCGCGCCTGTCGGTGGCCTCGGACATCGACGAACTGGTGGAGAAGCTCGATACGGTCGGCGCCAACGACGTGCTGCAATTGCGCGCGCAAGGCAGCTGCGACCTCGGCGGCCACAACAGGCTGGACGCCGCGCTCGACGCGGCCCGCGCACGAGCGCGCGCGCTGGTGTGGGACGGCGAGGCGCTGCGTCTGGAGCCGACGGAGGAAGACATCCAGGCCCTCCATGCCGATGGTTTCGTCGGCGAGGCCTTGCAAGACCTGCGCGCGCAGCAGGACGGCGCCGGCGCCGAACTGGCGCGCGACGCGCTGCTGACACTGGCCCGCATCCTCGATGCGCAAGGACCACGCGCGGGAGCCGGCGCATGAGCATGAAGCTGCAACGTCTTCGCATCGAGAACTTCAAGCTGTTTCGCGCGCCGCTGGAGATAGACGGGCTCACGGATGGGTTGAACCTGTTCGCGGCCCCCAACGAATCGGGCAAGTCCACCGTGGCCGAAGCGATTCGCGCCGCGTTCTTCGAGCGGCACCGCTCCAGTGCGGTGGAGCATTTGCGGCCCTGGGGCGAAAGCTCGGCGACGCCCACGGTCGAACTCGACTTCGAGCTCGACGGGCGGCCCTGCCGGCTGACCAAGGCCTTCCTTGGCAAGAAGCGCTGCGAACTCAGCATCGACGGCAAGGCGATGGACGGCGCGGTGGCCGAAGACCATCTGGCGGCGCTGCTGGGGTTCAAGTTTCCGGGCAAGGGTGCGAGCACACCGGAGCACATGGGCATTCCGGGGCTGCTGTGGATCAAGCAGGGTACGTCGCACGACATCTCGAACGCGGTGGGTTTCGCGAGCGACCATCTGCGCAATGCGCTCGGCGAGTCGCTGGGCGAGCTGGCCTCGAGCAATGGCGATGCAGTGCTGAAGGCGGTGGAAAGCGAGCGCAACGAACTGCTCACGCCCGCCGCCGGCACGCCACGCGGTGCGTATGCGGACGCGATCAAGCTCAGGGACGAACTGGATGCCGAACTGAAGCGGTTGCGTGTCGATATCGAGGCGTACCAATCGGGCGTCGACCGTCTTTCGGGCCTGCGCCGCGACCACCAGCGCGACGAGGCCGCGCGCCCCTGGGCCGCGCTGCGGGAGCAACTCGTCGGCGCGCAGCAGCGTCTGGACGAGGCCAAGGGGCTGGCGGACCGCAAGGCCGTGCAAGACGCGGCGCTGCGGCAGGCCACGGTGCAGGTCAATGCCTTGCGCACCCAACTGCAGGCGATGGAGCGTGAGGAATCGACCGTTGTCCAGCGCGAAAAGAACCTGCTGACGGTGAAAGAAGGCCTCGCCAAGGCACAGGAAGAACTGCAGGCCTGGGAGCCGCGCCACGCGGCGGCGGCGCAGGCCGATGCCACCGCCCGTGAAGCGCTGCGGCTCGCACGCCAGGCGGCGGCACGGATCGCGCAGGAAAAAGCCGTCGAAGGGTTTGCCGAGCAACTCGCGGCCCTCATGCAAAGCCACGAAAAAGCGAAAGGCGAGCAGGACAAGGTCACGCGGCTGCAGGCTGAAGCGCAGGCGCTTGCCGTGCCTGAAGGCGAACTCAAGCGCCTGCAGCGGTGCGCGGACACGCTGCGCACCGCGCAGGCAAAGCTGGATGCTGTGGCTACCGCGCTGGAGTTCGACCTGTTGCCCGGCGCCGATGTGCGCGTGGCGGGCGCGGCGGTATCCGGGCTGACGCGCCAGACCGTCATCGCCCGCACCGGCATCGAGATCGCAGGCGTCGGCCGCATCACGGTGTTGCCCGGCGGCATCGACCTGGAAGCCCTGGCCATCGAGCGCGACCGTGCGCGCGACGAGCTGGCAGCGCGGCTGCAGGCCCTGCGTGCGGAGACTGTCGCGGCGGTCGAGGAGCGTGAACGGCTGCAGGCATCCCGCAAGGGTGAAGCTGCGGCGGCCGTCGCCGTGCTGGCTGCATTGGCACCCAAGGGCCTGAGCGCACTGGCCGCCGATATCGCCTTGCGCGAGGCGCGCCTCGTCGAAGCCCGGCAGGTGCTGCAATCCATGCCGGCGTCGACTGACGACGCCCCGGTAACGCCGATCGCACAGGCCGAGTCGGAGGAGGGCGCCGCCCGCGCCGCATTGGCGGACGCGTCCGCCGCGCTGAACGACGCCAAGGTCGCGGCCGGCAATGCCCGCGAACAAGTCAAGGCCGCCGAAGCCGAGCTGGCCGCCGTGAAAGCCACCCTGAGCGACCCACAGCGCGCCGGCCGCAAGGCCGATGCCGGTGCGGCCCTGACCGATGCGCTGGCGCAGCATTCGGCCATCCAGGACAAGGTCGGCGAACTCGCGCAGCAGCTGCAGACCGTCAACCTGCCGGTGCTCTCGCAGGACGTCGAACGGCTGGAGCGCAGCGTGAAGCAGGCCGAGGCGGCGCACAGCCAGCGCGCGAACGACATCACGCGGCTCGAGGTCGAGCTTCAGGTGAAGGGCGCGGCGGGACTGGAGGAATCAGCGTCCGAAAAACAACGCGAGTTCGACCACGCCACGCGCCGATGCGCCGAGTTCGAGCGCCGCTCGAAAGCGCTCGACCACCTGCTCAAGCTGCTGCGCGAAAAGCGCTCGGCCCTTGCACGCCGCTTGCGGGCTCCGTTGCAGAAGCACCTCGACCACTACCTGCAGATCCTGTTTCCGGGCGCGCAGGTCGAAGTCGGCGAAGACCTGTCACCGGGCCGCATCACCCGCCAGGGTTTGCGCGGCGCCCAGAGCGGCGAATTCGAGGAACTGAGCGTGGGTGCGCGAGAGCAGATGGGCGTGGTCGCGCGACTGGCCTATGCCGACCTGCTGAAAGAAGCGCGCAAGCCGACCCTGCTGATCCTCGACGACGCGTTGGTCAACACCGACGAAGAACGCCTGAAGCAGATGAAACGGGTGCTGTACGACGCGGCGACACGGCACCAGATCCTGGTGTTCAGCTGCCACCCGGAGGCCTGGCGCGACCTGGGCGTGGTGGCGCGAAGCATTCCGTAGCGGCGCGCCGCGCCGTCTTCTTTTTCAGGCGATCAGCAGCCGCTCGCAGGCTTTTCGCAACGGCACCAGCGCGGGCAGCGTGCGCGCCTTGGCGTCGGTGACGATCGCGTCGATGTCTTCCGTGCGCGCATAAGTCACGCGGCTGGCCTGGCCGATCTTGGCGTGGTCGGCCAGCAGCACCAGCTGCTGCGCCTGCTCGGCCATGGCCCGCGCCACCGCCGCCTCGTGGTGCTCGAAGCTCATGGCGCCGTGCTTGGCGTGCAGGGCCACGGGCGACAGCATCGCCACGTCGGCGCGATAGCGGCGGATGGCCTCGACCGTGATGTCGCCGCAGGTGGCCTGCGTCTTCACGTCGATCTCTCCGCCCAGCAGGATGGTCTTGTTGCCGGTCAGCCGGCCTTCGCTGGATCCTTCGAGCTTGAGCGCGATGCTCAGCGAATTGGTGATGACCGTCATGCCGCTCAGCGCGGCAAGCTCTTCCGCCAGGATCGACATGGTGCTGCCCGCGTCGAGGAACACCGTTTGCCCCGGCTCCAGCAGCGTGACCGCCGCCTTGGCGATGGCGCGCTTCTCGCGCTGCCGGGCCACCAGTCGCACCGCCAGAGGCGGCTCGGGTTCCACGCCGGTGGCGATGGCGCCACCATGCACGCGCCGAAGTTCGCCGAGGCCTTCGAGCTCCAGCAGGTCACGGCGGACGGTCTCGCGAGACACCGCAAGGTCCTGCACGATGCGGTCGACGCTGAGTCGGGAGAAAGTGGCCAGCAGGCTGCGGATGCGCAGGAATCGTTCTTCTTGAAGCATTGAAACGCCGTGGTGAAAAGAAAGAGCGGCGCCATTGTGCCTACCACCGGCGCGATGCCGGTGGGAAAACAGGCGGCCCCGCAGGGCGAAGCCGCCGCCGGCGTCAGAGGTCGGCCATGCCCATGGCGGGATCGCTCACCGAGTGCCTGCCGGTTTCCACGCGGCCTGCGAAGCGGCGGTAGTAGCTGGGATCGCTGTCGCATGTCACGGCGAAGTCATACCAGCAGCCGCTGGCCGACAGGTCCCAGTGCTGCTCGGCGACAGTGCCGCCGCTGACCGTCGCGGTCCACGGGCCGTCGTCGCGGTAGGCCTTGGCACGGATGGTGAACTTGCAGGCGTTCTTGCCGCCGTTGAGCATCTTCAGGTAGACGTTGCCGTTGGCGATGTCGTAGCACACGCGAACTTCAGGCACTGCAACGTCGCCCGCGCGCAGGGTGTTGAGGTTGCCCTTGAAGTGGCGGTGATAGCCGTTGGGGCCAAGCACCCACAGGTCGTAGAAGCCGCTGTTGTCGGCCATCGGGCTCCAGGTGTCGTCGAGCGTCTTGCCGGCTTCGACCATGTAGCGGCGTGGCAGCAGGCCGAGATTGAGCTTGTCGTACACGTGGAACACGGCAGCCGCCTTGCCGGTGTTGGCAAACAGCAGTTGCAGCTTGCCGTTGACGACGTCGCTGCGCGCGCTGGTGTGCAGCTCGTAGGGCAGGGCGCGCGAAGGACGGGTGCCGGTGGCCTGGCGAGGCAGTTGCGGGTCGAGCGGCACCGGGATCTGCGGCAGCGCCTGCTGGTCGGCGCGCAACTGGTTGGCCTGGGCCAGGGTCATGCGCCCGGCCAGCGCCGGCAGTGCATCGTTGTTGGGCGAGACGAAGTTGAACGCACTGGTCAGATCGCCGGCGATGGCGCGACGGTACGGCGAGATGTTCATTTCCCTGACCCCGAAGCGCGCCTCGAGAAAGCGCAGCACCGAGGTGTGGTCGAACACCTGGGAGTTGACCCAGCCACCGCGGCTCCACGGCGAAATGACATACATCGGCACGCGCGGCCCCGGGCCGTAGACGCGGCCGTCCGAAGGCACGGTGGTGCTGCCGACCAGCGGGTACGTATGACGCTCGAAGGCCACGTCGGCGTCGGACAGCGTGGTCTTGCCGGCGACGGCGCCCGTGGGGTTGGTCGGGTCGATCAGCGAAGGTGCCGAAGGCGAGGGCATGTGGTCGAAGTAGCCGTCGTTCTCGTCGAAGTTGACGATGAACACCGTCTTGCTCCAAACGTCTGGATATGCGGTGAGTGCGTCCAGCACCTCCTGGATGTACCACGCGCCCTGCACAGGGCTCGAAGGGCCGGGGTGTTCGGAGTACGTGGCAGGCGCCACGATCCAGGACACCTGGCGGAGCTTGCCGTTGGCCACGTCTTGCTTGAAGGTGCCGAGGAAGCCACCGTCGGGCATGGTGTTGGCAACGCCCTTGTAGAGCGGGTTGCCCGCGTCGTCGCTGGCGGGGTCATAGGCGGTCACGGTCTGGCCCGCGGGCGGACTGGCGTCGCCGTCGTAGCACATCTTGTTCTTGCCCGAGACTTTGTTGGCCATGCGGTACTGCTTAAAGCCGTGCAGCGGGTTGTCGGTGTAGTTGTCTGGCAGGTTCTGGTAGACGATCCAGCTGACCTTGGCTTCCTCCAGACGCTCTGGGTAGGTCTTCCAGTCGCAGCCGTATCCGGTCGAGTCGCCATTGGGGTCCGTGTCCGGGTTCCACGGATAGCGCAGGTTCTCCCAGGTGTTGTCGATCGAGGCCGTGCCCGCCAGACCGGTGCCGACCTGGCCAGACGGGCCATTGGTGCCGCTCCAATGGAACAGTCGGTTCGAATTGGTGCCCGTATGCATGCCGCAGTGATAGGCGTCGCACAGCGTGAAGGCGTTGGCCAGCGCGTACTGGAAAGGCAGTTCCGCCTGCATGAAGTAGCCCATGGACGCGGTGTTCTTGTAGCGCGGCCACTGGTACATGCGCCCGCCGTCCCAGGCGTTCTGCGCATCGCCCCAGCTGTGCGGCGTACCGCTCACGCGCTGTGCATTGCCCTTGCTCTGGTCAAGGTGATAGGGCAGCACCGGCTTGCCGGCAGAGTCGCTCTGTTGCCAGACATTCATGCCCTTGGGCAGCGGAATCGTGAAACGGTCACCAAAGCCACGAACGCCCATCAGCGTGCCGAAGTAGTGGTCGAACGAGCGGTTCTCCTGCATCAGGATCACGACGTGTTCGACGTCCATGATCGTGCCGGTCTTGTTGTTGGCCGGGATGGCCAGTGCGCGGCGAATGCTGGGCGGAAATGCAGTCAGCGCGACAGCGGCGAGGCCCGACGAAGCGGTGCCCTTGAGAAAGTTGCGGCGTGAGTTCTTCATGATGTTGTTCTGTGATTTCGAGGTGTTCAGGGCGCGCAGCGCATCTCGGGTTTGACGCTCGTGTCCGGTGGCGTTGGTGTTCCGGTGCCGGGCAGGCCGCCGACAACACCGCCGCCGCCGTTGCTGCCGCCGCCGCAAGCGGAAAGCACGCAGGCAAGGATGAGCACGGGTATCAGTCGCGGGGTCGATGAAAGAAATTGCATGGGTCGGTCCTCTTTGGTCGAAGTGGCGTGTGCAGGGGGGAGAAATTCAGGGGGCCAGCGTCGCCAACGGACGGGCGGCCTGGTAGATGCTCTTGATCTCGTCCGCGGTGAGCGCGCGGTTCCAGATCGCGAAGTCGTTGAAGTCCATGGCGCCGCGCGGGGCGCTGTTGCCCGCGCGCTTGTAGTAAAGGCCGGTGCCGTCTTCGTTCAGGCCGATGCCGTTCTTGAGGCCGCCGAGCTTGGCGACCAGTGCGGCCGAGAGGGTCACGCCGCCGGTCTGAACGCCTTTGACGGGATCGATGACGTAACCCTTCATGGCCGTCCCGGTCTTGTCGATGACCATCGCCACGTAGGCCCACTTGCCGGCGCTCAGGAAGTGGACGCCGCCGATTTCTCCGCGCGAACCGCCCAGGCCCGTGTTGAACCGCAGTTCGCAGTTGCCGAACATGCCGATGGCGATGCCTTCGTTGTTGCCGTTGTCGTAGTTCTTGTTGGCGATGACCGACGCGCCGTAGCCCACGCCTTGGGTGCAGGTGGCGTCGGTGCGCATCCAGAAGCCGATGGTGAAGGCGGTGACCGCGGGGTCCGTCGTCACGTCGTTGGTCTGCATCAGTCGGTAGCCCGACATGCCGGCCGCGTTCACGATGCGGTTGTCCACGCGCAGTGCCTTGGCCTGAAAGCGTGGCTTGAAGCCATCGTCATCTACCAGCGAGCCGGCGGCGGCGTCCACGGCCCAGGGGGCGAGCGTCGAGGCACCGGTCCTGACGTCGAGCGTGGGAAGCGCATCGAGCGGGTAGTAGTTGACGAGGCCGTTGAGCAGCGTGAGCGGCAGCGGAACCGGCTTGACGGCAGTGATGGTGAGCGAGGTGTCGCCTGCCACCACGGTATAGAGGTAGCTGAAGTTGCTGTCCTTCACGCCTTCGAGGGTGTCGGTGTACGCAGTGCTGCCCGCGGCCAAGGTAGCGACCTGCTTGCCGTCGCGCAGGACCTGCACCGGCACATTGGTGCTGCCTGCGAGCTTCCAGGAGAGTTCGACGCTGTCCTTGTCGGCGCCGATGCCGGCTGCGAGTTCGCGGATGCTGGTGGCGCCTTGGAGCGCGACGCCGTTCAACGTGTAGCTCGATGGCGCTGGCGGGGTGCCCAGGTGACGCAGCACGGTCGGCGCGATGTCGGTGGCGGCGGCCAGGCGCAGCAACGTGCTGTCGGTCGGGGCGGCCGTGTCGACTCCGGGCAATGCCGGCAAGGTCTTGTTGCTGGCGATGAAGACGGTCTTGTCCGCAATGGCCTGCTGTCCGCCGCTGGTACCGAAGACATCGAGGCCATGGCCAGTGGTGAGAATCACCAGCCAGTCTTCCTTCGAGTCATTGGCGGTGCGCTGTGCGATACGCGCAAGCAGCTTGCCGACGGCGGCGGAGGTGTCGGAGATGGCGCGCTGGTAGTCGGCGCCCTTCAGGCCGCTGTTGGCCACCATGGCGGCAGGCGCACCGTATTGGGCTACCAGCAGGTCGTAGCCGGCATCGATGAGTTGGGCCGTGCGGTCGGTCACGCAGGCGTCGGCTCCCGCGCAGTCGACCGCGGCGTCGATTGCGCCGGGCTCGTTGCCCAGCAGAGCAGGGTAGAGCGCATTCGCGGTGACGGCGCCGGTCTTGTAGCCAGCCGAAGCGTTCTGTTTGGCGATGGCGAAGATCGAGGGTGCGAGCTTGGCGTCGATGCGCTGGGTGCCGCCGGTGCCGCGCACGCCGTGGCGGTTGGCCCAGGTGCCGGTCAGCAGCGTGGCCCATCCCTGGCTGTCGTAAGTCGGTTGCTCGCTGAGCGTGCCGGCGATGCCGCCGGTCCATGCGGGGGCGATGCGAAGCGACTGCAGCGCGGGTGCCTTGCCTTGCGCGACCGCATCGCGCAGCGCCGCATGCGTGAGTCCGTCGATCTCGACCACCAGCGCCTTCGGGCCGCTCTTGCCCTGGTTGGTCGTGGTGCCTGGTGTGCCGCCGGTGACTGGCGGAAAGAATGCGCCGCCATTGTCTCCGCCACCCCCGCCGCAGCCGGAAAGCAAGAAGACGGTGGCGGCCCCCAATGCCGCAAGCCCGCTGTATGCGGTTGTTCCTCTGATCATGTCGTTCCCTCAAGAAGTTGAAATTCGCCTGCAACGCAAATTGCGTTTACTTGTGTTTAGGTATGGAAAGGTTTTTTGCAAAAATTGCCACAAACACAAGCAATGCCACTGATCTTGCGGATGCAAGGTGACATCTCTTTGACAACGCTTACAAAACTACTCATCGAGTGACGCGGCTAGATGGCGGTGCCGCCGTGCGCTTTTTTTGCGCGCCGTCCTACGTCCGAGAGACGCTGCGGAATTTCAGATGGCACTCATGCAAGGCTTTCTGGATCGCGCGCTGCAACTGCTCCAGCAACTGGCGTATGCCCGTGTGCTGAGCGAGTTCCATCGCCTTCAGGATCTGCGTTGCAGGGCTTCCGATATCTGCAGCCACGGTTTCGTGACGGCACAGGAACGCTTGGTGCTTTGCGAGCAGCAGCTGGAGGTTTTTCAGCGGACGCTGGACAACCCGGACAAGGTGGCCGCTGTGCGCCTGGCCCGGGCGCTCTACCTGCGCATGCTGCTGAGCAGCGCGGCCACGCGGCTGCAACCATGGAGCGACGGGGAAGACATCACCGGAATGCCGCTGTCGCACATGTTCGAGTGGATATCGCACGACTTCGAGCGACTCGAACTGGCCGCGCTGGAGGATGCGATGACGCCCGCCGAGATCGTGCTGTATGCACGCTCGATCGAAGGCGTCCACGGCTGAGCGGAGCGCAGACCCGCCCAGCGTAGAAAAAAGGTTTCGTGCGCAACCGATTTTCGGTAGAGTGGTTCGATGCCCACCGTACTTTCTTTCCCCGCCCAGGCGCGCGCGGAAGAACTCGCGTCGAGCCTGGAGGACTGCAGGGTCCTCGAGGTGTCGTTCGCCAACGGGCCGCCGATGCCGGCCATCAAAGGTGGATGCTTCCAGTTCGCCACCGTCTTCAAGGCCTTCGGCGGACAGTGGAACCATGCACGCAAGGTGCATGTTTTCTATGACTGGAGTTCTGTTGCAGCCTCGCTGGAGGCGGCGTTACGTCGGCGGGGAGACGGTGCCGGAGAGCTGGAACAGGATCGGCACTGGGCTCAGGATCCGGGCACCCGGATCAGGGCAGGCTGAAATCGAAGGCAAACGGGAAATTGCTCGCCCCCTATATTTAACATAATGCACATTGTGCTTATTAAAGCAATCCACGACGCTCCCGCACAACAACCCACATGAACATGGGACCAAGGTCTCATGCGCCATCCACGCATCCCACCTAGCATCGAACGCTATCCCAGACCTTGGAACTTTCTGATGCTCGATATTCCACAGACCACGTTCGATGAAGTGGGCAAGAACCTGTCCCAGTACTACGACAAGGAAATGGCGGCCGGTGCCCGCGTCTTGCTGGACCGCATGCGCACCAAGGACTGGGGCGTGATCAGCGCGGCTTTCGCCCAGAAATCCGACATGGTCGAGCGGACTTGGGATTCCTTTCGCGCCAAGTCCAATGACAGCTTCAGCGTGCCGTTCAAGAAGAAGCTGACCGTGCTTCTCGGCGAGTACTGCGGCAACACCGCCGACGTGCAGCGGCTGGTGGTCAAGGGCGTCGCGGCACTGGCCCGGGCCGGGCTCGGCAAAATCCCGATTCCGGGTGCCTCGGTGCTCAAGACCATCGTGACCAAGAGCGTCGGCCTCGGCGTTTCCGCGGTCAGCGGCGTCGAGGGCGGCGTCGACGGCTACCTGCACGGCAAGAGCATCACCGAAGCCGACACCGTGCTCACCAATCGCGGCAACCAGGAAACCGCCGCGCTCTTTCGCGACGACCGCGAGGCAATGGAAGCCGCCGAAGCGGCGATGAAGCAGTACAAGCACATCGCCAACCTGATCAACTCCATGCCGGACCAGATCACCGACCTGAACGACGCGGTGCTGTACCCGGGCGTTGCGGCCAAGGTGCGCATTTCCGCATCGGACCTGCGCCAGCAGCTGATCAAGATCACCACCTTCGTGGAAGGCATGCAGATGCGTGCGGAGCGCGTCGCGGAGCTGATGCACAAAGACTCCGACCAAATCGCGGCGCGCATGGTCGACGTCGCCCGGGACGTGGTGCTCAACGCCTACCATTCGGCCCGCGCCGATGGCAGACAGGCACTATCGGGCATGGCCGCCAAGGGCAAGTCCTACGAATACGTCGCCAGGCCCATGCTCAAGCCGCTGTCTCCGGCCGAAGGCGGCATGACGCAGCTCGCCAACCTGGTCGCCTATGCGCTGGCGCTCGGGCAACACGACGCACTCGAAATCTCGCACCCCACGCTGATGAGTTCGTCGAACCCCGCCGTGCAGGTCGGCCGCCCGCGCAGCAATGCGGTGATTTCCAACGCCGGATACCGCCCGCCAGTGCCGCCGAGGCCCCCGAGGCCGACGCCACCTCCCCTGCCCCCGCGTCCGATCCGGTAGGGCGCGACCGGGCGGCCATTGCCGCATGCGTCGGGAGTAGCATCGAATTCACCTCTGCCAAGCTCTCCTGCCGCCCATGTCGTCGAATGCCAAACTGCCGTCCTTCAGGTTCCTGATCGGCTTCGAAGCGGCCGCCCGCCTGGGCAGTTACTCGCGGGCCGCGGACGAACTCTGCATCTCCCAATCGGCAGTCAGCCACCAGATCGCGCAGCTCGAGCAGCAGGTCGGGCAGCCGCTGTTCCGGCGCAAGGGCCGCGGCGTCGAGCTGACGGTGTCCGGGCGCCTGCTGCTCGACAGCGTGGGCAAGTCGCTGGACCAGATCCGCAGCGGCCTGAGCCGCATCGAAACCTACATGGACGACAGCCTCGTCACGCTGGTCTGTCCGGCGCCGGTGGTCAAGGGCTGGCTGCTGCCGCGCGTGGACCGGCTGCTGCAGGAGCATCCGGCGCTCTGCCCGATCATCTCGATCGACGAAAGCGCGCGCTACATCGATGAAATGGACGTGGACATCGCAATCACGCGCGAGCCGCTCAGGCAGCGCGGCGTGTTCGAAGTCCCGTTGCTCGAAGACGAACTCGTGGCGGTCGAGCACACCGACGCCACAGGCGAAACCGCCGGCATGCTGTGCCTCGAGACCGATCTCACGAGCGACCGCATCGGCCCCTTCATCCGAGAGCATTTCGGCCATCTGCGCAAGCTCGCCATCTACGACGATCCGCGCCTGTTGCTCGACGCCGCCTTGCGCGGCCGCGGCATGGCACTGGTGTCGCGGCTGCTGGCCGACGAGGCGCTGCACAAGCGCCAATTGCGGCACCTTTCCGACTACCCGAGCCTGCCGTTGGGCACGCTCTGGATCTCGCGCACCGAAGGCGAGCCGCGCCTGCCGCTGGTCCGGGATGTTTTCGACAGCCTGCTGCGCTATGCCAAGGCGGAATGATCGATTCATGAACTGAATCGGTCATTCAGTCCAGAAAAGATCAGTTATGCAAATGAGTGAAGGTCGACAGAATCCAGCGCCTTGGTACTAACCCTTGGATTCTGATGACAACTCGACGCGCCCTGATGGGCCTTGGCGGCCTCGGCCTGATGAGCGGAATGCTCAGTGCATGCGGCGGTGGTGGTGGCGGCGGCTCGCAGGCCCCCTTTCCCATGCCGGCCCCGACACCTTCCAACACGCCTGCCCCTCCGCCTTCCCAAGCAGCGGACCCCTGGCAGATGCCCGACGAAAGCGCCCCGCACCGCGCCGTCTGGATGGCCTTTGCCGCACGCGAGTCCGTATGGACCGCGCCCATGCGCCAGCCGGTGCAACAGGCCCTGGCGCGCATCGCCAACGCCATCAGCGTCTACGAGCCGGTGAAGATGCTGGTGGGCGCCGACGACTTCGCCACGGCCCGGCAGCTCTGCGGCTCCAACGTGCAGTTGATCGTCCATGAGCTCGACGACCTCTGGATGCGCGACACCGGCTGCGTCTTCGTGCGCAACACCCGTGGCGACCGGGCCGCGGTGAGCTTCAATTTCAACGGCTGGGGCAACAAGCAGCCGCATGCACGCGACGCTATCGTGGCCGCGCGCATGGCGGAACTGAGCGGCGTGCCGCTGCTGCGCAGTCGCCTCGTGATGGAGGGCGGCGGCATCGAGGTCGACGGGCAAGGCACGGCCATCATCACCGAGAGCTGCGTGCTCAACGGCAACCGCAACCCCGGCGTCAGCAAGGCCGACGCCGAGGCGGAGCTCAAGCGCCTGCTGGGCCTGGAAAAGATCATCTGGTTGCCCGGCATCGCCAACCGCGACATCACCGACGGCCACACCGATTTCTACGCCCGCTTCCTCAAGCCCGGCGTGGTCGTCGCGGCGCTGGAGAACGACGAAAAATCGTTCGACCACGCGGTGACACGGCGCCACCTGGAACTGCTGCGCACCGCGACCGATGCGCGCGGCCGCCCGCTGCGGATCATCACGCTCGAAACGCCGAGCCAGGTGCGCCCCGAGTTCGCGCGCAAGGACTTCGCCGCCGGCTACGTGAACTTCCTGATCACCGACAAGGCCCTGTTCCTGCCCGAATTCGGCGATGCTGTCGCCGACGCGGCGGCCCGCAATGCGCTGGCGGCGCAATTGCCCAGCCATCAGATCGTGCAGCTGAACATCGACGCCATCGCCGCTGGCGGCGGCGGCATCCATTGCACGACGCAGCAGGAACCGGCATGACCGCCAAAGTGCCCTTCTTCGAGGAAACCGACATGCGCCCTTCCCTCGCACGCCGTCGCCTGCTGGCCGGCATGGGCCTCGCGCCCCTGGCTTTGGCAGCGCCGTCGATGGCCGCAGCCGAGTCGTGGCACATGCCCGACGAAGGCGACCCGCATCGCGCCACCTGGATGTCTTTCGGCCCCAGTGAAGAAGTCTGGGGCCGGCGCCTGCTGAAACCGGCACGCGAGCACCTGGCCGGCATCGCGCGCACCATCGCGGCCTTCGAGCCGGTGCGCATGCTGGTCAACGAGGAAGATCACGACCTGGCGGCCCGACTGTGCGGCAACAAGGTCGAACTCGAAGTGCAACCGGTCGACGACCTCTGGATGCGCGACACCGGCCCGGTGTTCGTGCGCAATGCCGGGGGCCAATGGGCCGGCGTGGATTTCAACTTCAACGGCTGGGGCCGCAAGCAGGCCCACGAGCGTGACGCCGAGGTGGCCGAGTACGTGACGGACGCTGCCGAGGTGCAGCGGCTGCGCACCCGGCTCGTGCTGGAAGGCGGCGGCATCGAGGTCGACGGCGCGGGTACGGCCATCATCACCGAGAGCTGCGTGCTCAATGCCAACCGCAACCCCGGCCTGAACAAGGAAGCCTGCGAAGCCGAACTCAAGCGACTGCTGGGCTTGCGCAAGATCATCTGGCTGCCGGGCATTGCCGGGCGCGACATCACCGACGGCCACACCGATTTCTACGCCCGCTTCGCCTCGCCCGGCGTGGTGGTGGCAGGCCTCGACGAAGACCCCGGCTCCTACGACCGCGCCGTGACCCGGCGGCACCTGGAGATCCTGAAGCAGGCCACCGACGCACACGGCCAGAAGCTGCGCGTGGAGGTGCTCAAGGGGCCGGAGTCGGTGCGAAAGAAGCTGGAGACGCCCGAGTTCGCGGCGGGCTACATCAACTTCTACGTGTGCAATGGCGCTGTGATCGCACCGCAGTTCGGCGATGCGCGGGCCGATGCCAATGCGCGCTCATTGCTGCGGGAGCTGTTCCCGAAGCGCGAGGTGGTTCAGCTCGACATCGACGGGATTGCCGCGGGCGGCGGCGGCATCCACTGCACGACGCAGCAGCAGCCGCGCTGAGGTAGCCGCCTCAGCGGCGGCTTACCACTTGCCGTCCTTGGGCACGGCCTTGGCCGCATTGGCTCGCGCGCCGGCAGCCGCGGTGATCATCGAAGCGGCTTCCGCGCGGTTCGCCTTGTTCGCGAAATCGACGGCCGTCATGCCCAGCTGGTTCTTCATGGTCGTGTCCGCGCCCTCGTCCAGCAGCAGCTTCACCGCGTCGTTGGAGCCGTACATGGCCGCCATCATCAGCGGCGTGGTGCCGTTGGGTGACTGTGCGTCGATGAACGCAAAGTTCTCGAGCAGCACTTTCATGATCGCGATCTGGCCGCTGGTAGCGGCGTAGTGCAGCGGCGTCCAGCCTGTCTTGTTGACGGCGGCGTCGCGCTTGAGCAGTTGCGCGACCACGTCCTGCTGGCCCTTGATCGCCGCCAGCATCAGCGGGGTTTCGTCCTTGGGGCTGGCGATGTCCACGTTGGTCTGCGGCGCGTCGATCAGCACCTTGATGACCTTCGGCGAGGGCTCGCGCAACGCGATGAGCAGGCCGGTCTGGCCGTGTTCGTCCAGCGTGTTGGGGTCGAAGCCGCGCTGCAGCAGGCTGCGCACGCCGCTGGCGTTGTCGCCGCGCACGGCCCGGAAGAAGTCTTCGAAAGAACCGGCATGCGCCGCAAAAGATGCAGCAATGACAATGAGATAAATCGATTTCTTGAAGTAGTTTTTCATGATTTGACTTCCCTGAACAATGTTTCGAAGTTGTCGCTCGTGGCCTTGGCGACGGCTTCCACCGGCAGCTTGCGCAGCTCGGCGATCTGCTGCGCCACATAGGGCACGTACGACGGATTGTTGGTCTTGCCGCGGTAAGGCACCGGCGCGAGGTACGGGCTGTCGGTCTCGATCAGCATGCGGTCGAGCGGCACGAAGGCAGCCACGTCGCGCAGGTCCTGCGCCTTCTTGAAGGTCAGGATGCCGGAAAACGAAATGTAGAAACCCAGGTCGAGCGCCGCGCGCGCCACCTCGGCGGTTTCGGTGAAGCAATGGAACACGCCGCCGGCCGCCTTGCCGGCGCCGTCCTCGCCCTCTTCCTTGAGGATGGCCAGCGTGTCGGCCGAGGCCTCGCGGGTGTGGATCACCAGCGGCTTGCGCGTCTGCTGCGCGGCGCGGATGTGCACGCGGAAGCGGTCGCGCTGCCATTCCATGTCAGAGATGCTGCGGCCGCCCTTGCGCTCTTCCATCTGGTAGTAGTCGAGGCCGGTTTCGCCGATGGCCACCACGCGCGGGCGGGCCGACAGCCGCACCAGGTCTTCGACCGTGGGCTCGGCGATGTCCTCGTTGTCGGGGTGCACGCCCACGCTGGCCCAGAAGTTGTCGTAGCTGGCGGCCAGCGCCTGCACGTCGTCGAATTCCTCGAGCTTGGTGCAGATGCACAGGGCCCGATCGACCTGCGCGGCGGCCATGGCGGCGCGGATCTGCGGCATCTGGTCCGCGAATTCGGGAAACGTGAGGTGGCAGTGGGAGTCTGTGAACATCGGAAATGAAATGGTGCGCGGCACCGGCCCGGGTTGTGGGAGACGGCGCCGTGTACGGAGTTCCGCGTCACGAGGACGGCGGGGAACTCAAATGGTCTGTGTCGGGCGGTCGGAGGCCATGGAGCCGCCCAGCGCCGCTTCGATGCGCGCCTTGAGCTGGCGCGACTTCTCGTCGGAAGGAAAACGGATGCCCACGCCCGGCGCCCGGTTGCCGGCGGCACGCGGCGGCGTGATCCAGGCCACCTTGCCGGCCACCGGATAGCGCTGCGGGTCTTCGGGCAGCGTGAGCAGCACGTAGACGTCGTCGCCCAGACGGTATTCGCGCGAGGTCGGGATGAAGATGCCGCCTTCCGCGAACAGCGGGATGTAGGCCGCATACAGCGCGCCCTTCTCCTTGATGGCGAGCTGGATGACGCTCGGCCGTGCCGGTACGGGGGCTGCTGCGGGCGAAGCGGGGTTGGCGGGTTGGTTCATGGGCGACGAGCGGCAGAGTTTAGGGTCGTTCGCGCCTCGCTCACAAGCGCTTCGAGCATGAGGCCGGCATTGAACGGGTGTTCCGCCGTCCTGGCGGCACTGGCCAGCGACTTCGACCAGCGCGCCAGCGCCAGCCTGGAAGGCGCCGCCGGCAGGTCGGCGGCATCGAAGAACCGGGGTTCGGCGCCGTTGCCGACCGCCATCAGGTCGTGGCAGAGCTTCTGCAGCGCGCCCACGGCCTGGGCGGGCGCGTGGTCGGCCAGCGCGCCCACGTCGCCGCGCGACATGGCCTTGGGCAGCAGCGACCAAGCCTTGGGCGACTGGCCGGAGCGGGCCAGCCTCAGGGCATCGCTCGGCCTGCCGCCGGCCGCGCGCAGCAGTGCCGCGGCATCGGCGGCGGGCACATCCTGCGCGGCGAGCCAGGCTTCGGCCTCGGCGGTCTCGGGCCAAGGCAGCGTGAAGCCCAGGCAGCGGCTGCGGATGGTCGGCAGCAACTGCCAAGCGGCCTCGCTGGCGAGCACGAAACGCACGTCGCCCACGGGCTCCTCGAGCGTCTTGAGCAGCGCATTGGCGGTGATGGTGTTCATGCGCTCGGCCGGATACACCAGTACCACCTTGCCGCGTCCGCGCGCGCTGGTGCGCTGGGCGAAGCCGACCGCGTCGCGCATTGCTTCGACACGTATTTCCCGGCTGGCCTTGCGCTTCTTGTCGTCGATGTCGGCCTGGGCCTTTTCGTCGAGCGGCCAGCCGAGTTCCTGCATCGCGACTTCGGGCATCAGCACGCACAGGTCGGCATGAGTGCGAACCTCGATGGCATGGCAACTCGCGCAATGGCCGCAGGCTGTGCCTTCGGCTGTCGGCTGCTCGCACAGCCATGCGGAGGCCAGCGCCAGGGCCAGTTCGTACTGGCCGATGCCCGACGGCCCCTGCAGCAGCCATGCGTGACCGCGCTGGCGAAGCAGCTCGGCCAGCGGCCGGCGCAGCCAGGGGGACAGTGCCTGGGCGCTCATCGTGCAGCCCCGCCCAGCGGTTGCAGCACGCCGCGCGCCAGCAGCGCGGTCTCGACCTGCTGCCAGACCTGGTCGCGCGCCTGGCTGGCGTCGATGCGCACGAAGCGCGCCGCGTCGGCGGCGGCACGGGCCGCATAGCCCTGCGCCACGCGGCGGAAGAATTCGACCGGCTGGGCCTCGAACTTGTCCGGCACGCGCGCGCCGGCCAGCCGCTGCGCGGCGATCTCGGGCGCCAGGTCGAACCAGAGCGTGATCCGCGGCTGCAGCAGCGTGGACGCGGGCAGCCCCGCCCTCCCCGCCTGCACCCATTGCTCGAGCGTCGACAGCACGGCCGCATCGAAGCCGCGCCCCGCGCCCTGATAGGCGAAGGTGGCGTCGGTGAATCGGTCGCAAAGCACCACGTCGCCACGCGCCAGCGCCGGCTCGATGACGTGCGCCACATGGTCGCGCCGCGCCGCGAACACCAGCAGCGATTCGGTCAGCGGGTCCATCGGCTGTTCCAGGATCAGGCCGCGCAGTGTTTCGGCCAGCGGCGTGCCGCCGGGCTCGCGCGTGCGCACGACCGCGCGGCCCTGGGCCTTGAACAGCGCCTCCAGCGCGTCGAGATGGCTCGACTTGCCCGCGCCGTCGATGCCTTCCAGCGTCAGAAACAGACCTTGCTCGCTCATTGGGTTGCCTTGGGTTTGGGATCGCCACCGCCGCGCTGGTAGCGATTGACCGCGCGGTTGTGGTCGTCGAGCGAGTTGCTGAACTGGCTGGTGCCGTCGCCGCGCGAGACGAAATACAGCGATTTGCTTTGCGCCGGCTGCACGGCCGCCAGCAGCGCCGCCTTGCCGGGCATGGAAATCGGCGTGGGCGGCAGGCCGCCGCGGGTGTAGGTGTTCCAGGGCGTGTCGGTCTGCAGGTCTTTCTTGCGCAGGTTGCCGTCGAAGGCGGTGCCCATGCCGTAGATGACAGTCGGGTCGGTCTGCAGCGGCATGCCGATGCGCAGGCGATTGGCGAAGACGGCCGCGATTTCCGCGCGGTCGTTGGCCTTGCCTGTCTCCTTTTCGACAATGCTGGCCAGGATCAGCGCCTCGTCTGCCGACTTGAGCGGCAGATCGGAGGCGCGGGCGGCCCAGGCGGCTTCCAGCTTCTTGTCCATGGCCCGCATCGCGCGCTGCAGCAGGGCGACGTCGGTCGAACCCTTCGAATAGGTGTAGGTGTCAGGGAAGAAGCGGCCTTCGGGGTGAACGCCCGGCCTGCCGAGCCTGGTCATGAGCGCCTCGTCGGTCAGGCCGACGCTGTCGGGCTTGAGCTGGTCGGCCTTGGCCAGCGCGGCGCGCACCTGGCGGATGTTCCAGCCTTCGACCAGCACCACGCTGCGCGTGGCTTCCTCGCCGCGCACCAGGATATTGAGCAGCAGCTTGGGCGTGACGCCGCGCTCCAGCTCGTAGCTGCCGGCGCGCATCTGGCGGTCTTGGCCCGACACGCGGAACCAGAGATAGAGCAGTTGCGGCTGCACGTCGACACCGGTATCGGCCACTGCCTGCGCGATGCCGCGCGGCGTGGTGCCGGGCTCGACGGACAGGTCGACGCTGGGCGCTGGCAGCTTGAGCGGCTGGTGCACCCACCAGAGGCCGGCGCCGCCGAGCGCAAGCGCGGCCAGGGCGGCAAGCAGGAAAAGCGTGAGGAAAAAGCTGCGCACGGATCCGATGTGGGGGAAGACGGAAGAAAGAAGAAGAAAAAACGGGTAGCCCCGCGTGCCGCAGGGAGGGAGCCCCTGCCGCTCCGAAGGAACAGGCCCGGCCATGATAATTCAGCGATGACCACTGTCGTTCTCAATGGCGTGACCGCCCTCTCCCCCGCCGGCCACCTCGGCGTGATCCGCGCCGAGGGCCCCGATGCCGCCAGTTTCCTTCACGGCCAGCTCACGCAGGACTTCTCCCTGCTCGGCGCCGCCGACGCCCGGCTGGCTGCCCTGTGCACTGCCAAGGGCCGTGTGATCGCGAGTTTCATCGGAATCAAGCCGCAAGCCGAGCTGATTCTTCTGGTGTGCAGCCGCGACATCCTCGCCGCCACCCTCAAGCGCCTGTCGATGTTCGTGCTGCGCGCCAAGGTCAAGCTGACCGACGCCACCGACCGGTTCGCGCTCTACGGCCTGGCCGGCACCGCGCTGACTGGCAACGGCCTCGATGCCTCGCTGCCGCCCGGCAAGCGCATATCCGTTGGCGACGACGTGAGCGTGGTGTCGCTCTACCCGGCCGACGGCGTGCCGCGTGCGTTGTGGATCGCCCCGGCCGGCCAGCCTGCGCCAGTCGGCCCTGCGCTCGACGACAGCCTCTGGCAGTGGAGCGAGGTGCGTAGCGGCATCGTCACCTTGACCACCCCCGTCATCGACGCCTTCGTGCCCCAGATGATCAATTACGAGTCGGTGGGCGGCGTCAACTTCAAGAAGGGCTGCTACCCCGGCCAGGAAGTGGTGGCGCGCAGCCAGTTCCGCGGCACGCTGAAGCGCCGTGCCTACCTCGTGCAGGCCGATGCGCCCGTGAGCGCCGGCCAGGAAGTGTTCGCGGCCAACGATGCAGAACAACCCGTGGGCACCGTGGCGCAGGCAGCGCCCGCGCCCGGCGGCGGCTGGGCGGCGCTGGTGTCGATGCAGATCGCGGCGCTTGAGGCCGGTGACCTGCGCGCGGGTACGGCCGACGGGCCGGCGCTGGCTGTAGAGCCGCTGCCCTACCCGCTGCTCGAAGACATCTGATTTTCCGGACCCCCAACGCCCCTGGAAAAGGGGGCGTTCGGCGCTGTCGAACAGGCAGCGCCATTTTTTTTCGTGTCGCCTAACCCCGTTGCCGAAGCTGCGCCGTAGAAGCCTGCACAGATCAACTCCCGGCAAGGAAGACACCATGCAGCGCAGACTTTTCTCCACCGCCCTGGCCCTGACGGCCATGGCTTCTTTCGCGGGCGCCGCACAAAGCCAGGAACGGCCCTACATTCCGCCTCCGCCGCCCAGCCTCGTCGGCTCGCTGATGCAGGTCGGCGTGGTCGACCGCAGCACGGGCGCCGAGCTGCCGGTCTACCGCCATCGCGGCGAATACTGGGTGGCCGGCCGCCCCGGCGCGCGCTACGCCATCCGCGTGCGCAATGCGATGGGCGAACGCATCATGGCCGTGATGTCGGTGGACGGCGTGAACGTGGTCACCGGCGAAACCGCGGGCGTCGGGCAGAACGGCTATGTCTTCGGCCCGCGCGAACGCAGCGACATCACGGGCTGGCGCAAGAGCGATTCGCAGATCGCGGCCTTCGAGTTCGCGGCGGCCGGCAATTCCTACGCGAGCCGCACCGGCCGCCCCGACGACGTGGGCGTGATCGGCGTTGCCATGTTCCGCGAGCGCATGCCCGAGCCGCCGCCGCCCGTCGTCGTGCCCTATCCGCGCCGCGACGAATACGGGGAACGCGAGCGCCGCGGCGATTCTCCATTGGCCAAGGCCGCTCCGGCCCCGGGCGCAGACGCGTCGGCCGCCGCCGAAGCGCCTGCGGGCAGCGTGGCCCGACAGTCGGCGCCAAGCCCGAGCCTGGGCACCGCGCACGGCCGTCGCGAGACGTCCTATGTCGGCAAGACCACTTTCGAGCGCGCACGGTCGTCGCCCGACGAGGTGATCCGCATCCGCTACGACAGCCGCGAGAACCTCGTGGCCGCGGGTGTGATTCCCCAGCCGCGACGCTGGCCGCGCCCGGCCGGTCCGTCGGCGTTCCCGGGCACCGACAACGGCTACGTGCCGGACCCGCCGCCGCGTTATTGAAAAAAGAGTGCCGCTCAGCCCAGCGTGCGGCGCATCTCGATGTGCGGAATGCCGGCTTCCTCGAAGCCGTCGCCATGCGACACATAGCCGAGTCGCGCATAGAAGCGCTCGGCGCTTCGCTGTGCGTTCAGCGCCACCACGCGGTCGCCGCGCGCGCGGGCCGCTTCTTCGAGCGCCTGCATCACCGCCGCGCCATGTCCGCCGCTGCGCAGGTTGCGGTGGACCGCCATGCGGCCGATGTGCGAGACACCGTCTTCGGCGTGCAGCAGCCGGCCGGTGGCGATGACCTGCCCCAGCCGGTTGCGCGCCACCGCGTGCAGCACCTTCGCGTCGTGTTCGTCCCACTCCAGCGATTCGGGAATGTTCTGCTCCTCGACGAACACCGCGCGCCGCAACGCACCGGCCGATTCGCCCAGCGTGGCCCAGTCGCCCGTCTCCACCGTGCGCATCGGCTCACCGGCTTCGTAGCCGGCGAGCAGGCTGCGCAGTTTCTCGGGCACCGGCTTGGAAGTTTGCGTGGCCGGGTCCGCGAACACGTACACCAACTCGCAGCCGACCAGGAACTGGTCCTGCCGGAACAGGCCGCCCTCGAACACCATCGACGAATTGCCGATGCGCGCGCAGCGCATGCCCACGTCGAGCATGTCGTCCATGCGGGCAGACGCGCGGAAGTCGATCGTCGCCTTGCGCACGTAGAGGTCGCCGGCCAGCGAGTGCATGGATTCCTCGTACGGCAGCGCGAGCGCGCGCCAGTAGTCGGAGATGGCCGTGTCGAAATACATCAGGTAGTGCGCGTTGAACACGATCTTCTGCATGTCGACCTCGGCCCAGCGCACGCGCAGGCGGTGGAAGAAACGGAAATTCTTGCGGTGGGTGGCTGTCTCGCTCATGGTCTCAGTGCTTCCTTGATGGCCCGGGCCGCGTCGTCCTGCGCCGTCAGCGCCTCCGGGATCGCGCGTCCCATCTTGATGAATTCGTGGATCACGCCCCGGTAGATCTCCAGGTCGACCGGCACGCCCGCGGCGCGCAGCTTGTCGGCGTAGGCGATGCCTTCGTCGACCACGGCATCGCACTCGGCCAGCCCGATCCATGCGGGCGCGACGCCGTCGACATCGTCGGCCAACAGCGGCGCGAAGCGCCAGTCGTCGCGGTCGGCCGGCGTGCGAACGTATTGCGCGAAGAAGAAGTCGATCATCGCCTTCGTCAGCAGCGGACCGTGTGCGTGGCGCAGGTGCGAGGCCGTGTCTTGATGAGCCGTGGTGCCGGGGTAGATCAGCAGTTGCAGCGCCAGCGGCAGGCCCGCGTCGCGCGCCATGATGGCGCAGACCGCGGCCAGCGTGCCGCCCGCGCTGTCGCCCGCCACCGCCATGCGCGACGCATCGAGGCCCAGGCTCGCGCCCTGAGTGGCGATGAATTGGAAGGCGTCCCAGGCATCGTCGGACGCGGTCGGAAACTTGTGCGCGGGCGCGAGCCGGTAGTCGACCGACACCACCGCGCAGCCGCTCTTGAGGCTCAGCACGCGGCACAGCGTGTCGTGCGTGCGGATGTTGCCGACGGTGAAGCCTCCGCCATGAAAGTAGACCAGCACCGGCAGCACCTCGGCCGACGGCGCATACAGCCGCGCGGGAATGGCATGGCCGTCGCGCGCTGCGATGCTGAAGTCTTCGATGCGAGCGAGTTCGGGCTTGGGCACTTCGAGCACGCCCGCGCCTTTTTCATAGGAGGCCTTGGCCTCGGCGGGCGTGAGCTGGTCGAGCGTGGGGTGGCCGGCGCGGGCCATGCGCTCGACCACGCTGGCCATCTTGGCGGTGAGCGGGTGTTGCTGTTGCTGCTTTTGCGCCTGCGTCGTCGGGGGAGTCGTCGTCATGTCGGTAGGAAGGCGGCCATTGCGCACGGTGTGCCGTGCGCGACAGCGGCAAGGGTTTCTTGCGTGGGCAAGACACGCCCCTGTTGGTAGATTTGCACAGTCCGCAATCGTACCGCCCTGCGCATCACCACCCCATGGCACTCATCCAATACCTCACCCAGATCCAGTTCGAATTCGGCGCGATCAAGCTGCTGTCCAGCGAATGCGCGCGCATCGGCATCAATCGCCCGCTGATCGTGACCGACGCCGGCGTGCGCGCCGCGGGCGTGCTGCAGAAGGCGCTGGACGCCATCTCGGATCTGGAAGTGTCGGTGTTCGACCAGACGCCCTCCAACCCGACCGAGGCCGCCGTGCGCGCCGCCGTCGAGCTGTACCGCGGCGGCCGCTGCGACGGCCTGATCGCCGTGGGCGGCGGCTCGGCCATCGACTGCGCCAAGGGCGTTGCCATCGCGGCCACGCACGAAGGCCCGCTCAAGACTTACGCGACCATCGAGGGCGGCTCGCCGCGTATCACCGAGCGCGTGGTGCCGCTCATCGCCGTGCCCACCACCAGCGGCACGGGCAGCGAGGTGGCGCGCGGCGCGATCGTCATCGTCGACGACCACCGCAAGCTGGGCTTTCACAGCTGGTTCCTGATGCCCAAGGCCGCCATCTGCGACCCCGAGCTCACGCTCGGCCTGCCGCCCAAGCTCACCGCCGCCACCGGCATGGACGCCATCGCGCATTGCATGGAGACCTTCATGTCGGCCGCCTTCAATCCGCCGGCCGACGGCATCGGCCTCGACGGGCTCGAGCGTGCCTGGGGCCATATCGAGCGCGCCACCAAGGACGGCAGCGACCGCGAGGCGCGGCTGAACCTCATGAGCGCGTCGATGCAGGGCGCCATGGCCTTCCAGAAGGGACTGGGCTGCGTGCATTCGCTCAGCCACAGCCTGGGCGGAGTCGATCCGCGCCTGCACCACGGCACGCTCAACGCCCTCTTCCTGCCGGCCGTGATCCACTTCAATTCGGGCGCCGACTCGGTGCGCAAGGAGCAGCGCCTGCAGCGCATGGCGCAGGCCATGCACCTCGATTCGGCCGGCGACCTGGGCGACGCCATCCGCGACATGAACGCGCGCCTGGGCCTGCCCAAGGGCCTGGCCGAAGTAGGCGTGACGCCCGCGATGTTCGAGAAGATCATCGACGGCGCCATGGCCGACCACTGCCACAAGACCAACCCGCGCCTGGCCACGCGCGACGACTACAAAGCGATGCTCGAAGCATCGATGTAATGGCTTTTTCTACGCCTGTTTCAGAGGGAAACAGGCCCCTGCCGACGGCTTGTGCGTCATGCATGTGACATGAGGAATTTCTAGACTGGTTCACAAAGGGTTTGCATTTGTGCAAGCCCGCAGGGTCAGGGAAGTTCCGAATGCCGCGTACCGTCCAAGTCCATACCGTCCTCGGCGCCGAGCAACTCAAGTTTCGCGCAATGCGTGGACAGGAGGGCCTCTCGCAACTCTTCGAGTTCGAGGTGGACATGGTCGGCACCAGCTTCAACATCGAGCTCAAGCAGCTGCTGGGCACCTCGCTCACGCTGGAGCTGGCCGACGACGGCGGACCGCGCTTTCTCAATGGCACCGTGGTGCGCTTCGAGCTGGTGGGCCGCGCCAACGAAACCGGCCGCCACTACATCTACCGCGCCCTGGTGCAACCGTGGCTCTGGTATCTCACGCGCACCACCGACTGCCGCATCTTCCAGAACAAGAGCGTGCCCGAGGTGCTCGACGAGGTGCTGGGCAAATACGGCTTCGAGTTCGAGAAGCGCCTCACGGCCAGCTACCGCCCGTGGGAAAACTGCGTGCAGTACCAGGAAAGCGACTTCGCCTTCGTGAGCCGCCTCATGGAGCACGAGGGCATCGCGTACCACTTCGAGCACGGCAACGGCACCCACCTGCTGGTGCTGTCCGACGACACCGGCGGCTATTCGCCACTTCCCGGCCACGCCACCATTGCCTACCGCCCGCGCGACCGTGTGCTCAATGCGATGGAGCCCTGCATCGACCAGTGGCGGGTGTCCGAGCAGATCACCTCCGGCCGCGTGATGCTCGACGACTTCGACTTCAAGAAGTCGCGTGCCTCGCTGCAAAGCGTGCAGCAAGACCCGAAGGGCCACGACCATTCGACCTACGAGGTGTACGAATGGCTCGGCGGCTACAGCGAGCACCAGCAGGGCGACGCCTACGCCAAGATTCGCCTGCAGGAGCTGCAGTGCGCGCACGAGCTGGCCAGGGGCCACACCAACGTCGTGGGCATGGCGCCGGGCTACCTGTTCCAGATGACGCATTGCCCGCGCGAGGCCGACAACCGCGAATACCTCGTCACCGAAACGCGCTACGACCTGCAGGAGCCCGAGTACTCCAGCGGCGGCAGCAGCGAATCGGTGTGCGAGTTCGACTTCACCGTGCTGCCCTCCTCCGTGGCCTACCGCCCCGCGCGCAATACGCCGCGCCCGCGCACCAACGGCCCGCAGACCGCCACCGTGGTCGGCCCCGAAGAAATCTGGACCGACCGCTTCGGCCGCGTGAAGCTGCAGTTCCGCTGGGACCGCTACGGCCAGGGCGATGAAAACAGCTCCTGCTGGGTGCGCGTGTCGAGCAGTTGGGCCGGCGCCAACTTCGGCACCATGCACATGCCGCGCGTGGGCCAGGAGGTGATCGTCGATTTCATCGGCGGCGAGCCCGACCGCCCCATCATCACCGGCCGCGTCTACAACAGCGACCAGATGCCGCCCTGGGAGCTGCCCGCCAACGCCACGGCCAGCGGCATCCTGACCCGCTCGAGCAGCGGCGGCGCGGCCAACCAGGCCAACATGCTGCGCTTCGAAGACCGCACGGGTTCCGAACAGATCTGGCTGCATGCGGAGCGCAACCTCGACGTCGAGGTCGAGGCCGACGAAACCCACACCACCGACGGCACCCGCACCACGCTGATCAAGGGCCACGAGTCGGCCACCTACCAGGACGGCGAGACCCGCGACATCACCGCCGGCGCCAGGGAAACCATCACCGGCGGCGACACCCGCGACGTGACCGGCGGCTTCACCGAAACCGTGAGCGGCGGCGTGAACCAGACCATCTCCGGCGGCAAGACGCGCATGCTCAGCGGCGGGCTGCAGGACACCATCACCGGCGGCGTCAACTCGGCCATCTCCGGCGGCTACCACGGCACCATCGACGGGCAGGAAGTGCGCTTCGTGAGCGCGGGCCGGCAGGACACTATCGACACATCGAACACGGTGCTGGTCAACGGCCCCTCGACCACCACCGTGACCGGCCCGACCGTGCACACCTCGCCGGACGTGACCTTCAACACCACGAACCACATCCACAACACGACGCAGCACGTCATCAACACCACCGTCTACAACACGACGTCGAACACCTACAACAACCTGGCGGTGAGCTACACCAACAACTCGGTCAGCTACACCAACAACTACGCCAAGAGCAGCGACTGGCGGTTGACGCGCTCCGGCGGCGCGGGTTTCCGCTTCGGCGCGGTGGGCATGTCGCTCGACTTCTGGGGCGTGCGCCAGCAGTTCTACGGCATCAACTCGCAGTACGCGGTGCTCAAGGTCGACTTCCTGACCTACAAGATCGCGAACAAGGGCATCGACATCACCAACCAGGCCATGGAAGTCGGCCGGACCGCGGTCCGCTTCTACATGGACGGCATGGCCGCCTATGCGCAGGCCATGCACCTCGTGATGTGACGCCCGGCATGGAGTGGGAGACGCTTCTCTGGGGATTCTTCGCTGTCGTGATGGCCGTGGTGGTGCTCGGCGGCATCGGCGCCGTGGGCTACATGCGCAAGGAAAACGGCCGCTACACGGCTGAAGCCAGGCGCTGGGCTGCACTCGCGCAGTCGGGCCAGCCGGCCGAAGGCGTGGTCAGCAACGTGCGCATGCACCCGAACAACATGACGCGCGGCGGCTCGCGCGGCCAGACGGTCTGCGCGCTGGTGCTCGACGTGGCCTACACCGACGCAGCGGGCGCAACGCACTCGGCCTCCATTCCCACCTTCGTGGAAGACGTGCTGGTGCCGCAGTTCCTCGCGCCGCGGCGCGTCGTTCACCTGCGCTACGACCCGAGCGATCCGGCCTCCGTGGCCATCGACCGCGCACGCACGCCGCTGGAGCTGCCGCGTGCCGACTGAGCATTCCTCTTCCCGCCAATGAAAACCGTCAAGCCGCTGCGGCTGAGCGTGATCACGCGCCCATTTCTGCGCCAGGCCGAACAGCGCCTGGCCGTCACCACGCTGTGCATGGTCTCGATGAACGCCAAGCCCGTGCTGACACCCGAGCCCGAGTTCTGGAAGACGCTGTCCGAGGAACTGGGGCCGGCCACGGCCATCGACCTGGGCATTCCCAAGGTCCGCGCCGAAATGCTCGCGACCGGCTTTGCCTACACCGCGCACCAGCAGGAGAAGACGTTCTGCGCCGCGCGGCTGCAGGTCGGCAACTTGGAGAAAGACCTGGCGGTGTTCGGCGACCGCTTCTGGATCGGCGCACGCCCTTCGCCGCCCCAGCCTTTCGAGGCGATGCGCATCGACTGGACGCACGCCTACGGCGGCCCCGGTTTCGCCGACAACCCGCTGGGCCGGGGCCACGGCATGGAAACCGTCAACGGCCATGAGGTGCAACGCGTACCCAACATCGAAGACCCGGCGCATCGTCTGCATCATCCCGGCGACCGGCCGGAGCCCGCGGGCTTCGGTCCGCTGGACATCGCATGGCCGCGCCGCCTGCGGCTCATCGGCAAGCAGTACGACGGGCACTGGCGCGAAAACCTGTTCCCGGGCTTCGCCGAAGACATGGACTGGCAGCTCTTCAATGCCGCGCCCGCCGACCAGCGTTTTCAAGACGCAGCCGAGATCGCGCCGGGCACGCCCTACACGGTGTGGAACATGCACCCCGAAACGCCGATCCAGCAGGGCCGGTTGCCGCAATGGCGCGCGCTTGCCGTCATCGCCCGGCATCGCCTGCCCGGCCAGATAGAAGAAGTGCCGCAGCGGCTGACGACCGCATGGTTCTTTCCGCATCTCGAGCGCGTGGTGCTGGTCTTCCACGGCGAGACGCGCATCGACGAAGACGACGCATCCGACATCTCGCACGTGATGCCGGCACTGGAAGCCGTCGGCCAGCCGCGCGGCCTTGCCCACTACGCGACCGTGCTGCACCAGCGCTGCGATCCGGAAAAAGGCGCGCTCTTCATGTTCCGCGACGACGAGCTGATGCCCGACGAAGCCATCGGCCCCTGGCTCGACCAGCCCGGCACCGGCGACTCGGCGCTGGTGCGCAACATGCGCGAACGCGGCGCGCAGGCCCGCGAGGACCTGAAGCAGAAAGCGATGGCAGCCGGCCACAAGGCGCGCCACTTCAACGACCGCCGCCTGCCCGAGCCCTTCAGCAGGATGCCCACGCTGCGCGAGCTGCCGGACTTCGTCGAGCAGGCCGACCGCCATGCGCGCGCCCAGCGCGAACAAGGCGCCGTCGAACGCGAGCGCCTGCAGCGCGAGGCCGATGCCAACGCCAAGGAATCGATGAAGGTCGGCTTCGACACCGGCAAGCTGGTACGCGAGCACGACGCGATGCGCCCCAAGGGTCCGCCGCAGGTAGACAGCGCGGAACTGCTGCGCGGCTTCGAGGGCATTCCCGCCGCGACCGGCACCGCGCCGCTGCCCGAGCGCCAGGTCGAGGCGATGCGCAAGCTGGCGCGGGATGCCGAACGCGGCCTGCTCGCGCTGTACCGCGGCTCGGCGCAACACCAGTCGCCGATCGATGCGCCGAGCGACGAACGGCAGGCAGCCCTGCGCGTAAAGGTGCTGTCGATCCTCCAGGCCAACCGCGATTTCACCGGCATGGACCTCACGGGCGCCGATCTCTCGGACATGGATCTGCAAGGCGCCTGCTTTCGCCGCGCGCTGCTCGAAGGCGCCGACCTGCGCCGTGCCCGCTGCGAAGGCGCGGACTTCAGCGAAGCCGTGCTGGTGCGTGCACAGCTCTCCAGCGGCGACTTCACGCGCGCCATCTTCCGCGACACCAACCTTGCCGGCATCCATTGCGAGCAGGCCGGTTTCTCGCATGCGCTGTTCGAAGGCGCCACCTTCGAGAAGCTGAAGTTCGTGCGCTGCGACTTCTCGTCGGCCCGCCTGCATCACCTGCACGTGATCGAATCGCAACTGCTGCATTGCCGCTTCGACGCGATCGATGCCGCCTACATCGGCTTTCTTTCCGACGTGGCCATCGAAGACTGCAGCTTCCGTGGCGCGCGCCTTGTGAAAGCGGGCTTCCTCGGCTGCCGCGTGGCCGGGCTCGACTTCACCGGCGCCGAGCTCGAAGCCTGCGCCTGGACCCACATGAACTGCGACGAACACATGAGCTTCGCGCGCGCGCTGCTGCGCACCACCTGCTTCGCCGGCAACAGCAGCCTGCGCAACGCCGACTTCGAAGAAGCCACGCTCGTGCAATGCAGCCTGCGCGAGATTCCGATGGAGGGCGCGCGCTTCGTGCGCGCGACCCTCGATACCTGCGACCTCTCCTCTTGCAACCTCACTGCCGCCGACCTGGGCGCGGCGCAGACGCCCGAGAGCCTTTTCATACGCAGCAACCTGAGCCGGGCCTCGCTGCGCGCCGCCAATCTCATGAACGCCAATTTCAACAAGGCCCGCCTGCTGTCGGCCGACCTGCGCGAGGCCAATCTCTTTCGCGCCGACATGTCCCAGATCGTGATCGACGACGTCACCGAGACGCGCGACGCCTACATCGTGCACACCAAGACCGTGCCGGCCGCGCGGGCCGCCGCCGTCGAATGAGCCCGCAGGCGCTGGTTGCCAAGGTCCGGGGCGGCGAAGCATTGCAGGGAGAAGACTTCAGCGCGATGGCGCTCGATGGCCTCGACCTGTCCGGCGGCTTGTTCAGCGAATGCCGCTTCGCGCAAGCCGGCATGGCGGGCGTTCAGCTGGCGGATTCCGTGTTCGAGCGCTGCGTCTTCGACGGTGCGATGATGGACGGCGCGCAGCTCGGCAAGACATCTTTCCTGCGCTGCAGCCTGCGCGAGGCACGGATGCTCGCATGCCGGTGGGAAGGCACGGTCGTCGCCGAATCCGACCTGCGCGGCGTGCTTGCCGACGAATCGGTGTTGCTGGAAGCCGCCTTCCAGGACTGCGAGTTCGGCGGTGCGCGCTTCGTGCATGCATCGGTCACGAAGACGATCTTCAACGACAGTCGCATGGGCAACGCCGACTTCGGCGAGGCGGCCTTCACGACCGGCGTGTTCTTTCGCTCCGACCTGCGCGAGACCGGCTTTCGCGGCGCGAGCTTCGACAACGCGATCTTCACCGAGGCCGACTTGCGAGGGCAGTCGTTCGCGGGCCAGTCGTTCCAGCGCAGCCAGTTCATCGATGCGCGCATGTCAGGCTGCGTGTTCGACGACGCACGCCTGGTGCAGTGCAACTTCAAGGGCGCGGCGCTCGACGACGCGCGCATGCAGCGCGTGCACGCACCGCAGTCGCTGTTTCCGCAGGCCGACATGCGCCGCGCGGATTGCCGAGCAGGCCTGTTCGACCAATCGCTGTGGATCGACGCGCAGCTCGGCGACGCCGACTTTTCCGACGCACGGCTCGAACAATGCGTGTTCCACCGCGCGCGCTGCGAGCGCACGTCTTTCGCACGCAGCCGGCTGGTGTATGCCGACTTTTCGTATGCGGACCTGCGCGCCGCCAGCTTCGAGAAAGCCTTCTTCCAGCGCACGCAGATGCATCGCAGCATGCAGACCGGCACGCGCTGGAGCGACCGCATCGGCGTGCTCGACGCCGACCCCGAACTCTTCGAGGCCGAGCGCGTGGCGTGGCAGCGCCCGCAACGCGCCGTGCGCCTCGACCGCGACGCGCAGGGACTGATGCGCGCGCAGGATCTCCCCTCCACCGACACCAAGGACACCGCATGACGATGGCATCCAGGACATCTTCCAACGCGCCCGCCGTGCCGGCGGACGGCGGCGACGAAAGCGAACTCGCGCCGCTGCTGCGCAAGGCGGCGGCCCCGAAACAGCAACCAGGGCAGCAACCAGGCGGCATCGTCATGGCCACGGTTTCTGTCGCCGAAGCCGAGGATGGTTTCTGCGAGGTGATGCCGATGCACGGCCATCGCACGCTGCGCTGCCGCCGGGCCGCTAGTTGCCTGCTGCTGCCCGCGCCGGGCGACACGGTGATGGTGGCCGGCCCGAACGATGAGGCGCTCTACGTCATCGCCGTCGTCGCGCAGGCAGACAACCGCCAGACGACGCTCGCCGTGAATGGCGATCTGAAGCTGCAGTCGCGCCACGGCGGCGTCGCCATCCAGGGCGCGGGCGCGATCGACCTGCAATCGGACACCGCCATCGCGACCCGCTCGCCGCAATGGACGCTCGCGGCCGAGCGCGCGCAGTGCACCGTGTCCGAGCTGGACTACCAGGGCGCCGAGGTGCGCTTCAGCGTGCTGGTGTCGCGCTTCGTCGGGCGCGCCTGCGAAGTGGTGCTCGACCGGCTGCACCTGCTCACGCGCTCGAGCTTTCGCATCACCGAAGAAGTCGAGCAGGTGCGCGCGGGCCAGATCGACATGCAGGCCTCGCGCACGCTGCGCCTGCATGCGAAGAACACGCTCGTCACCAGCAAGGAGCTGGTGAAGGTCGACGCCGAGCAGATCCACATGGGTTGAACCACCCACCACCGATTCGAAGGAGCTTCACGCATGTTCGCCAACGCACAGATGATGGGCATGGACCTGGCCTTTCCCGATGTCTGCAAGACGCCGCCGGCCATTCCCATCCCCTACCCCAACTTCGCGCTCGGGCCCACGGCCATTCCCAACGCCTGGAACATCCTCTACGGCGGCACGCCCGCGCACAACCTCGCAACGACCACGCCCATCACCAACGGCGACAACGCGGGCGTGCTCATGGGCGTGGTGTCGCAGACAGTGATGGGGCCCTCGCGCCACATCACCGGCGCGTTCACCGTGTTGCTCAAGGGTTCGCCGTGCACGCGCATGACCAGCCTCACGGTGCAGAACCGCAGCAACATCGTCGGCATGCGCATCGTGCCGAGCCAATTCAAGGTGCTCGTGCTCGCGCCCTGAGCGCACATTCGGTTGCTTTTGTAAGCGGAAATAGTTCACTTTTGGCATGTGTATTGCTGCGCTGCAGCAAAGCAGATGGCATGCCCCAATGATGTGCCACGACAGCGGAGACGAGGGTCCTGAAAAGCCACCACGTCATCGATTGCGAGGCGCCAATGAACGCAAGCACTGTCCAGGAATCGCACCACATCGCGAAGGCGGAATCTTCCGCATGGCATGAACGCTGGAGGCGATGGCGCGGGGGCACGGCGGAGTCGCTGGTGCCGCGCATCGCGGGCTACGCGCTGCTGGCCTTCGTGCTGTGGCTCGTCGTTACCACGCTCATCCAGCCGCTGGTGTCGCGGCAGGCCACGCGCACCGTGCTGCAGGCGCCGGTGACGCTGGTCACCTCGCCCATCAGCGGCGTGGTCACGCGCATGACGGTGCGCGCGCTCGACAAGGTCGAGGCCGGCGCGGTGGTTGCCACGGTGCAGAACCCGACCATCAACCGCGACATCCTCACCACCCTCACCACGCAGCGGCTCGCGCTGCAAAGCCAGGTGGCGCAGCTCACGAACCAGATCAATGCATCGAGCGACGAACTGCAGTTCGTGGAGCAGCAGGTCAAGCTGTATCGCACCGCGTCGATGGCGCAGACGCGCGATGCCTGGCAAGTGGCGCAACGCCAGCGCGAAGTGGCGCAGTCCAACGTGGCAGAGCAGGAGCAGAAGGTGCGCCGCACCTCCGCCATGCTCGACGAAGGCGCGGTGAGCCCGCAGGCCATGGACGCCGCGCAGGCGCAGTTGAGCACCTCGCGCGCCAACGCGGCGGTTGCCGAGCAGGCCTACACGGGGCTGGGCCAAAGCATGGCGAGCGCGAGCCGTGGCGTGTTCGTGGGCAGCGGCGGCGCCAGCGTCTACCAGACGCTCGCCAACCGGCGCGAAACGCTGAGCGGCGGCATCGAGCGCGCGCAGCACGACAGCGAAGCCCTGCGCCAGCAATTGCGCGAAGTGACCGCGCTGGAGGCCGAGGAGCGCAGCCGCATCGACCGCATGGCCGCCTTCGAGGTGCGTGCGACACAGCCGGGCCAGGTGAACTCGGTGCTGATGCCGCAGGGCAGTTTCGTGCCGCAGGGCGCCACATTGGTGCGCATGACCGACTGCAGCCGCATCGAAGTGGTGGCGGTCTTTCCGCCGCGACTGGCAAAGAAGCTCAACATGGGCTCGACCATTGCCGTCAAGACCGACGATGGCCGTCCTGAAGTGTCAGCACGCGTTACCCAGTTGTTGCCAGTTGCGCCCGAAGATTTCCAGAGCCGCTATGCGGTGCCCTTCCCTTTCGCCGAACAAGGCTCTGTGTACGCGGTGGCGCGCGTCGAATCGGACAACCCGGTGTGGATAGCGCAGCGCGGTCTGTGCGCGCCGGGCAAGGTGGTGTCGGCAAGGCTGGCCTCCTAGCAGCACGCGCAGCAGCAGTCCTCGACGCCGATGAGGCCGACGATGGATCACGCAAAGCTTCTTCGACGATGCGCCTTGGCGATGGCGACGATGCTGTGTCTGCACGCGCAGCAAGCGCCGGCAGCAGACGGCACCGCGCGACAGGCGCTCGCCCAGCAAAGCTGCGACGGCCTGCGCCGCGCCGTGGCCTTCAGCAGCCGCGGCGATGCGTCGACGCCGCTCTTCCTGCCGAGCTACCGCACCGATGCGCAACTCGCGGGCGTGCCCGATCTGGCACCCAGCCTCGCGAACGTCGCCTTCGCCTACGACAACGCGCTGGCCGGCATCGCATTGATCGCATGCGGCGACACGGCGTCGGCGCGGCGCATCGCTGATGCGATGGTGCTGGCCGTCGAGCATGACCCGCACTATGCGGACGGCCGCATCCGCAACGCCTATCGCGCCGGCCTGCTGGCCGATACCAAGCCCGTGCTTGCCGGCTATTGGGACGCGGACAAGAACCAGTGGATCGCCGATGCCTACCAGGTCAGCACCGCGACCGGCAACATGGCGTGGGCCGCGCTGCTGCTGCTGAACGTCGACCAGTCGGCGCCCTCCCCGCGTTACGCCGCCGCCACCGCCAGGCTGCTGGACTGGATCGAGAAACGCACGCGTTCGAGTGTCGCGCCCGACGGCTACAGCGGCGGCTGGTATGGCTGGGATGACAAGCAGGCCGCGCAGACCTGGAAGTCGACCGAGCACAACATCGACATCGCCATGGCCGCCGCATGGGTCGCCCGCTCCGGCGCGCACCCCGAGCAGAAGCGCCAGGCCGCCACCGCATTGGCCTTTGTCGCGCGCATGTGGAACACCAGCGAACAGCGCTTCCACATCGGCACGCAGGCCGACGGTGCCACCGTATCCACCACGGCCTCGGGCCTCGATGCACAGCTGTGGCCGCTGCTCGCCGCGCCGCCGGGCCATTGCGCGTGGCAGGCCGGGCTTGCGTGGGTCGATGCCAACCACCGCTTCGGCGCGGGCTACGGCTTCTCGCGCCAGCCCGACGGCATCTGGACCGAGGGCAGCGCGCAGGCCGCCGCGACGCTGTTGGCCGTCAAGGGATCGGCGCCCGACGCGCTGTGGCAACTGCTGGCCTCGCAGCGCGCGCCCAACGGCCTTTACTACGCCACGCCAAGCCCGCGCATATCGACCGGACTGGCCATCGGCCCCGACTCCAAGGGCCCCGACTTCTTCTACTACCGCTGGCCCCACCTGGGCGCCACGGCCTGGATCGCACTGGCCGCCAAGGGCTGGAACCCGTTCACCGGAACTACCACCGTCGCAGGAGCAAAGCCATGTTCGAACTGATCGATACGCCCGAGTTCAGGGTCAATCTGATGGTCGTGGGCCTGGCCCTGATCATGGTCTTCCACGCGCGCGCCGACCGCGCATCGCACCGCGTGCTGTTCGGTTTTCTCACCGCGCTGGTGCTGGTGCGCTATGTGGCGTGGCGGCTGTCCGAGACGCTGCCGCCGGCGGACCTGGGCTTCGGCACGCTGATGGGCTGGGTGTTCCTGGTGTTCGAGATGGTGTCGATCCTCTACACCCTGCTGTCGATACAGATGCTCTCGCGCCGCCGCGACAACCACGCGCAGGCGGATGCCGGCGAGGCCATGCTGCGCAAGCGCGGCGCCGACGTGCCGGCCGTCGACGTCTTCATCTGCACCTACAACGAAGAGATCGGCGTGCTCGAAAAAACCATCCTCGCCGCGCAGGCCATCGACTATCCGCATGTGAATGTCTGGGTGCTCGACGACACCCGGCGCGACTGGCTGCGCGACTACTGCGCGCGCAAGGGCGTGCACTACGCGCGCCGGCCCGACAACACGCATGCCAAGGCGGGCAATCTCAACAACGGCCTGCGGCAGTCGGCCGGGCAGACCAACGCGCCCTACATCCTGGTGCTCGATGCCGACTTCGCGCCGCATCGCAACATCGTCTACCGCGTGCTTGGCCTCTTCGAGGATCCGAAGTCGAAGGTGGGCCTGGTGCAGACGCCGCAGTTCTATTACAACGCCGACCCCATTCAGCACAACCTGCGCGCCACCGACAGCTGGGTCGACGAGCAGCGTGTTTTCTTCGACGTGCTGCAGCCCGCCAAGGACGCGGCCGACGTGGCGTTCTGCGTGGGCACCTCGTTCATCGTGCGGCGCGACGCCATCACCGCCGCCGGCGGCTTTCCCACGGGCAGCGTGTGCGAGGACATCTACACCACCTACACGCTGATGCGCTTCGGCTGGGTCACGCGCTGGCTCAACGAGCGGCTGTCGAACGGGCTGTCGGCCGACAGCGTGATCGACTACATCAACCAGCGCAGCCGCTGGTGCCTGGGCACGATCCAGGTGGCGCTGCTGCGCGACGGCCCGCTGCGCGGCAGGGGCTACAGCTTCGCGGCCCGGCTGCATTACGTGCACGGGCTGCTGCACTGGCTCACCAAGCCGTTCATTCTGCTGATACTGGCCGCGCCCGCGCTCTACTGGTACACCGGCGCCTCGGCCTTCCATGCGACGCCGCGGGCCTTTGCCATGTACGGCCTGCCGCCGCTCGTCATGTTCTGGGGCTACACCTACTGGATCAGCCAGCGACGCTGCCTGCCGGTGTTCACCGAGGTGACGCAGATCGTGGCCGCGATGGCCGTCACCCGCACCATCGTCTCGTCGCTGATCCGTCCCTTCGGACGGCCCTTCAAGGTCACGGCCAAGGGACAGGACCGCTCCCGGACGGTGGTGCACTGGAACCTCGTCGCGGTGTTCGGCGCGTTGATCGTCGCGATGGAGATGGGCGCGCTGGGCGCCATCGGCGGCTCGATGACCACGGGCGACATGCTCAACGTGGTGTGGACCTTCATCGCCACCGTCTACTGCCTGGCCGCGCTGATCGCCTGCATCGACCGCCCGCGCCCGGAACACGACGAGCGCTTTCCCTACGACGCGGCCACCACCGTGCGCAGCGCCGCCGGTGTGGGCACCGCGCGCTTCATGGAGATCGCGGGCGACGGCGCACGGCTGTGCAACAGCGCTTCGCTGGGCCGCATCGCCATCGGGCAGGCGCTGGACATCCACGTCGATCATGTCGGCTGGGTCGCCGCATCGGTGACCGGCCGCTCCGACGCCGGCACCGAACTCGCCTTCGCGCACGACGAAGCGGTGCACGACCGGCTGGTGCGCCACGTCTTCAGCCTGCCGCCCAGCCATGTGGCCACGCAGGTGAAGCCGGGGCGCGCGGTGCTGGCCTTCATGGACAGCGCCGGCTGGCGTGTGCCGACGATGCCGCGCATGCTCGTGAGCAGCGCGCCGATGCTGACGGTGCTGCTGGTCGCCGTGCTGGTGCTGTCCGGCTGCAACCTCACGCCGCCGCTGAAGCCCGCCGAGGTCGATGTGCCCGTGCAATGGGCCGAGGGCAAGGCCGGCACCGATGTCGCGCCCATGGCCTGGCAAAGCTTCGTGCGAGACGACGAACTGCGCGGCCTGATCGCCACCGCGCTCGCACAGAACCGCGACCTGCGCGTGTATGCCGCAAAGGCCCGCGAAGCCCGCGCCGTGTACGCCGGCACGCGTTCGAGCCTGTTCCCTGAGATCGGCCTTGTGGGTTCGGCCGGACGGGGCAACCAGATCACCTCGCTCAGTTCCACCGGCGTCGTCACCAACAGCCAGGTGGTCGGCAGCGTCGGCAATACGTACGCGGTGCAGGCCGGCATCACGGCCTATGAGCTGGACTTCTTCGGCCGCGTCGATTCGGGCGTGAAGCAGGCAGGCTCGCAGGCCGTGGCCAGCGAGCGGGACTTTGCCGCGGCGCGCATGAACCTGGTGGGCGAAGTGGCGAACGCCTACCTGACGCTGCGCGCCGACCGCGCGCTGCTCGCGCTGGCCGAATCGGACTTTGCCACCCAGACCGACAGCACGGGCGTGATGGAGCGCGCCCGCAAGGCGGGCGGCACGTCGGACCTCGACCTGCTGCGCTCGCAGTCGCTGGTGCAGCGCGCTTCTGTCCAGCGCGAGGAATTCCGCATGCGCGTGGGGCAGGACCTGCAATGGCTCACGGTGCTGGTCGGTCAGCCGGTGCCGGTTTCCACCGGCACGCGACGCCCGTGGCCCGATCGCGCGGTGGCCGACGTGCCTGTGGGCCTGCCCGCGAGCCTGCTGCAGCGCCGGCCCGACCTGCTGGCCGCCTATGCGCGGGTCGAGGCTGCCAACTCGGGCATCGGTGCGGCCAAGGCGGCGTTCTATCCGAGCTTTTCATTGACCGCCGTGGGCGGCGGCCTCAGCAGCGAGTTCTCAAGCCTGCTGAATTCGGGCAACCGCAGCTGGGCCACGGTGCTCGGCGTGTCGCTGCCCATCTTCGACTGGGGGCGCCGCTCGGCCAACCTGAGCGCCAACGAAGAGCGCCTGGCCGCCGCGATGGCCGGTTATGAATACGCCGTGCAGCAGGCGTTGCGAGAAACCGCCAACGCGCTGATCGCCGACAGCCACCTGCGCCCGCAACTCGAGGCGCAGCAGGCGCGCGTGCTGTCGCTGCAGCGGGTGGCGGCCATCTCGCGCACGCGCTTTCGCAACGGGCTCGAAGACTATTTCGCCGGTGCCGACGCGCAGCGCGAGCTGTACATCGAGCAACGGCAGTGGATCGAGCTGCAACTCAAGCAGGCGGTGAACACCGTGAGCCTCTACAAGGCGCTGGGCGGGGGCTGGGAAGATGCACCGGCGCCCGTGGCCGCGGCAACCGCACCTCGGTGATCGTCAGGCCGCCGAGGGCTCCGCAAACCAGGCCTCGGCCCAGCCCTGCCGCTTCACCGGATTGAACTCGGTGAAGGTGAAGCTCGCGAGCTGCTCGGTGTGGAAAGGGTCTTGCGCGAAGAAGGCCTCCAGCGCCTTGAGCGATTCCGCACGGGCCAGCATGAAGCCGCCGGTCGCCGGCACCTTGGGGCCGGAGCAAAGGAGCAGGCCGGCGTCGTAGCCCAGTTGCAGATAGGCGCGGTGCGGCGCCACGGATTGCTGGATTCTTTCGAGCGGAACGAGGTAGTCGATTTCGACGATGAAATGCTTCATTGGGGGGCATGCGGGTCTGAGTACCGAGAGGCGTAGCAGCGACCGTGCCTGTTATGTTCGGCGCGAAGGACCTCATCATGGAATGGCATCAATAAAGCTTCGACGCACTGAGCACGCGCGACCTGTACCTGATCCTGTCGGCGCGCAGCGAGGTGTTCGTTGCGGAGCAGCGCTGCATCTACCTCGACCCGGACGGCAAGGACATGCAGGCCCATCACCTCTACGCGCTCGACGGCGGACAGCTTGTGGCCTATCTGCGCCTGGTGCCGCCGGGCGTGTCGTACCGGGAAGCCTCGATCGGGCGCGTGCTGACGGGCGCGGCGCATCGCGGACAGGGGCTGGGCCAGGAACTGCTGACACGCGGCCTTGCCCACGCCGGGGCGCTGTGGCCCGGCGCCGCGCTGCGCATCGGCGCGCAGCTCTATCTTCGGAAGTTCTACGCGTCGTTCGGGTTCGTCGAGGTCGGCGAGCCCTATGACGAAGACGGCATTCCGCACATCGAGATGCTGCTGCCGCGCACTATTCCGCCTTCACCCCCGCCGTGCGAATGACCTTGCCCCACTTGGTGGTCTCCGACGCAATGAACGCGTCGAACTCCTCGGGCGCGGCGGCCACGCCGATCAGCCGCATCTTGCCGGCTTTCGCCTGATTGATGAGCCCGCGTCTCAGCGCGCCAGCCGCAACCGCATGTCGAAGCGTGCCCCGCCCCCCACCTCGTTCGCCGCCTGGATGCGCCCCCCATGCGCATGCACCACTGCCTGCGACAACGCCAGCCCCAGCCCGAGCCCCGGCGTCTTCTCGTCCGACCGCGCGGTGGCGCCGCGATAGAAGCGCTCGAACAGGTGCGGCAACTCATCGCCGCGAATGCCCGGCCCGTGGTCCGACACGCTGAGGATTGCCTCGTTCGCCTCCAGGTCGGCGCGCACGCTCACGCTCACCACCGTGCCGGGCGGCGAGAACTTGAGCGCGTTGTCCAGCAGATTGGCCAGCGCCAGGCTCGCCGCGCCGCGCGCCACCCGCGCGGCCACCGGCGGCGAAGGCTCCAGCACCAGCGACAGGCGGCGTTCCCTGGCCATCGGTTCGAGGCGCCGCACCGCGTCCTCGGCCAGCATGTTGAGCGACACTTTTTCGGCCGCGTCGCGCTCCTGGCCGGCGTCGATCCGCGCGAGCACCAGCAGCTCTTCGACCAGCAGCGTGAGCGACTCCACCTCTTCCAGCGACGAATGCAGCGTCTCCACGTAATCGGCCGGATCGCGCGGCCGGCGCAGCGCGAGTTCGAGCTCGGTGCGCAGGCGCGACAGCGGCGAGCGCAGCTCGTGCGAGGCGTCGGAAGTGAAGCGGCGCTGTGCCTCCATGCCGTTCTCGATGCGACTGAGCATGTCGTTGAGGGTGTCGACCAGCCGGCCGATCTCGTCGCGCGTGCCCGGGTGCGGCAGGCGCTCGCCCAGGTTAGCGTCGCTGATGCGCCGGGCCTGCTGCACCACGTCGGCAATGGCGCCGAAGGCGCGGCGCGTGATGAGCGCCCCCGCCGCGGCCAGTGCCAGCAACAGCGAAATGCCCAGGATCAGGAACAGCACGCTGGCCAGCCCCAGGGTGCGGTTCACGTCGTCGAGCGAGCCCGCGACCTGCACCGCCAGCAGCTTCTGCCGCCCGGGCACGGGCACCGACACCATGCGGGTCGGCTCCTCGCCGAAGCCGTCGAGCGTCTCGAACACGGTCTCGCCGGCGGCCAGCCGCTCGCGCAGCACGGGGGGAATGGGCAGTTGCGCCTCGCCCAGGTTGCTGCTGCGCGCGAGCACCCGGCCGTCGGCGTCGACGATCTGCACCAGACGGTCGAGCCGCACGAACGAAGGCGCGGCCGGGCCGGGCGGCGCCTCGTGCACGATGACCGCGTCGCCATCGCCCGCCGACAGCAGCATGCCCAGCTCGGTCTCGGCCAGCGCGAGCAGCGCCGCGTCGAGCTCGCCGTGCACGTTGCGCGAGAACACGAAGTAAGAGCCGAAGGCGGCGATCGTCATCACCACCACGATCACGCTGACATGCGCCAGCGCCAGCCGCCTGCGGAAACTAAGCATGGCCGGTGCCGCCGCTGCTGCCGGTGTCTTCGGCCAGCGCCAGCCTGAAGCCGCGCCCGCGCACGGTGTGGATCAGCGGCGGCGCGGGCGGCGCGTCGACCTTGCGGCGCAGATTGCCGATGTGCACGTCGATCAGGTTGTCGATGGCGATCAGGTCGTCCTTCCAGACCTGCTCGGCCAGCCGGGAGCGGCTCACCACCTCGCCGGCATGGCGCAGCAGGATCTGCAGGATCGCGAATTCCTTGTGCGTCAGGTCGAGCACCATGCCGCCGCGCAGCACCCGCTGGCTCAGCGGGTCCAGGCTCAGGTCGGCCAGCGTGAGCACCATGGGCCGCATGATCTCGGAGCGCCGCAGCAAGGCGCGCACGCGGGCCAGCAGTTCGTCGAAGGCGAAGGGCTTGGTCAGGTAGTCGTCAGCGCCGGTGTTCAAGCCGGTGACACGGTCGCCCAGGGCGTCGCGGGCGGTGAGCATCAGCACCGGGGTCTTGCAGCCGCGCTGGCGCAGGTCGCGGCACAGGGTCAGGCCGTCCTTGCCGGGCAGCATCCAGTCGAGCACGATCAGGTCGTAGGCAATGACGAAGGCTTCCTCGTCGCCCTCCTCGGCCGTGTGCACCACATCGACCACGAAGCCCTCTTCCTGCAGCCCGCGGGCCAGCAGGCGCGCGGCCTTGCGGTCGTCTTCGATCAACAGAATTCTCATCGGGGTGGATCATGCCGCGCCCGGCGGGCGCCCGGGCCCCGATTCTGAAGAAAACTTCAGGATTTCTTGGGAGCTTCTTCAGTCGTGCTTTCGTAACCTTCCTTGGGGCGACGGGGCAGATCAAGGGCATGGAAAGGGATTCCGTGCGCAGTGCGTCCGGCCCCAACGGATGTCCTGAGATGAAGAAAAAATCCCTCTACCAGATCACGCCTGCGCGCATCTTCTTCGGCGTGCTGACGTGCGCGGCGCTGTGCGTCGACTCCTTCGACAACAACGCCCATGCGGCCACCGTGGCCGCCACCGCCCCCGCGCCGATGCTGGTTCGCCAGGGAAACCGGCTGACCGTGCCCGAAGGCTCGCCGCTGCGCGACCGGCTGCGCGTCGCCACGGTCGGCGAACAGGCCTCGCCGCACGACGTGAGCCTGCCCGCCACGGTAGAAGCCAACCCGGCCAGCACCGTCAACGTGCTGCCGCCGCTGACCGGCAAGCTGGCCGAGCTGAAGGTGCGCCTGGGCGACACGGTCAAGCGCGGCCAGGTGCTGGCCACGATGACCTCGCCCGACCTGGCGCAAGCCGTGTCCGACGCCCAGAAGGCCCGCGACGCGCTCGACCTGGCGCAGCGTGCGCTGGTGCGTGCGCGCGGCGTGAACGAGGCCGGCTCCAACGCCGCCAAGGACGTGGAAGCCGCCCAGAGCGCCGTCGCGCAGCAGACAGCCGAGCTGCGCCGCAGCGAAACGCGCCTGCGCAGCCTGGGCGCGGACGGCAGCGGCGCGCAGGCCGGCCAGCTGCTGAAGATCGTCGCGCCCATCTCGGGCACCGTCACCGCGCTGAACGCCGCCGCCGGCGCCAACCTGAACGACGCCACCGCCACCCTGATGACGGTGGCCAACCTCGACTCGGTCTGGGTGACGGTGAACGTGCCCGAGAACGTGGTGGGCGCGGTCGCGCCCGGCCAGAACGTGACGGTCTCGCTGGCCGCCTTCCCGGGCCGCCGCTTCACCGGCAAGGTCGGCTTCGTGAGCGCGGTGCTCGAAGCCGACACGCGCCGCGCCAAGGCGCGCATCGTGTTCGCCAACCCCGAGGGGCTGTTCAAGCCCAACATGTATGCGACGGCGGTGCTCGGCGTGCCGCAGGCGGCGCAGCCGCAGGTGCCGGCCTCGGCGCTGCTGATGAACAACGACGCCGTGAGCGTGTTCGTCGAGGCCGAGCCCTGGACCTTCGTGCGGCGCATGGTCGAGCTGGGCCGCGAGGACGGCGACCAGGTGCGGATTCGCAGCGGGCTGAATGCCGGCGAGCGCGTGGTGGTGCGTGGCGGTGTGCTGCTGAATGATTAATCTCATCATCACCCAGTTCTTTCGCCGCAGACACCTGGTCTGGGCGATGTCCATCGCGCTGGTGCTGTTCGGCGCCTGGTCGTGGACGCAGATGACGGTCGAGGCCTATCCCGACCTGGGCGACGTGACGGTGCAGGTCACGACCCAGGTCAACGGCCTGGCTTCGGAAGAAATCGAGCAGCAGATCACCACGCCGCTGGAGCGGGCGCTGAGCAACACGCCCGGGCTGGCCTCGATCCGCTCGAGCAGCACCTTCGGGCTCTCGCTGATCACGCTCACCTTCAAGGATGGCACCGACGACTACTTCGCGCGCCAGCGCGTGACCGAGCGCATCGGCCAGGTCTCGCTGCCTTCGGGCGCGCAGCCCGGGCTCGACCCGGTGGCGGGTCCGGCGGGCGAGATCTACCGCTACACGCTGGAGTCGGACACCAAGAACCTGATGGAGCTGTCGGAGATCCAGCGCTGGATCGTGATTCCCGGGCTGCGCCAGGTTGCGGGGGTGGTCAACATCACCAACTTCGGCGGCTTCACCAAGGAGTTCCAGCTCGAGCTCGACCCCGCGGCGCTGCAGAAGTACGGCCTGGCGCTGAGCGACGTGGTGACGGCCATCAACAACAACAGCGCCAACGCCGGCGGCGGACGCATCGCGCGCGGCGAGCAGAGCTACGTGGTGCGCGGCATCGGCCTCATCACCTCGCTGGACGACCTGGGCGCGGTGGTGGTGTCGCAGTCCGGCGGCTCGCCGGTGCTGGTGCGCGACCTGGGGCGCCTGCAGTTCGGGCACCAGGAGCGCGGCGGCATCCTGGGCAAGGACAGGAATCCCGACACCATCGAAGGCATCGTGCTGATGCTCAAGTACGAGAACCCCTCCAGGGTGCTCGAGGGCGTGCACAAGAAGATCGACGAGCTGCAGGCGCAGCTTGCGCCCATGGGCGTGAAGATCGTGCCCTACATCGACCGCGACGACCTCGTGAAGCTCACGGTCGACAAGGTGACGCACACGGTGCTCGAAGGCATGGCGCTGGTGTGCTTCGTGCTCATTCTTTTCCTGGGCAGCCCGCGCAGCGCGGTGGTGGCGGCCGTGGCGATTCCGATGTCGCTGGTCACGGTGTTCATCGTGATGCACTTCACCCGCATGCCGGCCAACCTGTTCTCGCTGGGCGCGATCGACTTCGGCATCATCGTGGACGGTGCCATCGTGGTGATGGAAGCCATCCTGCGCAGGCGCGAGGAAGAGCCCCACGCCACGCTCACCGAGGGCAACATCCTCGAGACGGTGAGCCATGTGTCGGGGCCGATCTTCTTCGCCACGCTGATCATCATCACGGCGTACTTTCCGCTGTTCGCCTTCGAGCGCGCCGAGGGCAAGCTGTTCAAGCCGATGGCCTTCACCGTGGGCTATGCGCTGGTGGGCGCGCTGCTGTGCGCGATCACGCTGATTCCCAGCCTGGCCTACGTGGCGCTGCGCAAGCCGATGAAGCCCTTCGTCAACAAGCCGCTGGTGTGGCTCACCGGCGCCTACCGCCGCGTGCTGGGCCATCTGCTGCGCGTGCCGGCCATCGCCTATGCGCTGAGCATCGCCGCGCTGGCCGCGGTGGCGATCCTGGGGGCCACCGCCGGCCGCGAGTTCCTGCCAGACATCGACGAAGGCGCGCTGTGGCTGCAGGTGCAGCTGCCCTCGGGCCTGTCGCTGGACAAGGCCAGCGAAATGACAGCGGAGCTGCGCCACGTGCTGCTCGAGTACCCCGAGGTGTCCTACGTGGTGACGCAGCTGGGCCGCAACGACGACGGCACCGACCCCTGGACGCCTTCGCACGTGGAAGTGCCCGTGGGCCTGAAGCCCTACAGCGAGTGGCCCGCCGGCGTGAACAAGGCCGCCTTCGTGCGCACGCTGAACGAGCGCTTCTCGAAGATGCCGGGCTTCGACGTAGGCATCAGCCAGCCGATCATCGACGGCGTGAACGACGCCGTGGGCGGCGCGCACAGCCCGCTGGTGCTGCGCATCTACGGCGACGACCTGAAGGAAAGCCGGCGCATCGGCAACGAGATCGTCGACCTGCTGCACACCGTGCGCGGCACCGCGTCGGCCTCACTGTTCCAGGAGCCGCCTATTCCGCAGGTGGTCATCAAGCTCGACCGCGAAGCGGCGGCGCGGCTGGGCGTGAACGCGAACGACGTGGCCAGCCTGGTGCAGACCGGCATGGGCGGCGCGCCCGTCATCACCGTGTACAGCGGCGACCGCACCTACAACGTGACCGTCAAGCTGCCCAAGTCGGCCAAGAGCGGCACCGAGGCCATCGGCTCGCTGCTGCTCAACGGCGCGGGCGGCGCCAAGATTCCGCTGTCGCAGGTGGCCAGCGTGAAGCTGCAGACCGGCGAGAGCACCATTTCGCATGAACTCAATTCGCGCCAGATCACGGTGCGCATCGACAACCGCGGCCGCGACCTGGCGTCCTACCTGGTGGAAGCCCAGGACCGCATCGCCAAGGACGTGAAGTTCGACCACGCCAAGTTCAGGCTGCAATGGGCCGGCCAGTTCGAGAACCAGCAGCGGGCGCAGGCGCGGCTGGCGGTGTCGCTGCTGATCGTGGTGTCGATCATGGCCGTACTGCTGTTCTTCCAGTTCGGAAAGATCCGGCACGTGGCGCTGATCCTGGGCGTGGTGCCGATGGCCACGCTGGGCGGGCTGATTGCAGTGCACGTGGCCGGAGAAACGCTCAACGTGGCCACGGCGGTGGGCTTCATCGCGCTGTTCGGCGTGTCCATACAGAACGGGATCATCATGGTCGCGAACTTCCGGCGCGTGCGCGGCGAAGGGCTGGCGCTGGAAGCCTCGGTGCTCGAAGGCGCGACCGAGCGGCTGCGGCCGGTGCTCATGACGGCCACGGTGGCGTCCATCGGCATGTTGCCGGCGGCGCTGGCCACGGGCGTGGGCACCGACGTGCAGCGGGGGCTGGCCACGGTGGTGGTGGGCGGGCTGGTGGTGTCGACGCTGCTGACGCTGTTCATCTTGCCGACGCTGTTCTTCGCGCTGGAGCGCCTGTTCGAACGCAAGGGCTGGGGCGTGCGCTCGCGCCGCGACCGTTGAGCAAGGCAGGGAAATCATCATGATCAAAAAGACAAGCCTTGCAACGCCCGTGGCGGCCGGCATCGCGCTGCTGCTGGGCGGCTGCGCGGCCGGGCCCGACTATGTGCGGCCGCCGCTGAACCTGCCGACGCAGTACACGTCCGCGCCCGCCAGCAGCACCGAAGCCGAGGGCGTGCCGCTGCCCCGCTTCTCGCCCGACCTCGACGTGCCGGCCCAGTGGTGGCAGGCCTTTCGCTCGGAGCCTCTGAATGCGCTGGTGGTGCAGAGCCTGGCCGGCAACCCGACCATCGAGGCGGCCGATGCCGCGCTGCGCGTGGCGCAGGAAAACGAGGCCGCCGACCGCGCCGCCTTCTGGCCCACCGTGGCGCTGGGCTACTCGCCCACGCGGCAGCGCGTGGCCGGCGCGGTCGCGAGCCCGGTGTCGTCGAACGCCAACCTCTACACGCTGCACACCGCGCAGGTGACGGTTTCCTACACGCCCGACGTGTTCGGCGCCACGCGCCGGCAGGTGGAAGGCGCGCAGGCACAGACCGAGCAGCAGCGCTTCCAGACGCTGGCCGCGAAGCTCTCGCTGAGCAGCAACGTGGTGGCGGCTGCAATCACCGAAGCCTCGCTGCGTGCCCAGCAGCGCGCCACGCAGGCGATCATCGCGGACCAGAAGGAAGTGCTGCAGGCCTACCGCAAGCAACTGGGCCTGGGCCAGGTCGCCGTGGCCGACGTGGATGCGCAGGAAGCCTCGCTGGCCGCCACCGAAGCCACCCTGCCCCCGCTCGACAAGCAACTGGCGCAGCAGCGCAACCTGCTGGCCACGCTGGCCGGGCGCTACCCCAGCGAAGGCGTGGCGGCGCATTTCGAGCTCGACGCGCTGCAGTTGCCCGGCGAGCTGCCCCGGACGCTGCCCTCCACGCTGGTCGAGCACCGGCCCGACGTGCGCGCCGCCGAAGCGCAGCTGCAGGCCGCCAGCGCCGCCATCGGCGTGGCGGTGGCCGCGCGGCTGCCCAACGTGACGCTGGGCGCGAGCTACGGATCGTCGGCCTACACGCTGTCGCAGCTCTTCAAGTCGTCGTCCCTCTTCTGGAGCTTGGCGGGCAACGTGACGCAGACCGTGTTCGACGGCGGCGCGCTCAAGCACCGCGAGGCGGCTGCCCGCGCCTCGTTCGACCAGGCCGGCGCGCAATACCGCGCCACGGTGCTGAGCGCCTTCCAGGACGTGGCCAATGCGCTCGAAGCCATCGACGCCGACACCCGCGCGCTGCAGGCCGCCGTCAAAGCCGAACGCACCGCATCGCAGAGCCTGGCGCGTACGCGCACGCAGGTGCGGCTGGGCGACGCAAGCCCGCTGGCGCTGCGCATCGCGCAGCAGGCCGAACAGCAGGCGCTGCTGAACCTGGTGCAGGCGCGCGCGCTGCGGCTGACGGATGCTGCAGCGCTGTTCCAGGCGCTGGGCGGCGGCTGGTGGAACGCGCCGCCGGCGCAGCTTGCCGACTCTTCTTCTCCTGTTTCTCCCAACGCATCGAAACCCGCATTGCCATGAACATCATTCGCCACGAGATGGGTCCCCGCTTCAGCGAGATGGTGACCGTCGACCTGGGCACCGCCCGTCTGATCTACCTGTCGGGCCAGGTGGCGGAGAACCCGTCGCTCGACATCACGGGCCAGATGCGCGAGATCCTGCAGCACATCGACGCCATGCTCGCCACGCAGGGTGCGACCCGCAAGGACCTTGTGAGCGTGACGATCTACCTGCGCACCGTGGGCGACTACGAAGCCATGAATTCGGTGTGGGACGAATGGGTGCCGGCCGGCCACACGCCTGCGCGCGCCACGGTGGGTGCCAAGCTGATCGATTCGGAATACCGCGTCGAGATCCAGGCCACGGCGGCCATCGCAGGGGCCGCGCCGTGACATCCGCAGCGCGCGCCGTGGTGCTGTGCGCGCTGGCGCTGGGCGGCTGTACTTCGTTCGACGCCTATTCCTTCGACCACTCGGCGCATGCGGCCGGCTGGCGTGCCGCGCAGGTCGTCGAAGTGGGCCGCATGGCCGATTTGGCCAGCACCGCCGACCGCGACTGCGGCACCAACGGCGGACCCGATGCGCCCTATGCCGTCGTGCGCTTTCGCAACGGCGGCGTGCGTTCTCGCTCGCTGGGCACCGGCCGGCTGCCGGCCGGCGTGGTGCCCAAGGTGGGCGACAAGGTGGAAGTGAACATCCTCGACTGCGCGGCGCCGCTGGCCATTGCCGGGCACGCGAGGCCGGCGGATCAGAGCGGAAGCGTCTCTGGCACGCCGTCGCGCTGAAGCCAGTCCTGCAGTTCGTCGGACAGCCGCTGGGCCTCGCGCGTGGCTCGGCTCCAGGCGTCGATGCGCGCCTGCGCGTCGTTCGCGAAGCGGATGAAGTCCTTGCGATCGGGCAGCTTGCCGTTGGGCAGCGATTTCACCCATTCGGGATCGGGCGCGAGCACCACCATGCGGTCGAGGAAACCGCTGGCCTTGTGGCGCCAGCGCAGCCCCTTGTCGAGCCAGCCCGGCACCACCGCCTGCTGGAAATGCGGATACAGCACCAGGCCGTCGTCGGCCGGCTGGTAGTCCAGGTGCAGGTGGTAGTCGGTGATGCCGCCGTCCCAGTAGGCGCCGCGCGGCGCGCCCGGGATGTCGTGCACCGCCGCCAGCAGGAACGGAATGGAGCACGAGGCCTGCAGCACCATGTTGAAGTTGGCTTCGCTCAGCGCATGCTGGCGCGTGCGGAAGTCGCGCGTGCCGAAAGGCAGCGCAGCGCCGGGCGTGGAAAACACGCAGCGCTCCAGCCAGGCGCCCAGCCCCTTGCGGTTCAGGCTGTTGGTGGCAAAGGCACCCAGGTAGCCCACCGGCGTGCGCGCCTTGCCCTCGCGCCCTAGGATGTGGCGCCCGCGCGAAGTCACCACGTGCAGCCGGTAGCGCGGATGGCTCAGCACTTCGGCAATGCGCCCGCCGTAGAAATCGTCCAGGCTCTCCGCGAAGCGCTCGCTGAGCTGCCGCGGACTGAGCCGCTTCTGCCCCGGCGGCACCTCGAACTGCTGGCGCACGTAGTCGTGCTCGAAACGCTGAAACGCCGCCTCCGGGTCCGACAGGCAGGCCGTCGACAAACGCCACGCGCCAATCGAGGCGCCCACCAGGTGCACCTGCTGGCTGCTCTGCGTGAGCCAGCGGCCGAAGATGAAGCGGTCGAGCGGCCCGAGGATCAGCCCCTTGGGCCCACCCGCCGCACCGGGAATGGTGCGCACGTCCTGCGGACGCAGGCCGTGCTGCTCGATGTGCTTGCGGGCCGCGGGGCCGGCGTAGATGCGCAGGGCTTTCATGCCCGCTCGTGCTCGAAGGGGTTGAGTACGTCGACGCCGAACCCTGTGAAGTCCGCCACGTTGCGGGTCACCACGGTCAGCGCATGCTGCTTGGCCGTGGCTGCAATCATCGCGTCCTCGTAGAGCGTGTTCGAGCTGCGGTGCATCAGCTTGGCCCAGAGCCTGAAGGTTTCCGCGTCCATGGGAAGGACGTTGTACGACGCAGCGACCAACGAGGCCCACTGTTCGATCTCGTTGGCCTTGGCTGCGTCCTGCTCGCGAGTGAGCTCGATGCCGGCCTGGATCTCTCCGAGCGTCACCGCCGAGAGATGAAGATCGCTGTCCGCAATGGGTGTGAGCCACGCAACCACCGCGCCATGCGGACGCGGCCTGCGGAGTTCGGAAATGACGTTCGTGTCCAGCAGGTACATGGCGGCCTCAGCGCATCGGCGTGATGCTGCGCCTGCGCGCGGCACCCCGCTGGGGAACCAGGAACTCGGTGCGTGCTTCGGTCGAGAGCAGCAAGTCCTTGAGCGAAGGCTTGGCCGTGGCGTGCAGACGCCGCCATTCCGCTGCCGGAACGAGCACGGCTACCTCGGCGCCACGCTTGGTCACCATCTGCGGTCCTTCGACCAGAGAAGCCTCGAGAAACTCGCTGAAACGCGCCTTGGCGTCCTGTACCGGCCAGGTTTTCATGGCAATCACCCATCAGACTAGTTAGATGACTAGTTTAACGGGTGAACGCCTTCCAGCCACTACCTACTTGCGCAGCCCCTGCAGCTTGGCGAACGCGCTGGCCATCTGCCCGGCCGGTTGCGGCGAGTTGTCGCGGCGGCCTTGTTGCTGCTGGCCGCGGCCCGCGCCTTCGAAGCGGTTGTCGCGCGGACCGTCGCGGCGCGCGGGCGCCGCGTCGAGCTTCATCGACAGGCCGATGCGCTTGCGCGCCACGTCCACTTCCATCACCTTGACCTTGACGATGTCGCCGGTCTTGACGACTTCGCGCGCGTCGTTCACGAACTTGTGGCTCAGCTGGCTCACGTGGACCAGGCCGTCCTGGTGCACGCCGAGGTCGACGAAGGCGCCGAACTGGGCCACGTTGCTCACGGTGCCTTCCAGGATCATCCCTTCCTTGAGGTCGGCGATGTCGTCCACGCCGTCGTTGAAGCGCGCCACCTTGAAGTCTGGGCGCGGGTCGCGGCCGGGCTTCTCGAGTTCGCCCAGGATGTCCTTGACGGTGATGACGCCGAACTTCTCGTTGGCGAACAGCTCGGGCTTCAGCGTCTTGAGCATCTCGGCGCGTCCCATCAGCTCGGCGATGGGTTTGCCGGTCTTCACGATGATCTGTTCGACCAGCGGATAGGTTTCAGGGTGCACGCCGGTCACGTCCAGCGGATCGGTGCCGCCGCGGATGCGCAGGAAACCCGCGCTCTGCTCGAAGGCCTTGGGGCCGAAGCCGGTCACGTCGAGCAGCTGCTTGCGGGTGGCGAACGCGCCGTTCGACTCGCGCCAGCGCACCACCGCCTTGGCCACGCTGGCCGACAGGCCCGAGACGCGGCTGAGCAGCGGCACGCTCGCGGTGTTCAGGTCCACGCCCACCGAGTTCACGCAGTCTTCCACCACGGCCTGCAGGGTGCGGGCAAGTTCGCTCTGGTTCACGTCGTGCTGGTATTGACCCACGCCGATGCTCTTCGGGTCGATCTTCACCAGCTCGGCCAGGGGGTCTTGCAGGCGGCGCGCAATGGAGGCGGCGCCGCGCAGGCTCACGTCCACGTCGGGCATTTCCTGCGAGGCGAACTCGCTGGCCGAATACACGGAGGCGCCGGCTTCGCTGACCACCACCTTGTCGACCTGGATTTCCGGCGCGCCCGCTTGCGCGGCCATCTTGGCCAGCAATTTGATGAGGTCGGCCGCCAACTTGTCGGTCTCGCGGCTGGCGGTGCCGTTGCCGATGGCGATCAGGTTCACGCCGTGCTTGGCGCAAAGCTTGCCCAGCGTGTGCAGCGAGCCTTCCCAGTCCTTGCGCGGCTCGTGCGGGAACACGGTGGCGGTCTCGACCAGCTTGCCGGTGGAGTCGACCACGGCCACCTTCACGCCGGTGCGGATGCCGGGGTCCAGCCCCATCACCACACGCGGGCCGGCGGGCGCCGCCAGCAGCAGGTCGCGCAGGTTGTCGGCAAACACCTTGATGGCGACCTTCTCTGCATCTTCACGCAGGCGGGTGAACAGGTCGCGCTCGGTCGACAGCGCCAGCTTGACGCGCCAGGTCCAGGCCACGCACTTGCGCAGCAGGTCGTCCGCCGGGCGGCCGGCGTGGCTCCAGCCCAGGTGCAGCGCGATGCGGCCTTCGGCGACGCTCGGCTTGCCGGGCTCGGGCTCCACGGGCAGCACCAGCTTGGCGTCGAGGATGTCGAGCGCGCGGCCGCGGAACACGGCCAGCGCGCGGTGCGACGGCACGCGGCCGATGGGCTCGTCGTATTCGAAGTAGTCGCGGAACTTGGCGACGTCGGCGTTGTTTTCGTCCTTGCCGGACATCAGGCTCGACTTGAGCAGGCCTTCGTTCCAGAGCCAGACGCGAAGGCTCTGCACCAGCGCGGCGTCTTCGGCCCAGCGCTCGGAAAGAATGTCGCGCACGCCGTCGAGTACGAGCGGCACGGTGGAGAAATCGGGGCCCGGCTTGCCGTCGTCCAGCGTGGTGGCGGGCTGCAGGAAGGCCTTGGCTTCCACGGCGGGGTCGAGCGTGGGGTCGGCCAAGAGCTTGTCGGCCAGCGGCTCGATGCCGAATTCACGGGCGATCTGGCCCTTGGTGCGGCGCTTCTGCTTGAACGGCAGGTAGATGTCTTCCAGCTCCTGCTTGGTCGGCGCGAATTCGATCGCGGCGCGCAGCTCGGGGGTCAGCTTGCCCTGCTCGTCGATCGCCTTGAGGACCGCCACGCGGCGGTCTTCGAGTTCGCGCAGGTAGGAAAGGCGGGCTTCCAGTTCCCGCAGCTGCGTGTCGTCGAGGCCGTCGGTGGCCTCCTTGCGATAGCGGGCAATGAACGGAACCGTGGCGCCTCCGTCGAGCAGTTCGACGGCGGCCTTCACCTGGTTCTCGCCGACCTTGATTTCGGCGGCGAGCTGGCGAATGATTTTCTGCATGTCTTGAGCGCGTCCCTGGCAAAGCGCGGGAGTTTGCCATAGGCGCGAACGGCGCCCGGCCGCCTGGCGCGGCGGGCGTGTTACAGCATGCTTTCGGCCTCGGGCCGGCCGCCGGTCTGCGAGGCTTCCTTGCCGGGCTCGCAAGGCACCAGCAGGCGCACGCACAGGCCTTGCGGCGCGACATCCGCCACGACCAGTTCGCCCCCGATGGCCTCGGCGCGGGCGCGCATGCTGCGCAGGCCCTTGCCGAGCCGCTCGGGCGGCTGGCCGGCAGCGGCGCCGATGCCGATACCGCGCCCGTTGTCGCGCACCTCGAGCATCAGGCGTCTCGGGCTGCTTTGCAGGCCGAAATGCAGCTCGACGCGGGTCGCGCGCGAGTGGCGCAGTGCGTTCGAAAGCGCCTCCTGCGCCACCCGGCAGATCTGCATGGTGGTTTCAGGCGGCAGCGGCTGGTCATGCGCCGCATCGGAGATGTCCCATGCCAGCGTGACGCCCAGGCGGTCGAACGCGGGCCTGAGCCGGTAGCGCAGGTGGGCCAGCCGCTCGACGGCGGTGGCGCTGGTCTGGTCGTCCAGGTCGTCCACCGTCATCTGCAGTTCGAGCAGGCAGGCCTGCAGGGCCATCGACAGGCTGTCGGGCGCGGCGGCGGTCTTCGGGTCCTGGCTGGCGAGCAGCGCCACCAGCCGGGAGCCCACGCCGTCGTGCAGGTCGTTGGCGATGCGCCGGCGCTCGGCCAGCACGGCCTGCACCAGGCGCCCGCGCGCCACGCGCCGCTGGGAGAAGTACCAGATGCTCACGATCATGCACAGCACCACCACGTTGAGCGCCTGCAGCGCCCAGAAGGTGACCGGCATGTCGTGCGCCATGACGGTGATGGCCGAGCTGGCCCGGATCACCTGCGCCGTCACCGGCGTGAGGTGCATCGCGGCGGCCAGCGCGGCCCACATCAGCACCCGCCGACGGGGAATGCGCTTCCACAGCCAGCTCAGCAGCACGCACCACGAGGCCATCGACAACCACACGTACTGGTCTTCCAGGAAGTGCGGTAGGTGAAAGACCTCCGGCGTGAGCATCGCATGCCCTTAACAGGATGCGGAAATACTCCCCTCCAAAGCGAGCCATCTTCTTCGGCGAAGACTTGCTTTTCACATAGTGCAGTCAGTTGCGGTTTCGGGAGTCGTTTTCGCTGATCTGAGGGTGTTCTGCGAGCCTC